>Ga0247803_1000004_pt1 | contig 803956 bp, 760 predicted proteins | sample UWRJL014104B1_FD_180928 | JGI IMG/M metagenome (GOLD analysis project Ga0247803, IMG submission 180928) | Plant litter microbial communities from Arlington Agricultural Research Station in Wisconsin, United States - UWRJ-L014-104B-1 | ecosystem: Environmental > Terrestrial > Plant litter >... | reverse complement strand
CGAATTTTGAAATCGTACTCCCGAGATGAAGGTTCGCGTGAGGGATGGAGCGGAAATCCTTTCGCGAAGCATGAGCAAAAGATTGAAGCAGACAGCCCGACGGCGTTTGGACAATCGTCAGGTGTGAAAACTCGTGATGACGCCGGCACGCCATAAAATTAGATCAATACAAAGCAAAATGGCCAAATGCTTGCTCTTCTATGTGTTGGTTTCCAGATCTTTAATGTATTCTTCATACTCCAGAAAAAACATTTCCAACGCATGCATTTTCTCGTAAAAGAAATCAAAAATGTCATCCCAATATTTTCTGTTACTGACACTGACATCCAGCTTTTCAACCCAAATGCGGCTGATGGTTTTGCCGTTTTCAAGATAAAATTCGCGTTCAAAAACCAAATCTTTTACAAATTCATCTTCAAGAATGTTTCTCAGAGATTCAATTTTTTCAAAATAGATGATCCTTTTTTCGTCATTTCGGTGTTCGATATCAATTAAAACCTGCGCTTTGCGATTGTCGACATAAAATTTGAAAGAGAAATCCTTGATCTTAGTGTCATACAAAATCCATTTTCTTGGATATTTTTCGGCGAATGATACCCAAAATTCCCTTTTTAATCTTTGTGTTTCTTCGCGGCTGTACATGAAATTGTGTAATTTTTATGTGGCAAATTTGGATTATCTTTATCGGATAAACCCAAATTCAACTATGGATTTTGACAAATTTCGGGAATATATCCCAAAAATACTAACGCAAAGTTTACCGGGAGAAACGTCCCATTTTAAAATGGCACCGCCGGAGCGGATGGAAATCGTGAAAAACCTTAATATCGACGAACTGCAGTTGCGAAAGGCGGCTGTGATGATGTTGGTTTATCCAAAAAACAGTCAAAGCCATTTGGTTCTGATCGTACGAAATTCGTATAAAGGCGTACATTCCTCGCAAATCGCATTTCCCGGAGGAAAGGTGGAACCGGATGATTTTTCGTTTGAATATACTGCGCTTCGCGAAACAGAAGAAGAGATTGGTGTTAGCAAAGAAAGTATTGAAATTATAAAACCTTTTTCACGTGTCTATATTCCGCCAAGTAATTTTCTCGTATATCCATTTTTAGGCTATTCTGAAACCGAACCGGAGTTTGCACCAAGCGAAAGGGAAGTGGCTGCAATTATCGAATTGCCACTCGATATTTTCCTTGATGACTCCACAATTGTTTTACAATCTATGGCGACTTCGTATTCGGAATCGATCAATGTGCCGACGTTTAAAATTGGAGAACATTACGTTTGGGGAGCTACGGCAATGATGCTCAGCGAACTCAAAGATGTCTTAAAAAGCGTGTTTTAAAAGTTAAGTTTTTGTATGTTTGTCGTTTATCTTTACTAAAATTATGGGATTATTTAAGCGAAATCCTTTTGGACATATATTATTCATAAAAAAATGGCTGATCCGTATTTTCGGCGCAATTACGCATCGCAGGTATCACGGTTTCAATCAATTGCATATTGATGGTTCGGAAATTATCCGTGCTTTACCAGACAAGAATGTACTGTTTATATCAAATCATCAGACTTATTTTGCCGATGTCGTTGCGATGTTTCATGTGTTCAATGCCAGTTTGAGTGGCCGGGAAGACAACATCAAAAATATCGGTTACCTCTGGGAGCCCAAACTCAACATTTATTACGTTGCCGCAAAAGAAACCATGCGCGAAGGTTTGCTTCCGCGGATTTTATCCTACGTTGGAGCAATCACTGTAGAAAGAACCTGGCGCGCGAAAGGCAAGGATGTGCAACGCGAAGTCAATCCAAACGATACCGAAAACATCCGGATCGCACTCGAAGACGGCTGGGTGATTACTTTTCCACAAGGAACTACCAAATCGTTCAAACCCGTCAGAAAAGGAACCGCACACATTATCAAACAACACCAACCGATTGTTGTTCCAATTGTAATCGATGGTTTCCGCCGCTCCTTCGACAAAAAAGGACTCCGACTCAAAAAGAAAGGAATTCTGCAGTCTTTCATCATCAAAGAGCCACTCGAAATTGATTATGAAAACGACACCATAGACCAAATCGTCGAAAAAGTAGAATATGCCATCGAACAGCATCCGTCATTTTTAAAAGTCATTCCGGCAGAAGAACGCGAAGAACAGGAAAAATTGAATACTTTACGCAAATGGGAGTATTAGTAACTGAGTTGCGAGTTACTGAATTAAAAAGTTATTAAGCTTATTTGAATCAAGAAATAAAATAAGCAGGATACTTTTTTATGCGTAATAAAAAACTCAGCAACTCAGCAACTCGCAACTCAGCAGCTTTTTACAAATCAATCTTCTTCAATTCCTTGTAATTCGCAAACAGTTTCCGCAATAAAATTCCATAAAGCAATTTGTAAAACAGCCAGAATACCCCGATAATCAAGGCGATGAACAGCATGGAAATTCCAACGCAAATCAACATAAAAATTGCACTGTGTCCTTTCGCAGCCGCATCATCCATCAAAGATTGCATTTGCGCATTGTGGTAAAACAACATCAAAATGGAAAGGATGATGTTCACCGTGACAATCGTCAGGTTGTACCAAATATAATATTGTACGGTTTTTCGGGTCTTTACAATATTGGACATCAATTGGCGCGTCGAATCAGTCGTCGAAATTGTCCTGTAATTCCTGTAAAAGAAAAAGATAAACGATACCAAAAACACATAATTCACCGCATTGACCCAAAACATGCAATCTTCAATGCCATATCGGTGCAATTTTACCTGGTATTTTTCATCATTCAGTAAAACCGTTAGCAAAATCCAAAATGCAAACTCGATCACGCTGATCACCAACAGCCATTTCACAATTGATGAAGACGTTTTGTGCAACATTTTATAAATCTCATTCTCGGTAACCTGTTCAAAAGATTGCCTTTTGTTCCAGTCTTTTTTCAATAAATCCAACTCTTCCATAACTCCTTAAGGATTTAGTATTTTTTTCAGTTTGGTCTTGATTCTGTTCATTTTCACGCGCGCGTTTACTTCGCTGATCCCTAAAGTTTCCGAAATTTCATGGTAATCCTTATCTTCCAAATACATAAAAACCAATGCCTTTTCAATATCGTTAAGCTGATAAACCGCCTGATACATCAGTTTGATCTGCTCTTCTTCCTCGTAATTGTAATCCTCCTGTTTGATGAAATGATTGGTCGTGTCAAACGACGATGTCTGTACCGATCGTGTGCTCTTGCGGTATAAAGTAATCGCGGTATTCAGCGCCACGCGATACGCCCAGGTAGAAAATTTGCTGTCGCCGCGAAATTTCGGGAACGCCTTCCACAACTGGATCGTGATTTCCTGGAACAAATCCTTGTGCGCGTCCTCGCCAGAAGTATACAACCTACAAATCTTGTGGATGATATTCTGGTTTTCCTTGAGTTGCTTCACAAATAATGGCTCGAGGTCGGTATTCATACAACGTTAGTGTTCGCGGGCGTAAATTTGTTACAAAGTACGTTTTTTATTTTTAGAAGCACAAAATCCGGTTTCAAGTTCACACGTCGTCCCGCTTTCCGCTGCAATCTTTTTCAAGGATTATTTCCCGTCGCAAGCTCCGGGCAATCCTTAAAAAAGGATTTCCGCTTCAATCGGGGCTAAGTTAGGTCGTTTGGTTTTCAGTGGAACTTTTGCTGAGGCATAATAAAAGGCATCATTGAAAAGCGCGATACAACTTCTGCCTTATGGCTTTTGCCTTTCAACTTAAATCCGTAACTTAGTCATTCAACGAAAATAAACCCAGGCGCTTCATTACTCAGGCGCTCAGCAACTAAAAATGAACATCCCAAAATCAGATTTACCAAGAATCATCATCGTCGGCGGCGGATTCGCCGGAATCGCACTCGCGCGCAAACTCAAAAACCAGCCGGTGCAGGTCGTGCTCATAGACAAACACAATTACCATACGTTCCAGCCGTTGTTGTATCAGGTCGCGACCGGCGGACTCGAAGCGGGTTCGATCGCCTACCCGATCCGAAAAGTGGTACAGGAATATAAAAATTTCTACTTCCGCCTGGGCAGCGTCAACCACATCGACAAATTAAACAATACCGTTATCGCCGACATTGGCGAATTGTCATACGATTACCTGGTCATCGCCACAGGTTCCAAAACGAATTTCTTTGGCAACAGCGAGATCGAACGCAATTCGATGTCGATGAAAACCATTCCGCAATCGCTGAACATCCGCAGCCTGATCCTCGAGAATTTTGAACAGGCATTATTGCTCAATGACGAATCCGAACGCAATTCGCTGATCAATTTCTGTCTCGTCGGTGGCGGCCCAACCGGGGTCGAACTTGCAGGCGCGCTTGCCGAAATGAAAAACGCGATCCTCCAAAAAGATTATCCGGATCTCGACATTTCCAAAATGCAGATCAATTTGATCCAGAGCGGCGACCGGATCTTAAATACCATGAGTGAAAAATCGTCTGAAGCAGCCGAAAAATACCTGGTGAACCTTGGCGTAAAAGTCAACAAAAATATTCGCGTGACCGGTTACGACGGCCGGATCATTTCTACAAATTCGGCACAAACATTCGATACCGCAACTGTAATCTGGACCGCCGGCGTTCAGGGAAATGCGGTCGAAGGCCTCGCGCCGTCGTCATTGGTCAAAAATGTGGAGCGTTTTAAAGTCAACCAATTCAACCAGGTTTTTGGTTACGACAATATTTTTGCCGTTGGTGATATCGCGCTTATGGAAACACCCGATTATCCGCTTGGACATCCGATGGTCGCGCAACCTGCAATCCAGCAAGGGAAAATGCTCGGCGACAACATCGTAAAGAAATTAAACAACAAACCAATGGAACCTTTTGAATACAAAGACAAAGGGTCGATGGCCACAATCGGGCGCAACAAAGCCGTGGTCGATTTGCCACATTACCATTTCCACGGCATATTCGCCTGGTTTGTCTGGATGTTTGTGCACCTTTTTTCGCTGATTGGATTCAAAAACAAATCGGTCGTATTTCTGAGCTGGGCCTACAATTACATTCGTTTCGACCGCGAAGGCCGTTTGATTATCAGGCCATATAAGCGAAAAAACTTTTACACATTTACGAGCGATGAGATATAAATGGATATATTTGGCCACCAAATAAATCACATGAACTTCAAAAAAATCGCATTCCTCGTACTTATTATTTTTAATTTAAATGGCTTTGCACAAATCCATTTCGAAAATGGTTACTATATTGATAATAGTGGGCATAAAACGACTTGCTTAATCAAAAATGAAGAGTGGAACAACAATCCACAATCTTTTCTTTACAAACTCGACACCGCAGGCGAACCGATGCAGGGAAATCTTAAAACAATTTCTGAATTTGGTGTTGAAGGCGATTTTAAATATAAAAGATTTGATGTCATGATTGACAGATGGAGTGATGATGTTAATGAATTGGGCAGTTCGCCTACCATTAATCCAAAACAGGAAACCTTATTTCTAAAATTGCTATCTGGAGGTAAAGCAAACCTGTATTTTTATGAAGCGCCTAGCATAAGAAGGTTTTATTACGATCTCGAAGGTTCTGAAATTAAACTTTTGGTGCACAAAAAGTATGTTGTGAAAACCTACATCCGTGAGAACAACAGTTATAGACAGGAAATTTTCACCAACCTGCTATGCGAAAATCTTTCTGTAGCAGATGTTGAAAATCTGGAATATTCAAAGTCTTCGCTGATCAAAATCTTCAAAAAGTACAATTCGTGTTTCGGCAAAGAAACCAATACATTTGAAGATAAAAACAAAGGAGTACTTGTAAACTTATATGCCAATGCAGGTGCGAATTCTGCGGGACTTTCGATGGACAATTATGAAGCCAAAGAAATGGGACGTCTCGGCTATCTTACATTTGACAACAACGTTAGTTTTACCGCTGGCTTAGAATTGGAGTTGGTCCTGCCATTTAATAAAAACAAATGGGCGGTTTTTGTGTCACCAACCTACCAATATTTCAAATCTGATAAACAAACTGCCACTACAATTGCAACAGTAGATTATAAAGCAATTGAGGTCCCGCTGGGGGTCAGGCATTATCTCTTCCTGAATGACAAGTCGAAAATTTTTATAAATGCTGCTTTTGTATATGCATTTGTTCTCGATTCAGAAGTTAAATTGCCAAAGGAATATTACAGTGCAGGTCTGAAAGTTACTTCACGTAACAATTATTATCTCGGCTTAGGCTATGTTTTTAATGACCGTTATCGAATTGAATTTAAATACGGGACCACACGCGATATTTTCAGTTCTCAATCAACCTGGCTCGGCGAATTAAAGGGATTTGGTGTTTTATTGGGATACAGATTGTTATAATTCTTCCGTTTTATAGTAATTCACCATCAAATCGACAAACTTGCTGTAACTGTCCAAACCGTCTTTTTGCTGGTTGAGTTTCAGGAAATGATCGTAGAAAATCTTAAATCCGGTTTCAACAAACGTTTCATATTGCTCCCAGAATTTCTGAGAATCTTCATAGTTTTTCAGAATTCCCGGATGAATCGTCGGTAGCAGTTCGTTTAGTGTTTTTTCGTCCCGAATCTTCCAGTTGCGCAGGCAATATTTGAGTGCAAACGAATAACCGGAATATTGGTAATATAAATCGTCATTTTTAATGGAAGCCAAATAGCCGATAAAATTCGCTTCGCTTTCCGACGCATAACCCAATTGGTGCGCCATTTCATGTGCTGCTGTTGTTGGAAAATTCGGCATTGGCAGCATGTCGTTCACCTGCGCTTCATTGGTAAACGGATTCAAATATCCAGCAAATCCCATGTAGGTTAGTGGCAAACTGATCAGCGATTTTTTGACGCTGGTATTTTCATATTTAAAAAATGGATATTGCTGGGCCAGATTCGAATACCCTTTCACATTGTCTTCAAAAACCCGCTGTTGCGAATAAGGGAAAGTCACTTTTAAACTGTCATTTTTTACGATTTTCCTGTGAATTTCGTTGGTTTTGACAATCAGTTTTTTGGTGAAAGCCAATAGATCGACATCGGAATATTCTTTTTGGATGTGTAATTTTTCAAACAGTGGCACACGGTGGTAATTTGTCGCCCAAAGCAAATGGAACAAAAAATAAAATATCGAAAAGAAACTTAAAAGTTCCAGCGAAACGGTTTTCCAATTTTGTATTTCTCCGGTTTTTTTACTTCTGAACTTCCTGAAAATCCAACGCAAAATAAAAAATCCGACGATAAAGTAAATGACATCGCCAACGGAAAACGGAATCCAACCCAATAATTTCCTCGAAAATTCAGAGATGTAAACATACAAACCGTTGCTGTAAACACGTTCAATCCATTCCGGAAAAAGAGAAACGATTTTCAATACAATGATTTGTAAAACCAGGAAAAGCGGAAGGATTATTTTTCTGTTGCGCATCGGCGAATTTTGTCGTGTAAATATAAGAACAAACCTATAATTATCTTAGGACCTTAACTTTGTTAATTACTTTGGCGAAAATTTAGCAGGCTATTTAGAATAAATAAGAATTAAAAACTAAATTTGTACGTTACATTTTCAATATGGCCAAGTCTAAAAAATCGGAAAAAATCATCTACCTCTGCGACGGTAAAAAATGCTGCAGATACAACAGCGAGGTCAAAGATTGCTTTAAAGATCTGGTCAAGGAAGCCGGATTGAAAGGCGACGTTTCGATCAAAAAAATGGATTGCCAGGGCATGTGCAAACAAGCGCCGGTGATTTGCATCCACAAAAATGAATGCGTCGGGAAAGTTTCTACAAAAGACGCCAAAAAACTCTTCCAGAAACACATCGCATAATTTTCTTTTCTACACCATTTCCTGTTTAAACTTTGTAACTTTGTGCCGCTGAAAACTTAGGAATTCGGCATCAATGTAACTTTTAAACTTATCAAATGAGCCAGGAAATAAGAAACCTCGAACCAAAAGCACTTTGGAATAAATTCGCCGATCTGAATGCGGTGCCGCGCCCTTCGAAAAAAGAAGAACGTGTGATCGAATTCATGAAAAAATTTGGAGAAGACCTCGGACTTGAAACTTTTGAAGACCAAATTCGCAACGTGATCATCAGAAAACCTGCGACCAAAGGCATGGAAAACCGCAAGCCAATTGTGATGCAAGGCCATTTGGACATGGTACACCAAAAAAACAACGACACCAATTTTGACTTTGAAACTCAAGGCATCGATATGTATGTCGACGGCGATTGGGTTCGTGCCAAAGGAACCACACTTGGCGCGGATAACGGACTTGGCGTTGCGATGATCATGGCGGTTTTAGAATCGACAGATATTGCGCATCCGGCCATCGAAGCACTTTTTACAATCGATGAAGAAACCGGAATGACCGGCGCGTTGAATCTGAGAGGCGGCGTTTTACAAGGTGAAATTTTACTGAACCTTGATACCGAAGAAGACGACGAAATTGACATTGGTTGTGCCGGCGGAATTGACGTCACAGCAACCAGAAGTTACCACGAAGAAGAAACACCTGAAGGTTCTGTGGGTTACGAAATTACCGTAAAGGGCTTAAGTGGCGGGCATTCCGGAATGGATATTCACAAAGGTTTGGGCAACGCCAATAAAATCATGAACCGATTATTATTCGATGCATTCGAGAATTTCGGATTGCAGGTGGTCGAAATCAATGGTGGAAGTTTAAGAAATGCGATCCCGCGTGAAAGTCTTGCCAAAGTAATTATTGCCGAAATGTATGACGAAGCTTATGTGTTCGACATGCAGGAAATCATTGGCGACATCAAAACCGAATTCAAAACCACAGAGCCAAATCTGATCATAGAAATCACCAAAACCGACCTGCCAAAAAAAGTCATGGATCTTGGTGTTCAGGAAGGTTTGCTTCGCGGAATTTACGCAGCGCACAATGGTGTTTACAGAATGAGCGCCGACATGGCCGATTTGGTAGAAACTTCAAATAATATTGCACGCGTCATCGTAAAAGACGGTGAAATTTCGATTGGATGTTTGACGCGTTCGTCAGTGGAAACTTCTAAATACGATCTGGCAAATGCCCTGCGGTCGGCTTTTGAACTGTTTGGATGTGAAGTGAACTTGTCCGGAAGTTACCCAGGCTGGACGCCGAATGTAAAATCTGAAATCCTTACGGTACTGGAAAATATATATGAAAATCAAAATAACGAAAAACCAAAAGTGGTGGCTTGCCACGCCGGACTCGAATGTGGAATCCTTGGAACAAATTATCCCGATATGGATATGATTTCTTTTGGACCAACAATCCACGGCGCACATTCGCCAGATGAACGTGCGAGCATCAAATCGTCCCAGAAATTTTGGAAATTCGTATTGGAAATTCTCGAAAACATTCCGGAGAAAAAATCATAATTCAGTTTGAAAACCATAAAAAAGCCACCAGAAAAGGTGGCTTTTGTTTTTATAAAGAGGCAATAAGGTTTTTTAAAAAGGGCGCTTTAAAAGTGCAGATTCGTTTTTCTCAATATTGGTAATTGCATATGTTGGAACATCTGAAATCGCCATTTCGTCAAGAATGTCGACCAGATTTCCGTAATCTGAGGTTTTGTCAGGTTTGATCAAAACAATCAATCCCTGTTCCGGTTTTCCTTTGGCAGTCGAGTAGGCACGGACTTCTTTCTTACGTTCGGCGAGCTCGTTGCGCAATTCGCGTGTGCCCAAAACAATATTTTTTGAAGTTTCCGATTTGCTTCCCATAAAACATTTGGTTTTGTTGTGATCGCCCACAAGAATGGTCATCGTACGGTTTTCGTCGATTGGCATCGATTTGCCTTCTTGTTCCGGCATCGAAAGTTCCATGGCGCTTGGTTTGCTCAGCGTGGTGGTTAGCATGAAAAATGTGATCAACAGGAAAGCCAGGTCGACCATTGCTGTAAGGTCAACTTTTGAAGGGCGTTTGCTGCTCCGGATTTTTCTTGTTTTTTCGCCGGCAGCATCGTTGTTTAATTCAGCCATAATCATTTGGTTTTAAGGTTGGTTTTTGAAATCAGCAAGAAGAAATAAAACTTACAAAAGACTTCTTCATTTTTAAACGCAATTGATGTTTGGGATATTGTGTAATTTTCTAAATATCAAAATATATCTGTCTGCGGATTTTGCACTGACTAAGCTTCAGGATATCCGCATTGGCCTCAAAAAAAAACGCACCTCTAAAAAGTGCGTTTCTAAAAATTTTAAAAAAAAAATTCGTTATTCTTTTCTCTTCATCGGATATTTTTCAGAATAGAATTTCTTGCGGTTCAGTTTGCCCGAAATTTCAGCAACGATACTGTCTTCAGTAACTTTTGTATAAACAATTTTCTGCGGATAATCGTGTTTAGGGTTTTCAAAAACCAATTGTTTGATCGAGTCGCCCGACATTTTAAAAGGAATCGCCCGATTGTTGTTCTCGCCAATCACTTTTGCGCTGTAAATCACTTCATCGCCTTTTTGCCACAATTCGATAAATTCGTTATGCAATGTGTCTTTTCCTTTGATAAAATAACTTCTTCCGCTATACACGCTGTCGTTGGTTTTGGTCCAGCTTTCGGTTAAAATCCCGTCGGCCGATTTGTTTTCCCAGGTTCCGATGAGCCAGGCGGCTTTCTCGATCTGCAAAGGCGCAGGTTCGGCTTCTTTACAGGAAAAAATGATTTTGGCAAGCGCTAAAAATGCAATAGGGTAAAGTATTTTCTTCATAGTGTAATGGTTGTAGAATTCAAATTGCCAATAGATTTCAATACGAATTTGTATCGGGATTTTTCGTTTTCAAAATTAACAAAAATACTGTAAACGAGACATTACCGACTGTAAACTATTTTTCGTAAATTTGCAGGCCAAAAAAGGAGTAAAAAATGTTAGACAGACTTCAGATCGTAAAGCAGCGTTTCGACGAGATTTCGGATTTGATCATCCAGCCGGATGTGATCGCCGACCAGAAACGTTACGTGCAGTTAAATAAAGAATACAAAGACTTGAAAGCGCTTGCCGAAAAGCGTGACGAATATGTGACCATAATGGGCAATATCGAGGAAGCCAACGAAATCATTTCTGATGGCAGCGATGCCGAAATGGTCGAAATGGCGAAAATGCAACTCGACGAAGCCAAAGAAAGATTGCCTGAACTTGAAGACGAAATCAAATTCATGCTGATCCCAAAAGATGCCGAAGACGCTAAAAATGTCATGGTCGAAATCCGCGCCGGAACAGGTGGTGATGAAGCCAGTATTTTCGCAGGCGATTTGTTCCGCATGTACACCAAATATTGCGAAACCAAAGGCTGGAGAACTTCAGTCGTTGATATGAACGAAGGCACTTCAGGCGGATTTAAAGAGGTGATTTTCGAAGTCACCGGCGAAGATGTTTACGGCACTTTGAAATTCGAAGCCGGCGTACACCGCGTGCAACGTGTCCCGCAAACGGAAACCCAAGGCCGCGTTCACACGTCTGCCGCAACTGTAATGGTGTTGCCGGAAGCCGAAGAATTTGATGTGCAAATTGATATGAACGATGTTCGCGTCGATTTTTTCTGTTCATCTGGTCCAGGCGGACAATCGGTTAATACAACGAAATCGGCTGTTCGTTTGACACACATTCCGACTGGTTTGGTCGCGCAATGTCAGGACGAAAAATCACAGCATAAAAATAAAGACAAGGCGTTTACGGTATTGCGTTCGCGTTTGTACGAGCAGGAATTGGCTAAAAAAGATGCTGAAGATGCTGTAAAACGTTCTTCACAAGTAAGTTCAGGCGACCGTTCTGCAAAGATCCGGACTTACAATTATGCACAAGGCCGCGTCACCGATCACCGCATCGGATTAACGTTATACGACCTTGGAAACATCATGAACGGCGACATCCACAAAATTGTTGATGAGCTACAATTGGTCAGCAACACCGAGAAATTAAAAGAAGCCAGCGAGGTTTTTTAATATAAAAATCAAATGCCATTTAAGAAATTAAGTGGCATTTTTTTTAGGAGCTGTTTCCCGCTTTCCACAGTATCTTTTATTCCATTGCATTCCATAAAAGGATACTTGCTTCAAATGCGATAGCATTCACTGAATTCTGCTGAAAAATAAGCACGTTATGAAGTAATCGGGGCTAGGGAATTCAGGAAAGATTAAGCTTTGAATTAAAATACGCCAATTAGTGGCTTTAGCTTTTCAAACTTAGTAACTTTGCAACTCAGCAACTCAGCAACTCCATGACAACACAACAACTCACTGAACAAATCCACAAAAAAAAATCATTCCTCTGTATCGGACTCGACGTCGACCTGAATAAAATCCCAAAACATTTACTCGACACCGAAGATCCGATCTTCGAATTCAACAAAGCCATCATCGATGCGACACACAATCTTTGCGTTTCATACAAACCAAATACGGCTTTCTACGAAGCATACGGAATCAAAGGCTGGCAATCTTTAGAAAAAACCATCAATTATATCAACGAAAACCATCCTGAAATTTTCACGATCGCAGATGCCAAACGTGGCGACATCGGAAACACATCATCGATGTATGCGAAAGCTTTTTTCGAGGATTTGAACTTTGATTCGGTTACCGTTGCGCCATATATGGGAAAAGATTCGATTGAACCTTTTTTAGCATTTGAAAACAAACATACAATCATGTTGGCATTAACGTCAAACGAAGGCGCTTTCGATTTCCAGACGTTAAATGTCGATGGAAAAGAACTATACAAAACCGTTATCGAAACATCCAAAAACTGGAAAAATTCTGAAAACTTAATGTATGTTGTTGGTGCCACTAAAGCAGAATATTTCACCGAAATCCGCAAAATAATCCCAAACAGTTTCCTGCTTGTTCCCGGCGTTGGCGCGCAAGGCGGAAGTTTGTCCGAAGTCTGCAAATACGGAATGAGCGACAATGTTGGCTTACTCATCAATTCTTCACGCGGTATTATTTACGCTTCAAATAACAAAGATTTCGCAGAAAAAGCGCGCGAAGAAGCGTTAAAAATTCAAACTGAAATGGCTGGAATTTTAGGAAGCCGGTTTTAGATTTTTAATTTTTCTGCCAGTGAAATGTACGGCAGCAAATTGTGGTGCACAAACAACTTTTTATCATCATTGGGATACATTTTGTAATAGTCTTCGTCGGGCATTAAAATGATCATGTTTCCGGCACGTACATAATAATTGGAATCCGCATATTCAGGATTTTTAAAACCCGGCAATTTTTTGACGATCATCTTCGACATGATTTTTCCCAGAAAAAACTGGTAACGTTTTACGGCTTTCCGGTTGTGTTTCGTAAGTTGCGTATGCATAAAAAGCAACAACTGGTTTTGCGGAAACGGCATTTTTCTGAAATTTTTCCGCGCGTTCTTAAACGGATTCGTCGTATTAAAATCGTTCAGTTTCTGGATCGTAACCGGAACTTCCGGAACCCAGTCGGCGGCATTCACAACAGTATGTGACCAGCCAAATTGCGTGGACGCTTCATAGTCATACGCAAAATATAAATTTCCGGGTTTTGGCGCCGCGCTGCAATAGGTTTTAAACTGAATGTCATTTGGCAACACGCCGGTTTTTTGGTAATATTTGAGTTGGGCCGTGACGTAATATGAAATTGCCGCGCCCTGACTGTGTCCGAAAATGATAATATCTTTAACGCCATTTGCATACTGTTCCCGGACTTTCGGCAATATATCAAGCAGCAAATAACAACTCGAAAGCGTCCAGCCAACATGAACGGTTGCCATCGGATTGTCTGCAAAATGATAATCAAACGAAAGGCTGTCGTTAAGCTGCAATTGGCCTTGCGCCGGAATCATCGCCGCATAAAAATTGGCAAACCAACTGATCTTTTCTTTAGTCGTTCCGCGAATGCAAATCACCGAATGTTCTTCCGCCTCATACAATTCCCATTGGTTCAGCAAACCCATTTCCTGCGACCGGTAACTGGTTTTATAAATGGTGCTTTCGGGAATGCCTTTATAGTAAGTGCTGTCGCCCCAGCGCGAAAAAGCCTGAAGCAGTTCGATATATTCCCGTTTGTCAAATCCAGGTTGGAGTTTTTGTGCAAATGCTGGCGATGCGGCAAATATCAATAAAAGGAGTAAATTTTTTTTCATGTAAACGTTATTTTTCCAATTTAAAGATAGCCGTTTTTAGTACTTTCGCTTTACAGAATTTTAACAAATAAGTTTCAATAATGCAGACCATTTTGACCGATCAGATTGGAAACGAGATCGAATTTCACGCTGTTCCGAAGCGTATCATTTCGCTTGTGCCTTCGCAAACAGAATTGTTGTATGATCTCGGACTTGAAGACAAAATCATCGGCATTACCAAATTTTGCGTGCATCCGTACCATTTTAAATCCACCAAAAAAATCATAGGCGGAACTAAAAAAGTGCATTATGAAAAAATCAGGCTCTTAAATCCCGATTTGATTATTGCGAACAAAGAAGAAAACACACTCGAAATCGTAACCGAATTGCGTAAGATTTGCCCGGTTTGGGTCACCAATGTGATTACGCTTGAGGACAATATCGCGATGATCTCCGATTTCGGAAAAATATTTAGACACCGCACCGAATCGCAGAAATGGATCGATAAAATTAATTTCGCTTCCGCAGATTTTACGCAGTTCATCAAGGACAAACCCGTTCTGAAAGCGGCGTATTTCATCTGGAAAAATCCGTACATGGTTGCGGGTTCCGACAATTTCATCAACGAATTGCTCAAACTGAACCATTTTGAGAATATTTATTCAGACAAAGGCCGTTATCCTGAAATCGAACTCGAAAAAATGAGGATCGAAGGCGATCCGGATGTGGTTTTTTTATCATCGGAACCATTTCCATTTAAAGAAGAAGACGCGTTTCAAATCGGAAGATTTACGCACCACGCCAAAACAGTTTTTGTTGACGGCGAAATGTTTTCCTGGTACGGAAGCCGCATTTTAAAAGCTTTCGCTTACTTTAAAAAACTTCACGAGCGCATTGCATAAATAGCATTGCCCAATTTGGGTAGCGCAATCGAATTCTAATTCCTGTATTTTTTTACTTTGATGTTTTTCGAATGAAATACTTTTCCGTTGTCGTCAATGATGATCACACGCACAAGCGGAAATTGCTCCATCATTTTTAAGCCCGCATTTTTTCCAAGCACCACAATCGCGGTCGAAAGTCCGTTTGCCATTTCCGCATTTTCCGCAAAGACAGTAACGCTAGAGATGCCCGAAGCTGGCCAGCCTGTCCTCGGATCGATAATGTGTGCATACCTTTTTCTGCCGATCATTACAAATTTTTCATAGTTGCCAGAGGTTACCACAGCCCGGTCTGATATTGGAAATACCGATAAGATCTTGTCTTTTTTCATCGGATTTGTGATTCCGACCGTCCATGCTTTTCCGTTTGGGTCTTTTCCCCAGGTATTCATGTCACCAGAGGCATTTATGATTCCTGCAGCAACGCCTTTTGAAACCAGCAATTCCTTAGCTTTATCGGCGGCATATCCTTTTCCGATCGAGCCAAAACCAATTTTCATTCCGGGCAGCTTCAGGAAAATGGTGCTTTTTTCCGTATCAATGACAATGTTTTTGTATCCAATTTTTTTTACCGATTCGCGAATGGTTTCTGCGGAGGGAAGTGTTTCCATCGATCCGTCGAATTTCCAAATTTTATCTGCTGCTGCAAAACTGATGTCAAAAGCTCCGCCGGTCAGCTTCGAATAATGGATTGCCTGCCGGGTCAGTTCGAGCAGTTCGCGATCAACTTTTACAGGAGCAATTCCGGCATTGCGGTTGATTTCTGAAACTTGGGTCTCTGGAATCCAGTCTGAAATCAGGTTTTCAATGCGCGTTATTTCGGCCACAGCGGTATCGATATGAGCCAGCGCCGTAGTTTTGTCTTTTGCGACAGTCGTAATGTCAAAGCGCGATCCCATAAGTGTTACAACTTTTTTTTGCTGAACCTGGGCATTGGTTGAAATTGCTGCCAATAGGAAAAATAAGATAGAGATTTTGCGAAACATATTTGTAGTTGCTAAATTTTGAAAGTGCTGGTTATTTTAATAAAGTAAAATCCAGTCATTGTGTGAAAAATAATTCCATTCGGCTTTTGTGAAATCGACATTGGGATCGATAAATACTTTTTGCGGTTGTCGGTTGATCGATACTTTGGAATCTACAAATATGCTGACGTTTTCACCTTTTCTTAAATACTCCTGTTTGATTTTCTGGGTGGTTTGCCAAATCATATCCGGCCGGGTTTTCATCGTTTTAATCTGACGTTTGGTCAATAGTTTGCTGACGTTATACGTATGTTTTTTGCAGGTTTCATTGTTTCGGATGATGAATTTGGTTTCGCCGGTTCTGTTCCTGAGCATCATTCGCCAACTGAGCCTATGTCCTTCTTCTGTCCACAAAACATCGCCTTTGATAAAGTAATGCCGAACCGGAAGTGCGAGCTGAACGATGAAATACGGAATGAAAAACCAGTACAAACTTTTGCGTCCGTAACGAAACAGAACAAAATCGTGGCAAACGGATCGATTCAGGAGAAATATTTTTCGGATCGTTTCCGCGGGAAAAAAAAATATACTGAACGACAATGCAAAAAACGGAAAAATACCAATGTTCAAATGAATGTTGTTAAAAGTGTGAAACAAAACCGCGGCTAAAAAAGCCAGCAATCTTGTCCGTTTCCAAAGCAACATCGGAACAATCAGCAAATCAAATAAGAAACCAGAATAGGCCAGGAAATAGTGCAGCCATTGTTGTTGGTAAAAGCCCGGCCAAAAAGGCAATGAACGTTTTGCCAGCATAATAGCGACATAAGATCCGTCAAGCCATCCCGGATACAACTTGGCCAAAGCAGCAAAAAAATAAACAATCGCTATTTGCAAAATCATGACATGTCGGCACCAGGCGGGCATAAAATCGGTTTTAATGGCTGGATTTATTTTGGCGTCAAGCGAATAATTTCGATTTGCCGGGAGGAAAAGCATGATGATGCAAACTAATAACAACAAGTAATAATGGTTGTTGTACATCGTTTTCTGCATGAAATAGGCGCCGGCCCAAAGTATGGTAAAAATGGACAATCCAAATCGGTAGCAGAACCCGGCGGCAATGAAAAGTCCGGAAATTCCCATAACAGCGTAATAAAAATACATGCCGTTTCCCGGTAGTGGCTGTAGCCAATCCATTCCAATGTGCGAAAAAGTGAAACGCGGCAACATCATATTTCGGAAAACCCAGCCAGAAAATAATGCGCTGAATGAATGCCACGCGAGTAAAATGCCAAAAATGATGCGGAAAATAGCGAGAGGCACAACTTCAACAGGCGAAAAAAATGTCTGGTTTAAAGGCGATAAGTTGCCTGAAAGCACTTTTTGAGAAAGTTTAGATTTTGCCATAATATACGCATTGAGGCAAAACTAAAAAGATTTCGAGAACTTTAGCTTAGAAAAATGGTATTTATGATTCGCATAAATCGAAAGCCATTTCCTTTTCGGCAATTTCAGCTTTAGGTGTTTCAGTTTGCGTTTTTTCCTGTTTTTTATTTAGGAAGTCCTGAAAGTCTCTCTGAATTTCACTTTGGATATCGACTTTTTTCCTGAGTAATCCTGACATGGTATTTTTTTTGCAAATTTAAGGCTTGAGGTTCTAAAACATCTTTATTATTTGTTAAGATTATCCAAAAATGCAAGCATAAAAAAGCCGGAACTCTCATGAACTCCGGCAATTTTTTTTAACTAACTCTAAACCAAATAATAAAACCCTTTATTATGTTACAAATATCCGATTTTTCTTTGCCAGCGCATGTTAAGGCTTTGTTATTTATATGTTATTGATTATTAATTTTTTAGCCATCTAATCCTGCATGGCAAAAACCTTTTTTAGGAGGTCTGAAGTTCTTGCGCTGAAGTTGGTGCGAATGTCTTTTTCTTCAACGGCAACCATTTTAAAAACGCCTTTCATCGCTTGTTGCGTGACGTAATCGTTAAGGTCGGGATTGACTTTTGTAACCAATGGAATGGCGTTGTATTTTGAAATGATATTCGCCCAGACTTTATCAGCGCCGACTTTTCCAAGCGAACTTTTAACCACCGGATTGAATTTAGAATACAAAGCTGTCGATGTGGAACTTTGCAGATAAGTCGTTGCTGACGTGTCATTTCCAAGCAGAATATTACGTGCATCAGTAAAAGTCATATTCTGCACTGCTGAAACAAAAATAGGCGTGGCTTCTTTCACCGCATTTTCAGCGGCGCGATTTAAAACTTTCAAACCTTCATCGGCCAGGCTCGACATGCCAAGACTGCGAAGCGTTTGATCGACTTTCTGCAATTCGGAAGGAAGTAAAATTTTTACCGCTTCGTTTCTGTAAAATCCGTCGGTTGCAGTTAATTTCGAAACCTGTTTGCTAATTCCGTTGTTCAGCGCTTCTTTGAGTCCGGCTGCAATTTCTGCATTGCTGATTCCGGTGTTACCAATTTGTGGATATTGGTTTGCTACCTGTTGCAATTCGGCACAGCCAAAGAGAAAGAGCGCAGTGCTTAAAATCAATATTTTTTTCATGTTTTAGTTTTTCAATAATTTAGAAATTGCCGATTTTAGAATTGCGATTGACGCGATCAGCGTTCGTAAATCACATCTCTGATATCGTAAATCTATTTATCCTGTAATGCAAAAACGCTTTTTAACAAGTCTGAAGTCCGTGAAGACAAATTTCCGCGAATGTCCTTTTCTTCAACTGCGATCATCTTAAAAACACCGTCAAGTGCTTTATCTGTTACATAATCGACAATGTCGGGATTGACTTTTGAAACCAATGGCAACGCGTTGTATTTTGTAATGATGGTTGACCAAATTTGATCTGCGCCCACTTTTCCAATCGATTCTTTCACGACCGGATTAAATTTGGCGTAAAGCGCCGTCGATGTCGAATTTTGCAAATACGTAGTCGCCGAATTGTCGCTGCCCATCAAAATCGTTCTCGCATCGGTGATGCTCATGTTTTTAATCGAGTTTACAAAAATCGGAGTGGCTTCCTTCACGGCATCTTCCGCGGCACGATTCAAAGATTTGATGCCTTCATCGGCCAAATTTGACAAGCCCATTTTACGAAGTGTTTTGTCAACTTTTTGCAATTCTTCGGGCATTAAAATCTTCACCGCTTCGTTTTTGTAAAAACCGTCGGTTGCCGTAAGTTTCGAAACTTCTTTGGTCACACCGTTGTTCAATGCTTCTTTTAATGCGGCGCCAATATCAAGACTTCCGGTCGCAGCATTCGGTTTCGTTGCGGTTGAAACTGTAGTTTTCGCTTTTTTGACAAGCTTTTTTAATTGGGCATTTCCCAAAAACGGAATGAACAAGGCGAGGAGCAAGTATTTTTTCATATCGAATTTTTTTCAAAGATAACGAATAGCGTCAGACTATTAAAATATCAAAACTATCGATTTTGTTTATAAAATGTTAATGTTTACATTTGGTAGGCTAACAAGAAAAATACAAAATTATGAGCAATCACAACAAACTAACAACTGCTTCCGGGATTCCGTATGCCGAGAATGAAAATTCTCAAACCGCCGGCCCGCGTGGCCCGATCTTACTTCAGGATTTCATCCTGCACGAAAAAATGGCGCATTTTAACCGCGAGAGAATTCCGGAACGTGTCGTTCACGCAAAAGGTTCAGGCGCATTCGGAACGTTTACGGTTACGCACGACATATCCAAATACACCAAAGCAAAAATCTTCAGCCATGTTGGAAAAGAAACCAAAATGTTGCTGCGTTTTTCTACTGTTGGAGGCGAAAAAGGTTCAGCCGATACCGAACGCGATCCACGTGGTTTTGCTTTAAAATTCTATACAGAAGACGGAAACTGGGATCTTGTCGGAAACAACACGCCGGTTTTCTTCATTAAAGACCCGAAGAAATTTGGGGATTTCATCCATACGCAAAAGCGCGATCCACATACTAATATGAAATCACCCACGATGATGTGGGATTTCTGGTCGCTAAATCCTGAAAGTTTGCATCAGGTTTTGATTTTGATGTCAGACCGCGGAACGCCTTACGGATACCGCCATATGCATGGTTTCAGTAGCCATACACTTTCGATGATCAATTCGGCGAATCAAAGGCATTACGTCAAATTTCACTTTTTGACTGCCCAGGGAATTAAGAATTTCACCAATGACGAAGCCGCGCAGATGAAATCGGTCGATATGGATTTTGCGCAACGCGATTTGCTCGAAAATATCGAAGCCGGAAATTTCCCGAAATGGCACATGAAAATTCAGGTGATGACCGAAGCCGATTCCAAAACGTATCATATCAATCCATTTGATTTAACGAAAGTCTGGCCGCACGGCGATTATCCTTTAATTGATGTCGGAACGATCGAACTCAACAAAAATCCGGACAATTATTTTCAGGATATCGAACAGGCCGCTTTTGCTCCGGCGCACGTTGTTGACGGAATTGGTTATTCACCCGATAAAATGTTGCAGGGAAGAATTTTATCATATCCGGATGCACAGCGTTACCGTCTGGGCGGAAATTACGAACAGATTCCCGTAAACCGTTGTCCGTTTGCAACCAACAATTACCAGCGCGACGGCCAAATGCGCGTCGATGGAAACGGCGGCAGCAAACCGAATTATTTTCCAAACAGCTTCGATAATATTGAAGTTGACGAACGTTACAAAGAACCGTCGCTCGAACTCGACAGTACGGTTGCCGGCTGGTTTGACCGCAACGAAAAAGGCGAAGATGACCATTATTTGCAACCCGGAAATCTCTTTAGATTAATGGAACCGCACTTGCAGCAAAACACGATCAGCAATATTGTTGGCGCGATGAGCGGTATCGACGGCCCGAAAAAAGAGGAAATCGTCAACCGCCAGTTGTGCCATTGGTTTCGTGCAGATGCAAACCTCGGAATAGGCGTTGCACAAGGTCTCGGCGTTCAAATCGATCCGGAAATGTTCAGAAAATAATTAGAAAAAACAAGAATTAAGAAGCTCACAACAGTGGGCTTTTTTGTTTAGGAGCTATTCCCGCTTTCCATTGCAATCTTTTTATTTTTCTTTCGCTGTGCTGCAAAAAAATAAAAAGGATTTCCATTTCAATCGGGGCTAGGGCGGTTGATTTCAATTCGCAAAATCTGCAAAATCTGCGTCATCCGCGTTCCATTCAATGCAAGTAAAATCGCCTGAATTTTTCTACAAAACAAACACCAAATTTTTAAGAATTTCGTAAATTGCCGACCTAAATTCGTCACAAAATCCAAAATGGAACAAGCAAAACCGTATATTCCTGTAAATAAAGTAAGAATTGTTACTGCCGCTTCGCTTTTCGACGGCCACGATGCCGCGATCAACATCATGCGCCGCATCATCCAATCCACCGGAGTCGAAGTGATTCACCTCGGCCACGACCGCAGCGTTGAAGAAGTAGTGAACACGGCGATCCAGGAAGATGCGAATGCCATTGCGATGACGTCTTATCAGGGCGGGCACAACGAATATTTTAAATACATGTACGATTTGCTCAAAGAAAAAGGAGCAGGACATATCAAAATATTTGGCGGCGGCGGCGGCGTGATTTTGCCGTCTGAAATTTCAGAATTGCACGAATACGGAATCGAACGCATTTATTCACCAGACGACGGCCGTGCTTTGGGATTGCAAGGCATGATCAACGATTTGGTCAAACGTTCGGATTATCCGGTTGGCGATGTTTTAAATGGCGAGATCAACCATCTGGCTGAAAAAAATCCGACTGCGATCGCACGTGTGATTTCTTCTGCTGAAAATTTTCCGGAAGTTGCCAAAGACACTTTAGACAAAATCCACATTCAAAACCAAAATTCAAAAACGCCAGTACTCGGAATTACAGGAACCGGCGGCGCAGGAAAATCATCCTTGGTTGACGAATTGGTCAGAAGATTTTTAATCGATTTCCCTGAAAAAACCATCGGACTCATTTCTGTCGATCCATCGAAAAGAAAAACCGGCGGTGCTTTATTGGGAGACAGAATCCGCATGAACGCAATCAACAATTCAAGGGTTTACATGCGTTCATTGGCCACACGCCAATCCAATCTCGCTTTATCCAAATATGTAGCCGAAGCGATTCAGGTTTTAAAAGCAGCAAACTACGACATCATCATTCTTGAAACTTCGGGAATCGGGCAATCGGATACCGAAATCATGGACCATTCCGATGTTTCCTTATATGTCATGACACCGGAATTCGGCGCAGCAACCCAACTTGAGAAAATCGACATGCTTGATTTTGCCGATTTGGTTGCGATCAATAAATTCGACAAACGTGGCTCGCTTGATGCCTTGCGCGACGTTAAAAAACAATACCAGAGAAACCACCAGCTTTGGGATGCCGATTTGGATACTTTGCCTGTTTTCGGAACGATTGCGTCTCAGTTCAACGATCCGGGAATGAATACGCTGTACAAAGCGATCATGGACAAAGTACACGAAAAAACAGATTCCGATTTAAAATCTGATTTTCATATCACACGCGAAATGAGCGAGAAAATTTTCGTAATTCCGCCACACAGAACACGCTATTTGTCTGAAATCTCAGAAAACAATAGAAAATATGACGCGACTGCTTTAACGCAGCAACAGGTCGCGCAAAAATTATACGGGATTTTTAAAACCATCGAAAGCGTTGGCGGAAACTTGCCAACGATTACAAAAGCGGGAATAGATGAAGCGGTTTTGGAATCAAACGACGAAACGACGAAACAATTTCTTAATTTACTCGGGAAAGAATTTGACCGTGTCAAGATGGATCTCGATCCGTACAACTGGGAAATTATTTTGACCTGGAACGACAAAGTCAACAAATATAAAAATCCGGTTTATTCATTTAAAGTCCGCGACAAAGAAATTAAAATTGCCACGCATACCGAATCGTTGTCACACTCACAAATACCAAAAGTGTCGCTTCCGAAATACGAAGCCTGGGGCGATATTTTGCGTTGGTGTTTGCAGGAAAATGTACCCGGGGAATTTCCGTTTGCTTCGGGATTGTATCCGTTTAAACGCGAAGGCGAAGATCCATCGAGAATGTTTGCCGGAGAAGGCGGCCCGGAACGGACGAACAAACGTTTCCATTACGTGAGCGCGGGTTTGCCAGCCAAACGTTTGTCAACCGCTTTTGACAGTGTGACTTTATACGGAAACGATCCGCATATTCGTCCTGATATTTACGGAAAAATTGGAAATGCCGGAGTTTCTATTTGTTGTCTCGACGATGCTAAAAAATTATATTCAGGATTTGATCTCGTGCATCCGCTAACTTCGGTGTCGATGACCATTAACGGCCCGGCGCCGATGTTGCTTGGGTTTTTTATGAATGCCGCGATCGATCAGCAATGTGAATTGTACATCCGTGAAAACAATCTGCAAATTGAAATTGAAGAAAAAATAAATGAAATATATAAGCTAAAAGAAACTGTTCGTCCAAAGTACCAAGGCGATTTGCCGGCAGGAAACAACGGTTTGGGATTGATGCTTTTGGGCGTAACAGGCGACGAAGTTTTAACTCCGGAAGTGTACAATGAAATAAAAATCAGGACGTTGTCGCAAGTGCGCGGAACGGTTCAGGCAGATATTTTAAAAGAAGATCAGGCGCAAAACACCTGTATTTTCTCTACGGAATTTGCGCTCAGATTAATGGGAGATGTCCAGGAATATTTCATTACGCAAAACGTTCGCAACTTTTATTCGGTTTCGATTTCGGGTTATCATATTGCAGAAGCTGGAGCGAATCCAATCACGCAATTGGCCTTCACGCTTTCAAATGGTTTCACTTACGTGGAATATTATTTGAGCCGCGGCATGAATATCAATGATTTCGGGCCAAACCTTTCTTTCTTTTTCTCCAACGGTATCGATCCGGAATATGCAGTAATTGGTCGTGTGGCGCGTAAAATCTGGGCGAAAGCGTTGAAAAATAAATACGGCGCAAATGAACGCGCACAAATGTTGAAATACCACATTCAAACTTCGGGGCGTTCGCTGCATGCGCAGGAAATCGACTTCAACGACATCCGGACAACGTTGCAGGCTTTGTATGCGATTTACGACAATTGCAATTCCCTGCATACCAATGCGTATGATGAAGCGATTACCACGCCAACGGAAGAATCGGTGCGCCGTGCGATGGCCATTCAATTGATTATTAATAAAGAACTAGGATTGGCGAAAAACGAAAATCCGATCCAAGGTTCGTTTATCATTGAAGAATTAACAGATCTTGTTGAAGAAGCGGTGTTGCAGGAATTCGACAGAATCACCGAGAGAGGTGGCGTTTTGGGCGCCATGGAAACGATGTACCAACGCTCGAAAATCCAAGAAGAAAGCCTGTATTATGAAACTTTGAAACACAACGGTGATTTCCCGATTATTGGCGTAAATACTTTTTTAAGTTCTAAAGGTTCGCCAACGGTAGTGCCATTGGAAGTCATTCGTGCGACTGAAGAAGAAAAACAATACCAGATCGAAATGCTTGAACAACTGCATAAAACGCACGCCGGAAAAGAAGACGAGCAACTCAATGCGATCCAGGAAGCAGCGATCAGCAACCAGAATATTTTCGAAAAACTGATGGAAGCGACAAAAGTTTGTTCATTAGGGCAAATTACTTCGGCGCTGTTTGAAGTGGGCGGACAATATCGAAGAAATATGTAAATTCAATTTTTTATACAAAAGGCCTTTCGAAAGAGAGGCTTTTTTTATTGGAGCGGAATGATAATTTTGTCTTTAAATCCCAAATGTTTTTCCGACATTAATTTTTTAAGTACGATTATTTCTTCACAAACCCATTCCGTATCAAATTCGAAGTCGTTGATTTGATTTTTCAGTTTTTCGAAAGTTTCGGGCTGTAAGGTTTTGGCCAGACTCAAATGTGGCGATTTTGTGGCAGATTTTAAGGACTGCATTAATGAAATTATCGGATCCGGATTTTCAATTTTTAGGAACACGGTTTTTTTCGGCTGGTGGTCAAAAACGTCAATTCCGTGAAGCCGGACTGAAAATTTCTGATGTCCTTTAAGCAATTCCCGCACGGTTTCTGAAAAATTAGCATCATCTGTAAGCCGGTCTGTCAACGTAATATGGCCAATGGATTGGAGATTTCGTTCGCCAATGTTTGCCGTTTCATCCCAATCTTTTTTAATTACAGCAATCGCGTTTCTGATTTCTTTAGGTGGTGATATCACGACGAGATAGGCATACAAAGGCCCGAATAATGACGTCTGGTTGTAAATGCGATTTTTCCTGTATTGTTTCGCCATGATTGTGGAATGATGAATTGAAGTTACGAATTTCAACTTTCCAGTTTTGCTAAAATTATATTAAAGCGTCTGATTTTATCTGCACCGAATTGTAACTTTAATAGGATATCAAAATACGCGACTATGAAAATCAATACCCTTTTACTCGTTGCTCTCGCCATTTCTTTTGGAATGCATGCGCAGAAAAAAGCCAGCAAAACCGTACTGCCAAAACCGTACGAAACCAAATCGGTGACCAATTATTCCAATGTCATTGGATGGAAAGACGGCCAAACGCCTAAAGCGCCGGAAGGATTTACAGTGACCAAATATGCCGACGGATTCGACAACCCGCGCTGGATGTACGTCCTGCCAAACGGTGATGTGTTGGTGGCACAATCCAATTCAAATTATTCCATTCCGAAACAGGTTGGCGCAGCAATCATCGGAGCCGGAAAATCCAACGACCTGAGCCATAGTGCCGATGTTATTACACTTTTGCGGGATAATGATAAAGATGGAAAATTGGATTTAAATCAAACTTTTCTGACCAAAGAACAAGGTTTAAACCAACCTTTTGGAATGCTCGTAATCGGAAACTGGTTTTATGTGGCCAATACCGATGCGTTGCTGCGTTTTCCATATCAAGACGGCCAACTGAAAATTGATTCAAAAGGGGAAAAGTTGATCGATCTTCCCGTCGGAAAGCACAACCAGCATTGGACGCGCAATCTGATTGCCAATGCTGACAATTCTAAAATTTACATCGCCGTTGGATCGGGGAGTAATGTGGCCGAAAATGGCATTGCTGAAGAAAGTTTAAAAGCGAGTATTTTGGAAATTAATCCTGATGGAACCGGACTTCGTGTTTACGCCAGCGGACTCCGGAATCCGGTTGGGATAGATTGGGCGCCTGGAACAAAAACATTGTGGACTGCGGTAAACGAACGCGACGAATTGGGCAACGACCTGGTTCCGGATTATCTGACTTCAGTCAAAGAAGGCGGATTTTACGGATGGCCTTACTCTTATTGGGGAAAAAATGTCGATCCCCGAGTCAAAGATAAACAGCCAGCGCTTGTCGCAAAATCGATTGTTCCAGAAGTAGATCTGGGTTCGCATACCGCATCACTCGGACTTGTATTTTATACGGCTAAAAAATTCCCTGAAAAATATAGAAACGGTGCGTTCATCGCGCAGCACGGCTCGTGGAACCGCGATCCGATATCGGGTTATAAAGTCGTTTTCGTTCCGTTTTCAAATGGAAAACCTGCTGGAAAACCTGAAGATTTTCTTACCGGATTTGTTGTTGATCCGAAAAAAAATGAAGTTCGGGGAAGACCAGTTGGTTTGGCACAATTGCCAGATGGTTCGTTGTTGCTGACTGATGACAAAACGAACACGATTTGGAAAATAACCTATATCAAATAGAAAAAGCGGAACGATAAGGTTCCGCTTTTCATTAATTTTAAAACACTTCAAATGTTATTGAACTTCAGGCTGGTGTTTTCCTTCGTTGATTTCTTCAACCATTTTTTTATTAAATGCAGGCAAATCTTCAGGAGATCTGCTTGTAACAAGTCCGTTGTCAGTGACAACTTCACGGTCGATCCATTGCGCTCCGGCATTGATCAAGTCTTGTTTGATTGATGGATATGATGTCATCGCACGTCCTTCAACTACTCCAGCACTAATCAACGTTTGCGGACCGTGGCAAATCGCGGCAACCGGTTTTCCTTCATTAAAAAAAGATTGTACAAAAGTGAGTGCGCGTTCGTCTGTACGCAATTTGTCAGGGTTAATTACGCCGCCAGGCAAAACCAATGCATCATAATCGGCTGGATTGGCTTCATCGAGCGTGGCATTTACTTCATAATCCGGACCCCAGTTTTTCTCAGCCCAAGAACGTATACTTCCTGATTCCGGACTTATAATATCGGCGGTCCAGCCTTGTTGTTCTAGATATTCTTTTGGCGATTTCAGTTCGCTTTCTTCAAATCCGTTGGTGGCCAAAATGGCGATTCTTTTGCTCATGACTTTTAAATTTAAGTAAGTTTTATTGCTTTCTTAAAGTTAGTCATAGCCGTTTCAATCCACTGCTAAGGCTTTACTAAAGTTCTGGTAACATTTGTTAAATTAAAAAAGTAAAACAACGGATTACAGATAAAATCTATTCGTAAACTACTTTAACAGCAGTAAACAGTTTTTCCGGATTTGCGTTTAAATCAAAAAAAGCCGCCAGTTCATCGGGTTCTCCTGTTGCTTCTATCGCGCTTTGCTCGGGAATTTCAAAAATTGTAATCGTGCCTGATTTGGCGTGGAGCATTTCGATAAAAGCATGATTGATTTCGGCAGTGGAAGTTTGTTTTGCACCCAATTCCAAGAAACGGTCGATATGCACTTTGTAGTGAATTTCATCATTAAAATCGTCAATCGTCCCGGTTTCCGGATTGTAAACATACCATACGACCGGATCGATGTATTCCATATCAATCCCAAATATATTTTCGAGCAGCGCTGCTTTGGATGCGTCCATATTTTTTATTTTAAAGATAAGGATTTTATGTTTTGAAAGACATGCAGATTTGGTTTGTGCCTTTCTTACCAACCGATCGAATCGATCAATTGGATGATTTCTTCTGCGTTAAAAATATAATCTGGTTTTTCAGATGCGATGGCGTTTTGTGGCATAAAAGGCATTTCAGCAGTTTCCGGATTCTGAACGACCGTTATTCCGCCCAATTGGCGAATGGCGTTCAGTCCGTGTGTTCCGTCAGAATTTGCGCCCGACAGTAGAATTCCAGTCAGTAAATCGCCATAAACTTCCGCCGCCGATTCAAAGGCAACATCAATACTCGGTCTGCTGTAATTGACTTTTTCCGAAGTGTCGAGCGACAGCAAATTGCTTTTTTCAAACAGCAAATGATAATCGGATGGCGCAATGTAAATGGCGCCGGGTTCCAGCAAAATCTTGTCTTCAACTTCCCTGACGGGAATATTTGTTTTTAAGGCGATGAGTTCTTCAAGTGTCGAATCTTCGGAATTTTTCCGGTGAACGACAATCACCAACGCAAAAGAAATGGGTGTTTTTAGTTTTGGCAAAATCTTCAGCAATACTTCAAGGCTGCCGGCAGATCCGCCAAAAATCACCACGCGAAAATCGGAAATCAGATTACTTTTTTCCATATTTTATCTTTGTTGAATTGGCTGTACTTGATTTTTAGCGGCGAAAATTTAATCGTTTCTTTTGTTCCCAACGCCAAATAGCCCAATTTCGCAAGACTTTCATCAAAAAGTTTCAATGCGCGTTCCTGCAAATCTTTATCGAAATAAATCATGACATTCCGGCAAAGGATGAGGTCGAATTCGTTGAATGAACCGTCGGAAACCAGATTGTGCTGGGAAAAAACCATTCTGTCAGAAAGGTCTTCGCCAAATTTTGCCAGTCCGTAATTCGCAGTGTAATAATGTGAAAAGTCTTTTGCGCCGCCAGATTCCATATAATTTTCAGAATAATCTTTCATCATCCGAAGCGGAAATACACCTTTTTTCGCCGTGTCCAAAACTTCGGGATTCAGGTCGGTGGCATACAATAAAGATTTGTGCAGCAAATTGGCTTCCTTTAATAAGATCGCCATCGAATAGACTTCTTCTCCGGTCGAACAGCCGGCGTGCCAGATCCTGATAAAAGGTTTCGGTCCGAGTACAGGCAGAATTTCCGTTCGCAAGACTTTGTAAAATAACGGATCGCGGAACATTTCAGTCACATTAACCGTGATTTCCTGCACCATTCTTTCGAAATATTCAGCATCCGACCTGATTTTGGATAGAAATTCCGGAAACGAATCAAATCCGTCCAATTGATACAAACGGTCGACGCGGCGTTTAAAAGACGCCATCGAGTAACCGCTGAAGTCGTATCCGTAATATTCGTAGACTTCATTGATGAGTACCGAAAGTTCAAAATCCTTAATCATAAAGCTATAGTACTTTTAATAAATCAAGCAGTTTGTCTACATCGACAGGTTTCGAAATGTAACCGTCGGCGCCAGCCTGCATGCATTTTTCCCGATCGCCAACCATCGCCTGTGCCGTCACCGAAATTACCGGAGTCAGCAACCGGTGCGGAATTTTCTTAATCAACGGGATCGCTTCATAACCATCCATTTGAGGCATCATCATATCCATCAAAATGAGGTCAATTACTTCATCTCCTTTCAACAACTGCAACGCTTCTTCGGCGCCCAGACACGAAATGCATTCGTAAGACCGCGCACGCAAAGTGGCCGAAAGCGCAAAAATATTCCGTGCATCGTCATCAACAATTAAAATTTTCTTTTTGTCCATTTTTCAGCCGGTTAAAGTTTGTCGTAAAGCCAAACCCGCAACAACGACAACAGTTGGTCAACGTCAACAGGTTTTGTAATGTAATCGGATGCGCCCGCATTGATGCATTTTTCGCGGTCGCCGGTCATGGCTTTTGCAGTAACCACGATGACAGGAAGTGAGCTGTATTTTTTATTTTGCCTGATGCGCGTGGCCGTTTCGTATCCGTCCATATTTGGCATCATCATGTCTAAAAGTACGATGTCGGTTTCCGGATGTTCGGATAAAACCTGTAGTGCTTCTTTTCCATCGATCGCTGTGATCACTTTCATTTTTAAAACTTCAAGCGCTTTGGTCAGCGAAAAAATATTTCTGACATCATCGTCTACAATCAGTACGGTTTTGTCATGCAAAATGTTGTTGAGTAAATTGAGCTTGCTGAAATTGTCTTTTTTGCCATCGGCAGTTTTGGCATCTTCAACCAAATGCAGGAACAACGACACTTCGTCGAGCATGCGCTGGTAAGAATGTGCTGTTTTTATTACGATCGAATCGGCATATTTTTTAATCTTCAACTCTTCCTTCATCGACAGGCTTTTTCCTGTAAATACGATCACTGGAAGATTTTCCATGCCAGTGTTCTTTTTGATGTTTTCGAGGATTTCGTACGCTTGTTTGTCCGGAATTCCCATATCCAGAATCACACATTCGACATCAGAATTTTTCAATGCGTCAACTCCATCCGAAATTTCGCTCCTGATCTCCGAATTGATATTGAACGTTTCCAGATAATACGAGAGCGCTTTGGCATGTTTCGGATTGTCTTCGAAAATCAGCACTTTTTTGGATTCGTTATTTACAATTTGCTCAATTTTCGCAAAAACGTCAGGCATTTTTTCGAAAGCAACCGGTTTGTCAAGGAAATTGACGGCACCTTTCAGTAAACTTTCCTGTTTGAGTTTGTGCGACGACATGATGTGCACCGGAATGTGTCGCGTTTGCAGGTTGCCTTTAAGTTCTTCCATCACCTGCCAGCCGCTTTTTATCGGAAGCTGGATGTCGAGCAACACACCAACGGGTTTGTACTTCAAAGTGAAATTCATTGCCCAGTCTCCGCGCACGCTTACGACACCTTTGTAACCTTTTTTGCGCGTAAATTCGAGCAATGCTTTGGCAAAATTCGTATCGTCTTCTACAATCAAAATGACTTTGTCGGCGTCGGTAATAGAGGCGCGGTCGTCCGGAACTTCATCGGGAATTTCGGCGCTGAGGTATTGGTCTTTCGGAAGTTCCTCTTTTGCATTTTCTTTTTCATCATGGATTGTGTCGGATTGTTTTTCAGAAAAATCCATTCGGTCTGATGGCATTGATGCGGCTCCGACAATCGGAATGTCAAGTGTAAATTCGCTGCCTTCGTTCAGTTTGCTCTGTAACGAAATTTCGCCTTTCAGCAATTTTGCCAACTCACGGCTGATGGAAAGCCCGAGTCCGGTTCCACCATATTTTCTTTTTGTAGAACCATCTGCTTGTTGGAACGCTTCAAAAATCAAAGGTTGTTTTTCACGCGGAATTCCGATTCCGGTGTCTTTAACAATGAATGAAACCAATTTATCGTTTGTTGGATTTTTCCGGATTTCAAGCGTAACAGAACCTTGAGAAGTAAATTTAACCGCATTTGAAATCAGGTTTTTCAGGATTTGCTCCAATCGCATTTTATCGGTTTTGATGACCAATGGCGCCTGCGCACTCACAATATCAAACGAGATATTTTTTTGTTTGGCAACTTCTATAAATAAATCCCGCATGCCATCAGAAATTTCTTTTACCGGAACTTCCTGGAATTCAAGATCCATTTTTCCAGCTTCAATTTTCGAAAGGTCCAGGATTTCGTCAATCAGTCCCAAAAGCCCATTTCCGGACCTCTGGATGACTTTGGCAAACTCGATCTGCTCGTCATTCATATTCGCATCGTTGTTTTCCGAGAGCAGCCTGCTCAATAAAAGAATCGAATTCAGCGGCGTGCGCAACTCGTGCGACATATTGGCTAAAAACTCAGATTTGTAACGTGTGGTCAGTTCCAGATCTTCCGATTTCTTCTGGATTTCCATATTTTTTTCTTCCAGCAAAACCGAACGTTCAGCAAGTTCTTCGTTGGTTTGCTGCAATTCTTCCTGTTGCACGCGCAATTCCTCTTCGGAAGCCTGTAGCTTTTCGGTTTGTGTTTCGAGTTCGGCGTTGATGCTTTCCATTTCGCTGTGCTGTACGCGAAGTTCCTCAGACTGCGCTTGTGTTTCTTCGAGCAATTCCTGGACGCGTTTGCGGTTTTGTGCAGCATTGATTGCAATTCCGATGTTGTTTGCAACCGATGTGAAAAATTCCATGTGCAATGTCGAAAATTCACCAATTGTAGCCAATTCTAATACACCGGCAATTTTTTCATCCATCAACGGAATCGCGATGACATGTCCGGGTTTTGCTTCGCCCAAGGCAAATGATATTTTGATGTCGTCTTCCGAAAGTGCTTTCAGTTCAAGGATTTTACCTGAAATTACGGCTTGTCCCGGCAAACCTTCGCCTGCTTTGAAACGTTCGCGTGACTTGTCCGGAATATAACTGTAACCAGCCACGGCATAAAGATCTTCGCCCTCAGTAAGGTATAAAACGCCAGCCTGGCTGTTGGTGTAAACCGCGATATAAGAAATGATATCTGCTGTCAATTGAGAAATGTTTTTTTCGCCAATCATCACCTGATTGAGTTCGGCAACTCCAGCCTGAAGCCATTCTTTTTCAGAAAGCGTGCGAAAAGATCTTTCAAGCGATTGCGCCATATTGTTGAGTGAACCTGCAACACTTCCGAGCGCGTCACTTTCTTTGTCATCGACCTGGATCGAATAATTTCCGTCAGAAATCTGGCCCGCAATTCCGCTGATCACACGGATTCGCTGTGCAGTTTCAATGTCATTTTTTTCAAGTTCCTTCTGCAATTTTGTCCGTTCGTTATAATCTCTAAGAATGCGAAGGAAAAATACGATGCTGATCAATAATGCAAGAAGTGCGGCCACAATAATTAAGATCAGGCTGTAACTGCTGTAACGTTCCGACTGCGATGTTCTTTCTTTAAGCAATTCCTGCTCACGGTTTTCCATGCGTTTGAAAATCCTGCGGATGTTGCTCATGAGTTTTCTACCCTGGTCGAGATCTTCAGCCAGAATGATTTTGCCTTTCTTTTTCTCCAGGATTTTGCGGTCAAGGTATTTGAAGAAACCAATTTTAAGCGGTTTGAGTTCTTTCAAACTGTTTTGTTGCGCAAGGTTGTCTTTGGTCAACAATTGGACTTCGTCAAAGAAAACGTCGGCACGTTCTTCAGCATCGTCAAATTGTTCGAGAAAATCGTCCTGTCCGGTTACCAAAAATCCGCGCATGCTCGTTTGGGCATCGACCATAACAGTCATGCCTTCGTTAATATTGTAAATGACCTGGTGCGTATGGCTGACCCATTTGTTGCTGTCCAACAAACTTCTGATGGCTAAAAAAGACGCCGTGGAACTCACCACGAGGATCAGCAGCGAAACGCCAAAACTGACCAATAAATTTCTTCTAAAATTGTTCTGCTGTTGCATAATGTGTTGTCACTAATTTAAATGTTGTTGGTCTGCCAAAGGGAGAATGATAATAAAACTCGAACCTTCGCCAGGAATGCTTTTGGCGGTAATCAATCCGTCGTGTTTGTCTATGATTTTTTTTGCGATCGCAAGCCCGATTCCGGTTCCTTCATAACTTTCACGGTCGTTAAGCCTTTGGAAAATCACGAAAATTTTGTCAAGATAAGTTTCATTAAAACCGATTCCGTTGTCTTTTACTACGATCCGGCAAAATTTTCCTTGCGGGTGAACTTCTGCGTCAAATGCTTTTGTGAGCACCAATTCAGAGGTGATGTTTATTTCAGGAGCAATATCAGTTTTTGAAAATTTCAGCGAGTTCCCGACGAGATTTTGGAAAACCTGACGCAATTGGCTCGGAATCGCTTGTATGGTAGGAAGTTCGCTTACGCGGATGCTGGCATTTTTTTCTTCAGTCAGGTAATCGAGATCGGCGAGGACTTCGTTTACGACTTCGGACATATCCGTTTGTTCCAGTGCAGTTTGAGACGAAAGCCGCGAATATTCGAGTAAATCGGTAATCAGTTTGGTCATCCTTTCGGCCGCTTTTAGCGAACGGTTGATGTAATCTGTAGCCGTTTCGTCTTCAATCAGGAATTTGTCTTTTATAATTTTAATGAACATTTCAATCTTGCGGATCGGTTCTTTCAAATCATGCGAAACAACCCATGAAAACTGTTGCAATTCGTGGTTTCTAAGTTCGAGTTCTTCATTTTTGGAAACCAATTCCTTGGTACGCTGGGCAACTTTTAACTCGAGGTTTTCCTGTGCTTCTTTGCGAATTTCAATTTCTTTGGAAAGCAAATCGCGGATGTTGCGCAACTCGTTTTTCTGTTCGTAAAGTTTCAGGAATGTTTTGACTTTCAAAATCAGCAAATCGGGATCAACAGGTTTGGTGATATAATCGACGCCGCCCGATTCATATCCTTTGGATATAAATTTCTTTTGTTTGCTTGCCGCAGATAAAAATAATACCGGAATGTCCTTCGTTCGGTTGCTTCCCGCCAATGTTTCTGCGACTTCAAATCCGTCCATTCCTGGCATTTGCACGTCAAGAATGATCAATGAATAATGGCGCTGCAGGATTTTTTTTAATGCTTCTTCACCAGACTCAGCAGATTCTGATTCGAGTCCGTGAAGATCAAGGACTTTTCTCAGCGCGACAATATTCGCATGGATGTCGTCAACAATCAGAATCATGATTTCAGAAATGGTAAATGAAACGAAGGCGATTTTTTTGGAAATGAAAAACCGAAGTTGTTATAAACTGGCATAAAAGCACTTAAGAGTGATTTATCTGCACAGGCAAAAGTGAACGAAACCAACGTGGTGTAGTTTTTAGTCATATCTCAAAAATATAAAAAATAACGCACAAATTTTTCATTTAAACCCACATTGTTTATATGATTTCAATGTTTTAATTTTTTGAAATTTGGTCGTTTTGAGTGTTTATCTATTTGAAAATATTTCGTTTTGCGACTATAAATAACATTATATAAACATTAACAAATGTCGGGCAATTCTGACTTGGGAAATCCGTTTAAAATAAAAAAGCTAACCAAAATGAATCTGACCACAATGCCTACTAAAACCCAAATTGCGGCGCTTGAGCAACGACTGCAGGAAGCGTTAAGAAACAACAATTTTCGTACGCTTGACCAACTTTATCATGACCAACTTATCGTAACCAATTCTATCGGACAAGCCGTTGGAAAACACAACAATATCGAACCTTTTCACAAGGACCATCTGAGCATCAATAACATTACGGTTTCGGAACAGGAAATTTCGGTTCATGCCAACACTTCCGTAGTTTCAGAATTGTTGAAAATTAAAGGAAAAAGCCTCGGATTTCCGTTTGAAGGAACCTATCGTTACCTGCGCGTCTGGAAGGAATTCAGCGAAGGCTGGAAAGTCATTGCCGAGAGCAGCGTCACAATTTATGAAGGATCGGCAAATTTTTCGAATGAATAACCAGATTCTGAAATCTCAAAGTGTTTTCGACATTTTGTAGTTGATGAGCTCAACGCCTTTCCTGAGATTTTTTTGCTCTTTAACAACTAAAAATCCTTTTTTCTCAAAAAATGGTTTTGCTGTAATGCTCACGTCTGAAGTCAGGTTAAAATTCCCCGATTTTAAGGCGTGGGTTTCCAGCTGCGACAGAATTTTGTCGGCAATTCCCTGTCCCTGAAAATCTTTATGGATGTAGAAGAAATCAATGTAGTTTCCGTCTCTTAGTGTTCCGAAACCGATGAGTTTGTGGTTTTTTTCGGCAACGACGGCGAGTTGCTCATTTACAACATTTGTCCAGCGTTCGGTATTTTCGGCAGTCGTTTTCCAGACGTCGATTTGTTGCTGGCTGTAATCGTTGATACAAACGGCCTGAATCGTTTCAGCATATAATTTTTGCATTTCGGGCAAATCCGATAAAAGCGCAAATCGCAGTCTCATTCAAATTTTTTTATGAGGCTAAAAATAATCAAATGCTTTGTGATATGCAATTTTCGGTGTTGTACAGAAAGGTTAATTGCCAAGTCGGACCAATTTATTCCGATCGGTAATGATGATCTTTTTTCCGGCGAGTTCAATGATGTTTTCCTTTTTAAGTTCCGATAACAAGCGAATGCAGCTTTCCGTCGCCGTGCCAATCATTCCGGCGATTTCCTCGCGTGACAATTGCAGTTTGAGGCTTTTGTCGCGATTAATTCCGAAAGTATCACTGAGATAAAGCAGCGTGATCGCAAGCCGTTCCCGGACGGTTTTTTGCGCCATGCCTACCATTATATCATCGGCTTCTTTAAGGTCGCCGCAAATGGTTTTCATCACATTCATCGAAAAATTATTGTTTTGGTTGAAGAAACCGAGAATTTCACTTTTCGGAATAAAACAAATCTCCATATCTTCCAGTGCTACGGCCGTAAGATTCGCCGGTTCGTCACTAATCATCGATCGTTGTCCCAAAAGTTCGCCTTTTTTGACAAGTTTTACGATATGGTCTTTGCCATTCGGACTGAGTTTGGTCATTTTGCAAACGCCGTCTTTGACACAAAAAACGCCATTTACATTCTCGCCTTCCTCAAAAATCACGTCGCCTTTTTTGACGGTTTTTGACGTCTTGCAGTTGGCCATTTTAACCAGTTCTTCTTTATTGAGCGCCTTCAGCGAGCTGAATTCCCTAACGATACATTGTTCGCATTTACTCATAACCGAATGATTTTATTGGTGCTGCAAATTTACAATTTTATATGACAAATATCATGTTTTAAACTGCCGATCTTGCGCAATTTTGTTCCAGGTAAAATGAGCAGATTATGGATGCAAACAACTGTTTCCATTGTGGTTTGGATATTGTAAAAAGGGAAGAGATTTTTTTTGACCTGAAGTATTTTTGTTGCAACGGCTGTAAAACCGTGTATGAAATCTTCAGCGCAAACGGATTGGATTCTTATTATGATTTCGAAAAATCACCTGGAGCAACTCCGGCCGAAATCGCTGGAAAATATGACTATTTGAACAATGAGCGCATTGTCGAAAAATTACTCGAATTCAATGAAGGCCCGACACAAATTGTTTCACTTCAAATTCCTCATATTCACTGCAGTTCATGCATTTGGATTTTGGAAAATTTACACCGCCTTCAAAAAGAGATCGCGCGTTCACAGGTAAATTTCCACGAGAAAACCGTCCGGATTCATTTCAGTTCCGAAGAAATTTCGTTAAAAGATGTCGTTTGTCTTTTGGCGTCAATCGGTTACGAACCTTATTTGAGCCTCGAAGGTTATGGCGCTGAAAAAAAGCAAACCGATCGCAGCCTGACATATAAACTCGGCGTCGCATTTTTCTGCTTTGGCAACATTATGCTGCTGTCATTTCCCGAATATTTTGAAGTAAAGGAGTTTTGGCTTGACCAATACAAAGGCTTTTTTCGCTGGCTGATTTTCGCATTGGCATTGCCGAGTTTTTTGTATTCGGCAAGCGGATATTATGTTGCAGCCTGGAAAAGCCTCAAAACTGGAATGCTCAATATCGAAATCCCAATCGCATTGGGCATCGTCGTGATGTTTGTCAGAAGTACTGTCGACATCATTTTTGATTACGGTCCGGGGTTTTTTGACAGCCTCGCCGGATTGGTGTTTTTTATGTTATTGGGCAAAATGTTCCAGATCAAAACCTACAGTTTCCTGAGTTTTGAACGCGATTACAAATCGTATTTTCCGGTCGCTGTTACGCGGATGAATTCCGATGGGTCGGAAGAGGGAATTCCCGTTTACGAAATCATTAAAGGCAACCGTCTGCTGATCCGAAACCACGAATTGATCCCAACCGATGGAATCCTGATCTCCGAAAACGCATCAATCGATTATAGTTTTGTCACCGGAGAAGCAGTTCCTGTTTCCAAAAAATCCGGCGATAAAATTTTCGCGGGCGGAAGGCAAATGGGTTCCGTCATCGAAATGGAAGTGCTGCAATCGGTTTCCCAAAGTTACCTGACGCAGTTGTGGAGCAATGAAGTGTTCCAGAAAAAAGTGTCCCAGCAATACAAGAATATTACAGATAAAGTCAGCCATTATTTTACGCCGGTACTGTTATTCATTGCTTTTTCCGGATTTGGTTTCTGGATTTTTAAAGATGCGAATACCGCTTTCAATGTTTTTACCGCGGTTTTAATTGTGGCTTGCCCGTGTGCGTTGGCGCTCAGTGCTCCGTTTACGATGGGAAATGTCTTGCGGATTTTGGGACGGAACAAACTCTACCTCAAAAATGCGCTTGTCATCGAACAGCTCGCTAAAGTCGACACCATCGTATTTGACAAAACCGGAACCATTACGACGAGTTCACAATCGGATATTTCGTATGTCGGAAAACCACTCGATTCCTTACAACAAAGCCGTATCAGGAATATTTTACGCGCGTCAAACCATCCGTTAAGCCGAATGCTTTATGATTTTCTTCCGGATTCTGATCGGATTCCAACTGCTTACTTCGAAGAAATTCCCGGACTCGGAATCGATGCGATCAGCGAAGGGCTTGCAATCCGGATTGGATCGGCGGCTTTTGTCGGCCAGCCTGAAAACGAGGAATTGCTGCAAACGGCTGTTCACATCGAAATTGACGGAAATTATTTCGGCAGGTACATTTTCCACAACCAATATCGAAACGGATTGTCCGAGTTGTTTTCCAACCTGAGCCAACAATACGAAATTAAAGTGCTCTCGGGCGACAATGAAGGCGAACGCGCCAACATGGAAAAATTATTGCCCAAGGGAACGCAGCTCATTTTCAACCAAAAACCGGATCAAAAACTAGAATTTATCAAAAAGCTGCAACAGCAAGGGAAAAATGTGATGATGGTTGGCGACGGACTCAACGATGCGGGTGCTTTGGCGCAAAGCAACGTGGGAATTTCGGTTTCAGAGAATGTCAATGTGTTTTCGCCTGCCTGTGATGCCATTCTCGATGCATCGGAATTTGGAAATTTAAGTCACTTTCTAAGACTTTCTAAAAAGGCAATGGCCACTGTAAAAATGAGTTTCACTTTGTCCTTATTGTATAATGCAATCGGACTTTCATTCGCTGTGACGGGAAATCTGTTGCCTTTGGTGGCCGCGATCATCATGCCGCTAAGTACGGTAACGATCGTAGGTTTTGTGACGCTAATGAGTAATTGGTATGCCCGAAAATTGCAATTGTCCAAAACTAAAACCCAAGCATGATAAATGTCATGTTTTTTGAAAAATGAGTCGGTTAATTTTGTCCAGGAAATCAAGCTATGAGTGTCATTTATCTTTTAATATCAATCAGCATCATCGTTGCGGTCTGTTTTTTTATCGCTTTTATCAAAGCCGTAAAAAGTGGCCAATATGACGATGATTACACGCCTTCAGTACGCATGCTCTTTGATGACGAACTGAAAAAATCGCCACAAAAACCAATAGAAAACCCAGAAAAACAAATTTAATATGGAAATGCAGCAGTTTTATTATGACAACAAAATCGTAAAGAAATTCCTTTATGCGACCATCGTTTTTGGTGTCGTCGGAATGGCCGTCGGGCTTTTACTGGCGGTGATGTTCCTGTTTCCAAATATTACAGACGGCGTTTCCTGGCTGAGTTTCGGAAGGTTGAGGCCGCTGCACACCAATGCCGTTATTTTTGCATTTGTCGGAAATTCGATGTTCGCCGGAATCTACTATTCGCTACAGCGTTTGCTCAAAGCCAGAATGTTTAGTGATTTTTTAAGCAACCTGCATTTCTGGGGCTGGCAGTTGGTGATTGTCGCTGCGGCCATTTCGCTGCCGTTGGGATACAGTTCTTCTAAAGAATACGCCGAACTCGAATGGCCCATCGATATCGCGATCGCATTGATTTGGGTCGTATTCGGGATCAATATGATAGGGACCATTTTGCGCCGCCGCGAACGGCATTTGTATGTTGCGATCTGGTTTTACCTGGCGACTTTTGTGACCGTTGCGGTACTTCATATTTTCAACAGCATCGAACTTCCGGTGTCTGCGATGAAAAGTTATTCGGTTTACGCCGGAGTTCAGGACGCGCTCGTGCAATGGTGGTACGGACACAACGCGGTCGCATTTTTCCTGACAACACCATTCCTCGGACTGATGTATTATTTTGTTCCGAAAGCCGCAAACCGTCCGGTACATTCGTATCGCTTGTCGATTATCCACTTTTGGTCACTGATCTTTATTTACATCTGGGCCGGTCCGCACCATTTGTTGTATTCGGCTTTGCCAACATGGGCGCAAAACCTGGGCGTTGTATTTTCAATCATGCTGATCGCGCCTTCGTGGGGCGGAATGATCAACGGACTGCTGACTTTAAGAGGGGTTTGGGACAAAGTGCGCGTTGATCCGGTTTTGAAATTCTTCGTTGTCGCGATTACCGCGTACGGAATGGCCACGTTTGAAGGTCCTATGTTGTCACTAAAAAATGTCAACGCCATCGCGCATTTCACCGACTGGATTATCGCACATGTTCACGTTGGCGCACTCGGATGGAACGGATTTATGGCGTTTGGAATGATTTACTGGCTGCTGCCGCGGATGAGCAAAGGACCGCTGTATTCCATAAAATTGGCAAATGTGCATTTCTGGATCGGAACTTTGGGTATCATTATTTACACCTTGCCATTGTATGTCGCCGGATTTGTCCAGGCATCGATGTGGAAACAATTCAATCCCGACGGAACGCTAACTTATGGAAACTTTCTCGAAACCGTAAACCAGATTATTCCAATGTATTGGATGCGTATGATTGGCGGAACGATGTACATCATAGGAATGTTTATTTTGGTTTACAACGTGATTCAGACGGTCAGGGCCAATAAAACGATCGTCGACGAACTCGCAGAAGCACCTGAATTGCAGAAAATCAGCAAAGGCCGTTTCAAAGGTGAAAAATTCCATCCGTGGCTTGAAAGAAAACCGATCCAGTTGACGATTTTGGCAACAGTGGCGATCTTGATTGGCGGAATTATACAGATTGTTCCTACCATTATGGTCAAATCAAATATCCCAACGATATCAAGTGTCAAACCCTATTCGCCACTCGAACTCGAAGGCCGCGACCTGTATATCCGCGAAGGCTGTGTAGGCTGTCATTCGCAAATGGTTCGTCCGTTCAGAAGCGAAGTCGAACGTTATGGTCCGCAATCAAAAGCCGGGGAATTTGTTTACGACCATCCGTTTTTATGGGGTTCAAAACGAACCGGCCCAGATTTGCTTCGCGTTGGCCAGAAATACAATGACAATTGGCATTTCAATCATTTTTGGGATCCGCAAAGTATTTCTACCGGGTCTATTATGCCGGGTTACAAATGGCTGTTCGACAACAAAACGATGGACATTTCCGATTTGGAAAATAAAATGAAAGTCATGCAAAAACTCGGTGTTCCATATACTGAAAAAGACATTTCCAATGCCAAAAACGTGCTTCGGAAACAAGCGCTTCAGATTGAAACCAACCTGCATTCGGATCCCGATTTTGTAAAAAGTTACGAGAACAGCAAAAAGTCGGCTGCAGCCAAAGGCGAACAGTTTGTACCGATGAACGAGCGGGAAATCGTTGCGCTGATCGCCTACATCCAACGCCTTGGAACCGACATTAAAGTAAAAGAAACCTCAAAAAAATAAGCCATGTTCGAACAAATCAAACACAATATGGAAACCATCGCCGGAGTCGAAATTTACCCGGTGCTATCGCTTTTAATCTTCTTTATTTTCTTCCTCGTATTGGGCATCTGGGTATTTTCATACGGGAAAGAAAAAATCAGCGAACTGAGCCAGATTCCGTTAAACGACCAATAATTAAACCCATTAAAATGAAAAAATTACTTCCGGTTTACATCAGGCTGCCGCTTATTTTCTTCACCGTTTTTGCAGGCATGGAATATTTTATCGATTCGGGCGATCGTCCGGCTTTTCTGAAATATCCGATGGTGAGTTTGTTTCTTTTTGTATTCCTTTTCATGTTGATCGCGATCGAAATCACGGCTGCGGCAGTCGACAGGATCACCTACCATTTGATGACTGAAGAGCAGAAAAAACAACTCGAAGAAACCACAAATCTGAGCATCACCGAACAACAATGGTACAAAAATCTGTTGCAAAAACTTACAAAATCGGAACCTGTAGAAAACGAATCCGCGCTTTTATTGGCGCATGATTATGACGGAATCCGCGAGCTCGACAACAATTTGCCGCCGTGGTGGGTCTATTTGTTTTATGGATGCATTGCGTTCGCGGCGATTTACCTGATCCGTTTTGAAATCATGGACGGCGACAACCAGGAAACAGAATTTCGTAAAGAAATGGCCCAGGCCAAAATCGATGTGGAAGCCTACAAAAAAACAGCACCTGATTTGATGGATGAAAAAACAGTAACCCGTCTTACCGAACCGGCAGATCTCGCCAAAGGGAAAGTCATTTTTGAGAGCAATTGCGCGGCCTGTCACAGGGCGGATGCCGGAGGACAAATTGGCCCGAACCTTACCGACGAACATTGGATTTTAGGAGGCGGAATCAAAAACGTATTTCATACCATAACGAATGGCGGTCGCGACGGCAAAGGAATGGTTTCCTGGCGTGGCACTTTAAAACCTACAGAAATTCAGTATGTAGCCAGTTATATTTTGTCATTAAAAGGTAGCAATCCAAAAGAACCGAAAGCGCCCGATGGCGAAATTTGGGTAGAAACTGAAGTTAAAACACCGGCTGCAAAATAACAACATCATGTCTGAGAATTTAGGGGAAGAAGCGTTTCGGGACCGGATTGGGACTTTGGACGACGACGGGAAACGCAAATTTATTTTCCCGAAGAAACCCAAAGGAAAATTTTACGACCGCCGTAAATATGTCAGTTATTTTTTGCTGCTGGTTTTGGTTGCGAATCCGTTTATTAAAATCAACGGCAACCAGTTCATGCTTTTTAATGTGATGGAACGGCGGTTCAATATTTTCGGATTTCCGTTCTGGCCGCAGGATTTTTACCTTTTTGTGATTTCGATGATCATCGGCGTGGTATTCGTGATTTTGTTTACCGTGGTTTTTGGACGCATTTTTTGCGGATGGATTTGCCCGCAGACGATTTTTCTCGAACTTGTTTTCCGACGTTTCGAATTTTGGATTGATGGCGATCGCGGTGCGCAAATGCGGCTCGACAGGCAAAAATGGGATTTGGAAAAAATCAGGAAACGTACCTTAAAATGGCTTGTGTTTTTCGTGATTTCATTTCTGATCGCCAATGTGTTCCTTGCTTATATTGTTGGAAGTGACGAGTTGTATCTGATGATCGCGCAAGGTCCTAAGCAACAGTCCGGAAATTTTATAGCGCTGCTGATTTTTACAGCCGTATTTTATTTTGTTTTCGTCTGGTTCCGTGAGCAGGTTTGTATTATCGCTTGTCCGTATGGAAGGTTGCAAGGCGTACTTTTGGACAACAAATCGATCAATGTTGCGTATGATTTTGTCCGCGGGGAAAAAACTTCAGGACGCGGAAAATTCAGCAAAACAGAAAACCGTGAAAGCACCGGAAAAGGCGATTGTATCGATTGCAAACAATGTGTCAACGTTTGCCCGATGGGAATCGATATCAGAAACGGAACCCAGTTAGAGTGTACCAATTGCACAGCCTGTATCGACGAATGTGACGCGATCATGACAAGTGTCAATCTGCCGAAAGGACTGATCCGTTACGCAACTGAAGACGAAATCGAGAAAAAGGAACCGTTTCGGTTTACGGCAAGAATGAAAGGCTACACCGCGGTTTTGGCAATCCTGATTGGGATTTTCTGCGGACTGTTGTTCCTTAAAAATGATGTTGAAGTTTCAGTACTTCGTTTGCCTGGGCAGCTTTTTGAGCACAAAGGCGAAAAAATCAGCAATGTTTACACTTATAAAATTGTCAACAAAACGGCAAAAGATTATGTTGACATCCATTTCGGATTGGTTTCCCACAAAGGAACGATCAAAAAAGTAGGAGCGGGGCATTTCAGGCTTCCGAAACAGCAAATCTCGCAAGGCACCTTATTTATAGAAATCGACCAATTTTTATTGGAATCGGACAAGACCAAACTCCAAATCGGCATTTTCGACGGAGAAAAACTTCTGGGAACGGCAAATACAAATTTCCTAAGTCCGCGCACCTTTTAAACACAACATTATGAAAATCAATTGGGGAACATCAATCGTACTGGCTTTCGGATTTTTTATGGCTTTTATCTTGTTTTTCGTGTTCAGGGTTCAGGGCAATTCCAAATATGACAACGAACTTGTTGTTGAAGAATATTATAAACACGACGCGCTTTTTCAGGACGAAATGGCCAAAATCCAGAACGCCGCCGATTTGGTACAAAAACCTTCCGTCGAAAATACAACGTCGGGAATTAAGGTTTCCTTTCCGGAAGTTTTCGAACCCCAAAAAATAACAGGAAAAGTGTCCCTTTACCGGCCGTCTGCCAAAAAACTGGATTTTGAAATCCCGATTTCACTTTCCGGATCCTCGCTGCTCATACCTAAAAGTGATTTTGCAGGCGGCGTTTGGGACATTACTTTAAGTTGGGAATATGAAGGCAAATCTTACATTCTCAAACAAGCTTTATACATTAAATAATGTTATTTTACACCGCTTTTTTATTCGGGCTGATCAGCAGTTTGCATTGCGTTGGCATGTGTGGCCCAATTGCAATGATGCTTCCGGTGGACCGAAACAACCAGGTTAGAAAAGTCTCGCAGATCTTAACGTATCATTTCGGTCGGATTTCGGCTTACGCATTCATCGGATTGTTGTTTGGATTGCTTGGCAGCGGATTGTACCTGGCCGGAATTCAGCAACACTTATCGGTTTTTACCGGAGTCGCGATGATTGTCATTGTAGTGGTTCCTGAAAAAATCTTCTCGCAATACAATTTCTCCAAACCGGTTTTCAGGTTGGTTTCGAGAATAAAAACAGCGCTTGGTGGCCAGTTTAAAAATAAAACCTACCAGTCTTTTTACACCATCGGATTACTCAATGGATTCCTGCCTTGCGGTATGGTTTACGCGGCTTTGTTTGGCGCCATTGCGATGCAAAATGTCCATTTCGGTATTTTGTATATGGTTTGTTTCGGATTCGGAACCGTTCCTCTGATGGGATTTGTCGTATTGGCAAACCGATTTTCGAATTTTAAAAATCAGCGCCAAATCGCAAAAATAATTCCGTACGCGGTGGTTTGCCTAGGAATTTTATTTATACTCCGCGGACTCGGTTTGGGCATTCCGTACATTTCTCCGTCGGATGTCAGTTTGTTTGTAAAAGTGGCGCCAAATTGCAACTAAAAAAATCAATTCTAAAATCAAATGGTCATCGAGAACAGCTGCGTTTGCGGCATTTTTCGTTTCATCTGCAAATCAAACGCCATGCAAATGTTACGTACAAATGGTTTTCCAGATGGCGTCACAACGATAGAATTGCTATTAATTTCCAGTAAACCGTCTTGTTCCATTTCGTGCAATTGGTTCAGAATTTCAGGCATTTGCGCAAGTTTCAAATCATCATCTTTCCAGGAAGTTTGAAATTGGCACATCAAATTGAGGATGTGTTTTCGAACGGTCAAATCCTCTGCCGATAAAATATGGCCTTTAAAAACCGGAAGTTTGTCCCATTCCAAAATTTGGTAATAACCGTCGAGATCTTTCACGTTTTGCGCAAATCCGTACCAACTGTCGCTAATCGACGACACGCCAAGCCCAATCATCAACGCTGTTTTAGAATCGGTGTAACCCATAAAATTGCGGTGCAGGCTGCCATTTTTAAAAGCGGCGTACAATGAATCGGTCTCGAGCGCAAAATGGTCCATGCCAATTTCATGATACTGGTTTTTCTGCAGCAATTGTTTCCCGATTTCATACAACAACCGTTTCTGTTCGTCTTTTGGAACATCTTCATCCTTAAATCCGCGTTGGCCATTTCCCTTTATCCACGGCACATGCGCGTAACTGTAAAAGGCCAATCGGTCCGGATGCAATGACTTTGTTTTTTCAATCGTGTCAACCACATTTTCAATAGTTTGAAATGGTAGGCCGAAAATAATATCGTGCCCGATTGAAGTATACCCGATTTCCCGCGCCCAAAATGTCACTTTCGCCACGTTGTGGAACGATTGGGTGCGATTGATGGCTTTTTGGACTTTCTCGCAATAATCCTGAACACCAAAACTCACACGCCGGAAACCCAGATCGTACAACTTTTGCAAATGTTCGCGCGTGGTATTATTCGGATGGCCTTCGAAACTCATGTCGCATTTTTCAGGTTTTTTAGCGTAAGAAAAAATCCCGTTGATGAGGTCTTCCAGATTTTTTACCGCAAAAAATGTCGGCGTGCCACCGCCGAGATGAATTTCCCGAATGATTGGTTTTTCACCCAGCAAACGGCAATACAACTGCCATTCTTTCAGGACGGCTTTGATGTAAGGATGCTCTACTTGATGGTTTTTGGTGATGCGTTTGTAACAGCCGCAAAACGTGCACATGCTTTCGCAAAAAGGCAAATGAATATACAAACTAATGCCTTCAGCATCATTGCTTTTGATGAAAGATTTCCTAAATGAAGCAATCCAATGGTCATAGCTGAAACTGCTTTCGTCCCAATACGGGACTGTTGGATAACTGGTATATCTCGGGCCGGGAACGTTGTATTTTTGTATGAGGTTGTTGTGCATGGCGTTGTGGATTAACATTCAACAGTTACTAAATTTATGGCTGTCAGCATTTTTTTGAAAGCGGCAATTTCTCCTTGGCTCTGGTCGTTGCCAATGTTTTGCTGCTGGAATAAATCTTCGTAGTAAGCAATGCCGTCCAGTAAATTGTTCCTGAATTTTTCGATTTTCGATGCGTTTCCTTTTGTCAGAAGAAATTCGGAATGTAATTTTAGAAAATGGTCCACATACATTTTCAATTCATTGATGAAGACATGCGGACGGTAGGTTTTCGAAAGTACATTGTCATTTCCATAAATGTGTCTGACCATTTTTGAAAGTTTGATTTCCTTTTCAAAATAGGCAATATTCGGACCTGGACAAACCACAATTCCCTGCGATTCTCCTTTGAGCGGAATGTTGTTTTCGATGAGCGCCGAATTGGATAAACCCACGCACAGACAAGACTTCTCAGTAATTTCGGCAATTTTTTTCTGATATTCGTTTTCCGGAATGTCAGTTTTTTGGAGATTCAGAATTGCGATTTTTTCCTGCTGGTATTTTCGGGAAGCTGTACAAATTGTTGCACCCGAATCGTCTTTTTGCAACGCCAGAAATTTCTTCGGACAAGCGCTTCCGGCTTTTCCGGTTGTAACGCGCTGTTGTTTATAATTTTCGTTTGAAGTGCCTTTTACACTATTGAAAGGAACGCCCAATGGAGAAATATTACTCAGAAAAAGATCTTCTGTTCGAGCATCACAAAGCAGTTTTCGGGTGTCTTTGTCCATCGCGGTCGCTTCGGGAACCAAAAGAAATGGCGAGCCCCAGCCAACGGAATCAACGGCGTAATGATCGATCATAAACTCGTGTTCGGACGCTGTTCCAATGCCGCCCTGAACTGTGATTTTCAGTGGTAGCGGATTTTCAGGAATCGGAATTCCTTTGGCAACAAAAGCTTTTGAAACCAATTCGTGCGCCGATTCGATCAGTTCGTTTTTTTTCTGGCGGAATTGTTCGAGTATTGGCCCAAGCAGATAACCATCCGTAGCAAACGCATGTCCGCCGCAATTGAGACCGGATTCGATCCGGTATTCTGAAACCCAAATCCCTTTTTTGGCCAGGAAATTTCCCTGTATCATCGCGGATCGGAAATCGCTGACTTTTAAAATAACTTTCTTTTTCAGCGTTCCGTTTGCATTGGGAAAAAAATCGGGAAAATTCTCGAAATAGCTGTACAATCTCGGATTCATCCCGGCCGAAAGAATCACGGAAGATTCTAGCGTGCTCTCAGCGAAACCCCGTAAAGCTGCATGCGCATCGTTGAATTCCACCGGCAAAGGTATTTTTTTTACAAAATTTTCCTTGTCAAGTTTGGTCATGATGTTCACATCGATACTTCCCGGTTTGAGATGGGTTTGTATGAATGTGTTCAGGCTTTCATTGTCTGTAATTGCATCCAATGCGGTTTTGATCCACGACTGGTTTGGCAACATCGCAATGAAATGGTTTAGTGCCAGGCTGCTTTGGGTAAGCGTATTTTTGAAATCCTCAAATTTCTGTTTTACGATTTTTTCGGTCAGATTCAGGTAGGAAGTGATCCTGTTGGCGCGGTAATCGTGCATTTTCTGCGTAATTTCCTCATAGGCAAATCCGAATTTACGGCTGTAAACCTGTCGCATTTTTTCGATCAGTTCATCATCCATAATGGAAATAGCCGACGAAATGCCAAAAGCCGCAACCCGAATCGGGCTGTCAATCGTATAGGAAAGTCCCATCACCGGAATGTGGAACGTGTGAAGCGCATGCTGATTCATATTCTGTTTTTTATGACGCAAATATTGCTATTGCGCGCCTAAAAAAACATGATAAAAGTCATGTAATGCGGTTATGTTTTAAGCGGATTTTTGAAGTTTTCCAAAGTTTCTTTGTTGGTACAGTCGAACATTTGAGATGAGTCTGATAAAATAAAAACGTTGCAGTGTGTTGATGCGTAAATTGATTTTTTGTCCGTCGGTTGTATCAATATGCAGGTTGTAACGCGTGTTTGGAATGAACAACAATTGGCCAATCAGTGCAGGAAGATAACCCGATTTCCATTTGGTAATGTAAATCTTCTGGATGTTTCTGATTTTCAGTCTGTAATGTTTTTTGTTTACCGCAATGGCTGCAGATTCGTCCTGAATAGAAATGTATGGATTTTTGGGGATTGAAGTGTTCATGGCAAAAGTGATTTAATGGTTGCAAGGTATTACTGTCTGCTGTAGGAAAATTTTCATGATTTTGGTTTAGTGTTATAACTTTCAGGTGTAATATGACATTTTTTCTAATTTCAGTAGATCAAATATGGCAGCAGTTTTTCATAATTTCGATAAAATCAATAACCTAAAACCAATCAAAAACCAATCATAAATCTTTTAAGCGCTGTATTACAAATGCATGGCTGAATCCGATTTTTCATCCCGATTTACTGAGAGAAATCAGTACATAAAATTCTTAAATTTAGCCTCCAATTACAAACTAATGACAACAACCATGTTCAAATTTTTTACAGCTTTTTTGCTGATTACTTCAAGTCTGGGATTTTCGCAGATTTACAAAGATCCAAAAGCGGCAACAGAAAAACGCGTTACTGATCTGCTTTCCAAAATGACACTGGAAGAAAAACTCGACTACATTGGCGGCTACAATTATTTCTACATTCGCGGCATTTCGCGTTTGGGATTGCCAGAAATCAAAATGACCGATGGGCCAGTCGGAACCCGAAATGACGGCCGTACAACCGCTTATCCCGCGACCGTTTTGGCTGCAGCCAGCTGGGATGTCGATCTGGCAACACAATTCGGCGAAGCACTGGGAAAAGATTCGCGCGCGCGTGGCGTACATATTTTACTCGCGCCCGGCGTCAATATTACGCGTTCACCAATGGCAGGGCGCAGTTTCGAATATCTTGGCGAAGATCCGTTTCTTGCCGGAAAACTGGCTGTGGGTTATATTAAAGGTGTGCAAAGTCAAAATGTCGTGGCAACGGTTAAACATTTTGCCGCGAACAATCAGGAATGGGACCGGAATCATGTGAGTTCAGATATGGACGAGCGCACTTTACAGGAAATTTACCTTCCGGCTTTTAAAACTGCGGTACTTGACGGAAAAGTGGGCGCCGTGATGAACAGCTACAATCTGGTGAACGGCATTCACGCCACGCAGCACAACCATTTGAACAATGAAATTTTAAAACGCGACTGGAAATTTGACGGCATATTGATGTCCGATTGGGTAGCGACTTACGACGGATTGGCTGCGGCCAAAGGCGGACTCGATCTCGAAATGCCATCAGCAGCGTTTATGAGCAAAGAAACGCTGCTTCCGGCCATCAAAAACGGAAGTTTGTCTGAAAAAGTAATCGACGACAAAGTCAGCAGAATACTCCGGATTATTTTCAGGTTCGGATTTTACGACAAACCACAACTCGACAAATCGATTCCGTTGGACAATCCGCAAAATGCAAAAGTAGCCCTTGATATCGCCAGAGGCGGAATTGTGTTACTAAAAAATGAAGGTAATATCTTGCCGTTGAATAAAGCGAAAACCGTCGCTGTGGTTGGACCAAATGCAAGCCGTTATGTTTCCGGCGGCGGAAGTTCTTACACCGATCCGTTTCATTCGGTTTCATTGCTTAAAGGTTTGCAGGATCAGGCTGGGCCAACGAAAATCAACTTTGTGCCATCGGGATTTCCGGTGATTGAAGACCATGCGGCGACAACCGTTTTTTACACCGAAGCCGGTTCCAAAACGACTGGTGTAAAAGCTACGTTTTTCAATAATAAAAATCTGGAAGGCAATCCGGTGGCAACCGAAATTTACAAAAATATCGACCAAACCTGGCCGGCGGAACCTGGAGTGAAAGGCATTGGTGCCGACAACTTTTCGGTGCGTTTTACAGGTGTGATCCGTCCTGAAAAATCGGGCGTTTACAAACTTGGCGTCAAAGGTGATGACGGTTTCAGGCTGTTTGTCGACGGAAAAAAAACAATCGAACAATGGCACGATCAGGCGCCAACTTCTAAATTTGCCACGATGCTTCTTGAAGCGGGAAAAGAATACGCGATAACACTCGAGTATTATGAAAATGCCGGTGGCGCGCAAATCGCTTTTGCCTATTATCCCGATGCCGTAGATTTTACCGATGCCGTGAAAGCAGCCGCTGCCGCGGATGTTGCAGTCGTAGCCGTTGGATTCAACAATACGAATGAAGGCGAAGGTTCAGACCGGAATTTTGAATTGCCGGAATATCAGGAAGCATTGATTTTGGCTGTAGCCAAAGCAAATCCGAATACGGTTGTCGTACTCAACGCTGGCGGAAATGTCGCTACCCAAAATTGGCTTTCCTCTGTAAAAGGTTTCGTTCACGCGTGGTTTCCTGGACAGGAAGGCGGAACTGCAGTGGCCGAAATTTTACTTGGGAAAGTGAATCCGAGCGGAAAACTTCCGGTGAGTTTTGAGAAAAAATGGGAAGACAATCCGGCTTTCGGGAATTATTATGACGACGACAAAAACATGGCGGTCGCTTATAAAGAAGGGCTTAATGTGGGTTACCGTTATTACGATAAAAGTGCTATAAAACCTTTGTACCCGTTTGGTTTCGGATTGAGTTATACGACATTTGAATACAGCGCGCTTAAAATCCGCAACGACGGAAAAAACAATGTATCTGTGACCTTTACGATCAAAAATACAGGAAATTTTGACGGTGCGGAAATCGCCCAAGTTTACGTCAGACAGCAACAAACAAAAGTGGAAAGACCCGACAAAGAACTGAAAGGTTTTACAAAAGTTTTTCTCAAAAAAGGCGAATCTAAAACTGTGAAGGTTTCATTAAATACAGACTCATTTTCCTATTTCAAAACCGAAAAAAATGCTTTTGGTTATGACGCCGGAGATTTTGATATTATCGTTGGCGCTTCATCTGCCGAGGTGAAATTGAAAAGTATGGTAACGGTTAAATAGCATTTCAAAAATAAATACATAACATCGGAAGGATTTTTTTCTTCCGGTGTTTTTGTTTATCTAATAATAGGATTTTCCTTAAGTAAAGAAGTTCAAACCAAGTATTTTCCGCAATTTTAAATGGTCACAAAAATTATAAATTTATGCGAAATATTTGCGGATTTTTGAAGAATTGATACATTTTGCCAAATTTTCAAAGCCTCCAATTTAACCATATTTCATCGATAAACTCCACCGCCTTGGTGATTTGAAGAGTTTTTTATCCTTTAAACGATTTTTAGCATTTAACTCAAATATTGTGAATATGTTTGAAATGAATTAGTCAAAAATACATCAGGAATATGGAAAATATATTTAACCCTGTTTACAGACAAGATTACTTTAAAGGATACTCGATCGGGTCAAATCCGTATGCGAAAAGCAACAACAAGCGCTATAGTGAAGCATTCAATTCGGGTTTCGATTCGGGTCGGATGGATTACGAACGAATGAACGGACTGATCGCAACCGGAATTCCGGAACTCATCGTTACCAATAAAGTTCTTGAAGATTTTTTGCTCGCAGGTTTACTCGGAATGGCGATTGATGCCGATGGTTATACGCCATACCAGATTGACATTATTGAAGAATGGTACCAAAGCGGAATCGAAAAATATGACCCAAATGAAAGCATTTATCTTTTTGCGATTTTGGAGAAAAACGGAATTGAAATTAGATAATCATTTCAGGACAAGAAATAGAAAAGCCTCCGTTTTGGAGGCTTTTTAAATTATTCTGCGTCACGCAATGCTTTCACTTTATCGTGGTCGGCTCTGAGTTTCGACTGTTGTTCTCTGACTAACGACGCCAATTCTGGTGAAAAATCAGAACTATCTTCAAGCGCGCTGTCGTATGCTTCCTGTGCTTTGTCTTCCCCAAATTCGCATGAGCTTAAAATCTGATGTCTGTCATTTCCTGTCAATGCAGCTTTTACGTCCATCCAGGCTCTGAAAAATTTTCCGGTCACTCGTGTTCCTTCTTCCGGTTCGCCGCCCAATTTAATTACTTCTGAACGCAAAGCGCCCAAAATTTGCTGGCTGGTTGATTGAAGGTCTGAAAATAAGCTTTTTAAATCTGCCGAATCCGTTTCTTTAGCGGCAGTTTCGTATCCTTCTACACGGTCGTTATTGATTTCGATCAGATTGTTTAATGCTGAAATTGTTTTTGAATTATCCATTTTATAGCGTTTTTAAATTTATAATGTAAAGTTGGCAAATTCAAACGTCCAATCCGTTATATGATTTTGTCTTGTTCTTGCAGAGTTTGCTGTTGCAGATTTTTCGCAGTATAAATCAACGAACGTCATCTCGCATAAACCAATGACAATTTGATTTTTAGCCGTTTCCGAGTCAAATTGGCGCAAAGCCTCAAAAGTATTTTTTCGAAAAACCTTTACAGATAAGGCCTGAGCCAAATCGCCAAAAAAACGTTAAAACTTTAACAATCGTAAATGACAAACAGCCGTTGTTTTTTAATATTTTTGGGCAAGAATTCAGGCATTTATGAAAAAAAATTACGCATCTTTATTTATTCTGTCGGTTTTATCCGTTTTTGTGATTTTTTCCTGCGCAGATTCTGGAGATGAAATTTATGTTCCTGTTGAAACCGTTTTGCCTGTAACGGTTGATTTGACCAAAGTTCCGTTTCAGAAATTATCCGAATATCATTTTTTTGAAGGTGAACTCAAAAACCAAAAACCGGCCGAAGGTGTTTTGCCATTCGAGCCCGCCAGCGCCCTATTTACAGATTACGCTCTGAAAAAACGTTTTGTATGGATGCCAAAAGGAGCAAAAGCCACCTACAATTCGGATGATAAAGTACTCAGTTTGCCTGTAGGCGCGGCTTTGATTAAAAGTTTTTATTACGATAACGTACAAAACGCCGCAACACCAAATGCAACGCGCATCATCGAAACGCGTGTGATGATCAAAAAAGCGGACGGCTGGGTTTTTACCGATTACGTCTGGAATAAAGAGCAAACGGAAGCCATATTAAATCTCGACGGAAGTGCGACCACAATCTCATGGAAAGATAAAAATAATGTGGTAAAAGGTACAGAATACAGGATTCCGTCGTTGTCGCAATGCATTGTTTGCCACAAATCCAAGGTTGTAGTCGACAATCGCGAGGTGATGACTTTCATACCAATCGGGATCAAACCACAAAATTTAAATTTTGATTACAATTATGGAACGTCGGTTAAAAACCAATTGACCGCCTGGATTGAACAGGGTTATTTGCAAGATGGTTTTAATTTTCCGACAGCAGAAAACACGACCGTCAATTATGCTGACACTTCGAAATCATTGAATCAAAGGGCGCGTTCGTATGTCGACGCCAATTGTTCGCATTGCCACCAAAATGAAAGGCATTGCGATTACCGGCCGATGCGTTTTGCATTTAAAGATTCAGGGCGTGATGAAGCGAATATGGGCGTTTGCGTAAACACGCAGGACATGCAGGATTTCCCTCAGCAACTCAATAAGATTGTTTCCCCGGCCAATATTGAAGGATCGATGTTGTATTACCGGTTGAACACTACAAATGAAAATTACCGGATGCCTTTGCATGGGCGAACAATCATTCACGATGAAGGATTGGTGCTGATGCGGGACTGGATCAATACGTTAAGACGATGCAATTAAAAACAATAACCAACTAAAATCAAAACAATGAAATTGAACTTTACTCAGAAAATATCAGGTTCGTTTGATATTTTTAAAAAGCTTTTGGTGCTTTTCCTGACTTTGGGATTCCTCCAGGCAAATGCGCAAAACACCTGTGCGACTGCGATTCCGATTACAGCCGGAAGTTTCACGGTTGACATCGTAGACGGAACCAATATCATTACGAATTGCTCCGATGGAAGCAGGGCCGAATGGTATTCTTATACGCCAACACAAAACCACAGCGTTACCATATCCTCAGATTTAATGACCAATGTTTGCAAAGACACCAGGTTTAATGTGTACATCGGTTCGTGCGAAAATTTGGTTTGTTACACTGGCGACGATGATTCCGGAAATATCACATGCAGCACTGGGACGACTTATTTGTCTACAAAAACGTTTGATGTATTGGCAGGAACAACTTACTATATCGCCTGGGATGACAGGTGGAGTAATACGGGTTTCGACTTTATACTGAGTGAAGGCAGCTTTATCGAAAATCCTTGCAATACCGCGACAACTGTAACCGCAGGTACAACGACAGTTTCGGCAATTGACGGCGAAACTTATATGACTTCCTGTTCAACTGCGCCATTAGCGGAATGGTTTGTATACGTACCAACACAAGATTACAAATTAACGGTGACTTCCGATTTGCCTTCCAATCTTTGTAAAAACACAAACTTCAGCGTGTATACCGGATCTTGTACTACTTTTTTAAGTTGTATGGCGAGTGACGACAATTCTGGAATTTTAACCTGCAGTCCGGAAAATACAGAAAGCAACCTTTCCAAAAGAACTTTTGATGTCAGGGCCGGAGTAACCTATTTTATTGTTTGGGACAATAAATGGAGCACTGAAGGATTCGACTTCCAGATCATCGAAGAAGTCATGGTGGTTCCTGTAACTTATACGACCCAAACCATTTCAACGGTCAACAGTGATTATAACATTTGCGTTGCCGATATGAACGGTGACGGGAAAGATGACATTGCGGGCGTGAGTCCAAACAATCTGAGAATCCATTACCAGGGAAATGCCGGAACTTTTACCTACAGGGATTTTTCGATTGCCGGCCAAAGCCAGATGCCATCATGGAGCCTTGCCGCAGGAGACTACAACAAAGACGGATTCAACGACTTAATTTTAGGAAGTTCAAACGGATTGAGTTTCTGGAAATCAAACGCTGTCGGAACTGCTTACACCAGCGAAACTCCGGGACAATACATTTTTTGCCAGAGAACGAATTTTATCGACCTGAACAATGACGGAAACCTCGATGCTTTTTCTTGTCATGATGTGGATCCGAATGTATATTATATGAACAATGGCGCCGGTGTTTTCACCTATTTCCAATCCGGAATCACGCCGGGCGCTTACTCTTTGGGAATTACGCCAAGCGGAGGAAATTATGCTTCGTTATGGTCGGATTTTGACAACGACGGCGATTCAGACTTATTCATTTCCAAATGTTCAGGCCCACCTTGTGAATTACACTTAAACAACGGTGACGGGACTTTTTCAGATGTTTCTTCACAAGCCGGACTTGATGTTTCGGTGCAATCGTGGTCTTCTGCCGTGGCAGATTTTGACAACGACGGTGATATGGATATTCTTATCGGATCAAATGGAAACACCAAATCGATGCTTTTCAGAAACAACCACGAAGATTCCAATCCGAACGTAACAGCATTTACAAACATTACAGCAGGTTCCGGATGGGATTTTGACAATGCAACAAACCGCGATTACATTGCTTACGATTTCGACAACGACGGACTAGTGGACGTTATGGGAAGTGGAAATAAAATCATGTTCAACAGAGGTAACGGTTTTTTCGAACCGGTACTTTACCCATCGATCGGAGTAGGTGCAGTTGGCGATCTCAACGGTGATGGTTTTCTGGATATTTTAAACGGTAATACCATTCGTTATGCGGTTCCAAACGAAAACAATTGGCTGACCGTTTCATTGAAAGGAGTTGAAAGTAACAGCAACGGAATTGGCGCAAGAATCGAAATTTATGGCGCCTGGGGCAAACAAATCAGGGATGTCAGAAGCGGGGAAGGCTTTCAGTTTATGAGCACGATCAACGCGCATTTCGGAATTGGAACAGCAACTGCAATCGACAAAATTGTCATCAAATGGCCTTCGGGAACTGTAGATACAATCTTAAATCCATCAATCAATCAAAGTCTGAGAATCGTTGAAGGTTCAGAAGTATTGGCGACTACGCAGTCAGAAGGAAGCAGTTTTAGTGTTTATCCAAATCCTGCAAATGAAGTGCTCAACATCAAAATGGGGAAAACAATGGCAAATATTAAAACAGCTCAGGTGTATGACCTTTCAGGCAGATTGGTCTTAGCGCCGACAGTTTCAGATCAGGCGATTTCAGTAAAAAGCTTGTCAACCGGAACTTATTTGTTGTTGCTTAAAACTACAGATGGCAAACAATTCACACAGAAATTCTTGAAAAAATAATTGCATTTACAATTAAAAAGCCCCGTTTCTGCAATTGGAAACGGGGCTTTTTTTATGCGTTTTTTTATCTTTACCATTCCATTCATTTATTCAATCATGAAAAAAATCTTTCTGTTTCTTTTGTTTTTTAATTTGTACGTGCTGAAAGCCCAACAGCAATACGATACCGAAAACAACATTTCTTATTATCCCGAAACTAAAAACAAAAAAGAGGCTTACCTCAATTCCCAATGCAAACTCGATTTGTATTATCCAAAAGGGACAAAGGATTTTGCCACGATCATATGGTTTCACGGTGGCGGAATTACGGGCGGAAATAAAGAAATACCCAAAGCGTTAACCGAAAAAGGGTATGCCGTCGTTGGCGTTGGTTACCGGCTTTCGCCCCATGTAAAAGCACCTGCTTATATTGAAGATGCAGCTGCAGCAATCGCGTGGGTTTTCCAAAATATCGAGAAATACGGAGGCAATAAAAACCTGATATTTGTTTCCGGACATTCGGCAGGCGGATATCTCGGAATGATGGTCACGCTCGATAAAAAATACCTCAGGGCTTACAATATCGATTCAAATGCGATCGCCGGACTGATTCCGTTTAGCGGACAGGCGGTCACCCATTTTACGATCCGGAAGGAACAAGGGATCGCAGAAACGCAGCCAACAGTTGACGGTTACGCGCCACTTTATTTCGTCCGTTCCGATGCGCCGCCGATGGTCCTAATCACTGGCGACCGCGAATTGGAATTGCTTGGGCGTTATGAAGAAAATGCTTACTTATCCCGAATGATGAAACTCGCCGGACACAAACGCACGACCTTATATGAACTGCAAGGTTTTGACCACGGCGGAATGGCAGAACCGGCATTTCCACTGTTGCTTAAAGAAATAGCCAAAATCGTGAAAGAAGCCAGATTAAAATAAATCGGATTGTAGAAAACAAAAAAATTATTTGGACACTACAGGCTTTTTTATGCTGAAGTAATTTTCTTAGTTCAATTTCCTGTTTACATTTTCGCTTGCGCCAGTTGGTAAATATTCCGAATGATTTCCGTCGAATAACGGCTTGAAATTTCCCTGATAAACGCAAGGAAATCGATATGCGAATTGTCATCGGCAACATCAGATATCGCGCGGATAATCACAAACGGAATCTCATATTCGTAACAAACCTGTGCTACAGCTGCGCCTTCCATTTCCACGCATAGCAACGTTGGCAACTGGCCTAGTAGCTGTTCTTTTTGCTCATGTCCCGAAAAAAACTGGTCGCCGCTTCCGATGTCACCAACGTATAGTTTGGGCTGCTGAATTTTGAATTTTTCCAGTTCGTCACCGCCAATCAGACGGCTGATGTTTTCAGAATTCAATAACATTTCGGTCGCATTTACGGCTAGTTCGAGTTCGGCAGAACCGGTTTCAAAAAACGTTTTTGACAACAGCGGAATCTCATATTGCTGCATCAAAGGCCGCGCGTCCATGTCGTGCTGGATGAGCCGTTTGGCGATGACGATGTCGCCAATTTTAAGTTCGTGATGAATGGCTCCGGCAACACCAGTGAAAATCAATTCAGTTACGCCAAATTCGTGAATCAGCGCAGCAACAGTAGCTGCGGCGGCAACTTTGCCCCAACGCGAGAAAACCAAAACGGTGTCAATTCCGGAAATTTGGCCAGAAATGTAAGTGCGCTTGCCAATTGTTTTTTCCTGTTTGTTTTCGATCAACGGAATGATTCCTGAGATTTCTTCGGGCATCGCACCCATGATTCCGATTCTTTTCTTCTTCATTTTTATTGCGGGATTTGGGTCTAAATATAAGGTGTTTGAAAATTTGTTTCTAGGTTGGCCATAAAAAAGAATGTATAAATGCTCATGTTTTGGTGAATGAAATGTGTTTACAGGATTTTCCCGGTTTGTTCCAACATTCCACAGATTCCCATTTTTAACACACTTTTTTTGAAAAAAACGAATTTAGAAACCATACATTTATATGGCATTTCCAGATTTGGACTGCAATATTATTTGAAAAATGGAAAACTCTAAAAAACGAATTGCCATACTTGGTGGCGGCCCAAGCGGCATGTTTATGTTCAAACGACTGATCGAATCGGGGCGTGGTGATTTCGAAATTACCATATTCGAAAAGAAAAAACAGTTGGGCGCCGGAATGCCATACAGTAAGGAAGGTTCAAATGACGAACATATTACAAACGTTTCCGCGAATGAAATTCCGTCCCTGGTCACTTCGATTTCCGAATGGATTCAAACTGTTCCGGATGAAATGCTCAAACATTTTGACATTGAACGCGATTGCTTCAACGAGTATAAAGTTTTGCCGAGATTGCTTTTTGGTGCATACCTTTCCGCCCAATTTGAACTTTTGCTCAAAAATGCCAAGTCTGCCGAAATCAAAGTGGATTTGCGTACCGAAAGTGAAGTTATAGATATTATTGACAAACCCAACGGTGATGAGGTTTGGGTAAAAACAAGCGATGATTCGACTTCAAAGTTCGATCACGTCATCATTTGCACAGGGCACAACTGGCCAAAAAAACACGAAGGCAAAATTCCCGGTTATTTTGATTCGCCTTATCCGCCATCGAAACTGCAATCGGTTTTTAACCATGCTGTTGCTATAAAAGGTTCGTCCCTAACAGCAATTGATGCGATCCGGACAATGGCCAGAAACCATGGAAATTATACTTACGAAAATGGAAATCTGACCTACCAGATTCATGAGGAAAATCCGGATTTTCGAATCGTCATGCATTCGAGAAACGGTTTGTTGCCAGCTGTCAGATTTCATCTGGAAGATACCCATTTGCAAAATGATTCGTTGTTGACCGATGAAGAAATTGCCGAACACAAAGCTGGAAACGACGGATTTTTATCATTGGATTTTATTTTCGAAAATGATTTCAAAGCACCATTTCGTGAGAAAGATCGGGAATTTTACGAGCGCATCCGTAATTGGAGCATCGAAGAATTTGTATCCGAAATGATGGAACTTCGCGAGCGACTCGACCCGTTTACACTTTTAAAAGCAGAATATGCCGAGGCCGAAAAATCGATCAAACGCGAACAATCGGTGTATTGGAAAGAAATGCTCGCGGTGTTGAGTTTCGCACTGAATTATCCCGCAAAATATTTATCGGCCGAAGACATGCTGCGTTTGCAAAAAGTACTGATGCCGCTGATTTCAATCGTAATCGCGTTTGTGCCGCAGGGTTCGTGCCGCGAAATGCTTGCGTTGCATGCGGCCGGTTTGCTCGACCTGCTTGCTGTTGGCGATGACAGCCAGATTGAAGCACTTGAAAAAGGCGGAATCATTTACCATTTTGAAGATCAGGAAAGCGGGCAAAAGCAGTCCGTTTACTACCAAACATTTATCGATTGCGTAGGACAGCCGCATCTTTCTTATACAGATTTTCCGTTCAAAAGTTTGGTTTCGGACAAAACGATCGGTCCGGCAACTTTGCGTTTCCGTTCTTCTGAAGAAGGAAAAAAAGCTGAAATCGCCGACAATCAGAAAGTAGAACACGACAGCCATGATCATTATTATTTGCACGTTCCCGGAATAACAATCACCGATCATTTTCAGGTCGCCGATCGTTATGGCGCTTACAATCCGCGGATTTACATCATGGCCGTTCCCTATATCGGAGGTTACAATCCCGATTATTCCGGACTTGATTTCTGTGAAGCGGCTTCGGCGAAAATTATTGAAAGCCTGTTGTAATTTGAAATTTGGCCTTTAACACAGGGTTAAAATTGTGATAACGGTTTTTAATTTGAAAAATGCATTTCTTATCTTTAAGATAATACTGACAAATATCTTAACAACTAATACCAATCTAAAAGTGCAGATTATGAAAAATTTAAAACCAATAATTTACGTAGCTATCATCGCATGCTTTGCGACATTTAGGGCAAACGCTCAGGAATTTTATGTACGCGGCGGCGCAGGGTTTGTAGTAGAATCCGGAAAAACAGAATTCAACGATGCCGATCCAAACGGCCTCACGCAAATCCAGCAATCGACAGACATTACCGTAGCAGCAGACGGAACGACCCGCGTAAAATCACTTAACGGAACACTCGGCGGCGGTTATAAATTTAACGTTACAGCTGGGTATATGTTCAACAAATATGTTGGTGCCGAACTGGGTTTCAATTACTTTTCAGGCAATGACAAAACGATTGGAAAACTTACGACTCCATTGTTGCAATCCAAAGAAACAGCGCGCATTCAGGGACTTGATATCATTCCGGCAGTTTACATTACGCCAGGTTTCAGCAAACTCAATCCGTATGCGAGGATCGGGATGATTATGACTGCGGCCGGAACGCTTGATATCAATACGACTGTCAATCAAACCAACGGCGGCGGCCCGGGAACCGATATTCATGTCGATGCAAAATCGGAAGTAAAGTCCAAATTCAGCGTCGGTTTTGCAGGTGCTTTGGGTTTGACTTATCCGATATCAAACAAATTCCAGGTTTTTGGCGAAGTCGAATTCAAAAACTTCAGCATCAAAAGCAAATCGGCAGAGATCAAAGAATACCGTACCACAGCGGTAACAAATGGGCAGGAAGTTTTAGTTCCCGGACAGCAACTCATCGATCTTCCGGTTTCTGAAAGGAAGTTTACTTTTTCAGACAATTACACTTACAATATGGGTGACGCAGAAGATCAAGGATCGCCAAGAAAGGTGCCAACACAGTATGTTAATACAGGCGGAATCGGGATCAACGTGGGAATCAGATACAGTTTAGGGAACTTTTAAAAGGTTACCAACTTCGTAATTATGTAAGATCCAAAAAGTCATAATGTAAGATTGTTAGCAGGATTCTACTTATATTGCTGCTTTAAAAGAAAGCAATGAATACGCCGCAATTGATCTATTATTTGGACGACGACATCGACGATTTGTACATTTTTAAAGATGTGGCTGAGTCTTTGGGCCATGAAGTTTCTATTTTCGTCAACGGAAATGAACTTCTTAAGGCTTTGAAAGGCAAACAATTGCCGGATATTATATTTCTCGATATCAGGATGCCGGTTTTTAACGGTGAAGAAATTTTACATCTGATCAAAAAAACGGAAAATTCGATGCACATTCCTGTCGTGATGATTTCTGGTTACAGTCCAAAATCGCTGGTACGTCATTATCTTGAAGCCGGCGCGAATTACATCATGAAAAAACCAGCTTCAATTGCTGATTATAAGTCGTCGTTGGAACAAATCCTCGACATCGACTGGAACCATTTTCAGGCATTCGCATAATTATTTATCTTCCAAAATCCGCCATCCAAATATGAAAGCATCCGTAAAAAAAATAGTTTTGAAAATAGCAAAATGGACCGGTATTTTTATTGGCGTCGTTCTGTTGCTCTTGTATTTGCTTCCGCTTTTATTTCCCGGAACAATTGCGGCTGAAGTGAAAAAGGTGGCAAACAAAAGCCTCGATGCCAAACTGGATTTTACAAAATCGAAACTGTCATTTTTTACGCATTTTCCATCATTGACCGTTTCGCTTGACGAACTATCGTTAATGGGTTCCGCGCCTTTCAAAAACGATACACTGCTGAAAGCCAAACAGGTCGCCTTTGGGATCAACCTTAAAAGACTAATCTTCAACAACGAGGTCAAAATAGACGAATTGTATGTGTCCAATGCCTTCGTGAACGTAATGGTAAATCAAAAAGGGCAAGCCAACTACAACGTATATGTCGCGCCCAAAGACCAGCCAAAAGATACTACTGACGAAGGAACCGCAATTAGGCTCGACCGCATCGATTTTGAAAATTGCAGGATCAAATACAACGACCGTTCGGCGAAAATCCTGGTCGACGCTTACGGATTCAACTACATCGGAAAAGGCGATTTGAGCGAAGATGTATTCGACTTGCAAACAGAAGCAGCCATTGATTCCATTGACTTTTACTACGACCGTGTTCCTTATCTGGAAAAGAAAAAACTCAATGCCGATTTGATCACGCGAATCAATACAAATGCGTTATCTTTTATTTTACAGAAAAACGAACTTAAAATCAACGAATTGCCAGTCGAATTTACCGGTTTGTTTACAATTTTAAAAGATGGCTATAAAATTAACCTTGATGCTTCATCACAAAATTCAACTTTACAGGATTTATTTTCGGTTCTTCCGCCGCAATACTTAACGTGGATGAATGACGCGAAAATCGAAGGACGCAGCGATCTGCTGTTTACATTTAAAGGACGTTACAATGCTTCGAAAAACCAACAGCCTGATCTTGGCTTCAAGCTGAAAATCCGGGAAGGCTCGGTTGCTTATAAAAATACGCCGGTTCCATTGACTGATTTTCAAATGGATTTAAGTGCGTTATTACCATCGCTTGATCCTGAAAAACTTTCAATAGATCTAAAAGCACTTGATTTTAAAGTGGGCGACAAAGATTATTTCAAAGCCATATTGCAAACCAAAGGACTCAGCGAAATGGCGGTCAAAGCCGATATCAAAGGATCGCTCGATCTTAAAACGCTCGATGCCGCGATGGGAATCCAGAATATGGAATTGCGTGGAAAACTGATCGCTGATATTGTAGCCAACGGAAATTACAGCGCAACTAAAAAATTATTTCCAAAAACCAAAGGCGGAATCAACCTGCAATCGGGCTGGCTTAAAACCGATTATTATCCAAATCCGATTACCAACATTACTTTCGTCGCCAATGTCCTGAACAATTCGGGTACTTTTGAAGACCTGAAAGTTGCCGTAACGCCGGCTTCATTTAAGTTTGAAGGCAGTCCGGTTTATGTCAGTGCCGCGGTTTCCAATTTCGATGATATTGATTATAAGGCTAAAATCAAGGGAGAACTCAACGTTGGTAAAATTTACCAGGTTTTTGCAACCAAAGGATTGGATGTGACTGGTTATGCCAAAGCAGATTTGTCTTTAAACGGACGCCAAAGTTATGCGACTTCGGGACAATACAGCAAACTGGACAATAGAGGAACCATTTTACTCAGAAATATTAAAACCACTTCCGAACTTTTCCCGAAAGCATTTTTCATCAACGAAGGTTTGTTTCGTTTCCAAAATGAAAAAATGTGGTTCGAGAAATTTGGCGCCAAGTATGGAAAATCTGATTTTGCGTTAAACGGATATTTGTTAAACACAATCAATTACTTCCTCGAATCCAAAGGAACTTTAAGCGGCGAGTTCAAATTGAAGTCAAAACTGATCAACGTCGACGAATTCATGTCGCTTAAAGAAGGCGAAAACAAAGACCGGAAATCGGATGTCGAATATGCAAAAGAAGAAAATCCGAAAGCCAGCGGCGTAGTAGCTGTTCCTAAAAACCTGAATGTTTCTTTGGCTGCAAACGCCGATAAAGTTGAATACAACGGACTCGTTTTAAACAATCTCGCAGGGAAAATCGGGATTTCAAAAGGACAGCTCAATCTGCAAAATACGACATTTGATATCATTGATTGTAAAGTTGGCATTGATGCGAGATACGACGATGAATCGCCACTAACTGCGAATTTTGATGTCCATTTTATGGCAAAAGATTTCAGTGTGAAAAAAGCGTATAACGAAATTCCCATGTTCCATGAATTGGTTACCGCGGCCGAAAAGGCAGAAGGAATTATTTCAGTTGATTACCAACTTAAAGGCGATTTAAACGCAAACATGGGCCCGATTTATGAATCGCTGGAAGGCGGAGGAACAATTGCGCTTAGAGATGTGAAAGTCAGCGGACTCAAAATGTTTGGCGGAATCAGTTCCAAAACTGGTCAGGATGCATTGAACAATCCGAATATGAAAGGCATTACGGTAAAAACGAGTATCAGCAAAAACCTGATCCATATCGATGATTTTACGTTTAAAGTGGCGAGTTTCCGTCCAACAATCAAAGGAACAACCAGTTTCGACGGTTTGCTGGATATCAGGGTTCGCCTTGGATTGCCTCCCGGCGGATTAATCGGAATTCCAATTGTTGTAACCGGAACGCATGAAGATCCGAAAATAAAAGTCTTTAGTAAAACCGGGGCGCCAATAGAAGATGCGCAGTATAATACAAAAACCAATAAAGTCATCAAAAAAGAAAAATTGGCTACACCAAAAAAATAAACAAAGAGCTGTCTGCAAAGGCAGCTTTTTTTATGCAACAATTTTTTAGAAAACCTAATTGGAAAAGAAAACTGCAAAAAATCAGTTATTTTTTGATTATGATGAATTTTTAATAACGCATAAATATAAATCTCTTAAAAATTGCTGATTTTGCAAATGATTAACAACCGCGTTTGAAATTTTAAGTTACATTTGTCCCGATGAATAAAACAGGATTACATATTAATTCTCCCATATTAAGGAAAAACACCCGCGGAACTTACCGTAGTGTGCGGTCGATATAACCGCACAACTTTCGTTTTTCTTTATTTATTCACTTCTTTTTCTTTCACATTGAAAACTTCATTTATTTTACCAGGCCTTAGCCTTGTCGTTGTTATTTTATTCAATAACACAAAAATATTTTTCAGCCCGCGCCGCTTCAGGCCGTAAGGTCTCTATTGTATTGGATCGGTCCGTCCGGTCTTGCCCTCCGACATTTTATATCCATAAATTTTTATCAACCTTTTTGCATTTTGACATGAATGTAACTATTGTTATTGCCCAAAAAGAGCACCATCATTTTGCGCAGCTCATTTGCGATACTATGGAAGCCTCGGCAATTGTCCGTGGTACCGGAATTGCAAAACGCTCTCCGGAATACATCCTGAAAAAGATGGAAAACCAAGACGCGATCATAGCGACCATCGACGGGAATTTTGCCGGATTTTGTTACATCGAAAGTTGGCAACACGGGAAATTTGTAGCCAATTCAGGTTTGATTGTCCATCCGGATTATCGGAATCTCGGCCTGGCCAAAAAAATCAAAACCCGCGTTTTCGAATATTCTGCAGAGAAATATCCGGGTGCAAAAATATTCGGGATTACAACTGGCTTGGCAGTTATGAAGATCAATTCCGATCTGGGATACAAGCCGGTGCCGTTTTCAGAACTCACTGCAGACCAAACCTTTTGGAACGGCTGCCGCGGCTGTACGAATTTCGATATTCTCGAACGAAAAGAATACAAAATGTGCCTTTGTACCGGAATGTTATACGATCCTGCCGACAAAACAGAAGAAGAATACACCTTTAATAAAAAAGTGCTGAAAAGGCTTAAAAGCATCAAACAAGCGCTTTTCCTCAAAAAAGAAAAAATACAGTTATGAAAAAAGTTGTTTTGGCATACAGTGGCGGACTCGATACGTCTTACTGCCTGAAATACCTGCAAAGTCTGGATTACGAAGTGCATACTGTGCTTGTAAATACTGGCGGATTTGACCCAAACGAACTTGCATCCGTTGAAAAAAGAGCGTACGAATTGGGAAGTACGGCGCACATCAATAAAGATATTGTTGACAAATATTACAATCAGGCCATCCGTTTTTTGGTTTACGGAAATGTTTTGAAAAACAATACTTATCCGCTGTCTGTCAGTGCCGAAAGGGTTTTCCAGGCCATTGAAGCGATAAAATATGCCAAGGAAATTGGCGCAGCTGCGATTGCACATGGCAGCACGGGCGCGGGAAATGACCAGATTCGTTTCGACCTGATCTTCCGAACCCTCGCACCTGAAATTGAAATCATCACGCCAATCCGTGACTTGAAACTCACACGCCAACAGGAAGTCGAATATTTGCAGCAAAATGGCGTCGAATATTCGTGGGAAAAAGCCCAATATTCTATAAACAAAGGCATTTGGGGCACGAGCGTTGGCGGAAAAGAAACACTTACTTCCGGCGAGCCTTTGCCAGAAGAAGCCTATCCGTCAGCATTGCAAAAAACCGATCCCGAAAAAGTGACGTTGCATTTTGAGAAAGGCCAACTCGTCGCACTTGACGGTGTTTTCGACAAGCCTTCGAAAAATATTATAGATTTGGAAAAAATAGCTTCAGCTTTTGCGATCGGGCGGGACATCCACGTAGGTGACACCATTATCGGAATCAAAGGACGTGTCGGTTTTGAGGCGGCCGCGCCAATAATCATAATCAAAGCGCACCAATTGCTGGAGAAACACGTACTCGGAAAATGGCAGCAGTACTGGAAGGAGCAGCTTGGGAATTGGTACGGAATGTTATTCCATGAAGGACAATTCCTGGATCCGGTGATGCGAAATATCGAAGTTTTTCTTGAAGACACCCAGAAAACCGTGACCGGAACCGTCACTGTCAGTTTAAAACCGTATCATTTTTCGCTTGACGGAATCAGTTCGCCACACGATTTGATGGAAAATTCGTTTGGCCAATACGGCGAAGTCAACAACGCCTGGACTGCCGAAGATGCGAAAGGTTTTATAAAAATTCTCGGAAACGCGCAGGCGATTTATTCACATGTAAACCACGAAAGTTATGATTAGCGCAGGAATTATTGGAGGATCGGGTTATAGTGCTGGCGAATTGTTGCGGATTTTACTGCATCATCCGGAGGTTAAAATTGATTTTGTTTTCAGTACGACCAATGCAGGAAAACCGATTTCAGATGTGCATTACGATCTTTTGGGCGAAACAAATCTGAATTTTACAGATGAAGTCAATGCTACAGTCGATGTTGTTTTTCTCTGCCTCGGACATGGAAAATCGATCGGTTTTTTGAAACAGCATGTGTTTTCAAAAACGACCCGAATCGTCGATTTGGGAAATGATTTCCGTTTGCACCAGGATGCCGATTTCAATGAAAAGCAATTTGTTTATGGTCTGCCAGAGCTTTACAAAAATGAAATAAAAGATGCAAAATACATTGCGAATCCAGGTTGTTTCGCAACCGCGATTCAATTGGCGCTTTTGCCTTTAGCGAAAAATGAATGGCTTCAAAGTGCAATCCACATCAATGCAACTACCGGAAGTACCGGCGCTGGCGTGCAGCCTTCGCAAACGTCGCATCATCCGTGGCGCAGCGGAAATATGTCGCATTACAAGGCATTCGAACACCAGCATTTGGACGAAATTTTCCAAAGCCTTAAACATTTACAACCGGAATTTAATCAGGAAATTCTGTTCATTCCGAATCGTGGCGACTTTACACGCGGGATTTTTGCAACATTATACATGAAAGCACCCACAGATTTTGGAACCATTTCAAAATTGTACTCGGAATTTTATGAAAACGAACCTTTTGTCACCGTAACAACTGAAAATATCAGTCTGAAGTCGGTGTTGCAAACCAACAAATGTATCATTAGCGTCGAGCAAAAAGGAGATTATTTATTGCTGACTTCTGTGATTGACAATCTTGTGAAAGGCGCGTCTGGACAGGCGGTGCAAAATATGAACCTGATGTTTGGTTTCGATGAAAATACCGGCCTGAAATTGAAGGCATCAGGATTTTAACCTATAAAAATTTAAAAATGAGTTTATTTAATGTATACCCAATATATGACATTACGCCGGTAAAAGCGCTGGGAGCGAAGGTTTGGGACGAAAAAGGCCAGGAATATCTGGATTTTTATGGCGGACATGGCGTGATTTCGATCGGTCATTCGCATCCGGAATATGTCAAATCGATTACCAGTCAGGTTTCGAAAATCGGATTTTATTCTAATTCGATCCAAAATCCATTGCAGGAAAAACTCGCGGCGAAACTGGCTCAGTTTTCGGGTTATCCCGATTACAGTTTGTTTCTGTGCAATTCGGGCGCTGAAGCCAATGAAAATGCGCTGAAACTGGCTTCGTTCCACAACAAAAAATCTAAAATCATTGCGTTTAAGAAAAGTTTCCACGGGCGTACATCGGCGGCGGTAGCGGCAACCGACAATCCTTCGATCGTAGCTCCGGTAAATGCAGGACATCAGGTGATTTTTCTCGAATTAAACGATGCGGATGCACTAAAATTGGAAGTGGCCAAAGGCGGCGTTTCCTCAATTATTGTTGAAGGAATTCAGGGTGTTGGTGGACTTGACGAAGCTTCTGCCGAATTTTTTCAGTTGCTCCAACAACTTTGCAACGACAACAATATCGTGCTGATCCTGGATGAAATTCAGAGTGGTTATGGACGTTCGGGAAAATTTTTCGCACACCAGTATCACAACATTAAATCCGATATTATTAGTGTTGCGAAAGGAATGGGAAACGGTTTTCCAATCGGTGGCATATTAATTTCGCCAAAATTCCAGGCTTCACACGGTTTGCTCGGAACAACATTCGGAGGCAATCATCTCGCCTGCGCCGCAGCATTAGCAGTACTTAAAGTGGTAGAAAGCGAAAATCTTATCGAAAATGTAAAGATCCAAAGTGACTATTTCCGAAGCCAGTTGGCGCAATTTCCGCAAATTAAAAAAGTAAAAGGAAAAGGACTAATGCTCGGACTCGAATTTGATTTTGATGTGGCTGATTTGCGAAAAAAACTGATTATCGAAAATTTCATTTTTACAGGAAACGCTTCTCAGAAAAACCTGCTGCGCATTTTGCCGCCATTGTCAATCACGACAGCAGATACCGATCAGTTTATCAACGGACTTAAAAACGCTTTGTCATGAAAAATTTCACTTCCGTAAACGACATTCCAGACCTTCCGGAATTATTAAGTCTGGCGGTGGCAATCAAAAAAGACCCGTTTGCAAACCAAATTGGAAAGAACAAAACTATCGGACTTTTGTTTTTTAATCCGAGTTTGAGAACCAGGCTAAGCACGCAAAAAGCGGCACAGAATCTCGGAATGAACGCCATTGTAATGAACCTGAATACCGAAGGCTGGCTACTCGAATTTGAAGACGGAACCGTCATGGATGGCAGCAAAGCAGAACACATTAAAGAGGCGGCACAGGTCGTTTCGCAATATTGCGACATCATTGGTGTGAGAAGTTTTCCAACATTGGCCGACAAGGAAAAAGACGAGCAGGAGCAAGTCATTTCGGCATTTGTAAAATACGCAAGTGTCCCGGTAATCAGTCTCGAAGGTTCTTCCGAACATCCGTTGCAGGCTGTTGCCGATGCTTTGACGATTGAAGAATTTAAAACAAAACTGCGTCCCAAAGTCGTCCTGACGTGGGCGCCGCATCCAAAAGCGTTGCCGCATGCGGTTCCGAATTCGTTTGTAAAAATGATGAACCGCAGCAATGTCGATTTTGTGATCACACATCCCGAAGGTTACGAATTGAATCCCGAGGTGACGCAAAATGCCAAAATTACGCACAATCAAAATGAAGCTTTTGCCAACGCCGATTTTATTTATGCCAAAAACTGGAGTTCGTGGAAAGACTACGGAAAAATCCTTTCGACTGATGTAAATTGGACCGTTTCGAATGAAAAAATGCTGCTGACAGAAAATGCCAGATTCATGCATTGCCTTCCGGTGCGGAGAAATATGATTGTAACCGATGAAGTCCTCGACAGCGAAGGCTCAATCGTGATTCCGCAAGCAAACAACCGGACGTTTGCAGCGCAGGCCATTTTGACAAAAATTCTCGAAAATGGAAAATAAAACCAAACTACATATTGTAAAAATCGGCGGAAATATCATCGACGATCCATTAATGCTGGAACAATTTTTATCCGACTTTGCAAAGCTGGATGGTGCAAAAATACTCGTGCATGGTGGTGGAAAAATGGCGACAAAAACTGCCGAAGCGCTTGGATTAAACTCCACATTTCTCAACGGCCGCCGAATCACCGATTTGCCAATGCTCGAAGTCGCCGTAATGGTTTACGCCGGTTGGATCAATAAAAATATCGTTGCAAAGTTGCAATCATTTGCGACCAATGCAATTGGATTTACCGGAGCCGATGGAAATTTAATCCGATCAGAAAAAAGGAAAAATGCCGGAATCGATTTTGGTTTCGTTGGTGATGTCACTGCTGTGAATGTGACGCTGTTGCAAATGTTACTTGCGAACGGAACCGTTCCGGTTTTTTCTGCGATCACGCACGACGGAAATGGTCAATTGCTCAACACGAATGCCGACACGATTGCAACAGAAATTGCGATTTCATGCGCCGCTATTTATAATGTCAACTTGCTGTATTGCTTTGAGAAAAATGGTGTTTTGCTGAATTCTGAAGATCCAGATTCGGTAATTCCGGAACTTACATTTGACAATTATAAAGAATTGCAGCGCAAAGAAATTATTCATTCGGGAATGCTTCCAAAACTCGAAAACTGCTTTCGCGCCGCGGCATCAGGCGTTCAGAAAATTGCAGTTGGAAATTCTGCGTTGTTGCGAAATCCGAATCAACAGTCCACAAAAATCATTCGATCAATGGAACAAAATCAATCGTTATGACAGAAAAAAATACCACTCAACTCACGGTTGAAGCCATAGATTTACTTAAAAACCTGATTGCCACACCGTCGTTTTCGTCAGAAGAGAATCAAACTGCGTTGCTGATTGAAAATTGGTTTTGGACCCACAATATTCCATTTCAAAGGGAAAACAATAACATTTGGGCATACAATCTACATTTCGATCAAAGCAAACCAAACCTGTTGCTAAATTCGCACCATGATACCGTAAAACCAAATCAGGGATATACCTTAAATCCATTCGAGCCAGTAGAAAAAGAAGGGAAATTATTCGGACTTGGAAGCAATGATGCCGGCGGTTGTCTGGTTTCGCTAATGGCTGCGTTCGCTTATTTTTACGAAAACGGAAATTTGTCGCACAACCTGATTTTGGTAGCTTCGGCAGAAGAAGAAAGCAGCGGGCCAAACGGATTGAACAGCGTTCTGAAACATTTGCCTGAGTTGTCTTGCGCGATTGTTGGCGAACCCACCGAAATGCAATTGGCCGTAGCCGAAAAAGGACTGTTGGTTTTAGATATTATCGTTCCGGGAACTGCCGGACATGCCGCCCATGCAAATCCCAATAATCCGATTTACAATGCGTTAGGCATAATCAACTGGTTTCGAACGTATGAATTTGAAAAAATTTCTGAAATCCTCGGACCGGTTAAAATGACCGTTACGCAAATGAGCGCAGGAAAGCAGCACAATGTTGTTCCCTCTGAATGCCATCTTGTTGTGGATATTCGAGTGAACGATTGTTATTCAAACCACGAAATCCTGAACACGGTGCGATCAAATATTGCTGCTGTTGTAATTCCGCGTTCGATGCACCTGAACGCTTCCTCTATTGCTAAAGATCACGGCTTGGTTCAGTCGGGAATTGCGTTAGGAAGAACAACTTACGGTTCGCCAACCTTATCCGACCAATCGGTTTTGAGTTGCCAATCGCTAAAACTCGGACCCGGAAATTCCTTGCGTTCACACACGGCTGACGAATTTATTTTCGTTGACGAAATCGGGCAGGGCATAAGCCTTTATATCGAAATACTGGAAAAATTTCTGCTACAAAATCACTAAAAAATTACAAATGAAACTTTGGGAAAAAGGAATGCCAACCGATCAGAAGATCGATTTATTTACCGTTGGAAACGACCGTGAACTCGATTTGGTCTTGGCGAAATATGATGTTTTGGGTTCGATCGCACATGCGGAAATGCTCGGAAAAGCCAATCTACTGAACGCCGCTGAAACGTCAGAAATTGTAAAAGCGTTGCAAGAAATCGTTGCAGAAATTGAACTCGGAAATTTCAGGATTGAAGCCGATTTTGAAGACGTACATTCAAAAATTGAATACCTGCTGATTGAAAAATTGGGCGATACCGGAAAAAAGATCCACACCGCGCGTTCGCGAAACGACCAGGTTTTAGTCGATGTACATTTGTATCTGAAAGACGAATTGCTGGCAATTAAAACACTGACAAAAGAATTGTTCGATTTGCTGATTTTTTTGAGTGAACAATACCAAAATGTGCTGCTTCCGGGCTATACCCATATTCAGGTTGCGATGCCGTCGTCATTCGGACTTTGGTTTTCTGCCTATGCCGAAACATTGATCGACGATGTGACGATGGTGAATGCGGCGCTGAAAATCGTCGACCAGAATCCGCTTGGATCAGCGGCAGGTTACGGAAGTTCGTTTCCCATCGACCGGAAATTTACTGCCGAATTTCTGGAATTTGAAACCTTAAAATACAATTCCGTTGCTGCGCAAATGAGCCGTGGAAAATCTGAAAAAGCCGTCGCGTTTGCATTGGCAAGCGTTGGCGCAACAGTTTCAAAATTTGCGATGGACGTGTGTTTGTATCTGAGCCAGAATTTCAATTTCATCAGTCTGCCCGCGCATCTTACGACCGGTTCGAGCATTATGCCGCACAAGAAAAATCCCGATGTTTTTGAGTTGATCCGCGGAAAATGCAATAAAATCCAGGCTTTGCCATACGAACTTACATTACTTACGAACAATCTTCCAAGCGGTTACCACAGGGATTTTCAGTTGCTTAAAGAGGGACTTTTTCCGGCGATCCAATCGATGAAATCCTGTTTGGAAATGTGTGTTTTTTCAGTGAAAGACATTCAGGTTAACGAAAATATTCTGGCTGATAAAAAATACGATTATTTGTTTACAGTTGATGCATTAAACGAATTGGTTACCGACGGAATTCCGTTTCGGGACGCCTATAAAATCGTCGCAAATCAGATTGAAAACGGAACATTTGAATCGCCAAAATCCGTAAAACATACACACGAAGGAAGCATCAACAATTTGTGTCTGCCAGAAATCGTTGCGAAAATGGAAGCAGAATATTTGTAAATCTTATTTGTTTTTCTTCGGTTTGCAGCTTTTGCAATAGTCCGGATACGAATCGATTTCCGCAAGTACTTTCGAATGCAGGTCTTTCAGAACGGCTTCTTTTTTGCCGAGGTCGGTGATTTTTCCGGCTTCGGCCAATCGTTTCGCGTAATCATTCTGAATTTGTTCGTAAATTGGTTTTACATAACTGATGTCTGAAAAAGTGCCTTTGTTGTCGTGAAGTTCTTTGCGGAATTTACGCGCATACAATTCGGCCAGGTCAAACCCGTATTGAGCAAAATCCAACAGCAATTCGGCAGATTTTTCGTCCGGTGCGGTTAAAGATGCGGCGCTTTTTTGAAAGGTACAATTCACTTTCGAATTGAAATTTTTTGTAAACATAAATTGCGCAAGGCTCATTTGGAACGAAAAATCCATACCGGCCGGAGAAAGGATGCTGTACACTTTGCTTCCGATCTCTGTTCCAGGAGATTGAAAATCAGAGAGCTGCAATTTGTAATTCGGAGTCCAGTCGATCGTATTTTGGGCAATTGTCAAATTGGAAAAACCAAGTAAAAATAAGAATGCGGAGAGCGCTTTTGCAACCATTGGAAGTTTTGATTTCATGCGGCAAAAATAGCAAGCTGTTGAAAGATAAGTAAATAATTTGCGTTAAATTATTCCAATGTTTTGAAATAAACAGCGTTCTTGATTCCGCCGACATCAGCCGTATTGTTAAAGTATACAAATGCTTCGGCACAAGGGTTTTGAATAATTTTCTGATGCAAGTCGTTAAGTTCGTTTTGTTCATATTCCGAATAAAATAATTTCGGAATTCCGTGTAACCGGAAATACAGCGTTTCTGTAGTCGCGACTAAAATCTCAGGCAATTTCGGGTAGCTGACATTGCAAAAAATAATATGATTTTCTGTAAAAGCATCGTAAACTTCATTTCGCCACCAGGTTTCATTTCGGAATTCGACCACATTTTCATAATCTAAATTCAAACCTGAAATTAAATTGTCGAGCCGCTCTTTAGTATAATTAAAACCTGGAGGAAATTGAAACAACACGCAACCCAATTTTGCGCGAAGGCCGTCTTTACAGGCCGCATAGAATTCGGCAAGTTCGTTTCCGCAGTTTTCGAACTTTCGGATATGCGTAATGATTTTTGGCGCTTTGACCGAAAATATAAAATCGTCCGGACTCGAATCATGCCATTTTTTGAAACTTTCAGCTGTTGGAAATTTGTAAAACGTTCCGTTGAGTTCGTATGTTTTAAAGTGTTCGCAGTAATAAGAAAACCATTTGCTGCGCGGCAATTTCTCTGGATAAAAGACATTTTTCCATAAGGAATTTTGAAAACTCGAACAACCAATTTGAAGCTCTTTTGTTCTCATTTGTACAATTTCTGGCAGTTATCGCAATAGAAACTTCGGCGTTTTTTGACTCCGGTGTATTCTTTTTGCATTGGAAGGTCGCAGCGTTTGCAGGTTTTTTTGGTATGTGCGAGCCAATGTTTTTTAAGTTCGTTTTGTTGTTTCCATTTCAGGAAATCGAAACTGTAAATTTGGGCTTCTTCGATCAGGGATTTCATTTTTGCGGCTGGAATTTTTCCGACCAATGATTTTGGATGGACTTTCACACGATACAAAACTTCATTTTTAATAATATTTCCAACGCCCGAAAAAATATCCTGTTCCAAAAGCGTATCGCAAATCATTTTATCAGGAATTTCCTTTAATTTGGCTTTGGCTTTTTTTGGATCCCAATGGTCGTTCATCACATCAGCACTCCAGTCGTAATGCGAATTGATGTCGCCTTCCAGAACTTTTACACCGCAGGCATACATATTGAGTTCGCCATTTTCAAATTCAAGTCCGAGCCTGATTTGCGCGTTTTTTCGCTCGTTAATCAAATAACTTCCGAAGAGCAAAAAATGAATACGAACCGTAAAATCGGAAAAACAAATCAGAAAATGTTTTCCCCACCTTTTGAATGCAATGACTTTTTGATTGACCATCCGATCAAGGTCGATTTTTGTATTTCCAGTGGCCGCAATCACTTTTTTTCCTTCAAATTGAGCGACGGCCTCCTTTAAAATAACGATCGTTGGTCCTTCTGGCATAACTTGGAATTGAAGATTGATAAGACAAAGTTGGAAAATCGGCAATTGGAAAAATTATACGATTCGGCGCGTAACTTACATGATTTCAAAAACTTCGGTCGCAGCCAATCTTTTACCGATTCTTCTGCGTAAATTAGATTTTTACAACCAATTTCCATGACCCAAAACGACGCTTCAATACCTTCCCGCGGGAAGATTTTTTTTAAATGGTTTTTACGTATTCTCGGTGCCTTCGCGGTACTAATTGTAATTGCGTACATCGGATTTGCGTTGTATGTCAATGCCAATAAAAAGGAATTGCTGCAATCAATGACCGAAACGCTCAACGAAAATATTAACGGCAAACTGACGATTGAAAGCATGGAGCCGGCGTTTTTACGTGGATTTCCGCGTTTGTCCCTAAACCTTAAAAATGTCAGGATTACCGATAGTTTGTATCCAAAACACAAACACGTTTTTCTGCAATCAGAGGATTTTTACATTTCGGTCAACACATTGGCATTGTTGCACGGTACGATCGAAATCCGGAAAATCGAAATCAGCAACGCCAAAGTCAATTTGTTTACCAATGCCGCTGGTTACAGCAATTCCTCAGTTTTTAAAAAATCAGCAAAAAAGGAAAGTACGGCGCAAACGACCATGCCTGAGTTGAAGAAATTTTCATTGGACAATGTCAGTTTTACGATTGACAACCAGAAAAATAAAAAACTGTTTCGCTTTGATATTTCGAGCCTTGACGGCAATATGGATTACACCTCTTCAGGCGTCGATGCGAGCCTGAAACTAAATGCCATGGCACGAAGCATGGCTTTTAATACGGGTCTCGGAAGTTTTATCAAGGACAAAAAACTCGATGGGAAATTTGACATTTCATATACTTCTGAGCGCATTGTCGTTAAACCGAATGGTCTTGAGATTGGCGGAGAAGATTTTGTGGTTTCTGCGGGATTTGAACTTGAAAAATCTGCAGCATTTGAAATTCATATTAAAAACGAAAAAATATTCTGGCGCGACGCATCGGCTTTGTTGTCGCCCAACATCAGTTCAAAACTTGACATGTTCAACCTGAGCAAACCAATTGTCGTTTCCTGCGACATTGTTGGCGATTTCGATCAGGAAGGCGATCCGTTAATTTTGGTAAGGGCAAAAATCCGTGACAACCAACTCGACACGCCTGGAGGAAAAGTCACCAGCTGCAATTTTGACGGTGAGTTCACCAATAATTATGTTAAGGAAAACGGATTCAACGACAAAAATTCGGCAATCAAACTCAAAAATTTCAACGGGCAATATGCTGAAATTCCGTTTGTGATGCAAAAGATTTATATTCTTGATTTGGAAAAACCAATTGCTGTGGGTGATTTTACATCGGAATTTGAAATCAGTAAAATCAACAACATCGTCGATAAAGAACTTATCGATTTTACGAAAGGAACTTCGAAAGTAAATGTGAATTTTAAAGCCGACATCGTTAATTACAAACTGGCGAAACCTATTGTTGACGGGAAAATAAGCATCGCCAACGCGAATATCAAATACATGCCACGGAAGCTCAGTTTTAATGACGTTTCCGTGTTTCTCGATTTTAAGGACGACAATCTTTCGATCAGCAACATTCACCTCAGAAGTGGCAAAAGCATTGTCAATATGGAAGGCGGCATTCAGAATTTTCTGAATCTTTATTACACCGCTCCGGAAAAGATCGTCGTGAACTGGAAAGTACAAAGTCCGCAATTGCATCTTGGCGAATTCCTGGGATTTGTTGGTACGCGGACAAAATCCAAAAAAGTAAAATCTAAAAAAAATACTGTCGATTTTACAGAAGATCTCAATGTGCTCTTTGACAAATTCAATGTTGACATGTCTTTACACGTGGACAAATTGTACTACGACCGATTTTACGCGACCGATGCAAAAGCGCTGCTATACTTGTCTCAGGACGGAATTCGCGTCAAAAATGCCGGTTTGAAACACGCCGGAGGAACAGTGACGTTGAACGGCAATTTGTCGCAGAAAGGAAGTTCGAATCCGTTTGCGATGAAGGCGGTTGTAAATCATGTTGATATTAGTAAATTCTTTTACGGATTTAACAATTTTGGTCTGGCGTCTTTAAAATCCGAAAATTTAAAAGGATTTTTATCCGCCCATGCAAACCTGACGGGAAAAATCAGCAACAGCGGAACCATGATTCCAAAATCCATGTATGGAAATGTAAATTTTGACTTGCAAAAAGGAAGGTTGCTTCAGTTTGATCCGATAAAAAATGTTGGGAAATTTGCTTTTCCTTTCCGTGATTTTGAGACGATTTCGTTTAACGATCTTAAAGGAAATTTTGATATTTCCGGACATTTGGTAAAAATCAGTCCGATGCAAATCAATTCCAGCATCCTGAATATGGACCTTGAAGGTGTTTATTCGTTCGGAACAGGAACCAATATTTTCATCACAGTGCCACTCCGAAATCCGAAGAAAGACGAGAATATTACCGATAAGGAGGAACTGAAAAAACGCAGAAACCGCGGCATCCTTTTACGATTGGTCGCAGCCGATGATAAAAATGGGAAGGTGAAAATTGGTCTTGGCAAGAAAAAAGATGACGTAACCGAATAATGTAATCAAAATCTGAAATTTTATAACGTTAACCAATTGCAAAACAATAAATTAGTAAATAACTAATATTTAAATGTAAGGATTATGAAAGCAATCACAAAAATGGCTTTTGCGGTACTATTCGCAATGGCTCTCGGAACGGTGACTTCGTGCAAGAGCAACGATACTACAACAACAGAAACTAGCGGAGTAGACACCACAACAGTGCAAACTACTGAAGTAGCACCAACCACAACTGATACTACAATCGTTGATACAACCGGAACTACGAAACCGTAATTTTGATATCAAGTGGAAAAAAAACTACAATCTGATTCAGGTTGTAGTTTTTTTTTGAGTTGATGGGATTATTTTCCGATGGTGCTGCGGTGCAAAAAAGCAGATTTTCCTGTAGGCGTTTCAATGTGCAGCCAATCTTTGTGCAAACCTAAAATGCTAACGGAATCGTTTGCTGTGAGTTCGCCCAGAATTCCTCCAGTTTTCGACGGACTTTGTCGAATGTTGACTTTTCCTGATAATTTTATTTTCTGACGTTTCGGCGGATTTGCTAAAGCGGTAATTTTTACAGTTTCAGTCTGAAATACAAACGGCAACGGATTGACAGCACCGTTTTTATAGATCCCAAAGTGTAAATGTGTTGGTCCGCCGGCGGCATTTCCAGTGTTTCCGACAAATCCAATCGTGTCGCCAAGACTAGCTTTTGTGCCCTCGGTAACAACAATGCTGTCGAGATGCGCGTAATAAATTGAATTTCCGAACAATCCGGCGCGTTGCCAAACCTGTTTTCCGCCAAGTCCACTATTTCCTGTGCGGCTGATCGTCCCATCGGTTACAGCGATTACGGGCGTTCCACGTTTAGCAAAAATATCGATGCCTTCATGGCTTCGTTTTCCGCCGTCGCGTTCAAATCCCCAGAAACTCTGGATCGCAGCATTTCCTTTTCCGGCAACTGGGAAACCATATTGCGGACGTTTGTTGATGATCAGGACGAAAGGGGAATTGGACATTAATTCCGGTTGGACAACGACTTTATAAATTCCGTTGTCGTTGACAGGATGTTGCAACGCGTCGGTTCCCAATTCATTGGTTTCAACCGAGTTGAATTTACCGTTTTTAAGTTCCAGAATTTCGATAAAAACCCTTTGCGAAGTGGAATCTTTTTGAGTTTCGACTGTCAGGATTTCGCCTTCCTGCATTTGGACATTGTAACTGTAAGCGACCGCATTTTCACGAAAGAAAAATCCCTTTTCGGCATAAGGCAATGGAACCGACAAACTATCGGACAACGCAGTTTGGTAAGCGAGATTCCAGGAATCAAACGCCGCAGGATTGTCTTTGAATTCTCTTTTGTATAATTCGCGCGCCGACGGTTTTGTAATCGCGTCAGTGATTTTGGTTATTCCGGAACAGCCCGAAATAATCAATATTAGCAAAAGGAGTGAATATTTTGGTATTCTAGGACAAATCATTTGCAAGCTTTTTGGTTTTTAAAGCCATAGCTTCGAGCAGCCAAATGATTCTTTTTTCCATTTTTGACAATTGCGATAAGGTGATGTTGAGCAATTCTTTTGGAGTCGCGTATGAGGCAATTTGCGGTAAAAACGCATCGAGGTCTTTTTTCTCCCAATAAATCGCAAGCAATTGATCGTCAAATGTAGTTTCTTCAGCCGTCAGAAAGAGCTGTTCTGGTTTTGTTGTGTGGTTCGTATTTTTCATAGTGTAGATTTCGGGAGTATGCAAGATACTTTCAATCCACACATGTTTTGTTACAGCAATGCCCACAGATGTAGCAAGATTAAGCTATTGGCTTGGGAAAAGAGAATTGAAAGAATTTCTCACAGTTTCAAATGAGCGTTTATTTTTTGCTGCAATTGGTTCAGCAACACCTGATATTTGCTAATTTCAATCAGGTCGGCATCATCTTCGGAAAAATCGAGAAGTTCATCCAGGATGTCTGAGGCTTCGGCCAGTCGTTCATTGGCTTCGGCATATTTTTGTTCGGCCATCAAATCGATAACAGTTTGCACTTCGTGTTGCAATGAACTGAATTTTAGCTCTTCCATAATTTCATTTTTATTTGTCCGGATTGTTTTCGGCATTGAATTTTTTTATGATCGCAGCCAGTTTTTCTTTGCGTAAAATTTCTGCCTGTTTAACTTTATCCTGTGCTTTATGAAGTTTGTCATTGTGTTTTTTAATGTTTCTTTCGTTATTCCGACTCATAATTGTTGCTGTTTTGACCAAACGAATTTACGATTTTATAGCCGATTAAAGCCTTACAAAATTTCCGGATTTTGACTTGCAACCGGAATTTCTGCATTTTCCAATTTGCGCTGAACCATTTTATGAACGCGGTAAATCAGAAATATCGAGCACAAAGTTACCGTTGCGATGATAATTCCCAATAAGCCGTAATTTTCAAGCGGACTGTTTTTTGTGGGCTGATAAACAATATATCCCGCTGCGATTGCCGCAATTCCGCCCGCTATTTGTTGCATTGACGATGTGATGGCCATATACGCACCACGGTCATTCATGTCGGGAATGCTGGTATTAAGTGTAGTCGCAGGAACCATTCGGCTCATGATTCCCATAAAAAGCACCATATTGATCACGACAATTTCCCAAAGTGGCGTTACCGGAAGATTGGTGTAAATCAAGATCATAATGATGGAAATGATGGATCCGACTGTGAACAAAGCAAATTTATTTACACGGTCGCTTAGTTTTCCAACGATGGGCGTAATAATGAGAACTGAAATTCCGGTGAAGAAAAAAACCATCGGCAATTCATGCTGGCTAATGTGAATGTTGTTAACCAGATAAGACGTGCCAAATGGTTGCAGCATGAAACCGCCAACAGACAAAATCGCTATTGCGGCAAAACCAGTCTGGTAATTTTTATTGCTCAGCGTATGCCAAAGATGCAAAACCGGATTTTTATCCGATTGCTTTTCAAGGTGTTTGTTTACCGGCTGCATTTTGAAAACAATGGCAATCAGGATCACCGCAGCAAGCAGTACGATCATCAAAAAAGCGGAATGCCATCCCCAGAGGTTTGCAAAATAAATCCCGATCGGAATTCCAAGGATCTGACTGCTGGCAAATGCCATTTGGATAAATCCCATCACGCGCCCGCGTTGGTTCAATGCAAATAAATCGGTGACGATCGCCAAGGATACAGATCCAATGACACCGCCGAAAAATCCGGTGACGATCCTTGCGGCCAATAGCATTTCGTAACCCGTGGAAAGTGCGCAAAATAAAGTTCCTGCGATAAATCCGGTGTAAAAAAAGATCAGGAGTTTTTTACGGTCAAAACGATCGGCGAAACCTGCGGCCAGCAATCCGGATATTCCGGCGCTGAACGCGTATGCTGAAACAACCATTCCGAAATTGGAAGTGGTCATTTCCAAAGTTTTCATCAAAATGTCGCCAAGCGGCGAAATTACCATAAAATCGAGTATGATCGTAAACTGAAGCAACGCGAGTAAGGCGATGATGAATTTTTGGTGTGCTGTAAACGGTGGGATTTCCGGATTTGTATTTTGCATTCGTGTGAGGTTGAGCTTCAGAAATTACAGATTTTCGTTCGCCTGTTTTTCTTTTTTTAATTTGGATTTGATCTTGTGTAAATCTTCGGCTTCTTCAATGGAATGGGAGCATTGCAGGCTTTCTTCTTTTTTAGAAAGTTTGCTCAAATGCACATAATATTTTTTGATCGTTTCCATTTCGGCTTCAGTCATATCTTCAATATCAACCAGCCGATTGCTTGCCAGTTCGTGCGAAGCAACAAGTTCGTTGAGTTTAAGCTGAATGGCCAATGAATCTTTATTTTGCGCTTTTTGAATCAGAAAAACCATCAAAAACGTGATAATTGTCGTTCCTGTATTAATGACGAGTTGCCAGGTTTCAGAATAATCAAACAACGGACCCGTAACTGCCCAGACAATTACGGTGACGAATGCAAGGATAAAAGCGGTCGTACCTCCGGTTGCTTTTGCAGCCTGGGTGGCGAAAGCGTCAAAAGAAATTTTGTGTTTGCGTTTCTTTGAATGTTTTTCCATGATTTCAGAATTTAGGATTGTTTGCAACAGCAATACAAAGATAGTTTAACGGTGACGCGAATTTCTTTGCAATCGCTTAAGATCAGACAATTTTTTCAATTCTGAGGTAACCAATGTGCAATTCGTCTTCAAACGGAATTTCCTGTCTCGCAATTGAAAGTGCATATTGCTGGTGAAAAGCGTCTGACAGAATATCAACAACAGGATAAGCGTCGTCAATATCAAGACCATATTTGTCGTCGATGTGCGAAATCGCCGCTTTGCTGAAACTGAAATGTTTGTAAAAAGCGGTCTGTTTTGATTTTTTTGAAGCCTCCGCCAAATTTTCGCCGACAGCCAAAACCTTATAATGGTATTCTTCAAACTCATTTTCCTTGTATCCGCCAAGATTGATGAAAAATAATTTTCGGGAAGATGGTGTTGCGTTTTCTTTCGGAACAACCTCAATCCGGAATCCGTCAACGGCAGAGACTTCGCGCCAGGCATCAATGTGGATTTTTCCTTTGGCTTCAGGCCAGAAGGCTTTCATTTGCGGGATTAGTTCTTTCATGGAATTTCCGGCTCCGAAAAAAATATCGTGTTGTTCTGTCAATCGGCCGTCAGGTTTACAGCCGATAATGATCATATAAAGTTTTGGTTTCATCTTTTAAATTTAAGATTTTATCCGATTTAATTTTACTAAAATTAGCTTAAAAAATTTTTTGGTTTAATTTTTGGGACTACATTTATGAACAATTAAAAAAAAAGAAATTATGAAAAAAATATTTTTACTATTGGCTGTAGTTGCCGGAATGGCACTGACCCAAAGTTGTGAAGGCGATCAAGGGCCAAAAGGCGATCCGGGCACGAATATTGAAGCTGAAGTTTTCGAGCTTAGAAATGTTGACTTTGTTTTTGATCAAGGCGAATATAAAATTTCCCAGCAACTGACTCCTGCAATTTTAGATTCTGATGTAATTCTGATTTACCGGTTGGCAGGAACAATCAATCCGACAACGCCAATTTGGGAACCGATTCCAAGAACACTTTATCTAGGTCCAACACAAGAGTTGGAATTAGATTATGATTTCGATTTCAGCCCTGTAGATTTTACGATTTATGCAGGAGGAAACTATGATTTATCGACAACACCAAATTATTTGAACGACCAAACTTTTAGAATTGTTATCGTTCCTGGGTATTTCTCAAATAAGGTAAACACTAAAAACTTTGAAGAAGTTACCGCTGCATTAAAATTGACTGACGAAGATTTTACGAAGTCAAAAAAATAAGTTTAGAAGACATTTAGGAATAAAAAAGGGAATCAATTTGATTCCCTTTTTTTGTTTCAACTTATTGCAAAACCTTTGATGTTCGGTTTTTTCTGATGTGGTAATTGTTGACTTCGTTACCGAAATATTTGTAACTCATCATTCTCGCCATCAAATAACTTACGGTAGATTCCGCGCCCTGATTCAGGTTTACATTTTTTTCTTCGAGTCCGTCGAAACAACCTCCGGTACAAGGATTGTAAATAATTTGCTGCAAATGGTTGTTTCCAAGGAACCAGTTGAAAGCCATTTCCATTTTATCGAGATACGTTTTTTCTTTGAAAATATCATGGAATTTTCTCAACGTAATGATCGTGTAAGCCACATCAATAGGTTGTTCGCCAAATCCACAATTGCTTTGGTCGCCGCCTTTATGACACCAGGTTTGATTTGAAATCACTTTAATTTCAGAATCGGTAAAGGTTTTTCCAAGTAAGAAATCAAGTGATTCCTTCGCGATTCTTTTATAAGTCACATCATCTGTAATCGTGTAAGCACACAACAGCGCTTCAGGCAAAATACTATTGGCATACGTTAGGTAACCTTCAAACCATTGCCATTCTGGTGACGATTCGTGACGGTACATTTGCACCAATCTGTCGGCCAGAAGCGTAACAATTTTTGCCGTATTTTTATTTTCCACAGACCGGTTGTAATAATACAAACCTTTGATCATGAACGCCATTGCGCGTGGGGAATGGGTGTTGTCTGAAGATTGAATCGCACGGTCAAAAATTTTCTGGGCTTTTGATGTGAGTTCGTATGGTAAAATCTGCGCAAGCGAAATCAAATAACCCAGAGCCCAAATCGCGCGCCCGGTGGAATCGGCCAAATTTACTTCCGCGTTTTGCGTCGTGAAATTGTTGTTGAAATCGACATAGTTTAAAAATTGCTCTTTCGGGCGCTCACAGTAGGCAATAAAATCAAGGTAAATGCTGATGTATTCCAAATCCGATTTGTCGTGCGTCATTTTATAATGCTGGCACAAAGCGATCATCGCACGCGCGTTGTCATCGATTGTATATCCCGAATGAATATCCGGTTCGTTGAGTGTTGAAAACTGCAACATTCCGAAATCGGTAGTCATCTTTTTGATGTGCTGAAGATTGATGTCCGGGTTTCTGTAATGCAATTCAAATTTATTATTGGCGACTTTTTGCAGGAATTTGGCATGTGCTACGGCAGAATTTTCCCAGGCCGTACATGTAATTTTGTGCAATCCGTTTGAAATGATATTCAAGCGTAAATTTTCATCAAATAACAATCGGTTTACAGCTTCGGTCAATTGTTTTGAATCACCAAAGTCGAATAATATTCCGGTGTCGCCCGACAACACTTCCTTCGCATGTGGAATTGGAGTCGAAACTACAGGACAACCGCAACTCAATGCATACGAAAAAGTACCGCTTACTGCCTGGTTTGGATCTTTTGAAGTAAACAAGTAAATATCTGTTAGCTGTAAGTATTCTAAAAGTTCGTCCAAAGGCAAATATTTGTTGATAAATCTGACATTGTTTTGCAAATTCAGGTCGATGATTTTGCGTTGCAATTCTTCACGGTATTTTTCGCCTTCCTGTAAAACCACAGTCGGATGCGTTTTTCCAATAATCAGAAACATTGTTTCCGGTGTCGTTTTTACAATTGCAGGTAAAGCGTCAAGTGTGGTTTCGATACTTTTTCCAGAGCTTAACAGGCCGAAAGTGGATAAAACCCTTTTTCCGGTCAAACCGTATTTCTCTTTCAATTTGTTTTTATCCAAATACGGAACGAGATGTGTTCCGTGCGGAATTACTGAAATTTTGTCCGTATCTACACGGTAATCGCGTTCCAGTATTTCACTTGCGCCATTTGTCATCACGATAATTCCGTCGGCGTAATCAAGCAAATGCTGTACTTTTTGTTTGAAAACTTCATCTGGTCTTGGCAAAACAGTGTGAAATACAATGGCCAGCGGTTTTTTGATGCTTGCCACGAAATTGTTGAAATCGTCTACCAATTCTGAGAACAATCCGAATTCGTGTTGCAAAAGCACCACTTTAATATTGTCGTCGGCATTGATCTTTTCAGCCATTTCTATATACGAATCCTTATCGGAAGTATCAAGTTTGTATTTTACTTCTTTGCCATATGTGTGTTTTTCATTGCTGCTCTCCACAGCGCAAATCTGAATATTGAACGAGTATACAAACTGTTTTTTAAGCGCGTCGATCAAATCCTGAGAATAGGTTGCAATACCACATTCTCTTGGAGGATAAGTAGAAATGAATAATATGTCTGGTGTAGTGCTTTCGTCCGGATTGGGTTTCGAGAGCATTTTTTTTTGATCAGAGAAATAATTTTTACCCATAAAAGGTAAAAAACCGGGATTACCGTTGCTTCTAAATACGTTGTCGTTTTTCATTTGGTAAGTTGTTAATGGTGTGCTGTAATCTTATTATATCGTTTGGTTTTTGAGTAATTCTTCTAAAAGCTCAGGCAAATTGACCGAAGCACAGGCAATTCGTTCATCGGCTGCACCGTAGTAAATGTAAAGTTCGTCGCCCACTTGCGCAGTTCCTGTCGGAAAACAAACATTGTTCACGTATCCTTTAAGTTCCCAGTCTTCTTCTGGCTGAAACAACGCATATGGAAGTCTGGCGATTTCTTTTGCGGGATTTTCAATATCGAGTAAAGCCGCGCAAGCTGTATATTTGAATCCGCTGACAACATCGTGAACGCCGTGGTAAATGAGCAGCCAGCCGTGTTCTGTTTCTATTGGCGGGCAACCATTTCCGATGTAACTTAATTCGTGTTCAAAATGCGGATCCAGTACAATGTAATCTTCGAGATTGGTCAGGTATTCCTGCCAGAATTCGGGAGTGAGCTGGCTCAAATCGTCCACGCATGCAATCTGGATTCCGGGTTTGATCCGATGTAAGAAAAATAATTTTCCGTAAATTCTTCTCGGAAAGAAAATCACATTTTTGTCCCAAACATAGTTGTTGCCCATGTTCAGCCTGAAATATTTGAGGTTGATGTTTCCGCTAAAATGCAGCCATTCCCTGAACTGGTCGCCTTCAACCTGCGGAACCACAATGCCCTGTTTTTCGAATTTCTTTCCGTCTTTCGACAAAGCAACCGCTCCAAACGCGTTGATACCGTCGTAAGCGCAGTAAGACAAATAATACAAATCATCGATTTTTACGATTCTGGGATCTTCAACACCATGCGATTCATAGTCGAATTCGGCTTCCACAATCGGGTGGTCCCAACGTTCCACAACCGTAAGCGGATCGCTGAAACGACAGTATCCAATGGTAGACCGGTTTCCCTTGGCAACAGCCCTATAATACATGTGAATTTGTCCGTTTTCCTGAAGGACAGCAGGATTTAAAACGCCTTCAATTTCAAAATCCAAATCTCTTTTTTCGAGGACTAATCCGTGTTTTCTTACTGCTACCATACCATGCGATTTCTGTTAATTGTAAAATTCCCAAAAACAACGCACTATGTGTTTATACAATCTCGATAAAAGATTGTACGATTAATGTTTTAACATTTTGAAACCGTGGGATTTACTAGGAAAAATGTTAAAATGGATGAGATTAAATTTCTTTTTTGGAAAGTTTTAAAGAAACTAAAACGCCTATCAGTAGCGAAAGGGCTATGAATGAAAGTGATGCCCATTCCGGGACTTCAATGTATTCGTGCAGCAACATTTTGAATCCCACGAAACTTAAAATCGCTATCAGGCTGTACTCGAGGTAGCTGAATTTTTCGAGCATGTTCGCCAGGAAAAAATACATGGAGCGAAGGCCCAGGATCGCAAATATATTGGAACTAAAAACCAGAAAAGGATCTGAAGTAATTGCTAAAATTGCAGGCACGCTATCCATCGCAAAAAGTACGTCCATCATTTCGATGACAACCAATGCAACAAAAAGTGGTGTCGCATATTTTTTTCCGTTTTCGGTATGGAAGAAATGTTCGCCATCGGTATGCTGGCTGATCGGCATGATTTTTCCCAGAACGCGATAGATAAAAGATTTTTTGGGATTGAATGCTTCATCGTCATTTTTAAACAGCATTTTCCCGGCTGTAAAAATGAGAAATGCACCGAATATATAGGTTGTCCACGCAAATTTATTAATCAGCATCACTCCAAAATAAATCATCAGGCCGCGCAACACAATAGCACCTAAAATTCCCCAGAATAGTACACGATGCTGGTATTTTTGCGGAATTCGGAAAGAAGAGAAAATGATGGCAATAACAAATATATTGTCAACGCTTAGCGATAGTTCGATTAAATACCCGGTAATATATTTCACCATGGCAGTCGTTGGTTTCAGGTTGCTTACGTTATCGACATAACCGGTGCTGTAAAGCCAGTGAATGACTCCGGAAAATAAGAAGGAAAGCGAAACCCAGATCAGCGTCCATTTACTGGCTTCTTTAGTCGTAATAATATGTGGTGTCTTATTAAAAACACCTAAGTCCAATGCCAGGAAAAGCATCACTGCGAGCAAAAAAACAATCCATACGACCATACCGATATATTTTTGATTCTTACAAAGATAAATTTTACACCGTAATTTACGACAACACATTCAAAAGTATTGCGAAATTATCTGTTTTGTATTTTTATTTTGATTAACCCGTAAAATAATAGGGGTTAACTTTTTATTTTTATAAATATTCATATATTTGCATCAAATTAATCAGGGTTCAATTTTTTAAAATTAAATTTTATGTCAACATTACGTTTTCAGGCTTTGAAAGAAGCATCAAACAGAAGGCCATCTAAATTTGAAGAAGCCGACAGAAAGTCGAATATTTTCGGCGCCAACGTGTTTAACGACAAAGCGATGAAGCAGTTTCTGACTTCGGATGCGCACAAAGGTGTGAAAGATGCAGTCCAGCATGGAACAAAAATTGACAGAAAATTAGCCGATTATATCGCAATGGGGATGAAAGAATGGGCGTTGTCAAAAGGCGTAACCCATTACACACACTGGTTTCAACCTTTAACGGGAACGACCGCTGAGAAACATGATGCTTTTTTTGAAACATCTTACGACGGAAGCGATCCTGTTGAAAAATTCGGTGGCGGACAATTGGTGCAACAAGAACCGGATGCTTCATCTTTCCCAAATGGCGGAATCAGAAACACATTCGAAGCCCGTGGTTACACTGCGTGGGATCCAACGTCTCCGGCATTTATTTTCGGAACCACTTTGTGTATTCCAACGGTTTTTATCTCATATACAGGTGAAGCATTGGATTACAAAACACCATTGTTGCGTGCGTTGAACGCTGTTGATGAAGCGGCGACCGATGTTTGTAAATATTTCGATAAAAATGTAAAGAAAGTCACTGCGACTTTAGGATGGGAACAGGAATATTTCCTTGTGGATTTAGCTTTGGCCAATTCGCGTCCTGATATTATCATGACCGGGCGAACATTACTCGGGCATACATCTGCAAAAGGCCAGCAATTGGACGATCATTATTTCGGATCGATCCCAACAAGGGCATTGAACTATATGCGTGAACTGGAACAAGAGTGCATGTACCTCGGAATTCCTGTAAAAACACGCCACAATGAAGTAGCGCCAAACCAATTTGAGTTGGCACCTATTTTCGAAGAAACCAACCTGGCAGTCGATCACAACTCTTTATTAATGGATGTGATGCAAAAAGTGGGCGAGCGCCACGATTTCAAAGTGTTGTTCCATGAAAAGCCTTTCAAAGGCGTAAACGGTTCAGGGAAACACAACAACTGGTCGATGGCGACTGACACCGGAGTAAACTTATTGAGCCCTGGAAAAACGCCAATGAGCAACCTGCAATTTTTGTCGTTTTTCATCAACACGATCAAAGCGGTTGATACTTACGAATCTTTATTGAGAGCTGCAATTGCTACGGCAAGTAACGATCACAGGCTTGGAGCCAATGAAGCGCCGCCGGCAATCATCTCGGTTTTCATCGGACAGCAATTGACAAAAGTTTTGGCAGAACTCGAAGGTGTTTCAACCGGAAAATTGTCTCCTGAAGAAAAAACCGACCTGAAACTGAACGTTGTAGGGAAAATTCCGGATGTTTTGTTAGACAACACCGATAGAAACCGTACTTCACCTTTTGCATTCACCGGAAATAAATTTGAATTCCGCGCCGTAGGTTCGTCCGCAAACTGTGCGAACGCGATGACGACCTTGAATACCATCGTTGCCAAACAACTCAAAGATTTCAAAAAAGAAGTCGATGCTTTGATCGACGAAAAAGGCCTGAAAAAAGACGAAGCAATTTTCAACGTTTTGAGAGAATACATCAAACAAACCAAAAATATCCTGTTTGAAGGCGACGGATACAGCGATGCCTGGGAACAGGAAGCTGCCAAACGCGGACTCAGCAATTTCAAAACAACGCCGTTGGCTTTGAAAGCTAAAGTGTCTCAGCAGGCATTGGATCTATTCAAAGAAATGCACGTCATGAACCATGTTGAGGTAGAAGCGCGTTACGAAATCGAACTCGAAGAATACACGAAAAAGATCCAGATTGAAGGACGTGTTTTAGGAGATATCGCCAGAAACCACGTGATCCCAACAGCGATTCGTTACCAAAATACACTGATTGAAAACGTTCGTGGACTGAAAGAAATTTTCGGTGCCGATTTCGAGAACATCGCAAAAGAACAAATTGTTTTGATCAAAGAAATTTCAGCGCATATCGAAGGCATCAATGCCAAAGTGGAAGCGATGACCGAAGCCAGAAAAACCGCAAATGTCATCACCGACGCGCAGCAAATGGCCGAATCATATTGCGACGACGTGAAACCATATTTCGAAGAAATCCGCGAGCACTGCGACAAACTGGAGCTTCTGGTAGACGACGAAACCTGGACATTGACCAAATACAGAGAATTGTTGTTCACGCGATAAACCATTTTCAACAAATAACAAACCGGCAGATTTTAATCGTGCCGGTTTTTTTATACTAATTTTTGTGTAACTTTCGTTTTACCTAAAATTTCCAAATGAAAGTCCTTTCTTCTATATTTTTACTGTTTGCCGTTTGTTCCGCATTTTCCCAGGAGCAGTTTTCCGTATTCTTCGACAGCAACAAATCGGAACTTAAAAAATCCGAAAACACCAAATTGCACGACTGGATCAAAACACATTCTGATGTCAAAGTTGTGGCGATCAACGGCTATACAGATGAAGACGGCTCAACCGGATTTAACGATACGCTTGCGCAGAAAAGAGTTGGTTTCATATTTTCACAAATCAGTGGAAAAGTCAAAATCCGCGAAGATTTTAAGACCAGAAGTTTTGGCGAATTGCACAATTTGTCAAAAAATAAAGCCGAAAACCGGAAAGTGTCTGTTTTTTACATTGAAGCCAAAGACATGGCGCGTGAAGACGAAATTTTGGGTATAAAAAAAGAACTGGTTAAAGACGACTCGCCAAAGCCAATCGTAAATTATCCGGATAGAGTCGAGCTCGAAAATCCGAACGGAACAAAAACAACTTACCAGCTCGATGTCAATTTTATGAAACAAATTGGCGAGGCCAAAGCAGGCGAGAAGCTCAAAATCGAAAACCTGAATTTTATCATCAATACATTTGCCGTTGTCAACGAATCGCGCGGAAAACTGTATGAATTGCTGACGGTCTTACGAAAAAATCCAAAACTTAAAATTCAGATCCAGGGCCATTTGTGTTGCATGCCAATTGACAGAACTGATTTGTCGACCCAACGTGCCAAAGCGATTTACAATTTCCTCGTGACCAACAAAATCGAAAAAAGCAGGCTTTCCTATAAAGGTTTCGGAAGTACGGAACCCATTTTTCCATTGCCCGAAAAAGACGAAATGCAGCGTGCCGCAAACCGCCGTGTTGAGGTTGCGATTGTAGAAAATTAAATCTGTAACCGATGAAAATCACATTCCTGTTGCTTTTGATTTTAGGAAATGCGGCGGCTATTTTCGCGCAGGAAAAACTCGAAGTATTTTTTGATTTCAACAAATTCGATTTGAATGAAGTGGCGGCCAATCAATTGAGTGTTTGGATTTCGACCCACCAAAATATGGAAGTGACCAAAATTTATGGGTTTTGCGATTGGAAAGGAAGCAATCTTTACAACGATACGCTTTCTATGAAACGCGTTCGCACAGTGTCCGATTTTTTAAAACAGCACCAAATTGCGGTGAAAGACAATTTTGAAGTACGTGGTTTTGGCGAAGATTTCAAACAGTCGAAAATCCAGTCCGAAAACAGGAAAGTACTCGTTATTTATGAATTGAAAAAAGAAATTAAAACTTCCGATCCGGCAACAATTGGTTTGCAGGATCAAATTAAAACCTCAAAATCGGGCGACAAGATCAAGCTCGAAAAGATCAATTTCTACAATATGTCGTCGCGCATCGTTCCCGGATCACAGGAAAATTTATACGAACTTTTATGCGCTTTGCAGGACAATCCGAAACTCAGGATTGAAATCAAGGGCCATATTTGTTGCCAGCCCGGCGGCGATATCAACAACCTTTCGGTTTCTAGGGCACGCGCGGTTTACAATTATCTGGTATCGCAAAAAATCGCAAAGAACCGGTTGTCTTTTAAAGGTTTCGGCGTCACGCGCCCGATTCATCCCATCCCTGAAAAAAATGAGCAGCAGCAGGATGACAACCGGCGTGTAGAGATTATGATTTTAGGAAAATGATTCAATTTACCAGAGAGTGAATTATAACATAAATATTTAAAGATCACATCATGAAAAAAATAATTTTATTGCTTTTGATGGGGATGACAGCGCAGGCGCAAAACCATTATTTTGAAATTTACAATGATTCCGCTGCATTGAAAAATCAAAACGACAAATTGATAGCTGAAATTGAAAAACGCCTGCAGCTTGCCGCGCCAACTTTTAGTTTCAATGGGCTTACGACCGAGATTCCAAATAAGTTCATGCCGGGCCAATACAGGCAAAAAACCAACAAGATTTATTTGAATACCTGGCAGGTTGGTGGCCCGCCGATGGAGAAATTCCTTGCAGATGTGGGAGAAAACCCGGAAAACGGCAAGTCGATGGCGGCGCTGTTTTTCTATGGTTTTTTCCTGCCGCACGAAATCGGGCATGCGTTTCATTACCATACCGGGCATGTTCCTGAAAATAATTATGATTCAGAGTATGAAGCCAACGAAATTGCGGTGGCGTATTGGAGAAGCCAGGGAAAGGAAAAAGAATTGCGGCAATGTTACGAAACTGCAAAAAAAGTACTGCTAAAAGTAAAAAATCCGGTGCCTGAAAATGCGGATCCAAAAGCATACATCACCGCACATTACAACGAATTGTTACAAGATCCCTACAAATATGCCTACATCCAGTTTTCGCAAATCGTAAAAATTATGGAAGACCCGTCGCTGCCCGACTTTGATGCGTATGTCAAAAAATACTTTGTGAAGTAAAACGTTCATCGTTGTCTAATGCAGTTGTCCTTTGGATTTACTTTCCCATTACCGGCCTAAGCGGTCAAGCCTTTTTCCATTTTCGCAGTCGCTGATCAATTGGTTCAGCCATTTTTGTCGCGTTACTTCCGTTTTCGGGCTCATCACAACATGCGTTGCCGCCTTTTTATACCAGGGTGCTTGCGCGTTAAAAAATTCCCAGGCTTTGGAATTCGTTTTAAACAAGGTTTCAAATTCAGGTGAAAAGGCAACTGATTGCTGTTCGTGTGAATAGACGTTTGATCTGGAAGCTGTTCTTTTTTCGAAAGCAGCCAAACCTTCAGGAGTCATCAGTCCGGCCTTGGTAAACGCCTCCACTTTTTTGATATTCACGGCACTCCAGATGCTGTCTTTTTTCCTGGGTGTAAAACGAATGACATAACTTTCGGCGTCGCCGGATTTTCGGACACCGTCAATCCAGCCAAAACACAACGCCTGATCTACCGATTGCGGCCAGGTCATTGAGGGTTTCCCGGTGTGCACCTTATAAAAACCAACGAGCACTTCCGTGGCCATGGTATGATTTTTTTCCAGCCATTTCCGAAATTCAGCGGGCGTCTTAAAATAATGTGCGTCCATAATCCACTTTTTTTTGGAATTGTAAATATAGAAATTTTGCCCTGAAGACTGGTTTTGAAATTTCTGCAACTGGTTGTGCTTTTTTATAAAGCGTCCTTCCAATAAAAGATGCACGCCGCTGGCAACTTTTTCAAAATAAAATTTTTGCCGGAGATTGACCGGCAATTTTTCAGATTTAAAAAAGTGCCGGTGGTTTGAGAAGTTTCAGTGGCGGTTCTGTTTCAAAATAAATCAGCGAAGGCAGCCACAAATCGCAAATCCAAAATCTGAAATCGTAAATTTCTAGTTATCTTTGCGCGACAACTACAACACAACAACATGAGTTCAGATACTTCAAAAAGGTATGCGCAGCGCGGCGTTTCAGCGGCTAAAGAAGATGTGCACGCCGCAATCAAAAATATTGATAAGGGTTTATTTCCAAAAGCTTTCTGTAAAATTGTTCCCGATTATTTAACCGGAGACGAAAATTATTGCCTGATCATGCATGCTGATGGCGCGGGTACAAAATCGTCTTTGGCTTATATGTATTGGAAGGAAACCGGTGATATTTCAGTTTGGAAAGGCATTGCACAGGACGCGTTGATCATGAATATCGACGATTTGCTTTGCGTAGGTGCGACCGATAATATTTTACTGTCATCAACCATTGGAAGAAATAAAAATTTGATTCCGGGCGAAGTCATTTCCGCAATTATCAACGGAAGTGAAGAACTGATTGCCGAACTCAAAACTTTTGGCGTAACGATCCATTCTACTGGCGGCGAAACGGCTGATGTAGGCGATTTGGTGCGCACGATTATTGTCGATTCGACTGTTACCGCGCGTATGAAACGCAGCGATGTGATTGACAATGCTAACATTCAGCCTGGCGATGTGATCGTTGGATTGGCTTCTTTTGGTCAGGCCAATTATGAAAAATCCTATAACGGCGGCATGGGAAGCAACGGACTGACATCGGCGCGCCATGACGTTTTTGGGAAATATCTGGCAACAAAATATCCGGAAAGTTTTGACTCCCATGTTCCCGAAGATTTGATTTATTCGGGACAGGTAAAGTTGACAGATTCAGTAGAAAATTCGCCAATTGATGCCGGGAAATTGGTGCTTTCGCCAACGCGGACTTACGCACCGATCATTAGAAAAATACTTGAAAAATACGATTCTGAAAATATTCACGGCATGGTGCATTGCAGCGGAGGCGCACAAACGAAAGTGCTGCATTTTGTAGACAATATTCACGTGATCAAGGACAATTTATTTCCGGTTCCGCCTTTGTTTCAACTGATTCAGGAGCAATCAAAAACCGACTGGAAAGAAATGTATCAGGTTTTTAACTGCGGACACCGAATGGAATTGTATGTTCCCGAAAGCGTGGCGCAGGATATTATTTCGATTTCAGAATCGTTTGGCGTCCAGGCGCAGATTGTTGGTCGGGTAGAAGCTTCGGATTCGAAAAAACTTACCATTACAAGTGAATATGGAACTTTCGAATATTAGTCCAGTTTGATTCAGATGACAGCAATCGATCCGAACCAAATCCTAGAAAATGAGCGCGTATTGCTTCGGCCGCTTCAGAAATCTGACGTGGAAAATTTGCTGCATTTTTCAATCAACGAACCCGACATCTGGTTTTACTCGTTGGTTCGCGCCAACGGAAAAGAAAATCTCGAAAATTATATAGACATTGCTTTACAAGCGAAAGAAAATAAAACACAATTCCCATTTGTAGTTTTCGATAAGCAAACGAATCAATATACCGGAAGTACGCGTTTTTACGACATCAATTTTCCATTTAAAACATTGCAGTTGGGTTACACCTGGTACGGAAAAGATTTTCAGGGAACCGGATTGAACAAACATTGTAAATACCTGCTGCTCGAATTCGCATTTGAAACACTCAAAATGGAGCGGGTCGAATTCCGCGCCGATGCGAATAATGCGAAAAGCATCGCTGCGATGAAAAGTATTGGTTGTAAAGTGGATGGTATTTTAAGAAGCAATATGCCAACATTTGATTCTGATGTTCGTCGCGACAGTATTGTTTTGAGTATTTTGAAGGGAGAATGGTTCAATCATGTCAAGCAACCGCTCAGCCAGAAATTGACGTAAAAAAAAGCTCCCATACGAATACAGAAGCTTTTCAACACTAAACATTATTTTGTTTTAATCAATAACCAGTTTGTGGGTTTCGGTTGCGCTGTCGGAAGTCAGGTGAATCGCATAAATTCCAGAAGACAATTGGTTTAATGCCACTTTATTTGAAGTGTTGTCGAGCGTAAATTCTTTTACAACTTTACCTGATGCAACCTCAATCAACCTTACATTCACATTGGTTCCGAAACTACCGGAGAAATCAATATTTACAATTCCCGATGAAGGATTTGGATACACCACGCTTCTTTTCGAATTGTTGTAAACCACTTCATTTAATCCCAAAACCGATTGGGCTTCGAAGGCGCCAATGTCACGAATTTCCCCAAAAACAGCAAATCCAATCTGGTCGGCGAATAAATCTGCCGGACTTCCCGCATTGTACGCCGGACTATTTGGCAACAGTGCATGCGTCATCGTGCTTCCACCATTGTCGGCTAAAGGACCTAAAAATATATTTATCGGATTGCCAGCTGTTCCGGTCACGTCGCCGATGCTCAGTATGATTGCAGTATCATCATCTTCACCAATAATATTGTATCCATTGGTTGTGTAAGGATCGGTTGACGAAAAAATGTCCTGGCCAAGCAACGCCGAATTGTCCGCAATCAGCGAATTTTTAAACACGCCCGGATTTAAGGTTCCCGCGCCAGCCGCAACGCCGCCGCCATTTACAACAGCGGTATTGTTGGCAATCGTAACTGCATTTGTGGTAAAAGAGGCGTTGTTGTAAATTCCGCCGCCGTTGTTTGCAGAAGTATTTCCTGAAATTGTAGTTAACAACAAAGTTGCAGATCCCGACTTGACGTGTAAACCGCCGCCATTTCCTGAAGCGCCGTCAGACACATTATTGTAGATGGAAGAATTGTTCACTTCCAAAGTTCCGCCGTTGTTAAAAATTCCACCACCACCATGTACGGCATCCGGTCCGCTGGCCGTGTTGAGGCTGATGTTTGAAGTATTTACAACCATGGTGCTTCCCGTTTGGTTCCAGAGTCCGCCGCCTTCACGACGTGCGTCATTGCCGCTGATGAACGAATTGGCAATCGTAGCAGTTGTTACACCGCTAATATGTAGCGCGCCACCATTCCCCGGATTTGGATTTCCTGCGCCGCCGTCAACATCATTTTCTACAAGATTGGAATTGGTGATGTTCAGGATTCCGTTTACGACTTCGATTCCGCCACCAGCGCGGTTGGCCGAATTGGATTCGATGTCAGAGTCGGTTACATTTACAGTTCCGGCAAGGCTAAAAATTCCGCCGCCGCTTCCGCTTAAGCCTGTCGCGTTGTTATTCAAAATATTGACATTCGTCAGATTTACGGTTCCGGCTGTATTAAAAACGCCTGCTCCGCCATCATCCGCGGCTGCGCCAAGCGCAACATTTCCGTTAATTGAAGTTCCGATTACGGTCATCGTTCCCGATCCGTTCCACAATCCACCGCCCTCTAAAGCAGCCGAATTGTTGTTTACAGTTCCGCCGGTGATTGTCGCATTTCCGGCACCTGTGATGTGAAGTCCGCCGCCATTTCCCGGAGGTCCTGTTACCATATTGTTGTTCAGGCTAACATTTGTAAGCAATATAGTGCTTGTCAGCGAATTGTCCTCAATGCCACCGCCCGCGCGAACAGCTGAATTTCCGGTGATAGACGAATTGGTTACAGATAGTTGCGAACCCACGTCATTCAGAATTCCGCCGCCGCTTCCCAATGTTCCGTTTGCAATATTGTTGCTGATTGTGGCATTTTGTACGACCAATGTTCCGCCATTCAGGTTGTAGATTCCGCCGCCGCCCTGATCTGCGGATGCACCGCTTGCCGTATTTGCCGAAATTGTGGTGCCATCGATGGTCATTGTTCCGGTTCCGTTCCAAAGTCCGCCACCTTCAGCGCCAGCATTGTTCATGTTTACAGTTCCGCCGGTAATTGTTGAGGTTCCCGCTCCCGTAACGTGCAAACCGCCGCCATTTCCAGGTGAATTAAAAGTGGTATTTCCGTTTAGGGAAACATTGAGCATGGTCACAAATCCGGCATTGCTTTCAATTCCGCCACCGGCACGGTTGGCCGTATTTCCGGTAATTACGGTATTGGTAATCCTGACATTCGAACCCATATCATTTAAAATTCCGCCTCCGCTTCCCGAAGTTCCGTTGGCTACGTTATTTGTAATTGAAGATTCCCGGATGACCAAAGTTCCCGCGTTAAGATTGTAAATTCCGCCGCCGCCATTGTCTGCTGCGACACCCGAAGCTGTATTTTCGGAAATTTGCGTACCGTCAATTGTCATGGTTCCGGTTCCGTTCCACAAACCGCCGCCTTCTGCCGCCGCACGATTCATAGACACGATTCCGCCATCAATGTTTGCAGTTCCGGCTCCGGTAATGTGAAAACCACCGCCGTTTCCTGGAGCCGCTGTAGCAGGAGCGACACCAGCATTGTTTCCGCTTAAAGTGACATTTGTCAAATTGACTGTCGTTCCGGCAACGCTTTCAATTCCGCCGCCCGCACGATTCGCCGTGTTTCCGGTGATCAGACTGTTGAAGACACTTAAAGTCGAACCCGTTCCGACATTTATCGCGCCACCGCTTCCGCTTGCACCGTTGGCAACAGAATTGGTGATCCTTGACAAATTCACAGTCAGGGTTGCGTTTGAAACCAAAATGGCGCCTCCGTTTTCGGCTGCGCCATTTGTCAAATCGATATCGTTTAAGGTAACATTTCCGGAAGTGATGTTGAAAATCCTGCCATTTGCATTTCCGTTTACGGTCGTATTCAGCAATCCGTTTCCGGTAATGGTCAGTGATTTGTCGATGGTGATTTCGCCCGAAGCGAGTACAATATTTGTTACTCCAGGGGCGATGAGAATAATTGCGCCCGAATTGGCCGCGGCGATCTGGCTTCTCAACGTCCCGGCTGAACCGTTGTCGGCATTAGTGGTAACGAGTTGCGCGTAATTGGATCCAATCCCGCACAAAAGGAAAATTACCGCGGTAAATCCTTTAAATGTAAAGTTTTTCATATAAATAATTTTAGTGGTTATGGTTGTATATGAATTGTTTACGCTGTTAAGGGAAGTTTGGTTTTTAATTTTTGTGTTAAAGAAAAGCCAACAAATTTAAAATTTTTGCAAAATGGCTCAATTTTATTGAATTGCTAAAAAATATTTTTGCTTTTGTTTCCCGGATATTGGATTGTAAAATGTGTAATTTTGGTCGACTGTAAAATCTGATACAATATGAAAATTACACCCAAATTTGGCATTGGCCAATTGCTTTTCGGAATGAAACAAAAAGACGTTGAGGGCATTTGCGGAAAACCGGACAAGAATTTTAAGGACGAAGACCAAAACATACTTTATGTATACAATTCGGAAAAGATCCGGCTCACATTTTATGAAGACGAAGATTTTAAACTGGGTTATATGATTTCGGCAAATCCGGAATTAAACCTGTTTGACCAAAAAGTTTTGGGCCGCAAACCAGAAGATCTGAAGGCAGAATTGCAGCAAAAAGGTTTCAAGACCTGGGAGCAGGAAGATTTTGATATGGCGGAAAACCATTTCAATGAAGCCAACTGGCTGATCCTGCAATCTGAATTTGGAGTGGTTTCAAAAGTTGAAATCGGGGCAATTATCAACGACAAGGATGAACTCGATTGGAAATTCAAAAGCAAATAATAAAAAAGGGACCAACTAATTGATCCCTTTTTTTTATAAATATTTTTATTGTTTGGTAGAAGCCGGTCCGCCTGCTGGCGTTGGCAACTTCTCAAGCATTTCGACTTCAAAGATGATGTTTGCATTTGGCGGAATCACATTTCCCGCGCCATTCGCACCGTAACCAAGGGCCGCAGGAATAAACAAGACTTTTTTCTCTCCAAACGTCATGTCGTTCAAACCTTCTAGAAATCCTGGAATCAGGCCGTCTTTTTTTCCTGCCTGGAAAGGAAACGGGTTGTATCCGTTTTGTGCCGCGCGGTTTTCGTCAAACTTCCCATAAGCTTTTGCAACTTCCTGATAGCTGCTGTCAAACAAGGTTCCGTCCTCAAGATATCCGGCGTAATGAACAAAAATGTTGTCTCCATCTGCTGGTTTTTTGCCATTTCCGGCTTTGATTGTTTTCGATTCGAGTCCGGTTGCCGATTTTACAGCCGTCTTTCTGATCGCAGCCAGTGCTTTTACTTTTTCTGATTTTACCGGAGCGTATTTTTCGTCGTAAACTTTTTTAGCCGCGGCTTCAGTTTCTGCTTGTTTTTTTCTGGCTTCTGCCTGGATTTCGGCTTGTTTTTTATCGTCAGTCGCCTTGTTGGCAAAATAGTCGCTGAACGTTTTTGGCGCATTGAAATTTTTGGCATCAGCACCTTTTCTTACGATCGTAACTTTTTTGATCACGTCGTCCTGTGCAATTGCATTCACCACGTCCATTCCTGAAGTGACATATCCAAAAATCGTATGTCTTCCATTCAGCCATGAAGTTTCTTTGTGCGTGATGAAAAACTGGCTTCCATTTGTCGCCGCGCCTGAATTGGCCATAGCCAAAATTCCGCCTTTGTCAAATTTAAATTCCGGTACGATTTCATCTTTGAAAGCATAACCCGGACCGCCCGATCCGTTTCCTGCAGGATCACCGCCCTGGATCATGAAATCTTTAATGACACGGTGAAATTTCAGGCCATCGTAAAATGGTTTTCCTTTGAATTTTTCATCAGTTACGTAAGTGTTTTGTCCTTCGGCGAGTGAAACAAAATTTGCCACGGTAACTGGCGTTTGTTTGTATTCCAATTGAACGACAATCTTGCCTTTTGAAGTTTCAAATTCAGCAAAAATTCCGTCGCTCGAAGCTGCAGGTTTTGGCGTTGCTTTGTTTGCTGCTGCAACCGGAGCTTTTTTTGCCGTTGCTTTTTTAGCCTGGGCAAATCCGTTTAAGGTCATTCCCAAAAACAATAAAACTATAAATTTAATTTTCATTTCAGTTGGTTTAAAACTCCTTACTTATTTCGCAATTGCAGGGATTTTCAGGTTTATTCCCTTAAAGAATTAATAATTAACAATTGACAATGAATAATTTTGGTTTCGGATTTAAAAAATCCGGGAAACTATTATCACATGTCAATACTTACTTTGGCATGTTTTCAAAAAGTTCGACTTCAAATATGATATCGGCATTCGGCGGAATCACGCCACCAGCGCCCTGAGCACCATAACCCAAATTGGAAGGAATGAATAAGATGGCTTTGTCGCCAAAAGACAATTGCTCCAATCCTTCGATAAATCCAGGGATCATACCGTCTTTTTTTCCAGCCTGAAACGGAATCGGAGTGTATTGTTTGGCGTCTGCGCGGCGTTGGTCAAATTTGCCGAATTGTTTGGCAACCGATTCAACACTGCTGTCGAACAACTGTCCGTCTTGCAGAAAACCAGAATAATGAATGAAAATTGGTGTTCCGTTTGCCGGTTTTTTGCCGTTTCCTTTTTTGATGATTGCATAGGAAAGACCACTTTTTAACTTTATGGCAGTTTTTCTAAATTCGGCAAATGAAGCCGTTTTTTGGTCTTTCACTACTTTAAATTGCGCATCGTAAATTTTCTTGTTTTCAGCATCGGCTAGAGCCTGTTTCTTTTGATTTTCGGCTTCGTTTTTGAAAAAATCCGTAAAGGTTTTAACAGCATCAAATTTTTTGGCAGCATCTCCTTTTCGGATAATTTTTACGGAAAGAATCGCGTCATCCTGTTCGATTTTGTTCACCGTTTCCATTCCGTTTTCGACCACATGTCCAAAAATAGTATGGCGTCCGTCAAGCCATTGCGTTGGAACATGCGTGATAAAAAACTGGCTGCTGTTTGTTCCCGGTCCGTTATTGGCCATAGACAGAATTCCGGGCTTGTCGTGGGTTAAATCGGTAAACTCATCTTTAAATTTATAACCGGTACCGCCTGATCCATTTCCAAGCGGATCGCCGCCCTGGATCATAAAATCTTTGATCACACGGTGCCATTTTAGTCCGTCGTAAAAAGGTTTTCCTTTGTATTGTTCGTCTACAAAAGTATTTTTTCCTTCGGCAAGGCTGACGAAATTCGCAACCGTAACCGGAACTTTTTCAAATTCGAGTGCTGCAATAATGTTCCCTTTGCTGGTTTCAATGTCGGCATACAAACCATCTGGAAGATCGTTGTGTTCCTCTTTACACGACATCATGGCAACGGCAATGGCCAATAGCAGAAAAATGCGCTTCTTCATTTTAAATATTTAATCGGTGGTTAATTTCTCTTCAGGTTTAAAATCGGTGAGCGTCACGGTATAAATCAAAGGCTCGTTATGGCCAATTCTTCTGTCGTCACCATGGTATCCGTAAGCAAGATGTGACGGAAAAAGAAACGTCACGGTCTCGTTTTTATGCATGAGTTTGATGCCGTGGCGCAATCCGATAATGATTTTTTGTTCTTTATCTACGTAATACGTTTGCGGGCGCAATTCAAGTTCAGAATAAATAATATTTCCATTAAGGTCTTTCACTTCGTAATTGAAATGGGCAACATCGCCTTTTCTCGGACGCAACGTATCGTTTGTGACTTTAGCGTCATATTTGTACCAATACCCTTTATCTGAGGCAATGTATTTTATGGCCGGATTGCTTTTGATGATCGAGTCTATTTTTCCCTCTTCACCAGCGATCAGCTTTTTGTTGCGCTCGACTGATTCCTTCATAAAAGTCCCCGAAGATTGTGAAATCGGTTCCCTGGCCTGCTGCTGCGAACAATTTGCAAAAGCAAGTGCTGCGCCTGATAAAAGGATTATTTTGAAATATTTCATAGTAGGTTATATTGAAATTTCGTGGATGATGGTCTCGAATTTTTTTATTGTTTCCTCAAGTGAAGTATTCGATTTTCCGCCTGCCGCATTGATGTGTCCGCCGCCGTTAAAATGCTCGCGGGCAAATTTGTTGACGTCAAAACTTCCCTGGGAACGGAAAGAAATTTTAATGATTTTCTCGTCTGTGTGTTCGATGAAAATCGCGGCAAAATGAATGCCTTTGATCGTCAGTCCGTAATTGACAATGCCTTCCGTATCGCCTTTAACATAATGATACTGGTCGAGTTCTTTTTGCGAAAGCGAAATGTAAGCGGTTTTAAGCTCTGGGAAAACTTTCATGTTCTGCAAAGCCTGACCTAACAATTGCAGGCTTTCATACGAATTGTTGTCAAATAGAAGAGACGGTATTACAGTATTTTTTACGCCAAGATCAATCAGTTCAGCGATGATCCTGTGCGTGGTTCCGGTCGTTTTTGGGAAACGAAAAGAACCGGAATCGGTGAGGATTCCGGTGTATATACAAGTTGCAATCGTCTGGTCAATGAGGTCTTTTTTACCCAATTGGCAGATGAAATTGTAAACCATTTCGCAGGTTGATCCAAATCCGGTATCAGAATAGGTGAACTTCGCAAAGCCATCCGGTTTTTCATGATGGTCGATCATGACAAACGGCGCTTGGAGTTTGTTCAGCACATGTTCCATTTCTCCGGTTCGGTGCAGCGCATTAAAGTCGAGTACAAAAATAAGATCAGCTTCCTGAAGTACTTTTGTAGTCATGGCGCGTTCTTTTTCAAAAACCATTACCGTTTCAGAACCAGGCATCCAGGCCAGAAATCCCGGAAACTCATTTGGCGCGATAACAACAGGTTTATGATGCAGTTTCAACAAAAAATGATACATCGCCAACGTGGAACCCATAGCATCGCCGTCTGGGCTGCGGTGCGGAATGATTGCAATTTTTTTTGATGTAGAAAGCAAGTCCAGGATTGCCAGGATGTCGTCATTTGTCATAGACTGCGAAGTTACATTTTTTTAGTATATGGCAAATGATTTTAAGTTTTTCCTAATATAAAAACCTGCAAACCGAATGTTACTTTTTGTAAAGCGCGTTGTAATCTTCGATCGATTTCTGGATGATTTGTTTGGCAACGGTAGCATCCTGGAATTCTTCAACCAATACGGTTTTATGCTCAAGTCTTTTGTATTCTTCAAAAAAGTGTCTGATTTCGCTTGTAAAGTGAGGTGGAAGTTCATCCATCGAATTGATGTGGTTCACACTGCTGTCATCTGCGGCAACGGCGATAATTTTATCATCGGCTTCGCCACCGTCGATCATACGCATCACACCGATTACTTTTGCAGATACAATACAAAGCGGTACAATATCGATTTGGGAGATGATCAAAATGTCAAGCGGATCGTGATCGTCACAATAAGTTTGTGGGATAAATCCGTAATTCGCAGGATAATATACCGATGAGAACAATACACGGTCGAGTTTTAACAATCCGCTGTCTTTGTCAAGTTCATATTTGGCGCGGCTTCCTTTAGGAATTTCGATGATTCCGTCTACGAAATCAGGTGCTTTTTCGCCAAATGATACACTATGCCAGGGATTTAAATTGTTTTCCATTTTAAAGAGAATTATTATTTTGTGTTTTTTGTTATACGTGATTGTAAAGAGAAATTTTTCTTTTCCGGTGCAAAAATAAAATGTTTCCCGCTTTCTGCAAGTTGAGAATTGCAAATACTTGAGTTCGCTGATAAAAAATGTGAAATCGGGGAAGAATTGGCTGTAAAAATTTCATTTTCCAAGTCAAACCACGCTAAATTTATAATTATGCATAGATTTGGCGAATTGAACAGCGTGTTTCAGAATAAACAAATGCAGAAACTGAAATAATCGGCAATAAATAACAATCGGCTACTTAAAATTCACATTAATTTTAAGTAGCCGATGGTAAAAGATCTGAAAATATTTTATTTTGAAGTTGCAATAACAAAATTAAGTTTCAGTTTAACGCCCATTTGCATGAGATCAACCAAATCCTGTACTTTATTATCTGCGGGAACGCGAACAACAACGGTTTTGTCGTTTGCAGCCGTGGTTTTGTCGTACAAAGCCTGTTCGAGTTGGTCAAACGGAACTTCTTCCTTATTAATGTAGTATTTCTGGTCTTCGGTTACCGATAAACTGATGTGGTCTTTGTTTGTGGTTTCATTCGTTTGCGCTTTGGGTAACGTTAATTTAATCACGTTCGGATTCGCCAAAGTCGATATAATAAGGAAAAACAAAAACAAAAAGAACATGATGTCGCTCAAAGACGACGTCGGAATTTCGGGATGAAAGCGCCTGTTTTTTCTAATTGCCATTTTGCGGATCCTGTATTACGTGAATGATTTCCAAAGTCTGTTTTTGCACTTTCAAAGCGAAATTGTCAATCAGCATATTAAACAAATGGTACGCACAATAAGCGATCACGCCCACAACAAGTCCGGCGCCGCTACTGATCATTTTTTCATATAAACCTCCTGAAATCGTCTGGATGTTCAGGTTTCCAGTATTCGAGATCGTGTGGAAGATTTTGATTACTCCGGAAATGGTTCCGATAAATCCTAAAATTGGAGCGATTCCCGAGATCAATCCCAGGTAACCCAATCCTTTTTCCATTTGAGCCACTTCAACATCGGTAGTTTTTTCCATCACCGATTCGATTTCGCTAATCGGTCTTCCAATGATAGAAACGCCACTTTTTAAGATTTTCCCGGCAGCGGTATTTTCGCGTCCGGTTAGCATAATTGCATTGTCTAAACGTCCGGCGCGCAGTTGCATCTTCACGTCATTGACCATATTCGAATCCATTTTCGTCGCTTTTTTGATCGACAGATAACGTTCGATGATCACGTAAATACAGAAAAACAACAAAACGATCAGCGGATAAATCATGATTCCGCCCTTGAGGATAAAATCGAGGTAGGAAATATTTTCTGTTACACTGACTTCGGTAGTCGCGGCATTTGCGGCAGCGTTTGCAATCGTATCGGTAACCGGAGCGGCCTGAAGCAGGAAATTTAAAATCATCATAAAAAGTATCGTTTTTTAGTACGTTTACAAAAGTGCATAAATTTTTAAAAAGCCTGTCTAAAAAAGAAAATTTTTATGAACAGTCTTTTTGCTTAAGTGTGGATAACGGCATTTTTACCAATTAAGTATATCGGTTTTGCCAAAAATACAGCGATTATTTTTTCGGATTCAGCAACAAAAGTGATTTGTAAATGCTGCTGTGCAAAATCGTCGCGTGGTTTTCTTCGGGCATAAAAAGGAAATCGGTTTTTAAATTTTTGCCGTTGATTTTCTTTAGGCTTTCGTATAAATTTTTAGCGTCACGTTCCATGATTTTCCCTTCTGTCCCAACAGCAATGCATATTTTAAGGTCTTTTTCAGCCAGTGTTTTCGAATACCGTGGCAAATCTGCAAGCAAGGATTCGTCGTTCCACCACAAACTCGGACTTACAATAATATAGGTATTGAAAAGATTCGGTTTGGTCAGCAGGATTTCTGTAGCCAATAATCCGCCGAGCGATTGCCCGATGATTGTTTTCGAATTCGAAGCGCGGTAATTTTGTTGAATATAAGGTTGCAGTTCCTTTTCGAGAAAACCTATGAATTTTGCAGAACTTCCTGTGGTCGGGAAATCTTTTTTGTCTTTTTCAATCGTCGTCGGAAAGGTGAAATCTCTTTTTCGGTCGACGTTGGCAATTCCGACAACGATGGTTTTTGGCATCAGTTCGCCCATCGTTAAAAATTGGACCAATCCGGAAATGTGGATAAAATCTTCATTGGCCGAACCATCCATCAAATAAATCACCGGATAAGTCGCGGCTTTTTCTTTGGCATAACCTTCGGGAAGATACACATTAATTGTCCTGATTTCTGAAAGCACTTGCGAGTAAATGGTTTCGGTTTGGCCCAATATAAAAGGAACAGGCTCGGTTGGAATTTCCTGTGCGGTGGCGTAAAAAGTACAGAAAACGGCGAATGCAATGGTAAATATTTTTTTCATGTTAATTGGATAATGAAGACTATTATTGGAATAATCGTTTGTAAAAGTAAGCCGAAACTTTTGGAAAATAACCATAAAAATAGCGCTGGTTTTTTAAGTAAAATTTCCGAAATTACTTTTTTTCAATCTAAAAATTAAAAGTATTTTTGCACATGCAACACAACGTACTTATTTTAGATTTCGGATCGCAATACACACAACTTATTGCGCGAAGGGTTCGCGAATTAAATATCTTCTGCGAAATTTTCCCTTACAATCACGTTCCGGGTGATTTATCAAGTTATAAAGCCGTAATCCTTTCTGGAAGCCCGTTTTCGGTTCGTGCCGATGACGCGCCACATCCCGATTTGTCACAGATCCGCGGAAAATTGCCTTTGCTTGCCGTTTGTTATGGCGCGCAATATCTGGCACATTTCAGTGGCGGTGAAGTAGCGCCGTCGAATACACGTGAATACGGAAGGGCCAATTTGTCTTTTGTCAAAAACGAAGAAGATTTTTTCTTTGGCGTTTCTGAAAACTCACAGGTTTGGATGTCGCACAGCGATACGATCAAGTCGCTTCCTGCAAACGGAATCAAACTGGCGAGCACGCATGATGTTGAAAATGCCGCGTATAAAATCGAAGGCGAACCAACATATGCGATCCAGTTTCATCCTGAAGTTTACCATTCGACAGACGGAAAACAAATCCTGGAAAACTTCCTGGTAAAAATTGCCGAAGTGCCGCAGAATTTCACGCCAAACGCTTTCGTTGAAGAACAAGTCGCCGAATTAAAAGAAAAACTGCAAAATGATAAAGTCGTTCTCGGACTTTCAGGCGGCGTCGATTCAACGGTAGCGGCAGTTTTACTGCATCAGGCGATCGGTAAAAACCTATATTGCATTTTCGTGAACAATGGTTTGCTTCGGAAGAATGAGTTTGCCAGTGTTTTACACCAATACAAAGATATGGGACTCAACGTGAAAGGTGTCGATGCAACCGATCGTTTCATGGATGCGTTGGAAGGAATTTCCGATCCCGAACTGAAAAGAAAAGCGATTGGACGTGTGTTTATCGAAGTTTTTGATGACGAAGCGCATCAATTGGAAGATGTAAAATGGCTGGCTCAGGGAACGATTTACCCTGACGTCATCGAATCGGTTTCTGTAAAAGGACCATCAGCTACGATCAAATCGCATCACAATGTGGGCGGATTGCCCGATTTTATGAAACTGAAAATCGTTGAGCCGCTTCGCATGTTGTTCAAGGACGAAGTCAGAAGGGTTGGAGCAACCTTGGGAATTGATCCCGAATTGCTCGGAAGGCATCCGTTTCCGGGTCCGGGATTGAGCATCAGAATATTAGGTGATATCACTTTAGAAAAAGTTCGTATATTGCAAGAGGTTGATGCCGTTTTTATAGACGGTTTAAAATCATGGGGCTTGTATGATAAAGTCTGGCAGGCCGGAGCGATACTGCTTCCGGTGAATAGCGTTGGTGTGATGGGCGATGAGCGTACGTACGAAAAAGTAGTCGCGCTCAGGGCTGTAGAATCGACTGACGGAATGACTGCCGACTGGGTACATTTGCCTTATGATTTCCTGATGAAAGTGTCCAATGACATTATTAATAAGGTAAAAGGCGTGAACCGGGTGGTTTATGATATCAGTTCAAAACCGCCAGCGACAATAGAATGGGAGTAACTTAAAAATTTTGGAGTATGAGGAATTTTGTACTGTTTTTGTTAGTTTGTGTGTTTCAGATGGGTATTGGTCAAACCAAAAAAAAGGACCAGCCTATGGTAATTGTCACTCATGAAGTCCAACTCGGAGAAACAGTCAGAATGCTCTCAAAGAAATATTTGACCGATCCCACAGAAATCTACAGGATCAATAAATTTGCCGTTGACGGAATTACCGAAGGCATGGTACTGAAAATTCCGATACCGCGTAAAGAGGAAAATGTATCTTCTCAGGCTGTAGCCGAAAATTCGGTTAAGGACGAAGTTCCGGCGCCTGTTGAAAGCAAGTCAAATGTGGCAGTTATCGACAGAAGTGTGCAAACAGACCATGTTGTGGTTTCGGGTGAAACTTTGTCGGGATTGTCCAGAAAATACGGAATTTCAATCGATGAAATCAAAATGAGCAATGTAGATTTACTGAAAAAAGGCTTGAAAATCGGGCAAATTCTGAAAATTCCTTCAACGAGAATCCTCGACGAAGATGAAGCTTCAATCGGCTCAGATGTGACGCCAACAACCGAAGTCAGCCCGAAGGCAGTAGCCAAATCGGACAAATCTTCAAAAAATAAACAGTAGCGTTTACAATATTTCGCTGCCATAATTAGTTTTTAACGATAAAAATAAAAAACATCATTACACTCCAAACAGCCCAAATTAAAACAGACAAATCCAAGATGAACCGTTTTATCCTTTCTTTTTGCGTATTCTTTTTTTCGCTGACCTCGATCGCTTCCGCCCAAAATTACGTGAAGCACACCGTCGCAAAAGGGGAAACCATTACGCAAATTGCCTCAAAATATAAAGTGACGCCGTTTGATATCTACAAACTAAATCCGGATTCCCAAACGGGAATTAAGGAAAATGACGTGATTTTAATTCCACCGACTTCAGGTGCAAAACCAGTCGTTTCCGGCAAAACACATGTAGCGAAAGCAAAAGAAACTTTATACAGCATTTCGCGTGACTACAATGTCAATGTGGAAGAGTTGAAAAAAGCCAATGCTGATGCGTTAAAAGACGGTTTAAAAGTAGGTCAAATTGTTAGAATTCCCGGATTTGCTGCAGCTTCAACTTCTTCGGAAACAGTGGTACAGCCTAAAGCCAAAGAAACTTCGGTTCCCGTCAAAACTCCTGAAACAAAGATTGCGGCTTCACCAAAATCAGACAAATCCGTTTATCATGTTGTGGCTCCGAAAGAAACAAAATTCGGAATCGCCAAAAAATACGGGATTTCGATTGCCGAGCTTGAAAAGAAAAACCCTGAAATCGTTTCCAATCTTCCGGTCGGATTCAATTTGCTGATTTCAGGAACTGCATCCAAATCGGAAAACAAAGTTGTTGCAGAATTGGGCGAACCAGTCAAAAAACCAAGTCCGGTGAAATACGAGGTCGCCCAAAACGAAACCGTAAAAACCGAAACTGTCAAAAAATCAACTTTCAGCGGTTTCGCCAATTACGAAGTCAAACCCAGAGAAACATTGTTCAGCCTTGCGCAAATGTTTGACATCACCCAAGAAGAACTGATCATTTTGAATCCGACTTTAAAAGAAGGCGTCAGAACGGGAATGATCCTGAAAGTCCCTGGCAAAGGATCGATAGTTGTTCAACCGTTTTCAGGTGCGGCTTCCCATGGGAAATTTGTCGATTTGACCAAGTCGATAAAAGTCCAGGACAAGAAAGAATTGGCTTTGCTGCTTCCGTTTAACGCGACAAAAATCCAGGGCGATACTTTAAAAACAATGGCGTTGCGTCTTAAAAAAGATGCGTTTCTGAATATGACGCTTGATTTTTATTCGGGTGCGCTCATGGCGATCGATTCTGCGAAAACACTCGGATTGAATGTCAATGTGAAAATTCTGGATTCCGAAGAAAGTAAGATGTCATCGAATGTCGTAAATCTGGTTCAAAACAACAATCTTGTAAATGCCAATGCGATCATCGGGCCATTTTACCAGCAATATGTAGAGAAAGTAGCGGAATTAGCAGGGAAAAATAATGTTGCTGTAATTTCGCCGTTGTCCAAAGAAATCGGAAAACCGTATGCCAATTTATTTCAGGCGATGCCGCCGTCCGATTTTACCAAAAAAGCAATGCTGGATTTCCTGATGTCAAAAAACGGAAACATCATTGTGGTTGCGGATCCGAAAAGACAATCGAATAAGGAATTTATTACTAGAAATTGCCCGTCGGCCAAATTTGCGTCGCTGACTGAAATTGGCGCCATCGATATTGAAAACCTCAAATCATTATTCGTTAAAGACAAAATGAATTATGTGATCATCGATTCTGAGAAAACGGGAATGATTCTTTCCACGACCAACGTCATGATGGCTGAACTTTCGAATTTTCAACTTCAATTGGTGATCATCGAACAAAACGATACGTTGGATTTTGAGGAAATTTCGATGAAAAGGCTTACGATCCTTAAAATGTTGTATCCGTCATTAATCCGTGAAAACAACTCTCCGGAAGCGACAATTTTCGAAAACAACTACAAAAAGCAAAATAAAATATTCCCGAGCCAATACGCCATTCGTGGATTTGACGTGACTTTCGATACGATGTTGAGGCTTTCTCAGGGGAAAAGTTTTGAAACGTCGGCAACCGAAGACAAAACTGAACAGGTCGAAAGCAAATTCGAATATGCTAAAAAAGACTCCGAAGGTTATGTCAATAAAGGCATTTACATTCTCGAATACCAGGACGATTTGTCTGTAAAACAAGTAAACTAATGACTTCAAAAGTAACATATTTGGGTGATTTGCGAACGTTATCGGTGCATTTGCAATCGGGCAGCGAAATTATTTCTGACGCGCCAACAGACAACCACGGCCGGGGCGAAGCGTTCTCGCCGACTGATATGGTTGCCAATGCGTTGGGCAGTTGTATGATTTCGATCATGGCAATCAAGTCGAAAGACCTTAATGTCGACCTGGTTGGATCTACTGTTGAAATTACCAAAATCATGCAATCTGAACCGAGAAAAATTGCTAAAATTATTGTTGCGCTTCAAATGTCGGTTTCTGCTGATCAAAAAAGCAAAACGATCCTGGAACGCGCCGCCATGACATGTCCGGTTTTTTTGAGCCTTCATCCGGATATTGAAAAAGAAGTAACTTTTAACTGGAAATAAATCAGTCAAAAATCAAAAGGTTGAATGTCCAAAATCGCTGTGTGGCGTGACTTCAAATTTCGACTTTCTAACTTTTGACTTCCCGACTTTTGGCTAACTATGGACGACCAGCAAAAACTTCTCATTAAACTCGCGCACACCAAAATGCCCTTTGGAAAATACGAAGGCTGGCATTTGATTGACCTTCCCGAATATTACGTCGTTTGGTATAGCAACAAAGGTTTTCCAAAAGGCCAGCTCGGCCAGCAATTGCAACTCATTTACGAACTCAAGTTAAATGGTTTGGAAGAACTCATTCGGAACATCAAAAAGCAATATCCGAAACCGGTTTGATTTAATTTACCATTCCGATCTTGTAATTCTGCGCGATCCAGTTATGTAATTGACAAATTTTTTAATTAACTCATTATTGTTAATTATCGATTATCCATTATCAATTAATAATTGTATTTTTGCCACGTTTTTTACGCAACTACAACAACACAACAAACAACAACAAAATGAATCAGACAAAATATATTTTTGTTACAGGCGGTGTGACATCTTCTCTTGGAAAAGGGATTATCGCGGCGTCGTTGGCAAAATTATTACAGGCCAGAGGGTATCGAACGACCATCCAGAAATTCGATCCGTATATTAATGTGGATCCGGGAACGCTGAATCCGTACGAACACGGGGAATGTTACGTCACAGATGACGGCGCGGAAACTGATCTGGATTTGGGCCATTACGAACGGTTCCTGAATGTTCCAACGTCCCAGGCGAATAACGTAACGACCGGAAGGGTTTATCTTTCGGTGATTGAAAAAGAACGAAGAGGCGAATTCCTTGGTAAAACGGTGCAGGTTGTGCCGCATATCACCAACGAAATCAAAGAACGCATGCAGCAACTCGGCAACACCGGCGATTACGATATCGTGATTACCGAAATTGGCGGAACTGTAGGTGATATCGAATCATTACCTTATATCGAATCCGTGCGCCAATTGGTTTGGGAACTGGGCGAAAGCAACGGAATTGTCGTGCATTTGACGCTGGTGCCTTTTTTGGCTGCAGCCGGAGAATTGAAAACTAAACCGACACAGCATTCGGTAAAAACGCTTATGGAAAGCGGGATCAAAGCCGATATTCTAGTTTGCCGTACCGAACACGAATTGTCAGATGAATTGCGCAACAAACTCGCTTTGTTCTGTAACGTAAAACGCGAGGCTGTGATCCAGTCGATCGATGCGTCAACAATTTACGAAGTGCCGAATTTAATGCTTGAAGAAGGTTTGGATGTGGTCGCACTGCAAAAATTAAATTTGCCTAAAAAAGCATCTCCGGATTTAAAGAACTGGAACATCTTTTTACAGCATTTGAAAAATCCGAAACATGTCGTAAACATCGGATTGATTGGAAAATATGTTGAGTTGCAGGATTCGTATAAATCGATTATTGAAGCATTTATCCACGCAGGTGCGGCAAACGAAACGAAAGTCAACGTGGTTTCTGTGCATTCAGAATACATTGATGCCGACAATGTCAGGGAAAAATTGCACGATCTTGACGGAATTCTCGTTGCGCCAGGATTCGGCGAACGCGGAATAGAAGGAAAAATTGAAGCCATCCGTTTTGCACGTGAAAACAACATTCCGTTTTTCGGGATTTGTCTGGGAATGCAAATGTCGGTGATCGAATATTCAAGAAATGTTTTGGGATTGAAAGATGCCAATTCGACCGAAATGAACGCCGGAACGGCGCATGCCGTCATCGATTTAATGGAAGAACAAAAAGAAATCACAGACAAAGGCGGTACAATGCGTCTCGGAGCCTGGAAATGTGATATTAAAGAAAATACGCTGGCCTACAAAGTTTACGGAAAATCGTCAATTTTGGAACGCCATCGCCACCGTTACGAGTTTAACGGCGATTATCTCGAACAACTCGAAAACGCTGGTTTAAAAGCTTCCGGAGTCAATCCGGATACAGGTTTGGTCGAAATCGTCGAATTGGAAAACCACCCGTTTTTCATCGGCGTACAATACCATCCTGAATATAAAAGTACCGTTGCCAATCCGCATCCTTTATTCGTAAGTTTTGTGGCGGCGACCGTACAGTCAAAAAAGAAATAATTAAAACAGGTTGCAAAAAGCAGCCTAAAAGTGAACATGGAAGAAAAAAAGTTTGACCTGAATTCGATTATCGGATTCGTATTGATTTTCGGAATCCTGGTTTGGATTATGTACCAAAACCAGCCTTCGGAACAAGAAGTTGCTGCTGAAAAAGCCAAGAAAGAACAGCAAATCCTCAAGGACGCAAAGTTGGATAACGCGGCTTCGGCCAAAGAACTGACCGTAGCTAAAATTGAAGATGTTGCCAATGACTCGGTAAAATTAAAAGCACTTCAGGGAACTTTGGGAGGTTTCGCTTATTCGGCTACACTTCCATCTGCGAAAACAGGATTCACTACGATTGAAAACAAGTTGATCAGTCTTAAAATCGCCAATAAAGGTGGTTATATTGTTGAGGCCAAACTGAAAGATTTCAACCGGATTAAAAAGAATTCGGGCGAATTGGTCGAACTGATCAAAAATAAAAATGCCGATCTGAACATCAGGCTGCAAACACGCGACAACCGGACTTTGGATACTAAAAACATGTATTTCGAGCCGACGTTAACAACTGTCGCTGGAAACCAGGTATTGACGATGCGTTTGAAAGCAGGCGCAAACCAATTCCTGGAATACAGATATACGCTGAAACCGGATGATTACATGCTTGATTTCGACGTGCGTTCACAGGATTTGAGTCAGATTTTAAATACGGCGAAACCGCTTGATATGGAGTGGGATCTCAAAGCATACAGAAACGAACCGAGCGTAAGCTACGAAAACCGTTACGTAGATTTGAGATACGAATATGAAGACGGAAAAGACGATGATCTTGGTTTGGGAAAAGACGAAACAGAAACGCCTGACAAAGTTACGTATATCGCGTTCAAGCAACATTTTTTCGCTTCAATTTTATTGACACACAAGCCGTTTGACAAAGTCACTTTGCATTCAAAAAACCTTGTGAACGATGACAAAATCGACACAACATTTACCAAACAGTTCAATGCGAAAATTCCACTGGCGTTTACCAATGGCGAAATCGACTACAAAATGAATTGGTTTTACGGACCAACAGATTACAAATTGCTAAACAAATACGACCGGAATCTTGATGAAATCGTACCATTAGGCTGGGGAATTTTCGGTTGGATCAACAAATTTATTTTCGTGCCATTGTTCGGATTCCTGAGTTCGTTCATCGCATACGGAATTGCGATCATCATCTTTACGATCCTGATCAAAGTGGTGATGTCTCCAATTACGTACAAGTCATTTTTGTCACAGGCGAAAATGAAAGTATTGCGTCCGGAGATCAATGAACTGAATGAAAAGTTCAAAAAAGATCCGATGAAAAAACAACAGGAAACGATGAAATTGTACAACAAAGCGGGCGTAAATCCGATGGCGGGTTGTATTCCGGCACTGATCCAGATTCCGTTTATGTATGCGTCATTCCAGTTTTTCCCATCTGCAATCGAACTCAGACAAAAAGGATTCCTTTGGGCAGACGATTTGTCTTCCTTTGATGCGGTTTTGAAATTGCCTTTTTACATTCCGTTTTACGGAAACCATGTGAGTTTGTTTCCAATTTTGGCAGCAATCGCGATTTTCTTCTACATGAAAATGACCACAGGTGACCAGCAAATGGCAGCGCCGCAACAGGACGGAATGCCGGATATGGGAAAAATCATGAAAATTATGATTTACATTTCACCGCTGATGATGTTGTTTTTCTTCAACAATTACGGTTCCGGACTGAGTTTGTACAATTTCATCTCGAATTTGATCACGATCGCCATCATGATTGTCATCAAACGTTACGTTGTTGACGAAAACAAAATCCACGCACAAATTCAGGAAAATAAGCTGAAGCCAAAAACACAAGGCAAATTCCAGAAAAAAATGCAGGAAATGATGGAACAGGCCGAAGCGCAAAAAGCGAAAAATCCTAAAAAATAATACAAAAGCTCCTGATTCAAAAGGAGCTTTTTTTTTGGAAAACATCAAATTCCAAATCTAAAGCCCACAGCATTTTCATTTTATTTAAAAATGTAATTTTGCCAAAATAAAATCCGTTAATAACTGTTATAAACTAAAATTAATACCATGAAATATTTCGGAATGCTCGTTTTTTTGTTTTTTGGATTTTCGGCCGTTGCGCAATCTGACTTTAATAAAACCGACGAAAAAGGGCAAAAACACGGATTGTGGAAAGGGTTTTACACCGAATCGAAAAGACCGCGTTACGAAGGTACTTTCGATCACGGAAAAGAAATCGGGACTTTTACATTTTTCGATGATACCAAAGCCAAAACCGTTATCGCAACACGGGATTTCGGCAAGGACAATTCGGTTTATACCATTTTTTACAACCAGAAAAAAAACAAGGTCAGCGAAGGAAAAGAGATCAACCGGTTATACGAAGGCGAATGGAAATATTACCACGAAAACCTGCCGCAGATCATGACGCTAGAGCATTATAAAAAAGGCAAACTCGACGGAAAACGGACTGTTTTTTACAGAAACGAAGCGGTTGCGGAAGAATCCAATTACAGCAACGGACTCAAAAACGGACCGTATAAAAAATACACGGAAAAAGGTGTTTTGCTCGAAGATTCCAATTACCAAAACGGCCAGTTTGACGGACCTGCAGTTTACAAAGATCCGCTTGGAAATGTCGTTGCGAAAGGAAATTTTGTCAACGGAAAAAAAGCCGGAATCTGGGAATTTTACGAAAATGGCAAACTCGTCAGCAAGGACAATATGAACAAAACCAAAGGTCGTAAGAAACCAAACAAGCCAAAAGTGGAGCCTAAATCGTAATTCATTTTGGAGCTTTTTCCTGCTGTCCGCTGTATCTTTTTTGCTGAATATGAATTATAACCGGACTACAATTTTAAGCAAAAAAGGATGCCGCTTTCATCAGGGCTAATGAACCATCCAAACAGAAATCTACTCAACAAATAATTACCTTACATCCACTGGCTGTCCTTCTTTCAATTTCAAATCATCAAGGCTAAAATTACCAAGGCGTTAACTTTCACCTGAAAAATAAACAATATCTTTGCACATTGAAAATTTTTCACCCGAGGTCAAAAGGCTGAAACGGGTAAAGCTAATTTTTCAAAATATTTAATCTTTAAATTATACCAAATGAAACGTGTTGTCGTAGGACTTTCCGGCGGAGTGGATTCGAGTGTGGCTGCTTATTTGTTGCAGCAACAGGGTTATGAAGTGATCGGTCTTTTCATGAAAAACTGGCACGATGATTCCGTTACGATCTCAAACGAATGTCCGTGGCTCGAAGACAGCAACGACGCGCTTTTGGTTGCTGAAAAACTCGGAATCCCGTTTCAAACGGTCGATCTTAGCGAACAATACAAAGAGAAAATCGTCGACTATATGTTTGCCGAATATGAGAAAGGAAGAACGCCAAATCCGGACGTTTTGTGCAACCGCGAAATCAAGTTTGATGTTTTCATGAAAATTGCGCTCAGCCTTGGCGCCGATTTTGTCGCGACAGGCCATTATTGCCGAAAAGGCGAAACTGAAGTGGATGGAAAAGCCGTTTACCAATTGTTAGCCGGTGTCGACAACAATAAAGACCAATCGTATTTTCTGTGCCAATTGTCACAGGAGCAACTCGAAAAATCATTGTTTCCAATTGGTGAACTCACCAAACCCGAAGTGCGTGCCATCGCAGCCGAAATGGAATTGGTAACCGCTGATAAAAAAGATTCACAGGGATTGTGTTTCATCGGAAAAGTGCGTTTGCCCGAATTTTTACAACAAAAATTGCAACCCAAAGACGGACTGATTGTCGAGGTCAATTCGAACCAGGAAATCTACCAAACTTCCAAACCAAATACCGAATCGTTAGAAGAAAACCTTGCATTTGAAGCCGCCGGCGTCGATTACAATCCAGCGATGGGAAAAGTGGTTGGAAAACACCAGGGCGCACATTATTTTACGGTCGGACAACGAAAAGGACTCAATGTAGGCGGAACTCCTGAAGCGCTTTTTGTAATTGCAACCGACGTTGAAACCAATACGATTTACACCGGCCAGGGCAGCCATCATCCGGGTTTGTTCAAAAAAGCGTTGTTTGTAGAACAGGCAGAAATCCATTGGATCCGAACCGATAAAACTTTGAAAAATGGCGAAACCATGAACGTGATGGCCAGGATCCGTTACCGTCAGGAATTGCAAAAAGCAACACTGCACCAGTTTGAAAACGGCATGTATGTCGCCTTCGAGCAGCCGCAGTCGGCCATTACTGAAGGACAGTTTGTTGCGTGGTATTTGGACGATGAATTAGTTGGTTCGGGAGTAATTTCTTAAGTTTACATACTTAAAATTACCGCTATGAAAAAGATTGCATTTTTGTTATTGATTTTGTGTCAGTTGTCGGCATTTTCACAACAAGAAGATGCCTGGGTTTACTTTAATGCAAAACCCAATTCCCAACAATATTTTGACAATCCGCTGACGATGCTTACCCAAAGAGCGTTGGACAGGCGAACGACCCAAAACATTCCGCTTGATGTGAATGATGTTCCGATTTACGAACCTTACATCAGCCAGGTCGAGAACGCTGCAGGAATTACGATCTACGCTGCATCGAAATGGTTAAACGCGGTTCATGTCAGAGGCGAGCAATCCGAAATCAGGAATCTTACCACTTTTTCATTTGTCAGCAGGATTGAATTTGCAGATAAATTACTGAATACACCTGCAAAAAATACACTTTCCAAACCAATCAAAAAGGTCAACAAAACGATGGAAACTGATGTGGTTTTCAACTACGGAAATTCGGCCAACCAGATCCAAATGCTTAATGGACACTTGTTGCATCAGCAAAATTATACCGGTTCGGGCAAAATCATCGCCATTATGGACGGCGGTTATCCAGGCGTTGATTCCGCTTCGCCTTTTGCAAGATTGCGCAACAACAACCAGATTTTGGGCGGTTACGATTTTGTAAACAGAAGCACCGAATTTTACACCGGTATTTCTCACGGAACCATGGTGCTTTCTACCATGGGCGGTTTTCAGGACGGCCAACTGGTAGGTACCGCGCCCGATGCTTCCTACTATTTATTTATCACCGAAGACGGCAATAATGAAGGACCGCTTGAGGAATCACTTTGGGTCGAAGCTGCTGAAGAAGCCGACCGTTTGGGTGTAGATATTATCAATACCTCATTGGGATATTCTGTTTTTGACAATCCAAATTACAGCCATACGTATGAAGATATGAATGGGACGACTACTTTTATTTCCAGAGGATTAAATGTGGCGTCAAGTCGCGGAATGGTTTGCGTGGTTTCTGCCGGAAATGAAGGAAATGGCGAATGGTATTATATTACCGCTCCAGCGGACGCGACAGGTGCGCTAACTGTCGGCGCGGTGAATCGACTTAGGAATTATGCAACGTTTAGTTCGCACGGACCTTCGTCTGACGGACGTGTTAAACCAGATGTTGTGGCGCAAGGTCAGGCTTCCGTTCTATCAAATACCGAAGGAAATATTGTAACCGCCAGCGGAACTTCGTTTTCAGGGCCGATTATTGCCGGAATGGTGGCCAGTTTTTGGCAGGCTTTACCGAATAAAACCAATGTCGAAATCATGCAACTTATCAGGGAATCGGCGAGCATTTACAACAATCCGAATGACGAATTGGGATATGGAATTCCGGATTTCAGTGAAGCGCTGGCCAGTGCATTGGGCGTTACGAGTTTTTCTAATGATCAAATCAAAGTGTATCCGAATCCTGCAAACGGTTTTGTATCGGTCGCATTTCCATCGGCTTTTCAGAATGGAAATATGACGTTGTACAACGCTTTGGGGCAAAAAATAAAAGAACAAAAATTAAATACGCAAAATCAGAATGTTTCACTTGACCAATTCAAAGCCGGAATATATCTGTACAAAATAGAAGCGAACGGCTTGAGTCAAACCGGAAAAATTATCAAGCAGTAATTTTGTTTATGAATAAAATCACGTCACTTTTTGATATTCAATATCCAATAATCCAGGGCGGAATGATCTGGAACAGCGGTTACAAATTGGCCAGCTCTGTCAGTAATGCCGGCGGTTTGGGACTCATTGGCGCCGGATCGATGTATCCCGATGTTTTGCGGGAACACATCCGCAAATGCAAATTGGCAACAGCCAAACCGTTTGGCGTCAACGTTCCGATGTTGTATCCTAACATTGAAGAGATTATGAAAATCCTCGTTGAAGAACAGGTGAAAATCGTGTTTACATCGGCGGGAAATCCCAAAACCTGGACGTCTTATCTTAAAGAAAACGGCATTACGGTTGCTCATGTCGTGAGCAGTTCCAAGTTTGCGCTTAAAGCACAGGAAGCCGGAGTGGACGCGATTGTTGCCGAAGGATTTGAAGCCGGAGGACACAACGGACGTGAGGAAACAACAACGTTGACGCTGATTCCGATGGTGAAACAAAAAATCAACATTCCTTTAATTGCTGCGGGCGGAATTGCAACCGGTCGCGGAATGCTCGCTGCAATGGTGCTTGGCGCGGATGGAATTCAGATGGGAAGCCGGTTTGCCGCATCAGAAGAATCTTCCGCACACCAAAGTTTCAAACAGTCGATTGTTGACCTTGAAGAAGGCGAAACGCATGTCACTTTAAAAGAGCTTGCGCCGGTGCGTTTGATCAAAAATAAATTCTACCACGACATTATCGAATTGTACACAAAATCGCCGTCAGCTGATGATCTCAAAGGATTATTGGGTAGGGCAAGGGCAAAACGCGGTATGTTTGAAGGTGATTTGACCGAAGGCGAACTGGAAATCGGACAAATTTCAGGATTGATCAGCGACATCAAATCTGTAAAGGAAATCATGGAAAATGTGGTTTCCGAATTTCAATCTGCAAAACAAGAACTGCAAAACATCGAACTTTAATTAAACGCTTATCCATGATGAAATTTAGAACCTTACTGATTGTTTTTTTGATGATTTTTGGCATGCAGCAATCGCACAGCCAGAGCTATAAATTCCTGGCTACCGGATTCAGTGTCATGGAAAAAGACGAAAAAGGCAATTGGGGAAAATGGTCTGATTTACAGAAGAGTTCGATTGTGATCAATTTGGATACCAATAAAAACCGCGTGGTCATCTATTCCCAGGAAGTTCAGGTTTACGACATTGTATCGTATGAAGACCAAACCGAAAATGAAAACGATCTCGTGTATCCGTTTACGTGTACAGATGCTGACGGAATGCCATTTACGCTTTCAATTATTACCCGAAAAAAACAGGACAACCGCAAGCAACTTTACATCAATCAGAAAAATACTATCATCGTATACAACATTGTAAATTTCGTGGATAAAAACATGAAGTAAGTCGTGTAACGTTTGACAGATCTCATCTTTTTTTAACAGGAAAACTTCTCTTCCGAATTAATTCAGCAAAAGCCTTCTCGGAACGAGATTTTTATATATTTTTACACTTGCAAAGGAGTTCTTTTGTTTTCGCATCCGTCTGGATTTTCATTTTGGTTTTCGCGCTGATTCTAAAGTTTTTACAGTTTCATTTCGCGTAAAATTGTTAATGAATTTGTTTATAATATTAAAACTGCACAAAAATTAACAGGAGAAATTTAGTTAATATAGTGCTGTAGTTAAGACTGCGGAATATTGTTCAGATGCTTCTAAATATATAGCTTCTGCGCGTTTAAGGCATTAGATTTTTATTATGTCTCCGGTATTTTCCGGTGTTTTTAAATTTCTTAATTTGTCAACTGAAATGCTTATGAGAATTATTACTCTTAGTAAAAAATATACATTTTCACTTTTTTTTTGCTTGTCCTTTTTACTGGGATTGACTGCCTCATTTGCTCAATGTCCGACAGTTGCGAATCCGAACCAGTCATTTTGCGACAATCCGTATCCAACCATTGCCAGCCTTGCCGCGACCAATAACGGCGGCGGAATTGTTTGGTATGACACGGCTGTATCCACAACACCTTTATCCAATTCTATTGCGCTGATCGATGGCGAGGATTATTTCGCCGGCGATGCTTCAGGAAGTTGCGTGGCACGCCAGAGAGTTGTCGCTACCATCTACACGGCTCCAATCGTGCAGCCAAGAACGCAGGGTTTTTGTGAAGCTTCTACAATCTCAGATTTACAGGCTGCTGGAAACATGATCCGTTGGTATGATGTCGCTACAGGCGGATCACCATTATTGGCTACAACGTCTTTAGTCGATAACACCATTTATTACGCAAGCCAGATCAATCCGATTACCGGCTGCGAAACTTCAAGAAGATCCGTTTTGGTATTGGTGCGTATTTTGCCGGAGCCAACGGGCGCTTCGATGCAGCAATTGTGCGCTGTGCCAACGCCAAGGGTTTCCGATTTAAATGCGAACGGAAGCAACATCCGATGGTATTTGAGTCCGAGTTCCGGCGCCGAACTTGCTCCGTCAACGCCATTGATTGAAGGACAAACCTATTACGCTGCGTCCTCCGATGATTTGTGCGAAAGTTTGACGCGACTGGGTGTTTTAGTTGATTTTACCGATCCGAATAATGCGGGTACGAATGGCCAACGTAATCTTTGTATATCTGATGTTCCTTCCACGCCACCATTCAATCTCTTTGGATTATTGGGCGGAAATCCCGATACAATTGGTACATGGACAGGTCCGTTGGTCACGACAAACGGGCATTTGGGAACTGTAAATATTGCATCATTGACGCTTGCCGGAAGTCCGTACGTTTTTACGTACACGGTTGCCTCAGGCGTATGCCCGGTAGTGACTTCAACGGTTACGATCAATATCCTGCCTTTGCCCAATGCAACGCTCACGGTTTCACCACTAAATATTTGTGCAGGCGACAGTCCTAATGTAACGATTACAGGAACGCCGAATTCAACAGTCACTTACACAGTTAATGGCGCCGTCCGAACGATTGTAATTCCTGCCAGCGGCACGGTTCCGGTTCCGGGGACATACGTTGTCACGACCGAAATTGTATTGGTCAGCGTTTCAACGAATGCTACGCCGAGTTGCAGTAAGGCTTTGACAGAAAGAAGGACGATCACCGTTTTTCCATTGCCAACAGCAGCGATTTCGATTACAAATCCGGACGTATGTACTGGTGGAGCAACAACGATTCTTTTTACCGGGACAGCGGGAGCAACAATTACGTACACTGAAAACGGCGTCACTCATACTATTGTTTTGGATGCTTTCGGAAGGGCATCAATTGACAGAAACCTTACAGTAACAACTACCTACACGATTGTGAGCGTGACAAGTTCCGGAGATCCAGCGTGTACGCAAAGAATTACGGGTCAAACTGTAACTGCAAATGTAATTCCGATACCAACGGCAACCATTTCAGTTGTTGCTGCGGACATTTGCCTCGGTAGCAATGCGATTGTAACAATAACCGGAACACCGAACGCTACGGTAACTTATACTGTAAACGGGAATGTTCGAACAGCGGTTTTAAGCCCATCAGGAACTTATACGGTTCCGCCGGCAACTTACACAGAAAACACGACGTTTACATTAATCAGCATTGCTACTGCAGGACCACCGGTTTGCACGAGGCTTTTGACAGGACAATCGGTGAACATCTCGGTACGGACTTTACCAACAGCTGTAATTTCGGTCAACGCCGACACCATTTGTATTGGCGGAACTGCAATCGTGCAAATCACCGGAACGCCAAACGCCGATGTCGTGTACACAGAAAATGGCGTTTCACATACCATAAGGCTTAATACTTCTGGCGTTTTCCAATTGCCAGCCGCGAATTACAATGTCCAAACAACCTTTATTCTGGTAAGCGTTACTTCAACGCAAGCACCATTTTGCAGCCAGATTATCAATCAGCGTGTAGTTCTGGACGTTGTTCCTTTACCAACGGTCACAAGCATTGTAGCCAATCCAAGTCCGATTTGTACCGGAACTTCGTCTACAATCACGATCACCGGAACTCCGGGAGCGATCGTAACCTATACCGAAAATGGCGTTTCCCATACGATAACAATCAATTCGCAGGGGTTTGTTGATATTTTTCAGGTTTTTGCCGCAACGACAACTTTCATTCCGATCAGGGTTTCAACAACTGGAAATCCGGGTTGTGCACAGCCAGTTTCGGGACTGAGCGCAACGGTTACAGTAATTCCGCAGCCGATAGCGACGATCAGCGCCACAGCAGACACGATTTGTTCAGGAGAAAATGTAACGGTTACAATTACCGGTACGCCTAACGCGACGGTCGTTTATACGGTTAATGGAAGCACCCGTACGATTACGCTCAGCGCAAGCGGAACGTATACCATTCCGCCAACAACATATACACAAGACACGGAATTTGTATTGGTAAGTGTTTCCACTCCAGCACCGCAAGTATGTACGCAGCTTTTGGGACAACGACTTTCAATCATAGTGTTGCCGTTGCCAACAGCCCAGTTTTCTATATCACCGGAAACGATTTGTGCCGGTGAATTGGCAACTTTAACTTTCAATGGAACGCCGAATGCAATAATTACTTATACCGCAAATGGTGCAACGCTGACCATTCCGCTTAATGATGTCGGTTTTGCCTTTACCCAGCTTTCCTATTCTGCTTTAACAGTATTTCAACTTGTGAGTGCGTCAACAACGGGATCTCCAGGCTGTAGCCAAAATATATTCGGTACTGAGACGTTAAATGTCATTCCGTTGCCAACGGCTGCAATTGTGTTAGAACCAGCTACAATCTGCGCTTCCGGGACATCAATCGTTCGTATTACCGGAACGCCAAACGCGCAGGTTACTTATTCAGAAAACGGCGTCGTTCAAACAATCACACTCGATGCTACAGGAAATTATACTTTGCCTTCGGCTACTTATACTGCTTTAGTACATTTTGTATTGATCAGCGTGACTACGACAGGAGCAACCTCTTGTTTCCAGCTTTTAAATATTACCACGGATCTCAATGTAGTTCCGTTGCCAATTGCCTCGCTTCTGACTCCGACACCGGCCATTTGTTCGGGAAGTAGTGTTCGCGTTACAATTTCCGGAACACCGGGCGCCATTGTCACTTATACCCAAAACGGAATCGTTCATACCGCAACGCTAAATGCATTTGGCGTTTACGATATTGACGGAAGTTATACGGAAACAACGACTTTCATACTAACAAATGTGGCGTTGCCAGCTCCTTTAAATTGCAGCCGAAACTTATCTGACCAAAAAATCATTACTGTTTCCCAACCGCCGGTTGCCGGAAATAGTACCAGTATCGAATTGTGCAGCAGTAGCAATCCAGTTAATTTATTTGCACTTTTAGGAACTTCGGCACAAACAGGCGGAACCTGGCTGCCAGCACTTGCAAGCGGAACCGGAGTATTCAATCCCGCCGTTGATCAGGCAGGACAGTACCAATATATCGTTACAGGAACTGCACCTTGCCCAAATGCTGTAGCTATAGTCAATGTGACAATCAGGCCACAGGCCAACGCGGGAAGTAATAGCATCAATACACTTTGTTCCAATCAGGATCCGGTCGATTTGTTTTTGTTTTTGGGTCCGGATGCGCAACAGGGCGGAACCTGGACGCCGGCTTTAGCAAGCGGAACCGGAACATTCAATCCTTCAGTTGATACGGCGCAAGTTTATACTTATACGGTTTTGGGAACTTTTCCATGTCCGAACGATCAGGCGCAGGTTACCATTTTTATTACGCCAGGCCCGGACGCTGGTTTGCCTGGAACCGCTGCATTTTGTGTAAACAGCGCGCCCGCAGATTTGTTCCTGAGCCTCAATGGTACGCCGCAGGTTGGCGGAACCTGGTCACCAGCGTTAGCGAGTGGAACCGGAGTATTTAATCCTGCTGTCGATGCTCAGGGAATTTACACTTACACTTTTGCGGGAAACCAGCCTTGTGATGACGACACAGCAACTGTTACCGTGACGATCAATCCCATTCCCGATGCAGGTGAAAATGGTGTTTCACCACAGTTATGCAGCAATTTTTCACCAGTTGATTTGTTCGGATTTTTGAACGGAACGCCACAAACCGGAGGTGTCTGGACGCCAACATTGGCCAGCGGAACCGGAATTTTTAACCCGGCGGTGGATGCTCCCGGAATATATACCTACACGGTCGGTGGTACGCTTTGCGAAACCGATAGCGCGACAGTGACTGTGAGTGTGACGCGATCACCAAATGCAGGCGGACTCAACGCGCCATTACTCATCAATGCCTGTATCACAAACACCGCAGTCGATTTGTTCACCGGATTAAACGGAACCCAGGATTTAGGAACATGGACAAATACTACAACAGGAGCAGTCGTTTCAAATATTTTTAACGCGGCAAACGCCGGGGAAGGATCGTATCAGTATACTTATACGGTCACAGGTGGCGTTTCACCATGTGAGTCAGATGCGGCGACAGTAACCGTAATCGTTAGTCCGTTGCCAAACGCGGGAACTTACGTTGGTGCGCCTCAAAATTATTGCAGCGATGCGGAAAATCTGGATTTATTTACCCTGCTGACCGGAAACCAGGCTGGAGGACAATGGACACAAGGCAACGGTACCTTGGTCAATAATGTAATCTTTATCCGTGACTTTATTCCAGGAACTTACAGTTTCACTTACACCATTAGTAATGTATGTGGAACGGATACTGAAATCGTACAATTCACTATTCAGCAACCGCCGCTGTTAACCAATGCGAATATCAACGTTACTGCGCCTGTTTGTATCGGGTCGAACGCTGTGGTCAATTTCACCGGAATGCCTGATGGAAATTACATCCTGACTTATAATTTATCGGGAAGCAATACATTGAGCAACGACTTTATGAATGTCACGATAACAGGCAGCGTTGGAAGTTTTGTACTCAATGCTCCATTAATCCCAAATGTTGGCTTAACGACAATTACGTTTGTAAATATTGGAAGTGTCGCCACAGGCTGTGTTTCCGTATTGGCAAATGTAAATGCCAACTTTACGATTCTTCCCATTTCTGACCTGGAAAGTTCAAACCTTTCAGTGGCCAATATTTGTTTTGGAAACGATGCAACTGTTGCCATCTCAAATGCGACCGGATTGCCTGACGGAAACTACCAGTTTAACATCACCATTCCGCAAGGAACGCCTTCAACAGCCACAACTGCCCCGGTAACGGTAATTGGCGGCTCCGGACAATTCACACTTCCTGCGTCATTTTTTACGGCACCGGGAAATTACAACCTCATAATTAACAGCATCACCAGCCTGTCTTCGGGTTGCAGCAACCTGAATGAAAATGCCACGACTGCATTTCAGGTTGTTCCAATTCCTGATGTGAGCGGCGTTCGCGTTGACGCAACAGATGCTTGTTTGTCATTCTCGAATCAGGTTTTTATTACCAATGCCAATAACTTGGCCGACGGAATTTATAGCGTAACGTACCAGCTTTCCGGAGCGAATACTGCAACGACAACTGTAGCAGTGACTTTCGCAGGAGGCATTGGAAGTTTTGTTATTCCGGCGAACCAATTGACGAATACCGGAAACGTAACTGTTGCAATCACCCAACTGACTTCTGCTGCCGGAATTTGCGGTGTGAACGGAAGCGCTTTCAATCCGGTGACTTTCGCTGTGAACCGCATTGGTACGCCGACGATCATCAGCAATGGAAATGAGTTTTGTGCCAAAGACAATCCGACGGTTGCCAATTTATCAGCGAACATTTCAGGATCAGATCCGGTGATCTGGTACAATGCGCCAGCCAACGGAACAGCTTACAACGACTCAGATTTATTGGTAAACGGAACAACTTATTACGCGACATTCAGTTCAGGAACGGCTTGCCAGAGTGCGGTGCGCCTCGAAGTAACCGTAGATCTGACCAAATGCGACGACATCTTAATTCCGGACGGATTTTCGCCAAACGGCGACAACATCAACGACCAGTTTGTAATTGCTGATCTTGTTGAAGTGTATCCGAATTTCAAACTTGAAATCTACAACCGCTACGGAAACATCGTTTACAAAGGTAATAGAAGTACGCCAAACTGGGATGGAACTTCAACTGCTGGCGGACTCAAAATGGGTGACAATACGCTTCCGGCCGGGGTTTACTTTTACGTGCTCGAATTCAACGACGGCGCCAGGAAACCGAAGCAAGGCAGAATTTATTTAAGCAGATAATGATGAAAATAAAAAATATAAAATATGTACTTTTTATCGCCGCATTTTTACTGTCTGCTTCAGTAAAAGCGCAGCAGGATCCGCAGTTCACGCACTATATGTACAATATGAACGTGATCAATCCTGCATATGCAACCGATAACGAAGGCGTGATCAACCTGGGCGGAATTTACCGCACGCAATGGGTTGGGGCAGTGGGCGCGCCAAAAACAGCATCGGTTTTTGCACATGCGCCGATTGCTAAAAATGTAGAAATGGGACTCGCATTTGTCAACGACAATATTGGCGATGTCGTCAAAGAAAATAACATCAATGCCGATTTTGCATATGTTTTGCCAATATCAAACAGTACTAAAATTTCCTTTGGAGTTAAAGGTGGCGTGACATTTTTTGATACCGATTTTTCCGGATTTAGATACACCGATGTTCAGTCAGATCCTGCATTCGAACAGAATATTACCAAGACGTTTCCAACCGTTGGCGCAGGAACATTTTTGTTTTCCGACAAATATTACATCGGGCTTTCCGTTCCGAATATGCTCAAAACCAAATACATTGAAAAAGACGGATTCCGTTCCACCGGCGTAGAGGAAATGCATTTTTACCTGACCGGCGGTTACGTATTCGATTTGAGTCCGAACCTTAAATTCAAACCGGCTTTTATGGCCAAAGGTGTTACTGGTGCGCCGCTTTCGCTCGATGTCACCGCCAACGTTTTGTTCAATAATTTTATCGAAGGCGGCTTGGCTTACAGACTTGACGATTCGGTTGCGGGATTGGTCAATTTTTACATTACGCCGAATTTAAGAGTTGGATATTCCTACGATTATACGCTATCAAGATTCCAACAATACAATTCCGGTACGCACGAAATATTTGTGTTATTTGATCTCGATTTATCAAACCTGAAATCAAAAGGCTACGACAAATCGCCAAGGTTCTTCTAATGAAAACAAAAATGAAAAATTACTTCTGCATCGTTTTTATTTGCTGTTTCGGACTTACATTGTCCGCGCAGAAAGCCAGTGAAAAGAAGGCAAACGGATTGTTTGAAAAAAAATCCTACGTTGCCGCGGCTGCGATGTACGAACAAGTAAAGGAAAACCAAACCGTGCTTCAAAATCTGGGTGATTCCTATTACAACAACTCGCAAATGATTGATGCGACGCGTATTTATGGAAAATTGTTCCTGACGTACAAAGACAGTTTGAAACCCGAAGTCTATTTTCGTTATGCACACGCTTTACTCGGAATTGCCGATTATGCCAAAGCAGATGATATTATGGGGCAATATTTGAAATATAATGTCAATACCGTAAAGTTTATTTCGAATCTAAATACGAATGTTCCGTACAATTACAAGATCCAGTCGATGGCTAAAAATACGTCAAATGGCGATTTCGGAATGTCTTTTTACGGAGATAAAGTCGCATTTGCGTCGTTGCGGAATGCTGAAAATCCGGCTTATGGCTGGAACGACAAACCGTATTTGGATTTGTTCAGTGCCGAAGTCAGTGACAAAGGTTTGCTGACCAAAGTCGAGCCTTTTCCAAAAGAGATCAACACCAAAACCCACGAGAGTTCTGCTACATTCAGCGTCGATGGAAAGATCATGTATTTCAATCGTACGAATGATAAAAAAGTCGATGTTGGTACAGAAAAATTCGCAAGTGTAAAGATTTTTCGTGCCGAATTTAAAGACGGCAAATGGGAAAATGTAACGGCGGTTCTTTTTAGCAGCGACAATTATTCGACCGAACATCCGGTGCTCAGCAAAGATGGCAAAAAGCTGTATTTCTCGAGTGATATGCCCGGATCGGTTGGCTCGTTCGATATCTATGTCGTTGATGTCAATGAAGATGGAACTTTTGGAACTCCGCAGAACATGGGAACGACGATCAATACGATCCATCGCGAACAATTTCCGTACATTTCCGACAACGGAACCATTTTGTATTTTGCGTCCGATGGCCATCAGGGCATGGGCGGACTCGATATTTTTATGAGCAAATCGTACGATGGCGTATTTGCCAAACCGTTGAATCTTGGCGAAACCATCAACAGCAATATGGATGATTTTGGTTACATCGTTGACGAAAAAAGAAACAAAGGGTATTTGTCTTCCAACAGAAAAGGATCTGACAATTTGTACAGTTTTGACCGCATCGAAAACGAAGCGAGATATGTCGTGGAAGGCGAAGTAAAAGACAAAAATACGCAGGCATTGTTGCCCGGAACGCAAGTCACGCTGTATGATGAAAATGATAAATTGGTGGGCCAGATGATCGTTGGTGCCGAAGCGGATTACGTTTTCAATACCGAACCAAACAAAAAATACCGCATCGAAGCTGTCCGTGATTTCTACATTCCGCATAGCGAAGAATTTACGACCAATGAAGACGGAAAACTTCGTTATACGATCGAATTGTTTATGGAATGTTATGACGATGCCGAAGAAATTATCACCAAACGGGAAGATGGAAAAGTGCAGATTGTTCTTGAAAATATCTATTTCGACCTGAACAAATGGGATATTAAACCTGAGGCAGCAAGCATTTTAAATGTCTTACTTGACTTGCTGAAAAAATATCCGGAAATGGAAGTCGAACTTGGCGCACACACCGATTCCCGCGCGTCAAACATGTACAACATGGTGCTTTCAAACAAACGCGCCAATGCGACACTAGAATATTTATCGCAAAACGGCATCTCAAAACGGCGCTTAAAAGCCAAAGGTTATGGCGAGAATTTCCCGCTGATCAAATGTGGCGACGCAAAACCGTGTACCGAACAGGAACATTCGATCAACAGAAGATGTGAGTTTATTATTTTGAGGTAAGTAGCTGATTACCTTAGTAACTGAGTGAAAGATTCTTTTGTATTATATAAAAAAAGCGTTCATTTTATTGGGCGCTTTTTTTGATTCGTTATGGATTTTTTTATTATACTCAGCCACTCAGCCACTCAGCCACTCAGCCACTCAGCCACTAAAACTTATTTTCCACTTCCGCGGCTTCAAGCATCAAATAATGCAAATCGGTATTTTTGACAAACGGTTTCAACAATTGGCTGCCCGGCCCAAACATTGCCAATTCTACATAATCGGCAGAATGGTCCATACTAATCCAACCCACTGAATTGGATTTTTTCTGCATTTCCGCAAAAGCTTTAAAAGGCAGCTTTTTGTAATTGTACAATCCGCCATCTTCTTTGTGCAAACCGTCGTAATACGAAAGCACGGTCTTGGCATCGGCTTCAGAAATCGTTCCTCCGTTTGCAGCATCAATGATTTCACGGACTTTTGCTACCGAAGAATCGGCGTGGATTTCGTTTAGGATCCACTCATTTGTTCTTGTATATTTCTGGATGCTGTCGAAATTGGCGTTGGCATCTTTTCCATAAATAACACCGGGATTTGCGTTTCCATGGTCGGTAGTGATGATAACCAAAGTTTCTTTGTCTTTTTCTGCAAAATCCATTGCGACTTTGATCGCTTCGTCAAACTGGATCTGGTCATTGATCAATCCGCCAATGTCGTTGGCATGCGCAGCCCAGTCGACTTTTCCGCTCTCGATCTGAAGCACAAAACCTTTCGGATTTTTTTTCATGCGGTCGATCGCTTTTTGCGCCATTTCGGCCAATGAAGGAATTGTGTTTTTTAGAGCCGCATCGTTGTTTCGGTCTACATAATAGGGAACCGCGTCATCGGCAAAAACACCTAAAAGCGGTTTGTCGTTTGCAGCAGCCAGAAGTTCACTTCGCGTTTTGGCAACCTGATATCCTTTTGCGGAATAAGCAGCATAAACATCTTTTTTGTCTTTGCGTTTGTCGGCTGCGAAATATTGGTTTCCACCGCCAAGCATCACGTCAAATCCCAGAGTAAGGTATTGTTCGGCGATGTCTTCCTGGCTGTTCCGGCTTTTGCTATTGACGCAAAATCCGGCTGGAGTAGCGTGTGTGATGGGAACTGTCGTCACACAACCCGCCATTTTTCCGGCTTTTTTGAATTTTTGTAAAATGGGAAGGTATTGCTCGCCATTGGCACCAACATTCAACGAACCATTGGGAACGCGAACGCCGCCGCCCCAGGACGAACTTCCGGCAGAGGAATCGGTAACAATTGAACTGGCCGAAGCCGTGTCCATTAATGCGCGCGAAACCCGATTGTCTTTGTAAAGCTGTAGCCAATTGCTGCCTTTCCCAAATTTGCGGTTCAGGAACAAATCGGCCATATTTAAAGTTCCGGTACTCATGCCGTCACTGACGAGAAAAATGATATTTTTAGCTTTTTTATTTCTTCCGGTCAACTCAAAATCCTGGGATTTTCCGAAAACATCTAAGGGATTGATAATGGCTGAACCAATGGCTGCGAGCGAGCCGTTGCGGAAAAACTTTCTTCTGTTCATCTGTAAGATTTAGGGTTTCAAAATGGAAAATCCAAAGATAAAAAACATCTGAACCAAATGTGTTAAGAGTTTATTATTTTAAAAATTGGAAGTTCCGTACATTAAAAAAGCACGATTTAAAACCGTGCTTTTCATTTATATTTCAATCATGATTTGATTTTTGATCAGGTCTTCAAAACTTTCGCGTTCGCGGATCAAAACGCCTTTTCCGTCAAGCCATAACACTTCTGCGGGTTTCAGACGCGAATTGTAATTGGATGCCATCGAGAAGCAGTAAGCGCCGGCATTTCGGAAACACAACAAATCGCCTTCCTTGATTTCGGAGATTTTTCGGTTGTTTGCAAAGGTATCGGTTTCACAGATGTAACCTACGACCGAGTAGAAACGTTCTTTGCCTTTTGGGTTCGAAATGTTTTCAATATGATGCTGCGATCCGTAAAACATTGGTCGGATCAAATGGTTGAAGCCGCTGTCGATTCCGGCAAAAACTGTAGATGTAGTTTGTTTGACCACGTTTACTTTGGCGATGAAAAAACCAGCTTCACTCACAAGGAATTTTCCCGGTTCGAAAGCAAGTGTCAACTCGCGCCCGTATTCTTTTTCAAAAGCATTGAATCGTTTTGATAATTTTTTCCCGAGTTCTTCGATGTCGGTTTCGATGTCGTCTTTTTTGTACGGAACTTTGAATCCGCTTCCAAAATCCAGGAAATCGAGTCCCTTGAAATTTTTTGCGGCATCAAACAATATTTCGGCGGCGTACAAAAACACTTCGATATCCAGGATGTCGGATCCCGTGTGCATGTGAATGCCGTTGATGTGCATTCCGGTATTTTCAACTATTCGCAGCAAATGCGGCAATTGGTGAATCGAAATCCCGAATTTGCTGTCAATGTGTCCAACAGAAATATTTGTATTTCCGCCAGCCATGACGTGCGGATTGATTCGGATGCAAACCGGGACTTTCGGATGTTTGGTGCCAAAATGTTCAAGGACAGAAAGGTTGTCGATATTAATTTGAACGCCCAGTTCGGCTACGGCTTCAATTTCTTCAAATGAAACTCCGTTTGGCGTGTAAATAATCCGTTCAGGAGTGAAACCGGCGTGCAAGCCAAGTTGGACTTCCTGGATCGAAACCGTGTCGAGTCCGGATCCCATCTGCTTTAGCAATTGCAAAACAGCCACATTCGACAGCGCCTTGACCGCATAATTGATGCGTGTGCTCTTGACCTTTGAAAAGGCGGATGTGAGGCGGTTGTACTGGAATCTGATTTTTTCGGCGTCGTAAACGTACAACGGATTTCCGAACAGTTCTGCTAACTGGACTAATTCTTTGGGTTGCATTTGTTGAAATTTTTACACAAAACTAAAATTCAGAAAGCGCACTTCCAAGTGAATTAATAAGAATTTGCAATTAATATTAATATGCTGGAAATGCGCTGTTAATCTGATCAAATTCTCAATAATTTTCTTATAAAAATAACAGAAACAATCAGAATTTTAAATGTTTTGAAAATCACCTTATCAATCTGGCCGTAAATCCATCCGACGCCGCATGGCTCAAAGTTAAAACCTGTGGCTGGAGCACTGTAGTTCCCATTCCTGTCTCATTTATAAAAAGTTCGAGACTTGGATTTCCGAGGACATGCGTGGTCATAAATACGTAATTGTAAGTTCCGGATTCAAAATAATCTGGTTTTGATTCATCGGTGTTGTTGTTTACGATCACAACTTTTCCGGTTTCCTGATTAAATGTCCAGGTAATTTCACCTTCTGCAAAATCGAAATTCTGCGGAAGCATGCCGCCGCTCACGTTGACAAGTTTCCAGCTTCCTTCAATTGACGTATCGGTAGAAGGAATTGTCACATCGTCATCGTCATTACAGGAAGCAAGCGACAATGTGGCAAGAAAAAGAGCAATAAATTTTAGTGTTTTCATAATGGATTGTTATTGGTTTTTCCTATTGATGGAAAATTTTAGAAAGGTTGCTTTCGGAATACTTTTAAATATTTGGAAAACAAATCCGTCGCAAACTAAAACAACTCATAAAGGAAACAAAAAACGTAAAGTTATCAAACAAAAATGTTGTCGGAATTCAATTTATGGATTCGCAAAAAGCTATATTAAGCTTGCAAATAAATCTGAAAATCCTTTCGTTGATTTCACGAAATTAATTACTTTTGTGCTCCCGTCCCAACAGTTCGGGATTGGAACTAAAAAGTCAAAAACTTCATTATGGATATACACGAATACCAGGGAAAAGAGATATTGGCCAGTTATGGCGTAAAAGTACAGCGCGGTTATGTGGCGAACAACCCACAGGAAGCGGTTGCTGCAGCTAAACAATTAACAGCTGAAACCGGAACCGGATGGCATGTGATCAAAGCACAGGTTCACGCCGGAGGACGCGGAAAAGGCGGTGGTGTAAAGCTTGCCAAAAACTTACAGCAGGTTGAAGAACTCGCTGAGCAGATTATCGGAATGCAATTGATCACACCTCAGACTTCTGCCGAAGGGAAGAAAGTACACAAGGTTTTAGTTGCTGAAGATGTGTATTATCCTGGTGAAAGTGAAACGTCTGAATTTTATATGTCGGTTTTATTGAACCGTGGAAAAGGCCGCAACATGATCATGTATTCTACTGAAGGTGGAATGGATATCGAGGAAGTTGCCGAGCACACGCCGCATTTAATTTTCACTGAAGAAATCGATCCTGCTGTAGGTTTGCAAGGATTTCAGGTGAGAAGAATTGCTTTTAACCTAGGGCTTTCGGGCGCTGCGTTTAAAGAAATGACCGCTTTTGTTCCGGCTTTGTACAACGCTTACATTGGATGTGATGCGTCGATGTTTGAGATCAATCCGGTTTTGAAAACTTCTGACAATAAAATTATCGCTGTGGATGCCAAAGTAAATTTGGATGACAACGCTTTATACAGACACCCGAAATATGCAGAAATGCGTGACGTTCGTGAAGAAAATCCGATCGAAGTAGAAGCGAAAGCGGCTGGTTTGAACTATGTGGATCTTGACGGAACGGTTGGTTGTATGGTAAATGGAGCCGGACTTGCCATGGCGACTATGGATTTGATCAAATATGCAGGTTTTGAGCCGGCAAATTTCCTTGACGTAGGAGGAACTGCTGATGCGAAACGTGTCGAATTGGCTTTCCGCATTATCTTGAAAGACCCGAATGTAAAAGCGATTTTGATCAATATTTTTGGTGGAATCGTTCGTTGCGACCGAGTAGCGCAAGGTGTTGTTGATGCTTACAAAAACATGGGCGACGCTATTAAAGTGCCGATCATCGTTCGTTTGCAGGGAACCAATGCTGAAATCGCAAAAGAATTGATCGACAATTCAGGAATGCCGATTTTATCTGCGGTACAATTCCAGGAAGCAGCAGATCAGGTGAAAGCAGCTTTGAGTTAATTAATAATTGACAATGACGGTCGTTTGGGAAACCAAATGAGCATTAAAAATATAAAAATGTATTGGTTATAGTGTTCAAAATTATTTCTGATACGCATTGAATAAAAAATCCCGGTTTTACGACCGGGATTTTTTTGTTTGCAGAAACGTTAACTGTTTTTGTTCATCAGTCCTCTGAAAAACTGGATGCCGCCAAATAAGATTGCGCCCCAAAATATAAATCCGATTTTAGCGAAAGTTAAAATTAATCCACCAACAACCCACAATGCACCATAAAGCATGTCTTTGTTTGCTTTTGCATTATGCGCATCGTTAATCTGGCTCTCCACTTCGTCCACAATAGATTGGGCATTTGATTCGTCCATTCCCTGTTTTACCAAATCCATTTTTACTTCGCGGGCGGTTTTGTCACGATGAATCATCGACTCGGCAGCAAATTGATAAGGATCAGTCAGAACAGGATGCATTTGTTGCGTATTGTATTCCTCCATAATGTTTGGTTTTTGGTTGTTTTGATAGGGTTAAAAAGAATCGTTTTTTGGTGTGTCGGTTGAAACATATTGGCCAACAGCCTGATGACGAATCGGAAAGTTACAGGAATTTGCGATAAAACAAAGTTTGTTGGCCCTGGAGTGGAGCTCTTCAAGATTTTTTGTCATCGATGCTTCGGAAACAGTTACGATCGGATGCAAAATTACTTCGGTAAATCGGCCACTGCCATCCGAATTCACCACCATCGATCCCGTCGCATGATCTTCATACGCCGTAACGACAACGCCGGCATTGACGCAAACATGCAGAAAACTCATCATGTGACAGCCTGAAAGTGCGGCCAGCAACAATTCTTCGGGATTGTATTTTGTAGGATCGCCGCGAAATGTTGGGTCGGCCGATGCCAAAAGATCAGGTTTTCCAGCAAAAGAAATCACATGATTGCGTTCGTAAGTCCGATAATGCGACGTTCCGGTTCCGAGATTTCCCGACCATTTCAATGTAAGTTGGTAATTGTGGTTGCTCATAGACTATTTGGATTTTAGCGTTTTCGAAATTGCCTTTTCGATTAAAGGCTCCATTACGAGATAACCGGATTTGTTGGGATGCACGCCGTCTTCGCCAAATTCTTTTTTGAGTCCGTTTTTATCATCTTTCATCACACTGTGGTAATCGACAAATTCGAACCGCATCTGCTTAGCATAATCTCGGATCATTTTGTTAAGTTCTACAATTTTTTCTGCCGGCGCAACGCCAGGTTTCCACCAATAATCAAAAGCGGGAACAACCGAGCAGAGAATGGGTTTAATGCCATTGGCTTTGGCTAGTTCCGCCATCGACGCAATGTTATTGAGAATCATTTCCAGTGTCGACGGACCGGTATTTCCTGCAATGTCATTGGTTCCGGCCAGAATTACCACGATTTCAGGTTTCAGACTGATTACGTCGGTGCGGAAACGCAACAGCATTTGCGGACTGGTTTGTCCGCTGATTCCGCGATTGACGTAAGGTTTGTTGGCGAAAAATTCAGGATTTTCTTTGAGCCAGCCTTCGGTAATGGAATTTCCCATAAAAACCACGCGATTTTTTTTCGGCCCTTCAGATATCAGTTTGATGTTGTCATCCAGATAGCGGTTCAGATTTGCCCAATCCTGCGCGTAAGAATTTTTTGCCATTGTAAATAGGAGTAGTGTAAGGAAAAATGTCTGGATTTTTATCTTCATGTGATTAAGATCAGATCCAAATATAAATAAAAAATCCCGGGATATTTCCGGGATTGTAATTTGTTCACAACGGTTATTTCGGCATTTTCTCCATGTCCATATACAGCATATTCCAGCGGTGGCCGTCGGGATCGGCGAATGCGAAATCATACATCCAGCCCTGAAGTTCTTCGGGTTTCGAAAAAACGTTTGCTCCGGCGGCTTCAGCTTTTTTTGCCATTTCGTCGACTTGTTCCCTCGTTTCTGCACTAAAGGAAATAATGAGTTCATTGCTGGTTCTGGTGTCGGTGATCTCGTTCATCGTCGATTGTTTGAATTGTTTTTCTTCAAATAACATGACGGCTGTTTTTTTCTCATCGACAATCAGGCAGAGCGATGTATCAGAATCGCTATATTCCGGATTGAATGAAAATCCGAGTTTGGCGAAAAAAGCTTTCGAAACTTTTACATCTTTTACTGGTAAGTTAATCCAAAGTTGTTTGATCATGATGTTGTTTTTTAAGGATTCGCATCATAAAGTTACTTTAAATGATCAATATTTGAAAGCCTGAAAAAGAGAATTTCAATCGTCGGTTACGACAAAGGTTCGCCCGGTGCATCATAATTGACCATCCACGCAATTCCGAACTGATCGACGAGCATCCCGAAATAAGCACCCCAAAACGACTGGTGAAGCGGCATCGTAACATTCGCTCCAGCGGAAAGTCCGTTAAAAATGTGATCTGCTTCCTCTTTACTTTCCACGTTTACTGAAATAGAAAAATTATTTCCGGCTAAGACTTCACCACCAAAATCGGAAGTCGAATCGCTGCCGTAAAGTGTCGTTTCTTTACTGATGGGCAAATTGACGTGCATGATTTTTTCGGCGTCTTCAGGATTGATTGTTTTTCCGTCCATCGGCGGCATGTCGATAAATCGTCCCATGTACGGGATTTCGCCACCGAATACAGATTGGTAAAAAAGAAACGCTTTTTCGCAATTTCCGTTAAAAGTCAGGTAAGGATTTACTGTTGCCATTTTGAATGTATTTTAGGGTTGCAAATAAGTGTGCTGATTGTTGGTCGCACCAATGATAATTCCAAATATAAAATAAAAATCGGCAACTCTGCCTAGGATATTTTTACTAATTTTAGCCGCTTATACTGGAAACAAATGTGTAAAGAATTTTCGTCTGTCCGAATCAATATTTTCATTATTGCTGTCTCAGCTTTGTTGATGGTTGTGGTTTTAAACCTTCCATTTAAGGCAAAACCTTTCGGTGATGATACTTTTCATCTGGAAGCTAAAAATATGGCGCTTTATTTAAAAGGTAAAGTTGGTTATGAAAAAGTTACGGTTAGTAAAGCGCCTGGGCCGGTGTTTTTTTATACGCCAGCCTATTTGATTGCGCCCGCAGATGCTACTGACAATCAGTTGTGGATTTATGGCGTTGTTTTTACATCAATTATCATTACGATCAGCATGATACTGATTTTCAGGATCGGGTCTTCGTTTTTTTCGAAAGAGGTGGGATTGCTTGCGGTCTTGCTTTTTTTCCTGTTCCCAATCCACAGTTATTATTCTCTGGGAATTCTTGCGGAAGGACCTGCGTTCTTTTCGCTTTCGCTAGCACTATACGGATGGTCGCTCGCCTTTCACAATCCAAAGAAGAATCTAGGGTGGATTTTGTTAATAATCGGAATGTGGTTTTTGATTATCAACCGGCCAAATACAATGTTGTTGTTGGGATTTGGATCTATTGTTATTTTCTATTCATGGTTTAAGAATAAGCCATTTTTTTATACTTATGGAAAAAAAATGGTGCTCGCTTTTGTTGCCGTTGCCGCATTGGGTTTCGGTACATTGGAAATCGCGAAAACCATAACTTCAGGAAAGACAAATGTGAATCAGGAGTTTTTATTTTTCTACGTCGCTCATGAAGGCAGGTTTCAGTTCAGGGAAGAACCGACCGATTTCCGTTTTTGGGATGATGCCATTCGCGGTGACAGCAAAGATTATCAAAATTGGGTGCAAAGTATTAAGGAACTGGGAACAGAAATTGGAACAACCGGAAAACCATTTACAGAAGTCTACAAAGATTTTTTGATTACTGACGCATTAAACCATCCGTTTTGGTTTACCAGGCAATTTTTCGTCAAATGTTTTTACGGTTATATGTATTTTATAAATAGTGTCACTCCAGAGCATTTCAATCTGGGTCCATTTCACGGTGCTTCGGGATATGCTGTTTTTATTATTTTAATTAATCTAATAAATTTTGTTGTGATCGTAGGTGCGATTGTATTTTTGATTACACAAAAAAATCTAATTAATTACTGGCTTTTTTGGTGTATCATTTTGTCGTTGCTGCTTTTTCATGGCTTGACTTATATGGAACCCAGATATATTTTTCCATCAAAAGTTGCAGTCAACATCATGAGCGCAGCAGGGCTTTACCACATTGGGTTTATCAAACGTTTTATGAATAAAGTTTCGCGATACTTTTTCCAGGAACGGTCGGTTCGCATCGACTAAGGTGTTTGTTTTCGAAAAACAATTATTTTTTAGGCTTTCCGTTGTTGAATTTGACTTTTTCAACCACCTGAACTTTCGGTGCCGGTTTTTTAGCAGCTTGTTTCTTGAATGGTTTTGCGCCTGAAGGTTTCGGTTTTGGAGGCGTATTTTTTATCGGTTGGTCTTTTGGAAAACGCGCCGCAGCACTGGCCTGGACGTTTTTGCTATTTTCGTTGATTACATCCATCGCATCTTTCGGATTTTCTTTGGTTCCGCGCAAATGAATCACAAGTCCGTTCAGGAAATTGCGCAACACCTGATCGCCGCATTCCATGTAATTCGGATGGTCTTGCTTTCTGAAAATCGCACCCAGTTCTGCTGTCGACATTCGGAAATCTACAAGCTGTAAAATTTCGATGATTTGTTCGTCCCGCAATTGCAACGCCACGCGGAGCTTTTTAAATATATCGTTGTTATTCATTTTAATGTTTTTTATAAATGAGGCAAATGTAAAAAGGCAAAAGACAATCTTAAATCTTAAATCTTAAATCTTAAATCTTAAATTAAAAAAGCCAAAGGTACGCATTTACAAAATGTTCCCGCCATAATTTCTCATAATGCTGGCCGCCTTTCACGATCACTTCCTTAGAAAGGTGGAGGCAATAGCATCTTTTTTCGTCGACGAGTTTTTCCATGCGTTTCATATCAGGAACCATTTCGTCCGATTCGCTGTCTCCGGCCAGGAAATAAATTTTGGTTTTGAGTTTTTTGGTGTCTTCGGTCAGTTTGTAAATGTCGTTGCTGAACCAGAAAGATGGCGAAAAAACACCGGCTTTTCCAAAAACTTCCGGATATTTCAAAACGGCGTAATACGAAACCAATCCGCCAAGCGAGCTCCCCATAATTCCGGTATTTTTCGCATTGGTTTTTGTCCGGTACTTTTTGTCGATTTCAGGTTTCAGCGTTTTCACGATAAATTCGAGATACGCATCTGCATTTCCGCCGCCGTATTTGGCATTTTTATACGGAGTCAGTTCGTCGGTTCGTTTGTCGTTGCCATGTTCGACTCCGATGACAATTACTTGCGCTTTTAGGCTATCCAGACTTTCATCAACGTTCCATTCGCCCGAAAATGCGGTTTTTTTGTCAAATAGATTTTGAGCATCGTGCATGTAAAGTACCGGATATTTTTTGGCTGTAGCCGAATAATTCACGGGAAGATACACCCAGATTTTCTTAGTTGTATGAAGCTGCGGCGCATCGATTGTAAAAGTGGAAACCTGTTTTGAAGCGGTACTTTCCTGGGCATTTGAGTACACAGTTGAAAGTAAAATAAGCAGCAGTGATAGTTTTTGAATCATTTTGACAAATTTAAACGAAAAATATTCAATGGAAAAGTCCTTGATAAATCAAGGCTTTTTTTATTTTAGCCGAAATTAGCAAGATATGACGACTCGTGAACAGAAAATAAATTTATTGGCAGAAATGATCGCTTTTTCGCTTGTTGACGGACGGCTGCACCAACGCGAATATGAGTTTTTGTTTATAGTCGCACGGGAACTCCAGATTTCTAAACAGGAATTCAATGCATTATTCCATCAGGAGCTGCCACCAAATGTGATCAAATCCGAACCACAGCGCATTCAGCAATTTTACCGTTTGGCTTTGCTGATGCATGTTGATGGCGAACTTCACGAAAAAGAAAAAATCGCGATCAATGAAATTGGAATCAATATGGGACTCAATCCGTTTGCGATAAAACGGGTTTTAAAAGCGATGGAACAATCGCCCGACAGCATGATCGACCCCGAATTCCTGATGCAGGTTTTCCACGAACAACACAATTAATTTTAGATTTCGGATTTTGACTTCCGAAATTACAGAAATCGTAAATCGTAAATCCAAAATCCCTACACTTTTTCCTGTAAGGATTTAATTTCGTCCCGAAGTTTTGCCGCCTGCATAAAGTCTAAATCTTTCGCGGCTTTTTCCATTGCCTTGCGTTTTTCGCGGATCATTTTTTCGATTTTATCTTTTGAAACATATGTGAGGTCGGGTTCAGCAGCGGTTTTTATCGTGTTGCCCAATTCTTCATCAACGAGTTTGTATTTGGTAAACGCACTTTCTATTTTTTTGTTCAGCGCCATCGGAACGACATTGTGCTCCTTATTGTAGCTCAATTGTTTGGCTCTTCTGTAGTCCGTTTCGTCGATTGTACGTTGCATGCTGTCGGTCATTTTATCGGCATACATGATCGCTTTTCCGTTGAGGTTTCTCGCGGCACGGCCAATGGTTTGCGTCAGCGAGCGGTTGCTTCGCAGGAACCCTTCTTTATCGGCATCGAGAATTGCAACGAGCGATACTTCTGGTAAATCCAGTCCTTCACGCAGCAAATTGACTCCGATCAACACGTCAAAAATTCCTTTACGCAAATCCTGCATGATTTCAATCCGCTCGAGCGTATCGACTTCCGAGTGAATGTAACGGCAGCGAATGCCCACTTTAGTCAGGTATTTCGCCAACTCTTCAGCCATTCTTTTGGTAAGGGTTGTCACCAAAACACGTTCGTCGATTTCGGCCCGAAGCTGTATTTCTTCAATTAAATCGTCAATTTGGTTCAGGCTCGGGCGTACTTCAATGATCGGGTCGATTAGTCCCGTTGGACGGATAATTTGTTCGATATAAACGCCATCCGTTTTCTGAAGTTCGTAATCTGCCGGAGTTGCCGAAACATAAATCACCTGGTTTTGCATGCCTTCGAATTCCTCGAATTTCAGCGGACGGTTGTCCATGGCGGCGGGCAATCTGAAACCATATTCAACCAGATTTTCCTTTCTGCTGCGGTCGCCGCCAAACATCGCGCTGACCTGAGATAACGTCACATGGCTTTCGTCGACTACCATCAGATAATCTTTTGGAAAATAATCAAGCAAACAGAAAGGCCGCGTTCCCGGAAGTCTTCGGTCAAGGTAACGCGAGTAATTTTCGATTCCCGAACAATAACCGAGTTCGCGGATCATTTCGAGATCGAAATTTGTACGTTCTTCGAGGCGTTTGGCTTCCAAATGTTTGCCAATGCTTGTAAAATAATCGACTTGTTTGACCAAATCCTGTTGGATGTCCCAAATCGCATTTTGCAATACGTCAGGCGAAGTCACAAACATGTTTGCCGGGTAAATATTAAGCAGATTATATTTTTCAATTACGAGGGAAGTTTTGGCGTCAAACGCTTCAATGTCTTCGATTTCATCCCCAAAAAAGTGAATTCGGAACGGTTCGTCGCCATAACTCGGAAATACTTCTACGGTATCGCCTTTGATGCGGAAAGTTCCTGCTGTAAAATCGGCTTCTGTCCGGGCGTACAAACTCTGAACCAGTTTGTGCAGCAATTTGGTACGGGAAATTACTTCGCCTTTTCTAATCGAAATCACGTTTTTCTGAAACTCGACCGGATTCCCGATTCCGTACAAACACGAAACCGAAGCCACAACCAAAACGTCGCGTCGGCCTGAAAGCAAGGAAGAGGTCGTGCTTAAACGCATTTTCTCTAATTCTTCGTTGATCGATAAATCCTTTTCTATGTAAACGCCTGTCACGGGCATGAACGCCTCGGGCTGGTAATAATCGTAGTAGGAAACAAAATATTCTACGGCATTGTTCGGAAAAAACTGCTTGAATTCCGAATACAACTGGGCTGCAAGTGTTTTGTTGTGTGCCAATACCAAAGTTGGCCGTTGCACTTTTTCAATCACATTGGCTGCCGTAAATGTCTTTCCGGAACCCGTGACACCCAATAAAGTCTGGAATTTTTCACCGTCGAAAATGCCTTGCGCCAGTTTTTCAATGGCTTGTGGCTGGTCGCCTTTGGGCTGGTAATCTGATACAACCTGAAATTTCATCTAAAAATATAAAGTTTTTGGACCACAAAGTTACAAAGGAAAGGCCTATAAAAAAGGTTAAACGAAACCTAAAATTTCCAGCTTTTGCGCTGGCTTTCAGATAAAAACGTCCAGGCTACAAAACGGCTTGATTTCTGTCCCTGAGCCATATTTACAGTTTTGATTTCGGCAGCATTGACTTTGTTCAGGATTTTATGGATGCCTGACAGATTTGATTCCTTCGATACCAAAGTCGTGAACCATAAAACCTGCATCGCATATTTAGCACTTTCGTAAATCATTTGCGTGATGAACCCCAGTTCGCCGCCTTCGCACCACAATTCGGCATTTTGTCCGCCAAAATTCAGCGCTGTAGATTTCTGCCCGTGGAGGTTGCTGTTCTTTCGAAGCGTACTTTTTGCAGCTTCTTCTGCCGAAGCATGAAATGGCGGATTGCAGATTGTAAATGCAAATTTGTCTTCCGGCAGGATAATATCTTTAAATATAAAACGCGGATTTAGCTGTTGCTGCAAACTGATTGCATCGTTTAGTTTCGGATTGGCTTCTATGATCGCGACAAAATTATTCAGCGCTTTTTCGTCGATATCTGTTGCAACAAAACTCCAGCCATAAACCGAATTTCCGATAATCGGATAAATGCCATTCGCGCCGGTTCCAATGTCGAGTCCGCAGGTTTCCTGACCTTCGGGAATCTGATTGTCATTGGCTGCAGCCAACAAATCGGCGATATGGTGGATGTAATCGGCCCGGCCGGGAATTGGCGGACAAAGGTAATTTTCGGGAATGTCCCAGTTTTCAATTCCGTAATCAGAAATCAGCAAGGCTTTGTTCAGCGCTTTTACCGCATTCGGATTGCTGAAATCTATCGTTTCAATCTGGTGTTCGTTGACTGCGGCAAAATTTTTGAGATCCGGGAAAGCGGAAATTAATTTCGCAAAATCATATCCGAAACGGTGCGGATTGCGCGGATGCAGATTGGTTTTTTCTGGGATCGGATTTGGTTTCATAATGCATTTTTCAGGTCAAAGATACGCAAACCATATTTGCAAAATCAGCGGTTGAAAATATCATTGATTTGGGCGTATTGCAGCAGCATAATCGTTTTGGCATCTTTAATTTCGCCCGATTTCACCATGTTCACAGCAGTTTCAAATGGCAATTCAAGCACTTCGATATTTTCCTGCTCTTCGTCGAGTCCGCCGCCTTCATCGACCTTCATGTCTTTGGTGTAAGCCGCAATAAAAAAGTGAATGATTTCAGTAACAGAACCCGGCGACATGTACACTTCGAAAATTTTCTCCGGATCCGAAATCTGGTAACCGGTTTCTTCCTCGGTTTCACGTCGGATGCAGTCTTCGGCATTGTCCTGGTCCAAAAGTCCGGCGCAGGCTTCGATCATCATTCCGGTTTCGTTTCCGTTGAGGTAAGTCGGAATGCGCAATTGACGCGTCAAAATGACCGTTTTGTTTTCTTTGTGGTAAAGTAAAATGGTTGCGCCGTTGCCACGATCGTATACTTCACGGCTTTGGGTTTCGGTTTTGCCGTCAGATTTTTCGAGTTGGTAAGTGATTTTTTTCAGGATGTACCAATTGTCGGAGAGCAACTTGGATTCGGTGATTTTGATTTTGTCAGGCATAGTTTTGATTGAGTTCCAAAGTTAACGGAATTATTCGGGATGAAATTGAATTCTTTTCCGGTTCTATAACGGTAAAATCAGAAAAAAATGTTAGAAAGTATTGGCTTCTGATTAAAAAACTTATTTTTATCCAATATTTGGAATTTGTACGCAATTTTAGGAAATTATGAGATCAATTTTGCTTTTTTGTCTGGTTTGTTTTTGTTCATCTGTTTTTGCCCAAGGCGAATTCATGAACAATTCTACCGCAATTCCGGCAAAAAGCATCGGGATTAAAAAAGAGACAAGTACGTCGTCAACCGTAAATTCGATTTATACGCCAAACGTGTACAATCCGGCGCCGGCAAAATCTCCATCTTCAGGAATAATTGGCGAAAATCCGGTCGATTTTTCAAAAAACACTGAATTCGCAAATCCCAATGAACGCTACGTTACCAAACTCAACCAAAAAGAAACGGGCGAAAATTACAAGGTTTTTCGTAAAAATCAATATTTGGGGGATTTCAAATCCAATTCTAAAACCGTCAGGATTATTTACCGTGATTTTGGCGAAGTCGACGGCGATGAAATTAAAATCCTTGTCAATGACCACATTGTTGCATCAAGGATTTATCTTGAAGGCAATTATCAAACCTTTCAACTCGACTTGATCAAGGGTTTCAACAAGATTGATTTTGAGGCGTTGAACCAGGGTTTATACGGACCAAACACTGCGCAGTTTCAGGTTTACGATGATAAGAATGAACTGATTTCGTCGAACCAATGGAACCTCGCTACCGGATTTAAAGCGACAATTATCATCTTCAAGGAATAATTTTCAGTTTTGCTTAATTATGAAAAAGATGTTTTCAAAATTTCGTTTTAAAGCCAGATATATTTTCCTCGGAATCGTGTTCTCGTATATCGTGATGTGCCAGTCCTGCATGACGATGCGTTTTTCGGAAAAGGAAACGACAACATATTTTGCTTCCGAAAAAATCGCTTACGCCAATAAAACCATGCAAATCGGTGAACACCAATTGCATTATCTTGAAACCGGAAATCCAGAATATCCAACATTGCTTTTTGTTCATGGATCGCCCGGAAGCTGGGATGCTTTTCGCCAATATCTCACCGACAGTTTGTTGCTTTCCAAATATAGGATGATCGCAATCGACCGTCCTGGTTTCGGTTACAGTGATTTTGGCGATGCCGAAAATTTGTACGTTCAAACAGAAATTATCGAATCTTTTATTGATAAAATAAACAATCAAAAACCCATTTCTTTGGTTGGACATTCACTCGGTGGCCCGGTCGTTGTCGAAATTGCAGCCGAAAAACCAGAACAATTTAAACATATTGTTGTTTTGGCTGGTTCGGTCGATCCCAACGCGGAAACGCCCGAAGTTTGGCGTTCGGTGATCAAAACCAAACCATTGCGGTATTTGATTCCGGGTGCGTTGCGTACGTCGAACGACGAATTGTGGTTGCTGAAATCGGACTTGTTCAAACTGCGGCCGAAGCTGAAAAACATCCGCGGCGACGTCACGATCATTCATGGTACAAAAGATCCATTGGTGCCTTACAGCAACGTTGCATTTATGAAAAAAGCATTCGTAAATGCGAAAAGTATCGACGTGATTCCGATCGAAAACGCCAATCATTTCATTCCGTGGGAACATTTCGAATTGATTCGTGATGTGCTGTACAACCTGAATTAATTATCGTTTCAGCGAAAAATGTCCCGTCAATGCAGTTCCGTTTTCAAAAATAATCTTGTACCAATAATCAGAAGCGGGCAGGGGTTTTCCATTGAACATTCCGTTCCATTTTGGGTTGGCGCTGGTGGTTGTTTTGAGCAGTTTTCCAAATTGGTCAAAGATATAAACTGTCGCATTGGGCATGAATGAAAGTCCGGAAATTTCGAAAAAATCATTAAATCCATCATTGTTTGGCGTAAAATATTTTGGAACGCGTACCAACACGAAATCTTGAAAATCTTCTCCACAAGTATTTTTCTCACGCACATACGCTGTGTGTTGTCCGCCTTCGACATTCGGGAAAATATTCGAATCCTGGTAGTAAATTCCGTCTACCGAATACTCGTAGTCACCTGTTTGCGAAATGGAAATGGTAACGGTTTCGTTTGTCGTATCAACAGTTGTTATTACCGGAATTTTCTTTTCACTAACAGTGAATGTTTTGGTAACCGAGCAGCCGGCATTGCTCGTGATAATTACGGTGTAGGTTCCGGCGGCGCCAACAGAAATGATTCTTGAAACTTCGGTTGTTGACCAAAGAAAATCAAAATCTGCATCGTTAAATCCGGCATCCAAATCTGTTGTTTTTGATTCACAGACAAAAGTTTCGGCATCGGTAGTGACAGGCTGCGGATTGATTGTCAGCGTTACTTTCGTTCTGGTGTTGCTTTTGCAATTCGTTCCGACATACGCCTCGGCATAATAACTTCCGGCAATTGTAGGAAGAAACGAATCGGAATTTGCCTGAACGATATTTCCACCAACTGCCGCGTCAAACCAGTCTACCGAATTTCCGGCAGCGGCGGTTACGGAAAGCGCGGGTATTGGATCGTTGCTGCAAATGGTTTTATCACCATTGTTGGTCGGTGCAACGGGTTTCGGAATGACAATAATGCTAAAAATATCGGAGAGCGTGAAGCAAAATGCATTGGCCAAATTGGCGATGTCCTGTGCCACTTTAACCCTGAAATAAGTTGTGGTTGTAATATTTGTTGGATTGTAAGCCAATGATGTTTCGCCTGCAATGTCTGCCCACGTTACGTTATCCGCGCTTTGCTGCCATTGGAAAACATGTGGATTTGAATTGATTATAATGCTCAAATTGGCGTTGTTCATCGGCGTAATATCGCTGCAAGCCGTGTAAGTAGTTCCGGAAGCCAGAGGCGAACTGATCGTTGTTACATCGCCGCACGAACGGAACATGATGTCGTCAATCGCAAGATCGTTTCCGCAACCGCCGGCGCCATTGTTTTTCATTTTCAAAACCACAGCTGTTTGTCCGGGTAAGGTGGTAAAAGTCAACCCGAATTGCTGCCAGTTGATGTTTGCCGAAGCTTGAATCGGATCGGTTCCGCCTGATTTTAAAAGTGTGGTTTCAGAAGCGTCCCAGATCTCAAAAGTCACGTCGATTGGAATGCTGTTGCTGTTGCAGGCGTCTGAAGCGGCATTGGACAAATTCAAAACCCAGGCAGAAAATTCAAAAGTGGTATTGACGCAAAGTCCGCTGACGGTTCGTTTGTAAAATTCCCCGGTTGAAAAACTCGCATTGACAATTAAAGATTTTCCGTTTGTTCCGTCGGGCTGGTTGTCGGGCGTGTGATCGGTCGTGCTATGCCAGGATTGGTAAAAGTTTGTCCTGTATGACAAAGTATAATCTCCGTCGTCTGGAACGCCGGTAGTGTAAGAATATGAGGTAACTCCCGCTGGCAACGGCGGTCCAAAATTGGTTCCGCTACCAAAATTTTCAAAAAAGATTGGCGCGCCTTTACTGCCATTACAAAAACCGAGTTGGCCGTAAGTAAAACTTGTAATCAGCAGAAATGAGATCAGGGAAAGTATTGTTTTCAATGGATTTTGCGAATGAGATTCTGAAAGTAACGAAAAAAAATGATTGCGATTTATTTCCGGTCGAATTATTCCGGATACCTTAAATCTGTTATAAAAAAAGACGGCCGTTACAGCCGTCTTTCTGTTTTTGTATTTGTGAAAATTATACCAGTTTGGCCAATGCTGCATTCAGCGTTTCGCTTGGTCGCATTGCCTTATCTGTCAATCCAAAATCAGGTTTGTAATAACCACCGATTTCCTGTTTTTTGCCTTGGGAACCGATAAGTTCCTCATTTATTTTTGATTCGTTTTCCGTGAGTTCTTTGGCGATTTCAGTGAACGTCTCTTTCAACTCAGCATCTTTGTCCTGAGCAGCCAAGGCCTGAGCCCAATACAATGCCAGGTAAAAATGAGAACCACGGTTGTCAATTTCGCCTACTTTTCTTGCAGGGGATTTGTCCGTTTCAAGAAATTTTTCTGTCGCGGCGTCTAAAGTTTCGGACAACACCAAAGCTTTCGAATTGTTTAATGTTTGTCCCAAATGTTCCAAAGAAACGCCCAATGCTAAAAATTCGCCTAAAGAATCCCAACGCAAATATCCTTCTTCGATAAATTGCTCCACGTGTTTTGGCGCAGAACCTCCGGCTCCGGTTTCAAACAATCCACCGCCGTTCATCAGTGGAACGATCGAGAGCATTTTTGCAGAAGTTCCGAGTTCGAGAATCGGGAACAAATCGGTTAAATAATCACGCAACACATTTCCGGTAACCGAAATCGTGTCTTTTCCATCTTTAATTCGCTCAAGCGAAAATTGTGTTGCCGCGATCGGATTAAGGATTTGGATATCCAACCCGTTTGTATCGTGGTCTTTTAAATATAAATTGACTTTTTCGATCAGGTTTCTGTCGTGCGCACGGTTTTCATCCAACCAGAAAACGGCCGGCGTATCCGACAATTTCGCACGGTTTACAGCCAGTTTCACCCAATCCTGAATCGGACCGTCTTTCACTTGGCACATTCTGAAAATGTCCCCTTTTTGAACTTTTTGTTCCATTAAAGTGTCGCCGTTTGCATCGATTACTTTTACTGATCCGTCAGCGTCCATCTGAAACGTTTTGTCGTGCGATCCGTATTCTTCCGCAGCCTGAGCCATCAATCCGACGTTTGGCACACTTCCCATTGTTTTTGGGTCGAAAGCGCCGTGTTTTTTACAGAAATCAATCGTAGCTACGTAAACGCCAGCGTAAGAACGGTCCGGAATGATCGCTTTGGTATCTTGACCTTTTCCTTCTTTGTTCCACATTTGGCCTGAAGTACGGATCATTGCCGGCATCGAAGCATCGACAATCACATCAGACGGAACGTGTAGATTCGTAATTCCTTTGTCGGAATTTACCATAGCAACGGCCGGACTGTTGGCGTAAACGTCATGAATAGCCGCTTCAATTTCCGCTTGTTTCGGATGTCCTGCAATTTTAGCATATACATCTCCAAAACCGTTTTTGGTGTTCACGCCAAGTTCTTTGAACAAATCGGCATATTTTTCGAAAACATCCGCAAAAAAAACATCAACGATGGCTCCGAAAATAATCGGATCGGATACTTTCATCATCGTCGCTTTCAAATGCACAGAGAATAAAACGCCTTTTGATTTCGCATCAGCGATTTGTTCGGAGATGAATTTTTTCAGCGAATTTACACTTAAAACCGCGCTGTCAATGATTTCGCCTGCTTTTAGAGGCGCGTTGTCTTTTAATATTTTAGAAGTTCCGTCGGCAGACGTAAACTCAATTTTGAATGTAGTCGCATCCGAAACCACAACCGATTTTTCGCTTCCGTAAAAATCGCCTTCGGTCATGCTGGAAACATGTGTTTTCGAATCCGGGCTCCAGGCGCCCATGCTGTGCGGGTGTTTTTTTGCGTAATTTTTAACGGCTTTCGGTGCGCGTCTGTCGGAGTTTCCTTCACGAAGTACCGGATTTACAGCTGATCCCAAAACTTTTGCAAATTTGGCTTTGATCGCTTTTTCTTCATCCGTTTGCGGATTTTCCTGAAATTCGGGAATTTTATAACCCAATCGCTGCAATTCGGCAATCACTTCTTTCAATTGCGGAACCGAGGCTGAAATGTTTGGCAACTTGATAATATTCGCTTCAGGCGTAGTGGCCAATTTTCCGAGTTCGGCAAGATCGTCGTTGATTTTCTGATCTTCGGTAAGAAAATCTGCAAAGTTTGCGATAATCCTTCCGGCAAGTGAAATGTCACGGGTTTCGACCGAAATTCCGGCCGGTGCGGTAAATGATTTGACTATTGGTAAAAAAGAATGCGTGGCTAACATCGGCGCTTCGTCCGTAATCGTATAAAAAATTTTTGCTTTTGACATTGTAGAAGTTTGTTTGATCTGTGTTTGTGTAAGGATTACAAATATAATAAAACTCGCCTGTTTTTTCCGAGTTAAAAATCAACGAAATCGTTTGATTTAAAGATATGGCAATGAGATTGTGAAATTCTGATAAATTCGTAATGATATCATTGGATACTGACAAATCAAAAAAAATCCCGGACTAAATAAATAGTTCGGGATTTTAAAAAATGTCGATAACGAATTATCTTCTTTTATCTCTGATTTTCGCTTTTTTACCTGTAAGTTCTCTGAAGTAGAAAATTCGAGCCCTGCGAACGTGTCCTTTTTTGTTGATTTCAACTTTTTGCAAAGCTGGCAAATTCACTGGGAAAATACGCTCTACACCAATAGCACCAGACATTTTACGAATTGTAAAAGTTTCAGTGTTTCCAGAACCTCTTCTTTGGATTACTACACCTTTGAAGAACTGTGTTCTTGTTTTTTCGCCCTCTTTAATTTCGTAATAAACTGTGATGGTATCTCCAGCTCCGAATTCAGGGAAATCTTTTTTTGTAACCAATTCGTTTTGAACGAATTTCATTAAATCTGCCATGATAATTTTTTTAATTATGGTTTTAAACCAGAGCAACATTCGCGGATTTCGCCAGAGGTTGGTCTAATGTGGGCGCAAAGATAGAAATTAATTGATAATTGACAATTAATAATTGATAATTTTTGTTTGGCGTAAGTAGCTCATTATTAATTATTCATTTAGAAGGTCTGGACGTCGCGTTTTCGTATGCGCATAAGCCATATCTTCTCTCCACTTTTCAATTTTCGCCGCATGGCCGCTCGTTAAAACATCGGGAACTTTCCAGCCTTTGTATTCTGCAGGACGCGTGTAAATTGGCCCGGATAATAAATTGTCCTGGAAACTGTCGGTCAGCGCAGAAGTTTCATCGCTTAAAACGCCAGGAATCAGCCTGATTAAAGCATCAGACAACACCAAAGCGCCCAATTCTCCACCGCTCAAAACATAATCGCCAATCGAAATTTCCTTGGTAATGAAATGGTCGCGCACACGTTGGTCCACACCTTTATAATGTCCGCACAAAATGATAATGTTTTCAAGCATCGACATTGTATTGGCCATTTTCTGATTCAAAGTTTCTCCGTCGGGTGACATATAAATGATCTCGTCGTATTCGCGCTCGCTTTTGAGTTTCGCAATACAATCGTCAATCGGCTGGATCATCATCACCATGCCCGCGCCACCGCCAAACTGGTAATCGTCTACGCTTTTTTGCCTGTTCGTCGTATAATCGCGCAAATTGTGAAAATGCACCTCGACCAAGCCTTTGTCAATGGCGCGTTTCATGATCGAAGCCTCAAACGGGCTCCTCAGCAATTCGGGTAAAACGGTAATGATGTCTATTCTCATAAAGTAGCTGGGTGGCTGAGTACCTAAGTAGCTGAGCAGTTAAAACCGCAAAGTTACAAAGCCGGCCTAATTATTAATTATTAATTATCAATTATTAATTGAATTAGGAGCTATTTCCCGCTTTCCGTTACAATTTTTTATGCTCCCGAAGCGTCGGGATATTGCATAAAAGGATTTCCGCTGCTCCCGAAGCTTCGGGACGGGCAAGGCCAAGCCGTAAATGAGGAACTAAATCAATGTTCCAATTTCCAAACCGAAATAATTTCCTTAAATTTGTTCCTCAAATTAAAAAAACAAACCATGGAAAACGGAATATACGCCAAATTCAACACGCCAAAAGGCGCGATTTTGGTAAAACTCACCCACGATAAAACACCGGGAACCGTAGGAAACTTCGTCGCACTTGCCGAAGGAAACCTTGAAAACAAAGCAATACCACAAGGACAGCCGTTCTTCAACGGATTAAAATTCCACCGCGTCATTCCTGACTTTATGATCCAGGGTGGCGATCCACAAGGAACAGGAACCGGCGGCCCGGGTTACAAATTCGACGACGAATTCCATCCAGAACTAAACCACGATACGCCGGGCGTTTTGTCTATGGCAAACTCCGGTCCCGGAAGCAACGGATCGCAATTTTTCATCACACACATTGCGACGCCTTGGCTTGACCAAAAACACACGGTTTTCGGAAATGTAGTCGAAGGCCAGGATGTGGTCGATGCGATCGCACAGGGCGATACCATGGATTCTGTTGAAATCATCCGCGTAGGCGAAGAAGCTGAAAAATGGAATGCCGTTGAAGCTTTCCGTATTTTCGAAGGGTCACGCGCAAAACGCGAAGCTGCCGAAAGAGCAGGTGCAGAAGCTGAAATGGACAAACTTGCTGCAGGTTTTGAAAGAACCGAAAGTGGTTTGCGTTACCAAATGATCCAAAAGGGAAACGGTAAAAAAGCCGAAAATGGCAAAACGGTTTCCGTGCATTATTCAGGTTCATTGCCAAACGGAAAAGTATTCGACTCCTCATACACCAGAAAAAAACCAATCGAATTTCCACTCGGACGCGGAAATGTGATCGAAGGCTGGGATGAAGGAATTGCTTTGTTGCAGGTTGGTGACAAAGCGCGTTTCGTAATTCCGTCACATCTGGGTTATGGCGCGCAAGGTGCTGGAGGCGTCATTCCGCCAAACGCGACTTTGATTTTCGATGTAGAATTAATGGACGTGAAATAATTATATGAAATTACAATTAATTGTCGCCCTGGCATTGGCTGCAGCGATTTATTCGTGCACCGCTCCAAAAGTTGCCGTAACTGCCATGCAGCCAAATACGGTACAAGTTCCGCCGAAGATTGTGGAAACAAATGAACCGAACGAAGTGGTCGTTTCAGCGTTGGAAGAAGGCAAAGCGCTCAATGAAAAACATTGTGCCAATTGCCACAGTTTGTTTGCGCCTAAAGATTTCAAAGCCGAACAATGGCCGACAATTATAAAAAGAATGCAGAAAAAAGCCCGTATCGACGACTCGCAAACGGCGCTGATCCAAAATTACATTCTCTCAGAACTTTAATTTTGGCATAATAAACAAAAAAGCACTCCGTTAAAAGAGTGCTTTTTTTTGGACCAGATTTTTCAACTATAATCAGTTTACTGTAAAACCATCTGGTAAAACTGCGCCTTTCTTCACTACAATAATTCCATCTTTAACGGTATAAAGCGGCGTGTTGGTATCTTCCAGATGTGCGCCGCCAATGAGTTGCACATCATTTCCGATGCGGCAATTTTTGTCAACGATCGTGTGGTTGATGTTGCATCTCTCGCCAATGCCAATGTTGATCACGTGATTTGAATAATTCGTGCTGATTTCCTCCAAATTCTGATAGAAATCATTTCCCATCAGATACGAATTGGCAACCGACGAACCTTTTCCGATTCGGCTTCTGATCCCAACAACACAATGTTCAATGTGCGCCGAATCAATAATACAACCTTCGGCAATTACGGATCGGTCGAAAGTCGATGCGCCCGATATTTTCGATGGCGGCAAAACACGCGCACGGGTATAAATTTTACTCGAATTGTCAAATAAATTGAACTTCGGAATTTCATCGGTCAGGCCTAAATTGGCTTCGAAAAATGAATCGATGTTTCCGATATCGGTCCAATACCCTTCATATTGGTAACTCAAAATACGCCTGTTTCCAATAGCCTGCGGAATGATTTCTTTCCCAAAATCTTTAGTGTCCGGATTCGACATCAATTCGACGAGCAAATCGCGGTTGAAGATGTAAATTCCCATCGAAGCCAGGTAAATTTTGCCTTCTTCTTTCATTTCATCGCTCACTTCCGAGGTCCAATCCTGAAGCAAACTCTGGTGCGGTTTCTCAATAAATGATGTGATGAAGTTTTCAGAATTGGTTTTTAGTATCCCAAATTCCGGTGCTTCCTTGGCAGAAACCGGCAAAGTCGCGATCGAGATATCCGCGCCGCTGTTGTGGTGCGCTTCGATCATGTGGTTAAAATCCATTTGGTACAACTGGTCGCCCGAAAGAATCAATGCATAATCAAACTCGTGGTTCATAAAATGCTGCATGCATTGACGTACCGCATCGGCTGTTCCCTGAAACCAGGTCGGATTTTCGGGCGTTTGTTCCGCTGCAAGTATGTCGACAAAAGCATTGCTGAAATGGCTGAAATGGTAAGTGTTTTTGATGTGTTGGTTCAACGAGGCCGAGTTGAACTGCGTGAGCACAAACATTCTTTTGATATCCGAATTGATGCAATTTGAGATCGGAATGTCAACCAATCGGTATTTCCCTGCGATCGGCACGGCAGGTTTGGAGCGGCTTTCAGTTAACGGCGCTAATCTCGAACCTTGTCCGCCACCGAGGATGATGGCTAAAGTGGTTTTGTTCATAATATTATTTTATTATCGATTGGTATAGTTGGATGTATTTTTCTGCGGCTTTATCCCACGAATGGTCGATTTTCATGTCGGTTTCACGAACCGAATCAAATTTTGCTTTGTCGTTATACAGATCGATTCCGCGTGTAATGGAGTGATTGACATCGTAAACGCTGGTGTTGTCGTGGCAAATGCCAAAACCGCCTTCGCCAACATCGATCACGGTATCTTTGAGTCCGCCCGTTCTTCGCACAATTGGAACGGTTCCATAACGCAAAGCATACATTTGGTTGAGTCCGCAAGGTTCTACACGCGATGGCATCAGTAAAAAATCTGCGCCGGCATAAACTATATGCGCGAGTTTTTCATTGTAACCGATATACACGTTATAATTTCCCGAATGGTATTTCAGACTTTCAAGCGCATTTTCAACATTCGGATCACCCGATCCAAGGATCAGAATATTGATTTCTTCCGGATTGTAATTCAATGCAACATTGCAAATCTCAGGAAGCAAATCAGCACCTTTTTCGCCAACGAGCCTTCCGATAAACGTAAACAAAGGTTTGGCCGGATCGAGGTTGAATTGTTCGCACAGGAATTTTTTATTGGCCGCTTTTCCTTTTTTGAAATTTTCAAAGGCATAATTTGTTTGGAGCATTGAATCGGTATTCGGATCCCAGACTTCAGTGTCGATTCCGTTCAAAATTCCGATCGATTTTGGGCGTTCAGATCTTAATAAACTTTCGAGTCCGTTTGCATTATCGCTGATTTCGTCGAGATAACTCGGGGAAACCGTGGTCACTTTCCACGCACATTTGATGGCCGCCGCCAATGGATTGATGACGCCGTTCCATTCGAGGAAACCGCGTGCAAAATAATCGAAATCGGGCAAATAATGCACTTTATCAAATCCAAACCAGCCCTGATATTGTCCGTTGTGGATCGTTAAAACTGTTGGCGTCGCTTTTAAATTCTGGTAATTGTGGCAAAACTGCACCATAAACGGAACCAACCCGGTATGATGGTCGTGACAATGGATGAGATCTGGTTTCTGGTTGGTTTCGGTCAGCCAATTCAAAAATGCAATCTGGAATGCGGTAAAACGTTCGGTGTCGTCTTCATACGAATAAACATTTGGACGGTCGAACAATTCCGCAATCGCAATCAGGTACAACTCAAATCCAAGTTTATTGGTCTGTTCCCTTAAAACCGAGTACGAGAAAATGAAACTTCCGAGCCTGAGTTTTCCATTGTGTACAGTTTCAAACTCATTTTCATTGGTAAATTTATTGGCGTAACCCGGAACTACGACTTTGGCATTGTGGCCGAGTTTGTTCTGGTATTTTGGCAACGCACCAACGACATCCGCGAGTCCGCCCACTTTGGCAACTGGATAACATTCGGCGCTGATGTGAAATAATTCCATGTTGATTTTATTTAATTGGATTTCCATTTGATGTCGCAGCCCTGACTTTGTTTTTGCGAAACCGCCATTGTCCGGTTGTAGATCACGGCGTCAATTGCGGAACGCAGGTCATTTCCACTCAGTGGAATATTGTTTCCCGGCCGCGAATCATCGAGTTGGCCGTGGTAAAAAAGTTTGTCCTGTCCGTCAAAAAGAAAAAAGTCAGGCGTGCATGTGGCTTCAAATGCATGAGCAACTTCCTGGCTTTCGTCGTATAAATAGGGAAAATCGATTTTGTTTTGGAAAGCGAATTCTGTCATCAATTCGGGGGAATCCTGAGGATATTCACCAACATCATTGCTTGAAATGGCAAGAATTCCCATTCCCTGAACCCTGTAATCATTGGCGATTTTTAAAATTTCATCAAGCACATGATGCACGAAAGGGCAGTGGTTGCAAATGGAAATCACCAGCGTGGCTTTGCTGCCTTTCAACTCGTCATAACTGTAATGGTAATTGGAATTGGTGTCTTTCAATCGGAAGGCTGGAGCCGGAGTTCCAAGCTGTAACATATTTGAAAGCGTGTTTGCCATTTTTGAATGAAATTTCTCCCACAATTTACGATAAAAATCGGTTAAAAAAAATTACATGCAAACGTTTGCGTTTAATTTAACGCTGCGGTAAACAAGCAAAAATCCGGAAGTCATCAGTATGATAATTTCCGGATTTGAATGTTGTTATGATTTCAGAAATTCAACCAGATCTTTGTTGAGTTTTTCCTTTTCGGTGTAAAATAAGCCGTGCGGCGCGCCTTCGTAAACCACATACCTGCAATCGGGAATCAGTTTGGCTGCTTTGTGTGAAGAGATTTCGATTGGAACCGTTTTGTCTGCATCGCCGTGGATAATCAATGTTGGTACATTTACGGTTACCATTTCTTCGCGGAAATCGGTTGTCGAAAATGAATTGGCACACTCTAAAGTCGCGCGCGGCGATGCAAATGCGCATAACATTCTGTAATATTCCAATAATGGCGTGCTGAGCGGTTTGCTGAGTAAGCCAACATTGAAGAATTGTTTTCCAAAATTATCCAGAAAACCGATTCTGTCTTCACGGATTTGTTTGGCCATTTCTTCATTTTTCTCGGCAGGAACACCTTCCGGATTGTCTTCTGTTTGTAAAAGGAAAGGCGCGACTGAAGAAACCAAAACCGCTTTGGAAACATTCTCGCCGCCGTGTCTGCTAAAATAACGAACCACTTCGCCGCCGCCCATCGAAAAACCAACAAGCGCCACGTCAGACAATTGGAGTTGGTCAATAATCGCTTTCAGATCGTCGGCCAGGGTGTCGTAGTCATAACCATCCCAAGGCTGGGCCGATTTTCCAAAACCGCGTCGGTCGTACGTAATAACCCTGAAATTGTTGTTGACCAAATGTTCGATCTGATATTCCCACATTTCGTTCGACAATGGCCAGCCGTGAATCAAAATGACCGGATCGCCGGAACCGTAATCACGGATTCGGAGGTACACATTTGGTGCTGATTCTATATATTCGGCTTTTGCGGCAGCCTGTTCCGGATAATTTCCTGAAGTAAGATTGTTTTCCATTTTGATGTTTTAAGTTGTGAATTGGCATTCGCTACGACACAATTAATTATATTTGGAAATCGTAAAAATGCACTATCAAAGTTGGAATTCTTACAAAAAAAATCCATTACAGGATTTTAAAAAATCGTTGTACAATTTAAAAAGCTGATTATGGATCTGAGTTGGGCCGAATTTGAAAGGGTGGAAATGCGTGTCGGAACAATTACCGAAGCCAGGGATTTTCCGGAAGCGCGAAAACCTGCTTATCAATTAACGGTGGATTTTGGAAGTGAAATTGGATTCAGAAAAACCTCGGCGCAAATCACGAAACGTTACCAAATTGAAGATTTATTGGGCAAACAAATCGTTGCGGTTGTCAATTTTCCGAAGAAACAAATCGGGAAATTCATGAGCGAATGCCTGGTTTTGGGCGCTGTCGGAAATGAAGGTGATGTCATTTTGCTGAATCCTGATTTTAAAGTAGAAAACGGACTTCGGATCGGATAATTATCTGACAAATAACCGCGTGTCGAATGCGAAAGGCTCAATTTTCTCTATTGTGACATTTTTAAAATCGGAATGATCCGGATTAAGAAGAAAATTGAATTCGCCCTGAACAACCGCGGAAGGAACTTTTAATGCCACAAATTTACCTTCATCAATAAATTTGTCGCCAATTTCCTGCGTCGAATGGGAATGCGGAATGGATTTCCAGTCTGTTGGCAAATCGGTAATCTCCAGTTCGGGAATGATCGTGTGTTCGGGAATTTTAATCAGTGTGATTTCATAATCTTCCGGAATATTTCCAAGTGGCGTATGTACGGCAATTTCGGCGGTGCACAAAGCACGGGAATCACTGGTGTATAAGATCGCGACACCTTTGCTGTTCCATCGGCCACCAAATTTTTCGGCACCTTTTCCGCTAAGGTCTTTGGAATGTTTGGATTTGCTGAGGCGGAAAACGATCATGCCAACACGCCGTATTCAATTCTTCCCAATTCATCTTTGAGCAAATTGATGCCAAAAGAGCTGTCGAAAAGATCTTTAGGTTTGATGCTTCCGAGCGCAACATTTTCGGCGGTAAGCCAATTGTTGAATTTTTCTCCGGAACCAAAAACGTCAGTCCCTTTTTTGTAAAGCAGTGCAATTTCGAGGATTTTTTCAGATTGTAAAGAATCGAAAGTTTTTTTCTCGCGTTTGTAGCGTTGCATCGTACGTTCTGAAAGGTGTAAAAACGTTGACCATTCGTTGATGCTAAACGGACCTTTATTCGCAAAATTGAAAAAAGCATTGAATTTTACGCCTTGTCTTACGACTTCAATAATCGATAAAACGTCTTTGTCATCTGCAGAATTGTAACCGCTTGCGTTGCCTAAAATGTCTAGAGTTGTCATAGCCGGAAGTATTTGACTGTAAAGATAATGCAAATTGTCGTTAAAAATACGACAGTTGTCATTTTTTAACAAGGCACAAAAAAACCGGTGACTTTTCAGTTCCGGATTTTCCTTTTGTATTCTATTAAATATCGTCAAAACTGATATCCGTAAAAGCCGCAATGGCCGGGCCGGTTTCTTCCGTTTTATCAAAATATTGCTCTTTCTTGAAATCTTTCTGGTGTCTTTCAGAAATTACTTCTTCGCCTTTGTGGTTTAAAACATACGAAGTCATGTCTTCCAGGATTTCTGTAAATGCGGTAAAATCTTCTTTGTACAGGTAAATTTTGTGCTTTTTGAAATGATACGAACCGTCTTCTTCGGTGAATTTTTTGCTTTCAGTAATCGTAATGTAGTAATCATCGGCTTTGGTCGCCCTGACATCAAAAAAATATGTTCTTCTTCCGGCTCTTAAAACTTTAGAAAAGATCTCCTCTTTTTCTAACATATCATGTTCTCTCATCCTGATTTCAATTAAGTGGTCGTTAATTTACCTTTCAAAAGTGGTAAAAAATGTAATATAAACCAACAATTACGACAATTCTTTTTCCGAAAGTTGTTTTAAAAATAACTCCTTATAATACCCTTCCTGATTTACCAATTGATTATGAGAACCTTGCTGAATGATTTCGCCATGGTCTAAAATGATGATCTTATCAGCGTTTTTAGCCGAGGAAACCCTGTGGCTGACAATGATCGTGGTTTTGTCTCGGCAAAATGCGAGCAGGTTGTTCAGTATCGTTTCTTCGGTTTCGGTATCAACCGCCGACAAACAGTCGTCCAGCAACAATATTTCCGGATCTTTCACAACAGCACGTGCGATAGAAACCCGTTGTTTTTGTCCGCCTGACAGCGTAATGCCGCGTTCGCCAAGTATGGTTTCGTATTGCAAATTGAAATTGACGATATTGTCGTGAACCACCGATAGTTTGGCTGCAGCGATCACTTCCTCTTCGGTCGCGTCTTCCTTCCCGAATTTGATGTTGTTTTTGATCGAATCGGAAAATAAAAATGCGTCCTGCGGCACAATCCCAATGCTGTTGCGCAGATCAAAAAGATTGATTTTGTCAATTGGTTTTCCGTCAATCAGGATTTCGCCGTTTGTCGTATCGTACAATCGGCTGATCAGCGATAAAATACTCGATTTTCCGGAACCTGTTTTTCCAAGAATGGCCAGCGTTTCGCCTTTATGAACTTCGAAAGAAATGTTTTTTAAGGCTTCAATATTCGTGTCATCGTATGTAAAACTGACGTTTCTAAAGTCAATTGCGCCTTTAATGTCAGTGTTTTCAGAAGTTTTATTCTGGATGTCCGGCTGGATTTTAAGGAATTCGTTGATTCGTTTCTGTGATGCTTCGGCTTCCTGGACCATTGATGAAATCCATCCCAATGAAGCGACCGGCCAGGTTAATTTGTTTACATATAAAATAAATTCCGCGATAGTACCAATGCTTTTGATGCTGCCATTTATGTACATCATTCCGCCGACATAAATAACGACCAGGTTGCTGATTCCGATCAGTGCGATCATCAAAGGCCCGAAAAGCGACTGTACTTTTGCGAGACTCATGCTTTTTTGTTTGCTTTCCAATGAAAGGTCGTGCATGTTTTTTTGGTGCTGTTCTTCAAGAGAATAGGCTTTGATCACTCGGATTCCTGAAAAGATTTCCTGTGTAAAACTTGAAACTTTCGATAAATACTGTTGGAAAACCGTACTTCTTTTATTGATTTCCTGGCTTAACTTAAAAATCGTGTACGAAAGCAATGGCAGTGGAAGCAAGGTGTAAATCGTCAATTCGATCGATACATTGCACATATACATGATCACGATGATAAATGAAATGATGGTGTTGATTGCGTACATGACCGCTGGACCAACATACATGCGGACTTTTCCAACGTCTTCGCTGATTCGGTTCATCAAATCACCAGTTCGGTTCTGCTTGTAGAAATTTTGGGAAAGGTTTTCATATTGGCGAAAAACTTCATTTTTGAGGTCAAATTCAACGTGGCGCGACATGACGATTAAAGTCTGGCGCATTAAAAAAGTCAGGAAACCGGCGACAAGCGTGGTTAAAATGATGAGTAAAATGTTGTGCATCAATTCGGTTCGGATCACTTCTTCGCTCACCGTGCCGTTTTTTACGTGGTTTTCAATCGCTGTAAACGATTCGCTGATCAGTTTCGGAGTGAACAAAGAAAAGATCTGGGCGACGATTGTAGTGAGAATACCAAACAAAAAATGGTATTTGTATTTGGCGAAATATTTATTTAAATATTGTAATTCTTTCATCTTTTTAGCAGAAAATTCGATTTAATTTTTTAAAATCGGTTAAAATTGGCGTATAAATATAATTTTAGAAAATAGCTCTTAAAAATCATTTTATTAATGAATTGCTAATTTATAATAAATTGGGTGCGATATTCTGAATTTTATCATAATTTTGCAGAGTCTTTTTGATAAAGTCGCAACAACTAAAATTAAAATTATGACTACAGAACTCATCACAGCGAAAGAGCTTCACAAAATAGATCCGGTATTCGGACAACTGTCTTTTGACAACCACGAACAGATCGTTTTTTGCAACGACAAAGATACTGGATTAAAAGCAATAATCGGAATTCACAACACAGTTTTAGGACCTGCTTTGGGCGGAACCAGAATGTGGAAATACAATAACGAATGGGAAGCACTTAACGATGTTTTGAGACTGTCTCGCGGAATGACTTACAAATCGGCAATTTCAGGATTGAATCTTGGCGGCGGAAAAGCGGTTATCATCGGAGATTCAAAAATTGATAAAACACCTGAAATGATTACCAAATTCGGGGAATATGTCAATTCGCTCAGCGGAAGATACATCACAGCCGAAGATGTTGGTACGACGACTGAAGACATGGACCGCATCAACGACGTGACCAAATTCGTAACCGGAATTTCAGAATCGCGCGGCGGATCAGGAAATCCTTCTCCAGTGACTGCTTACGGTGTTTACATGGGAATGAAAGCGGCTGCGAAATACCAATTTGGAACAGACAAACTCGAAGGTAAAAAAATATTGGTTCAGGGAATCGGGCACGTAGGCGAAACTTTGGTTGATTATTTAACGAAAGAAGGCGCATTGGTACAAATCACCGACATCAATGAAACCAAAGTGGCTGAAGTAAGCAAAAAATACGGCGCGCAAATTTTTACTGGTTCCGATTTGTATTCTGCCGATGTTGACATTTACGCACCTTGCGCACTCGGAGCGACGGTAAATGACGAAACAATCCACAGGCTAAAAGCACGCGTAATCGCCGGAGCTGCAAACAACCAATTGGCAAATGAGCAGGTTCACGGAAAGATTTTGAAGGACAAAGGCATTCTTTATGCGCCTGATTTCCTAATTAACGCTGGCGGAATCATCAATGTTTATGCAGAAATTGTAGGTTATGATTCGGCTGAAGCGATGAGACGAACTGAAAATATCTACAATACCACCTTGGATATCTTCAATTTAGCAGAAGTGAATGGTTTGACAACCTATCAGGCGGCGTTGCAAATGGCTGAAAAGCGCATTGCCGACAAGAAAAAAGAAAACGCTAAATAATTTAGCTTTTAAATATTATTACTATTTTTGCGGAGCGAAAGATTTTCTTTCGCTCCTTTAATTTTAAAAAGTTCTTACGAAGTGTTAAACAGACGACATATCCGTGTTAAGGTGATGCAATCCATTTACGCCATGCATCAAAATGGTTCAGACAGTATTGAAAAAGAAGAAAAGTTTTTGCTTTTTAGTATTGAGAACATTCTGGATTTATATCTTATCATGCTTTCCGCACTGATTGAAATCAGAAAAAAAGAAGTCGTATTTCTCGAAAAATCTGCAGAAAAACACCTCGCAACCAAAGAAGAACGCGATCCAAACAAAAAATTTGTCAACAATGCCATTTTCGATTTGCTCGAAGAGAACAATTCGTTAAGTGTCGCGCTTGAAACCAGAAATATCAACAATTGGTCTGAAAATGACGATTATATTTTGTTGTTGCTCGCTGCGATCAAAGAAAGCGAATTGTACGAAAATTACATGGCCAACGACAAAAATACGTTCGAAGAAGACAAGAATTTTATCGTCGATGTTTTTACCGAACTGATTGCGCCGAACGAAAAACTCTACGATTATCTCGAAGACCACAAACTTACGTGGATTGATGATATTCCGATGGTGAACACTCAAATCGTGAAACAGCTTAAAGGATTAAAATCGGCTACAGACGATAGTTTGCGTGTACCGAAATTATACAAAGACACCGAAGACCGCGAATATGTATCCAATTTATTCCGCAAAACCGTACTCAACGAAGCCGATCTTGCAAAGGAATTTATCGATAAAACGCCAAACTGGGACGTAGAACGTATCGCCGAAATCGATACCATTATCCTGAAAATGGCCATTTGTGAATTCCTGAAATTTCCATCGATTCCGGTAAAAGTTACGATCAACGAGTACCTCGAAATTGCAAAGGAATATTCCACGCCAAAAAGCAGCATTTTCATCAACGGAATTCTAGACAATCTCGTTAAAGAACTGACCTTAAGTAAAAAATTAGTCAAAACCGGAAGGGGTTTGATGTAAATTAAAACAAACAATCATGATTAAAAAAATCTTTTTTTTATGTGCTGTCGGAACGCTCGTTCTTGCGGGTTCTTGCAAAAAACAGGACGCTGCCGCAGAAAATATGCCGACACCAAACCAGGAGCAAACGGCTGAACAGGTTCCAATGCCAGAAACCGCCACGCCGCCAGCTGATGGAAAATATCCGGTAATGGAATTTGAAAAAACCGAACACGATTTCGGTACGATCAACCAGGGCGATAAAGTGGTTTACACATTCAATTTCAAAAATACCGGCGCCGCAGATTTGCTGATCGCCAATGCTGTTGGTTCTTGCGGATGCACCGTTCCCGAATATCCGAAAGAAGCCATCAAACCTGGCGAATCAGGGAAAATGAAAGTGTCTTTCAACTCTGAAGGAAAATCTGGCCAACAGCAAAAAACCGTCACGATCACGGCAAATACGGTATCCGGAAAAGAAACCTTAACAATCAAAGCAGCAATAACACCTAAAGCAGGACAATAATATTATGGAACAATTACAACAATTTGCACCGTTTTTACTGATGTTCGTCGTGATCTATTTCTTCATGATCCGCCCACAACAGAAAAGAGCCAAAAACGAAAAAGAATTTGAAAGCACGTTAAAAGTGGGCGACAGGATCGTAACCAAAAGCGGCATTCACGGCAAAATCGCCGAATTGGCTGAAACGACAGTGGTTATCGAAACGATGTCAGGAAAATTGAAAATGGAACGTTCAGCGATTTCATTGGAATTGAGCCAGGTTTTGAACAAAAAGGCTGTTAATTAATAATTTACAATTAATAATTAATAACGAAAAAAGCTGTTGACTTGTCAACAGCTTTTTTTTACGCATACATGGAATACTTAATTATCTCAATTAATCAGTTTTTCGCTTATTTTTTTTTATCTTTTTTTGGCTTTTTGGTCGATGGTTTTAATATCTCCGGATTTGTAAAATCAGTCGTGGCGGTCAATTGCGCAATCTTTACAATGACGTCGATTGCTTTTTGCATGCTTTCTACCGGAACATATTCATATTTTCCGTGGAAATTGTGCCCGCCAGCAAAAATATTCGGGCACGGCAATCCCATATACGACAATCTACAGCCATCGGTTCCGCCACGGATCGGTTTAATCAACGGTTCAATGCCAAGTTCGAGCATCGCTTTTTCGGCCAGGTCAACGATGTATTTCACCGGTTCGACCTTTTCCTTCATATTGTAATATTGGTCTTTGATTTCCACAACGGCAATGTCTTCGCCGAATTGTTTCGCGAATTTCTCATTGATTTTTCTCGTGATTTTGTGTATTTTTTCCTTTCTTTTCAGGAATTTTTTCATGCTGTGGTCTCGGATGATCAGCTCAACTTTCGATTCTTCAATACTTCCGGATATATTCGTTACATGGAAAAATCCTTCGTAACCTTTCGTCTCCTCAGGCGTTTGGCCTTTTGGAAGCGCATCGATAAAATCACTTGCGATCAACATCGAATTGATCATTTTTCCTTTTGCATAACCCGGATGCACACTTTTTCCCTTGAACGTAATTTTCGCTCCGGCGGCATTGAAATTCTCATATTCGAGTTCGCCAATCTGGCTTCCGTCCATTGTATACGCCCAGGCTGCGCCAAATTTTTCCACATCGAATAAATCGGCACCACGCCCAATTTCCTCATCCGGCGTAAAACCTACACGGATTTTCCCGTGCTTAATCTCCGGATTTTTAATCAAAAATTCCATAGCAGAAACAATTTCCGTGAGTCCGGCTTTGTCATCGGCGCCAAGCAAAGTCGTTCCGTCGGTCGTGATCAAAGTTTGTCCTTTGTATTGCAGCAAATCCTTGAAATAATTCGGCGATAAAATGATATTTTGTTCCGCATTCAGCACAATATCGCCGCCCGAATAATTTTCAATGATCTGCGGTTTCACGCCTTCGCCTTTAAAATCAGGTGATGTATCGTAATGCGAAACAAACCCGATTGTAGGAACTTCATGCGCTACATTCGACGCCAAAGTGCCCATCACATAACCGTTTTTGTCAATCGTCACCTCGGTCATCCCAATGGTTTCCAGTTCTTTGACGAGTAAATTGGCAAGCACGAGTTGTTTGGGCGTACTCGGTGTAGTTTCAGAATTCGCATCCGATTCGGTATCGATCGTCACGTAGCTGATAAAGCGGTCTATGATATGTTGCATGGTAAAATTTAGTTTTCCCAAAGGTACAAATTCACGCTTTTTGTACCCGTTTTTATTGGATTTTTTTGGAAGCTGTTCCCGCTGTGTGCTATATCTTTTTTTCGTGCCTCAAAAAAGGATGCCGCTTCCATCGGGGCTAGGCCATTGTATTCTGAAGGAAATGATTATTTTTGCCGGAACAACACAACTACTATGTATAAAATATTGCTTCGCCCTGTGCTTTTCTGGTTTGATCCGGAAGAAGTGCATTATTTCACATTTTCACTGATTCGTTTTTTGTCTAAAATTCCAGGATTTCCGGCACTTTTCAAATCGCTTTATGAAGTGAACGACACACGGTTGGAAACCGAAGTTTTCGGATTGAAATTTAAAAATCCGGTCGGGCTCGCTGCAGGTTTTGACAAAGATGCCAAACTATATCAGGAACTTTCAAATTTCGGTTTCGGATTCATCGAAATCGGAACGGTAACGCCAAAACCACAGGAAGGCAATCCGAAAAAACGACTTTTCCGGTTGAAGGCAGATTCGGCCATTATCAACCGAATGGGTTTCAACAACGGCGGCGTGCAGTTGGCAGCGGAACGTTTGAAGAAAAATAAAAACGTGCTTATCGGCGGAAACATTGGCAAAAACAAACTGACGCCAAATGAGAATGCGACTTCCGATTATGAAATCTGTTTTGACGCACTTTATGACGTGGTTGATTATTTCGTTGTGAATGTAAGTTCGCCAAACACGCCAAATCTACGCGAATTGCAGGACAAAGAACCATTGACACAATTGCTGCAAACACTTCAAAATAAGAATCTGGCAAAGCCAAAACAAAAACCAATCCTGCTCAAAATTGCACCCGATTTGACCAACGAACAACTGCTCGACATCATCGACATTGTCAAAGAAACCAAAATCGCCGGAGTTATTGCCACAAATACGACGATTTCGAGAGAAGGTTTGCAATCGGAAAACAAAGCTGAAACCGGCGGATTGTCGGGAAAACCATTAACAAAAAGATCTACTGAAGTTATAAAGTTCTTGTCCGAAAAAAGCAACAAAGCGTTTCCAATTATCGGCGTAGGAGGTATCCATTCTGCTGAAGATGCGATTGAAAAACTTGACGCCGGAGCAAGTTTGGTTCAATTGTACACCGGATTTATTTACGAAGGACCGGCATTGGTGCGATCGATCAATAAAAAAATTCTCAAACTGAAATCTGCTAAATAATCGGTTAAAACATTAAGAAAAAACGATTTCGTAAGTCGGATCGCTTTCTTATATTTGACACGTCTATGGAGCCAATCAAAATTATCGAATGTCCGCGCGACGCCATGCAAGGCATCAAAACCCTGATTCCGGCAGCGAAAAAAGCCTATTACATCCAGTCGCTTTTGCGCGTGGGTTTTGATACGATCGATTTTGGAAGTTTCGTTTCGCCAAAAGCCATTCCGCAAATGTTTGACACACGCGAAGTATTGTCGATGCTTGATTTGTCGGAAACCAAAAGCAAATTGCTGGCGATTATTGCCAATACGCAAGGCGCAATTTCCGCATCAGAACATCCCGAAATTAAATATTTGGGTTATCCGTTTTCGATTTCAGAAAATTTTCAGATGCGCAACACGCACAAAACGATCGCCGAATCTTTGGTGACTTTACAGGAAATTTTAAACATCGCAGATCAAAGCAATAAAGAAGTCGTCGCTTATTTATCGATGGGTTTCGGAAATCCGTATGGTGATCCATGGAACGTCGAAATAGTGGGTGAATGGACAGAAAAACTATCGAATATGGGTGTAAAGATCTTGTCGCTTTCCGATACCGTTGGAAGTTCGACGCCGGATGTGATCGACTATTTGTTTTCGAATTTGATTCCGAAATACCCAAAAATCGAATTTGGAGCGCATTTGCACACGGTTCCCGAAAAATGGTTTGAAAAAATTGACGCCGCCTACAATGCTGGCTGCCGCCGATTTGACGGTGCGATCCAGGGATTTGGCGGCTGCCCGATGGCCAAAGACGATTTAACCGGAAACATGCCCACCGAAAAATTATTATCCTATTTCACCACAAAAAAAGAACCCACAGGAACCAGTCCGATGGGTTTTGAAAGTTCATACAATGAAGCGACTAAATTGTTTGGGGAATTTCATTAATGATTAAAGGAAAAATTAAAATTTTAAGTTCCATTATCCATTATCCATTATCCATTATCCATTATCCATTTTTTCCTTAATCAATCGTTTTCCACCAGCTTTCATAAGCTTTAGGCGCATCCAGATTCACTTTTTCCCCGATCATCGGCGTAATCAACGGCAGATTTTCTCTCTTTGCAGCTTCTGTAACCAAAGAAACCGGTTCGTCCCAGGCGTGCAATGCCAAAGCAAATTTTCCCCAGTGTACCGGCATCAAAACTTTTGTTTTTAAATCTTTTGCAACCGTGGTCATTTCTTCGGGCAGTAAATGGATGTTTTTCCAGCTTTGGTTGTATTGTCCACATTCGATAATCGCAAGGTCAAAAGGCCCGAAATCGGCACCAATTTTTGCAAAATGCGAGTCATAACCGCTGTCACCGCCGATGAATATTTTCCGTGAAGGCGTTTTTAAGACAAATGACATCCACAATGCTTTGTTTCTCGTAAAACTTCTGCCCGAAAAATGCCTGCCCGGAGTTGTGTGAACTATAAATCCGCTGCCTAAATCGATGGTTTCATTCCAGTCTTTTTCGATAATGATCTTTGGGTCAAATCCCCAATATTCCAAATGTTCACCAGTTCCGAGTCCGGTGATGATGGTTTTGATCTTCGGTTTCAGTTGCATTACCGTTTGATAATCCAAATGGTCCCAATGGTCGTGCGAAATAAATAAATAATCGATCTCCGGGAAATCTGCAGCAGTATAAACATCTGATCCCGAAAAACTTCGTGTCGTTGCCGGAATTGGCGAAGCGGCGCCGCTAAACACAGGATCGACAAGGAATTTCTTGCCGTCAATCTGCATAAAATACGACGAATGTCCAAACCAAACGATAATATTTTCCTCAGGTTTTAATGCATGCAAATCTGTTTTCTGAGAAGGCAACCGGCTTCCGGGTTTGCTGCGTTTGTCTTTTTCAAAGAAGAATTTCTTAAGAACTTTAAACATCGTTTCTCCTTCTGCCAGATCAGGCGTAAAACTTAGATTCTGGAATTTTCCATCACGGTAATTTGGCGATTTTTCGATTCTTTCGAGACGTTCGCCTGTTGGCATTCTCCCAAATTCCGGGCGATTGATAAAATAATACGACGCAATCGCGAGCAATAAAATGATGATGGTTAAAAACATGAAGAGATTTTTTAAGATGGAAAGGAATTTATTTTTTGATGAATTTTTCATTGGTTTTGATTAAGTCAGCATGTCCCAAAGCAGTTCGAAAGTGTCGAGAATGACTTCTTTTTGTTTGGAAACCGGCAAATTTGCGTTTTTCAAATATTGGTTCAAACCAAAAAGATGGCTGCTTAACAACGTAAAAATGTAATCGACCGGCAAGCGTTTTACAATTCCTGAATCGATTGCCAATTGGATTTCGCCGCAGGTTTTCTGCATTTGCTGCTGCAATATTTCAGATTTCAAAAGTGCCGCATAAGGCGAATTGTAGAATTGCTGCACGTATTGAAATTCGTTTGGATGTGCCATGGCCCAATGCAAAGCATTTACGAATTGGTTTTTAAACTGCGCTTTGTAATCGTCATTTTTCGATGACTGATTTTGTATGTGGGCTGACATCTCAAGTTTGATCGACACATACAAAGAAGTGATCAAGTCATCTTTGGTCGGGTAATAATGAAACAGCGTTCCATTTGCAACGCCGGCTTCTTTGGCAATTTTGCTTGTTGGCGTGCCGTGAAATCCAAATTCAACGAATAATTTAAGTGCCGCGGCCAATATTTCTTTTTGTTTGTCCATATTTAGATTGACTAATCAGTCGGTAAATGTAGTTTTATATTTTCAACCGCAATTCCAAATTATAACTTTTAACTTAAATTTCTGAATCTATTCGGTTTACAAACAGAAATTGTTTGCATTAATTGACTATATTTGCACGCAATTTAACTACAACTACAAATTGCAATGATCGCACACAACTCCAAGATTATCGGCGAAGGATTAACATATGATGATGTCCTTTTGGTTCCCAATTATTCCAATGTGCTTCCACGCGAAGTCAGTATCAAATCCAAATTCTCTAAAAATATCACGCTTAATGTTCCTGTGGTTTCTGCCGCGATGGACACCGTAACTGAGAGTGCTATGGCGATTGCTATGGCGCAGGAAGGCGGAATTGGCGTGCTTCATAAAAACATGACGATCGAACAGCAGGCCGCGAAAGTCCGTAAAGTCAAACGTGCCGAATCCGGAATGATTATCGATCCTGTAACGTTGCCGTTGACTTCTACCGTCGCAGATGCAAAAGCCGCGATGAAAGAATTTGGCATTGGCGGAATTCCGATTGTGGACGAAAACCAGAAGCTAAAAGGAATCGTTACAAACCGTGATTTGCGTTTTGAAAAAAACAATGCGCGTCCGATCATCGAAATCATGACCAGTGAAAACCTGGTTACCGTGGCTGAAGGCACATCTTTAGAAGAAGCAGAAGTGATTCTGCAAGGCCATAAAATTGAAAAACTTCCGGTTGTAAATGCCGATTATAAACTCGTCGGATTGATTACGTTCCGCGACATTACAAAACTGACTCAAAAACCAATTGCCAACAAAGATTCTTACGGAAGGCTTCGTGTCGCCGCGGCGATCGGAGTGACCGGAGATGCAGTGCAAAGGGCAGAAGCGCTGGTAAATGCCGGTGTTGACGCGATTATCATCGATACCGCGCACGGACATACAAAAGGTGTTGTTGACGTATTGAAAGAAGTCAAAAATAAATTTCCGGGTGTAGATGTGATTGTCGGAAATATTGCCACTCCGGAAGCTGCTTTATATTTGGTTGAAAATGGTGCCGACGGCGTAAAAGTGGGCATTGGCCCAGGTTCTATTTGTACGACAAGGGTCGTTGCCGGTGTTGGTTTTCCACAGTTCTCAGCGGTTCTTGAAGTCGCAGCGGCTTTAAAAGGAACCGGAATTCCGGTCATTGCCGATGGCGGAATCCGTTATACAGGTGACATTCCGAAAGCTTTGGCAGCCGGTGCCGATTGTGTCATGCTCGGGTCATTATTGGCGGGAACCAAAGAATCTCCAGGCGAAACCATCATTTTCGAAGGCAGAAAATTCAAATCTTACCGCGGAATGGGTTCTGTTGAAGCCATGAAAGAAGGCTCGAAAGACCGTTATTTCCAGGACGTGGAAGACGATATTAAAAAACTTGTTCCTGAAGGGATCGTTGGCCGCGTTCCGTACAAAGGCGAACTCAACGAAAGCATGCAGCAGTTTGTTGGCGGATTGCGTGCCGGAATGGGTTATTGCGGAGCGAAAGACATCCCGACACTTCAGGAGACAGGAAGATTCGTCAGGATTACGTCAAGCGGAATTACCGAAAGCCATCCGCATAATGTGACCATTACAAAAGAAGCACCGAATTATTCGAGGTAATTTTAAGGTATAAGTAAAAAGGCAAAAGGCATAATTTAAAACCACCGCGGTAAAACTTATGCCTTTTGTCTTCTGCTTTTCGCTGAAAACTATTCGTTAAAGAAATTCGCCAATAACTTTTTATTTCCAACAACCCAAAGAATATCATTTGGTTCGAGAATGAGATGCGATTCAGGATTCAGGATTCTCTTGCGGTTTCGTTCGATCCCGACAACAAGTCCTTTGGTTTTTTCACGAATTTGCGACTCGCGGATGCTCTTCCCGATAAATTCTTCATTTTTCAGTTCGACCTGTTTCAGAACCAGGTTGGCATCTTTTGTCTTCTCCGGAATGTCCATTTCATGTTGGTCAAGATAGGTTTTAAACTGCTGTACCTGATTGTCGGTTCCAATAACACAAACTTCGTCTCCGGGAAATAAGCGTTCGTTCCGACCTGGAATGTTGATTGAAATTTCGCCCCGTCGGATAAAAGCGATATTAATGCCGAGTTGCTCCCGGATTTGCAATTCTGCCAAAGTTTTTCCGGCGATATTCGATTCCTTCGCAATTTCAAAAGTCGTCATGTGTCCGTCCCAAGGCGTTAAATCCCGGCGGCTTCTGCTGGCCTTTACAATATCACGCGCGTTCAGGTTTGAAATAAAATGATTTTCGATCTTATGATATTGGTTATTTAACTGTTTTGGAAACAACAAATAAGCAGCAATCGCAACAATCAACGCAATTATGGCGATGATTGGCGAGAAAAAAGTATTCAACAGAAATCCCAGATAAAATAAGGTAAGCAGCATTCTGAATAAAATAATCATGAACATCGGGCCGCGATATTTTCTTTCGTTCATCAAAATCTGGGTTTGCTTGACGGCGACACGGCGTAGTGAAAGTGCCCAGAAAAACGGGGACAGAATCACTAGTGTAATCAAAGCAGCAAGCGCATTTCCGAATTTTGAGCCTTCTACCAATGGCGAGATGTATTGTGCCGACAGCAAAATGATCGCAACAATAATCACCGAATGGATGATGATCTGCGTGAAACTCGATCGCAAAATTACCTGGAAGTTGCTTACAGATTTGATGGAATCGGTGTTGGAACTATATTTCTCAAGGCTTTTAATCCATTTTTTTGGCAAAGTCCGCTCAAGTTTTTCAGCAAATGGCGTCGAATATTTAATCAGAAATGGCGTAGTAAAAGTTGTGATTGCAGAAACGGCTACAACGATTGGATATAAAAAATCACTGGTGACTTTCAGCGACATCCCAAGTGTGGCAATGATGAACGAAAATTCGCCAATTTGTGCCAGACTCATTCCGGTTTGAACCGACTGTTTTAGCGGTTGTCCCGAAAGCAATGCGCCTAAAGTAGAACTAAAAGCTTTTCCAAAAGCGGTCACGATCGTAATTATCGCCACAGGAACTGCGTATTCTACAAGCGTATCCAGGTTGATCAACATGCCGACCGATACAAAAAAGACAGCGCCAAATAAATCTTTTACCGGTTGGATCAAATGTTCGATGCGCTCAGCCTGAATGGTTTCAGCGATGATTGAACCCATAATAAATGCGCCCAAAGCCGGCGAAAAACCAACGCTCGACGCCAATATGACCATCATCAGACACAATGCGATCGATATGATAAGTAGCATTTCGTCTGTAAGCAGGTTTTTTGCTTTTTTTAGAAGCGTTGGGATAAAAAAGATGCCTCCGATAAACCACAAAGTCAGGAAAAACACTAGTTTTAATACGGACAACAGAAGCTCGGTACCAGAAAATTGCTGGCTTACCGCGATAGTCGAAAGCAAAACCATCATCAAAATCGCGACTATATCTTCCACGATTAACGCGCCAAAAACAATTCCGGCAAACTTTTTCCCTTTGACACCAAGTTCGTCAAATGCCCGCAGAATAATGGTCGTGGAAGAAATCGAAAGAATGACGCCTAAAAAAATACTGTCCATTGGTTTCCAGCCCATCCATTTGCCAACCCAATACCCGATAAAAACCATAGAAATGATTTGGGTAATCGCGGTGACCGAAGCCGTGCCACCCACTTTCATCAGCTTTTTAAAACTGAATTCGAGTCCGAGGCTGAACAAGAGGAAAATCACGCCAATTTCTGCCCAGACTTCCACGCTTTTCATGTCTTGCACCGATGGGAAAAAATCAAAATGATTTCCGGCGAGAAATCCCGCAATCAGATAACCCAATACCAAAGGCTGCTTGATTTTCTTAAAGATCAAAACGGCCACCGCAGCGGTCATCAGGATCAATCCCAAGTCGCTGATCAAAGGGTATAAATGCACAGTGGATGCTGCACTTTCGGTTACGGTACTAAGGCTCATTAGCGGATTGATTTTCTGAATTTCGGGTATTGACGTAAGATATTGAAAAAAAATTGCTTTAAAAAACCAATGAGAAAATTTTACGTTTTTTTAATAAATTTTACGTAAAAAAGCCGCTGTAATATTGCAGCGGCTTTCCGAAAAGATATTATTTTGAGGATTAAATTCCCAGATAATTTGCGGGCGTGATTTTCATCAGTTCGGCTTTAATTTCGTCAGAAACCTCGAGCGTTTCAATAAAGTTATGAATTGCATTTTTGTCGATAGTTGTGTTCGTACGCGTCAAACCTTTTAGCGCCTCATACGGATTTGGATAGGCTTCGCGGCGTAAAATCGTTTGAATCGCTTCGGCTACAACTGCCCAGTTTTTTTCGAGATCTTCGGCAAATTTATCGGCATTCAAAAGCAATTTGTTCAACCCTTTCAAAGTCGCTTCAAATCCGATCAATGTGTGTCCGATTGGCACGCCAATATTCCTCAAAACGGTACTATCAGTCAAATCGCGCTGCAATCTGGAAAGCGGCAATTTGGCTGAAAGATGTTCGAAAATAGCATTTGCCATCCCAAGATTTCCTTCTGAATTTTCAAAATCAATCGGGTTGACTTTGTGTGGCATTGCAGAAGATCCGATTTCGCCGGCTTTGATTTTCTGCTTGAAATAATCCATCGAAACATAGGTCCAAACGTCGCGGTCCAGATCGATCACAATCGTATTGATTCTTTTCAATGCATCAAAAAATGCAGCAAAATGGTCGTAATGTTCAATTTGCGTTGTTGGGAATGAATGGTGCAAACCCAAATTTCCTTCAACGAAGTCGCTACCGAATTTTCGCCAGTCAATTTGCGGATAAGCCACATGATGCGCATTGTAATTTCCGGTCGCGCCGCCAAATTTTGCCGCAAAAGGAATGTTAAACAACAAACGCATCTGCTCTTCCAGACGTTCTACAAAAACGCCGATTTCTTTTCCCAATCGGGTAGGAGAAGCCGGTTGGCCGTGTGTTCGCGCAAGCATTGGGATGTCTCTCCATTCAATGGCCAACTCTTTTAACTTGGCAACCAATTCGATCAGTAATTTCAAATACACGTCCTGAAAAGCTTCCTTTGTAGAAAGCGGAATCGCCGTGTTGTTGATGTCCTGTGAAGTCAGTCCAAAATGAATAAACTCTTTGTATTCACCCAATCCCAGGTTATCGAAAGCCGTTTTAATGAAATATTCTACTGCTTTTACATCGTGGTTTGTTGTTTTCTCGATGTCTTTAATAGCTTGCGCATTTTCGGAAGAAAAGTTGCGGTAAATGTCACGGAGGCTTTCGAAAATGTTGTTGTCGATATTTTTAAGCTGTGGCAAAGGCGTTTCGCAAAGCGCAATAAAATATTCAATTTCTACAAGTACGCGGTATTTGATCAGCGCTTCTTCGGAAAAATATTTCGATAGGGAAATGGTCTTGCTTCGGTATCTTCCGTCGATTGGAGAAACCGCATTGAGTTCAGTTAGATGGTGCATTTTGTTGTGTGTTTATGCGATAAAAGCAAAGATAACTTTTAGGTTTTGAAAATGAAAGATTAATCGTTAGAAGTTGCTGAGTGGCAAGTTCCTCAGTTTCTTAGTTTTTTGAAACAGAAATTTTCAAAGTGGTAAATTTTCAAAATTTTTTTGATTGTCTGCGTATATTTCGGACCGAGATTTACTTGTTAGAAATGTAAATTTCCACTACACTCAGCCACTCAGCCACTCAGCCACTCAGCTACTCCAGTAACTTTTTCCTAACGATTTCCATTCCGATGGAAGCCGGTTCGGCAATCACCTCAAGTCGTTTTCCAATATTTGGAACTGCTGCCGGTTTCGGATCCACATAAAAAACCGCAACGCCAGGTTTGGTAAAATCTACCAGTCCGGCCGCGGGATAAACCTGTAATGAAGTGCCGACAACTGCAAAAATATCGGCTTGTTGCGTCCAGTCGACCGCTTGTTCAAGCGCCGGAACTTCTTCGCCAAACCAAACAATATGCGGACGCATCTGGTTTCCGTTTTCGTCGAGGTCTCCAATATTCAGGTCTTCGGTCCAATTTAAAATGGCGTCGGGATTTTTCGTGCTTCTTACTTTCAACAATTCGCCGTGCAGGTGCAAAATTTTGGAACTTCCCGCGCGTTCGTGCAAGTTGTCAACGTTTTGGGTGATGACATACACATCGAAATCGGCTTCCAATTCCGCCAGGATCTCATGGCCGCGGTTGGGCGCAACATCACGCAATTGGCGTCGGCGCTGGTTGTAGAAATCCAGAACAAGTTCGTTGTTTTTCTGCCAGCCTTCGGGTGTGGCGACATCTAAGACGTTATGGCCTTCCCAAAGTCCGTCGCCGTCGCGAAAAGTTTTGATACCGCTTTCCGCGGAAATTCCGGCGCCGGTAAGAACTACTAATTTCTTTTTCATTGCAATGGCATAAGATTTTAAAGCTACGTTTTTTTAGTATTTTTGCCAAAATTATTTGCAATGACCGATACCGATTACCTGGATTTTTTAGAAGGCATTCTGACCGAAAACAGGAAAGCCAAATTCCTGAAAGTGCTCGAAAACCGCACAATCCATTTTACCGTTGCAATAGAAGATGTTTTTCAATTGCACAATACGAGCGCGGTGATGCGCAGTTGTGAGGTTTTTGGCGTACAACAACTTAATGTGGTCGAGGAAAAATACGGAAAAAGTATCGATAAAGAAATTGCAATGGGCGCGCAAAAATGGGTCGATGTGAACCGCTTTGAAAGTATTTCAGATTGCATTTCGGATTTAAAATCCAAAGGATATCAGATTATTGCCACAACGCCGCATGAAAATGATTGTTTGCTAGAAGATTTTGATATTTCAAAACCCAGCGCTTTGTTCTTCGGAACCGAGAGAAATGGCTTATCTGAAGAAGTCTTGTCACGAGCCGACGGATTTTTGAAAATTCCGATGGTTGGCTTTACCGAAAGCCTGAATATTTCGGTGTCGGCGGCCATTATACTGCAAAACCTGATGGAAAGATTGCGGAAATCGGATATTGACTGGCATTTGTCTGAAACAGAAATTCTGGAGAAAAGGCTGGAATGGGCGCGCAATTCCATCAAAGATATCAAACGCATCGAAGCGCGATATTATTCGGAAAAGAATGCCTAATTTTTTCTTTTCAGTACTTTGTATTCTTCGTAACATTGGCTGATCGCATCCATAATCTGAAGGTCGTTTGCAGTTTTCGCAAAAGATTCGGAGTAGTTGCACCGTTGCAGGATTTCGGCAATTTCGCTTTTGTCAATGCCAAGAAGTACGGCTAGGGTTTCGCGGTCGTATTTGGATTCGAGAAGATTTCGCACCGTATCATCTTTTTTCATTTCCCTGAGCCTTTTGAGTTCCTTTGGTTTTTTGCCAAAGAAATTGTACAACATATCGGCCGGATTAACGATCGAACCTAACACGCGTCCGAAAGCATTTGGCGAATATTCACCGGCTTCGTAACCTTCGGTAAGCCCGGAAATGCTGTAACGGTAATTTTCACGGATCGGAATCAACTTGGAATCGATTTCAAGATAACCAGTCAAATTGTACGGCATAATATTGATTTCCTCAAGCGCGATGGCTTTTTCGGTCATTTGGATTCGCGTCGTTTTGTTTTTGATCCAGTCATTGGTCACACGCACTTTAATCGACTGAAAACCGATCATTGAAAAATGCAACGTATCATTCACGGAAACTTCGATTTCAAAAAAACCTTTGTTGTCTGAGACTGTTCCTCTTACTTTATTAAGATTGATGATGTTGACGTTCGAAATGGGTGTTTTCGTATTGTCATTTGCAATAATTCCCGAAACTTTTTCTGTCGAAAATTCCTGAGCTGTCATCGCCGTGGTAAGTAATAAAAAAAAGAAGACTACAAAATATCTCATGGGGTGTTTTAAAGGTCTAAAAGTAATAAAACACGTTAAGATATTTCGTAGTCTTCAGTAAATTATAAGAAAATTAACTAAAAGACTTTAGTTTAGCTTTTTCTTGGACGTTTTGGCTTAGAATCACCGAAACTTTCCGAACGTCTTGGCGCTCTTTCAGCGAAACCTTCTGTTCTTGGAGCATCAGCCCTTCTTGCAGGACGATCGGATGAAAATCCGCCTTCACGACGTGGAGAACCCGTTCTTGGCGCAAATCCACCTTCTCTAGGAGCTGATGAACGGTCGCTTCTGAATCCGCCTTCTCTTCTCGGAGCAAAATTTCCTTCTCTTCTTGGAGCAGAACTTCTTCCTCCACCAAAACCTCCGCCTGAACTTCTTCCATTGTGGTCGCGTCTTCCGCCACCATCATTTTTAGAAATTTCCACGTTGATTCTTCTGCCTTCGAGTTGGATGTTGTTCAAAACGTCCATTACCTTATCCGTGTGTTCAGGATCAGTGTTAAAGAAAGAAAACCCTTCTTTGACATCGACTTTGTATACATCGTCACGGCCTAAATCCAATGTTTCTTTTAAGAAATCTTTCAAAGACATCCAGTCGAAATTGTCGCGTGAACCGATGTTTACGAAATAACGCACGGCACTTCCGTTGCTTTCTCTTGGCTCACGATCTGAAGATTCGCGACGGTCAGAACCGGCTGATTGCGAAGACAAATCGCGTGTCTTTTTGTAATAGTTGATGAAACGGTTGAATTCTACAGAAACCATTTTCTTAATCAGTTCTTCTTTTGAAAGATCTTCAAGAACGCTGTTGATTGCCGGAAGATAGTTGTCGATCTCGTGATCCACTTCCGTATCTTTAATTTTATTGGCCAAGTGCAACAACTGGATTTCGCAGATTTCGATTCCGCTTGGAATTGTTTTTTCTTCGAATTTCTGTTTGATGATTCTCTCGATTGCAGAAATTTTTCTGATCTCACTTTTCGTTACAATCACGATCGAAGTTCCCAATTTTCCTGCACGACCTGTACGGCCCGAACGGTGGTTGTAGGTTTCGATTTCGTCTGGCAACTGGTAGTTAACGACGTGCGTAATGTTGTCTACGTCAATTCCACGTGCGGCAACATCGGTAGCAACCAACATTTGAATTTGTCTTCCACGGAATGATTTCATAACCGAATCACGCTGTGCCTGAGACAAATCGCCGTGCAATGCTGCTGCGCTGTAACCGTCTTCGATGAGTTTTTCAGCAACCTGCTGCGTGTCTCTTTTCGTACGGCAAAAAACTACAGAGAAAATGTCCGGATTCGCATCTGCCAATCTTTTCAAAGCCTCGTAACGGTCGCGTGCGTTCACCAAATAAAATTCGTGGGAAACGGTTGCTGAACCTGAATTTTTAGCTCCAACAGTGATTTCCAATGGTTCGTGCATGAATTGTTTTGCAATTCGCGCCACTTCCTGCGGCATTGTAGCCGAGAATAACCAGGTACTTTTTTCGTCTGGAGAAGTAGAAAGGATGTTTACGATGTCTTCGTAGAAACCCATATTTAACATCTCATCTGCCTCATCAAGGATGCAATAGTTGATTTGTGAAATGTTCACCAAACCTCTGTTGATCATATCCTGCATTCTTCCCGGAGTCGCCACAATGATCTGTGCGCCTCTTTTAATATCGCGCGCCTGATCGGTAATGCTGGCGCCGCCGTAAACCGCAACTACATTAATACCTTTTTCGTATTTAGAGTAGTTTTTGATTTCATTCGTAATCTGCAAACAAAGTTCGCGTGTAGGTGATAAAATTAACGCCTGAGTATTTCTGTTGTTGGCATCAATCTTCTGGATTAGCGGAAAACCAAACGCTGCTGTTTTCCCTGTCCCCGTCTGGGCGAGCGCAACCATGTCTGTGTCTTTTTCCAATAATAGGGGAATCGCTTTCTCCTGTACTTCGGTCGGATTCTCAAATCCTAGATCTAAAATCGCCCTCAGTAGCGACTCACTCAATCCTAATTGTTCAAATTTATTCATATATGTATTTAAAATAGGGCGCAAAGGTACACCTTATATCTTGTAAATACTAATGCGTTTTGGAGTTTTAATTTTTTATTTGGAATTGATAATCAGAAAGTTATCAATTGATAATTAATAGTGAATAATTAATAATTGGGAAAAGGTGGCTGAAAGATGATTTTGTGCTGAAAGAAAAAATCATTTTTCGGTATCGTTCAGGAAGTCAATTAGTTGTTTCACGGCGAGGCCGCGGTGGCTGATTTTTGCTTTTTCTTCGAGTGAAAATTCGGCAAACGTTTTTTGATAGCCGTCGGGGCGGAAAATTGGGTCGTAGCCAAATCCGTGATCTCCTGATCTTTCGTTGGTAATGTTTCCGTTGATGATTCCGGTGAAAAGTTTTTGGATGCCGTTCAGATTTAGCGCAATGACGGTTTTGAAATTTGCGCTTCGGTCGCTTTTACCCAAAAGTTCGGAAAGCAATTTATTCATATTGTCATCTGAATTTCGCTGCGGACCAGCATAACGTGCAGAATAAACTCCGGGTTCGCCGTTCAATACATTAACCTCCAATCCCGAATCGTCTGCAAAACAATCGTAACCAAAATTTTCAGAAACATAATTCGCTTTTAAAATTGCGTTTCCTTCAATGGTGTTCGAAGTTTCGGCGATTTCTTCCGTACAGCCAATGTCTTCCAGGCTTAGAATCTGGATTTCAGGAGGCAACATCGACTGAATTTCCGCAATTTTATTTTTATTATTTGAAGCAAATACGAGTTTCATAACGTGGCTTTATCAGATGCCAAAGTTACGGCTTCAGTTTCATTTCCGACAATAAATCCCGATATTTGCTTTTGAAAAAAAACACTCATGGAAAGCAGTTTGTTGTTGGTACTTGCCGGTTTTATCATTGGGACATTTGGAACACTAATAGGCGCGGGCGGTGGTTTTATTCTCGTACCGCTGTTGCTGCTGACTTATCCCGGACTCGCGCCAGAAACACTCACCGCGATTTCTATGGCTGTGGTTGCTGCCAATGCGATTTCGGGCTCATTGGCTTACGCCAAATCGGGACGGATTGATTACCGTGCGGGAATTATTTTCGCGTTGTTTACCATTCCGGGATCTATATTGGGCGTCCTCACGGTAAAGTACATTCCGATAAAATCGTTTAACATGATTTTTGGCGTGCTGATGATCGTACTTTCGGCCTATCTTTTTTATAAAAACAGCCAAAACGGTAAAACGATAATTAAACATCAGACCGGCAATGGCTTTGTAAACAGGACGCTTACGGACAAAGGCGGCGAAACGTATACTTATAGTTACAACCAGACACTGGGAATTATCATCAGTATTCTTGTAGGTTATTTGTCACCGTTACTAGGCATTGGCGGCGGCATTATCCACGTTCCGGCGATGGTCAACTGGCTGCAGTTTCCGGTATATATTGCCACGGCGACTTCACACTTTATACTATCTGTTATGGCAACTGTAAGTGTGATCGTGCATTACATCAATGGAAATTACGACGATTTTGAAACGGTGAAAATGATTTTATTCCTTTGTATTGGCGTGATTCCGGGCGCCCAGCTTGGTGCATATTTATCGCACAGGATCAAAAGCAAAACAATAATTAAAGTACTTGCGGGCTGTTTGATTTTGGTTGGAATCAGGATTTTGTTTAAAAGCCTGTAAATTTTCGGGCAAACCGATGGAAAATAAAAGAGCCGCTTTCGTAAAGATAGCGGCTCTTCTGTTAACCCTGTAGTTTTTCGGTGTCTACTAAAGTATAGCCGAATTAAGAATTACTTTGCGATAGAATAAATTCTAATGAACCTGTAATATTCTTGTTCTATCAGGATTACATTATAAAATTAGGCAAAATATTTTTACGGCAGAGCACAAATCCTGAGATTGTATTTTTTTTAACACGTTAACAATAAAAAGATTATAAAAATTTAATTCTGAAATATTGTAGGCTTTTCACGGAATTGTATAAGCCAATTTAAACGTGTTTTGCCAACTTTGTAATTCGCCAGTTAATAATTTAAATGAAATCTTATGAAAACGATACATCCACAAAAACTGCTGTTCCTGCTTTTTGCCGCTGCTGCTTTCTCGTGTACCAACCAGAACAAAAACGGACAAAATATGTCTCCTGAAGGAACCACACAAACCAACCGTGTAAACTCCGAAATGGAAAACCAGCGCACGCCTGCTGATGTTGATACGGTTACGAGTCCGGGCAGCAATGCGCTCGATTTGAAGACCTCTCCAAACAGCAGCAATTCGCCATCGAATAATGGTGAAGGAAGGTCAACCAATGACAATTCGAACACCTCACCATCAGTAACACCAGGTTCGGGAACTGATGCAAATATGGCCGGACAAAGTGATACACACGGTCGAAAAACAACCGCCGGAAATAAATAATTTACGGTTGTAATTAATAAAGAAAAGCTCCAAACGGAGCTTTTTTATTTTGTAAGTTCTTCAGTCTTCTTTTCCAAGAGCTGGATTTCTGTTTTCTCTTTTTTAATATCCTGCCGAAGATAACCCATCAGGCTCATATAACTGTTGGCGATCCAAACCAACGCAAATCCCGCGATGATGTAGCCACGCCAATCCATCAGCAACAAATGAAAATCGGTTAAAACCAAAAAACCAATGGTCACATAATGGCTGAAACAATATTCACAGGTAAAAAGATAAAAGAATTTTCTTTCAAATATCGTTTTTCCGTCTTTGCAGCGATTTACGCAATAGTCACGCGGTTCACGAAAAACTTCTTCGTGCGTTACGGTCCACGCGACACACGCAATTGGCAACGCCAGAATGAACAACCAGAGAATTTGTATGGCAATCGGCATAAATGAAATGTTTATTACAAGATACAAAAACTTTGCAAAAGTGTACATTAAAAATCAGTTGAAAGAATGACGGAATTCCAATGGCGAAACGTTGGTTTTGTTTTTAAAAAGTTTGCTAAACGACTGCGGATGGCCAAAACCGAGCTGGTACGCAATTTCGCCCACAGTCAGTGAAGTCGTCGTCAAAATTTCTTTTGCTTTCTCGATCAGTTTGGCGTGAATGTGTTGCTGAGCATTTTGTCCGGTCAGGTTTCGCAGCATGTCGCTGAGATAATTTGCTGAAATATGTAGCTTTTCGGCCAAATAACAAACCGTTGGAAGTCCTGTTTTCTGAACCTGGTCGCTGTTGAAATAATCATCCAGCAATTTTTCGAGATTGGTCAAAAGATCATGATTTGCACTTTTTCGGGTTAAAAATTGCCGGTTGTAAAAGCGGTTGAAATAATTCAAAAGCAACTCGATCTGCGAAACAATTACATCCTGACTGAACGTGTCGATCACAGATTGATATTCCTGTGCGATGCTTTTCATCAATCCGGTGACCATTTGTTCTTCTTTTTCAGACAAATGCAACGCTTCGTTGACCGCGTACGAAAAGTATCCATAATTTTTGATGTTTTTCGCCAAAGCGTAATTTAGAATGAAATCCGGATGAAAAATCAGCCAATGGCCCGAAACCGACATGTCTTCTGTAACTTCAGTAAAAATGACTTGTCCCGGCGAAAAAAAAGTGACGACGCCTTCGTCAAAATCATAATAATTCTGGCCGTATTTCATCTTTCCTTTAAAATCTTTCTTGATGCAAATGGAATAAAATTCATACATCACACTTTTAAATTCGGTACCGACAACACATTTTATTTCGCTCATGTCAATCACGCTCACCAGCGGATGAAATGGTTTCGGCAATTCCAGGATGCGGTGCAGTTCAGAAATCGACGGAATCGCGTAAGGTAGGGTTGCAGTTTTTTTCATAAGTAAAAATACAGAAAAGCGAAACATAACGATCGCTTTCCTGTGTGATAATTATTGGTCAATTCCCATCATATTCGCGGCGTCATAACGGTCGCCGGTTGCCGTTCCAAGAGGAAGGATTGATTCAAGCTGTTGCAATTCTGAGTCACTGAGTAGGATCGAAGCCGCTTCAATATTTTGTTCGACATATTTAACGCGTTTGGTTCCCGGAATGGGCAAATGTCCTTTTGCGACTACCCAGGCAATGGCGAGCTGCGACGGCGTGATATTTTTTTGCGCTGCCAGTTTCCTGATTTCGCTAACGAGTTCGAGATTTTTATAAAACTGATCGCCCTGAAAACGCGGAATGCTTCTGCGAAAATCATTCTCAGCCAAATCGTCCGGGTTTTTGATATCGCCCGAAATAAATCCGCGCCCAAGTGGCGAATAAGCGACAAATCCGATTCCGAGTTCTTTCAGTGTATCGAGAATTCCGGCTTCTTCCACGCTGCGTTCAAAAAGCGAATATTCGGTTTGGATTGCTGTAAGCGGATGAATTTTATGCGCTTTCCGAATGGTTTCCGACGACACTTCCGACAATCCGATGTAACCAATTTTACCTTCTTTAACCAATTCGGCCATCGCGCCTACGGTTTCTTCAATCGGCGTATCGGGATCGAGGCGATGCAGGTAATACAGGTCAATAAAATCGGTGCCGAGGTTTTTAATCGAACGTTCGACGGCTTTTTTGATGTAATCGGGACGGCCGTTAAATTTCCATGTCAGTTGTTCGTTATCGTCAATTTCGTATCCAAATTTGGTTGCGATCGTGTAGGCATTTCGATTTCCTTTTATCGCTTTGGCAATTAACCTTTCGTTGTGTAATGGTCCGTAAAGATCGGCGGTGTCTAGGAAATTTCCGCCAAGTTCGAGCGAACGGTGGATAGTTGCAATGGATTCTTTTTCATCGGCCTGGCCGTAAATATCTGCGCCGGCGATCTGCGTCATGCCCATACAGCCCAAGCCAATGTTTGGAACTTCAAGTCCCTGATTTCCGAGTTTAACTCTTTTAATAGTGCTCATTTTTGATTCGATTAATATTTATAAAGCAAAGTACAGCTAATGATCCGATTATAAATTAGCCATATTATCTGTTTGTGTATCCAAATTAAGAATTTGATTTATAAAATATCTCTTGTTAAAATAATCGCAATAAGTGAATTTTAAATTTAACTTATTGTAAGAAAATGATTTATAAATATCTAAATGAATGTATTTAGTCGATAAAATATGCTTTTTATGGATGTTTTTGACCGTTTGAATTGAAAAACTTTTTTTCTTTGTACGAAATTAATAGGCAGCGTGTTAAAAAACACTAATTAAATCTCTTTTTGTGATTATTTGAGAGCTAGATTTAAAATGCCTCTGATAAATGTCGATGAATACTATCTTATAATTCTTGAAATGCTGTTTACAGCAAAATGCTGATTGTCTTAATTAAATTGTCAAAACATGATTAAATTACTTACATTTTTCCGATATCGGGAAGGGCTATTCTTATGCTGTCTTTTTGCGATATTTTTCTCGGCGCAGTCCAATGCACAGGCGCCAACAGTAACGTCTTTTTCTCCATCGGTCATTACGATGAGAACGATGGTGACGATCACCGGAACCAATTTCACCGGAACGACCTCAGTCAGTTTTGGAGGAACGAATGCGACCAGTTTTAACGTAATTTCTGCCACGCAAATTGTCGCAACAGTTGGCGCCGGAGCAAGCGGAGCTGTTAAAGTGACCACCGGATCAGGTTCGGCAACCGGTGGAAACGTAACTTATGTTGCAGCAGCGGGAACACCTGCGTCTGCGGCGGTTACACGTGTCATCACCGACTTTAACGGTTTCTGGTCTTCTACTGCGACAAGTGCTGTTGCTGCGAATCAACCGGATACGCGCCACAACATGATGGCGTTTACGTATGGCGGAACACTTTATTCTACCGGTGTAAACGATTTAGGACTTACGCTAAACCTTCTCGGATTTAACGCCAGCGATTTTCGTGCGCTGCCTATCAATACAATTACTGGAAACACTTTTGGAACGGCCAATTATCTGGCTTTCGGAACAAAAGTCGACGGAAATGCCAATGCTACAAATTACCTGTCTCCGGCAATTTCGACCCAAAAAGTGAAAGACGTACTTACCGATGGCACCAAAGGGCTTGACCTTGGAACCGGTGTAACCAACATCAGCAGCAGCATGGTTCTCGAATTCAGCGTGAGCAATGTGGTCGCTGCCGCAATCAATGACAGCAAACCGGATATCGTTGTAACTCAAATTGCATCACCAACAACCGTTGTGGATGTGTATGCATTTACAGACGTCAATGGAAATATTATTGGAAATCCGGTTCAGGCCAACCTTGATGCGGTTGACGCAATTGGAACTTCTAAACTCGATCTTTTTACGTTGCCAACAAATACCGCTTACGCAGATGCGCTTCCGGTAGGAAACGGAACTCCAGGAACACGCGACATGAGAATGATCGCATTCAAACTTTCTGATTTCGGAATCACGACGGCAAATTCTGCTTCGATTGCCAAATTCAAATTGATGCCCGGAGGTGACAGCGATCCTGCGTTTATCGCATACAACGCTGCCGCTTTCCTGATTCCGAGTCCGTTGATTACGTCCCAACCAGGATCGTATATTGCCTGTATCGGATCACCTTCTTTGGCTACATTTAGTGTGACCGCTGTCGGAAGCGGACTAACTTACCAATGGAGAAGAAACGGTGTCAACATTCCAGGCGCTACTGGTTCCTCTTATATGGCTGGCGGAGTAATCACCGCGGCAGATGTCGGCGCTTACACTGTTGTAGTGAGCAATGTTTCGGGTTCTGTAATCAGCGAGCCTGGTTATCTGAATGCGATGGTCATATCGCAACCCACGCCAGTAACGGTTTGCCAGAACGGTTCGGCACTTTTAGGAACCGCAGCAGGCGGATACAATGTGAGTTACCGTTGGTATTTCAATGTAGCAAATAACAATACAACCGGTACTTTGATCGCCGGCGAAACATCAGCCAATTATGCGCCGCCAACAAATGTTGCAGGAACGGTTTACTATTATGCGCAGGCCATTGCAAATGGGTATGCGTGCAGCGCGGTACCAACACAGGCAGTTGCAGTTACGGTAAATCCAACGACAGTTGCCGGAACAGCTTCAACTTCAAAATCAATTTGTACCGGAACAACAACCAGCTTGACACTTGCCGGAAATACCGGAACAATCCAATGGCAGCAATCGGCTAACGGAACCTCGGGCTGGGCTTCAGTTTCAGGTGGAAGCGGTGCAACAACAACGACTTATACAACAGCAACGCTAAGTGCAACAACTTATTTCCGTGCATTGGTAACCAGCGGAGAGTGTTCGTCAGCAGCGTCTAACGTAATCACCATAACGGTAACGCCGCTTTCAAACGCGGGAACGGTATCTGCAAATCAAAGCATTTGTTTCAATAATACGGCGACCATTTCTACCAGCGGTTCAACCGGATCGATCCAATGGCAACAATCTGCAAACGGAACTTCCGGCTGGGTTTCGGCTATTGGCGGAAGCGGTGCGACCACAGCTTCTTACACGACAGCTTCTCTGACCGCAACAACTTATTACCGTGCGTTGGTAGTGAGCGGCGAATGTTCGGCAGTGCCATCAGGCGTGATTACAGTTTCGGTTTCACCAGTTTCAAATGCCGGAACAGCATCGGCAAACCAAACGATTTGTGCGAATACCAATACCACAATTGCCACCAGCAATTCTGTTGGATCAATCCAATGGCAGCAATCTGCAAACGGAACTTCGGGCTGGGTTTCTGTAGTCGGCGGAAGCGGAGCAACAACGGCTTCTTACACCACCGCGACACTGACAACAACAACTTATTTCCGTGCGTTCGTCACCAGCGGCGTTTGTACAGCTTTGGCTTCAAATGTCATTACAATCACGGTAACGCCAGCTTCAAACGCGGGAACTTTATCAGGAAACCAAACCATTTGTTACAACAATCCGGTTACGATTTCCACAGCCAATTTCACAGGATCGTTGCAATGGCAGCAATCTGCAAACGGAACTTCGGGCTGGGCCAATATTTTAGGAGCGACTTCGGCAAGTTACACTTCAGCAAACCTGACTGCAAATAACTATTACAGAGTAATCGCGACAAATACGACTTGTGCATCGGCTACTTCAGCAAATATTTTGGTGACGGTAACCAACAGCAATTACTGGCTGGGAGCTGTAAGCACCGAATGGAATACACCTGCGAACTGGAGCTGTGGCGTAGTGCCAAATACCATTATCGATGCCAATATTCCGGTAGTTGGAACAGGGCGTTATCCGATTTTGACCACCGGAACCGGAATCTGCAAAGACCTCAACATCTCAAGCGGAGCAAGCGTGACCATCAACAACACGGGTGTACTTGAAATTGCTGCGGCGATCAACAATTCGGGAACCATTAATACGGTAAACGGAACGGTGCATTTTATTGGAACATCCGCACAGTCTATTCCGGCAAACGCATTCCAGTCGAATACCATTAAAAATCTGACGATTAACAATACGGCCGGAGTGACCATGCTTGGTGCCAACGACCTGACCGGAATTTTAGACCTTAAAGCAGGAACGTTCAACACCGGAAACCTGCTGACCTTAAAAAGCAACGTCAATACCACTGCGATGATCGCGCCTGTGACAGGATCGGTAAACGGAAACATGATCATCGAGCGTTACATTCCTTCACGCCGTGCATTCCGTTTCCTGAGTTCGCCTGTTGATGGCGGAACCATTCGTTCCAACTGGCAGGAAGGCGGAATCACACCAGATATCGTAGGCTTTGGTACCGATATCACCGGAGCTGGCGGCACGACAAATGGCTTCGACGTTTCGGGAAGTAACAATCCTTCCTTATATACGTTTACCAATAACAATACGGGAACAGGAAGCAGCTGGGTTGCGGCGACAAGTACGAACGTACCGACCGTTGCAGGAAAAGCCTACAGAATGCTGGTTCGTGGAGACCGTACTGTCAACCAGGCTTTGAATGCATCGCCGCCGACTGTTACGACTTTGCGTACGACCGGAACGATCAAAACCGGAAATGTCACGGTAACCGATCTGAACCAGACTCCCGACGGATTGAGCCTTATAGGAAATCCTTATCAGGCACCGGTTGACATGGGATTGTTGTTGGCAAACGCCAATCTGCTGAACCCGAATTTTTATTATTTATGGGATGCGACGCGCAACACCAGAGGAAGTTATGTGACGGTGAATCTCAACAACGACAGCAATAACGTAACAGGATCAGTTGCCGATCGTTACCTTCAACCCGGACAGGCATGTTTCGTGAAAACGCTGACTGCCGGCGCGCCATCGCTGATGTTTAAAGAAGAATACAAACATTTAGGTACCGCTACGACTCCAATATTCAAGTCTGCGGAAGCGGCTGCCCCTATGAAATTGCGATTTACCTTGTATGAATCTGCTGCCTTGGCTGCAAATGAATCAGCTGCCGACGGTTTTGTGATTTCGTTTAGCGAAAACTACTCAAACGGCCTTGATGCAATGGACGCGATCAAACCGGTGAACCAGGATGAAAATGCCGGATTGATGCAATCGGGATTCATTTTGAGTTATGAAAGCAGGTTTACGCCGGTTGCGAATGACGTGATCCCGGTTTCGATTACCCAATTCAGAAACACGAATTACACGTTTAAAGTGTCTGCCAATGGCTTGCCACGTGCTGCTTATTTGCTAGATAAATTCACGAATTTACGCACAGAATTAGACAGCGAAGGCGTTACTTTGGTTCCGTTTTCAATTGACAATGCGGTACCGGAAAGTTTGGTGGCAAACCGTTTTGATATCGTTTTTGGCGAATCGAGACTGGCAACTGCCGAAAATGTTTTTGCATCTGCGACGACGGTGTATCCAAATCCGGTGACAGCAAACCAGTTTTTTATCCAACTGCCTTCGCAAACAGACAAAATCACTGTGAAACTGACCAATATGGTTGGGCAGGAAATTTATGCTGTCACGCCAAAAGTCATCCAAAATAAAGTGATCATCCAACCGGAACAGACATTGCAATCAGGCGTTTACCTGGTGCACATCTCTGACGGAAAAAGCACGGCAACGAAAAAGATTATCGTGAAATAAAAAGTTTATTCCATGCAAAAAGCCCCATAAATTATGGGGCTTTTTCTATTTGGAAAAGTTTCAAATTTACCTTTTGATCACACGAACGGTTTTTAGGTTCTCGCCTTGTGTTACAATAATATTGTAAACGCCGGCAGAGTAACTGTTTCCTAGTTCCTGTTCTTTAAGGTCGGTTGCGCTTACTTCACGAACGTCGATCAGTTTGCCCAACATGTCGTAGACTTTTACATTTACGTTGTCGCTTATTGAAGTGGCGATGTCAAGGTTGAATCCGTTTGCAAACGGGTTTGGATAAGCCACTGCATTAAATCCTGACACATCATCTGCATCTTTTGTGGATGGAATTTCAGGCGCACTTCCGCCAGGAGCCGTGATCGTACAAATTGATCCGAATTCAGACCAGTCATCCGTCGTTTTTACTGAAACCTGAACACGGTACAATGCTCCGGGAACATATCCAGGAATTTGATTGAACGAAAAGTACTGAAGTCCGTTGCTTACAATAATGCTTTCCCCTGAAAGGAAGTTGGTCACTTTAAATCGGTAGTTGGTTACATACAACAATACCTGGCTGCGCACCAGCGAATTCTTGGAAGCCACTGTTCCGCCGCAAACATCAAGTTTTGGAAGATCTGGCGAGGTAACCTCACAAGCCGTACCATAGTAACCCAACCATTTGCCATAGCGCTGCAATTCTACAGACACTTCATACTTGGTAGCATAATCGTAATGTGCCAGTTGCGTCAGGTTGAAGTAATGATTCTGACGTTCGATCGTTTGCACTTCCGATGTTCTTGTGTTTACCACTTTGAAACGGTAACCTGTAGAACCAACCACTCTCCAATTGGCATTGATGCTGTGGTAAATTTTCTCTAAAACCGAATTACATCTTTCAGATGCAAGCACCGTTGTGATTAAAGGAAAACCTTCATCAAAATCACCGTCGCAGTTGTTGTCAATTCCGTCATAAGGAATTTCGGTAGCACCAGGATTTATTTCGTTATTTGTGTCATCACAATCGGTGTTGTCAATAACGTAGCCAGCCTGCGGACATCCGACATAAGATACTTCAGGGTTTCCATAACCATCTCCATCAAGATCCTGGTAGAAATTCGTTTCTTCAGTCACCGCAATTGCAGCCGATCCGCTGTTTCCTGTTCCCGCCAAGCCATTTGCATCGGTAACCGAAACCAATGTATAAGTTTTGTTGGCCGTTGGCGCAACCGGAATGTTTCTTCCGCTGATATAAGTATTTACGGTAAATTGTGAAGTACCATCTGTGTAAACAACAATAAAAAAAGATGCCGAACTGCCACTGATATCGACTTTGATGTTAGACGTTTGGCCGGCACAAATGGGCGAAGCACCTGAAACAGAAATCACAGAAGCCGTTGGCGGAACGGCGAGCGTGAAACTTCCATTTACAAATGTGGTGGAGCCCGTACCCGAGGCACTGCTCCAATAAATTGGATTGGTTACCTGAGTTTTGTATGCCTCAAACGATGTCTGGTTGCCTCTTGGCCCGTTGTATTGCGCTCTTGTAGCCGAATTTCCGATCGCAATATTTGCATAGTTGAAATTAAGTTCCGACGGCAAATAAGAAGCATTTGAACTGCTAGTTCCCGAAGTTTGCCATTGGGCGTTGCTGCCAGATCCCTGCAATTGGATCCCAAAAAGGATGTTTCCAGTAAAGTTTGCGGGGTTTGCATTGGCGCTGAAATCAGGAAAGTTACCCGAAACGGCCGCGCCCTGATAAGCGAAAATATTATCGCCACCACCAGCCAGGCCGTTTAAATTTCCGGATACGATCGTGCCGAAATTTGCAGCCGGAGAATCGGTAATTACAATCGTTGTTCCGGCGGGAATCGTGGCACCGTTGTTTTTCCAGATCACAAAACTTTCGCCTCCTCTTGCGTTTGCTGTTTTATTGGCTGAATCTGACGAGAGAAATCCGTTGTCGGTAAATTTGATAATTGTTTCAGGACGCAATGGCACCCAGCTCACGAATGAAAAAGTATCGGGTGTGTTCATTTGCATTCCGAGGATCGATAAATCGCCCACAGCCAAGACCGTTGGCCCTTCGATGATATCGGCAGTCAGGTTTTGCGGTTGTGGATTGATAACATAATTCGCTCCGTCGGTTCCACCCAATGTTGAGGTTGAGGTTACGGCGATATTTTGTCCGATCGCAGCCGTTGCAAAGGTCCCTGTCCCAATTAAAGTTACCGCATCCGGCGCAATGACGCCCGACAAAGTTCCCGTAATGGTCGCAGCCGTATTTCCATTGAAAGCCTTGTCTACAGCATTGGCATTGGCAATCGTAACTGAGGCCGGCGTAATGTCGGCAGTAATTCCGGTTGGTTGCTGTAGCGCGTAATTGGCAGCGTCATTTCCGTTTATCGTATAACCCGAAACGATGATATTTTTTCCGGTTCCGACGTTTTTGTTATTGAAAACCGCAGCAGCATTTCCGCCAAGGCTGACATCGTCGGTGTTGATGCGTCCGTCCAGAACGGCTTCTCCTGTCAACGTCGCTGTGGTCAAACGGTTGTACATTTTGTTCTCCGCCGAAAGTCCGCTGATCGTCAATGGAGCAGGAGTAATGTTTGCCCTCAGGTTTTGCGGTTGTACCAACGTATAATTGGAAGCATCCGCACCGCTTAACTCAAAATTGGTTTCCACTGCAATATTGTTGTTTGCCGATGCAGAAATAAATGTTGCTGTTCCTGTTACCAATACAACATCGCCACCAATAATTCCGTTGAGCGTTCCCGGATTTGCAGTTGCCGTTGTATTTCCATCGTAAATTTTGTTTGACACAGATGCGCCTGAAAGCTGTAGTGATTTAGGCGTAATGTCGGCAGTTAAATCTGTTGGTTGCAACAACGTATAATTGGCTGCAGCCGAACCTGTCAAAACCAAAGTTGCTGAAACCGGAACGTTGGTGTTTACATCTGTAGCCATAAAAGTTCCGTTTCCTGAAAAACCAACGGTATCATTTCCTACAATTCCTAAAAGCGTTCCCGTGATGGTCGCGGTGTCGTTTCCGTCATAGATTTTGTTTTGCGCTACGGCATTTACTGTAATTTCTTTAGCAGTAACCGTCAATTCCTGGGTTGCGAATGGCGCGGCGTCATAAGTGCCGTTTCCGTCCTGTGAAGCGGTAATTGTTGTAGTTCCCGTCGAAACAACAGTCACGATATTTCCTGAAATGGTAGCGACAGTTTCGTTTGAACTGTGGTAACTAACATCCAATCCTGAAGTTGCAGTAGCTGTCAATGCAAAAGCCGGACTTCCGTAAGCGACGTTGTATAAAGTTGCGAAATCGATCGTTTGCGGAACCAAAGCATCAGCGGTAATGTGCGCGTCAAGACCTGTTGGCTGTACCAAAGTATAATTGGAAATGTCGCCCGCAATTGTACTGTTAGAAGTTACCGTGATATTTTGTCCTACAGCAGCTGTAGCAAAAACTCCTATTCCGATAAAGGTTACTTCGTCTGGCGAAATCACGCCTTCCAAAGTTCCGGTGATGGTTGCTGAAGTATTTCCGTCGTAGATTTTATTCAAAGCCACGGCGTTGTTTACGGTAAGTGGTTTTGGCGTGATATCGGCCGATATGTTTGAAGGTTGTACCAGATTGTAATTGGCAATATCATCTCCAATAATCGAAGCCGAAAAATTCACAGGAACCGCTGTGCCTGCATACGGACTGTCGAAACTTACTATCGTATTTAAAGTTACGTCTTCGGATCCGATAACACCCTGAAGCGTTCCTGAAAACACAGCATCTGTATTTCCGTCAAAAACTTTGTTTGCCACCAAAGCATTTAAAATGGTCAGGTTTTTTATTGCAATGTCTGCAGCCAATCCTGTTGGTTGGGTTAACGTATAATTTGCAGCTTTTGTTCCGCCTAAGATTAAGGAAGCAGTTACATTTATTGCAGTTCCAACATTTTTGGACGCAAAAGTTCCTCCGCCGCTTACCGTTACATTGTCATTGTTAATGATTCCGTTGATCGTTCCCGTTGCGATCGCAGCAACTGCATTTCCATTGTAAATTTTGTTTTCAGCCGCCGCATCTGGCGCTGTAAGTTCTTTTTTGTTCACGACCAACGCACGAACGATTGCTGTTGCCGCGCTATAAGTTGTGTTTCCTGGCTGCGAAGCCGTAATATTGGTTGATCCCGCGCCAACGATTGTCACATTCGATCCTGAAACCGTCGCAACATTGGTATTGGAACTGACATAACTTACCGCCAGTCCCGAACTCGCACTTCCGCTTAAAGCGAATGAAGCATCGCCGTAATTTTTGGCTGCCAATGTCGCAAAAGTGATGGTTTGTGCGGTTTGTGTTGGTGCCGCTGTTCCGCTGATGGCGATGTTGTCGATTCCGGCACCTCTTGTTCCATTTGCCGAAAGCGTTTCGATTTTGATGAAGCATTGGGTTCCACCGTAGGAACTCAAAATGAACGGATCCTGTGCTACCAGGCTGCTCGAAGCTGGTGTACGTGTCCCGATTGCCGTCCAGCTTTGTTTGTTATCTACCGAAATCGAAACGGTAATGATCGCATTTCCGACGCCACCGTAAGTCCGTGCCGAAAAAGTAAGTTGTTCTCCTGTGAAATTGTTCAGGTTCATTAGCGGTGTGGTTACTGACGAATTGGACGCAGTCATGACCAGGTAATCATTGCCACCTGATGTTCCCTGCGTACATCCGGTAAGTGCCCATGAATTCCCAAAACCCAAATTTCCGGTGTGTGTGGGCACGACCTGCGACCACGAAATTCCCGTGATAAAAAGAAGCAGGAAAAGCTGAAAAGCCTTACAGTACTTCTGGTGTAAAATTGATTTCATTGAATAATATTTAATGTTTGAACGATAAATTTATTGTGTTTGTTCCCGTATGCACGAAAGAAAAAGTTATGTGTTGGTTAACAAAAAGTAAGCATGTACTTCGTCGGATATTCGATTGTTTTTACCGGATATTTTGCTGACCGATAACTCTTTGTGGTTATTAGTTGATGATTTTTTTGTTGAAAATTTGGCCGTTTTCCAATTTGACGCTGACAATCAAAACAACATTTGTAGTTGCAATTTGCATTGTCATTTTCTTTGCAGAAACATTCTTGCGTTGGCTTAACATTCGTCCCGAAACATCATAAATCGTCATCTCGGTAATGGCTGACCGTTCCGATTCGGCGGTGATATTTTGTCGGTCTTTATATACAATCAGGTTATTTTCGCTCGGAAGCGGATGGTATGCATCCAATGAAGATCTGTCAAACCGAAGCGAAAACCGCGCGTCAAAGGTTCCCGAAAGTGTAGAAAAAGCATAAGTCCCCAATTTCAAATCGTGAATGGTGTGAAGCAATTGGTCTTCAAGAAATACATCCTGACCGTCAAACAAACCGTCAAACTCCGAAATTCCGATCTCATAATTTCCAGAAGTCGAAGTTTTAAAACCTAACGTAATCGCGTCCGAAGCGGAAAACGGCAGCCCACGTCCCTGAATGCTCAATTTTGTATCGTTGTTAAGCGAATAGAAATTGACTGCAGTTCCCGAATCCAGGTTTTCTCCGTCAAAACCTTCGTCCACTTCATTGGTCGCATTTGGAAGGTAACCAATCAGGATTTCTTTAAAAGCGCCGCTGTTGTTTTTCAGCTCCAGCCAGATGCGGTTTTTTTCCACATTCGAACTCGCTTTGTAAAACCTGTTGTTTCCTGAATTTTGTCGCATGCTGTTTTTAAAAACCGCCGTTCCGTTGGCTTTGGCCTCGATCATAAAAGCCTGTCCGGACGCGATAAGTCCGTTGGGCCTGTTGTTGTTCGAACCTTGCGCCGGCATCGTGCCAACACCTCCGGTATAATTGTAAACCGCATAATCGCTGCCAGTATATTCGTGGTTGGAAATTCCGGAATTGTGTGTCCACAGATAAATCGTACTTCCGGTTCCGAGTGCTGCGGCATTTTCCGGAGCGGCCATAAATAAATCGGCGCTGATCGCACTCGGATACGGATTCCCGATAAAATTGGAATTGTTTGTACCGTTTGCTTTGATGTCTACCGTATAATTGCCATTGTTAGGCACACCTGTAAATTCGCCAGTAAACACTTCGGTGGATGATTGGCTGAAGTCAAATGGCGCGCGGATGGCATAGCCTTTTCCAATGTCCATTGGCGTAATTCCCGGAGCAGTAATGACACTCCAGTTGTAGATTGCAGCATTCCACCATAAATATTTATCGAATCGTGTTTTTGGTGAAAAACCGGATAAGATCTGAAAATCAACTGGTGAAGACCAATATGTGTAATCGTATGCCAGCATGGGTTTTGAATCCCTCAAATAAGTAATGTTGCCCGAATTTTCGGTATCATTTATCTGAACCAGACTTGCATTGTTTTCAAAGGTCAGATTTCCGCCGTTGACCGTCAAGCCATTTTCGATGGTAAGCGTGTGGTCTGATTTGATCACGACATTTCCCGAATTGACAATGACCGAACACGCATGCAAATCGGCACTGGCGTTGTAGTTTCCATTAAATACTGCAGTCGTATACTGATCGGGAATTCCGGGAATCCACGAACCGTTCCAGGTTGCAGTTTTGATCAGGATTTCAACGGGAGTCGTAGGTCGGGCGGCACAACTTCCGTTTTTCACCAGCGCGCGGACGTAAGTGGTTTGTAATAAATTTCCAACCAAATCACCTGATAAAATTGCAGCCGTTTCCGAAATGTCACGTAATCCGGTGGTAAATCCGGCGTCGGTTGCGGTTTGCCATTTCACAATACTTCCGTTATTTCCTGACAAAGCCAGATCGGCAGGCTTACTTCCCGCGCAAATCGTTTGGTTGTTGGTTACCGTTCCAGAAATTGTAGTTTGTTCGACCGTAAAAGCGCCTGTCGTATTGCTGCTTTTGATGGTTCCGCAACTGTTGGTTACTGTCAAATAATAATACAATGTTCCGCTGGCTGTTGCCAATGGCGTATAGGTATCTGATCGCGATCCGGCTAAAATATGCGCCGATGAAGTCAATGCGGTTCCACCCGAAGTGGTTGGAGTTGTATTGCTGAACCATTGGTACGAAATTGTTCCGGAACCTTGGGCTGTTATTGAAACCGGACTAAAATTTCCGCCGATGCAGGTTGTTTGCGGCGTATTTGCTGGCTGTTGTGTGAGCACCGGAGTGACATTTCTCGTAAAAGCGTAAGTTGGTGACGTTTTGGGACAACCGTTTGCATTTGTATACGTATAGGTAAACGTTGTCGACGGACCTGAATACGGATTTGGAATGCTGTACGTTCCTCCAGCGGGAGATCCCGTAGTTAAGGTTACCGCTCCCGTTGCGCAGGTTGTGACCGGAGCTGCTGTTACATTTGGCAGTGCGTTTACGGTAATTACTGCGTTGCCGCTGTTTGTTGATGCTATGCCATTGGCATCGGTAACTGAAACAATGGTATACGTTGTCGTGGCAGTTGGCGATACCGAAACATTGGTTCCGCTGACATAATTATTGACTGTCGTATTGGTGCTTCCATTGCTGTAAACTAAGGTGTAAGGACCAGTTCCTCCTGCAATTGTTGCTTTGATGTTAGCAGACTGTCCGTTGCATATCGGAGCAGTTCCCGACATCGCAGCTGTTACAACAACCGCTGGTTCCACAGTTCCTTCTATACGCAGTGAATTTGTTCCGTTGGTGATGTAATAATTTCCAATTGTCGATCCATCGGGAATCAGCCTGATTTTTACAGTAATTCCTGGTGCGATATTCTGTAACGCTGCAATTCCCGAAAGTGACGTGCTGTTTGGCGTTCCAATGGTTCCGGTTTGGGAAGTTGTGACCCAATCGGTAAGTTTTACAAAGGTTCCATTGTTGACCGAATACCATACTGCACAACCAGTCGGACCCGCATTCGAGCGTCTCGTTGCTGAAGAAATCGCAGACAGGCTCATTTTATAACCTGTAGCGGTACGGAAAGTAAAATAGAAACTGTTCGCATCGGCGTTGGTTGAAGCCCAGCCATCTGCACCGCCCCAACAATTGACCGCCGGTGTGCTTGAAATTCCAATCGCACTTCCTCTGGTTAATCCAGTCGCCGTAACATTTGCATTCCGGATTGCCGGAGTCCACGGACTGTCTCCAAAACCGCCACCGGTATTGTTGGCGTCCCAGGCCAAAATTTGCGCCCCCGCATTTACAGAAAATCCAATTGTGCAGGCAAAAAACAGGATTAACGATATTGAGAAACGAAGACTTTTTGACCGTTCAGGTATTGTTATGTTCATGGTAAATGTTTGATTTTGAACAAAAATATACCAAGCACCACCCGTACGACGGCAACAAATAATTAAGGAATTGTTATTGAATTATGAAGTTGCGATTGGCCGGAGTTATTGGCTTTTGGTCGGGAAAATTTGACGCGGTTGGCAATGGAAGACAAGATCAGGCAGGAATTTCGGCTTGAGAAACATTTGAATTCTCTTATACTTTTCTAAATATTGCAATAAAGAATTTGAAAAGTCGTTTAAGCTGCAAAAAAATGATGAGAAAACTATTTTTGGCAGATTTGAAGCAATTTACCAGGAAATAAAAAGTAGTTTTGCTTTTCGGAAAAAAAAATTAACCGATTTATTTTTATGAATTTTAAAATAGGCACCAATACGCAGTCCGTACTTTTTCTGTTTACTTATCTTTTATTTTTACTTCCAACACACAGCATTTCAGCAAATCACTCAGCGAATACAAACCATACAAAATTCGTTTGTACCGCGCCTGTAATCAGTTCTTTCTTTCCGCTTTCAGGACCGGAAAATACTTTGGTGACAATTTCAGGAAGTGGTTTTCAGGCTGGAACCGGCGTTTCTGCAGTCCGTTTCAACGGGATTTCAGCGGCACTTTTCACGGTCATTTCAGACAGCGTCATCAAGGTGTACGTGCCCGCGGGAACAGCAACCGGAATTATCAGCGTTGTTTCAGATAGTTGTGAAGGATTTGCGTCGGCGCCATTTACAGAAATCGTAACCAATTTTACCGGGAATTATTCTTCAGACATTTATATTTCAGAATTGTACGATGCCAGATTGGGCGACGGAGGTGTCATCGAAATTTATAACGGAACGCCAAATGCCGTAAATCTCAGCAATTATACCCTCAGAAGGTATGGCGATATCGGCGTAACAACAAGTTTTTATACGATTCAACTCGTCGGAACTTTGCCTGCCGGAGGAATTCATCTTATCGGAATCGGAGGCGGAACCATTCCATGCCGATGGACGCCAAGCCAGGGACAACGGTATCCCACCGGTTTTAACTCTGACGATGAATTTGAATTGTTTAACAATAGTGTCCTGATTGACAATGTACATACGCCTGGCGCGGTCGGCTTTTCGATGATCAGAAACCCAAATGCTGTTGCGCCAAAAACGGTCTTTAACGGAAGTGACTGGAATACGTCACCCACGGAAAACTGTGCCAATATCGGAGTGCATTCTGTTCCCACCGTCACGCCTCCTGTAGTAGCCAATCCGGTGAGTAAAAATACCTGCGAGGGCAATGTCGTTTTGTTTTCCGTATCACTGGTAAATCCAACAACATACAACTACCAATGGAAAATGATCGGAACTTCAGGTGTTTGGGCGAATGTTAGTGGAAGTGCTTATCTGGGTGCGACAAGTCCGACACTTACCATCAATAATGTTCCCGCAGCATTTGATGCCAATCAATATTATTGCCAGATCACCAAAGGAACCGATGTGTTTGTGAGCAACGCGGCGCAGCTTGAAGTGACTGCTAAAATTCTTCCGGACTTTCCGACTTCGCAAAATATTTGCCCCGGCGGAACGGTTCCGGTACTGGCAAGTCGCTCGCCGAATAACATCACTGGACATTGGACGCCATCAACGGTGAGCAATACTGTTTCCGGGATTTACAGGTTCGATCCGGATGCTGGCCAATGCGCGCAGCCAACTAATTTTTCAGTTTCTGTTGGCACTGCGATAGTCCCGGATTTTCCAACTGCTAAAAATCTTTGTCCCGGAGATGCAGCTCCGGTGTTGGCCAACCGGTCGCCCAATAACATCACGGGACAGTGGACGCCACCAACGGTAAGCAATACCATTTCCGGCGTGTACCGATTTGATCCCGATGCAGGCCAATGCGCGCAAATTGTCAACTTCAGCGTCACTGTTGGAACAGTGATTATTCCGGATTTTCCAACTTCTAAAAATCTTTGTCCCGGAGATGCAGCCCCGGTTTTAGCCAGCCGTTCACCCAATAACATCACCGGACACTGGACGCCGTCGACGGTGAGCAACACGGTTTCCGGTGTTTACAGATTCGATCCGGATGCGGGCCAATGTGCGCAGGCGGTTAATTTCACAGTAACAATCGGGACGGCAGTCGTTCCAAATTTTCCCGCATCCCAAAACCTTTGTCCGGGCGACAGGCCGCCGGTTTTAAGCAATCGGTCACCCAACAATATAACCGGAAACTGGACACCATCGACTGTGAGCAATACCATTTCCGGAATTTACAATTTTGTTCCTGATGCAGGGCAATGCGCGACTCCGGTTCGTATGAGTGTTACGATCATCAGTCCGTTGCTTTCGGGCATAGTCGGAGCAAACCAGACCTGCGTGGGAAATCCGATTTCCCTGACACATTCCACTTTAGGCGGCAGTTGGTCTTCAGATAACGAGCAAATCGCAACAATCAGCAATAGCGGCATATTGACACCAAAAAGTCCCGGACTTGTGACCATAAAATATATGGTGTCCAACGGAAGTTGCAACACTTTTGTTTTGAAAACAATACAAGTGAATCCGCTGCCGGAACCAGTATTAAAAGATTTTAACCTCTGCAGGGACAGCAATTCCGGATTGTTGAATTTTTTAGACTTGTATTGCGGTTTGCCCAATCGTGGGTATGCATTTAAATGGACCTTAAACGGTGTCATTCTGCCAACATCAATCAATACCCAGGTTGCGGACACACCTGGATTTTATCAGGTTGAAGTGACTGATATGGCAACCGGCTGCACCGCTACGGCCAGTTGTACGGTAGGAATTTCAGAGAAAGCGACTGTAAAAGTACAAGCTACGCCAGATTTCAGTGACAACCAAATGGTAACCGTTACGGTTCAGGGTTCGGGCGTTTACTTATTTCGTTTGGATGACGGTTTGTTCCAGCGTGAAAACGTTTTTTACAATTTGTCGAACGGAACGCATACGATTACCGTAAAAGACATTAAAGGTTGCGACGAGATAAATCTGGATGTGGAAGTGCTGAATTATCCGCGTTTTTTTACGCCAAACGGCGATGGATACAATGATTCCTGGAACATCCATTTGAAAAAACAAAATTCTGCGGCAATTTATATTTTTGACAGATACGGAAAATTGATTAAAACCTTGAATCCGTCGAGTGGCAGCAGCGGCTGGGACGGAACGTTTAACGGACATTTGCTGCCAGCTTCCGACTATTGGTTCAAACTTATTTATGAGGATGCCGCAGGTTCTAAAAAGGAATTCAGAGCACATTTTGCTTTGAAAAGATAAAGCGTAAGAATCCGTAGAAAATTAAAATCCGTAAAGTAAAACTTGCGGATTTTTTGTTTTTCAGATGTGGCTCCGGTTTGCTAAATTTCAAATAAAAATTTAAATTTATAATGTGAAGTGACAATGCTTCCGTGAAAATGTGCAGCTATGGAAAATCTTGTAACAATGCCTCGGGACGGCGGAATGCCGTATGCCGAAACCAATTTGCAGCATTTGTTTCCCGAACCGCTGAACATGCTGACCTCGATATTGTTTTTATTGCTGGCAATCTGGTGGTCTTTTCGGATCAGGAAAGAATTTCGTGAACACGGATTTCTCGTTTATGCCTTGTTTTTATTGTACATCGGCGGCATTGGCGGAACCATTTACCACGGACTCAGGCAATGGCGTTTTTTCATCATGATGGATTGGCTTCCGATTATGCTGCTTTGCCTTTCGGCCGGAATCTGGTTTATCGCAAAACTGACGCGTTGGTATTATGCCGCATTGTTGGTTTGTTTGTATGTCGGATTTCAATTTTTTGTACGGCAAAAACTCCTTCAATCAGGCGAAATCCAGTTGTTCATCAACATCAATTACGCGGTACTTGCATCGTTTGTATTGTTTCCGGTTTTGGGTTTTCTGATCCGTACGAGGTTTGCAAATGGCAAATTTGTAGGCTTTGCATTGTTGGCTTTTAGCGCCGCATTGTTCTTTCGCGTGGCCGATCGCTGGGAAATTCTGTCCTTTGGAACACACTTTTTATGGCACATTTTTGGCGCGGTGGCGGCATTTTGTATGCTGCAATTTGTGTATATTACAGCTGGAAAAAAACCTAATCCATCAGATGAAATACCAGAATATTAAAAGAGCCGGATTTGCGGTGAGCCAACTTAGTATGGGTTGTATGTCGTTGCATTCCGATCAGGACAATCCAGAAAACATCATTGCAAAGGCCGTCGACAAAGGCATTACGCTTTTCGATACGGCCGACTTATACGACAAAGGCGACAACGAAAAACTTTTAGGAAAGGCGTTGAAAAGCAAGCGAAATGATGTTTTTATTTCCACAAAAGTGGGTAATCGTTGGAAATTTGACGGTAGTGGTTGGGATTGGTGTCCGACCAAAAACCACATTCTTTCTGCTATTGACCAAAGCCTGAAACGGCTGCAGACCGACCATATCGATTTATACCTTTTGCATGGCGGAACGATGGACGATCCGTTTGATGAAGTTTTGGAAGCATTTGAACTTCTGAAGCAAATTGGGAAAATTCATGCTTATGGCGTTTCGTCTATTCGTCCCAATGTGATTAAGGAGTATGTAAAAATATCCGAAATCTCGGCAGTCATGACCCAATACAGCCTGCTTGACCGAAGGCCCGAAGAGGAAACGCTCGACATTTTAGAACAAAATAATATCGCCGTTTTAGCTCGCGGGACAGTTGCCGGCGGACTGTTAATTGACAAACCTGCAGCTGCTTACCTGGATTACTCTGAAAATGACGTACAGTCGATTTTGTCAGAAATTGATCGCTTTCGCGGACTGAAAACGCGCCAGGAAATTGCATCAGCTTATGTGCAGATGGAGCCAGCAATTGCGACATCGGTGGCCGGAATTCGGACAATGAAACAATTGGATGAAGCGCTGGCAGCATTTGATAAAAATGCGATGACCCATGCTGAACGAAATGAGTTGGGAAAAATGTGGGCTGCCAATTCATATCAGGCGCAGCGGTAAAATCAGAATTGGGCTTCGAAGATGATCCTTTTGAACGGGTAAAATGCAGGCGATCCCGGAAATTGAAGTTTCAGTTCTTTTTTGAAAGCATCATTAAATGTTTCATGCATTTCTGGCGGAAGTTTTTCCAGGTACGGTATCAACGCGCTTCCTGAAACAAAATCATAAACAGCCTCAAAATTTTCCAGAATCAGCGGATATATTTTTTCGAACACCGTCATTTTCCGGCTTCCGTTTTCAAACAGGATTTTGGCGTAAACATCGGTATTTAAAACGGCTGAGGTTCTTTTCCAATGGTTTAAAACCGAGCCGAACGGCGGTTGCTCTGCAAGTTGGTTGAGAAGAATGTTAGCGATATTCTGCGTTTGCGACGGCATTTGGATCACCATTTGCCCGCCAGGCTTTAGGTTGGAAATGATTTTCGGCAATACAATTTCATGATTTCCAACCCATTGTATTGCGGCATTTGAAAAAATCAGATCCCATTTTTTTCCGGAATCCAATTGTTGTTCGATGCTTTTGCATTCAAAAGACAAAATTTCATTTTCAAAAGATTTGGAATCCTGAAGCATTTCTGCGGATGCGTCAATTCCGAGAACTTGTTTTGGATGGTCTAATGTTTCTGCAAGTTTGGCAGTAAGTTCGCCGGTTCCGCAACCCAAATCCAGAACTTCCATTTGCGGTTTCGAAACGATCAGTTTCATCGCGTCAAAAAACGGAATCATCCGGTCAGATTTAAATTTGTTGTAAGTTTCCGGATTCCACGCCATGGTTTTATTGCAAATTAATTTCCTTTATTAAGCAAACTTACAATTTCGTACGAATGCAATCTGGCGTCGTGGTCGAAAATCGGAGACGTGATCATCAGTTCATCCACTTGTGTCTGATCGATAAACCGATTGATTTCTGCCTGGATTTTTTCCGGTCCGCCAACGAATGAATAGCGTATCATTTGCTGCAAAGCGGCTTCTTCCATCGGATCCATAAAATCTTCATCGGGTTCGACCGGAGCACTGAGTTTTTGGCGTTTTCCGGTAAGGATCCCGAGGAATAATTTTTTAAATGAGGTCGAAAGTTTCAGTCCTTCATAATCTGAATCGGCAGCAATCACGTTCACGCAAGCCATGACATAAGGCGCAGACAATTGCGCCGATGGCTGAAAATGCCTGCGGTAAATCGCAATAGCTTCATGGAGTTGGGCAGGGGCAAAATGGCTCGCAAAAGCATACGGCAATCCCAAGGACGCCGCCACATAAGCACTGTCTGTACTCGAACCCAAAACCCAGATCGGAATGTCGAGGCCTTCACCTGGAATCGCACGAACTGCGCCGGTTTTATTTGCTTCGGATAAATATTTTTGCAGTTCCTGGATACTTTCCGGAAATTCCATCACGGCGCGCTGGTCCCGGTGCAAGGCTCTTGCGGTGAGTTGGTCGGTTCCCGGCGCACGTCCCAATCCCAAATCGATCCTATCGGGATATAAGGTCGCGAGTGTTCCAAATTGTTCAGCAACGATCAAAGGCGCATGATTTGGCAGCATAGTACCTCCGGAACCCACGCGTAAAGTTTTGGTTCCGGAAGCAATATGACCAATTAAAATGGAAGTTGCAGAACTTGCGATGCCTTCCATGTTGTGGTGTTCGGCAAGCCAATATCGACCATAGCCCCATTTTTCAACATGTTGTGCAAGATCAGTGCTGTTGGCAAAAGTATCTGCGGGCGTTTTTCCCTGAGGAACCATCGCCAGGTCGAGCACGGATATTTTCACCGTGCTAATGTTTTTTGTGTTCATCGTTTTATGGATGCAGTGCGGTTTGGGATTTAGTGTGTGCGCAATTTGTCAAAAGTCGTTTCGAGTACTTTTTTAATTTTGTCGATGGCGCCGCTGATGGCTTTTTCGATCGTATCGGAATGGTTTACTACTGCAACCGGAGGCAATCCTGCGAGTCGCGCTTCGATGGTGCAACGTTTGTCATCGGTGGCAAATTTGTCGCTGTTTTCGTCGGCGAGGTAAATTTCAAGGGAAGTGATTTTGTCTTCAAAACGGTTGAGTTTTCCTTCAATAATTGATGTGAAATAAGTTTCCATTCGTTCACGGCCTTCGATGTTGTTGTCGGTGTTGAGTTGGATTTGCATAAAGAATTTTTTAAGGTTGGTATCTAACAAAGATATTCATCACTTGCCGGGATGTCGAACTATTTAGTAAAAGTTTATGACCGTTCAAAAAAAGTAAATTGCGCGTTGTAGAATCTGTGTTGGATCCAAATTCGGAATATCCAATATGTGTAAAAAACATTAAAAATCATGTAACAGCAAAAAGTTGCGGTAAAAGTAAATTTGCTGCAAATAAAACGCAAAATGAAAAATAAAGACTATAGAATGATTCCAGCAGTTACGATCGGATTTTTCAACACCGCCATTACGCCAAAGGATCTGAATTATTGGCCCGAGCATTCCAGAAATGCCGCTAAGGAAATGATTGATAAATATGGAAGGCCGGACGTTATGGGCTCAGAAGTATTGGTTTGGCAAAATGGCAACGAACCATTGGTAATCGACAAACACCACGGAATTATGGGCCAAATGGAATTGGTTTAAACCATTTATTTCAATTATCTTTTAAAACCAAATTAACAACGCTGATCCACTGGTCGATATCGCCTTTATTGGTGTCTATTGCCGTGCTGTTGTTTCCGTAAGGCGCATATCTTTCGCTTTCGGTTACCGAAAAAAGGCCGACAGTTGTTGTGAGCGACGCGCTTGCCAAATGCATCATGCCGCTATCAGCACCAATGAACAATTTGGTATTGGCAATGACCGATCCAATTTCGCGAATGTCCTTACTGTAAAATGATGGCGCCGAGAAGTTGATCTGTGATACATTTTCCACAGGCAGGATTTCGATAATATTGTAATTTGGAAATTCGGTTTTCAAACGTTCGTAAAATGGCATCCACCAGGATTCGTTGTAGCATTTTGCTCCTGTCGCATAGGTGAAAATTCCAATGGTTTGTTTGTCGTTTTTTACAATATCCTGAAGTATTTGTTGCCCGTTTTTGAGTTCAGTGTGGCTGAGTTTTAAATCCATTAACGGAACGGGATTTTGTTTTTCGGGAAAGCCAATCTTCAATAAATCTTCCCTGAAATTGTACACCGGATATTTGGCCATATGCCTGTAATCCTTAAATTTTTGTGCGAGGATTTCTTCATTCCCATCGGTGAAAATTTTGTATTTCGAATTCGAAAGTTGCACCGAAAGCCGGCCCGAAGACGAATTGTGGATCACGTTAATCGCAATATCATACGGATATTTCCGAACCGATAAAAATGCCGAAGCATAATCTAACAAGTGTTTAAAAGGCTTTTTGGGAAGGCTGATGATTTGGTTGACGTTTTTGTAACCTTCAAAAATGGTTGGCGCAGCGGTTCCACGGACAAAAAGATCAATCGTGCAGCCGGGAAAAGTTTCGGAAACTTCTTGAATCAATGGCGTCATGAGCAGTAAATTTCCAAGCCTGTTGTTTGGCCTGCAAATCAGCACGCGTTTGATTTCAGGCGTTGCAGCCGTTTTTAGCTGGCCGATATTCGATTTTCCAATATTTTTGGTCAGGCCGCGCATGGCGAGTCTGCGGTATTCGTTTATTTTGTTTAAAATGCTCATTTACAGTATCGCGGTTTTTCAGTCGCAAAAAATGCCTACGGTTCGTAAGCAGATCAAGCAATCAAAATTTGTGGTATTTTGCTTAATGCTTCTTTTTAAAGCATACTATTGACCTTGCGAATATAAAAAGGTTTAATACAATTTAAAAATTTTGAAATTACGTACGAATCCAATTCTTAAAATTATACTTAAAACAAAAATTCTTACACAATTTGGCATAGCTGTAAAACTAAATGAAAAAAAACAAGGTCTGGAATTACAATATTATTTTACTGTTAGGAACATATTATTTGTAAGTGTCAACATGGTCAACCTGTCCGCAACAGCCGGAAATAACGCGCAGTTTACTACCCGATTTCATCCAGACTCTCATATAACTTAATGCTGCTTCAAATGGAAGGTAAAGGCATTTTCCCTTGACGATCATGCACATATGAACAATGGCAATGTCGCCAAAAATCCGGATGTGCTGGTCTGAAATCTGAAGTTCCCTGATTATAAGGCTTCCCGAACGATGGCTGTCAAGGTACATTTCCTTGCTGAGATTCTGTCCGTTCTGGTTGGTGAACATCAGTTCATCGTGTAGTAAATCTGCTAATTTTAAAACGTTGTTGTTTTTAATCGCGCTGTTGAGCTGTTCTTCAATGGCAACGATTTCATTTTCTGAAATTATCACTGTCGCTTGCATCGTCTCGTTCATTTGGTTCAGCCAATGTATAATTTTATAAACAAACCGCAATAAATCTCACTCTTTTTTGATTAAAATTGAATATAAATACTAAAAATATAGTAATAATTCTTACCAATTTTAGGGATTGAAGTTGGTTTGGACAACAACGGCTGGATTTTTTGCTTTGGTATTGACATTGTTTTGCAAATGACTCCAATGGTTCTATTGCAGATTTACGAATAAAATACAGCAACAGCTGCAAACAACAGATCGATCCGGTTCAGGCTTGGCAATTGTCTATTTACGGAAATAGTGCACGACATAATTTGAATTTTGGTAAGTTCTTGTTTAAGACTTTGCTATATTTGATAACCTTTATTCAAAACAAAAATTATTTCTAATGTCAACTACAGCTAATAGCAATATTGATAGACAATCGCCGCTGCCTGTTACCCAGGATTTTCCAATTGTTGGCGTAGGCGCATCTGCTGGCGGACTCGATGCTTTTCGCAAATTCATAGAAAATATTAGTGAAGATTCCGGAATGGCGTATGTTCTGGTTCAGCATCTCGCACCAAAATATGAAAGCCTGCTTCCTGAAATTTTGTCAAAATCTACTGCTTTGCCGGTGCACGAAATTACCGATGACATCAATCTGGCGCCAAACAACATTTATATCATCCCGGAAAATAAAATATTAAAAACATTTGATGGTAAATTAAAGTTAGAGCCGCGCGATCTTGCTGCCAAAAAGAACATGCCAATAGACGTTTTTTTTAGGTCACTGGCCGATGTTCATAAAAGTTTTGCGATTGGAACCGTGCTTTCCGGATCCGGTTATGATGGTACGGAAGGCCTGAAAAGCATTAAGGAGCAAGGCGGTGTAACCTATGCGCAAATTCCCGAAACTGCTGCATTCGACAGCATGCCGCAAAGCGCGATCAATGCTGGCGCAGTCGATTTTTTACTGGCTCCTGAAGACATTCCCCAACATTTATTACACATTAAAAAAGCATACAAAACCAATCACGCTTACGCGGATGATGCCGAACTCGAACAGGACGAAGAAGATGTTATCCGGCAAATCCTGCGTTTGTTGCGCCTCAGGACAGGAAACGATTTTACGCATTACAAACAGCCTACACTTCGCCGGCGCATTGCAAGGCGGATGGTTGCCACCAAAAATGAAGAACCTGCTGCCTACCTGAAATTCTTACGCGACAACAAAGACGAACAGGACACGCTTTTTAATGACGTACTGATTCCGGTGAGTTATTTTTTCCGGGATTTCAAAACCTTTGAAGCTTTATGTGAAGCAGTTTTTCCACTGATCCTGAAAAATAAAAAAAGCAACGAAAGCATCCGTCTGTGGATTGCCGGATGTTCTACCGGGGAAGAAGCCTATTCGCTGGCCATTTGCCTGCACGAACACCTCGCAGAAAAAGCGCCTGGCATTAAAGTACAGATTTTTGCGACAGACATGTCCGAAAATGTAATCACAAAAGCGCGCGCCGCGGTGTACGGAAAGCAGGAAGTGTCCAATATTTCCGAAGCCCGGCTGCAGCAATATTTTACAAAAACCGATGGCCATTACCAAATCAGCAAAGTCATCCGGGACATGTGCGTTTTTGCGGTGCATAATTTCTTAAAAGATCCGCCTTTTGCCAAAATGGACCTGATTTCGTGCAGAAACGTCATGATTTATTTCGATCAGTTTCTACAGAAAAAAGCACTAACCACTTTTCATTATGCCTTAAAAGAAAACGCCTTTTTATTCCTTGGAAAATCGGAAACACCGGGAAGTGTAAGTACGCTTTTTGAACCCTTGTTAAAAAATCATAAGATATTTACCAGGAAATCGGTTCCGGGCCGATTTCTGCCGTCGTCATACGATCCGGTCGAAGTGCTTCCGTTGGTTAAAAGTTATACAGGACTTAAAAAAAATCCCGCTGAACCCGACTTTCATCAGTTGGCATTCGATATCATTTTTTCAAAATACACGCCGGCCGGAGTTGTTGTAAACAGCAATAAAGAGATTGTGCATTTCCATGGAGACACGGGACCGTTTCTGGTTTCTTCTCCTGGCAAACCCAATTTTAATGTCCTGAAAATGGCACGCGAAGGATTGGCATTTGAGCTCAGGAACGCGCTGCTGAAATCGGAAACGGTGTCTGCGACAATCGCGAGTGAAAAAATTTCCCTAAAAGGCGAAAATTATCTGGTCAGTTTCGAAATCATACCGTTGCAAAAAGATACAGCCCACAAGTTGGTACTTTTTTACAAAAGCGAAATCAGTGCGGTAGAGCAGTTGCAAATAGATGCAATCAATGAAAATGGCAAAGAGCGCATCAAGCAGCTTGAAGCCGAACTCGAGCAAATGCGCGACGACATCAGGCGCGTCACCGAAGATCAGGAAGCGGCTAATGAGGAATTGCAGAGCGCTAATGAAGAATTGCTCAGCAGCAGCGAAGAACTTCAAAGCCTGAACGAGGAACTCGAGACTTCTGCCGAAGAATTGCAGTCCAATAACGAAGAGCTGATCAGTGTCAATGACGAACTCATGGACCGGCAGGAACAATTGGTGAATTCCCGTATTTATGCGGAAGCGATTGTCGAAACCATAGGCGAACCACTTGTGATATTGGATAAAGATTTGCGCATTAAAAGTGCAAATGGCGCGTTTTACAAATATTTCGAGACCACTGAATTCGATACCGAAGGCAGGCTTATCTACGAATTGGGCACGGGCCAATGGAACAATGCCACCTTGCGAACCTTACTCGAAAACGTACTTCCTAAAAAAACAATTGTAACAGATTTTGAGCTTACAGCGTTGTTTCCCAAAATAGGGGAACGCAGCATGATGCTCAACGCCCGGCAGGTCATCAACGGTAAATATTCAGAAGCATTGATAATGATGGCGTTTAGCGATATCACCGAACTGAAAATGACCAAGATCCTCAAAGAAAGTGAAGAGCGTTTCCGGATCATGGCCGATACGGCGCCGGTGGTGTTATGGGTCGCCAATACTGAATGTCAATGGCTGTTTTTTAACAAAAGCTGGCTGGATTTCCGAGGACGTACGATGGAGCAGGAAATTGGCGAAGGCTGGAAAGACGGCATTCATCCGGATGATCGCGAAAATTTTGAATCTGTTTTCAATACCAGTTGCAGCAGGATTAAAGAATTTTATATTGAGTTCCGTTTGCAAAAGCGCGACGGCAATTACCGCTGGATTGGTTACCGCGGCGTTCCGAGAATTGGTGCAAACGGTGAATTTCAGGGTTTTATCGGTGGCGCAATGGATATCGACGAACAGAAAAATTTTTCCACTTCAATGGAATCCAAAGTCGTGCAACGTACCAAAGAACTCAAAGAATCGGAGTCGTTCCTGCAATCGATACTTAATACGACCCAAAACCTGATTTATGTATACGATTTCGAAAAGCAAAAAGTAGTCTTTATCAACGACAGATCGCTTGCGGCAACAGGCCACAACCCAAAAGATATCATCAATTCCAAAACCGACATTTTCTCCTCATTGGTGCACAACGATGATCTCGGGGTTTTCGAAAAACAACGCAGAGACATTCAGGAAAGCAATAGTGACAATAATATGGACACGGTGGAATTCCGCCTTTGGAATGGAAAAGAATGGGCTTATTACCTGTCGCGCGACCTGATCTTGAAAAGAGATGATGATGGAAAAGTTCTCCAATATCTGGGCGTTGCCACGGATGTTTCCGAAATCAGGAACATTAATGAAGAACTGGTTGTCAAAAACCGCGAACTCATCGCCAGCAACACCGAACTGAATTCGTTTAGTTCGATAGCCAGCCATGATCTTAAGGAACCGCTGCGTAAAATTATGGTTTTTACAAAGCTGATTTCTGATATGGAAAAGGACAAAGTTTCTGAAACTTCCGCGAAGTATATGGAACGCGTGATTTTGTCGGCAGATAGAATGCAGCAGCTTATCGACGATTTGATCAGTTATTCGCGCACCAGCACCGAGAAAATCAAAATGACCAAAACCGATCTGAATAAAACCCTCAAAATCGTACTGGAAGAACTTAAGGAAGTGATTCAGGAAAGCGGAGCTACTATTGAATCGGAAGAATTGCCGGTGCTTCCGATTATTCCGTCACAGTTTTTACAGCTTTTCCAAAACCTGATCAACAACGCGATCAAATACGCCAAGAAAGACGAAGCGCCGCAGGTGAAAATCCTGTTACACAAAGCCACACGTGAGGAACTGATCGATTTAAAAGTCAATCCCGAAACTGGTTATTATAAAATTACGTTTAAGGACAACGGAATCGGGTTTGCCAAGGCTTTTGAAAAAGTCATTTTCGAACCTTTTAAAAGGTTGCACGGAAAAGATGAATACACCGGAACCGGAATTGGCCTGGCCATTTGTAAAAAGATCATGGACAACCACAAAGGGTTTATCGTCGCCGAAAGCGAACCCGGAGAAGGAACTGCTTTCTGTATTTATGTGCCCGACGGAATTAAAAAAACATACCCTTAATTTTTAAAAAGTAAAACCGGATGAACGTCCGGTTTTACTTTTTTGAAAGACTTTCGGAAGCCTATTTATACTCAATTCAATTATTGGTTTGCATCGATGAAATACCAATAATTTGTTGTATGTTTGATCTCTATTTAAGCCAAAACATTATGAAAGATTCTATTACTATTTTTTATGCAGATGACGATCACGACGATATCGAATTGTTCACCGAAGCCATAGATTTGATTGATAGGCCAACTGTCTTGTACACACATGACAACGGTGAAAATCTTCTGAAAGCGGTCAACAATCCGCCGCCTACGCCGCACATCATTTTCCTTGATCTTAACATGCCTGGAAAAAATGGTTTTGATGTTCTAAAAGAACTTAAGACGTCTAAAGACCACAGCAACATTCCGGTGGTCGTGTTTTCGACCTCAAGTGACAACACCAGCATTTCCAAAAGCATGGCATTGGGCGCAAATTTCTTCGTAACCAAAATGGGTGCGTTCAAAGATTTTAAAAAATCAATCGAATTTGCCTTGAGCATCAACTGGAGCAATTTTAAACCGGCAAATGACAATTTCGTTTACAGAAACGTCGTTTAAACAACTCTTATTCGTTCGTTACGTTTGACAAAATATCCGGAAAGTACAAGTCCGAGAGTTTTGTAAATTCGTCCCCACGCATAAATATACTGATGTCAACGTCGCTGAAACTTTTTCGGCCGGCCGCGGCAAGAAGTTCGTTTGCCGAATGCAGCGTATTTTTATGGAAATGATACACCCGTTCCGATTTGTCGGTGACAACCAAACCCTTCATCAGCATTTTGTCCTGTGTCGCCACGCCGGTCGGACATTGGTTGTTGTTGCAGCGCAAAGCCTGGATACAGCCCAGTGAAAACATAAATCCGCGTGCGCTGTTGCACATATCAGCGCCAAGCGCAATGGCTTTCAATATCGAATAACCCGACATGATTTTTCCGCTGCTGATGATCCTGATTTTCGTCCGGATGTTGAAATGCACCAGTGTTTTGTTGACGAAGATCAGTGCTGGTTCCAATGGCATCCCGACGCCGTCAGAGAATTCCAGCGGCGCAGCTCCGGTTCCGCCTTCCGCGCCGTCAACGGTAATAAAATCAGGGTAACATTGCTGGGCGATCATTTCCTGGCAGATTTCCTCAAATTCATTGGTTTGGCCAATACACAATTTAAATCCGACCGGTTTGCCATTGGAAAGTTCGCGTAGCTGTGCGACAAATCCGATCAGTCCTTTTGCATCTGAAAAAGCCGAATGTCCCGGAGGCGAAAGGATGGTGACAAAAGGTTTCACGTCACGTATTTTGGCAATGAGTTCGGTATTTTTGGCTGCCGGAAGTACGCCGCCATGCCCGGGTTTGGCACCTTGCGAAAGTTTGATCTCGATCATTTTTACCAGCGGATTTTCTGCCTTTCGTGCAAATTTCTCCGGATTGAAGTTGCCTTCATCATCGCGGCATCCAAAGTAACCGGTTCCAATTTGCCAGGTGACATCGCCACCCTGCAGGTGGAAATCCGTGAGTCCGCCTTCGCCCGTATTATGGTAAAATCCGCCTTGAGCGGCGCCTTTATTCAGGGCGACAATCGCATTTTCGCTCAGTGAGCCAAAACTCATCGCGGAAATGTTGAACAGCGAAGCAGAATAAGGCTGTTTACAATCAGGGCCGCCAACGAGTACGCGCGGCAATTCTTCGTTTACGTGTGCCGGATAAATTGAGTGTTTGATGCCTTCGTAACCCGAATGGTTGAGGTCGAGCTGGGTGCCAAACGGCGAAGTAGAGTCGATATTTTTGGCACGTTGGTACACCAGTGAACGCTGGTTTCGGGAAAATGGTTTTCCGTCAGTGGCACGTTCGATGAAATACTGCTGAATTTCGGGCGAGATGAATTCGAACAAATAACGGAAATAACCAAGCAGCGGAAAGTTGCGTAAAATGGCGTGTTTGCGCTGTAAACTATTGGCAATCCCAACAAAAATCAACGCGAGAATGGTAAGCGGGAAAAAAATGCTGTATTTGTAAAAAAATGCGATCAGTGAAGAAAGGATAAAAACTATAATTCCGAAAATAAAGAACTGCTTCCTCATGATGATGTCGTTTGATTTCCGACTAATTTACTAAGAATATTGCAGGTTCACTGGATAATAAAGTTATTTAGACCAATTCTAACGCCTGGACATCCTGTATTTGAAATGCAGACTGTGAAGGGAATATTACGATTAAAAATGATATATTAATTTTATATTAAATGAAATAACGATATCGATAATATTCGTATTTTTAAGCAACTTTTGACAATGCATTTTGTCAGAATGTAATTTTTGAAACGCACAAACACCAATATTATGAATTATTCTAAAATCCTACTCGCCGGAATCACAGGGTTTGCCCTGGTGTTGATCATCAGGAAAATGCTGCAAAGACAAAATGAAATTTTTGACGATATTATTTTTGATTCGGAATTCATTCCGGGATTTAAAAGACAGTTTTCGTTGGAGGAAAACGGATCAGGAAACCAGAATTTCCGCCATCCGAAACTGCATGCAGAGGATTCAGAAAATCCAATGTTCATTTAGCGCATCCTAATTACTTACTTTTTTATATTAAAACACGCCGGAGCAATTGTTCCGGCGTGTTTTTTTAGATGTCGTAATTAAACGGTTTAAATCTCACTCAGTTAAATATGCCTTTTTTATCAAATCCAGTTTGGGAAATGTTTTATAAAAGGCACTTCTGTTCAGGTACAGGTTTTGGTCGTTCATCGTATTTTCGCCGTATCCGGAATACAGTTGCGCTACGGTTTCCATTCCTTTGGTCACTTTTCCAAAAGACGGAAATCCTTTCACGCTTTCAAAATTCAAAGTATCGAGCACCGTATTGTCGTTAAGATTGATAAACAATTCCAAATCCCGTGATTCTTTTCCGAAACGCGCAAAACTGATCGTTCCTTTGCTGTTGCTTTGAATCACTTCTTCATCCGGAATTTTAACTGATCTCCATTGGTTCATTTGCAGCGTATCCGTATTCCCGAATTGGGCGACAAAACCGGGAACAACCCTGTAAAAAATCGCATTGTTGTAATAACCATGTTTGATGAGTTGGTAAAACCGGTCGGCAGCTTTTGGCGACAATTTTCTTTTGGCCTGTATTTCAAATTCGCCTTTTGTGGTTTCAAACGTGACGGTGAAGGTTTCGGGCGCTTTTTCGTTGGTCCATTCCTTTTTGAAAGCTGAATCGGTACAGCCAAACATCAGGATTAAAAAAAGAAAGAAAATTAATTTTTGCATTTAAATGTTTTTAAGAAAGCGTAGGTGTGAAGCGGCAAAGTTGAAATGACAAATGGCAAATTAAGGGTGCTTCCGGCGGATATTGATGAAGCTGTTTTTTTTAGAAATTTTGTGCATTTTGGCATTTGTTTGGTCAAGGTTTTGCAGATTTACAAATTTGCAGTTGTAGCGGACTGAAGTTTCTCTGTCAAGATAATGTTTCTTTATGAAAAACAAACGTTCAACTTCGAAACGAGCATAATTCGCTTATCGGCTGCTACTTGCTGTGCTAGTTCGTAAATTTCATTAAAATAAAAGTTTTCTCAAATATTCTTTCTTTCCCATCTTTCATAACATTCCAATCTGCTTGAGGTAAATCCTTAACCGTAACTTTTTTTTCTGTCATTGAGAATTTCAAGTTTCCATTTTTCTCTAATTTCAGTTTAAATATCCGAAACTGTACACTTGGAACTTTTTCCCATTTACCTTCTTTCCAGACATCATGGAAATTCGGGTTTTTTACCCATGAGATAAAAGTATTGTCTTCGTTTAGTTTATATGGTTTTATAAAAGTATATGTTGCTGTTTCATTTTTAGAAAGAACCCACCGGTTATTTTTCTCAAGTAACACAATTTTGTCACATTGTATTTCAATGCCAAAATCTTCATTCTTCCATTTTCCAGTTAAAATTTCTGCAGGACAATTTTCTTGGGCAAACGAAGATTGAAAATAAATTAAAGTAAAAAGGAGTATGATTTGTTTCATAGTTTTTTGAGCGTTGCCTATAATTTAAAATACAGGCGAAAGATAACATTAATGTTTAAAATAACTAGCCGAGTCATGAATGTGGAGACTGGCCATGCCATCAGCAAAACCATCATATGGCTGATAACAAATAGTGATGAGCGGCTCGATTACCGCGGCTAAATGGATAGAAATCGCTAACGAGCGGTTGGGCATAGGTCTAAAGAGACTGAATGATATATTTATTTACGTAAAGAAAAAAAATAAAAAAGAAACTGACCTTGTAAAGTTGTATAAGCGGTATAAAAATTTTGCGACAGCCTGTAAGGCAAAAGTAATAAACCCTGATTCTTACTACTAGCCATGTTTGTGAATGGAACTTAAGCGAAAAAGGCCACACGCTTTCTGTACTGTTTTCCAAATTTTTATCTTTGGTATAAAACCTGATTACTTCTTCAGGCAATATTAGGAAACACACTCATTATGGATACGCCAAGTTACCTCAACTTTAACGCTGAAAAATATCCCTGGAAACCAGGAATCGATTACCGACTACACCCCGAATTGTATCAGGTGGGCAAAGGCGAACAGGGCGTTTTGATTTGCGAACCATACAAAAGTGAGATCGGTCAATTCTGGCGTTTTAAAAACCGGGAAGTTGCATCCGAAAGCAGCGAAAAAATCTACCAGCAGTTTTTAGATTATCTGCAAAATAATGAATTTGTTGGGGCCGACATGGCACGCAAATACCTCCAGATGGGTTACACCCGTGCCCGGCGTTATGCAAACTATAAAGGCGGAAAGAAGTATAACAAAGAAAAGAATTATGAGCGGTTGGAGCGGGGAACGGGAGATCCCGAAAAAGCGGCGGCGGCGGAAATCTTTTATACAAAATGGAAACTTGCGGAGTCGAATGCAGGTTATGCTGAGATGAAAAAGAAATGGAAGCAGTTGTACGGGTAGGTTAGGTGGTTAGATCTGTATGGATTGCTCACAAGATTTTATCTGTCTATTCCAAAAGTTTCGGTTTATCGCTAAACTCAACAATCAATTTCTTATTAGTGATTGAATGCATTTTCAGGAATTTTTTTTTGGAATTGAATTCTATATTTCTCCAAATCGTTTTTATCTTTCAACTCATAGTCTAATAAGATTAAACTATTATTCGGATTTCCCTTTTCATAAATTACTAAATAATAAGAATTAAAATTGGGTTTTTCAACAGGAAACTTACTGTAGTATGTGTCATCATATTGCCTAACTATTTTAATATGATCTACATAATATACAAACTCAATAGAACTAAGTGCTTTTCCTTTACCTCTTATATGTTTTAAAACTTTCCCATTTGTAACATCAAAATTTTTTACTAAAGACTGTATCTGATTGTCATTTCCAATTATTTCATAAATTTTAAAAGGCAAAGCAATTGTAATAATAATCAATATCAATTTCAACTGAAAGTTGATTGTTTTATAATTCTTTAAAATATAATAGAAAATATATACTGCTATTAGTGTTAAAAGAATAGTATAAAATTTAGTATGAGATTGTAGATTATTAAAATGATCCATTTTTAACTATTTCGGTTTCCAGGGTAGGGCGGTTTCAAATTGCTGACGCTACCTTAAGCTTGGAAATAAACGGTTACATCTGACAAAAAAACCAGCGCAATTCGCTTACAGCCTGTTGGGCGACGTTTATATTTTGTCGAAAATTTTGTAAAGTAAGGCAATTGGAAAAATAATTATACCGATATAAAATATCACTTTCCCATTCACTCTATCATTTTCCATGTACGAATAAACTTGCTCTCCGTTTGGCAAAGTTTTTTTAGAAGTCCAAAGTACATACCCAATAAGAATCCCCAAAAAACCACCAAGGATAGCCATAAAATATCCAGCAATAATCCAAGGCTTTTGATTTTCTTCAGGTTTTGACAAAGCTTTTATTCTTTGAACTTTGAGTGAAGCAAGTATTTCAGAATTGATTGTTTTACCTCGTTCTTTTAATAATTTTTGTGCAAGTTTATAGTCGAACTCATTCCACTCATCAGGAGCTATCAAAATATCGTATAACTCTTCATTTGTGAATTGAAAAAGATAATGATCAGGATTAACTTGACTTAGTTCATTTTCAGCACTTTTTTCCAAAATTGACGCAGCAATTGCGAAGTCAGTTCTCTTGATTTTAATCTCGTATTCGTTTTGAAGTTTATTTCCTGAAAATGTAGCATCAAAACTAGCAATATTATCGGTTAGTAAAGTTTCTATGTTATTATCGTTTAAAAGTGCCGCAATCTCTTTTGCATAACTTTGACTAGGATATTTTTTGAAAGTAACTAATGTGTCGTTCATGGTTTAGATGCTTTTTATAAATGTTGCCCAACGTTTCTCGCATTTGCAATTCAAGCATAACTAGTTTGCTCTGTCAAGATCATATTTCTTCGTAAATCAAAAACATCTGGTTACCATAATTTCGGCAACTTCTTGAAGCCGTTGTGAACCGCAATTTTATGGCAGGTATACAATTTCGTCCAATTTTTTAATTTGTTTTACCCGAGGAAACATATTTTCTATAATTGAATAATTTAGTACGAAGTTTGTAATTATAAACTCTTTTTCTGTGCAGATAAGTTTTGTATATCCGAAATAGCGCAATAAACTTTTATAATGTTTTGTTGACAAATGAAATTCTACAGATTCTAAATTTTCAAAACTAACAACATAAGAATCAGATTTTTTATTTAATACAATTGACCCGTTAGTGAAATCTACATGAATTTTTGTATTTCTGTCATGCCAAAAATATCGTATATATTGGTAAACTGCCACACCCAAATAGTAGAATAAATAACAGTTAACGGCAAGTAAAAATACGCCAAAATAACCAGCTTTGCTATTACCATTCCAAAAACCAGATAGTACTTTTACATTTCCATAAAACATTAAAGGAAAGTATAAAATTATAAATAATATAAATATAGAACCAAATAAAAATTTGAAATTGAATAAACTATAGGTTTTAATTTTTGGCATTTTTTAGCAGATTTTGTGGTCGAAATTGAAATAGACTTTTCTCGCATTTGTGAACTCGCAAGAATGCGAACAAAGTCTTCTCTGCCAAGATAAAACTTTCTTCGTGGAAACAAAGGTTTCAATTCACCAAAAACCAGCTCAGTTCACAAATGCAGTGTTGACGGAAATTACTTGACTCTTTTTGATTCTGCTCCAGCGATTTTTTCTATTTTTGAAATTATTTCCTTATCAATCTATTTTCGATAATTTCTTTGTTTTCATCAGATAAATCTTCTTCCAGGTACCATCTATAATTGCCAACATTTACTGCTCTTACAGATAATATTGTAGGTCCTTTTATATTTTGATCAGATTGACCATTACCTACAAAAGTCACATAATACATTTCTTTCTGACCGTGATCGAAATAAAAGATTCTGGAATCTAAAAAATCATATCCTCTTTTGCTCCAATCATTATATTTTTTCCAATCTTCAGGAACCTTGTATTCAGGATTTTGAACAAAAAATGCATCTATTGATTTTACAATACTCGCTTTTGGAACATCGAACGCTCTCGTGTCAAAGCCACCCAAAGTTCCTGGACTTAGAAAATCACAACTAGTGAAAATTAATAAAATAAAAATGCCGATGAATTTCATTTGGATTACGGTTTTTCTGAAAGTTCCTGAATCGTGTCGCCGCTTTAAGAAGTTGCGAATAGAAGCGAACCGAATTTTCTCTAGCAAGATAATATTTCTTCGTGAAACTGAACATTTCGTAACCTGAAATTAGCAATTGCGTTAGCGACGGTTGTGTGCTGTTATTTATCAATCCATTTTTTTATCAAACCAATTGTGTCGGATTTGTAAAGATCAAAATCTACTTCAGTCTCAGTTTTATTCAAAAAATTAATTATTCTATTATTCATTCCAAAATATGGAGTAGAAGAATTTGGGTCAATGTCTATGTCAACTACAAATTGTAAGCGGCTACTAAGATTTAGCCTTTTTTTGATTATGTTTATTTCCCCAATTTTTGGTTCAAAAACATCAACAAGTTTATGTAAAAAGTTTTCTAAATCAATTTCACTACCTGCTATAATCTCATATTTCCATGATGTTGATTTAGGAACAGGATTTTTTTTAATCATAACCGTGGTTGGATTAATTTTTAATTCAGATGTAACTTCTTCGACATTAAAGTAATCTCCATCTAGTGCGAAATAAATATAATTATTACATTTTGTATTACTGTATGTAAGCTTTTGGAACGCCATTTTAATTCGATGTTTTTCAGGATTCGTTTTTACCCTTATCAATGTCTATATTAGTTATCCCAAAATAAAATGCAACAACTAAAGCAATAAGTATGAGTAAAAAAAAGAATGATTTTTTTCTGCTTGTATATATTTTAAGTTCTTCCATTGATGATATAGCTTCTGTTACGCTGCATAACGTTGTGCAGTTTCGCTTCAGTTGCGGATCCAAAACAAGGCCTTCTGAAATTCTGGTTGCAATGTATTGGCTGCTTCTAATGGTAAATGTTCTTCTACCGTTTCGGGGCTTTGCGAGTTTGCGAACTTCGAAACCAATTACTTTCCCTTAAAGATAGAATTTCTTGCGAAAGGTTAACGGGAATTTACCACAAATTCACAATCTTGCAAACCGCTGTTACAGGCAGAATTCGTTAATCATTTACTACCCGCGTCTTGGAAAATTTGTCATGCAGCCCATTTTGTAAAAACATAAAAGAAAATGCTTCGCAAGGAATCAATCTGCAAAACGTTCGACTTAAAATATTTTTAAGTCCAGGTTTGGTTCCATCCAAATTTACAACTTTTGTTCTGCTAATAAATTTACCAACTGTTTTAGAAAAGAAATATTCTGTAACGGTGTAAACTAAAAAGAAAGAAATTAATAAAAAAGTAAGATTCAGCAAAGGGTCACTTTCTGCATCTGCTCCGTATATCTCATATGAATAGGTAATCAACGCGTAATAAATAATGTTCAATATGATTGTATCAGCTATCATATTTGTAACTCTGGAGTTGTTAGACGCAATGTCCAATTTTACATCTTCGAGGATGATATTTTCGTTTGTACTGTTGTCCATAATTTCGTATCGTCAATTAGTTGTATGGATGAAGTATTGCCTATAATTTTTTCGTAGCTTATGCGAGGTCGCTGATTAAAGCGAATTGAGTGTCTGCCAAGATAAAACTTTCTTAGTGAAAATGAACGTCAATCACTTAAAACGGGCAAATTTTTATAGCGGCGGTTATTGGCTGTACTAGTTTTTTTGAATTGTTCTTCTCGTATCAGGCTCAAGTTTGTTCAAGATAATGTTTTTTACATCTTGTTTCAACTTCAAATAATCGATATCCTTTGTGTATACGAAACTATAATATGAACCGCTAACATTTTGGTTGTTGATTTCTTGCTGTCTTTCTAAGATGTAATCAAATTTTGTATTCTTGCTATCTTGATGAAACATTAAAACGTGAAATCTATAAAGTTGGTCCTTATCGGAACCATCTGAATTCTGACTGTAGACATAATAGACAACTTTGGTAAAGCTTGAGGAAAACCTATTGTCAGGCAACTCCGGATACCATTCGTAACCCCAAATATTTTTACCATCTAAAGTGAAATAGTCAAAATTAAAAAAGCCATCAATTCCTTCTGGCAAAGTTTTTTGCTTATATGAATCGTAAAGCATTTTTTTATATTGATCAGTTTGTTGTATTTTTTCTAAGCCAAAATTAGAAACTATTATGTTTTTTATCATCCAAGGCTCTTTCTTTGCGAAAGTTGTATCGAAAATTTTCTTACCATCTTGAATTAATTTCAAAGCTTCAGTACCATATTTTAAAGACTTAGTAAAGTCTTCCTTCATCCTTGCTTTAGATTCTAGTTCAGTTATAGCGTTCACATAATACCAGAGATTGTAATTATGCAGCGTATCCTGTAGTTTAATTTTTGAGTACAGATTTTTAAAAATTTTGTAAGATTCAAATGTATTTCCAGATCTGAGTTCACTTTCAGCTTTTCTATATTCTGTCAAATTTTCATTTTGACAAAGCACATTCATTGAAATAAATAGAATAGTCAAATTAAAACAGTGTTTCATTTTATGAATATTTTTGGGTTAAGTATAACTATTAGCGTGTCGCCGATAAGCGAATTTGTGATTCCAGCGGACAGAGTTGTCTCTGCCAAGATAATATTTTTCTTCATGAAACTGAACGTTCAACTTACCGAAAACGGGCAAATTTTTAAACCGGCTGTTGTATGCCGTTTTATTGAAACCGCCATTTACGCTTTTCTATTTGACGAATATTTTCAACATCTTTTAAAGTAACTATGTAATCCTGCAAATATTTTAACTCTTGATCTTCAGTACTTCCGGAAAACTCTTTAATATGAACGGCATTCCCGTAATTTGTTCTAGATTTCTCAGGCGTATCATCGACAATAATAATTTCTTCAAGTTTGAAACCTTTTTTTTTCAATTTATCAAGACGTTTCTCAAAGTAGTATTCGTCAAACGTATCATCTTTTCTTTTTGAACATTTACTTCTTCCCCAAACTATTTCAAAATTCAAATTGTTGGGTGTTATTAGGTTGACAATTTCCAAGACATATTTATCATCCGCTGAACTCCAAATTCCGAGAGTGAAATATTTTGACATTTCAATAAGAAAATTTTCTAAAAACGGTCGTTTGTAAATAAAATACTTGTCGAATTTAAAATCTTCTTTAATTTCTAATTTTCTTGCCGTAGCATGAATTAATGTCTCATCTAAATCGAGAATCAATAATTTTTTTGAAGTTTCATCCATATTGTTTAGGCTCTTTCTGTTCAAACTTTTTTGTTTTTTCATTAAGAATATAAATTTCCGGTTTGCAGTATAAACAACCATTGTAATAACAATTTCCAGAATGACACCTGCAAAAAACACAAAGCTGTCATCGGCCTTTATTTAAGTCTGCAAAATTCCGGCAAATCCTTTTATAATTTTTTCATTTGGTTGCCAAATTCTGCAAGGTGTCCAGTTCCTAACCCGAACGTATTTCGTCAATCCTCCATCGCCACTTCCCTTTTTGCAAACCCTTCATACAGTGCCATACGGGTTTCGCTTAAAACCTGTTCAGTCCGATAGATATTGCCCCAGAACCGCACGCGCACTTTGTATTTTTTACCGGTGGCCGATTCAAACAATATTTCTGGTGGCGTATTTTGATCCGCATCGGCATTTTTACCGATCACTTCAGTAACGGTTTCCCGAATCTGCTGTTGCGTGATTTCGCCGCTCAGGCTGAAGGCGATTAACAACTGCCTGTAGTTATCAGTACGCGTCCAGTTTACAATGTTTTGGGATAAAATGTTGCCGTTAGGGATGATCACTTCCGCACCGTCGTTGGTTTTAAGCCGCGTCGTACGCAGGCCGATTTCTTTGACGGTACCGGATTGCGCTCCTGAATCTATGATGTCACCGATTTGTATAGGGCGCTCGAAAATCAGGATTACCCCGGAAACGAAATTGCTCACAACCGATTGGAGTCCGAGTCCGACACCAACACCCAAAGCCCCCAACACAATCGTAATCTTGTCCAGCGGCATTCCCGACGCCGCGATGGCGAGCAAATAACCTGCAACCAATAAGGTCAGCCGTGTGATGAGCAATCTAGAATGCTGTCGCTTGTTAATGCTCTCGCCATATTCACCATCAATGCCGCCAAAGAAATACGAGGCCAGCTTTTGCAACAAATGCGCGAGCCAGATGATGAAGATGAACAACAGGATCCCGCCAAACGTAAAGGTAAAACTGCCTATTTTATTCTGTCGGTTTGCGAGATGGCCGAACCATTCATACAAGGCATCAGAAAGGTTGAGGTTGGAAGCGATCACTGCAAGCCACATGTAAATCGCGATCAGTACCAATGGCTTCGCGATATTTTTTTCGAGAGCCTCTACGTCAAAAAGTTTGGTGATGCCGCGCCGTAAACGGATGGCGAGCACCTGCAGTATGAGGATCTCTATCAGCAACCGAAGCATTACCGACAGCGCAACCATCTGCGTGATTGCGATGATGGCCGTAAGGCTTAAAGTGTAAGCGAGTGATACACGCCCAAATAAATTGAACAGGATTGCGAGTGCGTTGCAACCGATAAAAATAATATTGGCCGATTTAAAAAGTATTTTGACAAACAGCTGTTCTTTGATCTGTTTCAGGTGGGCGAACCCAAAACGGATGCAGATGATGTTGATCGCGATAAACAACAGGCGCTGCAGCAAGGTAACCTTGAGGAACAAATCGATAAACGACAGTGCTAAAAACACAGCCACCAATAGCAGCCAGCGGCGGTAGGCAGCTGCGGGCCAACGCGAAACGAACAGCAGCGACAGCACCAGCAGCAGCAGTGCATGGAGAAACTCGATATACACGGCAGGCGCGTAGACGTTGAGCGCGATCCCAATGTTAAGTCCGATGATCAGGACGGGCAGCAACGTCCCGCGGTTGATTGCCCGGAATTTGAAATCGGTCAGTACGCTCAGTTTGTCATAAGCTTTCACCGAAGCCAGGTTGTAATGCACAAACCAGAACAGCAGTCCCATAACCAGCAACAGAAATAGGGTACTGCCAAGGTTATATGTAAAGTAGTAAGAAAATGCCTTGGTTTCGACCGAGAACTTTTGCGCGAGGAACGAGCCGGTATTTTGATTGCGGATCTTCACATCCGTATCCCACAATGACGGGAACTCGCTTTTAAACATGGCCAGTCCTGATTTCTCAAGGCGTTCGTTGACCACGACGACTGCTTCTGAGACGACAATTTTTTTGCTGGTGTTGTCTGATTTATGTGTATTTAGGATGCTGAGGTTCTGTTTGAGGATGCTGTCGGTGGCAAAGAACTTCGCGCGTAAAGGGGTGAGTTTGTCCTTGAATTGCGCGCGGATCACGGTATCACGCACGAGTTTGCGAAAGACCGTATCTTTCATCACCGTGCGCAGTTTCTTTTTAAGGGCGGTGATCTTGTTGGTTTCGTCGTCCAATGAACGTTGGTACCGCGCCAGATCTTCCTGAAGGCCGGTCAGTACTTTTTCATACATGCGCTGGTTGCGGACATTGGTATTTCCGGCATCATTGACATTCTGCGTAATCAGTTTAATGGAGGCATTGGTGTTTTCAATTTCCTGAAAGGTGTAGGTGGTTTTGGCGCGGAATTCGCCATCTTCGTGAATCGTGTTCATCAGGTCATTGGCGCGGTCGATCGCCGCGAGGTAATCGCTTGAAGTAAGTTCCTGAACATCCGAAAAAGGGGAACGTTTATTTTTGTGTGGGGAATCCGGAGCCTGGGAGAAGGCAGCCGCAACAAAAAAAAGTAAAACAAGGGTTGCAAAATGCTTCATCATCGGTCGGGAATTTTTGCCTAAAGTTAGGCATTTACTCAAATCCAACGGAATTAATATTTAAGAATGCGTTACGCCGTCTCAATCCACAATGCTCTCAAACTTATTTTTCACTTCTCCCGACCAAAACCGCAATCAACGCATCCCACTTCTTCAAAAGCCAATTTACCTAAAGCTCCACAATTGCGGTTACATGCGCTTATAAGCTTCCAAATTATACTTTACTTTATGATAATTTCCTGACCTCCATTTATCATTGTTCCTTCATTTTTAAGGTACCAATCTAAAGCATTTTCTCCGAAATAATCAACATATTCATATTTTCCCAAATGATGCCTATACTTTTTCAATTTACGTCTCGTACTGGATATAATTTTATCGGCCCATTTAACAAAGTCGTCAGGTTTACTTTTCCATTCTCCGTCTTCCATAAACTTTGGTTGAAAATAAAGCCGTCCTCTAAAAATAGATTTATCGTTGTTTAAACTTTTGTCAAAATGGAGTACAGGCAATTTTTGATCTTTTACTAGTTGATATCCAAATTTTTCCAATGGTTCAAGTTCGATATCACCGAAGTTTTCGGGTTGAATCAAATAAGTTCTGTTTCCATTTTTCAATTCTTTTTCGACTAATGTGTTTTCTATTGTTGCAATCGTGTTTTCATAGTGAAAATATGGCATTAAGCAGACGTCGCTGAAGGATTTAAGATGTAAATCAAAGTCTAGTTGATCGTCAGAATGAAGAAAAAAGGTTACTTGTTTTCCCATTAGATTTAATGGTCGTTTTATTGGCAGCTAATAAAGTTTGGCCGCGCAGTTGCTAATATATGCGAGCGGAGTTGACTATGCCAAGATAAACTTTCTTCGAAAACAAAACTTCGAGTCGCTGAAAACTCAGCAATCTCTAGAAGCGATTGTTGGCAGAGTAGCTATTTATTAAAACACATAAAATGTGCAAAGCTTTTTTCAATTTTTACTATATGGGCAATTGTAACTCGCCAATTATATCTTGAATATACGCGCGGTCGTATTTTGGATCGTAATCGTAATAATAGATTCCATTTTCTGCGCTTTCCAGTTTGATTTTAAATTTTGTAGCACCGTTTTTTTCATAAGGTGAAACTTCCACTACTTTAAAAGTTCGTCCAACGACTGATGATTGCGCATATGATCTTTCTGTTTTTTTAGCTGATTTTCGAAAACTTTTATAACCATAATTCTGGAGTATCGGAGATAAAACTGTAAGCTTAACATCTTTGTTTAATGGCAATTCAGGATGTTGTGCCAGAAATTGTGCTTGACAAAAGTATGAGTGAAGCGTAAGCAATAACAAGATTGTAACTTTTTTCATAATAATGGTCCTTATAGTTTGTAATTGGTAAGATCATCTATTTCTGCTAACCTTGGTATAGCCGTTTATTCGCACTTATATTGCTAAGGTATATAATCTTTTCAAAAATAGGACACTGCCTTTCTAAATATTAATATTTGCTACGGGAAAACCACAACAAAGTGCTGACACAAGCTTTTGCGATTGCAAAATTTTGAGTTGAGTGATGCAGGTTATCGCAGTGTATTGTGAATAGTGAGATAAAAAAACAAACAAAATCATTTGTTTTTTAGCACAGTTCTCTGTTAGGTGAAGTCGCTAAGGAAGTTTAACTAACTTTTCTTTTTTGTCTCGGCAGTTTTTAGCATTGTATTTTATTAATAAATTATTATTGGAAGTTTCGAAAATTGTGTCGATTGTAAGAAATGGCATAACAGCTTCTTCACAAAGATCCAAGTTGATTTCAGTTTGCCGTAATGATTTTAGATTCTTTAAAATCAGTCTTTTTTCGTCAATTGAGTCAACAAAAGCCACGTAGCTTTTTATGCTGTCGCAATATAAGTAAAATAATAAATCCTGAGTTTTCTTCCTACCGGTTATATTCAATACTTTGCCGTTCCAGCAAACCGTTCCACAACCTTGACGGATAAATACAAATTCCGAATTGTCCCACTCAATCTGTGAATGTGATGCAGCATACCAACTGTCGGCAATTTGGTAATTGTAATACTTTCCACTTTTCGTTTTTACATTAACAAAAAATAAATCCTTTGATTCGCTTCCTCGAAGCTCTATTTCATTTCCAGAATCCGAAGTGTATCGTTTTATGAGTAAAGTGTCAACGCCAAAGTATTTATCTTCAGAACTTTTGGCAACGATTTTACTTTTTGGTTTAGTAAAATTTTCTTTTCTACAACTCGATAAACTAATTATAAACATTAATAAAAAAACCGATATCTTCATGTGAGCTTTTTTTATGCGATTTTGAAAGCGATTTCACCTAACGTTTCTCGCATTTGAGAAGTTGCGGTTCAAGCGGACTGAGTTCTCTCTGCTAAGATAGAATTTCTTCGTGAAAATAAAACTTCATTTTACCGAAAACTGCGCGATTGAGGTTACAGGCGGTTATGGGCAGTTACTTATTGAATCTAAAAGAATTAATAAACTTATCTGTATCATTTAATTTCATTCCCTTTCCGCCAGCACTAACCATATATATCTTATCATCTTTCCTAAAAATCACACTTTTAATTAAACCACCTCTGGCGAAGACTTTGGAAATTCCTTGCATTCCAGAATATCCATCAATTTTTACTTCATTAGATGTAAAATCTGCTCCTTCAAAACGATCACTAAAACGCATCAAAGTTGCAATAAAAATTACATTTAGCGTATTTGGCACTTTTTTAATTTCGGCAATTCTTTCTTCAGTAATAGGGCTTTCAAAAATTTCAAATACGAATGGGCCATGCTCATCTGCACCTTTTAATGACCAAACGTTTACATATCCTTTTCCAGAAGTTGTAGCAGTATTTTCCTTAACTTCTATCTCATTCTTAGTTTTAGGAAAATCAACTTTAAATTCTTTAGCATTAAATGTTTGTGTTTTACGATCAATTGAATTTTCAGTTTGCCCTTTACATGAATTCAGAGTAAATAAAAGTGCAACTATAAAAATGAATTTGAATGTTTTTAAAGTCATAATGTTGTTGAATTTACGGTTTGTGTAAGCTAGTTTAAAAAGTTTGTTTTTCAGCACAGTCCTCTGTTAGCGGGCGGCTTTATTTTTTGCTGTTGCAATTCTTCCAATCCACCTATTGTAAAGCTCCTCGTCATTTAAATAATCAGTCGTGTATAATTTATCAAGTCTATTTTTTATTGAGTTTAATAATTCAATAGATGTTATTTCATTATCTTCAAAGAAATCCAACAAATCTGGACTTAACATTGAAGATGCCAAGTTGTCCATAGCTAAGGTGAAAACATAACCAATAATATAATTATTGCTAATGTTGTTGTAAAAGCCAAATGTTTCAACTAACACGGTCAATTGATCCTGATTCCACTTTGGCAATTCGTTTTTTAAATCTTCCCATTCTTCGGAATTAAAAGTTTCAAGAATTTTATGCGCAGATGAGTAAGGCTCTGAAAAATCTGAACTTTCATAGTTAGATTGCATACTACGTGTTAGATAGTCAATTCTAAAAAAAAGGTCGTTTGTCTTTTCTAGCATTTAAGATGTTTTAAATTTTTCATTTTAACGCGCAGTTTTTTGAATCGGCGGATTTATCTCTGCCAACGTGTCGCCGGTAAGCGAATTCGCGATGCCAGCGGACTGTGTCCTCTCTGCCGAAGATAAACTTTATTTGTGAAAGAACGTTAAACCCACCAAAAACCAGCTCTTGCTTAGTTCTCTGTTGGCAGCAGTGCCTTTATAATAAGTTTTAATTACTTATACTCGAGATCCAGTTAGCACAATCAGGAGCATCTACAATATTCCAACTGTGAAATCCTTTTCCCATAGTAGTTATATATTCAACGTTTTTATTACCCGCACTCAAAAGGAAGTTATACAGACTTTCTAAATCACTCGCGTTAATGTCGTTAATCACTAAGTCCTCACAATAAGTCTTTTTAACAAAGTTTAAATCAGGCTCGGCGTATAAACGTATCGGAATGTTTTTTAAAATTTTTGCATTTCCGCCGTCGATTTCACCTGCAGAATATGATGAGTGAATTAGATATTCATTAGGCTTCGATTCCGGGGGTCCTCCTAAAGTGTTTTCTAATGCAGCTTTGATTGAGTATCCTTCTTTCATTATCAGGCCTTTACAAGGGTAATTTATTTTTCTCTGAGCAGAAGCGTACAAACGTTTTAAATCAAGAGGCGGATCAATAGCAAAAATTCCTTTTAATCTATATGATGAATTAGATGCTAATAAATATTGAGCATATCCAATTGCAACAGCACCTCCGGATGAGAAACCTCCTATAAAGAGGTTTGTTAAATCATTTTTTTGTAATGCTGTTTCACATATCCTGTTTAATAGATTAATAGTGTAGTTGCGAATGAAAGCGAACTGAGCTTTCTCTTCCAAGATAAAACTTTCTTCGTGAGTTCTAAATATTCAATTACTAAAAACAAGCGCTTTTAATAAATGAGCTATTGTGCGCTGTTTTTATTTTCGTTCTCCTTCGTTGTATTTTCCAAATTACTCTGATTTCTACGATATGCATTGGTCAGTACGAAGTAAAGAATTATCGCGAGAAAAACTGCATTCATTTCAACCCTCCGATGTGTTAGAAGGCTTAGTCCTTCTGACATCATTCCGCCTAAAAACAATCCAATTAATAACCGTTTCCACCGTTTATCTAATATATTCATAAATTAACGCATATAGTTTTACAATAGAAATTCTTCAACTCCAAATGCGTTTAACGGCGGCGCTTTATGCGGTCTGTTTCTTCAAAATAGCCCACAACGTATCGCGGGTAAGCAAATTCGCGATCCAGCTGATTGAGTTTTCTCTGCCAAGATAAACATTCTTCGTGAAAAAGAACTTCCGGCAAATTGAAATCAGCAATTGCGTTTAGCGGCGGTTATAAGCCGTTTTCTACTCTAGCTTTATAATTCCATTTTCGTTTAACATTTTATCATTCTCATTCCAATAATCAGTTCTTGTCAAGTTTAGTAACATGATGTCGAGATTGCTTTTTAAAACAACGTAATCTGTTTTGCTTTTGTAAACGTCATATTGAAAAGGCATTTCTGCCCATTCTAAAGTATATTGATAAGCATCAATAATTTGATTATTGATGTTGGTTTTAACTATTAAAATATCGTGAAACGTTTTAATATTTTCGTCAGAATCATCAGGCGCAATGTAGGTATAACCTTTAAAAGTTGCAATGAATCGGTAATAAGTAAACTTGCCATTTGTTGGCTCAAAACTTTCTATTTTATTATACTCGTCAATATTGTCAAGTTTTGAATATTGGAAATCTGAATTTATTGACTTCTGCATTAAAACATATTTTTTCAGTGCATTTATTTCGGTTGGATTTTGAGCTGAATTATTTTTAAATACAAGTTTAGTTTTCTCGTTTTGACAAGATAGTTGCACCAAAGCGATTAGTGTAAAAAATATCAATGTCTGAAATTTTCTCATTTGCTAATTTTACTTTCAAAAATGGCTTATAACGTTTCGCGCAACTACGCAGGAGCGGCAAAGCGGACTGAGTTCTCTCTGCCGAAGATAGACTGTCTTCGTGAATACAAACATTCAACTCACGAAAAACCAGCTTTTCCTAAGTTGCGCTGATGGGCGACGTTTATTGATTTCCCCAATAGTCTTTATAATGATTCTCGAATTCAGTTTGCATTAATTCAGAAGTTACACCGCCAAATTGAATCTCAAATTCGTCCGAATCCATTCCAGTTACAGCACCGCCCCAACCATTTAATTCTTGACCGTTTTCTTTAAAAACTTTTAGCTGGGGAATTACGACAGTATCAATCATCCTTTCTTTTGGATCATCTAAGTTAATTGAAACATTATAAGTCTTACAATGATTTCTAAAAAATTCGTATGGAGATTCAATTTGATAAAAAATTATCTTGTCATAAACAACACCCATTGGTGCATCAGCAAATTCAAACGCCGTGCAACCAATTTGTCTGCCATTAATTTCTATTACATATTTTTTATTCATGAATTCGGTTTTATACGTCGTTCCTAAATGTTGCCCAACGTGTCGCCGCTTCGCGCAGTCGCGGATTAAAGCGAACATAGTTCTCTCTGCCAAGATAAAACATTCTTCATGAAAGTAGATTTTCCGGTTGAGAAAAACTTCGTAATTGCGTGAAGCGGTTGTTAGCAGAAGTAATTATTCACAATTCCTGTCTTTTATTTTTGTTATAATTGCGTCATCACTTATATCTAAACCCAATTTCTCCGCTCTATGAATAGCATTGCAAGCTTTTTCATATTCCTTTCTTTCATTATAGATTAAGGCCAAGTTTGCAAATGCGGTTGCGTTAGAATGATCAAGAGCAATTGTCATTTTAAAATCCTTTACAGCTTCGTCGTTCCGATTCATTTTGAAATATAATAATCCACGATTGTTGTAAACTTGAGATATTGTGCTGTCCAAGCTGATGGCTTTATTAAGTTCTTCTACGGCTATTTCTAATTGATTTATTTTTGAATAAGAGTAAGATAAATTAAAATATAGCTCTGGGCTTTTAGGCTCTAATTTAATTGCTTTTTTATAAAGTTGAATTGCTTCTTTATATTTTTCATTCAAATGTAATTTTAAAGCCTTTTCATTATAGTTTTCAGCTGTCTTAGACTCGAATTTATAAGGAAACTGTATAGGAATTGATGTAGTCTTTCCATACCGGTTAGATGATTTTGCAGGAATATATTTGCGGGGAGTAATTGGAAAAGGTATTCCTAAAATGGGAAGTAATAATGCTATGTATAAAATTGAAGCAACTAATGTTTTCAAGTCTTTGTTCGACTTTTTTGTAATATATATGATTAAGGATACAATGAAAATGGGAATTACTATAATGGATAAAAAATCACCAAATGTATGATGTAGATATTTTGAAAATAGAACAATTGAGGTTAATGAGATTATCATCTGTTGCACTGTTTCTAAACTAAAGGTTTTCTTGATTAGAACTTGTTTAAAGGCTTTAATCGAAAAAAATAAAAATATTCCTAGAAGTCCAATAATAAATAGTAGGTTTTGTGAAGGTATATCGAAATACATAAAAAAAACGCCTATTATTATAAAGCTTACTGAACCGTAAAATAATGTCTTTATCATATTATTATGATACTATGGTTGACTTATGGCTACTAACGTGTCGACGCTTCACGCAGTTGCGAATAAAAGCGAATTGAGTTCTCTCAGCCGAAGATAAACTTTATTCGTGAAAGAGTAGCTTCTAGCAACTGAAAACCAGCGCAATTCGCTTACAGGCTGTTAGCTGTGGTGCATTTCGATTAATTCCGAGTAAATTTTCAAAGTATAATCTTGGTTTTCTTTCGCATTTGTTTCTGCTTCATTTAGACTATCCCAAATAATTGAGTTGTCAGAATTTAAAAAATCCTTAACAATTAATTTTTCATCTGAAACGTATTTAAGATCGCAATTAAATGGAAGTTTTATATGACTAGAATTGATAAAATTGAACCTAAGTTGATTGGCCATTTCGTCAACCCATAAATAAAATTTTAGTCCGCTAACATTGTTATTACTTACAAGTTGCTCTTTCCTATTAGTTTTGACATTATGCAAAAACGAAATTATTTCATCGACTGAAATCTCTTTACTAATATTTTCATATGCTTCAATACAGATCATATTATGATAAATTTCTGCCTCTAATGAATCAATATTTGTGGTCAAAAATAATTCTACAGTTTCGAATTTTTTTAAGATTTTGAAGAATTTCAATTTATTCATAAATAATATTTTGGATGATATTTTTCAGCATCTCAGCTAACGTGTCGCCTGTTAAGCGCATTCGCGATGCAAGCGAACTGAGTTTTCTCTGCCGAAGATAAACTTTATTCGTGAAAGAATAACTTCCGGCAACTGAAAACCAGCGCAATGAGCTTACAGGCTGTTAGCGGTTCGGTTGTGTTTTAGATGATTACACGAATTTAAAATTACTTTCCAGAATAACTTAGTACCCTAAATTTGAGATCACAAACAATAACTGTATTAATGTCTTGTCGATATTTTTTGATTTCGCTTAACATACCATCACTAAGCTTCTTTGCTTCAATCTTTGAAATGTTAGCTCGCACAGTTAAAATGTCATCTTTTACGTCTGCTTGCGCAACGCCGTCCATACTTTCGCAAACATCAATTAGTTTTTGATCTGACTCTGATTTTGACATTTCTGGCGTGGCGGTTTCGCTTTCAGTTTTTTCAATTGCATGATCGTTTTTACACGCCACAATAAAGCATAAGGAAAGAATTAATAAAGTAATTTTTTTCATAACAATTTATCTAATTTATTTGTTTTTAGGTCTTACGTTTCCTGTAGCTCGGACAACTGACCGCTAACGTGTCGCCGGTAAGCGAATTCGCGATGCCAGCGGACTGAGTTTTATCTGCCAAGATAAAACTTTCTTCGTGAAAATGAACGCTCAACTTACCGAAAGCCAGCGTAATTCGCTTACCGGCTGTTGTATGCTGTTTATTTCTCCAGCAATTCGTACTCTAAAGACAGAGATGCAACTCCTCTAAGTTCATAAGTAATGTTTTTCCCTTCTTGTCTTCGTAACAATAAATTTTGATCAGCCAATTTTATTAGATAATTGGTTGTGAATTGTTGAAGAGATTCAACTCCGCAACTGCTAAATTGCTTGAAATCACTTGCTTTTACTTTTGTAATTTCGCCAATTTTTTTGAGGACGGCTTTTTCTATATTTGTCAAATACAAACCCTCGAATTCCTCTGAAATTTTATTTTTTAAGCAAATGAGAGCGAAGTCGTTTTTAATTTCCTGTTTTGTAATATAGCGTCCTATAAATTTATCAAAACTTGCATCGTCTATTTTCAATTTTTCAAGTGTCATAAATTTCCTGACTGTTTGAACAAATTCAATACAGATTTGACTACAATAATTAAATACAAATCTTATTTCCCCGTTTGAGCATTTAAATAATTTTAAATAAACGTCTTCACTAATTAACGATTTCCCATTATTTTGAGATGTGTGAAATTTTTCGATTCGTATATTGACCGCTTTAATTAGGTTTTCAACGGTAATTGGCTTAAGTTCTAAACTACCCGAAATTCTCTGAGCAACTTTAGGATTCGTAGATTGAATCAAACTATAAAGTCCACTTTGGCCTATCAAAATCCACCAGATATTTTCTATGGTAAAAAGCGTATCCCGAAATGTAATTAGTACATCTGATAAATCATCAGGATGAAGATTCTCTAAATTATCTAAAACGATAAAGCTGCCTTCAAAATTTAATTCAGACTTAACTTCTAAAGCTATTGTCTTTATAAGTTCGGCAAGTGTTTCAAAAGTTGCATCTTTTAGGCTAGGTAGATGAACTTCTCGCCCGTAATTAATTCCACTTCCCAATACCGAAATTCCGAATTCAAATGATGATGGCTTATTTTGATGAACCCAATCAATAGCTTTCTGAACTTGTTTTGGAAGCTTTTTATTTTTTTCAATACAATATTCCTGTATTGATTTAGTATAGCTTTGTATACATCTAATTGCTATATCTTTAGCCTCATCAGATGGCTGGATTGGACATAAAATTCTAGCAGCTAAAAAATTGTCGCCATAACCTTGACCATTTTCAATCAAATATTGTTGAATATTAAGAAAACTGGTTTTCCCAACTCCAGGAACGCCAGACAAAACAAAAACGCCATCACTTGAAGCTTCTATTTCGGTTAGAAAGTCCACTTGTTCCGATTCACGACCCATAAGCAGATCCACATCATCAACATTGACTGTTAGAGGTTTCGTATCATACGGATTCTCTTTGAATCCTAATTTAGTCCATAATGTTTTTGACATGATTATGTGTGTTTGGTCTGTTAAATAGCATACAACGTTTCGCGTGTAACCGTCAGTCGCGGATCAAAGCGAACTGAGTTCTTTCTGCCGAAGATAAATATTATTCGTGAATTATTGATTTCCAATTACCTAAATCTCCGCGATTGCGGTTAAACGCTGTTATAAGCAGGTTTTATTCTTCTTTTTTTATAAATTTTCCAGTTCCACATTGAATGTGTAAATCTATTCTACAAACAAAGTAATAAGTGTTACCTTCAACCTTCGTAATTTCAAAATAAGGTTGTTGTTTGGAGATTACTTTTTGAAATTCTGTGAGTTTGGATTCGTCAATCTTTTCATTGTTTTTTAATCTGAAACTGCAATTACTCAGCGTTATAATTTCATAATCTTCTTTTGCTTCATCGTGATAAGTGAAATAATGATTTTCCTTTATCTCAAACGAACTTGAACCGCGATTTTTATCATCATATTGAGCTTCGTATTTTCCATTTTTCAACATTGAACAATTCTGTCCAAAGGAACTTAAGCCTAAACTCAATATAATTATAGTCAAATATTTTTCCATTCGTGATTTTATTAGGTTTCGTTCTGAAACTTGCTTATAACGTTAGGCCGCTAACCGCGCGTTGCCGCCTTTCGGAGCGCGTTTTCTCTGCCGAACGGAAAGGTAATAAAACTGATGAATTTTTCAAGCTTGACAAAGCAGAAAAATTCATAGTTTTGTGGCTTCTGGAAATGGCAAGTTCATGCTAACGTTTTGCGGCAATGGCGATTAGCGGCGGTTAGTGGCTGGCACGTTCAATATTTTTCCAAACAATTTTTACTGCCGACACTTTTTCATTTTCCATCCTTACATCAGGATAAACCAGAAAACCATTTTTTGAATAAAAGCTTAAAGGTGATTTATAAATTTCGCCATTTATTTTATAGCTATTTTCTTTATCAATAACCCAGGCATTTAATTCATTTTCGTTCTTCTTAATTAGATTTAGAATTTCAGTTCCTTTTCCTTTCCCATGAATTTTTTCATCGAGAATAATCGCAAACCATTTTTCATTATCTCTTTCAAATTTACAGGCCCAAGCCAATAACTCATTATTTTGATCTCGAAGAATAAAATGATTTGGATTTGACAAACCAGTTAAATATTTTTCAAATCCAAAAGAATCAGAAAAGTTTAAAGATATTGGATATTCATTATTCCATATTTTGGAAATATGAATTTTATCATCATCATCTAAATTTATTTTCTCAAATACTTTCATTTTTTGTTTTGTGATGTTCTCGAATTCTACGATTTTTTCTGTGCTTGCCACTAACGCTAGGCCGCTTCACGCGGTTGCGTGGGAGCGAGCCGAGTTCTCTCTGCCGAAGTTAAACTTTCTGCGTGAATCTGCAAGTTCTAAAAACGAAATCTCAGCAATCGCTTGAAACGGCGGTTGGCTGCAGTAACATTATAGTGTATTCGCAATTTTCACACATTCGCTTCTTAAGCCAGAAAGTTCCGCTAAAGCCATTGGATTTTTTGACAAATTTGTCAAAGGCAAATGTTTGAGAATTAAATTAGTTTCGATTTCGTTGAAATTACCGTCAACTTCAATCCAGTTTACTTTTAAATTATTGTTTATCCATTTTATGATTTCAACTTCATCTTTTGAGCTAAATTTGAAATTGCGCGAGTTTGATTTCCCGATTAAAGAACCTTTTAGCGGTCTGTAATTTAATATCGCGCCAATACTTCGAAAAAACGTTCCATGACCTTTAGCCCGAAGTTCTTGATTTAAAAATCTTCTTCTTAGACTTTTTGAAGCAATTCCAATATAAATTATATCGTGATTTCTTCCAATTAAATGCTCACGAAAAGGAATTGGTAGATTATTCGGATTTATAATTTTCATACAATAAATTCCAGGCTTATCCGGAACTTGATTGTCAATTACACCAGCGTTTTTAAAATTACTATTATCAAATAACCCGTCTATGTTTTGGCTGATTACTCGGTTAGTTTTAAGCGCTTTAATTTCTGTCTGTGGTTGTGGAGTTGTGTCTTTTTTAGATTTTGAGGATTTTGGAATCATCCAATTTCTGCCATTTTCTTGAAAAGCATGTGGAATTTGTTTTTTTCTAAGTAAATCTCTCAAAGGTTTTCCCGGTCGATCTCTGCTGTCTTTGAGAATCCCCGCTTTCGCTAAAACTTCATTAGCTTTTACAGCACTTATATGTGGAAGATTATTCTGTGTGAGATATGTGTCTATGTAATCGATAAGTTCTTTCATGACGATTTTCCGAGTTATTGCAGCCAACGCTTCGCCGGTAAGCGAATTCGCGATGCCAGCGGACTGAGTTTTCTCTGCCAAGATAAAACTTTCTTCGTGAAAAACAAACGTTCAATTTACCGAAAACCAGCGTAATTCGCTTACCGGCTGTTATAGGACGTTTTATTTCATTTTACGCTCAAATCTTCGTTTTGATCTATCAAATGCCGTTCTTTCCCAAGTCGCGTCATAACCATTCCAAAATATTCTGATTTCCATTTCATACGTTCCTCTACTCACTAAAATTTCGATATCATCATATTTAAAGAAAATGTTATTATTGTCATAGTCTTCTCTTAGATAAGATTTATATTCGTCAATTGCCGTAGAGATTTTTGACAGAAATTCCATCGCTTTGTCTTTTGGAAGATTCTTAAAAGCGTACGCTTGTCGTGCCGCATTAAAATCTGTTGCGTAATCATTATAGAATCCTAAAACTAGTCCTTCCATACTGCGCTCCTCACTCTTGTAAAGCAAAGTTGTTAATTCTCCAGAATTCGCAGCGGCCAATGGAATAATTTCAACTTTAGTGACTTTATCTGTAGTTTTCAAAACATCGGAGAATAAGAAATGTTTTGATTTATATAGAGAAATGAGTTTGCTATAATATTTGTTTGTTAACGAATTTTCTTGATTTGTAACTTGCGCTTGTAAAGCAATATTCATCAATAGAATAGTTATAAAAATAATTTTCTTCATTTATCATTTATGTTTTAGAGATGATGTTCTTAAAAATGTCCTATAACGTTTTGCCTGTAAGCGAATTCGCGATGCAAGCGAGGTGAGTTTTGTCTGCCGAATATAAACATTCTTCGTGAAACTACAACTTCCGGAAACTCAATACAAGCGCAATTAGCTTACAGGCGGTTAACTGCAGCCTTGATTATAATGGTTTTACAAACTTTTTAAGTGTTGGATCGATTTTCATCTCGTCTCTGATAATTTCCCAGTATTCAAAATTTGGGTGCTCGATATTTTTAATTTCTTTTTCCGTTGTTTCCAGCGTCAAATCATGGAGAATTATTATCAGAAGTTTTAAAAAGCCTAAACAATTTTCTATCGCTAATGATGCTTCATCAAATTCTATAGAAGCAACTGCGTCATAATAAGTTAAAAAATCTCGATCAATGTGACCAGAACACTTGTGTCTGACATTTTTAATTTTGCCTTCATAATCAAAATTTTTCTTAAACTCTTTTAAGAGTTCAGAATTTTGTTTGAACAATGGAAGTAAATTTGGTGTTTCACGATTGATGTCGTCAAGTATTGATTTTTTATTTGTTTCATAATTTTTAATGATTTCATAAATAAGTAAATATCCAGTTTTTGAAAAATGTATTTTTTCCCATTCTGTTTTTGCATTCAAAAAGCCTTTCAAAGTACTGAGAAGATCCATAAAAGACGCAGAGAGAAAGGCAAAGAATTTTAATTGAGATATTTTGCTTTCAAAAGGTAAGACGCTTTTCTTTTCAAAAATTATATTCTGACTTTTGATTAATAAATCTAATACTGCTTTCGCACCTCGAAATTCACTAAAGTGGCCGGTTATTAATAAATCGATTTCTTCTGGATCAGATATTCTCATTTATACGGATTTTTCAAAAGGTTGCAGTTAACGTTTCGCGTGCATGCGAAGTTGCGGAAAATGTACCTGAGTATTCTCCGCTACCGCAGACAAACTTAGTGAAAAAAGATATTCTTTTACTTGAAAACCAGCAATTTCGTATGCACGCTGTTATGGGCTGTGCGTTTATTCAGGCAAAATTCCAACCACTAAAGTCGTCCGACCATTTCTTCTATTAAAACTTATACCTTTGGGTTCCGGTTTTGCTGCCATCATCCCAAAACTTATATTAGTATAACCGGAGTTTTTAAGAAAAGTTTGAATTTTGTAGGCGAAATCCATACTACTGGCTGGACCAATAATGTAAGATAAATTAATCTCTTCATTTTTATCTGGAAACGTTTCTAACAGTGATTTTTTCAAACTCTCATTTAATTCGGGAACAACCTTTCCAATGTTTACGTTTTGCGCCGTAATTCCACCAGATTGACCATTACTTGAAATACTCACAGATGGTTTTTCTACAGTAATTGTTTCTTTAGGCGTAGCTTTAAAACGATCTCGATATTCAATAATTTTAGTTGGAACCACAATTGTTTCTTTTTCAGTTTTGTTCGCAGTGATTTCTTGTTTAAATTTAGGTAAAGAATCTAATTTTTTTTGTGGTTGAGTTATACCAGAAGTTGTTACATTAAATCCATTTGCGACCAACATCAAAATTGATACAATTATGAATAAAAGAAGCCCCACAATTACGCTTAATAAAATTTTAACTGTCTTTTTGTTTTCATGAACTAAATCTGCCCATGATTTACTATCTGTCATATAACTAATGTTTTTTACTATTCTGTTTTTTCGCATTGCCCATAACGTTTTGCCTGTAAGCGAATTCGCGATGCTAGTGAGCTGAGTTTTCTCTGCCGAATATAAACATTCTTCGTGAAACAATAACTTCCGGCAACTCAAAACAAGCGCAATTAGCTTACAGGCGGTTATAAGCCGTTTTTTAGTGAAATCTAATTGGACTTTTAAAAACAAATTCTTTTGACAATTTCATTTCAATAATTTTTTTCAACTGCACTTGATTATTATCAACATCAAACAATATTGAAAGTTCAATTTCAATGTTTTCAGGTTTTTTTGAATAAAAATTAAAGCTCCAGCAATAAACAAAATAAGCTTGAATATCTTTTTCAATAGTTTTTAAATGTTTTGGGAGCATATCAAATATTTTAGCCGTTCCATTTTTTTCTTTAACCCAATTATACAATCCGTCACTAGCAGAAACTTCTTTCAATTTTAGTTTCTGTTTTTCGGAAATACTTATATTTGCCGACTTTAATATTATAGTTTTTTTTAATTTATTAAAAATCAAGCTGGCTTGCAAAATTGAATCTCCTGGACTTATATAAAGTTGAACATTTAAATTTGAATCTTTAAATAATTCAATGTATTCTTTCTCATACTCATTTTTGTAAAAATATCTTGTTTCTAATCCAGAAATGTATAGCAAGCCAAATGACAACAAGATAACGGAAAAGATGATGACGAGCAGTTTTTTCATAAAATGGCTTATAACGTGTCGCCTGTAAGCGAATTCGCGGTTAAAGCGGACTGAGTTTTCTCTGCCAAGATAGAACATTCTTCGTGAAAACAAAACTTTCAATTTACTCTGAACCAGCGTAATTCGCTTACAGGCTGTTACCTGATGTTTTTAATTGATAATAAGATTGAAATGCAATTAAAGCTAAGTTGATAATTAATAAATAAAAACCAATTTTCAGTTGCTCAATATCTTCGAAAACATTTCCAAAATATAAAGGAATTAGCGGAAGAACAATCAAACCAATATTTACAATGCTTAGAATGAATACAGCTTTTATCTTTCTTGCAAATGACAAAATAATTAAAATGAAATTTATAAGAATCGAAACTGTAAATGGAAATAAAATCCACTGGAAACTTCTGATGTCTTGGATGAATAAAAATCCTATTTCATAGCCATTTTGAGTTAATTTTTTTTTGAGTTTTAGGAATTCATCTATTGCTTTTTTCTTTCTTAAAATCAATTGATCTAAACTCAAATTATAATTTTTTTCGACCTCATAAATTGAAGTTACAGGTTCTGACAATGGACCATTTTTTAGAAAAGTATTTTCGGTTATGTTTTTATCAGAGCAAGTTTGAAAAATTGGAAGTAAAAGAATAAACAAACTTATTACGGTAAACTTTTTTAGCATGTCATTTATTTGTTCTGGTTTACGGTTTTTTCCTAAAATATCAGGTAACGCCTTGCGGCTACACGCAGTTGCGGCCAAAAGAGCTGAGTATTTTCCGTGACAGCAAAACGAAGTTATGAAAAAAAACTGTCACAACTGCGACGAAAACAGCAATTGCTTGTAACCGCTGTTATGCGACGTTTATATTTTTCTGAGTAACTTTCTTAATTTTCTGTCATTAGATTTTAGTATCACAACACCACAATTTCCGCGTGTTCCAAAAATTGCAGTGGCAGCCGCACCATCAACAATTTGAATTTCTGAAATGGTGTCCGAATCAAAATATTCAAGAATTGCGGAATAGTTTGGAAACATACTCAAATCTAATAAATACATTGTCTTTTTTTGTTTTAGAGTGAAGATTATTTTGCAAGGAACTTCGTTCCCAATTTTATCATGTAAATGTCCATTGGAAGAGATATAAGTAGAAAGTTTTACATCACTTTTATAAACTGAATCAGTTTTAATTTTATTGATCACAAACTTAATTTTAGATTGTTTATCCGTAAGACTATCTAATTCTTTAAGCCATTTTGTATTAGTTTGGATTGTTGGAACTTGCGAATATGACGAACCGAATTTAAGAATTGCTAGTAATATTACGATGATTTTTTTCATAGTTTCCTGTATCGGCGTTTAAATGTCGCATAACGTTATCTCGCTTCACGCGGTTGCGTGGGAGCGAACTGAGTTCTCTCTGCCGAAGATAAACTTTCTACGTGAAAATAAGAACGTTCAACCTTAGAAAAACCAGCAATCGCTTGAAACGAGGGTTAGGCGATGTTTTATTTGTACATTATTTTACACTCATCTTCTACTTTTTGGATCCATGAATCATACCAGTACCATTTTTTCTCTACATCCACACCATATTTATTTTTCGGGTTTTTTGCGTCAAATTTATTCCAAAGATCACTGTGAGCATTGAGTGAAAATTTTGGATATCCTTTATCTTTCATAATCTTCACAATTTTAGTCGGAAGATACTTTGCTTTTTCTTTTTCTTTTATCAACACGAATTCTTTGTTTAACAATTCTGCCTCTGGAGAATTAGCCGGGACAAATTCTATAACTTTATCTGCTTGTCCTTTATGATTAACGGATTTTGGTACATATAAAACTCGATAAGAATAGCGAATGTCATTAAAATCTGAATCACTTATTGTTTCGTCAAAATCATTGATATATGAAGCAATATTTGCAGGTAGATCCGAAAAGCTTCTGAGTTGTAATGCATGATCTTCATTGATAGTTGAGAATTGCAACGAAAATGATAAATGTTTATCGATACCGTAATTGTCGCCAAAAAGTTTTTTAATTTGTTCGTTATAGTTGAGGCAACAAGCTTGAAATCTTGCGCTTAAGTATTCATCAATACGTGTTGTCATTTGATGTTCTATTTCATGACGTAAACCAATTAAAAATTTTAAATTAGATTTCGTAATAGCATCGACTGGACAATCTCCGTCGTCTAGGCATCTTTCTAATTCCCAGAATTTAAATGCACCTTTTTTTGTTTTATCGAAAATTCTGCGTTTTCCAGCTTGTTTAAAATAACGATACTCGATTTTCCTTTCTCTGTAATGCGCATGCAGTAAATACATCCAAGAAATATTAGCCAAGATTATAAAATTCTCCGACTTAAATAAAATGTTTGGATTATTAAAAATTTGCACAGCGCTTAGCATCGCTTCCTGTGATTTGGTAAGAAGTTCTTCTTTTATTGACCAAAGTTTTCTAGATCGTTTTATCATATGCGGTTTTTCAAAAATATCGCCTAACGTTTCTCGCATTTGCGAATTCGCGGTTCAAGCGGAACGAGTTTTCTCAGCCGAAGATAAACTTTATTCGTGAAACTCAAGCGTTCAACTTACCGAAAACCAGCGCAGTTCTCAAATGCGGTGTTAGTGGTCGTGCCTAATTCTAGTTGGATTTTGTTTGTGACCAACCAGTTTGTTTTCCTGATTCACAATTGACAGATATTCTTATTGATTCATTTTCATAAAAGATTTTCCTGTATCTATAATCGTAAATAGAACCACTAGTTTCTCTAAGTTGATGAGCCATTTTACTTCCATCCTTTTCTTCAAGGATTGAAATATCTTTCCATCTTGAGTAATTACCTGAAATAGCGGTTGAAAAATTATATATGCAAATTAAAGAGTAGGGCAAAGCAATTATGACTGTTAAGACTATGAAGGCAATTCTAAGTTTTTTTGAATGCAGTTTCTTCGAAACGTAAAATACAGTAAAGAAAGTCAAAATGACTAAAATACAGATTAGAATTCTTGCTACTCTTTCTGAAAATCTATCCCGAAATTCTATCGGAAATCCCGTAAACAGAAATAATATTAAAATAGATGTTATAACTAATAATGTTATTATTTGTCTGTTCATGATGCGTTTTTTTCTGGCATGACCACTAACGTTTCTCGCATTTGCGCAAACGCGTCAAAGCAAGCTGAGTTTTGTCTGCCGAATATAATGTTTCTTTATGAACTAACAATTTCCGGTTACTGAAAAATAGCGCTTTGCGTACATGCGGTGTTGCTGGAATTTGCAATGCAAACTGAATTTTTCTCGTTTAAAGACATTTCTTTAGAACTTTCTCGTAACCCTTTTTTTCCTTAAATGCATTTAAAATATTTGGTAGAAAATAGAGTAGGAGCAGACTTTGAATGATTTTTTGCAAACATTTTCCGCAAAGATTTCGCAAAGCAAAAATTTGAAATTTTTATATAATTTTTCTTTTAAACCGGATTCTGAAAGGTAAGATTTTTTTAAAGAGAAACGAATTTGTTCGTTGCTGGTTCGCATAGTTTTGCTGTAAAGATTCCGCAAAACAAAACTATAATTTAAAAAAAATGTTTCTTAAGAATATTGAAAAAAGCGCAAAGACAAAACCTCTAAATTTTGTTAGATTTTAAAACCTGATTCTTAGAAAAACGTTCAATTTGGAAACGGATTTTTTTCTGCAAGTTCCAGCAACGTGTCGCCTTTAGTTTGCATTATTAAAAATATTAATTTCCGAAAAGGAAACGGGAGAACTAAAACGTTTCGTAGGAATTGAGTCCTTTAAGCGGCATGAGTCCCGTTTCCGTCTTCGGAACTTGCAATTACTACTTGGAATGATGGGCGTTCAGGGCCCGCTAAAGGCGATAGTACAGCAAGTTATTATTATCTTCAATAACAAATGTATGAAAAATGTAACACAAACTATTGGCATTGATGTTTCCAAATTGACTTTGGATGTTTGTATCAGAACTACTGCAGTCCATAAACAGTTTAGTAATGACACTAAAGGATTTAAACAGCTTATTTGCTGGGTCATTAAACAAAAATCAGATTTAGAATCATCCTTATTCTGCTTTGAACATACAGGCTGGTATTGCCTGATGCTCAGTTATTTTCTTTATGAAAACAAATACGATTACTGTTGTATAAACCCAATAGAAATCAAACGTTCAATGGGCTTAAGACGAGGCAAGAGTGACAAAGCTGATGCATGGGAAATAGCAAATTATGCATGGCTCAGACGCGATGAACTAATCCCATCAATACCTCCGGCCAAAAATCTTCTTGAACTGCAGCGCATGATGGCTCTTCGGGATCAACTTGTCAAGCAGCTTACTGCCTGTAAGAATCTAAATAGTGGAATGCAGGAGACTACAGTAAATCGGTCCAAAGATATTTCTTTGGGAATACTCTCGAAAAGCATGCGCCACTTGGAGAAGCAAATTAAAGCTGTTGAAAAAGCCATGGATGGGCTGATAAGCCAGGATGAGTCGATGGTTGCCAATTACAAACTATCCAAAACGGTGAAAGGCGTTGGGCGTGTATTGGCCGTCCAGATGTTGCTTCATACACACAACTACACCCGTTTTGCAAGCCCTCGTCAGTTCTCGGCCTACTGCGGGTTAGTGCCTTATCCATACCAGTCGGGAACAAGCATTCACGGACGCAACAAAATCCATCCAATCAGCGATAGGAAGATGAAAAGTTTATTATCAATGTCGGCAATCAGCGCCATACAGCATGACAACGAACTCAAACTATACTACCGAAAACGAGTAGAAGAAGGCAAGCCAAAAATGGTGGTTTTAAACATCATTAGAAATAAAATTGTATCAAGGGTATTTGCAACGGTCAACAGGGGGACACCTTATGTAGAAATAAATAAATTTCTTGCGTAAAAGTTTGGATTTGATCTTGGAATGCCGGTAAGCGAATTCGCGATGCCAGCGGACTGAGTTTCTCTGCCAAGAGAAAACTTTCTTCGTGAAAACAAAATTTACCGTTACCGAAAACTCGGCCATTTCTTGAAGCGGCTTTTAGCGGCTGGCTCAAAATGTTTGATTTGAAATGAAGTAACTGTGCATTTCTTTTAAAAACACCTTATTTTCTACTGGAAACTCTGAACTAAGAACACAGTCCATTTTACATTTTGGACAAACAGCGGTTTCTTCATTTCCATCCGATTCAACTACCCATTCTGAAATTTTTAATGGAGTAAAAACTTCTAGACAAACAATACAGCCACAAACCTTACTTTTCAGTATTTCAGTTTTATTTGCTAAAACACCTTTGTAAGCCTCCAATAAAAATTGTTCAGTATATTTTGATTTTTCATTTTGATTAACCCAATTAATAATCATTCTATAAGCTAAAATGAAACAACCAATTAATGTAATTGGAACCCACGCAACAAAACTAATTTCGCCGGATGTTTTAAAAAATGTTGTCACTTTACCTTGAAATGTGAAATAATATATTGCAAATAAAAATGTCATTGTACCAAGAATAATCAACAATATTCCAATTTTACTATAAATTGAGATCTTCATGTGTTGAATTTTAATTTAAGTTGAGTTTTCTAGAGCTTGCCGCTAACGTTTGCCCTGCAACCGCAGTCGCGATTCAAGCGGACTGAGTTCTCTCTGCCAAAGATAAACTTTCCTCGTGAAACCGTAACTTCCCGTAACAAAATCTCCGCGATTGCAGTTACAGGCTATTAGCGGTCCGGTTTTATTGATTTCCTTTTTCTGTTTGTGGACTTTTTTTGTCGCTATTTTTATAATCTTTTATGTATTGAATTAATAAAGCGCCACAAAATCCAAGAATGCCTCCAATAAGATATTTTAAAATATCAGTTTTAATCTCTTTAGACTGAATTAAATATTTTTTGTTGTGCCATTTTATTTTAAAATATTCGAATGCAGTTAAATCTAAATATAAGCCTAAATTCACTAAAATGAATTCCAATTTTTCATTATGCAATCTATATTTTACATCAATGTTATTTTCAATTCTTTGGTATTTATCAAGGCGAGAAACATCAAAACTTGTATTTATTTTATAAATTTTTGGTATTCCATTGACCGATTCAAACAAGCTATTATTAGTAACTCCATCATATTCAATAATTCTATTTTTATAAATCTTGATTGAATATTTTTTTGAATATTTTTCATTACTTGTAATTATCATTTTCTTCATGATGTTACCTATTTGCTAAGACATCTTGAGGTGAAACTAGTCCATGTAATTGTGCAACATGAGCAACGTCGTCAATGATGGTAACGCCTTGATGTTCATTTACACGACAAATTACTCTGTAATTTCCTCCTTCATATAATTCCCATTCTAAGCCAGTTATTGGGATATTACTTTGTAACTCAATAGAGGTTCCGATTAATAACTCGTTATAAAATTGAATTAAGAATTCAGCTTCTTCTTGATTATAAAATTCCATATTAATATTTAAGATTAGATGATGAATAACATGATGTTTAGACGGAATTTCCTCTAAACTGACCGCTAACGTGTTGCAAGTAAGCGATTCGCGATGCCAGCGGACTGAGTTCTCTCTGCCAAGATAAAACTTTCTTGAAGAAACAATTTGCGGCTACCGAAAACCAGCGCAATTTGCTTACCGGCGGTTACCAGCAGTTTTTACTTTTTATATTTAATTCTTCTATTAAACTCTGCGTTTTTTTGTTTTTTTCCTTTGATAATTTTATATCGAATTTGTTTAATCCAATTTCCCCACTTATCATACTTGAAATCAAATTCGTAGTCATCATATTTTATAAGATCACCAAATTCATTAATAATGTCATTCTTTCCTTTTCTTGAATAATCTATTCTCATGGTATTTGTAGAAAGAACATTTCCTTCGCTATCGGAAACTTTTATGACAACTGAATTGTCTTCGTAATTATATTCTGCGGTTTCCATTCCATAATCAACATTATTGAACTCGGTTAACTTTAATTCAATTGGATTTCCCCGGTCGTCATTTTTTATTGATGTCTCTCTGAAAATTTTACCCGCTTTGTTTTTGTCTATAACTTTAATTAGAAAACCTGATTGGTCATATTCATAATTCGCAGTTTCGAAAGAGTAACCAATTATAGGATGCCATTTTTCAAATTTTCTAGACAAACTTTTAGTTTGTGTTGAATCGTATAGAAAAGAGATACGTTCAGTTAGTCTGAAGTCATCGTTATATCTTTGTTCAGTTACAAGTTTATTATTAGAGTTAACGACCGTGGTTTCTTTTTTTTGTTCAATATTATTTTCATTATAAAATTTAATTTCAGTAGTAATTTCGGATACGTCTACACTATCTCGCAGTTCTAAATTATCGTCATGCCTTAAAGCAGAAAATATACTTTGAGAATGGATTTTATTGAGATAAAATAAAATGTATATGATTATCAAAATTTTTAATTTCATTGTTACGATGTTTTTCTATAAAATTACTGCTAACTTAGAAATAAGCGACTACGCTAACGCTTACCACGCTAATGTAAATAATAATCTGAAACACAAAACACAACTGTTCTAAATATTACTATTTGCTATGGAAAAACCGCAACAAAGTGAATGGATTCAAGCAAAGGAAAAAGTAAAAAAAAACTGGCATTGACAGATGCCGCCCAATAAATTTTTCAAGAAGGCTTTTCGATTATGATCGAATAACCAACAAAGGAAAAAGCAAAAACTATCATTAATAGCAGTTTGTAATAAATTACTGAAACAAGCCTTTGCAATAGCTAAATCTGGAGTTGAGTATGATGCAGGTTATCGCAGTATATTGTCAATATGAGATAAAAAACAAACAAAATTATTTGTTTTTTAGCACAGTTCTCGGTTAGCTGAAGTACTTAATATTTAAGATTTTCGAGTAATTTCCGATATGAGAATTTAGTTGTGTCTCTTAAAAAACCTGTATCAATTAATCTTAATCGTACAGCTTCTCTTGATGTATTGAATTTTTCACTTAATTCTGAAATCAAACGATCTGCTAAGAGTTGATTAACAGGCTGTTTATCCAAATGTATATAATTTTTTGAAATGTTATTTTGAATTAAAAATTTCATAACTTCCATTTGAAAACTTTTTAGAGGCAATAAAAGATAGCTAGCAAAAATGTTGGCTTGAATTTCCATTCTACGAGTAATACTATTAGAAATTGTGCTATTTAGCGATAAATAATATTCATCATCTTCTCTTTTCGTAACACTATTCTTTAATATATTTTGATGAAGTACAAGATGTCCTATTTCGTGACACAGGGTAAACCTAAATCTGTGTTCATCTAATTCTGAATCAATTACTATTTTCAAAGGATCAAACTCAATCTTGCCCATAATTGGATTAATAGATTCTACTGAAATCTTAATTGGATATTTTTCTTCAAAGAATTCAATAAGTTTATTTGTATCTAATGCCAGATTGGTAGTTACGTCGTATTTCAAAATTCTATCTGCGATTGAAGCAATCTTTTCAACTGGCAAATATTTTACATTGAGATATTTATCTTTATGGATGTAAAAATCTATTACGTCAATTTTAAGCAACAAATCTGCAATATTGTTGCATACAAAATTTTCGATTTTAGCTAAGAAAGGTTCACTTTCATCATTTTCGAAATCTATCGTATCGTAATTTTTTCTATAGTTAATCCATTCTAGTTGGTTGTCTGACTTTACTTTTAAAAGGCCAATTTTCAATGACTTGGCAAAATTTATAGTATTTTTTGTAAAGCCTCTATTTGAAACAATTATTCCTTTTGAATTATGTTCCGCTATTTGAGAAAGTTTAGAATCGAATTCTTCAATATCATCGATTACTACATTGTGATTTAGATATTTACACTCAATTATATTTAATATGGAATACTCTGTAGCTCCAGGAAGGAAAGTTTCAATTGAGATGTCCGTAATAATATTGGACTTGCGTTTTTCAGAATGATAGCTCTTTTTCTGAAAAATTTTGCTCCTTTTTCCGGGAACAGTAAATTCATCTTTTTCTAATAACTCTTTTATCAGTTTAAATACGCGATTTTCAAAATTATTCCCTATTAACGTAGTGTTCATTTTTGTAACGGATTTTCAAGTATTTCAGCTAACGTGTGGCCGCTTCTCGTCAGTTGCGGCAATCGGAGCAGAGTACTTTCCGCAACCGAAAACGAAGTTATGAAAATAAAACGCTCAATTCATCGAAAACCCGCAATTGCGTGAAGCGGCGGTTACTAGCCGTTTTATTGTTCTTCCAATTTTGTCATTTCCAATTCCAATTCAATTCCAATTCCACTGGTTTTACAAAGCACATTATTGCCATCAGTTTTTAGCATAGTGACTTTTATAGTTTTTCCAAGTGCATCTTCTGCTTCTTTAAAACTAACTTTACTATATGTCAACTCATAACTACAATCAGAAGTCCAAACAATGTCTGCTTCTAATATAAGTCCAGTAATTGTATCCGTCTCAAATTGTTTTGTTTCGTCACGACATACCTTGAATCTTTTATATTCTTCTTTTGTATATTCAAAATTTCCTTTTTTAAATTTAAGACAATCAGGTTTTTGAGAGAAGCAGTTTGCTATCGAAAAAAGTAGAATAAATAGCATTATTTGTTTCATTAATTTTTTGAATTATTCACGGTTGTCGTAAAATGGCTTGTAACGTGTCGCCGCTCTCGCGCAGTTGCGAATGAAAGCGAACTGATTTTTCTCTGCCAAGATAAACTTTCTTCGTGAAATATAAACGTTGAACCCACGAAAAACCAGCCTTACTTAGTTGCGCTGTTGGCAGACGTTATTTCATGTTTCGAATTTTCTGAATTAAATTATCGGTGATTTCCTTTGCAGAATTTAATTCAAAAACCAATAAATCTCCAACTTCAACAAGTTGGTTCTTTGCTTCTTTTAAAACTGAATATTTATCCGGTAATTTACTTACTGTAATTCCCATTTCTGTAATGTCAGAAATCAAACTTCCAATTTTTTCCGGAACAGCTTCAATCGATAATAATGCCTTTTTTGCATCAGTAGAATTATTAAAATTATAATACTGCATCAATAAAATAGTTTCAAAAGCGCTCACACCAGTTGAATATAATTCCGAAAAAAGATCAATCTCTGTTTCAAGTCTTGAAGCTCCGATTGTTAATGTCCTACTAAGTGTTTTTATGGCAGCCTTAACTTGTGCATCTTTATCCGTATATCCTTTATCTGCGTAATCTCTAAACTTTACATTTACTTGTTCATTACCAACATTCAATTCAGTCATAATTTCGGCAATTTTGAGCATTGATTTCGTTGCTTCATTAATACAATGAATGTCTTCGATAGCTTCATATAATAATTCAGGAGAAAATTCGCCATCATATGTTTTAAAAATCTTCTCGTTGTTTTGCTTGCCGTAAATTATTTCTAGTAATTTCTGTTTGGACTTTTCATTAAGCACTTTGTTTTTGGGAATCTCAATTTTCCATTTTTTTTTCGTTTTGCGAAAAGTTGATTCTTGGATATGTTCCCAATAAGTTTCCTCATCTTCTGGAAAATGAGCAATGAGAATTATTGGAATGTTGAGATTTAACCAATAATGGTAATGAACACGTGATGCGTAATAAATAATTGATTTTTCTGAAATATAGAAATTTCCCTTCCCTGTTTTTATTTGAGCCGCAATGAACTTACCTTTTGGATTTCCATCTTCTGATTCCTCAATAATCGCATCAATCCCGACATCGGCAATTGGCAATTCTCTAAATATCCATTTTAGATGTTTAGTAACTATTTTATCTGTTTCAATAACACCTAGCCTTTCGATATTGTTATATCTCATTCGGATGACGGATTTTTTATAATGTTTGCCAACTTAAATATAAGCGCAAGTACTTTAAATTATATGTTTTTGTCGTTTATAAATATATACAATCTAAACAAACAAATGAAAAAGCAAAATACTACCATTAATAGCGGAGCGTAATAAATTACTAAAACAAGCTTTAGCAATAGCTAAATCTGAAGTTGAATGATGCCGGTTATCGCAGTGTATTGTCAATAGTGAGATAAAAAAACAAACAAAATCATTTGTTTTTTAGCACAGTTCTCTGTTAGTGGCTGCGGCTATTGAAGTTTAAGTTTCATCATTATATCAGTTTGTTCGTCGTTACCAAGTTTGAAAATATGCTTATCAAACGCTACAAATCCATTTTTCTTGTAGAAACTTATGGCTCTAAAATTTTCTTCCCAAACTCCCAACCAAACGTATTCAGCATTTTTCTGTTTTGCTACCTGAATCGCTTTGTCGTACAATATTTGCCCAACACTTTTTCCATGAAATTCTTTTGGTACATAAATACGCTCAATTTCTAAAGATTTATTATCCTTAAGTTCAGTTTGTGATTCTCCAAAGTTGAGTTTTAAATAGCCAATTATTTCATCGCCAAGATTTGCAAAATAAAATTCAGAATTTTCATTGTTAAGTTCTGAGGTAAGCTTTTCTATAGAAAATCCTTCTTCCAAATAATTTTTCATATTCTCTTCGGAATTGGATTCTGAAAATGTTTCTAAAAAAGTTTGTCTGCCTATTTCTTGCAGCTTTTCAATGTCATTAAGCGTTACTTTATCAATTTCGATGTTTGTCATTTACGATTTTTTTCGGCTGTTGCCACTTACGTGTCGCCGGTAAGCGAATTCGCGTTGCCAGCGGACAGAGTTTTCTCTGCCAAGATAAAACATTCTTCGTGAAAAACAAATGTTCAGTTTACCGAAAACCAGCGTAATTAGCTTACCGGCTGTTGTGCGAAGTGCTATTTTTTAATTTTCGCTACGGCTTCAATTATTTTTTCAAAAGCTGAAATCGATAATCCTTCATCATTTGGATTTAAATCAGTTCCGACTACACTGTTACCAAAATATTTGTCGACAAGTTTCTCTTTTATTTGTTGTTTCTTTTCATCGGAGAGAATTTCAATAAATGGGTTAATTGACGAAAGTTCTAGTTCGGCCGTTCTGTTTATAGTTTCTAATTTTCTATGTTTCGTTGATTCGCGAGCGGCATAGGTTGCGGGGTAAGATAATGCTGCCGCTGCAATTACTCTAATCAGTGCTTTTGTCCAATCGAATGTAGAACTACTCACATCAATAATTGTCCAGATAAGTAATGCTGAAAACGATGCCATAAAAAGTATGGCGACCCAACGCCAAAAGTTTGCGGATGATTTATGCTCATTAGCAATTAGTTGATAATTTCCTGTAACGCCTACGTTACCGATTACGTTTACTATTTTGTTAGCATCCGTCAGCTTTTGCTCAAGTTTTTGTAGAGTATGCGCTGAGTCAATGGTCATATCAATTTTTAGTTTTTCAAATTCTTCTTTGAAAGTTTTTTTGTCTTGATCAATTTCAGATCTAAATGTCGATCTATCAATTTCCAAATCTTGAGCCGACTTGCTTTTAATGTTTTCAAATCCAGTTTGGAAAGATGAATTTAAATTTTGAATTTCTAACTCTTTGGATTCTAACTGTTTTGATAATGTTAAGATTTGGTCCTGTTTCTCAGTCACAGTCACACTTAAGGTTTGGATATTTCGGCTCAACTCAAAGTTTTTATTTTCAAGTAACTCATACTTTTCTTGAGTAACATTTTGAAAGTTTGCTATTGAAGTAGAGAAATCAAAAGTATTTTCAGAGAATGGTAATGGGAAATTTCTAATACGATTAATTGCTGAATATAAATTATTTGTTGCATTAGTTAAGTGACCGATATTATAGTTTGCATTAAATAAATTTATTTGTTGATTTCCAGCATCAATTTCGTTGGCTAATGCGTCGATTTCATTTTGCTGCACTAATATCGGAAGAGTTAGCCTTATTCGGTCGGTGATATACTTATGTACAGATTCGAAGAACAAAATATTTTCTAAATCAGCCCTTTCCCGGAACGAATTTTCATTAATTGCCTGATTTAATTGTTCAAGTTTATCAAATAATTGATGGTTTTTAAATAGTTCGATGTTCATGTTATATCAGGTTTTAAAGCATTTCGCACAACTTAGATATATGCGAATTGATTTGCGCATACATGGCTAATGTAAAAAAAATATGAAACATAAGCGGCACCTTTACTGATTATTGAGATTTGCTTCGGTATAACCCAAAAAAAATAAGAAGCAATTATTAATTACGAAAAGTAATTGATTTGCTATCCATATTCCTATGGATAGCAAATAACAAAGATGCTTCTAAGTATCTTATTCTATATCTAAATCAATTTTAAGATCGAGTAATTTTTTAGGTTCGATTCCCATGCCTTTAGCAATTTCAAGTAGTGTGGTAAAAGCTAAATTTCGATTTCCTCGCTCAATTTCACTTAAATTACTTTTAGTCAAATTACTATTGGCTGCGACATCATCTTGGCTAAGTCCTAAACCTTTTCTGAGAGTTCGAACATGTGCGCCAAATTGCACTAACCTTTTATCTTGACTTTTACTCATATAACAAAAAGCGCAATTTTTAATTGGAAAAATGTTATAAGATCTTATAACAAATAAAAATTTTTGTTATATTCGCAATGTTAAATAATTGAAGTAGAATTTCGATTACTTCAATATTTTAAATTAATTTTGCGATTCTTCATATCATAATATTTTGAAGCATTCGCTTTGAATCTCGTATAAGAAAACTGGCGTTTTTAAAAACCACGAGATGATAAGTGCCAATGCTCACGCTTACGGGCGTGGGCTCACTTATTTGTGGTTAGGGTGCACGCCAGTACCTCTTATACAGTAAGCTGAGTTCCGCGCCTTTTTTATTTCGCAACTCTTCCTCAAAGCAATCTTCACCTAAAGTTTCGCTCCAACAATTAAAATGATTAAATACCACGTTGATGCCTGCGTACCGGTTCAAAAATTGGTTTTGGGTTAGTTAAGCCGGGCGCAGCATCTTTTTTAATTAGTAATGAATAGTTAATAATTAATAATGGCGCAGATTGCGCTCATTGCAATGAAAGTTACACGAACTTTTTGTTAATTTTTTAAAATACACGCCTATGATGATATAAAACTACCGGACACAAAAAAGCCCCTCTATCACGTCGGCAAACAGAGTAGAGGGACCGAGTAAAAACAAACTGAATTATTTTAACCTAAACCAAAATTATGAAAACCATTTCATTATTCAAGGTCAGGGAAGTAATAACCTACCCATTCATTTTCGGGTTTTATTTATTCTTCGTCCCTGCCTTAGCACGTACCGCGCTGCCGCTACACGCCAAAACAACCAACGAATCCTTTTGCGCCTTCGTGCCTTTATGGCAATTGCAACAACAAACCATTACAGGAACCGTAACCCACAACAACATGCCCATGACGGGAGTAACAATAACCGTCAAAGGGAAAAACACCATCGCCATTTCCGGCGAAGACGGTAAATTCTCGATTGCTGCAAACGGCAACGACACAATAATATTCGAATACCTCGGTTTCAAAACACAAACAATCCCTGTTAACAACAAAACAAACCTGGCCGTATCACTTGAAGAAGACATGAATGATCTAAAAGAGGTCACGGTAAATGCCGGATACTACACTGTAAAGGAATCCGAGCGTACCGGAAGCATTTCCAAAATCTCAGCAAAGGATATTGAAAAACAGCCAGTAACCAATGTGCTTGCCGCGATGCAGGGCAGGATGGCAGGAGTAAACATCACGCAGGACTCCGGCATGCCCGGTGGCGGGTTCAACATCCGCATCCGTGGCCGCAACAGCCTTCGTAGTGATGGCGGCAACCCGCTGTATATCATCGATGGTATCCCGTATGCCTCTGACGGGCTCGGCTCGGGTTATACCTCTGGCAATATGGCCAGCCAGGCAAGCCCGCTTAATAACATCAACCCTGCGGACATAGAAAGTGTTGAGGTATTAAAAGATGCCGACGCGACAGCCATTTACGGATCGCGCGGGGCCAACGGTGTGGTGCTGGTCACCACCAAAAAAGGGAAAGAAGGCAAAACCGTCTTTACCGCCGGGGCCAGCAGCGGCTTCGGGCAGGTGACACGTTTCATGGACCTGATGGATACTTCGCAGTATTTGGAGATGCGCCGCGAGGCATTTGCCAATGATGGTGTTACAACCTATCCGGCCACGGCCTACGATGTCAACGGTACCTGGGACCAAAACCGGTATACCGACTGGCAAAAAGTGCTGGTTGGCGGCACAGCCGATTTTACAACGGTGAACGCCTCGCTCTCGGGCGGCTCAGCCCAGACCCAGTTCCTTATCGGTGGGAATTTCAGCAAGGAAACCACCGTGTTCCCGGGCAACTTCCGTTACCTCAAAGGCAACGGGCATTTGAACATCAACCACGAGTCGCTAGATAAAAATTTCCGCGTTACGTTTTCTGGCAGCTATACGATCCAGGACAACAGCCTGCCATCGGCAGACCTGATGGGCGTGGCGGTATCGCTGGCACCCAATGCCCCGGCCTTGTATGACAGCAGCGGCAACCTGAACTGGGAAAACGGCTCCTTCCAGAATCCACTGGCTCCGCTTGGGGCGAAGTTCCGCGGGCATACCTACGATTTGATTGCCAATACTTTGCTATCGTACCGTTTGCCCCTGGGCTTTGAGCTCAAATCAAGCTTTGGGTACAACAAACTCGATTATAAGGAATCGACCGCATTCCCTTCGACCATCTACAACCCGTCTCTGGCGCTCACCAGTGCCGCCTCCGAGCGGTACACCAACACCACCGGGCGCAAATCCTGGATCGCTGAACCGCAATTGGGCTGGAAGAAAACCCTCGGGCCTGCAAAGCTTGACCTGCTGGCCGGGGCGACCTTCCAGCAACTCAGTGGCAGCAGGGTCATTGACAATGCCTATGATTTCGCAAGCAACGCCCTGATTGAAAACCCTGCTTCGGCGGCTTATTACCTGGTCCTGGAAAGCGATGCCTCGGTGTATAAATACCAGGCGCTCTTCGGGCGTGCCAACATCAACTGGGTCGGGCGTTATATCCTCAATGCCACAGGCAGGCGTGACGGCTCAAGCCGGTTTGGTACCGCCAACCGCTTTGCGAACTTTGGGGCGGTGGGCGCCGCCTGGCTGTTCTCGGAAGAGGCACTGCTCAAAAACAGGGCGGGTTTTTTGAGTTTCGGAAAGCTTCGCGCCAGTTACGGGATTACCGGAAACGACCAGATTGGCGACTACCAGTACATCGATACCTATACCACATCGGGCAGTTACCTGGGCACGGCCGGGCTCTCGCCTTCAAGGCTCTTTAACCCGGTCTTTGGATGGGAAACCAACCGCAAGCTTGAGATTGCCCTGGAAACAGGATTTTTTGCCGACCGGCTTTTCCTTACCGCGGCTTGGTACCGCAACCGCTCCTCCAGCCAGCTTGTGGGCCTGCCATTGCCGGGAACCACGGGTTTTGCAAGCCTGCAGGCCAACCTGGATGCCGAGGTTGAAAACAGCGGGCTGGAACTCAGCCTGCACAGCGTGAACATCAAAACCAAAACATTCAGTTGGTCAACCGATATAAACTTCACAAGTGCTAAGAACAAACTCAATTCTTTCCCGGACCTTGAAGGCTCGACCTACAAGAACCAGTACATCGTCGGGGAGCCTTTGGGTATTGTCAAACTGTACCATTTTACGGGCATCGATCCCGAAACGGGCAAATACACCTTTACCGACTACAACGGCGATGGCAAGATCAGCGCCCCTGAAGACAAGCAACAGTTTAAAGACCTGACCCCGGAGTATTACGGCGGGCTGCAAAACCAGCTGCGCTACGGAAATGTACAGCTTGATTTCGTTTTCCAGTTTGTAAAACAACTGGGCTACAACCAGGCCTACGGCGCACAAATGCCGGGCACCATGCGCAACCAGCCAGCAGCGGCATTTGACCGCTGGCAACAGCCCGGGGATTCCGCCACCTACCAGTTGTACAGCAATGGCGCGGTAGCCGGGGCGCAGATCGCCAATGTGCAGTATGGCCAAAGCGATGCGGCCATCAGCGACGCTTCCTACATCCGCCTGAAAAACATTGCCCTTTCCTTTGACCTTCCCCAGCGCTGGACCAAAGGCATCAGGGCAAAACTGGGCATACAGGGGCAAAACATGCTGACTTTCACTTCCTACAAAGGTGCCGATCCCGAATTCAGGCTGCAGGGGTTCCTGCCACCTCTAAAAGTATTTACCACCAGCCTGCAACTCACTTTCTAAACCATAAAGACCATGAAAACACTCCATAAAAAAAACAGGACATTCTTAGCCTACAAATGTGCACCCTGTAACATATTAAAATATAAAATCGCGGCACTCCTGCTGCTGGCAACCATTTTTGGCTGTGATAGTTTTACCGAAGTCGACCTGCCGTCTTCCCAACTCACCGCCACCGACGTGTTCAGGGATAAGGCCACGGCTACAGCGGCAATGACCAATATCTATACGCAAATCCGCACCACGGGCATGCTCTCGGGCAGCCCGCAGGGATTCTCAAACCAGCTTGGCCAGTACGCCGACGAGCTCGGGTTCTACAGCGGCCCGGGCAGCATCTCATTTAATTTCTACAACAACGCCCTGCTGCCATCGGGCAACGAGATCACCGACCTATGGAACAATGCCTACAAACAAATTTATGCCGCCAACGCCGTACTGGAAGGCATCCAGGGGTCGGATGCGTTGGCCCAGGCCGACAGGGACGCCCTGCGCGGTGAGGCGCTTTTTGTGCGGGCACTGCTGCACTTTTACATCGGCAACGCTTATGGCGAGGTGCCCTATATCACCACCACGGATTACAGGGCCAACCGCGTCGCGCCCCGCCTTGGGGACTCGCGCCGCCATGCCCTGCTGGAACAGGATTTACAAGAAGCCATTGCACTGCTTCCCACGACCGATGTTTCGGGACAGCGCACCAGGCCAACCAAATGGGCATCCCAGGCACTGCTGGCCAGGCTGTACCTGTACGGGGGCAAATGGGCTGAGGCCTCCAATGCGGCCTCGGCGGTACTCAATGAAAGCGGCCTTTTTTCTTTTGGCGGCGACCCTGAAACCACCTTCCTTAAAACAAGCCCTTCGACCATCTGGCAGCTTGCGCCATCGGTGGAAGGCGCCAATACGCTGGAAGGAGCGACCTTTATTTTCGTGAGCGCACCGCCAGCGGCCACGGCCTTGTCTGAAGATTTGCTCGCAGCCTTTGAACCGGGCGACCTGCGCAGAACGGCCTGGGTAAAAGCCGTGAGCGGTACGGCAGGTGTTTTCTACCACGCCAACAAATACAAGGAACGCCTGGCCTCGGGTACGTCAAAGGAGTACTCGGTTATCTTCAGGCTGGCAGAAATGTACCTGGTCCGCGCTGAGGCACGCGCCAAACAAGGAGAAATCATTGGCGCGCGGGAAGACCTGAACCGCATCAGGGCCCAGGCAGGCCTTGGCGAAACAGCCGCGCTGACCCCAAATGAACTGGCACTGGCCATAGAAAAAGAGCGCCGTATCGAACTTTTTACCGAGTTCGGACACCGCTTTTTTGACCTGAAACGCACCGATAGGCTGGACGCAGTACTGGGCGCTGCAAAACCCGGCTGGGATATGAGTGACAGGCTGTTGCCGCTTCCCCAGCGCGAATTGCTTTTAAACCCGAACCTTGCCCCGCAAAATCCGGGATACTGATGCAAAGCCTATTTAGAAATATTAAAAGTGCACTGCTGCTGGTATTTTTACTGGCGGCAGTCGGCAGCACCTTTGGGCAGGCAAAAAAGAAACTGCAAGTTTCCGATTACGGGCTTTGGGGCACGATGTTTCTGCAGCAGCTTTCCGATTATGGCAACTGGACCAGTTATGCGGTGCGTTACGACTCCGGAAAAGATACCTTGTTTGTCAAAAATACAGGTTCGGCTAAAAAGTTTGCCTTTCCAAAAGCAGGCCAGGGTGTATTTAGCGGCGAGCGGTATTTCGCATGCCAGGCAGGCGATACGCTCATTGTCCATGACCTGCAATTGGGCAGTCAAACCCGCACGCCCAATATCAGGAGTTTCGCGTATGCATCAGGTGGCAAATACCTGCTGCTGTTTTTTAAGGAAACAGGCGGCGGCAGCGAACTGGTGGTAAAAGACCTGAACGGAAACATCGTGGCCGGGGCCAGCCAGATCAGCAGTTATGCCCTGGATGCCACAGGCAGCCGGATCGCCCTTTGCACCAGTGACAACGAAACCTTCAAAGTGGAACTGCTACACCTGGGAAAACCTATGGGCAGGAAAACACTCGCCACAGCCACCGCTGGTGCTTTTGGCGGGTTGTTGTGGAAAGGCGGGGTACTGGCTTTTTTGCAACCCGCTGTCCAAAGCCAGGGTTTGTTTGCCTACAATTGCAAAACAGGGCGGCTTGACAAGCTGGAACCTGCAACCCATCCTGGTTTCCCGAAAGGCTACCGCATTGCCCCGCCCGGGCATCCGATGACCATCCTGGAAGGTGGCCGCGGCATTGCTTTTCGCATTACCGAGATCAATGCGGTGAACCCTGCGGCTGCCGATGCGGTGCAGCTCTGGCATGCCGATGATAAAAAAATGTGGTCCGAGCGCGCGGAACTGGGCGCAGAAGCCCAAAGCCAGGTGCTGCTATGGACGCCCGAAACAGGAAGGCTCTTGCCGCTGACCAGCACGGAGCGGACTTCGCTGCTGCTGGACACCAACGGCAATTTTGCACTCTCGTGGGACCCTTCGCAAAACGAGCCCCAACCTGATTACACGGCACCGTCGGATATATACCTGACCGATTTGGAAAGCGGCCAAAGCAAATTGCTTATTGATAAGCTCGGCGGCTTGCCCGGGGCAATCAGGATCTCATCCACAGGGCGTTACATCGCCTATCCCAAAGGCGGCCGGTTCTTTGTTTACGATACCAAAACCGGGACGCATACCGATGTCTCAAAGGATTTTCCGGTGGCTGTTTTTACAGAGGATTACGACCGCCCCGATGAAACACCCGCTTATGGAAGCCCGGGCTGGACAACGGGCGACAAAACACTATTGCTTTACGACCGTTACGATATCTGGGAAGTATCTTCTGACGGAAGATCACACACCAGGCTCACCAAAGGAAGGGAACAAAGCATCCGGCTGCGCATAGCCCCGGTAACGGATGCCCAGCGCAAGGGCATGAAAACCTGGGAAGCATCGACAGGCAGTTTTGACCTCTCGGGAACCATAGCCCTGCATGCGCGGCAGTATGCAACTGGCGATACCGGATATTTTCTCTGGAGCAGAAAAAAACAAGAACAGCCACTTGTATTTGGGGCGTTCTGGACTGATAAGATCACAAAGGCCGCCAAAACAGATGCATTTGTTTTTACAAGCGAACGCTTTGACAACCCGCCCGCTATTTATGCAGCTAAAGCCACAACACCGCATCCGGTGCTGGTGGAACAAAGTAACCCGCAGCATTACAAGTACGAGTGGGGAAAACCCGAACAGATTGATTATACCGTAAACGACAAGCCTGCAAAAGGCGCATTGTTTTATCCGGCGGGATACAAGCCCGGGGAAAAGTACCCGATGATCGTGGAGGTCTATGAAAACCTCTCACCGCTGCTGCACCATTATGTAAACCCATCGCTGAAAAACGGGGTGGGCACTAACATTGCCAACTTTACCACCCAGGGCTACGCAGTACTCTTGCCTGATATCGTCTATGAGATGCGGGAGATGGGCGCATCGGCCACAAGAAGCGTGCTGGCCGCCGTAGATGCGGCCATTGCCAAAGGCGTTACCGATCCTGATAAGGTGGGGCTTACCGGCCATTCGTTTGGTGGTTATGAAACCAATTTCATCATTAGCCAGACCAACCGTTTTGCAGCGGCGGTATCAGGCGCCGCGATCAACGACCTGGTCAGCAGTTACCTTTATGTCAGCGGCACAACCTACCGGCCCGATTACTACCGCTACGAATCTGACCAGCAGCGCATGGGGAAATCCCTGTTTGAAGACCCGGAAAGTTACCTGCGCAACTCGACCGTGATGCAGGCCGCAGGCATCCAAACCCCGCTGTTGAGCTTCACTGGCGCGGCCGACCTGCACGTGCATTATTTCCAGACCATGGAACTGTACCTGGCATTGCGGCGGCTAAAGAAAACACACAGCATGCTCATCTACCCGCGCGAGCAGCATGTCATCACAGAGCCCGGACACGATATTGATTTAACGCAGAAAGTCAGCGACTGGTTCGCCCATTATCTGAAAGGCGAAAAACCCGCCGAGTGGATGAACACCCGGCAATTTGAATAAATGATTGCTAAATTGTTCAGGACTACAACAAAAAAATGCCGCCGGTTTGCCGCGCGGCATTGCTTTTTAATGATGGAGAAGGCTGGCTTCATATTTTTAAGACGTAAAGTAGTTGCTGTTGCCTGGACTGGGTAATTACCTGCTGTCGCCAAAGTGTAACAAAACGAAATAGTATTGATTAACCCAATCAATCAGTCAATCAGTAAATCAATCATCATAAAAAATGCAATCCTTTCCGGCATCATTGGAATTACCCTTTTCGGCACAACAGTAGCCCACGCCCAAAAACAGCCAAACCGCTACATCCCCAAACCTTACAATCCCTCCAGCGAACCGCTATACCAAACCATCGTAAAGTTAGACAAACTGTATTTCGACACCTACAACCATTGCAAACTCGACAAAATGGCCGAACGCACCGCCGAAGACATCGAGTTCTACCACGACCGCGGCGGTCTCACCACTTCAAAAAAGGAACTGATCGAATCCATCCAAAAACATCTGCCGCAAAGTAACTTGTAACCCGACTAAGGCAGCATCGAAGTCTACGCCGTCCCCAATTACGGTGCCGTCGAAATCGGCTACCACAGCTTCACCAACAAGGCCAAATCCGGCCAAACGCAACAGCCAATTATCATTAAATTTTTCAGACAATTACAGTGGCCTTTGCTGCTTAAAAAAAAGGGGTTTTGTTCGGGTGTTGTTCGGGTGTCGTTCGGATGTTGTTCGCAAAAATGCCGATTTTGCGAACAACACCCGAACAAAACACAGACAAGGGTCGAAGGATTTTAGAATTTGTGAGGTATTTTAAACTGCTGGAATATGATCAGTAATGACACAAATTTTAGCTATTGATGTCTCGCAATTGAAGATGCGATTATTGCTGTCGCAATTTTATGAAAATAGGGTAAGGAAGGTTTTACCAAGCCATCCAATATAAAATAACCCACTTGTAACCGGGATTTTCGCGGCGGCAGTTCGTCATCCCTACATTACGAATACATTTACTCTTTTCGGATCACAGGAAGCAATTTATTAATGATCGCGTCAGCCATCAGGCTGTAATCAATTAGATTATTGGGTTTTACAAAATAATAGACATCTTCCAACACTGATATTTCCTGAATGGCTTTTTCATTCTTGATGGTCGACAGTAAAACCACCGGAATGTGTGCGATCCGCGGATCCTTTTTCATAATCAGGATCAAATCTACACCGGTAAATTTGGGCATGTAAAGGTCGGTGATAATCAGGCTTGGAAGTGTTGCGCCCGATTTTAAAACGTCCAGCAATTCGTCACCGCCCTGAAACGTTTTTACACAAGCATTGTCGTAATTTTCACGGAATGTGGCCGCCAGGATGTCGCGGTCGTCTTCGTCGTCATCTACAATGGCAATAAAGTATTGTTTTATTTTCACGGGATTCCGGTTTAATTGGTTTGATCTGCTTCAAGTTGCGACTCAGGGAATTTTGCAGTAATGACATTTCCCAGTTCATCTTCCCATTGTACCAATACATTCTCGATCAGTTCGGGTTCGAAACCAATAACCTCCATAACCTGTGAACCAAATTCCTGCTGTACTTTTTGCCCGATCCTGAACATAAGCTAAATATTTAAGTTTTACTTCAATCTAAAGTACGGGTCATCAACAGTTGGAATGTTATGAACTGAGCAGATTTTATTGCACAATTCTGCAGTCTTACAAATGTTTGAGCTATAGTGCATTGGACTCAAAATGCAAAATACATAGCTTTATGGAATTTGTTTTATCAAAAAACTGCTTTATATTTACGCCCGCAATTAGATGTTATGAATAAAAAAGGTGAGATCCTCATTATTGAGGATGATGAAGACGACAGGGAATATATCGAGGCAGTCTTTTCGGAACTGTCGTATGAAAATGAGCGCATTTATGTAAACGATGCTTATGCTGCGTTGGAGTATGTGAGGCAGCACGATAAAAATCCGTTTATGATTATTTCCGATATCAACATGCCGGGAATGAATGGCTTTGAATTGCGCGACATTATTTTTTCAGATCCCGAACTGAATAAAAAATGCATCCCGTACATCTTTTTATCCACTTCCGATGACGAGGCACTGGTAGCAAAAGCGTTTAAACTTTCGGTACAGGGCTATTTCAAAAAGCCAAATGATTATGAGGCCCTAAAATCGGTGATCAACCAGATCATGACGTATTGGATCACAAGCTGCACGCCATAATATTGCGCCGAATCAGGTCTTAAAACGAGTTGGGATGCAAACACATTGCCCAATAATCGATGATTTTTCCAAGCTGTTTTTTCAGCTCGCCATACACTTTTGGTTTGGGGATAAATCCCTGAACCGTTAAATCGTAGGCAATATCCACGATGTCCTGGCTTACGGCCGCAGTGAGAAAAACAAACGGGATCGCTTTTTTTCGAAGGTAATCGTCGGCATTTATCGCGTCCCTGAATTCCAGCCCGTTCATGCCTTTCATACGAATGTCGCACAATATTATAAAGGGTTTGTCTGTTGTTGTCAGCAGGTAATCCATCGCTTTCGCAGCGCCATCAAAACAAACAATTCGATTCTTCACGCCATTGTCTTTGATCGCAGATTCAATCACATCCATATCGTTTGGATCGTCTTCTACCAATATGATAGGGCCGGTTTTTGACATAATTTTTTAGTTGGGGATAATGATGTGAAACGCCGAACCTTCTCCGGGTTTTGATTCTACAAACAAAACGCCTTCATGATTAGAAAGGATACTGCGGCAAAGGGCCAACCCGATTCCTGAACCCGGATACAATTCCTTTGGATGCAGGCGGTTAAAGACCATAAATATCTGTTCGGCATATTGAACATCAAAGCCAATTCCGTTGTCACGGACAGAAATATCGTAATACATTTTTCCTTTAACGGCATCCGGAATATATTCCAAAATGGCAGCGTCGCTCAGTTTTTTACAACGGACGGAAATTTCAGGAATTCGTTTGGGATCCGAAAACTTCAGGGCATTGTCGATCAGGTTGTAAAACAATTGGTTCATTTCGAATGCCACTGCGGAAACCACCGGTAGGGGGTCGATTGAAATAAGCGCCCCTTTTTCGGAAATCGAGAGTTCAAAATCGTCCAGAATCTTTGCCAAAACTTCATTAAGGTTTACAGGACGAAACATTTTTCCCGACTTTGAAACTTTGGAATGCTCGAGCAAATCGGTGATTAAAGCCCGCATTCTGTTGGCTGAAACCAATATTTTATCGATGATTTCCTGATCGGGTTCCTGTAAGGTGTTGCGTCCCTGCAATACACTGGCATACATCTGTATCTTACGTAAAGGCTCCTGCAAATCGTGGCTTGCCACATGGGCGTATTGCAGCAAGTCGCTGTGCGAACGCATCAGGCTTGCAGCCGCCTCCCTGTCCGCTAAAGCTACCAGATCTGGCTCCGTAGTGGGAAGTGAGGTCGACACGTGTTTCGGGATGTTCATTGCTGTGGTTTCAGAAAACGAATTTACGCATTTTTGCATCAACCTGAGGATTTTGAACAGAATTCTTTCACATCACCAAATCGTTGTCAAAGGACTTTCATTTGGGCTTCCCTTTCGTACACTTCTTTGCGCAGGCCGCTGCTCGAGAAACGGTGGTTTCTTTCGTTGTACAGCAATTTGATGTTTTTGCTTTCGCAATAATTGCGGCCCGTAAACTCTTTTTCCCGGTATTCGATACCAATAATGCGCACATCAATTTTATAAGCACGCAGTATGTCTTCAAGGTCCTGTTCGGTGGTATACGGAATGATCTCGTCTACAAACTTGCAGGCTTTCAGCTGAATGTAACGTTCAACGACCGATTGTGTGGGTTTGTTTTTTTCGGGACGGTCTACAGTCGGATCGGTTTGCAGACCCACAATCAGGTAGTCGCAGGAATGTTTGGCCTCTTCAAGCATTTTTACGTGGCCCGCATGCAGCAAGTCAAAGGCGCTGAACGTAATTCCGATAATTGGTTTTGAAGTCTCCATAATGTATTTAAATCAGTTGCTTAAAATTTTCAATAATATAGTCAAGGATGCCGGTTTTCTTGTCGAATAGGGTTTGTGCCTGAATGATCCTGTCAATGTATTCAGGATGCGGGATCCGGTTGCCTCTTTCATCCAAATCCCAGATGCCGCAATTGCTGTAGCTCGAAAGATCATCCCAGTCGGGACGGTCTGTGACAGGGTAAATGCAAACACCCTGCAAATCGACACCGTTTGATTTTGCAATCTGGCATTCGTTGGCAATTTCGTCAAGCCATTCCACGCGTCCCACGCCAAAATGCCCGGTTTCAGAAAGGAAAATCGGTTTTTGATAGCGTCGGTACGCCAATGCAAGCAGCTCTGAAAGTGGTGTCCGTAAATTATTCACATCCGGCCAATCCAGCGGACTTCCGGCAAATTCCCATTGGCAATTCCAATAGTAATTAAACCCGAGCAGGTCAAGGTAACTTTCATCACCTCCAAGTTCGGGACACATTCTTCCGGCAATGATGTCCATCGCCTGGAACTGGTGCTCGTTGTGGGTGAAAACTTCCGCAGCATTTTCAGAAAAACCGGGATGGATTTTCACCAAGGGTTCCACCAAAACGATCCGGCAATCGGGATCCGCCAGTTTCAAAGCCTGAATCCCCAAAATAGCCGCCTTACACAAATGGTATTTGATATCCCAGCCGCTGTTTACCGCAAAAGGAACGGTACCGCGCACGTCGCCCGAATGCCATGACAGAAAACTGATCTCATTAATCGGCACTACAAATAACGGCTGCTTTGCCTGCAATTTATAAAATTCGGCAAAGGCTGTGCACAGTGCCACAAACCGATCGCAAAACAATGGATGCGTTGGATAAATGCCATCGGGATACCCAAAATGGATCAGGTCCCAGATTTGCTGGATCCCATATTTTTCAGCGGCTTGCATGCGGTTGCGCACCTCAGAAAAATCATAAGTCCCAGCAGTTTTTTCAACCGCGCTCCAGCAAATGCCTTCCCGAACGGTTTTGATCCCGATGGCTGCGAGCGCTGCATAATCTTCGTCCACGCGAACATCATGCTGGGTTTCTTCCAACAAATTGATACGTACGCCCGAACGGTTGATATGGTCGGCACATTCGTAACCGCCTATAAAAAAAGTGTTGAAAGTGCTCATTGCGAATCTGCCAAAATGGGGTTCGGTTGCTCCAGCGAATAAAACAAATCCAGCGCATTTTTAAAAGCCTGGTCCATGTTGAAATATTTGTAATTGGCCAGCCTGCCCACAAAGTAAACGTCGGTCAGTTTGTCTGCTTCTTCTTTGTATTTCGCATAAATTTCCTGGTTGCGCGGATTCGGAACCGGATAATAAGGTTCGCCTTCGTCAACAGTATATTCTTTTACAACGGTGGTATTCTGCGATTTTTGGTTGCCAAAATGTTTGTATTCGATAATGCGCGTAAAATCCACTTCAGTGCCCGGATAATTGACAACCGAATTCTCCTGGAAAAATTCCAGTTCGTGGGTTTCGCTTACAAAATTGATTGAACGGTATTCCAGTTTTTCGATCATGCTGTGGCGGAATTCAAAATAACGATCGACAGGTCCGGTGTAAAACAGTTTTTCATAACCTTCCAACTGGTCTTTGATGTCAAAATAATCGGTTTCCAGCAACACTTCGATATTCGGATGTGCCAGGATTTTCTCAAACAGATTGGTGTAACCGCCTTTTGGCAACGCCTGGTATTTATCAGAAAAATAACGGTCGTCGTAATTGGTCCGCACGGGAATGCGTTCCAATACCGAGGCGTCAAGTTCGGCAGGAAATTTATCCCATTGTTTTTTTGTATAATGTTTAAACATTTTCTCATACAACTCCATACCAATGCGGTTGAGCACAGCTTCTTCGCCATTGGCAGGTTTTTCATATTCGATCCGGTTGGTTTCCAGCCAGGCAGTCATTTCAGCTTCTGTGCTGATCTGCTGTTCAAAAAGGGTGTTTACCGTGGTGATGTTTACCGGAATGGGCACCGTTTTACCATCAACACGTGCGATGACTTTGTGTTCCCAATCGTACCAGTCAGAGAAAAAATTCACATAATCCCAAACTTCTTCATCATTGGTATGGAACAAATGCGCGCCGTATTTTGAGACAAGTATGCCGTTTTCATCAATATAATCGAAGCAATTTCCGGCAATGTGGTTGCGTTTTTCAATAATGAGGACTTTTTTTCCGGCCGACGCATAACGTTCGGCGATCACAGCGCCCGAAATCCCGGCACCGATTACTAAAATGTCGTAGTGTTTCATTTGGCAAGGGTTTTAACGATGGTTTTCATTTTGTCGGCAGTCGCGTCCCAGGATGTTTTATCCAGGATGTCGCGGTATTGGCTTTGAAGGGTCAGTTCATTGTACATCTCAAGTTGGGTTTGAATTTCATTTGCAAATTCATCCGCATTGGAAACCAGGCGCACGCAATGGCTGTATTCATCTACCACGTCTTTGATCATGGTCGAAATGATTGGTTTTACCGCAGCCATATATTCCAGGGTTTTGGTCGGACTGATGTATTTCGTGGCGTCGTTCAGGGCAAATGGCATCATGGCAATGTCAAATCCGCGCAGGTAATTGGGCAACACGTCATACGACTTCATTCCCAGATAATGGATGTTTTCTGCGCGTGGCAATTCACTTTCTTCCACTTTTGCAAACGGCCCGATCATTACAAAATTGATTTTTGGAAGCAGTTTCGCCGTTTCCCTGATCAGATTGTAGTCGATCCGTTCGTCGATCACGCCAAAATAACCCACAACAGGGGAAGCAATTCGGCGCAGGTCGTTCGGGATTTCTTCCACGGTCAGGTTTTGCGAGAAATGTTCCTCATCAACCGAACTCGGAAAACAATACACCGTGTCATGCATTTTATTTTTGGATTCAAACAGCGATTTTCCGCCTGTGAAAACGACATCGGCATTGGCCAATAGAAATTTCTCCTGATCGATCAGGTGCTGGGGAGCGCCTTTAAAAAGCGAAAGTTCGTCCATGCAATCGTAAATGACCGTTTCGAAATTCAGGACTTGCAGCAGCGGACTGAACGATGCGGAGTAAAACCATCCCATCGCCACATTTTTATTTTTTACATATTGTCCGATAACGTCTGCTATAGATTCGATCGAATCGACCATAGGCTGCAACACGTGCAGGTTTTTGTCAATGATTTTAAAATTGCCTGTTTTTCCGCTGTCTTCTTTTGCAATCGGTTCTTCGATCAAAAGGATCTTGAAATCTTTAGCCATCCTGCTGATGATGTGTTGCGGTCTTTGGTATACAAAGTCCCAGCGCAGGTGGCAAAAAACGACCATGTCATACGTTTGGGCGCCTGTCGTTTCTGTATTTGTTATTGTTTCTGCAACTTTTGCAGTTTTAAAATTTCCCATTTGTTTTGCTTTGTTGGATTATTGAATATAGAGAGAGCTGCGCCAGGAAAGCCGGGCAAAAAAAGATTATAGTTTTGTTCGGTTTAAACTGCCGGTCCGGAAATCAGACTGGAAAAAAAACCTGCCCCATCCGAAGAATGGAACAGGTCCAGCATAAACAAGAAATATTAAGCGTTGATTGTAGCTTCAGAAGCATTGAAATTTATTTTTGCCGATGCCACGTCGCTCAGCAGCATATCGGCTTCTTTCTCTTCGGCGAGCGTTTTCGCCAGCAACTGTCCGGCTTCGTTTTCGCCCAGCGTTTTTGCCATGGCGCAAAGCGTTCCGTAGGTTGCAATTTCGTAATGTTCGATTTTTTGAGAGGCAGCAATGATGCCGGCATCACGTACGACTCCGGGTGCAGTTTCTTCCAGAATGCTGTCGCCTTCTTTGAGCAAACCGGCCATGGCTTCGCATTTTTTGCCTTCGGCTTTTTCACCGAGCAATTCAAAAACCATCTGCAACCTTAAAACCTGGTTTTGTGTCACGGCCAAATGGTCTTTGATCGCCGAAGCAAGCGCCGGAGTTGTGGCATTTTCAGCCATTTTTGGCAGTGCGCCTACCAAAGCATTTTCTGCCCAGTAGATGTCTTTTAAAGAATCGACAAAAAAGGATTTCAGATCGGTTGCGGCATCGGCAGCCGGTGCTACGAAATTTTTGTCGGCAGGATTTGTATTGTCTTTTGTATTGTCTTTTTGTCCTTTTGCAGGACGTTCGTTATTTTTCATAGTGTGTGTTTTAAAATATTAAAGTATTGGTTCACGGTCCCAGAAACGGTGTTGGCCCATGGCTGCGATAAAGTTTGCTACAAATTCAGCGTTTTCCGGTTGCTGGGAAAGAATCAGTCCGCCATCATCAGGATTTGTTGCCTTGCTGGCAAAACTGCTGTCGGCGAGCAAATCAATTCCATCGGCTTCAGCGCCAATCACTTTGCAATGTTTGTAAGCATCGTTGATCCAGTCCATGAGATCCGGATCTTCCGACAAGGCATTGAGTCCGAGTCCGTTCGGAATGTACAAAGCATCAAAAAGAACAGAAGCACCGGTTAAGAAACTAAAATCTACCGGAAGTTCGCCACCCTGATCGGTCACAACAAAACCCAGGTAGGGTGCGACAATCACAGATTTTGCGTTTTCTTTCAGTAAAGCCGATTTCATTTTCATCACTGCGCTTTCCGAAACACCATCCGAACAAATGATCGCTACTTTTCGCGATTCGATTGTGTTGCTTAGCGTTGGATTTTTAAGCATACTCAAAGCGTCCGAAGAAGCTACGGATGATGGTACCGACTTTGGTTCGTGTTTGTCCGAATCTGCATCGGGAGAAACTCCGTGGTTCATTGGTTTTTCAGGAACAGGAACGGTCAGTCTTAATCCTTCGGCTACTTTTTGTGCGAGCGTGGCATCAATCTGCGACAGCAAACCTAAGGTTCGTACACGTATGGCGACTGTTTCCACTTTTCCAAGTTCAAAACGCAAAGCTTTGATGATGTGGTTTTTTTCGACCTCAGTCTGGCTGTTGAAAAACAAAGTCGCCTGGCCAAAATGATCCGAGAAACTTTCGCTTCTTTCGCGAATCTTTCCGGCATCGATGCGTTCGTTGAAACTTGCAAAACCACCTTCGGCAATCTTCGCCTGAAACGGACAGCCGCCGCCCAATGAATTGGGATGGTAACTTACGCGGCCTTTGTTGATTTCCTGGCGCATGTGTCCGTCACGCTGGTTGTTGTGCGTGGGTGACACAGAACGGTTGATCGGAATTTCGTGAAAGTTCGGACTGCCCAAACGCGACAGTTGTGTATCGGTATAAGAGAACAGTCGGCCCTGCAATAACGGGTCGTTGCTAAAATCAATTCCTGGAACAACGTGTCCGGGATGGAAAGCGACCTGCTCAGTCTCTGCAAAGAAATTATCGGGATTTCGGTTGAGCACCATTTTTCCGATGACCGTTACCGGAACGAGTTCTTCAGGAACAATTTTCGTTGGATCCAGAATGTCGAAGTCGTATTTAAATTCGTCTGCTTCCGGAATGATCTGCACGCCCATTTCCCATTCCGGAAAATTGCCACAGTCGATCGCTTCCCACAAATCTTCACGGTGGAAATCCGGATTTTTACCAGATAGTTTTTGGGCTTCATCCCAGGTCAGTGCGTGGGTTCCCAATTTTGGTTTCCAGTGGATCTTAACAAAATGGGATTCGTTCTGCTCGTTGATAAAACGGAAGGTATGTACGCCAAAACCTTCAATCATACGGTAACTGCGCGGAATGGCCCGGTCGGACATTGCCCACATGATCATGTGCATCGATTCGGGCATCAGTGAAATGAAATCCCAAAAGGTATCATGTGCAGAAGCTGCCTGCGGAATTTCGTTATGCGGTTCTGGTTTTACGGCATGGATCAGATCAGGGAATTTTGATGCATCCTGGATAAAAAATACCGGAATATTGTTGCCGACAAAATCGTAAATGCCTTCTTCAGTATAAAATTTAACGGAGAAACCACGAACGTCACGCGCCAAATCGGTGGAACCACGCGAACCGGCAACGGTAGAAAATCTGGCAAAAACCGGTGTGCGTTGTCCCATTTCCTGAAGAAAACCGGCTTTTGTAAATTGCGGGATCGGGTTGGTGACTTCAAAATAGCCATGTGCGCCTGATCCACGGGCGTGGACGATCCTTTCCGGAATTCGCTCGTGGTCAAAATGGGTGATTTTTTCACGAAGGATAAAATCTTCGAGTAACGATGGCCCTCTTTCGCCGGCTTTCAGCGAATTGTTGTCATCGTTTATTTTAACGCCCTGGTTGGTCGTCAGAAATTTATTGGTACCGTCAGATTTGTTTTGGGAAAGATCAATTTGTTTGTCTTCCTGATGGTTAGTTAAATTGTCGTGTTTCATAATATTGGTGGTTAATTAGTGCCAAAGGTATTTCGGTACCTGCCTTCGAAGTTATACGATTTTAATATTTTTTTGCACGATTAAACCGTTTTCGTTTTGCTTGCTATGTTTTTGATTTACTGGTTATTATTGGTATTATTGATGCTTTGAATTGTGCAATGATCTGGCAATTCGGTATAACTTTTATCTGGGCTTCCTCAATAATTTTGGATGTATACTAAAAATTTTATTATGAAAAATTCAGATTCCAAAGACAGCAAGTCTGCTGCAAAATCAACCGCAAAAACGGACGATAAAAAAACAACCAAAGAAAGTGCTGCAAAAAGCAGTGACAAAAAATCAACCTCGAAAAGCGAAACCGATTCGAAAAAAGCAAAAAAATAAAATGGAAAACGACAACAACAACGGATTTCAGGGCGAGGACCGCAATGAAAACCAAAACAACCAAAATGCACAAGGCGGTTTGCAAAACAACAATTCGGGTGATGCATACAGCGGATCAGGAGATTTAAGCCGCGATGGGCAGGAAAACTCGCAACAGGATTACAACAATGAAGGAGCGGGCAATGCGTCGACATCATCAAACGAATTTGATTACGAAAGTGATAACGAGGATGATGACAATGAACTGGACACCGAAAACGATGAGGATGATGACGATTACGACAATCAGTCTGAAGACGATGACGACGACCAAAGCAACAGCAATTTGATCTAAATTAAAATCGTTAAATTTGGGAAAAGCTTGAAGCGATCAAAGTTTACAACATTTCCCGATGAAGCGAATGACCTGTTATTTTTTATTGGTTTGTAAAGCCTGCGTTGTCACCGATGGCGCAGGCTTTACGTTGTAGTATATGCAACGCACATAAATCTTACATTTATTATGAGTGATATAGCGCAAAGGTTTCCCGAAAATCCACTGCTGATGCCAAAAGACCTGCAGGCATGCAGCGACAATTTACAAATTATCAGTATACTCAATCCGGGAGTTTTCCGTTTTGAAGGAAAGATATGGCTGCTTGTGCGGGTTGCCGAAAGTATCGCGCAAAAACAGGGCGTGATCTTTTTTCCGGTGATGACAAAAACCGGCAAGATGGAAATCATCGAAATTCCGCTGAACGACCCCGACCTGATCGCCACCGATCCGCGCGTGATCAATTACAAAGGACTCGATTACCTGACCACCATTTCGCACCTGCGGCTTTTGAGCAGTGAAGATGGTATCCATTTTACCGAACAACGCAAATGCGATTTTTTAATGGGCAACGGGATTCTCGAACAGTTCGGCATTGAAGACTGCCGGGTGAGTAAATTGGGCGACAGCTATTATTTAACCTATACGGCGGTATCGGAGAACGGCGTAGGTGTGGGCCTTCGCACTACAAAAGACTGGAGAAGTTTTGAAGCAAAAGGCATGATTTTTCCACCGCACAATAAGGATTGCGCCATTTTTGAGGAGTTGATCAACGGAAAATTCTACGCCTTACACAGGCCAACGAGTCCGCAAATCGGAGGCAATTTCATCTGGCTTGCCGAATCGCCGGACGGAATCCATTGGGGGAACCACAAATGCATTCTCAGGACGCGTCATGGGTTGTGGGACAGTGGCCGGGTAGGAGCCGGAGCCGCGCCCATTCGGACCGACAAAGGCTGGTTGGAAATTTACCACGGTGCCAATACCGAACAACAATATTGCCTCGGGGCTTTCCTGATGGACATCGACGATCCGTCTAAAGTGCTGGCGCGCACATTGGAACCGATCATGATTCCCAAGGAAAATTACGAGCTCAGCGGATTTTTCGGACATGTGGTTTTCACCAATGGCCATGTTGTAGATGGCGACAGGCTTACGATTTACTATGGTGCCGCCGACGAATTCGTTTGTGGCGCCCATTTTTCGATTGCAGAGATTTTATCGGTTTTGGATTTTGAAATTGAAAAAGAGGATGACGAACAGCCAACCTAAAATTTTCACATTAACAAAATGCGGATATTTATGGTCGTTTTAATTTGACAAGGTCGGTTTTTGACGGACCGTTGATCACCGTTCCTTCACAGGAAAATCTTGATCCGTGACACGGACAGTCAAACGATTTTTCATCGGCATTCCATTTCACGATACATCCTAAATGCGGGCAAACCGCGCTAAACGTATGCAATTCGTTCTGCTCGTCGCGATACGCTGCAATTTTATGAACTCCCGACGAAATGATTCCGCCATCGCCTTTGTTGAGCGCTTCAGCTTTTTCAACATCGCCCGCTGCAAACCAGTCAAGGTATTGTGACGCCATGTTTGCCGCTTCTTCCACAAAATCTTTTGCAGTATTTAGTGTAATTCGGGACGGATTGTATAGCGATGCCCACGCATTTTCAACGCCGTTGATCAGGTCATTGATTATCATCGCGCCGATCGTCGCGTGTGTCATGCCGTTTCCGGAATCGCCGGTAATAATGTAAATGTTTTCATCACCCGGATTTTTCCCCATATAACCCAATGAATCGACGGGCTCCATAACCTGGCCCGACCAGTAATACGCAATGTCCTGGACCTGCGGAAAGTGTTTGCGGGTCCATTGTTCCAGTTGGAAATAACGGTCCTGCTCCGGAATATGCTCTTCATCGGCCTGGCCGGTTTTATGGTCTTCGCCACCTGAGATCAACAGGTCAAATTCGGCGTCAAGTTCTTCAAGCCGCACATAATGGTAGGGCTGGGAAACCCAGCGTGAATCCATATTTCCGGTGTCCCACCACAATGTATAAGGAAGGATTCCCTTCGGTACTTTTGCGGCAATGACATACGAACGGTAAGCGGCCTGTTTGGTATGCATCGTTACAATGTCATTCACCGGACTGTTGGTCGCTACAATTATATGGTTGGCTTTGATGTCAAATCCGTTTGCTGTTGCGCCATGTTTGTTTATTTTTTCCGCACGGGTTCCGGTGTAAATGGTGCCTCCCAATCGCACGACCGCATCAGAAAGTCCTTTGAGGTATTTCATAATATGGAACTGCGCCTGATCCGGAAACTTAATGGCGGGACCCGGATAGGAGATACCCGGTATTTCGGGAACCATTGTTGTATTGATGCCGGCACCCTGGGTCGCATCCAACTCTTTCTGCAGGTTTTCGGGTTTGTCGCTCGGATGTAAAAACAGGTAACCATCGACCCTTTTGAAATGGCAATCGATCGATTCTGTACTGGCAATCCTTTCGATGAAATCAATCGCCTGTTTGTGGCTTTCCGCGGCCAGGGCCGAAGATTCCTTATCGAAAATGTCGTTCAGATAATAATAACGGTCGTCAAGTGCGCAACTCAAATGTGCGGTCGTTCTTCCGGATTCTCCGCTGCCGATAAATCCGTCTTCAATCAACGTGACTTTCTTGCCCGATTTCAATAAAAGGTAAGCGGAAGTCAATCCGGCGATGCCGCCGCCGACAATCAGAACGTCGGTTTCGAGATTGGTATTGAGTTTTTCGTACGATATTGGTTCACTGTCGGCAATCCAAAAAGACCGATTGTTTCCTGCTGTTTCGTTGGCATTGTCCATAATTGTAAAGTTTTTGTTTAATGAAGTTATTATTCGCCAGTTTCGGCATGTGGCGCATCAACCGGTTTAGACTGTGAAGACCCAATTTGCCTCAGGTAAATTGACAATCCGATAATGGCAAACACAGATAAGAATTCGCTTTGCCAGTTTTGAAACGATTCAAACCAAAGCCTCGAACCGCACAAATAGTCGCCCAGGTTTTCCGTCGGTTCGCCGTGTAAACTGTGGTGCAGATTTTCGTCTTTCAGGCTGCCGTAAACGTGCAGGGCAAATGAAAACAGGAACAATAAAAATAAGGAGATCGTGAGCGAATGTTTGTAAAATGCCAACCAGATTCCGCCTTTGCGGACAGGCCAGGGCGCGTCTTTTTTATTAGGATCGGGTTGTCTGTCCACTTCCTCGGTGCCTTCGCAGCTCTTGGATTCAGATGAGCCTTTTTGCCGCAGAAAAATCGTAAACCACACAAACAAACCCATTTGCAAAAATTCACTCTCCCAGTTTTCAAACGTCGATTCTATAAAATGCCCCGACGAGAAGTATTGCGATACAGTTACCTGTGGCGCATGTTCTTCTGCGAGCTCTTTGTTGTATTCCTCAAACCCGAAAATGGTTTGGCCTGCTAAGGCTGCCACAAAAAGCACAAAAAATACTATGGAAAGGCTGTTTTGATAAATAATTTTTTTCATAGAGGCAGTGATTTGGCCGCTTCATTTTAAAGCCGTTTTCAAATTAAATGTACACATGATTTCAGACAGCGTGTTATACGTTTAAACCCTAAAATTGTACGATTCAATTGAGATGTTTCTCCTTAGAACCTGGCCATTAACTGATATGCGGCCACGATTCCAAGCGCAAAAACGATGTGGGCGAAAAAAATATGGATGTAAAATCCTTTTTCGGGAAGTCGCTTTTCTTTAACAACCGTAAAACATATTTTCCATATGGCCATTCCGGCAAATCCGGCAAGCACACCCAGAAGTAATCCGCTTGGCCAGGTGATCAGTGCGTCGTCAAATTTCCAATACAAATGAAAAAGCAACAAAAAAATGGCGCCGGTGCAATAATGCAATAGCCATCCCACAACGCGCTTTGCTGTTTGGGAAAGTTCAGTCCTGAAAATGTCCTGAAAATAGGCAATCAGGATCGGCTGTTTGTATTGCTTGTTCAAAATTTCAGAAAGGCAATAAGTGAAAACGGTCATCAGCGACGTACCCACAAGATTGGCAATGGTAAATTTCAGAATTTCCATGATGGCTGTTTTAATTTCAATTTCGGGACAACTTCTCTTCCATGTAAGTTTGGATCTTTAAAAAACTGCTGCTGCCAATTTTGCTGATGACGCTTGCCAATTGCGAAGCGCTGATATTCCAGTACGACGCCCAGAATTCCAAATATTCGTGTTTGTGAAGATTTTCCATAATTACCTTTTTGTCAAATATCAAAATTGCAGACTCCTGAAAGTTATATGATTAGCGATTTTTATTATATCCATCACGGCAACATGGATTTGTTAGATAAAATTGATATAAGAAATGTTACAAATCATGTAAAAGTTTATTCGCCATAAAAACAAAAATTTGTCTTTACAAAAGCCATCGGTACCGAAGGCTTTTTTTTAGTTCTTTTTTTACTTGTGCCCGCAGTACTTTAAGATATGGCTGCAATTTCATAGTCGTTTTTTTGATTTTAGAGAGTGAATTTCGAATTGATATTAACTATAAACTTAAATGATTGCCATGAACAGCATTTCATCCTGGACTGCTACCGTCCAGACAGACGTAGCCCAAAGCGAAAAAATATTAGAAAGAACGGTTTCAAATTTTTTGTTTTCAGTTTGCATCAGCGGTGATTCCGCCTGGATCATTGTCAACTGGCCACAGGGCGGACGTATGGCTTTTCGTGCTGCTTTTGCGCTAAACAGTCATTTTAAACTGGACAATCTTGTTGAAGAGGAAGATGTGGTTTTACTCCAGCTTTCCACCGAAATCGGAAAGTACGAGCTGCAGTTGCAATTCCCAAATTCAGAACACACCGCTTTTCGGTACACCACCACTTTTCATCCTGATTTTCCCGTACTCATTCCGTTTTGGCCACGCGATATCGTTCCGCTGACCGGAGGAAAAGTCGAAAATACTTTCGGGAAAATCCATGCGGCTCAGGTGGGAACGCGATCCGGTATTTTATTTTCGAGTTATACCAAACCAAAAACGGGTTCATTTTTATATTTCCAGGATTTAACGAATCTGTCGCCGTATTGCGATGCAACCGAAACTTCGTTAGCAGAAACTGTTGGCGGACAATGGCCGGAAATTGGTTTTAAACTGCCTGTTACAAAAGATGTTCCTATGCCGGCTGAAAAATTTGTAGTGTCGGATGCGTATGTCTTGCTGAGTGAAGAACTTCCTGACGAAGACGTAGCCATTGCAACCCAATTTTTAAACCTGCTTGCCGAAGTTTACCTTTTAATCCCAAAACCCGAAACAAAATACAACGACTGGCAGGACATTTCCCAAAAAGCACTAGCCGATCTGACAAATAACAAAGGCTGCTGGACCCATGCCGACGGGCATTCATACCTCAATGCGTATTTATGTGATTATGCAACCCCGGCTGAAATCATGGTACAGTTGGCCGTAATGTTTGCCGTAAAAGAATATTCCGACTGGTCGGGCGAAAAACACCAGCTGGTCAAAAATATCAGGAACGGGCTCGAATCTTTTTACGATCCGAAACTGGAAACCATTTCGCGTTGGCTGCCTTCAAAACGGGACGAACTCGACCATGCTGAAGAACAGAAAAGTCCGCTTACGATGGATTCCTGGTACCTGCATCATCCATTGCTGAATTTGTCCAAACTTGCGCTCGATGGCGATGCCGTAGCGGAAACACTTTTGACGAAATCGGTCGCTTATGCCATTAAGGTCGCACAACATTTTGCGTACCAATGGCCGGTATTTTATAAAATGGATACGCTTGAAGTCTTAAAAGCGGAAACCGAACCAGGAAAAGGAGGCGAGAAGGATGTCGCCGGCGGTTATGCGCTTGTCATGCTTAACGTCTGGAAACTTACAGGCGATGAAAAATATTTTAAAGAAGCAGTTAAGGCCTTAAAAAAGTTGAGTGACAATGGTCTTGAAATTTTTTATCAGGCAAATACCACAGCCTTCTCGGCATTGGCATTGTTGCGATTGTACAAAGAAACGGATGACGTTAATTATTTAAATACCTCTTATTTGTGTATTGCAGGAATCATGAAAAATGTGCAGCTGTGGGAATGCGATTACGGAAATGCCAAAAACTTCACCAACTTTTTCGGCGTGTTCCCACTTAACAATGCGCCGTACAAAGCAGCCTACGAGGAAATGGAAGTGTATGCCGCGCTGAATGATTATTTGCTTGAAGCCGTTGCGATAAACGCACCAATCCTGGCATCGCTCGAGGTTTTGATCCCCGAATTTGTAAAATACAGCATCAACCGTTTGTGTTGTTATTATCCGACATTATTGCCTGCCGACATACTCTCTGAAGAGGTGAAAACGGGCGAGATCGATCCCAACCTTTGGATCCCGGTTGAAGACATCTACGATGGCTGGGAACAGCACGGGCAGGTGGGGCAGGAAGTGTATGGCGCGGGCGTCGGTTTTGGCGTCATTCCAAGGCAATACCATAAAGTGAAAGGCGAGCGGTTTCTGGTCTATTGCGATTACCCGGTTCAGAATTTCAGGACCCTGAGCAACCACAAAACGGTATCGTTCAGGATTCTGGGCAATCCAAAATTAAGATGCCGCGTCCGGATTATCTCTGCAGTCAAATTGAAACATTCCGATTTCACGGTTACGGCCGGTTCGGGCAAAAATGAAATGGTTTACGATCCGACGATAATCAATAGCAATTCCGTTGAATTTTTGATAGCAGCCGGAGAAGCCATAAAAATCAAATGGAAGTAATCATGCAAAGAAATGACAACATCACAATTTATGTCGTCGATGACGATCCTGACGAAATTTTCTTTTTTAAAGATGCGTTATCCGATGCCAGGATTCCCAATGAACTGACATGGTTTCAGGATGGCCAATCCATGCTTTCCGAATTCATGGCACCGGATTGTATGCATCCCGATATAGTGTTTTTGGATTTAAACATGCCACTGTTTTCCGGAATGGAATGTCTGAGGGCATTGCGGAATATGGAAAAGCTGAAAGACCTCACCGTAATCATTTATTCTACCTCTTCGCAGTCAACTGATATTGAGAAAACTTTTGCGGCCGGAGCCGATTATTATCTGGTGAAACCAGGCAGTTATATGTCGCTCAGGCAAATTTTGCACGGAATAATTGTCGAAGACTCTCTGGCCGGCAAAATCAGGAACGACAGGAAACATTTTGTTATCTGAGGCTAACCGTAATTGTGCAAGGATCAGCTATTTCCGTATAACTTTGAGATGCACAGTGTCCCTAATTTTGATTCAAACTTAAAATAGTAAACATGAAAAATTCAAGTACAAAAGACAGCAAACCAGCCGCAAAAACAACGGCAAAAAAACCAGCTGCAAAAAGCACCGTGAAGGCAAAATCTTCAGCGGCTGAAGGATTACGCGACCTGTTCGTTGACTCGCTAAAAGACATTTACTGGGCAGAAAAAGCATTGACCAAAGCATTGCCTAAAATGGCCAAAAATGCCACGACAGAAAACCTGGTTGCGGCCATCGAAGACCATTTGGAAGTGACCAAAATACAAGTGACGCGATTGGAGCAGGTATTTGATTTGATCGGTGAGAAAGCAGTGGCAAAAAAATGTGATGCCATGGAAGGACTTATCAAAGAAGGCGAAAGCATCATGGAAGAAACGAAAGAAGGGCCGGTTCGCGACGCGGGCATTGTAGCCGCATCTCAAAAAATAGAACATTACGAGATTGCCACTTACGGAACGTTGGTCGCTTTTGCGCTTACATTGGGTGAAGACGAAGCAGCGGAACTTCTTGGCGCAACGCTGACTGAAGAAAAAGAAGCCGACACTTTATTGACTGAAGCGGCTTACAACAACATCAACTTCGATGCCGCTGAAGCAGACGGCGAAAAGGAATAATTCATCATTATAAGATGGCCTGTATTTTATCTGATAAAGTACGGGCCTTTATAAAATGAGCTTTGTGCACCAATTGTTATTTCATTTCTCCAAAATTTAAATACGATGAAAAAAATTACATTTCTGCTTGTGTTTTTTATGAGTGTTACAGCCATCCAAGCACAACAAAAACCGATAGACGGGACCAAACACACCAACAAGTCGGCGGCCGACATGACGGAAATCCCCAAAGTTAAAAGTGGGCCTACGCCAATGGACCGCAGCGCCGGAGCCGGTGGCAGCCTTACGGTTGAAAATTCGAAAAAGCCAAAAGAAACAGCCAGCAAAAAACGACAAATTCCCGATGGATCGTACGGAACCAACCGCACCGGCATGCCTTATTCGGCAAACCCAAATTACCCTTACGACCGAAATGGCAAATTGATCCAAAGCAAAGATATTGAGATTGTGACGTCGCCAAAAAGTGCGGCCAATACTTCTCAGGATGCCATTCAACATCCTACGACTAAAAATCAGAAAACTGATGTCGGGAATACCGTCGGAACATCCCATGAAGCATCTCATACAGTTTGAAAAACAAGAGTCATTCTAATAGAAAGGAAAAATCAAATGAATATCCGGATCACAAGTACGTTAATTGCTTTCAATAACAGCGCGGCATTCGGCAACTGCTACAACAGCATCAAACGCAAAGAAGAAGACCTTCGGCGCAGGCTGCCGGATTTAACAAATTTTAATTTGATCGTTCGTCAGTCGGGTACATCGTTGCATTATTATCCTGCCAATTTGCACAAGCAGCGCCACATTTCGGAGGACGAATCGACACTCACCATTACTTTCCAATACAAGGCTGTACCTGGCGATGGCGAAATCCTAAACGCCATTGAGAAGGAACTCGAAGAATTAAAAAAGATATACAGTTGGTCTGCAACTTAAGATTGATTCCGATTAAACTGGTTTTTTTCAAAGTAAAACGACAAATCCGCAAAGATGGTTATAAACATGCCCAGATATTTTCAATTGTTTGCTACTGATCCATTAATAGGTACGATGCCGTGCAATTACAGGATGCAGATTTCGCTGGCCGATAGTTTCACCATTATAAACGTGATCGGGTTTCTGTTAATGGCGGTGATCTTTTTAACCTTTACGATTGCCATGTCGATGCTTTCCATAAAACAATTTAGGGTTACCGATTCGTTGTCCAAAGGAACGAGCCTGTTTAACCCACTGCCGGTGACGAGTGCGGCGGTCACCATTGGAATCGGGCTGGGCGGATTTTTTGATGGCGTTGTTTTTCATCAGATACTTCAGTGGCACAATTTGGTTAGCAATAGCGTACCGCAGCTTACGCCTGCCGCCCACAATGTCAATATGTTTTGGGACGGAATGTTTCACTTTTTAATGTTACCCGTGACCATATCGGGCGTATTTTTTCTGGTACGACTCGATTCCAGGAACGATGTCAACCTGACGAAAAAGCTGCTTACAGGCGGAATGCTTGCAGGTTGGGGAATTTTTAATATAGTCGAAGGTACCATTTGCCATTACGTGTTCCAGATGCACAACGTCCGGGAGAACGTCATAAATTCAGATCTCTACAATGGCGTTTTTATGCTGGCTTCATTTTTAATTCTGGCTGCCGGCAGTTACATGCTCAGGCAACCCAAAATTGGAAAATATACCCATATTTAAAGGTCTGATAAAGCAGTTTGTTATGAAAAAAGTACGAAAAATGCCGGTGGTAGAGGATTGTACCATGGTTAATTTGCGTGAGGAATTTGAAGTTTTTTATTACGCCAGAAAGTTTAATGTAACTGCCGAAGAGCTGATCCATGCTGTAAGCGCAACGGGCAGCGCCTGCCTGACCATTATAGAAAAATACCTGCAGGCAACAAAATGGTATAAATAAGCCGATCATTTTACAACAATCGGCTAAAAAAAAAGAAGTTACGACAATTGTGGTAACTTCTTTTTTTGGTTTAAGATGGCTGTTTGTCATTGGCATCGTGGCCGGCGATTTTCACAATTTTATTGTAAAGGCCCAGCAACAAGAACGGAGCGGCCCATTGGCCAACGAACAACGCATTGTTCTTTTTGCCAAGACATTTTAATGTGAGCGACGTGCCCATAGCGGCCAACGAAGCGTACAAAAACAGATCTGAAGGCAATTTTGCAGTTTGTTTTTCAATGCCTTTTGCTGTAGCACTTTCTGAATATTCATTTTCTGGTTCCATAGTAAATAATTTAAGTTAAGTGGTAAAAGTAGCGGATGTAAAGGGCACGTTTTTACACGATTGGCTTACAGGCTTGCACAATTCTGCCTTTGCATGATTTTAAAAACAAATTGTTGAAAGCACAAAAAAAGGCCGCCTTTCAGCGACCTCCATCAACAAAACACACCATCTTCGTTTTGGTATCGCAGCACCATTCAAATGCGACTGCGCTATCAATTTAGACCATATATTTTTCAGAGGTACCAACGGAATATCAAACCGTCATCCTCTGGTTCAAAAACGAAGTTACGAAGGAGAACAGCATAGGATTTATACCATTGACGATCGTACTTGCACAATTGAAATAAAAATTGAGTCAGTGATTAAAAAACTTGCTGAAGAAGAAGTTTAAAAAAAATTATTTGATATAATTGGGAGAGACACATTTGTGCCAGTAAGTGACTATGGTGTGAATGACGTCCTTAATTTCGTTGTATTCGGTGGGTTTGATAAAAAAGCCCTGCACCGATTTTGAATAAGCGTCGACCACATGTTGCTGTTCGGCACTGGTGGAAAAAAACAAATACGGAATTGATTTCAATCGCAGGTCTTCGTTCTCATGCACTTTGGCACGCAATTCCAATCCGCTGAGTTTTGGCATATTGATGTCTGAAAAAATGATAAAAGGTTCGACCTCGGTATTGGTCAGATAGTCAAGTGCTTTTGTTGCGTCAGCAAAAAACACGATTTCGTTGTCGTAGTTCAGTTCGATAAAAACATTGCCCAGGATTTCCTGATCATCAAGATCGTCTTCAATAATAATTATCGGTCCGTTTTTGTTCATTACGTTTTTGGTAAATGTACACTTTAATGTGGCCGGTTAAACGCAGCATAAGATCCGGGAAATTTGTCTGTTGAATGTGATGTTGTTCGCAACAAGAAAATAATCCGTTTTTAAGACAGTTTTCCGATCACTTCACGTTTTGGTCGGGAATCCGAACGGTAAAAACGGCCCCTTCATTTTCTTTTCCCTGAGCCTCAACACTACCACCGTGGTTGTTCACAATTTGCCTTACGATCGTGAGTCCGATTCCGGTACCCGCCACTTTTTGATCGCTGCTCAGGCGCTGGAAAAGTGTAAAGATGCGATCGCTGTACTGGTTGTCAAACCCAATGCCGTTGTCGCTGAATTCTATGCGGAAACAGGGCGCATGTTGTTGATTTTCTGCTTCATAAAAAAGCGCAATGCGAATATTTGGATCCGTACCAGGTTTTGTAAATTTGAGTGCGTTCGAAAGCAGGTTGTGCAGCAGCTGCCGGAGTTGGTATTTGATTACAAACATCCGGCCATCGCCGTGGATTTCGATAAATGCATTTTTTTGGCTGATTTCTTCTTCAAGGTCTTCCAGTACTGGCGTTATTGTCTCCCGTAACGTAGTTTCTTCGAAGTTTCTGGTCGACATCGCGATGCGGGAATACTGCAGCAAATCCTGAATCAGTTGTTGCATGCGGCCGGCAGATCCGCCAATCTTTAGCAGGTACTCTTTGCCACGCCCGCTCAGACCATCCATTTCTTTTTCCACCAGCCAGGACGTAAAGGTTTGTATTTTACGCAGCGGTTCCTGTAGATCGTGACTCGAAATGTAAGCGAAAGCTTCGAGTTCCTTATTGATCCGTTCCAATTCTTTGTTTTTGGCTGACATTTCAAGAATTCTTTCCGCGGTAATCACCTGCAGTTCTCCATCTATGATTTTATTGCGTCCTTTCAGGAACTCATTTGCCCGGTCGAGGTTCAGGTTTATTCTTCGTGTTCTTAAGAGTTCTGAAACCTGTCTGGATAAAATTTGCAACGACTCTGCCTGTTGTGCCGATAATTTTCTCGGAACCACGTCAAGCACGCAAACCGTTCCAAGGGTATAACCTTCATCGTTTGTGAAAGGCGCACCGGCATAAAAGCGGATATTGGGATCCTGAGTTACCAAAGGATTGTCTGCAAAACGTGGATCCGCGGAGGCATCTTCAACGATCATCACCTCATCGGCCACACGGATTGAATGCTCGCAAAAGGCAATGGCGCGTGGCGTGCCCTCAATATTGGTTCCCGTTTTTGCCTTGAACCATTGCCAGTTTTCATCAACAAAAGTTACGAGTGACACAGGTGTGCCACAAATAGCGGATGCCAGTTTTGCAATATCGTTGTATTCGGTTTCACTTATGGTGTTTGCAATATCGTAAGAATGCAGCGCAGCAAGCCGCTTCTCCTCATAGCCCGGTTTTTCATTAAAATCACTCACTTCTTCATGCTAAATAGTTATTTTAAAAGTAGTCTTTTAAAAAGAAAAAACGGGCTTTGAGAAAATTTTTATCTTTAAAATAAGTGGAATTTCAAATTTTCAGGCAAATGGATCAAATGGTAATTTGTAACGGTCAAAAATCAGGGCTGTGTTTTCTCAGCTGCATATTGTGTATGTTGGCCAATAGCGCTAACTTCGGGACTGGAGCGCAGAAAAGGATTTAGCCGGATTCCGCAAAAAGCCAACAGTCATTTTATGGAAATATTCCTTATCGTATGTTCGTCACTGATTTTAGTTTTTACGTTAATGCCACTTATCAAACACGAATCCTGGGTATTCCGAATATTTGATTATCCAAGGCTGCAGAAATTTGTGGCAACCTGTTTTTGCATCGGACTATTGGTTATTTACTACCAAAAAAACCATCCTGTTTTACAAGTGTTCCTCGTACTCATGCCGTTAAACGCCGCCTTTCTGATGTACCAGATTTTTCCGTTTACACGGATTGCAAAAGTACAGGTGGCCAGTGTCTCAAAAGAAATCAAAGACCAGGGCATTAGCCTTATGATCGCCAATGTCTATCAGGAAAATGACAATTTTAAAGGCTGTCTTTCGGAAATTAAAAAAGCCAGTCCGGATGTCGTTTTATTGTTGGAAACCAATTCCAAATGGGATGAAGAAACCGCGTCGTTGGCCGAAGATTTTAAGTTTCATGTCAAAGTTCCGCTCGAAAATACTTACGGATTGCTGTTGTATTCCAAACTTGAAATTGTGAGTGCAGAGGTCAAATACCTGGTTGAAAACGACATTCCTTCGGTTCATGCGACGGTAGTTTTGCCCGGCGGGCAGCACGTCCGATTGTTTGCGGTTCATCCCACGCCTCCCGTTCCAAATGAAAATCCGCGTTCCAGCGAAAGGGACAAAGAACTGTTGCTCGTGGCAGATTTGGCAAAAGGATCTGATTTGCCTGTAATCGTGATTGGTGATCTCAATGATGTGGCGTGGAGTTATACCACCGAATTGTTCCTGAAAATGAGCGGACTTTTGGATCCCAGACGTGGCCGTGGCTTCTTCAATTCCTTTCATGCGCACCATTGGTTTCTGCGGTTTCCACTCGATCACGCTTTTATTTCAACCGACATGAAACTCAAGGAAATGAGGCGTCTTGAAAATTTCAACTCCGACCATTTTCCGATATTTATCAGCCTGCAATACGAAAAGGACGCCAAATTCCAACAAACGGAAATGCAACCCGATTCGGAAGACCTCGAAATTGCAGCAGAGAAAAAAGCCGCGGTATAGTATTTCCGGGCGCATTGGAGAGATGATATTTATACAGCCCTGGGGAATTTAAAACTATGATCGTAGTTGTAACAATTTCCTGATTGCAGCCAGATGTCCGAAGAATACAATGGGAACAATAAAAGTTGGCAGCCAGCTGAACGGAAAATTTAAAATGGCGATATTCGGCTGCTCGAAGGCAAATTTCTGTATGGGTGAAGGCGCAGACAATAAAGCGTTTACGACAACATTTATCAACAGACCCAGGCAAACGAAATTCCAAATCAATATCGCTTTCCTGTCTAGTTTTGCTTTCGCCACTCCGAAATAGGCGATAAATGGTGCGGTAATTCCGGCGATGATGTCAAAATTCCGGCCTTCAAAAGTCATTAACTCGGGGACCGCTTTATGGAGGAAAAGCCAAAACAAAATCAGTTCAACCGGAATGCGTACGACGTGCAAATAAGTCAGGTTTTTCAGTGGCAAGTCGTCGATGAATTGCCTTCCTTTTTTTGTCAGGAACAACAACAGTACAGTCAGAAGCGCCGGTAAAATTCCGGATAGCATGATCTTCGGAGGAAACAAACCGGTATTGGAATTGTAAAAATTGTTCAACGTCAAAACGGCCTGGATGATCAGCCAGATTGTTAAACCGATAAAAATGGGCATTGCACTTTTTCGCGTCGGTTCAGAATCTGAATGCCTCAGCGTCCGAATGAAAAGAAATAAAGTTGCAAATGTTGTAATTCCAAACGTTAGACTGATGTAAAATGGTAAATTTTGTATCATGTGATTTCAATTTTGTCATCGTGACGCCAGTTTTAAAGATAGGCAATTCCGATGCAAATTCCGAAAACGGTTTAACACACTTTATCAACCTTAAATATTTACGACTTTGCCTGAAATTAATCAATGCCATTTTCATCGGAATATTCTAAAATATCGGCGGGCTGGCAATTCAACACTTCGCAAATCGCTTCAAGTGTGCTAAACCGTATGGCTTTTGCTTTTCCTGTTTTTAGAATGGAAAGATTGGATAAGGTCAGGCCAACTTTTTCGGATAGTTCGTTTAGCGACATTTTTCGTTTCGCCATCATGACATCCAGGTTTACAATTATCGGCATGTTAAATGGTTAAAGCGTTTTCGTTCTGAAATTCGATTCCTCTTTTCACAAGCTGTACAATTACAAACAGGATCACGGCCATAAAAAGCCAGACATCGGCGCCGGCAAAGTCTAATGACTGAATGTCTGCCATCCCGAAGCCTTGTGTCGGAAGCCACAAACCATATTTAAAACCCATATTGCAGAATAAACCAATGCCGAGTGAGAGATAAGAAAGGTTTAATACAAACTGCTTTAGCGCAGTACTGAACGGTTGGGAAAGGTTTAGTTTTTTCTCGGTAAACAATTTTACGATGAGGTAAAACATGATGGATTTTAATACCGAAACAATGATCATGATTAGTGTAATGACCATGAAATATCCCTGGTCAAACAGCAACAGTTGCGACAGGTAATCGGCTCCTTCCCAAAAGTTTGCGACTCCCGCAGGATTGATAAAAAGCACGATGAAAGTATTGACGACAATGCTTCCAGCTTCGACGCATAATCCGATGAATAGCATCCATGAAAGCACCTGCAATACTTTCAGGATTTGATTGGTTGTGATTTTTAGTTCCATAAATGTTGAAATTAATTTAATGATGGAACAAATATCAGTAAAAATTTATTGATAAACAATAAAAATGTTTTGTTAAGTAAATAATTTCAGACACCAAGCTTACCTTATGCGACTTAAATTTACCACGAAATCGGACGGTAGTCTTTTAAAAATTTCCCACACCAGTGTTTGCCCGTATTGATGCCGTCAAACAACGGATCCATCACTCTGGCTGCGCCGTCAACAATGTCCAGAGGCGGCTGGAAATCTTCTTCTTCCTGTTTTCTCCTGGCCAGTTCCGCCGGATCTTCATCGGTTACCCAGCCGGTATCGACCGCGTTCATGAAAATTCCGGCTTTCGCCAAAGAACCCGCAGCGGTATGCGTTAACATGTTCAGGGCGGCTTTTGCCATATTGGTATGCGGATGGCGGTCGTCTTTGTAGCCATAATAGAATTTTCCTTCCATGGCCGACACGTTGATGATGTGTTTTTTTCCGGTGTGGTCTTTTTTCATGACTTCAGCCAGGCGGTTGCAAAGTACAAATGGCGCGACCGAATTGACCAACTGAACTTCGATCATCTCCGTAGTTTCGATTTGGCCGAGCGTCAGTCTCCAACTGTTGGTTTTCCGCAAATCGACCTGCTGCAAATCGGCGTCAAGCTGTCCTTCTGGAAACACTTCATTTGCAACCAATGTATTGTCAAACGAATACGGAATTTGTGACAATTGGGCCGAAGCACGCAATCCGATCCCGGGTTCAGGGCCGTGCCAGGTTACGGGCATATTCTGGTTGGATGATGCACCAACCGTGAGCACTTTAAGTTCCTGCAGGCAATTGGTATGGTCTGATAATAAATTTTGGACTTTTTTGGGCAGATCGGAAATCATCAGCGATTCATTCTCCATCAAATGGGAATAAAATCCCGCCGGACGCCGCACCGTTTGCGCCGCGTTGTTGATCAGGATGTCAAGGCGGCCATATTTTTGTTCGATGAAATTGCAGAAAATTTCAACACTCGGAATGTGCCGTAAATCCAATCCGTGGATCTTTAAACGATCACCCCAAACGGCAAAATCGTCTTCTTTTGCAAAACGCAACGCCGAATCTACCGGAAATCGGGTAGTGGCTATCACGGTCGCGCCGCCCCGCAAAAGCATCAGCGTGATGTGGTATCCGATTTTCAGACGCGAACCGGTAACGACTGCGATCTGTCCATTCACATCGGCCGTCTGGAAACGTTTGGCGTAATTGAAATCACCGCAGTCGCCGCACATGGTGTCGTAAAAATGGTGCATTTTGGTGAATGGCGTTTTGCATACATAGCAGTTTCTGGGCGTTTCCAGTTCCAATGGTTCTTTGTGCGCCAGGTCGGCGTAGGCCAATAATTTTGGAGCCACAAATATACTGGCTTCTCGGGCCGAACGGATTCCGGTTTCCTTGCGGGCCGTTTTGTCTTTCTTTTCCATTTTGCGTTTGGCGGCGAGTTTTCCGTCTTTTTTTCTTCGGGAAAGTTCATCGCGATCGGGCCTGGAAAATTGACCTGCTGCTTTGATCAGGGCAGTTCTCTGTTCTATCGGAATGTCAAATATCTGATCGGTATTGGCATTGAGTTGCGTCAGCAGTGCGATGCAATGTTCTATTTCTTCGGGAGTAATCAAATTTAAGGTAGTTGTCTTGTCGTTCATCATCATAAAAACGTGGATTGTTGCGGCTCATTTGGCAGTCGGCAAAGATAGTTTTTATTGTTTGGAGCACAACGCACGAAGAAGGTGAAGATATTGTAATATTGGGAGTTTCAATTCGGACCATCCAACTAAAGACTTGTCCTTGGCCAGTTTATTTAGAAACAAGATTACTGTTGGGCGTTTGTATTTTCAATCTTATTAATTATAGAATCTATTTTTAAGGTCAATTTCTTTGCACCAATTTCGTTTAAATGATCTGCATCGAAAAAATCTTCAGCAATAAATGAAGTGTCGTAAAAGAAGTTGTGATAGTATGCGTTTGGATTTTTATGTGTCAATGTTTCAATAAAACGGATCGTGGTGTTCAGTTGATGCGGATTTACTTTTGAGGTATAAGTTTTATAGGCCGGAGCGGTAATGAATATTATTTTAATATTTTTCTGTTTTGAAAATGCGATCAAAGATTTCACAGTTTGAACGTTTTTAAAAAAAATCGAACTGTCCTCTATTTTGATGGTATGTCGTTTCACGGCAATTTCTCCGGTTTCGGCTAAGTCTTTATTGTGTTTTGAATTGTATTTAAAACCAAATCCTAAAGAATCACAGGTAATGTCGGATTTATTATCGAACAGATATCGTTTCGTCCTGACAAGGTTTTTCTGTAGTTTTCCGTTAGTCAGTTCAAAATTGTTCCATAAATTGGAATTCATGGCAATGTCATAATACAGTTTGTAATTTTTTTCACGCCATTTTTCGACGCCATGTTCAAGAGAAGAAAACATTGTGAAGTAGTCAATTGGAACTACTACATACTTCAGATTTTTCCAGTTGTTTCTGTATTTTTCCAAAATGGCCAGGTCATAATTCAACGATTGAGAGATGTGCGCTTCATTGAAGGATTTGCGGCTCATATATTTGGGATCGATTCCGAAGTAAATATGAGAATTACCCAAAAACAATACGTTTATATCGTTTGATTTTGCATCCAAATGCGCTCGTTTATAAGCGTAATCATTTGGAATATTGCGTAATGTCATTTCAAAAGCAATCGCCACCACGAAGATTGGGAATAAAAATAAAACTAAAAGCCTGATGAATTTAGACATGACTAGAATTGGAAATAAATAAATTGTTGTTCTGAACCTGAGAAATAGAATATTAAAAATACAATTGCATAATAGATTCCCCATTTAACAACTCTTGGAAACGAAGAAACTGTATTTTCTAAAGCGTGCTGTTGCGCTCTTCCAAACCATTCGACTATTACAAACAATGTGATTAAAAAAAGAAGTACTACAGGTTTTATTTCTGGAATTGAAAATAAGCTGGGTGAAAATATATGGGAAATGTATGTTATTGCGTGTGTCACACTTTCAGCCCTGAAAAATATCCAGGCAAATACAGTTAATCCAAATGTGGTCCCAATCATAAGTAAGTCTTTCAAACCGGGCAAATTCCGGCCTTTAGCGACAATTTCGATATGATTTCGGTTCGTGTTAAAGATAATCGACGGCATGATGTATATCGCGTTTAACAAACCCCAAATAATGAATGTCCAGTTTGCTCCATGCCAAAATCCGCTTACGATAAAAATTATAAATGTGTTTCTGACTTTCATCCAGGTTCCGCCCTTGCTGCCGCCAAGGGGAATATAAAGATAATCTTTAAACCAGGTTGATAGTGAAATGTGCCAGCGTCTCCAAAATTCAGCAATATCTCTTGAAAAATACGGGAATGCAAAATTTCGCAGCAATTCTATTCCAAAGAGACGCGCTGTACCCAATGCAATATCAGAATAACCTGAAAAGTCACCATAAATTTGGAAAGCAAACAGAATTGCGCCTAAAACAAGTGTACTGCCGGAATAATCATTTGAATTGTTGAAAATCTGGTTTGCGTATTCCGCACATTGGTCAGCGATGACGACCTTTTTAAACAATCCCCATAAAATTTGACGCAATCCATCGACCGCCTTGGCATAATCAAAGGTTCTTTCTTTCTGAATTTGTGGCAGTAAATGGGTTGCACGTTCTATTGGTCCGGCGACCAATAACGGAAAAAAACTAACGAAGACTGAATAGTCTACGAAATTCTTTTCCGCTTTTATTCGATCCTTATAAATATCAATGACATACGATAAGCCATGGAAGGTGTAGAAAGAAATTCCTACAGGTAAAATGACCTTCAACGTCCACGGATTCACATGCAAACCAATATTTTCCACCGCGGCTGCAAATGAGTCGGCAAAAAAATTATAATATTTAAAAACACCAAGAAATCCCAGATTAACACTAATGCTCAGCCAAAACCAAAACTTTTTTGAATTGATGTTTTTGGCGTCTGACATCATGATTCCGGTGTAATAATCAAGCAACGTAGAAAATACGAGTAGGAAAAGGAATCGCCAATCCCAACAGGCGTAAAAGAAATAACTGGAAACAAGGAGCAAAATATTTTGAAGCTTTACATCCCTTTTTGTAGCGAACCAATAAAGTAAGAATACAACAGGTAAGAATATTGCAAAGTTTAATGAGTTAAAAAGCATCTAGTTTAAGTTGTGTTATGATTGCAGGCAGTAAATGTAGTTGATTTTTTTGAGCAATCGTAAGGTGATAAATTAGTGCCTATTGATAATGATCCTTTGGACAGCGGAAACGGCATTTGCCTTTTCAGCCTGTATGACTATGCGTATCTATTAACCGAAGTTAATGTCACTTCTCAGTGGTGCTATTTATCCCAATGTTACTAAAATGATAATGTTGCATTTCATCAGCGTTAATTGTCGCTGTAATAATACATTTCATCTATTAATCATCCTTACAAAAATCAATATGTCTTTTATACCTTAGGTTTGCTTCCGGTAATTTAACAACAGTTTCCGAGTACATTTAAATCATGATCAAATATTCTTCAGGGACAAACATTATACTGAAAACGGGCGGGCCAAAAATGAAGGTCAGATGGTATGTCGACGACAAGCATCTGGAAGCGAGCTGGTACGAAGACAACCAGGAAGTGAGTGGGATTTTCGCTGTAGCGGATATCGAAAGCTGTGACGGGAATTCGCCGTCGGATATTGAAGTGATATTGGTTATGGTTGGCGCCTGTTAGCATTGCCATTCATCCAAACTGTCAATAAGTGTAAGAGGAAACGAATGTTTATTTAACAAAGGGAAGCTGCGACGAACTTCCCTTGGCTTTTCATAATTTATCTTGTTCCCGATTCCGGAGCGCTGTCGATATCGTCGTCATTTCCCAGGGTTTCATCGTTTGAACCGCCATTTACGTCTGTTTGCTGACTGTCTTTTGAAAAAGAAGAATCTCTGGGCTGGATGTCTTTGTCAGTCTGGCTGTCGTCTGAGGGATTTGACTGATTTCCTGTTGATTGCGATTCGTTTCCGCGTCCCGACTGAGACTGGCTGTTTTCATTTTCGGAAGAACGTCCTGACTGGCTTTCGTTTCCGTTGTTGTAATTTTCCATGGTTTCGTTTTTTAGAATACGAAAGTTACCACCTGAATTTCCAAATATGTTACAGGATTGGTATCCAGAGCTTGCAGTATTTTAATCTGTAACCGATGAGCGGCACGAATACGATTAAATTTACCATTTTCCGAATCTATAAAATTCCCAATTCCTTTAAAGCTTTTTTACTGAGTTTGCCTTTAACAAGTTCGTACGAAATTTTGATATGTTCACTCAATTCCCTTTGTGAAATTTTATTGAAATCGATTACCGTTACCCATTTATGCTGGGCAAAATAGGGAGCGGGTTTAAAATTATGGGTTGTGGAAAGTTCATCAAAAACGTCAGCAGGAACTTTAAAAGCCACCGCCGTGGGAATCGATTCCAGGTCGACCACGCAGAACATTTTTTTTGCGATCATAAACACCAAATCGCTTTTCCACTTGATGTCTTCTTCGACGAAAGGCAACGATTTGCAAATTTTCTCTACAGTTTCGATATCCATAATTACAGGGGTTGGAAGCCTAATTTAACGTTTTCTGCTCTATGACAATTCCGGATTTAAAATCCTTTTGATTACGCCATGGCCAATTAAAGTTGGGCCTTCGAAAAAATCAAAATCCAGGCCTTCATAGATTTTACCGTTAAAATATTCAGTATGGATCAAGGTGATTTCTGCGTTGATGATATCCCCGGGAAACGCGAGCTCGGTATCGATAAATGTTTGGATGCTTACAAACATATCGTCGTTAAAAGGGAACTTTATACCTGGCCTAAATCCCGATATTGCAGGCGTTTTTCTTCCGCCATCTTCAGCGGTCAGGTAAGTTAAAAGCGCCAGAAAGTGAGGTTTTAAATCCATTGTTTAGGTTTTGTTTGCCTATGTCGAAAGCATGAAACGGGCATCTAATGAAATGAAGCAATAATTGATTACAACTTTTAATTGCCATCAAAAATTGTATTTTAATTTGATTTATGATCGTTGTATTTATCCGAGAATATTTCCAATTGTTCTGCATTTACGGTTCCGTTTGTATTCAAAACTTTATCCCTGATCAGCCAGGTGATCAATTTGTCGATCATGCTTTTGGAACCGAGACCGGAAATCCGTCCGATGTTATCCGATTCGATTTTTTTCTTCAGCGGAACAAAATTAAATGACATAAAGGTCAGATTTGTCGTTGGATCTTCTTTCGTCTGGAAGAATAATATTTCATTTCCCGCTAAATCTTTAATAGAATATTCGGCCAGCGTTATTTTTTCGTATTTCAGAAAAGGCTGATTGTCCAGTAAAATTTCGTCCTTTTTGACCTTAAGATCCTGGGAGAAAACGATAAAAGTTCCGGTAAAATAAATCAGTAAAGAAAGCGTGATTCTAATTTTCATGGCAATGTAAATTTTTTCTGAAAGGTAATGGTTTGCAGTAATATTTTGAAACTTGTTCCGAAAGATAAAAGAATTTATGCAATTTGCATCTTGGCTTCTTAAATGCCATTTTTAACTACCGGAATCTCAAGAATCGGCTCCAGCAGTGTTTGATTCCTGCGTTAAATCCATTTTGCAATTGAAATTCCCAAAAAGGTGGCAAGCAATCCAATGCCTATACTTGAAGCGACGTAAGACGACGCATACCAAAGGTTTCCTTCGCGGATCAAGGCGACTGTTTCGTTCGAAAAAGCAGAAAATGTAGTAAAACCTCCAAGAACTCCCGTGATCAAAAACAGCCGCCATTCATTTGTCAGGTTCCCTTTTTCCGCCAGGCCAAAAACGAGTCCGATGAAAAAACATCCAATAACATTCACAATCAAGGTTCCAAAAGGAAAAGCGGAAACTATTTTTAGCTGCACGAATTGCGACAGCAGATACCGCAAAACGCCGCCAATAAAACTGCCCAATCCAATTGCGAATATTATTTTCATTGTAAAGTATCGATTTTAGTTGGATGAAAGACTTGCTTGTTCTCTGGCAGTTTCACCGATTTAAAAATAGACAAATTAACTTTCAGTTCTATATACACAGCGTTAACTGTTTTAATAATCGATAAAATCCTCTTCGTTCACCGTAATATTTTGAACTGTTGGTTGCTCAACATGACTGGCCTCAAATGTGTATGTGGCTCTTTGTCTGACGCCGTTGTCCCTGTTCCTTTCCAATATTAAAGTTTGTGGATCGGCCTTATCGATAAATAAGTTAATGGTTGTTGGATTTGTAAAAGTAGTGATCATTTTGTTGTTGGATGCATACGTGTACAGGTGAACAGGTTCTATCGGGTACGAAGATGTTAAATTAAACTGCACATTTACTTCACACAAGTATAATTTTCGTAACGCACTGTTCAACGAATACTCTTTGCCAATGATGCTCCTGTCATTGGCTTCAGTAGTCAAATTCACAACAATCGGATTGTCAACTTGCTGTACAAAAAACGGAATCGTTCCCTGACCAACCCAGGGTTCCGGATTAGATCCGACAAATAACTTGTAAAAATTACCAGCTCCGCTTGTTTGGAAAGTAAAGTCGAAATCGCCGTTTGGTGACAAATTTATCGTTTTGGCCCAGTTCTTAAATTCTTCGTTGGAGTTTGTAGGTGCCGGACAACTGTAACAACCTCCACTAGTCGTTTGTACGTATTCGCCAATCCTGATTTCCACATCCGATAAACTTTCACCATTTATACTGGTAATATGACCTGAAATCCTCGTTTCGATTCCGGCCGGAATTAAACCTGGCTGGTCATCGTTTTCGCAACTTAAAAGCAGGAACACTATTGCCAACGAAATCAAATGCTTCATTTTTCTCATGATGTTTTCTTTGATAATTTTTAAAGGTAATTCTTTATTTGCGTGCAAAACTGGTTCGTAAAAGCTATTGCCAATTCTGATCCGATTTGCAGTGAATTAACTATGCATTTTTACAATTTTCGAAACATTACTGTTGATCAACTGGATATAGGTAAGATCGTTTTTCGGTCTGAATTATTTGTGCTAATCCCGTGACCATGCTGCAGCTTTGTCGTTTCTTAGCGATCGGAGCAATTTCGCCTGTCGGAAGTTACGCAAATTTTCGGGATTTGGGTTCAGACAGGAACTGTCTAATTTTTCTCGTATATTTTCAATAGCAATAAACCCAGGTTTTCCTCTAATTGCTCCATTCCACCGCCATTAAAACTTAACCCAATGCCACCAGAATTGTTACCCCCACCCGAAATACGCGATCCGGATAAAATAAAAAAAAGTGGCAAGCCAGGCGAATTTGGAGCAATGGCCATACTGGAGCCGGCAAAACCGCCTTTGCTCAGTTTTATCTCTTCGGACAAAGCGATCTCCATGTATTTTCCCGAGCCAATTTTCTGATCTTCACCATTAATATTTAAAGTTTGGGTTTTTCCATCAGGAAAGTTAGGTTTGCCGAAAACAAAAATCGTATTCACCGGGACATGTAAGGCGTTTGTTTCAAAAAAGGACTCATCGTTAAAATAGGTTTCTACAATTAATTCCGCTTTTTCCTTTTCTAATTTTCGGAAACTCCTGAATCTAAACGAATTTGCGCCAAGTTTTTGTGCTTTGTTTTTAATCTGATAATAAAGCGGAAGCATGTATTTTAGTGCGCCCTCAACCCTAAATGTGGCAACAAATGTAGTTTGGTCGACAGGTGTTTCTTCAGAAATGGACACAAACTTTAAATATTGCGGCTCACAATAAAGGTCACTTTTTTCCAGGATCTTGAACTGCTGTCCAAAAGTATACGGCATGCTTAAAATTGCTACTATAAAAATCAAATGATTCATATTCATTATTTATTGATGGAGCTGAAAATCCGCAGTTTTCGTCAAATTTACGAAGACAACAAACTGCAATCTCATTGCTAAGATATGATCTCTTCGCGAGATGACTGCTTACGGCAACCGAAAATTCCGCGGTTGCGGCTGTCGGCAACTAGATCGCTTGTTTTATTGGCTCTCAATTCTAACGTTTTTCCTCCAAATCGCACCGCTCATTCATCAGGTTCCAACGGATATTCATAGCTCGGAATAAACACAAATTTTTAAACTACACTTGTATGGGATAATGCCAATATCGCAGCCGTAAACAGTGATTTCGAAAATTACAACCAGTTTGTTAAATTAGTCCGTTTCTTACAGTATCTCACAAAAAAATGTTAATAAATAAATCGGCTTGGCAAGAAAACAACATCCGGAAATAATAAGTTTACGATCCTGAAATTTAAAACAAAAACTAAATGGAGTTCAGCCACCATGACAAAAACGAAGCGGTACCGAAAAGCTATATGAGTAGGGAAATCCAAATTAATTATATGAAGAATTTTTTACTTTCACTTTTATTCTTTTTTCCGCTGCTGGGTTTTTGCCAGACACAAATCGGTGCCGACATTGACGGAAACAGTTCCAATTGGGAAATGGGTTCTTCCGTAGCGGCGTCTGCCGACGGAAATGTCATAGCCATGGGCGCTGCTTTCGTCCACAGGGTTAGGGTTTACAGAAATGTCTCAGGCAGCTGGACGCAGATCGGTGCCGACTTAAATGGCTTTGACAGATTTGGCGCCTGCGTTTCGCTGTCTGCAGATGGAACCATCCTTGCCGTTGGTGATCACAGGGGCAGCAAAGTAAGTATTTTCCAAAATATCTCAGGAACCTGGACGCCGCTTGGAAACACGATAGCGTCTTTCGGAGAGCAAACCGGATACAGCATATCGCTGTCGGCAGATGGAAATTTTGTCGCCGTCGGAAGCATCTATTCTGATTCGAGTCCGTTTACCGACAACGGTCAGGTTCGCGTATTTCAGAATATTGCCGGAACATGGACACTCGTTGGCGGCCCGATCCGCGGAGAGGCAAGTAGTGATTTGAGCGGTTTTAAAGTCTCCTTATCCGCCGATGGAAGCGTCGTAGCGATTGGCGCTCCAAACAATGACGGAAATGGCGACAGATCAGGTCATGCGCGTGTTTTCCGAAATGTTGCAGGGATCTGGACACAAGTAGGTTCGGATATAGACGGAGAAGCGGCCGGAGACGAAAGCGGCTGGAGCGTTTCGCTGTCGGCAGATGGAAATACGGTTGCCGTTGGTGCCCACAGTAATGATGCGGTAAACGCTGCTGGCGCCGGACACGTACGCGTCTATAAAAACATTTCCGGAACATGGACAAAAATCGGCCAGGACATTGACGGACAAAGTGGCGGAAACCAAAGTGGATTTTCGGTTTCTTTATCAGCCGACGGGAAAATGGTCGCCGTTGGTTCTCCATATTACGGAACAGGAAGCATTTTAAACACCGGCAATGTGCGGGTTTTTAGATTCGCAGGCAATATGTGGTACAAAATGGGCCGTACAATAGATGGCGAAGGCTACACAGATCAAAGCGGATGGGACGTAGCCTTGGCTGCTGATGGTTCTAAAGTCGTCATCGGTGCGCCGTTCAACAATGGAAATGGCCTAACCGACAGTGGTCAGGTGCGCATATACAGCCTTGCCGGACTTATTTCCGCAAATGACGAGTGTGCCAATGCGATCGCGCTGACACCAGATGCAGTCTGTATCATTAATGAAACTTTTAACGGTACGTTTAAGGGATCAACCATGAGTGGTGCCGCGCCGTCGTGTGCGCCTTTGACAATCCGCGACGTATGGTTCAAATTTACGGCAACCACCGCGACCATGGGGCTCGAATCCTGGATCGAAGTGGGAAATCCGGCTTTTGAAATTTATGAAGGCAGTTGCAACGGAACCCTCGTAACCTGTAGAAATACCAGTACAGGAGACACCGAAAATTACACTACCAATTATACTATAGGACAAGAATACTTTGTGCGCTTTTTTGAAACCGATCCGATCGACAACGAGCGCAATTTCCCAATTTGCCTCAAATCCTATCCTGGACCGGCCAATGATTTGTGTGCCAATGCGACAACGCTGACTCCGGGGCTGACTTGCAATTTCACGTCAGGAAATTTCACAAATGCATCGCTCGATGGTGCAGCTGCGGCTTGTGCTTCTGGCGCTTTGCAGGATGTATGGTACAAATTTACTGCAACGGATGCTACGATGGGCATCGAACTTTCTGCAGATGGCGGAAATCCGGCCTTACAGATCTATCAGGGTGGCTGTAACGGCACTGTTGTCGCATGCAGCAATAATCTTACAGGTGCTACAGAATCTTATTTCAATAACAATTTTGTAGTGGGCCAGCAATATTACATCCGTATATTGGAATCCGTTCCCCAATCTACCACACGCACTTTTAGTATTTGTGTGAAAAAATATCCTACACCAGTCAATGATTTGTGTTCCAATGCGACACAATTGACGCCAGGTTTAACCTGTAGTTATACAGCAGGAACTTTCAGCGGATCATTATTGGATGGCGGAACTGCCGTCTGCGCCCCTAATACGCTTCAGGACGCCTGGTATAAATTTACCGCTACAGATGTCACGATGGGCATTGATGTATCTGCCGAAGGTGGCAACCCGGCAATCGAAATTTACCAGGGTGGTTGCAACGGAACTGTTGTGGCCTGTAGCAACAGCAATAACGGATTTTTTGAATCGTATAGCAACAATAATTTCATCGTCGGCCAGCAATATTACATCCGCGTGATAGAATCGATCCAACAGTTAACCACGCGTACTTTCAGCATATGCGTAAAGCGTTATCCGGCACCAGCCAATGATTTGTGTGCCAATGCTGTCCAATTGGCTCCAAGCAGCAGTTGCAGTTACGTAGCCGGAACTTTTAGTGGATCGTTGCCAACTGGCAGTGTATCAACTTGTGCTCCAACAGCGGCGCAGGATGCCTGGTATAAGTTTACCGCAACCAGCGCAACGATGAGCATTCAGGTATCGGCAGAAACCGGAAACCCTGCGCTGGAAATTTACCAGGGCAGTTGCAACGGCAATATTGTAGCCTGTGACAATTCGGATACCAATTTTTTCGAAAGTTATTCAGGGACCAATTTCATAGTTGGCCAGCAATATTACATTCGCGTAATTGAGTCGGTAATGCAACTGGCGACGCATACGTTCAGCATTTGCCTGATTGGCCCTGCTGAAGTAGCTTGTACGCCGTCGGTTGCAATTACAGCGTCTGCCGCGACGGTTTGCGCAGGTGGAACCGTAACTTTTACCGCGATTTCGAATCATGGCGGAACAGCGCCTTCATACCAATGGCAATTAAATGGAAGCAATGTGGGCACCAATAGTCCGACTTTTACCACAGCTGCACTTTCTGCCTCAGCCTTGGTTTCATTGGATATGACAAGCAATGCGGCCTGTGCTTCTCCGGCAACTGCCGTGAGTAATCTCATACAAATCACTGTCACAAATCTGGTGGCGCCTGAGTTTACAACAGTTCCTGCAATTTGTTCGGAAACGCCATTGGTACTTCCAACAACATCGGTGAACGGGATTACGGGGACATGGATGCCTGCAGCCAATAATATTGCGACGACAACTTACACTTTTACGCCAAATGCAGGCCAATGCGCGGCTGCCGCAACAATGACAGTTGTTGTGAATTCGGTGAATACTGAAGTAACGGTACAGGGAAATACAATTACGGCGTTGGCAACCGGAGCAACCTACCAATGGTTGAATTGCGCGACAAATCTTCCAATCGCAGGAGCAACCACAGCGTCGTTCACGGCACCTCAAAATGGTTCGTATGCGGTAACGGTTACGCGAAATGGCTGTTCTAAAATATCAGATTGTATCAGTATTTCGAATTTGGATGCTGAGGCATTCATTCCAAAAGCGTGGAAAATATATCCAAATCCTGTTTCAGCATTTCTTTCGATAGAAACGACTGATACAGCCGAAATCACGATCACCGACATGACCGGAAAACTGCTGCGCCGCGAATCTTTAAGAAACGGAGTTAACAGTATCGACGTGAGTACGCTAAGTTCGGGAATCTACGTGATCCGTTCGGCAGCGGGTGTTCATCTGAAATTTATTAAGCAATAAAGGACGATGCATATTGTGTGTAACTAAAAAAAAGACCTCACAGTTTCTATGGGGTCTTTTTTTTGAAGTAAGTAATTTGCAAATTAATGTGTTTTTCCAGGTTTGATTCGAGAATACAAAATATCCTGTAATTTGAAACGCAACGTTTTACACTAATCGTTTGTGATTTGTTACCATTTAATACTTGATTATTTTGCAGTATGCGCGGCCAACATTCACAACATATACACCTGCGTGAAGATTGCTGAGGTCAATTTGTTGGGTTAAGTCGAGCTTTCCGTTTTTGACGATTCTTCCGGAAACATCGGCAATTTCGTAAGGCAATCCGGCAACTGCGTCTTTCAAGCCAAGCGTGATTTGGGTAGTAGCAGGATTTGGGTAAGCCAATAAGCTGCTGTTTGCATTTGATTGGTCTTTTACATTCAATGCCGAATCTGACATTTTGATTAAAAAATTATCCCTAAACGCTGCGGATGTTACAAAATTAGTTCCATTGGCATCCGGATTGATGTCGGCGGTCGTATCAAATGCAGCCGTCACATAAATATTGTTTTCAGCATCAATCCCCATCCCGCCTTTATCGACAAAGTTGATTCCTCCAAACCGATAGCCATTGGTGAAATTCCCATTTGCATCGAGTTTTGCGAGAAAACTCTCCATGGCATTCTCAGATTCCATTGTAAGCATAATGTCACCCATTTGGAGTGTACCGCCGTAAAATCCTGAAACTAGTGTTTCTCCCGCAGTGTTTACCGCAACCGTATAGGGGACGCTGGCTTGTTCTCCTGTAAATTGCGTGGCCCAGTCCATGCTTCCATTTGTATTTACTTTCAGAACAAGACCATTATAAAAATCCGGCGCTACTAAATTGGTTTCTACACCATTTATAAGACCTAAAGCAAGTTCGCCTCCAAAATAGCCGGTAATATAGGCCGAACCCAAAGCATCTACATCTACAGACATCAGGTTCATTCCTTGTGTCGCTTCTCCGATATGAACTGCATTTACAAAGTCACCATCTGCTGTCAAATGAAGTAAAAATCCTGCATCCAGTTCTGCTGTCAGGTTGTTCACGATCGCAGGATCCGGATTAAAATCGGCAGTGCCTCTGTAATTTCCAACAAAATAAAGATCCCCTGAAGGCATCACTTTCATACCCAAAGACAGGTCAAAATCATCGCCTCCAAATTGTTTCGCCCATGCAAATGTGCCGTCGGAATTTAGTTTTGTTACAAATCCGTCACTCCATCCAGCAGGCGTTAGACTGAAGTTTGACTGACCGGCATCAAAGTTCATCTCGTTGTAAAAATAACCGCTCAGGTAAATATTTCCCAGCGCATCGGTATCGATAGCCGAAGTCTCTTCATATTCTACCCCGCCCATGCTTTTGGCCCAGATAAAATTGCCATTCGGATCGAGTTTTACCACAAAAATATCGAGTCCGCCACTGGATGTTAGAATAAATTCGCCTGCGCCCGGATCAAAATCGGCGCTTTCCTGATACACCCCGGTGATGTATACATTTCCGGCAGCATCTGTTGTGACATCGGTGCCATTGTCGAAAGACTCTCCTCCAAATTTTTTGGCCCAGACAAAATTTCCATTTGTATCCGTTTTTTGTACAAAAGCTTCATAAAAATCACCACCCTCAAGTGTGAAAACGCCATCACTGATGTCGAAATCGGAGGTATTCGTAAAATATCCGGTAGTATAACTGTTGCCGGCAGCATCAACGTGCATTTTCAAAACCACATCTTCGCCTTCGCCGCCAAAACGTCCGCCCCAGGAATAGGATTGAGAAAAACCAGCAGCACTAACCAGCAACATTGAAAAAGCGTAAATAAAAGTCTTCATAATGGTATCATTTTTTGATTGATGTGAGGCAAATTAAACCTAAATATCGCAGCTTAACGGCTCAATGGAAGCAATGAGTCCTTTTTTTGAGATTTTAAAAGGGTAAAATGAAACGCAACAATCTTTAATGAGCAGTTGTAAAGTACTTGTATTTAAATACTTAATTTGGAAAAGCAAGTTTCTTTCTGTAGTCGGCAGGAGAAACACCGGTTTTTTGTTTGAAAATCCGGTTGAAGCTTGCCTTTGACTGAAAACCGCTGTCGTAGGCGATTGCGAGCAGGGTATATTTATCTGAATCCGCAGTTTTTAAACGCGCTTTGACTTCCCGTACGCGGTATTCGTTGACTAGGTTATAGAAGTTGGTATTCAAATGCCGGTTCAGTAATTCAGATAATTTTTTATCGGTGATTCCAACATTGTTTGCCATTTCTGTTAGGTTCAGGGATTCGTTGAGGTGCAGTTTGTCATCTTCAAGCAATGCGATGACTTTCGATTTGAGCAATTCGATGTCATTTTCTGAGAAACTGTCCAATTGTTTGACTTTGGTTTTTTCGATCGCAAAGCCTTTAGAATCGGTAGTTTCAGGAACCATTTCGTTGCCGTCATTTGGGACCGATAAAGTATCCAGCAAAAAATCCGGAATGAGGATTTGGGATTGAAACAAGCCTTTATAACCCAAATAAGCATACATCGCAATCATCGTAAAGGCGACGAAAGTCCCGATGTTCCAAGGCAAAATGGGAAAGAATGTTTCATACAGCGTACACAAAGTATCGATGAACACGATCGCCAAAAATCCATAAATCAATTGCCTGTACCAGATCAGGTCATTTTTGTTGATCGTGGAATAATTTTCTTTGTAAGCTTTCCGGAATTTGTCCAAGAACCGCAACGAAACCAGCAGGTAACAAACAAAGTAAATGTTTTCGATATAGTTTAAAATGGCTTCGTATTTTAAATAGAATCCGTGGAAAGATTTCAGTGTATCAAATGCCAACGCCAACGCCAAAGGAAGTGAGACAAAAAGCCAGAAAAATATGTAAGGCAAAAGGCTTTTATACAAAGGCGTAATGATCTTTTCTTTGGGCAAGACTATCGATTGCAGGTAATAATACAAAACCGGACCCAATAAAAAACCCACGCCATGCCCGAACAATATGCCAACGCCGCCAATGATCCTGAATCGGTGCAAATAACCATAGTAATAAAGAAGGAAAAAGAACGCATTTGCAAAAAAGACGATGAGTAATTTTTGTGAGAAGCGTGTTTTTGCTTTCGCCAAAAAACCGATGATGAGTCCCAATAGCGACATGCCGGCAATTAAAACAAAATCGATAATGAGTTTCCAGTTTTCCACCCCGAAAAGTAACAAGGAAAATGTACGTGTACAAATTTTAATTGCCAATAGATCGACAAAGTGATTTAGTATATTGATTTATGCCTGATATAGGCGAGTAATGGAAAATGCGGTCTTTTCGGTTTGCGTATTAAAAAAAGAACAGAAAATGATGATGGTGACGTAAAACATCTCATGATAAAATGTGATAGCAAAAATCGCCATGATTGCGTCTGTTCAATGTAAGTGGCTGGGCGTTAGCTTTAATTTACGATTTATTTACAAAATTTACAGTTTTATTTACAATGCAAATTAGGCCTTCCGCAAAATATCAGGCTACATTCGCTGAATCAATTTGAAACGATATGAAACATACAAAAATTATTTATGTGTTGGTCTTGCCGCTGGTTGTGGTAAGCGGACTACTATTTGCGAATCGTGAAATTAAAAATGAAACTAAGCCAATTCAAAAGCCGTCGGCTATCGCTCACAGGAAATATGGTCCGGATGAGCGGAAAAAATGGGAGGCCTCTCCTGACGGTGTAAAATACAAAGAATGGGAAATTTCTCCGGAAGGCAAAAAGGTGCATGCCAGTTATGATAAGATCAGGACCTACATAGATTCTTTTACCAACATGGAGGCTGTGGTAAATTCTGTAACGTTTCAGCGCGGGAACCCTGGAGGACCAAAATGGCTGATCGTCAGTATTGATGGCGAAACCTACATGATGCAGTTTAGTCCAAAAGATTTTCAAAAGTTTAATGGCCTGAAAGTTAACGACAAAATAATTGTAAGAAGCCGCAGCGCGGGATATTCGTCCAACCATCCGTATCTGATTGTATCAGGCGATTATATTGAGCAAAATGGTAAGATGCTTTTTAAACGTGATTTTGGTAAAAATAACGGTTGCTGAAGATGATCGGTTTCGCGGTCAGTGAAAAACTATTTGATACTTGATTTTTTCGTAAAACCGTTTTGTTGCTTATCGATGCTTGCTCTTTACTACGACGATTAATGCTTATTTTTTAATTTATTATTCTTGACTATCAAAGATTGCCGTTTGATCCAATGGATCGAAATGTCGATTGGCATCGTATCATTCGCAGACGATGTATTGTGTCCCAAGGCTGAAAATAGCGTGTATTCGAATGGTTTGCCTTTGTCTTTAAGCGTATTGAGTTGTTCGATACAAAGGCTGACCGGAATTTGTATATCCTTGCCACCAAAGATCCAAAGACCCGGAATTGAAAGATTACTTAAGGCAGTTTTTGGATCGGTAGCGGCAAACTTATAGCGATCCGGATCATTTTGTAAGTGCTCCCGTGCATCTGCTTCGCTGTGATTTTCCCAGAAATCAGCCCTGCCATTCGTGTAAAACTGAAACCGAAGTTGTTCCAGGGTCGTGATTAACGGACAACTAAACAGCAGCATAAAGTCTACATCCGGATTTTTATTCGCAGCCAATGGAATGATCCAACCTGCCTGGCTGAAACCAACAAGCCCGATTGGTAAATTTTTGTCGTATTTGTGAAGTGTTTGTACTGCAACGCTGGCATCGTCGGCCAAAAGCGTCAGATTTTCCGAATCAATATTGTTCGTTCCCACTTCTGGTCCGGCATAAACGCCGCCCGATGCGCCAACGCCACGTTTGTCATACGTCAGGACCGTGATGCCGCTTCTCGCCAAAAGTGTTGCGAAAGAATCCATCCTGGGTTCCTGGCCAGATCCGTGTACGACGACAACAGCTGCAAAAGTGTTTTTTGGCTTATAAATTGTGCCGGCCAGGTTGATTCCGCCACTGGCAAATGTGATATTTTCCGTAGTTATGGATTCGGCCGATTGCGCCTGTAATTTGGTTACAGCAAACAGAAGCAGCGACAAAACAACCCATTTTAGAAAGGAAACCGGAGTTTTCCCGAATCTGCTCGGGCAGCTGTAAATCTTTTCCGCCATAAGATGTTTTTAGTTTCAGATCGAATCAATATAGAAAATTGTTTACACATTAGTCATTTCAGGATCTGACTTTTAAAGCTTTTATCAACTTCTCGTTGCGTTTGTCGGCCCTGGAATTCTGCAGGGAAATTACCGCCCAAATTGCGGCAGGAATCCAGCCAATTAAGGTTATCTGTAAAATCAGACAGATAATTGCCGTAAATATTTTTCCTCTTAAAAGGAATGAAGCAAATGGGAAGAAAATTGCGATTAATGTCATACTTCAAGGTTACGAATTTGTTTTTAATTTTCGGAAGGTTTTTTGGTAAAACAAATTGGTCTTAGCCGCAAAATTGTCAATCTACGCTTGAAACTGACATGATATTTAGTTTTTGTTATCAGTCAATTTGTGATGGTAAATGTAGGACACGGCTAAAATCCCGAGTATAAGCAATGGAAAGAATGTTTGTCCGTTGATTCCGTCAACCGCGCCGTGGCTGATTGATGCAAAAATAAAATCAAATGCAAAACCGGCATAAGCCCATTCTTTTACCCGTTTGGGAACTTGTGGAATCACCAACGCCAAAACGCCCAGAACTTTAAAAACAACCAATGCGTTTCCAAAATACTCAGGATAACCCAAATGTCTGATTCCTTCTTTGGCCAATTCTGTTTGCGAAGTTAGCGCTGGCATGACGCCTTCAAATAAAGCGATGATTATTGTCGCTGTCCAATAGATGATTTTGTCTTTCTTCATGCTGTTTTTGTTTTAAAATGAATACTGGAATTCGGCGGTTCAGGTTTTCGCAACGTGAAAGGTTAAGCGTATTCTTTAATGCCGGAAAACGAAGTTAGGAAATTATTTAATCTATTCATGAAATTGGCGCAATTGCCTAACGGCCGCTATAATTTCTTAAATCCTGAAATTAAATTCTTCTGCATACTCATTTTGTTTCGAATCATTCCATTTGTAAAGGTTTTCACCACAAATGTTTAAATAAATTGCAACACCTAATTTTCTCTGCAAGCGCACTCATGATACATGTTTAAATAATCTATAGTTGTCCTACACATTTTCTCCAGTACAGAAATATCAATATCAGACAACTTTTTTATATAAATACACGCCTTGCCAATTTTGTATTTCCCGAGGTCATCCAACAGCTGTTTATTATTTTCTGTAGGCGAATAAACGTACAATGAAAACGCTGCTTTGCGCGGCGAGAAACCAATCAAAGGCATAGTTCCTTCATGTCCGCTGTCATACTTATAATGGTAGCTTCCAAATCCAACGATGGTTGGACCCCACATTTTCGCTTCAAATCCGGACCATTCAGTCATGAGGCCAATGAGTTGAAAACTATCGGTTTTCTTCTGGTCATTTTCAACAAAGGAATTGATAAAATCAGTAACGGATAGTTGCGTTTCGACTGTTTTGTTTTGATGGGCAATATCATTGCTATTTGGTGAAATTGGGAGTGTGATTATCTTACATTATACTGTAATCTTGCTGCTTAGTCGTATTTAAGTTTAGCGTAAATTTCAATATTAAGGTATATTTGATTTTTTATTTCACTTTCTCTCATGGTGCCTTCGCATGTGAAATTAAGTTTTTTCAGTGCATTCCGACAGTTTTTATTTTCACTATCGACAAAACCTTCGATCCTGTTTAGACCGAGTTGACCAAATCCATAATCGCAAATTAAAGAAAATGATTCCTGCATAAAACCTTTTCCCCAAAAAGCCGGAAGTAGCCAAAGCCCGATTTCCGCTTTTTGATGCGCTTTACTCAAATTGCTAAATCCCGTTGCTCCATAAAATATTTCGTTGTCAGGGGAACAAATCGCCCACCAAATCCCTGTTTGGTTTTGCTCCAAATCTTTATACCAGGTCATTTGTTCAGTCGTGGCTTCCAGGGTTTCAAAACTTACTCCATAATATTTGGTTACTTCTTTATCTGAAAGTCCGTTGTAAATATTCGGAGTGTCTTTCTCTGATATTTGTCGGAGCAGAAGCCTGTCAGATGCTAAATTTGGAAACGAAACTGTTGCCATTTTATATTGTTTTAACGATGGTTTTCGGCCTGACAGCAAACGTGTCGCGGCTGGTCGAATTCGGCGAAATGGGAGCGGAGCTCTTACGAACGAAACGAAGTTATGAAAAAGCATTTATATTTTATACGGAAAATAACTTTTGCATGGAAACTGCTGTTGGCGTATGGTTTGTGACTCACAATTTTCTACTTTAGAAAAATCTTTTTTCCTGTTTTGGCAGATTTATAGATCGCGTTAATAATTCTGACATCTTTTAATCCTTCTTCTCCTGTGATATGACTGGGTAATTTTTTATTGTCCAACAGCAATTTACAAATTTCATCCATCTGTGTTTGCTGTTGGTTGATGACAGGAAACTTAAGTTCTTTTGCAGATGTTTTACCTACAAAAGGACCGTAACTCAAAGCTGGACTCAATTCGAACGAACCTTCGTCGGCAGCTGCGTAAAATCGGTCAATCTCAAAACCACAAGAGGTATTGCAGTTGGAAATCGCACCACTTGGGAATTCCATTTGCCAGGAAATTGTTTCTTCAGTTTCTGAAAACCGATCTTTATTATTGATTGTGCCAAATTGGGCAGTAACGGCAATGGGTTCTTCTCCCAAAACATACCGACTGGCCTGAATGCAATAGATGCCCAAATCCATTAATGGTCCTCCGCCCGATAATTTTTTGTTGAGTCTCCAATCGTTTTTTTTGTCAACGATGGTCGTTTTATCAAGCGTATCATACGTTTTGTATCCAAGTGAGGCTTCAATAAATCGGACTTGTCCAAATACTTTTTTCTGTCCCAATCTTTTGATTTCTAAATGGGTGGGTTCGTAATGCAAACGATAACCGACAGCCAATTGGACATTATTTTCGTTACAGGCTTTTATCATTTCATCGCAATCGGCAACAGAAATCGCCATGGGTTTTTCGGTGATTACATGTTTACCCGCTTTTGCTGATCGGATTACGAACTCTTTGTGCAAACCATTAGGTAAAACAACATAAACCAAATCGATGTCTTTGTTATTGATGATTTCGTCAAAATTTTGATAATTATAAATGTTCTTATCGGGAATATTGTACTGTGCTTTCCACTTCAAGGCTTTTTCAGGAGAGCCTGTAACAATTCCTGCCAGGTGGCAATATTCAGAAATTTCTATACCAGACGCTAACATTGAAGCGTAATTGCCCAAACCGCACAGCGCTATATTTAATTTCTTTCCGGTATAGGTTTTTTTCCATTCTTCTGATTGCGTTACAAATGATGGCAACGTTGTGATGACAACGGACGCACCAACGCCTAACCCAAGTTTACTCACAAACGAACGTCTTGAAATATTTTTCATGGAAATTATTTTTTAAATGAATACTTTTTATAGGAGTACGTTTTTTAAAAAATGTTACAACTCTGTTTTTTAGTGGTTTTCGGGGTTGAAGGTATGGATCCGATAGTCAGGGACGTAAGAGTTTTGAAGATATTTCGCAGGCCAGGCAGAACCTAATTACTCCCAGTTATCTGTTGTCCACTTCAATTGTAACCGGCCCTAACAGTCCTGAAGGCACCAATTCCTCTTCTTTTGTGACTGCGTCAAATAGCAGCCAGGTGGTGCGATCTTTTTCGGGTAACAACTTATCACCGGTAAGACGGTTGCGCCAAACATTGACCACTTCAATTTCAATGGTGTTTTTACCTTCTTTGATGACTTCGTTTGCTTTAAGTTTGAATGGTGCTATCCAGGTTGTGCCGATGTTTTTTCCGTTGATTTTTACAGTCGCCATAACACCGACCTTTCCTAAATCCACAAATACATTGCCGGTGCCGTCTTGTTTTTTGTAATTGAATGTGGAGGTGTAGACTGCGGTTCCGGAATAATACTTAATCCTATCATTGGTATTGTTGATCCAGTCGGTAAGTTTTGGAAATTCCACGACCTCCTTTGGTCCGATTTCTTTGTTCTTAAAATCCACCGTCCAGGCATTATCGAGAATGGTTACCGTTTTCGACTCAGGAAAATTGGAGCTACTGTTTTTGTCGGCAATATTTAAGTCTGAACTTGAAAAAACGACAAACCAACTTTCCAAGGACTTCATTTTTATCGAAACTGTTGTAGTTCCATTACTTTCCTTAAATTCATTTAAAGGCCGGATTTCTCCGGTCACAGCGTCCCACAATTGTGGCTTCATGCCTTGCACTTTGAACGATGGCGCAAATTGTATCTCCTGCTCACTTTGATTCGTCAGAAAGTAAATATCCATGTTTTCCAGTTTGCGATGTGTCCACAAGACTGGCACGTCACTGTTCAGATTAACGTCTTTTGCAATACCCAGCTGATTCATGGCGTCCTGTAAATCCAGCCCGTCAACAATAAAGCCGTTTCCATATTTTTTTATTTGATCGTTTGAACTGCCCCACATTTTTGCAGCCAGTTCCCTTACATGTTTATCACTTTCAGGGTAATTCTTCAGGCTTGGGGATTTTGTTGGTGCCTGGCCGTAAATGATACCTCCTGCAGTTACCAGACTTTCTATCTTTTTCAAAAGTTCTGGCGTCATGGTCTTCATGGGTGGTAAAACCATCATGCTATAGGTCATGCCGTCAGGTAGAATGAATTTGCCATTTTTAACGTTCAGGCGATTTAAGATGACTTCGGCGTTTATATAATCGTAAGAATATCCCTTTGGCAATTCAGGGTTGCGTGCACCTGTCATGATTGGAGCGTCTTCGCCAATAAAATAGCAGACATCAGCGGCGTAAGTTCCTTGTTGTAAAAGATGCTGGGATCTACGCAGATAATCTAAATAGGCCCTCGATTTTTCAAACCATGTATTGTGGCGATTAAATTCTGTGCTGAACCAGGCATTGACCCCGGGAACCCTTTTATCATCGGGTTGATGTACATAGAGGTGCAATACGAAATGATTAATGCCTTCAGTGAACGACCAATCGCCACGTTTTTTTAGCATTGCCGGATGCCTGACATAGGTTCTGCTGGAAGCGGTGAAAGCCTCTGCAGAAACCATTGGCTTGCCGTAAATGTGTGCGGCAGAGGAGGCAGACTTGCATTCGATATCACCCAATGTGCCTTCGTTCCAAAATTCTCCGCTCACCAGATCCGATTGTCCGCCGTACATTAAAAATTCTGACGGAAATCCCCAATGGCCATAATTTTCCAACCATAGTTGTAAGTTATCTTTGTTGCTGGACTTCCTGAGTTCACCGGTATATTCATAAGCAACAGCGGTGGCTATTGAGCGGCGTAAATCCCATAAGAATCGGTTTGATTCTTCGACACTGCCTACAATTTTTCCTGAAAAAACGGGTAGATATTTTTTGGGATTGTAACCAAATTCCGATTCAAATTTTGCTTCGTAGCCATCGGTCCAATTTTCTGAACCCATCTCATAACTGTCTGCCACAACATATTTAAACGCACTTTTGCTCTCCTCAGGAATTCTTTTTAAGAGTTCTCCAATGAACTGGCTGTAATGAAAACGCACCAATGCTGCATTCGCTTTGTCTACTTCATAACCCACGCCTTGTGGGGCCGCAGGAGAATTTTTAGTGCCGGTTGGCATCATGCCGTACCTTTGGATGATCCAATCTCCCTTGGGTGCCTTCCACGAAAGATTGCCGTTTTTATCCATTTTATCACTAATGTCAATCACATCATCAACACCTATAACTGAAGCTTGCTCCACTTCGGGCTGCGATTCCCATCGATAGCTATCCCAGAGCGGCAATGGTGTTGGATGCAATTTGCCAAGGTTCTTTTCTGCATAGTTTTCCAAGACCGGACTTTCTGAAATTTCGATTTCCGAGAATCCCCATGTTTGCTTTGATGTTTCTTCATTTTCACCCATTCCCCATCCAACGCCTATATAGTGGAATTTTATCCTGAATTCTTTAGCTTTTATTGAAGGCAATGAAATGGACACCGGAGCATAGATATTAGGACCGATGGCTGGTTCCAATCTGCTGCGGTCGATGACAAAGGACTTTACTGTTTTGAATTTACCATCGATATTGGCGGCGATCTCGCACGCCACATTTATTGGGCCTTTGCCCGGTAATAATCTAATGCTTCTCGCATTCATGTCGTTGTTGGCGATGATGTCAACCTGATAATCGGTCTTCGAAAAATTGGCCGACGTCGCCGTATCCTTATCGATGAGGTTTATGGCGTTTATAATGGGTGGACTTACCGAAATTTTTGCATTGCCCTTAAATGCGGATTTTTGTTTTGATTTTTTTGAGGGTGTGGCCAACACATAAACATCCTGGAACAGTTTCGCTGGTTTTGGAAGATTTACATTTACGTGTTTTTTTCCGGTAACCGCAACCTCCGAATAAACGATATGGCGCATGGCCATTTCGGGCTTTATCCATGGACCTCCCGACTGGCTCCAACCAGGTGCATTAAAGACGCCAATATTCACTCCTAAACGTTTGCCTTCATTGATGGCATGCACCATATGTCCCCACCAATCTTCGCTGAGGATAGGTACTTTTCCATCCTTTTCGTCGGGATTGATATTGCCAATTAAGGCACCTCCGATTCCAGCATTTTTCATGGCTTCCAAATCTTTGGTGATGCCGTCTTTAGAGATGTCATCTCCAATCCAATACCAATAACACCAAACAGTGTTGTCATCAGATAGATTTTCGAACCCGGATCTTACTTTCTGAAAATTTGTTTGCTGTGAAAAGGCTGGCAGCGAATAAGCAGACAGGATCAACAGCAAAAACATTGTGTAGTATTTCAATTTCAATTCAGTCATGTTTAAAATAATCTTTTTGTTTGGATGGGATTCATAGATTTTCATGCGGTACTTCATGATTAACAAACCGCATGTTTTATATGGTTCAGAAAAGATATCTTCCTCGCCGTTGGATATGAAGTTGAAAATCACGCATCGTTTTAGTTTTTTACAAACTTGGTATACCGCGGTTGTCCTTTTATTCCGATAAGATACAATCCTGCCGGAAAAGTGCAAACATTTTTTATAATATTTTCTTGTGTTATTTTATGGTTTTCTACCACCTTCCCATCAATCGTCACAATTTGTAGTTCTTCTCCAATCCATTTTTTTGGAACTTTAATTGTTACGTAGTCGGCTGACGGATTAGGATACAATTGGAGTGTTTCCGGTTTAATTTCAGGTAGGTCTTTTTGGCCAAGCAGTAACACATTTTCCTCGACAAACAAAAGGCTGTTGTAGGCTGCTACAGGCTGGGACAAAGGCAGTGTCACCTCAGAGATCTCCCCGTTAGTTGGATTGTACATTCGCAATGACCCTACGGAATCTGAGGAAACTGTCAGCGTCATGGGCTGGTTAGAATCGTTGATGACATAGTAAATCCGGCTGCCATTGCGTGTAAAACGCGACATAAATAGCTTGTCTGAAGTCGTTGCGAAATGCACTTTGGAATGAGAAGCGTCCAAACTAACCAAGTTGGAAATCGGGGCGTTATTGGTAGTCAATGTAGATGCTATTTGCTGCACCGCGACTTCGTCTCCCATTTTAGTACCTAATGAAGGTAAAGCATCAACCCAGTACACAGGAATGCCAGCATTTACAAACGTTTGCAATTTTTGCAGTACGACAAGTGGAATGACTTCAACCCTTGGCATGACAATACTTGAATAATTGTAAAGGCCAATTTTTACAGTACTTCCCTCGATAGTAGCGTCAAGGATAACATCAGCTGTGACATAATTAAAATCAAGGCCGTTTTCCAGAATTCCTGTGGCTAAGTTTTTAAGAGTGGCCTGGGACGCAGAAAAATTAGCATTTTGAATAATGTTCTGCCAGTGCAATGGTGTCGCCGTAAATTTAGACTGGATGGTTTCAACAGGGTAGTACATCGCAATAGGCGCTTCATTTTTTGCACCTCTTAGCATCAGGGCAATCCGTGCCAGATAATCACTCATTTCTTTATGTTCCTGTCGTTCCGCACCTACATATTCCTGGTAAGGGATATAAGAAGTCAGTTGGTTGACACCACAAAGAAAACTCATGTTAAAAGTCCGTTTTAAAATAGGAATGTCTGGCGAGAGATCGGAGATTCCAAAATCTATAATAGGATCAATCAATGCCGCAACGACGCCTGCGGCTCCCTCGAGATAGGAAGCAGAACTCACCACTTTGGGCATCCAATATTCCCAATTGGTATTCGTTGGCCTGGCTATGGGTAAATCGCAGGAAGGAATATCAAATTCCCGCATCACCTGCATAAAGTCGCCATAATTGGCAACGTGGCACGCTAAATATTCTTCCAATAAGGGATGGCCACTTGACTTGACGCCGTTTTCATGGCACCATTCCGTTATTTTTCCAGAGAAATTTTTGGCCATGACAGCTCCAACAGTTTGAAAATAGTGCAGTCGGATCATTTTTTCCTCGACCGAATTTCCTTCGAACAGCGCATTTAAACGAGGAACTAAATCATAACCATGCATCATTTGAAACTGATTGGCCAAGTCGGCTTCCCAAGGCAAATAAGCATATTCTGCTTGTCCCGTTGGGTTCCAATACGTCGTTTGTAAGTTGGGTTCGTTCGTGTAAAAAACATCCACTTTCTCACCAAAGTTGTCAATTCTGTCCGCATATTCCTGGTGTGTCACATCAATAAACCGTTGCATGGCACCTGCACTCAACAAGCTGGGATAGTGGCCGGTATTTCCAAACTGTTCAACAGTGGATTGTGCCTGGGTGTCTTCATCCAATATCTTAATTCCAAATGCAGCAAGTTGCCATTCTCCTGTAATGCCATTTGTTGCAATTTGATTGCCCGTTATCGGAACATCAATAGCATTGCTAAAGTCGGGATTTCCGTTTACGATAGGGTAAAGGGACGCCTTAAAAAACTCCAGATCAGCAGGTAGCGACATTGTTGCAGCAGCAGTTCCCGTACCTTCCTGATAAATCCGGACAACACCGCGATTTTCGTATTCTGGATGTCCTTCCACAACGAGTCCGCCGGCCGCGCCAGATGGATAACCTAATTCGTCGGAAAGCCAGGTATACAAACCGCTGTTGTGGGCGAGGTCAACATCCTGATCGACCTGATCCCATCCACCTTGGTCTTGTAAATAGTTGGCATATGGCGTGCTTGACATCACACCGCCATAACCAAAACCGAGCAATTCATCGACACCTTGCTGTTGAAGATCCTTATTCATATAATAGCTTAACATTCTGTATTGATCGGGAGGCGTAAGGAAATTCTCGTCAATTGCTGCAAAATCCATATTCCAGGTTTCTTCTTCTAATGCTGGAGGGGCATCATAAACCTCAACCTCGTTAATGCCATAACTAAAATCTGTAATTCCGGGTTTCCGACAAAAAATTCTAAGTTTAGTGGTGGTAACAGGGGCAAAGGTCCTTGAAATCTTTTTATTTATATTGGCTGCTACTGAAGCAACGTTTTGAAATGAAGTACCGTTCCAATACTGTATATCATAATCCCTTAACGCAGAAGATGAATTTGAATTGGTAAAAAGTGTCACGTTCCGAATGGTCTGGTCTGTCGGCCAGGTTAATTCCAGCCAATGAGGAACGATTTCCACATCTGAGTAAACCTGAAGTTCGCTGATGCGGTAGTACGACGACCCAAGATCTGGTACTGTGCACAATATCCGTATCTTGCTGGTCACCACAGTTTCAAACGCACTGGTCACAATTGCGGAGGCATTGCCAGTTACCGTCGCCAGGTCCTGATAGGCAAATCCGTCCCAATATTGTATCGTGTAACCTTTTATAGCATAATTGCCATCAGCTGCAATAGTAGTATGTAAAACCACTTTATTTATGGCTTTTTCAGTAGCCCATGTAAGTTCCAGCCACCTATTCAATAGCGCTGGGGTAGCTGTAGCAGCCCATCCTGTCCAGTCGCCTGTGATCCCATCTATGGCATCTTCTGGTTCATTTCCCGGATCAAATTCCGAAGCAGTCGCTACTGCAAAAGGGGCGATATTGGTTGCGCCGGTACCTTGATTGTTGATCGCGGTGGCCTTCCAGCCTGTGTTGTCGTTGGAGACTCCATCAATGGCGGAGGCTGGTGTGCTTCCATCGGAGGATAGATCTGCAGATGCCGTAGCGGACCCCGTCAAATTGGTCTGGCTTTGCGCGGCAAGACTGAAAAAAAAGAATATTAAAAAAAGGAGTTTGCTTTTCATAAAATGATGTTTTGAGAAGTTTAATTTATTGTACACAAGCTACTTGAGCATCCTGTACTTTCATGCAGTCGCTTAAAAAAGAGGGCGGGATTTTTTTTCAGGGTATTCTTTTTATTTGCCGAATACTGACTTTATGGCCTCGAGATAGTTCATCCCATTGACGGTATCAGGTTCGAGGTAGCTTCCTTCTCCCCATTCGTTCCAGGAATTTATGGTGATGATCCGTTCGTTTTTGGGTTTCATCAGCGATAATTTCTTACTCCTCTCTAGGTAAGTTTTGAATTTAGCTGGAGTATTATTGATGATCACAGGGCCAAAAGGATAGCCTTTTGTCGTCATCCAATCATCGGTGTAATTGCATCTTGGGGAAGAGTCCCAGCCCATGGAAACGTTAATATGATAGGGGATAAGCATGGTTGACGCAGGCTTTTCCAATCCGTTTTGCAAGCCACCTTTTTCTACACCATTGAAATACGGCTCTGCCAGTGCTTCATACTCAGTAGTGGGAAAGTTGGTTAAAGGCACATGGTGAATCCATACATATGAAGTAGCGCTGTCGAGATTAAAATTACTGATGGCTTTATTCAGTTCTTCTCCTTTTAATCCCCATAACACACCGTTTAAATGAAGATCAGGAAAACCTGCTGCCTTCACTTTTGAACGAAAAGTTTGTATCGCTTTTGCGGCTTTAGCATAATCATTGTCAAACGTCTTAAGGAAAGTATCAAACTCGTATATTGAAAAGTAAGGTTTCCCATCTATTTTCCAGTAGGAAGGATGTTTAAAATAGTGCGCAATCACATAGTCCATCAAAAGTTCAAAAGTCTCAGGCTTTACCGCGCCTTTTATGTTTTTGCCCAAATCGTGATTGCACCACATAATGGAGAACTTAAGTTGGTCGTTATTATCGGCTTTTAAAAAGCCTTCTTCCAAAGCCTTGTATAAAAATTTATGACCCTTCCATTGTTCAGCAGCCCCAAAATTTTGTGCGTCTCCGTCGTAATAATACCAATCAAAAATAAAGGCATCGATACCGTGAGTGGCAGCGGCATCAATCTTTTGCTTCATGACTTTAGGGTCATTCTCATTGCCATAGCCCCATACTGGAACTTTAGGCTGTGCATGTCCTTCAAACCTTGGAGGTGCTTTTTGTATTTTGGACCATTCGGACGACTTCACTGGTCCCCAATTGGGAAAATAATACACTGCAACCTGTACATTATCTTTTACAGGATCATCAATCTGAAACAAACTATCTGTTAGTGAATTGGCAATATCCTGAGAAGCAGCCTCAAAAACGCTAACAAAATAAAGGGTCAATAACAAGAATCTTTTCATAACAAATTAGTTTTTAAATACCTCCCTGACAGCGTTCAGGTAGCCCATTCCATTTACTTTATCGGGCTCTAGATAACTGCCTTCGGTCCATTCATTCCAACAGTTTATATTTAAAATCTTCGGTCCGTTAGCATCCTTTAATAATTTTTCTTTGGTGAGCTGTAGGGCTTTCCTGAAATTTTCAGGCGTATTATTGCCAATCGTGTTCATAAACGGGTAACCAACGTTTTTCCATTCGGATTCCGGAGAACAACGTGGCGTTGAATTCCATCCCATCGTTACATTTGGAATATAGGGCACGCCATATTCTTTTTTTGCTTTGTCCCAATGTTCAAAATAGGCATCACGTACATAGTTATAATCTGTTTTGGTGTCGGGAAGGTTCACATGATGGATCCAGACATAAGAGGTGCTTGAGTCAAAGCCCAATGCCTTAATAAGAGCGGGAAGGTTTTCAGGTGCTTTCTCTACGGGAAGAATGGGGTTTCCCCAGGCGACTAAATTCCAATGTACACCCTTTAATCCTGCTTTTATTGCTTTTTCCCTCATGCGGTCCATTGCTTTTTTTGTCGCCTCCATACTGCCAAATCCCTCCACAAATTTCTGGACATCATATACAGAGAAATAGGCTTTGCCGTCCAATTTCCAATAGTTTGGTTGGGTAAAATACTTCTCGACCACAAAATCTGAGATCTCCTCGAAACGTTTGGGAGAAACTTTACCGGGATATAATAATTTTTGTTCCGCGCCGAGCTTGTAAGGATGTATGTCTACCCAGTCGTGGTTGGCCCACATTAAAGCAAACTTGATGTCTTTGCAATTCTTAGCATTTAAGAATCCCTCATCGATACAACGGTTCAGGAACGGGCCATCTTCATACATGTACCAATCAAAAATGAAGGCATCAATACCATTATTTACGGCTGCGTCAATCTTCTTTGCCATGACTTTAGGATCCTTTTCATCAACATATCCCCAAGCAGGTATGTTCGGCTGATGATCTCCCTCAAAGCGTGGTTTTGCCTGCTTCACCAATTCCCATTCGGCCCAGTTTTTTCCTTTATATGTATCATTCCTCGCATCTCCAGTGTGGTAATTTGGAAAATAATAGGCGGCGACGGTGATATCTTCTGTGCTCTTTTGAGTAGTATTTTCAGAAGTTCGAATCTTACATGATATGAGGTTGACAACCAATAGTAGTAAAATAGTAAGTTTTAAATGTCTCATCTTGATTGTTCTTTTTTAACTAAATGTTGGCGTTTAAATGTTTTATATACTGTGCGACCTGATTAATTATAGAAGGGATTTTCTACAAGTTTCGGATTTTGCCCCCTCCTTGGTAACCCTATTGGCAAGTAATATTGCTTTTCGTCGAAAAAAGGCGGCGGCGTGCCATTGATATTGTCAATAATCTGGAGTTTGTATTTCGCGGTACGCACGTTATAATTCTCTGGCGTGAAGGAATTCCCGACCAAAACAAACCTTAAAGAGTGAAATGAGTTGCTCAAAACCCCTTCGGCCACGCGCCATCTGCGAAGGTCCCAATAGCGATTGCCCTCGAAGGCCAATTCTACTTTCCTTTCTTTCCTTACCAAATCGCGTGTTATAGCTGAATATTCGGGCATACCGGCACGATTCCGAAGCTTGTTTACGGCCGATAGCGCATCGCCGTTCTGACCCAGTTCCATTGCTGCTTCGGCATAATTTAGAAGCACTTCTCCAAGCCTGAAAACGATATAATCAGTATCCGAATGATTTCTCTCCATGACTTCAGATCGTTCTACTTCGTCCAGATATTTCAATACTCCGAAAGGTGTTCCTGCGGCCTCCATTTGTGAGTTGGCCAGCACACCGTTGTACTGCCCTGAAGTGATGAGGCCTTGGGGTGTTTCTATGCCTTTATGATAATCCAAAGTCACGGCTCCATTCTTCCATGAAGTACCCTGGGTGTATACAGATGCTTTAAATCGGGGATCTTTCTGTCCAAAAAGCTCATCCACCGTGAATTCATGTCCCGCCTGGATCAGGTTCCTGTCGATAACTCCGGAAGAGCCATCAACGTTATCAAAGGATTCAGCCATTTCGAGATAGAGGCTTACATGCTGCCCGGCGCCCCATACGTGGTAACTCCTTGGCACATTGAACATATCATACGAATGGCCCTTTCCGGACAAGCCATCAAATCTTTCTGCAAAAATCACTTCGCTGTTGTTCTCCGCCAAAAAGAGGTTCCTGAAATTTTTCACTTTATCGGCTTCGACATTGTAAAGCACAAATGGCCCGTTGTTGATGATATTTTGGGAAGCGTTATAGCATTTCTGCCAATATTCTGAAGCTTTATTTGCAGGGATGCCAACAACCCCGTCAAGAGCAACCCCGCCCCAAGTCGCAATGCTGGCAGCATACATTGCGGCCCTGCTTTCTAAGGCCAGTGCCGTCCATTGTGTGGCACGCCCGCTCTCTGTATCAAGTAAATCCGGAGCAATGGCCTCTAGCTCTGCAATGATAAAATCATAGATTTCAGCTTCTTTGTTGCGTAAGGGAAATAACGTTTCTTGTGAATCGTTCAGCTGTTGTGCCCGGGTAATTAGTGGCACACCACCGTATCTTTTCACCATATTGAAGTAAGCATGTGCTCGCAGGTACCTTGCCTCAGCCAGACGATTTTTTTTATAAACAGGATCTAAATTCATCGGCTCCAGTTGCTCTATAAAAATGTTCAGCCTTCTTACAGTCGGATAGCCCCACCATTCATAAATCCCACCATTGGCATTGAGATAATGATATCTTGGCTGCGTAGTTTCCCAGTCAGACCTGGCTTCATCAGAAAATGTCATAGACATGGTTTGTTCAAACCATGAATATAAACCTTGTGCCTGTACTGTGGTTCCTCCATATTGTGTCTCCCAGGCGAATACCATTTCGGCATAGCATTGGTTTAGGTAATCATCAATTAACACAGGGTCTGACCAAAGCGTTGCGTCGGAAATGGTGTCTAATGGCTCCTTATCAAGGACATCGCTGCAAGAACTAAACAAGGATGCGATTGCAATGATCAATAAATTTATTTTTTTCATAATCGATTTTTTTATTAAAACGTAAGATTTAAACCTAAGGAAAAGGCCTGCATTTGTGGATAGTAATAACCCGATTGATTGTTGGGTGCCTCAGGATCCACGTCATACTTCGTGATTTTACTTATAGTAAAAATATTGGTTCCTGAAAAATACAGCCTCAACTTCTGAATACGCAATTGATCAATCAGACTTTTCGGAAAACTATAACCCAGCGAAAGGGTTTTTAACCGAACATAAGATGCATCTTTTTGGTAAAAATCCGAATTCCAATTGTTGGAGGGTGCGCCGCCTATGCGTGGCACAAGGCTTCCGGGATCGTTGGTGGAAGGGGTCCATCTCTCATTATACATCAGCTCAGAGTAATTAGTGCCGTATCTGAGCACGATGTTTTGCGTAAATCCAAATCCGCCCTGAAAGAAGGTACTAAGGTCAAATCCTTTATAGGTCAAATCAAAGTTTAGGCCTCCAATCCAGTTTGGGGTATCTCCCTTTCCAATCTCAACCTGATCTTTCCAATCCAAGATACCATCGTTATTAACGTCCTTATATTTAACATCCCCCGGAGCAAGCGAGGCATTCCCTTGTGCTTCATTATAAACGTAGCCCAATGCGTCAATTTCTTCCTGGGAGGTAAATAGTCCTTCAGAAACATACCCAAACGTCCTATCGGTCCATTGACCTGTCAGGGTACTGATTCGGGCCTGATCGGGATCTTCATAATCCGGCTCGTCGAAATGCTGCCATTTTGAGCGTGCGTAGGTTAGATTGCCGGTTACTGCGTAAGAAAAATCCCCTCTACTGCCTTTGTAGCCAAGCGAGACTTCAAAACCGCGCGTGTTTGTAGCATGGATATTTTCTGTCGGAAGAACGGCTCCAAATGTGGATGGCAATGCTGAGGTCCTAAAACCAGGAATGCCTTCTCTTTCCCTCCAAAAAACATCAAATTCTCCGAAAAACTTATTATTAAACAGTGCGAAATCAAGCCCGGCGTTGTAAATGGTCATTTTCTCCCAAGTTAATAAAGGATTGGCTAAACCGGTGGAAATAAGTCCGGCAGAAGGTGTGGATCCGACCAAGTATAAATTTCCAGCTTGATAGCCTGACAAATATTTGAAGTTACCAACGTTGTCCTGGCCAGTTTCACTGTAGCTTACCCTGACTTTAAGGTTGTTAATTAAGGTGCTTTTGGCAAGAAAGCCTTCTTCTGAAATGCGCCATCCCGCTGAAACACTTGGAAAGTATCCTGTTCTGCTGTCCGCATTAAACTTGGCAGATTGGTCAATTCTAAGTGTCGCTTCCAATAAGTATTTGGATTTATAACCATAGTTTAAACGACTGATAAAGCCTTGACGTCCCATTTCTTCGGCTCTTCCATCACTTGTCTGAAATCCTACGCCACCATTAAACAGATAATCTATAGAGGTCGATGTAAAGCCTCCTCTTCCGGCGCTGATCCACTCATTTCTCTGATCGATAACTTCATACAAAGCAAGAAGGGAAAGCTCATGATTTTCTTTAAAAGTATGGTTGTAATTAAGGGAAAACTGGCCCGTCAAATTCCTGCTTCTACTATTTGTGTGAACCAAATCAGGATTTGTCTGGACGGTTTGCTGCGTGTACGTGTCATTTGAATAATTGTAAGTATAACTACTAGGAAGGTACCGCCAGTATTTATCAAAAACATTTACCTGGTTGATATTTACAAAAGCTTTTGCTTTTAATCCGGACAACACAGAATCCAAATTATAGTTCAGTGCCAAACTCGATATCAAATTTTGGTTTTCATTCTTGCTGTAACCCCCATGGTCAATATTGGTAAGGGCGTTCAAGCCGATGGAACCACCAGCTCCTGCATAAGCAAGGCTGCCGTCAGGATTTGAGGCGTTGAAAAAAGGTTGGGAATTCCAGTATTCCTGCCATATCTGATTTCCGCCAGTACCAAGGCGCCATGGAAAATCCCTGTCTTCCCAAATGTGCGATACATCAAATTGGATATTTAATTTATCAGAAACCTGTGCATCTACATTCGATCTTAAATTGTAACGCTTAAATTCACCGCCATTTTTCTTAAACAGGGTTTCTTCTGTGGTATACCCCAAGAATCCGTAATACTTTATTTTGTCGGTCCCTACATTAACAGATAAATTATACTGATTTAAAGGTGCAGAATCCCTGGATACCACATCCCACCAGTTGGTATTGGGATAATCAGGGTTAGTTCCAGCGTAAAAAAGCGCCACTTCCTCTTCAGTAAACGTTTGGGTTTCTTCGGGTTGGCCACTATTGGTATGGGCCTCTCTGGTCAACTCCGCCATTTGCCCGGAACTAGCCATTTTCACCAAATTGGTAGGCCGTTGAAAAGTGGTAGTGGTATTGAGATTAATGCTGACTTTCCCTTCTTTTCCTCTTTTTGTCGTGATCAATATAACACCGTTACCGGCACGGGCTCCATAAATGGCAGCTGAAGCGTCTTTAAGAAGTGTCACTGTTTCGATTTCATTGGCATCAATGTTACTGATATTTCCTTCGATGCCATCGATCATGACCAATGGTGCGCCAAATCCCCGGATACTCAACGAGGCATTGTCGCTTCCTGGAATACCTCCCTGTTGTTTTGTAATAAGACCCGGAAGGCGACCTGCCAGGGTATTGGTCACGTTTGCTGCCGGAGCAACGGTTATTATTTCGCTGTTAATTGTAGAGACTGCTCCTGTAACACTTGCACGTTTCTGCTTGCCGTAGCCAACTACGACCACCTCGTCCATTGCCAGTGCATCCTCGTCCAATTTTACATTGACAGGTGTATTGCCTTCAGCCACCACTTCTTTCGATTTAAAGCCTACATAGGAAATGACCAGTATTTTTGAATCTCCGGTTAACGTAATTTGGTAATTGCCGTCAAAATCTGAAATTACCCCGTTCGAGGTGCCTTTCTGGACAATATTGACACCGGGAATCGGCACACCGTTGGTAGAAGTAATTTGTCCTTTTACGTTTACTCCCTGAGAATAGGAGCTGATAGTAAACAATAAAAAACAAAGCAGAAACGAATTTTTTAAAATTTTGAGAAAGAAAGTACACTTCATTGCTATAGTTGTTAATAATACTCCGTTAAAATTATTTGATTCATAATATTACAATATTAATTAGGTTACCTGCTAATAGTATCCTGTACTATACTGCTTTAAAATCTTATAGCAATATTGTCTTTAAATACGCCGCAAAATAAGGTGTTGAAAATACGTAAAAACGCAGGAATTCGGAATTTTTAGCAATGAAGATGTGTGTTAAATGGAATTTCATCCACTGCAATTTGTTCCACTTCTGATAATAAAATTCCTGATTTCTGGTGGCATTTGATAAATTTTACAAACACTTCATCTGTCAGGATAATGCCAGGGCCACCAGCTATTTTTCTGTGCTGCATCAGAGCCCTACAACTTTAGTGGTTGCAGTCTGTTATCCCGTAGTCTGTTTTTTAATCAGTCCGGGATGCGGCTAACTGTACTGTAGATTTTGAACTTGGAATGTCATTATTTGTGCTACAAATGGCAGTGATCAGATTGAATTTCGTTCGATATAACGAAATGCGTTTTTTAGCTGGTCTTTTTTGTTTTGAAGTACCATATTCGCCGCCGACTCGCCCATTGCCTTAAAGTCGGTGCTTATTACCGTGATCCCCAGGAGTTCTTTCAAAGGCGTTTCGTTATAGGAAATAATGCCGATGTCTTTTCCGAGTACCAGGTTTTTTTTTCTAACCTGCCGTACCAGGTTCACCAGATCACGTTCTTGTATCGTCACGTAAAGGTCTTTGCTTGCAAGTTCCATACCGTCGTAGATTTCGTCAAGAATCTCAAAATCAAGCATGAACTCGGAACAAAATTGCTGGAATCCATATAATATGCGACGTGGATATGGATTGACGGATTTATTAGGATATACCAAAATAATCTTGTCGTATTGTTTGATTTTTTCCAGTCCTTCCTGTAATGCGGTATAAATATCATTTTTAAAGTCCTGGTAAATGGCGCCGTAGTTTCCCTTAATTCCAGGCTTTGTATTATCGAGCATGATCAGTTTATCTTTTGGGATTTGCTCCATGACCTTTAGAACGCTTTCTGTATAACTCACATGGTTTGAATTCCCATCCCTGAAATGAGGCATAATTACATAGTAATCGTAGGCACCTATATTACGTTCAAGCGCATTGATAAACAGCGATTCATCGCAATGATAGATAAACATATTTACATGCGCGTCAACACCTACTGTGTCTACAAATGAATTGTAAATTTCCATTTTATAAGTACTGGGTTTATTCACCAAAAAGAAGACATTGACCTTGGAAATCAGGTCGGTTTTTGACGTATAAAATCCTTTTCCCTTGACCGACACAATGATTTTGCGTTCCTTCAAATGTTTGTATGCTTTTTCAACCGTGTCGCGCGATAAATAGCACATCTCGCTGAGTTCATTTATCGACGGGATTTTGGCGCCCACTTTGAGTTTTCCCTTGGCAATATCGCCAATGATGGAATCTACGATCTGTTTGTATTTTGGAATACGGGAGTTTTCGTTAATGTTTATTTCAAACGATTGCGCCATTCTGGTAAAGATGAAGGTTGGTATTTTGTATAGTCAGTAAATATAACTTTTTAATCGATTCGTAAAGAATGATTAACATTTGATTCGTTCACATTGTCAATGAAAGAAAGCGGCTTCGCCAAAAGGCTGACCGCTTATCTACCGCCTAACAAAATAGACTGATCAAACAACTAAACTAACTCAAACAAATTTTTGACCTCACCCGTAAGAATTTATATTTTTAGTTACTCAAATGTTGTCCACGAGCGCAACTGCGTGCAATATCATTGCTGCAAATTTGCAAAAGGATCATTTTATTTTTGAGGACTTAAGGGAGTGAGTTGCCGTAACCAACAACCATAATGGAGAGCAGGAGAACTGCTACTCCGAATATCATAGTGTTTCTAGTTTTGTGGTTGACACCCTTCCATTCTTTGAGGTATATACCCCAAAGATTGGCTACGAGTATAATTGCCGTCATATGTAGTATCCAGCTGCTGGCACCATTTCCAAGTCGGCTTTCGCCCATCCCGTAAAAAAAGAACTGCAAAAACCAGGTCGTTCCCGCGACCGCCGAAAATATGTAGTTCCGCAACAGCGGTTTGGTCCGGTCGGTATAATCTGCAAAGCTTTTGTTTTTCGAATTGAGGTACATGGTCCAGATAAAATTGGTCGTAAAACCGCCCCAAAGCACAAGAAGGAATGTAATATTATTTTGGAAAAGCGGATTAACGCCCATTTTAACCGCGATTTCCGCGAGTGGTTTCCCGGCTTCGATCCCGTAATTGAAACAGGAACTTAACAAACCTGAAATGATAGCGACGATAATCCCTTTTTTAAAATTAAACTCACTACTGTTTTTTACTGCCTCGGTAGAACGATTGACCTGCTCTCGTTCTTTCATGACGCCTGCCTTACCCGATATCGCAATTCCGGCAATGCATAATAAAATGCCAAATAATATGACCTTCCCACCCGTGGAGGCCAGCATATCACTTAAGCTGGTTTTGCCCACCTGCGGGTACAAATTATAATAGAATGCGGGAAGTAGTGCGCCAACTGCAGAACTAAATCCAAGCATGACCGAATTTCCTAATGACATCCCCAGATACCGCATTCCCAAACCATAGGTGAGTCCGCCAATTCCCCATAATATTCCAAACAAAATGGTATAGGAAAGAACCGAAGGATTACTGAAAAGGATCGTTGTAAATTCAGGGAAGGTTAACCAGAGTGCCAGGAAGGGCGCAATCAGCCAGGAAAAAAATCCGCCGACAATCCAATAGGATTCCCAACGCCAGCCTCTGACCTTTTTATAAGGCATGTAAAAACTTCCCGCAGCAACGCCTCCGATAATGTGAAATAATACGCCAAAAATTAAATACATATAAAATCCGTTTTAGGGCGCAACAGCCCGGTTATGACAATTTCAGAAATATTCGAAATCGTTTTAGTAAATTGTGTAAAATTTTTTTCGTCAGATTCTTTGTGAGAGAATAGAGGAAATCAATTTCGTCAATATTAATGAGCGACGCCTAAAATACCATCCTGTAGTATCCTGTCAGGATGAATCGGCAGGCGGATAAAAATATGAAGATTTAAGGTCGTTTAACAGATACCTGTGCATTATTTAGGTATTGTTATCCAATAAAATCCTTTGGTGAGGTGCATTTGATACATTTCGGGTGGATAATTTACAGGGTAGCAAGATACTACAGGATAGCACCCTTATTTTTTCAAATTACTTTTGAAATTCTAAAAATAGTTTAATTGAAATTCAGACATTAAAGATGGAAAAAACCTTTCAATATGTAGATTACCTTTGGGATGAAAAGAAGGCCGCATCGCTGGGCGACGACCAGGTTGCGCTATTCCTTTATCGTTCGAATATACTCGGAGCTGATTTGCGGATCACCAATTACGGCGGAGGCAATACCAGCTGCAAAACCATAGAGAAAGATCACCTCACAAATGAAAATGTGGAGGTGATGTGGGTAAAGGGATCCGGCGGCGATATTGGTACGCTTACACGCCAGGGCATTGCTGGCTTATACACCAAAAGACTGCGCGATCTTAAAAATGTATATGGTGGTTTAGCCGATGAAGACCGGATGGTAGGCCTCTTCAACCATTGCATTTACGATCTGGACAGCAAAGCGCCTTCTATTGATACACCCCTACACGGATTGCTGCCTTTCAAACACATCGACCATTTACATCCAGATGCCTTGATTGCCGTCGCTGCTGCAAAAGACAGTGAACAGGTAACCAAAGAAATATGGGGCGATACGATGGGGTGGGTGCCATGGCAACGCCCGGGCTTTGACCTCGGACTCCAATTGGAAAAATGCCTGGCCGACAATCCCGGTATTAGGGGAATCGTTCTCGGGAGCCACGGATTGTTTACCTGGGGCGACACTTCTTACGAATGTTATGTAAACAGCCTCGAAGTTATTGAAGCTGCAAGTGCGTACATCGAAAAGAAAATTAAAGAAAAAGGAAATGTCTTTGGAGGACAGAAAGTAATAAGTCTGGCCCCGGAAAAAAGACTGGACCAGGCCGCTGCGTTGATGCCACTCTTAAGAGGGCTTGCTTCCTCAGAAAACAGGATGGTTGGACATTTTACAGATAGTGAAGTCGTTTTACAATATATAAACAGCAACGACCTTCAACGGTTGGCGCCATTAGGGACTTCGTGTCCCGACCATTTCCTGCGGACCAAAATCCAACCATTGGTGCTTGAAATACTGGCAGATGCCAATTTAGAAGATACCGCCGACATACTTGCCCAATTGCAGCCCGCTTTTGAACAGTACCGAAAAGAATATGCGGCCTATTACGAAACCTGCAAACATCCGAACAGCCCGGCGATGCGCGACCCCAATCCGGTAATTATTATTTATCCTGGCGTTGGGATGTTCAGTTTTGCAAAGGACAAACAAACCACACGGGTGGCAAGTGAATTTTATGTCAATGCAATCAACGTCATGCGCGGTGCCGAAGCCATTACCGAATATACCTCACTTCCACGACAGGAAGCTTTTGACATAGAATATTGGTTATTGGAAGAAGCTAAATTACAGCGTATGCCTGCAGAGAAACCGTTATCACGTAAAGTAGCAATTGTAACTGGCGGTGCCGGCGGAATAGGGAAGGCCATTGCCGATAAATTAATTGCGGAAGGTGCAAACGTGGTTTTGGCCGACCTCAGTGATGAGGCAATGAATAGCGCCTTAAAAACCTATAAGCGCGACCAGGCTGAAGGTGTAATTTGCGACGTTACAAGTGAAGATGCAGTGGCAGCAGCGTATAAAAAGGCCTGTCTCGCATTTGGAGGTGTCGACATTATCGTGCATTCAGCCGGTCTTGCCATATCAAAACCATTGGAAGAGACCACTTTGAAGGATTGGGAAATCCTGCAAAATGTTCTCGTAAAAGGCCAGTTCTTAATGGCGCAACAAGGGGTAGCGATTATGAAAAAGCAGGGACTTGGCGGTGATATCGTAAATATAGCAAGTAAAAACGGACTTGTTGCAGGTCCGAACAACGTGGCCTACGGAACAGCTAAAGCCGCCCAACAGCATATGACACGCTTATTGGCAGCGGAGTTGGGAGCAGACAAGATACGCGTCAATACCGTTAATCCGGATGGTGTCATATTAGGCAGCAAAATTTGGGAAGGCAGCTGGGCGGAAGGCCGTGCGAAGGCGTATGGCATTACGGTAGACGAATTGCCTGCACACTATGCCAAACGAAACCTCCTCAATGAAATTATATTGCCTTCCGATATCGCAAATGGTGTCTTTGCCTGCATAGGTATACTTGATAAAAGCACTGGGAATACCATTAACGTCGACGGCGGTATGGCAAATGCGTTTGTTCGCTAATTTAATCTACAATCCATGAAAATAACCTCACAGCATATTGCCGATTTAAATAACCAACAGGACACAATTTATGTGTCGGAATTAGACTTGATTAAGCAAAGGTTCTCTAAAAACGGAATAGACGTTGATAACATCATAAACAAGGTTGCAGCATTCCAGGTGGCTATTCCCAGTTGGGCATTAGGCGCCGGCGGAACGCGTTTCGGGCGATTTTCGTACGGAGGCGAACCTGCAAGTTTAGAGCAGAAATTGGATGATATCGGGATCCTGCACGCACTAACAAAATCGGCTGGCGCGGTATCACTGCATATCCCATGGGATATTCCGCAAGACGTAAATGCGATAAAAGAAATTGCTGCAGGGCACGGAATCATTTTCGACGCCATGAATTCCAATACGTTCCAGGACCAGGCTGGGGCGACGGAAAGTTACAAAAACGGCTCGCTAAGCAGCACCGACAGCGCTTCACGTGAGTATGCCATAGCACACAACCTTGAAGTCATGAAAATAGGGAAACAGCTCGGGTCCAAAAGCCTTACCGTTTGGCTCGCGGACGGATCCAACTTTCCGGGACAGCGCAATTTCCAGACGGTGTTGCAACACACACAGCAAAGCCTGAAATCAATTTATACCGCCTTACCCGAAGATTGGAGGCTGTTTATCGAATACAAACCATACGAGCCAAATTTCTACAGCACGGTGATCCAGGATTGGGGAACTTCCTTAATGCTGGCTGAAGCCTGTGGCGAAAAGGCCTTTACACTTGTAGATTTGGGCCACCACCTGCCAAACACCAATATCGAACAAATCGTCGCCACTTTAATGTACAAAGGGAAATTGGGCGGCTTTCATTTCAATGACAGCAAATATGGCGATGATGACCTTACAGTCGGTTCCATCAAGCCATACGCGCTTTTCCTCATTTTTAATGAACTGGTATACGGAATGGAAAACAATCCGCAAAACCCGGACTTAGCCTGGATGATTGACGCCAGCCACAATACCAAAGACCCGCTCGAAGATTTGATACAATCCCTCGAGGCCATTCGTATTGCATATGCCCAGGCACTCCTTGTAAATCAGGACGAATTAAAGGCAGCACAACAAAACAATGATGTGGTGAAATGCCAGGAAATTTTGCAGGATGCTTACCGCACGGATGTCAGGCCAATACTTAAAGCAGCCCGACAAAAAGCCGGCGGGGCCATCGATCCGTTATCGGCCTACCGCACCCTTGCGGTTCGTTCGGGCTTAATCAAAGAAAGAGGAACCCATTCAAAAGCTACTGGTTTGTAGCCAAACACAAATTATGGTAAAAGTCAATGCCGTTTTTGATATCGGTAAAACCAATAAAAAGTTTTTTCTTTTTGACGAAAACTATGTTGAGGTATTCCAGAAATATGCGGTCCTTCCTGAAATAATAGACGAGGATGGTTATCCTGCGGAAGATATCGACGCACTTCAAAAGTGGATTAAATCTACGTTTGATACCGTCCTGGAGGATGAACGTTTCGATATCAAAACTCTCAATTTTTCCTCGTATGGCGCGAGCCTTGTCCATTTGGACCACAAAGGCAAAGCCATGACACCGCTGTACAATTATACAAAAGACATCCCGAAAAGTATAACGGATTCCTTTTACGAAACTTATGGCGATGCATTGGTTATTGCCGCGCAAACGGCTTCCCCACAATCAGGGATGCTGAATTCGGGCATGCAATTGTACTGGTTAAAAAAGACAAAGCCGGAAATATTCGGTAAAATAAAATACAGCATGCACCTGCCGCAATACCTGTCGTTTTTATTTACAGGCATTCCCGTAAGTGAATACACCAGCATAGGTTGCCATACCAATCTTTGGGACTTTGAAGCGGAAGATTACCACAAATGGGTACATGCTGAGGGTATTGACAGAATCCTGCCTCCAATTGTTCCAACTTCTGCCAGCATCAATACGTTTTATAAAAACAAAAAGATACAAATTGGCGTAGGCATTCACGACAGTTCGTCGGCCTTGCTTCCGTATATCCTCAGTAAGAAAAAGCCATTTTTATTGCTTTCGACCGGTACGTGGAGCATTGCTCTAAATCCGAACAATTCAGAAAGCCTTACCACAGACGATATTCAAAACAATTGCCTTAATTATTTACGGATTGACGGCAAACGCGTCAAAGCATCGCGGTTTTTTATGGGCAACGAATACCGCCTGCAAGTAGAAAAACTTTGTGATTATTACGGCAAAGCGTACGGTTTTCACAGGGACGTGAAATTCAACCAGGCGCTTTATTTAAGGCTGATAGAGACGCCTTCGGTATATTTTAAATTCGAAGGCATAGCATTGCAACGGATCAATTTGCAGAAAACCGAGCTGGAGCCGTTTAATACCTTTGAAGAAGCCTACCATCAGCTGATGATAGAATTGATGGAACTCCAAGTTGTGACGATCACAAATGCCATAGGAAACAACGCCGAAATTACCACGATCTACATCGATGGCGGCTTTACTGATAACGACGTTTTTATGAACCTTATGGCACATCATTTCAACCGGTTTAAAGTATTGTCTACAGAATCACCTCTCGGCTCTGCGCTGGGCGCGGCGATGGTTATATCTGATAAAAAAGTAACCTCTAAGTTTTTAAAGGAAAATTACCGGATGAAGAAGTTGGTTCCTCTTTATTTTGATGTATGACCGCCGATTTTCAATAAAACAAAATCCACAATAAAATGCAGTTGACCTATAACAGTAATTATCCTTCGGTCGATGATCTCATCAGACAGGCCAAACGAAAAATACCGCGCTTCGCCTTTGAATATCTCGATGGCGGATGCAATGAAGATGTAAATTTGTTTAAGAATACAGCAGACATACGGGATATCGAATTAAAACCCTATTACCTGTCCAAACACATCCGTTCCGAAATGAAGACGGAATTGTTCGGTCATACTTATGACGCGCCATTTGGTATTGCACCGGTCGGGCTTCAGGGGTTAATGTGGCCCAACGCACCGGAAATACTTGCAAAAGCAGCCTTCGAACACAATATCCCATTTATTTTAAGTACGGTGACTACCGCAAGTATTGAACGTATTGCCGAGATCACCCAGGGAAATGCCTGGTTCCAATTGTATCATCCTGCCGAAGCGGCTGTAAGAGACAGCATCATCCAGCGTGTCCAGGACTCGGAATATCCGGTTTTGGTAGTGCTCAGCGATGTTCCAACATTTGGCTTCCGGCCGAGGGATATCCGAAACGGACTTGCATTGCCACCACGAATGACCTTTAAAAATATCCTCCAGATCCTCGGTCGTCCCGAGTGGGCTTTAAAAACGCTCATCCATGGACAGCCCAGTTTTGAATCTTTAAAGCCATATATGCCAAAAGACCTGAATATGGCGCAACTGGGAAAGTTTATGAACCACACCTTTTCTGGCCGGGTCAACGAAGAGCGAATCGCTCCCATCAGGGACAAATGGAAAGGCAAACTGGTCTTAAAAGGCATCGCCAGTGAAGAAGATGCCGAATTGGCGGTAAAACTAGGATTTGACGGCGTAATCGTATCGAATCATGGAGGCCGGCAAATCGATGCCGGGCAATCGGCAATCAGTTCATTGCATCCAATCGTCGAAAACTATCAGGATAAAATAAAAGTGATGATGGACAGTGGCATCCGTTCCGGGGTAGATGTAGCAAGGACGATGGCATCCGGAGCCGATTTTTCGTTCCTGGGCCGGACATTTATGTATAGTGTTGCTGCTTTAGGCAATGATGGCGGAAATCACGCCATAGCCATGCTAAAGATCCAGTTGCAACAAGTGATGGAGCAGCTATGTTGCGAACGAGTAGAAGATTTTCCAAATCACCTGATTCGTTAATAGACTCGCTACAATAACCGCGAGGAGGTCAATTAAGAAATTATGGTATGAAAAAGGTAAAATATAAAAAACAACCCTCCATGCCGGAATTCTTAATTATCCTCTCCTTACTGATGATTGGGGCTATTTTATGGTGTGTATTACTATAGAAATGACCAGCAGCTGAGTCTTAGCCAGGTAAAGTGTCGGGATGCCGGTCAAAAACAACAACGGAAAAATTTCGGGTAGGGGGAATGGGTGGGCTGTACATTTAAGCACAGAACATTTAATGAAAGGATTTCATAAGATTTTCCAGTCTTTGGACTCACCAAAAAAAAAGCATCGATAACATTAAAATAATCAGCACAATCCACCAATGCATAACCGGCCATTATAATTCCTAACTTTGAAAAAACATCACCTATGAAAACTATTGGATTTCTCAAATGCACATGTGCTGCAATATTGGCCGGACTTTTACTCACAAGTTGCAGTGTTACCACTTCCTCTTCAGGATCAGGAAATGTCCCGCCGGGGCAGGCAAAAAAGGCAGCTGGAAGCAAAAGTGCAAAAGCGTATGCACCGGGCCAACAGAAAAAACACTAACAATCTGAAATAGTAACTTAACAGGCTGCAATAGCTTAACTGAAATCCATCCCGGAAATGTCGAGCGGATTTGCAAAATCAATATCCGTAAATGGCTGACTCCGGTTTCCGATGACCAGTTGTTCGGCAAGCGATTCCGGCAATTCGTTCAGGAAATATTGTTCCTGCATGACAGTATTGTAATCGGACGGTGCATCAGCGTCCCTCATTGCAGGTGCTCGATTCTCACCGTGGATCGAGCTGATATTCCTGGTGATGAACAATTCGTTTTTCGCCCGCGTCAGTGCCACATACAACATCCGGCGTTCTTCCTCAACCGCATCGGGTTTCCCAATGGTTCTCAGGGACGGAAAAGCTTTTGGTGAAACATTCAGTACAAAACATACATCAGCCTCTAGGCCTTTTGCAGAGTGTATGGTCGAAATCACAACCTGGTCTTTGACCTCAAGCGGATCTAATGCCGAATTTTTAAGTGTCGGGCTATTATTGATCGCACCCGAATTGTCCAGGGTAGATTCTGTAATGAACTCCCCTAAAGTGGCATAATTGTCTGCGAGGATCTCAAGCACCGGAAAATCGGGGCGCCTTTTGCTCTCCCAATCGTCTTTATACTTTTTAGAAAGCCTTTGCTGCATTTGTTCATAGGCGGTTTTCACGGCCTGTTGCACGTTGCCGCTGCTCTCCGCAATCGAAGCAATAAGCGCGGAAACTTTAATTTCCTTGTCGAACGGGATGCTTTCAAGGTAAGTAATACATTCGCCGGTACTGTCAAAATTCATCAGTTCATTGATGTATTTCGTGGCCCTGATTTCTCCAACGCCTTCCCAAATCGTCAGGAAACGCATCCACGCAATTTCGTCTTTGATGTTGTTTACAACCCGCAGCACAGAAAAAACGTCCTTGATGTGTGCCGATTCCATGAACTTGCGTCCGCCATAAGTGACGTACGGGATTTTTTTCTGGATGAAAATGGTTTCCAGAATGCGGGTATAAAATCCGGAACGCGACAGGATCATGTGGTCGCTGTAAAGCTTCCCTCTCTGCACATAATTTTCAATGATCTTATCGGCTACAAAATACGCTTCGTCCCATTCATTGTCCACATTGATCAGCTGCGGCAGCAATCCGGGGCCACGCGACGCATGCAGTTTTTTGTCGTAGGCGATTGGCGACTTTTCAAGCAGCCAGTTCGACACGTCCAGGATCTCCTGTGTCGAACGGTAATTTTCCTCGAGTTTGTATACCGATGACTGGGCCACACGTTCGCCAAAGGAATGCACGTTTTTAAAGTCGGCACCGCGAAAGGAATAAATCGACTGCGCATCATCACCCACACAAAAAAGGTGGCTGTCCTGTTGGAACGGATTGAGCAAATCCCACTGCAGCGGATTGGTGTCCTGCATCTCATCCACAAGGATGTGCTCATATTGGGCACTGATAATGTGCCTGGCCTGCGGGTCTTTCTGCAGCCGCAACGCCACAACGATCAGGATGTCATCATAATCAAGGTATTTGCGCTCCTTCTTTTTCATTTCATAACCGCGCAGCAGCGTTTCCACGCCCGGTTTGATTTGTTGGATCTTAAGGTCGGTTTCGCGGTCGGTATAATTGTAGAACAATTTGATGCGCAGGCTTTCCGTCAGGTTTTTCTTGGTGTTTCGTGCGAACGAGTACAAGTCGACGAGTGCCTGCGGTTTGATGCGGATGTCCTCAAACTGTACGTTGTTGGTTCCGCATACCATTTTCATGATGCTCACCTGGTCGTCTTCATCGATGATGGTAAACGCCGCGGTACCAAACAGGTTCGGGAATTTCGTCAGCAGCTGGTTGCACCAGGAGTGGAAGGTAGAGCCCCTGAGGGTTTGCGCCTGGCTCGAATCCAGCGCCGCCCGTACCCGTGTGACGATTTCACTCGCAGCCTTTTTGGTAAAGGTCAGGATCTGGATCTTGTTTGCGGGCACGCCTTGGTCAATGAGCCATGCGGCACGTGAAATAATCGTTTTGGTTTTTCCTGTTCCGGCGCCTGCAAGTACCAATATGTGCTGGCCGCCGAAAGTCACCGCCTTTTTCTGGCTGGCATTCAAATCTTCTAGGTTCATCATCTTTTTCGTTCGATTGTAAAGGTTGGATGTCAGTGACTTAAGATCCCTGATCCGTTGCCGGAGTAGCGGCTTTTCTGCACGGCAATTTATAAAATATTCTGTGATTATGCCCTACGTTTTTAGTTAAGATCGACGCAAAAACGAATGCGGAAACAGCAGGCAACTGCGTTTTGTCTGTAGCGCTGAATCCGTTGATAGTCCCAAATTCGCATCACAGCAAAGCAAAGCGAACGATCCTAATTCATTCTGCTTTTTCGGTATCGGTTCCTGTAAAACTCCTCCAGTACATTGCTGTTGCTGACGAGGTTGATGGACAAAAGTTCCCGCCAGTGCAGCGAACTGATGATCTCCCGCCGCAGCCCTTCTTTTTCGGCATCGGGTAAGGCCGTTCCTTTAAGGATTTTGATGTATAGATTATTTACGGCAGTAGTGATTGTCGCGAAATTCTCGCGGTCGGATTCAGACCATTTGTCCGGGAAATTTTCTGCCCGAAGCTGGAGTTTTCCGTCTTTAACCGAAAACTTGTCCATTAAAAGCATGGAAAATTTAAAGGATTGTTTCGCGATCCAGTCGGTCGTTTCTTTTTTTGCGGTTAAACGGTTGCCAAGGATTTGTACAATTTCCTGACCTGCTTCCGACCTCAGGCTTTCAGGATAATTTTCATTTCCGCGTGTCGCAATGACTTCGGGAATGCCTGTATAATAGATCAAAAAGGACAGTTCAATGAGCTGCTCGAGTTCGGTTTCTTCGACTTCAAGGATGTCACCCTTGAAAACGGTTATGGCTGATTCAAAATGCGCGTTTATTTCCGGAATGGTCATAGTCTGTAAGTTAGCCGGGCATCAATAGTGATGCGCCCGTCGCCCCAAGGTAGTAATTACGCAAGCCAAAATTTCTTAAAGGACTACAAAAGTGTTGTACAATTTCAATGAATCACAGATAGGACAGTAATCGATTTCTCAGATTTTCCATTGCAGTTCTTTTTTTAGTTGCTGTTCTGTTATTTTTCTGCAATAATGATGGTATGCATTTCTTGTGTCTTATCACTTTTGAGATAGCTTTTATGTATCAATTTCTGCTTTTCAAAATTGCTGAGTTTTAACCGATTTGTTACGTTTTCCAAATCATAGTAGTAAAAATAAGTTCTGTCTCCAGTGCTGCTTTCCAAATATCCTGATTTGTCTTTTTCGCCTTCGACAAAACTTAAATATAATATTCCCTTCTCGTTTAGTAAGTTTCCGCAATCGTTTATAAACTTTGCAACATCGGTTTCAGACAAATAGGGCACACAAAATCCACAAACAATGGCATCAAATTTTTGCTGTATATTTTCAATTTTTCTACTGTCGATGATTTCAAATGTAGCGTTTGGGTAATTTTTTTTTGCCAATGCAATCATATTTGGTGAAATGTCGGTTCCCAGGATTTCAAGATCTGGCCTTTTCGCCAACATATATTTTGTGATATTTCCTGGTCCGCAACCCACTTCTAAAATTGAGGCATTTTTCTTCAGGAGCATGCAAAAATCGTCATAAGTGTCGTTATACAAATCCAGATCCATGAACTGATCTTCGTATAATTTTGCAACTTTATTCCAGGTTTCAAAGGTCTCTAAATATTTATCCATTTCGTTTTTTTTGAATGGCAGTTTACATTTGGCCGCGATGCCAGTCGCGGATCTTAGTCAAGATCAATAATTATAGCTACGTTTTCTTTTATTTTTTCAATTAAATCAGCGGGCGATATTCCAACCTTTTTAATCAGTCTTTTGAAATCAGGTTGCTTTTGCAACACTAATTGTCAAAAACCTGCCACTTAAGTTATGTTACATCATATGCAAATCATATATGCGAAATTTATTTAGCATGACGCACAAAGTGTCGCCGCTTTGTGCAGTCGCAGATCAAATCGAGCTGAGGTTTCTTTGCAAGATGATATTTATTTGTGAAATAAAATTTTACCCTTATCGAAAATCAGGCAATTTCGTGAAGCGGTTGTCAGGTGACGTTTCTATCTACAAAAAGGTCAAACCAATTCGTCTATTTAAGCCAATCTCAAAAATTCTGATCAAAGTTGAAAGTTGAATATTACCTTTCGCATTTTCGATTTTTGAAATGTAACTTTTTTTTGTTCCCGCTTTTTCGGCTAATTGTTCTTGTGTTAAGTTAGCATCCTTACGTGCTTCTTTGAGCATCTCACCAATGATAAACATCTGTGAATTTTCCTCGTATTGATTTCTAGCTTCTGTTCCGATTTTTCCGTGCTCTAAATCGATTAGCTCGTCAAAATTTTTGATGTTATCGTACTTGTTCATAATTATCCTTTTTGGAGAAAATATTCTCTTTTTAATTCTATTGCTTTATCCAATTCATTCTTTGGTGTCTTTTGAGTCTTCTTTTGAAACCCATTAAAAAGAATTACCAATTTACCTTCGTCAAAGCAGCAGAATATTCTATAAATATTTGATTGATATTCTACCCTTATTTCATACAAACCATCAGTTCCGGATAAATGCTTTAAAAACTTTTCAGGAACACGATCAATTTGTTTTATTAATTCAAGAACCTGTTGAATTTTTCCTTTCACTTTATCATTTTGATCCTGATAAAATTTGATGAAGTGATTTTCGTGAAATACAATTGTTCTTGCCATTGGACAAAGTTATCTTAAAAGAGAACAAATACAAAGTTTTAAGTGGATTTTTTGCGGTCACCTTTTCAGAAATGTCACCTAACCTAAATACAACCAAAGATACCTAAATGTTTAAATAAACAGCCAAGTTACACATGCTTTACCCATCTACAATAAATACAACTGTATCTCAAAGGATTCATAAAGCACATCTTACCTGGCTGCAATTCGCCTCAGGCTTTATAGTTGTCAATCAATAACAATACTATCAATTCCGTTTTGTAACGCAGTATCTTGCAGTACAGGAACATGAACACCTTCCGCCCGGAATACCGTCACGTCGGCCATACCCAGGAAGCCTAAAATATTCTGCAGGTAAGGGGCGACAAAGTCATTGGCTTTACCTTGCGCATCAGTATATACGCCACCTGAACTCATGGCCACATACACTTTTTTGCCCGATACCAAACCCGTAGGAACGCCATCCGCGCCATACCCAAAGGTAATGCCTCTCCTGATAATATGGTCTATCCATGCTTTTAACGAAGTGTGGACGGTGCGGTTGATCAGCGGTGCGCCAATAACCAGGATGTCCGATTCGAGCAATTGCTTCACCAATTGGTCAGACAAACCAAGCAAAGCCCGCGTTTCATCTGTCTGGTGTTCCGCTGGCGTAAACATGGCTTGTAAGGTGTCTGGCGTGAGGTGTGGAATGTTCGTTTCCACCAGGTCCAGTTGCTCAGTCGTACTGTTGGGGTATTTTTCAATGATCTTCGCGATAATGGCATTTCCCAGTTTTTTACTGTACGATTGATCACCCATGATGCTTGAGTTTATCTGTAATATTCTTTTTGGGCTCATTTTATTTTTTTTAAAATTATACCACAAAACTAGGCATTGTGACTATCGAATAGTGAGTAGTTTCCTAAAGGAAAGCGGTTACGTTTTGGAAAGTGGTTACCTTTGCAACATGACAGAAATAAACGAAACAGCACCAATTTCCAAAGCGGAATGCTCAGGCAGTTTGAGGAATGTGATCGATGCATTGTATGTATTAAACGGGAAATGGAAATTGCCCATCGTACTCAGCCTGGTACATGCGCCTAAGCGTTTTAATGAAATCATGAAAGATGTAGAAGGCATCTCGCCCAAAATTTTAGCCCAGGAACTCAAACATCTGGAGCAAAACGAATTGGTTGTCAGGAAGGTTTTTGCCACCACACCGGTAAGCATTATTTATGAAGCATCGCCATACAGCAATACATTACAGGATGTTTTAAAGACGTTGAGCGAATGGGGTGCAGGCCATAGAAGGAAGATTATCGGGCACTGAGATGACACTCTTTTTGGACTGGATAATGGTTGTATTTCGTCCGCACACAAAGCCACTTGAACTGTTGCTTTATAGTTGTAGTGATAATTTTTGTTAGTCAACAATGGTATTTTGATTTACCATATCTAATATTTCACGCTCGCAGCCGGAGCACAATGTATTGGTTAATTCCTGATCATTCTCCATAATAATACTTTTTTTATTGCCATTTCAGGACAACACACTTCTATAAAATAAAAACACTGCCCACATCATTTGATGAAAGCAGTGTCTTTTTTTGTGGCATTTTTTAAATCAAAAAGAACTGCCGGTGGGTATTATTAAAAGCACCGGCAGTATTTTGTTTTTAATATTTAACTACTCTTTTTGTAGTTTTTGCACGATCAGAGGTAATATTGAAAATATACACTCCTGATTTCAAATGGGCAATATCGATTTTTTCAGATTCAGACGTAAGCCTTTTTTGCATGATTACCCTTCCATTTAAATCATATACAGCAACTGAGCAATTGCTGTGGGCTGAAAACTCAGGAATTTTGATTACTACCTGAGAGGAAGCCGGGTTAGGGTAAATGGTTACATCGATACTGCTGAAATCTTCCGTTTTCAAAGATGGAGTAACGGTCAATTCGGCAGAATCAGAATTCACTGAACAAGTCGAAGAATTCGACACGCTCACTCTGTACAAATAACCATCAAAAGTTTCAGGCACATTTGTCAAAGCCAATGTTGTGGTAGCAGCCCCGGAATATACAGGGTTAGTGCCTCCATCAGCCACATCTGTCCAAGAAGTTCCATCAATGCTAACCTGCCATTGGTAACTCGTAGCATTTGAAGCTGTGATGCTAAAAGTAGCATTGGCTCCTTCTGTAACAGAAATAGCCACTGGCTGTAAACTGAGGTTTATCGGCGCTGCTTCTGTAATCGTGATGGTCCTAACAATTGCGCATGCATTCGCATCTGTAATAGTAACATTATATGTCCCGGCAACAAGTCCCGTTGCAGTCGCAGCATTTCCACCAGATGGTGACCAGAAATAGGTATATGCACCTGTTCCTCCGGCTGCGGTTACGCTTGCAGTACCAGTAGCAGCACCATTACACAAAATATCAATTTGTGAAGTAGTAGCAGTAATGGCATCTGGTTGTGTAATGGTAAACGAACGTGTAGCCATACAGCTGTTTGCGTCCGTGATCGTTACGGTATAAGTACCGGCAGCAAGGCCGGTTGCCGTAGCAGCTGTTCCACCAGTTGGTGCCCATGAATACGTATAGTCTCCGGTTCCGCCAATTGCGGTTACCGATGCCGAACCATTGGTTCCACCGTTGCATGAAACATTAGTCTGTGCTTCAGTAGTGGTAACGGCATCTGGCTGGGTAATGGTAAACGAACGTGTAACCACACAGCTGTTTGCGTCTGTGATCGTTACGGTGTAAGTACCGGCAGCAAGGCCGGTTGCCGTAGCAGCTGTTCCACCAGTTGGCGCCCATGAATACGTATAATCTCCGGTTCCGCCAATTGCGGTTACCGATGCCGATCCGTTAGCTCCGCCGTTGCATGAAACATTAGTCTGTGTTTCAGAAGCGGTAATGGCAGCTGGCTGGGTGATGGTAAACGAACGTGTAGCCACACAGCCATTTGCGTCTGTGATTGTTACCGTGTAAGTACCGGCAGATAGGCCAGTTGCCGTAGCGGCTGTTCCGCCAGTTGGCGCCCATGAATACGTGTAGTCTCCAGTTCCGCCAATTGCGGTTACCGATGCCGAACCGTTAGTTCCACCGTTACATGAAACATTAGTTTGTGCTTCAGTGGTGGTAATGGCATCCGGTTGTGTAATGGTAAAAGATTGTGTAGCCACACAGCCATTTGCGTCTGTGATCGTTACCGTGTAAGTGCCAGCCGTTAAGCCGGTTGCCATAGCAGCTGTTCCTCCCGAAGGCGACCATGAATACGTATATGCGCCTGTTCCGCCGATGGCAGCAACTGTCGCTTCTCCGCCAGAGCCTCCAAAACAGGCAATATTTGTTTGCGATACAGGATTTACAACGAGCGCCGAAGGCTGTGTTACCGTTGTATTGACAGTTCCCGTGCATCCATTCACGTCTGTGATTGTCACGGAATAGCTGCCTGCGGCAAGCCCTGTTCTGTCTTCAGTGGTAATGCCACCGCCCCAATTGAAAGTGTAAGGTGCGGTTCCTCCGGATGGCGTCAGGTTGATGGTCCCGTTCGAGCCTCCGTTGCATGAAATATTTGTAATTACCGTTGTTCCTGATACCGCAGTTGCAGGCTGGCTGATTGTAAATGATTGTGTTGCTGTACAAGAGTTGGCATCGGTTACCGTTACGGTATAAGTGCCAGCCGTTAAGCCAGTTGCCGTAGCAGCTGTTCCTCCCGAAGGCGACCATGAGTAAGTATATGCTCCGGCACCGCCGCTGGCAGTAACTGTAGCTTCTCCGCCAGAGCCTCCAAAGCAGGCAATATTTGTTTGCGATACAGGATTGACAACGAGCGCCGAAGGCTGTGTTACCGTAGCATTTACAGTTCCCGTGCATCCATTTACGTCTGTGATTGTAACGGAATAGCTGCCTGCGGCAAGCCCTGTTCTGTCTTCAGTAGTAATACTACCGCCCCAATTGAAAGTGTAGGGTGCAGTTCCTCCCGATGGCGTCAGGTTGATCGACCCGTTTGAGCCTCCGTTGCAGGCAATATTTGTAACTACCGTTGTTCCTGATACCTCAGTTGCAGGCTGGCTGATTGTAAATGATTGTGTTGCTGTACAAGAGTTGGCATCGGTTACCGTTACGGTATAAGTACCGGCAGCAAGGCCTGTTGCCGTAGCAGCTGTTCCGCCACTTGGCGACCATGAATACGTATATGCGCCGGCTCCGCCGATGGCAGTAACTGTAGCTTCTCCGCCAGAGCCCCCAAAGCAGGCAATATTTGTTTGCGATACAGGATTGACAACAAGCGCCGAAGGCTGTGTTACCGTAGCATTTACAGTTCCCGTGCATCCGTTCGCGTCTGTGATTGTCACGGAGTAGCTGCCTGCGGCAAGCCCTGTTCTGTCTTCAGTGGTAATGCCGCCGCCCCAATTGAAAGTGTAAGGTGCGGTTCCTCCCGATGGCGTCAGGTTGATCGACCCGTTTGAGCCTCCATTGCAGGCAATGTTTGTAATTACAGTTGTTCCTGATACCGAAGTTGCAGGCTGTGTTACCGTAGCATTTACAGTTCCTGTGCATCCGTTCACGTCTGTGATTGTCACGGAATAGCCGCCTGCGGCAAGCCCTGTTCTGTCTTCAGTGGTAATGCCACCTCCCCAATTGAAAGTGTAAGGTGCGGTTCCTCCGGATGGCGTCAGGTTGATGGTCCCGTTCGAGCCTCCGTTGCATGAAATATTTGTAATTACCGTTGTGCCTGATACTGCCGTTGCAGGCTGTGATACCGTAGCATTTACAGTTCCTGTGCATCCGTTCACGTCTGTGATTGTCACGGAATAGCTGCCTGCGGCAAGCCCTGTTCTGTCTTCAGTGGTAATGCCACCACCCCAGTTAAAAGTGTAAGGTGCGGTTCCTCCCGATGGCGTCAGGTTGATGGTTCCGTTCGAGCCTCCGTTGCAGGCAATATTTGTAATGACCGTTGTTCCTGATATTGCCGTTGCAGGCTGTGTAATGGCAAATGATTGTGCTTTTGTACACCCGTTGGTATCAGTTACGCTACAGGTCCAGGTTCCGGCTGTTAGGCCAGTAACCGAAGTTGTTCCGTCACCTGTTGGAGTTCCTGGAGTCCAGTCATAAGTGTATCCACCAGCACCACCAGTTGGAGTATTCACGGCGGCAGCGCCATTAGAACCCCCATTACAAGCAATATTGGTTTGTGAGGCAGGCGTTACTGAAATGGCTGTTGGCTGCGTCACTGTAAAGCTTTGAGAAGCCGTACATGAGTTAGCATCCGTAACCGTACAAGTCCAGGTTCCAGCGGTAAGCCCAGTTACCGAAGCTGTTCCGTCACCTGTTGGTGTTCCCGGAGTCCAGTCATAAGTATATCCGCCGGCACCACCAGTTGGAGTATTCACGGCAGCAGCTCCATTAGAACCCCCATTACAAGCAATATTGGTTTGCGAAGCAGGCGTTACTGAAATGGCTGTTGGTTGTGTGATTGTAAAGTTTTTGGAAATTTGTGTAGATTCATTATCTGTTATCGTGCAAGTGTAAGATCCAGAGGTTAATCCGCTTGCCGTTATAGCAGTTCCCCCGGCCGGACTCCATACGTAGCTGTAAGGAGATACCCCTCCCGAAGGAACTACAGTAGCTGTTCCATTCGAACCGCCAAAGCAAGACACATTTGTTTGATTGGAACTTGCAGATAAAGCAGCATTGGTAGTAAAAGTCAAATCTGATCCATAACTGGTGCCCGCTGAATTGATGGCGTACGCTCTAAAGTGAACCAGCGTTCCTGCTGGTAAGGAAGGAATAACTGCATTAAAACTTCCAGTTCCGGTTCCGTTACTGATTGTAGTATCAGCTGTAGTTGGATTAGCAGTTGTTGCCCAAACAATACCTCTTTCTGTTACAGTTGCTCCTCCATCGGCAGTAACCTCTCCTCCCAGTGTCGCTTTTACTGCACCCACGCCTGTTGCTGCTGCGGTAGTAACACTTGGTGCCGCTATAGTGGTGCCTAAATCAAAGCTTGTTAAATTGGTGGCACCAAAGCCCTGGTTAAAATTGTACGGTGAACCAGAAACATTTGTGTTGGTCCAGTTTGTTGTATTGGTGATATTTGCCAACCATTGTGTTTTAGTTCCAGTTGATAAACTAGGAACATACATTTCGTTTGGAAACCTTGTTTGAGTTGTGCTGTTGGAAATAAATCCTACTGCGTAACCAGCGCCAAGAGTAGAAGGTATTTCACTATAAATGATACTGGTAGTTCCGGTATTAACACCACTTGTGGCTCCTGTAGGATTAGTGAACCATCCGCCAGAGGTGTTGGTGGTACCGGTAGTTCTGACGTTATTAAAAGCAAATATAAATGATGGGTTAGTAGTATCACCTTGATAAATAAGCAATTGATCCCCGGTAGTATTATTCCAGGGTAACGAGGTAACAATGGAATTGGTCCATCCCAAGGCTATTGAAAAATCTCCTGAAGGAAAAGCGGTACCATCGCCTTTAACGGCTGAAACAGTTTTTGAAACAGCCGACGCCATGTTAACCTTAAATAGGATCACCGTGCCCGCAGGTACAGCAACAGATGGCGTCCATTGAATGGTACCTTCTAAGGTGGTATTGCCGGTAAAACTACCTAAAGATGAACCAAAAGGGTTAATCCACCCACGGTCGGTAATGTAAATTACCTCATTTGCAGCAATAGTACTAAGCGCGACCAACGCAAAACTGCGTGTGGTTGAACCTGCGGCATCTACGTCACTATTCATCCCGATAACTGCAAGATCGCCTTTAGATAAAGCTGCGCTAACATTTGCGGAGAAAAGACAAAGCAACCCTAATAATATAAAAGTAATTTTTTGTTTCATAATGTTTATATGTGTGAATGATTAAGCAATGATTCTATATTTAAAATACAGACAAATACAACTTTGTTGCATACATGCTTCATACCTGTAACTTTGAAATAGAAGCACTTCAAAGACGGCACAGCAATTTACTGTGACGGTCTGTCAAAAAAAATAAATCGTAAGAATCAGTTGAAATTTTCTACCTGCTGTTTAATGGGATCGGCTTGGTAAATTGAAGCCGCTAAAAAACAGGGAAGGTCCGGGTGTCGTGCTTGCTTGATTTCTGAAATAAAGCAAGACAAATGGCTAAATTAAGTATTCCATAAATAGTTGATAGCGTTAAGTTTATAAAAACGAAATGGGGATTTCGGGCGCAAACATACAAAAAAAATGATAGGAGGTGTGAAAATTTAGTTAATTTTCGAACAAACGCCTTTTTTTTGGATATGCATTGTAGTTTCAGGTGGTTTTTCTTACATCACCAATCTTTCAGAAATTGAAATGGCAAGATTAAAAATAGTCTGCGTAAGCTCAAAACGGTTTCGTTGATGCTATCATTTGATGCTATAAAATATGTGTATTGTATTATGATATCAAAAGTATCAGCATACAATTAAAATGTACACACAATCTCTTCAACCACCGACCAATTAAAATAATTATCAATTATCCATGATCACCCGAAGCGCAGCCGAACGCAGCTAAGCTTATAACTATCAGTCAACCAAATCATTTCAATTTAAGATTTCATCTACAGTCTGTTTTCCGTAAAACCGGATAATTTCATCTTTTTCCATTGCATTGCCACGCTCAAAAATTCTTTTTATCACAGCACGTTTTTGCTTTTGCCAGTTTATCTTTTCAATCTTGGTGTCCCAAAACAAAACCGGCCGCAGCTTATCTAAGTCAGGATGGTCTTTAAATAGTTTTTTCTTTTCTTCTGCTATTTCATAAAAAACCTGTAGTGTCATAAAAAAACCTTCTTCAATCCCGAGCGCCGATTCGATTTTTAATGACAGCGCCGTATTCATGCCGCGCTTTCCTTTTGTAATGGCAGTAATAGTTTGTGGATATTCTTTAATATCCAAAGCAAAGTTCCCTTTTTTCAATTGGCGCTTTTCAAGCTCACGCTCCAATACAAAGCCTGGATGTATACCTTTTAATAAAGAGATTGCAGTTTTCATATTACAAAAATAAACAAATTTGTTTACAAAACAATGTTTAGTCTTATGCGTAAAATATTCTGATTGAACATATGTGCGCTACAAAAACAGAATTTTTGGAAATAAATTATTCATTATCACCCAACGTAGAGTAGAAAGGAGCTAATATTAACGATCCACTATAATGAACCACCACGACAATATCGAGCCTTTTGCCCTTTTGCCTTCTCCCTTTACTCTTCCTCAAAATAATTATCAACTATCCATTTTCAATTATCAATTAATGTTTATGCCTGTCAAACATTAGCGGTAAGTACCACACCATCAGCATCTGCAATGGGTTATTACGGAACTCGTGCATAAGTCTCCACAATATGACGCGTTACAGGCTTTAAAGATTCGCCGGTAATCGGATGCACGCCCGGCGCGTTAAAAAATTCCACCACATTATTGTCCTTGCTATACCAGACCGCAGGCTGGCCGTTGATGAAAAATCTGGTTTTTGCTGTGATGTTAAGTTTTCTAAAACGCAATAATTCGTTATTCGCCTGAAGCGGGCGCGGTTGATACAACGAATCGACTGCTGATCCTTTACAGACAGTATGTTCATAATGGTCAATTTTCCATTCCAGGCATTTTTTTTCTGGATAAAATTCCTGTTTGACTGTATAACCCAAGATCGAAAAAAGAATAATCCCCGTGACTATAGTTGGAAGCGATCGATAAGTTTTATTCTGTTTTGGTTTAGGCAGGCTCTCCTCATTTTTAGTTACGGCATCAGACATTCCCTGCGCACGTCCGTCATCGCTTATCAAAATGATAACGGGCGGCTTTTCAGGCTTTTTTTCCTCTTTGGATGTTTCATCCATATTTGCCGCTGGTGGTGTTTCGTCGGGATTTTTATAAGATGGTTTTTCTGGATTAAACGCTTCTTTTGGGTCAGTTTTTATGGAAAGCTTTGAAAACTTTCCATAAGGGCGAAGATCAAAATCGACAATAATTGCAATAATCTCTAACGTACTTCGACTAGTGGAACCTGTTTTTCCCTTTAAGAAATTACCCGCTGGACGGAATTTGTCAATATCGAAGGATTCAATTTTAACCAACAGATTTTCGCCATCATTAACCTTAAAAAAACGCTTAAAGAAGATGGTATCGTCGATACCAGTTTTTTCCTCCGCTTTGATCATACAAAGAGTTTTCAGGTTTGCTGGCGATGGATGCGATAACAGCCCTGAAACATCTTCATTTTTAACTTCTTCATACTTCGCTTTTAGCGCTGTTTTATAATCATCTAAAGTTTTTGACATAAGCATAAAAAGGTTTTTTAAGGAATAAATCGGAATTGTTCGGAATTACCGGAATCCCCGGAATTCCCTTGCAAACACTGCACTTAAGCACCGTTACTTTGCCTCAGAATCAGTTACCGCCCTGGCTTGCAATCAGGGCAAATGTACAAAACTGGTTTTGATAAAGTGTTGCTGTACAGAAGCAAAAGATAGTCCGGGAAGTACCATCCCAAACTTCTGCCACAGCACGCTTACTTCCCAAAAAAAACAAAGGGACACCCTTTTAAAAATCGTATTGCGGAACCAAAATTTCCCGGGCAGATCTTCTGTCCCGACAGCAATACCAGTGCTTAATCTTAAAAATTTTAAAAATGAAAAAATTATTTATATTATCTGTTTTATTAGTGTTTTCAGGGGTTTTATTTTCTTGTACCGGCGATGAACTGCCTGCAGGATCAAGTGTCAGTGCAGGCGATCATACCGATCCTCCGGTAGGCGGACAGGGTGGAACGATCCCAACGCCGCCGGTGACGCCAAAACCATAAAGGTCTGGCATGCAGCCAAACTGATTTATTTTACTAATTTCGGGGAATGATAACCAAAAAGTTATGTTCCCCGTTTTTATTTGCAATGCTTTGCTTTGCAGTAGTTGTCGTTGGCTGCGGTAAAAACAAATCGGACAATTTTCATCAAAAACAAATGGCATCCATTGACCGCCAGCTCAAAGCGGTGTCTCAACAAAAAACTCCGGCAAAAACAAGGCGTGACAGCGCAACGGCGGCCTACGAAAATGCCCTGCGGCTCGACAGCGCGATTGTGGTGTGGAAGGCTTTTACCGCAAAATATGCATTGCTGCAGGCGGAGTTCCCGGACGAGGCAGCGGCATTTCTCCAAATTTATACCAACAGGGCTAAGCAGCACAACGATTCTCTGAACCTTTCCAATGCCTGGTTTGAAAAAGGGAAATTGTTCCGTGCCGACGACCGTCCGGACAGTGCCTACTATTACTACAATGCATCGCGTTTGATTTCGGAAGCCCGGAAAGATAGTACGGCAACGGCCGAAAAACTGATGAACATCGCCGACCTGCATTACACTTACAACGATTTTGCCGAGTTTGAAACCGTCACTACCGAAGCGCTTAAATTCATGCCCGGTACCCCAAAAACGGCCACGGATTCGATTTTCAGGATGATCGCCTACAACAACTACGGCCTGGCTTATATGAACCTGTTCGAATACAACAATGCATTGTCTTATTACAAAAAAGCATTGCGTCTCAATACCAATAAATTATATGCCAACACCATTCTGAACAATATGGCTTTTGTTTACATGCAGGACGGCGATTACAAAAAATCCATTGGGATATTAGCGGAGCTTCCGGAGCTTGAAATCGTAAAAACTGATCCGTTGTTGCAGGCACGCATCTTGGATAATCTCGGCTACAGCCAATGGAAATCCCAACTGCAAGATGGGATCTTGAATCTGCACCTGGCTTTGAATATCCGTGAACAGCAAAATGATGATTTTGGGAGTATTGCTTCGGGTGTGCACCTTGCCAATTATTATCAAATGCCCAATCCTCAAAAAGCATTTAATTATGCAAATGCCGCTTATCAAAAAGCCACCGTTTTAAACAGTACAAATGACAGGCTTACAGCATTGAAGTTGCTCGCGCATCTGCCATCGCCCAACAGCAGGAAATTTTCAGACCGTTATATGGCGATAAAAGACAGCATCGATGAGGTGCGCCAAAAGGCCAAAAACCAGTTTGCCAAGATCAAATACGATTCTAAAACAGCCAACGAGGAAAACAGCAGGTTGCGAACCCAAACCCAATTGCGCACGTTGCAGTTTGAAAGAAGTTTGTGGATGAATATTACACTGGGCGTTGCAGTGGTTGTAATCCTCACGATTTCACGGCTACTGTTTCTTTTGTACAGGAAAAGGCACAAGAAGGAAAAAATAATGGAAACATACCATACGGAACAACGCATATCCAAAAAAGTCCATGACGAACTTGCCAATGATGTGTTCAACACCATCGCCTTCACCCAAACACAGGACTTGTCCAACCATTCCAAAAAGGAAACGCTACTGGCCAACCTGGATAGCATTTATGACCGCGCCCGGGACATTTCCCGTGCAAACAGTCCGGTAGATACGGGTGCGAATTTCCCGTTACAGCTGCGCCAGCTGTTTGCCGAATACCAGAGTCCCGAAATTAAAATCATGATCCGCGGACTCGATGCCATGCCTTGGGAAACGATGGAAGCCGACAAAAAACTAACCGTTTACCGGGTACTGCAGGAATTATTGGTCAACATGAAAAAACACAGCCAGGCCAAAAATGTAGTGATCCAGTTTTCAATGGAAGAGAAAAAAGCAAAGATCACCTATAGCGATAATGGGGTAGGAATGCAGGCATCGGAAATATTATTCAAGAATGGACTGCAGAATACGGAAAACCGTATTCATGCTATCGGCGGACATATTATTTTTGAATCCGAACCCGGGAAAGGTTTACAAGCAACCATCACATACCCGCCAGAAAATAATAGTTATGTTTAAAAAAATTTTAGTCGCCGAAGATTCAGACAGCTTTAACATTGCCGTAATGGAGGCTTTAAACCAATTGTCGCTCTCTGCAACTCACGCGGGTTATTGCGACGATGCCTTGTTAAAAATCAGGAAGGCCATCCAGGACGAAGTGCCTTACGACCTTTTAATTACCGATTTGTCCTTTATGCCAGACCATCGCGAAGCCAAACTGGCTTCGGGAGAAGACCTGATCGCAAAAATCCGAACCATACAGCCCGAGCTTGAAGTTATCGTATTCTCCGTAGAAGACCGATCCTTGCAGATCCAGGCACTTTTTAAGAAACTTGGGATTGGAGCCTATGTTTTTAAAGGAAGGGAAAGCATTCCCCAACTGGTGCAGGCAATCAAGGCGGTATCTGGCGGCAAGTCCTATATTTCTCCTGAAGTCAGCGCAAAACTCCATGACAAATCACTCGAAGAAATAGACGAGTACGATGTCGCACTGCTCAAACAGCTGGCAAGAGGAAACAAGACAAATGATATAGCGGCACATTTCAAAACAATAAATCTGGAACCCAATAGTATCAGCGCCATTGAAAAACGCATCAGTAAGCTCAAGATTTCTTTTGGTGCGCAAAACGGAGTACACTTGGTAAGCCTTGCCAAGGACCTGAAAGTCATCTGACAAATAAAAGTCGGTTTATGGAAAACCGTATGGATGGTATTCAGCCAGTCGTTAAGTTTGGTTGAATTTTAAAAACAAACCATTATGAAAAGCTATTATGTCAACAAAAACAAGCAGGCCAACGGCGATCATGAAGTACACCTGAACGATTGCAGGTATTTTCCAGATGCAGAAAACCGGAAATACCTCGGTCAGTTCGACAATTGCGCCGATGCGGTAAAGGAATCAAAGAAAACGTATTCACAATCCAACGGTTGTAAGACCTGCTGCCCGTCCTGCCATACCAGCTAACCGATATTCGAAAAAACAACTTGAAAACACCTTAAAGGTGTTTTTTTTATTTAAGTGTAACCGCCATAATAAAACAACATGCGTCAAATATCGCTAATCATCACTGTATTTTTTGGTATCGCTTTTTCGACGCCTCCTGAAACATTCAAAGTCATCGCAATTGCCGACGGCGATACCTTTACGGTCCTGCAAAACAACAAACCCATCCGCATCCGCGTCGACGGGATTGACGCGCCTGAGAAAGGCATGCCATTTGCCAAAGCATCCAAAAAGTACCTTTCCGCCCTGTGTTTCGGGAAAATGGTAACGATTAAAATGACAACCATCGACCGGTACGGGCGCACCGTTGCACGGGAAAGCCTGCCAAACGGAAAAGACATTTCTACAGAAATGGTGCGCGCCGGTTACGCCTGGCATTATAAAAAATATTCCAAAGATGTATTGCTGTCAAATATGGAATTGCTGGCGCGCAAAAATAGGGCAGGGCTGTGGAAAGACAAACAACCAATAGCGCCCTGGGAAATCCGCAAACTACACCGCAAAGGAATTTCTACCAAACAGTTTTTGGAAGCAGCACGTCAATAGAATTTCCCGGGTAAATGACATGCTTTACGGTTTTCCGTAAAACAATCATCGCAATAGGTTTTAAGTTTGAAGCCTAAACCCATACGATGAACCGCAAAACTTTACCCTTCGCCTTATTACTCGCTGCTACCTTAGCCTCCTGCAGCAGTACCCATTATTACCAGGTGTGCAAACCGCATCCGAAACGGTCAAAACCAAAAATGACCGCGCCCTAACTTATGAAAATGGCTACTGTAGAGCAGAAAATCACGAATGATTTGTAAGTAACGGCCATTACGAATTATCCCCAAAAAGCGGTGGTGGAATCGGTACGCAAAGAATCTTGCGGAGAAAAAGACCCGCTTGCAACAAAGTCAATGTTGGGTGTCGCAGCAGATAAATTCTGGCTGCGGTATAAGAAAACAGAAAAAGACAACCGAAAATAGTAATATTATGATAGACAATCTTAAAAAGTACCTCAATGAGGAACAAGACCCAAAAGCAGTACAAAAACTGCTTGAAAAAGTGAACCAACTGCTAACCTCAGAAGAAACGGTAGAATATATAGCGGTTCAAAAAAAGCCCGCGATTAATTTCTCGCCCGATTGTATCGCACTGACAAACAAACGAATCATTTTTTGCAGACCGAAGAATTTCGGGCTGTCTATGGATTTTCAGGATTATTTGTGGAAAGACATTGCCGACTGTCATATGAGGGAAGGCATTTTAGGGGCAGATTTTACGGTGAAAACCATCAAAGGCCAAATCAATATGCTGGACTATCTTCCAAAAGCGCAGGCAAGAAGGCTTTACCAATTTGCCCAGGGAAAAGAAGAGGAAATGGCAGAATACCGTAGGGAGAGGGAACTGGAAAACAAACGTGCAGCGGCAGGTGGCGGAATTACTGTAAACACCGCTACGCCTGTGCAGCAAGTTGCCGAACCAAAAGAAGACCCTGTTGCTATACTCGGAAAATTGAAACAACTGCTTGATAGCAATATCATCAGCCAGCAGGAATACGACACTAAAAAAACAGAAATAATCTCAAAAATGTAATTATGAAAAGTAAAGGAATTGCTACCGTCTTGGCCTTCTTTTTAGGAGGTTTAGGAATCCACAGATTTTACCTTGGCCAGTCGGGAAAGGGATTGATGTACATCCTTTTTTGTTGGACACTCATTCCAGCTGTTATCGCACTCTTCGATTTTTTCGGATTTCTGCTGATGTCGGAAAACCGGTTCAACATGAAATACAACAACGGCTTGATTTAGATTGCAATGGATTCTGAGGAGGTGATTTTATCCTTTTCTGGGAAAATGGCATTAATCAATGTGATGTCAAATCAGTTGTTCAACCGACAACCATGCGCTTCGTCGAAAATTCACAATAAAACAATTAAAGTGTTAATTTATTTGTTAAAATTACGCCAAGTAAATACCACACTTAAAAATTACCCGCCAAAATACGCCGCCCGGTTATAAGTTATCCGCCAGAACCTAAAACAAACAAATAATGAAAAAAACAATTTGGTGCCGCCAGGCGCTCATCTTGCTTTGGCTTTGTGGTATGGCCGGCTGTCAGGAAAAAACCGAAAATCTTCCGGTTGTTACTCCTGTATTATCCACTTCAAATATGTTGATGCCTGTAAGGAACAGCAACGCTACTGAAAATACGGTCGCGGATGATGCTGTGGTTTATGTGTGTAAAAGCTCAGGAGCGAAACGGTACCATTTTAACAGCAACTGCCGTGGGTTAAAACGATGCAAACACGCGGTAGAGGAAATGCAAAAGCAGGTTGCAGAAAATGTCGGACTTACAATTTGTGGATATGAGTACTAAAGTTAATAACCTCAGAGTATTGTCAACTTGTAGCGCTTTCCTCATGCTTTTGGCGTTATTGAAATTGCCAATCGGATTTTATACATTTTTACGCATTGTAATTACCATTACATCTGTGTTGATAATTATGGGGATCTATAAAAACAATGTCAATTTTTGGATTGTTTGCTTTGGCCTCATCGCGATAATGTTCAATCCCATCATTCCTGTTTATTTGTATGACAGATCGAAGTGGGTACCAATCAATATAACTGCAGCTCTGCTATTTACTGCCTTCTCATTTAAACTAACAAAAAACCAATTCAAATAATATGTTTTCTTCACCATTTTCATTTTCCGGACGAATCACCAGGACAGAGTACGGACTTAGTTTTATCATGTATATAGTTTTGTATTTGGTTCTTATGGCTTATGTAGAAGGCAATAATGAAAATGCTATTGTGGGTTTATTGTTTATTCCAATGTTATGGTTTCTCTGGGCACAGGGAGCAAAACGCTGTCATGACATTGACAGAAGCGGCTGGATGCAAATCATTCCATTTTATGTGTTATGGTTGATTTTTGAATCTGGAACAAATGGCTCCAACTCCTTTGGTGATGATCCAAAAGAAGAAAACGTGATTTTAACAACGAAACCGCAATCTCCTATAACCGCTCAAATGGTGAAACCTTTAATTGTAGAAACTACGATTTCCGATATTACAGCGGTTGAAAAGCCAGCAATGTCTCTTAAAATACCTGAAAATCAGTTAACCATTCTAGAGGTAAATAATGTGAATTACAGTCTGATCCAGGACTTACTGAAAAAACTCCGCACACTCGAAATAACAAACAATCTAACATACGAATTTCTAGGGACGGTTGCTACAATTTCAATTCAGCACCGCAATACCAGTCAGGTGTTGCTCGAGAATTTATATACCATTATGGATAACATTGAAGTACTCGGCGTAGAAAACGGTTCCCTAAAAATTAAAATTAAATAAATATGATTCGAAAATTTACTTTTTTGGGACTTTTTCTGGTCCTGTTTCTTTCTTCATGCGACTCGGAATATGATGTGTTTGAAGAAAAAGTAGCCAGATTTGGAAATGATAAAACAATCAGTGTATCGGAATGGGGCGAACTCAAATCAGACATTCATCTTTTTGAAAAAGACCGTTCTTTTAGAAAATTCTTTTCCGATGAAAAGTTTGATGAAAATAAGCTGAATGTTTTCCTGGAAAAATTTGGATATGCAGTGGAAAGTAAAGCTGATGCCAATAGTTCAAAAAATACTTTCATCAATGTTTACATAGAAAATTCCGGCAGCATGAACGGTTATATTAATGGCAATACAGAATTTAAGGCCGCAATACAGGATTTGTTGGTACTGCTCAAATACCAGTACGATGAAAAAAATATCAATTTGTTTTTTATCAATTCTCAAATTCATCCAACAGCCTTAAATAATGACCTAACAGGATTTGCAAGTTCATTAAATACTAAAAATTTTAAAGTTGGCAACACCGCAGTGAGCGATCTCAATAACGTATTTAAACAGGTGTTGCATAAAACGAAAAAAGACACTATGTCAATCCTTGTATCCGACTGTATCTATTCGATCCACGGGAATAAAACTCAGGAATTGCTGAGTAACGAAAAAAGCCTTACCAAAGACGCATTCCTTACCAAGTCTAAAGAAAATTTAAATCTGTCGACAACCATTGTCAAACTCAATTCCCATTTTAACGGAAATTATTGGGATATGAACAATAAAAAAACACTGCTTAAAAATGAATTGCGACCTTATTACATTACAATAATCGGAGATGAAAAAGCAATGGATAATTTTAATTCAAATATCGAATTGACAGCAGAGAAAGTGAATGGATATCAAAACAAATATGTATTAAGATCGCAACCAAAGAAAACAAAGGTTTTCTATTCATTAATTAATACAACGTTTGATAAAGGTTCATACAAAGTTTCCAGAGATGAAAATTCGACTGGAGGCATTCATAGCATCGAAGACATCAAAATTGATTCCCGTAACGGAGATGATTTTATATTTTCGATTGCAGTCGATTTTTCAAGTGTTCCTACAGAGGCAGATTACATCACTGACATTAGCAATTACAACGCAACAGGTTACAAAATTTTAAAAATTGTACCATTTGACAATAAATCGGTCAAACCCAATTCATTAAATAGTGTAAAAAGGATAAATGCGCATCCAACACATATAATAACTGTTCAATCTCCCAAGAATGATTATTCTGATTTTGTTCTTAAACTAGCGAAAAATGCACCGGAATGGATTGCGAATACAAATATTGAAGATGATACCAATGTTGAAGCGAATATAGGCAAAACGTTCGGCTTCAAATATCTGGCTGAAGGCATAAGTGAAGCTTATGAAATCGCAACAAAATCTAACACTTACGCTGAATTACCAATTAAAATTAAAAAATAACTATGAATGTATTCGCACCTTTTTACGAGCTTTTCGGATTAGCTTACATGGAAAGTTTCTCCGATGATCTATTTACCAATAATATTTATAGCCCAATCGGAATTACGATGGTTATCATAAATATTGTATTCATGCTTCTATACTACTACCTGCTTTCCAACTATCGGACATTTTACAAAACAAAATTTTGGTTTTTATGGCTATTGCTGACTGCAGTTTTAAATTTCGGGATAGCTGTTTTTTTGGCCGATAATTTATTATATATGGCATATGATGGGGATTATCAAGAGGGCTACGTTTCTAGTATCTACATATTATCTCTAATCAATTTTATGTGGTCAATAATTCTTGGCATTCTTCTTTCACTCTTACTAAAACTCAAAAGCATCAAAGCTTCAAGAACTCCATTCTAAAAAATAAATTATGGCAAAATTATATGTATTCGGAATCGGCGGAACCGGTTCTCGGGTGATCAAATCTTTAGCAATGCTGTTGGCTACGGGGATCGAAGCAAACGGGTTTGAAATTGTTCCAATCATCATAGATCCTGATGAAGCCAATGGCGATGTCACCAGAACTATTGATATTTTAAAAAATTATCAATTGGTGCGAAATGCACTCAGCTTTGACGATACGGACGACAACAAATTCTTCAAAACCAAAATATCAAATATTACGCAAAACTTTAGGTTGCATTTGAGCGACGTCAAAAATGACCGTTTTAAGGACTACATTGAATACAGCAGTCTCGACGACAGCAATAAAGCCTTAATCAGTTTATTGTTTTCAGAAGACAATCTCAACGCCGATATGGAAGTAGGCTTTAAAGGCAATCCAAATATCGGGAGCGTCGTACTGAATCAATTTAAACAATCCCAGGATTTTAAAGATTTCGCTTCCTCTTTCGGACAGGACGATCGTATTTTTATCATCAGTTCCATTTTCGGAGGAACAGGAGCCGCTGGTTTCCCATTACTGTTAAAGAACATTAGAGATGCTGATCATGGCATTTCAACATGGCGTTATTTGCAGGAAGCACCTGTTGGTGCCATTACGATGCTACCTTATTTTGGCGTATCTCCAAATGAAGAAAGCAAAATAGACAAGTCTTCATTTATTTCCAAGACCAAAGCGGCCTTGTCATATTATGAAGAAAGTGTCAGTGGAAATAAATCTTTAAATGCGTTGTATTATCTGGGTGATAACGTAACAAAAGATTATCCCAATCACGAAGGTTCGGTTTCTCAGAAAAATGACGCGCACTTCTTAGAAATTGTGGCTGCACTTTCCATTATTGATTTTGCTAGCACACCTCAAACGATGCTCGTGAATAATAATGGAAAAGCCGACAATCCGATTTATAAAGAATTCGGGATAAAGGAAAACAGCCAATCGTTAATATTCAGCAATCTGGGTTTCGCCACTGAAAAGGCAATTAAGAAAAACCTGACACAATACCAGTTGTTCACATTATATCTTAACAATCAGTTGATGGTTAATTTCGATCAAGCATGGATTAAAAACTTGGGAATTCACACATTCATCAGCCAACCGTTTTACAGCAGTTATCTGCGCAGTTTCAATCAGTTTTTCTCAGAATGGTTGAATGAGATGGCTCATAATGAAAGAAGTTTCAATCCTTTTAACCTGCAGGCTAATGAAACCAATTTATTTGAAATGGTCAAAGGTGTCAAACCCAAATCAGGTTTCTTCGAACAAAAAAACTACAATAGGTATGATTTAATTCTTGCTAAAGAGCAGAACGCTCAGAAAAATAACAGTTCAACAGAACAGCGCTTCATGGATTTATTCCACAACACTACAGAAAAATTGGTTACTGAAAAATATAACTTCTAAACATTATGGCAAAAGTATTTCGGTTTCATCAGGGAAACGACAATATCGAGGATTGGCAGACATCATCTGTATATAGTTCAAAAGCAATTGAAGCCATACAGGATCCGGCGGGCGCAACGGCAACAAAAGAAATTACCTCCATTCCGAGTCCGTTTGCAAGGATCGATCTGGTCAAAACGGCCTTTGAAAATTTAGTCAATAGCAATCAGATTGAAGGCAACACCATATTCCACAAGATGGTCTCAGACTGTCTGGATATCGGCGAGATCTTTTTCAACATTGAAAAGCACCAGGACAAAGTTAATATAGTCGTATGGGACAAAACCAAAGATCTGGATGCTTTGCTGAATTCGACAAGCCCGAAACACAAGCTTTTAGGTGAAACCTTAAAGTTGTATTTACGACAAGACGCGGCAGCGTATAATTTCGAAAGCACAGAGCGGCTGTTCTTGCTGAATTACAAAGGTGGCCCAAATACAATTAATATTCTTGGTGGTACGTCTCCGGCAAGTTTGTTTTTTACTTCTGCAAACGATTTGAGTTATGCTGATATCCAATTTGGAAATGACAGGGTCTTTGACAAAAGTTATCAACCGCTTTACAAAAGGGAATTTAACTACATCAAGTTTATTTACGGACTCAAAAAATTCTTTCCCCGATTCAGTTCGGTCTTCAAAGCTGTTGATGGTTATATCGACCAGAATTTCGTTTTATTGACTGCAGAGCAAAGGGAGATTTTGAAAAGCTACACAAAGACTGATTTCGAATCAGAATTTGAACGCCTTACGGCCGGAAGCGATGGCAGTGTTGTCGAAATATTGGACTTTCCACTTCGGAAAAAAGTTGACCGCCCCGACTCACAGGAAAGTGGCTTTAAAATCGGATCTAGCAAATATGAAGGAAAGATACTGCCACTAGTACTCCCGGTAGATGATTTTTCTGAGAAAATAAAATATACATCTGATTTCTGGAACCGCAACAATAAGGCGGAGTATTCAGATGACCGGCAGCTTAAAGAGCGGACGTTGCCTTTTGATGGCGCCAAGTATCCTTATTTGACGATTAGTGATTTTTTAGAGCCGTATATTATTAGGACCATTTATCCGATTCAAAAAGAGAAGTTTTTTGATGGAAATTTGTCAATTAGTTCTGGTGACCTCACAAAGGGATTTTTACTGCCTTTAAAAGCCTTGTATTTTGATTATTTCGATGTGAAAGATCTCCAAGGCATTACGTCAGATGGAAAAAAAGTATTTGAAATCAAACAAATGACTTCGGGTGGAGTAAATGTGACACTCCGTATTCCGGTTCAGAAGGGTAATTATATTACTTATGAAAGAATGTATTATCCATCGACGAATGAATATCAAATTGCTGAACCAGAAATTGCAAGAAACCGGGGTGCAGTCATTGAAAATCAGTTTGGGCTTACGGTATATCCGTTTTTGAAATTGGCCGATGATCAACAGAACCATTATAGAATTGCATTTGTCGACAGGGATATCCAGGAACATACAAAACATAATAAATTTTCTTTAGAATTTTATAAGGACAATGCTAATGAACTAGTCAAAGAGAAAGCCGTAAAACAGCGCAATAACAAAGAAACAGATTATATTTCTTCAGATTATTACGTTGTCGAAAACAGTTTTGATTATATAGTATTAAAAAATAATTGGGGTAGTGGAGTTGTAATTCCGAAATTCCAGGTGCAGCCACACGGAACTTCCCAATATACTTTTGCTGTTGATTTTGGGACTACGAACACACATATCGAATACAGAAAAGATAATGGTGGCTCAAAACCTTTTGAAATTTCAGATGATGATATCCAAATAGCAACGTTACACGACTCTAAAAATTCAGAGACATTAAAATCAATTAGTGTGGTTCGTGCCAACCGTTTACTTGAACTGATTCCACAAGAATTAATCCCTGACGTGATAAATTCTAAAAGCGAATTTCAGTTTCCGCTTCGAACTGCAATTCTTTCAAATGAAAAGTTGGACATGAATCAGCAAACTTACGCACTTGCTGACTTTAACATTCCCTTTGTGTATGAAAAATATTCCATACCCAAAAACTCAAAAACGCGGACCAATCTCAAATGGTCAGATTACACAAATAAGCCTAATGAAATAAAGATCGTTGAAGCCTTTTTTGAAAATCTTTTATTTCTTATCAGGAATAAAGTAATATTAAACGGAGGTGATTTAAATAAAGTAAAGCTGATTTGGTTGTATCCGTCAAGTATGACAAAATTCAGGATAGATATGTTAGAGCGGACCTGGAATCAATTATTCAGGAAATTTATAAATAGCACCAATACACCGGAAAAGTTATCTGAATCTATTGCCCCTTTTTATTACTTTAATTCCCAGCTTGGCGTAAATGCATTGTCTAACTCTGTAATTTCTATTGATATTGGTGGTGGTACGACAGATGTGGTAGTTTACACAAATAATCAGCCTGAGATTCTGACGTCATTCCGTTTTGCTGCAAATGCAATCTTTGGGGATGCTTTTGGCAGGTCAAGTGCAATCAACGGATTTATTCAAAAGTACATCGCCAGAATCGGATTTTTATTGGAAACCAATAAGCAACATGATTTGATCAAAATTCTGGATGACATCAAAGAAAATGGAAAGTCTGAAGACATTGTGGCATTTTTCTTTTCCATTGAAAAGAATAAAAAAATTAAGGACAACAATATCCCGATTTCATTCAGTAAAAAATTAATGCTCAATGGTGATTTCAAAATTGTCTTCGTACTTTTTTACGTATCGATTATATATCATGTTGCTAAAATTATAAAGGCGAAATCGGTTAATCTCCCACGTTATATTACATTTAGCGGTACAGGGTCAAAAATCATAAACATTGCCGATGGTAGTGACAAGTTAAATGCACTTACAGAGTTAACACAGATTATTTTTAAGGAGATTTTTAGTACTGATGCAATACCAAAAATTGAAATAAAACAGGATGAAAATCCTAAAGAAATAAGCTGCAAGGGTGCTCTCAATATACCTGCGGGACAAAATATAAAAATAGAAGATATAAAAACTGTGCTGCTCGGTACGACCGAAGAAATTTTAATTCCCTCAAAATCCTTCACTTACAAAGAGATCAATCAACAGACAGAAGACAGTATTCAAATGGAGTATTTAAAATTTCTTGACTGGTTCTTTGCATTAAATAAAATTTACAGCTTTAAGGATAATTTCGGAATTAATCCGGTTCACTTGCAAGCTTACAAAGAGTACTTGACGGACAATGCGCTTGATGATTTAAAAGCTGGAATAGAAGATAAGAAAAAAGATCTGGAAGGTGATTTAGACATTAATCTTGAAGAAACCTTGTTCTTTTACCCGTTGATCGGCGGACTAAATAATTTAGCTTATAAAATTCAAACCGAATTAAATACCCAGGAAATATGAGAGCATCATTTGCAGGATTAATTGTTTTTTTGGCAGGTCAAGATTTGCATTCACAACACACTACAAATACTGTAGGTATACATAATCTTTGGAACTTCAGTGCATGGGATATCATATTAGGTATTTTAATTATTGTGTCTTTTGTGCTAATTTATGTAGTTGGTAAGATGGTTTCGGATGTAGATAATGAAGTAAAAAAAACAAAAAAAAATTATATAGAGCGCGAACCAAATAACAATTACCAATTAGAAAACAGAATTGAAAAACTAGAAAATGAGGTACGCCAATTTCGCAATGAGAAAAGGGATTCTATAGCAAATCATAATGCAGTAGAAAAAGTAATTTATGAAGAAAGGCCTGTAGAAATTGATCTAAAATTACCTCCAAAACCAGCAGAAGAAGTATTCTTTATGGCGACACCAAGCGGAGAAAAAAGTTTTGATGTGAGTGCAAAAACGGAAAGCTTTAAAGCAACACAGTCGTTATATAAATTTACGGTAGCTTCCAATACAAACAATGCTACTTTTGTGTTTCAATCTGACGACACAGGTATTAGAGATAGTGTAAATTCCCCTCATATTTATATTGAGCCCGTTTGCGAACCTCAAAATGCGCTCAACCAAAATGCACGCCGCATTACCACAACCCGTCCCGGTACCGCAGAAAAAAGAAATGACAAATGGATTGTCATTAACAAAGCCCAAATCAAATACGAATAATATGCACGAATTTCTTATATGGGTACTCATACTTGTAATAGTAGGAGTACAGATCGTCGTAGGACTGAACACCTTCAAAAAAATAGATCTTTTTAAAACGATAATTCCCGATGCCGAAACTTTTGAGACAGTCCGAGTTTACATACCAGAAAACCAGATTAAAGACATCAAAATCGATTACATTCTTAACAATCTGAATAAATTCACCAGTCCTTTTAATAATGATAATGTCATTGACGTGCTAGAATACAATGAAGAACCAGAGTCTATAGGAAACTATTCTGAAGATGAAACCGCCCCTTTGTTAGTAGCGGAAGATCCGGTTGATTACGACGCAATGATTTGGATTGCTAAAGAAAATGAAGAAAAAAAGATTAAGCTGAAGATGCTAAAAAGTTACGAAACACTCGGCTGGAAAAGAATATAAATAAAAACATAATGGATCAAAAATACATAGAAGTTACGCTGATAAAATCAACACAATCAAATGAAGTGTTGAATAAAATACTTTCTTCCGTCAACACATATCTTTTAAGAAATAAGGGAGCTGTTAGTGACTTTAATCTTATCAAAGATGTCGTCGAGCGTAATACCGACGCTGTTGATGAAGAAATCAATTCGCTGTTACCAATACCACTTTACCTTGGTTTGATGGGAACAATGATCGGAATCGTTATTGGTTTATTTGCAATGCCGAGTATCAGTGATGCGAATTTTGAAAAGGCAATAGACATGCTGATCGGCGGCGTAAAAGTAGCAATGATTGCTAGTTTTATGGGTTTACTCTTTACAGTAATTCTTTCCGGATGGAAGTATAAAGGAGCGAAACTTCATGCAGAAGGATTGAAAAATGATTACTTTACTTGGATACAAACACAATTGTTACCAGTCTTATCTCAGAACATTTCTTCCAGCATTTACTCGCTACAAGCCAATCTTTTAAATTTTAACGATACATTTTCTACAAATGTCACAAGTTTTAACGGACTGATGACTAAAATCTTACATTCTTTCGACAGCCAGGTAAACTTGATGAACGAACTTAAAGAAGTAGACGTGGCCCAACTTGCAAAACTTAATATTAATGTTCTTCAGGAGTTACGCACGAGCACGAAAGAATTTGAAAAGTTCAACATTTTTTTAACGCAGCTAAATTCATTTGTTGATAATGCACAGAAGCTGAATTATAATATAAACAATCAGTTAGACAGAACTTACGCAATTGAACAAATTGCAAGCAGTATCGGCTCTAACATATCTGTAAATAATGAGCTTATTGGCGTGTTGCAATCTGAATTACGTGAAGTAAGCGGACGTAAACAAATTGTTACAGAAGCAGTTATCGATGTCGACAAGGTACTTACAAAAAGTTTTGAAGAACTTAAAAGACATATTGATGCTCAAATTACCGCAATCAAACAAATAACAATCAAAGAAGAAGACTTACTCGAAAAATTATTGAAAGAAGATCGCGGTAACTTAAACGAACTTAAAAAAATCGGTGAGTTGAAAACAAGTGTCGAAAATGGAAACCAAATTCAAAATAACAAACTTGATCAGCTTAATAAATCAATCGAGTCATTGGGTGAAGCAATCAAAACCAACGGAAAACCTGATCTGCAAATTCCATTACCACTTAAATACGCCGGATATGCATTTGTAGGTTCAGGCGCAATTGTTGGTGTCGGGTTTTGTTTATACACGATCTATAATATTCTGTTTTAATGTCAAAGAAAACAAATTTCTTCTGGGCAAGCTACGCCGATTTGATGACAAGCCTTTTCTTTATAATGCTTGTACTTTTTGTACTGGTCATTGCAATGATGAAACGACAGCAGCAGGCGACCGAAGCGCAACTCACAAAGATCCGGGAAATACAGGCTGCAGTAAAAGAACTACCTGAAAAATACTTTGCATATGATTCCATCTACAAACGTTTTTCGTTAAGGGAAAATGTTGAATTTGTAATAAACACCGACAACTTTAAAAAAGTTTCAGACGAGGTTTACCTTGTTGGAGTAGGGAATTCTATCAAAAAATTAATCGATGACTTGGGAATAAAATATAAAGGTCAGGATATCAGATACCTCGTTTTGATAGAAGGGATGGCTTCTGACGATTCTTACAAACTTAATTACCAACTAAGCTATCTTAGAGCGCTGGCAGTTAAAAAGTTATGGGATAAGCACGGTATCCATTTAAATCCATCAGTTTGCGAGATTCAGGTTTCTGGATCCGGGACGGGTGGGGTAGGGCGTTATCCAAAGAAACAGGACAGAAAAAATCAACGAATTATCCTTCAGGTAATTCCTAAAATTGGTAACATTGAATGAAAAAAACAATTGGTTTATTAGTTCTTTCATTACTTATATCGGGCTGTGAAGGCTGTTCACGATCGGGTCGCCGACAGAGAAGTAACAGTTTTGAAAATTCACGCTATTCCAATGCCCGTACAGAAAATGGCAAAACAATTGTTGCCATGAAAAAAGTGAATGGTGTCTACGAAATACCAATGGAAGTTAACGGTTCTAACATGAACTTTATTTTTGACACCGGTGCGTCAGATATCACAATATCGTCACTGGAAGCGATATTCTTATACAAACAGGGCACACTCAGTAAGGAGGATATCTTAGGTTTCCAGGAATATCAAATTGCCGACGGATCTATCTCTCAGGGAACTGTGGTCAATCTACGCACGATAAAAATTGGGAACAAAACTTTCAAAAATATCAAAGCTTCTATAGTTAGCAATCCGGAAGCTCCGCTGCTATTTGGCCAATCGGCGCTTGCCAACTTTGGGAAAGTCTCAATTGATTATAAACGGAATGAAATTACATTCGAATAAAAAATAAAATGTCAAGAACCAAAGACAATTCCAGTGTTTATGCGTTGATCCTTACTGTACTGATATTATTTGTAATTGTCGGCTTTAAATATAAAAATAGAGAGAATTTTAATTTTTTCGAGTCGGAGGAAATTGTAGCCAGTGGCAACGCAGTTACAGAGCAGGAAGTGGACACAGTTAAGTTTGCTGAAGTCCGGCCAACAGTATTGGAGTACGAAGGAAAATATGCAACACAAAGCAGTTTTTTCGAAGATTCACAAATATCAGAAAGATTACGCTCTTTAATTGGCCCGGTCCGTATGCATCAGATAAAATTGCATTGGAATATTGAAGACCCGGTTCAAGTGAATGGGAATATGCTCTCTGCATCCGGCTGTCAGGAAGACAACTGCGAAAACACGAGTTTTTTAATATTAATCGACGCAATGAACAATGTCTTTTACGCCGGGATTAAAATAGAAGGGAACGTGGAATTGTTTTCAGAAAATGGTATCATGACTAAATCATTGCAAGATTGGAAACTCCAAAATGAAAGCGCTACAATTATCCGCGAAGAAGAGTTTAACGCAATTGAAAACTACTTTCAGGATATGTCAACTGGAAATTTTGATGCCAGAAAATATTTTGCAGAAGAAGTGCTCCGATACATCAACTTGTCAAATACCACACCTGCCGAAATTAACAGAAGCTATCAGGAAGACCTGCAAGAATTTAAAAATCAGGAATTTATATATGATAAGGCCACTTTTGAAAAAGACAGGACGGTAGAAGGCATTAGCTACTATTCATTTTTATTAAAATATAAAGCTTATAGAACGTCAAAAAGACATTATGAGGAGAGCGAAATCAGGACTGAAATTGGCATTGACGCGACTGGCAGAATAGCCTCATTAGCTTATCCAAAAATCGAGTCTTCAGTTTCATATTAGTGACTGCCCAATTGAAAATTTAATAAATAACCAGACTTCACCTATCCGGATTGTGCTGGAAACAATAGCCATTAGCTATACTAGTCATGTGCTTGCATCGGTTCCCTGCCTTTGTCGTTCCTTTGCATTGCACCGTATTCGATTCCCCTTTTGCCTTTTTTTGCGGCAGGACATTTAAATTTGCAGCGGTAGGAGGATGGCAGATTTTACAGGCATTCAGTCGCAATTCAACAGCATGGGTCAAAGTAATTTCTTCGGATACATTATTGACCATTCGGCAGGTGGCCAAGTGGTATTTTTTTCCTGATGGCGTCTTGTAGACGGTTTGGCTTTTCGCATGTAAGGTAACAAGTAACAGGCAAAGTATTTTGAGGTATTTCATATACATTACGATATTGAGCTAAAGTTTTCTGCCCCAAATTTCCTCCTCATGATTTAAAAAATCATAATAAACGATTGTGCTATAGATAGTTTGCAAAGTGTTGTATCTGCTTTAGTCAAAATTATTGACGAAAGCGGTTCTCTTTTCTAGATAAACTTTGACCCAGAACAACTACTTTAGGCTAACTAAAACTAGCAATTGTGTGAACGTACTTTAGTTGCATTATCAATATTATTAATTTCTGAAATGATACCGCAGAACTTATGATGCATAACGTTTGGACTCATCCACGTTACCACGTATAGACTTATTTACAACACCAATATAAAAATAATTTTAAAAGTAACATCGCGAAACTATAATCTGGCATTTCACTAATGTTAATTTTCGATAAAATTATCTCATGCCCATCACAGTTAGAACAGCACCCAGAATAGATAAGAAAATAATGGTGCCGATCATATCTGCGATAGCTCCGGTATTTCTTCTCGTTCTTTCTAAAATTTGAATTTGTAGTTCTGCAAGTTGCCTGTCGTTCAAATTACTTACGTCTAAAAGTTTTTTATAAGCCATGTGATAAAAATTAGGGAATTATTTTATTTGTTGGATCGATACCGATTGCTAAACTTGTACGGATTAAAGACCATGTGTATATGAGAAATAAAGTCGCTGAATAAGAAAAAAACTAAACAGGAGTATTTATTTTTTGCTGCGTCTTTGCTATGAAATGTGTTTCATCACCCCTGCACTTTTGATTAATGACTGATAGTTTGTAAAGGCCTCGCCAAAAGCGGAAGTGTACTCAAAATTACTGAATTCGTATTCTTCATTTAATCCAGTGTTTGTCTTTAATGATATTTCGCCATATTTCACCACCGGAATTTGACGATTATTTTTAAATCTTTTATCTGGACTTCCATTTTTATTCACTTTTGTCCAAGTTGTGCCAATTATTTTGCTGTCTCTCGGAACAACGCCGTTTTCAGTAAATCTCACGTAAGAATGATAGAGTGAAAGCTCGTCTATGCCAATTACAGCGAAGCGTGTTGAAGACGAATACATGACAATGAAATTTGGATAAAAATAGAGATCCGCTCCATTTGCATTTTTAAAACATAAAGGTTCATATTTTGATCTGATGTCAGGAATGCTTTTAATACTGAATTGTACAATATTCTTTTTTACAAGCGTACCTGCTGAAGATCTAGTCACAACCCTGTCTTGGGCGTGCGCGCTCACAACATCCCAAATTTTTTGTGACGTACATAATTTTTTAAAGCTTTCAACAACATTTAAATATTTTTGTTCTATCTCAGGTTCAAAAATTATATCGAGTGCTACATAACAATTTTGTAAATGGTTTCTAACTTCTTGAAGGGTAGTCTTCTTTATTCTAATGTCTGATTCAATATTTTCCTTTATTTTTTTTATTATTAGGCCATATATAAAAACATAACTAGATACCAAACTTAATTTTGATGTAATTAGGGAGGTTTTGATCTTGGCTATATCTTTTTTAAGCTCTATGCGTTGGTCGTGTGCCAAGAGGATTGCCTCTTTAATGCCTTGCATATCCTGGCTTGTTATCTCTTGTATATCGGTGCTTACAATGTTTCCAATCGAGGTTTCGAATCCGATATCAATAGGGCTTGGATGCACAGCAGTTGGAATAGAGAGTTTCTGATGATTAGATATTCCAGTTCCCGGTATTCCAGTGTTTAGATAAGTTCCGGATCTCCCAATAGTGAGATTTGCTCCCTTTACACCAATAGAAGTACTTATTCCGTTCCTACTAAAGTTGAGATGTACACCAGGAATAATTTTCACTCGTTTTCGATAACTCCATGACATATATTTTTATTTTAAAAGTTAATATTGAATTTATACTGTGTTTCCGTTTCCAGCAGCCTCTTTGCAATTTCATTTCTAGGTATGATCAGCCCAGTCTTTAAAAGCATTTTCTTTTCACCAGTTTCTAAATCCGTAAACACGTCAAACTCAGGTTGACAATTTTTAATTCTGAAATTTAACGCTGTCATGCCTCTTTTAAATCCGTTGACTCTTGTTTCCTCGTAAACGTAATTGGAACAAGATTTCTCGAAAATGCAACAGCGTCTCTTCGATTTAGGAACCAAAAGCCAATACACACGAATAAAATTTAAAAGTAGAAATTTCATTATTTGCTAAAAACTACCATCTGCCTTGTAGTGGTAAATCCTGGTTTTCCTCCAATGCCAAAACATCCATTATCCGGACTCACAAAGGTTGTTACTCCTTCAAGCCTGACATAATTCCAGCCTTCAGAAGCATATTGATTTATTAATTTTTCTAGCTGCTGCGCCACATGGTCCGAATTTCCAACCTTATGATCAATTGATGCTACAAAAGGGATTACTTTATATTTCATAAATTTAAATATTTGTAAGGTTTAAAAATGTATCAAAAACCAAACTTAATTAGAACGCGCTAAAGCTTTTTACGGTTTTCCGTAATATTAAAGTTTATTTCATGGGTAAGTTTTCAGGTCAAGATATAAATAGTATTTATGTGCATTTGATCAAAGGTTTAGCTTTCATGGGGCAAAATAAAAAAATTACGAAAAGAACTCCCATATTGTGGCTAAGTTGCCAGGGAGCACTAACCTAAATTATTCAGGGGTTAATTAAAAAAAAAGGGAGAAAACCATGGTTTCTGTATTGCAAGCAGGATTCGACCTTGCTGCATTTGCCTTCAATCCTTAAACGACAACTTCCTTCTGCCTTTTGCCTTCTCCCTTTCACTCTTCCTCAAAATAATTATCAATTATCCATTGTGACCCAAGGCTCAGTTGAACGGCTGGAAATAATTGTAAATTATCTATTAATTTAAAATTATTGCTTAAAAAATTACTGTTTATTAATTAAAATTTACTATTATTGTCAAACATTAGCGGAAAATACCACTTCATCCGCATTATTAAAAGCCAGTCAAACGGATTCTTCAATCCGACGTAAGTAGCCTTCAATAGAAGTTAATTAAAATTAGATATCGGCAATCGTGAGCCGGCTGCTCATTTTCAAGTATGTTTGAAAATGTAATTTTTCTGTATATAACCAAAACAAACATATTTATGAAAAATTATTTTATTTTATTTGTATTTACTGCTTTTTGCACTCACACATTCTCACAAGAGAAATTAACTGCAGCACCAGTTGACGCACAACCAGAGAGTCGGCAAATAAAGCAAAAGACACTAGACACTATTGTAAAGGCAGATGTTAAGCCCAGCTCATTGGTCAGGCATAGCAAGAACAAAACTCCAATAATTTTAAAATTTGAAATAGCTAAATCAGATCTGTTTAACGTGCAAAATACATTGAGCATTTCAATTGATGACGAAACTTCAACACTTTCAAAAAAGGAATATGAAATTACAAAGGGGATTACCGATAAAAAGGTAACAGATAATAGCGGAATTCACGAGTTGTATATTGTATTTGCCGAAAATAAGGAAAACGAAACTGCTAAAAAGAAACTTGTTTTTAAAGCATCTTTAACCGTTTCTGAAAAAAAGGTATATACCAAATATCTTACCCTGACTATCAATCCTGAAAATGATTCAATTGCTAACTTTCGCTACCTGGCATACATTGGTACCAATTTCGACTTGGTTGACGGGATCAAAGCAAAAAATCTTTTTTTCGCTTCTAATATTTTCGTTGCACCTTCAAATGCTGAGACTACAGGTTTCTACTTTAGCCTGTATGGAAACAGAACTTCTACATTCAGAGATTCAATTAACAATTATCGAAATCGGGAATTCAAAGCCATTCGTACAGATGCATCTGATAACAGGTATGGTGTTTATGAAACTGCAGATTTAAAACTGGAAGGTTACTCAGATAATTTAGGAGTGTACATCGCCCCACTAATAAGGCTTTGGCGACAGAAAGAAAACTTTCAGCTTTATTATTCTCCTTCAACAGAATTTGTATGGAGAAGAAATGTGCAAAATTCCACATGGTACAATATTAGGGAATCACAGCCAGATTATGAAGCGTCTGAAATTTCTCAATATCAATCAGATATCGAGGTTCCATTAAAATACCGGGCATCAGTAGCCAACAATGTCTATGATTGGAATTTAGGGATCATTGGCTTTTTTTTAAATCATGAAAGTGATCGCATGAGTATCAGATTAAACATGAACACTGGTCCAAGTTGGAAGTATTCAACATCAATTACCGATAGGGGAAGCAGTATGACCAGGGGCGGTGGGTTTGTTGAGTCTACTTATGAAGAAGACACTGACTTATTCTTTTCAGGAAAGTTATGGATAACTGAGCGCTATACTGGGATTACTCTGGAGGCTGAAGTAACAAACTATATGGATCATACGAGTCCTTTTTACGGAGTAACATTGTCTAAAGCAATAGACTTTGGAAAACTGGCTAGTATTTTTCAACCGATTTCACGATAACCTTTGTAATATTTGTGAACTCCTCCTTTACATTTTGGAGTGTAACGATTTACCTTCGTAAAAAAATTGTCACTTAGGCATCTCCAAAGGACGCAAAGCTAATTATCAATTTTCACCCGAGGCGCAGCCGAACGGAGCGAAGCTAGTTACCCACTACCCAAAACCCAAAACCCTGCACCAAACACCCAATACCAAAAATTATTAATTATTAACTATTCATTATTAATTAAAATTTCCTATCCTTGTCAAACATTAGCGGCAAATACCACCTCGTCCGCATCATTAAACGCCAACCACCGGATTCCCCGATCCACATTACAAGCCGCCGCAAGGCAAAACAAATTTCCATAGCCTGTTTTCCATTACGGAAAACCGTAAAACAATATGCCTTTTGAAAGGTATGTTTGCCTGTGCATTGCTTTTAAAGCAGTTGCCGGCAGGAGCGTGGAACCAAACCATAACCAACAAACAAACCATGAAGCTCGAAAAAATACTCAACAACATCAATTCTTTCGAAAAGAATGCCTTCCTGAAGATCATCGACACGCTCATTGCCGCAAAGCCCAAGAACGCCAAAGCCATTGAAAGCATCCTGACCAACTCCAAAGACCTTAAAAACATCGACAGCCTCAACATCGTCAACGTGTTCAGACTGCTCGAAGACGAGTTCACCGACTACGTCAGATGCGAATTCCTCAAAACCTCTTCGCAGCTCGATATTTTGATCGACATCATCTCACGCGACGGCTGCTGCATCATCCGGCAGGACTGGTTTTCAAGGCTGTACGAAAAAGAACTCGCGTCGCTCAAAAAGAAACTTAAAGCCTTCCAGGAAGAAATAGAAAGCGACAAATCGGAAATATCCGAAGACCGCAAACGCGATTATAAAATTTACCTGTCGTGTTTAAAGACCGCCTATTTCAACGATGAGAAAAACAACCAGGACAAAAAGATTACCTCCGAAGAACATTCGATACTGCTGACGCTTTCCGAACAGTTGTCCCTGTCGCAGGAAGAGATCAAGCTCATCAATTACCTGATCCTTCCGGTAAAAAGCCTCGAGATCGACAACGTCATCAACGACCTCAAATCCATAGGCGTGATTTTCAACTCCAAGAAAAACAATACGATTTATGTAGCCGACGAAATTGTACGCGTCCTGCGAAAGATCAGGGGCAAGGACATCGGCGACAAGTTCTTCAGGCGCGTGCTGCTGCAATTCCGCGAGCCGCAGATCAACTTAATCGCGAAGAAGCATAACATCGACCGCAAACTGACCATCGAGGGTAAGATCGCCGAAATCATCAATGCCGGGATTTCCTTCCGCCAGATCTTCGTCGAAGACATTCACAAGGAAGGCACGACGCTGACCGAAAAGAAAAAATACCTGAACGACTTCTGCGAAAAAAGCCTGCTCATTACCACCCTCAAAGGTTCGCTGATCGAAGAAAAGATCGACAGTCTGATCCGGTATTTTGAAGAGATCGAACAGGACGACAAACTCGGCATGTCGCACGACGGTTTCGAAAAGCTGCTGATCCAGATGGGCGAGGGCATACCTTCCCTGAACCAACTCCTCAAAACCAAATTTGAATTGCAGGACGAAAACGTACTCCAAAGCGCCTTCCTGCTCGACTACAACATCAAGCCCCGCGACATCCTCGAACTGATCCCGCAAAAGGAACTCGAAGACTTCGCCAAAGCCAGGGAAATCAAAAGCAGGGGCGACCTGATCGCAAACATCCTCGATGCATACAAGGATTCCGAAAACCTGTTCCTTGAAAACTATGAGAACATCGGCTTCCGCAACCTCGCGGCTTTAAAGGAAGGCGGTATTGCCGTACGCGAAGCCGACCTCGGTATCAAATTCGAAGAGCTGACCAAAAAGATCCTCACGGAACTGGGGTTCCACATCGACGAAAAACTCCGCAAAAGCCTCAACACGTCCAAAGAGCAAATCGACATCCTGATCAACCTCGACAACAACGACCTGATCATCGTTGAATGCAAAACGATCAAGGAAAGCAATTACAACAAGTTTAGTGCGGTATCGCGGCAGTTGAAGGCTTATGATACCATTGCGCGTAAAAACGGGTATAAGGTGGTCAAATCGTTACTCATCGCACCGGAGTTTTCGGATGATTTTATCAAGGACTGCGGACTGGAATATGAACTGAACCTGTCGCTGATCACGGCTTCGTCACTGATGAAGATTTTACTGGGTTTTAAAAATTCTAAAATGAAGGTGTTTCCGCATAATTTGCTGATGCGGGATGTGTTGATTCAGGAGGATCGGGTGTTGAAGGCGATTGGGAGGTGAGGGGTTTGTGAATATATACTCATACTACGACGAAGTTTGTTGTTGTCGCGATTGGCGGTTACGAAGAAAGTGAGTGCTTAAAATAAAACTAAAACTGATAACTATAAAAACTAATTATGATAAATAAAGGATCTGAATGGAATATTTGGGATTTACATGTGCATACACCAGCATCCATATTTCATAGATACGGAAATGATACCGATGTTTGGGAAAAATACATTGATGATTTGGAAAAATTACCTTCTGAATTTAAAGTTATTGGTGTAAATGATTATTTTTTCATCGATGGTTATGAAAAACTTTTAAAAGAGCAGAATGATAATGGACGTTTGAGTAATTTGTTGCTAATACCTGTTTTGGAATTTAGAATTGAAAAATTTGCTGGCGTTGATTTTAAAAATCTTAAAAGAATTAATTTTCACGTAATTTTTTCGCCAGAATTATCAATAGAAACAATTAAAAGCCAATTTCTTAACACTTTAGAACAGTCCTATGTTTTAGAATCTGACGGTAGTGCTTGGACTAGAGCAATAACTAAAAATAGTGTTGAAGAATTAGGTCGAAAGATAAAAGAAAGTGTTCCAGAAGACCAATTGCAGAACTACGGATCCGACCTAATGGAAGGTTTTAATAATCTGAATTTAAAGGAAAGTCAAATTTTTGATTCATTAAAAAAAGATTGTTTTACAGATAAGTACATCATTGCAATCGGTAAAACAGAATGGGACGAACTAAAATGGAGAGATTCATCGATTGCTCAAAAAAAATCAATCATTAATAGTGCAAATATTGTTTTTACTGCTGCAGAAACAATCGAGAATTATAATAAAGCCAAGGAAAAACTCAATTCACAAAATGTAAATGATTTTTTGTTTGATTGTAGTGATGCCCATTCCTTTTCTACTGAAACTTCTGAAAAAGATAGGATTGGGAACTGTTTAAATTGGTTAAAATCTGATATTTCTTTTCATGGTTTGAAACAAGTTTTAATAGAGAAAGAAAGTAGATTATATGTAGGAGATAAACCTAGCATTAATTTAAGAGCTCAGACCAATAGAACTAAATATATCGAATCTATAAAAATAAGTCAAGTGACTGGCTATAATGAAAGTTCTCATGGTGTCTGGTTTAAAGATATAGAAATACCTTTAAATCCTGAATTAGTTGCTATTATTGGAAATAAAGGAAATGGTAAAAGTGCTCTAGCTGATATAATTGGGCTTTGTGGAGACTATAATGGTAGTAATGATGATTTTTCATTTTTAAACAGAAAAAAATTTGGCGAAAATGGTGGTCGTATCTCACAAAATTTTGAGGCAAAATTAAAATGGCTAAGTGGAACTGAAAGCACAAAAAATCTAAATGATAAAACGGATTATTCATTTACAGAAAAAGTAAAGTATTTACCTCAAGGTTATTTTGAAAGTATTACAAATGAATCCGTAGAAGGATTCAATAAAGAAATACAGGATGTTGTGTTTACTCACTTGGAAGAAGATGAGAAATTAGGTAAGACAAATTTCAAAGAATTGATTGACTATAAAAATAGTGTGAGTAAAGAAGAAATTACTCAATTGAAAGGTAAATTACATTCTATTAATGAATCAATATTCAATAAGGAAGTTAAGTTAAATCCAATATATAAAAAAAGTATTGAAGATCATATAAAGCAAAAGCAGGATGAACTGAACGCTTTAATTGAGCCTATTGCTGTTTCAAATCCTAATGATAATCCTGAACATGCGGAACAAAATAAAATTGTCAATGATGAGATTGAAGGATTGAATAAGAACATCAAACTGCAAGAAGAGAAAATAAAAGCAATTGAAGAGTTAAAATTGAGTCTTTTAATTGAGATTAATGAGTTAAAATCATTTAAACAACGAATTGAAAATAAAGTAAAAGAAGTTGTTGACTTTAAAAATAGTTTAGTTCCAGAATTATCTAAATACGAAAATCTTGATATTAATGAATTAATTACAGTAACGTCAAATCTTGAAAATTTAGACAAATTATTGTCCGAAAAGAATACACAATATGAAGATTACAAATTAACATTAGAAGAATCTACTTCTACTGATCCGAATTATAAATCTGAAAAGAACGTTTTAAAAGGATATACAGATAGAAAAGAACATATACAAAAATCTTTAGGTGAAGCTGACAAAGTATACCAATACTATCTTTTAGAAAAGAGAAATTGGGAAGATCTTAAAAGTAAAATAATTGGCAATGTGAATATCCAAGGTACATTGGAGTTTTATACAAAAGAATTGAATTATTTAAATGTAAGTCTTACTAGTGAAATAGAAGCTGAAAAAATTGAAAGATTAAAATTGACAAAAGAGATTTTTGAATTAAAAAGTTCTGTATTGTCCACATACCAAAATGTGAAACAACGTATTGACAATATTATTAATGAGAACAATGAATTACTTTCTGCATATCCGATAGAAATAGAAGCTTCTTTTACATTTACTTCTAATTTTCAGAAAAAATTTTTAGATTTTATTTCTTTCAATAAGGCAGGAACTTTTTACGGAAAAGAAAATGCTGAAATACAATATAGAAAAATAATTGAAAATGTAGATATTGATAACTTTGAAGGTGTTTCTAAATTATTAGAAAACTTGATAAGTCCATTTTTCACCGACTTACGAGAAGATGGAAAACAGACAAACATTGAAAATCAAGTAAATGATGTGGTTGACTTATATGATTATTTATTTTCCTTAGATTTTGTTGACTATAATTATGAATTACGTCAAGGAAATAAAAATTTAGAGCAACTATCTCCTGGAGAAAAAGGAGCTTTACTACTTATATTTTACCTGTTACTTGACAATAATGATATTCCATTAATCATTGATCAGCCGGAAGACAATCTCGACAATCACAGTGTTGCAAATATTTTAGTTCCATTTATTAAGAAAGCTAAATCAAAAAGACAAATAATACTAGTTACACATAATCCAAATTTAGCAGTTGTTGCCGATGCAGAACAAGTAATTTATACTGAACTCGACAAGGAAAACAATTATAAGTTTTCGTTTAAAGCTGGCGCAATCGAAAATCCAGAAATTAACGATTGTATTGTAAAAGTTTTAGAAGGAGCAATGCCTGCATTTAATAAAAGAAAATTAAAGTATTACGAAAATCTATAGTCTGTGAAATACTTCCAAATTAAAGAGGTCATTTATTCATCTTTTAGAGCATGGTTGATTACGTGGATGCCCAAAAGTATTTCGGGCATCCAATCAGGAGGTTTTGACTCTGGAAGATCTGAGTCATTGATTTGGCATTGCTATTTTATTTTTTGCATAATAAGGTTTTGTCTGTAAACGATTTCACAACGCAAGCGAGTTGAGTTCTCTTCCGAAATAAAACATTCTTCTAAAAAAAAACCGTTCAACTTACGAATAAAGAGCGCTAGCTTAGTTGCGCTGTTGTTTGAAATTATTGTTTTAGTTTCCCTTCCTTAACCAACTTATCATAGATTTTTTTTAGTTCAATTGCATCAATTTGAGGGTTCACTTTTTGACGCAAAAATTCTATTCTTGACCAATTAATTTTAGAGTTAACGTTAGAAAGTCTTTCAATCAAAAAAAGTGATTCTTCCTTCGATAATTCGTGATCTTTTAAATCCTTAAAAAAATATCTCATGGCCTCTGCCAACCCTAATATACCTCGCTCATATCTAACCGAAGCAATATAGAGCTTTAAAATTTCATCTTTTCCAAACTGACTATTAAGCCAAAGAGATATCATGATTTCGCCTAATTTTCTTAAATATTTATTTTGTTGAGATGGAATAAATAATGTACGAGCTAACTGCATTGTTATGGTTGAACCGCCGCTTTGTATAAAACCATATTTTCTTCGAAAGTATTTACTTTGACTTAGCATAGCGCGAACTAAAGCCTTCAACGAAAATCCTCTATTCGAATGAAAATTATTTTCTTCGATTTTCACCAAAGTAAATTTCAAATTGGCATAATGGATATTTAGGCGATCAAGTTCTAAATAGGAAAGTTTTGCCCTGTATAGTATGTATTCAAAATTTTTCAAAAGCTTAATTCGAAATAACCAACAAATGTTTTTAACTAATGTTAAATAAGGATTTTCATGACGATCATACAGGAAAATTCGAAATATGATTACGTAGGTTATTGAAATTAGAATATTTCCAATAATCCAAGGTAAGTAGTAATTAATACCATAATATTTAAATTCATAGGTTGGGTGGTTGTATGATGAAATCCACCAAATTACATTTATTGATACTGCAAGCAACCAAAAAGGGACGCTTTTAAAGTTTAGCCATCCATAAAAATATTTAATTGCAAATGGATTTGTAGCTCCTTCGACACTCCAATTCGGTAGGGTTAGATGGATATGTCCGTAGTCTAATCCCAACATCGTTCTTAGAGTCACGACCTTTCGAGCGTTCACAGTAATTTGTTTCTGTAAGTCAACAAAATATCTTAGCAAAATAGCTCCGAAAAAGCTGATTAAGGTTGCTAATAAAATTGAATTTGAAATCAAAAAATCTTTGGTTTCACTATTGTCATTTTTATCAGAGTTGAGAAATAATGAAAATACCAATGTAGCTACTGCTAAAAGAATATTTGTAATTTGTCCATAAACTTTAGATTGCCCATTAGCTATTTTCTGTGCTTCTTCAAACTCTATAAGCAGAATATCCCTTTCTTGTGATGTATAAGTCGGATAAAATTGTTCTGCTTTTGTTTCCATATTCTTGTTTAAATTTCACACAATGTCTCGCCAATCACCAAACTGCCGATTTAGTCGAAATGAGTTCTCTCTGCCAAGATAAAACTTTATTCGCGAAACAAAATTTTCCTAACCTAAAATCAGCAATTGAGATTAGTCGCGGTTTAAGTTTCTTGTTTCAGACATTAATGTGTGGTCATCATGAAATTCCAATATCTTCGTCGTTGGATCAATCTTGATATAAATTGTATAATATTGCTTTGGAGACAAATTTTTTATCAAATCGGAAAATTTATCATTAGGGAAATTTTTGTAATGTTCCAACATAACTTCAGAAAATTCATCTAAAGCATTTTGCCAATCTTCCAAATCTAAATTATTGTCGAAAAGCATTTTAATTTGCCGATCAGTCTTAGATCTGTACAAAATAGAAACAGCAATGGATTGTGTATACTTTCCAGATATTTTTTGTGTAGATTCTTTAGCGGGAACTAGTATCGCTTGAGTTGCTTTTCCTTTTGCCAACATATTCTTACACGCATCTTTAAGGAGTTGATAATGATCTTTACCAGCTTCCTGTAAAAAAGAGTCAAAGTAAGGCTTCAATATATATGTAGCAAAAAAAGTAGGAACAATCCATTCCATTGCTGCATATGCTTCATTTCCCTGTTCAGTAACCAGAATTTCTAATCCAGTTTCTTGTAATTCTGAAATATCATTTTCGATTATTTCTTTTGGAAAGTATTCTGGATAAGTAACAACTAAATGTAGATTGTCTTTCATGGTTATTTTTTTGTAAAACGCGGTTAATGTTTTGCCGGTAACCATCAGTCACCGATCCAAGCAAAGTTCCCTTCACCAAGATAAAGCTTTCTCCCTAATAAACAAACGCAATCAAACTATACACTGACAATTTTGCTTAACGGTGTTGTGCAGATTATTTATTTTAATTGAAAAATTCCGATTTTAACACCATGTTCTTTCATTTTTTCTAAACCTGTGGTGTAGTGTTCTTTTAGCCAAATATTTCCTGAAATTCTGGGATTTTTTTCAAGGAATTTTTCTCCCATCCCAGCTAATAAATAGTCATTAAACCTCCAAACTTGTCCTTGTCTAGCTCCCCAAACAGAATTATCAACAATAGTATTATCAATATATGGTTTAATGCAATCATCAATTTCTGATAAATTTTTAAATCCCATTTTAATTAATTTTTCTGTTTCTAAATCATAAGAATAATTACTTATTCGACCGTCAGAACCCAATGTTTTGTCTAAATATGTTTTAAGTGAATCAGGTGTAATTTGTACTTCATCAAGTTTCCCTTCGGTCACTGATTTTCTATCAGACGTCTTAAGCTTACTATCTTCGTCTTGTATTGATTGAAATTCTCTGTCTGCAATTTCTAACACACCAGCAAGAGCAATAAATCTCCTCTTAATAGTTGAAGGGATTGTAATAGTTGATTTATATTTAATGTCGTGTTCAATTTCGGCCCAGGCATGTTGTAAGATTGTTCTCAGCTGAATTTCAGACACTATATTGTCAAAACTTTGATATTCGGGAAGAGTTAGTCTATTAGCTCTTAATTTTACTAAATAATGGACACTTTGGTAGCCTAATTTTTCCTCTTTCTCTAATATTTCACTTTTATCGCTAACTTCTATTACTTCAAACTGATTTTCAATAACTTTTCCAATCTCTTTTATGGTTTTGGGGAAAAATGCAATAATCCGCACTCCAGACAAGTCAGTAATTTCTTTTAAAGGTTGGGAATATTTAGGTCTAGTAGGGTCGTTTTCATTTGGCTTGATAGCTTTAGTACCAAAACTTTCGATTTCTTTAGCCCTAGCTTCTATTGAATGATAGTTTATTTTTTTTTCGTTAAGAGTTTTCGTTAAAATTTCTTTAAGTGTGTTTGCAAATAATTCATAAGTCGGTCTTAACTTTGAATAACTGCTGATAGCTTCACTTTTATGTTTTTCAAATTCAAATTCCATTTTTTAGTATTGCGTTAGTTTATTGAATCGGCGGTATAATGCCGCAGAACGTTGGGCCGATTGGCGAAGGTGCGAATGAAAGCGTACTGATTTGTTTCTGCCAAGATAATGTTTCTTCGGGAAAATGCAATTTCCGGTTACCGAACTCTGCGATTGCGTAAACCGGCGGTTATGCGATCCCTTATTCATCACTTACTGAGCCAAAAGATTGTTGCATCAAGTCTTTTAAAAGTTGCCGATGCTTAATAATATCATTCTTGTCAACTCTAATTCTATATCGACTCCATTGCGCTTCGTAATCTAATGTGTCAAGTTTTGCTTCATCAAGTTTTTCTTGAATTTCGGGAGATTGTTTCAAACGAATTTCCAATACCAAACTACTTTTCTTTGCTCTAAAAACAACAAAATTATTTGGAACTCCATTTTTTGCTAATCCTATATAGTACTTATTATATTTTAATTCAAAATGAGAATTAAACTCTTTGATGATTTCTAATGTCTGGTCGACTAAAGCAACAGTTTGCTTAGTTCCTTTTTTAGTTTCCCAATAGTTTCTATCTGTAATTTCTTTGGTTTCTTCATCTTCCTCGACAAGTCCAAGTCTCGCCTCATCTAAAACCGTCGTGAAAATTAACGAAACCTCGTCTTTCTGGAATTGGTATGCAGACATTTGAATAGCAATCAACGGAATGTATCCGTTAAAAAGGCTTATAACATTTAGAAAGCGACTAGTTATGTCTTCTGCAATAATAACTGCACAATGGTCATATTGTGGATATCGTTTCCTTTCAATATCCCAGTATTCGAGCGTTCTTATTATGTGGCTTTCATCAACTTTACCAAGTTGTATCTCAACTTCATATCGTCTCTTACTGTCTAAATCTTGAAGTAACAAATCTAATCTTCCCGCTTTAGGATGAATTCGTTCCTTGTCTTTTAAGATCAAGTCGCCTAATCCTAGTATAGCGGGATTATCTGCAATCACTTGCTGAACCCAGGTTTCATTTAATTCTCGATGTGTGAGTAGACTTATTTTTTCAGGTGTTACTAGTTTCATATGTTTTATGGTCGATTTTTTAAAAGGTGTTGCAGAGAACGTTAGGACTTTAACGGACAGTCGCATATCAAAGTAAATAAGCTTCTCTCTGCCAAGATCGAACTTTCTTCGTGAAAAACAAACGTTCAACTTACCGAAAACCAGCGTAATTCGCTTACCGGCGGTTAGCTGTTGCGTTTATAATACGCCAAGTGCCAATTTTAATTCATTCATAATATCTTCAGAAAACAGAACATCTTGTGTTGAAACAAATAGATTTCTTCCATGAATTAAACTGTTTCTAAAAGATATAAGTTTAATTAAATTATCACGCAATGAACTACTTATTTTTTCAGCATTGAATAGAATATGAACGAGTTTTGTTTTTGGTATTCGCATTCGATTGCTATATCGTGTGTCACTTTCGTCTGATGAAAACGCAGAGCCATATTTCTCAAGAATATACTCTATCTGATTATAGTATTTTAGAAAGTCTTCTAAACTTCCACGTTCATCACTACTATCTTTGGCGGTAAATTCTTTCAATCTGTCGCTTGCAATTTCGAGACTATTTGGGTTTAAGATTTTTATCACGAAGAAAATTACAAGTAGCAGAACCGTTAATACAGTAGTAACTGAAATATTTATTAGAATGGTCAAAAAGAAATTATTTTGACTTTCATTGGCAATTGACCAAAAGCAAAGCAAAATTGATGATAATGTTGTGATGCTAATATTGATTATTGATCCGAAATATTCTGCTTTTAACAAAGCTATAATTTCTTCCAAGCTTTCATCTTTACTTGCTTTTCGATCTAATTCATTTCTTAAAAAGATATATCCGGTAATTATTAAACCAAATATTGCAGCTATCACTTGAGAAGCAGAAGAAAAAAGATACAGTATTTGGTTTTCATTTAAAACTAATATTGGATAACTAGAAGAAACTAATACAGCTAAAATTGATGTGGTTGACCAAAATGTGAAAAATGGAATAGTTTCTCTTTCAACTAAGATTTTTTGTAAACGTTCTATTTGTTTCTCCATTAGTTCGGTTTTTTTTTCAACATAACAGCTAACGTGTGGCCTGTAACCGCAGTCGCGGATCGAAGCGAACTGAGTTCTCTCTGCTAAGATATAATTTCTTCGTGAAAAACAAACGTTCAACTTACCGAAAACCAGCGTAATTCGGTTACTATGAATTAGCACCAGTCTTTATTTATTGTCTCGAACTCAGCGATCTGACTATCTACTTTTTCTAGTTGGGGATTTATATCATCAATATTTGGCAAGAATAATGAAGAACTTCCACCATGATACATTCCGAAATCATCAACAACCAAGAATTTTCCTCTTTCTATATGAAAAAGATTATTAAAATTCTTCCTGACTTCAACTACAAATATATTTAAGTAATAGACGTATTTGGAAATCAAAAAGAAATTCTTTTTTATCCAAAGCATATTCCTTTCAGAATAGACTTGGTAATTTGGGTTTGGAAATATGCGTTTATAACTTGTATCCTCGCGATAGTATTCAAAGTTAGGTTCGGAAATTATAGCGTATTTAAGATAATGAGTAACGTAATCTATGTACGCATCCATTACATTTTTGATCGATTCTTCCAAAGGCTTATTAGAGCCTGGCCAATCAATAGCTAATTTCCGCTCTTCTATATTATCAAGAGAATCTACAAAATCTCTGTGTAATACATTTCTTATAGCATTATTCATTAACCAATTAAAGCTATCTAATTTCAAATAGGAATTTAAATTATCTATTATGTTTGAATAAACTAATATTTCGGGAGTTATAATTTTAACGGCTAAAGATTCTTCGACCCAAAGTTCGTGATCAGCTTTGATTTTATGTAGCAGTTCGATTGGCCAATAAGTTTCACTTTTGTCAATTTCTTCGTGATGATGTGCACATAATAAAAGTAGATTAGAATATTCGTTTCTATTCTCTATCGGTAATTTGCTAATTCCTCTTGGAGAAGATTTCGAGTTTTTTTCACCAACTACATGGCACATTTGGCCGTAAGTATTGATTCATTTTCACCAGCTTTATCAAAAGTAAGTTTTCTGCGACAATCTGGCATAGAGCAACGTCCAGCTGCTCTTGCCCATAGAATTTTTTGATCTTTACTGTTTATAGTTCCACTCATTTTTTATAAGATTGGTGCTAACGCTTCGTCACTTCACGCGGTTGCGATGAAAGCGAACGGAGTTCTTTCTGCCGAAGATAAACTTTTCTTCGTGAAACAAAGCTTCCGTCTATCCAAAACAGCGTAATTTGCTTTCAAACGGTTTGCAGTAGTTACTTATGGATAAAATGACTTACCATGATTAACTAAATCTAAATAAATTTTAATTGAATTTGGGTCTGTTATTGGGTTAACAATTTTTAATTGTACAGGAATTATTTTTTTGCTATTAAATACGACATATTCGGTGTCAGTAGCATATAAGTTTCTATCGTTATTTCCTAAAAAAGTTGATCCATAATCTTCAATTTCAAGTTCCACATTATAGAATACTTCTGCTTTTGTTTCAACAATAATTTCTTCGTCAGTAATACTAATTATTTGTAAAGTTTTAAGTTTTGCATCAGCCTCATTCACGATTATGTCATAAATATTTATATCAGAATGTTTTTGATAATTTTCGTGTTTAAGTAATTGAGAAAAAAGCCACTTAGCAACTTCAGTTTCTAACTTTTGCTTCCTTAGTTTATAAACTTTATTTACATTCTCAATACGACCTTGACGCTGTTTGTCATTTTCAACTTGTCGTAATAGTTTATCTAAATATTCTTCATAACTAGAAATAACATCTAGAAATTCACTCTTGTAGTTTAGCAAGTCTTTGTCATGTGAGAATACAAAACATTTTTTGTGGTTATTTTTGCACCAATGCTCAATTGATAGTAAAGCAAACGCATCTGGAAATTCACTCTTCTTTTCGCCTTTGCTAAAGGGAAATTCAGAATTAAAATATTTGTCAAACACATCTTTAATATTCAATTTCGGATAGTCAACAATTTGTACATGCGCATTTTGAAGTCTGGAATCAAAAACTTCGAGAAATTCGGTTATACAAACATCTTCATCAAATTTTTCAAATTTCGAAGCTAATGAGGATATGTTTCTAAGAACTCTTGTCGAATCTCTATAGCTTCGGAACTTAGAAGTTGCCTCTTTAATATTTTTTATTGCTCTATTCTTTACCTCATTGTAAGTTACAGCTGGTAAAACTATTGTGATATATTTTTCCTCAGCCAATTTTAAGATTTCGTTGATACGATTACTTTCTAAGAAGTTATTGGATTCAAATATAGATGTGTCGATAAAGATATATTCCATGGGATCGATTTTGGTGCAATCACTGCTAATGTTTGGCCTGTAAATGTCAGTTGCAACACTCAACTTACCGAAAACTCAGCAATTTCTTGAATCCGGTTGGCTGAAGGTACTTTGATTATTCTTTTTTGCCGAACATATAACCTAACGCGAGGGTAATTAGAGGTGTAATAATTCCCCAAAATTCTAGAATCCCTATAGCTTTTGGATTATTGTTTTTCGAGAATAAGATACACGCAGTATAAGTTATTCCTGTTAAAACCAAAATGAAAATGAATAATCCGGCAATGTTTAATTTAATGGAATTTCCCGAGCCAAAAAATTGGCCAAGCATCCCTAATTCTCGATTCATTTTACTTTCTGCGAAAGTGTTGTCGATAATCTTATGAGATGTCTCAGGATTTTCGGGTAATTGTGAAAAATTTAGACCTCTCATATTATTTCTTTTTTACCTTTAAACCATGTATAATTTAAAAGTGGACTATCGTCAAAACTGTTAAAATCTATTCTCACGTTAAAGAACAATTCATGACCATTAAATGATCCAACGCTTACAGGGTTTATATATCCGTAATTGGCCATAACTCCTTTATGTCTAACTGTGATTTTTAATGTATCGTTATTGTGTTTAGCAAATTTTAATGACGCTTCATTTATTGTTTTGTCATAAACAAATTCAAAACGAATATTGAGGTTTGTGCCGTCATCTTCGTTGATAGAAATTGTCACAGGTTTTTCTTGTCCGAAATGTATAAACGTACCTGTATCAATGATCTCTAAGTCATCATCGTAAAATATTTTACTTTTCATTATTTCTGTCAATTTGTTATTAGATTAGTGATGTAAGCATTTGCAGCCAACTTTTCGCCAGTTTGGGAAATTGCGGAGATAGGTGCGGAGTTCTCTCTGCTAAGATAGAGCTTTATTGGTATTGGTAAGTGCTTCAATTGCCAATACACCCAAATTTCTTAAACAGACCGTTAGGGCTTGCTTATTAATAATCTATTCTGTTTTCTCCTTCGACGGCGGCAAAAACTTTATGAACCACAGCATTTGTTATTACAATATTTCCATCATGGTTGATTTTTCTTTCCAAAGTCATTTCTACTTCAATAGAATAATGATTTGAAAAACGCATTTGTCCACTAAAAACCTTGTTATTAAAATCAAAGTCCTCGATAAGGAAATTGATTACAACTTCATTGTAAAATCCTTTCCATCTAAATTTTCGTTTAATCGCCGGTGCAGCTACGTCGATTGTCGCTCTTTCAAGTCTTAAGGATGGAAGTTCGTCTGTCCTCAAAATAAATTTCGAGAAGTCATTTTTTTCTACTGTCCTAACGCTACCGACAGGTTCATCATCTTGCAACCTTGTTACATCGATCTGGTAAACTTTAGGATAGCTATCAAGTTTTTTATAAAGGTTTGATCTCCGCCAAGAAATTTTATAATTTTTATTTACGAGATTGATAGAATCGGAAACTTCTTTCGGACTTATTACACTGTCATCTTTAACACCGTCAAGATTTAATTTTTCTAATTCTTTTCTTTTAAGTTCATTGTCTAATTGAAGATTTTCGATCTGTAATTCCGTCAGCTCTTTATTTTCTACAGGATATCTAGATAAAACACCTAGCGCAATTGCAACAATTAGTGTAATTTGGGGAGCGTTTTTCCCAAATAACTTCCACTTTTCTTTAAAACCACCTTCTTCAGTAGGGAAAGTAAGTATTTCAAGTTCGAGACCTAATGTTTCGGAAATTTCATTAATAATAAGTAGAATCTCTTTTTCACATTCATTTCTAAAAATTGAATTAATAGAATGACTATCATCGTTAAAATAATAGTGAAATTGTAAACCGTTAGATTTTTTTGTTAATTCCATCAGCCAAATTTAGATAAATGTTCGTATAAAAAAACGTTTTATGTTAATTTATTTCTAAAATGCCGATTTTTTGATTGTAAAACCAATGTTTTGATTATTATCTTCAAGAGGGTTCCATTAACGTTTGGCCTTTAGCCGACATTCGCGGACTAAAGCGAGCTGAGCATTCTCTTTCGAAGATAAACTTTCTTCGTAAAACGCTTTCTTCAGCGTTCAAATTATACATCAACCATTTTAAAAAACTCATGAAGTTTCAAGTGTCTGGCTTCACAGATTCTACATATTGTTATAAAGCTAATTGTATAAAAATTGTCATTCATAATACTACGCGCAGTTTTTTCATCTATGCCATGAAGAGTTGCAAAAGAATTCATAGACTCAGCCTCGCTAATCCATTTTGCGATAAAATTGACAATTTTTCTATTTGTACTCTTCATGTTGACAAAGAAAAATCTTAAAGCTTAAAAAACTTCGGACTGGAATCCGAAGTATAGAATATTTTATTATATTTGTCCTGATTAACATATATTTGCGATTCTTCATATTAAAAAATACTGAAGCATTCGCTTTGAATCTCGGCTCAAAACTTGGCAGTTTAACCACGAGAGGATAAGTAAGTTGCTCACGACCTAGGCGTGGGCTCGCTTATTCGTGGTAGGTATGCCAAGTACCAGAGGCGTTTAAGATGAGTTCCACGCTTTTTTTATGGCCAAAAAATCCAGTGTAAACTTCACATTCAGGGCAATCTTCATTCAAAGTTTCGCAATCGATTTCGATGATTTTGGTTCGCCATCCGGCGCGCAGTAACGTTCCGCGACTATGCACTGGAAGACAAAGCACTTTTGTAGTGCTCAATTGACGTATGCGAAATCTTTGAAATAACGAAACAATAAAACAAACAACTGCTTGGTTGCGGCTTGCCAAAAAGCAGCCTCCACCACGGCAAAAAAAATCTGGTAGTCGTTTAACCCGCAATCACACAGTCGGGCCAATCGAAGCACCAGTTTGAAAAATTTAAATACCACGTTGATGCCTGCGTACCGGTTGTAAAATTGGTTTTGGGTTAGTTAGACCGGGCGCAGGTAATTCAATTGATAACGGACAATTGATAATTGATAATGATGCAGTTTGCGGTTAGTTAATTAATAATGAATAGTTAACAATTAATAATTACTCGGTTTGTGGGTATTGTATTGCGTGTTAATAAAAGTTCTCTATAAGAATAACGTCCTTGCGGATTTTCTCCGGCCTTGGGGCTGTGGCAGCCGGGCACCTGCCGTCCGACGATCGCGAAAAAATGAAACGCTGTTTGAGCGCAGCGAGTTCGTTTCATTTCGCGATCGAGGACGAGCAGGTCGGCGAACAGTCCAGGCCTAGACTTTTTTGTTTCTTTTTTTGGCAATGAAAAAAAGAAAAGAATGTAGGAGAGATATAATTGCTTCGTTCGTGCCTCACTCGCAACGACGAGTAATTATCAAGTTATGAAATAAATGAAAATTAATAACCAAACAACAATACCGCCTATGATAAAATAAAACTACCGAACATAAAAAAGCCCTCTGCTTCGTTGCCAAACATCTGCAGAGAGCCTAAGCTAAAAAAGTAATCTAATAACTCAATCCAAAATTATGAAAACCATTTCATTTATTTCGGGCAGGCGGCATGTATCATACCTTTTTCTTTTGGTATTTTACATCTCCGAAACCAATGCCCTGGCACATAACAACATCGTGCCATTATCCGCCACACAGCAACAAACCACAATTACCGGTACGGTAACTCACAACAACATGCCCATGACGGGCGTCACCATCACCGTCAAAGGCAAACACACCACGGCCATTTCCGGTGAAGACGGGAAATTCTCTATCACCGCAAACGGCACCGATACTTTAATCTTCGAATACCTCGGTTTCAAAACAATAACTATTGCTATTAGCAATAAAACAAACCTAACCGTATCTCTCGAAGAAGACATCAACGACCTAAAAGAAGTCACCGTCAATGCAGGATACTATACCGTAAAAGAAACCGAGCGTACCGGAAGCATTTCAAAAATCACTGCAAAGGACATAGAAAAACAACCGGTAACAAATGTGCTTGCAGCCATGCAGGGCAGAATGGCGGGGGTAAATATTACCCAGGATTCCGGGCTTCCTGGCGGCGGCTTCAACATCCAGATCCGCGGTCAAAACAGTTTACGCGCTGACGGCAACCGCCCATTGTATATTATTGACGGCGTACCTTATGCCTCGGAAACTACTGGCTATTCGCAAACATCGGGTGCACAGCCTGCCAGTACGAATCCGCTGAACAGCATCAACCCGAACGACATTGAAAGCATTGAGGTATTAAAAGATGCCGACGCTACGGCCATATATGGCTCACGCGGATCAAATGGCGTAGTACTGATCACAACCAAAAAAGGAAAACCCGGCAAAACGCAGTTTACCGCAGGTGTCCGCAACGGAACCGGAAAAGTCACCCGCTTTATGGACCTGATGAATGCTTCGCAGTATTTGCAGATGCGGCGTGAAGCCTTTGCGAATGACGGTATTGAGCCTGGGCCATCAGATTACGATATCAACGGCACGTGGAGCCAAACCCGCGACACCAACTGGCAAAAGGAACTCATAGGCGGGATTGCCGATTACAATGATGTGATGGCAGCGGTTTCAGGAGGCTCGGAGCAAACCAGCTTTACCCTTGGCGGAAATTACCACAGGGAAACGACGGTTTTCCCGGGCAGCTTCTGGTACAAGAAAGGGAATGTGCATATGGGGCTGAACCACGAATCATTGGACAAAAGGTTTAAAGTAAGCGTCAACGCCTCATACACTGCCCAGCGCAAAGACCAGCCCGGGACAGATTTAACCGCTACAGCGACGAAACTGGCACCGAACGCCCCGGCACTATATAACAATGATGGCAGCCTGAACTGGGAAGGCAGTACCTGGGAAAATCCGCTAGCGGCGCTCTTGGCCGAGAGCAAATCCAAAACGGCTGACCTTGTCGGGAGTTCATTATTTTCATACACACTGCTTCCGGGGCTGGAGGCAAAGACCAGCTTTGGTTTTACGAGTACGAACCATGAGGAAACCTTTACACAGCCTTCATCGATGTACGACCCGGCTTATGAGCTTGGCAGTGAATATTCATTGCTGTTTGCTACGAATACACAGCGCCGATCGTGGATCGTCGAGCCGCAGCTGGGGTATGACAAAACATTCGGCAGGGGCAAAGCGTCAGTCCTTTTTGGCGGCACATTCCAGCAGCAAAACAACAGCCAGCTGGCACAAATGGCCGATGGTTTTACGAGCAATGCCCTGATCTATAGCCTTGCGGCGGCAGCCCATACCACGACATTATTGCACAACGAATCGGTATACAAATACCAGGCGTTTTTCGGGCGCGTGAATTACAATTGGGACAAGCGTTACATTGTAAACCTCACCGGGCGCAGGGACGGATCGAGCCGTTTCGGCAACGGGCGCAGGTATGCCACTTTTGGCGCAGTAGGCGCGGCATGGGTATTTTCAGAAGAAGCATTTTTAAAGGACAACACAGGCTGGCTGAGTTTCGGCAAACTGCGCGCGAGTTATGGGACTTCGGGAAGCGACCAGATTGGCGATTACCAATACCTCGACACCTATGCGCCTTCGGGGAGCAGTTATGGCGGTGTGGCGACCATTTCGCCAACAAGGCTTTACAATCCTGATTTTGGATGGGAAACCAATAAGAAACTGGAGCTTGCTCTGGAAACCGGATTTTTAAACGACCGCATCTTTTTAACCGCCGCTGTGTACCGAAACCGCTCTGCGAGCCAGCTGGTAGGCATTCCGCTTCCGGCAACGACAGGATTTTCAAGCTTGCAGGCAAACCTGGATGCAACAGTCGAAAATCGCGGGATGGAGTTTACGCTGCGTACGGTCAATATTAAGTCGGGCAAGTTCAGCTGGACAACAAATTTCAACATCTCGGCAGCCAAAAACGAACTGCTGTCATTTCCGGGGCTTGAAGGCTCGACGTATAAAAACCGTTATGTGGTTGGGCAGCCGCTGAATATTTTAAAGTTGTACCACTACGAAGGGCTGAACCCGCAAACGGGTATTTACACATTTACCGACTACAACAACGACGGCAATGTTGCAGCACCGGACGACCGCCAAAGCATCGTTGACCTGAACCCGAAGTACTTCGGCGGATTCCAAAACCAGATTAGTTATGGAAGATGGCAACTTGATTTCCTGTTCCAGTTTGTAAAGCAACTCAATTACAACGCTACTTACTTGGCCGGGCTTCCCGGTGCCATGGCCAACCAACCCTCGGCGGTAGTGAACCACTGGCAGCAGCCGGGCGATATGGACGGGTCACAGTTGTACACGACTGGCGTGAACAGTGAAGCGTCGGATGCGTTTTACCGCTATTATGCGAGCGACGCAATCATCAGCGATGCCTCATACATCAGGCTCAAAAATGTGTCGTTTTCTTACAGCATTCCCGAGAAATGGCTGGCCGGGATCAGTTGCCGCGCTTCAATCGAAGGGCAGAACCTCGCCACGATTACCTCGTATAGAGGCCGCGACCCGGAATTCAGGACGACAGGCTTTTTGCCACCGCTGCGCATCCTGACCGCAGGGCTACAGTTTACTTTCTAATCCATAAAGAACAAATCATGAAAAATACAGTGATACCAAAATTAATTTCAACCCTACGCGGCGGGCTTGCACTTCTTTTGCTGGCCGCTTTGCTGCAAAGCTGCGACAATTTTACAGAAACCGGATTGCCGCCGGGACAACTCGCCTCGGCAGCAGTATTTGAAGACAAATCCACCGCAACCGCGGCCATTCTTGACATTTATGCGAAGCTTCGCGATGTTGGGATCTTATCAGGAATCCCGACAGGGCTTTCGAGCCAGCTGGGCAGTTATGCCGATGAGCTTGACTTTTACGGCGAAGCGACAAATGGCACGCGGCTGTTTTACAACAATGCGCTGGTCGCTTCCAATACTGATGTGTCGGACTGGTGGGCCAACAGCTACAACGGGATTTATGCTGCCAACGCGGTGATCGAAGGGTTGGCCGCTTCGGAAAGCATCAAAACCGAAGACAAGGCAGCCCTGACCGGAGAAGCGTTGTTCGTCCGTGCGCTGTTGCATTTTTACCTTGTGAATTTGTACGGAGGTGTGCCTTACATCGATACCACCGACTACCGCCAGAACCAGGTCGCTGCAAGGCAATCGGAAGATGCCGTTTATATAAAAATCATCGCCGACCTCGAACGCGCCATTGACTATTTGCCCGATACCGAATTTCCGTCAAAGACACGCCCCAACAGGGCGGCAGCGACTGCCTTATTGGCACGGGCGTATTTGTACCACGGCGATTGGGAAGAAGCCTCGAATGCTGCTTCAGCCGTACTGAACACAGGCAATTACCTGATGGAGGACAACATTGACAACGTATTTTTAAAGGACAGCGAAAGTACGATCTGGCAATTGTCACCGCAGGGCGATGGCATCAACACCAATGAAGGCGTGACTTTTATTTTCAATTCGGGTCCGCCGCCATATGTGGCGCTGACAAATGTGCTGCTGGATGCTTTCGAGCCGGGAGACCTGCGCCGCAGCCACTGGATTGCAGCGGTAACAGGAGAAAGTGGCGTTTGGTACCATGCAAACAAATACAAAGAGCAAACCAATACGGACAGTTCGGTTGAATATTCAATCATCCTACGCGTGGCAGAGCAGTACCTGATCCGTGCCGAAGCAAGGGCACAGCAGGGCGAGCTTATTGGAGCTATTGAGGATTTGAATGTGGTAAGAAACCATGCAGGGCTCGGCAATACAACTGCCAACGGAAAAGAACAACTACTCGATGCCATACAACGCGAGCGCAGGGCAGAGTTCTTTACCGAGCAGGGACACCGCTTTTTCGACCTGAAACGTACCGGAACTATCGACGCAGCCTTGTCATTCAAGCCGGGCTGGAACGCCACAGACAAACTGCTGCCGATCCCGGAGGCAGATTTGCTGATGAACACAAACCTCGCCCCGCAAAATCCGGGTTACTGATGCAAAGGTCAATTTGCCTTTTAGTGAAGGCGCTTTTTATTCTTTTGGCTGCCGCCTGTCCCGATATCGGGCGGGCGCAGCTGAAGGATTTAAAGCCCGATGACTATCGTTTGTGGAGTACGCTCAATAGTGAGAAAATTTCCGACAAAGGAAATTGGGTCAGCTACGCCTTGTCTTACGAAAGTGGAAACGATACCCTGTTTGTAAAGCACACCACTACGGGAAAAACCTATGCTTTTCCCAAAGGAAGTGAAGGCGGTTTTGGCAGAGAGACGCGGTTTGTTTGCAGGGATCAAAACAGTACGCTGCACATACTGGAACTCGAAACCGGAAAAAGGACAACGATAAATGAGGTACTGCAATACAACATTGTCGCCGACAGGCTGGTCTGCCTTCGAAAAATGGCAAATACAAATGAGCTTGCAATACTGGATTTTAGCGGTAAACTGCTCAAAGTAATTCCGGATGTTACCGAATACCAATGGAATCCCAGCGGAACTGTACTGGCCTGTATTTCAGGTACGGACGAAAAACGGGTGTTGGAGATTATAAATGTGTCGGAAGGCAACACCAGTAAAACAGTCGCAACAGGAAAAAACGTCATTTTTTCAAAGCCAACCTGGCAACAAAACGGGAAGGCACTGGCGTTTTTGAAAGAAAGCCATGGTGACACGAGCGTCATGCTTTACCATATAGGCAGCGGGAAGCTGTATGAAGCCAATCCAAAACAGTTGGTTGGTTATCCACACGATTGTCAAATCACCGCAACCTCCTTTGCACCGCTCACCATTGCGGCAGACGGCAAGCGGGTATTCTTCGGACTGACAGGCAACAAACCCCGGAAAGAGGAAACCGGAGTTCAGGTGTGGAACGCAGCGGACAAGGTCATTTATCCACTTAAGAGATTAATGGCCGGATCATCCCTGCCCAAAATTGGCGTCTGGTGGCCGGAAAGCAACCGCTTTCAGGTGCTGATTAGTGACAGCCTTTCCTACATGATGGCTTCGGGCGACGGCAAATATGCGCTTACCTGGAACCCTGATGCGTACGAACCCCAAAACGCCCAGTTCGGCCCGATTGACCTGTACGTCACCGACATCGAAAAAGGAACCACAAAACTACTGTTGCAAAAACAATCCGGTGACATCAAACAGCTAATGGTATCGCCCACAGGCAAATACCTGTCGTATTTCAGGGAAACGAACTGGTGGGTCTATGAATTTGCAACTGGTGCACACCGCAACCTGACGAAGGGCATCACAAGTTTTGAAGAATCAGGATATGACTGGCCGGGCGAAATCCCAGCCGATGGAAATGTGGGTTGGACTAGTGGCGACAAAGACTTGCTGCTGTACGACCGCTACGACATCTGGAAATTCAGCACCAACGGCAAAGGCGCAGTGCGGCTTACCAACGGCAGGGAAAAGCAAACGGTCTGCCGCGTGATGGAAGCCCCGTTGCAAATCAATTTCAGTGGACTTAAAAATGGCACCGTCGATTTGTCAAAAGGGCTGCTGCTCAAAACGCAAGGCAATGGCAAAACAGGCTATGCACGGTGGACGGAAAGCAACGGAATCCAACCAATTGCAGTGAAAGAAGCATTGGTCACGCAATTGCAAAAGGCTGCCCATGCCGATACTTTTGCATACCTGCAACAACAATACGATGCACCGCCTGCATTAATGATCAAACGGGCAGGGTATCAGCAAGAATTGCTGTTCCAAAGCAACCCGCAGCACTTCCGTTTCCATTGGAGCCACCCAAAACGCATTACCTATAAAGACAGCAGAGGGAATCCGCTCACAGGAATGCTGATATATCCCGCCGGTTTTGACGCTGCTAAAAAATATCCTATGGTCGTAAATATTTATGAAAACCAGTCGGCCTCGTATCATGTCTATGTGAATCCCAAAAGTCAAAGTTCCACAGGCTTCAACGCAACCGACTATGCCGCAAATGGTTATTTTGTTTTCCTTCCTGATATTGTTTATGAAACCGGTAATCCGGGATTGTCGGCAGTGGATTGCGTGACAGCTGCCGTAAAAGCTGCGTTAACAGAAACCGCAATAGACCCCTCCCGTATCGGGCTGATCGGTCATTCTTTCGGAGGCTATGAAACAAATTTTATCATTACCCGGACCGGCCTGTTCAGGGCAGCAGTTTCAGGCGCAGGAACTTCAGATTTGCTGAGTCATTACCTGCATGCAAACGCCCAAAGCACCAAGCCGCTTTTCTGGCGTTTTGAATCGGGGCAGTTTCGTATGGGCGCTTCACCCTTCGAAAATCCTGAAGCCTACCGTCGAAATTCTCCAACTCATTTTGCTTCCAACGTCCAAACACCACTTTTGCAATGGACAGGGGACAAAGATCCGCAAGTAGAGCCGAATCAGGCAATGGAATTTCATCTGGCCCTGCGAAGGACTAAAAAGCCAAATATACTGTTACAATATCCGAATGAAGAGCATACGATTCAAAAGCCTGAAAACCAATCAGACCTATCGCAAAAGATACGGGAGTGGTTTGGATATTACCTGAAAGGGAATCCATTACCGGATTGGATGATGTCGAACATTTAGGAACATTGAAGCAGGCAAAAACAAAGCAGCCCCTATGGGCTGCTTTGAAGTTGGAAAAGAAGGTAGTCATTCGCAATTGTTTTCTGCAGCAATGTTACAGATAAAACTGATACACATCAATAACAAATTCTTCAACGCCGGGATTTTCCGGCAACGATAGCAATGATGAAGTACTGTTTTTGAGATTGATAGTAATTGGGTTGGGCACAGGCGAGACGCTCGCGCCAGTGGCGGGGATGACGACCATACTGTTTTGGAGATTGGCTCGGTAGTATTCACACAGATGGTATCATGGTCTTAAAAGCGCCATGGAAGCAAAAACAATAACGAAGCAAGTGTTTGCCGCGTTTGTAACGATCGATTTTTCTTGTCGTTGAAATCTATTTTAAAAACGATATCACCAACAAATTGTTAAAAACCACCATTATATAAAGAGATTAAACGTCAAAAAATAAATATTCTTAAAAAATCGGTATTATGGTATCAAAATGAATAATTTTGTATAGCGAATTGCCACATTCTAAACAGGACGAAATGAAAAATTATGGACGGCTCTTTAACGAAAGTCCTGCGCCAATGTACATCTATGACGACCGCACCTATGAATTTTTAGCGGTCAATGATGCGGCCCTGCATCAGTACGGCTACAGCAGAGAAGAATTTCTTTCCATGAAAGCCACGCAAATACGTCCTTTAGAGGAAATGGAACTTTTTACAAAGGCCAATCTTGACGTTCCGGAAAGCTACTTCGACTTTGGGATGTGGCAGCACCGCCGAAAAAACGGCGATCTTTTTTATGTGCATATTTATGCTTACAGGACGGAGTTCAATGGCAGAAGTGCCAGGTCGGTCCTGGCGGCCGACATCGACCAGAAAGTGCGTACCGAGATGGCAATGGGTGAAAAGAGTGCCGAGATTACCGGCATACTCGAAAGCATCACAGATGGATTTTATGCGCTGAACAGGAATTGGGAGATTACCTATTTCAACAAGACCGCGGAAAAAGTACTGGGACGCAGGCGCGAAGAAGTCATCGGCAAAAACCTGTGGGATTCTTTTCCGCGTTCGCGTGAGGGGAAATTCTACGAAGAATATGAACGGGCCATGACCACCAGGGTCAGCGCCCACTTCGAAGAAGAGTACGCTCCGTTAGGCGTTTGGGCAGCGATGAACGTATACCCCACCAAAGATGGCATTGCGGTTTATTTTGTGGATATTACCGAGCAGAAGAAAATCCGGCAAAAGATACTGAACGATGAGCGCAGCCTGCGTGCGATCATCAACAATACCACGGATATCATCTGGTCTGTAGACCGACAGAACAATGTGGTCACCGCCAACGAAGCCTTTTGGAAGCGCATCGCAGGGCTTACCGGCAAAACGGATGGTACGATAAACGAAGCCGATTTCGACCCGGAAGTCTTCTTGCAGTGGAAGCAGTATTTTGAAAGGGCATTGCAGGGAGAAGCGTACAAAATCATAGCAGAAAATGCATTCGAAGGCAGGGAGCTATTTGAGGAGATCAGCTTCAACCCGATACGCGACATTAAAGATGAAATCGTAGGAGTCAGCTGCTTTTCGAGGGACATCACTACACGGTACCTGTATCTGAGGAGGATCGAAGAACAAAATGCGAAATTCAAAGAAATTGCATGGTCGCAATCGCATGAAGTCAGGGCCCCGCTTTCAAACATTATGGGACTTACCGCATTATTCAACCTTGAGGACACTTCCGACCCCGGGAATGCGGAAATCATAAAACTGATCATTGACGCCTCGCACCAGCTTAATGGCATTGTAAGAAAAATTAGTGCCATTGCATTGCAAACAGGATTGGATGCATAATGGCCGGAAGTTGCCTGGGTAAACCTGCTGGCGCGGAATTGCATTTCGTACCCACGCTCAACAAAAATGCTAAGTAGCAAATACGAACATTTTTTAATGATTCATTGGCTTTGTTAGCGATGCCTGCAGGACGTATTGGACGCCCGATGGCGCGGAATCTGGCGGCTGCAAACCGGCAGCTATTTATTAAATATTGAAATCGTTAAGGATCTGAATTTCAAGCAGGCATGGTAAATCCACGTTGTTTTGAATGATGGCAATGATGAAAGTACTGTTTTTGAGATTGATATAATGGGGTTGGGCGAGGGACGAGACACTCGAGCCAGCGGCGGATGAATTTATAACTAATACTTGAATTATTCTTTGATGATTTTTTTACTTAAAGGTTTGCCATCTAACCCTTCCGCGTCAAGCACATAAATACCTCGCGAAAGCGATTCGAGATTTATAAAATCGCCACCCTCGTTTTTCAATACTTTTTGACCCAAAAGGGTATTGAGGGAAATATTTTTTAACGGCTGGGTAAAGTGAAGGATCGATTGCGTTGGGTTTGGGTAAAGGGCAGTCGTGACACGGTTTGCGTTCTGCGTTCCCAGGTTTTCCGGACCGAGTTTGACAATCCAGAAATCATTATCCCCATGGTTTTCAGAGGCGTCCCCATCATTTGAGGCCGAATATCCTCCAATAACATACCCGCCGTCTGTGGTGCGTGCAATGCCGTTGGCCAAATCGCCATTGGTTCCGCCAAAAACCTTTTGCCATTCCATAGTACCGGTAGCAGTGAGCTTCACGACCCATACATCAAAAGCAAAAGTAGCATCGTTTCCGGATACATCCCCGTCACTGGAATTCGTATATCCCGCCAAAATGTAATCGCCGTCGGCATGGATATCAAAAGAAAAAGGAAATTGGAATCCATGGAATAAAAATCCTGTACCACCAAAGTTTTGCATTTTCCCGCTTCGACAGGTATACGACGATGGCGCCGATAACTGTAGGCAAAAGAAACAGAAAAGTAAAGCTCATAACCTCAAAAATTTCATTCCAACTGGAAATACCGAACAGCAGCCTGAGGAGGATTGCGTAAGCTGTTGCAAGTAAGATTGCGATCGTTGCCGATTTTACCATAGGTTGTGTAGTTGCCGCAAGCGTATTGTCGCCCGCACATTTGTATTTTGAATAAATATACGTTTAAATTTAATGGATCAAACCAAAACAGTACTGGCGGTAAAGGAAATACCATTACCGATCCCGCAATCCGTACCATCCATTCTTATCATGATATTTCAGGCCCGCTGTAACAAAACACAAAAGTGTGGTACCAACCAGAAATCAATCCCTACCATCATGAAGAAATCACTTATCATTTTCGCCGGTTTGCTGTCCCTGGCAACAGCTGCCCACGCCCAACAACAGCCCAACCGCTACATCCCCACACCCTACAATCCCGCAAGCGAACCGCTATACCAAACCATTGTCAAGCTCGACAGCCTGTATTTCGACACCTACAACCATTGCAAACTTGGCAAAATGGCCGAACTCACCGCTGAAGACATCGAGTTCTACCACGACCGCGGCGGCCTCACCACCTCAAAAAAAGAACTCATCGAATCCATCCAGAAAAACATCTGCGGCAAAGTAACCCGCAACCTCACCCCGGGCAGCATCGAAGTCTACGCCATCCCCAACTACGGAGCCGTCGAAATCGGCTACCACACCTTCACCAACAAAGCCGAACCCGGCCAAAGCCAACCCAGCAAATTTATGATCTTCTGGCGCCTCAAAGACAGCCTCTGGCAAGTCCACCGCGTACTGAGCCTGCATGAATAAATCTCAATCTCTCTAAATACACTATGAAAGCTTACACTTCAAATTTACCCAACTCGTCCTCCGGCCTTAGGCAATGCAGCCAGGGCCGAGCGTAAGACCCGAGGCGACAGCCGAACTGAGCGAAGCTAAACAGTCCAGCGGACTGTTTTAGCGAGGAGCCAGGAGGCGCTGGCCGTCGTTTCATTCCACAATTAAGGAATTAATGGGTCGTCGAGCATTCTACGCTTAGACTTTTTTGTTTCTTTTTTCTCTATGATACCTTTAGTTTCACGAAAACCGTCTGATGAAAATTACACATCAAACTTTCCCAACTCGTCCTCCGGCCTTAGGCTATGGCAGCCGGGCACCTGCTTTTCAAAATTGCGGATAAATAAAACGCTGTTTGAGCGAAGCGAGTTCGTTTTATTTCGCAATTGAGAAAATAGCAGGTCGGCGAATGGCCCAGGCCTAGCCTTTTTTGTTTCTTTTTTTGGCAATGAAAAAAAGAAAAGATTAAAACGTTTAAAATTACCCACCAACTTTCCCAACTCGTCCTCCGGCCTTAGGAAATGGCAGGTCGGCGACCCCAGCACCAGCAAACTGAGCGAAGCTAATGACCCATAGTTGGACCTTATTTCGTTTTTTTATCAATGATTCCTTCACGTTCACGAAAACTTCTAAAAAACAATAAACAAATTGAGTAAAATAAGAAAAGATTAAATCATTTGAATAAATCATTTGAATAAATCATTTGAATAAATCATTTGAATAAATCATTTGAATAAATCATTTGAATAAATCATTTGAATAAATCATTTGAATAAACTAAAATATACGACAATCTGCGTATATCAAAAAACCATTTAAATCTCGACGTTTGTAAAATAAAACACAAACCATGAAAAATCTTTACAAACTCCTGCTGCTGGCCTTAACAGCCAATTTTAATGCGACCGCGCAATGCGGCAGTCCAACCTTAATCACACTAACCAACCAGTTACAGGTGGATGCCTTCGCCCAGCGCTTCCCGGGCTGTACTGAATTTACAGGGCCACTACTGATAAACGGCAGCAACATTACCAACCTTAACGGCTTGTCGGCGTTTACAAAATTTGGCGAACTGGCCGTATTCAACTGTCCGTTGCTGGCCAATTTGCACGGATTGGAGAACCTGGTGTCTGTAGGTGCGCTGAATTTTACCAACAATGCGGTGCTGAGCGATATTACGGCACTAAGCCACCTTACCGAAATCACGCGGGGCCTGAATATCGAATATGGCGCACTGACCGATTTGCATGGACTTGAGGGTGTAACGGCGATCGGCGGTCAGTTAAATGTGGGCGGCAACGGGCTTGTGAGCCTGCGCGGCCTCGATAATGTGACCTCGATTGGCTCCTATTTTACAATGTCGAATTCCGCGACCCTTTCCGACCTGTCGGCGCTGTCCAACCTGACTTCGATAGCACTGTATGTCAACTTTTCGAATATGCCGGCCCTAACCACTTTGCACGGGCTTGACAATGTGGTATTCACGAACGACCGCCCGATAAATATCTCGAATTGCCCGAACCTCACAATGTGCAGTGTCCTCGGCGTTTGCAGATTTCTGGATTCAGGTGGCACAGGGACCATCATCAATAATGGGGTGGGTTGCAGCACCATCCAGCAGATCATAGACAGGTGTACCAGCATGGCAACCGAAGGATTTGAAAAAAATAAAACAATGATATATCCGAATCCTGCCGCAGATTATGTATCGGTCCACCAGGACGGTGAGGTAACGGATGCCGTAATAAGTATCGTGGACCTGTCAGGCAAGGAAATACACCATGCCGATTTTTACCAGGATATGGAACTGGACGTGCACGCATTCCGCTCAGGGATGTATATCGTAAAGATTACTTCCGAAAAAGGCACTACCCAACACAAGTTGTTGAAAAGGTAAGTTTGTTGCCGCATGTCGCAGCAACACATTCTTTGCAATAACATCAAAAGCACCGCAGGCCGTCTGGCAGGCGGTGCTTTTTAAATGAAAACAAATCAGTTGGCGAAAAGCTTAAAAAAAAACAACCTGAGTAAAAAAAGAAAAATTTAAACCTCAATCCCCACAACCTGCAACACTACCCCCTTCTTTCTCCACCCCAAATCCCCAACCCCACAATACCCCGAAAACAAAACCCCAACCACCATCCCTTCACCATCAGGAACAACCGCCTGCAGCCGAACAGAAAAAACCCCATCCGTTTTCAACACATACACAAAATCACTACACTGCAAAGCCGCAGCAGGTGTTTCAAAATCAACACGCAGCAACAACAGCTGAAAAGCCATGGTGTCAGCCCCGGCCGGGAATTTAAACTGGGAAGCATCCAAACCTTCAAGGGCAAGCACGCCATGTTCCGCGTCAAAGCTGTGGCTTTGCATGCCCGTAAAATAAAATTGCCGTTTGCGGTCAAACGAAAAGTCACGGAGCAGCGCGGCGCCGTCAGCCGTGAGTAGCCCTTTGCGAACCGTTTTTTCCCCTTTGGGTGAATCCACATCACACGCTTTGATCGCCGCCATCCGTTTCTGGATGTGGTTGTACACATAAGGATCGGGCAGGAGTTTCAGGTAAGGCAACAGCAGCTGCCGGAACAGCGAAGCGATTTTGGAACAACGTCCAAACTCCGCGGCAAGCTGCCGTGTCGGTAAATACCGGGCTTCGTTTTTGACGGCTTCACTCTTAAAGCCGCCCGGTGTCTGGATCACATTCCCAAAGGCAGTGTCCCGCCCGGAAAGCCCGCCGAGCTTCCCGGTAAATTTGATAATTCCGATGTTTTTGGCCATGATATAAAATTGAAGTGCATATAATATTTTTTATTTCGGAAATGGTATATATTTGTAAAGTCAAACTGCTGTCAGTGAATACTTCACGCCACTAAAATACAAAAAAAACCTTCCCGTAAAAATACCGCAGCCAAATCGCTGCCATGCCATACCCATACCGCATCCATACCGTGTTTTGTTTAGGCCTGGCTTTGGTTTTACTTTGATGTACTTTGCAAAAAAGGCCTTTTTGCGAACCAATGCAAAACAAATGCATGTGAAAACTCCAACCACAAGTTTCCCAAGTCTCAGCCCACAGCAACCGTAAGACCCAACGACATCTACCACCTTCTGAAAATTACACATTAACCTTTCCCAACTCGTACTCCGGCGCAGCCGGAGGGCCAAGTGTTAAGACCCGAGGCGACAGCCAAACTGAGCGAAGCTAAACAGTCCAGTAGACTATTTTAGCGAAGGAGCCAAGAGGCGCGCACGCAATAGTTTCATTTCACAATCGAGGATAACAGGAAGTCGGACATTCCAAACCTAAAACTTTTGTCTTTTTTTGGCAATGACACCTTTAGGTTCAAGAAAACCGTCTTATGAAAATTACACACCAACCTTTCCCAACTCGCTCTCCGGCCATAGCCTATGGCAGCCGGGCACCTGCTTTTCGAAAATTCTGAAAAAATGAAACGCTGTCTGAGCGACAGCGAGTTCGTTTCATTTCAGAATTGAGAATTAGCAGGTCGGCGAATAGGCAAGGCCTAGCCTTTTTTGTTTCTTTTTTTGGCAATGAAAAAAAGAAAAGACTGAACATTCTAAAATTACCCATCAACTTTCCCCTCGCGCCCTCCCGCCTTATGCTATGACAGGTCGGCGACCCGAGCGCCAGCGAACTGAGCGAAGCTAATAGGCAAGGCCTAGCCTTTTTTGTTTCTTTTTTTGGCAATGAAAAAAAGAAAAGATTTAAACACTTGAAAGACAGCATTTAAAAACGAAGCACAATAAATTCCAATCTCCATCAAAAGAAAACCCAATAAATTAATCCGCCATCCAATTTCCCGCGTTTCATTTACCCAAACCGGCAGTTGGTACAACCCGACAGGCACCAATGGACTCTTTAAGTGAACTTTGCAAACAAAAACATTCACTAAACAACAAAGCAATGAAAAAAACAATTACCCACCTGATGTTGTGCCTGGCGATGTTAAGCCTGAACGCACAAAACAAAATGTTTAAGCATACCGCAACCGCATCAAACACGGTAGCCGATTATACAGTGCTCGATCATCCCGCGCTAAACGGCAATCCGGGCGCTAAATTCGTTATTTCACATGCATTCAACCCGATCAATGCAACGCTCCCCGGCGTATACAACAACCGCTTCAGCGGGGTACGCTACAATACAACCGCAGCCAAATGGATGATTTACAATGAAGATGAAACCAACCTGGTAGCCGGCTCGAGCTATTTTGTGTACATGCCGTCAGCCAACAATGTGTTCCAGCACATTGCGACCGAAGAGAATTCATTTTTGGTCGTTTCAAGGCTGGATAATGCATACATGAATGGAAACACTGCAGCGGTTGCGGTGGTCACCAACAACTTTCTGGCCCGCAGGAACTTAGGCAATCCAACACTTGCTTATCTATCGTGGGTGGGAACAAGCAATCCTGGCTGGAATGTCTATATGACACCCGGCGCCCTCATGGAACCCGGTAATTCCTTTTTTGTGGCGACCGCCGGTGATCCCGGCGTCGTGGCTTACAAGCACACGGCGTTGGCGGCCAATATCGCAAACCATGCAACGGTATTGAGCCATCCCCTGTTAAACGGGAACCCCAACGCAAGATTTGTATTTTCACGCAATCAGGAAACAGCCTCAAGCGGCTCTGGTGAGGTATTCCTTAAACTTCTGAGTGCACAGTATTTCTTTGGCAGATGGATGATTTTTACCGAAGACCAGTCTCCCATGCTGCCAAACCTTTGCTTTAATATAATGATAGAAGAAGCCGCGCTGGGCGTAAAAGACCAGTCCGTCACAGAAATGAGTGCCTGGCCGAATCCGGCAGCCGCAAAGGTGACGCTGGAAACGCGCGACGCCATTGTCGGGATTACCATTTACAACGCCGCGGGCCAACACATGAGAAACGCAGCAGTCAGCCTCACTGAAAAAACAATCGATATGGCCGCATTGCCATCTGGCATCTATTTGGCAAAAGTACAAACGGAGAAAGGTTTTGCTAACATCAGGCTGGCAAGGAAATAATCGACGTGCGGGGCTTTAGGATTGCTGCTACAAGCAGCAAGTGACAGTATTTTCAAGTGCTCAAGGGGTTCGATTGATCTGTGGCGTTTGGCATGTCTTTTCAGGCAAACCACCCGCTTTGGCATTGAAATGCCTGCAAAGTTGTTGGTTTACAGTGTTCGTGAGTCAAACCGCAATTACGAAACATTATAAGGCTAAAATATAACACGCTGCGAACCAATCAACTGTATTTTTACAGTCCCAAACCTACTTACCAACAAGATTATGGAACGTCAAAAAAAACACTACAGTCAGCCGAAAGATCCTGCGGCCAATTCTTCTATGATACCGAAACAAGATGAAAACATGACTGTCGTACACCGGCCCGTCAAGATACCGACACTTTCCGAGAAAATAGAAGAACGCCGCCTGCACCTGGTGCGTGACGCCACCGATGCGCCCGCAAAAGTGGACATTTGCCTTCCTCAGGAAGAAATGAAAGCGCTGGCGCTGCTTACCGGCCAATGGACATTGTCCGGCACCGGGCATGCCGATCCGGAATTTGCAGGTTACCGGATCCACGGTACCGAAAGTTACGACTGGGTTCCCGGCGGCCATTTCCTTTCCGGAAAATGGGACATGCTGTTTGATATGGCAGCCTACAGAGGGGTCGGCATCATGGGTTACAACGCCCGGAAAAAACAATTTTACATGACCCATTTCGATGACGCCGGCTATGTGCGACATTACAAGGTCAGGGTAGACGGCCACAGCTGGAGCATCACTGGAAACCGCGAACGCATCACCATCGAATTTGCCCCCGACGGCCAAAGCTTTACCGAAAAACGCGAAATCTCCACCGACAACGCCACCTGGAAACTCCACTGCAGCATCCAGGCCACCAAACTTCCACAGCAGCCAGCCTCCTGAAAAACACCCCAGCCAGATAAAATTTCCATCCAACCGCCAAACAAATTCCCCAATCTAAAAATCAACATGACACGATAAGGCAATCAAAGGGACCGCTACTAATACCAAGGTCATCAAAGAAACGCTCTTGGCTTCCAGACTATCGAAGAACGCCCTATGAAAGTCTAAACATCAAATTTCCCAACTTGTCCTCCGGCTATAGGCTATGGCAGCCGGAGGGCCGAGCGTTAAGAAACAGTCCAGTGGACTGTTTTAGCGAAGGAGCCAGGAGGCGCGCTGGCCTTTTCGAAAATTGTGAAAAAATGAAACGCTGTCTGAGCAAAGCGAGTTCGTTTTATTTCGCAATTGAGAAAATAGCAGGTCGGCGACCCGAGCGCCAGCGAACTGAGCGAAGCTAATAGCCAAGGCCTAGATTTTTTTGTTTCTTTTTTTATCAATGAAAAAAAGAAAAGATTAAAACAATTTAAAATTATCCATCAACTTTCCCAACTCGTGCTTAGGCTATAGGCTATGGCAGCCGTAGGGCCAAACGCTAAGACCCGAGGGGACAGCCGAACTGAGCAAAGCCAATAGCCAAGCCTAAACTTTTTGTTTCTTCATTCGTCAATGACACCTTTAGATTAACTAAAACCGGCTTATGAAAACGACTCACCAACTTTCCCAACTCGTCCTCCGGCCATAGGCTATGGCAGCCGGGCACCTGCTTTTCGAAAATTGCGGAAAAATAAAACGCTGTCTGAGCGCCAGCGAGTTCGTTTTATTTCGCAATTGAGAAAATAGCAGGTCGGCGAATAGCCAAGGCCTAGCCTTTTTTGTTTCTTTTTTTGGCAATGAAAAAAAGAAAGGATTAAAACAATTTAAAATTATCCATCAACTTTCCCAACTCGCTCTCCGGCTATAAGCTATGGCAGCCGGAGGGCCGAGCGTTAAGAAACAGTCCAGTGGACTGTTTTAGTGAAGGAGCCAGGAGGCGCGCTGGCCTTTTCGAAAATTGACGAAAAATAAAACGCTGTTTGAGCGAAGCGAGTTCGTTTTATTTCGCAATTGAGAAAATAGTAGGTCGGCGACCCGAGCAACAGCGAACTGAGCGAAGCTAATAGCCAAGGCGTAGCCTTTTTTATTTCTTTTTTTGGCAATGAAACCTTCAGGTTCATGAAAACCGACAAAAACAATGAACAACCTGAGTAAAAAAAGAAAAAATAAAACACACTACATTTCAAAATGAGAACTAACACCCCAATATTCCTAAACTCCCTAACCCATTGACCACAAACGACTTTTCCTACAAACCATATCAAATGTAAACATAAGACTACAAAAATTAAATACACCACACTTATTCTCAGTATAATCTCGTTAAAATTGTTAAATTCTTATTTTTTAACAGATTAACGGCGTTTATAATCGATGAACGGTTTTACATTTGCGAACCCGAAATCACATAAACCTACATTATGAGAATATTTTTACGTTGTCTGAAAGCAGTAGTATCGCTTGCATTAATATCAGTATGCGCTCCTGTTATTGCCCAAACCACTGTTTTTAACGACGATTTTACCGTTGCCCAGGGTACCGTTTACACCACGGCAGCCGGCCCGATTGGTACCAGTGACGTTTGGCGTAATGTGAGAAGCGGAACCGATTTCGGTTCCGGAATTGCCAACAGCCACCTGTCACTTACAAACGATACCGGCGCGTCAGCCAATTACGGCGGTTGGGTCATGGGTTACGCAAACACCTCCGGTTTCGCAGCGCCCTACAGTCCGGCGATTTCAGCAAATCCCGGAATCGTTACCTGGACTTTTAACATGCGTCAAAGCAGCACCAACCCGTCCGGATTTGCGTCGAGCGGTTACGGCGCGGCATTTATCCTTGCGGGAACAGCCGGAACGACAAACCTCACCGGAACCGGCTACGCGGTCATCCTGGGAAATTCGGGTACAGTCGATCCCATCAGGCTGGTGCGCTACAATGCGGGAATACGCAATTTTACATCCTTAATCAGCTCGAATACTTCTGGTTTAACCGATTTTGGGAACCAATACATCAGCGTACGCGTCACGTACAATCCGGCTACAGAAGCCTGGCAATTGTTTGTTCGAAATGACGGTACCACCACTGCAGGCAATCCGGCAACCGGGACATTGGTATCCCAGGGAACGGTGGTTAACAATACCTACACATCCACAGCATTAGGCATACTTGGCGGTTATTACAATGCCGGGATCGTGTCTTCACGGACCGCTTTTTTCGATTTTGTGAAAGTGACGGTAGAAAGTCCGGTAACGACGTCTATTGCGCCAAGTTCAAAAATCGCAGGGACGGCCGGATTCACCTTAACGGTAAATGGTTCGGGATTTCTGAACGGTTTCAGTTCGGTGCGCTGGAATGGTGCCGCGAGAACCACGACTTATGTATCGCCAACGCAACTCACCGCAACGATTACTGCCGCCGATATTGCGGCTTCGGGAACAGCATCGGTGACAGTCGTCAACGCAAACGTGGCGTCAAACGCGCAGATTTTTACCATAGAACCCGCCGGAATACCAGTATTGACACCATCTGCAGCGATCTTAAACACGGCAACGACGATAACAGGAACTGCTTCCGCAGCGCTTACATACACCCTGAGCGGCGTCAATTTGACAGCAGATGCGGTTTTGACTGCCCCTGCAAATTTTGAGATTTCTGTAAATGGCACAACCTATCTTTCGTCCCTGACGTTGGGACGTACCGGAAACAATCTTACCGGACAGCCGTTAACGATTTATGCGCGCCTGAAAAGTACCGCTTTACCGGGAAGTTACACAGGTGCGATCACCCATGCAAGTACCGGAGCCACTACAAAACAAGTGGTCCTGAACGGTAAGGCATTGGCGGCCCAGCCCACTGCACAGGGAACAACGCTTACATTCAGCGCGGTGACCTCGGCATCATTTAAAGTAAACTGGACCAATGGAAACGGTACTGCGAGGGTACTGGTGATCCGTGCCGCTGCTGCCGTAAATGGCGCGCCGGTCGATGGGGAAACCTACACCGCATCAACAATATTCGGAACCGGTGAAGAAACTACTGCCGGAAACTATGTGGTATACGCAGGTTCCGGGAACACGGCCACGGTCACCGGTTTGCAACCGGCTACGGTTTATCATGTGGCCCTTTACGAATTCAACGGGTCGGCAGGGGTTGAAAACTATTTGACCAGCACGCCATTGATTGGAAACAGAACCACACTAAACGCACCGCTGGGCTGGCAGATCTATGCTGAAAACGCAGTGAATGTCATCGATTTTGACGACACGGTGGAAGGCGTGAATACCAATGCATTTCAGGGCGCCGGACTTTCCGCGGCTTCTGAATCCGGGGCACTTGTTTCAAACGCCTGGGCCATCAGCGGTTTTAGCGACGGATCGCTTAATTTTGGTGCCGACAGTGCCGAAGACAGTGACTTTGACCGCGGGACTTCAGACGGAAATGAAACGGAGGCCGGACTCTACGCATTCGAAACGGCTGCCGATAATTTTTCATTGGGAATCAAACCCGGTACCGGCGATTTCGTGCCGGGAAGCGTGACTTTAAAGATCCAGAACCAAACCGGTGCTGCACTGACTTCACTAAACATTGGATATAAAATCTACCAGTACAACAATACCAATTCGGCTACGAATTTCAATTTCAGCTATTCGACAAACAATACCACTTATGTGGATGTCCCGGGTATGGTCGTTTCCTCGGCTGCTGCTGCAGATGCGGTGCCGTCATGGAAAGGTTCGTATCGCGTGACGACAATAACAGGCCTGAATATTCCCGCCAACCAGTATGCCTATATCAGATGGAGCGGCGCGACTTTGTCCGGCAGCGGAAGTTTTGATGCTTTTGCGATTGACGACGTGGCATTGGTGGCAAACCCTGCAACTACTTTTGTGCCTTTTGCAGGAACTGCAGAAAATTTCATTTTATTGGGCAACGCCCAGATGTCGGGCGATTTAACCTTAAACGGGAACCTTGCATTCGCAGGCGGAAAGCTCGATGTCAACGGAAAAGTACTGTCATTAAACGGAACGGTTACCAATACCGTGGCTGGAGGAATCAAAGGAAGTGCCACCAGTAGCGTAGTAACAGGCGGCGTTTCAGATATGGCTTTGAGTTTTGACCAAACCCTTCCCGGAACTTCCAACCTGCTAAAAGATTTAAGCATTTATACGGCTGCCCCTACGGCTGTAGCCCTTTCCAATGCAGTGGCTGTTAACGGGACATTGTTGGTAGACGATAGCAGAAACCTGAATCTTGGAACGTCTGTATTGTCGGGAACCTTAACTTCCATCAGCAACAACGGGACGATTTTTACACAAAATACAAGCATTCAGCCAGTGCCAGCAGGTAAAAACTGGGCCGGAACGGGTATCTTTCACTACAATGCAGCCGCGCAGGTGCAGACCGTTGCCGCAGGGACCTACCAAAATTTGACGATTTCCAGCACTGGGGGCGGAGTTGCAGGTGGAAACCTCACCGTGAACGGCATTTTAAACCTGCCGTCGGCCAATCCAAATGCGACGACCGGAAGTTTTTCAACCGGAAATTACACCTTGCAAATGGGCCCGAACGCACAAAACATCGGAACGGGTGATGTCAGCGGAATCGTTTCAAGAAACAGTATCGCCCCCGGGATCGAATACAGTTTTGGACACAAATACACCTCGATATTTTTTGGCAATACCGGAACGCTGCCTTCCTCGTTAAGTATAAAAATCACATTGGGCACCGCGCCTTCGTGGAGAACCGGAGCGATTAAGCGGGTGTACGACTTTATACAAACCGGCGGAGCAGGTACCAAAGCGGTGATTAAATCACATTACCTGGATTCGGAATTGAATGGCAACAACGAAGCCCGATTGGTCGACTGGACATACAGGACAGCGACCGGCGTTTCGGGTGAACAGGGCCGTTCGAATTACAACACCACCGATAATTTTGTCGATCTTACAAATGTTGATGTCGCCTTCTTTTCAAATGCGTTCAATTCGATTTTATTGACCATGGACGAATCGGAAGCCGCCGTCCTTACCTGGAACGGCTCGGTGAGCAGCTCGTGGACGACCATCGGAAACTGGACGCCGAACGCCACACCATCGGACAATACCATTGTTATTATTCCGGATGCCGCAACGACACCTAACGATCCATCGATCAATCCGTTAACGCCGGTAGGCTCGCTGCATATTGAGGCGGGAGGAATTGTTAGCGTTCCGACGGGCGCACAATTAACGGTGTACCATGGCGCAGGGGCGTGGATCAACCAGGGCACTTTTAATCCGGGAACGGGAACAAGTGGGGTCACATTCACCAATCCGGACACGACGATCGCCGGTGCAACCAATTTCAACAACATCACCGTAAACTCTGGGGCAGGGTTGAGGCCGCTTTCGGGAAATGTCATGCGTATTGCGGGTACCTTTTCTCAGAACGGTTCTTTCTATACCGGCTCCATTTTAAACACGGTAGAATATACGGGCAGTGGGCAAACTATTGCCATTCCGGTTGGATCTTTGCGTACCGCCTATAACAATTTGATCATTAGCGGAACGGGTTCCATATTTCCCGCCTCAATGAGCATCACCGGAAACCTTACCTTAAACCAGCCGGTGAATTTTGCCGGAAAAACCATCGTGATGGCAGGAGCAGGTCCGCAAACAATCGGCGGAACCGCTACACCAGTATTCAACAACCTGACCACTGATAATGGTGGTGAAGTGTCGTTGTTAACCAACACCACAGTAAACGGAACGCTGACCCTGACATCGGGCAACCTCAATATCGGAAACCAGGATCTTACGCTGGGTGTGAATCCGGTTGCCGGAAACTTTGATGTGACAAGGATGATCATTGCAGAAGGTACCGGAAAAGTGAGACGGCCGTTTGCCGGAACAGGATCCTACTTTTTCCCAATTGGTGAAAAAACGAGCAATCCGGCTTATTCGCCCATTAGCGTAAATGTCACGTCGGGAACATTCTCAAATGCATACGTTGGCGTTTCGGTTACCGATGCCATTCACCCTGATAACCATAGTACCAGCAATTACATCAGCAGGTATTGGAACGTGACCCAAACCGGGATCACTGCGGCAATTGCAACCATCACCGCAAACTATATTGCACCTGAAGTGTTGGCGCCGGAATCTTCCATGGTCGCGGCACAACTCACGGGAACCTTCAACCAGCAAACCAATCCGTGGGTACGCTACCAGCCGCTTTCGGGACTGACACTGACAGCCGTTGGCGCGCCATTGGCAGCAGGCCAGATTTCAGTTTTCACCGGAATAAAAGGGGGTGATTTTACGGCACTTATCACGGGTTATGGTGCTTTCTGTACGGCCGAAACGGTAAACCTTACCGCAGAAACAACCGGCGGCGACGGGCCCTTTACTTACCTTTGGTCGGCTGGTCTGGGAACTGCGCAAATCGCAACACCGCCAACATCAACCGTTGGAACTACAAATTATACGCTGACCGTAAAAGATGCAAACGGAATTACAGCCTCTGATGCGGCTCAGGTAACAATTGTTGGTCCTTCAATCGCAGGAACGATCTCGCCAAACCAAAACAGCTGTGCACTCGCATCGCCGAATGATATCGTACTAAACGGTTATACCGGAACCATTTTATATTGGCAAAGTGCCATGGACAGCGGTTTCAGCAATCCCGTCAATATTTCGAATACGACTGCAACATTGGCCGGATCCCAGATGGGTATTTTAACGGAAACCACTTATTTCAGGGCAGTTGTAAAAAATGGAAGCTGCAGTGAGGTATATTCAGCCCCATCGGCGGTCATCATTAAATCAACTGCCTGGGATGGAAACAACTGGAGCAACGGAGCACCGGATGGAAGTACGTCGGTACAATTGAACGCCTCTTACACCGCATCCGCAGATATCAATGCGTGTACCATGACCGTTTCAAACAATGCAATTGTGGTGATTCCCGCAGGTTACAATGTGACTTTAAACGGACCCGTAAATGTGGTCAGCGGAAGTTTTACATTGGAAAACAACACCAATCTTATCCAATTGACCAATGTGCAGAACAGTGGCAATATCAAAGTAAAACGAACCAGCTCACCGCTATTCAGATTGGATTATACGATGTGGTCCTCGCCGGTATTTGGAACTCAAACCCTGCGACAGTTTTCACCAAATACATCGGCATCGCGTTTTTATACTTTCAACAGTGCAGAGAATGTATTTAGCAGTTGCGACCCGGATGCGGTCACCTTTGAAAAAGGAACGGGCTATCTGATCCGGATCAGGAACAACCATGTGGATTACAGTGCGACTGCAATCGCGCAAACCTGGACCGGTACCTTTGAAGGCCGCCCGAATAATGGCCCCGTGTCTGTAATCGCAAGTGTTGCAGGACAACGGTACAATCTGGTCGGAAATCCGTACGCATCCATGATCGACGCCGATGCCTTTTTAGAGCAAAATAATGGCAGTATTGAAGGAACTGTTTACTTCTGGAGGCGCCGCAATAATGTACCGGCCGATGGCGAAATGGTAAGCGCATATTATGCGACCTATACAAAAGCCGGCGGTGTGGGCGTGGATCCAGTCGCAGTGGCATCTGCTACGAGTCAGGTACCAAACGGCTACATTCAGGCCGGGCAGGGATTTTTGGTCAAAACGCTGGACAATCCGCTAAACACTGAGATCAGGTTCGACAACAGCATGAGAAGCGCGGCAAACAACGACGGCCAGTTCTTTAAATCCGCCACTCCCGAAAAAAGCAGAATCTGGCTTAATGTGACCAATCAGAACGGCGCTTTCGGACAAACACTGATCGCTTATATGGATGGTGCGCAAAATGGTCCGGACCGCAACGACGGAAAGTTTTTTAATGACGCCAACTTCGCGCTTTCTTCAATTGTGGAAGGTTCGGAATACATCATCCAGGCACGTGCGCCATTTGTTAATGCCGATGTGGTGCCGATGAATTTCAAAACACCAAATCCAGGAACTTATACCATTGCCATCGATCATCTTGATGGGATTTTTGCAGGAAGCCAGCAAATTTATATTAAAGACAGCCTGACACAAATGCTGCACAACCTCAAATCAGGACCGTATCAATTTGCAACTGAAGCGGGCAATTTCGGCGACCGGTTTGAGATCGTTTACGAAAACAACCTTAGTACGACAGCACATACGGCCGATGCCAAAAGTGTGATTGTGTACAAACAGGGCGGCGATATCGCAGTCGACACCGCAAAACAAACCATAGACCATGTGGAAGTTTTTGATATCAGGGGTCGTTTGCTGGCATCAAAGAACTCGGTTAATGCAGCAAGCTGCAGGTTGTTGGGTCCAACAGCACAGCAAATTTTAGTAGTCCGGGTAGTGATGGCTGATGGGGCGGTGGTGAGTAAAAAAATAATTTTTTAATGTGCGGTTGCGATAAAGAGAAGATTATGAAAAGGAATTTGTTTAAATATTATGTAGTTGTGTTTTTCTTGCTGTCGGATTTTATGGTTTTTGCACAGCCTACAGATGACGAAGAAGGCGATCTCCAGGGTGGCGATGAACCTGCGGTTCCAATCAACGGAAAGTTGTTTTGGTTGTGTCTTTGCGGAATCGTGTATGCTTTCCATTTGTACCGGCGCCAACGCCAAATTTCAAGATAGCGTCGGTTGGCACTTTTGTCATATAACACCCGAATAAAAATAAAAAAAGCGCTGAATAGAATGCCTCCAAAAAGTTAGACACTTATTGGGGGCATTTTTATTTGCAATCTATTAATTAAGATGATCCGCGATAAATGAAATAAGGTTGGCATCACTTATTTTGTTGTAAGTACACTCGCTTAAGACTCCATTTTTGTATTGTGGGCTTTCCGCACGAAATTTCATGAACCATTCCTGGATCTGTCCGGTTCCCGTCAGGTGAGTCATCGACATACGGCATCATGACCGCAATTTCCTTAAAGAATTTTTGTATCAGGGCTTTGCTCACACAAACCGCCCTCTGGCATAACGGTCACCCCACAGCAAAACAAATCCCCCAATTTAAAACTCAACATGACACAATAAGGCTATCAAAGGCACACTACTAATACCGAGGTCATCAAAGAAACGCTCTTGGCTCCCCAGATCATAAAAGAACGCCCCATGAAAGTCTAAACATCAAATTTCCCAACTCGTCCTCCGGCCATAGCCTATGGAAGCTGGAGGGCCAAGCGTTAAGACCCGAGGCGACAGCCGAACTGAGCGAAGCTAAACAGTCCAGTGGACTGTTTTAGCGAAGGAGCCAGGTGGCACGCAGGCGGTCGTTTCATTTCGCAATCTAGAAAATAGCAGGTCGGCGACCCGGGCGCCAACGAACTGAGCGAAGCTAATGGCCAAGGCCTGGACTTTTTAAGAATGACACCTCCACGTTCAAAAAGTCCCAGCGTATATAGTCTGATGAAAATTACACACCAACTTTCCCAACTCGCCCTCCGGCCATAGGCTATGGCAGCCGGGCACCTGCTTTTCGAAAATTGCTGAAAAATAAAACGCTGTTTGAGCGAAGCGAGTTCGTTTTATTTCGCAATTGAGAAAAATAGCAGGTCGGCGAATAGCCAAGGCCTAGCCTTTTTTGTTTCTTTTTTTGGCAATGAAAAAAAGAAAAGATTAAAACTTTCAAAAAGACAGCATTTGAAAACTACTCAACAACTTTCCCAACTCGTCTTCCGGCCGTAGGCTCTGGCAGCCGAAGGGCGATCGTCAAAAAACAATCCAGCAGACTTTCAGCGAAAGAACCTAAAGGCGTCTTATGAAAATTACACACCAACTTTCCCAACTAGTCCTCCGGCCATAGCCTATGGCAGCCGGGCACCTGCAATTCGAAGATTCTGAAAAAATGAAACGCTGTCTGAGCGACAGCGAGTTCGTTTCATTTCAGAATTGAGAATTAGCAGGTCGGCGAATGGGCAAGGCCTAGCCTTTTTTGTTTCTTTTTTTGGCAATGAAAAAAAGAAAAGATTAAAACAACTTAAAATTATCCATCAACTTTCCCAACTCGTATTCGGGCCGTAGGCTCTGGCAGCCGAAGGGCGATCGTCAAAAAACAATCCAGCAGACTTTCAGCGACAGAACCTAAAGGCGTCTTATGAAATTTACACACCAACTTTCCCAACTCGCCCTCCGGCCATAGCCTATGGCAGCCGGAGGGCCAAGCGTTAAAAAACAGTCTACTGGACTGTTTTAGCGAAGGAGCCAGGAGGCGCGCAGGCCTTTCGAAAATTGCTGAAAAATAAAACGCTGTCTGAGCGACAGCGAGTTCGTTTCATTTCAGAATTGAGAATTAGCAGGTCGGCGACCCGAGCAACAGCGAACTGAGCGAAGCTAATAGGCAAGGCCTAGCCTTTTTTGTTTCTTTTTTTGGCAATGAAAAAAAGAAAAGATTAAAACAACTTAAAATTAACCATCAACTTCCCCAACTCCCTCCGGCCATAGCCTATGACAGCCCGGGGTCGAACGTTAACTTTACAAAGCAGCAATCATTTTCTATAAAATTCGGTTTGGAGCATATGCCGAAATAGCCGGCTAAATTGCTTTCAATTGTGCAAATGATACTTCAATTAATAAAACAATATCTGGCGTATCAGCTTTACATTTAAAAACAGGAACGGTTTTATCTCAATTACACACAACGCACACAAAACATCCAATATCAGCACCCGTTGCGTTCCCGCTCACTTTTTAATAAGAAAATATGAAAGCATCTCTAAGAATATTATTTTCTGTACCCGCTGGTTATAGCAGCCCAGCACGAAACCAATTACTGGACGCGCTATGCCCCGCAATTGGAATTTAAAAAATGGGAAGTCAGTGCCTCCATCGAAAACCGTGTGGCATTTGAAGGCGGCGAGCGCAGAAGCCTGCTGGCGAATGTTGTGATTTTGCGAAAGCTGGGTGATCAACTTGCTGTAGGCGCGGGCTTCGCGCATTTTACCACCTACGACAGTCATAAGGGCGGTTTGTCAGTTCCCGAATTGCGGCCATTTCAGCAATTGGTTTTCATACACGAGTCGGGCCGTTTCGCATTTGACCACAGGCTGCGGACCGAACAGCGTTTTCAGCGCGATACACTGGGAAGTTCAAGATTGGATACGTATAGCTATCTGTTCCGGGCAAGGTATCGCATGGAGCTGACCTGTTCCATCGCGAAGCGACCATCACAACCCGGGCATTTCGGCATGCAGCTTAAAAATGAGATTTTTTTGAGCGCCGGCAATATTGACGAACATTTCGACCAGAACCGGCTGTATCTCGGCTTTGTTTACCAATTGGCCAAACCCATTGGTTTGGAAGCAGGTTACATGTGGGTCAACCGAAACCAGATCGGTCAGGACGACCTGAACACCGACGTGATCAGGATTACGCTTCGGCATGACATCGATTTTAAATAGAAGTTGTTTGATTTGACATTCGCAAATTGTACAATAATCGTTAGAGAACTTATAAATTTAAGACTACCACGGTCTATAATTTGGGCGGTAATTGTAAACAGTTTTGTCATGCTTGAATTAATGATGTTATACCATTTTAACCGGCCCATCAATACGGAACACTATAGTGTATCGGAGGTCGAAGATGAAATTTGCCGCTATATAAAAAAATATTTGGATGCGGCGGAACTGATCGACATTTGCGTACTCGGAGCGGAGCCATTGCGAAGGTGCCCGAAATTTGCCCGTGACAGCCAGGCCAACGTATTTATTGGGGTGATCATCACTGCAGAGCGTCAAATACTTGAAGAATTTATTATAAATGGGGCGGGACTAAACGACTACATCCTTCAGGATATTTCAGGGGAAAGCATTTATTTTCTAAAATACTGGAACAACTGCGACCACAAGTATTACGCGGTCAAATTGCTGAAATTTTCGGGTGACAGCCTCGCAAACCCCAATAGTTTGCCTTATTGAATTTCCGACGGTTGCCTCAAATCTTATCAAAGATGGAAGCCTGCCCCGCAATTGTAAATTGTGCAACACACAAATCAGATAATGTAAATTTTAAATTTCCATAAATTTTAATTTGGTGTTTTTAAAGCAAAATACGATGAAAAATCCAATTAAATATTCAATCCTGCTGGCCGTTGCCTTGCTGCTTTTGTCCTGTAAAGGAGGAGGAAAAACGGACGATGGGAATACCGGGCAAAGCACCGATGCAGCAGCCGGACAGCATATAGGAGCGAATACCGATTCGACAACGGTCGATGGGAAAAGCGGCTCAATGTCAAACAATTAATAATAAACTGGCTATGGAAAACTTGAATAAAGGACACGAAACCACCACATCAGGGCACGTGTCAAAAAACGTGGAAGAAGATTATCCGCTGGCAGCCGATGCGACGGGCGGTGGAGATCCGGATTGGGAAAAGCAATATGGCGCTGCGATTGAAAAAGCCCGTGCTGTTGGTCAGAACGCCGAGAACGAAACTTTCTCGGGCGACTGTCAAAGAGATGGCATACACTAGGGGAATCCAGTTGAAATAGAAAAGCCGCCTGAGTGAACAGAATAAAATTTCTCAGCACCATTTGAAAGGTTTTACGTTTCGAATGATTCCTGAAGGTAAAGAAGAGAAACATCTAATTTAAAATTATGCCAATACACAGGCCAATCGTACTTGTCGAAGATGATCAGGATGACCGGGAGATTTTCGAGAGGATCCTGAAAGACCTGCAGGTACCTTATGCGTTCAAGTGGTTTTTCGATGCAGCAACCGCAATGGAGTATTTGCACGACACCAAGGAACAGGTGTTTTTGATTTTTTGCGATATCAACCTTCCGGGAATCAGCGGACTGGAATTTAAGCAAAGGATCGACAGCGACCCATCATTGCGAAAAAAAAGCATACCGTTCGTTTTTTTCTCTACAGCTGCAGTCCAAAAAGATATTAACGCTGCCTATATAAAAATGACCATTCAGGGATTTTTTAAAAAAGGGACAAACTACCAGGAAATGAAATCTATGATCGGACTGATCATCGAATACTGGACTTTGTGCAGGCATCCCAACGCAGTATAATTTGAATAATTAAATATGAATGAATTTAGAAATGTGATCGTGATTGGTGCCTCCGCCGGAGGGATGCAGGCGATTGCCAAAGTATTGGTCGGGCTCGACCGCGATATCGACGCTACAGTGCTGATCGTGCTGCATTTGTCCGACAGGTCAAACAGTGCCAACATCGCCCAGTCTTTTCAGCGGCATACCGAGTTGCAATGCGAGGAAGCCCGGGAAGGGGTTTTGCTTCAGCGGGGCCATCTTTACGTCGCCGTGCCGGGCCATCACCTGATGGTGAACAATGGTCGCATCAGGATCACGCCGGGTGCTTATGAAAACAAACACCGGCCGTCGATTGATGTGTTGTTTCGTTCTGCCGCCGTACATTATGGCCATAGGGTGATTGGAATCATCCTCACCGGCATGCTCGAGGACGGAACATCGGGTATGGTAGCCATTAAAAAATGTGGCGGGCTTTGTATTGTGCAGGATCCCGCTGAAGCCAAATTTTCTGACATGCCGACCAGCGTATTAAATAAGGTGGAGGTAGATCACAAAGTGGGGCTTGACGATATGCCGCAATTGATTCTTGGATTGCTCCGTGAAAGCCTGCCACCTCAGAAACCAATTCCCGAAACATCAAGGACCGAATCGCGGCTGGCCGAAAAAATGGCCAGCAGCATAAACGAACTCAAACAAATCGCGGATCCCAGTGATTACACATGCCCGGATTGCGGAGGCGGACTTTGGGCCGTCAAAGATGATCTGTTGCACCGATACCGTTGCCATACCGGGCATGTCTATACCGAAAGGCTGCTTCAGGAGCTGCAGGATAAAAACATTGAGGAGTCGGTTTGGGTTTCGATACGCATGCTGGAGGAAAAAGCCAATATGCTGCTGCTTATAGGGCAGCGTGCCGCCGAAAATAATGATCAGGATCTGGTGGAACGATACCGCAAACGCGCACGTGATGTCGAGGGACACGTAGAACGCCTTAAAGTACTTTTATCATTACTGGACAATGATGATACGGGCATGTCCAATAGCGCGTAGCAGACCGTCGTGTGCTGAAATCATATCGCAATGTGTGAAAAATTTTTAAAAATCTTGTAAACATAAGCCGTTCTGTTTTAGGAATTTTACAACGCCATAAGGCAATTCACTTAAAATTTATATCGTATGAAAAATTTAATTTTTACAGCAATGATGCTTGTCATATTTGGAACAAGCCATGCGCAAACCGACAACCGTCCTCAGCAAACGCAATCAGCCCAAACCGGTAAAACATCTGTCGACAAGTCCCAGACTGGCAGTCAGGATGCGACCGCTCCGGGCACAAACACAGCCAAAAAGAATGCTAAAAAGAATGGCAAAAAGGCCGCAAACCGCAACGGCAGTCAAAGCAGTTCTACTAGCGGTACAGGCAACAGCACAAATTCAGGGGGAACCGGCACTTCCGGCAGTATGGATGCAAATACAACAGGAACACAGGGTTCGGGTACAACCGGCAGTCAGTCGGGAAGTACCACTACGGGCAGTGGTTCTACAGGAAGTAGTTCTACAGGAAGTGGGGCCGGCACGCCCGCAAGATAAATTGTTTTAGTTAATAATTGTTGATGTGGCCGCTGCAAAGCGGCCTTTTTAATGGAAAAAGATGCAGGCAAAAATTCACATAGGCACTTCAGGGTGGTCATACAAACATTGGCGCGGGACATTTTATCCTGAAGGGACCAGGCAAAAGGAGGAGTTTGCTTATTATTTTAGCAAATTCAATACCGTTGAGATCAACAATACGTTTTACAGGCTCCCAAATGAAGCCGTTTTCGAGGCTTGGGAACAGGCATCGCCAACCGATTTTTTATTTGTATTGAAGGCCAGCCGCTACATTACACACATGAAAAAACTGCACGACCCTAAAGAAAGCCTCAGCAGTTTTTTGTCTCGTGCGGAACTTTTGAAAAAAAAATTGGGACCGGTTCTTTTTCAGCTGCCGCCGTTTCTCAAGGCAAATACCACATTGCTGTCTGAATTTTTGCAGGCGCTTCCCGGGGCCAACCGTTATGTTTTTGAATTCCGAAACCCCGATTGGCAGCAGGAGGAAGTATATGCGTTGTTACGCCGGTACAACTGCTGCTGTTGCCTGTATGAACTCGCAGGACAATCAACGCCTGTAATACGGACTGCCGATTTTATGTATGTGCGGCTGCACGGCCCTGGCGGTAAATACCAGGGAAATTACACCGAAGAAACTTTGAGGATGTGGGCCGGCCGTTGCAAAAAATGGGCCGAAAAAGGGGAGGTGTTTGTCTATTTCGACAATGATGAAAAGGGATTTGCGGCCTTCAACGCGCTCCGGCTGCAGCAAATGGTCAATGAGTAACTGGACCATAAAGTAGTTTTATTTACAATCAGTCATTTAACTGCTGATAATCGTGCAAAGTACTGGTGGGAATGGTATAACAATCTGACATACAGCCCATGTAATTTTGGACAAAACAGCAGGGGTATTGCAACGCAGATTAGCGCATAAGTACCCCTGGGTGGGTACATCTAAGCCGAGTATTATTTAAAAACTATATATTATGAAAAATCTAAAATCGATACTGCTTGCAACAGCAGTAATGGCAGCCTTAACCACGGGCTGCAAGAATTCAAATGAACCTGCTACCGATCCTCAGGGAGAAAACAGTACGCAGGATGAAAGTTCTTACAGCGGCATGGAGCAGGACAATACCGCAACTGCTACAGACACAACGGCCGGTCAGGGTAGTAATGCCACTGACGCCTCGGGCACATCCCAGCAGGGTTCGGGAACGGGTGCGCAAGGCGGAAGTTCGGGTAGTACGGGCAGCACAGGATCTGGCAGCACAGGTTCAGGTAGCACAGGTTCAGGTAGCACAGGTGCGGGAAATCCTGGGTCAGGTGGTTCATCGGCAGGAAAATAGGCTGTGGCGTTTTACCCCGGTCGCGGTCCGTTGGACTTTAGCTGTCTAAAAAGATTAAACCCAAAGGGAAACGAGCCCGATGTTGTCGGGCTCATTCTTTTGGATGCAGAGATCCGTGAAATGAAAATTCGGTTTATGTGGCAACAAAAGCAGCAGTTCGGGAATTTTGCGGGCGTCCGGGAAAGAAGGGAATTCGCACCGCATCAGGGTTGTTACGCTTAGTTCCAGATTATTTGATAACCTTTAAAAATTGCGATATGGAAAATGCAAATGAACTAAAAAATCCGTTAGACTGTTACCCGGTACCGCCTTACTCAGAGACCAGCCAGGAAGTCCCCGGAACTGAAGAAGCGATGTGGACGAAGCCCGACCATGGGGAAACTTCTTACGTGGGATCCGGCAGGCTTCAGGGGCGCAAAGCCATTATTACCGGCGGAGATTCGGGAATTGGCCGTGCCGTTGCAATTGCTTTCGCCCGTGAGGGTGCAGATGTGCTTATTGCGTATCTTGACGAGCACAATGATGCTGAAGAAACAGCTGCATTGGTTCGCGAAGCGGGTCAGGATGCGGTCCTTGTTGCCGGTGATATCAGCAACGAAAAGCATTGCGCGGGCATTGTGGAAAAAGCGATAGAAGCTTTTGGCGGTATAGACATTATCGTAAACAATGCAGCCTTCCAGATGTCACGCCAATCCTTGCAGGAAGTTTCCGCTGAGGAATGGGACCGTACATTCAGAACGAATATCTATCCCTTGTTCTATATCTGCAAGGCGGCCGAAATCTACCTGCAGCCGGGAAGTACGGTGATCAATACGAGTTCGATAACCGCAATGAAAGCACCGCCTGAACTCATTGCTTATTCTGCTACAAAAGCGGGTATCGCAAATTTCACGGCAAGCCTTGCGCAGCTCTGGGCGGAGAAAGGGATTCGTGTAAATGCCGTTGCTCCCGGGCCGGTTTGGACGCCGCTGATCCCTTCGACCATGCCTGAAGAAAAGGTGCGGCAGTTTGGCGCCGATGTTCCGCTACAGCGTGCCGGCCAGCCTGCCGAACTAGCACCGGCCTATGTGTTGCTGGCCTCTCAGGAGTCCAGTTACATGACCGGATCTGTGATCCATGTCAATGGAGGTGGTCCGTCGATATAACCGATATAGTGAAATGCCACTTCAAAAAAATCATAATGCCCCAAAAAGCCTGACACTTTATGGGGCATTTTATTTTAACGTACTTTGGAATCCCGTTTGGTCCTGGTCATCAGGCCGGCCATGATCCGATAAATCCCAGCACGAGATGCGGAATATATACCTCGCCGGCAAATCCGAATATCCATGGCGAGCATGCCAGTAACACCCCCAAAAACACATCGAGAGCCAGGTGCACCGCCATTGGGAAAATCTTCAGCACCCCATACTCATAATCGGTGAGCAAACTGTATGCAAGCGTCGCAACGCCGAGTATGTAAAGCGACATACGTGCAGTACCGCTGTTTAAGCCCTGTACAGCAGGTGCCGAAATCAGAATAATTCCCAGTACTAATCTATCTCGAAAAAAACCGATGAGACGGGCAAGTAAAGTATCTTATTTCCATTTATTGGCCTGAATGTAAACCTCCAGCATTTTGAGACAACTGCTGCCTGTCGCTAAAGCGGCGGCTTTTAGTTTTTCAGGAGAAACGCCAAATTTATTACTCCAGTACATGACCTCATATTCCTCATGAATATTAATAATGGTCCGATCAGGTATGGCTTTTTCTGTTTTATTTTTTCTGGTCATAATCAGATTCGCTACAAAGGGCCCGACTGTTTGGCCCCTGTTGTTTTTAATAAATATCCGCCGATAAGAATCAGGGCGATAGATGCAAGTATAAATCCTGCGTTATAGAGGCCGGGCTGTGGGGTACTTTCTTTGACGTTGTGCAGTTTAAACAAGTGGTGGTTGATAATGCCTTCAACCAGATTGAAAAATCCCCAGCCTGAGAGCAGGCCACCGCCGAAGAGCCGCAAGGAAAAATTAATGTCGTTTCGGGAATTCAGCTTTAGCATCATAGCCGAACCCATTCCGACGATCAGCAGCATTATAAAATGAAACAGGCCGTCCCAGAACATGTTGACAGCTGCGGCTGACGGACTGGTTTGCGGCACCCTATTGCTGAGCATGCTGTGCCACTGCAGTATCTGGTGGAAGACGATCCCGTCAAAAAAACCGCCCAGACCCATACCGAGGATCAGCGAAACAGCTGTCAGCGGAACCGGATTAAGCACCGCATTTCCAGGCAGGCCGGCATGGGTCACTTTGTAACGTTTCAGGGCCAGACGCGAAAGCGCGAAGGCAACGGCACATACGATGATCACAACGGTCAGGAAGCCTGCCACATTGTAAAACGTAAAACTGTCGCTCAGGCTGATCTGTAACCTGTAATTGCATGGCAATTGCGCAGGATAGGTTGCCAGTACTGTAAAAGCGGACATGATCGGTAATGCTGCCATAATATAATCAGATTTATATTTTTAACCCGGAATGCAACGGCGGCTTCTTGCCAACGTCTAAAAGCCTGTCGCTAAAGTTAAATGAGTTCCAACAGCGGCCTGATCTGCAAACCAACGACATTGCAACGTTTCGGTTGAGCCAACACATATATTATGGATGCTGCGATGTCGGTTGCTTCCAGCATTTCAAGTGCCTCGATCTTTTGCTTTTGCTCTTCGACAGGCATCTCCTGCATATCACTGCTGACCGATCCGGGCTCGATCAGCGTTACCTTAATTTCGTCCGGATTAACTTCTTTCCTGAGTGAACTGGTGAATCCCCTGATCCCTGATTTCGTCGCAACATACACGGTACTTTCAGGTCTTTTACTTTCTGCACTCATGGAACCGATGTTTACAATATGCCCGCCTGCTGATTTCATGCGCTCAGCAGCTGCATTGGCACAGGCCATGTAACCCAGAAGGTTGGTGTTTAAAACATATTGCCAGTCTTCGTAACTGCCTTTGGTCATCCCTTCCGCACTCAATCCGGCATTGTTGATTAAGATATCCAGTCCGCCCAACTTTTCATCTACCGCCTTAAACATCTGTTCAATGCCCGTTTCAGTTGCCTGGTCGCACGCCACCGTGATAACTTCTGCTTCCGGTGCTTTTTCTTTGATGCCGGCAAGTGCTTCCTCAAGCACCTCGTGCTCACGTCCGCTAATTATAATTTTTGCTTTGAGTTGCGCTAAGAGAATTGCCGCCGCACGTCCGATCCCTGTCGACCCACCGGTTATCAGGATGCGTTTTCCTTCCAATTGGGTGGGTTTGTAATCTTGTAAATTTTCCATGATTTGCTGTTTATACTTTCAAATTTTGTGTTTTCTGTAATCAAAAAATTATAATATTTTATTTTTCTGTTGCACCAATCGTATTCCGCAAGCTTGGCAAATGCTGGCGATTTCCTGTTACATTGAATTTTAACATGCGCCGACAGTAGAACTGAACAACGTCAAATTTGCAGCGACGCATACCACAACAACCTTTCAAAAATTACAGGCTTAGGCCAAGAAGTTTCTCTTCGGCCACACGGCCTTTTTTTTGGATGAGTACCTTAAATTTCATACCCATATCCATAACCAAGGCTTGCAGGACTGCCGTGCTGTGTTGGCCATCTGTAATCTTTCGGTCGTTGCAACTGCGAAGAAAACCCATAAGTCCAAGTCCAAGCAAAAAGCTCGCCTGTGATGTCAGTCCACAATTCGACAGCCCGTATTTCTTTCCAAAATGAACAAGGGCCGAAAAGTTGACATGGGCGGTAATGTCTTTACACCCGATACCGGTATAGGGGTCATGGCTCCGAACGTGGTTTTTATAACACATAATGGTTCCGTCGCAGCGGTGTTGTGCATATCATTCTGAGGAAGTTCCACCGTAATCAATCGTGATGACGTATCCGGATTGAAGTAAAGAAGCGACTTCCCGAAGCCATTTTTTGGCGTCCAGATTTACTTCCGTCCGAAATCCCTTTGGTAAGGAGATGTTCAGTTCCGAAAAATAATCTTTTAATGGAATAGAAGCCGGGACAAGCCTTTCCACAAAAACTCCGTCGGTATAATCCACTAAGATTTCCATCAACTCGTCCTGCATGATTACCTGGTGCACCGCCAGGTTATCGACAAGCTCATTTGATATCACGCATCCGCTAAAAGGCGGTATCAGGTCAACCGAATCGACCCAGGTCACTTTCGGATCGAACGGCTGGTTTTGTGTTTTGCGCATCGTATGATTTTTTTCGACTATGAAATAAGACAGGTTGTTGTAAAGCGCCGGATTTGATTTCAGATAAGACAAAATATCGCGGCAGAGCTTTCCGTTACCGCCGCCGAATTCTACGATCGTATATGGCGATTCCGGTGTTAGCGTCCACAGCTCCTCGATTTGTCTTGCGACCAGTGCGCCGAAAACAGGTGAGATTTCAGGACTGGTCAGGTAATCGCCGGTAGTGCCAATCCTTTCCGTACTGCTGCAGTAATATCCGCAGACCGGATGGTACAAAGCGGTTTCCATAAAATCACGGAAGCTAAGCGGACCGTGCTGCCGGATGTTGTCAATAACAATTTGGGTGGGTTGCATTTATATCATCTTTAAAAATTAGGACTGGTTGCGCGCGTCAGGCTACTGTTTTGCGGGATCGTCAGAAGTAAAATTGTCAGTCGGAAAAAGTAAGGTAAACCGGGTCCCAACGTTGACCTGGCTTTCAATTTCAATTTTGCCGCCCATAGCCTCCGTCTGCGTTTTGATCATAAACAGCCCCAGACCTCTGCCGGCTTTATGGGAATGAAACCTTTTATAAAGTGCGAAAACATCTTTGCCGTGGCGCTGCAGGTCCATGCCGAGGCCGTTGTCGCTGTAAGTTATTTTAATATGGCGCTCCAGTTTGTCGCTATGGATCCGAATGATGACCGGGACTTCCGGTTTTCTGTATTTGATGCTGTTGGCGATCAGGTTTTGGAAAATACTGTACAGGTATCCCCTGAAACCAATTACGGTCTGCGCGGCGGAAAAGTCGGTTTCGATCTTGACATTCTCAGACACAATGATGTTGTGGATGGCATTGCTGATGCGGTCGATCAGCTTTTGAAGATAAATGGTTTCAAATTTCTCGTCAACCGCACTCCTGATGTGCAGGATGTTGTTGAGGTCAATGATGATCTGGTCGAGGTTTTGGACGGCCAGCGACAGATTTTCTGCCAGCATGCGCCGCACCTCCTGTTCATGGTCGGCGCTTAAAAGTTCTTCAGACAGGCCGATGATATTTGCTACCGGCGCCCTCAGGTTGTGTGACACAATATAAGAAAACTGCTCCAGTCCGCTGTTTCGTTTGCTGATCTCGGTGATCATCTGCTGTCGTTCGCGGTCAGACTTCCTTTGTTCCGATATGTCATGGCCAATGATCAGCACGGCACCAGTGTCTGAGCCTGCGACAAGAAATGGAACCAGGGTGATGTTAAAGATTTTTATTTCACCATTAAAATCGGTCAGTGCCATCTGATCGACCGTACCCGGAACGCCCGAGCGTATGATATCGATGCTGAGTTTAATGAAAACTTTAAAATCTTCTCCATTGGTGATGCATAGTGCGGCCGGCGTGCCAGGCAGCGTCACGGAGGAACGTCCGTAAAATGCCGCAAAACTGTCGTTGGCGAAAGCGATATTTTGCCTGTTGTCGATCGCAAAAATCATCTGCGGCACGCTGTCGACGATCAGCCTGAGATTGGTTTGGGATTTGTGAAATGCCGAAGCGGCTTCGTTCATATCGGTGATGTCGTGAACTCCCGCAAAAAGTTTTGTTGCTTTTCCCGCTGCTGAAATTTTAAATTCGTATGAAAACAAGATGTGCCTGATGCTATCGTCAGGACGCACAATCCGGCACCTGAAAAAGGCGTGTTGGTTTTTCTTTCCAAAATGAATGCTCTTGGTGTAGGCCAGGTCATCGGGATGAATCTGTTCAAGCCATTTATCGACAGGCTGTATGCTTGCATCGTCAGGCCGTAGATCTGAAGCGCTTCAGGAGACCACCTGCTGATTTGCCTTTCGAGATCAACTTCGACTGTTCCGGTTTTGCTGAGCGCCTGGGCCTGCCGCAACCGGATCTCATTACTTTTGAACAGCAAATTGCTTTCATAACGCAGGCGATCATTTTCATCCTGCTGCAATCTATTGCTGATCTCTTCGGCAATATGGTCACAAGCGGACATGTTGTAATCTTTAAAAAAACCGGCTTCATCGGCATACAAATTCAGGATCCCGGCAATTTTGCCGCCACAGAAAAAGGGCAGAACGGCAAACGATGCTGCCTGGCGTTCTGCGGCATTCCTGTTAAACAGCCGGTGGCTCACGTTGGAATTGGACGCATACGAAATTCTCTTCTGGTAAACCATCGCTTGTGAGCTGGTCAAATCCAAACGGATATTTTCCAGGTCTGAAATTTCGTCATCGGAAAGCCCTTGGTGTGCAGTAAGTTTCAGCAGCGAAGACTCTTCATCTACCAGTCGGATCCATACACTTTTAAAAAGACCACTTTTATGCAATCCCGAGCATATCAAAGCATATAATTCTTCACCGCGCGCGTTTTTTAACAGCGCAGCGATATGTCGGGTATTTTCGAAGAATTGGACCAGTTTTGCCTTTTCATTTTTAAAATGGCTGATGGCTCTTTGGTCTGCGAAGTGAACCGCTACAATGGAATTTTCCATCGAATTGACGGGATCAAACGTGCATTGTAACGTTTCCACGGAATCACCCGTTAAAATATACCTGACCTGAAGCGAACGCTGTTTTTTACCGGTGCCCGCAACTGCGAGTGCGGTAAGGAATAAAATGCGGTCGTCTTCAAACAACGCTGATGTAAATTCAGGTCCGTCGAAAGGCGGAAAAAGTCGTAAAAACGATGATGTGGCAGGCGAGGCATAAATAAGGTCACTACAGTCAAAAATCAAGGTGCATTCCGGAAATTTATTCTTTATTCCGGCGTTAAAATGTTTCTCTTTGTAACTATCCATCTTCATTTCTCTTACACAACTGTTAAAGGAAATGTAAATATTATGTCAATTTATACACTGATTTTACATGATTTTTTAAAATAATTGTACAATTTCAATATGGCGTATGGAGTATGTATAATAAAATATTGAAATTTTATAAATCCATCTTAAAAATGTTTAAGAAGTTTGAAGAGAACCAAAATTACAGAATATCATGAAAATTGTCATTGAAGGCACCGCCAAAGCAGTTGTCGATCAGGAGCAACTGACATTATGTTACAATTCGATCAAACGCAATGAAGAGGATTTGCGAAGGCACATTCCACAACTTAAAGATTTCCACCTGGTCATACGTAAGGCCATGGCTGTCATGGCTTACCATCCAAAGAATCTGCACTGCCGCCACAAACTTTCAAACGATCGTACCAGCCTAACGCTTACTTTTGGCTATCGGCTTGAGCCCCCGCATCACGAAATCATTAAGGCCGTTGAGCACGAACTGCGGCATCTCAAGATGGTCTATGATTAAAATGTAGTCGATGACTGACACTTCACATACCGATGGCTTTTTTGTGCATGTCTGTTAATTCGATTGAATTACTACTAAATTTCCAACAGATAAAAATAAATATTTATTGCAAAATAAATACTTTTCTTATTTTTGGAACACCAATTATTAAAACATGCAAAAACACGATAGCATCCCAACGACGTTTCCTGTCGTTTGTATCGGGGCGGCTTCCGGTGGTGAAAATGCGATTGAAAATTTTATAGGCGCTTTACCTCAAAAGACAGGTATGGCATATATCATAGCCTTGCAACTGTCACATTCTTATACAAAGGACCAACTCAAAGCTTTTAGAAAAGAAGTTTCTATTGATGATCTTACCGATGAAACTGTCTTACAACCCGATCACGTTTACATCATTCCCGAAAACAAGGTTTTCACCGTTTCTGATGGCGTCCTGAAACTGGCAGACCGCAATCCAAAGATCAAAAAAACCATGGTCCTTGACCAGTTTTTTAAGTCGGCCAGTGAAAAATACAAAAGTTTCACGATTGGAATTGTTTTATCAGGAAATGGGTTTGACGGTTCTGAAGGATTGAAGACCATCAAAGAAAATGGCGGAATCACCTATGCGCAAAGTCCGGACAGTGCCACGCATAATGGCATGCCCCAAAGCGCGATCGATTCCGGTGCTGTCGACTTTATCCTGCTTCCCGAAGACATGCCACAGCACTTGCTGCACATAAAAAATGCTTACCAGGTAAGCCATTCATATTCAGAAGATCCGGACTCAGATAGAAATGACAATGATAGTTTCAGGCAGATCATAAAATTGTTGCGGTTGCGCACCGGCAATGATTTTACGCATTACAAACAACCCACACTAAGGCGCAGGATAGCAAGGCGGATGGTGGCAACCCGAAACGAGGTTCCCGAAGCCTATCTGGCTTATCTGAAGGAAAATAAGGAGGAACAGGATGCTCTCTTTAATGATGTACTGATTCCGGTGAGTTATTTTTTCAGGGACAGTAAAACGTTTGAAACCCTTTGCGAGGCCGTTCTTCCGGTTATTTTAAAACAAAAAAAAACAAGTGAGAGTATTCGGATCTGGGTTGCCGGCTGCTCCACTGGCGAAGAAGCCTATTCGCTTGCGATTTGTTTGCACGAACACCTCACCGCGCGAAACCTGTCCCACAAAGTACAGATCTTCGCTACCGATATTTCTGAAAAAGTCATTTCCCAGGCCCGGGCTGCGATGTATACACAGCAGGAAGTAGCCACAATTTCAGAGGAAAGACTGGCGAAATATTTTACAAAAATTGACAGGAGTTACCACATCAACAAAGTGATACGCGACATGTGCATATTTGCAGTGCACAATTTCCTGAAAGACCCGCCTTTTGCAAAACTCGACATGCTTTCGTGCCGAAATGTGCTGATTTATCTGGACCAGTTTCTCCAGAAAAAAGCCCTTACCACATTTCATTACGCTTTGAAAGACAACGCCGTACTCTTCCTTGGCAAATCGGAAGCCACTACCAGTGTGGGCAATTTATTTGAGCCCATCATCAAAAACCATAAAATTTTTGCGCGTAAGCCTGTTTTAGGGAGGCTTCTTCCGTCATCATTTGAGCCGGTCAAACTCCCTGCACCATCGAAAAATGCCACCGTAAAAAAAGCGGCAACCGCGCCTGATCTGCATGCTAAGGCTGCTGAAATTATACTTTCAGAATTTACGCCAGCCGGAGTAATCATCAATGAAAGTCGGGAAATTGTCCATTTTCTGGGAGATACGATTCCTTTTTTGGCGCCATCGCCGGGGAAACCTTCTTTCAATATTTTAAAAATGGCCAGGAACGGATTAGGGTTTGAACTCAGGAATGCATTGGCAAAAATAGAAGGGCAGAGGCTAAAATCGGGGCGGATTGCCCTAAAAAACGAGAATTACCTCGTTACTTTTGAAATCATCCCGCTAGTTAAAGAACCAGAACAGCATCTTTTGATCCTTTTTTCGAAAATTGACGTTTCCGATGAGCAACTGCTTTTTCTAAACGGCGCCGACACCGACGGATTTCGGGTAAAGCAGCTCGAGACAGAACTGGAGCAGCTGCGCGAAGACATCCGTCGCGTAACTGAGGTTCAGGAGGTGGCAAATGAGGAACTGCAAAGTGCCAATGAGGAGCTTTTGAGCAATTCGGAAGAAATGCAGAGCCTAAATGAGGAATTGGAAACATCGGCAGAGGAATTGCAATCCAATAATGAAGAGCTGATCAGTGTGAATGATGAACTGATGGACCGGCAGGAGCAGCTTATCTCTGCAAGGATGTATGCCGAAGCGATCGTGGAAACAATTAACGAACCGCTGGTTATTTTTGATAAAAACCTGCGGATCAAGAGTGCAAACAGGGCATTCTATAAATATTTTCAGACTACAGAGTTTGATACCGACGGAAGGTTGTTGTATGAACTCGGTGGCGGGCAATGGAACAATGCAGCCCTGCTTGGATTGCTGAGAAATATACTGCCAAACAAATCGAAAATATCGGATTTTGAGATCACCGGAAATTTCCCGGTTATCGGACAAAAAACCATGCTGCTCAATGCGATGCAAATCGTAAACGGCCGCCATTACGAGCAGCTGATACTGATGGCGATTACTGACGTCACCGAACTCAAACTTTCGAAAATCTTGAAAGAAAGCGAGTCCCGCTTCAGGCTGCTCGCCGACACCGCTCCGGTCGTATTGTGGATTTCCAACAGCGAGCAGAAATGGACATTTTTCAACAAAAGCTGGCTTGATTTCAGGGGAAAAAGCCTGGAGCAGGAAACCGGCACACAGTGGAAAGAAGGAATTTATGCCGATGACATCGCTTTGTTTGACCAGGTATACGACCAAAGTTATAAAAAGCAACGGGAATTTAACATCGAGTTCCGCCTTCAACGACACGATGGCGCTTACCGGTGGATTGCATACCGCGGTGTTCCACGATTCGGAAATAATGGTGAATTCCTCGGATTTATAGGCGGCGCAATGGATATTGACGAACAAAAAACGTTTTCAGCCTCGCTCGAAGCTAAGGTAGAAGCACGGACAAAGGAGCTCAAAGCCTCAGAGGGTTTTTTACAATCTGTTTTAAACACCACTCAAAACCTGATCTATGTTTACGACTTTGAAAAGAAAAATATAGTTTTTATCAATGACAATGCAGTGGAGGTTACGGGACACAAACCAGCCGAAATTACCCAAAGCAGTGAAGATGTATTGCTTGGCCTGATACACCAGGACGATGTTGATGCGTTTGAAAAACACCGGGCCGCCCTTTTTGAAAGTGAAGACAGCGGCATGCGTACCATTGAATTCCGACTCTGGAACGGGAAGGAATGGGCTTATCAATTCTCAAGGGATAAAGTATTCCAGAGAAACGAATCCGGAGTGACACAGTATATTGGCGTGGCTACAGACATTTCAGAGATCAGGAACATCAACGAAGAACTTCTCGTAAAAAACAGGGAGCTACAGGCAAAAAATATCGAGCTGGCGTCATTTACATCAATTGCGAGCCACGATTTAAAAGAGCCTTTACGCAAAATTATGATGTTTAGCCGGCTTGTCGTAGACGCCGACAAGCAAAATGTTTCTGAAATTTCACGCAACTATCTCGACCGTATTGTTTATTCCGCCGACAGGATGCAGCACCTGATCGATGACCTGATCAGTTATTCCAGAACCGCGGGCGAAAAAATAAGATATCAAAAAGCCAGTCTCAATGAGCTGCTGGACAAGGCACTCGACGAACTCGAAGAGGTCATTAAACATAAAAATGTAACCATTGATGCTGATGCGCTTCCGGTAGCGCCAGTTGTCCCTTCCCAGATTGTACAGCTTTTCCTGAACCTGATCAGCAATGCGATCAAGTATTCCCGCAAGGATGCGGCGCCGCATATCAGTATCAAATTGCACAGGCCGGATCGGGACGAACTAACTGAACTGAAAGTTAATCCGGATACAACCGGCTATTACAAAATTACTGTGGCTGACAATGGGATCGGATTTCGTGACGAATTCCACCAACTGATCTTTGAACCGTTTAAAAGGCTGCACAGTAACGAGGAATTTCCTGGAACCGGAATCGGGCTTGCGATCTGCAAAAAAATTGTGGAGAACCACAAAGGTTTTATCCAGGCGCAAGGAAAGATCGGGCACGGATCAGTATTCTGCATTTACCTGCCAGACGGAATCAGAAAAAAATATCCAAATTAAAGAGAAACCCGAATGACAAGTTCGGGTTTTTTTTATCGGCGTAGTACCACTTCCTGCAACTTCTAAATGGTGTGCTAAGATTTGCTTTCGGTGTAAATCCCCGTGAGATATACTACACGAAGTCCGAGCCTGTTCTTGACATACCCGGAGCGCCAATGAAATCCGTCCGCAATAAGCGAATCGGCTATTTTCTGCAGATCGTCAGCGCGGTACAACCGTAAGATCGACATGATGCCATCCCAAACGGTGAACAGCGGGATCAGCGGAATGAAATAAGTGAATACGATCGTATAAATATGGAACGGCCTGAAAAAAGGAGTCAACAATAAAATCAGGATGGGATGAAAAATCAGGATCCCAATCACAGCAATCAGGTTTTTTTCACCAATGTCGAAAATTGCGATTCCTTGTTTTGACCGGACAGCATCTGCCAAAATGCGGCGCACCTGATTTGGATCAAATGGTGGATACTCGAAAATAAGGTGCGTGTGCCGATGAGCGAAACAGGAACCTCCATGGCATCAACTGAATCGTGAATGCATAAGAGATCAATGTTTAACTGCTTACTGTTGTACTGACAGGCTTGTTTGTTTGGATACAGATCGGTAAGTGCTACCTGAGTTTTACGGCCGTAATTTGTATAAATTTTATTTTGGATTTCCAATACAGGTCCGCCACTGCCGGAACACAGATCTACAATTTTCCCAGTGTTCATTGCTTCAAGGCATTCCTCCAATATTGGAACGACCGGGCTATAGTAACCAGTGACCTTAAAGAAATAACGAAGGTAATCCATCATGCCAGTTCGCAGGAAATCCGGAAACCATTTGAAATCCTCAAATTCAAACACATTGATTCTCATCAGGCCTGGCAGTCTTCCGGGGTTATTATTTTAAGTTCGCCCGTTTGAAGGTCATAGATGTCCGACTTGCTGATCACATGAAGCGTTAGTCCTTCTATGGAAAGCGGTGTACCGTCCCTTGCCTCTAGAAGGTTTGTATTTTTTACGGTTCTCGCGTCGATAATAATTCCCATGCCAGGACCAATCGCCTCCATTTTTTTGTCGCAGATCAGCAAACCTGTATTTTCTTCCAGACCAACGCCAAGCAGTTTGGGGTTTGTGATGAGGATCTGGAAAAGCCGCCCGATCCGTCCGCGGTGTATAAAATGGGTGTCGAAGACTACATTTCTGATAAATCCGAAACCCGAAGTCGATTTGACCTCGCCTTTCAGTAAAGCATCGGTACTGTTGCCTTCGAAAAGCATGTTTTCAGAAACCGCGGCTGCACCTGCGGAGGTACCGGCATAAATGAATTTTTTGTCAGTTTCAAGCTTTTGCACCAGCGTCTTAAAAAAAGTGGTACCGCCCAATACAGACGTTAGCCTGAGCTGGTCGCCGCCGGTAGCAAAAACCAGATCTGCCTGCTGCAAACGTTTGATATTTTCTTCCTCCTCAGCCTGATCGCGTTCTGTTATTAAAAATACACCGATGTCCGAACAATCGAGTTTACGGAATGCTTCAACATAATCCCCTCCGCTGTCCTCAGGAGTTCCCGAAGCCGTCGTGAGAATTTCTATACGTGATTTATTTTTTTTACGGCACTCTTCAACAATGCGTTTTAATATTCCGTGGTGTGTAAAATCGTTTTGGTCTTCTGCTGTACCCTTATCTTCAGCGCCTCCGATGATAACAAGTTTTCCTTTTAATTCCATTGCATTTTTAATGTTGCTAATTAACTTGCGATTGACGGTGCGACACTTTGAATGGGCAACACCGGATTGTACTTTTCCATTTCCTGTTTTATCACATCAATAACATCATGGTACTGATCGCTCAAAGCGATGATGTAATCGCCATTCGTTGCAGTTTGCAGGGCATGAGTGATTGCGGCCCTTTCGTCAGCAATAAATTCGTAGGTGACAGTTGGAGTGGAGCGATTTAATCCTGAAACGATCAGTTCATTAATTTCCTGTTCAGTCCTGCCACGCAAATCGTGTTCCTGCCGAATGATGATGTGATCAAACATTGTTGCTGCTATGGCGGCAAAACCGGAAATATCTTCATCACGTCGGTCACCTACGCCGGATATGATCCCAACTTTACGCTTTGCACTAACCTCGTTAAGGTAGTCCTTAATGCCAAGCAGCCCATGTGGGTTGTGAGCATAATCCACCAATACTTTGTATTCCGGAAATTCAAATAAATTCATCCGTCCGGGGGTTGTTTCGTAACCTGGAATAAAACTTTGCAGGGCACTTTGAATTTGCCCGGTTGTGAAACCCCAGGAAAATGCAGCCGCGACTGCCGCCAGGACATTAGCGGTCATAAATTTTGCAGTTCCGTTTGCCGTTAGCGGAATGTTTTTTACATCTGCTACGATCATGGTGCCATTACCGTTAAGCAGCATTACGTTCTGGTCTTCCAGGACTACTGCACAACCGCCGCGGGAAACATGCATGGCGATATGTTCGTTTTGCGGGTTAAGTGAGAAAAGAGCGATTCGGCAATCAAGTGTATCGGCAATTTTCATACAGTTTTCGTCGTCGGCATTCAGGACTGCTGTTCCATCGGCACTGACGCTGCGTGCGACAACTGCTTTGACATTGGTAAGATCGTCTAAAGTCTCAATATCATTTAGACCCAAATGGTCCTCCTGTATGTTCGTTATCACCCCAATATCGCAATGATCGAAATACAGTCCGCGCCTGAGCAATCCGCCTCGGGCGGTTTCCAATACTGCAAAGTCAACCATCGGGTCCTGTAGTATGGTTGCAGCACTCAATGGTCCGGTCGTGTCGCCGCTCCTTATTTTGTAGTCTCCAATATAGATGCCATCCGTGGTGGTGTAGCCCGGAGTAAAACCGGCCGTTTTGGCAATGTGTGCCAACAGTCTTGTGGTGGTCGTTTTTCCGTTGGTTCCCGTCACGGCAATAAGCGGAATCCGGTTTGGTGTTCCCGGTGGATAAAGCATATCGATCACCGCTTTGGCTACATTTCGCGGTTGTCCTTCAGACGGGTAGAGATGCATCCTGAATCCGGGCGCCGCGTTCACCTCAAGGACTGCACCCCCGGTGTCTGCAAGAGGGCGGCAAAGCGATTGAGCCATCACGTCAATGCCACAGATGTCGAGGCCGATGATTTTTGCAATCCTTTCAGCCATAAACCTGTTTTCAGGATGGATTTCATCCGTGACATCGACTGCTGTTCCGCCGGTGCTTAAATTGGCTGTGGATTTTAAATACACCATTTCGCCGCTTGCAGGCTTGCTTTCCAGGGTATAATTGTACTTTTCTAGCCGGTGGTAAGTATCCTGGTCAAACCTGATTTTTGTCAGGGCATACTCATGTCCTTCGCCGCGTCGTGGGTCTGCATTGGTAATTTCAATCAGTTCCCGGATGGTTAGTGTCCCGTCTCCAATAACGTGTGCCGGAATGCGTTTTGAGGCCGCAACGAATTTTCCGTCAATCACCAGTAACCGGTAATCGTGGCCAGAAATGTATTTTTCCACCAGCACATACTCACCATAAGTTTTAGCAAGATCAAATGCCATTTTGGCGTTGCCGTCGTCTGAGATATTGATGGTGGCCCCTTTGCCCTGGTTACCGTCCAGAGGTTTGATCACCACAGGGAAGCCAATATCTCCTATGATATCAAACAAGCCCTTAATGTCTGTACAAATATCACCTTCAGGAACCGGAATGTATGCAGCTGTCAAAAGCCGTTTGGTTTCGTCTTTGTCTCCGGCAATGGAAACGGCGTCCGCTGAAGTCCGGCAGGTTGTAGTTGCCTGCAAACGAACCTGGTTGATCCCATAACCCAATTGGATTTTGGAATTTTTACCAAGCCTTTTCCAGGGGATCCCACGTTTTTGAGCTTCATTTACAATACTCTGCGTGCTGGGTCCTAATGCAAATCGGCTTTTTAACCTTTTCAACTCGTTGATGTCTCCTGAGAAATCATATTCTTTGCCTTGCGCCAATGCCTCGACGAGATGGAATGCCGCTTTTGCTACAAACAGGCCGGCTTCCTCAACTTCATAGGCAAAGACCATATTATAAATGCCTTTAGTGCGGGTTCCTCTTGTACGGCCGTAACCGGCATTCATGCCTGCCATCGTCTGCATCTCCAGGGCAACGTGTTCTATAACATGGCCGAGCCATGTTCCTCGTTCGAGCCGGATAAAAAATCCGCCGTGAACGCCTTCGGAACATTCATGGGTCACCAAACCAGGAAGCAACTTTTTTAAACGGGCTGCAAAACCGTCAAGTTTGTCTGTAGGAAAAGCTTCCATCTCTTCCAGGTCGATTTTAACCTGGATTAAATTTTTTCTGTAATTGCTCCATCGGTTCGGACCCGAGAGCACTTGGACATTCAAAATCTTCATGAATATATTTCTGGATAAAAATTAACTTTAAAAACAATTTACTTTTGCTGGTCAGGAAGTTCAAACCAGGTTGTGTTTGTATACCTCATGTAACTTCAGACCTGGGTGTTATTTGGGCAAAGGCATAAGCCGCGCATGTTGGATTGCAAATTTCTGTGAGGGTACAGAAGTGCTGTCTACAATTTCAGAAAAGTTAGCGTTCATTACCCATATTTTTCCCTTTGCTCTGGCGGCGGTTGACGGATATGTAAAACGATCGGCGGCGAGCGTCGACGCCGAAAGTTTTGCCGAGGACCAATTGTCCTCAGAAGTTAGTTCGTAGATTTTGTCGCTGCCTCCGTTTTGAACAAGCACCAGCTTTTTTGCGTCTGTCATCACCAGGCCATCGCCGTTTATAAAAAACTGGTCAACGATTACCTTGGACACATTTTTAGGGTTGTTGATGTCTATTTTGTAGATGGCGCCCGTTCCGCTGCTTACGGTAAGCAGATAACCCGCAGGGTGAAAGACGATACCGTTCAAACCAATCCCTTTGGTTTTAAAAAGCGGACTGTCGGCAAACACCGACGCTTTTCCGTCGGGTGTCACTTTATAAATGACGTTTGCAAAACTGTCGGTGACGTATGCATTTTGCTTGTTGTCAAATATCAGGTCATTTGGAAAATGGTCACCGGCTACTAATGTCGAAAGATCGATATCACTGACTTTTTTTCCGGTTGCGATCTCAACAGCGATCAGTCGACCGAGTTTTTTTCTGGTGTCAGCGGCAGTAAATTTGCTATAATTTGCATCACCAATGCAGGCAAAGAGCCTTTTTCCATCAGGATGAATCTTCAAACCGTAACTGGATTTAAACGCCGGGTCACTGATCAATGTGGTATAAACGCCGGCAGGTGTTACTTTTCCAATACTACCCAAACGGGCTGAGGATACGAAATACAGATCAGATATACTGTCGTAGGCGATGCCTTCAGGATAGGTTTCCGGTGCATTAAATTCGATTCGTGTGGTGGGCTGGTCGGGAATGGCTGCGGCGCATCCGGCGAGCAGGAAGCAAAATAATATCTTTTTCATGATTTTCATTTTTGTTTAATACAATACAGGACCCCGTTGGCATCGTCCGAAATATAAACCACGCCCGAAGGTGTGATTGCCACTCCGGCAGGCCGTCCAAATCTTGTTTTTCCTTTTAAAAAACCCGAGAGAAAATCTTCGGCTCCAACCGGAACACCGTTGGAAAATTTTATCCTTTGCACTTTAAAACCTACTGGTTTGCTGCGGTTCCATGAGCCATGCCATGATACGATGCCATCTCCGCTTAAGGATGATCCGGCGGGAAAAAATTTGAAGCCGATTGGCGCCATATGTGCCTGGAATTCCAGGATAGACGGTTCCGTATTCACGGCCCAGGCTTCTTTGCTGTTTCCCGCGGGATCTTCCCGGGATTGGTCTACTTCTCTTTTTGCGTATGCGAAAGGGTAGCCATAGTTTTTTCCCTGTACAATGCGGTTCAGTTCTTCCGGCGGCCAGTCGTCACCCTTTGCATCGCCTCCATTGTCGATACCATACAGTTCTTTTGTCTGGGGGTGCCAGTCGAAACCGATCATATTCCGCAGTCCCGATGCGTAAATGCTCCTTTTCCAGGTGAGAGGATCCACCTGTAAGAGTGTTGCAGCTTCTTTGTCTGATTCTTTACAATCATTGCAAAGCGTGCCCACAGAGATATAAAGTTTGCCGTCCGGTCCGAAATCCATGGTTCGGTTTGGGTGCTGGCCAGCACTTGGCATGTCTTTAAAAAGCATTTCCTTTGTACCAAGTGTGCCATCGGCATTTGTTTTATACCTGCGCAACTCGTTGTTGTTGCATAAATAAAGCCAGCCATCTTTCATCGTTATTCCGTGAACGCCCTTAAATTCGGAAGCCACCGTAATGATATCATCGAATTTGTTGTCGCCATTTTTGTCTTTGAGCAGTAGCACATCTCCGGCATCCCGCCTGGTAATGTATAGATCGCCGCCAGTTGTCACGTACATCATTCTCGGTTTTCCCAATCCTGAGGCGGCAACTGAAACGGTCCATCCATCGGGAACCTTTAAAAGCTTCACCATTTCAGGGAGAAAATCCAGGTGCTCCGGATATTTTGTAGTGTGTGTTGTTTTGGTTACATCACCAGGCGGTACGCCTCTTTGCGCATGAATTGCCATCACGAACAAGAAACAAATGGTGGTCCATAAAAAGGTAGTTTTTTTCATTGTCAGTCGTTTAGGTTTATAACAACAGGCCGCCGGGCAGCCTGTCTGTAATCAATTTTCGGAGTCGTCTTCGGCCGCTGCCTCAAAATTTATGGAGTTGTATGCAGAGTCGGTAAGAATCAGGTCTGCGTCTTTTTCTTCGGCAAGAGTAGCCTCCAGAAGCGCAGCAATTTCGCTTTCGCCCAATGTGTTTGCGAAGGCGATCAATGTGCCATATGATGCGATTTCGTAGTGTTCAATTTTTTGCGATGCGGAAATAATCCCTGCGTCGCGAACCGGGCCCACTTCTGTTTCCTCGACAATACTTTCACCTTCTTTAATCAAGCCTTCCATGGCATCGCATTTCTTTCCACGGTTTGATTCGCCCAGAAGTTCAAAAATTTGTTCCAGCCTTTGAACCTGACCTTCCGTGACCGCGACATGTTCTTCAATTGCGGCCACAAGTTTCGGCTCGCTAGCGTTTTTTGCCATTTTCGGAAGTGCTTTCACCAAAGCCCTTTCCGCATAAATGATGTCTTTGAGTTCATCAACGAATAATTCGCGCAGGCCTTCTGCGGCTGATGATTTTGCAGGAACTTTCCGGTTGCTGCGTCCGTCTGTTGCAGTTGCTGTGTTTTTCATAATATTGGTTTTTATATTGAATTTTAAAATTCGAGGTTTGAAAAGTCAAAATTTTATATCAAAAAAAATGTAATTTGCACGATTCCTATCAGATGTTGTCGGCAATTAGCATAGCCGCCGTATCGATGGTTTGTAAGATTATTTTTTCCGGATCGCCTTGAAATACTTCACGGTGTGTAATGGTTGTTTCAGGTAAAATGACATGCAAGAACATCGTGCCGACGGGTTTTTCTGTAGTTTCACTACCACCTGAAGTCGTGAGGCCGGTAACAGCGACTGTAATATCCGCTGTTAAAAGTTTGCTGCCACTGATGGCGAGTGCTTCAGTTACTTCCGCTGATTCGGCAGTGCAACGCGTTATGAGTCCGTGTGGGACTTTTAAAATATTTTCTTTTACAAATACCTCGTAACAAGAAATTCCGCCACGGAGGATTTTTCCGGAATGCGGTGTCAGGGCAAATTCGCAACACATTCGCCCAGCGGTAGCACTTTCAATAAATGCGATGTTGTACTTTTTCTCTGCGATCTTTTTTGCGCAGTCGGTCACAGTTTGAGATGGCATAACTGGTGTTTAAATTTGGTTTGAGTGCCTTTCTAAAAAAAGATGCTTTGTGCTTTTGCGAGTGCTTTTTCCATGTCGATGCCTTTCTGCAGTGTTCCTTTAAACAGATCGCCTTCTGAGGTGACGCGTGCAATGGCATTTTTGATCGTGAAATCTTTCATCGCCAGTCCTTTTTTTACCTCGTCCCAATGCAGTGGCATTGAAACTGTCGCGCCCGGTTTAGGCCGGAGTGAATACGCACAGGCAATGGTTGCCCCGGGACGGTTTTGAAGAAAATCGAGGTACATTTTTCCGCCGCGATTTCTGATTTGCCTCTCGAGGCTCGTAAATTCGGGAAACTGGCTGTGCACAATGGTGACAATTAATTTTCCGAACATCTGGGACTGATCGTATGAATATTTTGCAGCCAATGGAATATAAATGTGGATTCCTGTGGATCCTGAAGTTTTTACATAACCCGGAATACCGATCGCGTCAAGTATTTTTTTAACCTCCTGTGCCACTTGTATGACCTGTTCGAAAGTGTTCTTGTCAGGGTCAAGATCGATGACGCAATAATCCGGATTGTTGGGATTGTTTACTGTGCTGAACCAAGGGTTCATTTCGATACAGCCCAGTGATGCCATATACAACAATGTTGCCTCGTCGCCGCCGACAAGAAATTCCTTGTCTTCACCATCGCTGGTGGTGTACGGGAATGTTTTTGCCCATTCCGGTGCTTTGCCCTTGACATCTTTCTGATAAAAACTTTTGCCGTGTATCCCGTTGGGGTACCTGTTTAGCGATTGTGGACGGTCTTTGAGGTGAGGCAAAATGTATTCGGCAACCTGATAGTAATAATTAAACAGGTCGCGTTTGGTGTAACCGTCTTCGGGCCAGTAAATTTTGCTGAGGTTGGTGAATTTAAGATCGTGGCTTTTAATTTTTTTGACTTGTGTTTCCTCTGAAGGATTCAGTAGGCTTTGTTTGCCTTTGCGATTTGGTGCCGCAACGAGTTTGGCGTTATCTTTTGTTACAGCCCCATGGTCTACCAGAGCGTCTGTTTGCGTGGCGGTTTCTCTTACGACATCTTTAGCCTTTTTATCAGATCGCATGCCTTCAAACGACGGATGGCGAAAGACGCCGTCAGAAGTTACTTCGGTGAAGCTTACTTCGCACACAAGTTCCGGTTTGAGCCAGGTCGCTTTCGCTTTTGGTGGATTTGGGCGGAACCTTGAGGGTTTATTCACGTCAGGTTCTGCTGCAAACGGAATTTTTTCAGTAATAAAAGGTTCGAATTTTTCCAGCATTTCCTTTTGCGTTTTTTCGCTGAAACCAGTACCAACTTTACCAACGTACTGGAATTCCCCATCCTGATACACGCCCAAAAGCAACGCGCTGAATGGTTTGGAACTGCCTTCATTGTTCGTAAATCCAGCAATGACCACTTCCTGGCGCAGACTCACTTTTATTTTTAGCCATTCTTTAGAACGGCTGTCTTCATTATAGTGGCTGTCCGCTTTTTTCGCCATGATTCCCTCAAGCTCCATCTTTTTAGCCGCTTCAAAAAACTCCAGTCCGTTTGCCGCAAAAACTTCACTAAGCCGAACCTGGTCGTCATTGGTTGGTAATATCTCTTTAAGGATTGCTTGTCTTTCGTAAAGCGGCAAATCCATTACGTTTTTACCTTCGTACCACAGCAGGTCAAATGCGTAGTAAACCAGATCCCCATCGGCTTCACTGCGCCAATTTTGGAGCGCGCTGAAGTTGGCTTTCCCATCTTTTCCAATAACTAAAATTTCACCGTCCAGCACGGCGTCAATCTTCCATTGCTGCATGGCTTCTGTTATGGGATAATATTTTGTAGTAAATGATTTGTTGTTCCTGGAAGTGAGGCTGACTTTCCCTTTGTTGTTGTATGCAAGTGCCCGATAGCCGTCCCATTTCACCTCATACCTCCAGTCGGGGTCGTCGAATGGTTCGCTTGCCAAAGTAGCCAGCATTGGTTTGAGCCCGGACGGGAATTTAGTTTTTTTGCCTTTTTTAAGAAGGGCATCTGCCTGTAAGGAGTGAGATTCAGGTAGTTTCGCATTCTTTTTGGTAACCGACGGTTTTTTGGAGACTTTCTTTTTCAGTTTTTCGTCCTCAGTCGCAGGTTTTTTCGCACCGTAAATATTTTTGCTGGTAGCGGCAACCTGCTCAAGGGTTTTGCGGGATACAACCGACTTGTCTTTTGTGGTGATGTCAGTGGCAGAGGCATATTTATCATCCAGTTTCATCAGCAGCCATCCATTTTCACCGCGGCCATAGGCTTTTACAAGTGCAAATTCACCTTTGAGTTTTTTACCTTTCAATTTAAATTTGAGTTTGCCGCTGTGCAGTTGGTGCAGCAATTCTTTTTCCTGCTCTTTTTTGGTAGTTGCTTCCGTTTCTGACGGTTCATAAGTTCCTTCATCCCAAACAATCACAGTTCCGCCGCCATACTGGCCCTGTGGGATAATGCCTTCGAATGTCCTGTAATCGTAGGGATGGTCTTCAACCATCATTGCCAGGCGTTTGATTTCGGGATCGGTGGAAGGACCTTTAGGAACCGCCCAGCTTTTAAGAACACCTTCCATTTCAAGCCGGAAATCATAATGCAAATGCGAGGCCGCGTGTTTCTGGATTACAAAACGCAGGACCTGCTGGTCGCTTTTTCCTCCAAAAGGCTCGGGTGTTTCAGATGCATTCCGTTTTTGTTTGTATTGCTCAAGTGCCATAGCATTATAATTTAATGATCGATTCACTTCATGTGTTCACGGGTGAGCGTCGAAATTCAATGACTGCTGCTGCTTCAACCTACCGTTTTTTCTTTTTGGATTTTTTATTGTCGAAAAATTCCCGCGCCTGTTTGAGGCCGGTGGCAATGGCAATTCCTTCCTCGGCACCATCTTTTAGAAGTGCGTTGGCGATCTCAACCGCTTTTTCCCGCAGTGCTACCGGTTGGTTTTTATAGGATGGAGGATAGTCTCCGTTATACCAGGGCATGATCCAATGATTTAGCGTGAGCCGTTAAGATATTGCTGTACATCGGACACTTGTGTCCCGACTTCTTCAACTGCTTCCTTAAGTCGGTCGGCCGAAACATTAAATTTTTCAGACCAATACTGAACTTCGTACGCTTCATTCACATTGATGCGCGAATCGTCTCCTTTACCTGTTTTCGTTTTATCATCCATGATTTCAAAATTTTAATTTATATGCAAGTTAATTTGTTCGATAAAACTAAATTTATCATTTACAAATGAAATTTTACACGATTATGCTCCTGTACAAATCATCTGAAGAGCCGCAGCTAAGACTGCGGATTGCTGCACGTTCATACCATATTTTATATGGTAAACAGGATAACCATCCAAAAACGCAAGCATTAAAAAGTTAGTTTTCTTTTAAAAGGAATTTGCTGGATTCGTCCAATGTGCGCATCCCTGTTTAGCAGGATTTGCCTCAATTTTTAGATCTTGTAGCTGTATTGTGCGGCAATGCATCCTGAGAGGTGTTTTGTCCACTTTTTGGGGCCGTAATGATCTCAATATCTTTGCTCTGGATTAATTTGCCGTTGCGGTCATATGGATAATTGGGATTTGCGGAGTATGGCATTCCGGTGCGGTTTGTACCGTATGACCCGTCAGGAACTTGCCTTTTCTTCCTGACAGCCTCTTTGTTTTTTTTGGAATTCTCTACAGTAAGGCTGCCGCCCGCGCCCGCGCTTCGGTCGTTTGGCGTGGATCCACTTTCGGTTTTAGAAACTTTTGTCATGTCAGCAGCAGACTTATCGGTGTGTTTTGTTCCATCGATTGGCTGTTGCGCTTGTGCTCCAGTGTAGACAAAAAATGTAAACATAAGCGTGAAAATATCTTTGGCAAATCGGTTGTTATCTGCCTGTTTTGGGAGTGTCGTATTGAACTTTTTCATGGCTGGATTATTGGGTTTGTGTCAAAATTAGGAACATGGAGATTTTTAAAGTTATATGGAAGTTGCAGATTTTTGTACAATTACATCCTTATTGAAACAAGAGATCTCGCAAAGCTCTGGCGTTGTCGATTGGTCAAATTGATCGCTGTCGGGCGCATTGATATCATCAGTAGTTCACGTCAAAAACTATTGATCAAACACATTTATTCGGCTGCCAGCCCGATTTTTTTTACATTTATAGAAATTCACGGATTCAGCAAATCATGATACACGACATCCTTTTCAAACACCTGCAGCAAAAAGTCCGGCTTTCACCGTCAGAAAAAGAAATCATTAAAACATTTTTCATTTCCAGGACGCTGAAAAAAAGAAAACTGCTGTTGCAGGAAGGTTATGTATGCCAATACCTGTCGTTTGTGGCCAATGGGCTGCTGAAAACCTACAACATCGATGAAAAAGGCAAGGAGCACATTAACCAATTCACACCCGAAGGCTGGTGGACATCCGACATGCACAGTTTTTTTCATGGCGTGCCTTCCGTTTATACCATTGATGCCCTGGAAGATTCCGAATTGCTGATGATCACTGCTGAAGACTTTGAAAAACTCACGCTGCAGGTTCCGATTATGGACCGGTATTTCAGGATCCTTTTTCAAAACAGCCTGATCGTCAAGGAACGGCGGCTGGTGCAGGCCCACACGCTGACGGCTGAAGAAAAGTACCGCGAACTCGTAGCCAACAACCCGGGGCTGGTCAACCGCGTGCCGCAAAACCTGCTCGCATCCTATCTCGGTCTGACTGCCGCTACGGTAAGCCGCCTGAAGAAAAATCTGATTTTCGGGCAAAACAGTTGATCTGGATCAACCCGATTTGATGCGTTAAGTCATTTGCCAAAGGAAATGGGTGCCGTACTTTTGGAAAAAATCTTTGATATGGAAGCGCAAAAAAATCCCCAAATAAAAAATATCGCCCTTGTCGTGGGGGCAACGGGCATGGCCGGCAGCAACCTGGCTGACAAACTACTGGACAATGGCTGGGAAGTGTACGGTTTGTCCCGTTCCTCAAAAATTGAAAGTCCTGAGGTAAAGCCCATTACAGCCGACTTGTTAAACGTAGCGCAACTGACCGCTGCATTGCAGGACGTCAACCCAACACATGTGTTTTTTACCACCTGGATGCGAAATGATACGGAAGCGGAAAATATCCGTGTCAACAGTGCTTTGATACAGAATGTTCTGGATGTGTTATCGGATAGGAAATCGGTGTTGCATGTGGCTTTGGTGACTGGATTAAAACATTACCTCGGGCCGTTTGAGGCGTATGCCAAAGCAGGAACTTTACCGGAAACACCGCTGCGGGAAACACAACCGCGGCTGGATATCGACAATTTTTATTACGCCCAGGAAGATGAGGTATATGCCGCTGCCAAACGCGACAAATTTACCTGGAGTGTGCACCGTCCGCATACTTTGATTGGTTATGCAGTGGGCAATCTGATGAACCTTGGGACTACGATAGCGGTGTATGCAAGCATCTGTAAGGAAGAAGGCCTGCCGTTTGTTTGGCCGGGTTCCGAAGCGCAATGGAATGGCTTATCCGATGTCACCGATGCCGGGATACTGGCCGACCAGCTTCTTTGGGCAGCAACAACACCCGACGCGCAAAATGAGGCATTCAACATCGTAAACGGCGACACCTTCCGCTGGAAATGGCTGTGGCAGAAAATTGCCGATTATTTTGGGATTGAAGCCGATGGTTACAACGGATCGGTGCGTCCGCTTGACGAAAGAATGGCGCAGAAACAGCAAACGTGGGAAAAAATCGCAGCGCGTGAAAACCTGAAGGAAGCCAACTTAACCCGGATTGCATCAGCCTGGCATACCGACCTTGATTTGGGGCGCCCGATTGAAGTGATGACCGATATGGCCAAAAGCCGGAAACTGGGATTTACAGCATACCGCCAAACCGACGAATCGTTTTTCGAGTTGTTTGACAAATTAAAACAGGCACGCATCATTCCGTAAAGCGAAGTTATCGGAGCCAGTGTTGCGCTTGCGTTCGATTTGATAGCATACGATTGGCTTCGGCAAAATAGGGTACTTTCAATTTATCCTACATTTAAAAAGTTAAATAATGTTGGGAGTGCGGTCATCCGACTACATTTACCTCCTAATCAGGTACGATGAAAAATGACATTACAATATTCTATGCGGATGATGATGAAGATGATCTGTCTTTTTTTAAAATGGCCACATCGGAGCTGAGTTGTGACGTAAGGCTTTTTTCAAATGGTACGGATTTACTGAAACAAATCAAGAACCCGCCGCCCGTGCCGCAAGTGGTGTTTCTGGACATCAATATGCCGCATCGAAACGGCCTGCAGATATTGCAGGATATCAGGGAATCAGACTATCCGGATACGCAGGTCATCATTTTTTCGACTGCAAGTTCTGACGCCAGCATCGAACAAATGAAAAAACTGGGAGCCAATTATTATTTGATAAAACCAACCAGCGTACTTGTTTTAGAAAAGGCGCTAAAGGAAATTGTAGCCATGACCATTACGGAAACAAAATTTAGCGATACCGCCTTTGTTTTGAATTTCTAATAAAATTTTATTGTTTATTTTTTTAAAAGGTTCATCCGTTTGGATGAACCTTTTTGTTATTTCATCGTTGCCTTATCAAGGACAAATCGGAACTTTACTTTTCCATCAATAATATCCTGATAGGCATTTTCGATCGAAGCAGCCGTTGCCGGAATGATTTCAACTTCAGGATAAATAGTATTGGCGACAGCATAATCTGGCATTTCCTGTGTTTCCGCCACCCGTTTTCAGCAGGAGTAGGTTTTGGTCCATGGGTGTTGTTTTAATTGTGGTACGTGTCATCTGTTACGGGTTCGAGCCAAACCGGTGCGCCATTTTTGTTATCGGTCACGGCTACATGCGATAAAGCCGACTTTTCGCAGGCGCCATGCCAATGAATGACATTCGGCGGGCATTTGATGACATCGCCTTTGTAAAGGATTTTTTTGGGCTGGCCTTTGTCCTGATAGTATCCGGTTCCGTTTGTCACCAACAGGATTTGGCCTGCAGGATGCGAATGCCATTTGGTTCCGGCGCCAGCTTCGAGTGTAACGTTTCCGACAGAAGTCGTGATTAGGCTGTCAGCAGCGAGCAGCATTTGCAAATAGGCGGTTCCTGTAAAGTTGGCGTTCGTCGCCATCGCTGGCACTTATATAAATTACGGAATACTTACCACTTTTACTGAAATGGCCCTGTAGCCATTGTCATTTTCGAACGATTCGTTAAATTTGAGAGAACGATGTTTTCCAGGTTTGACAATTTTTGCCTTAAAGCCAATTTTTTTTAATCTGAATAATTAATATTTAGTAACTTGTAGAGGTATCGGAAATATGCTTCGGCTGTTTGCCGATTGCTATTGTCAACCCACAAATACAATGCAAACATGATAAAATTAAACGTAAACGGTAAACCAGAAATTCTTGACGTGAGCCCGGAAATGCCTTTGCTTTGGGCCATACGCGATACATTGGGGCTCACAGGAACCAAATTTGGATGTGGCGTTGCCCAATGTGGTGCCTGTGTGGTGCATCTAGACGGCGAAGCGGTACGCTCATGTGTGACAAAAATGAGCCGCGCACAAGGTAAAAATGTGGTCACCATAGAAGGGTTGTCGAAAAGCAATGACCATCCCGTACAAAAAGCATGGCAGGAAATTGATGTTCCGCAATGTGGCTATTGCCATTCCGGGCAAATCATGTCTGCAGCAGTATTGTTGCGGGAAAACGCCAGCCCGAGCGACCAGGATATTGATGACGCCATGGCCGGGAACATCTGCAGGTGTGGCACTTATCTTCGTGTCAGGAAAGCCATACACATTGCTGCTGAAATGCAACAGAAAAATAAACTTTGATCCCACAGCAAACATACACCAAGCCTATGTCGACAACAACAAAAATGATATTGATCGTAGCAATTCTAGCTTCTGCGATTGGACTGGCATTTACCGTTTCGGTACACCGCAATACAAACGATTACGTTGCCGTTGAAGCAGTGAAAAAAGACAGCGTGGCATCTGTAAAAGCTTTCACGGATGTTTATAAAGTGCTCATGAGTCCGCGTTGCCTGAACTGCCATCCCAAAGGAGACATTCCGTTGCAGGGCGACCAGAGTGTGCTGCACAGCATGCAGCCCAAACGCGGAAAAGACGGCAAAGGCTTATATGCTATGAAGTGTAACAATTGCCACCAACCGTCTAACAGTCCCGGATTGCATACGCCGCCCGGAAATCCGGAGTGGCATTTGCCACCTTCCGATATGAAAATGGTTTTCGAGGGAAGAACGCCTCACGAGCTGGCCAAGCAGCTGATCGATCCAAATCTGAACGGGCATAAAGATATGAAAAAGCTTATCGCACATGCCGACGACGGATTGGTGAAAGCCGGGTGGAATCCCGGAGCGGGAAGAAGCGTTCCACCACTTTCGCATGCCGAATTTAAAAAAGCATGGCTTACCTGGCTTAAAACCGGTGCCTATGCTCCGGCCAAATAATTTTTTAAAAAATTAAAACAACGTGTCGATGACTACAAACACCAACATAGAAAATTCAAGGCGCAACTTTCTGAAACTTACCGGGCTTGGCGGCGCGGCACTTTGTCTGGGATTTTATTTTCCTGCGACAGGCGGGCCGTTATTGGTACGTCCTTCTGAACTCAGCGAATCGGAAATAGAATTGTGTCCCTGGATTATCATCAATCCAAATGGTAAAGTTACCCTTGTGGACCACCGTGCCGAAATGGGGCAGGGATCTTACCATTCGGTTCCGCAAATCGTAGCAGAGGAGCTGGAGGTCGATTTGAATGATATCAATGTCATCTTCGCAATTGGAAATGAAAAGAAGTATGGCGGACAAATTACCGGCGGAAGTTCGACGATCCGTTCGTCGTATAAAAACCTTCTAAAATTAAGCGCCACTGCACGGGAGATGCTCGTCGCTGCGGCCGCTGCCCAATGGGGTGTATCGGTTGCCGATTGTTACGCAGCTTCGGGCCACGTCATTCATAAGCCGTCGGGCAAAAAAGCCCATTATGGCGAATTGGCTGAAGCTGCGTCTAAACTGGAGCCGCCAAAAGAACCTAAACTCAAGAAAATTTCTGAATACAAGCTCATTCGCAAACCAATTCGCAGGATTGACACGCCGCTCAAGACCAACGGAGCATTGATTTTCGGGCTGGATAAAAGAGTTCCGGGCCTGCAATTCGCATCGGTCGAACGCGACCCCCGCTTTTTAGGCAAGGTCAAAAGTTTCGATGCCACCGAGGCCCTGAAAGTGCCGGGTGTAAAACGCGTTTTCAAAACCGTTATGGGATACTACGAATTTGACCGCGAAGGCGTGGTGGTTGTAGCCGATTCGACCTGGGCCGCACTCCAGGGCAGAAAGGCGCTGAAAGTCGAATGGGACAGCAGTGGATTCAAACATTGGAGTACGCCCGAAATATTCGAAGCCCACAACAACCTGCTGCAGAGCCAGGAAGGAATGCTGCTAAAAACACAGGGGAACCCGACGGGGATATTGTCTAAAACCACCCAAAAACTTGATGTGGTTTACCAAACGCCTTACCAATCGCACGTCGCTATGGAACCGGTCAACTGCATTGCGCACCACAAAGGGGATTCTATCGAAATATGGGGACCGATACAGGCACCCGGATGGATCCAGGATTATGTGGGCAAAAAGTTCAATATAGCCAAAGAAAAAGTAATTGTCAATATGACTTTTCTTGGAGGTGGTTTCGGACGCAAAGCCATGACCGACTATCCGCATGAGGCGGTTGCGATATCCAAAGCCATTGGAGGACCGGTACAGGTGATCTGGACAAGGGAGGACGATGCGACCCTGGGGCCGTTCCGACCCGGAATTTCATACCGTTGTGAAGGAACAGTGACCAATGGCAAGATTGATGCCCTGAAGTTCAGGATGGCCGGGCAAAACAACGACCATTGGCGCGGTGGTAAAAAAACAGAGCCGAACCGCAGTACGAGTGAAGGTTTTTTGAAGCCGTATTATGAAAGCATCAAGCACCTGAGCATTGCAGATGTTCTGTTCGAAACGACCATACCAACAAGTTTCTGGCGGTCGGTCTATGCATCGACAAATGGCTTTGCCTATGAAAGTTTCGTAGACGAGCTGGCACACGAAGCAGGAAAAGACCCTATGGATTTTCGCAGTGAGCACTTGCAGGAAAAGCGCTGCCAGGTTCTGATCGAAAAACTCAAACAGGTTTCAGGCTGGAATAAAAGAAAGAAAAATGAGGGTTTTGGCGTTGCGATTACAGAATGTTTCGACTCCACTGTAGGACAGGTTGTAAAAGTTTCAAAAAATCCTGCCGGCGGTGTCAAAATCGATAAAGTTTGGGCAGTTATGGACTGCGGCTGGTATGTCAATCCCGATATCATTGAGGCACAGATAGAGGGCTCTATAGTGATGGGTCTGGGTGCGGCAACAATCCATCAGATCACCTTTAAAGAGAATATGGTCGAACAGCATAATTTTTATGATTACCCAATGCCGCGCATCAACGAGATTCCACCCATAGAAGTACACATCATCGACAACGAAGAAAATGCCGGTGGCGTAGGCGAGCCTGGACTTCCGCCTTTTGCACCAGCCCTGACCAATGCGATTTTTGATTTAACGGGCAAACGCATCAGAACATTGCCATTTAGCCTGGCATCCGTATAAACTGATGGATACAAAAAAAGGGATTTATCTCGATTACAATGCCACCACACCGATGGATCCACGGGTGCTGGAAACCATGTTGCCGTATTTCAGCGAACAGTTTGCCAATGCCGGAAGCGCTCATCTTTTTGGCCTAGGTATTTCGGAGGCAGTTGAATTGGCACAAAAGCAAACTGCCGCGTTGATCGGGGCCAAACCCCTGGAGGTTGTTTTTACATCAGGTGCCACCGAATCAATTAATTTGGTAATTAAAGGCTACAGGAACCACCCTAAAAATCACATTATCGTTTTTAGCACTGAACACAAGGCAGTACTTGATACCTGTGCGGCAATGGAGGCAGAAGGTTTTACCATCAGTTGTCTGCAAGTGCATAGTGACGGCTCCCTACCGTTGGAATCGCTTAAAAATGAAATTACAACCGATACGCTGCTGGTTTGTGCCATGCTTGTAAACAATGAAACCGGTCTGATAAATCCTATAAAAGAAATTGCTCAAATGGCGCATGAAAAAGGCGCATATCTTTTATGCGATGCCACACAGGGCGCGGGCAAGATGCCAGTAGACGTGACCGAATCCGGTGCAGATTTCCTGGCGTTTTCCGCCCATAAATTTTACGGGCCCAAGGGAATTGGCGGTTTGTATATCTCGCCAGCTGTCAGGGACAAACCGGAATCTTTAATTCATGGCGGCGGACAGCAACGCAATCGCAGGAGCGGAACCCTGAATGTTCCCGGAATTGTCGCAATGGGAAAAGCGTCGGAGATCAGCAAAATCGATATGCAATCCGATGCCATCCGGATCGGCGGACTGCGCGACCGCCTTGAAGACGAACTGCTCAGGATAGGGGACACATTTGCCAACGGGAAAGTTCAAAACCGGCTGTACAATACAACCAATATTTGCTTTCGCGGTGTCGACTCCGAACGGATGATCCTACTGCTGAAAAACATCTCGGTCTCCAATGGTGCTGCCTGTTCTGCGGTTTCAACCAACCCTTCCCACGTGCTGAAAGCGATGGGACTTTCTGATGCCAATGCCCTTGCTTCTATAAGATTCAGCCTCGGCAGGTTTAGTACTGCCGAAGAAATTGATGCTGCGATTGACAGGATCAAAGAAGTTGTTCGCAAACTCCGCATATGACTTTTGCCATTAATGAGTTTTGTTGTCTCTGACAGCAAACACATGCAACACTTGAGGGAAAATCGCCTGCAGGCTTTCTTCGACGCCCTTTTTTGAACCTGGTAAAGCAATGACCAGAGTTTCTCCTGCAAAACCTGCTAAACCGCGCGACAACATTGCAGTTTTGATGCGCTCCTGTCCATAGGCGCGTGCCGTTTCCATAATGCCCGGAATGGGCGTGTCGATCAGTTCAGCCAGCGCTTCCGGCGTGACATCTCTTTTAGAAAGTCCGGTTCCACCGGTAAAAAAAACCAGGTCGGCGGATTGACTTTGCTGTTTCTGAAGTGCGTCGCGAATGGCTTCCACAGTATCGGGTACCACTTCATAAGAAGGGGCTTCCAATCCGTGTTTTTGAAGAATCGATAGAATGGCTTTGCCCGAGCTGTCTTCTTTTTCCCCTTTAGAAACAGTGTCACTGCATACGATCACGGCGCATTTTAAATGCGTCGGATACTTTGCATCCGACTTGCCACCGCGTTTTTCGACCAACCGGATATTTTGGATTTCCACATTTTTGTCAATCGGTTTGAGCATATCATACATTACCAAAGCTGCAACAGACGCGCCGTGCATCGCTTCCACTTCAACGCCGGTTTTATAAATCGTTTTGACTTCGACAGAAATAACAATTGACAGTCCATCAATTTTATATGTAATTCCGGCAAATTCAACAGGAAGCGGATGGCAATCTGGAATAACATCACTTGTTTTCTTGATCCCGAAAAGCGCTGCGGCCCGCGAAAATTCAAAAATATCGCCTTTGGGGACTTTGCGCTGCTCAATTGCTTCAATAGTTCCAGGAAGCGAAACTTTTACGGTAGCACTTGCAACGGCAGTCCGTAACGTATTTGTTTTAAATGTTATATCTACCATATTAGTTGTTTATTTTCCATTGATGGGATTCGTCTTCAAAAATTTCTTTTCCCCAAACCGGAAGTTCAGCCTTGATTTTCTCGACTACTTCATTGCAAGCTTCAATTGCTATTTTCCGATGCCTGGATGAAGCGAATACGAACAGGCAAATTTCGCCGGCTTTGACTTCGCCCAAACTATGATGAATGTGCATACAAGTCAGTTCGTACTTCTCGAAAATGGCCTCCCGAATTTCGTGCATTTTTTGCAACGCCATTTCTTCGTACGTCGTGTAATCAATTGCAGCAACTGTTTTTCCATCAATTGCATCGGCACGAACCTGTCCCAGAAAAATACTGTGCGCGCCTATGTCCGTTTTGGAAGCATGTTTGGCGATGCTGTCTGAAATAAATACGGGCGAAATCGCACCATTGGTAAATATATTTTTTAAAGGCTTATCCATTTATATGTTCAGTTAATGCGATAACGCCACCACGAAGATGGCTGATTTTTTTGTTTGGCCCAAAAATTTCCTGTAGCATTTTAGCCGCTTTCAGGCTGCGTTTTCCACTTTGGCAAAAAACGACAAGGTGGTCTTCTTTAATTTCAGGTAAGTTTTCAGGCCATCCTGACAGCGGAATGTTTTTATTTTTAAAATGAAGTTTCGGCATTTCAGCGGGTTCTCGCACGTCGATGATTGCGGCATTTTCGTTTGCCGTATGTTCAAGAAATTCGGTTACATTCAATTCATCAATGCCACGTAAAGCGCTCCCGCAAAGCCAGTCGTAATTGATTGCTTCAAATGCGGTTTGTGTTGCCGGGATTGCATGCCGGATATTTTCGCTGGCTTGTATGTCAATGATAAAACTTTCATACGTCAGCAGGTTGAAGGTCAGCAGCCGATTTTCCAAAAGGCCATCCAGTTCACAGATCAGTTTTATTGCTTCTGTTGCCTGGAAAGTACCAATAATGCCTGGAAGTACGCCTAAAACGCCGGCTTCATTACAATCAGGCACTTCTGACGCATCGGGTGGAACGGGAAAAAGATCGCGGTAATTTGCCGATGTTTCTGTCTTGTTAAAAACCGCAACCTGTCCTTCGAAACGGGCTACTGCTGCGAAAATAACTGGTTTTTTTAAAAGTACGCAGGCATCATTGATTAAATACCTGCTGGCAAAATTGTCGGTACAGTCGAGTACGACCGCATAACCTGCCAGCAAATGAAAAGCGTTTGCAGTCGTAATAGGAACGTCAAAAGCATCAATAGTAATATCTGGATTCAGTTTGCGGAGCTTCCTGGCAGCCGTGGTCGCTTTTGGCTCGCCAATATCGGAAGTGTCAAATAAAACCTGGCGTTGCAAATTGCTTAGGGCGACCCTGTCACCATCCACAATCCCTATCTTTCCGACTCCGGCTGCTACAAGGTATTGCAGGGCCGGACATCCCAGTCCGCCCGCGCCAATGACAAGCACACCGGCCTGTCCGAGCTTTAGCTGTGCTTGGAGACCAAACCCTTTTAGGGCATAATGTCGTGCGTATCTAGAATTGTGGTCGTTCATTATCCTCCGGAATATGGCGGCATCAGTGCAATTTCATCAGTTGGATGCAGCTTTGTATTTTGGGAAATTATTTTTTTGTTGACGGCGATTGCGTATTTCTTTCCGGCAAATTCCGGGAAAGAAGTTTCCAGATCATGGCGCAGCCTATCCGTATCAGGCGCATCGAGCGGGAATGTTTTTCCTGTAATTTCAGCAATTTGTCCGAATGCCAATATCTTCATCACGGTACTTTTTGGATTAAAATTTTAGAAAAATTCTTGACGTAGCGCCTACCGGTGGCTTTATCGGTCGGGGTGATTAATACAATTCCTTCCTTCTCGCTTATTGTCGGTTTTCCGTTAATTTCTGTAGCGACCAAAGTTTTATTTCCCGTCTCGCTGTTGAAAATTTCGTTCCAGGAATAAACTACTTTATATCCGTCATCGGCAATACAAACGATATAGAATTCGCTGAGGAACTTTGGGGAATTGACACTGAAATCGGCCTTTTGCAAAATGTCTTTCAGAAGTACGCCCCTGATTGCTTTCAAAGTTGATTTGCGCTCCATTTTATGGTTCCAGATTGTGACACTGTCGACGGTTTGTAATGGATATGATTTTAAGTCTTCAAATTTGATGACGAATGGTTTGGTTATGACGCCTTCAACAACAATCGTCGGATTAACCTGAGCGCGCGTCAGCAGGCAGAAAAATAGCATAAAAAAAGCAATACATTTCATAATTATGCAGTTGTAAATAATAGTTTATAGGACGCTAAAAGCAATACGGTGGCCAGGATGTATTTCAGGATTTGCTGCGAAAATTTCAACGAACCAAAATAGGCTCCCAGCAGGCCTCCGGAAAATGCTACTGCTACGTAAACCAGCATATCGGCATTAAAAACAATTCCTTTTGTAAATTGTCCCAAAAGTCCGGCAACCGAATTTACGAAAATAAACAATGCGCTGATAGCGGCAGTTTGCTTTTGATTGGTCCACAACAACAAAAGCAATACAGGCGATAGGATGATGCCACCGCCAATGCCAATCATACCGGAAAGCAATCCAACAACAGCACCAATGGCGAGCGCACCATAAACGTTGTAAGGTTTGAGTTCGTCATCGTCCGGATTTCTGAAAAAGAAAAAGCGGATGACCGGGAACAACAGCAAAATGCCTAAGATCTTTTTGTAAATATTTTCTTCAAGTGTGACCATGCCACCTAAAAAAGCCATTGGGACCGAAGCGGCCGAAACGGACAGGAACAGATTTCTTACGAAGAATTTTCCCCTGTAATATTGAATAAATGAGGTTAGCGATACAAATAAGTTGAGCATCAATGCTGTAGGTTTCATTTCAGCAGGTGCCACGCCATAAATGGCCATCAGGGCAAGATAACCGCTGGCGCCGCCATGGCCGACTGCTGCATACAGGAATGCCACGCAAAAGAGGATGAGGTAAAAAATTTCTATGGACATGTTTCCGGATCTTAATGAATATTAGATGGGCAATAAATGCACGTTTACGAAATCGCCGGCTTTACTTCCGGAGCTATCTTCTTCAAGAACAATAAAACAGTTGGCCTGCGCAAACGAATGCAGCCTGAACGATTCCTGCGCATGCAAAGGTGTTACGTTGCCATTGGTGTAGAATGCTTTTACAAAATGCGTCAGTCCAGAAGGTTTTGCGTAATCATGGGTTAGAATGGCTTTGGTTTCTTTAACCGTATTTTCTTTTTGGAGCATTTTTTCCAAAGCCGGAAGTACATATTCGTAAAAACAGGTCAATGCGGACGAAGGATTTCCGGGCAGCCCGAATACCAATTTGTTTGCCTTGGTACCAAAATAAAGCGGCTTTCCGGGCTTTTGTTTTATTTTATGGAATTGCTGGACGACCCCACAAGCCTCGGCCGAACCCACTACAAAGTCGTAATCTCCCACGCTTACTCCACCGTTTAAAAGAACGACGTCGTGTTGTTCTAAGGCCAGTGCCATGACTTCTTTGAGTTTTTCGGGCTGGTCTTCCGCCAAAAATATTTCGGCGATCTGCATGCCTGATTTCCGCAACGCACTTCCCAATGAAACAGAATTCGCCTCGTAAACCTGTCCAAATTCCAATGGTTGTCCAGGTTGTTGCAGTTCGTTGCCTGTAAGAATCACCGCTATGGAAGGCGGACCAAATATACTGACTTCAGCACAGCCGATTCCTGCCAGAAATCCCAATGCCGCCGCTGACAAATAGGTTCCTTTTTCCATGGCTGTTTCTCCTTCACGACACTCCGCGCCTTTTGGACGGACATTTAGGCCATGAGTGACATTGGCATCGGCAATGGTTAAAGCATTACCGCGGCGGTCGACTTTTTCCTGCATCACGACCGTGTCGGCGCCATCAGGCAGTGGAGCGCCGGTAAATATCCGCGTGGCCTGACCTGCTCCAATGGACAGCCGTGTAGCAGTACCAGCCGCCATTTCGCCGATGATTTCCAGTGGTATTTCGCGATCTTCAAAGCGGATCGCGTAACCGTCCATAGACGATTGCGCAAAATTCGGGATGTCTGTTTGCGCAACAACAGCTTTGGCCAGTATAAAACCAAAAGCGTCTTTCAACTGTACTTTCTTGACAGGGGATGGAATGGTGGCTTCAGCTATGAGTTGTTTGGCCTCGTATACGGAAATCATGGGTGTTTTTTAAGTTGTTCGTAATCTTCCGGGGTGTCAATATCGATAATTCCCTGATCAAATTGGATCGCGGAAACGTCTGTCTCAAAATCAAAGAACATCTTTTTTGCTCCTTCATTACCGGACAGTTTTCTAAGTCTGTTGAAATATTTTTTGCTGAATAAAGCAGGCGTTCCAAATGTCTGCGCATATTCTGAAGCTACAATTCCTTTTTTTGAGTAAGCCTGTTCTTCGATGAGTTCGCGGAATATTGCCGCGGATATAAAAGGCTGATCGGTGACGGCCAAAATGCAGCATGCTGTCTTTGGCGATATTTCCTTAAGCTTACTCAGGCCGCAGGCGATTGAGGATCCCATTCCTTTTTTCCAATGCTCATTAAAAACGATTTGGATGTCGGGACTGGCAATTTGTTCTTCGATCACTTCCCTGTTTGCTCCGGTTACGACGATTACAACAGCGTTTTCAAGTTTTAGGGATTCACCAATAACGTGTTGCAGCAGGCTTTGCCCATTGAACTGTACCAACTGTTTGGGATGTCCCAAACGGGATGAACTTCCGGCCGCAAGGACAACTATGGCTATCGGTGACCCCATCATCCTCCTATGGTAATCATGCTGCGGTTTTCAATTTGTGCGGCGTCAATGTCTTCAAATACGCCACTGAATTGTCCGCCCAGCGCTTTTGCTTTTCCGGCAATGGATTCGTTGATCAGGGGCAGGATTGGTTCGCCGCGGCGAAGAGCAGCCAAAAGATCGGTTTCGGTTTTGGAAAACAGGCAGTTCTTTAACTTTCCATCGGCAGTAAGCCTCATTCGGTTGCAGGTATCGCAAAATGGGGCACTCATCGTACTGATGACGGCAAAACTGCCTGCGTGTCCCGGAATCATATATTTTTTTGCGGTATCATTAGCTTTGGGCTGTACCGGGATGGCGTCATATTGGCTATGAACGGTCGTAAGGATCTCATGCAGGGTGAAAACCTGGTTGCTTGTCCATTGGTTGCCGCTGAATGGCATAAATTCAATAAACCGTATTTCGATCGGGTAGTGTTTGGTTAGTGCAATGAAATCAAGGATCTCATTGTCATTCAGGCCTTTCATGACCACTACATTTATTTTTGGGTGTATGCCATGGTGCATCAGCAATTCGATGTTACTGCGTACCCGATGGTATAGATCACGGCGCGTGATTTTGAAAAATTTGTCGGGTTGCAACGTATCCAGGCTGATATTGAATGCCTTAATATTGGCGGCGAGCAGTTCCGGAAGCATTTCATCGATGCGGATGCCGTTTGTGGTAATGGCCAGTTCGATTCCGAGTTTCCCAAGGGATTCAATAATTTTCGGCGCATCTTTACGGACCAGCGGTTCACCGCCAGTGAGCCTGATTTTTTTTACACCATTGGCAACAAACAATTTTGCAAGGGTCTCAATCTCGGCAGGCTGCATCAGTTTTGCGGCCGGTGCAAAGGCATATTTTTCCTCGGGCATGCAATAAAAACAACGCAGGTTGCAATTGTCTGTCAGTGAAATGCGGAGGTAATCGTGTATCCGGCCAAAAGTGTCCTGTATCATATGGATTGCTGCTTTTCGTTGTGTATTTTTCCTGGTTTGAATTTTAGTGATGTGCCGGTTTTCCCTTTTAGGAAAGCCTGTATTTCCGCTACAATGGAAATCGCAATCTCTTCGGATGTTTCAGCGCCGATATCGAGTCCGACGGGTGTAAAAATACGTTCCTGGTCAGTCGTTGATAAAACGATACCGGATTGCTCCAGATCATCCCGCATCCGCTGCCATTTTGATTTTGGACCCAGTATGCCAATATATGGAACAACCGTCGGCAAAAGTGTTTTTAAAAGGGCAATGTCGTATTTGTAATTGTGTGTCATCAGCAAAAACAGGGTGTTCCCATCGATTTGAAGTTGGTCTAAAACATCAGGAGCTTTCGCGGTTATAACCTGAGACGCCGCGGGAAACCGATCCGTCCTGGCATGTGATGCACGTCCGTCAACAACGGTAATTTCCCATCCCGGAATTGCTGCGGCTGCAACAAGAGGTTTGACATCATTTCCGGCTCCTGCAATGACCAGCGACAGGGCAGGAGTGTGAAATTGGTACAAACCCTGGTAGGTTATTTCGTTTGCTACAATATCAAGCACAGCCGTTTCTTTTCGCATCAAAACCGCAGTAGCTTGTGTGATCAGGCCATGCGGACCAGCTGTTGAAACGACCTCTTCCTTGCCATCCTTTTTAAATAGTACTGTGCCTGGCTGATCCAGACGGTCATCTAAAGAAAAGATCGTAAGGGTCACCGCATCACTTCTTTGTCCTTCGAGCAATTTTAAAAGTGCGATGGGATGGTTTTCCTGAGATGTGTCTATATGTTCGAAAAGGATGTGTACAATGCCATTACATCCCAATTGTACGCCAAATTCGGCATCCTCTTCGTTGCTTGTATCGTAGGTAATGAGTTTGTTTCGTTTTTGATCGATGCAGAGTAAGGCTTTACGAAGCGCATCACCTTCCAGGCAACCGCCGCTGATCGCTCCTGTGAGGATGCCGTCTTCGGTGACCAGCATCCGTGCGCCAGGCTGACGATAGGATGATCCCTCAACTTTAACCACAGTAGCCAATGCGGCATGGAGCCCAATACTGGCTGCCTGGTCGAATGCGCGAATAATAGCTGTAATTTCTTTCATCAGCAATTTTGGATTGTCATAAAAATACAGAAAAAAGAATCAGCGCTGTACTGATTGGTTGCCAAAAAAGGCATAAAACAGCAATTGTAGCAAAGTTCGGAAATCTTAGCAGCATTTCAGGTATACAAATTACGGTTAAGCTTACCAATATTACGGATTTACAATGGGGCCGAACAAAACTTTCGTCTTACAGCAATTTATCAAAATGGATCGGCAGGTCGTTGACACGCTTTCCTGTCGCATGGAAAACTGCATTGGCAATGGCTGCCGGTACAGCGACCAAGCCAATTTCACCCACGCCCTTGATTCCAAGTTCATTGATCAGGTCATCTTTTTCTTCTACAAATATCACTTCCAGTTCAGGGACGTCGGCATGTACAGGAATATGGTACTCTCCAAGATTGGCATTCATATATTTTCCAAGTCCGTGATCCAGAATTGTTTCTTCGTGCAGCGCCTTACTGACACCCCAGATCATCGATCCTAATATCTGGCTTCGGGCTGTTTTCGGGTTTACAATTTTACCCGCGGCTACGGCAGAAACAATGCGGGAAACCGTGATCGTCTTCAACTCCTGATCGACCTCGACTTCTACGAAAGCGGCGCTGTGAGTGGCTTTGCTGTAATTTCGCAATTTCCAGAAATCGGGTTTTCCCATCTTTGTCACTTTGATCGCACGCCCTTTATTGGCAGCGACAATTTCCTTAAATGAGACCCTGACCGCAGGATTTTCTTTTAAATATATAACACCATCCCCGAAAGCAACCTGATCCTCGTCAAGTTTTTCAAAGTGGGAACCGACCATTTTTTTTGCTTTTTCAAACATTTTTTTCTTCAGCTCTCTAACTGTTACAACGATGGCAGCACTGGTTGAGGAAGTAGTGGCAGAGCCGCCCTGAAACATCGAAAATGGTTTTTTGCTGTCACCATAGCCAAACGTAACATCTGCGACAGCCATGCCCATCTGATCCGCTGCGACCTGAGTCATGACCGTTAAGGTTCCTGTACCAATGTCTGTAGTGGCGTTGTTGATGAAAAGTTTGCCTTCTTTGTCGATGATGGCTTCAACGCGTGCCGGGAATTGATAAGCGTCCCATATTCCGGTGGCCATTCCGTAGCCCACCAATTTATTGCCGCGCTTCATGCTGCCGGGAACCGGATGGCGGTCTTTCCAACCGAATTTTTCAGCTGCCTGAACGTAACATGCCTTTAGTGCCTTGCTTGTAAAAGGTTTTTCCGTGGACGGATCAATTTCTGAATAGTTTTGCAGCCGCAACTCCAACGGGTCCATATCAAGTTCATAAGCAAGTGCGTCCATCGTACATTCGATGGCGTGCATTGCTGTCGAACCGCCGGGCGCCCGCATGTCGACAGGTGTGATCAGATCGAGCGCAACCAGGTCATATTCGAAGAGTGTGTTTTTTGCCGGATACAGTTTATGGCTCCAGCTGGACACGATCTCGGCGTAGTCTTCATAGGTGGAAGTTTCACCTACAGTCGCGTGGTGCATAGCCGTAACCTTTCCGGTTTGGTCAGCGCCAAATTTTAAATTTTGCCAGGTTTGAGGCCGGTGTCCCAGCGTAAACATCTGTTTCCTGTCGAGTACCAGGCGCACATTTCGTTTAAGTTCCAATGCGGCGAGCACACACAAAAACAACTGGTATTGTGGACGCAATCCCGAACCAAATGCCCCACCTACGAAAGGCGCTAAAACCCTTACATCTTTGTAATGCAGCCCAAATATATTGGCTACATACAGTTGGTCATTAATGGTTCCCTGCGTTTTGTCATAAATCGTCAACTTTCCATCACCTTCATAAATTGTTGTAGTGGCAAACATTTCGATAGGGTTATGATGTTCAGTTCCGTGTTTGTAAGATGTATCGGTTTTAAACGCAGCCTCATCGTATGCCTTTTGAAAATCGCCGGTCGGTTTAGGCGGAGGTGGTTTAAGCAGTGTGGCAAAGCCTTTTTTTGGTTCGCGTGATTCATCCATATGGGTTTCCAGCGAGGTTTCGTGCAGTGATTCTTCATAATCGACCTGAATCAGCGTTGCCGCGTATCTGGCGGTTTCAAAATCATTGGCAACAACAAGTGCGATGGGCTGTCCATTGTATTTGATTTCGCTGTCATGCAATGGCTTAAATACGGTTCCCGGCGGGGCATCCATATCAGTGTACTGGATGTCCAACCAGGCGAGGGAAGGACGGTTCTCGTGGGTAAATACTTCAACAACGCCTTCAAGCGTTTTTGCGTTATCGGTATTGATATTTAGTATTTTACCTTTAGTGATGGCACTGCTCACCACATAACCGTGCAATAGGTCGGCAACATTGTATTCCGCTGCATATTTGGCCGCGCCGGTTACTTTTGCATGTCCTTCCAAACGGCTTAGAGGTTGTCCTACAGATGGTGATGGTTTCATATTTGTGCATAATTAAATTGGGTTAAACCGACGGTTGGGCGCCCGGGCGCTGTGATTCGGGATGAAGCGCCATCATGCAGTTGCGGACAATGGCCCGTTTGGCAAGTTCGATTTTGAAATCGTTATGTCCGTACCCTTTTGCTTCTTTGAGGATAATGTCGGCAGCAATGGCAAAATTTTCGCCGGTGGCAATCTGGCCCTTGAGATACAATTCTGCTTCTTCCGACCGCCATGGTTTGTGTGCCACACCGCCAAGTGCCAAACGGGCATCCAGTATGATGTCGCCATCAAGTTCAAATGCAGTGGCTACCGATACCAATGCAAATGCATACGAACGGCGGTCACGCAACTTCAGGTAGGAATAGTTTTTTTTAAAACCACTTTCGGGAAGTTCAATGCCAGTTATAAGTTCGCCGTGTCTGAGCGTATTGTCGATTTCCGGAGTATTGCCAGGCAAGCGGTGAAAGTCTTGAAATGGGATTTGCCGCTTGCCCTCGGAACCCTCAACATGTACAATCGCGGCAAGTGCGGCAAGCGCAACACACATATCGGATGGAAACACCGCGATACAGTCATCACTGGTTCCGAGAATGGCATGTATCCGGTTGTAACCATTTATCGCCGGACATCCTGAACCGGGCTCACGTTTGTTACACGGAACATCAGGATCGTAAAAATAGTAACAACGGGTGCGTTGCAGGAGATTTCCGCCGTTTGTTGCCATGTTGCGTATCTGCGGTGAAGCACCGGCAAGTATTGCTTTGGAAAGTAGCGGGTAGCCGGCTTCTATCAGGGGATGGTAAGCGGTTGTTGCATTTGTAACCAATGCGCCTAACATTACGCCACCATTGTTTAATTCGGTAATGCTACGCAATTCTTCGATGCTGTTGATGTCGATAAGTTTTGAAGGGTGCACAAGATTGTATTTCCACAAATCGAGGATGTTTGTTCCACCGGCAAGGAATCCAGCATTGGCATCTGAACTTACAGAAGCGACAGCCTCATCGGACGCCAAAGATTTGATATATCGAAAGTTATTCATTTGTAAATCCTCCTTTCACTTCCATGATTGCATCGATGATTCCCACATTGGCACCGCATCTGCAAAGGTTTCCGCTCATCAGCTCTTTCACTTCTTCGCGTGTACTGGCTTTTCCTTCATTGATCATGCCCAAAGCGCTGCAAATTTGGCCAGGTGTGCAATAGCCGCATTGAAAAGCGTCATGTTCGATGAATGCCGATTGAAGCGGATGAAGGTTTTCACCATCTGCCAATCCTTCGATCGTGGTGATGTCACTTCCATTTTTCATCACGGCAAGGGTCAGGCAGCTTAAAATCCTCTTTCCGTCGCACAAAACCGTGCAGGCACCGCACTGCCCGTGGTCACATCCTTTTTTGGATCCGGTGAGGTCAAGCCTGTCACGCAAGGCGTCAAGCAGTGACACCCAGGGGAGTACGTTCAAGTGATAATCTTTTCCGTTGACAGTTAGCGTTGTGCTGGGTAAATCATTCATAGCGCATCATTTGTGTTTTGTACCCAATAAAAGTAAAGATTCGGATGGCTTAAAAATTACAATATTAGATGCACGATTTGCAGTATTTGTATGTAGTCACAGGTATTGTTTGGGAATGGCACGGAACGTAATGTTGAAATCAGTGATGTTGGTAGATCAATCAGTACTGTACCCTGACTTACGGGCTGTAGCAGATGCTGATAACGGATTTAATTTACCGGTGTTACCGTTTGTATTTTGTGGCTAATTCAGCCTTCGGTATTCGTTTGGAGCGACGCCAACCCGTTGCTTAAACAACCTTGTAAAATGCTGTGGGTATTTAAACCCCAGTTCGTAAGCCACCTCACTAATCGACTTGTCAACGTTAAAAATTCTTTGCTTGGCAACATCAATCACTTTTTCCTGGATGTACTCCTGGGCAGATTTTCCGGTTTCCTTTTTGATCAGGTCGCCAAAATAATTGGCAGACAAATGGAGGGCTTCAGCACAATAAGCCACAGCAGGCAACCCGATACGTTGCGGTTTGTCTGACGAAAAGTATCCGTTGAGTAAATCTTCAAACCGTTCCAATATGCCCGGGTGCGCATGGTTTCTGGTGATAAATTGCCGGTCGTAAAACCGGGCGCAATAATTCAAAAACAGTTCGATATTGGAAGCAATCAAAGTTTTGCTGTGTTTGTCAATCGACTGTTGCAACTCGTATTCGACTTTCGCAAAACAATCCAGAACGATTTGCCGTTCTTTTTCTGAAAGGTGCAGCGCCTCGTTTACGTCGTATGAGAAAAAGGAATAATCCTGAATGTTTTTGCCCAGTGCGGTGCCTTTTATAAGGTCGGGATGGAAAAGCAATGCCCAGCCTTTGGGTTCGAAGGTTTTCACAGTTGGCTGAACGCCGATGATTTGGCCTGGCCCGGTAAATACCAGTGTGCCGTCCTGGTAATCATAATTGTTTCGGCCATATTTGAGCTCGCCACAATTCAGTTCCTTCAGGTAAATCGCATACAATCCGAAATTAAACGTTTTTGCGGCTATCGGGTCAGCAGTTGACAGGTCAATAACAGTGATTAACGGATGTAAAGTTTTAACACCACGCAATTTGTTATAGTCCGCTACACTATCCAATTTTACAATATCTTCCATAGGATGTCGATTTTCTGATACAAATTTAAAGCATTCTTTTTGGGCAACCGCTATCGCACGAACCCGATCAGTAAAAATGGTAGAACAATAAGTAATTGGTATAAGTGCTGTTGTTCCGTTCATTCGGAAATTTGCAGTGCGCACCAGGTGGTGTTGCAAAATCTTTAAGTTAGAAAAAGAAAAAAGGAATATTCAATGCCAAGAGGTAAAAAATTTAGCACAAACTGATGGCACAAATCAGGTTCACGTGGCAAAATAGTGAGTTGCTCGAATTTGCTTTACTGAGGACCGAAATTGATCTTACAATCACTCAAAAAGGCGAAGAGAGCGGGTTGGTCAATGCCAAAAAACGTATTGCCGCATTTATTGCGCCACTTGTAAATAATCCTGATTTGGATAAGAAACAAAACGTTGGAATGCGTAAATTTAGCTGATTTAAAATCCTGCATGAAAAGCATGAGCAAAACTAAAAACAGATTGGTTGGACAAGGTAACCGCTGCGTAAAACAAGACGCCAGGCGTAAACAAATAATCAAAATATAAAAAATGAAAACAAAAAATACAAAAGCATTCGGAACCGTAGCGTCAGATGCAGATCTAAAAGAAATGACTATCGAGCGCAGGCTGGTCACGCCTACAGATGTTGAAATCGAAATCCTGTACTGTGGCGTTTGCCATTCCGATTTGCATTCGGCGCGAAACGATTGGGGATTTTCTACGTATCCTGTAGTTCCCGGTCATGAAATCGTGGGCAGGGTTTCGGCAATTGGAAATGAGGTCACAAAGTTTAAAGTAGGCGACCTGGCCGGTATCGGATGTATAGTTGATTCCTGTCAAACCTGCAGCAGCTGCAAACAGGACCTTGAACAATACTGCCTTAATGGCTTTACAGGAACTTACGGCGGACATGACAAACACCTGAACATGCAAACTTTTGGCGGATATTCCGAAAGCATCGTCGTTGCGGAAGGTTTTGCGTTAAAAATACCAACCAACCTGAATCTGGCAGCCGTAGCACCTTTACTTTGTGCCGGTGTGACAACCTGGTCGCCGTTGAAGCACTGGAATGTCGGAAAAGACAGCAAAGTAGCGGTAGTCGGATTGGGCGGTTTGGGACATATGGCCATTAAACTCGCGAAAGGCCTTGGCGCATCCGTTACTTTATTTTCAAGAACTCCGGGAAAAACAGCCGATGCCAAAGCGTTAGGCGCCGATGAGGTGATTATTTCAACAGATCAGGATCAGATGGATGCTGTAAAAGGAAAATTTGATTTGATAATTGATACCGTACCTTATGTACATGATGTCAATCCGTATGTCGCCACGTTAAATATCAGCGGTACTTTGGTTTTGGTGGGTTATTTGGGCGGGCTCGAGCCAATACTAGAGACAGTTCCTATGATCATGGGCCGAAAATCGGTTGCCGGTTCGGTAATTGGCGGAATTGCCGAAACACAGGAAATGCTCGATTTTTGCGGTGCGAACAACATTGTTTCGGAAATTGAAATGATCGATATGCAGGACATCAACGAAGCCTACGAGCGGCTTTTAAAAGCGGATGTCAAATACAGGTTCGTGATTGATATGGCTTCTTTAAAAAATCAGACGGTATCGAATTAATGATTGCCTGATTAATTCATACTGATGGTCTAAAAAAAATCCTTTATTACAGGCCAGGCTTGGTGATTTCTAAAATGCGCCAATAGCTTGGTCTGCAATAATGTGTGACGTTTTAAAATATATCGGACTGTATGCACCCAGGGTTCAACTCCCGTGCCCGGTGCTTGACGGGATAAAGAAGGTAAATTTTTCTTTATCCCTTTTTTATTTTCAAATAAAGTGTTGTTAGTCAGATTTATTAGCTCCAAAACCTCATTCGCTCGGGCGGTTCGAAATCTGTTTTTTACGATAATAAAATTTTCAGGAAATATTGAACCAATCAGTTCCGTGCATCCTGTCCAAGTCCCAGTCTTTGTAGCAATTATTCAAATCGGGAAGGTTTAATATACCCCTATTGAGCAAATCCTTACATCTTGACCCGTCTCATTTAAATTGGATAACTTTTGCTGAAATTTGATTCACCGGAACAGATGGTCCCTATGCGACTGTCCCCAATCTTTCAAAGTGTCGATTAAAGATACTATGCTTTCGGTATGCGCCGTCCATTTATATCTTATTATGGGAGGATAAGTAGTAGAAATTTCCCTAATCAAAAGTCCGTTTTCTTCTAAAACCTTAAGTTCTTTTGATAAAATTCGAGGTGAAATTGGTTCAAGTGCTTTTTGTATAGCAGTAAAACTTTCGTTTCCATACTTTACGACAACGAGAATTTGTATCCTCCATTTTGGTCCCAATACATCTATCGAATCTCTCAATGGAAACATATTATGTATGCATTGCTTGTACGTTGAATTACATTCTATCTCTTCCATAGTCTTCTATCCTAAAGGTTAGTACCGTTTTTTATAGAACAAACATACGATACATTTGCTCCAATTAAACTTTTAATATGAAAAATATAGGAATTATTGGAGCCGGCCAGATCGGTTCTGCGTTGGCCAAAAAATTTAGTGTTTTGGGACACAATGTAAAAATTGCAAATTCTCGCGGACCGAAAACTATCGAAATATTAGCCAAGGAAATTGGAGTTGCTGCTGTCAGCATCTATGAAGCCGTCCAAGATGTTGATATAGTCGTCATAGCAATACCTCAAAAGAGCATCGAAAATTTACCGATGGATCTGTTTGAGAATGCTCCGAAGCAATTAATCATAGTGGATACCGGAAACTACTATCCGCTGAGAGATGGAAATATTGAAGCTTTGGATGCCGGAGTACCGGAAAGCGAATGGGTCGCTGCTTATTTAAAACGTCCCGTTTTGAAAGCGTTCAATAGCATTGGCGTCAACCCACTCGCAGACGATGGGAAACCCAAAGGCGATCCACGACGTATTGCCTTGCCTGTTTCTGGAGATGACGAAAATGCCAAGGAGGAAATTATAAAGTTGTTTGATGCTTTAGGTTTTGATGGAGTGGACGCCGGACCGCTCTCAGAATCATGGAGGCAACAACCCGGAAGTCCTGTGTATTGCACCAATCACAGTAAGGAGGAGCTTATTCGATTACTTCATCTTACAGACAAATCTGGATTGGCCGAGATGCGAGACATCGGACTTGAACTTGTTATGAAGGCAAATGAACCTTTTAAGGAAGCACAATCCATACTTAGAAAGTTGTATCCTATCTAAAGCAGTATCAGCATCCATTTAAATTACATTTCCCATCCAAAAAAAGATAATGATTAAAAAATCTCATTACTATTTTTCGATATTAACCCAGGTTAACTTTATCAGCAAACGCTAGTCGTAGGTTTGCTAAGTCAAAATGAATTGACAATAAAACTTATTTAAGATGAAAAATTTATTGATTACAGTGTTTGCAAGTTTAGTTGGAATAACTACTGTAGCACAAAACAAAAAAACTACATTTGTGTTGGTTCACGGTGCCTGGTCGGATGCATCGGCTTGGAAAGAGGTTACACCTTTTTTAAAAGCTGAGGGATACAATACCATTGTCGTAAACCTTCCAGGTCATGGAGATGACAAAACACCCTTCGCTTCTATAACTTTGCAATCTTATGTAGATGCAGTTAAAAAAGAAATTGGCTCAAACAAAAACATCATACTTGTAGGTCATAGTATGGCGGGAATGGTAATCAGTCATGTTGCTGAAGATATGCCAAAAAGCATTAAAAAAGTAGTCTATTTGTCTGCTTATCTGCCAGAAAATGGACAAAGTTTGCTTGACTTGGCAAAAACGGATTCAGAAAGTCTTGTTGGTAAATTTCTCCAAATAGATCAACCAAATGCCTCAGCCGGAATTGCAAAAGAAGCCGTTGTAGATATATTTGTTGCAGACGGAAGTAAAATTGTAAAAAAACAATTTTCTAATGGTGTACAACCAGATCCTTTGGCTCCATTTGCAACTCCAGTTAAGCTTACAGATCAAAATTTTGGAGCAATGGAAAAAGTTTATATCTATACCAAAAACGATCAGGCAATAGGTTATACAAAACAACTTGCAATGGCTAAAAGTGGCAAGGTAAAAACTGAATATACATTATTGAGTAGCCATACTCCTTTTTTATCGATGCCTGAAAAAGTGGCAAATATCTTACTCAAAGAAGCCAAATAAATCATTTATTGTAAATGGTGTAGTTCTTAATAAAATTGAAATCATAATTAAAATAAAGGAGATGACAGAATTAAATTTATTAGGAACTGCACTATCTACAGCAATAAATATGGATGAAGATACATTTAATTTATCCCTTCCTTATTGGAAACTAAAAGCTTACAAAAAAGGAGAGTTTTACAACGAATACCATAATGTTTGCAAGCATCTTGGCTTTATTTTAGAGGGTGTTTTTCGCATCTATCGCGCCGACGACATTACAAGTGAAGAAAAGAATATGCTGTTTTTTTCAAAGGGACAATTTGTTGCATCGTATACCAGCTTTTTGAGCCAAGAACCCTGCAATTACTATACAGCTTCGGTCGATTCGTCACTGATACTTTATATTCACATCGACAATTTAAAAAAACTCTACCAAGAGTCCCATCAATGGGAACGATTCGGCAGATATATAGCCGAGAATGCTTTTCATCAGTTAATGGCAAACACAGAAGGGTTCCTGTTTAAATCGGCAGAAGAAAGGTATTTGGAAATGATGAGGAAACATCCCGATATCTTTAACACCGTCACGCTCTACCATCTTTCTTCTTACTTGGGTATAAAGCCCCAATCCTTGAGCCGCATCCGAAAGCGAATGGTTGGGCGTTAAAAATTTCTGCAGCATTTTGCCTACCGCAGCTTTAAAGTCCAAAATTTAATAAAACTTCTCTTTTCCAAGAATTATATTTTAACAGCAAGCCCTCAACAGAGTGTGCCCTTGACCGACTTGCGTCTTATTTTGACCAAGAATTTGAAATTTGTGAACCTTTATCATAAAAGGCTTCCCATAACCGACAGATAAAAAAAAATGAATAAAGCAAAAAATCGCCTACTCGGCACAAATGAAAAAGTATTCTGGGTATTGGATCAACGAACTACCACCCAATTTGCCATCGTGGCAGAAATTGAAGGCCATTCTGACGATAAGGCCTGGCGAACGGCTCTTGACGAAGTACAGAGAAAACATCCCAGCCTATCCGTGCAAATTTCAGGAAATGACTATTCAGAAGCGCGTTTCCAGCATATAGGCCATTGCCAGATTCCTTTAAAGATCTTTTCGATGAAAGATAATTCTGAAAGCTGGAACAGTATAATTGAAGAAGAGCTCAGCCGGCCGATCGATATCGCAGTTGCGCCATTGGCCAGGGCGGTACTGATCCAGCAACCAGGACAGTGCATATTTATGTTCTTGTCGAACCATTCTATAGGTGACGGCATGTCAGCAGCCTTGACGGTTCGTGATATTGTAAGTGCTGTATCCGGGAAGGCGATAAGCCACCCGACACCAGCACTATCCTTAGATGAACTGGCGGGAGTGATTCCAGTCAAAATGGATCTGGGCAGGATGGATGGATTTGAGCAGGTCAAAAACAAGGTGCTGTCAAGGCCTGCCATTGCTATCGAACGGCATAAATTATCTGGCGACCTAACTTTGAAGCTGATTGAGAAAGCCAAAACAGAAGGGACTACCGTGCATGGAGCCCTCAGCGCCGCCGTCGTAATGGCACTGAAAAAGATAAATTCTAACCTACAGGAGAAGCCGATCCGCATACTGCATCCGCTCTCAGCCCGCAAGACCCTGGGGATCGGAGAAGCATACGGGCTTTTCATCAACATCGCTACTCTTACCTATGATCCAGAGACTCAGCAGCCCTTCTGGAGTCTCGCCAAAGAAATCCGCGAAGGCATCGCCCCCTTGCAGACGCCAGATTGGATACGAGCGGACATCGAGGCGACCGGCGCGCTGTTCAGCAACGGACTGCATATAGAGCATATCGAGGAAGCGCTGCACCAGGGAACGGCACACGAAGTAATGCTGACAAATCTTGGCAATCTTTCCCTGGAGCCTGGCTTTGATTCCCTTAAAATAAAATCGCTTTGGGGCCCGATGGTACTTACACCGCATAAGGCCGCGCTGACTATCGGCGTTGCAACCCTGAATGGCGAGCTGACGCTGACGCTGACGGGCCTGGCCCCTTCCGGATCCCTCTTACAAAAAGTGGAGGAAATACTTTATGGGGCTTGCTAAAAATCTTTACACTGGCGCCAGTAAATTACCGATGGCTCCGCAGGCCGAGACTAGTACGGCATAGGCTTCGGCGCTACAGCTAAGCCTGATAAACATCACACTAATATTTTTCACGAATTGTTAGATTCAACAATTTAAAATTACAGGTCACAAAACAAATACGCCAGCAATAATGGATATAAATTCACAAGAAGAAGCAACAACTAAATGGAGCATGGATCCGATTCACAGTGAACTCGCATTCAGGACGCGGCACATAATGATAACCACAGTAACCGGCCGAATCAAGAATTTTGAGTTGGAAGTCCAGACTACAGGCAGTGATTTTGGAAATGTCATTTCTCTCCAGCTGAAAGCATACCTGGATTCACTCTCAACAAACCACGGCCCCAGGGACATGCACCTGATGTCACAGGACTTCCTTGATGCCAAAAAATTTCCATACTTAGAATTTCAAAGCATCGATTTTGAAAAGGGAGGCATGCCGACCCCGTCATTTTTAGGAGCTATGCGCAGGGATTTTAAAATTCAAGGGCTCTTGAACATCAAGGGCCTGTCCAGAATGGTGGTTTTAAATGGGGAATTTGGCGGGCTGGCTACTGATCTTATTGGGGAAGTGCGGGCGGGCTTTACGGTGAGAGGCCGCATAAGCAGAAAGGATTTCGGTCTTGACTGGGCAGGCGTCCTGCATTCAGGTAAGCTAATCGTGTCTGACGAGGTGGATATCGTAGGCAATATCCAATTGATCAAGCAAGCTCCAACTGCATGACCGTTCCTATGATCATGGGCCGAAAATCGGTTGCCGGTTCGGTAATTGGCGGAATTGCCGAAACACAGGAAATGCTCGATTTTTGTGGTGCGAACAACATTGTATCCGAAATTGAAATGATCGATATGCAGGACATCAACGAAGCCTACGAGCGACTTTTAAAGGCGGATGTCAAATACAGATTTGTGATTGATATGGCTTCTTTAAAGAATCAGACGGTATCGAATTAACAATTGCCTGATTAATTCATACTGATTGTCTAAAAAATCCTTTATTACAGGCCAGGCTTGGTGATTTCTAAAATGCGCCAAGCCAGGTCTGGAATAATGTTATTGTAATTTAATATACATTGGGCAGCATGCGTAGTGGATTCAACTCCCGTCCGCGCTGTTATTTCTGTTTCATCGCCAGCCCAATCCTGGAGCGACATGTTCTAAGATCGCAGATAAAACATGGATGTTGTAATCGACACCCAACGTATTCGGGATCGTTAACAATACCGTATCGGCTTCCTGAATCGCTTCGTCCTGTGCCAGTTCTTTAATGAGCTGATCCGGTTCGGCGGCATAGCTTTTACCAAAAACGGCGCGTTGTTCGGCTTCAATATACCCGAAAGTATCTGATCCTTTTCCCTGCTGTCCGAAGTAATATTTGTCCTGCTCGTTGACAAGTGCAAAAATAGACCGGCTGATAGAAACTCTTGGTTCGCGCTGGTGTCCGGCTTTTTTCCACGCGTCTTTATACAACCTGATTTGTTCGGCCTGCTGGATGTGGAACGGTTTGCCGCTTTCGTCCATTTTGAGGGTAGAACTTTGCAGGTTCATACCATTTTCTGCTGCCCATACCGCGGTTGCGTTAGAGGCTGCACCCCACCAGATGCGTTCCCGCAATCCGGGCGCATGCGGTTCCAGTCTCAACAAACCTGGCGGATTTGGAAACATCGGGTTCGGATTCGGCTGGGCAAATCCGGTTCCCTGTAATTGATCCAAAAAGGCCATGGCTTTTTTTCGTCCCATGTCGGCATCGGTTTCGCCCGCATCTGGCTCGTATCCAAAGTGGCGCCATCCTTCAATGACCTGTTCGGGAGAACCCCTGCTGATGCCCAGTTGCAAACGTCCGCCGGAAATAAGGTCGGCTGCGCCCGCATCTTCCACCATATACATTGGGTTTTCATAACGCATGTCAATGACGCCGGTGCCAATTTCGATCTTGCTGGTTTTGGCACCAATAGCCGAAAGCAGCGGAAACGGCGATGCCAATTGGCGTGCAAAATGATGCACCCGGAAATAAGCGCCATCCAAACCAAGTTCCTCGGCAGCAACAGCCAAATCAATAGATTGGAGTAGCGTATCGCCTGCGGTCCGGGTTTGGTAAGCGGGATGGTCAGACCAGTGCCCGAATGATAAAAATCCTATTTTCTTCATCTTTTGCAGATTTATTACCAACAAATATAAGCATCGCAGGCGCAAAATATGCCGCCTTAAGATAAATTTATACGGGCTTTTTAAATGCCTGTATTGCTGCAATTCAGCTTTTGAATATTCGGATTTTGCCTTTGATTTCACAAATAGTTGGAAACAGATCAAAAAAAAAACTCCTGTTGTTTGACAGGAGCTTTTCATTATTGAAGTGTTTCTTATTTTTTTGCCGCTTTTACATTGATGCCAATTTCGATGTCTTTGCTGATCATCCATTCTGCAGGATCGGTTTCAGAAGTTCCGAATTTGATATCCCAGTCGGCGCGGTTCACAGTAAATTTAGCCTCAATGGCTACATTCCCGTCTGCTACGGAAACTTTTGCAGGAAAAGTAACATTGAGCGATTTGCCTTTCAGCGTCAGGTTTCCGCTCACGGTTTTATTGGCTCCCGCAACCGCACTTTCAGCAGCACCTTCCAAATTGGCTACACTAGTAATTTTAAAATCGGCAGTCGGATTTTTTTCCACATCAAAAAAATCGGCGTTTTTAAGGTGCGCCTCAAGGTCGGTATATTTTTTGTCTTTTTCGGTCACCGATGCCGGATCAACTTTCAAAGATTGCATGTCGATCACAAAATCACCCGCGGTCAATTCGCCACCTGACAATGAAACTTCTCCCGATTTAATAGCCAATGTTCCCCAACGTGGTGCGAAACCTCCTTTGTGAAAGGCCTTCCAGTCAACTTTGGAAGTTTCCAGGTTTACGGCATAGGCTTCTCCTTGTTTTTCTGCGACAACTTGCTCTTCGGCAGTTTTAGTTTCATCAGTTGATTTTCCGCCACAGGCCGTTAAAAATAAAGTCAGGGCTGCGAATGCAAATGCGTGTGATTTTCTCATTTTTAAATAATTTAGGTTATAAAATTGTTGATGCCAGTTCAGGGTTGCTGAATCTTTTGAAAAATAAATTTACAAAAATTATTAGAATGTACTATCAGATCAACTGAAGCTATTTTTAAAATGGTGTAAAGAACTGGTCATTTTTACGTCTGTTATGGACAGGATTTCATGAAACACTTAAACTAGGTTAAGCGTATTTCTTAAACATGTTCATGCACTAACGGATAAATTTTGTCGCAATTTTGTAAAATAGGTTGCTGAAGCACAGCAGTCAAAAAGATGTCAAATTAAACTGAAAAGAAAATGCCACACGTAGTTGTAAAACTTTACCCGGGATCAACAGAAGACCAAAAAACAAAAATTGCAGAAGGAATCACAAAAATCATCCAGGAACAAACCGGAAAACCCGAGGCTTACATTTCCGTTGCCATTCAGGAAGTGGCCGAAGCAATTTGGATGGCCGAAGTGTATGATAAGGAAATTAAACCAAATTTTGAAAAATTGTATAAAAAGCCGGGCTACTAAAACAGTTTACATACGAACTGAATAAAGATATTGTGAGCTGTCTATTCCAGGTGTTTAGAAAAACCCATCATCTTATGCAGTATTCTAATAATTTCAATTTCGTCATCTCCGAATTTGAAAAATACATAATGTGAAAAAGTTCGGAAATAAAAGAAGTCGGGTTTTATTTTTGTCATCTTTTTGGCTTTCCCGGGATTTTCACCTATCGACTCAATCTCTTGAATTATGGATTCAAAGTATTTGTTTGCCTGGTTTTCAGACCATTTTTCAAAAGTATAAAACCAGATATCATCTAAGTCGCGATAAGCAGCTTGTGTAATTTTATAATTCATAAATGTTTTTTCCTGATTTCTTGAAGATGTTTCTTCGGATCATAGTTTTCTACAAACCCACTTTTCTCTCCAAGTTCAAGTTCATTTCTAAGCCACTTTACTTTGTTTTCTTCAATCTCTAATAATCTTAACGCAGATCTGACCACATCACTTGCCGAACTGTAACGGCCAGATTCAACCTCATGAGTGATGAATTTATTAAAGTGATCTCCGAGTAAAATCGATGTGTTTTTTGACATGGTAAAATATTTTTCTCAAATATACCAAACTATGGTATAATTTTCAAATTTTCCTGAAGTTTAACAAAACGGCACAATATGTAAGTTGGCGTCTATCAACCCTGAATAGTACCAGTTCGCTATAACCTTCAAAAAATAAAGTGATGAAAGCTATTGTTTTAAATGCTCCCGGAGCAGCCCAAAATCTATCCATCGAGCAACGGCCGCTTCCTGTTCCGGCTTTGGGCCAAGTGCTCGTGAAAGTAAAAGCTTTCGGATTAAACCGTTCAGAACTCATGACGCGAAAGGGATTTTCTCCCAATGTGGTTTTACCGCGGATTCTGGGCATCGAATGTGTCGGCGAAGTCGAAAACGATCCTTCCGGAAATCTGGCAAAAGGGCAGAAGATCACAGCTTTCATGGGCGGGATGGGGCGTGATTTTGACGGAAGTTATGCCGAATACACCCTGCTTCCGGCAGAAATTGTTTCTCCGTTCGGATCGGCATTGCCATGGGAAATACTCGGAGCGCTGCCCGAAATGTTCCAAACGGCCTACGGATCGTTACATGTCGCGCTCAAAATTGCCGCAGGCGAGGTATTATTAATCCGTGGCGGAACTTCTTCGGTAGGTTTGCTCGCAGCCCAACTGGCCAAAAAGGCCGGACTGATTGTCGTTGCCACAACACGTGACGCTTCTAAAAAAGGTTTGTTGCTGAAAAATGGCGCAGATGAAGTGTTGACAGACGACGGAAAACTTGCCGAAATCATTTCAAAGGGTTTTCACTTAAAAATAAACAAAGTGTTGGAGCTGGTCGGAACAGCAACGCTTCAGGATTCTTTGCGATGTGTTACCGCTGGCGGCACTGTCTGTATGACCGGAATGCTCGCTGAACAATGGTCGATCCCTGAATTTTCTCCAATGGAATTTATTCCCGCGGCGGTAAATTTTACCATTTATGACAGTGGCCAGATCCGCATTGGCGCAGATTTATTCCAAACATTTGTTAAAGATATTGAAAATGGATTCCTGAAACCTGCGATTAAGCGTACATTTAGTATTGACGATATCGTTGCCGCGCATCAGTTTATGGAAACCAATTCGGGTGGCGGTAAAATCGTGGTGGTTTTATGACAACCGGACGGTTTATATCGCAAGCCCGGTTTCTAAAGACTATTGGCGTGGCAGACAGCGCTTTTTAAAAGGATAAATTATGACAACAAATACTAAAAAATTGCCGGGTGAGATGCAACACCAACTTGCTACTGAACAGTTTCGGGCAGATGTTTTTAAAGGCCTCGGCAGCATTCCGAAACGACTGCAGTCGAAATATTTCTATGATGAAACCGGCGACGCGCTTTTTCAGCAGATCATGGAAATGCCCGAATATTACCTGACGCGCTGCGAACTGGACATCTTTCAAAACCGGACGTCGGATCTTGCCGATGTGATTACAAAACAGGGCACGGCATTCGACCTGATCGAATTGGGCGCAGGCGATGCGACAAAATCGTCCTATTTGTTGCAACATCTGGTTGGCCAAAAAGCCGAATTCACCTATATGCCGATCGACATTTCCGGACATATTTTAGAAGTGCTGGACGAAAAAATCAACGCCAGTTTGCCCGATCTCGAAGTGGTGTGCCTCGAAGGCGAATATTTTACCATGTTGCAAAAAGCAACGGATATTTCGCAACGCCGGAAAGTGGTCATGTTTCTGGGCGGCAACATTGGCAATATGGAAAAAGAAGAAGCGCTGGGATTTTGTCGCGAACTCCGGTCTTATCTGAACACAGGCGATATTGTACTGATTGGTTTCGACCTCAAAAAACATCCGCAAACCATACTCGACGCTTATAACGACAAAGCAGGGATTACATCGGCTTTTAATTTAAACCTGCTTTCGAGAATGAACAGCGAACTGGATGCCGATTTCCATGTGGACCAATTCGAACATTATCAAAATTACGATCCGCTGAGCGGCGCGTGCAGGAGTTACCTGATCAGCCTGCGCCAACAATTGGTGCAAATTGGCGGCGCGCACATCCATTTCGATAAAAATGAAGCCATTTACATGGAAGTGTCTCAGAAGTTTTCGGCTGATGACATTCAGAAACTGGCGCACCAGTCGGGTTTTTCAATTATGGAAGAAGTTGGCGATTCTAAAAATTGGTTTACCGATTCGCTTTGGGTTGCCGAATAAAAATAATATCTTGTAGCATGGAAAATAATAGGATGACAATTGCAGTTGAAGCAAAACTTTTAAAGTTATACCATGAGGTGCGCAGGCATTCCGAAAATATTTGCCGACCTCTGGAGCTGGAAGACTATGTGGTGCAGCCCATCGTGGATGTGAGTCCGCCCAAATGGCATCTGGGCCATACCACCTGGTTTTTTGAAACTTTCATTCTGAAACCCAATTTCAAAGGATACAAAGAATTCAATTCCCAATACAATTTTGTTTTCAACAGTTATTACGAAAGCGTCGGCGCCCGTGTGGTACGAACCGATCGCGGCAACCTGAGCCGGCCATCGGTGACCGATGTGTACCGCTACCGAACTTACGTCGACGAACAAATGGATGCGTTTTTAAAAGAAAATAATATAGCTGCAGAAATCGCCGCATTGTTGGAACTCGGCCTCAACCACGAGCAGCAGCACCAGGAATTGTTGTATTATGATATCAAATACATCTTAGGGCACAATCCGCTTTTTCCTGTGTATCAGGAGGAAAATGTTTTTGATGAACGGTCGCCGTATCAATCCGGGTTCAGCAGTTTTTCTGAAGGGATTTATGAAATCGGTTTCCAGGGAGACGGATTTTGTTTCGACAACGAACTAGGAAGGCATAAAGTTTTTCTCAATGCGTTCGAGATCGCCAACAATCCGGTAACGAATGCCGAATACCTGCAATTTATTGAGGACGGCGGTTATACTGATTTTCGCCATTGGCATGCTGAAGGTTGGGATTGGGTAAAAACAACCGGAGTTCTTGCGCCGCTATACTGGCACCAGATCGACGGCAAATGGATGCAGTATACGTTTAGCGGATTGAAGGAAGTTGATTTGGCTGCCGACGTATGCCATGTGAATTTTTACGAAGCTTCAGCATTTGCGTCCTGGAAAGGCATGCGTTTGCCAACAGAAGCAGAATGGGAAGTGGCTTCCGGAAATTTTAATTGGGGAACGCGCTGGGAATGGACCAACAGTGCTTATCTGCCTTATCCCGGATTTAAAAAAGAAGCCGGAGCCATCGGCGAATACAATGGTAAATTTATGGTCAGCCAAATGGTATTGCGCGGCGCTTCGGTTGCTACACCAAAAGGGCACAGCCGAAATACGTACCGCAATTTTTTCCATCCCCAACTGCAATGGCAGTTTAGCGGTATACGGCTTGTAATCTAATTCTACCGGTATTTATGATTGTTTTACAGGAAGTTTCCAAACAATTCGGTACACAAAAAGCCGTCGATAACCTCTCATTTGAAGCATACGATAAAGAAATTTTAGTGCTGTTGGGTACCAGCGGTTGCGGAAAAACGACTACCCTAAAAATGATCAACCGCCTGATTGAACCCGATAGCGGCCAAATCTTCATCAACGGCCAAAACATCAAAGACCAGAAACCGGAAGCGTTGCGGAGAACCATCGGTTTTGTCATGCAACACGGCGGCCTTTTTCCACATTACACGGTAGCGAAGAATATAGCGGTGCAGCCCGATTTGCTGAATTGGGATCAGAAACATATTTCCAAGAGAACAGCAGAACTTCTGGAAAAATTAAATTTACCTCAAAACATATTAACCCGTTATCCACATGAACTCAGTGGCGGGCAACAACAACGCATTGGCATTGCGCGTGCGCTGATTGCAAACACTCCGGTTTTATTGATGGACGAACCTTTTGGCGCACTGGATACCATTACGAAAGCTGCGATCCACAGCGAATTCAAATCGCTTGACGAGTTGACCAATAAAACCACAATCTTGGTCACGCACGATGTTTCCGAAGCTTTCGACCTCGGACACCGGATCTGTCTGCTTGATAAAGGGCGCATCATCCAAATGGGCACGCCTCAGCAAATGCTTTACCGGCCGGCAAATGATTTTGCCAGAAACTTTTTTGCATCCAACCGCTTGCTGTTGGAATACAAGACCGCGACAATCCAGGCTATTATGCCTTATTTTAAATCGCCACTGCTTTTGAATGAAAAACAACGCTCCGGAAATGTTTGGGACCTGTTGCAAACGCTCAGCGCCGAAAGCGGTGCTGCGGTTCCTTATGATTTGGTCACTCAGGCATTTGCCGAATACAGAAAATTACAAATGGCATGAATCAGGAACAAAACCTTTGGCAATTTATAGTGAGCCAGCAGGACAAACTCCTGGCACAAACGGCCCAACACCTTGGCCTGACTTTCCTGTCATTGTTGCTGGCTATTGTAGTCGGCATTCCATTGGGGATTTTGATTGCGCGCAGGCGGTCTCTGGCCACTCCGGTTCTTGGTGTAGCTGGCATATTGCAGACTGTTCCAAGCATTGCGCTTTTGGGTTTCATGATTCCGGCTTTTGGCATTGGCGCGACACCAGCCATTATAGCACTTTTGATTTACGCATTGCTGCCGATCATCCGAAATACCTACACCGGAATTGTCGGTGTAAGCCCGATTGTGATTGAAGCCGCGACTGCCTTAGGAATGAGCAACCGACAACGGCTTTTTAAGGTCGAATTTCCATTGGCGTTGCCCGTAATCATTGCAGGCATTCGTACTGCGGCTGTTATCAACGTTGGCGTGGCGACACTGGCTTCGTTTGTCGCTGCAGGCGGATTGGGCGAATTTATCTTCGGTGGTATTTCGCTTAACAATACCAATATGATATTGGCAGGAGCCATACCAGCAGCATTGCTCGCCGTGTTACTCGATATTGCGATTGGATATTTACAACGATCCAAGTTGCGGTCATTGCGTAAAATCTTATATTTTATTGCAGGGATTGTAATGGCGACAGCATTGTATTTTCTTTGGCCGTCGGCTTCCGATAAGCTAAAAATTGGTTTCACACCTGAATTTATGGGCCGTCAGGATGGCGACCTCGGTTTGCGTTCGGTTTACGGAATGGAACTCAATCCGCTTGTGGTGAGCGATGCCATTATGTATAAGGCAGCTTTTGATAAAAAACTGGATGTCATCAGCGGTTACTCCACAGACGGACGGATAAAGGCCTTTGATTTATTGGTTTTAACCGACGACAAGAAAATTTTCCCGCCTTATTACGCCGCGCCGGTCATTAAAACAAACACTCTTAAAAATTTCCCCGGACTTGAAGCCGCATTAAACCTTTTAGCCGGTAAGATCAACGACAGTACCATGACCAGCCTGAATTATAAAACAGAACTGCTCCACCAAACGCCCGAGCGCGTAGCCAAGGATTTTCTGGTGGCCAACAATTTGTACAAAATGCCACGCAACGGCGCTAAAAATACGGTTCGCATCGGTTCCAAAATATTTGGGGAGCAATACATTTTGGCCGAAATGTACCGCATGCTCATCGAAGGAAATACCGATTATCAAGTGGAAACAAAAACCGGCCTGGGTGGAACCAAGATCTGCTTCGACGCACTCATGAATGACGCTATCGATTTTTACCCTGAATACACCGGAACCGGGCTTTTGGTGCTTTTACAGCCAACAGCCAACGTTGTGGAAGAAGTTAGCAAAGACCCGAAAAAAACATTCGCATACGTCGACGGCGAATTCAGGAAAAAATTTGGTTTGCAATGGCTCAAACCGATTGGTTTTAATAACGCCTATGCATTGATGATGCGCAGGGAGCAGGGCGAAGCATTAAAAATCAGCAGCATCTCAGATTTGAAATTGTATCTTGATAAAAAGTAGCGATTATGGATTTTAATTTTGATGAAGTCATCAACCGAAAAGGAACCCACGCGATAAAATGGAATTCCCGTCAGGATGGCGTTTTACCGATGTGGGTCGCCGACATGGATTTCAGAACCGCTCCGGTCGTCATCGAAGCACTGCAAAAAAGACTGGAGCACGGCATTTTTGGATACACCGAAACGCCGCCTGAATTTTATAAAGCCATTGCACATTGGTGGAGGCGCCGGCATGAATTTACGCTTCAAACCGCATGGATCATTCCGACGATTGGTGTGCTTCCTGCACTTTCTGCTGCGGTACGGTCATTGACGCAAGCCGGCGAAAAAGTTGTCGTTCAGCCTCCGGTGTACAATCATTTTTACCATACGATCGCCAATTGTGGCCGGACGCTCGTCGAAAATAAATTGGCATATACAGACGGCCGCTACCAAATTGATTTTGACGACCTCCATCAGAAAACTGCCGATCCTGAAGTAAGACTCCTGATCATCAGCAATCCGCACAATCCGGTAGGAAGGGTTTGGTCAAAAAACGAACTTCAACAAATTGGTGACATCTGCATTAAAAACCAGGTGACTGTAATTTCTGATGAGATCCATTCTGATCTGGTGTACGCCAGATCCAGGCACATTCCGTTTGCTTCATTGGGAGAAATGTACAGCAAACAAAGCATCACCCTGGCATCGCCTAGCAAAACGTTTAACCTCGCCGGATTGCAGGTGGGTTATCTTTTTACTGAAAATGCTGAATTTAGAAATGGCATTAAAAAGGTTTTGTCGTCTCAGGAAATGGAATTGCTGAGTCCGTTTGCGATTGAGGCGCTCATTTCTGCCTATCACGGAGGCGATATTTGGCTTGAAGCATTGAAGTCTTACTTGTTTGCCAATTACCTGCATTTAAAAACCTATTTTTCTGAACATCTTCCTGCCGTAAAAGTGGCGCCGCTTGAAGCGACTTATCTGGTTTGGCTGGATTTTTCATTTTTGTCGAAACCGGCATTGGAAATATCGGAAGCACTGCTTGAAAAACACCAACTTTGGGTAAATCCGGGCGACATGTATGGCGAGGCAGGCGCCGGATTTATCAGGATCAATATCGCTTGCCCGAGAGCGCTGCTCGATGAAGGCCTGCAAAAAATACGTGCTTACACTTACCAGCAGACGGTTTAAGAGTTGGCAGGATTTCGTATTTTTACGGGACATGAAAAATGATACCACAGTATTGTCCGGACAGCATACGGAAATTGGCGTTGAAGCCTTAATCCAATATTTCACGGCGTACTTTCCATTAAATGAAAAAGAACAAACCGAAGTGAAGCGGCTGTTTAAAAAACGGACGATCAAACGCCGCGGTTTTTTATTGCAGGAAGGCGATGTTTGCAAATACAATTCTTTCGTGCTGCGCGGATGTTTCAAAATGTATGCATCTGACACGGCCGGAAAAGAACACAATTTAGAATTTACGCCAGAATACGGGTGGAGTTGCGACTTCCAGAGTTTCTATTCTGAACAGCCCAGCCGACTCTACATCGAAGCACTCGAGCCCATCAACGGTGTTCCAAATAGCCCATGACGACCTGCTTTACCTTTTTACAAACTACCACAAGTTTGACCGCAATTTCAGGATCATTATAGAACGCAAGTACATCGATTTTCAAAACCGCATCCTTCACAGCATCAGTTCGACGGCAGAAGAAAGGTATTTAAGTTTTGTCCGGCAAAATCCTGAACTGGTCAACAGGATTCCCAATACGCAAATCGCTTCCTATTTGGGGATTACGCCGGAATTTCTGAGTAAAATTCGCAGAAAGCTTTTGTCGAATATTTAATTGCATTCGCGTAAAAGTCTGGTGTTTCCGAAAACGCCTTTTTTCACAAATAAAAAGAGCCGCCCTTTCAGGCAGCTCTTCTACAAATGGATGTTTGGTAATTTTAATTCTTAACTAGTTTTAATGTTTGTATGCCATCGCCGGCAATGACTTTTGCCATATAAATTCCCGCGCTGAAATTCGAGGCATCCAATGTTGCGGTTTCGCTTTCAGGATATAGGTTCATCACCGTTTTTCCCATCATGTCAACCACTATGATGCGATCGATCTTTTGGGTGGTGTTAATATTCCACACTTTCGTTGCCGGGTTTGGATAAGCAGTTGCCTGTTGGTGGCCAAAAGTTTTCGTATTTAAAAAACTAATGATTTGCGTCGAAGTACTTGCTTTGTCACAGTTCGTGGCTGTAAGTGTCACCGTAAACGGACCAGCACCAACAAATTCGTGTTCCGGGTTTTGTACTTCAGAAGTGCTGCCATCACCAAAATCCCATACATAATTCACGCCGTTTACAGAATTGTTTGTAAAAGAAACGGCATTTCCAGCAGTTTCAAAAGCGAATGCAGCGACAGGATCGTAAGCGCCTACATTCCACGTCGCAAGATGGTCAAACGCTACCGATTTTACGATGGCTTTGATCTGATCGGCAACTGTAGCGCTCAAAGTGCTGTTGTAGGTGATCAGCGTTGGATCTTTGCGATACAACACGGTGTAGAAAGTCACAGCCGAAACATACGAACCTGCCAAAGTAGGATGGCTTTCGTCGGCTACATACAATTCTATTTCAGGATGCTGTAACCTGATCTGGCGTCTTACCGCTGCTACAGGTGAAACAGCAGCATCGTTATCCTGGGCCAGTTGTCCGTAACGGAGTTGCAAACGGTCGTCCATTCCTTCGTAGGTACAGACTTCCGGCACGGCTGGGCAATTGGTCGCATCTCCATTTTTTCGTCCCCAGGTCTGGTAAAAAAACAAGTCGGCACACGGACTGTTGTCACGTGCCAGATCTGCAAGTTGAGCCGCAAAAGGAGCGACGTGATCTGCAACATAGCTGTCCTGAAGCGCCGGGCGCGTGCTGTTGTCCTGCAAAACAACAAAGTCCCATTGGCCTTGCTGCAGTTTGCCCAAAGTGCCTGTGTTTACAAAGTGTTCTTCAAGGCTGGTTCCGCCTACAGTACTGCTTGCAGCCACCAACTCATCTCCCATGGAAGCGGCCACATATTCTACCAGCGTAGGCATGCTGTTGTAATAGGTGTAGCTGTTGCCAATGAACAGAATGTGTTTTTCCGTTCCCGGAACAATTGGCGTTCCACAGATATTGATTTCGTAAATCGCATAACCAAACTGGGTATTTGCAGCCGTTGCGTCAACTTTCAGCCAGCGGTATTGTGCGTTTACATTTTCGATAACGTCGGTACGGGCGCCATATTCTTTATCGTTTTGTTCAGAAATAACGGTCCACGCCAAACCATCTGCAGAACCACTCAGTACATAATCTTTAGCGCTGTAGGTGTTCCATGTCACAGCAACTGCGCTTAAAGCGGTGGTTGTTCCGAGGTCAAGTGTGATGCTCTGCGGATTTGCAGATTCGCTTTGCCACTGTGTCGCGCTGTCGCCGTCAACGGCAAGTGTGCCATTCCCCGAAGATGCCGCAGCCGAAACAATTGGGATCAGTGTACAATTTGGAGGCGTACTGGTTCCGAGTGGTTTTGCGAAGCTGTAGGCTCCGGTATTTCTGTTCAGGGTAATGCTGAAAGTCCCTGCAGGGATTTCGAGATCAATGCCACTTTGAAATCCGCGTCCCGTTGGAAAACCGCCATCGCCGCCCCATTGTACGGTCCAGCTGTTTTCCTGGCGAAATTTCACTGCCGCATTCGAAAGGGTAATGCTGTTGATTACATAATGGATGCCGTCTGTAGTGGCAAACACGTGTGCGTCGACCTGTGGATCCGCTGGCCAGCCCTGTGCCGTTCCCGAACCGACAATGGCCACACTTGGATACCTGAAACCATACTCGAGTGTCGTAAGGTTAAATGTAATATTGTAGATGCCGTTTGGGATGTTTAACATTTCAGTCCCATTGGCTGTAGCCGTTCCCGAAGGAAATGCAGGAAGTGTCCACGTATTCACATCGGCATGGTCTTTACGCAACCTGATGCCGCCGTTTATAGCGATGCCGTTGCCTGTGTAATGAATCCCGTCAGTGGTGCCCAAATCGACATCGGCATTGTTGACACCCGTGCCAACCAGGCTGATCACAGGATATAAATTGGAAATGGTAAACTGGTACGCAAGCGTGGTGCTGTTAAAGGTCAAATTGTAAACGCCCGGCTGTACGGTGATGTTGCCGCCGTTTGCAACAGCAGTCCCCGATGGAAAGGCACTTGCCGGACCGCCCCAGTTGGTGGTCCACGAGTTTGCCGCCCTGAACTTTACCGCGCCCGCTGAGGTCACTAAATTTTCGATACTCCAATGGATCCCGTCGGTGCTGGTCATTTGGCGGGCATCGATTTCGCCTGCAGCACCGGTCGGCCATCCGCCCACGCCGTTTCCGACGATCGCAATGGAACTGTACTGCGCATTCATAATTGTTCCGGCAAAAAGTGCCAGCAGCAGAAAAATAATTTTTCTCATAATTAAATAAAGGTTGGTTAAATTGGTTACTCGATTCAACAGCTGCAAAAAAATCAGCCTGGCAATTGGGAGTGGTTTTGACAAATCAGATTTGCAATAAATCGTAAAAAAAACTTCCGGAATTGCATCATATCGGAGACAATTTATCCAATTTTAACTTACAAAAAAAACGTTTTCGTTAAACGACGTTACGAAAACGTTATCGTGTTGAAAAGTTTTATTTTTGCTACGATTATTGTGCTAAATGGTAAAAGGGAGCCATAATTTTAAGAAATCAGCATACTTTTATCGTTTTTCGAAACGAAATATTTCAAGCATAAATCTGTTTTAATAGAGTTGCAGCCGCTAAGAATTTCAAACTTCTTTCCTGATGACTTCGTTTTATTTTTTCAATCACTTGAATTTGCAAGGGCAATGCTGTAATTTTATAACAGCCAAATTATCGCTGGGGTTTGCTGACTCCAGTTGTCGCCAAACCTGCAATAAATTTAACTGCCAATGCTGCCTACCAAAGAGGAGAAAAAAATAGCGAAAAAAAAGAAGGAAAAAACGGCCACGCATTTGCTGCCGTGGGTCACCGCCGTGGCGATGTTTATCCAGTCGCTTGATGGGACCATATTAAATACCTCACTTCCGGTGATTGCCCGCGAGATGTCCTATTCGCCCACGCAGATGCATTCGGTAATTGTCAGTTATGCGCTGACATTGGCGTTGTTCATTCCGCTTTCGGGCTGGCTCGCAGACAAGTTCGGAACCCGGACGATGTTCATGATCGCGGTGGGATTGTTTGTCGCCGGTTCGCTTTGCTGCGCACTTTCGGTAGATTTGCTGACGTTTAACCTGTCGCGGGTTTTGCAGGCGATTGGCGCTTCAATGATGGTGCCCATCGCGCGTTTGGCCATTTTATACCAGTATCCAAAAAGTGAGTTGTTAAAAACCATGAACTTCATCACGGTTTTCGGCCTGTTGGGAATGGTCGTTGGTCCGAGTCTGGGCGGATTTCTATCCGATAATTTCTCATGGCACTGGATATTCCTGGTTAATGTTCCGATCGGTATGATCGGTATTTCGATGGCAAAACGGACCATGCCGAATTTTAAAAAAGCAGTCGGAAGGTTTGATTTCCGCGGACTCATGTATTTCAGTCTGGCGTTGATTGTCATTACGATGCTGCTGGAACTCATCAGTACCGGGCTGACACACTGGATGATGATCCTCGGCGGATTGTTGCTGTTTAACCTGCTCGCCGTATTTTATTACATCCATTACAAACGAACGGAAAAACCCATTATCGACCTTAGGCTGCTGAACATCAAAACACTTCAAATCGGGCTTTCGGGCAGTTTGGTGACCCGGCTCGGCATCGGCGGATTGCCTTTTCTGCTGCCGTTGATGCTGCAAACCGGGTTTGGTTATTCGGCTTCGATCGCAGGCTTGCTGTTGCTGCCATCGGCTTTGGCCAACGTCGCGATCAAACCATTTATGGTGCGCATCATTAAAGCGTTGGGTTACCGAACCGTACTGATTAGTAACACGATTTTGCTGGGTGTTGTCCTGGTTGTCCTGGGATTTGTGGAAAAAGACACGCCTTTAGGCTATTATATCCTGCTGATGGTTTTTTACGGATTTTTTACATCCATCCAGATGTCTGCTATGAATACCATCACGCTGGTTAATCTGGATGACAATACCAAAAGTGGCGGCAATACGATGCTGGTGATCATGCAACAACTTTCGGTGAGTTTTGGCGTTTCAGTAGCGAGTTTGCTGCTTTCGTTTTTCCAGTCGGATGCATTTGAGATGAACCGGACAAAGCCTTTTCACTATACTTTTATCATATTGGCCATTTTTACGATGCTTTCCAGCCTCACTTTTAGCAGGCTTGCAAAAACCGACGGAAGCGGTTATGTGTAAATCAAACGGCGCTTTAATAAACTTTTTATTAAGAAAATTTTAAGATAGTTAAATTTGTATATATTTAGGGTCTAAATATTTATGAATGAAAAATTTCTACTTTTTGTTGGTGGCATTATTTTGTCTTAATCACGCAAATGCGCAATACGTTTTTTTTCCCGATTCTAATCTAAAAAATAAATTATTGGCGTTGAACGTCGATCTCAACGGAAACAATGAAATTGATTTTTTCGAGGCAGAAAATTTAAGCGTTCTCAATCTCAGGGATTCAAATATCCATCTGACGGAAGGCCTGCAGTATTTTACTGGTTTGAGTATTTTGGATATAGGGCACAATCCGATCACTTCTTTTCCAGAACTCAGCCAAATGCAACAACTCACCAATTTGACGATTGCAACGACAAATCTTTCTTCGCTGACTGTGCAAAACCTGCCCAATTTGCAGTGGATTATTTGTACCAATACGCCGTCGCTCTTGACCTTGACAATCCAAAACTTACCGAATCTAACAACGCTTTGGTGCGGCGGAAACAGTCTGACTTCAGTCAGTCTGAATAACTTGCCGGCGATTCAGGATATCCAAATTCATCAAAACCGGCTCACAACGTTATCGATTAACAGCCTTACTTCATTGGAAAGTGTCAATTGCCAGGAAAACCAATTGACTGATCTGAATGTCTCTTCACTGGTCAACCTCATATATTTTCGTTGCGCGGCCAACCAGATCCCAAATTTAAATGTTGTTCCGTTGACCAATCTGGAAGTTCTGAATTGCGCCAGCAATCTATTGACATCATTGAATGTAAGTACGCTCCACAATTTGATCAGCTTGTCCTGCGGATATAACCAGCTTCCAACATTAAATTTAAACGGATTGACCACCATTACGGATTTGCGGTGTTCGGATAATTTGTTGACGGATCTGAACGTATCTCAATTAAGACTGAGGTATCTTGAATGCGACAACAATCAGTTGACTACGCTGGATGTAACCGAACAAGTCAACCTGAACGGAATCAATTGCAGTGATAACCTTTTGCAGACACTCGACTTAACGCATTCGCCGATTCTAGGCACTGTTGATTGTGCGGGCAACCAGCTTCGCACATTGTTCCTAAAAAATGGTAGTAACGAAGATATTTATATGCTCAACAATCCAAACCTGCAATACATTTGCGCTGATGAAAGCCAGATTAATTCTATTCAAACGCAGCTCAACGAACTCAGTTACGCCAATTGCCACGTGAATAGTTTTTGTTCTTTCACGCCCGGCGGCACTTATTACGACATTCAGGGCGCGGTTACCGAAGATGCAGACAACAACGGTTGCGACCCTGTTGACAGTCCGTTTTCCAATTTTAAATTTGGCATTACAAACGGGACAGAAACAGGAAATTTAATTACCAATGCCACCGGCCATTACAAAATACCGGTTTCAGAGGGATCTTATATCCTCACACCTGAATTCGAGAATCCAAGTTATTTTAATACAACTCCGTCCAATTTGAGCGTAACTTTTCCAAATCCCGCCAATCCGGTTCTACAGGATTTCTGCGTGACTGCGAACGGAACACACCACGATTTGGAAGTTGTCTTAATCCCGATGTACAACCTTCGGCCCGGAGTTCCGGTTTCGTACAAACTGATTTATAAAAATAAAGGTACAACCACGCAATCTGGCCAGGTTGGTTTGGTTTTTAACGACAATGTATTGGATTTTTTCAGTGCGTTTCCGGCAGTTTCCGGTCAGGCAACCCATACGCTTTCGTGGAATTTCACCAATTTAAAACCGCTGGAAGTCAAGGAAATTTCGATCATTTTTCAGGTCAATGCACCCACGGCAAATCCGGCTGTCAATGCAGGCGACATATTGCATTATGAGGCAGTGATTTCATCGTCAGCCATAGATGAAATGCCGGAAGACAATTTGTTTTCATTCGATGATACCGCTGTCAATTCATTGGATCCAAACGACAAAACCTGCCTGGAAGGTGCTACAATTGCGCCCGAAATAGCTGGAAAATACGTCCACTACAAAATTCGCTTTGAAAATACCGGAACCGCCAACGCGGAAAACGTAGTCGTGAAAGACATGATCGACACTGCAAAATTTGACCTGGGTTCCCTGGTTCCTCTACACGGCAGCCATGCGTTTGTCACGAAAATAGCAAATGAGGGTAAAGTGGAATTCATTTTTGAAAACATCGGCCTGCCTTTTGACAATGCGAATAATGACGGTTATGTGGTTTTTAAGATCAAAACAAAACAAGATCTGGTTGTTGGCGATTCGTTCTCCAATACGGCAAACATTTATTTCGATTACAATTTTCCGATTGCAACCAATACCGCGACCACGACAATTGCCGTTTTAAAAGCCGATGATTTCGGGTTTTCGGACGAATTTACGTTGTATCCGAATCCGGCAGGAAATGTGTTGAACATCCGTTCGAAAAAGCAGGCGAATATTTCAGACGTCAGCGTTTACAATATTTTGGGCCAATTGATTTTGGCTTCGGCCAATTTCAGTCAGTCGGAAACTTTGGATATTTCCAGCTTAAAACCCGGAAGTTATGTGATTCGCGTCAACTCAGATAAAGGAGCTTCAACTGCAAAATTTTTAAAGAAATAAGTTTGCCAAATGCGATGCGAATGACGCTTTGATTGTAGAGAAAAGCATTGATGCAGAATACAATCTTTAATGCGAAAGGTGTAATAGAAAAGGAATCGGATTTCCATAATTTCGGAACAAATCCCATTTATGAAAACGAAACACTATTTTTTGCCTTTGCTGTTTTTACCGGGTTTAGTCGCTGCGCAGGAAATTCAGACCGATCGCCCGGATGAAACAGAATTGCCGACAACGATAGAAATGAGCCACGTTCAGATTGAAAGCGGTTTCTCTTATGAGAGGGAAGGTGAAGCGAAAAATTACGGCGTACCGGAACTGGTGGTGCGCTACGGTGTATTTAAAAATTTTGAATTTCGGATCGAGGACGATCTCAGGATTGCCGATGAAAATGGAAAGTCGGATTTTTGGATCGACCCGGTCGTTTTGGGAATTAAATACCACATACTCGATCATAAAGGGTTGGCTCCCGATATCGGATTGTTGGGTCGCATCAGTATACCGTGGCTCGCGGATGCTGCTTTTAAAGAAAATTATTACAGTCCCGAAATCAGGTTGCTATTGCAACACGAATTGTCAAAAACCTGCCACTTAAGTTATAATGCAGGAGTGCATTGGACGGCTGAAAATGCGAAAGCAGAATACATTTACACCTGTTCGGCCGACCATTCCATTACAAAAAAACTCAAGCTGTTTGTCGAAACTTACGGATTCGCTTTGCCCAAACATCACGCTGAAAATACTGCCGATGCCGGATTGCTGTTTCTTGTCAGCAAAAATTTCCAGCTTGATTTGGTGGCCGGAACGGGAATTATGCATCATTACTCGGACAAGTTTGCGGAAATAGGTTTTTCTTACCGGATTTAATCGCTGTGCCAATTTGAAACAAATGCTTATCTGGAATGAACGTGTAAATTTGACACCAAATTTAGTTTCATCTTTAAAATAAATTGCTCTTGAAACTGCCTTATTCATATTATCTAAATCCAGATGTGCTTTTCATGGCGCGTGATCTTTTGGGAAAAGTGCTTTTTACCACAATCGATGGAAAAACCACCGCCGCCATTATTGTGGAAACCGAAGCGTATTTCGGAATCGATGATAAAGCCTCGCATGCTTACGCGGGAAGACGCACCAACCGCACCGAAACCATGTTTAGCAGCGGCGGGATTTCTTACGTTTATTTGTGTTATGGCATCCACAACCTGTTTAATATAGTCACTTCAGTGGAAGGAGATCCTCATGCGGTATTGGTTCGGGCAGTCGAACCGCTGGTTGGTTTGGAAATGATGGAGTTGCGGCGAAACATGCCCGCCAATAAACCGGCGATCACTTCAGGTCCGGGATCTGCGGCCAAAGCGTTGGGAATCGATCGTTCGTTCAATGCCAAAGACCTTACGGGTGAAGAAATCTGGATTGAAGACCACGGCATCCGGTTTGCCGATGGAGAAATTGCAGCGACGCCACGCGTAGGCGTCGATTACGCAGGAGATCATGCGCTGTTGCAGTGGCGGTTTTTTGTTATTGGAAACAAATATGTGAGCAAGCCGAATAAAGTGTGAATTTTTTATAAGCTATTGCGTACAGAATTAAAGGAGTGAATTGGGAAATGTTTATCTTAGATAAAAAAATACTGAACAAAAATCAGTTCATTCAATTGCTTGGTTCTTATGAAAAACAACCCAACCCCATTGCCGCTCACTTTGTGTTTCATAGATGACGACAAAGAAGATCTGGAGATCTTTGAACAGGCAGTAGAAGGTTTGGTAGAAAAAGCAGCGCTGTTCCGTATAGGCGCTGATTTTCTGACTTCGATGCAAAATCCGCCACTGCGTGCCTTGATTTTTGTCGACCTAAATATGCCGAGTTTTACAGGTTTTCAGATTATTGAATATTTGAGAAAAGCAGGCTCTTTTACCACACTTCCGATCATCGTGCTGTCAACTTCAAATGATTACCGCAGCCAGCAAACCTGTTGGGATCTCGGCGCGGATTATTATATCGTTAAACCCAACCGCATTGACGAATTGACCCATGCATTGAAATATGTCATTGGAGTCGACTGGTCTAAAAATGTCAGGCAAAGAGATGCATTCGTTTATTCCAAAAAAAACATTGAAATTTAAATTCAGATTGGGTCTTATTAGAAAAAGAGGAAATGCCCTTAGCAAGAATTAGCAGCATTGATTCGGTTCAAATTGTCGATAAATCTCCCCGGATCACATATCCTGATTTGGCGGATTCAATAAAAATTGTTTTTTTGAAATCGGCCATTTAAAATCGCTATTCGAGATGTCCAGTAGCTTTGAAATCAGTACCTTGACCTCATTCGGATCAGACGGTTTTATGCCATAAAAATGGGCGCCCACTTCGTAACATTTGTTGATCAGTTCTTTTTCGGAACTGGTAGAAAGCATCACCAGCCGGGTAAAATTTTTGATATGTGGCAAAATCTTTACATGTTTCAGGCAGGTAAAACCATCCATCACTGGCATGTTGAGATCGATCAGGATCAGCCTCGGAATGTCGACCGGACTGTTGAGCCGCCGGATCATTTCAATACTTGAGGTAAAGGTTTCCAGTTTTACCCTTGGCGCGGCTTCGGCGATCATCATTTTGTAAATGTCGAGATCGTCAAGGTCGTCGTCTACATGAAACCATTTTAAATTGTTTGTATTTCCGGGCGTCGTCATTTGTTTTGATTTAATTGTTGTAGCCACTCAAACGTAACAGGGGCGCGAAGTTAGGCACGCAATATCCAAAGATCCTTACATGTTATCGGGAATACTGTTACACAATTCCTGCGGGTTTTCGATCTGATTGAAATAAAGTATCGGTTTGAGGTGTTTGGAATGAAAAGAATTGAAGATTTTCGGAAACTGCTTCTGGGTTTTTATGTGCGTTATCAATAAGCATAACCGATCCGCAAAAAGGTTGTGGTAATTAATGTAACCCATTATGGAGCAATGGGATAACAATGCGCATCTTTCAAAGAAATATTTAAAAAAAACATGCAACAAATCACAAATTGTCCATTTATTTCATACATTAGTCGGAAAGAAAGTGGTGCTGTCTTTTTTTCGCTCTTCACCCCAAAGTTAACGCAGTTGCCACCGCCACTTCTCGCTTTCAGATCTTATTTGCTCCTCGTGAAATTCCGTTATTACTTTAATGTAAAAAACTTATTGGTCTTGAAGCGTTTCAGTTCGGTTATTAAATACCAATTATAAACACAAATTACCAATGTCATGTTAGAAAAATTAAACAACCTCCAAAACAAGCACGATCTTCTGGTCGGTGAAGTCGATAAGCTGACCGAAAAGCTTGACGCAATCAACTCTGCCGCTTTGCAAAGTAATGAAGTCGTCACCGAAATGTTTCACCTATTCCGGGATTCCCTTAAAAAGATGGAACAACAGGTATCGCAGGTCAAACGCGGGAACGATCGCGGCCCGGACAAAGGGTCGCCACCCGAATAATGTACAGATTGCGGCTGGAACGTGATTTTGTACCGATTGTAAATAAAAAGCTGCCCCGGTTATGAGGCAGCTTTTTTTGTGATCAATAGAATAAGATATCTTATTCTTTTACGATCTTAAAGGTTTCCGATTTCCCCGATCTTAATGTGGCTTTGAACAAATAAAGTCCCGCCTGCAAATCAGATACGTCCACTTTGCCGTTCAGAGGTTTTTGTTCCTTCAGCAATTGTCCCGAAATATTAAATACCGATACGTTTTCGATGGCTGTCGCAGATGAAAAAGAAACCACGTCTTTTACAGGATTCGGTGAAAACGATATTTTGGGTGCGTTGAATCCATCGGTGCCTAAACTGCTGCATTCCCCTGAAATAAAGAATACCGCTTGGTAATTTGTCGCCTGCCAGTCGTGTTCCGGCGATAAAGTTTGAACCGTTGCGTGACTTGATCCTGTGGATGTCATCTCCCAAAATGCACCAAACATTGAGGTGGCTGTTGGTTGCAACCAATATTTTCCGGTCGAAAAGGTTAACGGCGTTGGAAGATCAACAGTTACCTGATAAATCAGAAATGCATTATCAGCGCTTGCGCCAATGACAAGTTGTTCGGTCGGAACCAGGTTTTCTATCGTCTGGGTTACCGTTCCCGGCGCATTGTTGTTATCGGTTAAGAATTTGAAAGACACATTTTGTATTTCATCTGATGAAAACAAGTTCAATCTCACCTGTTGCACAGTGAATTCACCATCAACCACAAAATCGTCGGCGACAGAAAATTCCTCCTGAGAAACCGAATAACCTTCTTCAAAGTTGTTGCTTGACAAACCTGAACCCTGGAAACAATCAAATTCCGGCTCGGTAGCAACAAAAGGGTTGCCGCATTTTATAGCTCTTGTTCGCGTGAAAATATCCAGGCCGCATGATTCATTGGAGTGGGTGTAAAATCGGATCAGTCGGTCGGAATCAGATGTCCATGCAAAAGTTCCAAATCCATAGCCCAAAACTTCCGTGCCTGCTTCATCGCCAATGGTGATCATGTCGGTCGAAATCGAACTGTAAAACGTGTATGCCATATTCGCTGTAACCTGAACCATCGAATATTGTCCGGCGTCTCCCATTGGGACAACCGATTCAACAATGGTGTTGCACATTGGCACATACACTTCAACCGGCGCTTGTCCGCGTGGCGCTTCCAGACAACCTTCAGAAGGTGGTTGCTGCTCGCCGCATTGGATGGTAAGGGCTCTCGGTTCTTCGGTAAAATCACCAACGCCGCAGTTTTCGTCGAGGTAAATTTGGAATTGGATTGCACCATCGGCAACGGCAGTCCACGTCACTTCGCCAACACCCATTTTGATGATCGCAGTTCCTAAACCATTGGTAAGTTTGATGTGGTCTGTTGGCACTGAACTTCTGAATGTGTATGCGGTATTGGCGGTAACATTCACCGGACTGTAACTTCCCGTAAAAGCAAAATCGGTAATCATTTCGGGAGCTCCGTTGCAAAACGGCGTGTATTCTATCGAATTGTTATAAGCGTTTCCAAGGCAACCTTCAACCGGTTCTGTCGGATCGTTCGGATCTGGTCCCGGATCGCATTTAACGCTTTTTACCCTGAAATTTGTCGGGCTTCCGCATTGGTCATCCGAATGGATGTAAAATCGGATCACCTGATCAGTCGTAGGCGAAATGGTTACCGTACCTGTTCCCGAAAGGATGATTTCTGTTCCTGCTTCATCGGACAAAGTCAGGAAATCTGTTGCGATGGAACTTTTAAAGGTATACGTTCTGCCTGCGCCGATTTCGACAGTCGAAAATGTTCCGGCCCTGGCCACAGTGGTAATATTCTGAAATTGGTTGTTGCAATAAACGGTGTATTGCCCCAAGGGTTGTTGGCCATTCACGGCTTCCAGACAGCCGGTTTGCGCCGAGATGCCATACGAAAGGCAAAGAAAAAGCAGGGTAAATAGTTGTTTCATATAATTAAAATTTTCTCAAATGTATGGATCGAAACCGTGTTTTCGTACTGTTAGTCTTGCTGTATCCTTGATTTCTAAAGTGTAAAATATCGGGTAAGGTATTGATTGTCAAATATTTAATTTTGATTTTTGCCTGTTGCTGTTTTCCGCTGCTTTAAGGAAAGTGGAAGGAGACATTCCGGTCACACTTTTGAAAATGGTCGTGAACGTACTGTGGGAAGTGAAGCCCGCGATTTCGCCCAGATAACTGATTTTGTACGCGAGAAACTCAGGATTGTTGTGGATCTTTTCACAAATGTAATTGATGCGGAGTTCGTTGATGTAAGCACTGAAATTTTTCCCTTTGTACTTGTTTACAACCTGCGAAAGGTAAGTGGTGTTGGTTTTTAACAAAATCGAAACCGTGGAAATGTTGAGTTTCGGATTTGTAAATTTATCCGACTGCTCAAACCGGATCAGTTTTTCCAAAATGCCCTGTTCGGTTTCCGTTGATAGCGCCTGGTTTGCGGGATCTTTTGAGGATGTTAACGGCAAAAGTTCGGTTTGCCCGGCTCGTTTTTCCAATTGGTCGATCAAGGCTTCATACTGTTTTTTCTGGATTTTCTTTTTTTGCCTTAAATATAAAAGGATGGACGTCCCAATGAGGAAAATGAAAATGAGTAAGACCAACAGCCGGTTATTTTGCTCGTGCGCCGAAGTAATTTTTTTGGTAAAATCCTTTTCCTCAATTTTAATGACATTTTTGATCGTACTGAGGTTGTTATTCGAAATTTCGTGGTTCAGTGCGAGGTATTTTTCGTTGAAAAGATTGTACTTTTCGGTATTGCCAAGGACGTTATAATTTTTTAAAACGGACAAGTAGATTTCCGATCTTAACGAGTCATCATTTAAGGTGTTGCGATCGAGAACGGCCATTAGAGTGTCAATCGCCCGTTGGTATTGTTTTTCCTGCGTATAAATATTGGAAAGCGTAAAAAGCGCGTAATTGTCCACGACCGGATTTTGCCTGATTTCCAATGCCTTTTCCAGATACGACTGCGCCGAACCAAGCGCATTCATTTTATAATAGGAATCGCCAAGGTTGTAATAGGAACGTTTGACAAAATACGGCGAGTCTTCTTTCAAAGCGTTAAATTCGGCCAAAGAATGTTTGAAATACGAATTGGCTTCGCTGTACATTTTATCGCTGATGTTGATTTTTCCCAATTCGATATAGGACAATCCTTTCAATTTGTGCTTGCTGTCGCCTTCGGGCATTTTCTGAATTTCGGCAATGGCTTTGCGCAGGTAAAAAACGGCTTTGTCTTTAAATTCGATTCCAAGGTACATCTGCGCGATCGTTCCGTAAATGCGGGTAATGACTTCCGGATCGTTGGTCGCCTCGGCAATTTCCTTTGACTTAAAAAGCAGTTCGGTAAATTTGTCGGAATCTTTTTTCGCATAATACGCAAAAGACATCAGCACGAGCGTGTTCGATTTTTGCCTGTCGGAATTGGAATGGTTCAGGATGTAAGTTCCAATTTTTATAACTTCATCCGGATTCGTATTCCGCAATTCATTGAGCCGTTTTTCAAGTTTGTCAAGATTGTTTATCTCTTGCGGATACAAAAAAACAGCATGCATCAATAAAATGAGCAGCAACACTTTTTTTAGATGAAATCGTTTCAAATCGGATCAATTATTTGCGCGCTAAGGTAGCGTATTCTGTGCTAACTAAACCGCAACCTGACGTACACATGTTTGATGTTGCGTTTGTCCGATTCGCGCTCGTCGATTTCGAGAATGTCGGTAAGTGATTTTAGCATCGGCGTGAGTTTGGCAAACCCATAATTCCGCGGATCAAATTCTGGTTTCTTACGTACGATTAAGTTCCCAACATCGCCCAAAAATGCCCAGCCGTCGTCGTCGCCAATGTCTTCAATGGTCGATTCGATGAGTTCAATTGTAGGCTCGTCGATTTTATTCAGCGGTTTTTGCGCGGCTTTTTCGGGCGCTTTCGGAGTGGTCGCTTTTGGCGTTATTTTTTTATTTTCAGATTCTGTATTGGCCGGAACCGCAACGGCTTTCGGTTTTTTCTTTTTGATCGCACCATCGAGAACTTCAAGGTAAATGAAACGGTCGCAGGCGGCAATCAGCGAAGGCGGTGTTTTTTGTTCGCCAATGCCAATGACTTTCATGCCCGATTCGCGTAATCGGATGGCGAGTCTTGTAAAATCGCTGTCACTTGAAACAATGCAAAAACCATCGACTTTTCCGGTGTAAAGCAAATCCATCGCGTCGATGATCAAAGCCGAATCTGATGAATTTTTCCCGGTCGTATAACTGTATTGCTGCACCGGAGTGATCGCGTGCTCAAGTAAAACCGCTTTCCAGCCATTGGCGTTCGGCCGCGTCCAATCGGCGTAAATGCGCTTGGTTGTAGGCGTACCAAATTTGGCGATTTCTTCCATCATGCCTTTCACATTGCTATACGGAACGTTGTCAGCATCAATGAGTACGGCGAGTTTTAATTCTTTGGAGTTGTTTTGTTGCATGGGCTGCTGTAATTTTCGAGGTTCTGTAACCAAAGGTACAAAAGGATTTGTTTGAGATCACAGAATATTTTTACGGACGTCATTATTTTATTTCGGGCCGGATTTTCATTCGGAAAACCGCTGCAGCCAAAGAAAAACTGCTCCAAAATATCAAGTCTTCCGGACGCGTCATTTTTTGTAAATCACGGAAATCTTCCCTGATTTGGCGGGTTCTTTTTTTAATGATCTCGCAAATTCAGATACATTTGGATTTCTAAAATACCAACAACCAATCCACTCAATCATGAAAAAAAAATTACTTTCTTTTAGTTGCTTTTTCTTTTTTTGCCAGCCATGGGCAACATGCAGGCTACGGTAAATTGGCAGCAGCTGTAACAACTCAAACCAATGTTGTGTCATCTGATCTGTCAAGGCCACAGGAAAACTGCAACACAATCGTGATAAACGATACCGAAGAACAAAACGGGGCGTTTATCAATTCGCTTGGCGGAGCAAAAGCCGCGGTTGATATTCCGATGGAAGCCGGAACGTCGATGGTCATTTCACAGGTCAAAGTCACGCTTTCTAGTGTGCAGGTTCCGACTTATGCGCACCTCAGGTTTTTCAATTCAGTCACAAGCGTACCAGATCCCGAAGATCCTGAAGATTATGCACATCCGAATCCCGGTGACATCCTTTTTAATGTAACTGACACGCAAATCATTGACGTGGAAGAACTGGCATTCGAACCGAGCGTACAGTTAACGATCCGCAGATTGACACTGCAATTGGCCACACCAATCGTACTTTCGGGAAACGCAGTCGACGGCCGTTATTGGATGGGCGTAATTTCCGATGCAAGCGCGTGGGCAGTTACGGCGCATCCGGATACCAATGAAGGCGTGGTTGGTGAATTCATACATGTAGGATCGCAAACCCGGCCTTGGTCGCCGGTCACTGGTTTTGAAGGTTTGTATGAGTTTACAGCCGAATGCAGCCTGCTTGGAATCGCGGAAAATGCGCCACAAAGCAGTACCATTTGGCCCAATCCGGCAAATGATTTTCTGAATGTCAGCCTTGCGCAGGGACAAATGGTTTCCGAAGTTCGGATTTACAATGTGGCGGGCCAACAATTGAAGTCTGTAAAATCGAATTTTGAAAAAATTTCGGTCAGCGGACTTTCGAACGGCGTCTACTTCTTGAAAATCGTTACAAAAGATGGAGCGGTTTTTAGTCATAAATTCGTCAAACAGTAAGCGGCAAATCGATTTCTTGTTTTAACGAACTTAAAGCTGTCGGCAAATTGTTGGCAGCTTTTTCATTTTGCTGTTCCGGTTTTTCGCAAAATCTGATAAATATTCCTTAAAGCCGAAATCTGGCAAGGCTTTCATTTTGTACTTTTATGAGCATTTTAAGCAAATTTATTTAAGCGAAAAACAATGGAAAATTTAAAGAAAGCATACATAGCCGGTGGCTGTTTTTGGGGAATGGAAGATTTGTTCCGCACGCGCCCGGGCGTAAAAGATACGGAAGTGGGTTACATTGGCGGACAAAATGAAAACCCGACTTACGAAAACCATCCCGGCCATGCCGAGGGAATTGAGATCACATACGATCCCGAACAAACTTCTTACAAAGAATTGTTGGATTATTTCTTCCGCGTGCACGACCCGACAACGGTTGACCGCCAGGGGAACGATCGGGGCTCGAGTTACCGCTCTACTATTTTTGTGCAGGACGAAGAAGAGGCTGAAGTGTCGAAGGAAGTGATTTCGGTGGTCAACGATGCAAAAAGATGGCCCGGCGAAGTAGTCACGACTTTAGAACCTTTTAAAAAGTTCTGGCCAGCAGAAGGATATCATCAGGATTACCTGGTTAAAAACCCGAATGGTTATACCTGTCATTTTGAGCGTTTTGGCACTTTTTTGTAATTGTTTTTAATTGTGATTTGGGAAAATTTACCTTCAATTTCAACGATTGTTCAATATTGGAATAACCAATAAATGGTTTGCCGACACGGGAAAACAATCGTAAAAGAATGGCATGCGAAGCTCAAGGAATACATCTTAAAACCAAGCGTAAAATAAATAGCCAATCGCTGTAGAAATAATTTTTAAATATTTATTTTTGCAGCCGAAAGTCCGGGACTGATTTCCGGAATGACGATATATTATGGTAAAAGATTTATTCGAAAGAATCCAGAACAATAAAGGACCATTGGGAAAATGGGCTTCACAGGCAGAAGGGTATTATGTTTTTCCAAAACTGGAAGGCGATTTGGGCCCGAGAATGATGTTTCACGGAAAAGAAATTCTGAACTGGAGCATCAATGATTATTTAGGTTTGGCAAACCATCCTGAAGTACGCAAAGCAGATACAGAAGCAGCGGCACAATATGGCGCAGCGTATCCAATGGGCGCGAGGATGATGAGCGGGCAAACTGATTTCCACGAACAATTGGAAAACGAATTGGCCGAATTTGTCATGAAGGAATCGGCTTATTTGCTGAATTTCGGATACCAGGGCATGGTTTCGACCATCGATGCATTGGTTACCAAAAACGACATTATCGTTTACGATGTGGATTCACATGCCTGTATTATTGACGGTGTTCGTTTGCACATGGGAAAACGTTTCACCTACCGCCACAACGATTTGGAGAGTATGGAGAAAAACCTGCAACGCGCCACAAAAATGGCCGAAGAAACCGGAGGCGGAATTTTATTCATCACCGAAGGCGTTTTCGGAATGCGCGGACAACAGGGGAAACTGAAGGAAATTGTCGAATTCAAGAAAAAATACAACTTCAGATTGCTGGTTGACGACGCGCACGGTTTCGGGACACTTGGAAAAACAGGTGCCGGAGCGGGCGAGGAGCAAGGCGTTCAGGACCAAATTGATGTGTACTTTTCCACGTTTGCCAAATCAATGGCGAATATTGGCGCTTTCGTCGCTGCTGATAAGGACATTATCGATTACCTGAAATACAATTTGCGTTCGCAGATGTTTGCCAAATCACTTCCGATGATCCAAACTATTGGTTCGTTGAAACGTTTGCAGATGTTGCGTACGATGCCGGAATTGAAAGACAAATTGTGGGAAAACGTCAACGCGTTGCAAAACGGATTGCGTGAAAAAGGGTTCAATATTGGCGATACCAATACCTGCGTAACGCCTGTTTACCTCGAGGGAAGTGTTCCTGAAGCGATGGTGATGGTAAATGATTTGCGTGAGAATTACGGCATTTTCCTTTCGATCGTGATTTATCCGGTGATCCCGAAAGGTATTATCCTGTTGCGTATGATCCCGACCGCTTCGCATACTTTGGCTGATATCAAACAGACCTTGGAAGCATTTGAAATCATCCGCGAGAAATTGGTTAACGGTACGTATAAAAAAATAGCAGACGCGACTACGGTTGATATGGACGCTGTTTAAAATTAATAATTAACAATGAATAATTAACAATGAATAATTAATAATTCGTTGTAGATAAAGAGCAGCCGCTTCAGTAATGAGGCGGTTTTTGTTTTTTATTAGCGGATTGTTTGGCGAAAAAAGCTAACTTTATACAACAACATAAAATGCTAAACGATGAGAAATAAAATTTTAATAGCTGGATTTTGCGCTGCACTAATTGCAAGCTGTAACAAAAAAGCAGAAACCGAGGTGAAGGAAACCATTGCGCCTGATGTCGTGTTGCCGTCGGTGGTTTCGGTGGAAAAGGAATGTTACCAGTTTGTCAAAAACAAGGATTCGGTGACCATGTCGATCACCCGAAACGGAAATGATGTTAGTGGCCAACTCCGTTTCAACTGGTTCGAAAAAGACGACAGCGACGGCATCTTCAAAGGGAAATTTAAAGGCGATACGCTCGTGGCAGATTATACCTTTCAGGCTGAAGGTACTTCGTCAGTACGCGAAATGGTTTTCCTGAAAAGTGGCGATACTTTTAATCCGGGTTACGGCGATATGGAAGAATCGGGCAACAAACAAGTATTCAAAAGTCCAAAAGCAATCAAATTTGATAAAGAAGTAGTTCTCGCTAAAACGTCCTGCAAGTAAAATGCCCGATCGAAATTAAAAATGCCCCAAAAAGTTAGAAACTATCTGGGGCATTTTTTAATAATTATCAATTGTCCATTATCAATTGTCCATTATCATTACAAATCTTTAATATACGTACAACGCCTTTTGTGTATAATGGGATTGAAGTTTTTCCAAAGGTTGTGGATCGCATGGTTTTCTTCCAATTCCGGAGTCCGAATGCAATTCTGGATTCCTTTGGCACTGAAGACATCAAAATATTCTTTCATAATAATTGCGGTAACGCCTTTATTTTGGTATTCAGGCAGAATTCCGATCAGGTAAAACAACACTTCTTTACTGTTTTTCTTTGCATGCAAAAGGTGTAAAAACCCAAACGGGAACAGTTTGCCTTTTGTTTTTTGCAACGCTTCTGAAAACGATGGCATTACAATACTAAATGCCACCATATTGTCGTCTTTGTCCATCACAAATTTGATGAATTCGGGATTGATGAAGTTGATGTATTTCTTTTTGAAATATTCTTTCTGGCGTTCGGAAACCGCTACAAATGAAGACAATTTGGCGTAACTGGCGTTGAATAAATCAAACATCTGATCCACGTATGGCATCAGTTTTTTGGTCGAGTTGAAGGTGAGCAATCGCAATTCGTAACGTTTTCGGACCAATCCGTCAGCCTTTAAAAATGGCTCGACACTCACATCGGAAAACGAAAACCGGCTTTCAATGAATTCTTTCTCTTTTACAAAGCCAAGTTTTTCAAAATGTTCGACATAGTACGGCAAATTGTACCAGGTAATCATCGTTCCGATCTGGTCAAAACCTTCGGTCAGTACGCCCACTTTATCCAGGTTTGAAAATCCCATCGGACCTTCGATATTCTCTAACTTGTGTTTTTTTCCAAGTTCGTACACTTTTTCCAGTAGCGCTTTTGTCACTTCAATGTCGTCGATGACATCAAACCAGCCAAAACGGACTTTCTTTTTGTCCTGGTCGTTGACTTCAGACCAGTTGATGATTGCTGCAATTCGCCCGACTTCCTTTCCGTTTTTGTAAGCGATGTAAAAATAAGCTTCTGCCGTTTCAAATGCGGGATTTTTGTCCCTGTCGAACGACTCGAGTTCATCACTGATAATCGGCGGAATCCAATACGGATTGTCTTTATACAACGAAAAAGGAAATTTCACGAACGCGGTCATTTCCTTCTTTGTTTTGGCTTCTTTAATCTCAATCATTTTAGTTTGTTTTTTCGCCTTCTACTTCATCAAGCCTCTTTTTGGCTTTTTCTTTTTTCTTGTCTTTTTCTTTTTTATCCTTGTCTTTTTCGTCTTTCGGAATGCGTAGAAGCACTTCATCATAATTGGCGTCAAACCTCCACGAAAGCCCGATTGCAGCGGTTAAAATAGAAGGTGTGTCTTTAATATTTGAACCAACCGAAGCATCAATCTGCACATTTTGTTTGACAAGATAAGCTGCGCCGCCGCGAAAGATATTATCCGAATAATAATCTCCTGTGTAACCCTGATGTTCAATGAATCCTGACCATCTTGCGTTGAAGCCGCGTGTTAGTGTGATGATGTAATCAATCGATTCCCTGTTGGTTCCGTATTTGTCGGCGATCAAATTCATTACCAGAACATATCTTCCCAATTGGTTTTGTGTCAGCAAGGCCATTTTTGGACTCCACCTGCTTTCATTCACGATTCCTGGACGTCTGAAAGTTTCATCTGAAAGGCGGAGGTTGATCCCTGCATACAAACCGACAGCAGGAATAAATTGTCTCCAGCTGAATTTATGGTTGGCTTTCCAGCTGTATAAATTCGGCTTTTGCTGGTCTCTTTTATTGGGATCGTAAACCAGGTATTTGGCACCAATTGTTGTTTGTTTGAATCCGTCACGGTCTTCTTCCCTCAGGCGAAGCTGGTAATTTTCCATTTGGTATTGAAGGTCAAGACTTAACTCAAGTTGTTCAAAGAAAGCACCGTATCTGACTGAAAGGTCGGTACCCAAACCTTTGGCTTCGTAACCAATGATATCGTGCTTTTCCTTATAACCATAAAAACCAAGTTCCGCTTGTATTACGGTCTTTCCGACCGAAAATGCAGCCATCGATTCGCCCGGCCTGTTGGAATTGATAACATCGGTAAACTGGCCGTAATTGAAGGTTGTTGCAAGCAGGAATGACAACAACAGTAAGGGTTTTGTCTGGAGCATATTTTGATTTTAGTGTTGGAATGATAACGCAATTCAAATGTACTATATTTTATTATTTATTTAAGAGCGATTTCCGGCGGGATTTATTAATTTTGACAAAAATTATCTCGTTTATGGAAACGGCATCTTTTAATGGCTTCATCAGAACATTATTTTATTTAGTGATGTTTTACTATATTTTCAGGTTTTTGGCGCGTATTTTTTTTCCGATCCTGGTCAAAAAAGCAGTCGAAAAAGCCGGGGAAAATTTCCAACAGCAACAACGCCAATACCAATCGAATCAAAATCATGGCGCACCGCCTAAAGATGAAATCATCTACACTACGAAAACCGACAAACCCCGCGAAACCAAAAAAGTGGGCGAGTATGTCGATTACGAGGAAATCGATTAATTTGCATCCAAATAAAAAGCAATTCAGTCCTGATACTTTTCAGGACTGTTTTTTTTTAGCTATTTTTGAATTTTAATTTACGGAATACGTATTCAAATGAAAAGACTCAATAAGTTTTATCCTCATGCTTTGGCCGTCATTGGCTTTGTTTTAATTTCACTTATTTATTTTTATCCGGTACTTCAGGGCAAAAAAATCTTCCAATCCGATATTGCGCAATACACCGGAATGGCCAAGGAACAAAACGATTTCCGCGCCGTTGAGCACAGTGAACCGTATTGGACGAATTCTGCTTTCGGCGGAATGCCAACCTACCAGTTGGGTGCCAATTATCCGAATGATTTTGTTGGCAAACTCGACGACGTGCTGAGGTTTTTGCCACGCCCGGCCGATTATCTTTTCCTATATTTCGCCGGATTTTATGTGCTTTTACTAGTGCTCAGAATCAATCCGCTTAAAGCGTTCTTTGGCGCATTGGCGTTCGGATTGTCGACTTACCTGATCATTATTTTTGGCGCCGGCCACAATGCCAAAGCCCATGCGATTGCTTACATGCCGCTGGTTATCGCCGGAGTTATATTGGTTTTCAGGCGGCGGTTTGTCATTGGCGGTTTGCTGACCATGGTTGCGGCAGCGCTCGAAATCAATGCCAATCACTTTCAAATGACCTATTATCTGCTGATTTTACTGCTGCCGATTACAATTTATTTCATCGCCGGATATATCAAACAAAAAGATTTTAAGACCGTTTTATATGCATTGGGAATTTTTGCCGTTGCCGGAATTCTGGCCATTGGTGCCAATGCAACAAACCTCTTGGCTACGGCCGAATACGCCAAATTCAGCACCCGCGACAAAACTGAACTGACTTACAATCCCGATGGATCCAAAAGCGAGAGCAGCAATGCAATGTCAAACGAATACATCACGCAATACAGTTACGGAATTGTTGAAAGTTTAAACCTGATCGCGCCTCGCATTTTCGGTGGTTCTAATGCTGAAAACGTTGGAAAGGACAGTAAAATGTATGAGTTCATGGTCAGCCAGGGTGTTCCCGAAGGACAAGCTGTTGACTTCACGACAGGAATGCCGACCTATTGGGGCGATCAGCCGGGAACTTCCGGGCCGGCTTACATTGGTGCAGTCGTGTTTTTCCTATGTGTGTTGTGTTTCTTTATTGACAAAAGAAAAATTAAATATGCGTTCCTTGCCGGAGCAATCCTTTCACTCCTGCTTTCGTGGGGAAAAAACCTGCCGTCATTAACGAATTTCTTTATCGATTTTGTACCGATGTACAACAAATTCCGGGCAGTTTCCTCTATACAGGTAATTCTGGAAGTATGTGCGCCCGTATTGGCAATTTTGGGATTGCAGGCTTTCTTTATGAAGGACGAAAATGAAGTTCCCAAACGTCGTGAAAAGGCGTTGATTTATGCTGCCGGAAGCGGATTGGGGATCATTATTTTGTTGTTTCTTTTCAAAGGTTCTTTTTCATTCTCAAACGCCGGCGATGCATATTTCCTTCAGAGTTACGGTCCGGCATTCGTTGACGCATTGAAAGACGACCGTAAAAACTTATACTCCGCAGATTTGTTGCGTTCCGGATTTTTTATCCTTGTCGCCGCGGGCGTTTTATGGTTGTTTGTCAAAAACAGGTTGGCACAAAATACGACAGTGATCATCGTGGGATTGTTGATGGTTTCAGATTTGTTTTTTGTGGACAAAAATTACGTCAGCAGTAAAGAGTTTGCCAGCGCCAGCGAAGTAGATGTCCCTTTCCAGCCCACCGAAGCCGATATGCAGATCTTGCAGGATACAACCCATTACCGCGTTTTTGAAGTTAGTGGCAACATTTCCAGCGCGCGTGCTTCTTATTTTCACAAATCGCTGGGCGGTTACCATGCGGCCAAACCGCGAAGGATCCAACAGATTTTTGACTATCAGATTGCCAAAAACAATATGGCTGTCATCGACATGCTGAACATCAAATACATCATCCAGACCGACAGCACCGGAAGGGAATTTCCAACATTAAACCCGGAAGCAAATGGAAATGCCTGGTTTGTAAAAGGAATCAAAACGGTGGACAATGCCAACAGCGAAATGAAATCGCTCGATAGTCTGGACAATAAAAACATCGCGGTCGTCAACAGCAGAGAATTCGGAAGTTTTGCTACAAAAATGACTTTTGCAAAAGATTCACTTGCAACGATTGCCATCGAAAAATACCGCCCGAATCACTTGAAATATGTTTCAAATAACGCCAATGACGGATTAGCGGTATTCTCTGAAATGTATTACAAAGACGGCTGGAATGCTTTTATAGACGGTAAAAAAGTCGATTATTTCCGTGCTGATTATTTGTTGCGCGCAATGAAAATTCCGGCTGGAAAACATACGATCGAATTCAAATTTGAGCCGCAGGTTGTCAAAACAGGAAGTACGATCGCACTTGTTAGTTCCGTTGGAATGTTGTTCCTAATTGCTGGCGGAATATATTTCGAAAGGCGAAAAAAGTGGTACGAAGTGAAGCAATAATTTGGCGCTTAAAGCAAATGTAACGCGCATCCAAAAATGAAAAAGGTACTTATTATTACTTATTATTTTCCACCTGCCGGCGGTCCCGGCGTGCAGCGCTGGTTGAAATTTGTAAAATATCTACCCGATTTCGGAATCCAGCCTGTTGTTTACGTTCCTGAAAACCCGACTTACCCGATTGTCGACGAAGCGCTAAATGACCAGATTTCTGAAAAAGCAATTGTCGTCAAACGCAGGATTTTCGAACCTTACGCACTTGCCTCTGTTTTTTCGAAAAACAAAACCAAAAAGATAAGTTCCGGAATTATTCCAGGTGCGAAAAAGCAGTCTTTGCTCGAGAAAATCTTTCTGTGGGTCAGGGGCAATTTATTTATTCCCGACGCCAGGGTTTTCTGGGTGAAACCATCGGTGGCTTTTCTCAAACAGTATCTAGCGGAACATAATATCGATACGGTCATTACTTCCGGTCCGCCGCACAGTTTGCACCTGATCGGGCTCGAGCTCAAAAAAGACAGCAATATTCGTTGGATTGCCGATTTCCGTGATCCCTGGACAACCATTGGCTACCACAAATCATTGCGTTTGTCGAATTGGGCAGCCAAAAAACACAAAATACTTGAACATACAGTTTTGAATACGGCCGATACGATATTGGTAACCAGTAAAACGACAAAAAAGGAGTTCGAAGCGATCACTTCAAAGCCAATTCAAGTGATCACAAACGGTTATGATGTTGAAAAAATCGAGAAACAGGTTCTGGACGAAAAGTTTTCATTGGCGCACATTGGATCGTTTTTGTCGAGCAGGAATCCGCAGATTTTATGGAAATCCCTGAGCGAAATCATTGACGAAAATCAGTCGTTTGCCGCTGATTTCGAACTGAAACTCATTGGCGCGGTCAGCCATGAAATTCTCGATGCGATCAACGCATTCGGACTGGAGAAATTCGTAAATAATCTGGGTTATGTATCACATCATGAAGCCGTTTCGCAGCAAAGAAAATCGCAGGTTTTACTGCTAATCGAGATTGATTCTGACGAAACAAAAAGCATCATTCCCGGAAAATTATTCGAATATATGGTTTCCGAAAGGCCAATTATCGCCATCGGGCCACAGGATTCTGATTTTGCCGAAATTATTACCGCTACGAATACCGGCGTTTTCTTCAAATACGACGAAAAAGAAAAACTCAAAAAACAAATTTTGGAATATTACAGGCAGTTTTCTGAAGGGCAATTGCGTTCGCATCCGGTTGGATTGCAGCAGTATTCGCGTCGGAATTTAACCAGGCAACTGTCGGAATTGTTACTTGAAAACACAAAATCCTGATGGGAATTGTCCAAAGCCAATCCATAAAAAATACCATTATCACATTCTTCGGATTCGGGATCGGGGCAATCAATGCATTGTTTTTGTATACCAATTTCCTTGGAAAAATGCATTACGGAATTGTTGCATACGTTTTATCGGCGGCCAATATTTTAATGCCACTGATGGCTTTTGGCGTACACAATACGTTAATCCGTTTTTACGCGCACTGTAAATCTGAGAAAGAACGCGAGGAATTCCTGACCTTTATGCTGTTTATGCCGCTGGTTTTAATTCTGCCGCTGCTGGCTTTGATCTTCATTTTTGAATATCCGATCTCCGAATTCCTGGCCAAAGAAAATCCGGCAATCAAACCCTTTCTGTGGCTGATTCCGGTCGTTGGGTTTTGCATGGGTTATTTTGAGATTTTTTATGCGTGGGTAAAAGTCCACATGCAATCCGTTTTTGGGAATTTTATCAGTGAAGTCGTGGTTCGGGTGACGATCATGATGCTGCTTTTTGCGGTTTATTTTGGGTGGATTTCCAAAACAAATTTCGTTTACGCTGTTGCCGTTGCTTATTTATTTCAGCTGGTTGCGATGAAAATTTATGCGTTTTATGTAAAAATGCCCATTTTCAGATTCGTACTTCCGCACAACGTCAAATCGATTTTTGGTTATTCGGCGTTTATCATCCTTTCTGGAAGCGTCGCCGTGATGCTTTTGGATTTTGACAAAGTAATGATTCCCGCATACCGAAATATCAGCGACAATGCATTGTATTCTGTAGCGATATTTATTGCAACGGTCATCGCTGTTCCTAGCCGTGCGATGACGCAAATTATTTACCCGATTACTGCGCGTTTGATGGCAGATAACAAACATGACGAACTGGACGACCTTTATAAAAAAAGCGCGATCAACCTGCAGGTCATCGGCGGATTGGTGATGCTTTACATTTTCCTGAATATTAAGGAAATGTATTTATTGATTCCGAAAGATTACAGCGGCGGGATTTTGGTTGTTTTTATGATTGGGCTTTCAAAATTTTACGACGTGATTTTGGGCAACAACAATGCAATCATTTTCAATTCGAAATATTACCGATCGGTATTGCTTTTTGGCCTGTTGCTGGTTTTTTTAATGGTCGTGCTCAACATGATTTTTATTCCGCTTTATGGGATCGAAGGAGCGGCGCTGGCTACTTTGCTGTCGGTTGCGGTGTACAATACAATCAAATTGTTGTTTGTGGTGAAAAATATGGACTTGTATCCGTTTACCAATAAAACGCTGCAGTCGTTTGGGATTATTGCTGCATGTTTTTTGCTGTTTTATTTTTGGGATTTCCCATTTCATCCGATTTTGAATATCGCATTGAAGTCGGTTTTGATTAGTGGATTTTATGTAGTCGCCAATTACAAACTCGCGATTTCTGAAGAACTCAATGGAATCGTTAAGTCGTTGTTGAAACGGATTGGTTTTTAGATCTTATGGTACCGAAGTTTCGGGAGAAATTCTTTTTTGTAATAATCTTCCGGATTAATAGTTTTTCCTGACAAAAAAAATAAATTGTACAGCAGCCATAGCTCACAAAAAAAGCCCCGAAGTAAAAACTCCGGGACTTCGCAACCAACCAATTTATTTAACCAACTTTTAAATTATCTGTTGCCTGTTTTGTAATAGATGTTGTCATTTTGACCGCCGTATGTTTGGCCATTGTTATAATGGTAAGTGCGAACAGGAATTTCATTTTTAACAGCGCCGGTGATGCTGGTAATCTGACCGTTCCTGTTGTAAAAAATCTTCAGGTTTCCAACTTGTGTGAGTGCGAAACGGTTGTAATTCATATAAACGGTTCCAATTCTTTTGATCCTGTTGCTGCGGTCATAATTCATAAAAACGTTCCCGATTCTTCTGATTCTTCCCAGCGCATCGTGTTCGATCCTGGTTCCTGAAGGTGCGCCGTAAGTGGTGTTTGTATTTCTTCGGCCGTTTTTATAATAGGTTGTTGAAGCAGTTTCCGGAACGGTGTTGAAATCAAATTCGCCATTTGGGAAAATGAAGAACTGTATGCCTCTTTCCGTAAATTCAACCGGATCGTTTTCACTGAAAACCATTCTCGTGTTCTCATCAGAAAAATGGCCAAAAGGATTGATTATTTCTGATGCATTTGCTGTACTTGCCATAGCGAAGGTTGCAGCGGCTAAAAAAGTAAAATTTTTCATAATCAATAATATTAAGTGTTTGCCGAACCCGTTCCGGCATTTGATTTTGCTTTTCCAATGAGTATGCCAAAAAAGACAACGTATAAATATTTGTAAGAATTATTTTCTAAACCATTAAATATGAGTTGTTTATAAAAATGTATTTTAACTTAACTTTATTTCTATTTGTTTTGACTTCAGATTTGATTTCGTATTTTTGCCCAAAATTGCCCTAAAGAAATGAAATACAGGATTTTACTTTTGTTTGTTTTTATAAATACTGTGCTTTTTGCACAAGCCGAAAAAATAAACAGCCAGTTGCGATTCGATTCGGACAGCCGTTTGTTTTACGTTTGGAACGATGCGAAAGATGCCTACGATCTGCGCGACACCGAATACGAAAACTCATTGATCGACATTCGCGAAATTGGTTCCAAAAGCAACGGATACATCGTCATTACACTGGTCGATGACGGAAAAGTGCGTACGTATCACGGTTCAATCGCATCTTACAATATCGACGAAAAAGGATTGTCTACCTGGGTGATCCGATCAAAAAATGCCCGAGGGAAATTGGTACTCGACCCAACAAAAAAGACATTTACGTATTCTTACGAAAGCAACGAAAAACGGTATGTCAAGATTTTTATATTCAATATCAAGCCTGAAGATTCTGAACAAACCGAGTAAGTCGCTATCTTTACTTTCCGAAATACCACCCGTTACAATGAAATTCAAAATTGATTCCCTGAAAATAGTTGCCATTTTATTCATTGTTTTTAATCTGAATATGGCAAACGCACAAACTTTTGTCCCATCTTACGGTGCTATCGCTGAAAACTGCTCGCAGCAGAACATTTTGACAAACCTGACGCAATATGAAAACCTTGGCGTGAAATACCGGGGAACGGCAGCTTTGCAAAATACGTTGGAATGGCTTAAAAATAAATATTTGAGTTTCGGATATACGGCAAGCCAAATTCAGGAAGATCCATATTCTTATTCGGGATCGACCTGTAAAAACCTGATCGTTACTAAAATCGGGACTTTGTATCCTGATACTTTCGTAATTGTCGACGCGCATTACGATTCGGTTACCGGAACTGGCACAAACGACAACGGAAGCGGCGTGGTCACCTTACTTGAAATCGCACGGTTGCTGCAAAATGTTCCTACAGAATATTCGATAAAATTTATCAATTTCAGTGGCGAGGAAGACGGACTCCGCGGAAGCGCGCATTACGTAAGCAATGTGGTAAATGCAACAACGCCAAAAATGAACATCCGAGTGGTTTTTAACATTGATGAAGTTGGTGGTGTTGCGGGCGAAGTCAACAATACCATTACTTGCGAGCGTGACACAAGTACGCCAACAGTCAATAATTCGCAGTCCAATTCATTTACAAACCAGATGATTGCCTGCTATGGATTGTATTCGCCACTCAATACGTTTTTGGATCGTGCGTACGCTTCCGATTATATGTCGTTCCAAAGCAATGGTGAAATTATCACAGGGATTTTTGAGACCAATGAAACGCCTTACAAACATACGGCCAACGACCTGTTGGCCAATATGGATCCGGTTTATGTTTATAATGTGGCAAAAGGAGCGATCGGCACCACCTTACATTATGCGAAAGCAAGCACGACAACATTGGCTGCGGCCGATTTTAAAGATGATTTTCAGGTCAGCTTTTTTCCAAACCCGGCAAAAGATTCGCTGAATATCAATATGGGCATTCTTAAGGAAAAGAATTATACGCTTTCCATGGTCAATTTACAGGGAAAAGTGGTACTGCAGCAAACTATGGTCAATGCCAAATTGGTCGAAACCGTTGCCATTTCGCAACTTCCAAAAGGAATATACATCGCGTCAATCAAAACGTCCGACAAAGAAATTACACGGAAAATCGTTATTGACTAACCTTATAATTTTTCTTTCAGATATTTCGCTGTGACGGAATTTTTGTTTTTCACAATTTCTTCAGGTGTTCCGACAGCAAGAATTTGTCCGCCATTTTCACCGCCTTCAGGCCCAAGGTCGATAATATAATCGGCACATTTGATCAGGTCCAGATTGTGCTCAATGACAATGATCGAATGTCCTTTTTCAATAAGGGCGTCGAATGAAGCCAATAATTTTTTGATGTCATGAAAATGCAAACCGGTCGTTGGTTCGTCAAAAACAAATAACGCTTTTTCCTTTGTCGTCCCTTTTACCAGAAATGACGCCAGCTTGATCCTTTGTGCTTCTCCGCCCGAAAGTGTCGATGAAGATTGCCCGAGCTGCACATAACCCAAACCTACATCTTGTAAAGGTTTCAGTTTCTGGGTGATTTTCGCCTGTTTGGCCTGTTCGAAAAAGGCAACAGCATCATCAATCGTCATCGTCAAAATGTCGTCTATATTTTTACCTTCAAAATAAATTTCGAGAATTTCCTTTTTGAATCTTTTTCCGTTGCAGGTGTCGCAAGGCAATTGGACATCGGCCATAAAAACCATTTCCACATTAATAGATCCTTCGCCTTTGCAGGTTTCGCAGCGTCCGCCGTCCACATTAAACGAAAAATGTTTGGGTTGGTAACCTCTGATTTTAGCAAGTTTTTCCTTCGAAAATAAATCCCTGATATCGTCGTACGCTTTGATGTAAGTCACCGGATTCGATCTCGAACTTCTCCCAATCGGATTCTGATCGACATATTCAATGTGTTGGATTTTATGATAGTATCCGCGCATTTCCGTAAAATGTCCGGCTTTTTCGCCTACGCCGTCAATTTTTTTCTGCATCGCCGGAAACAGGATTTTTTTTACGAGCGTACTTTTTCCGCTTCCCGAAACGCCAGTGATCACGGTTAGAACTTCCAACGGGAATTTGACGTCGACGTTTTGCAGGTTGTTTTCACGCGCGCCCAGGATTTCGATATAATTCGCCCATTTGCGTCGGTTTCGTGGAACTGTGATTTCCATTTCGCCGTTCAGATATTGTGCGGTTAGCGAATCCGATTTTAAAATTTCTTCAAACGTTCCCTGAGCGACAAGGTTTCCACCAAAAGTTCCGGCTTCGGGGCCAATGTCGATGATCATATCGGCTGCCTTCATAATATCTTCGTCGTGTTCGACCACAATGACTGTATTGCCAAGATCGCGCAGGGAAATCAACACGTTAATCAGTCGTTCGGTATCTTTTGGATGCAATCCGATGCTGGGTTCGTCCAGAATATACATCGAACCTACGAGGCTGCTTCCTAATGAAGTCGCCAAATTGATCCTTTGCGACTCACCGCCCGAAAGTGACGCAGAATTACGATTTAGCGTTAAATAATTCAAGCCTACTTCTTCCAGGAATTTCAGTCGGTTGTTGATTTCAAGCAGCAAACGTTTCCCGACTTTAGTATCAAATTCGTTTAATTGAAGTTCTTTAAAGAAAACGACGAGTTTCTGGATCGACAAATCTACGAGATCTGAAATGGTTTTTCCACCGATTTTGACATATGATGCCTCAATTCTCAAACGTTTGCCTTTGCAGGAATAACATTTCGTTTTTCCGCGGTAACGCGACAACATCACGCGGTTTTGTATCTTATAATTTTTTTCTTCGAGTTCTTTGAAAAAAGCGTTCAGTCCCTGGAAATATTCGTTTCCGGTCCATACGATTTCCTTTTGTTCGTCCGAAAGCTGGAAAAATGGCTTGTGGATCGGAAAGTCAAATTTGTATGCATTTTTAACCAATTCGTCACGATACCAGCCCATGCTTTCGCCACGCCACGGATACAACGCATTTTCATAAACCGATAAGGCTGTATTTGGGATTACGAGTTCTTCGTCAATTCCGATAATGTTTCCATAACCTTCACAAACCGGACACGCGCCATACGGATTGTTGAAACTGAACAAATGAACATTCGGCTCCAGAAACGTAATGCCGTCGAGTTCGAAGTTATTGCTGTATGAATATTTTTTATCAGAATTTAATTCCTGTAGGTAACAAAATCCTTTCCCTTCGAAAAAAGCCGTCTGTACAGCGTCTGACAAACGGTTGTAAAATTCTTCTTCGTCTTTTACAACGATTCGGTCGATGATGAGGAAAACCTGTTTTTTTCCGAGTTTGACATTGTCAAGTTCGTCGAGCCTGATGGTTTCGTTGTTTACGAAAATCCGCGAAAAACCCTGCTGCAGCAGTACTTTTAATTTTTCTTCGATCGTGCGCTCCTTTTCAGGATAAACCGGCGCGAGCAATAACCATTTGCTGTCGGCTTCAAAAGTTTTGACATCGTTGATGACGTCTGAAACCGTGTCTTTTTTCACTTCTTTTCCCGAAATCGGAGAAAATGTTTTTCCAATGCGCGCGTAAAGCAACTTGAGGTAATCGTATATTTCTGTGGATGTACCAACGGTTGATCGCGCATTTGTTGTATTGACTTTCTGCTCAATGGCGATTGCCGGCGCAATTCCTTTGATGTATTCGACTTTTGGTTTGTCCAGTCTTCCTAGGAATTGGCGTGCATATGAAGACAAACTTTCCACATAACGGCGTTGGCCTTCGGCATACAAAGTATCAAACGCCAATGACGATTTTCCCGAACCCGAAAGTCCGGTAATCACGACCAGTTTGTTACGCGGAATGGCAACATCGAGGTTCTTTAAATTGTGGACCTGCGCGCCTTTGATAATGATGTTTTTCTTAGGCTCGAGCGTGGAAATATCTTTGATTTTCATAGCAAAAAGTAAATGTGTGCAAAGGTACTTAAATATAAGGAGTGTTTGTATTGCATGAAAATCCAAAAGTCTGAATTACATAATTTTTAACATTTTTGAAAAGCGTGTATTGGTTTTTCGAATTTTCCATGTTTTGTGATGTTTCTGTAAAATCGGAACGTTATTGCAGTGCATTTTTCGGAATGTTAGCAAATACGGGCGATTTTTACCGGATTGTATATTTTTTGTATAGGTTTTTTTTTACCGATTGTGGATAAACATTCCTATTTTTAGGCTCGAAATAAACACACTACATTTTACAAACCAATCAAAACTATAAAACTTCCATGAAGAAAATCTATTTCAATTATGCATTCGCTGCAGCTGCAGTTTTTGTGATCAGCTGCAACTCGACAAAACAGGTCGCGATGTCGGAACGTCAAAGTTCACCAATTGACAAAAGAGTGGATTCCATTTTAAAACTGATGACGCTCGATGAAAAAATTGGGCAAATGAACCAATACAACGGATTCTGGGATGTGACCGGACCAGTGCCAAAAGAAGGCCAGGCTGCTAAAAAATATGCCGATATCCGAAACGGCCGCGTTGGCTCGATGCTGAATGTTCTTGGCGTAAAAGACGTAAAAGCGCTCCAGAAAATCGCGGTAGAAGAAACCAGGATGCACATTCCGCTACTTTTTGGATATGATGTTGTTCACGGATACCAAACGATCAGCCCGATTCCGTTGGCCGAATCCGCCAGTTGGGATCTTGCGGCAATTGAAAAATCTGCGGCAATCGCAGCTGAAGAAACTGCCGCGGTTGGACTGAACTGGACGTTTGCACCAATGGTTGATATCACGCGTGATGCCCGCTGGGGACGTGTTATGGAAGGCGCCGGCGAAGATCCGTATTTGGGAAGTAAAATTGCATTTGCGCGTGTACGCGGTTTTCAGGGCACTGATTTTTCGGGAACAAAAACCATTTTAGCGTGTACCAAACATTTCGCGGCTTATGGATTTGCAGAATCGGGGCGCGATTACAATACTGTTGATGTAGGAACTTCTACACTGCATAACATGATATTGCCGCCATTTAAAGCGACCGTTGACGCCGGAGTGAAATCGTTTATGAATTCGTTCAACGTCATTAATGGAATTCCGGCCACCGGAAATGCCTATTTGCAACGTGATATTTTAAAAGGAGAATGGAAATTTGACGGTTTTGTCGTGTCAGATTGGGGATCGATTGGCGAAATGGTGCCACACGGTTATGCGAAAGACGGAAAACAAGCAGCGGAATTTGCCGCAAACGCCGGTTCAGACATGGATATGGAATCGTATTTATATGTAGAACATCTTGCCACGTTGGTTAAAGAGGGAAAAGTAAAAGAAAGCGTGATCAACGAAGCTGCAGGACGCATTTTGAAAGTGAAATTTGAAATGGGACTTTTCGAAAATCCGTATAAATATTGTGATGAAGCCAGGGAAAAAGCCACTTTAGGCAAAGCAGAGTTTCATGAAGGCGTACTCGATATGGCTAAAAAATCGATCGTTTTATTAAAAAATGAAAAGGAATTGTTGCCTTTGAAAAAATCGGGACAAAAAATTGCGGTCATTGGTGCATTGGCAGACGACAAAAGCAGTCCACTTGGAAGTTGGAGAGCTGCTTCAAAAGACGGAACCGCAGTTTCAGTACTCGAAGGATTGAAAAAATACACCGGAAACCAGATCGTTTACGAAAAGGGAGCAGATGTGGCAACAGTAACACCGGTTTTTGGTTCTGAAACAAAAATTAATACGACCGACAAAAGCGGATTTGCTAAAGCGGTTGCCGCAGCAAAAAACGCTGACATTGTAATTATGGTTCTCGGCGAGATCGGGTTCCAGACAGGCGAGGGCAGAAGCCGTTCCAATATCGATTTGCCGGGCGTTCAGCAGGAATTGCTCGAGACAGTTTATAAAGCAAACCCGAACGTGATCTTGGTATTGAATAACGGACGTCCGTTGACCATTCCGTGGGCTGCAGAAAATATTCCTGCCATTGTAGAAGCTTGGCAGTTGGGTACGGAAAGTGGAAATGCGATCGCACAAGTGCTTTATGGCGATTACAATCCGAGTGGAAAATTGCCAATGTCGTTTCCGAGAAATGTGGGCCAACTTCCAATTTATTACAACCATAAAAATACCGGAAGGCCAAATGACGGTGGCGAAAGCGTATTCTGGTCGCATTACGGAGACGTCAAAAATACGCCGCAATATCCGTTTGGATTTGGCTTGAGCTACTCAAAATTTGATTATTCGGATATCAAATTAAGCGTGCCTTCTTTTGCGAAAAACGGAAAAATCGAAGTTTCGGTGAATCTGAAAAATACAGGAAAAGTGGCCGGAAAAGAAGTCGTACAATTGTACATCAGGGATTTGTTTGCGAGCGTGACGCGTCCGGTATTGGAACTGAAAGGTTTCGAAATGGTCGAATTAAAACCCGGAGAAAGCAGGAAAGTGACGTTTACAATTGATGAAAAAACAATCGAATTCTATTCGGCCAACAACAAATGGGAAGCGGAACCAGGAGATTTTAAAGTATTCATCGGAACCAATTCGGCTGAAACTTTGTCGGCAGATTTCAAATATTTAAATTAAACAAAATGAAAAAGATCCTGATCATTGCACTAATATCGGTAAACTGCTGTTTTGCGCAAAAACAAAAACGAAAATTGGTCTGGCAAGAGGAATTCAAATCGGATAAATTAGACGAATCGGTGTGGAATTTCGAACTCGGCGCTGGCGGCTGGGGCAATAATGAACGTCAGTTTTATACCAAAGGCAATCACAAACTTCAAGGCGGTAATTTGATCATTACCGCTAAAAAAGAAGGTGAGAAGTATACGTCGACACGAATTACGACCAAAACCAAAAAGGAATTTAAATATGGTAGGATCGAAGCGCGCGCCAAACTTCCAACCGGCCAGGGAATTTGGCCGGCATTCTGGATGCTGGGATCCAATATTAGTGAAGTAGGCTGGCCGAAGTCGGGCGAGATCGACATTCTTGAATATGTAGGAAAAGAACCGCATACGGTTTATAACACTTTGCATACTCAGGACAGTCATGGAAACAGCGTGAATTCTAAAAAGACAATATTTGAAACCATAGAACAGGGTTTTCACGTATATGCCATCGACTGGACCAAGGAAAAGATCGATTTTTCAGTAGACGATAAGGTGATTTATACGTTTAATCCTGCCGAAAAGAATGAGAATACCTGGCCATTTGACCAGCCTTTTTTCGTCATTGTGAATATGGCTATAGGAGGAAATTTTGGCGGACCTGATGTTGATGATAATATTTTTCCGCAGGAATTTGTAGTAGATTACGTCCGGGTTTATCAATAATTGTAGGAATTGTTTTAGGAACATCCGGATCTTAAAATTACATTAAAATACGGTTTATTGTATGAAATTTGTTAAATGTTCAAATTTTATTTGTTTCTTAAAAATTAATTACGCTATATTTGGGTATTATTTAATCAAACTTTAACACGACGCCTATAATAAAAAATTACTTTTTAGAGATTGCTCTCCAATTTTAACGAAAAACTAAAAGGTATTATTATGGCTAATGTTCAAATCCCCGACGCTTTATTGGTGAAGAATTATGTTGCAGGAGACGAATGCGCTTTAGCAACATTAATTAAACGACACGAATCTAAAATTTACGGTTTTATCTATTCCAAGATTTCTGACCGTGACATTTCTGACGATATTTTTCAGGATACTTTTATTAAGGTCATCAAGACTTTAAAATCGAATTCATATAACGAAGAAGGTAAATTTTTACCTTGGGTGATGCGTATTGCGCACAACCTGATCATCGACCATTTCAGGAAAAACAAAAAGATGCCGATGTATCGCGAAACAGGAGAATTTTCCATTTTTTCTGTGATGACCGATAACTCGATGACCATCGAAAACCGGATGATTTCCGAGCAGGTTGAAAGTGACCTGAAAAGGCTTATTGAAGAATTGCCTGATGACCAGAAGGAAGTTTTGGTGATGCGAATTTACCAGGACCTGAGTTTCAAGGAAATTTCAGAATTGACAGGCGTAAGCATCAATACCGCTTTAGGCAGAATGCGTTACGCGCTGATGAATCTGAGAAAAGTCATTGACAAGCATAAAATAATTTTGACCAACTAACAATATTCAGAATATTGCGGCGTTGTATATTAAACAAACATAAAATATACAATATGGCGAAAATTTACTCTGAAAAAAAATTAGTTACCACAGTTATGAAACCTAAAAAAGAAACCATATCTTTTTTATTAAATTACTCCAAAGCACTGCGCTTTATCAAAGTGGGTAAAATGAATATCGAGACGATAGCTAATTAAGAAAACATCCCGGTAATTATCGGGATGTTTTTTTTATTATAATAATGGCTCACCTGATTTTATTTTTTTTAGGTGTGCTTTGATATATCAGTTCGTCCAAAACCGATTTTCTTCCAATTTCACGCGTAATGATATCTTTCTCAAGATTCCAGCCGCGCGCAGGAGAATATTGCCTTCCATACCAGATGATCTGTAAATGCAGGTCGTTCCACAAATCCTTAGGAAAAATAGCTTTCGCATCTTTTTCAGTCTGAACGACGTTTTTTCCATCTGACAAATTCCACCGGTACATCAACCGGTGAATGTGCGTATCAACCGGAAACGCAGGGAATCCAAATGCCTGCGACATCACCACACTGGCCGTTTTGTGACCAACAGCCGGCAATTCTTCCAGGCCTTCATAAGTTGCAGGAACCTGACCGTCGTATTTGTCGATCAAAATGTGCGACAAGCCGTAAATGCCTTTGGATTTCATCGGCGACAGCCCACACGGCCTGATAATTTCCCTGATTTCCTCGACTGAAAGTTTGATCATGTCATACGGATTATCGGCTTTGGCAAACAACAACGGCGTAATCTGGTTCACGCGAACATCGGTACACTGGGCCGAAAGCAGCACCGCAATCAGCAGTGTATAAGGATCTTTATGGTCAAGCGGAATCGGAACTTCCGGATAAATTTCGTGCAGCGTCTGAATTACAAAGGCAGCGCGTTCTTTTTTGGTCATTTTTTCGTAGATTTATAAAGTAAAAATAAGACATTATTTGCGATTTCACGTTTTGATTCATGTCACGCGCAAATCAAAAATCTTAAATTGTTCTTGTGCCTTTTCCGGCTGTGCGCTGCAACACTTCTTTTACAAAGCCGTTTTTCCAATGCGCCAGCGCGAGCTTCCGTTGGTCGCTGCGCAATCGCAGGAAAAACACGCTTTATAAAACTCAGGGTTTCCGCTTCCATCTGGGGCATAACGGGCGATTTACTACTTACGGTTTAAATCCGCATCACATGCAACCAACATCCGAATTCTTAAAAACTAAAATCAAATTTCTAACATAAAATCACTCATATGATTCCATTGCAAAAAGGCGACGCCGCCCCAGATTTCTCAGGTTTTGATCAGGATGGAAAGTTCCGCCAACTCGAAGATTACAAAGGAAAAAAACTGGTCGTTTTCTTTTATCCAAAAGCAAATACGCCTGGTTGCACCGCTGAAGCCTGCGACCTTCGCGACAATTATGAACGCTTTCAGGCCAACAATTACGAACTTCTCGGCGTAAGCGCTGATCCGCAAAAAGCACAGGCAAAGTTCAAAGAGAAATTCCATTTTCCTTTCCCGCTCATCGCCGACGAAGACAAAGAAATGATCCAGGCATTTGGCGTTTGGGGACCCAAAAAGTTTATGGGAAGAACTTACGACGGAATCCACCGCACCACTTTTGTCATCGATGAAAATGGAATTATTGCAGACGTTATTTCTGATGTAAAAACGAAGGCACATGCTGCACAGATTTTGAAATAGAAAGGAATAAGTGAAAAGGCAAAAGGCATAAGTTTAAAACCATTGCGGTAAAACTTATGCCTTATTATTTGTCGCCGAAACCGAAATATCTAAATTCGCCTTATGCCTTATGCCTTATGCCTAATTTGTCTCCTCCAAAACCCGGTTCGGATCAAAACCAAACAACTGGTGTTGCTTAATAATTTCGGCAATACCAACAGGAAGCATGCTTTCCCAGCCTGGTTTGCCTTTTCCGATCATCTTGAGTACTTCGCGTGAAAATACTTCCAAAGTATGCGGATCGAAATCATCAATGTCAACTACTTTACCGTTGAATTTGAAAAACTTGTACAACTCTTTCATTCTCGGATGTACTTTCAGGTTTTCAGAATTGATCACGTTTCCATCATCATCAAGCATTGGATACAAGAATACTTTCAGGTCACGGTAGAATAATTTTCCGAAAGCTTCCAGGATTCCACCGCTCAAATGCCTGTAATATTTCTCGTCGAAAATATCCACGAGATTGTTCACACCCATCGCCAATCCCATACGGGCTTTGGTGTATGCAGAGAAATATTCGACCACTTTATAATATTCCTGGAAGTTCGAGATCATAACCGTTTGCCCGAGCGAACAAAGCAATTCGGCGCGATCCATAAAATCACGTTCGTCAATTTCGCCTTCAGAGCGCAAATTCGACAGCGTAATTTCAAAAACAACCAGCGTATTTTTTTCTTCCACTTTATTTTCCTGCAGGAACATTTTGAGTGATTTCTCATACATGTCCATATTGACTTTCGTTACCGGACGGAAACTTCCGCGTAAAGCCAGGATGTTTTTCTTATATAAAATAGATGCCGGCAAGATGTTTTTTCCTTCGGGATCGAACATTACCGCGTCGGTCATTCCGTTTTTCACAAGCTGCAAACTCATCAATCGGTTATCGACGTCAGCAAAACGAGGTCCTGAAAAGTTGATCGTGTCGATTTCCAATTGGTCTTTGTCCAAATGGTCGTATAAATAACGCAACAGTTTCTTCGGATCGTTGTATTTATAGTACGCGCCATAAATCAGGTTCACACCAAGAATACCAAGGGTTTCCTGTTGCAAACGCGCGTCTGTTTCTTTAAATCGGATGTGGATGATGATCTCGTTGTAATCTTCGTCAGGTTCGATCTGGTAACGAATTCCCACCCAGCCATGTCCTTTGAATTGTTTTGCAAAGTCAATCGTCGCAACCGTATTGGCATAACTGAAGAACATTTTGCTAGGATGTTTGTCACGGTTCAAACGGCGTTCGATCAGGTTGACTTCATGTCCGAGCATTTTTTTGAGACGGCTCTCGGTCACATAACGGCCGTCTTCCTCGATTCCGTAAATGGCGTCACTAAAATCTTTGTCATAAGCCGACATCGCTTTCGCAATCGTTCCGGAAGAGCCGCCAGTCCTGAAAAAGTGTCGCACTGTTTCCTGGCCTGCGCCGATTTCCGCAAAAGTACCGTAGATATTTTCGTTGAGATTAATTCGAAGTGCTTTGTCTTTTATCGAAGGAATTTGTTCGATAACCTTATCACCTTTTAATTTTATTTCCGTATCCATTTATATTCTCGCTATATATACTTACAAAGTTAGCAAAATAGGGTTTTAATAAAAGATAATAGTCTTATTTTTGTATAAAAATAACACAATTGAAGGTATATTTTTTAGGAACAGGAACTTCTCAGGGCATTCCGGTAATCGGGAGCGATCATCCCGTTTGCAAAAGCACAGATCCAAAAGACAAACGTTTTCGCGTGTCCGTTTGGGTTTCGTGGAGCGGCCATTCATTTGTGATTGATTGTGGCCCGGACTTCCGCCAACAAATGCTCATTTCGAACTGCAGTAGCATCGACGGGATTTTATATACGCACGAACATTCAGACCACACTGCCGGAATGGATGACATCCGGCCATACAATTTCAAGCAAGGGCCAATGCCAATTTTTGCGCACAATCGCGTCATTCAAAACCTGGCGAAACGTTTCGATTATATATTTGAAACAGAAAATAAATATCCCGGCGCGCCAACAGTAAATCCGGTTGAAGTCATTAATAATGTTCCGTTTGCTATTGGCGACAAAATGGCGATTCCGATCAATGTTTTTCATGGAAGCCTTCAGGTTTTTGGGTATCGCATCGATGATTTTGCTTATCTCACAGATGTGAAAACCATCGAGGAACCGGAGCTGGAAAAACTCAAAAACCTCAAAGTTTTGGTGGTAAATGCCTTACGGGAAGAGCCGCACAATACCCATTTTAATTTGCAGGAAGCGCTTGATTTCATAAATTTGGTCAAGCCGGAGCGCGCTTATTTAACACACATCAGCCACATTTTGGGTTTTCATGAAGAAGTACAACAGCGACTTCCGGAAAATGTATTTTTGGCTTACGACAATTTAGAAATTACAATTTAATATCCATGAAAAAATCCTTATTCCTGTATTTGTTTATCCTTGCAATCCTGATGAACGTTTTCACTTATATGTACTTTAGTAAAGAAACTGCGTTTGAGCGCGAACGCAATGAAAAACTGGGCAAAAGGCTCGGCGACAGCCTCACTTCGGTAAGTAATAAATTGCAGGACGCGGGTTATTTCGGCCTTGAAAATGATGAAAAAGCGCAGGCTTATTTTGAAAATGAACCGACTGGAAAATTCACTTCCTACCAAAAACTCATTCCTCATGTGACTGACGCTTTAATGGATCTGAACAACAATCCGAAAGGACATCCGTACATCGACCAGCCGCAGATTGGCGCACAAAAATTTATCATCAACAAAGCAAAAGTCCTGAATCACCGTTGGATCATCGCCGATTTTAGCGATGGCGAATACTGGGGAGAAGCTTTGATCAAATATTTCCTGAATGATGACGGCTCGGTTTCTTTTGAAAATATGCAAACCATTTTATACCAGAAATAATGAAAAAAACAATCATTTTATTTTGTCTTTTCATCGCTGCGGCCTGCGCCAAAAAACAGGAAACTGCGGAAGAAGTTACGGTTGTTAAGAATACAGTCGTAAAAGATACTGTTCAGAAATCGCCAGTAATCGCAAATGATTCTGATTTGCATGGTTGTGAAACTTCCGCGGGTTATTTCTGGTCAGCATTGCTTCAAAAATGTGTACTTGTTTCGGAAGAAGGAACCAAACTATCTCCATACGATTCCCAAAACCAATCCACCGGATCGAATGCCTTTGTAATATTTGAAAAAGATGGCAACAAAGCCGAACTTTTCCTGCCAAATGGAAAATTAGCAATCATTTTAGAACGAAAATCTGAAGGCGATCAATATATCAACGGAAACTGGCAACTCATTCCGTGGAAAGGTTACGTACTCAAAAACGGAAACGAGATTTTGTTTATCGGGAAATAGTCACAAGGGATAAGGCAAAAGGCATAAGTTTAAACCGTAATGGTAAAAACTGATGCTTTTTTTCGATGGTATGAACAAAATATCTAATTTCGCCTTATGCCTTATGCCTTATGCCTTATGCCTTATGCCTGTCTATTTCCAAGCCAATCCCTGAAATCGAAAAAGTTTTGTGGCGCTACGCCATGGCCCACAGGATATTCTTTATAAACGTTTTTAATTCCAAGCGCATCGAGTGCAGGTTTGGTTTTTCGAGCCCAATCGATTGGGATGACCTGATCAACCGTACCGTGGGAAGCGAATATATTGAGGTTTGAAAAATCATTTTCAGCAAAATTTTCAACAGCCATTTCTGTGTTCAGATAACCGCTCATGGCCACAACGCGCTGGACTTTTTCAGGATACGACAAGGCGATCGCGTAACTCAAAATAGAACCTTGGCTAAAGCCGACTAGTGTGATGTTGTTTGGATCGATCGGATAATGGGCAACCAATTCGTCAATGAAATCCACGATTTTATCGCGTGACGTTTTGGCTTGTTCCAAATCGGAAAATTTATTTTCATCGGCATCAAAATTAATTGCATACCACGCATAACTGCCATATTGCAAATCATAAGGCGCGCGCGCAGCAACTACATAATAATCATCCGGAAGTTCTTTGGCGAACGAAAATAAATCGGCGTCGTTGCTGCCATAACCGTGCAACAACAGCAATAACGGATTTTTATCCGACTTTATTTTTGGTTCCCTGATTTGGTATTGAAGTGATAAATCCATCAATTGATATTTTTAAAAATTTTTTGAAACTGCGCACCCAAAAGCGGAATCAGCCTGAATTCTCCTTGCAAAGCGCCGAGAAATCCGCAAATCCAAAGCACAAAATAGAAGATATAGAATGCAGAAGTTGCCGTCCAGCTGTCAAAATAACCAATAAAATAACCCAAGAGGAAAAACGAAATAAAAATTCCGAGTGCTTGCCGGATATGGAAAGCGGCAAATGTATTTTTCTTGTCGTTGTTCATAAAAATGGCGATGATTGCGCCAATGATCGTGATGTAACTAATGATCGCAATGTTTTTTCCTTCTTCTACAGAAAAATCCTTCATATATTTATTTTAAAACTAATTGGTTTTGGTTGAAAATCCCATACACTTTTCCGGTCATTTTTGCGCCCAGAAATGCCGAATTTTTAGATTTTGACAGCATGTTTTCTTTACCGAAAGTCCATTTTTCATCTGGATTGAATAATGTAAGGTTTGCCAATGCGCCTTCGCTGATGGATGGATTTTTTACTCCGAAAACTGATTTACCTCCTGTAAGTTTTTCGATAACGATTTCAATCGGCAAAACCGTTAATAACGCGCCGAAAGCACTTTCAAGTCCAATCGTGCCATTGCTTGCAAGATCAAATTCCATTTTTTTATGTTCAATATCGATCGGATTGTGGTCAGACGTAATCATATCAATGATACCATCTTTTACGCCTTTGACCAATGCTTTTCTATCGGTTTCTGTCCGCAGCGGTGGCGTCACTTTAAATCGGGTGTCAAATCCGTCCAGTTTCTCATCGGTCAAAACCAAATGATGCACCGACACACTGCAAGTCACGTTCAAACCTTTGGATTTTGCGTCGTTGATCAGTTGGACTGATCTGGCTGTAGAAATCGTCGGAATGTGTAATTTTCCGCCCGTATATTCCAAAATAAACAGGTTCCGTGCAATCTGAAGTTCTTCTGCCAACGCCGGAATTCCTTTAAGTCCGAGCCTCGTCGCGACAATGCCTTCATGCGCAATACCGTTTCCTTTGATGCTGGAATCCTGAGCGTATGCGACAACCAATCCGTCGAAATCCTGTACATATTGCAATGCGATTTTGAGCAGGTTTGAATTTTCTAAATTTTTATTGTAATCCCCAAAAGCAACCGCTCCTGAATTTTTCATGTCAAACAATTCCGACAGGTCTTTTCCTTCGCTGTTTTTGGTGAGTGCGCCAATTGGAAACAATTCGGTTGCAAATCCGCTCGCTTTTGATTTTACAAAATTGACTTGCGCCTGATTGTCGATCGACGGATTGGAATTTGGCTGCAACGCAATTCCGGTAAATCCGCTTTTTGCGGCAACCTGTAAACCGTTTGCAATGGTTTCGCGGTCTTCAAATCCGGGTTCACCAAGGGAAACGCTCGAGTCGAACCAACCTTGCGAAATATGCAGGTTGTCCAATTCAATTTCCTCCGATTTGTTGTCGTTTGTAAGTTGGGAACCCATTTTTTGTATCGTCCCGTTTTCAATCTGCAAATCGACAATCTGGTTGTGAAAAGGACTTTTCGGGTCAATAATTTTAGCAGCTCGTATGATTAGTTTCATTTTACGAATTTTTGAATGAGTAGTTCTGTGGCTAAAAATAATAAGGTCAAAATAACAAACCATTTCCAGATCTGGTTGTCGGTCCGGCCGGTTTGGAGTGTTGTAAAAACGGCATCGATGCTTTCGGCTTTTTTGAAATCTCCGGCAGCATCTTCATTGGCCTGAGCCAAATCGCTTTCGGTCCGTGCATAATTAAAACTGATGTTTTTGATGCGCTCGTCTTGTTTGAAAATTCCAAAATTGCCGGCGGTTTCGGGATATTCTCCAAAGGTCAGGCGGACTTTATCATTGAGGATTTGCTGTATCGGAATGAATTTTTCGGAATCGTTTTTAATTGAAACAATTTCATCTTTCGCAAGCAATGCATCGGCTAGATAAGGCTGGTTTTCACCAATGGTGACTGAAACCGCACCTGATTTTGCGCTGCTTTGCGCCATGTTATAAAATGTTGGGACGATTAACGGCGAATTCTGGAAATTTGAATTTGATTTGTTTATCGGCGCGGCGAAAATATATATTGACGAGATCGGATTTTGCACAGCGGTCAGAAACGCGCTTTGGTCTTCATAACTCAACGCGATCGCTGCGTTCGAACTCAGTACAAACGAATTTTTAGTATTTGGATATTGAAAATTGTCAATCTTCTTTTCGAAAACGGAACGAAATAATGGATGTCCGAAATTGATTTTCGAAACAAGTTTTTCGGTATTTTGCAACGATTTGAACTGGATAGTGCCAAAATTCGAAAGCAAATTATTGGTGTTCGAAACCGCGCTTTCCGCTGACGGAATAAAAATGACATTTCCGCCTTTTTCAACGAAAGATTTTAAGGTAGTTTGCAGTGCTTGCGGAACTTCCTTGATTTCATTCAGGACGATCGCATCTTGTTTTTCAAGCAGGTTGTAATCCAGATTTGCCAGTGCGAAGTTGCTGTAATTGAAATCGTCATTGGTATAAATCCTCGATAAGAAAATACTCTTATCGGTTTCGCCAATGCTGATCACATTGGTTTTTTCGGGTTTTGAAATGCTGAAATACAATTTGTTGTCGTATTCCAAACCATTATCGGAAATCGAAACATAACCGTGAAAATCGGCTTTCGGAATCGTAAATGTGATGGTTTTTTGTTTGTTTTCAAATGCAACCAGAGTCTTTGCAATCAACTTCTCATTGTTGTAAAGTGCGACCGGAATGCTTTTAAAATCTTCGCCGTAAGCCGAGAGTTTCACGCCAATTTCGTAAAAATTATCAAGTTGCTGGCTGATGTAAACGCTGTCCACAGAAACGTTGTTTTTTTGCTGCGCTCTCGGAATAATAAAATACGTATTTGATTCCGGATCGATAGATTTGAATTGTTTTTGCTGCAAACCAACCGCATCGGTAATGATCAAAATGTCTTTGTTGTAAACCGATTTCCGGGCGTTGATTTTTGCCAGTAGATTTTCCGGTGAGAATGACGTGTTGCTGTATTTAAGGTTTTGGAGTTCTTTTCGAATGGACTTGATATCGGTGTTCCAAAAAGTCTCCGAATTGGTTACCAAAGAAAAATTAGTATTCTCAGGCGTATTTTCCAGCAATTCCTGAACGGCGCGTTTGAGCAATTCGCCCTTTTGCCCTTTGGCCTGCATGGAAAACGAATTGTCGAGGATAATGTACATTTCGTTGGTAGCATTTTTATTGTCTTTTGCCTGGAAAAACGGTTGGGCGAAGGCAAAAATTAGCGCGGCAAGGATCAACAATCTTGTTGCAAGCAGCAACCATTTTTTAAGTTTGGAACTTTTGCGGGTTTGTATCGAAAGTTCTTTCAGGAACTGAACATTCGTAAAATATTCTTTTTTGAAGCGGCGCAATTGAAACAAATGAACCAGGATTGGAATGACCAGTAAAAATAAAAAGTAAAGAATTTCCGGGTGTTTGAACTGCATTCCGATTGGGTTTACTTCGCGCGCATTTATTAGTTAAGGTTAGTCTGCGAATGCGTCAAAAATACAAATTTAGACGCAGTTCGTAACCCTGATTTTGATTTTTTTTAATTGTTAATTCTGCCTTTTTTTAAACCGTGAAACCTTATTTTTGTCTTTTAAAACATTTGAAATGAAGAAATATTTCCTGCTTTTGCTGCTGGCTGCGTTTACCAATATTTTCGCGCAGAAAAACCTGAACTTACTCATCGGGACCTATACAACGCCTTGCGAAAGCAAAGGAATTTATGTATATGATTTTAATCCGGAAACCGCCGAATTCAAACTGAAAAACACAACAGAAAAAATCGTAAATCCAAGTTATTTAAGCGTTTCATCAGACAACAAATTTGTTTACAGTGTCAATGAAAGTGGTAAAGAAAGTACGATTAGTGCTTTTAAATTCAACGCCAAAAGCGGGAAACTTGATTTCCTGAACAAGCAAAATTCGAAAGGCGCCGATCCGTGTTATCTGATCAACGATTCAAAAAATGTGATTGCCGCGAATTATTCCGGTGGGACGATTTCGGTTTTCAAAAGGAAAAGTGACGGCAGTTTGGCCGAAGCGAGTCAGGTTATCCAACATGAAGGCAAAAGCATTAATACGAAAAGACAGGAAAGTGCGCACGTTCACATGGTGAAATTTTCTCCGGATAAAAAGTTTATATTGGCAAACGATCTCGGAACCGACAGGATTTATGTGTACCAATACCATCCCGATTCAGATAAAGAAATCCTGAAATTTAAAGATACGATTGCAATTAAAACCGGAAGTGGCCCGCGCCATTTGACGTTCAGCAACGACGGGAAATTTATTTATTTACTGCAGGAACTCGAGGGTACGCTAACTGTATTTGCTTACAATGACGGAAAATTCCGCAAAATCCAGGAAACAACAGTCGTTCAAAATCAATTTAAAGGCGAAAACAGCGCGGCCGCGATCCAGATTTCAGAAGACAACAAATTTTTGTACGCGACAAACAGGGGCGAAGCCAATACGATTTCGGTGTTTGAAATTAATGCCAAAGGCAAATTGGCACACAAACAAACCATTTCTACAAACGGAAAAGGACCACGCGATTTCACAATTGTTCCCGGCGGTAAATTTGTTTTGGTTGCGCACCAATATACCAATGATGTCGTGATTTTTAAACGTGATCAAACCAGCGGCGAACTGACCGATTCAGGGAAAAAGATTGAATTGTGCGCGCCGGTAAATCTGATTTTTACGAAGGCCGAATAATGTGATAGTAGCAATAAAAAATTAGCCACGAATCACAAAAATCTTCACCAATCATTTCGTGTGAATTTGTGTAATTCGTGGCCAATAAATATGCAATATGGCAAATAACTTTTGCCTTCTGCCTTGTAAATTATCTACTTTTTCTTATTTCTTTTTTTATTCTGCTCGCGCAACATATTCCGGTTTACCGAACCTGAAGTTTTCTTTTTGGTTTTGGATGGTCCGCCTAGATTGACTTTTTTGTTTTTTGCCGCTTTTTCGTGAAATGCGCCATCGCCGTCCAGTTTTGGCTTTTTCATCAGGAATTTTATTTTTTCCTTTTCTTTTTCTGGTCCGATGAGCAGTGTGGAAATTTCGATGTTTTCAGGCAAACTTTCCATTTCAAGTTCCCGGTTCATCAACAATTCAATTTCAATTTTAAGCTCTTCTTCCCTGGGCGTGAAGAAACTTATTGCAGTTCCGGTTGCGTCCGCGCGTCCGGTTCTACCGATACGGTGCATGTACAATTCCGGCATTTCCGGCATTTCGAAATTTACGACATGGGAAATATCCGAAATATCGAGACCTCTGGCCATAATATCCGAAGTAATCAATCCGCGGATTGCGCCATCCTGGAAAGACGCCATCGTATTCAAACGGTAATTCTGAGATTTGTTTGAGTGGATGACACCAAATTCTTCCGGGAAATCAGCTTCTATGCGTTCGTGAAGCATGTCGGCGATTTTTTTATTGTTGACGAAAACCAAAATCCGATCCATCGATTCATCGCTTTGCAGCAGCTGCTTCAACAGGTTGATTTTCGTATTAAAATTGGGAACACTGTAGGCGATTTGCGTGATGTTTTCCAATGGCGTTCCCGATGCTGCGAGCGTAACTTCTTCCGGAAAATCGAAAAAATCATTCAAAACCTGATCGACTTCATCAGTCATCGTAGCCGAAAATAAAATATTCTGGCGTTTTGGTTTCATCATGGCCAGAATCGAAGTAAGCTGCGGACGGAAACCAAGATTCAGCATTTCATCAAATTCGTCAATGACCAGTTTTTGGGTTTCGTCAAACCGGAGTACGTTATCCAACGCAAGATCCATGACGCGGCCCGGCGTTCCAACAAGGATGTCGTGTCCGTGGTACACCGCGGTTTTTTGGGTGTTGATGTTCACGCCACCGTAAATTCCGAGTGTGCGAACCGACATGTATTTGGTCAGTTTTTCCACTTCTTCCACAACCTGAACAACCAGTTCACGCGTTGGAACGAGAATGACGATTTTTGGAGTTTCTGTTGGTGTAAATTTGTACAATTTCAGCAATGGCAGCAAATACGCGAAGGTCTTTCCTGTTCCTGTTTGCGCAATTCCCATCATATCGCGTCCCGACATAATCACGGCAAATGATTTTTCCTGAATGGGCGTTGGCGTTGTAAAACCCAGATCGTCAATGGCTTTTTGTACGGATTTCGGTAGATTGAATTGCTCGAAAGTCATGGTCAAATTTTTTGCAAAGATAGTTTTAATTGGCCAATAGCCAATTTTATAATTTTCGCAATCCAACAAACTGTAAATTACCTCGGCAAATTCATTGTAAATAACGGTTTTACGCGTTCAGGATCCGGAAAGTTTTCAGCCGGAATTTCAATAAAATATTGCAGTTGCCAATGTTGTGTTTTTTGTGCCTGCTTGTTCAAATTTTGATCCCACGGCGGATAAACACGAATGCCACGTTTGCCATTTTTATTGTTATCGCTGAAGATTTTCTGGTTTAGAAGTTCCCGTTTTGGAATTGCGAACAGACCGAAAAGATTTTCGTTTTCAACATAAATTACCAATAGATCTACGGTATCAGAAACATCAAAAGGCGCAATTGGCCCGGTTTCCGATCTCTTCCAAATGGTTACAAATTGTCCGGCTTTCGTTGGCGTAATTTTGGCACATCGGAAAACAACATTTAAACTTCCGATAGTAAAGCGGCAGGCAGCGTAAGCAGTACTTTCTTTTTCGGGGAAGTAGTTTGAAAGCTGAAATGCTACAGGAGAAAGGATTCGGTTTTGGATGTTGGCTAAAATCGGTGGAAGCTTCATTTTAATGGACTTTTGGCTTCAGCTCATAATTTCTTCTGGCCCACATTTTACACGGATTGACCCACAAATCAAGATTTCGGTACAGGAATCCGTGTTTGAGATTCGTTGTCAGTTCGATTTCTTTAAAATGATTAATTTTCAATGTAGAATTTTCTTTCCGTTTTAATGCTGAAACACCATATTCATCAGACTTTTCATAAATGGTCAGGATGTTTCCGCAGAAATTGATCTCCGGATAGTTCGTAATATCGGCATTTCTGAAACTTCCAATGAAAACAAAATTCAAATCGGGATTGGCCATGTAGGTCGAAATGTACTGCGCGATATAACCGCCTTTCGACGTTCCGATAATCGTAATATGATTTGCTTTCACACCTACGTTCAACAAACTGTCAATTTGGGAAATGACTTTGAGCGCGTATTTCCGGACATCCGTTTTTGCTGGTCTTTTCTCGCTGAAAACAACAAAACCGTCTTTTCTGAAAGTGTCTAAAATTTCGTTGTAAGCCGATTTTCCGTATTCAATGTGCAACGCGTCAAGCGCATTTTCTTCAAGAAATTTGTTGTGTAGAAAAAATATATAATCCGGATCTGGCTTTCTCTCAGCGGCCTTTGCAGACAGGAAATGAGATAGCAGGATCACACAAAAAATGAAGGATTTGGTCAGTTTGCGCATCTTACTTTTTTCTATTGGTCAACTGAAAACGATAGCCGATGCCAACCATCAGAAAACGGTTTTTTACACTGTAATCCTGGCCGTTGTCGTTGTAATGATGGGAATTCCAGTCGGCTGTGCTGATGTCCTGCAGCCCGAATGAATATTTAATGTCGGCGAAAAAAGAATTGTAAAAAAAATAAGTTCCGCCCAAGGTAATGCCGTAATCGCCTGTTGCGTAAATATCCCTTAAATCAATATCGCTTAAATCCGATGAATCATAATCCAGTTTTGGTCCGGTGAGTTCGCCATAATAAAAACCGAGGTTGACCGAAACTTTGTCTGTAAAAAAATATTTCCCCTGAAGATTTGCTGTAACCATTTCGGTGTCAATTTGTGCTTTGGTTCTGATGGGTGATTCTGAGTTTTTTCCGGAAGTGATTTCAAGATTCGAACCGGCGTCGGCGTACAATACGTCAATCACAATGGCAAATTTTCCACGTTTGTATTCTGCGAAAGCGCCTCCATATCCGGAGAATTTCAGCTTTGCATCAAATCCGAGTGCATTTCCATATTGATGGGTAGCCAATAAACCGCCGACTTTCGGGCCAATAAACAATTGCGCCTGTGAGGCAAAACCTGTTAAAAGAATCAGGAAGAAGATTTTTTTCATGGCTTTTTGGGCTTGAATTACCAAGGTTCGATACCAAATATATAAAATTGGCACAGAATTAAACAAACGCACGGATTTTTTATTATTATTGAGAAAAATTAAATATGGAAAAAGAACTGCAGAAGCTGTACAAAGTCTGGGATTCTGATCCAAACAGGGGAATTCCGGGAACAGAGCCGAGAGTTGATTTTAATGATCTGGCAAATGCGATTGTTAGCACAGGTCCGTTTTATTGCTATATCGTCGATTTTACGAATATGAGTTTGTCTCATGTCAAGCCGTCAATTCAGCATATATTGGGTTTGGATCCCGAAAAAATTGCATTCAAAGATGTACTCGAAGCCATTCATCCCGATGATATGGATTTTGTAGTCAAAGCAGAAGCGTTTTTGGGAAACTTTTTTTTCAAAAATGTAGAGCCTGCCCGCGTCATGAAATACAAAAGCAGTTTTAATTTCAGGATGCGGCTTGCCGATGGCGAATATGCGCTGTTCAACCATCAGGCGATGATGCTGACACTTGGCCCGGATGGCGGTTTTGGAAAAGCACTTAACATCCACACACGGATCGATCATTTGAATCCGACGAATAATTACAGGATGTCAGTGATTTGCATGGACGATTCGCCGTCATTTTTGAACCTTTCGTTAAACAGTGATTATGCGAATATGGCGCGTTTTTCACAAAAGGAAATCCAGATCATCAAAAATCTGGGCGACGGATTAGACAGCAACGCGATTGCCGAGAAACTTTTCATCAGTCCGCATACCGTAAAAAAGCACCGCAAGAATATTCTTGAAAAATCAGGTTGTAAAAATGTAGCCGAACTGATTAAAAATTCAGCGATGAACGGATTGTTGTAAGTTAATATCCAGGTTAAAATTTCTCAAATACACCCAATCCGAACAGGGCGAAATCATACTTTACCGGATCGGCTGGGTCAAGTGTACGCAAATGTGTATCGAGTTCGAGCAATGCTTTCGCATCATTTTGTTTGCGGTTTAGTAAGCCAAGTTTTCGGGCTACATTTCCCGAATGCACGTCTAATGGACAAGACAAAAGCGCCGGAGAAATATTTTTCCACAGTCCGAAATCGACTCCTTTTTGATCGTTTCGGATCATCCACCTGAGGAACATATTAATCCGTTTTGCAGCCGAATTGTTTCCCGGATCGGAAACATGTTTTTGTGTCCGTTGTTGGTGTTCCACTTCAAAAAACAACTTTTTAAAAGCGGAAATGCTTCCTTGCAGGCTGTCAACTTGCTGATTCGTCGTAAAAACGCCTTCGAGTCCGCCATGATTCGCGTAAATGTGTTTCAGCGCACGAATAAAAACGGTAAAATCCTGGCCGTTGAAAGTTCTGTGGACAAATTCGCCAAGCCGGTCCAGATCATTTTCGGTGTGCGACATGATGAAATCGTAAGGCGCGTGTCCCATAAGTTCCATCATGCGTTTGGAATTCCGGATGATCATCGTTCGGTTTCCCCAGGCTATGGTCGCGGCCAAAAAACCGGCGATTTCGACATCTTCTTTCAGTGTAAAAGCGTGCGGAATCTGGATCGGATCGCTGTCAATAAAATCGGGTTTGTTGTAAAGTGTGACTTTTTCGTTAAGAAATTCTTTCAGTTCATTAAAATCCATTTCCATTAATCTTTCTTTTTTGCGGAGTAAAATCCGTCTTTTAAGTTTTGGGTTCGAAGTTGCGGAATTACTTTGTATCTGGTTTCAAAATAAATGATGATCTTGTTATTCGTACACGGCAAAGGCCCGTTGGCGCTAATATTTGGATGCAGACTTCCATCGGGTGAATAATAGTTTAAATTGCCAATTTGATGTTGGACCGACCGAATTTCGCTGAATTTCGAATTGTTCTCCAGCAAATAAATCATAGAAAGTTTTACAGTTTCAGGATTTTGATTGAACCGATTTTCAGTCAGATTCTTCAGATCGAGCAGATATACAACAAACAATGGCATCACAACCGCTGACAACAGCATTGCCTGCACAAATTTTGGTTTGACGTTCATTTTTTCGAAAACATCGGAAACCAACAATGCCGACAAAAATACGAAATCAGCGAGAAAAAAACGGAATTGCGGCGAGCAGACCAATAAAAATATAAAATGAACAAGCAGCACAAAATATAAGATCCGGTAGTTTGATTGCTGTTTGAATTTACGTGTGAAAAGTCCGAGCACAAACAACAATATGATACCTTTGTTAAAAATTGAATTGATGCCGCCAAGCTGAATCCAAATCAGAAATTTATCAAGAAAACCAAGTTTTGAATATCCTTTTATATGAAGAAATTCATGATTTTTTATGATGTCGTTCATAAATGAAAGTACGTTTTCGGAAACGCGCCAATCGACATTCAGCGCCAATATGTTTACAGGAAATAAAGGATATCCGGTCAGAATGCTATTTTTTGCAATCCATAAAAATCCGAATAGAAAACCTGTGATTCCTAAAAAAATCAAATTTTTTCTAAACCGGATAGAATCGTACAATGCCAGCAATACAATCGGAAAAATGCTGATTTTGATAAAAATCATAAATACAATCAGCAAACTGTAAATTTTTACGTCTTCAAATTGTTTGTTTTTTTTCAGAAACAGGTAAAAAACGAATTGAGAAATCAGGATCAATGGCAAATCAGGCGAAGGCGAATTGATGAATTGGAACAACAATACATTAAACAAAATCACAAATCCGATCCATTCGAAACGGCCATTTTTCAATCCGTCGTCAAAGCGACTGATGAAAAACAGGGAAAGCACAATTAGCAAAAATCCGTTTAAATCGTTGATTCGATCGGTTATGAAACCAAAATTGAATCCGGCTTGTAAGATATGCCATCCCGAATTTTGCCCGAACAAAAGGTTCAGATTTCCGAGTCCGTTTACAAATCCGTATTCGTTGAGCCATTTGATCGTTTGTACATAATAACATTCATTGTCGAATATAAAAGGCGATTGCGCGCATTTTAAAAGTGCTGAAAACACAATCAAACCCAGCATCATTTTTGAAATTTTTGTCAGGGATTGGAGTTCAAGTTTAAATTGCTTCCATTGTTCGAATAATTGGTTTCTGAAAACATACGCACCAAAACCAGAAAGGGCAAAATTTGCAGCGAAGAGTCCGAAACCCAACGGAACGAAAAAAGCGCAACTGGTTAAAAGTAACGTCTGAAATGCCATTCCGAACAAAATCAGAAAAGAAGTATGGGCACTTTTTAATTTTAATACCGAATTTACGGCGACGCCATTTGCGAAGAAAAAGCAAAACAAAACGGCCCAGCTCAGCAATATCAGAACCATATTTTATACCATTACGTGTCCGTCGGACATGATCAGTTTGCGGTCGGCCATATCGGCGAGATCTTCGTTATGCGTAACAATGACAAAGGTTTGGCCCAATTCGTCGCGAAGTTTAAAAAACAACTGGTGCAAATTTTCAGCCGATTGCGTATCGAGATTTCCCGAAGGTTCGTCTGCGAAAATCACCGCCGGATTGTTGATCAGCGCGCGTGCCACCGCAACACGTTGTTGTTCGCCGCCAGACATTTCGTTTGGTTTGTGGTCAATTCGGTGTGAAAGTCCGAGGTATTCAAGCAATTTTTTAGCTTCAGGTTCAGTTTCTGCTTTGGTTTTTCCGGCGATGTAAGCAGGAATGCAAACGTTTTCCAATGCTGTGAATTCAGGCAACAATTGGTGGAACTGAAAAATAAATCCCAGATTCGTATTTCGGAATTTCGACAAATTTTTATCATTCATTTTCAATACGTCTTCGCCATTGATCAGCAGTTGGATTCCGCTGTTTTCTGTTGGTTTGTCGAGCGTTCCCAAAATCTGCAATAGCGTCGTTTTTCCTGCGCCTGAAGCGCCAACGATGGAAACGATTTCGCCTTTTTTGATATGTAAATCCACGCCTTTCAACACGTGAAGCTGTTCGTAATACTTGTGAATGTTTTTCGCCTGGATCATTTTGAGACATTTTTACAAAGAAACAAACATTTTAAGTAGTAATAAATCTTTGTGCGGGCTTTCTTTCGTATATGCGTGATAAAGTTTAGTTAACGACAGACTTTCAGCCCTGAATATGAACTAATTTTGATTTGCTAAAAATGAAAAAAATGAAAAAGATTTTCGGAATAATGTTCGCATTGATAACGGTTTCCTGCAACGCGAAAGAAAAAGAGATTGCCACACAAAAAATTACAGAGCCTGTAAAAATCGAACCACAAAAAGGACTGGAAACGGCCACTTTCGCTGGCGGTTGCTTTTGGTGTACTGAAGCGGTGTTTTTAGAATTGAATGGGGTGAAAACAGTAAAATCGGGTTACATTGGCGGAACGGTTGCAAATCCGACGTATGAACAAGTCAGTTCGGGAAGTACCGGACATGCCGAAGCGATCCAGATTGAATTCGATCCAAAGAAAATTACGTTTGGCGAACTCATGGAAATTTTCTTTGCTACACACGATCCTACAACATTGAACAGGCAAGGAGCCGATGTTGGCACGCAATACCGCAGCGAAATATTTTACCACAATGAAGCGCAGAAACAATTGGCAACCGATTATATTGCATTATTGGACAAAGAAAATACCTACGGAAAAAAGGTTGTAACCAAAGTGTCGCCTGCGCCAAAATTCTATGTGGCCGAAGATTACCACCAGAATTATTACAGCCAGAACAAAGGGCAAAGCTATTGCAGTTATGTCATCACTCCAAAGGTTGATAAGGTTCGGAAACAGTTTAAAGACAAACTCAAAAAATAAGCGGCACTAAGTTTGCACAGCGACGGAAAAATTCAAAAAAATGACAAACCAAAATCAAGTGTCGACCGACAGCAACAAAATGCGGAATCTCGTTTTGGGGATTTTGTTCGACGCAATCGGGATGTTGTCCTACATTATTCCCGGCGTTGCCGAAAGCATCGATATCATCTGGGCGCCGATTGCCGGTTTTTTAATGTCGTGGATGTATAAAGGAACCGTTGGAAAAGTCGCAGGCGTGTTCACTTTCCTGGAAGAAATCATTCCGTTTACCGATGTGATTCCGTCTTTCACACTGACGTGGATGTATACATATCTGCTCAAAAAACAATAAATAAAAACGTCTGGAGAAATTCAGGCGTTTTTTTTATAATCGAACAGCAAGCCGAGACTGATGCGGTTCAGCATGTTTTTTCCGAAACGTACAAAAAATTGTGATTGGCCGAAAATCCAGCCGGTGACCATAATTAAAAAGGGATAAATTGGCAGCACCAATACCAACATGGAGACGTAACGCAAAACCGGATGGATGCTGTCTTTAGTCATTCCGAGGCAATCCAGTAAAAAGAATCCGAGTCTGGCCGACGCCGAACCGTTGATCGCAAATACAATGAAAATGACCACCAATTGGAAATTGGATTGGATTCCCCAGCGCTGCTTTAATTTCTGCATAATAAAAAATTCCTTACAAATATAAGCACTTGCATTTACAATTTCTGCCTGTATTCCCGCTGAAAATACATAAAATAGTTATAAAGCAGGTAATTGACTTCGTAACCGTAATTGATATTGGATTGGTAATCGATCCGCATTTCATACAAATTCGGATTGTATCTGAAAGGCTGCAATACGCGTTGGTTGTATTCCGATACAAAAAAGATATTCCTGTTCTCGAGCACCGATTGTGAGTAAAATCCCCGCGGACGCGCCACAGAATTCAGCCATGTATTAAATCCCGGATCAATGATGATCACTTCGTATTCAAGGGAATCGTTTGCAATCCGGATTGTATCGTTTTTGGTCGGTGCTTTTTTCGCTACTGCCGTTTTATCCGAAGTTTCAAAATTGCTTTTTGTAGTGCTGCAGCCAATGACAAACAAAATGACCATCGCAGTATATAACAGATTTTTCATCGCATTTAATTTCTATAAATTTAGTAAAAAACCACGATGACACTTGCTGTTTTAACACAAAAAAGCCGGACAATTGCCCGGCGTTCTTTTTCTGTAAATTATTGGTTTTCTGTCTTCAGCAGGCTGATGATTTGTTCTGCGAGTTCAGTTCCAATTCTGTCCTGTGCTTCCAGCGTCGCAGCGCCAATGTGTGGCGTCAATGACAATTTCGGATGCATCAGTACCGGAATCGCCGGCGTCGGTTCTTCTTCAAAAACATCAAGTCCGGCAAACATTACTTTCCCGCTTTCCAAAGCCGCAACCAAAGCGACTTCGTCCACAACGCCACCACGCGAACAGTTGATGATTCCAACATTGTCCTTCATTGCAGCGAGCTCGTCCGCACCAATCACGTATCCTTCCTGGGCCGGAACGTGCAGCGTAATAAAGTCGGAGTGTTTGAAAATGTCTTCCATCGGTTCCGTTACAATATCCACATTGATGAATTGGCCGTTGTAAAAATCAACTTTAATTTCTGCGTTTCCAACGAATTTGTCCGATGCAATCACGCGCATGCCCAAACCGAGACCGATTTTCGCAACTGCACGCCCAATCCTTCCAAAACCGATAATTCCCAAAGTTTTGCCACGCAACTCAATTCCGTTGGCATACGCTTTTTTCAAACCTTCAAAATTTGAATCGCCTTCAAGCGGCATATTCCTGTTGGCATCGTGCAAAAACCGCACACCTGAAAACAAATGTGCAAACACCAATTCGGCCACAGATTCAGATGAAGATGCCGGCGTGTTGATCACGTGAACGCCTTTCGCACGCGCATAATCCACATCAATATTGTCCATTCCAACACCGCCACGGCCAATGATTTTTAAGCCCGGGCAAGCATCAATAATGTCTTTTCGCACTTTCGTTGCGCTTCTCACTAAAATGACGCTTACGTCGTTTGCATTGATGTAATTCGCCACTTGTTCCTGTGCTACTTTAGTTGTGATGACTTCAAATCCGCCTTTTTCGAGCGCATCGATTCCGCTTTTTGAAATCCCGTCATTCGCTAATACTTTCATGTTTTTTTGATTTGAGGATCGAAAATTTAAAAATTTAAAAATTCAACCGATATATTAAATTCCACACGGAATTATTAATTAGCTTCGCTCTGTTCGGCGCCGCCTCGAGTGTTCATTATTAATTGTTAATTGAATTTTCAAAAGCTTTCATCACATCGACCAAAACCTGAACGCTTTCCAGCGGCAGCGCATTGTACATCGACGCGCGATAACCGCCAACAGATCGATGGCCCGGCAAACCGGAGATTCCGGCTGCTTTCCACATTTCGTCAAATAGCGGCGCGTGTGCTTCGTCATTTAAAAGGAAAGTCGCATTCATGTTGCTGCGGTCTTCGGTGTTTGCAGTTCCTTTAAAATATGGGTTTCTGTCGATTTCCGCGTATAAAAGTGCGGCTTTTTGATTGTTGATTTTTTCAATCGCTGCAATCCCGCCCAGGTTTTTCAACCATTGCAAAGTCAGTAACGACGCGTAAATTGCGAAAACCGGCGGCGTATTGTACATGCTTTCTTTTTCGATATGCTGTTGGAAATTCAGCATGTTCGGAATGCTTCTTCCTGTTTTTCCAAGAATTTCTTCTTTGACAACAACAAGTGTTGCTCCGGCCGGACCCATGTTTTTCTGCGCTCCTGCATAAATCAGATCAAATTTGGAAAAATCCAGAACACGTGAAAAAATGTCTGAACTCATGTCGCAAACAATCGGAATATTGGTTTCAGGAAACGATTTGATCTGTGTCCCGAAAATCGTGTTGTTTGAAGTGCAGTGGAAATAATTGGCATCAGCCGGAATTTCAAAACCTTTTGGAATATGGTTGTAATTTTCAGGTTTTGAAGAGGCGACCACTACAGTTTCACCGAAAGCTTTTGCTTCTTTGATCGCACTGTTTGCCCAGGTTCCGGTGTCTAAATAGGCGGCTTTTCCGTTTTCTTTCATCAAATTAAACGGAACCATTAAAAATTCTAAACTTGCGCCGCCGTGTAAGAACAATGCCTGATAGCCTTTTCCTGTGAGCCCGAGTAAATCCAAGGCCAACGCACGCGCTTCTTCCATGACGGCAACAAAATCCTTGCTGCGGTGTGAAATTTCCAGAATAGACAATCCCGAATCGTTGAAATTTAAAATGGCTGCTGCCGATTTTTCAAAAACTTCCTGCGGTAAAATGCAAGGCCCTGCGCTATAGTTGTGTTTTTTCATCGTATTTGTTAAATTCCAAAATTTTAAGTGGCAAATTTCGGAAATGCATCTTAAAACAATAATTGAATTTAGAAATAATTAGCTGATGTTATCAACAAAAACGTTGTAGTCGATAAGTGGTTTTATTTATTTTTTGACGATTTTATAAGTTTTGTTTCGTCCATGATCATCAGACAGTTTTATAATATATAATCCGTTTTGAAGGCCTTCGAGTGAGATTTCCTGGAGTGGGATATGCTGCTGTAAAACCTGTTGGCCAATACTATTATATATTTCGGCATATTTTACAGGTGTGTCACTGATTGTTAGATTTCCAAAAGTGGGATTTGGAAAAATACCAGGGTTAAAGTCAAAATTCTCTGAATTTAAAACATCACTTGAATAATATATCTTTCCAGCGCTGGTAGCACCTTCGGCGGGAGCACCAATGTAGACCTTCCCATTATTAAAAGAAATGTTTGCACCAAAAGAATCACTGTCAGATGAATCTGCATTTCCAAATAAAAATTCTTGCAATACCCAAGCATCGTTAACTTTTTTGTAAAAAGCAGCCGGCGACTTGCCACCAATACTGCTGAATCCGTACCCGATAATCATATGATTGCCTGAAACTTCAAAATCACTGATGGAATAATTGAGTTTAGTCAATTCGATCTCAGATTCATATTCCCAATTGTTATTGATGCTTTTATACACTCTTATAAATGTTTCAGTATCAGTATCATCGGATAATTGCAAGTACAAGTGATCACCATCCAATCGCAAATTCCTAAAATAATAATCTGGTGCGTCCAAAGCAAACCGTCCTTCTGAAATCCAGCTACTTGCTGTTTTTGAAAACGTTTCAATGTATTTTGTGGCGCTTTGCGTATAACTTACGACCAATTTACCCAAATTCAGACTTAACGTATTGGCAAGGCCATTTCGACCCTGTATATGCCATTCTTGGACAAGTTCTGCCGTGGTCTGGCTTAAATTGTAAATGTAGATTTTTCCGGAAGAATTGCTAAAAAGCGAATGATAGCGCGCGCATACGAAAAGCTGGTCTTCGTATATTTTTACGGTATATCCAAAATTAGCCAATGACATGCCATCTATAGGTACGATTTTTTGTAGCAGCGACCAATACCCGTTTGTTTTTTTATACACATAAACCGCGCCTGAATTTGAAAACTGTGAATCGTATAATGGAGCGCCCACGGCGATATAATCGTCGTTCATATCCAGAGTGTATCCATAATTATCGCCATCATCACCATCGGTGGGCTGTAAGGTCTGTACAGATGTCAAACCTGAATCCGTAGCATTGAAAATTTCCAGTTTTCCACGGGTGGGCAGAAAAGGGCTTCCGGATGCGCAAATAACCGTATTGTTAAAAGCTGCAACCGCTTTGCCAAAGTTGTATTGGTTAGCAATTGCTGACTGATATGAATCTAGATTGATCTGTGCGTGTACGATGCCAAACAAAAACAAGGCTAATACATTAAATGTATTTTTCATAACGGAGGATTAAACCGCAATTAACAAAATTAAATGGTATTTAAAAAATTAATCGTATCCACATTATCGGCATAATCCCAAAGTTCCGGTTTTTGCGTTTTTCCAAACGGAATACTATTTGAAATTGTGTCTTTTGAAACAATACACTGAATTTGATCAGCATCGTTTTGAAGCCTGGAAAACAACTCGTTTTCATCTTCATAAAACTCATAAAACACACTTGAAATGGGTGAGGCGTAACTCGAATCTTCTTTAATGGTAAGGAATCCGTTATCGAGCAATTTAAAATTACTCATTAAAAAAACTGCCTTGTTGTAATCGTAATTGTTTGCATATTTTTCGTAATGAATGACATCCTGGTACTCGAAAAGCGCTTCGAAAAACGGATCAAAAACATAATCTTTCGGAACAAAAATTTTAGAAACATTTCTGCATCCAAGTCCGAAATACCTGAAGATATCTTCTCCTAAATTGACCAAATCTTCTTTAGATTCCGTTCCGTTTAGAACTGCAACCGAATTCCTGTTTTTTCTGATAATTGATGGTTTGTCTTTAAAATAATATTCAAAATAACGCGCCGTATTGTTGCTTCCGGTGGCGATCACAGCATCAAAGTTTTCGAGTTTGCCTTTCACGAAAGTAATATAGTTTGCAAATTCAGGTTCCAGTGCGATCAGATATTTTGCAAGAAAAGGCAACAAATGCTGGTCGTTTGAAGATGTTTTTACAAGCACTTTATGTCCGGAAATCAGAACAGATAAAAAATCATGAAATCCAACAAGCGGAATATTTCCGGCCAAAATTAGTCCGATCGTTTTGGATTCTTTTTCCTGAATATCATAACGTGAAAGCCATTGGTCGAGATTTTCTCTGGTCAAAGCCTCTGCCCAGGATTTTATCGCAAAATGCACTTGTTCAGGCGTATACCAGCCGTTATGACTTTGCGAGAGTTGGATCAAATCCAGAAAAGCATCAAAAAACAAATCATTATTTTGTACATCAGGATGTTTAATGCTTTCATTCTCAGAAAATTGGGACAGGAATTTTCCAAGCTGGGCAAAAATATTTTTTTTGTGTGCTAATGTCATATTGATTTGCTTATGAATTGTTTTGGACGTAATTTTGCACAAAAATAAGCTATAATAGTCGAAGTCGAAAGCCTGAAATGGAAAGTTGTATTTCACCGGCTTTTGTTTTCGAACCCAAAATCATAAAATATGGCAATTGTAATCACTGATGAATGTATCAACTGCGGCGCCTGCGAACCGGAATGCCCAAATACAGCAATATATGAAGGTGCCGATGACTGGCGCTACAAAGACGGAACGTCACTACGCGGAAAAGTCATTTTGCCTTCAGGCGAAGAAATCGACGCGGAAGAACCGATGACACCGGTTTCCGACGATATTTATTATATTGTTCCCGGAAAATGCACCGAATGTAAAGGATTTCACGACGAACCGCAATGTGCTGCTGTTTGTCCGGTAGATTGTTGCGTTCCCGATGACAATTATGTCGAAAGCGAAGAAACGCTGTTGAACAGACAGGCATTTTTACACAACGAATAAAAAAGTTTAAGCATAAAAAAATCCTGAGTGTTTGCTCAGGATTTTTTCGTTTTATGAAAGAAATTTATTTCGCTTTCATAAATTTATCAACACTTACTTTGTCAGATTTGTCATCATAAGTTTCCAATACGATATTTCCATCGGTATCAAAATAAGCAACAGAAGTTTTACCGTTCGTGTGATAAATGTAACTGTTATTTGATGTTTTTCTTAGCAAAGCCGGTTTTTTCAACTGGTCAGAAGTCACTCTGTAACCCATGGCATCCAATTGTACATTGTATTTATTTCCTGTTGAAGATGTGTAAACTGCAGAACGGTCAACGTCAACAGTTCTGGTTGTTCCATCAGGATTTGTAATCTGTGTTACCGAAGTAACTTGTGTTGGCGTATCTTTCATCTCTTTGTTAAGAGACTTTCCGTCAGCATCTTTTAATTCAATATTTTGAACTTCAGCAGTGTTTTGCTGTTTTACTTGTTTTCTTTCTCCATCAGAATCTTTAACTGTTCTAACAGTAGTTTTCGATGTTTCGGTAACATTGGTGTTCTGCGCCTGCATTCCGAAAGCGGCAAAAACTAAAGCGATTGATAACAATGATGTTTTCATAATTTCTAAATTTGTTTTGTTGGTACAAAGTTAAAGATACAACAAACTTCAGGGCTTACAGAATTAGTTTAAAGTTTTATATAATTACCTCTGGAGGGAAAATGAAATATTACTGTATATTTGCACACTTTTAAAAATAACTTACCATGAAAGCAGGAATTGTAGGATTGCCAAATGTTGGAAAATCAACATTATTCAATTGTTTGTCCAATGCAAAAGCACAAAGCGCCAATTTTCCGTTTTGTACGATCGAACCCAATATTGGCGTTGTAAATGTTCCTGATCCAAGAATCAACAAACTTGAAGAATTGGTTAAACCAGAGCGCGTACAAATGGCAACGGTTGATATTGTTGACATCGCCGGGTTGGTTAAAGGTGCCAGCAAAGGCGAAGGTTTGGGCAACCAATTCCTCGGAAACATCCGCGAGTGTAATGCGATTATTCACGTGTTGCGGTGTTTCGACAATGACAACATCGTACACGTTGACGGAAACGTAAATCCAATCCGCGATAAAGAAACCATTGATATCGAATTGCAATTGAAAGATCTTGAAACCGTTGAAAAACGCCTTGAGAAAGTCAATCGCGCCGCAAAAACTGGAAATAAAGAAGCACAAACCGAACAAGGTTTGCTTAACAGAATACGCGAAGCCTTGTTGCAGGCAAAATCTGCCAGAACGGTCGAAGCCAAAAACAACGACGAAGAAATTTTATTGGAAACTTTCCAACTAATCACGGCAAAACCGGTTTTATACGTTTGTAACGTTGACGAAGCATCTGCCGTAAACGGAAACAAATATGTTGACCAGGTTCGCGAATTGGTGAAAGACGAAGATGCGGAAGTGATCATTCTTTCTGTTGGCGCTGAAGCAGATATCACAGAACTTGAAAGCTACGAAGAACGCCAGGTTTTCCTCGAAGACATGGGTTTGACTGAGCCGGGAGCTTCGGTTTTGATCCGTGCCGCTTACCGTTTGTTAAAGCAACAAACCTATTTTACAGCCGGAGTAAAAGAAGTCCGCGCCTGGACAATTAACATTGGCGATACCGCGCCTCAGGCAGCCGGAGTGATTCACACCGATTTTGAAAAAGGATTTATCCGTGCCGAAGTAATCGCTTACGACGATTATGTGGCATTCGGATCAGAATCTAAAGTAAAAGAAGCCGGAAAACTAAAAGTAGAAGGAAAAGAATACATTGTAAAAGATGGCGATGTGATGCATTTCCGTTTTAACGTGTAGTTGCTGAGTGCCTGAGTTGCTGAGTTGTCCCGAAGCCTCGGGATTGGCAAAGTTTGACATTAGTTAGTCATTCGACGTTTATCATTAGACTTAAATCCGCTTTCGGGCGGATTTTTCTTTGGTCTTTGCCTTGTAGGCCGCGCTTTTCGCCGCACCTGAGCGAAGCGAACTGACCAAGCAGTCTTTTATTTCATTGCATTACATAAAAGGATTTCCGCTACACTCGCTAACGCAGCCACACGCATAAAGTTCTCTAAAAATATTTTACAATATTAACCCGCATGCCATAAACCCGATTAAAAAACTTCGTAACTTCGGGACAACTTTAAAACTAATAACTAAAAAAAACTCAGGTACTCAGCTACTTGCCACTCGCCACTCCCATGAAAATCATCGCCTTCGCCGGAAGCAATTCCACCAAATCAATCAACAAACGATTGGCCACTTACGCAAGTTCGTTGTTTGAAAATGCACAAACCGAAATCATCGACCTCAATGATTACGAAATGCCATTGTTCAGCGTCGACAGGGAAGCCGTTTTGGGACATCCAAAATTGGCGCAGGATTTTCTCAACAAACTCGCTTCTGCAGATTATATCATAGTGTCACTGGCAGAAAACAATGGAAACTATTCGGCTGCCTTCAAAAACGTATTCGATTGGTGTTCGCGCATCAGAAACGATGTTTTCCAGCAAAAACCGATGCTTTTAATGGCGAGTTCTCCCGGCGGACGTGGCGGAAAACGCGTCCTCGAAATTGCCGAAGCTGCTTTTCCACGTTATGGCGGAGACATTCGCGCGACCTTTTCGCTTCCCACATTTTATGAAAATTTCGATGTTGAAAACGGCAAAATTTCAAATACCGAATTCGACCAGCAATTGCGCCAAATCGTTAAAGATTTTCAATAGTGAAAAATGTGAAACGCGGATTAAAAGTTCTGAAAAAAATCCTTTTGGGAATTTTGTGTTTTTTAGTTTTGTATTTCTCTTTGGCCTTTCTGTTTTCTAAAATCACGGTCAATTCTAAACAAAAAAACGAAGAAAAACCCATTGCGATTTACATCAAAACCAACGGTGTGCATACCGATATTGTTGTTCCGGTAAACAATTCGATTAAAGACTGGCGCGGCCAAGTCGAGTTTGAGCATACCAAATCAAAAGACACGACTTACCAATTCATAGGTTTCGGCTGGGGCGACAAAGGATTTTATCTGAACACGCCACAATGGTCCGATTTGAAAGTGTCAACAGCAGCAAATGCGGCATTTTACCTCGGAACTTCAGCCATGCATGCGACGTTTTACCACGACATCCGCGAAAGCGAAAAGTGCGTTAAAATCAAAGTTTCAAAAAAGGATTACGAAAAGTTAACCGCTTACATTGAAAACAGTTTTCAGCGGGATTCTTCCGGAAATTTCCTCTTGATTGATGCGCCGACTTACGGCAATCACGACAGTTTTTACGAAGCAAACGGAAAATACAGCCTGTTTTACACCTGCAATTCCTGGGCGAATGAGGCTTTGAAGGCAGCCGATCAGAAAGCGGCATTGTGGTCGTTGACCGATTCCGGAATTTTCTGCCATTACCAATAATATTTAGCCTTCCGTTAACGTTTTTCGGCAGGATTTTTGCCAAATGCGCGCCATGATAAAAAAAGTTCAAGATCTCAAATTCCTGCTGATCATTCTGTTTCTGGCTTTTGCCAATGTCACTCAGGCACAGGATTATTCGAAAGTAGACAACATTGTCAGCAATTATCCCAAATCATTTTCAAGCCCTGAAAAACTTGCCGAACAAGTCAACGCCGACTTCACTTCGGAAACTGATAAAGTGCGCGCCATTTTTACCTGGATTGGCTCGAACATCAGATACGATCTGCGCGAATTCAACTCTGGCGGAAACGCTATTGCCTTTAAATACAGCAGCGAACAGGAGAAAATTCAGAAAGAGATTAAATTTCGCTACGATCTGGCCAATAAAACGTTGCGTTCTAAAAAGGGCGTTTGCCAAGGATACACCGCACTTTTCCATGTTGTTTGTGACATGGCGAAAATCAAATGCATTGACATTCCGGGGACTTCAAAAACACATCCGTCGCACATTGGAAAATTGCCAAAAGCCAGCGATCACGTGTGGAATGCCGTAAAAGTAGGCGATGATTGGAAACTTATCGACGTTACCTGGGCTTCGGGCGCGGTCAATACGCAAAGCGGAAAATTTGTACCTGAATTCAATGATGCCTACTTTTTTACCAATCCTGAAGTGATGTTTCTGAACCATTTTCCTGATGACAAACGCATGTTAATGATTGATAAAACACCAGAAGAATTCGCCGATTTGCCTTTGTTTTACGGCGATTACATCAAATCAGCTTACGAAATTACCTTTCCAGGTACCGGAATTTTAGTGTTGGGCAAAGCCAATGTGATTCCGTTTAAAATAACCAACTTTCCTGCAAACCAGCAAATTTCATATGTGTTTACCGGTGAAGGAATCGTCAAATTGGCCCAAGCGAAAACCAATGGAAATGAAACCGAATTTGAGGTTCGGCTCGACACAAAAAGTAAAGGTTATCTGACGATTTATGTCAACAACAAATCGGTTGTGAGTTATAAAATCCAACGCTGATTTTATCTCAAAACGCACTTTACTTTGTCAATATCGTATTGATAACTTTCTCGCTGAAGCCTTTCAATTATTGGCGGCATGTACTATATTAGCCTAAAATCGATAATTTTAAGATGTCAGAACAAAATCAATATACCGAGGACAATATCCGTTCACTCGACTGGAAAGAGCACATCCGCATGCGTCCCGGAATGTACATCGGAAAACTCGGCGACGGTTCTTCGCCAGACGACGGTATTTATATTCTTTTGAAGGAAGTCATCGACAACTGTATTGATGAGTTCGTGATGGGCGCGGGAAAAACGATTGAAGTTTCGATTAAAGACAAAACGGTTTCGGTACGCGATTACGGTCGTGGCATTCCGCTAGGGAAAGTCATCGATGTGGTTTCGAAAATGAATACCGGTGGAAAATACGATTCGCTGGCCTTTAAAAAATCGGTCGGACTGAACGGTGTCGGAACCAAAGCAGTAAATGCGCTTTCGAATTATTTTCGCGTCGAATCTGTTCGTGACGACAAACAAAAAGCAGCCGAATTCTCTGCCGGAAACCTGACGATTGAAGAGGACATTATCGATACGACCAAACGAAAAGGGACAAAAGTCATTTTTATTCCGGACGAAGCGATCTTTAAAAATTACAAGTTCAGGAACGAGTACATCATCAAGATGCTCAAGAATTACTGTTATCTGAACAACGGATTGACGATCATTTACAACGGCGAAAAATTCTATTCTGAAAACGGATTGAAAGATTTGCTCGAAGAAAATATTCACGCCGACGACCTCGAATATCCAATCATTCACCTCAAAGGCGACGACATCGAAATCGCTTTAACACATAGCAAAAGCCAGTACTCAGAAGAATACCATTCGTTTGTCAACGGACAGAATACCACGCAAGGAGGAACGCATTTGGCGGCTTTCCGTGAGGCAATCGTAAAAACAATCCGGGAATTTTACAACAAAGGTTTTGAAGCTTCCGATGTGCGCAAATCGATCGTGAGTGCGGTCAGCATCAAAGTGATGGAGCCTGTGTTTGAATCGCAGACGAAAACCAAACTGGGCTCAACAGATATTGGTCCGGATTTGCCGTCGGTGCGGACATTTGTCAACGATTTCGTTAAAAATAAATTAGACAATTATTTACATAAAAATCCCGAAACCGCCGACGCGCTGCAACGCAAAATTTTGCAGGCCGAGCGCGAACGCAAAGAACTTTCCGGAATTAGAAAACTCGCCAAAGACCGCGCAAAAAAAGCCAGTCTGCACAACAAAAAACTGCGCGATTGCCGCGTGCATTTAACCGACATCAAAAATCCTAAAAGTCTTGAAAGCACGCTTTTTATTACTGAAGGCGATTCAGCTTCGGGATCGATCACAAAATCGCGCGACGTCAATACGCAAGCGGTGTTCAGTTTGCGTGGAAAGCCTTTGAATTCGTACGGCATGACGAAAAAAATCGTGTATGAAAATGAGGAATTCAACTTATTGCAAGCGGCATTGGATATCGAAGACGATATGGAAAACTTACGCTACAATAAGATCGTGATCGCAACCGATGCCGACGTCGATGGCATGCACATCCGGTTGTTATTGATTACGTTTTTCCTGCAGTTTTTTCCCGAACTCATCAAAGAAAACCATTTGTACATATTGCAAACGCCATTGTTCAGGATCCGAAATAAAAAGGAAACGATTTACTGTTATTCCGATCAGGAACGCCGCGATGCGATGGAAAAATTAAAGCCAAAACCCGAAATCACGCGATTTAAAGGTTTGGGTGAGATTTCGCCAAACGAGTTCCAGTTTTTCATTGGAGAAGACATTCGTTTAGACCCAATTATGTTGGACAAAAACACTTCCATTGAAACGCTTTTGGAGTTTTACATGGGAAAAAACACACCGGATCGTCAGGAATTCATCATCAATAATCTGAAAGTGGAACTTGATGCGGTGGAAAGCAATTAATAATTAATAGTTAACAATTAATAATTTGGGCAGACATTTCCGGCTTTCCGCTTTATCTTTTGCCCTGCGGGACAAAAGGATGTCGCTGCAATCCGGGCTGCGATCTAAACTAATAATCAAATAAGTCGTCAAATTTGAAAGTCTAATTCGTTCGACTTTCGGCTTTCGACTTTCGACTAAAACATGGACGAAGAAGAAGATTTAAACGTAAATGAACTCCCGCAAGAAGAATCTCCTTCAAACGGGCAGCATTTTTACGAAAACAACGAAAACCCCGAAGATACGATCACGAAGGTCACCGGAATGTACAAAGACTGGTTTCTAGACTATGCTTCGTATGTGATTTTAGAGCGCGCGGTTCCTGCGATCGAAGACGGTTTCAAACCTGTTCAGCGCCGGATCATGCATTCGCTGAAGGAACTCGATGACGGACGTTACAACAAAGTCGCGAATGTCGTTGGGCACACGATGCAATACCATCCGCACGGTGACGCGAGTATCGGTGATGCGATGGTTCAAATCGGGCAGAAGGAGCTTTTAATTGACACGCAGGGAAACTGGGGAAATATCTTAACCGGCGACGGTGCGGCAGCTTCACGTTACATTGAAGCGCGTTTGTCAAAGTTTGCGCTCGAAGTTTTATACAGCCCGAAAATTACCGATTGGGGCGTTTCGTATGACGGAAGACGTGCGGAACCAAACAACCTTCCGGTGAAATTCCCGTTGTTGTTGGCTTCAGGCGCCGAAGGAATTGCCGTGGGTTTGTCCACGAAAGTGTTGCCGCACAATTTCAACGAACTCATCGATGCATCGATCAAAATATTAAAAGGAAAACCGTTCCAGATTTTTCCGGACTTTCAGACGGCCGGAATCGCCGATGTGTCGAATTACAATGACGGCATGCGTGGCGGACGTGTTCGCGTTCGGGCAAAGATTTCGCAATTGGACAAATCGACATTGGCGATTACACAGATTCCGTTTTCGACCAATACGACAACTTTGATCGACAGCATCCTGAAAGCGAACGACAAAGGAAAGATAAAAATCAAGAAAATTGAAGACAATACGGCTGCGGAAGTCGAGATTTTAATTCACTTGTTTCCGGGCGTTTCGCCGGATAAAACGATCGATGCATTATTCGCGTTTACCGCTTGCGAAACTTCGGTGGCACCTTTGGGCTGCGTGATTGAAGACAACAAACCGCTATTCGTTGGCGTCTCGCACATGCTTAAAATTTCTACGCACAGAACCGTCGATTTGTTGAAACAGGAGCTTGAAATCCGATTGTCCGAACTCGAAGAGCAATGGCATTTCCTTTCGCTGGAGCGGATTTTCATCGAAAACAGGATTTACCGTTTAATCGAAGAGGAAACAACACGCGAAGGCGTCATTTCGGCGGTTGATGAAGGTTTGAAACCACATACAAAACATTTGAAACGAGCGGTTACTGAAGATGATATTTTACGTCTTTTGGAAATCCGGATCATGCGCATCTCAAAATTCGACAGCAACAAAGCACAGGAAAAAATCGAAGCGCTCGAAGGTGAGATCGAACAGGTGAAACACAATCTCGAACATTTAACCGATTTCGCCATTGCGTATTTTACGCGATTAAAAGAAAAATACGGAAAAGGCCGCGAACGCCAAACCGAACTGCGTATTTTCGACAATATTGAAGCGACGAAAGTGATTCTTCGGAATACCAAATTATATGTCAACCGCGAAGAAGGTTTCGTTGGGACGAGTTTAAAAAAAGACGAATTTGTTGCCGATTGTTCGGATATTGACGACATTATCGTATTCCTGCGCGATGGAAATATGATGGTCACCAAAGTTGATGCGAAAACCTTCGTCGGAAAAGACATTATTCACGTTGCCGTTTTCGATAAAACAGACAAACGCACGATTTACAACATGATTTACCGCGATGGAAAATCAGGTCCGTCGTATATTAAAAGGTTCAATGTTTCGGGAATTACACGCGACAAATTGTACGATCTGACCAATGAAACCAAAGGTTCGCAAACTTTGTATTTTTCCTGTAATCCAAATGGGGAAGCTGAAGTCATTACAATTTTATTACGCCAGATCGGAAGCATCAAAAAATTAAAATGGGATGTTGATTTTGCGAATATTGCCATTAAAGGTCGTGCTTCCAAAGGAAATCTGGTCAGCAAATATCCGATTAAGAAAATCGAACTCAAGGAAAAAGGGATTTCGACTTTACTGCCGAGAAAAATCTGGTTTGACGATACGGTACAGAAATTAAATACAGATGCGCGTGGTGAATTATTGGGTGAATTCCGCCCCAGCGATAAGATCCTCGTCATTTCACAGACCGGAAAAATAAAAGTAATTATCCCTGAGTTGTCGACGCATTTCGATGAAGATATGGTCGTTTTGGAAAAATGGATTCCGAATAAACCGGTGTCTGCAATTTATTATGACGGCGAAAAAGAAAGATATTACGTAAAACGTTTTCTTGTTGAAAATGAAGGAAAAGAGGAAGTTTTTATCACGGAACATCCAAATTCGCAACTTGAAATCGTTGCCACAGATTATCGTCCGGTAGCCGAATTGGTATTCACGAAAGTGAAAGGCGTGCAAAAAGAAAACCAGATCGTCGATCTTGAAGCATTCATTTCCGTCAAAGGATTTAAAGCGCTCGGTAACCAATTGACTGCCGATAAACTCAAACAAGTCAATTTATTGGAACCGTTGCCTTATGAAATTCCTGAAGAAGAAATTCCGGAACCAACACCAATTTCAGACGAAGATTTACCCGATACTGAAACCGATGACGACGGACAAATCGTACTCTCATTAGATTAAATAAAAAACTCCCGATAATCCGGGAGTTTTTGTTTTTTATTGGTTTTGGTTTTTTGCGTCTTCTTTCTTTTTCTTTTCCGAATCGATGATCGCTCCGGTTCCGGCTCCAAGACCAGCTCCGGCCAAACCTCCGATTACGGCACCTGCACCCGAATTCTTTTTGTTGACGACAGCTCCTGTTACCGCTCCGACACCAGCTCCAATCACTGCTCCTTTTGCAGCGCCACTCCAGCCTTTACGTTTGGCTTCTGGTGTTGCCGCCGGTGCAGCTGTAGTATTGTGGATTACGACAGGTTTTTGACTTTTGGCCACAGCCTGCATGGAATCTATCGTTTTTTGTTTGGCGATTTCCGCTTGTTGCTTTTCCATGACGACATTCATCGAATCAATCGTGGCTTGCTTCGAATCGTCTACAACGCCAGCTTCATTAGCGGTTTGTTTACAGGATAAAGTCAGCATCGCTACGGAACATATCATTACTAGGGTTTTCATAATTTTCTGATTTAAGAATGAATTGTAAAATTGGTGAAAATTGCACGCAGATCACTTACAGATACACGGTTTAATCTTACATGTTTTGCCACAAAATAAAAAATCGCAAAAGAAATAATTCCGATTGCGATTTTTTAAATACTATTTATTTGAAACTTATTTTTTCTTGCTCATTTTCATATTCAGAACTTCAACCAAAAGAGAGAATGCAATGGCAAAATACAAGTAGCCTTTCGGAATAGGAGTGACGTGGTTTCCAAAAATTAAAGCGTTCGAAAGATGCGCCGCTTCCGTAATCAACATGAATCCAATCAATATCAAAAACGACAATCCAAGGATTTGGATCGACGGATGTTTGTTGACAAAATTCCCAACCGGAACCGCAAATTGCATCATGATCAATACCGAAATTACAACCGCCGTAATCATGATATACAACGCGCCTTCGACACCATTGGTCATTCCGACAGCGGTCAAAATACTGTCAAAAGAAAATACGATGTCAATCAGGATGATTTGTACGATTACACTTCCGAAAGTTTTCGCAGCGGTTTTTGTGCGTTCGATTTCATTTTCGCCTTTCTGGTCGACCTTTTCGTGGATTTCACTCGTACTCTTATAAATCAGGAACAATCCGCCGAGCAGCAAAATAACGCCCTGGCCAGAAACCTGCGCGCTGATAAATCCCCAGTCAAAGCTAAACCACGGTTCTTTCATCGCAATCAGAACGGTGATTCCAAGTAATAATAAGATCCGCATGAACATCGCCAGAAACATTCCTATTTTCGTCGCCCTTTTGCGTTGGTCTTCAGGCAATTTCCCGGTCGCAATCGAGATAAAAATAATATTGTCGATTCCCAGTACGATTTCTAAGAAAGTCAGTGTTAGCAAGGCAATCCATGCATTCGGATTTGATAAAAGTTCCATTTTGTGTTGTTAATTAAGTTGCGTCGCAGTTCCCATTTGCTTTTTGTCGCTGCCAACAATTCCGAATTCAAAAGTATAGGATTTTTTCGATGTGGTCAAAATTTTTATATCGATCGCCTGTTGTTCGGCCATATTTTTCGGATTGATTTTCTGAAGCACATATTCGCAGTCGCTGACCCAACGAATCGAAGCCGTATCGGTTTTTCCGTCGTAGGTTTCGATCACCATCGTTTCGGTACGAACAGAGGTCGTCGATTTTTTCACGCCGCCAATCGTAATTTCCGATTTGAAAGTTCCGGTCCTAAAATCCTTGCAGTTGCTTTCGGTTTGGTAACATGAACTCAAAACAAACAATGGTAAAAGCAGTATTATTTTTTTCATATTTTTTTGTAGCTGTTCCCGCTTTCGCCTTTATCTCTGCGCTGCGCTTCGAGGATACCGGCTCAATCGGGGCTAGGCAGTCGGGTTTAAATGATCAGATATTTGTAAATAACTTATTCGATTTTAATGTCGTATTTGTCCAAAAGCCCGGCAATTCCGTTCATTGAAAATTTAGCTTTTCGCATCGGATTGTTTTCGGGATCGATCTTATAATTGTAAGCCGTCGTAAAATTGGCCGCAGCCAAAACCGTTTCGTCGAAGATCGCGCCTTCGAGATTGCAATTTTCAAATAGGGCAGAAGTCAAATCTGCCGCCGAAAAATTCACATCACGCAGCGAACAATTTATAAATCTGGTTTTCTGCAGTTTTTTATTTGTAAGCCAGCAATAATCCAGATTGGAATCGGTAAAATTAACGCTGAATAAAAAATCCTGGCATTCGTCAAATCGGATTCCAAGCAATTTGGATTGCGTAAAAGCGACCGTTTTCAAACTGCTGTACGGAAGTTTAACCATCGACAAATTGCAGTCGATAAATTCGCAATCGATAAAAACGCATTCAGAAAAAACGTTGTTCGAAAAGTCGCAATTTTTAAAAACACAGCCGTCAAATTCGCGGTTGCTGATTTTTTTATCAAAGTAAATGACCTTGTCAAAAGTCTTGTCGATGTGAATGAAATCCTCCATAATTATTTTCCGAAAATGCTTTTCATAATGGTGTTCAGGCCTTTAAACATCAGGAACATCGCGAAAAAACAAATCAAGATCCCGATACCCAAAACCAGATAATGCCAGGCATTTTGCTTGTTGATAAACGCGTTGTAAATGACGGTTGGCCCAATAAAAAGCAGCGGCAACGCCCAAGCCAGGTATTTGATGCCATTGTTTAAAACGTCGCGGTTGGTTGCCATTTTTTTGGTTTTAGAATTCGTAATCGACGCAGCTTCTTTCAGCACGGACTTTCCCGATAAAATCGGCCACTTCATTGTGTTTCGGATGCGATTGATAAGCGATCAGGTCTTCGAAAGAATTGAAATACGAATCAAGCACCACGTCAAAATTGGAATACTCGCTTTCAATGTTGATCCCAACCTGAATCGACTCAATCTGCGGAACAACTTCTAACAGGTCTTCCAGTTTTTCTTTGATCAGCGCTGCATTTTCGGCTTTGCTTTTTCCTTCGGCGGAATCCTTGAGTTTCCACATCACAATATGATGGATCATAATTTTAGTTTTTATAATTGTCGACAGCATTTCGTACGCTGCCATAAGTTTTTAACAATTGAGAACCCATTTCGTAGGAAACCGGGATTTCGTCCATGATCATCCGCACGCCGCGGTCAACGAGTTTGCTGTTGCTGAGTTGCATGTCTACCATTTTGTTGCCTTTGACTTTTCCAAGCTGGATCATCGTCGCAGTAGAAATCATGTTCAGCACCAGTTTTTGTGCGGTTCCGGCTTTCATTCTCGAGCTTCCGGTCACAAATTCGGGACCGACAACCACTTCAACAGGAAATTTTGCGGTTAGTGCCAACGGACTTCCGGCGTTGCACGTGATGCAGCCTGTAATGATGTTGTTTTCGTTGCATTTTTCGAGTCCGCCAATAACATAAGGTGTTGTTCCCGAAGCTGCAATCCCAATGACCACGTCATTTTCGGTCATATTGAATTCTGACAAATCGGCCCAGGCCTGAAGCGCGTTGTCTTCCGCATTCTCAACAGCGCGTCGGATTGCTTTGTCGCCGCCGGCAATAATCCCGTTTACAAGATCGAACGGCACACCAAAAGTTGGCGGACATTCGGATGCATCTACAATTCCGAGCCTTCCTGAAGTTCCAGCTCCGATGTAGAACAACCTTCCGCCAGATTTCATTTTGACGACAGTTTGGTTCACGAGCGCTTCGATCTGCGGCAATGCTTTTTCTACGGCCAATGGTACGGTTTTGTCTTCATCATTGATGTTTGACAAAAGTTCCGAAACGGGCATTTTTTCAAGCTGTTCGTACTTTGAAGATTGTTCGGTGGTTTTCGTAAAAGACATTTATAGGTCAGATTTTGTAAAGTTTCAAAGTTACAAAGTTTTGCCGGATTGCCCTTTCAAAATTTGGAAATCGTTGGTATAAAATTCCGAATTTATTTTTCAATTGCTGATGACAGCATTCAAAATCAAATCAGCTGAAAACATTGTAAAATCCCCAATAAACAAACAGGACAATTAAGATAATATATACAAGATTGTTGATCGTGAAAAGCCAGCGTCCGAAAAAACTCCATGACTTGTCTTTTAAAATATTTTTGTTGATCAGCGCAAAAGGAAATATCAGCAGCAAAATCAAAAAAGGAACATACGCTACAAATGTCAACGATGAGAATTTGTAGTCTTTGTAAGGCGCCGGATAGTAATAAAATCCCATTTCGGTGGCCAATACAAACATAAAATACAGCATCACCAAACTCAGCGGAAACAACAGCAATTTCAGGTTTTTGTATCTGGATTCCGATTTTTTTCTTAAATAACTCACCGGGAAATAACAGGCAGAAAATAAAAACAAACACGACGAAAACATCAGGAACCGGTCGATTTCTTTACTGTTCAGCGGCGTTTTGAATTCGGACAATCGCTCAAATTCTTTGTTTTTTGGAAACAGTGTCGGAACTTCAAAAAAGTGATCGCCTTTGGCCAGTTCTTCTTTCAAATTGAATTTGACCCTATGTTTGTAATTGTGGTAAAAGTACAGATTGACTTCGCCCGAGTTTGTATCCCAAATAGAAGTTAGTAATGTGCCGTCGCCAATTTTTTTCCGGCATACATGCATCGTATCCGAAAGTGCGGTAAAAAATTGGATATCTGAGCCGTTATTGTTTTTCAGGAATGCGGTTCCGTTGATGTAACGTTCTTGTTTAATACTATTGAAATCCGTGATTTCAGACGGACAAAAATTGGCGAGCACGTATTTGGGATCGTTGCCCAAAATTGTTTTATAAGGTTCGACAATCAGGTATTTCCCGGATTGATCCACATAAATCAGTACGTCCTGGATGAAAACACTGTGGTCAAATTGGTCGATGTAATTTTTGACTTCTTCGACTGTTTTAAAAGAATGTAGCACGTGTTTGAGGAATAAAGTCGGATTGGAAATCGGTTTTTTATTGGCTCCGACCGTTCCTTTTGTTGGCGTAGCAGCCGCCAGTCTTGAGAAAGCCAAGCCAAATTCGTTCATTCCGGATTGTGGCGCGACGCCATTGTTTCCGTCAAATCGTGCTCCGGTAAATCCCGCGCCAAAACCAGTATTTTCAAACCAGATTCTCGGTTTCAGAAACCAGGTGTCGTGGTTGCAGCCAATGACAGTTTTTCCGTTTGAAGTCACTTTGTACATGCTGCAGGCAAATGTCTGGACAAAATTAAAAAGCAATAAAGAAAATACGGCTAAGGTTTTTAAAGTCATAGGATTAAGTGTTTTATTGGTTGCAATTACAAACGCAGTTTATACTTTGGAAATTGCATTTGTCAGATTGTCAAGAGATTCGTTTTGTCCTGACGTTTCATTTGCCCAAATATTACAAAAACTATAACATTTTTCCAGAATCGGATTGTTGGATTCTGCCGTAAATTTGTAGGCCAATTTTTTAAACCTTTATATAAGATGCTAAAATGGATTGATGTTGTCAAATTTGCCAGTAACGGAAATCTTAAACCGGATCAGAAAATCGAGAAAACAGTATCAGAATGGCAAACATTATTGACACCCGAACAATTTCAAATTACACGGTTAAAAGGTACCGAACGCGCCCACAGTTCAGAAATGTGCTCGTATTTCGAACCCGGAAAATATGCCTGTGTTTGCTGCGGTACTTTATTATTTGACGGCGGCGAAAAATTTGAAAGCGGCACCGGCTGGCCTTCATTTACACAACCGATAAAAGAAAATGCCGTCGCTTACCACAAAGACATCAGTTTTGGGATGGTTCGCATTGAAGCGCTTTGCAATTCCTGCGACGCGCATCTCGGGCACGTTTTTCCCGACGGGCCAAAACCTTCCGGACTGCGGTATTGCATGAACGCCGTTTCATTGCGAAAAGCGGAAAGTAGCGATAAAAAAATCACCTTAGGAGGTGGCTGTTTCTGGTGTACCGAAGCTGTTTTTGATTTGCTTCAGGGCGTAATCAAAGTCGAAAGCGGTTACAGTGGCGGTAAAATTTCCAATCCGACTTACCGCGAGGTTTGTAGCGGAATGACCGGACATGCGGAAGTGATCGAAGTGACGTATGATCCGGACCAAATTTCATTTGAAGACCTGTTGCGCATTCATTTGAGCACACACAATCCGACCACGTTGAACGAACAGGGCGCCGACACGGGAACGCAATACCGCAGTGTTATTTTTTACAGAAATGAATCTGAGAAAAATTTGGCCGAAAAAGTGATTTCGGAAATGCAGCCATTTTTTGAAAATCCGATTGTGACTGAAATCACGCCATTTGAGCAATTTTATAAAGCCGAAACAGAACACCAGAATTACTACAAAGAGAATCGTGACGCGCAATATTGCCAGGTTGTTATCGATCCGAAACTTGAAAAATTTAAAACGCTGTTTAAAGAGAAACTGAAAGTGCACGCTTAACCAATATATAAATGATAAACAAAATCGGATTTGGCGGCGGTTGCCATTGGTGTACCGAAGCGGTTTTTTCAGCTTTGAAAGGCGTGCAGTCGGTAGGACAGGGCTGGATCGCTTCGGATGGAGAAAATGAAAATTTTTCCGAGGGCGTTTTAGTTGATTTTGATCCGGAAATCATTTCACTGGAAATCCTGGTCGCGATTCATTTGCATACGCACAGCAGTACATCTGAACATTCGATGCGTGGCAAATACCGTTCGGCGGTTTATGTTTTTTCAGAAACAGAAGTACAACCGGTTTCCAAAATTATCGCGTCTTTGCAAAAGGATTTCGATAGTCCGATTGTGACAAAAGTGTTGATTTTTAAAGACTTTAAGTTAAATAGGGAAGATTCGCTAAACTATTATTTCAACGGTCCGGAAAAACCTTTCTGTGAAAATTATATCAATCCGAAATTAAAAATGCTGCTGCAAAATTTTTCAAATTTCATGTATCTCGAAAAACTTACGCATCTCAAGTAGCATCCGATATGTAAGTCGTGCAATTTTTTTAGAAAATTATATAAATACATAAGTAGACCATACCGTTACATTTGTCATAAAAGGATTACATAATGGAAAATCTACAAGCAGAAGAAGCGTTGACAATTGTCAGAGAAATCTTGTCTTTCAGACTTGATCCTAAAAAAATCACTTACAAACGCCTTAAAGGGTACATTGCTATCATGATTGAAGATGACAGTTATCGTACCATTTGCCGACTTTATCTTAACAACCAGCGCCGAAAATATCTTGGTACAATCAGCCGCAACAAAGTGGAATCGCGCGAACGCATCGACCACATGACAGATATTTTTAAATATTCAAACGATTTGTTGACTACTATTTTGGTTTACGAATCTGCTGCATAACCAATCATTCCCATTTTTTATTTCTGTTTATCCAAATCATTTTTCACAGTGATTCTGGCTGGGTTTTCTATATGGATATTTCTTATAATAACTGATGCAATTGCAGTTGGGAAATCTTATAACATTCCCGGGAAGTGCTGTAAAACCTGCACAGTTTGTTTCAGTAAGTTTGTACCATAAACTTAAAACCTATTATTATGAAAAAGATGAAATTTGTATTTGGACTTTTGGCAATCGCAGCTTTGGGATTGACATCTTGTAACAACGACGACGAAAACAACAATGTGGACAACAGCAACGGAATTGCAGGAACGTATGAACTGAAAGAGTTTCGTACACCAACAGAAACAGACATCAATAGAGACAATACGCCACATGCAAACCAGGCCGATGAAACAGAATGTTACGACAACAGCAAATTGAAATTCAACGCGGACAATACATTTTCGTATGATTATCGCGCGGTAACAGTTTCTGAAGGAATTGCGACTTGCGCGTCTGCAACATACAACGGAACCTGGGAAGTGACATCAAGCAACGGAGACAATGTCAACATTGCTGCAACTTATCGGAATTCCAGCGACGAAACTGTAAATGTGACCTTTGTTAAAACTGGGAACAGATTGGTACAAACGTCATTATTAGCAAGGTACCCGGATGTGAACAGCAGCAACGTTCTTGTTTATTCAATAGGAACTGTAGTTTTGGTTTTCGAGAAATAAACCATTTAGATTTAATAAAAAAAGACGGCTAAATTGCCGTCTTTTTTGTTTGTATCCAATTTGAGAATATTTTTATTTATTTCCGGAATTTACCTTCTTAATAAATTGAATCACGCCTTCCATAAATACTTTCTGGTCGTCCCACATCGCTAAATGGCTTCCGTTCGGGCAATACAGGTAACTGCCGTTTAGTACCAGTTTGCTTTGCTCTTCCATCGCTTTCGGATCCATCGTGTCATATTTTCGCACCAATCATCAGTGTTGGAACCGCAATTTCCTTAAGCCTGTTTTTGATATCCCATTTTGCAAGACGTCCGCTGATGCCAAATTCACTCGGACCTTGCATCAACGTATATACTTCGCCATTGGCATGTTTCATCGAACGGTTTAAAGCGTCGGGCCATTCTTTGAGTCGGCATAAATGCTGCTGGTAAAAATTTGGGATCAGCAATTCCATGTAACGCGGATTGGCGTAATCTTTTTTGGCTTCAAGTGCGCGAATTTCCGAAAGTACTTCGGGCGGCATTTGCTTTGCAAGCACTTCGTCTGCATATTTTCCATATTCAGGAGCGCTCGCCATCATGTTTGAAACCAACAATCCTTTGAGGTTTTTTTGATATTTCAGCGCATATTCCATCGCCAGGATTCCGCCCCAGGAATTTCCAAGTACGTAAAAATTTGAACTGTCGGCGCCAATCGCTTTGCGAACCTGTTCTACTTCTTCAACAAAACGTTCAGTCGTCCATAAAATGCTGTCCTTTGGCTGGTCGCTGTAATAGGAGCCAAGTTGGTCATATTCGTAAAATTCGAAACCTTCTCTTTGAAAAAACGTTTCAAAACATTCCATATATTCATGTGTCATCGCCGGTCCGCCGTGCAATAACAAAATCTTTACTTTCGGATTTTTCCCAAATCTTTTCGTCCAGACTTTAAATTCGCCGATAGGTGTTTTAATCGGAATGAGCTTCACGCCAGCCGATTCCAGACTGTCGCCATAACTGAAATAATCGTTTAATGAAGCTTGTTCAGAAGTGTCTTTCGGTTTGCACGAGAATGCGAAACACAAGGCCAGCAAGCAAATGATTTTATTCATATCGTTATAGTTTGGATGTGATTTTACTCGGTTTAGGTTTCAGAAAACTTTTTCCAGATTTCCTTATTCTTTTTCAAATCGTCAGTTTTGGAAAACAATTTGTTGCCTTCGATGTATATTTTCAGGCCGTTGATAATTACGATTTCCGAAGTATCGTTGTAGGAAATATTGCAGCATATTTCTTCTTCCCATTTCTCTTTCCAAATTTCCGACAACATAAAATGAACAGCAATTCCTTTGTTTTCCTTATCGAGAAACGGAATTAAATCTGTTGTTGCTTTTTTGCCAATGGCGATAATCTGGCTTCCTGCTTCAGAATTTAATCTTGGAGACATGGTTTTCAGCATCACAATGTAGGCATCGTCATTACTGATCTTTTCCATTAATAAACTGACATCCGGATTTTGCGCGTTCAGCGAAAAAGAAATGAAGAGTAAAAAAGGAAGTGTTATTTTTTGAAGAAAATTTTTCATTTGGTTTAGGTTTGGATGGATAAAATGTTGGTTAAGAAAGAGTAAACTTCCATTTTATTTTGGCTGCTTTTCCAAATATAATACTTTTAACAGTTTAAAAGACAATAGAAATCCTACTTCAAAATCTTAACAGGAACCTTATTTTCATCGATGGCAACAAATGTAAATTCGCCGCTGACTGCTTTTTCCCGATAATCAGAGTACATCTGTTCGACAAAAATCTCAACCCTGACTTTTAAACTCGTGTTTCCGATGTAGGTCACTTTTCCAATTAGTTCCACAATCGTTCCCGCCGGAATTGGCTTTTTAAAGTCGATCCGGTCAGAAGAAACCGTGACCATTCGCTGGCGGCTGAATCTTGTCGCTGCGATAAAAGCCACTTCGTCCATCAAATGCATGGCCGTTCCGCCAAATAAAGTATCGTAATGGTTCGTCGTACTTGGGAAAACTGCTTTGAAAATCCGTGTCTCCGACTGAAGTAATTTGTCTTCTAAAGTCATTTGTTTTTTGGCTAAGATAACAATTAAGACCCCAATTTAACCTGCGGATTCCGAAACGATGCAAGTACGAATTGAAATCTTATAATAACGATCTGAATTTCAGTGATTAGATTTACAAAACGATACGACAACACGACAAATGTTTTTTGCCGATACGAAGACGACGGGTGTCAGTTCGTCGAGGAGGCTGTAACGGGGCATGCACTTTCCACCCGTTCGTGCATGTGTAAACCCAACGTCGGCGCAATATGCGGAAACCGATCAGCAACACGGCGGTTTGGCAAAGAACGAAAAAAGTCCTTTTTTAAGAGGGACTTTTTTTATGGAATTTTCTTAATAACTTTTTAATTTTCGCAATCTGATTGCACTCCTAATCCAATCGCTTTTGTTTAGATTTGCCGCAGCAGCATCCGAAAAAACTAAAAATTCAAAAACGGTTTGCGGAGTTAATTCCTGAAATCAATTATGGGCGCATTTGTCATCAGCAAAAGGTATAACGGAGATTACAAATTCATTTTCGCATCGCGAAGGGGAAAAACCATTTTCACGAGTATCGGCTGCAAACAAAAATCAGATTGCGAACGCATGATCGCCGGAATCAAGGAAAACGTGGAATTTTTTGCGTTTACCAAAGTCAGGAATGCTGGTGGAAAGTACTTTTTCAGGCTTTCAAAAGGCGGATTGGTGTTGGCCAACAGCCGAAAATATTCTACAGAACTCAGACTTCAAAAAGGCATTGACGAAATTATAAAATATGTTGCGGTCGCTGAAACGCTCGATTTTTCTGAAGACGAATTCGTGTTTCCGGATGCAGAAGCGGTTTTTTCAGAAACAGATGAAATGGATTGATTCCAAAAAAATATTATTCTCCGCTTAATTGTTCGCTTACCAACTCAAATTTCCGGATCAGCTCGTCAATTTTCGCACGTTGTTTTTTGATTATTTTCGGACGTATGTAGAACCAATTCAGGCCAATCCAGCTTAAAGTTACGCCGTAAGCAACAGCTGCCCAAAGTCCGGTCATCCGCGATGTATATTCATACATATATAGACCGATTCCTACAGATAGCATGATAAAATACAAACTCAGCATTTTGGTTTCCATTATTTTTTGCCTGTTTTTCAAAGCAGTCAGATTTTGAATGTAATCACTATTGGTTTGTGTATTGTCGATTTTCGAAAGCATGGAAAACTGTTTGTTGTACGAAAAAAGATATACGACCATTGCAAGTATTGTGATAACGATTCCTATTTTCGTCGATACAAATTGCGGTTCAAAATAATACCAGATCCATAAAATAGAAATGCTTGTAGCGAGCAATAAAATGTTTGCGACCACGATATTGCGCAAGCCGGTGCTTTTAAATTTTTTGAGTCTGGAAAGCAATTCGTCCATATTTGGCGGACTGACGGTTTGTTTTTGCCATAAATTTTTGAAATCAGTTTCCATATTCTTTAAATTTTTGCGTTAGTTTTTCTTTGATGCGGTGGATTTTTACCCTGACATTTACTTCGGTCAAACCGACAATATTGGCAATTTCCGCCTGTTTTAGTTCCTCGAGTTCCAATGAAATGATGATGCGATCCGTTTCCGGTAATTCTGAAATAAAGCGGTACAGCAACTGGATTTGAGGTTCGATGGAAACAGATTTTTCTTCTTTCAGATCTGTCGGCAATCCCGTTTTCGGAAAACGTTTGTCTTTCTCAATCTGGCGCAGGCAATGGTTTGAAGCGATCCTGAAAATCCATGTTCCGATATTCGATTCATTCCGGAATTTCGGAAGTTGCTGCCATACGATTACAAAAGTTTCCTGTGCCAGATCCTGCGCCGCGTCGTGATCGTTCACATATCCCATGCAAAGACGGAAAATTCGTGGCCAATAAGTTTTATAAATTTCTTCGAATACCATTATTTCCCGGCTATAAATGTGTTCAGTTGGTTAAAATACCAATCTTTATCGTCATACATGATAAAATGCAGCCCTTTTTCGGCATATTGCAAATCGGCAGTTTTGAGGTTTTTGAATTGGTCGGCGATCGCCGGTTTGATGTTGGCAAAGTAACTTTCAAGCAACACCAACACCGGACATGTTATGGACTGAATACTTGTACGCAGATCTGTATTTGAAAAATCACAGTACATTTCGCCAAAAGTTTTCCGGTCCGATTTTAAACTCCAGCTCACCACAGTTTCCTGCATCTCCGGATTTTCCATAAGTTGGCGGATCGAAGTTTTCTGCATCTGAAGAAACTGCTCGGCATTAAATCCGGCCATTTGTTTGGTAATCTCACTACAATCGTTGTTTTCTTTCACCTTGAAATCCGGATTCATCAACGCGGGAAGGCAAGGCAATCCGTCAACGACAACAATTTTTTTGATCAGTTCAGGATAATCTGACGCAATGGCCATAGCCAATGTACCGCCCATACTGTGTCCAACCAGAACCGGCTTATCAATTTTATGGTCTTTGATGTAAGCGGCGATTTCGTTTTTCCAACCGCTGAATGTTGGATTTGATTGTGGTTTTACACCTGCAAAACCAGCCATTGTTAAGGTGATGCAAGTGTGGTCTTTTTCGAATTTCGATTTGGTTTCGTTCCACACGGCTCCCGAACTTGCAAATCCCGGGATAAAAATGATAGTTTCTTTTCCATGGCCGGATTTTGTGATTTCGAATGAATACGATTTGGCTTGCGCCATTGCGTTTTCAGATAACAGTGTGCAGAAAAACACCAAACTTCCGATGACATATTTTTTCATTTTTCAAAATTTTAATTGGTTAATATTTGAATTTGCCTTTTAGAGACGGCGCGTTTCAAAATGTTACAAATTGAGAAAAAATGTTTTGAAATAATTCCTGAAATATACTGAAAGCTTACTGATCCGGGTGAAGAATGAAATAATTTCTTCAAAAGTTTCATCTACTTACGACGCCGATGATGTGTTATTCAATTAAAAAAAATCTGTTACAAAAAATTCTCAGTGAAAAAAATGTAACAAAGTCTGTTACAAAAAATCTGTTCGAAAAAATTTGTAACAAAAACTGTTACAAAAAATTCAACGTGAAAATTTTGTAACAGCTTAAAAAAATATTTTTATATTTTCGAATTGTGTTTTTCCCGAAACGAACATATCCGAAATATTAAGTTTTATTTAGGAAAAATTAAACGCATCAACGCCTATTTAATCAATAGTTTTGGGGTTCTAAAAAAATCAGCATGAAAAAAATCTACGTTTTATTACTGACGTTCGTGTCGACTTTGACATTTGCACAACAAACCATTTCTTTCGAAACCGCGGAAGGTTATTCTGCGGGAACACTACACCAGCAAAACGGTTGGGAAGTGACTGAAGGAAGCGACGGCTTCATCACCAATCAGGTTGTTACCAATGAAAAAGCTTCTGATAGAACCTATTCATTCAAAAATGCCTTTGAACCAACTTTTGATTTCCAGTTCTTTCCAATTTTCGGAGCTTCAAAAATCTTTGAAATACCTGCGAATTATCAAAATTTTACGTTTGCTTACGACGTGTTAGCAACAGAAAAACTGGGTTCAGATTTTGAATTCACATTATTTGCGATCAATGCGAATGATGAGTATGTTCCCGTTGCAGGCGTTGGAATTGAAAACCGCGGATTCATTTACCTCATTAAAGATGAAAACTACGGATTTGATTATGCTACCAGCGAATGGACACCAAATACTTGGGTCAACATCAAGATTGAAGTAACACAGGACGAAATTAAATATTACATCAACAACACGCTCGAAAATACGATTGCAAATTATACGCACCTGAATGTTGCAGGTTTTAACATGTTGCACAATAATTATGGCGCAGACGCATACTATGATAATTTTGTGATCACGACGGAAAGTTTGAATGCAAAATCTTTTGATGCAGCGGCAGTTTCAGTATATCCAAATCCGGCGAAGCATGTTTTGTCGTTGAAATTACCGGCTCAGGCAGCGGTTTCGGATGTGGTATTTTACAATCTTTCGGGACAAATTGTACTACGTACAAACCAATCCCAAAATATTGATGTGAGCGCACTGGCAAACGGAAGTTATTTTGTGAAGGCAACAACGACCGACGGAACAGTGGTTGCGAAAAAAATTATCAAACAATAAGCAATTATAAATTTATATGAAAGCCTCTGTTTTGTCAGGGGCTTTTTATGCCGAAACCGAACTGCGTTTTTTCATGACCAAATACTCAACAGCCAAAACACACGAGATTCCGGCGATATAACAATAAATATCAATCCACGAAAAAGAATGTCCGATTACGGTTCGTGCAAGCCTCGATTTTTTCCAACCCAAAATTTCAATAATGTTCAGGTATTGCAGCGTTTCTATCCCGAACGAAAACAGCAACACCAAAACTGCAGCTTTTAAAACGGACACATTTACAAACGATTTTACAAAGCAGTAAATCAATACGACAACTAGGAAGTCCCCAAAATAGGGCCGAATGAAATCATCGTGCACATAACATGCGATGATCACTTCTGTCGCAAAAAGTAAAATTGTAAAGAGAAAATAACAGCGGTTGAATGCAAACATTTTGAAGATTTCGTTTATCAGATTTGGGGATGAAAATACAAAAAAAAGCTTCCAGTTACGGAAGCTTTTAATTAAATGGTAAAACCAATTTCAGGTTTTTAAAGACCCAAGGCCGATTTTAATTTTTTGGCAGCCAATCCCTGCGCATCTTTCGCTTCCGGAACCACTGCGGCCATTCCGAAAAATTCGTGGGTTACACCATCATACAATTTATAATCGGTTTCAACACTTGCGTCTTTGAGTTTGTCAGCAAGCAATTTCCCTTCAGATTGCAGCGGATCTATTTCAGCGCCAATGATCAAAGTTGGCGGAAATCCTTTCAAATTTGCTTTCACAAGACTGATTCTGGGATCAGCCGACTGCGCTTCATTTGCCAGATAATTTTTAACAAACCAACCCATCATCGCTTTGTTGAGCGGTTTGGCCATTGCGTACTTGGTATAACTTTCAGTAGTCATGTCGTTGTTTGCCACTGGGTAAACCAGTATGGCGTACAGCGGAACCATGATTTTTTTGTCGCGTGCCATCAAACTCACGTTTGCCGCAAGATTTCCTCCCGCGCTTTCGCCTGCAACTGCAATCTTAGCGGCGTTGCCATTGAATGAAGCCGCATTTTTAAGTACCCATTGGTAAGCGTCAAATGCGACGTTGTGTGCAGCAGGGAATTTTTTCTCAGGCCCTTTTGGATATTCAACAGAAACGACAATGGCTCCAGTTTGTTCGCAAAGTCCCTGTGCGCCGCCGTTGTACACGTTGATATCAGCGATTACAAAACCGCCGCCATGGTAATAAACGACAACCGGGAATGGTGCTTTTCCGGCTTTTGGCGTATAAATTCTGATGTGTGTTTTGCCACCTGTAACCGGAATGTCTTTCCCGATCGTATCGCATAGAGGCACCGGCATCGTCATGTTGTGGTCTTTCATTACAGCCATTACCGCATCAGTTGGTGTGGGTTGCAAACGCGCTTCTTTGGCGTCGAGCGTTTCAATTGGTTTGCCGCCCAAAGTTCCAAGTTTTTCAATGACTACAGCCATTTCGGGTTTGATGTTTGGCGCCCATGCAGGAGCCGGACCGGCAGGTTTGAGTGTTGCATCTTTATTTTCCGAAACAATGCTGTCGTTCATTTTCTTTTCTGGCAGGTCTTTGGCCGGATCCTTTTTGCAGGAAAAAGCAATTGAAATCAAAGCGCAAAAAAACATGGGTTTTAAAAGTGTATATACTTTCGTCTTCATACTGAATAATTTTAAATTAATTAACAGAACTAATTTCCAATTATTTATTCCGAAAGCTGTTACAAGATTTTTCATAATTTTTAAATGATTATAGTATTGGTTGGAAATATTGAAAACTGCGCACTTCAGTCTGAAGCAAAAAAAACACCAGTTGCCCGGTGTTTCAAAAGTAATTGCTTCAAACGAATAACTTCCTGTCAGAAACTGCAATGGTGTAATTCCCAATTACTTTATATTGATGTGGTTAGTTGATCCTGTTTTCCGATGCCAAGCGCGTCAAAAAGCGCGTTTTTGAGTTGGCGGTAACGCGCCAGATACTGTTGGATATTTTGCCTGAATGTGCTGTGTCCGTTTAAGAAATGCGTTTCACATTGCAAATCTTCACATTCTTTCAAACCTTCGAGTTGCAATTTGTAAGCAGCGAGTTTTTCGATGAAATCGATATTGGCATTGGCAAAATATTCGACTTCATCAAACAATTCAGAGAAACTGACATACCTTTCCTTCGACAATTCAATCAAACGCGCCGACAACAATCCCCAAAAAAGTTTTACTTCATTCGAAATGATCGCTGTTTCCTCGCTCCACAAATGCAAATCCGTATCGATGAACAGTTTTTGGATGTCATCTGAATCATGATGCTGCCGGATTACTTTATTCATGTCGTTTCGATTTTTGGCGCACTTTGCAACTGTTTTACATCCAGGATTTGTATCGTATTGATTCCCGACGGAAATTGCCATTGAATCTCATCGCCGCTGGCATAACCAATAAGGGCAAGTCCCATAGGCGCGAGGACCGAAAGTTTGTTTTTTGAAATGTCGCTTTTGTTTGGATGAACCAATTTGTAGGATTGCTGTTCCTGATATGGCGTTTTGATACTTACTGTCGAATACAATCGCACCACTTCTTCGGGCATTTCGTCATGTTCCCGAATTTCTGCTGCCCGAAGCTCATCCGTCAGTTTTCCGATCGCCGCTTTATACGACGGATCGCTATTGTGCGGCGCCAGTGAAATGATTTCCATCAGCAACGCAAATTCCCTCTTTTCTATAATAATATTTTCGTACTTCATTTTGTCTCTTTCTTGGCGTTCAATTTGTTTATGGAAAAATACCGCGCTGTTTGTAAGCAATTTCAATCCTCGAAATCGCAAGAATGTAAGCTGCGGTTCTCCAATCGGTTTGCCCTTCGGAAACGACGCCTTCGACTTTCCTGAAATTTTCGGTCAGCTTCTTTTCGATTTTTGCCATCACTTCTTCCAGTGGCCAAAGTTCGCCGTTGCGGTTTTGCAGCCATTCAAAATAACTGCCAATGACACCACCGGAATTGCAAAGGATATCCGGAATAATTGTGGCTTTGTTGTCAAGTAATATTTTTTCTCCGGCCGGATCTGTTGGGCCGTTTGCGCCTTCAGCAATAATCTTTGCACGGATGTCGTGCGCGTTTTCAGCAGTAATCTGGTTGCCCAATGCTGCCGGAATCAGGATGTCGCAGTCAAGTCCGAAAAAATCGGACGGACGCATTTCTTCCGCACCCGAAAATCCTTGGATTGATCCTTTCCTTGGTTTTGAATGTTCAAACAATGCCTCAACCGAAATTCCTTTTTCATTGATAATTGTTGCGTGTGCATCCTGTACGGCCAACAGTATCGCGCCATCCTGAACCAGGAACCGCGAAGCCCAATAACCGACATTTCCAAACCCCTGAACAATGAATTTTTTGCCTTTAAGGGTTTCATTTTTGCTTTCGTGTAAAAGCCTTAACGTCAAATAAACGCCAAATCCGGTTGCACGGTCACGGCCTTCGAGTCCGCCGGTTCCAACAGGTTTTCCGGTAACTACATGTTTGTTGTTCGATCGTTCAGAAGGCGTTTTGGTCGACATATAGGTATCGGCGATCCAGGCCATCGTCTGTTCATTCGTATTGACGTCAGGCGCGGGAATGTCATATTCCGGCCCGATGTTTTCGCCTAAAGCGTATGTAAAACGGCGGGTAATTCGTTCGAGTTCTGCTAATGAATAATGGCGCGGATCAATCTGAATGCCGCCTTTTGCCCCGCCATAAGGCAATCCGGCAAGCGAGGTTTTCCAGGTCATCCACATGGCCAGTGCTTTTGCATCGTCAACATCTACTGTTGGATGGTACCGAAGTCCGCCTTTGTACGGACCAAGTGCATTATTGTGCTGCACACGGTATCCGGTAAAAACTTCCACCTGGCCGTTGTCCATTTTTACAGGAAAATGCAGGATAATCTCGTTGTTGGTAATCGAAAGGATCTTTCTGATGTCAGGGTTCAATTGCATGGAATCGGCAGTTTTGTTGAACTGTTCCATCACGTTCTCATACATGCTTTTTTGTTTGGGCTCTTTTAGCGTGATCATATGTTATAGATAATGTTGCAAATACTTTTTGTACGCAAACTGGCCGGCCGATTCCTTTGAAACGCCCGGAGTTTTTTTCATACGCGGCACCAAAAGGCAAAGTGCATGCCATTAGCAGCTATCAATACGATAACGATTGTATATCAGGTTGTTGGGTTTTGAGTAAAACTAAAGTGCATTTTACAGCCGGGGAGAATTGCCCCGGCTGGGGAATATGTATCCGGTTACAACAGCTTTTGGCGCAGTGTTTTTCGGTCAATCTGAAGGATTTCGGCAGCCTTGGTTTTGTTGTTTTCGACAGCATTCAATACTTTGAGAATGTGTGATTTTTCAGCGTCTTTCAGCGAAGCCAACATTTCCGTATCTTTTGGCTGTTGGTATTTTAAATTGTCCGGAATATCCGAAACATCGATGCTCCCATCACTCAGAATAATCAGGCGTTGGATGATGTTTTCAAGTTCGCGAACATTTCCCGGCCAGGAATAACGCAATAAGATTTCCAGTGCTTTTTCAGAAATAACCGTGTCGGTTTTTCCATATTCTGAACCATATTTTTTGAGGAATGTTTGGACAATTGCCGGAATATCTGCCGTACGTTCGCGAAGCGGCGTGGTTTCAATATTAACGACATTGAGCCTATAATACAAGTCTTCGCGGAAGGAGCCGCGCGAAACCATTTCGTTAAGTGCGCTGTTGGTTGCCGATATGATCCGTAGGTCTATTTTTTCCGGTTTGTGTGAGCCGATCATGCTGACTTCTTTTTCCTGCAAAACCCGCAACAATCTGGCCTGGACAGCAAGTGGCGCAGTGCCAATTTCATCCAGGAAAATCGTCCCGCCATTGGCCGCCTGGAACAATCCTTTTTTGGTTTCATTGGCGCCGGTAAACGCACCTTTGACATATCCGAACAATTCCGACTCCATCAGGTTTTCGGGAATTCCGCCGCAATTCACGGCAACAAACGGACCAGCTGCAAAGGCGCCTTTGTAATGAATGGCTTTTGCGATCAGTTCTTTTCCGGTGCCGCTTTCGCCCTGGATCAGCACTGTTGCTTTGTTGTTTTTGACGCGTTCAATCACATCAATCAGGTTTTTAAAAGCTTTCGAATTTCCAGACATTCCGGCGTAGCTGTTGTTTTCAGTTTCGGGCAGCGGATTGGTTTTTTTTGCCGTTGAAGCATTGTTTTTGAAAGCGCCGTCGACTGCTTTTTTCAGTTCTTCAGACGTAAACGGTTTAATCAAATATTCGAGCGCACCCGATTTTACGGCGGTCAAAGCCGATTCTACCGAAGGATATCCTGTTACGACAAGTTTTGGAACAGACGGATAGTGTTCATCGGCAAATTTTATAAGTTCCATCCCATTGATTCCGGGCATTTGCAAATCGGTGATCAGCAAATCAATCGGGCTGTATTTAAGGACGTCAATGGCTTCGGTAACCGATGATGCTTTATACGTATGATAATTGGCGGCCTTCAGATTTCGCTGCAGCAATTCGAGCATGTCGTAGTTGTCGTCAACAATCAGTATGTTTTCTTTTTTTAGTCGCATGGATTCAGATTTAAAGGAAGGCTGACGCTGAAAACAACGCCATTCGGTTTATTGTCTTTCGCAGAAATGGTTCCGGCGTGGCTTTTAATAATGCCGTGCACGACGCTTAATCCGAGGCCGGTTCCTTCTCCGACAGGTTTGGTCGTGAAAAACGGCTCAAATATTTTTGGTTTCACAGCATCTGGAATTCCTGGTCCCTGATCGGCAATTTCAAAATAAAAATGGCTGTCGTCATTTGTAACGCTAACAGCGATTTTACTGTTTTCCGGCGCGACATAAATGGAATTGATCAGGATATTAAACAACACTTGCGTCAGTTGCACGCTGTCAATCCTGGCTTTAAGTTCCGGATTTTGGACGTTAAACGAACAATCGACTTTCGCCTTTTTAAAATTTTGTCCCAGCAAAGCCAACACTTGTGAAAAAACCGGCGCAACTTTCACCAGTTCCGCGTTTTGCGGCATATCACACGAAAAGAACATCAATTTTTTGACAATCTCCCGCGAATAAATCGCCGAATTGATGATTTTTGAAATGTCGTGGCGAATTTGGCTGTCGCAACTTTGTTTTTCGATCAGTTCGGCAAAACCCAAAATATTACCAAGCGGTGTGTTGAGTTCGTGTGCAATTCCTGCGGTGATTTCGCCCAAAATCGAAAGACGGTCAAGATGCGCGGCATTTCGGTTGAAAAGCAAATTGCGGTCGTAGGTGATTTTCTTTTCGGAATACGCACTGATCTCGGCGGCGACCTTATTCAAAAGCAACAATTCTTCAGGTATGAAAGCGTCATTTTCGAAATCGGCCGACGGATAATGCACACGAATGTAACCTGAAATTTTATCGAATACCAACAGCTCATTTTCAATATAAACCGTTGAGTCCGTTATCGGAATGGTAAAAAAGTGATAATGGTCAAGTTTCAATTCTACCGTTGCGTATTGTTCGTACAGGAACGCTTTTTTTACAACCTGCGCAAATTCAGGCAACGCTTCTTCAAGCGGCAGATCTTTTTTAACAACAGTCAGCAAATCATAAAGACAGGTAAGTTCCTTGATGCGTTCGTTGAGTTTGTCTTCGGTGGAAAAAAGCAGCATAACGGGAGAATTTTGGTGTAAAAAAAGCTTTTTCCAATTGACATCCGAATTTGAAAAAGGCTGTGAATTTTCCAAAGTTACGCAAATTGTTCCGGACCGTTATTTGTCCCGAACGGATAAAATTGAAGCCGCCGCTTTTTTTCCGCTTTGCAAGGCGGCTTCCACAGTCGCCGTTCCCTTTCCGATAAATAATGCTTCACCCGCAAACCAGATCGTATCCTGAATGCCTTTTTGCAATGTTTTTATAGCTTTAGGACCTGACAGCGTTGGCCACGAATAGCCGCCGCCGGAATGCGAGTTCCGCGTATGCCTGAAAACAACGCCTGATCTGTAAAGTGTTCTCAGGTCTGTTTTTAGCGCCTTTTGTAATTTTTTTACGGCCATTTCACAAAGTTCGGCATCGCTTAAAGAACCATAATCCGAAGCATAGTCGTTTCCAAGCCAGGCTGTCATTACCGGACTGCGTTTCGGAAGTTGTGTCCAAAATGTAAAACCGGCTTCCGCAAACAAAAAACCGAGATCCGGATGTTCATTTTCCCAGAAAGGATACTCAAATTCGAGTAAGATTTTAATGACTTCCCCAAAACCGATATTTTGAAAAAGGGAAAGTTCCGTTGTGATTTCGGGCGTGAATGTAATGGCGTTTTTAGCGTATGAAACGGGAGGTAAAGTGAGCAATACAGCGTTTGCGGTCCACTGGTTGTTTTGCGTTTTCACTGTTACATTTTGGGCAGACCAATGAATGGATTTGACCGTTTCGTTCAATTTTAAATGAAATGCGTTTGAAACCGTCTCATTGAGCAGCCATTGTAAAAAATTGTGATAACCTGCATCCGGGCGGAATTCGATTTCTTCATTCGCCCATTCGTCCCGGATTCCAAACACGCTGAGCCTGGAAATATAGGCGAGATCGAGTCCTTGCGCCTGATCGGAAACTTCTTCGCAGAGTTTGGAGTATTTTGCCGCCGAAAATTCAGATTGCAAAAGCTCAAGTACGGAACAATCTGTTTTTAAATCCGACATCGATTTGTAAAATGCTTCCCACAATTTGCTTTGGCCAAAACCGCTTTGAAGCCGGCCATTTTTAGCATCATACATTTCACCTTTGGTTGGCGTGTAGGCCAATTTTGCTTTTTTCATCAGCCTTAAAGTCAGCGGCAGATTTCCATGGATAAATTCTGCTCCGGCTTCAATTTGGTTTGAAAAACCTTCAGGCGTTAATGTGTGGATGCGGCCGCCAATGCGATCAAGCGATTCCAGCAACACGACTTCGGCACCTTTTCTTACCAGTTCGTACGCTGCCATTAAACCTGCGGCTCCCGCGCCAACAATGATAATTCTCATACAAATTATTTATTCGATACCACCGATATTGTTTTCCGGTGCTGGCTTATTGGAAGCAGGATTGTGAAAGTGGCACCGTTTCCTTCATTGGAAACCGCATAAATTCCGCCGTTGTGGTTCTGTACAATTTTTTTACAGATGGCCAGGCCAATGCCGGTTCCCGCATATTCCGCTTTGCCGTGCAGCCTTTGGAAAATATTAAAAATCTGCTGCGCGTATTCGGGACCAAAACCAATTCCGTTGTCTGTAAACGAAATTTTATAATAATCGCCAGCCTCGAATATTCCGTGTTCAACGGCTTCATCAGCGGTAAGTATGTTTGCATGGATGTCGATAACCGGAGCGACATCGCGGCGGCTGTATTTTAGCGAATTTGAAATCAGGTTGCCAAACAATTGGGACATCTGCAACGGAATTGCTTCGACAACCGGCAATGCCTGAAAAGTGATCTTGGCGTTTTTTTGTTCGATGACCAGTTCGAAATCGGATATGGCAGATTCCGCAATTTTATTCAGGTCGACCGCAATGAAATTTTCATTTTCGTTTGCCAATTGCGAGTAGGCGAGTACATCACGGATCAAAACGCCCATTCGCGCTGCGGCATTGTTGATTTTGGTCAGGTAATTTTTGGCTTGTGGCCCAATTTCTCCCAACTGATCTTCCAGCATCGTTGCAAAAATGCTAATTTTTCTAACCGGTTCCTGTAAGTCATGCGATGCGATATAGGCAAATTGGGCGAGTTCGGCATTCGATCGCTGCAAATTGGAATTCGCATCGGCGAGTCCGGCATTGGCTTCCTGCAATTCTTCAGTTCGTTTTTTAACCTCATATTCCAGCTGTTGTTGCAATTCGCGTTCGCGTGTCACATCCTGTGCCGTACCGCGCAGCACTTCCGGATTGCCGTCGGAATCATAAAATAATTGGGCTTGTCCATGGATGATGCGTTGTTCGCCCGTGGTCTGATTGATGATCGGATGTTCATTGACATAGCGGCCAGTTCCGCCCGGTTTGATGGCTTCAAAAATCGCGTCGGGAACCAGTTGTCTGTATTCGCCAGGTAGCGGATTGTAAACATCTTCCTGCATTTTATTTTCTTCGTCAAATCCAAGCCATTCTTTGAAACGGTCTGAATAATTAAACGTATTGCTTTTGACATCAAGTTCCCAGGTGGCGAGTTCCGCGAGTTCAACGGCGCCGCGTAAGGCAATTTCGGCATCTTCTGCTTTCTGGCGCGCGTGGACTGCTTCGGTCACATCGATCGCAATATCTAATATCGCATACACTTCGTTGTTTTCGTCAAACAAAGGCGAGTAGGTAATGTTATAATAATTGTAAGTCATCAGGCCATTTTGCACGATTTTGACCTGAGATCCATAACTGTGAAACATCTTTCCGGTCGTGTAAACATCGTCAAGAATCTTCAGAAATGGCTGGCCTTCCGTGAGCAATTCAGGCATGACTTCGCGCAACGGTTTTCCGGTAATGTCCGGACCTTTTCCTACGATGTCGATGAATGTTTTGTTTGGCATTTGCACGATAAGGTCGCGGCCAACAAAAATTCCGATTCCGGCAGGCGCATTGGCGATTACGGAGCGAAGTTTGGCCTCACTGGCTTCCACTTTTCTTCTTGAAACCACCTGCTGCGTCACATTCGTGGCAACGACAAATACGCCAAAAACCTGCCTGTTTTCGCCATATTGTGGTTGGTAAACCAGGTCAACGTAAGTTTTTTCAAGGGCGCCGTTTCGCAGCAAATCGACCGAAATCTCATTTGCGATAAACGGAACGCCGGTTTCGATCACATTTTCAAGAATTTTATCGAAACCTTGTCCGGCGAGTTCCGGCAACGCTTCAAGTAAAGGTTTGTTCAAAAGTTCATGTGGAAGCCTGCCCACGAGCTCCGAATAAAATGGGTTTACCATAGTAAAGGTCAGGTCCTTTTTTCGAATAATCGCAATGCCCACAGGCGATTGTTCGAATGAATTAAGAAGCTGGCGCTGGTTTTCTTCAATTTTCTGGCGGGACAAAACCCTTTCAGTTACATCGACTGCCATATCCATGATTCCGTATACTTTTCCACTTTCGTCACGTAATGGTTTATAAGTGAAATCGCAAAAAATGGTTTTGAGGGCGCCATCAATCATCAAATGAACAGGTGTTTCAATGGCTTCGAAAGTATCGCCGCTGACAAAAATACGATCGAGGATTTCGAGAAATGGCTGGCCTTTTATTTCCGGTAGCGCTTCTTCGAGTGTTTGGCCAATGACATTATCGTCCTTTCCCCAAAGACTGATCATTTGCTGATTGGCTATTTCAATTTTGAGTTCGCGCCCAATAAAAAGACAGGTAGCTACGGGTGCTTCTTCAATTAGTGAGCGGAATTTGGATTCACTTTCGGTAAGTTTTTTTTTGGCAACATTTACGTCGGTTACAACAGCAGCGGTATTCATCACACCGTAAATGCTGCCATTTTCATCATACAACGGCGTAAATTTATAATTGAAATAGTAAGGTTCGAGAACGCCATTTGTTTCCAATGGTACGTATTGGTTTTCTTCATGAACATCGATTCCGGTCGTGTAAACCGCATCCAGTTCTGATAAGATTTTTGTGCTGATTTCCGGTAATATATCAGCATAATTTTTCCCAATGACATCCGGGCCTTTGCCCCAAACATCGGTAATGGATTTGTTGGCAACCATAATTTTCATCTCTTTTCCAGTGTACACGCCAATTGGGAAAGGCGCTTTTTCAACGATGTCACGAAGAATCTGCAGCGAGCGGTATTCGGAAGTGGAAGTTTCTAAAACCGGTGTCAATACTGCAGCCAAACCTTTATATTCGCCAGTTTTCGAAAAACTGGGATTCGCATCTTCCCGATACATTTGGTAACTGCCATCTTTTTGCAACAACCGGTAAGTGACGCTGAATGGACGTTGTGTTTTTGCAGCTTCGGACACATTTTTCTCAACAGTTTTTCGGTCTGAATCGTGGATTGTGTCAAGCCATGACAATTGCGGATCGCCGTTTTGAATCGCGGTTTTTACAAACCATTCTTTACTAAATGATAGGCAACTTCCGTCCGCTTTAATGGTGCGCAATAATATTGGGAAGTCGTCAAGAAAATTTTCCATATTCGTGTTCAGGTGGCGTGGATGTTACTGTGCCATACTATAAAAATAGAAAATCCAACAGAATTACACACGTTTTTTGATTTTATTTGGTCCAGCCAACGCAAAAATAAAAAATTCATCAACGTTTATTAGAAATTATGGTTGTTGTAAAATGTTGCTCTTTCATTATTTAGATATGATTTATATCATATTTTTCGTGCTGCCGATTGCCGAAATTTGTCAAAAATAAGTCACATGAGCAAATTTATATCTCCCGAGAATGCCGTAAAAATCATCCAGTCCAATTGGCGCGTTTATGTGCAGGCAGCTGCGGCAACACCATCGGTTTTAACTTCAGCTTTGGCAAATCGTTCCGCCGAACTCCGTAATGTAGAGATCTGCCATTTGCATACTGAAGGAGCGGCGCCTTATGCGAATCCGGAACTTGCGGAAAGTTTCCACGTCAATTCTTTCTTCATCGGTAAAAATGTACGGCATACGCTGGCTGCGGGAAATGGATCTTACACGCCGGTTTTCCTTAGCGAATTGCCCAATATGTTCCGAAAAAAAACCATTCCGCTTGACGCTGCTTTTATCCATGTGTCACCGCCGGACGCACACGGTTATTGTTCGCTTGGAATTTCGGTAGAGGCGACACTTGCGGCCGTAGAAAATGCAGGCGTTGTCATTGCACAGCTGAATCCGAAAATGCCCAGAACCTTCGGTGACGCAATTATCCACAGTTCGGAGATTGATTATTTCTGCGAAGTGGATACTGAAATCCACAGCCACGAAATGCCGCCGATTTCTGAAACTGAGAACAGGATCGGACGTTATATCGCTTCCCTTATTGACGACAAAAGTACGCTCCAGATGGGCATTGGGTCCATTCCTAATGCCGCGCTTGAAAACCTCAAAAACCACAAAGATCTTGGTTTGCATACCGAAATGTTTTCGGATGGTGTCATTGACCTGATTGAAAGTGGCGTGATCAACTGCAAATATAAAGGCATCAGTAAAGGCAAGGCGTTGGCTACATTTTTGATCGGGTCGCAACGGCTATATGATTTTGTCGATGGCAATCCGTTTATAGAAATGCGCGAATCGTCATTCGTAAACGATACTTCGCGCATCCGGAAAAATCCGAAAATGGTCTCGATCAATTCGGCGATCGAAGTTGATATTACCGGACAGGTTTGTGCCGATTCGATTGGTGCCAAAATGTATTCGGGCGTGGGTGGCCAAATGGATTTTGTCAGAGGTGCTTCCCTGAGCGATGGCGGAAAAGCGATTATTGCACTTCCGTCAACCACAAAAACGGGGCAGAGCAGGATTGTACCTTTTTTGAAAGAAGGCGCGGGCGTTGTTACTACGAGAGCGCATGCACAATATATCATTACCGAAAACGGGATCGCTGAACTGTACGGAAAAACGCTGCGGCAACGAGCCGACGCCTTGGTTCGTATTGCGCACAAAGACCATCAGGAATGGATTGATAAAGCGTATTATGAGATGATCAGTTCGGGAAAACGGTTTTATTTGCCAACATAAATCAGCGTTCTTTTTTGAATGATTCCGCTGTTTTTCTTTCGCCGCCAAAACTTGTTTTAAGCAGGTTTCGAATTTGCAATTGGGTTTTGTTCCGGAATGCAATTTTCCAATCTTCGAGGTTGAAAATATGGATTTTTTTTGCGTTGATATTGGTAGCGATCGCAATGCGGTCAATCGCGAATTTATAAGGCCTGAGTTCGTGCGCCACTTTACGGCTGGGCGCAATAATCAAGATGGTTTCCCATTTCAGATAATCTTCAGGAAGTTGGTCTTTTCCGAGTCCAAGTGATTCCATCAGCAACCCGATTTTATGGTCGTTAAGTTGGCGTATTTTAGCATTGGCTTCGGCCAGTCCGGCATTCAGCATTTCTTCATTGGTGATCGTATACATGCAAAATTATGATTGTTGACAATTATAAAATTACATTTAAAAACCAATAATTGAAGCGTGAAAACCATAGAACGATTCTAAATTTCGAATTGCTTTGAAACAGGCTGAAGCCAATGAAGAAAAGCCGTGTTGCAGCCAGAAAATCAAATAGCAGCAAACCTTATTTTGAAGTTTTCAACAAGTATTTATGTTCGCCACTCAGGACGCATTGGCCACGCTGGTTGTGTACGGTCGCCGCAGTTACAACGGTTGCCGTCTCTCCGTGGTCGATCAGTGCAATGATCTCCAGCGCCGGATATAACGTGTCGCCCGAATGTACTTCTTTCAAAAATTCACACGACAAACCTGTAAAAGCGATAAAAACTTCTCCAATAACATGAGGAAAAAGTGTGGCACCAGGCGCGGTAAAAGCCAATACCTGCAGTCCGTGAACGACCGGCGCGTCGTGTCCGTGCTTTTTGGCCCAAACCGCATCATAGTGAACGGGATGGTTGTCACAGGAAACGGTTTGGAATGCCGAAGCATGTGCGTCAGTCAATGTCCGGCTCGGGGCGCGAAATATTTCACCAATTTTAAGATCTTCAAAAGTACGCGCTGGAACGAGCAGGAAATCATTGGCATCAAATGCCGTTTTGCCTTGAGTTGAATCTTGGTTTTGCATATGTTTTATTTAATGAATGGTTAGTTTTTTAAGCATTTGGTCTGAAATCGGATCAGCGTAAACACCAAAAGCGCTGATCATAACACCTTTGATCTGGAAAGTTTCCGAATTGATGCCATAAACGATATTTTCGTCACCAGGATCTGTATCGCCTTCGAACCGGAAAAAATATTCGATCGTAAAGTCGTCGGGCGACAGACTCTGAGTAGGATGGTTGAACCGGATGCAATCACCGTCCAGGTTAAAATCGTGTGTGAAACCGATAGACTGAAGCCAGTTCAATGCTTCGGTCATGGTGTCGAATGAAGGTTGCGGATTGTTCATTTGCATGGATATTTCGATAAAACGAAACCAGGCCGTTGTTTTTTCAACAGCCTGGCTTTGCAGATTTACTCTTTTATAAATTTGATAAACTCCTCGTTGAACTTGTCTTTTTCTTCTACAAATGAAGCATGTCCGCTTTTGTCAAACGCGACAAGTTTTGATCCGGCGATGGCTTTGTTCATTTGTTCGGCCAATGCAAAAGCAACGATCTGATCTTGTTTGGCGTTGAAAATTAACGTTGGTATTTTGATCTTCGGCAAATCTGCTCTCAGGTCTTCGTCGCGCAACGCAATCAGCGCCTGGGCCATCGCATAAGCAGACGATTGCAATTCCTGTCCGTAAAGCCAGCCGCCAATTCCCGGAGTAAGCGATGTTGGCGTAAGCGTAAATTTTGAACCTACGGCAGCAAGCAACGCAGGACGGTCGGTTTCACAAAGCGCAATCCAATTTGTGATGTCTTCGTTGGTGAAAAGCGGATAGGGATAATCTGGTTTTTTTGTATGGCAAGGTGCCGCTGCTGAAAATAAGGCCAGTTTGCTAATGTGCGCGCCGTCAAATTTTGCCACGTAATGCAGTGCAATTGCGCCGCCCATCGAATGTCCGCCGATCGTCGCGTCTTTAATGTCGAGTTGATCCAACACCGATTTAATATCCGTAGCAAACTGATCGTAGTCATATTTGCCGAAAGGCTTATCGGACTGGCCAAAGCCACGCAGCGTAATCCCGATAACGCGGTAACCGGCTTTGACAAGCGCAGTATATTGGTATTCCCACATGGCGTCGCTGAGCGGATAACCGTGGATTAAAACGACAGGTTTTCCGGTTCCAAGATCGGTTACGTGCAGCCTGACATTTGGTTCCACTTCGATGTATTCTTTGCGTGCGGCAGTTTCTGAAGTTTTGTTTTCAGATGGTGTTTCGCTAACTGTTTGCGTTTTATTGCAGGCAGAAAATAAAATTACCGACAGCATCGTCGCCATTATTGTCAGGAAATTTTTTTTGTCCGACGGTCGCGCCGGATTTTGAATGTTGGTTTTGTGCATGATTTGATACTTAAGGGTTACTAATTGTAATCCTTAAGCCAAAAAGTACACCTAAATTATAAGGTATTGATTTTTAAAACGTTACTTGTTTTAGTTTGGTTTTTTCTGCACGGCATTTCGTAAATTCATGAGTAATTTTACAGAAAGTGATTAAAATGAATCTGTTGGCTACAACTACAAATTGTTGTTTTTCGAAAAATGTGCTTTTCGGATGCCGAGTTTTTCCATTTTGGAAATCAAAGTCGTAGATGGAATTCCGAGTTTTAAAGCAGCGCCGTTGGGTCCGGAAATGCGGCCGTTGCAGAATTTTACAACTTTGAGAATGTATTCTTTTTCAATTTCTTGTAAAGGTCTGATATGGAAATCAGGTTGGCTGCTGGTAAAGTTTCCGGTTTGTAATTCCGGCAGCGAAACGTCCTTAATGACCGAACCTGAAGCCAATAAAACGCTGCGTTCCATCAGGTGTTTGAGTTCGCGTACATTTCCAGGCCACGAATACAGTTTTAAAGATTCGAGTGCTTTTACAGAGAGGCCAGTGATCTTTTTATTTAACTTATCTGCAAAATGCTGTACAAAATGTCCGGCCAAAAGCGCAATATCGTCTACACGTTCCCGCAGCGGCGGAATCAAGATCGGGAAGATATTCAAACGGTAATAAAGATCGTTGCGAAACCGGCCTTCGCCAACTTCGTACAGCAAATCAAGGTTGGTTGCCGCAATAATCCGCACGTCCACTTTAATGGTTTTTTTTCCGCCAATGCGTTCGATTTCCTTTTCCTGAAGCACACGCAACAACCGCGATTGCAGATCTGGTGGAAGTTCACCAATTTCGTCCAGAAATAAAGTTCCTTCATCAGCGAGTTCAAATTTTCCGATACGCAAATCGGTTGCTCCGGTAAAACTGCCTTTTTCGTGTCCGAACAATTCACTTTCGATGAGATTTGCCGGAATCGCAGCGCAGTTTACTCGAACCATTTCTTTGGATTTCCGCGGTGAATTCTGGTGGATCATTTGTGCGATAATTTCTTTTCCGGTTCCGCTTTCGCCAAGGATCAGCACACCGGAATCTGACGGCGCGACCTGTTTGGCCAGATCCGAGATTGCATTTAACTGCGGACTGTTTCCGATCCACTCAATTTTAGTTTCCAGTTCTTCCATAACGATCGTATTGATTACAGACTGTGAAATGGATTTCGGATCGGAATGATAATTATCGATTTTCTGCAAAACGATCAAATTGGAAACCGACAAAGACAAAGGCAGGCTCAGCCTTTTGAGCAATCTTTCGACCGATGGTTGCATGCTTTGCGGTTTTTTAAAAAACAGAAACAATACAGAAGGACAATTTTTCTGATAATGTAACGGCATGAAAATAAGCTCACGCGCGCCCAATTGTAACTGTTTTTCGATAAATTCGGGAAGTTGGATTTTCTTATTCTTCAGGGAAGAAAAATTGAATTTTAGCGGTTCGGGCGAACCCAAAGCTTTGTCGAAAAACCCGTCGGCAACTTTAAAAAAAACGTGCTGATTTTGCTGGACATTCGTTGTGTAAAACAATTGGTAATCAATTTCATTCGCATCGGTTGTTCCAATGGCGGCGAAATCGAATTGTAACATGTTTTTCAATTGTTGGCTGATAGCCGATTCAAAACTTCCTAAATCAGAAATCGAAGCAAACGCACTGCTCAACGAAAGCCACAACAGTTGTTCCTGTTCGCGTGTTTTGAGCAAATTGTTGGCATCTGGATTTTTCTGATTCATAAAAGATGATTTAAGCAAGGCCAATTTCGGGAAAAAACAAACCAAATTTGGTTATTCGACCGAAAATATATACAAACGTTTTGAACTTATACTGTTTCGCGAACCTCGATTTTTCCCGAAGACAACGCCCAGAAAATCCACAATCCGAGACAAATTACAAGTGAAATTTCCGGAAATGAAAATGACAATCCGAAAGCAAGAAGATACACCGGAAGTCCGTAAATGTATTCCATTCTGATTTTACGAATCGTTGTTTTTGTAGTGTTTGGCCGCAGTAATTTTCGGTCTTTACTTGCGATTTCCCACAATAAAATATACGACAGGTTGATCAGCACAAACAAACCAGTATAAACCGCGACCGCAACTGGAGCCGACGGCGTATCAAAATACCTTGCGAGCAAAGCCGTTGGATAGGAAACTACAGATGCAAAAAACAGCACAAGTCCGTTGGCAAACGTCAGTCCCGTATTCCTGCTGTAAATTTGTTTGAAAATTTTATGGTGGTTGACCCACATGATAAATATGCTAAAAAAAGACAAAGAAAATGCGAGATACGAAGGCCATTGGTTTTGCAAATATCGAATCAGCGCATCGCTGCTGCCAATGTCTTTTACTTCGGGAACATGTAAATCGAGCACGAGCAGCGTAATGGCAATCGCAAAAACACCGTCGCTGAAACCTTCCATTCTTCCCGTTTCTTTTTCCATGATCTTGTTATTTATAAGGTGACGAAAATCGATCTCCTCGGTCGGTTTTCCAGGTTTTTGGTTTTGTGGCCTTTTCCCTGTGTATCTTCCACAAGCAAAATGTCGCCTGTTTTAAATTCACGGATTTCGCCCAGCGATGTTTCAATGCTTACGCCGCCATCGAGTAAAATGATGTATTGCCGTTGTGGCGCATTGTGGAAACCGTAATCGTAAGATGCCGGAACTTCACGGAAAATAATATTTTTTGCAGGATTCGGATCGGACAACAAACCAATTTTACCTTTGTCGTTTAATGGAACAGATAAATCTTCAAAATGGCTGTCACCATTTGTGTCGCTGTAAATTCTTGTTATTGGAAACATCAATTTTCATTTAAAAATTAGTTCGTTGGCCAATTCAATTTCGTTAGGAATAATTGTATGCCCAATGTTCTCGTAGATTTTTTCGGTAACATGAGCGCCCAGTTTTTTCAGTATGTTCGTTGTGGCAGAGACGCGCTCAACCGGAACGTGAAAATCAGGATTGCTGCTGCCGATGAAAACCGGCGTGTTCCCAAATTCTCCGTTATAATTGTTTTCATAAATCTGATCGCCAATGAGTCCGCCTGTAAAAATGGCTATTCCGCCGTATTTTGCCGCATGCCGCGCAACAAATTCAGATACCAGGCAAGCACCTTGGGAAAATCCAGTGAAATAAATGTTTTCGGTTGAAATACCGTCTGATACCGCCTGATTTAATGTTTGCTGAACAACATCAAGTGCCGAAGACAACCACGGTTCATTGGCTTCAGGTTTTGCCAGAAATGATTGCGGATACCAACTGTTATTGGTCGCCTGAGGCGCATAAAGCGCAAATTCGCCAACGTTCAAATGGTTTGCCAATGACAAAATATCGTTTGCATTGCTGCCACGGCCGTGAAGCATGATCAATGCTTTCGTCGCAGCGGACTTTCCCGATTTTATAATATTTGCTGTATGCATAATTTCAGACTTTTAAGTGTATCAGTCTTTTTTCCAGATGTCGGCGTAAGTGTCCGGATGTCGTTTGAATTGCGCAAATACATAAGGGCAAAGCGGAATCACTTTAAGATCGTTTTTTCTGACGTAAGCGACCATTTCGTCAAGCAGGTTTTTCGCCAGGCCTTGTCCCGAGAATGCCTCGTCAACTTCAGTATGGTAAACCGTTAATGCGCCATTTGCAATGCTGACGGCCATTTCGCCAATTTTAATGTCGTTTTCATATAGATTAAAACCGCCGTGTTGTTTTTCGTTGAGTTCCAGTTTTATTGTTGCCATGTAATTTTTGTTTTATTGGTAATTTTTATAAATATTCCTGGCGGATGCCAAGTTTTTTCATTTTTGAATACAGCGTCGTCGCCGGAATTTTGAGTATTTCTGCCGCGCCACCCGGACCAAAAACCTTTCCGTTGCAAGCAATCAGCGCATTCATAATGTGTTCCCGTTCCATATCTTTCATTGAGAGCAGCACGCCGTCGGTTTCCTTAGTAGGTTTCGCGTAAGCGACAGGAAGATCAAAATGTTCTATAGTATTCTCCTGTGCCAGCAGTACATGACGTTCGATAATGTGTTCGAGTTCGCGGATATTTCCGGGCCAGTCATATTCCCCCAATTGCTGAAACGCTTTTGGCGCAATCTCATTAATATTTTTACGTGCTTTAAGACTGTATTTTTTCAGAAAATAATCGGCGAGATTTTCAAGATCTTCTTTTCGTTCACGCAACGGCGGCAATTCGACCGGAAACACATTGAGTCGGTAATAAAGGTCGAGTCGGAACCGGCCTTCGGCGACTTCTTTTTCGAGATTTCTGTTGGTTGCAGCAATAATGCGTACATTTACCTTTATGGTTTTGTCGCCGCCGAGTCTTTCGATTTCTTTTTCCTGAAGCACACGCAGGAGTTTGACTTGTGAATCCAGTGGCAGTTCGCCAATTTCGTCCAGGAAAATCGTTCCGCCGTCGGCTTGTTCAAATTTGCCAAGCCTAAGATTGTTGGCTCCGGTGAAAGCACCGCGTTCGTGCCCGAACAATTCCGATTCGATCAATGAAACCGGCAGCGCAGCACAGTTTACAACCACAAGCGGATTCGACTTCCTGCCCGAAAGATCGTGAATTGCGTGTGCGATTTTTTCCTTTCCGGTTCCGCTTTCGCCCAATATCAACACAGAGGTTTCGGTTGGGGCAACGATGGCGATTTTTTTCAGGACCTCGAGCAATTTGACACTTTGGCCAATAATTCCATCGATTGATTCAGCTGAGGAAATTGTTGTTGGACGAACCGCATTTCCCTTTTCAAAAGCATATTTGTAACGCGCAATGTCGAGCATTACCAGCAAATCCTTTTCGCGAAACGGCTTCACCATAAAACCATACGGCTGCGTTTCTTTAACCGCTTCAAGAATGGATTGGTTTGTATTTGCCGAAATGTACAAAAACGGGACTTTCTGCTCCAGCAATTCCCACGCGAGATCGATGCCGTTGAGGTCGCCTTTGAGCATGATGTCGAGCAATACCCAATCCGGTTTTTTGGATTCGATAATCTGACGCGCCTGGACAACGGAAGAAGCCGTGCCGCAAATCTGATATCCGGCCTTGGTGAGCATGATCTTCAGGTCATTGGCTACAATAAATTCGTCTTCCACGATTAAAATTTTCTCTTTCATTTAGGCAATCTGGTTTGTAGGTTTTTCGGTATTTTGTAACTGTTGGTTTCGCGTGAATGTGACAGTAATGGTGAGTCCGTTATTGTTTTCATATTGGAAATCTCCATCAACCTGCTGGCTCAGTCCGCTCATCAGGCTCATGCCAAGAGATTGGCTGTTTTCGAGATTAAAATCTTTTGGAAGGCCAATTCCGTTATCGGAAATGGTCAGTTTGAATAAATCATTTTTAATATTTTTGAGTGCGATGTTGATGTGGCCCTTTTTCTCGTTTGGAAATGCATATTTGATCGCGTTGCTGATCGCTTCGTTCAGGATCAATCCCAGCGGAACAGCCTGTGCCACGTCGAGATCGACACGTTCGGTTTCGAGTTGGTAGGTGATTTTGCTGCCCGAATCAAACGAATCTTTTAAATAGGCCACCAATTGGTGAATGTACCACGACATGTCAATGCTCGCAAGATTATCCGATTGATATAATTTTTGATGGATCAGAGACATGGCGTGCATGCGGTGCTGGCTGTTTTGGATCGCAAGCAGCGCATCTTCATTCTCGAGATAAGCCGACTGGGTGTTCAAAAGGCTGATCACAATTTGCAGGTTGTTTTTCACACGGTGGTGGATTTCCTTTAGCAGCCATTCTTTTTCAGACACCAGTTTTTTAAGCAGTTCATTTTGTTTGTTGATTTTCTGCTGTTTGATTTCCAGTTTTTTATTGCTGCGCTGTTTGAGCCTCGAACGGTTGTACAACAAACCTGAGAAAATGGCCAGAATTACGATGCTTCCAATCAAAATATATACTTTCACCGCATCGCTTTTGATCTGTGTTTCATGAAGCCGGTCGCGCTGCTCGAGCTGTTTGATGCTTTTGTCTTTTTTAAGGGTTTCGAATTTAATTTGGAGCGCCGACAATTGTTTGCGGTTTTCCAGACTAAAAATTGAATCGCTGATCACCTTATTGCGTTTTAAATGTACAATCGCCGATTTATAGTTTCCCAAAGCCGAATCGGTCAAATAATACATCATTTCAATGTCGGCCATCCGGAAATTATTTCTTTTATGCGAGAATTGTTTAAATTCGTCTAACAGCACATAGGTTTTTTCGGCCTGTCCTGTCGCCTGCAAATACGTAACGACCGATTGATACATCAAATCCCTGAGCGGAAAATCAGGCGGCGCAGTTTCGAGAAATTCCCGCATCTTTTGGTAATAAAATGCTGCTTTATCAAACTGTTTCATTTCGACATACGAAGTCAGGTATACATAATAAAAGCGAATCGTCGTATAAGGATCTTTCAGCGGATACTCACGTTCCACCGATTTTAGTGCCACGACCGCCTCATCAAATTTTTTAGTACCTGTTTTTAAAGTAGCCAGATTGATGCTCGCCAGCGGAATATAATGTGCGTCTTTATGCATTTTTGCCACTTCGAGCGCTTTCTGATAATACAATAACGCCCGTTTGTTGTCGTTGAGGTAATGGCAAGTTCCGGCGATCAGGTTGTTGATGTGATACAATAACATACTTTGGTCATTGGCATCCAATGCAAAACTTTCTGCTATGAGCGCATATTTCAGCGCAGGTTCAGAATTCCCAAGATTTTTCTGGACGATCGCCAATAAGAAATAAACACCTTGCTGTTCTTTGTAGTGAATGGACTTATAAACCGATAAAGCCTGTTCCAGATATTGTTGCGTTTGATCGCTATCGTCAAGTTCGTCATAGAAATATGCGATGGCCTCCAGCGTTTTTCCAAGGTCTTCCAATGATTTGGATTTTCTGAAAAGCGGAACAGCCTTTTTGTAATAATTGATTTTTTTCGGAACGTCTTTTTCTGCCGAAAATAAGTCTGCCAATGCCACGTAACCTTTCGCTTCCTGTTGCGGCAATTGTTGTTTCCTGAAGTAGACAATGGCCCGCGCAACCCATTGCACCGATTGGATGCTGTCTCCCTGACGGTGCAACAACAAACCCGACAATAAAAAATTAGTTCCTATGCCATTATTGTACTGGAATGTTTTGCTTAGCGCGAAGGCTTTGTCTTTTAATACCACAGCGCTGTCGAGATCCGTTTTGGTATGGCTTTCCTTCGTTAAAAGTTCCTTTGCCAAATCCTGCAGGAGATCAACTTTTTTGCGGTCATTGTCGGCATGATTCTGAAGTTTAAAACGCAAGTCGGAAATCTTTTTTTCAGGCTGCGCATATGCTGATATTCCACAAATCACAAGCAAACACACCAAAAAAATCTGGCGGCGCAATTTCGATACAGTGACTGTTTTCGGCATGTTTAAAGGTAACTTTTTATCGCAAATTTCCGAACGCGCAATTTAGGCATTTTGCCGGTTCTTAAAATAACATGCAATCATCGCAAAACCAGGAATAATAACGGTCCCCAATCCGAAATATTTCCCTGCAATCGCACCCAGGAAACAGCCGGCAAGGAATCCGAAAATCGTAATCATCTGTCTGGTCAAGCTCGTACGGAAGTCCGAATCAACAAATTTTGATTTGATAAAATTTCCAAGATCAAGTGACGCCTGGGTCACGTTTCCGGTCATCATGGTTGTTGGGCCGTAAGTTTCCTTTGCGAATAATTTCCCAAAAGCATTTTGCAATCCCATCGCGAAAACGACCAGTAACGCAACTGAATAAACCGTCCATTTATCAGTCCAGTTCAGGCAGCCAAACGTGTAAGAGAGTGTTCCGGAAATAATCAATAATACACCTTCCCAAAGCAATATTTTGTATTTGGAAACCGACTTGGAAGCAATGATTCCACCAACAATTACCGAAAATATAAAAACCGGAAAGGTCAGCAATTTGATCCAAGCCTGAAAATCCGAACCCTTAACAATTTGATATGCAAATACGATAAAATTGCCTGTAACGTGCGCCGAAAAAATCGCATCCGCAGCGACAAAGGTTACGGTATCGCAATAACCGGCGATCATGGTCAGCAACAGCGTGACATACCAGACTTTATTTGATTGTTCCATGATCAGATTATTTGAGGTGCGCGCGTAACATCCACGCCATTTTTTCATGAGTTTCCAACAATCCGGTAATATAATCGCTGCTGCCAAGGTCGTGTAAAACAGTGCCGAAGCGGTTGATGTTTTCGCGCAAATGAATCAGGATGCTTTCGTGGTCGGCCAATAATTCGTTGATGAATCCGTTGCTATCATTGCTTTCGCGCGATTGTTCAGACAAATGGGTGAGTTCCAGATATTCTTTTAGCGATCCCGGAGCATAATGTCCCAGGGTTCGAATGCGTTCGGCGACAGTATCGATGATGTTATCCAATTGTTGGAACTGGGATTCGAAAAACAAATGTTTGCTGTGGAAATCCGGTCCTTCCACATTCCAGTGTGCTTTTTTGGTTTTGGTATACAACACAAATTCATCTGCGAGGATTTGGCTTAACGAATAAGCGACTGCTGCTAAATTTTCTTCTTTGATTCCGATTTTTGTAAGCATGAAATTAGTTTTTTATTAGATTTAAAAGATAATGGTCGGCCGAATACAATCCGGGACCAAGTAGAAGCAGCAATAATAAAGACAAAGTGTACATATATGGAACGTCCCTGACTTCAAGGGAATCCTTCCGGTGTACGACAAAATAGCCGATTGCGGTGACGCCGATCGTTGGCAATATTACCAATCGAGTTCCAATGCCTGCCATCAGTAAAAACGGAACAACCGTATCGGAGAAAGTAGCTACAAAATTGTTGAGATTTTGCGGAAGATGCAACGGATTCGGGACTTGTTCGCGCTGTCCGTTTTGAACCCGAAATTTTTTAAGTCCGTGTACGCGAAAGAGTTCCAGCGCTAGCAAGATCCTGAAAACAAGCATCGCAGCATTGTTGACAGGATTTCCGACATCCGAATAGAATAAGTATTGAATGATTTCCATAATTTGAAATTTTAAAATGCAAAACAGGAGCAACCCAAAGTGCCCCAAAAAGCATTGTAATTGTTTACCGGAACATTGCTCATCCGGGCCGCATCATGTTGGTGCGCATGTACGTCGCAGCTTCCGGAGCAACTGTGGATCTGCGAATTTTCTACCGGTTTTCCGGATTTTTTCAATTGGGAATCGATCGCGTGTTTTTCCGACGAAGCATCATAATATCCATTGTAAATATTTGTTGGCGACCAATCAGGCAAAATCGGGATCGATGGCGGAGAGAACGATGAAAAATCACCTTTGGCATACACAATTTCACCGTTGACTATAGTTAATACCGACTCAATGCCTTTAACCGCTTCATCTTCTACATTAAAATAATCCTGGTCCAATACGGCCAAATCGGCGAACATGCCCGTCTTAATGTCGCCTTTTTTCTGTTGCTCTTGAGAAAACCAGGCGCTTCCACGCGTGTAGAGTTCGAGTGCGGTCTCCCGGCTCAACCTGCTTTCATTGTACAATTGCAAACCACCGACTGTTTTTCCGGCTGTCAGCCAATACATCGAAACCCACGGATTGTAGCTGCTCACCCGCGTTGCATCTGATCCTCCGCCAACCGGGACTTCCATTTCGAGCATTTTTTTCACCGGAGGCGTATTGGCAGCAGCTTTGGCGCCATATCGGTCAGTGAAATATTCACCCTGATACGCCATTCTGCTTTGGATCGCGATTCCGCCGCCCAGAATTTTTACGCGTTCGATATTGCGTTTGTCGATCGTTTCTGCATGGTCAAAAATCCACGGCAAACCGTTAAACGGAATGTCGCGGTTGACTTTTTCGAAAACGTCCAGAAAACGGGAAATGCTTTCATTGTAAGTCGCATGCAAACGAAATGGCCAGCGGTTGGCAACTAAAAGCCGCACGACTTTTTCAAGCTCGGCTTCCATATTTTCAGGAAGGTCGGGGCGAGGCTGCAGGAAATCTTCAAAATCGGCTGCCGAAAAAACCAGCATTTCGCCAGCGCCATTGTGTCGGTACATGTCGTTGCCCTGATACAATTTTACCGAATCGATCCAGTCGCTAAAATCCTCAAATTCGCTTTTCGGACGTTGGGTAAACAAATTGTAAGCAATACGGACCGTCAGTTGTTTTTTGTCGTTGAGTTCACTGACAACTTTATAATCATCGGGAAAATTCTGAAATCCGCCGCCTGCATCGATAACGCTCGTAATGCCAAAACGGTTCAGTTCCTTCATATAATGCCGCGTTGAATTGACCTGATGTTCGTATGAAAGTTTCGGGCCTTTTGCCAAAGTAGAATATAAAATCATGGCGTTCGGCGAAGCGATAATCAATCCGGTTGGTTCGCCGTTGGAATCCCGTTGGATTTGTCCACCCGGAGGCGCCGGGGTATCTTTGGTATAACCGACAGCTTTTAACGCCGCCCGGTTCATGAACGCGCGATCATACAAATGCAGGATAAAAACCGGCGTTTCTGGCGCGATCGCATTGATTTCGTCTAATGTGGGCATGCGCCTTTCGGCAAATTGGAATTCCGACCAACCGCCAACAACGCGAACCCATTGTGGCGATGGTGTGCGGTCGACTTGTTCTTTCAACATCCGCATCGCGTCGGCCAATGATGGTACGCCGTCCCAACGCAATTCGAGGTTGTAATTTAAGCCGCCGCGGATCAGGTGAATGTGTGAATCATTGATTCCGGGAACAACGCGCTTTTGGTTCAGGTCGATCATTTTTGTCGTTGCATCCGTGAATTGCATAATTTCTGAATCGGAACCGACAGCAATAAATTTTCCGTCTTTTACCGCAACTGCCGTCGCTTCGTTTTTCTGGCTAAAGCTGTGGATTTTCCCGTTGTATAATACGAGATCTGCTTTCATAACATTGGTTATTTTTTGTTCATATTGGCGATTGCTTCCTGAATTCCTTCTCCGGCAACTGCGAAAAATGCAGGTCCGGCCAATAAAGTCACTTTGGTCAACGGCTTGAAATCGATCATTTTTTTACTTTTCAAAAACGATTCGGTGCGATAGGCTTCGAACAATCCCTGAACTTCATATTTTGCCACGAGCGCTGTTGGCGAATCGATTCCGGCGTCTTTAAGATCGCTGGCAAATGCAAAGCTGGTCACGTTTAGCCGCAACGCTTCACGCATCGCCACTTTGGCTACAGCCGACATCAATTCGGGGGTAAAAGCGTTTCGGTTTCCGAGGCCAATCAGCAGCAGTTTTTTGGCGCCAAGCGTTCCGGCAGGAGGCGTAATGAGTAAAGTTTCGAGCGCATGGCCTTCAAAATTTCCTGTTTTGCGCAATTGGGTGATCAGGCCGTTAAAAGCTTCGTCGAGATGGACCATTCCGTTTAGTGCTGCGGGCAAAGCTGGTGGAGCGGTGAAAATATCGCCATCTGTATATTCGAATACACAGGCAATTTGCAGTGGCGTAACCTGTGCAGACGGACCCTGAACCACGCCTTCAACGGAAACATTGTCGATCGTTCCCCAAATTTTCGCCGTTCCGATTGGCGTTGTTTTCGCTTCGGCGACAGCCTGGGCATAAACTAAATTTATCGGTCCGACTGCAAAAAACAAAACGGCTAATAAAGTTTTGAATGCCATTTTTTTAGTGTTGTGTTGCTGGTTTTTCATAGGTATGTTTTTTAAATGATTAAAATTTGAATGCGAGTCTGGCGTTGAAAAACAATCCATCTTTTGTATTTTCAATGATGCTGTTGACGAAACTTCCGGTTTTGAAATACTGAATTCCGGTGTTAACCGTGGTGAATTTGCTGAAACTGTATATGAAGCTGGCAAGGTAAGCGGTGCCGATATAACGTTTTTTTGACGTAGAACCGGGCAGGTTGAATCCGCCGCTGGGCCTGTAAACACCATCGTTCAAGGAATAGCGCCAATTGAAAACCACATCGGCCTGCATTTTTAAATTGTCAAGCAGATCAATTGTTCCGTATGGATGGATGTCGATGAGGTTGACCGGCCCAATTTGCGGGCTGAAGCCAAAGTAACCGCCTTTCGGGTAAATTGGATTGAAAGTTTGCAGGTTGCCATCTCCGGCGCGTTTGTCCCCTGAAATGTAATCGTTACGCAGGTTTATAGACGGTTTGAATTTGGTTTTTTCAAACAAATATCCAACGTCAGCCGAACCGGTCCAGGCGTTGATGTTTCCGCTTCCGAAAGTACCAAACTGATATGCGGCTTCGAGGTTGTAAATAAATCCGCCGCCGTATTTCCAGAACCGTGTTCCCACAGTGTGTCTGAGTTCGTCCTGAACGCCTTCTTCAAAAAAAGAATTGTTTCGTTTGATTCCGATGTAATAAAAATCGAGGTTTCCGGCTTTCGGAATGATCAGTTTGGAATAGCCGCCCCAAAGGTTGATTTGCCGCGAACTTTTGTTGTCAAATATTCCGGGATGGATCGTATCGGCCATCATCACGAAAACATCTGCCGAAAGGCGCGGCGATTGATAGGCGACCTTTCCTCCGGTGAAATAAAGTCTGGCGTTTGGGCCTTCGCGAACCGAAATCAGACGGCCCGAACCGTAATCGATTTCCTGCCTTCCCGCGCGGATAAGCAACGAATGATCGGTATTTTTCCAGACGATTGCATCCAGAAATAAGTTCTGCACGTTCAGGTGGTCTTCGTCGATGGGCCGTGGTCCGTTTGATCTTCCGTCCTGCAAAGCGCTTCGAAGTTGCGCAAAAATGCGGAAGGTTTTTCCGAAATGAACATCGGCATGCAAATCGTAACGCTGCAACAAAAAAGTGTTGTGTCCGATGTTCAGCCTTCCCCAGTCTTCATTGGTAAAATCGACGTATTCATAACGCGCTTCGCCACCAAAGGAAACGTACATGCTTTTATTTTTGGAAAGCGGCAAAAATTTTAAATGTTCGTAAAAACCCGAAACCGAATCTTTCAGGTATTCATAATTTTCATCATAACGCAGCAGTTTAAAAGATTGCGCGCCGCTTTTCACTCCGATAAAGCAGGTTAGGATACAAAGGAGGCATGAAAATTTTTTCATCGGAAGTGAGTTGGATGGAAGCGTTTTACAGATTTAATGTTTCAACATGTTGTGTGCGTAATGAATGCCGAGACCGTAAGCACCGCCGTATTTTTTCATCAAATCGGTGACAGCCACATACGTTTCCTGCCTTGCCCAATCGCGTTGCAGTTCGAGCAGGTATTGTACCGATGTGATCGGTTTAACACCTTCATGCACCATTCTTTGTACGGCGCGTTCATGGGCTTCGGTACTCACATCGCCGCACGCGTCGGTAATGGCGTAGACTTCAAAATTTTCGGTTAAAGCCGAAAGGGCAGGACCAACAATGCATACGCCAGTCCACAATCCAGCAAAAACGATTTTCTTTTTCTGCGTGCCGACAATGGCTTTGTATGCTGCTTCATCTTCCCAGGTATTCATGGAAGTGCGCTCGATGTATTTGGTTTCAGCCGATGGATAAAATTCTTCAATTTCAGGAAATACAGGGCCTGAAAAACTGGTTTCGGCCACGGTTGTGACAATTGTTGGAACATTGAAAATTTTTGATGCACCTGAAATAATTGCGACATTGGTCCGCAATTCACTGATCGCGATACTTTTGGTAGCAAAAGCCATTTGTCCTTCAAAGTCGATCAAAACCAGCGCATGATTTTGTGGAGATAATAAGTTTGGAGATGGTTTCATAAAAGTTAGATTTTAAATTTCAATCTGTTAGCCAATAAAAATGCCTGAAAGTTAAACGCCATGTTTTTAATGATTTGCAGACAAACCGAAATGATTTTTTTTACGATATACCGTTGTTTTATGAAACGATTACGGAATTTGGTTTTATTGACGTAAAAAAAATATCTTAAAATCAGCATATTTTACCAACCAAGCTGTTACTGAAAACGCTATTTTTGAATACACCAGAACAAACAAATGGACACAGGAAACTCCGAACAATTTTACTCAGAACTTCCGCTTTGCGACATGCCGCTGCATGAATTGCTGTCAAAACAAAACTCGTTTAGCGCAGTTCCTGCCGATTGGCATGTGATCATCACCGATATCAAAGGTTCGACGCAGGCCGTTGGGCTCGGTCGACATGAAGACGTAAACCTGATTGCGACCGGCAGTATTGTTACCGTACTGAACATTGCCTTTGGCCTGAACGTTACAGTGCCTTTCTTTTTTGGAGGAGATGGCGCGACATTTTTGGTTCCGCCAACGCTGATCAATACTTTAATGGACGCGCTAGCGGTTTACAAGATCAATACGTTTGAGAATTTTAATCTGGAACTGCGCACCGGGACTGTTTCGGTTGAAAGTATTTATGCGCGCGGACACGAAATTCGGGTTGCAAAATTCAGCAGTTCGGCGTCGTTTTCGATTCCGGTGATGCTGGGCAACGGATTAAATGATGCTGAGAAACTGATCAAAGGCGATGACGCATTATTTTCTGCAAAGCTAACGCCTGGAGTGGAGTTGGATCTAAGCGGAATGCAATGCCGTTGGGACAAAATTGCGCCGCCGGAAAATAAAGAAGAAATTGTCACTTTGCTGATTGTTGCAAAAGAGGTATCGAAACAGGCAGAAATTTTCAGTAAAATCTTGCGAAAAATGGACATGATTTACGGACCATCCGAAAAACGACAGCCCATTTCAGTAAGCAAATTGAAACTCAAAACCACATTCAGCCGTCTTGGCGCCGAAATGCGTGCGAAACTCGGAAAGATAAAATGGTTCGAATTGCTGCGGAATTGGTTCCTTACCTTATATGGCTACATTTATTTCAATACTAAAAAAGGAAAGAAATACTTGGAATCGCTGGTCGAAATGTCGGATACTTTGGTCATTGACGGAAAAATAAACACCGTGATTTCAGGAACCATTGCGCAAAGAAAAACACTTCAGGAATTTCTCGATCAGCTGGAAAGTAATGGCGAAATCCTTTACGGATTGCACATCAGCGGCGCGTCGATCATGTCGTGTTACGTCAGAAATCTCGAAGACGACCACATCCATTTTGTCGACGGATCTGATGGTGGTTATACCAAAGCTGCGGCGGTGCTTAAAAGCAAACTGTAGTTGCCAGATTATTCGCAACAACTTCAAATTCGTCTAAACGAAACAAGCCAGCACGATTCCGAGAATGATCATCGACACTTTCGCAATGTTGAATTTATGGCCTTCGCTGGTTTCAAAAATAATCGTCGACGAAATGTGAAACAGGATTCCGATGACAACTGCGGTAATTTCTGTGAAATATTGGTTTAAACCCGGTAAAAATTCTGACAGGAAAGTTCCTGCCGGCGTCATCAGTGCAAACGAAACCATAAAGATAAAAATCACGGTTTTATTGAGTTTGGCGTTGACGAAAAACGAGGTCAGAATAATGGCGATAGGCAAGTGGTGAATGGCGATTCCGAGTGCGAGATCGTGATGGTGGCTTACCGGAAAACCTTCTAAAAGCGCGTGAATGCACAGACTGATAAAAAGCAGCCATGGCATTTTATGGATTTCATCATGTCCGTGAACATGTCCGTGTTCGGCGCCTTTTGAGAAAAATTCGAGTATGATCTGGAATAAAATTCCGAGCATGATAAAAATCCCGATGGAATTAGAATGTTCGTGTCCGTGCGCGTGGTGTTCGGCTTCATAGACTTCGGGAAGCAAATGCATGACCGTAAGTGATAAAAGGAACGATCCGCTGAACGCCAACAACAATTTGAGGTTCGATTTTTTCTCAGGTTTGATGACCAATGCGATCGCGTAGCCGATTAAAACGGACAATAATGGTAATAAATAATTCATCTTATTTGAAAATCATGATCAGACGTTCGCTGTCGGTTTTATGAAATTTCTTCAGTTTATAATCGCCGAAAGTGTCGAGCAGAAAAATTCCGGCTTCTTCCATCAACTGCTGGAAATCGGCTAAAGTGAGTGCTTTTACTTTTTCGGTGAAATGAAATTGCTCGCCTTTGTCTGTGAAATCAATTTCTTTGTAGATATAACCGTCAATGTAAAAACGTTTGATGTTGAAATCGATGCCATCGACCGTTTTCGTTTCTTCGGGAACCAGCGTGTTGATCACATGGGTCACATTCATAAAATCGATCACCGCAAAACCATAATCAGACAGGCTTTCTTTGATCGCAACAAGCGTTTTCAGGTCGTCGGAGTCGTTTTCGAAATAGCCAAAACTCGTAAACAGGTTGAAAATCGCGTCAAACTTTTCTTCGAAAGGTTCGCGCATGTCGTGCACTTTGAAATGCAAATGGTCGTTGGTGTTTTTTTTCGCTTCCAAAATGCTGTTTTCCGACAGATCGACACCAAGAACATCAAAACCAAGCTGGTTCAGGTAAATGGAATGGCGGCCTTTTCCACAAGCCAGATCCAACACTTTTGCCTTCTCCGGAAGGTTCAGGTAATGCGTGAGGTTGTCCATAAAAAGCTGGGCTTCACGGTAGTTTCTGTCTTTGTATAAAATGTGGTAATATGGCGTATCGAACCAGCCTGCAAACCAATTATTGACTTCTTTTTGCATATTCGTTAATTAGGGACTGCAAATTTAGTGTATTTTTGTACCGAATACCTGATTTTACAATGGAAAATAATTTTAGAATGATTGCTAAAACCTTTTTTGGTTTTGAAGAAATACTGGCGAAAGAATTGCAGCAACTCGGCGCACAGGACGTGACTTTGGGCGTTAGAATGGTGAGTTTCGTGGGCGACAAAGGATTTATGTACAAAGCCAACATCGCTTTGCGTACGGCATTAAAGATCCTGAAACCGATTTACCATTTTCGGGTGACCAATGAGGAAAGCCTGTATAAAGGGATTTCGGGCATCAACTGGTCGAATTACCTGAATTCGAATGTGACTTTTGTCGTAGACTCGACCGTACATTCTGAAAAATTCAACCACACCGAATTTGTGTCGCAGAAAACCAAAGATGCGATCGTTGACCAGTTTCGCACGCGAACAGGACAGCGTCCGAGCGTAGACAAAGACCATCCGGATTTGCGTATCAACATTCATATTGACAAAGACCAATGTTCGGTTGCACTCGATACTTCCGGAAATTCGCTGCACCATCGCGGTTACCGTACCGCGACCAATATCGCTCCGATCAACGAAGTTTTGGGCGCGGGAATGATTTTGCTTTCGGGTTGGGACGGACAGGGCGATTTCCTGGATCCAATGTGTGGAAGTGGTACTTTATTGGCGGAAGCCGCAATGATCGCCTGCAACATTCCGGCAAACATCAACCGAAAAGAATTTGCTTTTGAAAAATGGAACGACTGGGACAACCAATTGTTTGATACGGTTACCGATTCGTTGTTGAAAAAAGTACGCGAATTCCATTATACGATAACCGGTTACGATAAAGCGCCGTCGGCAGTGCAAAAAGCCAAAGACAACATCAAAAATGCCAATCTCGACGAATACATTAAAGTAGAGGAACGCAATTTCTTTGATACCGAAAAAGAAACAAAAGGCCCGCTGCATATGGTTTTTAATCCGCCATACGGAGAAAGGATCGACATTCAAATGGAACGTTTTTATGCGACAATCGGCGATACGCTGAAGAAAAATTATCCGGGAACCAATGCGTGGTTTATTACGGCAAATCTGGAAGCATTGAAATTTGTCGGACTCAAACCTTCACGTAAAATCAAGTTATTCAACGGAAGCCTGGAAGCGCGACTTGTGAAATACGAAATGTATGAAGGCAGCAAACGGGCAAAATTCGCAAATCCGGAAGAAAACGGCGAACCACAATCGAATTAAAATGGGATTACAAACTAAAGCATTCGTTTACCAATTGCTGGCTTTTGCGACATTGTTCATCGGAATTCGTTACCTGGTGGACGAATTTACAAACCTGACTGGTTATTGGATTCCGATCACAGCATTTGTTGCCGGAACTTTATTGGCTCCTAAATTCCAGGCCGTAAAAACCAAAGACGGCGAGAAACTTTTTATGAAATGGATTTTTATAAAAGGGATTCGGGAAATTAAGTAATCGGTTTATCAGACTTCAGGTTCTGAACTTATTGCTGATTTTACTTCTTCTTAGCCTTTACCGTGGTTTCGGTTTTTGTTTTGTAGATCGGAATGAAATATGAAACCGTGTAATTGAAGCCTACGCCAAAGTCACCATCATACGTTCGGTTGAAACCCGGAATATAAAGGTTATCGAAGCCGGTCGGCTTTTTGTTTGACACCAATTTGTTTACGTTAAACTTGAAACCAACGTAAATGTTATTGAAAACTTTCGCATTTACTCCAGCCACAAATTCGACCCATTGCGCCGACAATCCGTTGAAACGTTCGCCTCCCGGAATCGCTGGCAATTCGGGAAAATACGGATTCGGATTGTAAATTTGGTAGTTGTTCAAACGTTGGCTGAAACTGCTCACACCGTAGCGTACGCCAATGTAAACGAGGTTCTCCATATCGAGCCAATTTTCATAGGCATTGTAGTTGAAGCCCGCTTTAAAATAAGTTCCTTTGGTCGTGAAATTCAATCGGTCGTCATCTACAGTTTTGTTTTCGTTTCCGATTTCGCCCGCAAGGTAATAGCTTTTGCGGATTCGGTAATCACCGACGATCTCAAGTCCTTTGTAATCTTTTTCATAAAAAGAACGCGACAGTTTGAACAAATCGATTCCGATGCGGAGTCCGTACCGGTTTGTTTTTACAGCAATACTATCCGCTTTTTTCTCAGTTTCCTGTGCGTTGGACAACAGTGAACACAGCACAAAGCAACTGCTAAAAATAAATTTTAAGGTGCGTTTCATCTTCGTTTTCCAGGTTATATTTTACGACTTCAATGTCAGAGATCCAATTTCCGGTATTTGTTGCCGGATTGTCATTCAAAACAAGCGGATTTGGCAAAGTCCCGTTTCCGTTGTTCAGGTCAAACAGCATTTTATAACCACAGGCGCGTGACACGTAAATGTTTTTGTGCATGTAATTGAATTGCAGCTTATCGGTAAAAACCAAAGTCGAATCTGTATTTCCGAAATTCAGAATAAAAGAGTAAGTCACGGTTTCAGCGTCGAGTTTCAGCGGAAGATAAATTTTATTTCCATTGCTCAGGTATTGCGCGTCGGTAGTAACTGACTCGTTAAACACTACGCCATTTGCCATTCCTTCGCCAATGACTTTTAGATTGGTCACACTTTTTAAAGTATCCCTGACGCGGCTGTTGTAGAATTCGATGACCAGGCGTGGTGTCGTACTCGTGCCTTCAGCGCAAATGTCGTCCTTCTCGCAGGATGAAAATCCGCAAAATGACAGTATAAGAATGATGATCGCAGCAATTTTTTTCATGAATCGGATTATCGTTTTTCCAAAAGTACGACATTTTCAACGTGATGCGTTTGCGGAAACATATCGACCGGACGCACGCGTGTCACTTTGTATTTTTCGTCCATCAGCGCAAGGTCGCGCGCCTGCGTGGCCGAATTGCAACTCACGTACACGATTTTATCTGGCGCAATAGCCAGAATCTGATCGATCACGTCTTTGTGCATGCCGTCGCGCGGTGGATCGGTGATGATGACGTCGGGTTTTCCGTGCTGGGCGATGAAACTTTCGTTAAACACGACTTTCATATCTCCGACGAAAAACTCACAATTGGTGATTTCGTTGCGTTCGGCATTCGCTTTGGCGTCCACAATTGCTTCGGGAACCGATTCGACACCAATCACCTTGCGTGCTTGTTTTGATACGAATTGGGCGATTGTTCCCGTTCCGGTATACAAATCGTAAACCAGTTCGTTTCCGGTCAGTCCGGCGAAATCACGCGTAATTTTGTAGAGTTCGTATGCTTGTTCCGAATTGGTTTGGTAAAAAGATTTGGCATTGATGCTGAATTTTAAACCTTCCATTTCTTCCAGAATGTAATCACGTCCTTTAAACAAATGAACTTCCTGATCGTAAATCGTATCATTTGGTTTGCCGTTGATCACATATTGCAGTGACGTAATCTGTGGAAAACGTTCTGCAAGGAAATTCAACAACAGTTCGCGTTGTTCTGTATTTTCTTCGAAGAATTGAATAAGCACCATGATTTCGCCGGTCGAAGCCGTTCTGATCATTAAAGTGCGCAACAATCCTTCGTGGTTTCTTGGGTTGAAAAATGCAAGATCGTGTACATTGGCAAACTGCCTGACCGCATTCCGGATGTCGTTTGAAGGATCTTCCTGCAGGTAACATTTGTGGATGTCAAGGATTTTGTCCCACATTTTCGGGATGTGAAAGCCAAGCGCGTTTCTATTGTCGAGTTCGCCAACGCTGCCAATTTCGGCTTCGGTGAGCCAACGCGCGTTCGAAAAGGAGAATTCCATTTTGTTGCGGTAGAAAAATTGCTTGTCGGAACCCAAAATCGGTTCAAACTCCGGAAGTTCCACTTTTCCGATGCGTTGCAAATGGTTCCTGACTTCGTTTTGTTTGTAAAACAACTGCTGGCTGTATTTCATGTTTTGCCATTTGCAGCCGCCGCAACTTCCAAAATATTCACAAACCGGATCGATCCGATGTTCGGAAAATTCATGAAAATGGGTCGCTTTTCCTTCGTAATACGCTTTGCGTTTTTTGAAAGTCTGGATGTCGACCACGTCACCGGGAACAACGTTCGGGATAAATATTACTTTTCCGTCCGGCGCTTTCGCCACAGATACGCCCTTTGCGCCCGCATCAAGCACTTTGATATGATCAAAAGTAATCTTGTCTGTATTTTTTCTTGCCATGGCGCAAAAATAAGTTATTGGTTACAGATTTTTTTTAAAATGCGGAATATTTTAAGAATAATTTTAATTCGGATGTCGCTGGTTTAAAAATCCGGGTTTAATTTTTCGTTAAAATTCTGCTCCGGTGAAAAATCAGGCATTAAAAAAGCTAAATTTATAAGGTTAAAAATCTAAAAACACAATCATGAAAAGAAACGCAACCGCAGTATGGAAAGGTTCCTTAAAAGAAGGAAACGGAAAAATCAGCACACAAAGCAAAACGCTTGACAACGCACAATACTCATTTAAAACCCGTTTTGAAGATGGTGTTGGAACCAATCCGGAAGAATTGGTTGCGGCGGCACATTCGGGTTGTTTTACGATGCAATTGTCGGCGTATATTGGAGAAGCCGGACACGAAATTGAATCCATCGAAACCAAGTGTGACATCGATTTTCAGGATGGAAGCATTGTAAATTCACACCTTACCGTAAATGCAAAAGTGGCCGGAATCAGCAACGACGAATTTCAGGAACTGGTTTCCAAAGCAGAAAAAAATTGTCCGATCTCAAAATTGCTGAATACAAAAATCACATCCGACGCTACATTGGCGTAAGCTCTTTCTAAATTTATAAGTTTAGCCACGGATTTCACGAACTTTCAAAACTGGAAGTTCGTGAGATTTGTGGCTGAATTATTTTAAGAAATCAGGAAATTAAAATTTGTACTTTTTAAAGATTAATCATTATTTTTGAAAATAATTGGATGATTTCTCTCCACAAGAAGGAATTTTGAAAAATATTTAAAAAATCAGTTGTCATGTCAGTTTTAGAAAAAATAAATTCCGAAGAAATTATCGCTTTGGAAAACAAGTACGGCGCGCACAATTACCATCCGCTTCCGGTTGTATTGAGTAGAGGAGAAGGTGTTTTCGTCTGGGATGTCGAAGGAAAGAAATACTATGATTTTTTATCGGCCTATTCTGCGGTCAATCAAGGGCATTGCCATCCGAAAATTATCGATGCGCTTGTCAATCAGGCAAAAACACTGACTTTGACATCGCGTGCTTTTTACAATGACAAATTGGGTCCGTATGAAGAATACCTGACAAAATATTTCGGTTTTGATAAGGTGTTGCCAATGAATACTGGTGCTGAAGCTGTTGAAACGGCGTTGAAACTCTGTAGAAAATGGGCTTACGAAGTCAAAGGAATAGCCGAGCAGCAGGCGCAGATTATCGTTTGTGAGGGAAATTTCCACGGAAGAACGACTACAATTATCTCCTTTTCGAATGATGAAAATGCGAGAAAGAACTTCGGGCCTTATACCGAAGGATTTATCAAAATTGCCTATGATGATCTTGATGCGCTCGAAACAGCGTTGAATTCGTCTCCAAATATCGCAGGTTTCCTGGTTGAGCCAATCCAGGGCGAAGCGGGCGTTTATGTTCCGGCAGAAGGTTATCTGGCGAAAGCCAAAGCGCTTTGCGAAAAACACAATGTCTTGTTTATCGCTGACGAAGTGCAAACCGGAATTGCGCGAACCGGAAAATTATTGGCAGTAAACCACGAAAATGTGCAGCCGGACGTATTGATTTTAGGAAAAGCAATTTCTGGCGGTGTTTATCCAGTATCGGCGGTTTTGGCAAATGATCCGGTTATGAATGTGATCAAACCCGGGCAACACGGTTCTACTTTTGGTGGAAACCCAATTGCTGCTGCGGTTGCTGTTGCTGCGCTTGAAGTGGTGAAAGATGAAAAACTTTCGGAAAATGCAGCTTATCTGGGAAATATCTTCAGAAAGAAAATCGGTGAATACATTCAGCATTCGACAATTGCGACGTTGGTCAGGGGAAAAGGGCTTTTGAATGCGATCGTAATCAACGATACAGAAGACAGTTCGACTGCGTGGGACATTTGCATGGCTTTACGTGACAACGGATTGTTGGCAAAACCAACACACGGAAATATCATCAGGTTTGCGCCGCCATTGGTCATGAACGAAGAGCAACTTCTGGCATGTGTTTCGATTATTATTAATACACTGAAACAATTTGAAAACAGATAGAAATAAAAAATCCGCTTTAAAGCGGATTTTTTATTTTGTTATTCTGATTGTTGTTGTTCGTACCTTATTTTTTCCATCAGATTTTCCTGCATGTCTTTAATGCCCTGAGCGCCGTAAATGGCGTAAAATGCAATATTAACGACAATATAAATCGCGCTTAAAGTAACGCCGATAATGGCAAGGATGCGTCCGATATTCAAATTGCTGTAATCTACATACCTTTCAGGTTCCTGTGTATATAGCGCCATGTCTTTTTTAGCGAGCACTAACGCGACGATTCCGAGCGTCAATCCAACGATGCCATAACAGCAACAAGTGATGATTGACAGAATTCCTAAAATGAGTACTGCGGTTGCATTGGGTAATTTTTGTTTTTCCATAGGTTGTTTTTAAAGGTTTGTTATTTTATAAATGTATGAAACAATCATAATAATTGCATTCGTAACCGCCATGCCAATGACGAATTTGCTGTAATTTCGGGATCTGTCAAGCAGATGCAATCCCAAAAAGAGAAAAAAAGCAAGTGTTGTGTAAATTGCCGGAAACATGTGAAATGCCGAAGTGAATTCTCCTTTTGAAACCAAAAGAGCAGCTCTTTGCGCACCGCAACCCGGACAGTCAATTCCGAAAAGCTGTTTGCTGAAACACGGGAGCATGAAATTTTCTAAATTCAAAAGTGTCGTTTATTGGTGGTACAATTTTACGAAAAATAACAATCATTGGAATCAAACCGCCTTATTATTTTAAAAGTTTGTTACTTTTGAAAATATAAAAAACCGCATGAGAAAAATTATTTTACCAGTCATGATCGCTGCCATTATTCTGGCATTGTATGAGCAAAGCAAACCACAGCCAAACCTTTATTTCACCATTGCGGGAATTGTGGTTTTTATGTTGGGCATGATGTGGCTGAGTTCAAAAACACCGAGTAAAAATCAAGATAAAAATGACGACGATGTACAGTAAAGGAGACAGGGTTTCGGTTTTGGATGAAGCAGTAGACGGAACCGTTTTATCTGTAAAAAACAATGAAGTAACCATAGAATCAGATGAAGGATTTACGATGACTTATCTTGTCAATGAATTGATTAAAATAAACAAGTCCAGTGATTTAGATTTATCAAAGATAAGTTATAATTTAAACGATATAAAAAAGGAAAAAGAAATTCCCAAACCGAGAAGTTTTGGCAAAGAGAAGAAATCAAAACACGAAAATCCGGTTCCGGAGTTTGATTTGCATATCGAAAAACTAGTTAAAAATTTCAGGGGAATGAGCAATTATGATATCCTGACTTTGCAAACTGAAACCGCACAAAGGCATATCGAATTTGCAATCAGGAATCGCATTCCGAAGATCGTTTTTATCCACGGAGTTGGTGAAGGAATTCTAAAAGCAGAGCTTGATTTGCTGTTGGGACGATATGACAATGTTTCGTTTCAGGACGCCAATTACCAAAAATACGGTGTTGGCGCTACTGAAATTTACTTCAAGCAAAATGCGAAATAATTTAAAAAGTAAGTTCGCCGTACAAAATATCATCGCCGTAATAAATCGCGGTATTGGCATCTTTTCTAAAAGTCACGGCTTTTAATCTTATGGTGTGTTTAAAAACGCCGCCTCCCATAGAAGTAGTCACTACCTGAATCGTTCCGCTTTCGGCAGTCCAAAGTTGGTTCACTGTTGGCGTCGCCGGAATGGTTTCTGTGCAAAAATAAGCGTCATTTCCATTAGCGGGTAATGCTGTAGTAAATAATCGGTAAACCAAACTGTTTTGTGTTGCGCCTATTGAAAACGTTTTTGGCGTGTCTAAATCGGCTGTGGCAGTTGAAAACAGAGCGGCATCATAATTTGAAAGATAAAGTCCTTCAGTTCCTTGTGATTTTGCGCTGTAAAGTCTGTTGGTTGCAGCACAACGTTTAAGATCTGACGCGGCAAAATTAAACGGAAGCGTTGTGGCAGGCGTTGTATAAGTTCCGAAATTCAACGTTTCCTGGGTTTGCGTTCCGGAAGGTTTCGAAAATTTGATATTCTTAAAAACAATCTGGTGGTCGTAGTGATCTATTACGATTCTTCCGGTTTCAGGATCTGCTGCTTTATTGACAAGGGTGGTATTGACGGTGATTTGGCCTGCCTGCGCAATCCATTCTTCAGAAATTGTCGGCATTGCAGGTTGAATGTCGTTGCAAATACTTGCAGATGTTACATCGCTGTTGTATTGTCTGTATCTTACCTGATCTTCGGATGTGATTTGGACATCGTCTTTACGTCCCACTTCATTGGTAAACGTATTTGCAGGAAACGTAAGTTGCATGATTTCGTTTCCGTTGATCTTGTACAGGATGTTTTTAGTGCTGCATTTTCCAATGGCGACATCGTCGAAATTAAGCGATTCGACAACAATATCCCCATCATCGCAACTGCTTAATATGAAAGCAAAAACCAACAGTCCTAAAACTTTTTTCATCCTGAAATTTATTTGTAGCAAAAATAGAATTTTAATTGAGAAACGACAACCAATTTGCATTGGATTAACATTGCGAAATCCATAACTTTGCGGCAATGAAAAAAGTATATCTGGACAACGCTGCTACAACCGCCATTCGCCCTGAAGTCATTGCCGAAATGGTAAAGGTCATGGGTGAAGATTTTGGAAATCCTTCATCAACGCATAGTTTTGGACGGCACGCAAAAAGCATACTGGAACTTTCGCGTAAAACCGTTGCGAAACAACTCAATGCAATGGCTCAGGAAATTTTATTCACATCTGGCGGAACAGAAGCCAATAATTGGGCGATTACAAGCGCGGTAAAAGATTTAGGAGTCAAAAGGATCATTTCAAGTAAAATTGAGCATCATGCTGTGCTTCATGTGATTGAATTTTTAAATTTAAATTCGGACGTAAGAGTTGATTACGTAAAAATTCTTCCCGACGGACAAATTGACATCAATCATTTGGTCGAATTGTTGTCTGAAAATACGCCAACATTGGTTTCGCTGATGCATGTCAACAACGAAACAGGAGCCATTCTTGATCTTGAGAAAGTCTCACGAATCTGCAAACAGCACAAAGCCTATTTCCATTCGGACACTGTTCAGTCTATTGGGAAATTTGCCTTTGATCTTCAAAATCTGGCCATAGATTTTATTACTGCCAGTGCTCATAAATTTCACGGACCCAAAGGAATAGGTTTTTTGTTTATAAGGAAAGGTTTAATGGTCAGTCCGATGCTTTTTGGTGGCGAACAGGAGAAAGGTTTGCGTGCCGGAACTGAAGCTTTGCACAACATTTCAGGCATGGCAAAGGCTTTGGAATTGTCTTATCAAAACCTGGAAACTGAAAAAGCACATATTTTATCGCTAAAAAATTACTTTACAAGCCAATTGGAAACTCATTTTCAAGGTTATAAAATTAATGGCAATAACAACGGATTTTATAATATTGTAAACGTCTTATTGCCGCTTTCCAGTGAAAAGACATCCATGATTTTATTTAACCTTGACATGAAAGGAATTGCTGTTTCAAGGGGAAGCGCTTGCCAGTCGGGCAGTATAAAACCGTCACATGTATTGGCCGAAATTCTGGATGAAACCGATTTAAAAAAACCTTCTTTACGGATTTCTTTCAGCTATTTCAATACAAAAGAAGAAGTCGATTACCTGATTGAAGCTTTAAAAACGATATAAAAAAATCCGCTGAAAAGCGGATTTTTTTATTATTTCTGTCTAACCAAAACCAAATATTTCCAGGGTTGCAAAGTAACCGAATCATCACCTTTGAGCGTGTAAGCTGTTCCGGAAAACAATTCGGTGTAAGTTCCTTTTTGGTATTTCGAATTGAGCTTTACGGTGACAGGTTTTGCACTGTAATTGATAACCGGAATGACCTGGTCGCCTTTTTTTGATCTTGAGAAAGACAGCACTTGCTCAGGTTTGTCGTTGAATATGCGGATCATTTCGCCCCCATATCCGCCGTTCCAAAGCGCCTGATTTTTGTGTTTGAGTTCGAATAACTTTTTGTAAATGCCGTAGAACGGATGGTCTTTCCACTGAATTAAATCCTTGTCAAAGAACTTTAACGAACGGTTCAATCCGGCTTCCTGTCCGCTGTAAACCAATGGCATTCCGTTGATCGTTCCTGCCAAAACCATCGAAGCTTCGAGTCCGTCACCAAAGTTGGAATACTGGTTTCCTTCCCAGGAATTCTTGTCATGATTTTCAGTGAACGTCATGCGATAGGCACTTTTTGGAAACGTACTCACGTCATGCGCCATGTATTCCACCAGTCCGCTGAGGCTTTTTCCATCTTTTGTCACCGCATGCATTTTGTCCCACAAACTCCACGAATAGGTCATGTCAAACGCTTTTTTGTGCAAATCACGCGATTCCCATTCGCCCAGCATGAAAACCGGTTTGATGGCATCGAGTTCGGCGCGCGCGTTTTCCCAGAAATCCACCGGAATAAAACCGGCGACATCACAACGATAACCGTCAATATCGGTTTCTTTTACCCAATATTTCAGCGCGTCGGTCATGTATGCGCGCAATTCCGGTTTGTCAAAATCGAAGTCGATAATGTCTTCCCAATCGTACCACGGCGTAGGCTGAAAATTTCCTTCGGGTGTTTTGGAATACCAATCCGGGTGATCTTTCGCAAGTGGGTTGTCCCAGGCCGAATGGTTCGCAACCCAATCTACAATCACGTGCATGCCCATTTCGTGGATTTTTTTGACGAGGTTTTTAAGATCTTCCTTGGTTCCAAATTCCGGATTCACACCGTAATAATCTTTGACAGAATAGTAACTTCCAAGCGTTCCTTTGCGTTTTTCGACTCCAATTGGATTGATCGGCATCAGCCAAATGATGTCAATTCCCATCGCTTTAAGTCTTGGAAGATGCGATTCAAATGCTTTGAAAGTGCCTTCGGGCGTAAATTGCCGCACGTTCACTTCATAAATCGTAGCGTTTTTACTCCATTCCGGATGTTTGACTTCTGCGTATTCTTTGGGCGCATACTTGTCGTCCGCAGATTGTTTTTCAGCTGATTGTGGTGTTTTTTTATCGCAGGCTGCAGCCAATATTACGCAAGCTGCCAGCATTCCGAATGGAAATATCTTTTTCATAGACTTATTTTTAAGCTAAGATAAATAAATTTGAATCTGAATATCAAACTTTTAACGAACCGCGAAATGCCCGTGCCGCATAATAGGATTGTGCGCCATTGTGATAAATGAAAACCGTATCGTAACGGAAATCGCCAAAGAGTGCGCCGCCCAATTTCCGGATTTCTGAAGGCGTTTGAATCCAGCTTGATGTTTTTGTATCGAAGTTTCCAAGTTTTTGGAGTTCGCGGTATTCGTGTTCTGTCAATAACGAAATGCCCATTTCTGTCGCCATGTCAACTGCGCTGTTTTTCGGTTGGTGTTCTTTTCGGGATTCCAATCCTTCGCGGTCGTAACAGACGCTTCGTCGGTCTTTGGGAGTTTCAGGCGAACAATCATAGAATGTAAATTCGCCAGATTTTTCGTGGTACGCAACGACATCCGGTTCGCCGCCGGTTTGTTCCATTTCGTGGAGCGATCGTAGTTTTTCAGGATTTGCCTCAAGTTTCGATAATACGTCAGTCCATTTCAAACCCGAATGTCGTGCCTGATTTTTTTCGAAACGGGTTTTCAAAATGCTGAGGAGTTTTTCAATTTCGGCTGCAGCCAATTCCGGTTTATTTTTCATAGAATAATGGTTTGATAAACAATTGCTAAGGTAAAAAATAGGAGAACGATTTACCTAAAAACTTGTAGAAAAATTGGCTAAGATTCGAATTTGCAGAAATTAATATCCAAAAATTAAAACAATAATCGTCAGAATAAACAGCACGCTGATCAAAAAGATGATGTGGCTCAATGCCGATAAAAGCAGTACTTTTAATTTGTTCATTTTGTTGAAAAACTGTACGTTGGTCCAATAAATCAGGATAATGTCCAATGTGTACAAAATAGTTGTGACCGTTTTTATTGTCGGTGTTCCATTGAAATAATAAAGTAGGGGAAAGGTGGCCAAATGCAGAATCATCCGTTGCGAAGCTTTAAACGCATTTAGGACGAAATATTCAATATAGTTGTATCCTTGTTGTTTGAAACAAATGAATGTCCCAAGCGTGTACAGCGGAATCGTTGCCAACGTCAGCCAGGAATAGTGCGCTGTAAACCAATGGTTAAGGTCGAGATTGAGTTTTGGAACTTGCTTTTCTCCGGCTGTAAAAATATTGACTTCAAAGGAATGGTACAGCAATCCATACGCGGTTGCCAAAACGACAACCAGTGAAATTGGTCGAAAATGTTTAACCCTTTTGCCTTCAATAAATTCCCGGATCGAATGGCCGGGCCTTGTAAATAATTGCGTTGCAGAATAATAGATGCCTTCATCAAAATGAAACAATCCATGCTGGATGTCGTGCCAGAGAAAGTGTGCGTTGAGTTTGTGCGTGTTTGCAGATTGACCACAGTTGTTGCAGAAATTACCTTCAAAAGTCTGATTACAATTTTTGCAAACCATAGCTGATCGTTTTGGCGAAACCGATTATTCAGTAATTTTTTTGTACTCGAACGTTCCAAGTTGTTCGTAGGTCATCACGCGTTTGCTGCTGTCGAAATAATCGATTTTGAACTTTACCGGAATGATTGTCGATGTGATCGTCAGTTCTGAATTGTCTTTTGATAATTTCCATTTTCCTTTGTGGACTTCGGTGTCAACCACACTGTTGAATTCGCCTTTGTCTAAAAATACCTGAAATACCTGGTCCGTTTTGAAAAAAGCAGCAATGTCTTTTTCCTTTCCGTGTTGAACCCATTTTACGAGTTGCCATTTTCCCATGAGCTCGGTCGAAGTCTGTGCATTTACGGAAAACCCAATCGTGCAAACAAATAACAGTAGTAAATTTTTCATAAAGATTTTTTCAGAATTGTAAGTTCAAGGTACGATCTTTTTTAGAATTTCCGAAATTATTTTCCGCAACCAATTGTTTGCTAAACGAATAGGTGTAATTATTTTAAATTAATCATTGGCGTCGCATTTCCTAAAGTTGTGGTAGGAAGTTCGCCGTTCCATTTGCTGGCTTTAATAAATTCGACGTACAGTGGTGTCAATTCCTTTTGTTTCAGTTTTAATGCTGCAGCTTCCGAACTGGCCTGAATAACTACTGTGGCGCTATCGCCTTTTGCCAGGGCAATTTTACGCTGCGCATCAGCGGTTGCGGCTTTCGCCTGTGATTCTGATGTGATGGCATCCTGAACGGCGAGTGCTTTCGCTTTGATCGACTCTACGATGCTTGGCGGCGGCTGGATGTTGGTTCGCAATTGAGAAATCGTAAACCATTTTCCTACGCGTTTATTGGCTTCGACAACAATTGCTGCTTCAAATCCGCTGCGGTTGTTGAAGATATCGTCGATCACCCATTTGTTGGCCACATCACTTACAGCGCCAAGAATGGCGATTTCGAGCCAGCCTTTTTCGATCGCTTCGAGTCCGCCATTTCTGTATGAAGATCTCAGGTTCGTAAACATATCCGGACTTGTGGCTCTTTTGACTGAATGATTGAAACTTGGTGAAATGTCGCACGGAAATCCGCCTTTGGCAATCACGGTTTGTTTTTCGTACCGAATGGTTCTTTGATCAAGTGGAATGGTATGGATTTCTTCAGTCCAGGTATTGTAAATTTTCCAGCCTGAGATTTCCTGAATGGTTGACGCGCCTCTGGAATCTCCAACCAAATTCACAAGCAGGCCCTGGTATCCGGCTTCAATTTTTTTCATTTCATAAGGTTGTAAGAAGATAAAAACGAGCGCCAGAACTGCAAATACAATTGGTTTGTAGTTTACCCGTTGCAAATGGCCGTCGGCATCGCGTTCTACAATATTGAATTTTTTCTGTGCCCACATGGTTCCGAATGCAAGAGCAAAAATGATGAAAAGAATAATTGTGATCATGTTATTTGACGTTTGTTAATCAGTTTGTTTGGAAGGTTCATTAAAGATTTGAAATAAAGAGTGTCCGGCGAAGATAGAAAAATTATGGAAATTTGAGTTTTAGAAACTTTGAAAATTAATGCCTTTGCAAACTCATTATCATCAAGTTTTGTTTAAGGTCTTCCGGTAGATTTTTTTTACGGAACAAATTTAAAATTAAAAATGTTGCGTTGGGTTATAGAATCGGCGCGAAGCTTGCTTGTAACGTTTTGCCTTTAGTTTGCATTATTAAAAATATTAATTTCCGAAAAGGAAACGGGAGAACTAAAACGTTTCGTAGGAATTGAGTCCTTTAAGCGGCATGAGTCCCGTTTCCGTCTTCGGAACTTGCAATTACTACTTGGAATGATGGGCGTTCAGGGCCCGCTAAAGGCGATAGTACAGCAAGTTATTATTATCTTCAATAACAAATGTATGAAAAATGTAACACAAACTATTGGCATTGATGTTTCCAAATTGACTTTGGATGTTTGTATCAGAACTACTGCAGTCCATAAACAGTTTAGTAATGACACTAAAGGATTTAAACAGCTTATTTGCTGGGTCATTAAACAAAAATCAGATTTAGAATCATCCTTATTCTGCTTTGAACATACAGGCTGGTATTGCCTGATGCTCAGTTATTTTCTTTATGAAAACAAATACGATTACTGTTGTATAAACCCAATAGAAATCAAACGTTCAATGGGCTTAAGACGAGGCAAGAGTGACAAAGCTGATGCATGGGAAATAGCAAATTATGCATGGCTCAGACGCGATGAACTAATCCCATCAATACCTCCGGCCAAAAATCTTCTTGAACTGCAGCGCATGATGGCTCTTCGGGATCAACTTGTCAAGCAGCTTACTGCCTGTAAGAATCTAAATAGTGGAATGCAGGAGACTACAGTAAATCGGTCCAAAGATATTTCTTTGGGAATACTCTCGAAAAGCATGCGCCACTTGGAGAAGCAAATTAAAGCTGTTGAAAAAGCCATGGATGGGCTGATAAGCCAGGATGAGTCGATGGTTGCCAATTACAAACTATCCAAAACGGTGAAAGGCGTTGGGCGTGTATTGGCCGTCCAGATGTTGCTTCATACACACAACTACACCCGTTTTGCAAGCCCTCGTCAGTTCTCGGCCTACTGCGGGTTAGTGCCTTATCCATACCAGTCGGGAACAAGCATTCACGGACGCAACAAAATCCATCCAATCAGCGATAGGAAGATGAAAAGTTTATTATCAATGTCGGCAATCAGCGCCATACAGCATGACAACGAACTCAAACTATACTACCGAAAACGAGTAGAAGAAGGCAAGCCAAAAATGGTGGTTTTAAACATCATTAGAAATAAAATTGTATCAAGGGTATTTGCAACGGTCAACAGGGGGACACCTTATGTAGAAATAAATAAATTTCTTGCGTAAAAGTTTGGATTTGATCTTGGAATGCCGCTTCGCGCAGTTGCGAATGAAAGCGAACTGAGTTTTCTCTGCCAAGATAAAACATTCTTCGTGAAAATAGATTTTCCGGTTGAGAAAAACTTCGCAATTGCGTGAAGCGGCTGTTGCTGGAATTTGCAATACAAACTGAATTTTGTTTTTGTGGATATTTTCTTGAGATTTTCCGGTTAGAAAAAAAGCTAATTATAACCTTAAATTTCAATCTCAAAAAAAATAGGAGTGAAGTTAAACCGATTGTTTAGCATACTTTTTAATACCTGGTTTGCGCAAAACAAAAAGATTTAAAACTTAGAAAATGTTTCATTTTAACCTAACGCAAAACAATAAGATTTTTCTAAGAGTGAAACGAATTTGTTCGTAGTGTTTCGCAAAGTTTTTCCGCAAATTTGATCAAAACAAAATTTGAATTTAAGAAAATGATTCTTTGTTATTTTCAAAAAGCTTCGCGATAACAAAGCTTCAAAAATGTGATCAGATTTAAACCCTGAAATATCAAAAAAGGTTAAATGGAAACGAATTTTTTTCTGAAAGTTCCAGCAACGTTAGGCCGCTTCGCGTCAGTTGTTGTTATTACAACTAGAAAGAACAATTGCGAGTAATAAGAGAAAGTATCTCATGTAACGATTTTTTTTTGCGATTGCAGCCAACGTTTTGCCGCTCTCGCGCAGTTGCGAATGAAAGCGAACCGAGTTTTCTCTGCCAAGATAAAACTTTATTCGTGAAATAGAATTTTCGGTTACCGAAAACTTCGCAATTGCGTGAAGCGGTTGTTACTTGTCAGGCCGAGCAAAGTTTTTAATTTAAAAAAAGCTTTTTTTCAAAATTTTAAAGACAAAGAACGTAGCGCAAAAGAAATTTTGCAAAGCAAACAAATTATAATCGTGAATTTAAAATTCCATCAAACTTTCAACGCGAAGATTTATTTGCGTTAGAAAAAGCATTTTTAAAATAAAAACTTTGCTATCCGCGCGGCAATTCGGCTTGCAAGTAACGTGTCGCCGCTTCGCGCAGTTGCGAATGAAAGCGAACTGAGTTTTCTCTGCCAAGATAAAACATTCTTCGTGAAAATAGATTTTCCGGTTGAGAAAAACTTCGCAATTGCGTGAAGCGGCTGTTGCTGGAATTTGCAATACAAACTGAATTTTGTTTTTGTGGATATTTTCTTGAGATTTTCCGGTTAGAAAAAAAGCTAATTATAACCTTAAATTTCAATCTCAAAAAAAATAGGAGTGAAGTTAAACCGATTGTTTAGCATACTTTTTAATACCTGGTTTGCGCAAAACAAAAAGATTTAAAACTTAGAAAATGTTTCATTTTAACCTAACGCAAAACAATAAGATTTTTCTAAGAGTGAAACGAATTTGTTCGTAGTGTTTCGCAAAGTTTTTCCGCAAATTTGATCAAAACAAAAAAAATTTGAATTTAAGAAAATGATTCTTTGTTATTTTCAAAAAGCTTCGCGATAACAAAGCTTCAAAAATGTAATCAGATTTAAACCCTGAAATATCAAAAAAGGTTAAATGGAAACGAATTTTTTTCTGCAAGTTCCAGCAACGTGTCGCCGCTTAAGCGCAGTTGCTGATGCAGGCGAACTGAGTTTTCTCTGCCAAGATAAAACTTTCTACGTAAAAACAAAACGTTCTGTAACCGAAAATCAGCAATTGCGCTTAGCGGCTGTTACAAGCAGGTTTAATCGTTACTAAAGCTACAATCATTACCGCCAGTTTTTGAACAAGGAAGAAAAAAAGTTTTTGGTAATCCATTTTCCCAATTTATCGAAAATCCTTTTCTCGAATCACATTCCTTTGAATTAGTCCAGCAAACAAATTTCCTTTCGGCTATCGCCATTGGTAGATCGTATGGCATTCCAACATAATATTTCCCGACATACTTATTTTTCATGTCATAGATTTTGATATTGCTAGTTCCATGACATGTACTCGCAGCGCTGAAAACAAAGAAAGAACTTAGAACTTTATATTGTTTTCCATTCTTCATTTTAATTATGCCTAAGTATTTTATCGAAGTTTTATTACAATCCTTCTTGTTTGTTAAGTCATAAATATAGACTTTCCCAATATTTTGCTTTTGCAACGCCTGCAATTCAAATTTTTGAAGTTTACTTAATTCCAAAGAAAACCTATCAATTTTGGCGAAAGAGCTTAAAACTGTAATGAATAAAATTATTGTGATATAGGAGACGGTTTTCATAAACTTGCTTGTAACGTGTCGCCGGTAAGCGAATTTGCGATGCCAGCGGATTGAGTTTTCTCTGCCAAGATAAAACATTCTTCGTGAAAAACAAACGTTAAATTATACCGAAAACAAGCGTAATTCGCTTACCGGCTGTTGTGCGTTCGTTTTTTTCTAATAATGTTCAACAAACCTCTGCTTTTTTACTTTCCAATTTTTATTTTTAGAATTAAATTCAAAAGTTTTTTCATTTAATTGATAAGCGTTTGCGTGAACATATGTTACTAATTCCTTATTTTTTGGATTAAACTTTGTTGGGAAAAATTCCATTTTTTCCGTCAAATATTTGTCAAAAATAAATTTCCCTTTTTCATTTTGGATATAGAAATTATATGTAGGTCCACCATTTCCTCCTGAATCATTTTTTATTGCAAAATCTTCACGATTATCAAAATTAAAATCTACAATTATTAAATCTCCAAATTCATTGTCGACTATTTCAGTATTTTTATTTATTCCCGTTGAGTATGATCTTACAGTTTCGCAAACTTCAAAAGTTTTCCCAAATAAGAAATTAGCACCGTAATTAATTTCTTGTTTTTGAGTTGTCTTTTTATTTATGATTATAATTTTCACAGAATTACTATCTATTGCTTCATTCGGAATTTTTATTTTCGTGAGTATTATTTTGAAGTTAAATTCTTTTGACAAACTTTTATGTAAACAAGTTTGTGCAAAAAATAACTTTGGAGATATAAATAAAATAAGTAAAATTAATATTTTGTTCATTTCAATTTTTCTTTCGGTTTTCTGTCGCTCGAAAATGACGCACAACGTGTCGCCGCTTCACGAAGTTGCCGATGAAAGCGAAACGAGTTTTCTCTGCTACGATAATGTTTCTTCGTGAAACACAATTTTCTAGTTACCGAAAATTCGGCAATTTCTTGAAGCGGCTGTTAGTAGCTGGCTCTATTTAATTAATTTTTCAAGCTTTTTGAATTCACCAGATTTTCCGAAACTTTCTATATCTTTATTCGTTCCTATTATATAATATCTCTGACAATTAAAGCATAATTTAGCTATTCCGGTTACTTTACCATCATCTTTGAAAATTAAAATATTTCTGTATGAAGGTTTGCAAGCATCAGTTATTTCAGTTGCGCCTCTCTTCTCAGAAAAGATTTGACTTAATTCATCATATTTTTCGCTATCAATTTCAGTTTTGGTGAGCTTTATCTTCTCCAAATTTGAAATAAAATTTTTATCAGAGATTGATTCTGGGTTGTTATAAAGCATTAAATCAATCAAAATTTTGTCGTTTTCAGATAGCTTTTCTTTGTCTTGCATTAAAGACAAACTATCATCCGAAATATTAAGAAAATATCGGTCGACTTTATCAAATTTAAAATATGATTCTTTGAAATTACCAAATTCTGCTCTTCGCGAACATGAAATAAAAACAATAGAAAATATTAATATAAATTTTTTCATATTTAGGTTTTATGCGCAATTTTGGCGAGCTTGCTACTAACGTGTCGCCGGTAAGCGAATTCGCGATGCCAGCGAACTGAGTTTTCTCTGCCAAGATATAACTTTCTTCGTGAAACACAAACGTTCAACTTACCAAAATCCAGCGTAATTCGCTTACCGGCTGTTGTGAGAAGTTTGTCTTATATCCTTGAGGTTTGAAGTTTTGTATCGATCAAATTAAAATTAAAGTACAAACTTTATTTCCATCGTCAATGGCTTCAAAGTTAATTTCATAACCTAATTCTGATTTTACTAATGGACAAATACAAGATATAAAATATTCAGATTTCCAATTTTTAAACTTCGTGTATTCATCATCTGAATTTACAAAATTGTCAATTTCTGGTGAGTAAAACTTTTCAAAGTTTAGTATGAAATTTGTTACAACTTTTTTTTGATTAGGATTTGGTCCTTGTTGATTTCCATCAATTATAATCAAGGTTTTCTTGGTATAATTTTTAAATTTATAATTGGCATACCAAGTCAATTTTTTCAAAAAATCCTTCTTAAATATTTTACTACTCTCAATTCTTCCAAAAAAATCATCTTTTTTCACGATTTTTTTTCCGAACATAAAATCTAATATACCCATATTTTGCTAATAATAATGTAGTTATAATTCAGGCGGTTTTGGCGGTTCCAAATTTCTCACAACGTCCTGTGGCTTTGCGACAGTTGCGGAAATTGAAACTGAGTTCTCTCGGCTGGACGAAACGAAGTTATGAAAATAAAAACGAACTTTTACAACCGAACTAGCAAGTGCGCAAAACCGCTGTTATGTGCTGTTTCTAGCTTTAATAAGTAGCTTTACAATCACGTAAACAATATGAGTAAGTATAACTAATCCACAACCAAAAATCCAAAAAGCCATTATAATTCCCAATGCTGGCATTCCACATCGTACTTCACCACTCTTAAAGTCTGGAATAAAATAATCAGGCAATATCAAAAAATCTAAAATTAGACAAACTCCAAAAAGCAAATATTTCCAATTGCTCAAATTATATTTGTCAAGAATTATATACCCAAAAAGTTGGACAATAAACATTACAATAAATACATGTATTGGCATCACGACGAATTGCATTAATTTTAGGATTGTAATTTAAAATTTTTCATTCTTATTTCCTGAGAACGTTCTTAAAAATAGCACATAACGTCCCGTCTCTTCACGAAGTTGCGGACAAAATACCAGAGTATTCTCCGCTAAGATAAAGTTTCTTGACAAACTAAAATAATCAATTTACGAAAAACCAGCAATTGCGTGAAGCGACTGTTAGCGGTAGCTTTTTGCTCTGAAAGTTTTAATTTTCATTTCTACAAAATAGTAAAGTGCGACAAGAATTAGAAATTGTAATAATTTAGTAAATATTCCGACCATGAATTCTAAAGATGTAAAATGAAAACTCCACGAACTAGGTAAATAATCTCGATGTAATGAAGTTAGCATAATAAAATATTGTTCAACAGAGATTATAAAAACTATGCTAAAAAATAATCTCAAGAATTTCTGCTTTCTTATTTTTTTAAAACGTAAAAGTTGTGTGGCACATATCCATAATGCTGGTTGTAGCCAATAGCCAAACCAATATTTCCCAAACATTCTTTGCAGTATTCCTAGTCTTTCATATTCAGAACTTCCGTAGTAGTTTAGCAATACAAGAGAGATCCAAATGAAGAAAAAGATTATCCCTGTTATCCAGATTAATTTATTGGAAGACTCGTCAATAATCTCAAGAATAGGATTTTTCGTAACGGAAGATATTAGAATATAGATAATTGAGTATAATCCAAAAGCAATAAATACATCAACTCGAATTACTTGTAGTACAAAATCTAAGTTTTCTTTCATTGTTCTTATTTACAAAAATGCCCTTTTAAAGTTACCGCTAACGTGTCGCCGGTAAGCGAATTCGCGATGCCAGCGGACTGAGTTTTCTCTGCCAAGATAAAACTTTCTTCGTGAAAAACAATATTCATTTTACCGAAAACCAGCGTAATTCGCTTACCGGCTGTTGGGCGAAGTTGTAATTTTTCTTGCAGATATTTGTGTTAGATTCATTAAAATATTGTTTGAAAGACCATAAATTATACGTCCTGACAAATCTCTATTTCCGGAATTCCAATCTTTTTCTAACTCGTTTTGTTCCTCGTATTTCTCAATTGAATAACAGTGAAAATATAAGTCAACTTTTTGTTCTAATATATTTGAAAATTTGGTCAAGGAATCTAAATAATACTTTTCTTTTTTCTTGTCTAAATCAAATCCAACATACAAAACCAAAGGCTTTTTTCCAGTGAAAAATGCAGATGCAACTCTATGAATCAATTGATATGGCAAATTTAAAATGTCATTAACCTGAATATTTAATTCAAGGTTAGAATTTAAAATTTCTAACCAACCTTCTAAAACAAGATATCTATTAGGAATATTCTTTAACCATTTTTCAACCGTTTCATATGATGGCTCAGTTCTTTTACTTTCAATTGCCAAACAATGATTCTCAAATTCGATTAACAAGTCTGTACAAGATGGAAAACCTTTTCCTTTTTTTACTTTTGTTTCATGTTCAAAAATGTATTTACTTATGGTTTCATTTTTCAGCTCATCAATATTTAAATTGAAACTCTGATTTTGTTTGAATAAACTAATAAGAGGAATTGTCGATCGAAATGGCGATTTAAATTCTTTGCTATTAAATAGCGTGTAAAGGTCATTAACAGAATCTAACTTTGTGGTTTTAAAGTAAATCATATTTTAAAATAATGTCATTAACTGTTCCGGTTTCTCAACAATTTCGCCCAACGTGTCGCCGCTTCGCGCAGTTGCGAATGAAAGCGAACTGAGTTTTCTCTGCCAAGATAAAACATTCTTCGTGAAAATAGATTTTCCGGTTGAGAAAAACTTCGCAATTGCGTGAAGCGGCTGTTGCTGGAATTTGCAATACAAACTGAATTTTGTTTTTGTGGATATTTTCTTGAGATTTTCCGGTTAGAAAAAAAGCTAATTATAACCTTAAATTTCAATCTCAAAAAAAATAGGAGTGAAGTTAAACCGATTGTTTAGCATACTTTTTAATACCTGGTTTGCGCAAAACAAAAAGATTTAAAACTTAGAAAATGTTTCATTTTAACCTAACGCAAAACAATAAGATTTTTCTAAGAGTGAAACGAATTTGTTCGTAGTGTTTCGCAAAGTTTTTCCGCAAATTTGATCAAAACAAAATTTGAATTTAAGAAAATGATTCTTTGTTATTTTCAAAAAGCCTCGCGATAACAAAGCTTCAAAAATGTAATCAGATTTAAACCCTGAAATATCAAAAAAGGTTAAATGGAAACGAATTTTTTTCTGCAAGTTCCAGCAACGTTATGCCGCTTTGCGTAGTTGCGGATCAAAGCGAACTGAGTTTTCTCTGCCAAGATAAAACTTTCTTTGTAAAAATGAATTTTCCGTCTAAGAAAAATTCCGCAATTGCGTAAAGCGGTTGTTAGCCGTTGTGATTGTATTTTTTATCTTGAATTAAGAAAAAGAGTAAGCCGACGTTTATAACTATTGAAATCAGAATTATTGATTTGATTAGTAAATTCGCGTCTCCGTTTTCTATGATTGAAAATACTAAAAATAATAAGAATGCTAAACTTAACACAACTAATATGCAAACCAGAAACTGAACAAATATCTTATATTTATCATCATTATTTAATTTATGAAAAACTGTAATTGTAGTTAAAGTTAATCCGCTAAATATTATAAGCCACGTGTCAGAATTATCATCGCCTTCACTTAATCCAGAAAATAGTGAAGACATTGATAGGAAAAAAACAAAAAATAATGCAAGCGTAATTCTATAAGTCCTTGAAAATATTTTATAGTATTTTGTCATAGGCGAGATTTTTATGGACAACTGCGGCAGGCGGTTTCAAATTGCTAACGCAACTTCAAGCTAAAATACACAAAAAAATCAGAGTTCAATTTTTGCTATAATCATTTCATTGAAAACCTCCGATGGCGATCTCACATCCAGGACTTTTCTTGGCCTTTCATTGAGCTCTCTCTGGACTTTTTTAAGGTACGTTTTCGAGTGTACTGATAAGTCGGTTCCTTTAGGAAAGTAATCCCTTAGAAGCCCATTTGTGTTCTCATTTGTAGGCCGTTCCCAAGGACTGTATGGATGTGCAAAATAGACTTTCACTTTCGTGTTTTTAGTGAATAATTTATGCTGAGCCATTTCGGTTCCGTTGTCGTAGGTAAGGCTCTTACGCATGAGTTTAGGTAGTTTTTTGAATTCGGCTTCAAATGCTTTGCGCACAGTTTCTGCTTCCTTGTTTTGAAGATGTACCAATATCAGTGCGCGTGAACTTCTCTCAGTCAATGTTCCTATAAAAGATTTGTTTTCCTTTCCTACAATCAGGTCGCCTTCCCAATGGCCTGGAATCTCACGTCCGAGCACTTCTACCGGGCGCTCATCAATGGTTGTCCTGTCGGAGATCTTCACATCACGGACAGCTTTGGTATGTCTTGATCCGCGTGTTTTTCGCTTTTGGCGAAGCTGTTTAATTAATTCTTCTTTGAGTGATTTTTTGCTGTGGAGATAGATATAAAAATAGATGGTTTCGTGGCTTAGTTGCATACTTTTCTCATTAGGATATTTCTTTTTTAAAGATAATGAAATCTGCTCAGGCGACCATTTTTTTCGCAATTTCGAAAGCACATATTTCAACAGAATTTTATTGGATAAAATCTTTGATCTGCCGTAATTTTTTTCACTGCAAATCTTCGTTGATCTCATATGAGAATGAAATGCACTATAAGAATTGTAATGCGTATTTTGTATCTCACGGGAGATGGTAGACTTGTGCCTGTTCAACAAAACAGCAATGGAACAAGCTGACAATCCCTTGTCAAGATACTTCTCAATCTGAACCCGTTCCTGGAGGTTCATTCGTTTAAAATTTTGACTCATAACAACACAAATTTAAAGTTAATTGTGTTGCGTTAGTTTATTGAATCGGCGCCTGCATTTCTGCCAACGTGTCGCCGGTAAGCGAATTCGCGATGCCAGCGGACTGAGTTTTCTCTGCCAAGATAGAACTTTCTTCGTGAAAAACAAACATTCATTTTACCGAAAACCAGCGTAATTAGCTTACCGGCTGTTACCTGAAGTTGCTATTTTTATTTAGACTTTAGCCTTACTTTTACTAAATTGAAAGAATAAAGTAAACAAAATATTGTCAAAGCCAAAAGCAAATAATTATAAAATAAACTTTTGTTTTTACTCAAAACGATTTTGTTATCTATTTTTATTTGCAGAGGATTTAAGTTTCCGTTATTAGAATTTCTCAAAATAACATTTAGCTTTTTTGACTTAAAATTATTATTGACTAAAGAATCCCAATTTTTCAAATTACTTTTTGAAACATAAATTTCATAACCGTCAGTAGCAGTTATTGCAAAAGTTTTTTCAATTTGTTTTCCATACTTATCTTCATATTTTCGCTCTATAACTCTAGTGCTATCTATGATTTTATTTATCTCATCATAATTTTTTAAATTATAGGAAAGATTAGGAACAACAAAAGTAATAGATGAAATCACCAACATTAATGTTAGAAAATAAAATGTCATTTCTCGAAGTATCATTAGCGTGGTCGATTTTTCTGCAATTTCAGGTAACGTGTCGCCGGTAAGCGAATTCGCGATGCCAGCGGACTGAGTTTTCTCTGCCAAGATAGAACTTTCTTCGTGAAAAACAAACGTCCAACCTACCGAAAACCAGCGTAATTCGCTTACCGGCTGTTGCCCGCAGGTCGCGGATAAAATTGGTTTGAGTATTTTTGAGGTTTTCGTTACCGAATTTATCTTCTTTGAAAACCTTCGAGCTGCTAAAAACTGTCTCGTACATAAAAACATTGTGCGAGTTTTTTGCGAAAGATTTCGAAAAAGAATTGACAAACAAATGGGCGAATAAGAGAAAAGGCTAAAAGAGAAGAAAAATGGACAAAGATTTACAAACTTATAATTCAAGTTTGATTACGCTAAACTTAAAAAGTAGAATAGGAAGGAAGTATTTTAATTTTAGCAAATACGGAAAGAGAAATGAAATATTTCCACGACGTTTTTCACGCGCGCCAAGGCGATTTGCGGGCAACGTTTTGCCTGTAAGCGAATTCGCGATGCAAACGAGCTGAGTTTTCTCCGCCGAATATAAACATTATTCGTGAAACAACAACTTCCGGCAACCCAAAGCAAGCGTAATTAGCTTACAGGCGGTTATATGACGTTTCTTTGCGACTAATTAAAATTCCTGATCCGACTAGTATTTGCCATATCGCTATTATTTTACCAATATTAAATTCTTTGTCGTGTGGACTATGAAATATATAATTACCAATTAACATTGAAAAGATGCTCAAACAGCAAATCATTATAAAAGCAATTTTATCTCTTTTAAATCCAAATTGATATTTATAAATTATTGATATACCAATTCCGGCAATAAAACCACTTATAATATATATTATCAGATTGTTTATAGAACTTGTTATCATTTGGAAAAAGAAGTATTGCAACAAAGTAACTATCCATAATATTGGATAAAGAAAAAAGAATAAAAAACTTCTGCTGTTGTCAATTCTTTTAAAATTTGGCAAAGTCAAACTTACTCCAAAAAGAATTCCTGGAACTAAAAAAATCAGAAATAGGTTTGTAAAAGATGAAAAATAAAAAGTAATAAATGAAGAAACTAAAATATGGATAAAAGTTAAGATTACATTCTTCATAATTTTGGTTCGTTTTTGGAAATGTCATATAACGTGTCGCCGGTAAGCGAATTCGCGATGCCAGCGGACTGAGATTTCTCTGCCAAGATAAAACATTCTTCGTGAAAATGAACGTTCATTTTACCCAAATCTAGCGTAATTAGCTTACCGGCTGTTGTATGCTGTTGCTATTTGAAAGGATTCAATTTGTCTTTGCTATCACTTTTAATAACTGCAGCTTCTTTGCGTTTTGTTAAATAAGAAAGTACATTTTGCTCTAGATTATTTTCAAAATGCTCAACCTCGTTTTTGACGGCTTCTAGATATTGCTCAACAATTCCAATTTGCACAAGAAATTGGGTTTTTAAAATTTCAATTGCCGTGTCATTTCCACTAATTGTATCATAATTTGTCAATTTAAAAGTCACATTGTTGAGATTTAAATCTGCGATTATTTCACGACCTTGAAATCCTTTTGGCAAATATTTAAAAAAGTCGTTGCTTCCTGAAAAAGGTACTGTGTAATTAACTATTTCAATATCGTAAATTTTTCCAGGCACAAATGATCTTCCTGGGGGAAATTGATAGCCAGTAATTTGAGCTTTCGAAATTGAAGTATCGGTATCTTGTTTGATAAATTTAGGAACCTTAAGCTGTAGCGATTTTACTAATCCTTTCGCATCCTTTTCGATGTCTATTGATAAAAGTGTATGATCATTATACTTATCGATTTTATTTCGCAAAGTTGATTCCATGTTCGCGAGATATGTCTCTAAATGATCTTTTCTAAACAATGGTGTTGGTTCTTGGTTTCTTCTAAACATTGTAATTTTTGTTGATATTAATAGACTCCAAATTTAAGCAATTTTTTGACACGTTCTCTTTTGCAATAGCATACAACGTGTCGCCGGTAAGCGAATTCGCGATGCCAGCGGACTGAGTTTTCTCTGCCAAGATAAAACTTTCTTCGTGAAAACAAAAGTTCAACTTACCTAATGCCAGCGTAATTCGCTTACCGGCTGTTGGCTGCAGTTCTATGTTAATTCTACTAGTGAATCTTTAAAACCTTTTAGAAGTATGTCATTCAATTCATGAACATTCTTTTCAAAAAAATATCTAAGAGTAACAAAATTTTCTGATGATGCTTCTAATTGATTGTCAAAATCCAATGAAGAAATATATCTGCATTTTTTCATTGTCGTTTTCTTTAATTTTTCTTTCTCATCATCGCCTAATTTCTTATACAATTTTTTAAGATTATGAGTTCTAGGAAAGTTTGAACCACTTTTAACTATTAAAAATTTTAAAGCCAATTCACAAACTAATGCTGCAATTACTGAAAATACCACGCCATTATTTAATTTATCTTTTTGCGCTTCGACAAGTTCAGGTTTTTCTTCGTTGAACAATTTATTAAATTCAGCAACATCAAGCTTAATCCCATAAAACTTTTCTAAACTTTGAACGTTTTCATTAAAGGTTATCTCATTTGAAATTGCTTCGCGAAAACCTGATAATAAATTATCAGCAAGTTTGTTGTACACGTTAATCGATAATTTGAACGAAATTAAATTGTAATTGTTTCCCATTGTTCCCGATTTTTTTAAGAATTGCAGCCAACGTTTGGCCGCTTCACGAAGTTGCCGATGAAAGCGAACCGAGTATTCTCTGCCAAGATAATGTTTATTCGTGAAACGAAACTTCCTGCTACCGAAAACTCGGCAATTTCTTGAAGCGGCGGTTATGAGCCGTTCTTATTTTGTTCTAATAATATCGAGGTCTAAGGCCATTTGTTCAACGATTTCAACACTTTTCAAATCATTCTGAAAATCATAATCGTCTTTTTTTGTAGAAACAAATTCGATTAACCAAAATAAGAAATATATTGAAATAAAAGCATGACGTTTATAACAACTTTCTTGTGTTGGCGAATACTGCGGATATAAAGTTGGTCCCGATTTTCCATCTTCAGTTTGACCTGAAATAAATTGTCCAACTCTTGGCGATGCAAAGTGTGCAGTCTCAGATAAATCTGGATAAATGCTTTTACCTACTTCGCCAAATATATGGTTTACATTTGGTGTGCGCTTTTCTAACTTTGCAAGAGATTTAGTTTCAAGTTCTATAAGTCTTGTCAGGACTTCCAGTTGTTTTCTCGTTAATGTGTAAGCCTCAATTTGATGACCCGAAAATACAAGATCGTTGATAATGAAATGGGATTTGATAAATGAGGTTATTAAGTCTAGTTCATATCGTAATTGATCGCTCGGCTCGTTAAACTCTCCGAAAAGATTACTTATTATTTTAAGAATTAGACCATCGATCGTATAGCGAAAATTCTGCAATAATTCTGGCTCTGCGTTAATATAAGCTTCTCTTACAGACTTATTTGCCTTATCCCATTTTGCTTCGAAAGTGAGATATTCGTTTAATATATGTTTTGTTTGATCTTTCATTGTTGGTAGTTTAGGGCGGCAGAATGGCTCATAACGTCCCGCGGCTTAAGCGACAGTTGCGGAATTAATAGCAGAGGATTTTCCGCTACCGTAAACGAAGTTATGAAAAAAAGTGTTTCTAACTAAGAAAAAGCAGCAATTGCGCTTAGCCGCTGTTACCAGCAGTAATTTAAGCAGGTTTTCTAGTTATAAAATCCTGTATACTTGAGATTAATAGTTTTACTTGGTCATTATTGTAATCTCCATAATTTCCATGTGCAGCCTTATTTCTGAAATCCATCCAAGCAGTAACATTTTTTTGGTCAAGCAAACTATAGTCAGGAGTTTTTGCTAAAGCTTGGTTTAGTGTTTCTGTTTTCAAAGGTTTCCCGCCAACTTCAAGAGCAATGCCATTTTTAACACATAATTTTTTCACATGACTTTCTAATGTCGATCCAGCAATGACAGCTGCCGCATCTTTGAAGCCATTATCAGATAAGTGTTTCGCCATATCTATAAAATCTGAAAAAATTTCTGCGTGTACCATTTCGGTCAAACTTTGAATATATCCAGAATCAATATCATCCCTCAATGCTTGTACAATTCCTAATATTGAAGTTGTATGTTGGTGGAGTTGTGGCATTCCTTTCAATAATCTCTCGACTTCTGAACTGTAAGTTGAGTTTTCGCCTGTTATCCTATGAATTGCGGCAATTGCTCTTGTAACTAAAGTTTGTCTTTCGTGTTTTGGTAAAGAACTTAAATCGCTCGTCGCAGATACACTCTGCATTTTTTTAAATACAGAAATAATATCGTCTAATTGTTTTATAAGTATTGTGTTTTGCATTTAGTTGGTTATGGTGTGTGATTATTGCTGGTAACGTGTCGCCGGTAAGCGAATTCGCGATGCCAGCGGACTGAGTTTTCTCTGCCAAGATAGAACTTTCTTCGTGAAAAACAAACATTCATTTTACCGAAAACCAGCGTAATTAGCTTACCGGCTGTTACCTGAAGTTGCTATTTTTATTTAGACTTTAGCCTTACTTTTACTAAATTGAAAGAATAAAGTAAACAAAATATTGTCAAAGCCAAAAGCAAATAATTATAAAATAAACTTTTGTTTTTACTCAAAACGATTTTGTTATCTATTTTTATTTGCAGAGGATTTAAGTTTCCGTTATTAGAATTTCTCAAAATAACATTTAGCTTTTTTGACTTAAAATTATTATTGACTAAAGAATCCCAATTTTTCAAATTACTTTTTGAAACATAAATTTCATAACCGTCAGTAGCAGTTATTGCAAAAGTTTTTTCAATTTGTTTTCCATACTTATCTTCATATTTTCGCTCTATAACTCTAGTGCTATCTATGATTTTATTTATCTCATCATAATTTTTTAAATTATAGGAAAGATTAGGAACAACAAAAGTAATAGATGAAATCACCAACATTAATGTTAGAAAATAAAATGTCATTTCTCGAAGTATCATTAGCGTGGTCGATTTTTCTGCAATTTCAGGTAACGTGTCGCCTGTAACCGTCAGTCGCGGATCAAAGCGAACCGAGTTCTCTCCGCCGAAGATAAACTTTCTTCGTGAAAACAAAACGTTCTGAAACCGAAATCTCCGCGATTGCGGTTACAGGCTGTTGGCGGTAGTGCTTATTTTGATGCTATTTCTTTTTTAAAATCTTGGATTTCCTCGTATTTTGTTATGCCTAACACGTCAATTAAATTTAAAAAGTGTAGTTTACCATTCAAATAATAATTGATTAATTCCTCTTTTACTTTTTGTAAATCATTTGAATTGTATAATTCGAAATAGAATATCTTTTTTTCGCCATTGCAAAAAGTAATTTCTATTTTATTGTCAACGCCGTTGGATCTGGTTGAATTAAAATTTCCTTTTGAACTGGATTTAATTCTCCCATAATAATCATTGTTAGTAATTTCGATTTTTTTAAATTCTTCTAAACGAAAAATTTGTTGATCAAATATTATTTTTTCCTTTTCAAATGTTATAAAACCATTTAACCGTCCTGTTAATGGATCGGGTTTACCAAACCCGCGTATCGAAAGGACAATTCCGATAAAAAATGTCAATACAAAAATCCCGATGACGAATTCGTCAAAAAAACTTCTTTCAAATCCCAACTTTTGTTTTAAATACAAAATACCGATACATCCAAATATGATTGGGTAAATAATTCGATTATTACTCCAATAGAATTTTTTTGTCTTTTCAAAAATGGCAAATCTTTGCATAGTTTGATGAGTTCCCGAGTTTCTCTAGCATTACCGCCAACGTGTCGCCGGTAAGCGAATTCGCGATGCCAGCGGACTGAGTTTTCTCTGCCAAGATAGAACTTTCTTCGTGAAAAACAAATGTTCAACTTACCGAAAACCAGCGTAATTCGCTTACCGGCTGTTGTGTGCTGTTTTATTTTTTCTGTAAAATACCAAAAATAATACTCAGAATTAAATAGAGAATTATTCCCCAAATAAAGGCATTAATTTCAAGTTTTCTATTTGTGATCAAGCTTATTCCCTCAGATAACATACCGCCGAAAATTAAACTAATTAGAAGTCTTTTCCACCATTTATTTATTAAATCCATGTTTTTAAATTTAATTTAATATTTTTTATTGTTTCCAACGTTCATTAACAAAGTTATGTAGTTACCTTTTAAATGTTTTAAATAAATAGAATCACCCTCAATCTTTAAAAATTTAAAATTATTTTCGAAAATTATCAGAGAACTGTCTTTTTCATGGTATTTCCATTCGCCTTTGGGATAAAGAATTCTATTAGTTTCAATGTTGTAATTTTCGCAAATATTGGGTTTGTCAAATTTTATATAGACAGATAAATGGGAGTTTTTGTTAAATGTATAATTATGAATATATACCCATTTCTTAGTTTTATCCGTTAAGAGAACTTCAAGGTTGCTTTCCTTTCTACATGAAAAAAGGAGAACAACGAAAATAGAAAGAAATATTTTTAACTTCATTTATTTTTAATTTCCATGGTTTCGGAGATTTTCAAAATAGCACACAACGTGTCGCCGGTAAGCGAATTCGCGATGCCAGCGGACTGAGTTTTCTCTGCCAAGATAAAACTTTCTTCGTGAAAACCAAACTTCATTTTACCGAAAACCAGCGTAATTCGCTTACCGGCTGTTATGAGAAGTGTTATGGTTTTACTCTCGTAATTTTATTATCCTTAAGAATAACAAGTTCGCTGTTCATTCTCTTTTTAAACTCAATAAGTTTGTCGTAAACTTTATCCATACCTTCCAGAATTTTAGTTTGGTTTGGAGTTCTTTTATATTCCTTCATTGTAGTAACTTTTAAGTTTATCAAATTTTTCGTGATTTAGAATATCGATTTCAGAATCTAAAGTTTTTTCAGCAAGCAAAATATGCTTTCCTTCAGAATTATCGAAAATCATTGCTTCGTCAACGATTGGCAAATAAATTTCAAATAGATTTTTTATGCCGTTCAAATATCTGCGTTTTATAACATCGAGTTCAATATTATGTCCACCTTCTGCAACTCGTGTTTTTACGCGCTCAATTGCAAGGTCTACATTTTGTAACCAAAAGAAAAGAAGTGTAACATTATAGTTTTTACTTTTTGCTTCAACAACTTTTGACTTATAACTTTTTGTTGCCAAAGTAGTTTCGAAAGCAAAATCTTCATTTGATTCCAAAAGTTCGTTGATTCTTCGAAGCATAATTCTTCCAGCTTCAAACGAAACTTTTTCAGGTTGAAAAGGGGACAAGCCTTTTGCAATTTCGTCAGCATTTACGAATTCTCTACAATCCAGAATTTCAGGTAAAATTGTAAATGAAGCAGTGGTTTTTCCAGCTCCGTTACAACCCGCAATTATGTATAGATTCTTTTTCATTTTTCAAAGATAATGAAATTCGAAAAAGAACGTCGTGATTTTACGTCGCGCTCAAACATTTCTCATAACGTTTGGCCTGTAACCGTCAGTCGCGGATCAAAGCGAACTGAGTTCTCTCTGCCGAAGATAAACTTTTTTCGTGAAACTACAACTTCCGGCTACCGAAATCTCCGCGATTGCGGTTACAGGCGGTTATGCGAATAGCTTATTTTTTCAAATCGATTTTGATTTCTTTTGTAATGCTACCAGTATAAGCATTCCCAAAATCATCTCGATAGCCATTCCAATATGAGTGATTGAAATACAAATCGAAATCAAACTGATCATAAAAGCTTTTATTCGCTTCGGTAACTCTAATTATCGCTTGAATTATTGCGGGCTCGTTTTCATGAAAAATTCTTACAGATTGTAATTCCCGTTCTCTTGTTTTTGGAACGTAAGAAACAGAAATAATTCCCTGACATTTTCCTTTTTCTAGTTTTCCATTATATGACTCGTCAGCATAATTTAAAATAAACTCAACGCCTTCAAAATTTAATATCTCCCTATTCATTTAATTTAAGTTTTAAAATGTAAATATAGTCGTTTTTTGGAAGACCGCTCTGGCTGTTCGCATAACGTGTCGCCGCTTAAGCGCAGTTGCTGATGCAAGCGAACTGAGTATTCTCTGCCAAGATAAAACATTCTTCGTGAAAAAGAACATTCTGTAACCTGAAATCAGCAATTGCGCTTAGCGGCTGTTATAGGAAATCCGCGAATGAAACTAATTTTTGAATCAATTTTTTTTTTTTTTTTTTTTTCATTTCTATTTGAAATTTGTCTTGTTTTCCCCAACCTTCGAGCCTAAATAATTGGGATCATTATAAAAATAGTTGTGCGAGCTTGACAATCATAATCGACAATATTTAGACAAAACTTTGCGCATCGTCTCTGCATTAAAATTAGAACGTAAATTCCAATGAACGTTCTTAAAAGTAAAAAAGAAAAGATAGTAAAAAGTATTTTCTTACAGAGTTTCCCGCGCGCTAAGGCGGAATTCCTATAACGTGTCGCCGGTAAGCGAATTCGCGATGCCAGCGGACTGAGTTTTCTCTGCCAAGATAAAACTTTCTTCGTGAAGATGAACGTTCAACCTACCGAAATCCAGCGTAATTCGCTTACCGGCTGTTGTGCGAGGTTTTATTTAACTTTTGTGACATCATAATTCACATTATAGGACAAAATCTTAATTTCATTACCTTCCTTTTCCAGTTTAAAGGTTTCTATTGATGCATATTTTGACCTTTTTACGTTATAAATATATGCATAAGAAGATAGTGGATTACTTCCTTCAACTCTTATCGTTTCCCATCTTTCAATATTAATGTCTTCTATTTCACCAAGTTTACCAAAAGAAAAATCATAAATCTCTTTAATTTTCTCTTGATTAGTAATTGCTATAAATTTTGGGCTATACATCTTGTATGTTTCGTCGTAATTCTTATTTTTAAGTAATTCAAAAAAATGATTTACGAACTTTTCGCCTTCAATTTTATCTTCGTCGCGATTTTGGTATGTTCTATTCATTTGACAAGAAGTCATCACAGAAAGAAGAAAAATTGTTAGCAAAATTTTTTTAAAGAATTTAGAATTTAATGTTTTCATATTTTGTGTTTTATGTTTACGACGATGTTCGGCAAAATCTCGCACAACGTGTGGCCTGTAACCGCAGTCGCGGATCCAAGCGGACTGAGATTTCTCTGCTAAGATATAATTTCTTCGTGAAAATAAAACTTCATTTTACCGAAAACTCCGCGATTGCGGTTACAGGCGGTTATGAGCCGTTGCATATCTAAAGATTATTAGTTACTTTAATATATATTGCATATTTCGATTTGACAATTTTATCTCCAATTTTGCCAGGTTTCCATTTTGGAGATAATTTCACAACTCTAACTGCTTCGGCATTGGTCAAAGGATCTATACCGCGAATAACATCGATGTTGCTTAAAGTGCCATCAATCTCTACGATAAATGTCAAATATATTACGCCAGAAATTTCATTATTTTGCGGGTTAATAAAATTCGAAGCCACATAGCGATGAAATTTATCTATACCTCCAGGAAAATCTGGTTTTATTTCTAATTCGTGGGATTGAAAAATGGAATCCTTTTTAGTAGTTGCGACAACAAAAGACTCCAATTTTATTTGCGCAAATGCATTTTGAATAAAAAAGAGCGAAATTACAAAAGCAATATTTCTCATCGTTAAGATAGGTTTTAATGTTCCGGCGCAATGGCTCATAACGTTTGGCCTGTAACCGTCAGTCGCGGATCCAAGCGAACTGAGTTCTCTCTGCTAAGATATAATTTCTTCGGGAAAATGAATCATCAATTTACCGAAAACTCCGCGATTGCGGTTACAGGCGGTTAGTTGCTGTTTCTATTTCTACAATTATTTTCTCTAAATTCTCCTTATGAATTTTTACAGCACATTGAATTTTATCATCATTATTCTCAATCAGTAAAACTCCGTTATTATCTTCTTCGTAGCCGATTGGAAGAAATGAATATTTGGCATTTTCCCGTGATAATTCCTTTTTAGCATCTTTGAACCAGCCATAGTCAGCTTCATAAACAATTTTATCGGCTAAAAAGATGAGAGTTTCCTTTCCAAATGTATTCCAAAGCGAAATTCTTAACATATAAAATCCCATCAATGAAAATATTCCGATACTAATTAAATAGGAAATATGAAATGATTTCCCACTTGATAGCGAAGTAATCGCTCCCAAAAGTGGAAAAATAAAAAATGCGAAAGCAAAGAAAAAGAAAATACTTCTAATTACAATTGGTGATTTTCGAACATTAAGTTCTAAAATGTTATGCGAGAAATTTGATTGTTTCATATTTACGGTTTTCTCAGAAATAGCAACTAACTTATATATACCCGCAAAAATTAACCATAATCCACCCATTTCAAAAGGGATAAGCGAATATTTATAACGAATATACATTCGCTAAAATACAATATTAAAATTAAGTTGGGTCAATTTTTTATTTTCATGTCAAATCAAACGGATTGCGTATTTTTTGAACCGCGACGTCACTTACATGGGTGTAAATCATCGTAGTTTTCGGACTGTTATGGCCTAGTAAATTCTGGATGTAACGCAAATCAGTTCCATTTTCGAGCAAATGCGTGGCGAAACTGTGACGCAAACTGTGCGGTGTAATCCGTTTTGTAATTCCGGCACGCAATGCCGCAAGTTTCACGACGTTTTGTACAGATCGGGCCGAATAAGGTTTGCTGTCCGGTCCTTCAAACAAATATATTTTCGGTGTGTAAACCCGATAATATTCCCGCATAATCAGTAAAGCACGCTGAGAAAGCAACGTATATCGGTCTTTTTTGCCCTTTGCATTTTTAATGTGAATCAGCATCCGGTCGCTGTCAATATCACTTAATTTGAGATGCAACGCTTCACTCAGGCGAAATCCTCCCGAATAAATTAAGCACAATAATGTCTTGTGACGCAAATTGTGAGCATTGTCAATCAAGCGCCGCACTTCCTCCATACTTAAAACCACGGGCAATTTCTTCTCCTTTTTTGGCCGTTCAATTTCACCAATCTCAAATGCAATTCCCGAATATTCGAAAAATTGCTTGATGGCATTTATCGCCTGATTTTGATACGAAATCGACTTTCCCGGCTGGACTATAAATTCATAATTAAATCTCGAAACGACCATCGGAGTGATCGTCGTCAAATTTCTCCTAATTAAATATTTGCAGAAAAAGACAATCAAACTGCAATACGTATTCACCGTATTGTCGCTGTAACGCCTGGTTTCAAGCCATTTCTTAAACCGCTCGATCTTCTCGTTTTCAGCATCAGACAGCGTAATTTGATCCATATTATAGCGTCTTTTTTCCTCAAAAAGAAGTATGTTACTCGTGTCAACTTCTGCAAATCCGTCAAAAGTATCCAGGACCATGATCTTATTTTCACGCGAATATTTAAGGTACCAAAATTTCCGCGTCTGGCTCCATTTGGCATGAAGTTGCGAACTAACCTTATGTTCCAGGACCAGGTTTTTTTCAAAAGAAATACTCAGGATTTCGTTATTCCGGTGAACCGTGCGGCGAAGGATAACAGTTGGCAAAGCGGTTTGCATATATTAGGATTTTGGCGTGTATGCAACGAATATACAAAAAAAACAGATTGATTTTCAGGAGCTTATTCCTGCTGTCCGCTGTATCTTTTTACATTTGCCTGCGCTGCGTCAAATCTAAAAAGGATGCCGCTTCCATCAGGGCTAGGGCAGTTTGCAACCGTTCACGCGCCAAATCACATGAACGAAAAATAGTTCAAATCACCGGACAACCTAGATCGGCGCCCCATTCGCACCACGAACCATCATAAACTGCAATGTTTTCATAACCTGCCACAGTCGCGGCCAAAACATCGATGCAAGCCGTCACTCCCGATCCGCAACTGAAAATAAGCGGTGTTTTCTTATCGGGAATTGATTCGAAAGTATGTTTTAAGTCATTTTCATCAGCCAAAATATTTCCATTTAAAACTTCTCCAAACGGAATATTTATTGCACCGGGCATGTGTCCGCTTCGCAATCCTTTTCTGGGTTCCGGTGCAGTTCCACGGAATCTGTCGTTACTTCGGGCATCTATAATTGTTGCGCTTTGATGCCGAATTGCGTCCAGAACCTGATCTTTAGCTACGATCAAATTCGATTTGTAATCGGCAGAGAAATTGCCTGTGTTTTTTGCCATCAGATAAGATGAAACGACAGGATGTCCGGCTTTCTTCCATTCGGGCAAACCACCATCCAGCACAAAAACATTTTGGTGGCCCATCGCAAGGAACATCCACCAGACGCGCGGCGAAACATACAATCCAATGTTGTCATAAACAACGACGATACTATTATCTGAAATCCCCAAGCGCCTTGCTTCGAAAGTAAATTGTTCAGGCGATGGCATCATGTGTGGCAACGAATTCTCCACATCACTAAAGTGATTTTCAAGATCGAAATAGCGACTTCCGGGAATTTTATAATCTGCATCATAATCACTTCCTGACATTGCTTTTTTTAGGCTCGCATCCAGTAAAACCAGATCGGGATTTTCAATATTTTCAAGCAGCCAGGAAATGCCAACCAACGGATTTTTCATGCAAATGAATATTGGTTACCTGACTTTAAAAAAATAAGCTCTTGCCGACTCTGGTTTCAGGCCAATTGCGCCGCTACAATCCAAAAGAATTAAATCCGGGTGGTTGTAAAGCGGATAATCTTCGGCAATTTCAGTATGCCTGTTGGTATTGGTCATGATTCCGTCGAATGCATCAACAATATAATCTCCGGTTTGCAGCGGTTTAAACCCGATTTTATAGCTGAAATATTGCGCATCCGGAACCAGTTCGCCAAAAATCTGCAAGTTGCTGTTTTTACAATAGGACATCGACTCAAAATCGCCTGTTATACTTATAATCTTAAATTTATTGACAGCGCCTTCAGCTGTGAGATACGGATTTGGCTGAACAAATTTATAAATGTTCAATCGGCTTTGCACTTTTTTATCTGTGGTCGAAATCGAATCGTTGGTTGTCGCGTCAAAAAAACGGGAAGTGGCGATGCCTTCTACCCAAATGGTATCCTGTAATGTAAATGTTGATTCGGGCGACACACTGACTTTAAAAATTTTTGATATCGGGGCATTTTCCGGATCGTAATCATTATCGCAGGTCATCGCCGTAAGAAAGGGCAGGAGCACCAAAAGCATTATCACTCTTTTCATCGGAATTTGTTTTTGCTTGTCCCAAATGTAAATAAATTATGCATGGAACACTAAAATTTCCAAATCGATTTTGAAATGCGATAAAATAAAAAATCCGCTGGTTTCGCAGCGGATTTTTATAACAAAAATATAATTTACAAGTGGATCACTTCATCGTAAGCCGCAGCTGCAGCTTCCATCACCGCTTCGCTCATTGTTGGATGCGGGTGAACCGATTTGATGATTTCATGTCCTGTTGTTTCCAGTTTACGTGCTACGACAGCCTCGGCGATCATATCGGTTACGCCGGCGCCAATCATGTGGCAACCCAGCCATTCGCCGTATTTGGCATCAAAAATCACTTTAACAAATCCGTCCGGAGTTCCGGCAGCTTTTGCTTTTCCGGAAGCCGAGAATGGAAATTTTCCAATTTTCAGTTCGTAACCTTTTTCCTTCGCCTGTTTTTCAGTGAGTCCGACAGAAGCAATTTCCGGAGTCGCATACGTACAACCAGGAATGTTTCCGTAGTCGATTTTGTCCACGTGAAGTCCGGCAATTTTTTCCACGCAAGTGATTCCTTCAGCCGAAGCAACGTGTGCCAAAGCTGGTCCAGGAACTACATCTCCAATCGCGTAATAACCAGGGATATTGGTCTGGTAAAAATCGTTTACCAAAATCTTGTCGCGGTCTGTAGCAATACCGGTTTCTTCAAGTCCGATGTTTTCGATATTGGTTTTAATTCCGACAGCAGAAAGCAAAATGTCTGCTTCAATGATTTCTTCACCTTTGGCCGTTTTTACGAATGCTTTCACGCCATTTCCAGTCGTGTCGATTCTTTCGACAGAGGAATTTGTCATGATCGTTACGCCTGCTTTTTTCATCGAACGCTCCATTTGTTTGGATATATCTTCGTCTTCCAAAGGCACGATATTCGGTAAAAATTCTACAACGGTAACTTGTGTTCCCATCGAATTGTAGAAATGTGCAAATTCGATTCCGATCGCACCAGAACCTACAACAATCATCGATTTTGGCTGCTGTGGCAAATTCATCGCCTGTCTGTAACCGATTACTTTTACTCCATCTTGCGGAAGGTTTGGCAATTCTCTTGAACGCGCGCCGGTTGCGATGATGATATGGTCAGCCGAATATTCGACAGTCGCACCATCGGCATCTTTCACGTCTATTTTTTTTCCCGGTTTCAGTTTTCCGGTTCCGTTGATGACATCGATTTTGTTCTTTTTCATCAAAAACTGAATGCCTTTGCTCATACCGTCGGCGACACCACGCGAACGTGCGATTACCGCTCCAAAGTCTTTGTCATATTCGTTGATGGTCAAACCGTAATCGGAAGCGTGTTTCAGGTAGTCAAAAACCTGCGCTGATTTCAGTAATGCTTTTGTTGGAATACAGCCCCAGTTCAGGCAGATTCCGCCAAGGTTTTCTTTTTCAATAATCGCAGTTTTAAATCCGAGTTGTGCTGCTCTGATCGCTGCCACATATCCGCCCGGGCCACTTCCTAAAACTATAATGTCGTATTTCATTTGTCTTTTTTTATTGTTTTAATAGTTGAATGAAACACGCATCGGCATATTCCATCTGCTTTAAATTTTCAGGTTACGAAATTAGTTATTTATTTGGTCAAAGAAAAATTCTGACCGTTGATATTTGTTGTTTCGGATCTGTCAGAAGGCAAAAATTATTCTTCGCGCGCTTCAACCAAAAACTGTGAATAATACAGATTTTTATAATATCCGGCCTCGCGGTTTAGCAATTCGGCGTGGCTTCCCTGCTCAACAATGTGGCCTTTGTCCATGACGACAATTTTATCAGCGTTGACAATTGTTGCCAATCGGTGTGCGATCACAATTGAAGTGCGGCCTTTAGTAATCGTTTCAGTCGCGCGCTGGATCAGTTCTTCCGAATAGGTATCTATAGACGAAGTCGCCTCATCCAAAATCAAAATGCTCGGATTGCTCACGTAGGCGCGCAAAAAAGCGATGAGTTGGCGTTGGCCCGATGACAACATCACACCGCGTTCTTTTACGTTATAATTGTAACCGTTTGGCAAACTCATGATAAATGGGTGCACGCCGATCCGTTTGGCCGCGGTCACCACGTCTTCCATCGAAATATCGGGATTGTTGAGCGTAATGTTGTTCAGGATCGTATCGGCAAATAAAAATACGTCCTGAAGTACAACCGCGATTTGTTTGCGGATCGAACCCAAAGTATATTCGTCGATATTTTTTCCGTCGATGCAAATTTCCCCGCTGTTGATTTCGTAAAAACGGTTCAGCAAGTTGATGATCGTTGATTTCCCGGCGCCGGTTGCGCCAACAATGGCAATGGTTTCTCCAGCTTTGACATTCAGACTGATGCCTTTAATAACTTCTTCACCTTCGATGTATCCAAAATGAACGTCTTTAAAACTGATGTCGCCTTTAAAAACCGGAGCTTCGTGCGTTCCGGTGTCCTGAATCTGGTCTTTGGTATCGAGGATTTCAAATACGCGGTTTGCGGAAATCATTCCCAATTGCATCTCGTTAAATTTATCTGCGATCTGCCTTAACGGATTGAATAGCATTCCGATAAACATGGTATAGGTGAACAAATCTCCAAAAGTGGTCGTGGTGTCGCCACTCAAAATCCGTGCGCCGCCATACCAAACTACGAATGCCAGGGTAAGCGACGAAATGATATCGGCGATCGGGAAGAAGATCGAGTTGTATAAAATCGTCTTGATCCAGGCGTGGTTGTGTTTCTGGTTGATGTCACTGAATTTTTTCGCTTCGATATCTTCGCGGTTGAACAGCTGCACGATTTTCATTCCCGTGACGCGCTCCTGTACAAAAGTGTTCATGTTCGACACCTGGGTGCGGACTTCCTCAAACGCAACCTGCATTTTCTTTTGAAATACGCGCGTAATGATCACTAAAACCGGCATTGCCAAAATCACAATCCACGACAATTTCCAGTTCATGCACAACATAAAAACCAAAACAATCACCATTTTAAGCAGGTCGCTAATAATCATGAACAATCCCTGGCTAAAAATCCTGGCGATCGCTTCAATATCAGAAACCGAACGGGTAACGAGTTGGCCCACAGGCGCATTGTCGTAATATTTCATCCGAAAACTCAGCATGTGTTTAAACAGTTTCATCCGGATGTCTTTTACAATGTCCTGCCCAAGCCAGTTTGCCCAATACACAAAATAGAATTGCGAAAAAACCTCGGCCAGCAGCACGACAAACATCAACCCAATGTACGACAGCAAGCCGTTTGCATCTTGGTGCTGAATGTAGCCATCAACGGTATGTTTCAGCAAATACGGACGAAGTGCCGCAAAAACCGACAGCGCCACGGCAAAAAAGACCACGCCGTTAAACCGTCCCTGATAAGGTTTTGTATATTCAAGGATCCTTTTAAATATTTTGGTATCGAATGCTTTTGCTTTCATTTATTTTATTTGGGAGCTGTTCCCGCTATCCGCTGCAATCTTTTTATTTTGTTCGTGCCTCACTAAAAATAAAAAGGATTTCCGCTTCTATCGGGGCTAAGTCTCAGTATTTATGGCTGTTTCCGGTTTTAAAACAGCATTGTTGTTGATGTAATCGTATTTAATTTCCGTTAAATACAAACCGTGTGCAGGCACGGAAAATCCTGCATTACTTCTTTTTTTGCTTTCAATGACCGCATTGAAATCTGCGACGGTAATTTTCCCGATGCCAACATTTACAAGTGTTCCCACAATTGCGCGCACCATATTTCTCAAAAACCGGTCAGCCGAAATGGTGAAAATTAATTTGTCGCCGTGAACTTCCCAATTGGCTTCTGTGACATCACAATTGAACGTATTCACATCGGTATTGACTTTTGAAAAACACTGGAAATCGGTGTGGTTCAATAATAGTTTTGCCGCTTCATTCATTTTGGAGACGTCAAGTTTGTGGTGGCAATACCAACTCTGATCATTTAAAAAAGCGTCTTTAAACGTATGGATATGGTATTCGTAAGTGCGTTTTTTAGCGTCAAACCTCGCGTGCGCGCTGTCGTGAACCGGAATGATTTGGTAAACAACAATATCCTTTGGCAGAAACGAATTCAGTTTGTGGACTAAGATTTCGGTATCGGATATTTCAACAGTATCAAAATGGGCAAACATTTCGCGCGCGTGAACGCCAGTATCGGTGCGGCCGGCGCCCATAATATCAATTTCAGTATTGAGTACGACCGAAAGCGCTTTATTCAGCGTTTCCTGTACAGACGACGCGTTGGGCTGGTATTGCCAGCCGTGGTAATGCGTTCCGTTGTATGCCAATTTTATAAAATACCTCAAGTGCCGTGTCTGCTTTTTTGAATGCTTACAAAGATACTTATTTAATGGTTTTATTCGGGTATCCGAAATCTAACAAAATGTTAATTCGGTTTTGGAAACGATTGTTTAATTTTACCGGAAATCCCTAGCCCTGATGGAAGCGGCATCCTTTTGAGGCTTTTCGCCGAAAAAGATACAGCGGACAGCAGGAAACAGCTTCTATGAAAAAAATATTACTGCTTTCCGATACGCACAGTTACATTGATGATACGATTTTGAAACATGCCGCAAACGCGGATGAAATTTGGCATGCCGGAGATATTGGCGATCTTTCGGTAACTGACGCGTTACAAAAGCTGAAGCCGCTGCGCGCGGTTTATGGCAACATTGATGATGATAAAGCGCGGATGGAATTTCCGTTACACAACCGTTTTATGTGTGAAGGCGTTGATGTTTGGATCACGCACATTGGCGGATATCCCGGAAAATACAATCCGGCTGTAAAAGCTGAAATGGAGAAAAATCCGCCGAAATTGTTCATTTGCGGCCATTCTCATATTTTGAAAGTGATGTTTGACAAAAAATACAATTTGCTGCACATGAATCCCGGCGCGGCGGGAACGCATGGTTTTCATTTGGTTCGCACGATGTTGCGTTTCGTGATTGACGGAGATAGAATTAAAGACCTCGAAATTATTGAAACGTCAAAACGCGTGTAATTAGGCTTCGACCGGCACTTTTATAAAAATCGCTGCGCCCTGATGCGGTTTGGACTCGATTGTAAAATCCCCTTTCATTTTCAGGATCCGGGCGCGAATTTGTGTGAGGCCAAAACCTTCTTCCGACTTTATTTTGAGGCTGTTGAAACCAATTCCGTTGTCGGTTATGGCGATTTCGAGGTGCGCATTTTTTTCGTTTACGGTCAATTTGGCGGCGCTCGCCTGGCTGTGTTTGATGATGTTGTTGAGTAATTCGGTGATGATGAAATAGAGCTTCATTTCGAACTCTTCGTTGTAGCGTTTGAGCATGGTGACGTTGCTTGAAAATTCAAACTCGATCAGGGAATTGGAATTTTTTTCGCACAGGTCCTGGAGTGCGTACAACATTCCGAATTTGGCCAGCAATACCGGCAACAATTCATGAGACAAATCGCGTACTTTATCATGTGCTTCTTTTAGGATAGCACGTGTTTTTGCAATTTCTTCCGAATTGGTATTTGTAATAGCCGAAAACGCCGACAAATGCAATCCGGCTGATGAAAGTTGGGCGCTGATGTTGTCGTGGAGTACGCCAGCAATTTTCTTTCGTTCGTTCTCCTGGCCGTCAATCGTCGCGTTGATGATGTTTTGCTGGATTTTGCTTTCGATGTCTTTGAGTTTGTTTTTTTCTTTCAGGCGAATATTTTGGTAAAAGAAGTAAAACAGGATTGAAATGAGAAACATCAATGCAATGATAACCAGGAAAATTTTCTGGTTTTTCAATTGTTTTTCCTCGAGTTCAAGCTGCTTCTTTTTGTATTCGCTTTCTACTTTGTCGATCTCGTATTTTGTTTCGGTGTCTTTGAGTTGCGAATTGATCTTATTTTGGTAAATCGCACTGGTATTTTCGATGTATTTGTTCAGATATTTGTTGGCTTTTTTAAAATCCTGCATTTGCTCGTAAGCATACGAAAGGTTCAGAAAACAGTCGGAAGCATTGGTGGAAGTGGAATCATTTGGCGTCAGCGCGAGGATGTTAAGGTATTGCTGTTCGCCTTTTTTAAAGTCTTGCACAACGGCCAAATAATAATAACCGAGGTTCATGTAACAAGTCGTCAGGTACTTTACTTTGCTGTTTTTCTTGGCGTAATAAAATGCGGTGTCGAGGTATTTTTTTCCGAGCGCTTCGTCGTCAAAACTGAAATAATAATTGGAATAATTGCTGTAAGCGCGGTAAATCTGATCTGAATTTCCTTTGTCTTTATGGATATTCATGATGAACTTCATGTAAATCTTTGCGCTGTCTCTGGATTTTTCACCCAAATAGGTACTGAAAAGTCCCTGGTCGATGAAACCTCTGAGTGTATCGTTATTTAGACGAATGGCGATTTGTTCCCCTTTTTTAAAATATCTTATTGCTTTTGTTTTGTTTTGCGATTCTTGGAATGTTTTTGCGATTTCGTTTAAAATCAATACCTGTTCGAACGGAAGTTTGTTTTTTTCGGCAATTTGTAAAGTTGTGTATAAGGTATTGATCGCTTTTTTCTGGTCTTTTAGTTTGCGGTAAATTTTGCTTTTTTTGATGTTTGCCTCGCAATATTCCTTATATTTTCTTTGGTTCAACAACTTGTCTGAATGCGAAATGGCGTAGCGCAACGCTTTGAGATCGTTTTGCTGGTGAAGGTATATGTCAATAGAATCGGTTTCAGCGCTTCTTGCAGAAATGCTGAAACCGATAAAAAATAGCATTATAATTCCAAATAGAAAGTTAGCAGCTTTCAACAGCGACTTTTGGTTTTGTTACCATTAATCCAGGTGTCATTTGATCAACCCAAATTTGCAGCTGATCCAAAATTGGTGTAAAAGCAACCGTGACATTGGTAAAATTTGTAGAAGGTTTGGTTTGACCACTGTTGAGTTGAATCGTTACATGGTAAATTGATGAAGTGCAAGACGTGCTGTAATTGCAATTGTCTGGAATTACCATTTTAAATTCAAAATTTCCGTCAACTTTTCTGATTAAGGAGTAATTTTCAATTAATGTCATAATGTAAAATTTAGTTGTTAATGAGGTTATTTTTTAATGCGAATTTTACAAGGCCTATGGTATTTTTGACTTCTAGTTTTTTGATTAAATTTTTACGATGTGTTTCTACGGTATGCGAACTGATTGATAACTCTTCGCCAATTTCCTTACCGCTGTATTCCATGGCAATGAGTTTGATGATTTCGGTTTCGCGTTCGGTCAGGCCGTGATTTCTGGAATTTTTATCGGTTTTATTGGTCGTGAACGATTCCATGATTTTTTCGCGTACCGTTTTGCAATAATATTCTTCGTTGTTTTGTACTGCATAAATGGCTTCGATAATATTTTCCCCGGCGCATTGTTTGGTTAAGTAACCGCGCGCGCCTAATTTCATCACTTCTTTTATGAGTTTCAAATTGTCGTAACTCGATAGAATGATAATTTTAAACGGCAGGTCCAGGGTCGAGTAATCCTTCAGGACTTCAATACCGTCTTTCTCGGGCATGTTAATGTCCATGACCAGAATGTCAGTTTGCGTTTTTATGGCCTGATCGATGATGTCGAGGCCATTAACTGAAAAGCCAGCGATCTCAAAATCTGGATTTGTGTTCAGTACGGCTTTCATCCCGTCAATAAGCACCTGATGGTCATCCGCGAGGTAAATGCGTAATTTTTTTCCGGACATTTTTAAGAATTACATTTTTTCAAATTTAACATTTAATTTTATATTTCATATCCCTAAAAACAGGGATATTTTAAAAATCTTTACAGTTTGCGAAAGGCACAAAAAAAACCCGGACATTGTCCAGGCTTTTCTTCGCACTAATAAACTAAGTTTATAGGTTTATCTCAATCGGTCCACAGATTTTACGAGATCTTCATCCTTTTTGATGGCTTTGTTGGCCAACACTAAAAAAACGATAGAAATAATAGGTAGAAACATCCCAATACCTTTCTCCGAAACTGCGACAGCTTCTCCAGATAAGTTTAGTGAGCGATATACAAATAATCCTAATAAAATTAAATTTAATATGATGTTCAATCTGCCAATGACAAATTGATGTTGTCTTTTCTTATATGACAAAATTCCGAGTAATGATAAAGTAGCGCTCAATCCGAACAAAACTGCGTAAAGCTGGCTCTGCATAAAATAAAAAACGTTACCGTCATTTAGCGTCCACAATGGAAAGAAAAAGGGCAGAACCGCGCTGATAACCAAGGCTGCCAAAAGGTAAACGGTTTGTATTCTCTGAATCATTAATTCTTAAATTTCTTACGCAAAAATATATTTTCTTTTTGATAAATACTATTGCAACCTAACTTTTTATTCGTATTATTGCATAACAAATCCGTAAGTACTTCATTTTACGGCTCGTTTTAAGCACAAAAAACCACACTACTACATTCAACCAATTCCATATCAATTAAATTCAAATAACATTCATGTTTGATATTTCTGTATTAAAAGAAATGAAGCTTTCTGAACTTCAGGATATAGCTAAAGCAGCTAAAACAATAAAATTTAACGGTGTCAAAAAGGAAGTTCTGATTGCTCAGATTCTTGAGAATCAAGCCACAACAACACAGGAAAATACCGCAAAACAGCCTGAAGCTGCAGCCGAAGAAAGACCAAAAAGAAACCGCATTTCCGCAGAGAAAAAACCTGCGATATCTAAAAAAGAAACCAAAACGCTTTTTTCTCCAGAAGTTTCAGAACCGGTAGCGATCGTTTCCGAAGAAGCACCCGAAGAAGTTAAAGCAACTGAACCTGTAGCGGCAAAAGGCCCGAAAGCAGTAAAATTTAAAAAAGCAGAATACGATAAAAAGGCAGCCCAAAGGCAGGAAACGGAAGCAGTTTCCGAATCTGAGCCTAATATTCAACCGGAAGTGGCCGCAGTAAATGACAATGCCGAAGCTGTAGCAAACAAACAGCAGGATAAGAAAATCAATCCGAACCAACTTCAGAAACAGGCACGCAACCAACAGAATGCCAATCCGAATCCAAACGGAAATTCAAATCCTGCTCCGAATGCCAATCCAAACCAGAACCCAAATGGCAACGGAAACCAGAACGCAAATGGTAATGCAAATGGAAACAGCAACCAAAATCAAAACCAGAACGGAAATCAAAATCCGAACTTTAAAAATAAAAAGAACAACAACTTCAGGGACGCTGATTTCGAATTTGACGGAATCATAGAAAGCGAAGGTGTACTCGAAATGATGCCTGACGGCTACGGTTTCCTGCGTTCTTCCGATTACAATTACCTCGCGTCACCAGACGATATTTATTTGTCGACTTCACAAATCAGGTTATTCGGATTAAAAACCGGAGATACGGTGAAAGGTGTGGTGCGTCCGCCAAAAGAAGGTGAAAAATTCTTCCCGTTGGTACGCGTTTTAAAAATCAACGGACATGATCCTCAAGTTGTTCGCGACAGGGTTTCATTCGAACATTTAACGCCGGTTTTCCCATCTGAAAAATTTCGACTTGCCGAAAAACAAAGTACGATTTCTACGAGAATCATCGATTTGTTTTCGCCAATCGGAAAAGGACAGCGCGGAATGATCGTTGCCCAGCCAAAAACGGGTAAAACGATGTTGCTAAAAGATATCGCGAATGCCATTGCGGCCAACCATCCTGAGGTTTATCTGATCGTACTTCTGATCGATGAGCGTCCAGAAGAGGTTACCGACATGCAGCGCAGCGTTAGGGGAGAAGTGATTGCTTCCACTTTTGACCGCGAACCTCAAGAGCACGTAAAAATTGCCAATATTGTTCTTGAAAAAGCGAAACGTTTGGTAGAATGCGGACATGATGTTGTAATTCTGCTGGATTCGATTACGCGTTTGGCCAGAGCTTACAATACGGTTCAGCCAGCGTCCGGTAAAGTATTGAGTGGAGGTGTTGATGCGAATGCGCTTCAGAAACCAAAACGATTCTTTGGAGCCGCACGAAATGTTGAAAATGGCGGATCGCTGAGTATTATTGCGACAGCGCTGACAGAAACAGGTTCAAAAATGGACGAAGTGATCTTCGAAGAATTCAAAGGAACAGGAAACATGGAATTGCAATTGGACAGAAAAATTGCCAACAAACGTATTTTCCCTGCAATCGACCTTACTTCTTCGAGCACGCGTCGCGACGACATGCTTCTTGATGAGAAAACGTTACAAAGAATGTGGATCATGAGAAAATACCTTTCCGATATGAATCCGGTAGAAGCCATGGATTTCATAAACGACCGATTTAAGAAAACCAGAAATAACGATGAGTTTTTGATCTCGATGAACGATTAAAATCTGATTTGCTTATAAAGAAAAACCCACGAGCCTATCGTGGGTTTTTTATTTTCAGAATTTGTAAAATTAATTTACAATGACTTTTTTTACTGTTGAAGCATTTTCAGCGCCTAACTTTAAAAGGTAAAACCCTTTTGGAAGATTTTCCAATGTATACATATTGTTTTGAGAAACTGGTTTGTTTACTTTTTGGATCAGTTGTCCGTTGATACTGATCAATTCGATAGTTTCAATTGTAACATCCGACTCAATATTAATCCTGTGGTCGTTTGACGGATTTGGATATACCGAAACGCCAGACAACAAGTCGAAAGAATCTGCTGACAAATACACTTCCGGCCAACGGTTTTCAGCCGGTTGTCCGCCCCAGATTAAGGTTGCGAAATACGGATTGTCGATAAACGGATTTCTATTTCCCTGACCGTACGCATTTGAAGCGTTTCCAAGATAGCTGTTTCGTTGGTCTTCATATTTCGAAACCGGATCTTCAGCATTCCATCTCAGGAACAAATCGATCATGTTTGAATCGGTTGATAGCGTTGTACCGACACCAACATTTTTAGGAAGGCAGCGGTTTCCGTATCTCAAATACATGTACATCATCATTCGCGCCACATCGCCTTTCCATTCATCACCAGGATACCAGGTTGAAGAAGTTACATCGTGTGAATGTCCTGTTCCGGCTGCAAATTTTTCGCTGGAACGATCGCCATTTCGCTGAACATCAGAAGCTCTTAAATGGTGCGCGTCGGCTCCAGGACCAGCTTCACCCAAATTTGGCGTTCCCAATGATTTTGCATAGGTATGTTCGCGGTTCCATTGGCAACTGGCGCCACCGCCGTCGCTGTTTTTATTTCTTCTTCTGTGGTCGTTGTCATCTGAAGTATTTGCAGGGCAAATGTTGTTGCTAAATCCGTACAACAATAAAACATTGGTATTGGTTGCGTCATCCGGATCCAAATCGACAATTTTCAATGCATTCTCCGCCTGCGCGTAAGACAGCGTTTTGGTATGTGTTGATGTGATTTTTTCAGAAAGCGCCGTTTTTAAAGCAGTGCCCGTCTGGTTGAAATTAAATCCGTTGTAATAAGCCGCCGGATCTCCGGATTGTGCCGTTAGCATTCCTGCAGAAAGCAATCCGATTAAAGCATAAATTTTTTTCATATCGTAATTTTTCGGACGGCAAAGTTATACGGATATTTGGTTATCCAATAAACTTTAACTTTTACTCAAAAAAAAACCTTTCTGTTACGAAAGGTTTAAATGAAGATTTGAAAAATTGCAATTAATTGATCAATACTTTTTTTGTTGTGGAAGCATTACCCGAAGTCAGTTTCAGGAAATAGAAACCTTCAGGTAAATTATCCAAAGAATAAGCGTCCGAATTTAATACTGGTTTTTGAACCTGAATCAGGATTTGTCCGTTGATGTTCACCAATTGGATTTCGTCCAACTGTTTTTCAGAATAAATGTTGATTTTGTGGTCATGCGACGGATTTGGATAAACAGAAACATCTGCCAATTCTTCATAGGAAACCGTTGCAAGAGGCGCGCCCCAGATTGCAGCTACGTATTCCGGATGGTCGATGTATGGATTTCTGTTATTTTGACGCGCATAAATGGCGTTGTTTCTGATGATTTCTCTATCACTTACGGGGTCCATTCTGTTCCATTCCAACAAAATATTTTTAAAGGCAGGAGTAAAAACCTGGTTGCTGGTTCCGTTAAACATCGCATAAGTATAACCAGAAACCACATTTTCGTAACGGGTTGCGAAGTAGAAATACATACGCGCAATATCGCCTTTGAACTCATCAATCGGTTCAAAAACAGTTCCTGAATATCCTGCTGCATAACCAGTATTTGTATTACTTCCGAGTTTAGAACCGTTGGTTGAAGTGAATGAAGCATTCTGCACCTTTCCAAATGGAAAATTGTTTCTCACACCATTTACATGCTTATCAGATGGAACAATAAAATGAGCATCAGAATACATTGGCGTAGCTGAACCAAATACAGATTGCGGAACCAAATGTTCACGATTGTATCGTTCTCCTTCATTAGTTCCAAGAGTACCATCGTCTTGTAAAAATCCGTATGTATATTCATACGCATCTGGTCCGGTAGGATTTTCGGAATACATATCTAACATGGTTCCGTTATTTTCGTAAAATAAATCGGTGTCAGACGTTCTGTAAGTTGTGTAAAGACCGGCATATCCTCGGTCGTTATGTCCTTTTATAATATTGTATAACTGTGTTTTCAACGTGTAACCCGTTCCGGTTGCCGTGTTATAATAATTTGCTGGGGCTTGTCCGAAGCCAATTAATACGGTCAGCGATAGCGCTAATGTGTAGATTTTTTTCATTTACTATTCAATTTTAATTTCAATTTCATTTTTTCGTTCGAGTAATGCCATGTAAAATCCGTCAAACCCTGATTCTGAAGCCAGGATTTTGGAATCTTTGACAAAAGTAAAATTTTTACCACTTTCTGTACTTAAGAAACGCTTAATTTGTTCCTGATTTTCGGATGGCAAAACAGAACAGGTGGCATAAACCAATTTTCCGCCCGGTTTTACGATTTTGGAATAACTCTCCAAAACTTCCGATTGTATCTTTTTAATATTGTCGATGAATTCGGGCTGCAGTTTCCATTTGGCATCAGGGTTTCTCTTTAAAACACCCAATCCGCTGCAAGGCGCGTCAATAAGGACACGATCCGCTTTTTCATGGAGTTTTTTGATCACTTTAGTGGAATCTATAATGCGGTATTCAATATTAAAAGCCGAATTTCTTTTTGCACGAAGCTTCAATTGTTTGAGCTTGCTTTCGTATAGATCCATTGCAATGAGCTGGCCTTTATTCTCCATCAACGAAGCGATGTGAAGCGTTTTTCCGCCGGCGCCGGCACAAGTATCTACTACGCGCATTCCCGGTTTTACGTCAAGATATGCGGCAACAAGTTGCGAATTGGCATCCTGTACTTCAAACAAACCTTCTTTGAAAGCATCCGTCAGGAATACATTTGCACGTTCTTTAAGCACCAATGCGTCGGGTTGGTTTTTAAGAAATTCAGTTTCAATATTCAGGTCCATTAAAATTGCCCTGAGTTTTTCTTTGGTCGTTTTTAAGGTATTTACACGCAATACGACTTTTGCCGGTTGGTTTTGCGCTGCAATTTCAGTTGCCCACAATTTCTCACCCAGCTCTTTTACGCCAAGTTTGTCCATCCAATCAGGAATCGATTCTTTGAGCGCTCTTATTTTTGACAATTCGTCAAAACGTCCTTTGATTTTTCTTTCCGGTGTTCCTTCAAGTTGTTTCCAATCGGGAATTGGGTAACCGCGTAAAACAGCCCAAACAGCGAACATACGCCACAGGTTTTCACGGTCATAAGGTTCTTTGACTTCGGCAATTTCTGCGTAAAGCCTTTTCCATCTTACGATTTCATATATGGTTTCGGCGACAAATTTCCGGTCGGAACTTCCCCAACGTTTGTCTTTTTTTAGTGCCCGCGCTACAACTTTATCGGCATATTCCCCTTCGTTGAAAATCGCGTTGAGGGAATCAATTGTAGTGTAAACTAAATTTCTGTGTAATCTCATTTTTTGTAATTGAGGTGCAAAGGTAGTATTTAATGACGAATTAAATGTTAAACCTTCATTGTTTGATTATTGCATAAAAAAACACTGTTTTAAGGCAGTGTTTTTGATAACTAGTGAATTCTGTTTAAACAAATTCTTTCCGGCGGGTGAAGTACCATAGGGAATTTTTCGATTTTTACAGAACTGCTGTCGAGTCCGAACGCTTTTTCTTCGGACAAACTGAATTTTTTGATGAAGAAATATGTATTCATAATGATTTTTTCGTGCCACAACATATCGCTGTCGTTTGACAGGAATTTTTCAGAAAGTACGAATTTGAAATCACCAAGGATGTTATTTTTGTTCAAAGATTCGTAACGGCTCGTCACATCGACCTCTCCGTTTTTCACCATGTCCCGAAGCACTTCCTTAAACATCAGGTTGATTTTTGTCGATTCGCGGAAACCTAAATTAAAGTCAATCCGGAATAAGTCGTCTTTGATGATTTGGGTTACTTTATATTCGGTTTTGTATGGTTCGCTCAGAATGTTGACGTGTACAAACCAATAAATATCGGCGCGTTTTGGTCTTTTCTGCAGGATCGAATACATTACTTTTTCCTCGATTTCGTCTGTGCGGCCGGCGTTTGTCATGTAGACAAGGTGCGTGGCATATTTCGGGATGGATAAATCGACGCTGAGTTCGGCCAATACCTTTTTGTAATTGTCGATTTTAACGATTTTCGTATAACTTTTGCTGATTTTTTTGGCTTTGAACCAAACTGCCATCAGTAAAATCAAAGCTGCTGTGATTGCAATCGTAAAATTACCGCCGTCGTGGAATTTCTTCATATTCGCAATTAAGAACGACACTTCCAAGGTCAGGTAAACCAGAATGATCGCCGCAATCGCAAACGGACTGATCCTTTTAAGGATGAAATAATAGTTGAGTAAAATGGTGGTCATGATCATGCAAAGGATGATGGCCAAACCGTAAGCGGCTTCCATTCGTGCCGAAACCTGAAAATATAATACGACAAGAACACAGCCAATGAAAAGCATCCAGTTTACAGATGGGATGTAAATTTGTCCTTTAAGTTCCGTTGGATATTTGATCCTCACTTTTGGCCAAAAACTCAATCGCATTGCCTCGTTGATCATCGTAAACGATCCACTGATCACGGCTTGGGAGGCAATCACTGCGGCCATTGTGGCAATGACAATTCCGAAAGGGTGAAACCAGTCGGACATGATCATATAAAACGGGTTTGCAAATTCTCCGCCCATGCTTTTTAAGGTTTGGCCTTCGTGCATGATCAAAAAAGCAGCCTGTCCGAAATAGTTTAGCAATAACGCCGACTTCACGAAAATCCAGCTGATGCGAATGTTTTTACGCCCGCAATGGCCCATATCCGAATAAAGTGCTTCCGCTCCGGTTGTACATAAAAATACGGCGCCGAGAACGAAAAATCCTTCAGGGTGAATCATTAACAAATGATAAGCGTAGTATGGATTTATAGCCCGGAAAACTTCAGGATGATCAATAATTTGGATGGTTCCCAAAATAGCGAGCATCCCAAACCAGATGAGCATCATTGGAGCGAAAAATTTCCCGACGAGTTTAGTTCCGAACTGCTGGATATAAAAAAGCGCAAACAAAATTCCGATTACGATTGGCACCGTGTTGAGTTCCGGATAAAAGGACCGCAAACCTTCCACCGCAGACGAAACGGAAATTGGAGGCGTAATGATTCCATCTGCTAAAAGCGCACTTCCGCCAATAACTGCAGGAACGATGAGCCACTTGATTTTCGTTCGTTTGACCAATGCATACAGCGCAAAAATTCCGCCTTCGCCATTGTTGTCGGCGCTGAGCGTAATAAGTACGTACTTGATTGTTGTTTGTAAAGTAAGTGTCCAGAAGATGCACGAAACGCCTCCTAGGACAATATCTGCGTCAATCACATGGAGGCCAACGATGGCTTTCATTACGTATAGTGGCGAAGTACCAATATCACCGTAAATAATTCCTAGGGTGATTAATAAACCTGCGAAAGTTAACTTATTGTGCAGGCCTTTATGTTGTGCATTCATAATACAAATTAAAAAGGATACAAATTTATCAATTTAAACACACTGAATGATAAATGATTGCCTTTATTTTTGTTTTGACTCAGAAATTGTCTTTAAATAAAAAAGCATCACGATCTGGTGATGCTTAATTGAATGGATTTTAAATGTTTATCTTCTTGAAGATGAATTGTTTATGTTTTCAGACTGCGCTCTGTTTGCAGCAGGAGCGGGATTGCTTCGTGCGGCAGATTGCTGTGGTCTTTGAGCTTGTTGTTGTCTTTGAGCTTGTTGCGGAATTGAAGCTGCTCTGGAAGGAATATTTGCAGGCGTGTTGCTTCTAGTCGCATTTGTATTTGCGCGCGTGCTCGTATTTGTATTGGCCCTTGTTGCCGATTGTTGCTGGCTTCGAACTGATTGCTCATTATTTCTGGCAGCAGCGTTCGATTGCGTATTTGTCCTGATTGCAGCGTTCTGAGTTCGTACCGCTGTGTTTGTATTTACGGGATTGTTTCTGGTTGCTGTATTTGTCCGAACTGCATTGTTTGTTCTCACTGACGTATTGGCTCTGGTTGTTGCATTTTCATTTAGTGAACTGTTATTTCTCGTGGTGTTCCTGGTTTGATTCGAAGTTGTATTTCGTGTTGAAACAGCAGCAGTTCTACGGGTTTGATCCAGTTCGTAACGGTTTGAAACATTTGCATTTCGTCTTTCAAATGAACGGTTTGGATATTGTCTTTCGTAACCGTTGTTGCGTCTTCCGTTGTATAAAGCTACTGCGGTAGTACTTCTTCTGTTGTTGACGTAATTGTAGTGGTTGTGAACATTGATGTGAACGTGAACATTTCTGCGGTATCTGTAAACCGGATATGGCGTCCATCCATAGTAATAAGTCGGATAATAATTCCAGTACCATGCTGAAACATACGGATTGTAATTGTTGCCCCAGAAATTAGAATAAATTACCGGTGTGTTAACATATACTGGTTCGTAAATGTAATTTTGTCCATACATATAAACGTTTCCGACAACCTGAACCTGAACACGGTTGTTGTTGTCTCTTTCCACTTCAATTGTCGCCACGTCCTGATAAACGTCGCGGTCTAAAACAGACTGGATAATGATTAAATGTGTTCTTCCTTCAACAGATTCGATCACACGCAAATAATCGACCTGGTTGTCGCCGTTTAAATCGAGATTCGAGATTTGTATTTTTGGATCATTCAGACGCTGCTCAAAATCTTCAAGGTTTTGGGAGTCGCCGAAAATAGAAGCCACAGCTGTTAAATCGAGGTTGTCACTGATGTCTGAGCCAGTTGCAGTTACTGTAGTGCGATCTTGTGCGAAGCTGGTCCAACTTAAAAATGTGGCAAATAAAGCGAAAGTGATTATTTTAGTTTTCATGGTCGGATTGTTTAGGAGATTAATGATTTAAAGATAAATTTTTAAAAATATTGCCTTTTGTTCCGGACTTTCAATTACTGTGCCAATAATAACGTTTGATTTTAACGGCTTTGTAATGAACATAAAAATTGTAAATTAGCATGAATTAATCGCTGTATCAATGAGAAAATATACTTTTTACGGATTTTTGTTTTTAACTTCTATCATTCCCCAATTTCAATATTCTCAAACAATCAAATCGGTTTCAATTGATACGCTTTTGGCAGATAATATCAGCATTCGCGCCATCGTTCCTGACGGCGAACGGTTATTGTATGCCGCAGACAAAGGAAGATATGGATCTGTCAGCCTGAAAAGCAAAGTCAAAAGCGAAAGCAAAATTGCAAAAGATTCCATGTCAATTGAATTCAGAAGCATCGCTCAAACGAAGGAGTCTGTTTTTGTGTTGAATGTCGGAAATCCCGCTTTGCTTTATAAAATTTCAAAGAAAGACAACAGCGTCCGTTTGGTGTATCAGGAAAAACATGAAAAAGTATTTTACGACAGCATGCAGTTTTGGAATGAAGAGGAAGGAATTGCTGTTGGAGATCCGATTAGCGACACATTCTCGGTTATCACGACAAAAGACGGCGGAAATTCCTGGCAAAAATTACCATCGGATGTTTTACCGAAACTTGTTCCCGGCGAAGCAGCATTTGCAGCAAGCAACACGAATATTGTTGTAAAAGGAAACAAGACCTGGATCGTTTCAGGCGGAAAGAAAGCCCGGGTATTTTATTCGGCAGATAAGGGCAAAAGCTGGAATGTTGTTTCCACGCCAATCATTCAGGGCGACGACATGACCGGCATTTTCACGGCAGATTTCTATGATGAAGATAACGGATTTATCGCCGGCGGAAATTATGAACTTCCACTGTTAAATTCCGGAAATAAAGCGATCACAACTGATGGTGGAAAAACATGGAAGCTGACTGCCGAAAATGCGGGATTTGGTTACGCTTCATGCGTACAATATGTTCCAAAAAGCAAGGGAAAGCAATTGGTTTGCGTAGGTTCATCCGGAATTCAGTATTCTTCGGATTCGGGAAAAACCTGGATGCAATTGTCGGCCATCAACGATCTTTATACCATTCGTTTTCTGGATAAAAACACCGCAGTCGCTGCCGGAAGAAATAAAATCATCCGGATTGTGTTTCGGTAATTAAGGCTTTTTGCCACGATATTGTTTCAGTAATTTGCGGTTAAAATCTTCTTCGGCTTTTTTGAGTTTGATGATTTTTACCGCCGGTAGAAATGCTTTCAGATTTGTAACAAACTTCTTGCGAATCTGATACAATTCATCTTCATTGCTTTCAATGGACGCCAATAACGTCAAAGCTTCTTTTTCTGATAAATTTTCCATGTTATCATCGGCTTTGCCAGCAAAAGAGTGAAATTTTTGCTTACGCAATTCATGTTGCTTTTCATCGAACGCATTGTACACCGGCCAGAACTTCGCCGCTTCATCAGTTGTCAAACTCAATTCTTCGGTGATAAAAGCGATTTTTAAAGATTTGATTTTATCTTTCTTTTCTTTGAAATTGTCTGGTTGTCCAAACGAAATCAGCGTAAAAAAGAGAAATGTAAGTGTGAAAAAATGGTAGCGTTTCATAAAGATTGATTTATAAGGTATTGTTCCAAATTGTTGTTTTGAGAAAGAATTTCTTCAATAGCGGAATCGTCGGTTTGAGAGGTAATTTCGATGTTTTGAATGTCATCATTGTCTAATAAACCGGCGAGCTCATAATCAGAAATTTCAGTCTGGACTGCGATGTAGTTTTCCAATGCCAATGCATCAGGTTCGTTAAGAGATGAATATTGAGTTGCAACCAATATTCCTAATGACGTTACTAATATCGCTGCGGCACTGAAAATCCATTTTTTATTTCTGCCAAATAATGAAATGACTTGAGAATCTTTTTGTTGTAGGCGAATTGTTACTGCATCGGGAATAGTTTCAAAATAACCCTCGGGAACTTTAAATCCCGGAAGTATCTTTTGCTCTTTATCTAATTTAAAATCATTCATGTGCTTAAGATGTAATTTGTTTTGAATGGTTTAATCCTTTGTCATGAAGTTTTCAATTTTTTTGACTGCATGATGGTATGACGCTTTTAATGCACCAACAGAAGTGCCAAGGATTTCCGACATTGCCTCATATTTAATTTCTTCAAAATAACGCATCTTAAAGACGAGTTGTTGTTTTTCCGGAAGCTGGATAATCGCTTTTTGAAGTTTCAGCTGAATTTCATCACCGTCAAAATAAGCATCTGCTTTTAGATTGTCTACGAGTTTGGTTTGCAGCTCACTGTTTGTAATCCCGTTTCTTTTTGCGCGTTGGTTGATAAAAGTAATGGCCTCATTGGTCGCGATCCGGTATATCCATGAGAACAATTTGCTTTCTCTTTTGAACTTTGACAAATGCTGAAAAACTTTCACGAAGGTATTCTGCAAAACATCGTCGGCATCGTCATGGTTCAATACGATATTCCGAATGTGATTGTACAAAGGCCGTTGGTAAAGAGACAGGAGTTTTTGAAACGCGTCGTTTTGCGTTTTGGGATTCAACAACTCATCTATAAATGCTTTTTCTTCCAGCAAGGTTTGCAATTTTTTTTTGGACTAGGATATGTGCGATTGGTTTAATAAGGTACAAATAAAAAACCCTGTATCCGAAGATACAGGGTTTAAAATATTTAGAACGACTGTGAATTAGTGTGCTACGATCACTTTACCTGTAGCAATACCATCAGCAGTTGTTAAACGTGAAATGTAGATTCCGTTATCAAGTCTTGATCCGTCGAATTTCACAACGTTATCAACTCCCTGAAGTGCTTGTCCACCGTAAACTGTAGCTACCAATTGGTTGCTTAAGTTGTACAATTCAAGTTTTACAGGACCATTTTCCATTACTTTAAAGCTAAAGTTAACGTTGTCTCTTGTTGGGTTTGGCCAAGCAACAACTCCGCTAGCATTTGCCTGGATAGTTCCTGCAATATCTGTAGCAGCATTGTTTCTACCTGGCTGACATTCTCCAGTTAAAACGATTACAGCGTCAATATCATAACCATCTTCTGTATCAGTTAACAAGTTGTTGTTTGTTAAACGCAAGTAGTTGATGTAAGGAAGTTCAACTGAAGCATCAGAAATGTCGATTGCGAAGTCAAGACATCCTGTTGAAACTGGATACCAAGTGATTCCGTCGATAGAAACTGAAGCGTCAACATATTCGTGGTAGCTTCCACAAGCTGGACTTCCGAAAGAAGTTTCAATAATTTGAAGGTCATTTCCTTCTCCGTTTGCAACTCTTCCACCAAAACAAAGGTCGATAGATCCACCGTATCCTAAAGTTACGAAGTTGATAGTATCATCATATTGTGGTGCTCCAAGTGCGTTGTTCACATCTGTTCTGTTAGAAAGAAGTGGTGTTCCGTTTTTCTGAGTTCCCTGAACATAGTTGTCATTCAAAATACATGTAGCATAACAAGTATCTCTTCCTGGATCTTCAACTGTTGGCTGACATCCGAATAATGATTCTACACCATCAACATCAAAGAAGTCATTTGTAGCACCACCTGTGTTTGCGATTTTCACGTAAGAAACCAATAAACCTGCTGGAACTGCAGCGTCAACATCTAAAGAAATGTTTGAGCTTTGGCAGTGAACACCTAAAGAATACCAGGTTACAGCGTCGTAAGAAACTGAAATTTCAGCATATTCTGGGTAGCTTGCGCAAGAACGGTTGCCCCATGTCGTTTCGTATACACGTAAATCTGGTGCAGACGTTCCATCAGTGATGATATCTCCGCCCATTTTAAGGATAATCCAACCATTTTGTCCTAAAGAGAAAAAGTTGTCTGCTCCGCTTGTACGGTCATTTTGTGGCGCACCTAAAGCTTTTGTAGGATCGATACGAATTGGATCTGTAATTGGCTGTCCGTTGCTTCTTGTACCTTGAACGTAAGAAACCAATTCAGTTGCGTAACAACCTTGTCTTCCCGGATCATCAACACAACCAGCATTTGCAATTACACCATCAACGTCATATCCGTCAAATGTAGTACTTGATTCATCATTGATGATTTTGATTGCAATCGCGTATTCCAAACCTGCATCTGCGATGTCAATTGCACCATTTCTACAAACTTGTCCAACTGAAATCCAGTTGATTCCATCTGCTGTCACTTCAACGTTAGCTCTTTCGATACCATCGCTGTTGCAATCGTTTGATCTGTAAGAAGTTTCGATAATTGTAATGTCATTTCCAGGACCATCCAATACAGCTCCGTTGAAACCGATTGAGATTGAACCACCATAACCTAAAGAAACGAAGTTCTCAGTGTTGTCATTTTGAGGCTGTCCTAAAGCTTTGCTTGAGTCACGTCTGTTAAGATCGACAAGTGTAGTTGAGTTTTTCTTTGTACCAACTGTGTAATCCAAAATCTCACTTCCGTAGCAAGGAAGGCTTTGAGCGATTGATAAAGAAGATGTTAACATAGCTGCACTTATGACGGCCACATTAAAAAGTTTGTTTTTAATCATAATAATACATTTTAATTTTTAATAAATAATTTACAATTCTGATGACAATAATCATCCCTTACATTTAATCACGCTTACACATCGAATGCATAAAATGATTAATATCATTCAACCTGTAGATTAATTATTAAGCTTTGAGTAGTTTTGGGGAAACTTTTGGAAGCTGTTTTTTGAATTCTGAAATGAAGGTAATACATAATGCATATCACCGCCATAACAATCAGATGAAAAACCTGAAAAGTCGATTAAAGTACTTTTTTTGTGTATTTGTCAAACGTTTGATGATATGAATTGAATATTCAAGGTATGAGGTTAAAAATTTGCATATAATTAATTTTATCGTAGTTTATTTACAAATCTTGAAACATAATATTGTTATAATATAAAACCGGAACAATCCTGAGACTATTCCGGTTTGGAAATGATAAAATGACAGTAATTTTATGGTTCTTGAACTTCAACCGCAGAAGTTTGCACCGCTGAAGCAGCTGGTTTCGGAATCCATACTTTCGGAGCGACAGGAATGCTTTTAGAAACCGCAGGAATATAAATTTCGGTTACCCATTTTGAAGGATGTTTTTCCTGTTCTGTATTCGTACTGTAAACTTCTACATAAGATCCGGCCATGTTTTGCACCAGGTTGTTTTTCGAAATATATTCAAAGTTCTTGTCCCATGCTTCTTTCAAATGCGAATAATCACCGGTTAAAGTGGTTTTCACCGCCTGAAACGATTCGAATTTGCCCGAGGTGATGTCGCTGCCCGGACTCGTAAATATGTCCTGGTCCACCGGAACACAAACAGACATGTCGGTAATTCCTCTCGAAACATCATACGTATGATAAATCACAAACGGTTTTCCGTGCATCGGAATATTATTTTTCTTAAAAAAGTTTACAATCCTCGGAAGCATAATTCTCAAATTCTTCGGAACGTTTACAATCTTACTCGTAATGCGCTGTTGCAGATAAAACGCACCCAGTTTTTTAACCAATCCGTTTACCTTTATATTATAGGTATTCAATTCGTAATTGAGTGACTTGTCCAGATTCGCCAAACTTCTTTCATACGTTCCACCGATGACTTTTTCAGCGCCGCCTTTGAAAATAGTATAAATCTTAAATCCGAAACTCATATCGCCTTTGGATTTCCACGTCACTTTTGTCCCGCCAACAGTGTCTTTGAACGTCCAGTTCACTTCCGAAAAACTGCCATCGTAATCCATTTTTTGTCTGATGCTTTCATTTTCGACCACCGAAACCGTTTTCATATTTCCATCGCCATCGCTTCCTTTCCATGAGTAACCACCACCTTTTCCAGCGGTATTCGCCGGATAAATGAATTGCATTTGCGGATCATCGATTTTCCACGAGCCAAAATTCTCCCAATTCCGGTAATCATTTACATAATTGAAAACCATTGCTCTCGGGGATTTGACTACTTTGGAACGCTCAATTTCGAAATTTCCTTTCTGTGTGGCGATAAAAACCGATGTTGCGAACAACGCTAATAATATAAGGAGGAAGATATATTTGAAAATTCTCATGGCTTGGCTAATTTTAAGGTAAAGTTAAAAATTAAATCCATAGCCGGGGCATATATTTAGGAAGCGGTCTGCAGAATTTTTGTGTGGAGATCGTTATATTTGTGAGAATAACTAAATAAATACCGAATGAAATTACAAACAATCGCAGGGATTTTAATGACGACTGCCGTCCTGATTTCCTGTAATAAAAAGGAAAATGATAGCGCCGACGCGAATGATACGCAAACGGAATTCAAATACGAAGCCGAACAATTTGCCGATATCAAAGTATTGCGTTACCAGATTCCGGGCTGGAAAAACCTGACGCTTAAGGAACAAGAACTCGTTTACTATCTGACCCAGGCCGGAACCGCCGGACGCGACATCCATTGGGACCAGAATTACAAACACAACCTGAAAATCCGAAAAGCACTCGAACATATTTACCAGAATTTCAAGGGCGACAAAAATTCAGCCGATTGGAAAAATTTCGAAATCTACCTCAAAAGGGTTTGGTTTTCAAACGGAATTCACCACCATTATTCGTCGGATAAGATCAAACCGGACTTTAAAATCGATTATTTCAACCAATTGTTGGCCGATACCAAAACGAACCTGGCACCCGAAATCGTCACGATTCTTTTCAATGACGTCGATGCCAAAAAAGTAAACCTGGATGAATCCAAAGGACTGCTGGCCGGTTCAGCCGTAAATTTCTACGACGACGGAATTTCAGATCTGGAAGCCGAAGCCTATTACAAAACCAAAAAAAGTCCTGACGCAAAAAGGCCTTACTCATTTGGACTGAATTCCAAATTGGTTAGAAACACAGCCGGCCAAATCGAAGAAAAAGTATGGCGAAGCGGCGGAATGTACGGTGCGGCAATCGATAAAATCGTGTATTGGCTCGAAAAAGCACAAAGTGTAGCCGAAAACAAAAAGCAAGGTGATGCGTTGGCGTTACTGATCAAATTTTACAAAACCGGTGATTTAAAAACCTGGGACGATTACAACATCGCATGGCTTCAGGCGACAGAAGGAAACATCGACTACATCAACGGATTTATCGAAGTCTACAACGATCCGTTGGGTTACCGCGGTTCTTACGAAAGCGTGGTGCAAATCAAAGATTTTGATATGTCTGCCAAAATGGAAAAAATCTCGAAAAATGCGCAATGGTTTGAAGACAATTCGCCATTGATGCCGGCACACAAAAAGAAAAATGTGGTAGGTGTTTCGTATAAAACGGTTATTGTCGCTGGTGAATCTGGAGATTCTTCGCCAAGTACGCCAATTGGTGTGAACCTTCCAAACGCCGACTGGATCCGCGCTGATTATGGCTCGAAATCGGTGTCATTGGGAAATATTGTTGATTCATACAATCACGCAGGCGGAACCGACAGACTAAAAGAGTTTGCAAACGACGCTGCCGAAGTGGAACTCGACGAAAAATACGGCGAATTGGCCGACAAGTTGCATACTGCGCTTCATGAAGTAGTCGGACACGCTTCAGGCCAAATCAATCCTGGTATCGGAACACCAAAAGAAACTTTAAAGAGTTATGCTTCTACTTTAGAGGAAGGCCGCGCCGATTTGGTTGGATTGTTTTATTTGTACAATCCCAAATTGCAGGAACTTGGTTTGGTCGAAGACTGGAAAAAAACCGGAATGGCGGCTTACAACGATTACATCAGAAATGGTTTGATGACGCAATTGATTCGTTTGGATCTGGGCGCAAACATCGAAGAAGCACACATGAGAAACCGACAGTGGGTGAGTGCCTGGGTTTTTGAAAAAGGAAAAAAAGACAATGTGATCGAAAAAATCACGCGCGACGGAAAAACCTATTTCAAAATCAACAGTTATGAAAAATTACACGATTTGTTCGGGCAGCTTTTGAAAGAAACCCAACGAATCAAATCGGAAGGTGATTTTAAAGCAGGAAAAGCTTTAGTAGAAAATTACGGCGTGAAAGTTGACCAAAAACTACACAAAGAAGTTTTGGATAGAAATAAAAAATTCAAATCGGCGGCATACAGCGGATTCATCAATCCGGTACTGGTGCCGAAAAGCGAAGACGGAAAAATCATTTCTATTGAAGTAACCCAGCCGAAATCATTCGCCGAACAAATGCTTTATTATTCTAAAAACTTCGGTTTCTTGCCAGAAGACAATTAGAAAATATTTGTAATTCCTTTTAAAACCGCCCAACGAAGGCGGTTTTTTATTTTTCAAAAACCTGAAAAACCGGCGGCTATTTTTTTTCGTACTTGTTTCTATGGAAACAAATCACGATTTCGGCATGAATAAAAAGTTCAGGATATTTTATTATACGATGATGGCAATTATGATTTTGGTACTGGTATACAACGCTTATTTATTTATAAGTGTGTTGTTTGGTTTGCCTGAACACGCGCCAAATTTTGTGTATATTCCTTAAAAGCTAGCGCTTCATCGTCACTTTAATTATAAAAAGCAGGATGATGAAAAGGAAAAAACCAATCAGGACTTTATAACTTCCCTTGTAAAATTTCTGGTGCAAAGCTGCGTCTTTTCGGTAAACGTAAATCGAAGCGATTACAAAAGCGAGCAAAAATAAGCCTGCAAAGATCCATTGTCCCTGTGAAAACATGTGTAAATTATTTTTTCCAAATTTACTTAAATTCCACCCAAACTTTCTATTTTGCAGCATCATTTAATTTAAAAAATCATGCAGAAACAATTGGGTTCAGTTAAAGAATTTCATACGGCTTTCGGGCTCGGATTCAGTGAAGATATCAAAGGAAGTTTGGGCGAAAGCAAAAATATGCTGCGCTTCAATCTGATGAAAGAGGAAAATGAAGAATACCTTGAAGCCGCGCAAAACAATGATGTAGTTGAAATCGCCGATGCGCTTGGTGACATGATGTACATCTTATGCGGAACAATCATCGAACACGGCATGCAGCATATTATCGAAAATGTTTTCGACGAAATCCAGCGCAGCAATATGAGCAAGTTGGGTGAAGACGGGATTCCGATTTATCGTGAAGACGGAAAAGTAATGAAAGGCCCGAATTATTTTAAGCCCGATTTCTCAAAGATTATCAAATAACTGACAATAAAAAAGCCGAAAATTTACTTTCGGCTTTTTTATTTTCGGAAAACGAACAGCATTATCGATTGTTCATTATCAATTATTGATTGATTTTTAAATTTTTACTGTCCAGCCAAACGTATCTTCAGCCAGTTTGTACTGTATTTTATTGAGTTTTTCTTTCAATTGCAAGGCGATTGATTGTTCTACTTTTGGCAGTTCGTAATAAATGTCCTGGTAAGAAAATCCTACGATAGGGTTTACGACTGCTGCGGTTCCGGCTCCGAAAACTTCTTTCAGGCTGCCATTTTTTGCCGCTTCAACCAGTTCTGAAACAAGAATCGAACGGACTTCAACCGAAATTCCATCTCGTTCCGCAATTGCGATCAAACTTTTCCGGGTTACACCGTCGAGAATTCTCTCACTCGTTGGCGCAGTATATAAGGTGTCATTGATTCTGAAAAACACATTCATCGTTCCCGCTTCTTCGAGTTTTGTATGTGTGGCGTCATCGGTCCAGATGATTTGCTGGAATCCTTTTTCGTTGGCCAATTTGGTTGGATAAAATTGCGCTGAGTAATTTCCAGCTGCTTTTGCGGCGCCAATTCCGCCATTTGCCGCACGGCTGTAATGTTCCGCGATGATGACTTTCACTTCACCGGAATAATACGATTTGGCCGGAGAAAGAATGATCATGAAACGGTATTGTGTCGAAGGAGCCGCGATCACGCCGCTGCCAATGGCAATCATAAATGGTCGAATGTACAAACTGTTTCCCAGCCCTTTTTTAACCCAGTTCCGCTCGACGTCGATCAATTGGTGCAAACCGCTCATGAAAATGTCTTCAGGAACTTCGGGCATCGCCATTCTTTTTGCCGATTTGTTGAAACGTTCCATATTTTGGTCCGGGCGAAAAAGCCAAACGTCTTCGTTTTCGTCTTTATAAGCTTTCATTCCTTCAAAAATGGCTTGTCCGTAATGAAAAACTTTAGCCGACGGATCCAAAAGGAAAGGTTCGTAAGGTTTAATTTGTGGCCTGTGCCATTTTCCTTCCCTAAAATCGCATACAAACATGTGATCTGTAAAGGTTGTCCCGAAAGAAATATTCTCAAAATCTACCGTATCAATTTTTGAAGACGGCACTTTTACTATATCGATTTCGCTTGTCGTATTTAAACTCATTCAAATGATGTTTTAAAAATTAAAATACCGTGTTTAAATAACTGATAATCAGATATTTGTCTTGATATTTATAAAAAGGTTTCATTATAATATGATTTGGCTAAAATAAGAAAAAAAAATCTTTCGTTTCCGGACATTTATTTATTATTTAAGGTTTTTTTAAATTTGATTTTTCACCGTTGGATTTGTTGCCAAATTCTCAATAAAAACCATAATTTCATATAAATCTGTGTCACGGTTTGAATAAACGTTTATTTTTGCGGGACGTCAAATGTTCCATAATACTATAAAAATGAAAAAAATAATAATACTGGGTTGTTCTTTACTGGTCATGGCGAGTTGTAAAGAAAAAGGAAAAGAAGTTAAAATTGATGAGACCAAAATCGATACACCAGTTGATTCGATCGTACAAAAAGACACCGTTGCGGTTCTGGAAACAGCAGTTCCCGCAAGTAAGGACAAACCGGTTTCTGAAAAGTTTGTTTCCAAAACTGTAAAGCCAGCCGAAATTAAAGTGGTTGAAAAGGTGATTCAGCCAACGGTGAGTTATGCAGCATTTGGTGAAAAAATAGCTTCCGAAAAAGCGCTGAGCAAAGAGGAAATGTTCAGGAAATATGCGTCACTTAAAAAAGGAGATACGGTTGCTGTGAAATTTAAATCTAAAATCACGTCGGTTTGCAAGAAAAAAGGCTGTTGGATGAAAATGGATCTTGCTGATAAAAAAGAATCTTTCGTAAGGTTTAAAGATTATGGTTTTTTTGTTCCGCTCAACGCAGATAATTCCGATGCGATCGTTAGCGGAATTGCTTACATCGATGAAATTTCTGTTGACGAATTGAAACATTATGCCAAAGATGGCGGCAAATCACAGGAAGAAATAGATAAAATTACAAGCCCGAAAATTACTTATGCTTTTCAGGCCGATGGCGTTCTGATCCAGCAATAATGAGAAGATTTTCTTATGCATTTTTGTTGGTTCTGATCGTTTTTGGATGCCATTCCAAGAAAGAAGAAACTGTTACATCTTGTGAAAAACCTTCAAACGATTCGGGAAAGAAAAAGTTTGAAATGTACTCGATGTCCGAGATGTCGTTGCTTATGGAACAAATGTATGTCGACAACCAAAGGTTAAAAGAGCGAATCAAAAACGGCGATACCATCGGCCGGTTTCCGAGCCATTTTCTAAAAATACATGAAGCAGTCATGACAGACGATAAGGAGAACGACGCATTCTTCAAAGCGCAATCGGCAGCTTTTATAAAATCGCAGGAACTGATCTATCAGGATCCAAAAAATGCCAAAGCACATTTCAATAACGGAATCGACGCCTGTATCAAATGCCATCAGGTGAAATGCGGCGGCCCGATTCCGCGGATCAAAAAACTTTACATTAAATAAATTGAAAAGAGAAATCATACGAACAGCTGACGGTTCGACAACCATTCATCTTACCGATTGGGACGAATCCTACCATTCCAAACACGGCGCCATTCAGGAAGCGTACCACGTTTTTATTCAAAATGGTTTCTCCTTATATAAGGACAGGCCAGTTTCGATATTGGAAATTGGTTTCGGAACCGGACTCAATGCATTCATCACATTTTTGGAATCCCAAAAGTCGGCACAGCAAATCGATTACGTTGGAGTGGAAGCATATCCGGTTTCTCCTGAAGAAGTGCTTTCGATGAATTACATTGACGAATTAAATGCTGCGAATGAAATAGTGACTTTTGAAACAATGCATCAAAGTGTGTGGGAAGAACAGGTAAAATTGTCAGAAAATTTCACACTGACCAAACGGAAGCAATTTTTTGCAGATATTTCTGATAAAGAAAAATTTGACCTGATTTATTTTGACGCTTTTGGCTATCGTGTGCAACCCGAACTCTGGAGCACAGAGATTTTCAAAAAAATGTATGATGCTTTAAAACCTGATAGCGTGCTGGTCACCTACGCAGCGCGCGGTGTTGTGAAAAGAAGCATGATAGAAGTCGGTTTTACTGTAGAAAAACTTCCTGGACCTCCAGGAAAACGCGAAATGTTCCGCGCGAAAAAGCACAGATAAATTTCCAAAACTTCATTTGCGAATACCAAATCATGCTTCAAATTGTATCATCTGTTTTTAAAGCTTTTACATTTATTAAATTCCCAATTAACGTTTTGTTCTTAAAAGGTGCTGTATTTTTATCTAAATTTGAAACAACCAATTTGTAAAACAGATTCCAAAAGATCATATCTTATGAAAAGAACGATGTTTGCTTACACCAAAACCATACTTGAAAGAGTGAGTTTTGACCCTATGCTTTTTTGTAAAGAGCTGGAGAAAGCCTTAAAAGTGTTATTGCCCTATGAAATAGAACAATTGACCGAATGGCTTTTTAGCTTTACAGATCAAAAACCTGAATTGAGGCAATGCCTGATTTACGTGAACAAATAAAACTAAAGGAGCTTAAATGGCTCCTTTTTTTATGCTTTGTGTTTAAATCTTCAAAAAGCACATTGTATTTATTGTAATATTTTACTTTCAAAATATTCAATTTAACGCTGATAATCGTATTTTTATGCACTTTATCGTTGTTTTTTTTATTTTTTTTCTTTTACGAATGTTTTTTTATTATACATTTACCAAAGATAAGAACCCCAAAAACTTATAACCATGCCGAGAATGATTTATGATTACACGAAGTCAGTGCTGGAAAGAGTAAGCTTTGATCCTGCTCTTTTTTGTAAGGAACTAAAAAAGGCGATTAAAAATTTATTGCCATACGAACTGGAACAATTGAAGAAGTGGCTGCTGAATTTCACCAACGGCAAGCCCGAACTGCAACCTTATATTACAATTTTGAGTTAGTTTTATGATTTTTGAGAGATTAGTTTATTAAAGGAGCCTGCGAGAGGCTCCTTTTTTATTTGACTATTTCTTTGGGATCGGACTGATGATTTCAACGTTTTGAAAAACAATTGCACCTTTAATAACTCCGGCGATCGTCGCGCGCAATGCATCAATGATGTGGATCTTCAATTCTGTTTTCGGAAAAATGAGGCTGACCTCACGTGCTGGTTTCGGTTCTTTAAAATGCCTGAGCTTTAACCTGTTTTTCTCAGGAAGATCCAAAGTGTGTAAATAAGGGAGTAAGGTCGTTCCTAAACCTTCGTCGGCAAGTTTGATTAAAGTTTCAAAACTTCCGCTTTCAATGCGAAAGTGATTCGTATCATTTTTATCGACATTTTTGCAAAGGTTTAGAATGCCGTCCCGGAAACAATGTCCGTCCTGCAAAAGCAAAATATCATCAAGGTTTAAATCGGACACTTCAATTTCAGATTTTCCAAAGTTCGGATGATTGTCTGGAATGTAAGCGACGAAAGGTTCAAAATACAGCACAACTTCCTTTATTTTTTCTTCCATCAACGGCGTCGCAGCTATTGCAGCATCGAGATGTCCGTTTTTCAGACGTGTGATGATTTCGTCGGTATTGAGTTCTTCAATGATCAGTTTGATCTTTGGATATTTTTTGATGAAGTTGTTCAGGAACATCGGAAGTAAAGTGGGCATCACTGTCGGAATGATTCCCAGACGAAATTCCCCGCCTACAAAACCCTTCTGTTGTTCGACGATATCCTTGATTCTATCGGCTTCATTGACAATATTTTTGGCCTGATTGACAATTTTTTGCCCAATTTCAGTCAGTTGGATCGGTTTTTTACTGCGGTCGAAAATTAAAATGCTGAGTTCATCTTCTATCTTTTGAATTTGCATGCTCAGCGTTGGTTGTGTTACGAAACATTTTTCGGCTGCAAGCGTGAAATTCTTGTGTTCTGCTACTGCGAGAACATATTGGAGTTGGGTAATTGTCATTATAAATATTTTGGCATAAAAATATGAAAACAATAAGTTTTAATTATCGTTGTTTGAAGAAAGTTTTACTAAATTTAACAAACAGAAATTAAAAATCTAACGCAATTATTACTTTATGAAAACCAATATTTTAGGACTTCCTGTCAAAGAATCTGAACAAATTGTTGAAGAACTTAATTCACTTTTGTCAAATTTTCAGGTCTATTACCAAAACCTTCGCGGCATACACTGGAACATTCGCGGCAAGCGCTTTTTTGATCTGCACGTCAAGTTCGAAGAATTATATAATGATGCGCAATTAAAAATCGACCTTATTGCAGAACGTGTTTTAACAATTGGCGGAACGCCGCTGCACACTTTTGAAGATTATATCAAAAACAACAAACTTACTGTTGGGAAAAATATTTCCAACGATGAAAAAGCAGTTCATCTGATAGTAAATTCCTTGTCTGACCTTTTGAAAATTGAACGCGAAATTTTAAACAAGTCTGACGAAATTAATGATGAAGGAACCAATTCTATGATGAGCGACTTCATTTCAGAACAGGAAAAGACCATCTGGATGATGCGTGCCTGGTTAGAAGAATCTTTGTAAACTACTGTTTTTCAAATATTAATCCTGAGTTATTTTTGTAATTCAGGATTTTATTTTGCGAATATGTTAAATTTGCTTTAAATAAATAATTTGCTATTTGATTTGTAAGTTTTACGACTATTTTTGCCTTTATGAAGACCGCTGTTAAATTGATGCTATTGATCTTTGTCGTTTTCCTTTCGACGCCCACTATTGTCGGGTTGATTGAGAAAAGCTGCGATACATCTATTTTTTACAGCATGTCTGAAGAAGAACATGCCCATCAAAAGGTAATTAAAGCAGAAGTTAAAAGTGACATTTGTTTTACAATTGCCGAAATTCCCCAAAACACTTCAAGTCTTATCCTGTCTGAGAATCTTTCAAAGCACGATAATGTATCTTCGTCTATTTTTATTCCGCCGCCCGAACAGGTTTAATACAATTCGTTTTTTAGTTTAAAACCTATTGCCGCATTTTTTGTGGCTCCACTCTTTGTATTAAATTTAGTAAGGTATCATGACAAAAAAAATCAATCTTTTTGCAAACCTTAAATCCGATTTTGCGTCTGGTTTAGTGGTTTTTCTGGTGGCACTTCCATTGTGTTTGGGTATTGCAATGGCTTCTGGCGCACCTTTGTTCTCCGGAATTATCGCGGGTGTTGTGGGCGGAATCATAGTTGGATTCCTCAGTAAATCACATCTTAGCGTTTCTGGCCCGGCTGCCGGATTAACGGCAATTATCCTGACTGCGGTCACAGATTTGGGCGCTTTCAATTTGGTTTTGACCGCTGTTGTGATTGCAGGAATTATCCAACTCGGACTCGGATTTATAAAAGCGGGAAGTATCTCGAATTATTTTCCAACCAATGTCATTGAAGGAATGCTTGCCGGTATCGGAATTATCATCATTTTGAAACAATTGCCTCATGCTGTTGGTTACGACGCAGATTTTGAAGGCGATCAGGCATTTTTTGAATCGGATGGGAGCAACACCTTTTCGACATTATTGGGCGCGCTCAATTATGTCCAGCTTGGGTCTATTATCATCACGATCATTTCGCTCGCCATTTTAATTTCATGGGACAAGTTTCCAGCATTGAAGCGATTGAAATTGGTTCCTGGCGCTTTGGTTGCTGTGGTTGTTGGTGTCGCATTGAACGAAATTTTTAATGCCACCGGAAGTTCATTGGCTATAGCCAAAACGCATTTGGTTTCGTTGCCAATCCCAACCAATTTCGATGAATTCAAAGCCATTCTTATCGCTCCTGATTTAAACGGCATTTACAATTCTAAAGTCTGGATTCTTGGTGCGACGATCGCAATTGTCGCCTCTATCGAAACCCTTTTGTGTATCGAGGCTGCGGATCGTATGGATGTTCAAAAACGTTACACCGATACAAATGTCGAACTTAAAGCACAAGGAGTTGGAAATATAATTAGTGCGCTTTTGGGCGGTTTACCGATGACTTCCGTGGTGGTGCGTACTTCTGCTAACAGCAATGCGGGAGCCAAATCGAAGATGTCGACGATCATTCATGGCTTTTTATTGCTGATCAGCGTTGTAGTCATTCCGGTGGTTTTGAACAAAATTCCTTTGGCAACTTTGGCTGCGATTCTTCTGGTAGTTGGATATAAGTTGGCCAAACCATCAACAGTGAAACACTTTTGGGAGAAAGGAAAATACCAGTTCGTACCATTTATTGCAACGATGCTCGCAGTTGTATTCACCGATTTATTAAAAGGTGTTGCTCTGGGTATTGCAATCAGTATTGTGTTCGTTTTGAAAGGAAACCTTAAAAGAGCGTATAATTTCAGAAAAGAAGAATACGCAGACGGCGATGTCATTCACATTGATCTTGCCCAGGAAGTGTCATTCCTGAACAAAGCAGCGATCAAAACAACACTGAGTGAAATCCCGGAAAATTCGAAAGTAATTATTACAGCCCATGACACGGTTTATATTGCGCACGATATTTTAGATTTGATACACGAATTTAAAACGACGCGGGCCATTGACGAGAACATCAAAGTGAAACTGAAAGGTTTTAAAAAAGCATACAACTTAGAAAACTCTGAAGAAATCCGTAACAAAGTCAGTGTAGAGCATTTACCAACTGAATCGGCCGCAACAACAAAAACACAAAGTTATCAAAGCGAATTCTCATCAGAAAAAATAAAAACTAAACTTTAAATCATATTTACCTAATTTTATATTTCGGTGCAAACCGGAGTTTTATCAAACCAAAAAAGAAATTAAAATGAGCGATTTTTATAAAAAAATACTAGACAACAACAAAGCGTGGGTAGAAGAAATTTTAGCAACCGACCCGAATTATTTCAAAGATTTGGCAAAGGGACAAACACCACCGCTTCTCTGGATCGGATGTTCAGACAGTCGCGTACCGGCAAATGAAATCATCGGCGCAAAGCCAGGTGAAGTATTTGTTCATAGAAATATTGCCAATATGGTAATCCATTCAGATATGAATATGTTGAGTGTTCTGGATTATGCCGTAAATGTATTGAAAGTGAAACACGTAATTGTTTGCGGACATTACGGTTGTGGTGGTGTAAAAGCGGCTATGGGAACGGCTTCAATCGGAATTATCGACAACTGGGTACGCCATATCAAAGACGTGTATCGTTTGCACCAAACGTATCTCGATTCAATTGAGGACGAAGATAAACGATTCAATACTCTGGTAGAACTTAATGTAAAAGAACAGGTTTACCATCTTGCCAAAACATCAATTGTTCAGGATGCTTGGGACAACGGACAGGATTTGACCGTTCACGGATGGGCATACGGACTCAATTCAGGATTTGTAACCGATTTGGATGTCAATCTGAGTTCAGATAAGGACGTGAGTAAAATTATCGACATGCATTTATAAAACAAAAAACCGCTTTTAAAGCGGTTTTTTTTTATTCTTCATTTAGATTTTCATTAAAAGACGAAGGCAGCAATTGCGGAATAAATTTGACCAGAATAGGCAACAGCAAACTTCCGCCCGGAATTAAAAAAATCGTCAGTGACGGAATGCTTTTGCAAATGTCAAGCAGTTGTTTTTTTACCTTTTTCTTTTCCGATTTATCCAAGTCGCGCGTGGTCGAATAGGCGAGAAGCACCATCAATTCCTTACTTTCGGAAATTTCCTTGATCAGCCGCTTTTTGTTTCTGTTGATTAAGGTGATTACCAGTTGCGTCGTCTGGTCGTAGAAATGTTTAACCGGATTTGAATAATTAAAATACGGAATTTCCTTTCTGTATTTTGAAATGAAATCATGTGTCGACGTGATGCTTTCCTCTACAAATGCTTCCGATACGTTCATGGTTCGCGCAAGCGTATGCAGGAAATAAGCTTCTTCTTTCTCTACAATTCCATCACTCCAAAGTGCGAGTCCGGCCATGTCGACCAAATAATATTTTTCCAGATTGTTTTCCAGATAACCCAGTTCAAGAGTTTCCAGATTTTGCATCGTCACTTTCGAGAACTTGCTGTAGCGTACAGAAGCTTCAAAAAGTTTGATCAGCAAATCGTCGTGCTGCGATTTATTGGTTTTGGTTTTTAAGGCCAATGCGACGATGCTCACAATGGTTTCTTCGATTTTCTTGAGATATTTTTCCGGAATTTGGCCTTTTTGCAGAAATTGCTGAAAAGCTAAAATGTCAACAAATAGCAATGCATTGGTTACAATATGCGAAAAGTTTTTGCTGATAATATTGTCATTCGTCTGGACACGTTCATCAATAATTTTCTCAAGATTGGCTGAAGCCGAATTGCCGGGAAGTACTTTCTTAAAAAAATTAAATCCCTGCGGATGCATTTGGTCATAAAACGAAACCGCTTTTGCTATAAATTGTGTCGGATTTTTTTCTGCGGTTGTAATACAAAAAATTTCGTACAACGAATTCAATAGCGCCACTTTTGAAATTTCTTCTCGAAGCCATTGGTTTGTATCTACGGGCAATAAGGTATTAAAACCAATGATATGCCCGTAAATAAAACCGGTTTTTCGAACTTCCGTATAGAAAAAATCAGCGTTTACATTCATATATGTAACACTGCGTTGTTCGAAAAAGAATTTATCGATCCAGCCGGCTGCCGAAGGGTTAATCATTGCTTATATTTATGATGCAAAACTATACTTTTTTAGCAACCTTGCCGGAAATTTAATGAAGTTTAATCGGATTTATTTAATGATTGCGGAACATGCCATTCTTCCGCCCGCATCTCCTGTTGGTTGTGTGACGAAATCGTCCGCTTTTTCATGAACGATAAGTCCTTTTCCGATGATGTCTTTGGTTTTATCTCCGCAACCCAAACACCATTCATCAGTAGTCATTACGACCATTCCGTTTCCGTCAACATCTGCGGTAAAATTTCCGATATCTCCTTTATGATGGTTTGAATCGCCCCATTTTCCGTGTTTTTTAAATGTCGGATTCCAATGTCCGCCAGCCGAAGAAGCATCTGCCGCAGAACAATCTGCTTTTTCATGAATATGGATGGCATGAACTCCTGGTTCCAACCCGGCGAGTTTTGCGGTAAAAATTACTTTGCCGTCTTTTTGGGTAAATTCTGCTGTTCCGGAAACTTTGCTGTTGCTTTTGGCTTCAAAATCAATTTTCAGGGTTTCGCCTGCATCAGATTTTTCACTGTTGCTTTTACAACCTGCGGCCAGCGCAACCGCTAATATTAAAGAAAGTGTCGATGTTTTCATAACTGTTTATTTTCTGTTTCTTTCAAAGATAAAAAAAAAATATCCGCAACTTCCTCGAATAGGACTAAATTATCCGCAATATTGAAATCATATAAATGGAGTATTTAAACTGTAAGAAACATGTCAGGTTTAACATCAATATGTTTGGGTGAATAAATTTTGTTGTCGAATTACTATTATAAATTATCTGCAAACGTAGCAATTTTAACCGATTTTAAAATCGTATAACATTTCAGAAATATTATATAACATATTGTTAAGGTCAAAAAGGCAACTTTGTGATATACAAAAACCAATAATTTAACATCACAAACCATGAAAAAGTTAACAATTCTCAAAAGCGCGATCTTAAGTGCTGCGATTTGCTCGATGTCGGTCACAATGACTTCTTGTAAACAGGAACCAAAAGCAGAAGACACGAAAGAAGTTGCGGAAGATCAAAATGAAGCAAAGTTCGACGATACGAATGAAGCAAAAGAAGACGATTCGCAATATTTAGTTGCAGCGGCAGAAACAGATTTGGCCGAAATTGAATTGGGTAAACTCGCACAGTCAAAAGGAACTGACGCAGATGTGAAAGGATTAGGAAAAATGATGGTTGATCAGCATACAAAGGCTTCAGCCGAAACAAAAGCTTTGGCAGATAAAAAACAAATCTCGCTTCCTGCAGCTGTTACAGATAAAGGAAAAGAAGAATATGAAGATCTTAACAAGAAAACCGGAAAAGATTTTGACGAGAAATTTGCTTCAATGATGGTTGACGGACATAAAGATGCCATCAGCAAAATTGAAAAAGCTTCTGAAAAAGCAACCGATCCGGAAATCAAAGCTTGGGCAACCAATATGCTTCCAACTTTAAAAACGCATTTACAACACGCTGAAACAGTTCAGGAAAAACTAAAAAACAAAAAATAAGAAATCATGGGAAATTTACTATACACAATAGCAGTTATCTTAATTATCATTTGGGCAATCGGATTCTTAGGCGGTTTTGTAACCGGGAATTTAATTCACATCCTTTTAGTCATCGCCATTATAGCAGTCATATTAAGAATTATTCAGGGAAAACGCCCTCTATAATCTTGAAAATTAATGTTTGTTTGGTTCGCAATATTTTTAATTAATTGATTGATTTCAAATATGGGGTTATAGATGTCAGAAATCATTTTTTAAGAATATTGTATAAAAAACGGTCGCTCTCGAACAGGCGGCCGTTTTTGCATTTATAATTATTTGGTTTTTTCTCCAACGAAATAGTCAGAATTCAACTTGAACAATACGTTAAACGTAGTAAGACTTCCGTAAATCTTCGTAATGTATTGCTGCAGATCAATTTTTTCATGCTCGTGTAATTTGCTGGCGTTTATTTTTTGTTCCATGACACGAATGCGGTCGCGAACCATTACAATTTTGTGAAAGAATTGGTCAATTGGAACTTCTTTTCCCGCAACTCCGGCTTGTCCGGGATCGAGAATTAATTTTCCGCCTTTCCACTTGTCGGCAATTGGAGCTGCTGGTGTGATATCGGACCATTTTTGCAGAATGTTCTTCAGACTTTGTTCCACATCGTAAAAACTAATAGTGTCCACATCATTTTCAGCGGCGTCAATCACTTCAAATTCGTCGTTGATGGCAATCGTTTCGAGTCCGTTTTCAATAAATGTTACCCAATATTCTTTTGATGAAACGTTTGTAATTACACCTTTTCCGTATTCCGCGTGATTAATTCTGGAGCCAATTCCGAGTATTTTCATAGTTTGATATTTTCGACTAAAATAGAAATCTATTTGAGAACATCCAAAAAAATGTACACGTGCCGAATTATACAGATTTATGTGTTAACTTTATAGGAGTTCAACTTTAAAACACACAATTCATGAAAAAATTAATTTTAGTTTCGGTGTTTTTTGCAGCAATTCTGACTTCGTGCAATTCCGGAAAATCGTCTGCAACAGAGAATATTACTGAAGAAGTTTCAAATCCGTCTTCGCTCGAAGGCGCGTGGGAACTAGATTACATCAGCGGTCCAAAGATTGCTTTTGAAGGTTTGTATCCCGATAAAAAACCATTCGTTTCGTTCAATATCAAAGACGGTCGCGTAAGTGGAAACAATGGCTGCAACAGTTTTACGGGAAATGTCCGCATCAACAAAAACACGATTGCTTTTGATGATTCTATGGCAATGACACGTATGTTTTGTCCCGGAAATGGCGAAAGTGCTTTTATGGACGGGCTCAAAAAAGTAAATACATATGCTGTTACCGATGACGGAAAAACCCTGAATTTTATTACTGGTGACATTGCGATCATGCGTTTTCAGAAAAAGTAAAGCAAATAAAAAACCGCCCAACTTTTAAAATTGTGGCGGTTTTTTCCAACTTAACTAAAAACTATTTTTGATATTTTAGAAGCAATATTCGTTTTCTGCAACGAGTTTGTTTGTAATCGTTTCACGCAGGCCAACAATATTTGGCATGTTCGTATATTTGGTAAAACGCCTCAAACCCATCAGCATCATGCGTTGTTCATCGCCTTCAGCAAACGAGATAATGCTTTCTTTTCCTTTTTGATTGATGATGTCTACTGCTTTGTAGAGATACAATTTCGCCATCGCAACTTGTTCCGAAGCTTTTTCTTCTCCGATAGATTTTGTCATTTTCTCGGTTCTTAGAATCGTCGATTCGGCAATATAAATTTCGATCAGCATATCTGCAGCGGCCATCAGCAATTGTTGGTGCGCGTCGAGATCAGGTCCGTATTTTTGAACGGCACCGCCGGCAACCATTAAAAATGCTTTTTTGAGTTTGCCAATGAGTTCTTTTTCTTCAGCGAACAATTCAGAATAATCTGGCGTATTGAAATCCGGAATTCCCATCAACTCTTCCTGGACTTTTGTCGCTGGTCCGAGCAAATCGACATGTCCTTTCATCGCTTTTTTGATAAGCATTCCAACAGACAACATTCGGTTGATTTCGTTTGTACCTTCGTAAATCCGGGAAATCCGGGCGTCGCGCCACGCACTTTCCATCGGTGTATCTTCAGAAAATCCCATTCCGCCAAAAATCTGGATGCCTTCGTCGGCGCAATTTTGTACGTCTTCAGAAACCGCAACCTTTAAGATCGAACATTCAATAGCATATTCTTCAACACCTTTCAATTCGGCTTCCTGATGCGAAGCGCCAGCAGCTTCACGCGCCTGGATTCTGTCCTGAATGTCTTTGGCAGCACGGTAAGTCGCGCTTTCTCCGGCATAACAACTCGTTGCCATTTCAGCCAATTTGTATCTAATCGCTCCAAAACTTGAAATCGGTGTATTGAACTGGATTCTTTCATTCGCATATTTTACGGCGCCGGAAGTAACCCTTCTTTGCGCATCCAAACAAGCTGCAGCCAATTTGATACGGCCTACGTTCAACGCATTCATCGCGATCTTAAATCCGTTTCCTCTTTCAGAAAGCATGTTTTCAACCGGAACTTTCGTTTCATTAAAGAAAACCTGTCTGGTTGAAGAGGCGCGAATTCCGAGTTTGTGTTCTTCTTCGTTCATCGAAATGCCATTTGCCGGATCATTTTCCACAATAAATCCGGTAATGTTTTTGTCGTCACCAATTCTGGCAAAAACGATAAATATGCTGCAAAATCCTGCATTCGAGATCCACATTTTTTGGCCTGTGATCGAATAAGTTTTTCCATCATCCGACAAAACAGCTTTGGTTTTTCCGGAATTGGCATCAGATCCTGCGCCTGGTTCCGTCAAACAATAAGCACCAAACCATTCGCCTGAAGCGAGTTTCGGAACATATTTTTGCTTTTGCTCTTCCGTTCCGTAAAGCGTGATTGGCATGGTACCAATTCCGGTATGCGCACCGAAAGCAGTCGAAAAAGAACCTGTTGCGCCGGAAATATAATCGCAAACCAAAGCCGTATCGACAAATCCCATTCCCATTCCGCCATATTCTTCCGGAACGGCTACGCTTAAAAAGCCCATCTCTCCGGCTTTACGCATCGTTTCTTCTGTGAAAGCATAATCTTTCTTTTCAAAGCGGTCTTTGTTTGGCCAGATTTCTTTATCGACAAATTCTTTTACAGAATCGCGCATCATTTTCTGTTCTTCTGAAAAATCTTCAGGCGTAAAAATGTCTTCACATTTGGTTTCTTTCACTAAAAACTGACCGCCGCGGGTTACGTCTTTTTCAACTGCTGTCTCTGCCATTTTGTATGTTTTTAATTTAATAATTTATAATAATTCGTAAACGCCAGCCGAACCCTGTCCGGTTCCGACACACATTGTTACGATTCCGTATTTGCTGCCGCGGCGTTTCATTTCATCGAACAACTGTACGGAAAGTTTTGCTCCGGTGCAACCTAATGGATGTCCGAGTGCTATCGCGCCTCCATTGACATTCACGATATCTGGATTCAAATCCAATTCGCGGATTACGGCTAAGGATTGGGAAGCAAAAGCTTCATTTAATTCAATCAGATCAATATCATTTAAAGTCAATCCGGCTTGTTTCAATGCTTTCGGAATGGCTTTCACTGGTCCGATTCCCATAATTCTTGGCTCGACTCCGGCAGATGCAAAATTCACCAAACGCGCAATAGGAGTGAGGTTTAATTCTTTTACCAATTCTTCCGACATGACCATAACAAATGCGGCTCCGTCGCTCATTTGGGATGATGTTCCCGCGGTTACGCTTCCGTCAGCAGCAAAAACAGGTCGTAGTTTTGAAAGCGCTTCGAGATTGGTATCAGCTCTCGGACCTTCATCTTTGGTTACTGTATAAGTTTTTGTTTCTTTTTTTCCATTTTCGTTAATGAAAGTCTGGTCGATTTTGATCGGAACGATTTGTTTGTCAAATTTTCCTTCTGCCTGTGCTTTCAACGCTTTCAAATGCGAATTCAATGCAAATTGGTCCTGGTCTTCACGGGAAACATTAAACTGCTTGGCAACAGCTTCAGCCGTTAAACCCATTCCCCAATAATAATCTTCATGTCCTTCTTTTGCAACGCCATAATCCGGGGTAGGTTTGTAACCACCCATCGGGATATAGCTCATGCTTTCCGCGCCACCGGCAATGATACAATCGGCCATTCCGGATTGGATTTTAGCTGTGGCCATTCCGATGGTTTCGAGTCCGGACGCGCAATATCGGTTGACCGTTACACCGGGAACATCAACAACGTTCAATCCCATTAGGGAGATTAATCTTGCGACATTCAAACCTTGTTCCGCCTCTGGCATCGCATTTCCAACCATGACGTCATCGATGCGCTTTTTGTCGAAATCGGGCAGTTCATTCATCATGTACTGGATCGTTTCTGCGGCGAGTTCGTCAGGGCGTTTAAAACGGAAAACTCCTTTTGGTGCTTTGCCTACTGCGGTGCGGTAAGCCTTAACTATATATGCTGTCTTCATTTTCTTAATTTCTTAATGGTTTGCCTTTTGTCAACATAAATTGAATTCTCTCAAGCGTCTTTCTTTCGGTACAAAGTGATAAAAATGCTTCGCGCTCAATGTCCAAAAGATATTGTTCGCTCACAAATGATGCTTCAGACAAATCACCTCCTGCCATTACATAGGCGAGTTTATTGGCGATTTTTTTATCGTGCTCAGAAATATAATTTCCGGCTTCCATTTGGTCAGTTCCAACAAGGAACATTCCCAAAGCTTGCTTTCCGAGGACTTTGATGTCTTTTCGCTGTATCGGTTGGGTGTAACCGGCTTCAGCCAATAACAACGCGTGTTTTTTAGCTTCCGCGATTTGCCTGTCTTTATTCACAACGATTACGTCTTTTCCTTTCTGCAAAACGCCGGTATCAAAAGCTTCATAGGCTGAAGTGGATACTTTCGCCATTGCAATGCTTAGGAAATATTGCTGCAAAACGTTTAGTTCGACATCATCTTTGTGGAAAAGGTCAGATGCGCGAAGTGTCATTTCTTTGGATCCGCCACCGCCTGGAATTACGCCGACGCCAAATTCGACCAAACCGATATAAGTTTCAGCAGCAGCAACTACTTTATCGGCATGCATGCTCATTTCGCAACCGCCGCCCAGCGTCATTCCGTGTGGCGCAACGACAACCGGAATTCCCGAATAGCGCACGCGCATCATCGTGTCCTGGAACAGTTTGATCGCCATATTGAGTTCGTCATATTCCTGTTCGACCGCCATCATGAAGATCATTCCGATGTTGGCACCGACCGAAAAATTGGCCGCCTGGTTTCCGATAACAAGTCCGGAATATTCTTTTTCAGCAAGATCAATCGCTTTGTTGATTCCCTGCAACACATCGCCGCCAATCGTATTCATTTTGGATTGGAATTCCAGATTTAGAATCCCGTCGCCCAAATCCTGTATGATCGCGCCCGAATTGCTCCAGACTTTTTTGCTTTCGCGGATGTTGTTCAATATGATAAATGCATCTTGTCCCGGAACTTTTTTCTGGAATTTTGAAGCGATATCGTAGTAATAAGTAGCACCTTCTTTAATGGTGTAAAAAGTATTGTTTCCCGATGCGAGCATTTCGTCGACCCATGTTGCGTGTATCAATCCCTCTGCTTTGAGCAACTCGATTCCTTTTTCGACACCAACGGCATCCCAAATCTCAAATGGCCCGTTCTCCCAACCAAACCCAGCTTTCATCGCATCGTCAATTTTGTACAAATCATCTGTAATTTCCGGGACGCGATTCGAAACGTATGCAAACATTCCGGCGAAACTTTTTCTGTAGAATTCTCCGGCTTTGTCTTTTCCTCTGACCAAAACCTTAAAACGATCAATAGGTTTATCGATGGTTTTTGTGAGCTCGAGTGTCGCGAAAGATGCTTTTTTAGCCGCTCTGTACTCCAGTGTATTCAAATCCAATGATAGGATTTCTTTGCCTTCTTTTTTATAAAATCCCTGTCCGGTTTTGCTTCCGAGCCATTTATTTTCCATCATTTTGTTGATAAAATCCGGAAGTTTGAAAAGTTCGTGCGCTTCATCATCGGGAACATTTTCGTAAATTCCGTTGGCCACGTGAACCAAAGTGTCCAATCCGACAACATCAACAGTTCTGAATGTGGCCGATTTTGGCCTTCCGATTACCGGGCCTGTCAATTTATCGACTTCCTCAATCGTTAAATCCATTTCTTTGACCAGGTGAAACAAACTCTGGATTCCGTAGATTCCGATCCTGTTTCCAATAAATGCCGGCGTATCTTTGGCCACGACCGATGTTTTTCCAAGAAATTTTTCGCCATAATTGCTTAAAAAATCCAGTACTTCGTTTGAGGTTTTTGGTCCCGGAATAATTTCAAACAATTTTAAATAACGCGCCGGATTGAAAAAATGCGTGCCACAGAAATGCTGTTGGAAATCTTCGCTTCGGCCTTCACTCATAAAGTGAATAGGAATTCCGGAAGTGTTTGAAGTAATGAGTGTTCCAGGTTTTCTGTATTTTTCAATTTGCTCGAAAACCTGTTTTTTGATGTCGAGCCTTTCGACTACAACTTCGATGATCCAGTCATAATTTGCAATTTTTGACAAATCGTCAGTGGTATTTCCGGTCGTAATGCGGCTCGCAAATTTTTGGTGGTAAATAGGAGCGGGTTTCGACTTTAGCGCGTTTGCCAAATGTTCGTTGACTACGCGATTTCGGACTATTTTGCTCTCTAATGTCAGTCCTTTTTTTGTTTCAGCTTCGGTAAGTTCTCTTGGGACAATGTCTAAAAGCAGGACTTCGACGCCGATGTTTGCAAAATGGCAGGCAATTCCGGATCCCATAATTCCGGATCCAATGACTGCAACTTTTTTAATAGCTCTTTTCATAAATGTAAAATTTATTAGATCGTTGCCAATGGTTTTTCAAAGGTTGCAGCGATTTTAATTTTCTGTGTTTTCGTTTGGACTGAATATGTTTTTATCTTGTATCAGTTCGTTGATGGTTTCGGCGACTTCCATGAAGTTTTTGAGTTGTTCTTCGGTGACATTTTGCCTGATTTTCTCGTTGAATTTGAGTACGTTGTTTTTAGAAAGTTCTCTCTTTTCCTTTCCAAAATCTGTAAGATATATCAAAACACCGCGGCCGTCTTCCGGATTTTTTTTTCTGATGATCAACCCTTTTTCTTCCATCGATTTCAGGGTTCGCGTTAAACTTGTCGCTTCCATGCCCATTTTCGGGCCCAATGCTGTTGATGGTGTTCCTTTGTCCTTATCAATGCTCAATAATGCAAATCCGGTGGCCATTGTTGCTCCGTATTTTGAAGCTTCTTCGTTGTACATCCTGGAAACTGCCTGCCAGGTTGCGCGGAGAATATAATCTATAGTTTTGTCTTTCATATTTTACGCAATCGATTTTTTTCGACAGTCCGGCTTTTCAGCTTCGAGTCAAATATAGCAAATAATACTATGCACGCATAATAAAATTTCAATATTTTTAAGTTAAATTTTTGGGTAATAAAAAACTCCCCATAAATGAGGAGTGATTGGTTTTTAGGATTGTCCGTAGATCTTTGCATACAAATCTTTATATTTTTCCATGACTTGTTTGCGTTTGAGTTTCATTGTTGGTGTTAAATGTCCGCCGTCAATCGACCAAACATCCGGAGTCAGTTCAAACTTTTTGACTTTTTCCCAATTTCCGAATTTTTCGTTCGCAGATTCCACTTCTTCCTGAAACCTTTTATTGACTTCCGCATTGGCTACAATTTCTTCATTTGTTTTGCCAATATCGATTCCTTTTTTAGAAGCCCATTGTTTGACAAATTCGAAATCAGGCTGAATAAAAGCGGCCGGCATTTTTTCGCCTTCGCCAACAACCATAATTTCCCCGATAAATCGCGATTGTTTCATTGCGTTTTCAATCAGCTGCGGCGCGACATATTTTCCACCCGAAGTTTTAAACATTTCTTTTTTCCTGTCGGTGATTTTAAGGAAACCATCTTTGTCGATTTCGCCGATGTCACCCGTGTGGAAATACCCATCGGTAATCGCTTCAGCCGTTTTCCCGGGATCGTTGTAATAACCCATCATGACGTTTGGTCCTTTGCAGAGGATTTCACCGTCGGACGCAATTTTGACTTCCACATTATCGATGACTTTCCCAACCGTTCCAATTTTGAAACCGTGGTTTCGCATGTCGTTTACAGCAATCACCGGCGAAGTTTCGGTGAGTCCGTAACCTTCCATTACCGGAATTTCTGCGGCGGCGAAAACACGCGCCAATCTGGGTTGCAAAGCCGCACTTCCGGAAACCATGAGTTCCAAATTTCCGCCCAAACCTTCTTTCCATTTCGAGAAAATCAGTTTTCTGGCGATCGACAATTGGAATTCATACCAAAAACCGTTTTTGCCATAAGGCTCAAATTTTAATCCCAGGTCAATGGCCCAGAAAAATAATTTTCTTTTAATTCCGGTAAGTTCAGCGCCTTTGGCATAAATCTTATCGTATACTTTTTCAAGCAATCTTGGAACTGCGGTAATAACGTTTGGCTGGACTTCCTTAAGATTGTCGCTTAGTTTGTCGATCGATTCGGCGAAATAAATCCCAACACCATAATATTGGTACAGATAAGTCACCATTCTTTCAAAAATGTGGCAAATCGGAAGGAAACTCAATGCTTTGGTTTTTCCGGCGATAAACGGAATCCGTCTTTCGCTTCCCAAAACATTCGCAACGATGTTTTCATGGGAAAGCATGACGCCTTTCGGTCTTCCGGTTGTTCCGGATGTGTAGATAATTGTGGCCAGATCTTTTGTCGTAATGGCGTCTTTGCGGCTTTCTACTTCATTTTGGTTGCTTTCGTCTTTTCCCAAATCTAAAATTTCAGACCAGTTTTTGCAACCACTGATTTCGTTAAAACAATACACTTCTTTTAATTGTGGTACATTTTTTCGGATCAGGTTGACTTTTTTCAATACTTCTTCATCAGAAACAAAACAGTAAATCGAACCCGAATGCGTTAGGATATATTCATAATCTTCTTCTGAAATCGTTGGGTAAATCGGAACATTTTGTGCGCCGGTTTGCAAAATCCCAATATCCAGAATGTGCCATTCACTTCGGTTGTTTGACGAAATAACCGCAATCTTATCGTCTTTTTTGATTCCGAGACGCAGTAAAGCGCGCGAAACGGCATTGGCTTTGGCCAGATATTCGTCGGTCGACGTCTTAACCCATTCGCCATTATATTTGGTTACTAAAGCGTCGGGAATGTTATATGATTGTTGCTGATGGTAAGGAAAATCAAACAGCCTGCTAATATTGGTCATATGAGGTTTATTTTATTGCAAATTAGTAAAAAAACTTGTCGGAAAATTATCTATTAAGTGAAAATTATGTTTAAATATTATGCATTGCCTATATTTGGTGCGTTGAAATGCTAAATCCTCTACATGAAAAAAATCTCGTTCCTGAAGCCTGTTCTGAATTTTATTCTTATCGGACTGTTGATTACAACTTTAAGCAGGATTTTTCTGTTTGCGATGTTCAAAAACCGGGTGGTTTCAACCGAAGATTTCTGGATGATTTTTCCCATTGGATTGCGCATGGACCTGATTATTTTGAGTTATCTTTCGTTTTTGCCAACATTACTCATCTGTCTTTTACCGGACAAAGCGCTTTCTAAAATCCGGAAATTTTTCAGTTTTTACTTTATACTTTTTCTTTTCCTGCTGCTTTTTATGGAATTGGCCACGCGCGATTTCATCAATGAATACGACACGCGACCGAATAAATTATTTGTTGATTATTTATTGTATCCGAAAGAAGTAGGTTCAACCTTATTAAAAGGATATTTGTGGTCAATCATTGCTACAATCGTCATACTTGCAATCGGATTATACTACAGTTTTAAGTTTGCGCCAAAGTTGTTTTATCCAAAACATGCTGTTTATAAATCCAAGCTGATTGTTTTTCCGCTCGTTGCCTTTTTGTTGTTTTTTGGAGCAAGGTCAAGCCTAACCTCCAAACGTCCGATCAATGCGAGCAACGCAGTTTTTTCTACCGATCAGCTCACCAATTCGTTGGGACTGAATTCGCTTTATACCGTCGGATTTTCGATTTATTCAATGAAAAATGAAGGAAATGCTGCAAAAATGTACGGCAAAATGGACGAAAATGAAGCCTACGCCAGAGTAAAAAAATACATGAATGTTCCAAATTCAGATTTCACAGATCCGAATTTGCCCTTCAACCACCTGCAAAAAACCGATAGCCTGCGCGAACGGCCATACAATCTGGTCATATTTTTACAGGAAAGTTTAGGCGCCGAATATGTGGGAAGTCTGGGCGGAAAACCGTTGACGCCGGAATTTGACAAACTTTCCAAAGAAGGCATGTTGTTCACCAATTTGTATTGCACCGGAACCCGAAGCGTACGCGGAATTGAAGCAGTTGTCACCGGATTTCTGCCATCGCCTTCAGAAAGTGTTGTAAAACTCAGCAACTCGCAAACCGGATTTTTTACGTTGGCCGAAGCTTTAAAAGAAAAAGGTTATGATACTAGTTTCATTTACGGCGGAATGGCGAATTTTGACAACATGGCTTCCTTTTTTAACGGAAACGGATTTGAAAATATCATTGACGAACCTGATTTCGATGCATCGAAAACCGCATTTCACGGAACCTGGGGATATTCAGATGAAGATTTGGCTGTCAAAGCGAATGATTATTTTAAATCTCAGGGAAATAAACCGTTCTTTTCACTGATGTTTTCAACATCAAACCACGAGCCCTTTGAATTTCCTGACGGAAGAATCCAATTGTATGACAAGAAAAAACAAACCGTCAACAACGCAATGAAATATGCCGATTTTTCCATTGGAAAATTTTTCGAAATGGCAAAAAAAGAAGCTTATTTTAAAAACACGATTTTCATCGTAATTGCCGACCATAACACGAGAACTTACGGCAAAAATCTGGTTCCGATCAACAAATTCCATATCCCGGCGCTGATTATCGGGCCAAATGTTCCAAAAGGAAAACCTTATACCAAACTCAGTAGCCAGATCGACATTCCGCCAACATTACTGAATTTAATCGGAATGAATGTCGAAACGCCAATGCCCGGACGTGACTTGTTTAAATTGCCAGAAACTACAACCGGCCGTTCAATCATGCAATTTCACGACAACAATGCATTTCGAGTAGGAAATCAGGTTGTGATTTTGCAGCCATTTAAAGATCCGTTGCAATTCGAACTCAAAAATGATACGATCATGATTCCAGTAAAATTGGATCCTGAAATGGCTAAAGATGCTTTGGCACACGTAATTGCCGCTTCCGATTTGTACAAACAAAGAAAATACAAGTTGAAAGGGCAGAAGTAACTGTTGAAATTATAAGCTAAAGTGGATACTCTTAGAATTTGTCATCAGCGAAATGGTCGTTATCAAAATGATGGCAAACTCAAAAAAAAATATGAAATAGAATAGACAGATTCGCCAGAAAAAACCTGGAAAGCGGTACAGATATCTTGTTGCATCATAATAACTCCACGCCGGAAAAAGTAGGATGAGAAAAAATGAAATCATTTCCAAAACACCCAAAAATCTCGGTATTTCATAAGTATTGATAAAGTTCATTGTTATAAACAGCAAGCTTAATATCAGCATTCCGAGCAAGCTTATGCCGCCAATAATAAAATGTTCCGCTACATTTAAATTCAGTTTCCGAAAAGTTAAACGGGCATTGACAGCTAGCAACGGAATCATGCTCAGCATAAAAATTTTGAGGTTTTTGCTTAAGAAACCAGTTAGATCAAATTCATTCGAGGAAATTTGATCCAGATCTTCAGGATGAATTTCATGAAAAGTATGGGTCAGCAAAATGTTTAGCGCAATGACCAGCAAACACAAATAAAACACATTGTAATAACGGATTCTTTTTCCACCAATGTAATCAAGCGCCGCCTGGCCCGGCCTTACAAATGTTTCTTTAATAGTAAACAAAATTCCTTTTTCAAAATGCCAAACACCATGTAGCAAATCGTGCATCAAAAACTGTTTGATTTTTATGCGGTGCGTATCGGTTTTCTGACCGCAATTTGCACAATAGTTTTTTACTATTTCGTCGGAACAGTTGAGGCAGTAATTTTGGTCCATAGTGTTAAAAAGTTTTTGCTAAAATAAAAAAAAAGGCCTCCGTTTAGAAAGCCTTTGATTATTATTTATTCTCTATCCATTTTCGGGCATTTACAAACGCTTCAACCCATGGCGTAACTTCGTCATTTCGGCCATCCGGATAATAAGCCCAGTTCCATTGGAAAGTCGAGCGCTCAATGTGCGGCATCGTAACCAAATGTCTTCCGGTCGCATCGGCCATCATCGCAATGTCAAAATGGGAGCCGTTCGGGTTTGCGGGATAACCTTCGTACGCATATTTCGCAACGATGTCGTATTTGCTTTCTTCATACGGAAGATTAAATTTTCCTTCGCCATGCGAAATCCAAACGCCCAAAGTTGTTCCAGCCAGCGATGAAAGCATGACCGAGTTATTTTCCTGGATTTTCACCGATGTAAAACCGCTTTCGTGTTTGTGCGAATCGTTATGATGCAATTTTCCGTGAACTTTATGTTCCGGATTGATGACCTCAAGTTCCATGAACAATTGCGCGCCGTTGCAGATTCCGACCGACAATGTATCTTCTCTTTTGAAAAAATTGTCCAACGCAGTTTTCGCTTTTTCGTTGTACAAAAATGCGCCAGCCCAGCCTTTGGCCGAACCCAACACGTCAGAATTTGAAAATCCGCCAACAGCGCCAATGAACTGGATTTCCTCCAATGTTTCCCTTCCAGAAATCAGATCGGTCATGTGCACATCTTTAACGTCAAATCCGGCCAAATACATTGCGTTGGCCATCTCGCGTTCAGAATTGCTTCCTTTTTCACGGATGATAGCCGCTTTCGGCCTTGGTTTCGAAGTATCGACAGTTGGTTTTTTTCCATCAAAATGCGTTGGAAAAGTATATTGTAACGGTTGGTTTTTGAAATTCTCAAAACGTTCTTTCGCCTTTTGCGCGCCCGATTGCTTCTGGTCTAATAAATATGAGGTTTTAAACCAGGTGTCACGAAGTTCGGAAACATTCAAAGACAGGGCAGAAGCGCCATTTTTAATAGTTACGGTGTTGCTCTCCGTCGCTTTTCCAATTTTGAAAAATTCGATATTTTGTTGGTTTAAAACTGCTTCAACAGAAACATCCGCCTGAAAAACGATCCCGATATTTTCAGAGAACAGCAGTTTTGTAGTATCGCTTTCGCCAATGGCACTCAGGTCATAATCGGCTCCAAGGTTGACATCCGCAAAACACATTTCCAGTAAAGTAGTGATGAGTCCGCCGCTTCCAATATCATGTCCGGCCTGGATTTTATCCGATTTGATCAATTCCTGGATCGCATTGAACGCATTCTTAAAATGATCCGGATTTTTGATCGTTGGCGCTTCATTCCCGATTTTATTTAAAATCTGTGAAAACGAAGATCCGCCTAATTTAAAATCGTCCTGCGACAAATTGATGTAATAAATATTGCCGCCATTTTTCTGCAAAACCGGTTCGACAACTTTGGTAATATCGGTACAATTGGCACCAGCCGAAATAATCACAGTTCCCGGAGCAATGACATCGCCGTCAGGATATTTCTGTTTCATCGAAAGCGAGTCTTTTCCTGTCGGAATGTTGATCCCGAGTTCAATCGCAAATTCAGAACAGCTTTCAACAGCCGCATACAAACGCGCGTCTTCACCTTCATTTTTACAAGGCCACATCCAATTTGCAGAAAGTGAAATGCCTTTAATTCCGTCTTTCAGCGGTGCCCAGACAATGTTCGACAAAGCTTCTGCAATGGCTGTGCGACTTCCCGCTGCAGGATCGATTAACGCGGCAATCGGCGAATGCCCAACAGAAGTTGTGACACCTTCTTTCCCGAGATAATCTAGCGCCATCACGCCAACGTTGTTCAAAGGCAATTGCAATGGTCCGGCGCATTGTTGTTTGGCAACTTTTCCACCCACACAACGGTCGACTTTGTTGGTCAGCCAGTCTTTACTTGCCACGGCTTCCAGCTGCAAAACCTGGTCAAGGTATTGTTTTATATTGTTTTCAGAATAGTCCAATTCGGTGTATTTCCGGTCGACTGTAATATCATTCATGACTACTTTTGGAGAACTTCCGAACATATCTTCCAACGCAAAATCCATTGGTTTCTCTCCTGTGGTTTTGGATTCAAAAGTGAATCTGTGGTTTCCAGTCACGTCGCCCACCTGATACATTGGCGCCCGCTCCCTGTCGGCAATTTTTTGTAAAGTGTCAATGTCTTTTTGCCCGATCACAAGTCCCATTCTTTCCTGGGATTCGTTTCCGATGATTTCCTTAGCGGATAACGTTGGATCTCCAACTGGCAATTTGTCCAAATCAATGAGTCCGCCTGTTTCTTCCACAAGTTCCGACAAACAGTTCAAGTGTCCGCCAGCGCCGTGATCGTGAATCGACACAATCGGATTCGTATCGCTTTCGACAAATCCGCGGATCGCATTTGCCGCGCGTTTTTGCATTTCCGGATTAGATCTTTGGATCGCATTGAGTTCAATTCCTGAACTAAAAGCGCCGGTATCAGCTGACGAAACTGCCGCGCCGCCCATTCCGATCCTATAGTTTTCACCGCCAAGGATCACGATTTTGTCGCCTTCAGCAGGCTTCTTTTTAATCGATTGGTCTAATTTTCCGTAACCAATTCCGCCTGCCTGCATGATCACTTTGTCGTAACCCAATTTGCGTCCGTCTTCCTGATGCTCAAAGGTCAAAACCGATCCGGTAATCAAAGGTTGTCCGAATTTATTTCCAAAATCGGAAGCGCCATTTGAAGCCTTGATCAAAATGTCCATTGGCGTTTGGTACAGCCATTTCCTTTCGGGCATTCCGTTTTCCCAGTTTCTGTCTTCCAAACGCGAATAAGCCGTCATGTATACTGCGGTTCCGGCCAATGGCAACGAACCTTGTCCGCCGGCCAATCGGTCACGGATTTCTCCGCCCGAACCTGTTGCTGCACCGTTGAAAGGCTCAACAGTTGTTGGGAAATTATGCGTTTCGGCTTTTAAAGAAATCACCGAATCAAAGTCTTTGGTTTCGTAAAAATCGGGTTTGTCTGCTGATTTAGGTGCGAACTGCTGTACTTTCGGACCTTTAACAAAAGCGACATTATCCTTATATGCCGAAACGATATCATTAGGATTTTCAGCAGATGTTTTTTTGATTAATTTGAAAAGCGATGAAGGTTTTTCTTCGCCGTCGATGACGAAAGTGCCATTGAAAATCTTGTGGCGGCAGTGCTCCGAATTCACTTGCGAAAATCCGAAAACTTCAGAATCGGTGAGTTTTCGTTTTAATTTAGTCGCGAGATTGTTTAAATAATCTACTTCCTCATCACTTAATGACAACCCTTCTTTTTTATTGTAAGCGGCGATGTCTTCGATTTCCAGAACTGCTTCCGGTTTGATGTTTATGGTATAAATTTCCTGATTCAGGCTGTCGTATTTCTGCGAAAGCATCGGATCAAAATCAGTGAAATCTTCCGCGACTTTTTGAAATTCTTCAATTCGGACAATGCCTTCGATCGCCATATTCTGTGTAATCTCGACCGCATTTGTACTCCACGGCGTAATCATTGCGGCACGTGGACCAACAAAAAAATCCGTCAGGACGGATTTTTCAAATTTATTTGCGTTGCCAAAAAGCCAGTTTAATTTTGAGATGTTTTCTGCCGAAAGTTCGCCTTGCGCCTGGACGGCAAAAACGGTATCGCTTTCGTTTCCGAAGAAATGAATCATTGTGTTTATTTTAGTTGTTGTTGTTTGTGCAAATTTAGTCTAAAAACGTTAAAAAGCAAAATGTTCAATCTAAAGAAATATTAAATTACTCAGGGAACGGACGGGCAGCGTATGCGCCAATTTCGAGCAACCTGTCAATTCCCAGGATGTCTTTTTGAACAAAATAAGGTGCTGCCGGATTTGCTTTTCCGACGGCAGGCGATTGATCATTGATGTTGAGTTTGTTTCTGGAAATATTCTGGAATTTCGGATCCTGGTCGAAGAAATTTCCGCTCGCAGCCGATTTGATTGGCGCGTAAAGGGCAATGAGTGAAGGATCTGTAGCCAATGCCGTTCCGCTTTCGTTGAATTTGATCAGGCAGTGGTTGAAATCGAAATTCATAGCCGTTCCGTCCACTTTATCAAGTAATAATTCGACACGGTTCGATCCGTAAATGATGCAATTGTAAAAATTCGCGGTTTCTAGCGGATTTGGCGTCACGGTTCCATCTGCATTTTCCAGATAATTGTTCAGTGTGACCGCAACCTGCGACGAACTTGCCCAGTTGTTGTTGAAGGTACAGTGTTTAAAAGTGTAATTACCACCGAAATTTCCGGCGAAATTGGCCTGACCGGAATTGTTTAAAACCAGGTTTGTCCCTGTAATATTTGATGCGCGAGCAAGGATTCCAAAATTGGAACAGTCGTAAAACTGAGAATCTTTGATGTCAAGATTTGCAGCCTCCAAATACAATCCGACCACGGCGTTTTTGAGCGTCAGGTGTTCGATGGTATTGTTTTTTTGTGTGCCGCGAAGCCGAATTGCAGCCCATTGTCCTGGGACATTTTCATACAACGGTTCCAGACGGTCGCCTTCAAAGACGACCTCATTTTGCAATGGGTTTTCGGCTGGAGAAGGCAAACCTTCAATATGGAGCGTTCCGTTTTGCTGTACGAGAATTCCCGACTCGGAGTGGAAATGCACCCGCGCGCCGGCCTGGATCGTCAGGGTTTTATCGTCGGGAACGGTGGCGAATCCATAAATGACGTAAGGTTTTTCATTTGTAAATACGAACTCATTTCCGTGAATAGGGTCATTTTCATTGAGATCAAAACCATATATCGTGACAGGATCTCCGTTTACATCAACGCCTAAATTAACCGTTTCTGTGCTGCCATCTTCAAAACGTTCCGGATATAAAAAAACCGCGTCCTGAACGAGTGTCACCAAATCGACTTTTTGGGAACTTCCGCCGCCGTAAAACTGGATTTCATCGGTGTATAAAAAATCATCAGGATTTGCATCTGCAATACCAGCGGTGGTTTCTATGAAAATAAAAAGGCTGTCTTTTGCGAGCAGTTCGACATTGGAAAACACTTTTCCAAAGCCGCCATTTCCAGTCATTCCGTCAACCATAATGCGGTATTTGGAATCGTCGCGTCCTAATTTTATCGTTGGAATAACAATGTCATTTTTGCTTCTGTTATACACTTTAAGCGTGTAGGTGCTCGATCCAACATTGGTAAAAACCGTATCGAGATACACTGTTTCTTTAGAAAACTGAAGGGTTCCGGTGCTTTGAACGGTATCAAAATCTTTTCTGCAGGAAGTGAGCGAAAACAGGATTCCAAGAAAAAGGATAAAAATAGAATTGCGCATTAAATTTGAATTTTGGTAAAAATAGTAAAAAAATGTTCCTTATAAAATCATCGTCTGCTGAATAAACGCAAAAGTTTAAATAATAGTTTCAGACATTTCAACTATCGCTTTTAAATCTTATTTTTACATCAAAATTTGAAATATGGAATTTGATAAGGAAAGGTTTATAAATATCTGTAATGAATTTTCCAAAAACACGCTGATGCAAACCCTTGACATCAAATTCATCGATGCCGGTGAAGATTTTTTAACCGCTTCAATGCCAGTAAATCCAAATGTTCACCAACCAATGGGATTGCTGCACGGAGGTGCTTCGGTTGCCTTGGCGGAAAGCGTGGGAAGCGCCGCTTCGTTGCTATTTGTAAACCACGAGAAGTCGGAAGTCAGGGGAATCGAAATTTCAGCCAACCATCTGAGAAGCAAAAGGGAAGGATTGGTTACCGGAACTGCTAAAATCATTCATCAGGGACGAAGCATTCATCTTTGGGAAATCAGGATCACCGATGAGCAAGGACGGCTGATTTCGCTTTGCAAACTCACCAATATGGTTTTACCAAGAAAAAAATAAGATGGAAGATTTTTTCAAAAAGGTTCAGTTTCAAATAGAGCAAAATTTGCCATTTGTGATTTACAGCAAACCTGATTCCAATCGGATTGACGGATTTCTACAGCAAAACGATACTCTATTTCAAACCGAAGAATTTACAGAAAACGGATTTGTTTTTGTTTCGTTCGACGGAAAGGAAAAAATCCTGATTCCGGCAAACCAATCTGAAAAAATCACGGTTGAAAAATTAACCTCTCCTACAACTGATATCTCGATTCCCGAGCGAACATTCACGAATCACGCCAAAGCAGATTTTGAAATGCTCGTACAAAAAGGAATTGATGCGATCAACAACCATGACTTTAATAAAGTGGTTTTATCACGGACAGAAAGGGTGGAAGTGCCCGAGTTTAATTGTCTGGAAACTTTTAAAAAGCTATTGAACACTTATCCTTCTGCATTTTGTTATTGTTTTTTCCATCCAAAAATTGGAACATGGCTTGGAGCAACTCCAGAAAAACTTCTGAATGTGGACGACGGAAAATTCCACACCATGGCATTGGCGGGAACGCAACAATTCGACCAGATTGAAAATGTAATTTGGGAAAATAAAGAAAAAGAAGAACAGCAATTTGTCACCGATTTCATATTGGAAAACCTGGAAAGCGTGACTTCCGATATCGCAATTTCAAATCCGTATACGTATCGGGCCGGAAATTTGCTGCACATCAAGACAGATATTGAAGGTTCGCTTGACGCCGATTCCACTTTGAAGCAAATTCTGGATATTTTACATCCAACGCCGGCAGTTTGCGGTTTGCCAAAGGAAAGCGCACTTGCGTTTATACTAAAAAATGAAGGATACAATCGCAGTTTTTACAGCGGTTTTTTCGGTGAATTAAATCTCGGCCACAAAACCGATTTGTATGTGAATTTGCGTTGTATGGAAATCAAAAACGAAAATGCGCATCTTTTCATTGGCTGCGGCATTACAAAGGACAGCAGACCGGAAAATGAATTTGAAGAAACGGTCAGCAAGTCGATGACCATGAAAAAAATCTTAAATTAAAATGATGAAATTAGATATATTGGCATTTGGCGCGCATCCCGACGACGTAGAACTCGGCTGCGGCGGAACATTGGCAAAAGAAATTGCATTGGGCAAAAAGGTCGGAATTGTGGATTTGACACGAGGCGAACTCGGAACACGTGGTTCGGCCGAAATACGCGATCAGGAAGCAGCAGCAGCAGCAGCAATTTTAGGCGTTTCGGTAAGGGAAAACCTGAATATGCGCGATGGATTTTTTGTAAACGATGAGGAGCACCAACTCGCAGTAATCAGAATGTTGCGAAAATACCGTCCCGAAATTGTACTCTGCAATGCAATTGATGACCGGCATATCGACCATGCGAGAGGCAGCAAACTGGTTTCCGATGCTTGTTTTTTATCGGGACTCAAAAAAATTGAAACCGAATATAATGCTGAAAAGCAGGAGCAGTTTCGTCCAAAAGTCGTTTATCATTACATTCAGTGGAAAAACATCAAACCAGATTTCGTTGTAGATGTTTCGGGTTATAATGATAAAAAAGTGCAGGCGATTTTGGCTTACCGATCGCAGTTTTATGATCCAAACAGCAGCGAACCTGAAACACCAATTGCGACCAAAAATTTCCTTGAAAGCCTGAATTACCGGTCACAGGATTTGGGGCGTTTAATCGGGACTGATTTTGCAGAAGGATTTACCGCAGAAAGGCATTTGGCAGTCAATAGTTTAGAAAATTTGATGTAATTTTTGTTTTTTTTTCTTTGCAGGAGTAAACTTTTATAATATATTTGCACTCGTAAAACACGGTGATTGTAGCTCAGCTGGTTAGAGCATCGGTTTGTGGTGCCGAGGGTCGCCGGTTCGAACCCGGTCATTCACCCAGAATTTCAAAGCCCTGAAGCAATTCAGGGCTTTTTTTGTTTTAAGATTTTTAAATTTTAAAGTTATGAAAAAGTTGCTGGTTTTGTTTTTATTAATTCCTTTTCTGTCATCGGCACAATTGGAAGAATCACTAAAAGTGAAAGTCGGTATTTTAAAAAGTTTTGTCGAAAAAGGGGAAGAAGGCGAGCAATTGTATTGGCAAACCAAAGGGAAAGTCACCAATACGATCGTGAATTATACAGACGAACAAAATCCGAAATTCAAAGCATTGTTTATCGCGCAATACAAAGAAGTAATCCCTGTTTTCAACGAAATGTCGAAAGGCAACGGAGAAGATTTTACACATGCATTGTTGAAAATCCTTGTGCGTCAGGAAGAAGATTATCGAAACCTGCTGACTCCGCAACAATTGCAATTGTACAAAGCAAAACTTACGGAATTGGAAGATACCAATCCCAAACTTGCGGCTTCTTACTATTCTTTATTTTTTTCAGACAGGCTGCTGATTTTATACAAGTTCAAGTTCAAACTATAATGCTAATTAAAACTTAAAATGATTCTGATGCCATTTTAAACTCTTAAATTAGAATATAAAAAATCAGAAACCATGTCAATATACACCACCATCGGGCACAAAATCAGTTTGCCCGCACTCAGAGATTATATCATTACGCACAAAGTGGATCAGGGCGATTCAATTGTATTAAGCGTTCAGGATTTTAAAGAAATTGTGGAAGAGATCAAAAATTCCGGCGAAGGTTTGCCCGATTTTCCGGTAACACTTTTAGGTGTAATTATTACCCAGGATTCTACAGACGCAGTTCCAATTGGGAAAGTGCATATTGTCAAAAACGATAAACCTTATTTGTAGGAATTTCATGCCGCAGCATTCCTGCGAAATTAAAAAAGCAAATTTTGGAAACTGCATACAGCATATTAAAATACGGTGTTTTACAAGAATTTCATATCGTCAAGGGTGATTTTCACGCAGACCGTTCCTGCAATCCTGAAGAATTTACGATTTGTGGCGACATCAAAACCCGGGAAGGAAAATGGTATGACGACGCAGTTTGTTTAACGAAAGAAGAAGTTGGCGTTCATGTCAAAGTTCTGGGAAATAAATTTTGTCCGGCCTGCATGGATTTGTTGCCAAAATTGTAAAAAAAAGATTTGCCTCTTAAAGAAGCAAATCCATTTCTAACTCAATTCTAATGAAACATTTAAACATTCTATGAATGTAAAATTAGCTTAATAAATTCCCTGAAACATGAATTTATGGTTAAGTAATCGATAATTTTAAATTGCTCTCAATTAAAAAAAGCTCCCGAATTTTTAAGTCAGGAGCTTTTTTTATTTGCCGTCTTTGTCTACAACAAGCCGTTTTTCGCGATTTGCAATTTCCCAGGCGATTGCAAAAGCATATTTGGTGCGTTTGGTTAATGCGTCAAATTCGATTTTTTCTACTTTATCTCCGGGTTTGTGGTAATCTACATGCGTTCCGCTAAATAGAAAAACCGACGGAATTCCATTTTTTGCAAAGTTGTAATGGTCAGATCGGTAATAAAAACGGTTCGGATCGCTGCGGTCGTTGTATTTGTAATCCAGACTGATATTGGTGTATTTTTTGTTTTCAGATTCGCAGATGTTGTACAAATCTGAAGACAAATAATCCGATCCAATTACGTAAATATAATTGTTGGTTTCCGGATGCAAATCGTCGCGTCGGCCAATCATATCGATATTGACATCGGCAACCGTATTTGCCAAAGGAAACAACGGATTTTCTGAATAAAATCGAGATCCGTGCAAACCGTGTTCTTCTCCGGTAACATGTAGAAACAAGACCGAACGTTTTGGTCCGTGGCCATCTTTTTTGGCTTTTGCAAATGCTTTGGCCATTTCCAAAATCGCGACAGTTCCCGATCCATCATCATCTGCACCATTATAGATTTCGCCATTTTTTATGCCTACGTGGTCATAATGCGCCGAAACAACGACAATTTCGTCTGGTTTTTCAGAACCTTCGATAAACGCCCAGATATTTTCAGAATCCGGAAGGTTTTCATTGCGTTTTTTGTTGAGATATTCTGCGGGTACTTTTTGGTAATAATCCTTCGCGCCTTTCGGAAATCCGATTTTTGCCTTTTCGTATTGCTGAATCAGGTATTTTCCCGCCTTCTTTTGTCCGGCTGAACCCGTTTCACGGCCTTCCATTTCGTCGGAAGACACAACATACAAATTGGTTTTAAGGTCTTTTTCTGAAATCAGGTTTACATATTTGGATGCATCCGAATTGTCGGCATTGACATTTTTGACAGATTTGCACGAAACAAGGAAAACAGCCGATAATAGTATGATGTAATTTTTCATGAAAATTTAATTTTAGTGGACGTTTAACGCGGCGAAGGCTATTAATATTAACAAAAAGATGGAGATGAAAAACATATTGATAACAAATAGCGTGAAGCTTTTTAGTCTCGAAATGAATTTGCTTTCGCCATAAAATTTGCGGTGCGAGCGAAAAAAGTAGAAGAACCACCAAGCGATGAGTCCGAATCTTAAAAAACCATCGAAGGTATTTACAACGGTATTGTCAAATCGGTCGGTCACGCTTCCAATAATGGTGACCATCGAAAAAGTGAACAACAAAAACGAAAAGTAATGCAACGTAAAAATCCCGTGATCAAAATAATACCAGCGTTTTTTGCCGTGGAAAATCCATAAACCAAATGCGAAAAATGGCATGTATAAAAACAGCGCTTTCGGAATGTTGTGAAAAATAGATTCTTTAAATTTCTCTTCGAAGCTGTCATCCTTTGATTTCAATCGGATTTCGATGACTGCGCGTTGAAGCCATGAAAGCATTTTTCCGTCTCGTTGTGCAACAGGTTTTGCTTTTTGTACAGAATCGTATGACGCAAAAGATTTGTAGTCAAAATATTCAGCACCTTTTCGATCTCTCCGAATGGAATCGGGCGCCTTTTTAAAATCATGAACCGTAAACATCTCGGTTTTTTTGATGATTTCTTCCTTTTGTTTCGCTTCTGCCTGCTTTTGTGTCTCGAGCCTTTTAGCTGTAGCTAAATCTTTTTCCGCATCTTTTTCGTCTGATTCAAAACCGGAAGGCAATACGCTCAATAAGAAGAAAGTCACGAAACTGACAAAAATATACAACTTTACCGGTGGTACAAACCGCTGCCTTTTTCCTGACAAATATTCTTTGGTCAGCAAGGCAGGCTTGAAGAGTAAATATTTGATTGTCGTCCAAAATGCATTGTCGTAATGCGTAAAATCTTCCGCAAAATGCGCGATCAGATGGGTAAAAGATTGTCTGGTTTCGGTATTTTCCTGGCCGCAGTTTGGGCAAAATCTGTTTTCAACGACATGAAAACAATTCTTGCAGGTTTTGTCCTTTCTTAGGTCGTGGTGCGCCATAAATTGATGAATTGTTAGAAGGTCCTAAAATAGCAATTATTCCAAAACTTCTTTCAGGAAAACCATGAAATGTTCCCAGGAGCGTTTTGCAGCTTTTTCGTTGTATGCCACGCCTTTTGAATTGTCATTTCCTGCTTCGGGTTCTGTAAAAGCATGAACGGAATTGGCGTAATAAATCATCTGCCAGTCGGCGCCAGAACTGCGCATTTCGTCCTGAAAAGCTGCGACTTCTGCAGCGGGAACATAACTGTCATCTGCACCATGGCAAACCAAAACTTTCGCGGCAATCGGTTTGCTGATCCGTGATGCGTCTTTCCCGAGTCCGCCGTGGAACGAAACCACACCTTTTACATTCATTCCGGCTCTTGCAGCTTCGAGTGCGCCGGTTCCACCAAAGCAATAGCCAATGACCACAATCTTATCTTTATTGGCACCAGCCAGAATCAGTTGGTCGAGTGCAAGGGCGATTCTTTTTTGGTATTCCGTAAAACTTTTTTTGTAATAACCGGCTTGTTTGCCCGCTTCATTTGCGTCTTTCGGATAATTTCCTTCACCATAAATGTCGGCGATAAATGCCGTGTAACCCAATTTGGAAAGTTTTTCTGCTGTTTCTTTCGAATGGTTGTCAATTCCTTTCCAGGCCGGAAGAATTAGGATTCCAGCGCCTGAAGCCGGCTTTTTCTCGGGAACCGCGGCAAATCCGTTTAGTTTTTGGGCGCCGTCTTTATAGGCTACGGCTTTAAGTTGCGCCTGTGTTTGTAGTGTCATACAGGTAATGATTGCAATAAAAAGGTAATTTTTCATGTTTGTTTTTTTTCAAGCCTAAAATTACCTAAAAATTCCGGTTTGTAGGTTCATAAAATTAAAAAGGCTGTACTTTTTGCGTACAGCCTTGACAGATTTTTAAAAAATGATGAATTTGTTATTTTTTCATCTCTGTTTCTACTTTATTTTTTGCTTTTTCTTTCATGGCTTTTCTTTTTTCTTCCTGTTTTTGCCTGGCTTCCGCTGCTTTTCGGTTTTGAAATTCATCGTTCTCTGAAGTTGCCGCCGTTTTGTCGGTTTCGGTTTTATCTTTTGCCTTTTCCGGCTGGGAAGAAGTCTTATTCTCTTGCGCATATCCGAATGCGGTCACGAAAATAAAAAACAACAAAGTTAAAAATGACTTTTTCATAATGATTAAATTTAAATTGTGCATTTTTGATAATTAAAGGTACGGCTTAAAAATGAAACTGATGTCATTTGGGACATGAATCCAAATTTGTACTTTTCCAATCCAATACAAATACCATGCAATCAACCGCAAAAACTGTCGCAGATATTTAGAATCGCTTCCGACAGATAGAAAACAAGCCATTTCGTTGATCAGAGAAGCCATTCTCACAAACCTTCCGAAAGGATATCAGGAAACCATCTCGTGTGGAATGATTGGTTATGTTGTGCCACACGAAATTTATCCGGACGGTTATCATTGTACACCAAAATTGCCGTTGCCATTTATGAATGTCGCTTCGCAGAAAAATTTCATCGCGTTGTACCATATGGGAATTTATGCCGATAAATCTATTTTGGACTGGTTGTAACTGAATATCCGAAACATGCAAAAACCAAATTGGATATGGGAAAAAGCTGCATTCGTTTCAAGAAAATAAACGATATTCCGTATGGTCTAATCGGCGAATTGGCAGCGAAAATGTCTGTAAATGAGTGGATTAAAATATACGAAACCACTATAAATAAAATAAAAAATTAACGTTTTTTGTGGGAATTTTATAATAAATTAAAATTGTTCTGTAATTGGTCGAAGGCAGATAATGTCAATCTTTGGCCCTATGAATGACACTACTCTAAAATTTCCGCTTTACGCAAAACTGGCGTTCGTGCTAACGAGCCTGATTTTGATTCTGGGCTTATTTTATTATGCTCAAAGTATTATAATTCCGTTGTTACTGTCTTTGCTTTTTGCAATTTTGTTGCGACCAGTTGTGAATTTTTTCAATGGAAAACTGAAACTTCCGCATGTCATTGCGGTAATTTTAAGCGTCATTTTATTCGTATTGTTTTTCGTTGGGATCATGTATTTCATTTCGCTTCAGGTCAGCGATATGGCAAATGACTGGATCAAGATCAAAAATAATCTGGCGATCCATGCCAATAACATCCAGGAATTTGTTCGCGAAAAATTCAACCTGAGCAAAACGGAACAGCAAAAATTCCTAAATGACGCGACCAAAGGTTCTATGGAAACCGGAAAACAATTGGTAAGCACGACTTTGCTTTCGTTTTCAGACATATTGGTCAACCTGACCTTAATTCCGATTTATACATTTTTAATCCTTTTATACAGAACGCATTTTATCAAATTCCTGTGTAAATTATTCAAACCGGAACATCATGCGAAATTGCGCGACATTTTAAGCCAGATTAAAGTTTCGGTACAAAGTTATATCGTGGGATTGTTGATCGAAATGGTTGTCGTTTCAGTATTGACAGCAATTGGATTTATGATTATCGGACTCAAATATGCGATTTTACTCGGAATTTTAACCGGACTTTTAAACCTCATTCCGTACATCGGAATCCTCATTGCTGGCGTTTTGAGCGTCGTGGCGTCACTGACAGGAACTGCTGATTTGTCGATCGTAGTCGGAATTTTAGTAGTGAATATCGTCGTTCAATTGGTCGACAACAATTTATTGGTACCGATGATCGTAAGTTCAAAAGTGCAGATCAATGCGTTGGTTTCAATCGTCGGGATTATCATTGGCGGAAGCCTTGGCGGATTTTCGGGCATGTTCCTCGCCATACCTATTATTGCAATTATGAAAGTGATTTTTGACCGCATCGATTCGCTCGAACCCTGGGGCTATTTGGTTGGCGACGATCTGCCAAAAACTTACGAATGGAAAAGGATCAGGTTGCCACAGTTTAACACCGATAATTCGTCGGATACCATAAATGTCAATCCGAAAACGCCGGTCGAAATCTTTGTCGATACAACGCCAAAAGAAGAAAAAGACCAAGAAGAAAAATAAATCAGAATCCTTTTTATCATCATTATGAAACAACGCATTCCGATTACAAAAATGAAGAGTTACGCGAGGGACAGATCCATTGCGATAACCGATACTTCGATGCAACAAACGGCTTCGCTGAATAAATTTTTAGTGAATCTGGCCGACGTTTTCCTTTTTTTAGGGCGCGTTTTCAGAAATACTTTTTCACGCGGATTTGAATTTCGTGAATTTTTAAAGCAGTGTTTTCAGATTGGGAACAAATCACTCGGACTGATTTCAGTTACTGGACTTATCATCGGATTGGTTTTGACGATTCAGTCGCGTCCGGTTTTGGTCAATTTCGGAGCGGTGAACATGCTGCCAAGTATGGTCGCAATTTCGTTGATCAGGGAAATGGGACCGGTGATTACCGCGCTGATCTGTGCCGGAAAGATTGGGTCTAGTATGGGCGCCGAATTGGGTTCCATGCGCGTGACCGAGCAAATTGAAGCCATGGAAGTTTCATCCACAAATCCGATCAAATTTCTGATTGTACCGAGAGTTGCCGCTGCAACTTTAATGATTCCGTTGTTGGTTTTATATGCCGACGCGCTTGGAATTTTGGGAAGTTGGGCCGGAGCCAATATCAAAGGAGATGTCAATTTTGTTTTGTTCATTTCCCAGGCTTTTGGAAAAGTCGTTTTCATGGATTTTATTCCGGCCGTCATCAAAACATTTTTCTTCGGATTGGTCATCAGTCTGGTTGGATGTTACAAAGGATTTAACGCCGGACGCGGAACAGAAAGTGTTGGAATCGCCGCGAATTCTGCGGTTGTAATGGCTTCATTGCTGGTGATTTTGGTCGATTTAATTGCTGTTCAAATAACCGATTTAATATTATGAATACAACGGCTAACAATACAGAATCGGTAATTGTGATCGAAGATTTGCAGATCGGTTTCGGTGAGAAACAAGTGCTCAAAGGCGTTTCGATGCAACTTAACAAACAGGAAAATCTTGTGGTTTTGGGAAAATCGGGAACCGGAAAATCAGTACTGATCAAATGCATCGTCCGATTGCTCAAGGCAGATTCGGGTTCGATTAAAGTTTTAGGAGAAGAAGTCAATTCGGCCAAACGCGAAGAATTGGAAGAAATCCGAAAAAAAATCGGTTTCCTGTTTCAAAGCGGCGCGTTGTACGATTCGATGACTGTGAAAGAAAATCTGGAATTTCCGCTGCGACGGATTAAAAAAGACCTTTCGGAAGAAGAAATTTCGAACAAAGTTGCTGAAGCGCTCGAGAATGTTGGTTTGCCCGATGCGATCAACAAAATGCCATCGGAGCTTTCGGGCGGAATGCGAAAAAGGATCAGCTTGGCGCGAACTATTATTGTTGATCCCGAAATCATGTTGTATGACGAACCAACGACTGGATTGGATCCGGTCACATCCGACGAAATCAGCATGCTGATCAACGACATCCAGGAAAAATACAAAACCGCATCGATCATTATTACGCACGATATCGAATGTGTGCGAACGGTCGCAAACCGGATCATCATGCTCAAAGAAGGCGAAGTTTATAAAGAAGGAACGTTGGAAGAATTTGAAAATGATTCTGACGAATATATCAGTTCATTTTTCAAAAGTAAAAGTAAAAAAAATCAAAATCAGGAATAAGATGGAAGCAAAGACACAAAATTTTAAAGTTCGTTTGGGAATATTTATAGCAGTCGGATTGGTGCTGTTTGTCCTGGCTATTTTCATCATTGGAAAGCAAAAAAATATGTTTGACCCGGTGATCAAACTCACCACAAGATTTCAGAATGTGGGCGGTTTACAAGTTGGAAGTACCGTACGTTTTTCGGGAATCAACGTTGGAACCGTAGACAATATCAGAATCATCAACGATTCAACAGTGAAAGTTGATATGCTGATCAAGAAAGACGTACAGCGGTTTTTGAGATCGGATTCAGAAGCCGGAATTGGTTCGGAAGGATTGATTGGCGATAAAATTTTAGTGCTCTCACAGGGAAATCCGAAATCCAAAATTGTTAAAGACGGGCAAACGATTCCATCATCTGAACCAGTAGAAACCGACGCGATTATGGCAAGCCTTCAGGTTACAGCCGATAACGCTGCGGTTGCGACCGGAGAAATTACCGAAATCCTTCAAAAAGTGAACGGCGGACAAGGAACTTTGGGTAAATTGATCCAGGATCCGACAATGGCAAACAACATCGACAAGACGATTTTGAACCTCAGAAAGAGTACAAAAGGTTTGGACGAAAATATGGAAGCCGCAAAAGACAACTTCTTATTAAGAGGATATTTTAAGAAAAAACAAAAAGCGGCAGAGAAAGCTAAGAAAGAAGCAGAAAAGCAGAAAAAGAAAGCTGCTGAAGACGCACAGGAAAAAGCAGAAAAAGCTCAGGAAGAAAAAGAGAAAGCCGCGAAAGAGCTGGAAAAAGAAGCAAATAAAAAATAATGTTTGTATGAATTTCGTTACCTTTATTGGCTGTAAAAAAGAAATTTCAATTATGGAAACGGAAAAAGAAATCAATGATAAAATCATGAAAATTACGATGGTGATTCAGGAAAATTACCCGGAATTGTCAAAATATCTAAATGAAATGCCCGTTACGATTCCGATTGACAGCAATCCCGAAGTAAATGTCCTGGCGTTGTCAAAATATTATGAAACATTATTGACATTGTTTCGGAATTATGTTGCTGAACATCAGTTGCAAAATGCCAACAGAACGTATCGAAACCACCATTTATAAAAATAGATTTGGAAAAGGAAGAGCATCACAAACGTGGTGCTTTTTTTATTTATGAATGTCCCGAATGCGTGAGATTGTGGCTTTATGTGTAAATAATATAAGTTATAGGGTAAGTCTTATAAGGCATTTTGAGGTTTCAGAACGGATATTTGTAATGTAAACTTTTAGCAACAGCAAACAGGTTTACGGCTTAGAAAAATTGCTTTGAAAAGAAATAAAATAAATTAATAATCAATAAATATTAAGATCATGAGCACAGGTAAAGTAGCATTAGGAGCATTAGCAGGATTAGCAACAGGAGCCGTTTTGGGAATTTTATTTGCACCAGATAAAGGTTCGGAAACACGCAAAAAAATCAAAGACAAAAGCAAAGAATCAATTGATGATTTGAAAAGCAAATACAACGACGTAATTGACAATCTGACTTCAAAACTGGAGCAGGTGAAAAAAAACGGACAAGCACAATTTGAAGATGCTTACGATTATGCAAAAGATGCTAAAAACAGCGCTTCAAACGCGGTAAACAGTGCTTCAAATGCTGTGAACAGCGCATCAAATGCAGTAAAATAATTAAGATTTAAAATCTAACTATATGAAAGATAAAGTAATAATAGTAGAAATGCTCATCGAAAAAATTGAGCAATACGCGAAAACAAGTCTGGAACTTTACAAACTTAAAGCGATAGACAAAGGAACCGATGTATTTTCTTCATTCATTTCCAGAGTAATTATAATCACTATTGTTGCTTTATTTTTCCTATTAATTACGTTCGGATTGTCTTTATATCTGGGTGAAGTTCTTGGAAAAGATTATTACGGATTCTTCGCAATGGCCGGAATTTATGCCTTTGTCGGAATCGTTTTGGTCATCTTCAGAAGAAAACTTCTTGAGGACACTTTGAATAATTATATTGTTCGCCAAATTTTTAAAGAAAAGAAAAGATGATTGAGGTAAGAGATAATACTACGTTAAATGAAGCGATCGCATTTCTTGAAAACAAACAGAAATCGGAAGCTTACCTTCTTAAAGAACATTTTGAGTTTACCAAAGAACAATTGAATCCGGTAAACATCGTAAAGGAAAAATTTCACGATGCGATTTCAACTCCTGGTTTGAAAGGCGGACTCATTAAAGGCGCTATCGGAATTGCCTCAGGATTTCTGGCAAAGAGATTTGTCATCGGAACAGGCGGTGGATTTTTATCCAAATTGGCCGGAACAGCACTGCAAACCGGAGTTTCCGGATTGATGCTCAAAGCTCCCGAGAATTTGAAAATCGATACTATCAAAGACGATGGAATTTCGATGTTGCAAAAAGGTCTGAACAAATTAAAAATAAAATAAACATTTTTTACGATAGGTGTTAAACATTACTTTACGCTAAGTTTTCAGTATATAAACCTTATTTTTGAATGCGTACAAACGCTTTGGGCAAACCATTACTGTAAATGATCCGCACGCTTAAACTTCTTTTTTTTTTATTGATAATTTGCAGTTGTCAGTGCGCTTTTGCGCAGGAACAAAATCCGGCAAAAAAATTGGAGCCAAAACCTGCAAAGGAAGTTGTCGATCAGAACAAGGATACACTTAAAATGTACCGGAATATTGAAAATTATTCCAGAAAACGAGGTTTTACAAGATTTCTGCACAAACTCGTTTTTCGACCTGTTACCAAAAAACAGAAGATCAAAAAGAATACTTTTCAGAAAATTAAAAAGGAAAGTTTCGGAAGTTCCGAAGGCAAAATTGTCCGTAAAATCAACATTAGTACTTTAGATCCTTTTGGATATTCCGTAATCGATTCGACTAAGAATCCTGACCGTTGGAACCAACGCACAGGAAATGCGCTGCACAATAAAACCAGTAATTTAGCCATACGAAATTTACTGCTGATCAAAAGAAACAAACCTCTGGATTCCCTTTTGGTGAAAGAATCAGAGCGTTTAATTCGTTCCCAACGATTCGTGCGCAGCGTCGTGATTACATCTGAACCACTCGGAAAATCAGATTCGGTAGACGTTTACATTCGCGTACTCGATTCCTGGAGTTTAATTCCCGATTTTTCGGCCAGCAGTTCGCAAGTCTTTTTCGGACTCAAAGAACGAAACTTCCTGGGAATGGGCCACCAATTTGAAAATACATATCGGAAAAGTCTTAGCAATAGCGAAAAAGCATACAGCACTTTGTATAGGGTTCCAAATATCATGAATACCTATATTCAGACCGAAATCGCTTATAGAATTGACCTGAAAGAAAATTACAGCAAATACGTTCGCATTGAAAGGCCGTTTTTCTCTCCGTTTACGCGTTGGGCTGGCGGAATTTCTATTGAACAACAGCATCAGAATGTTATTGAAGCCGATTCTAATAAAGTGGAAACCATCCAGCCAATCCGATACAATGTACAGGATTATTGGGGCGGCCATTCGTACCAGATTTTCAAGGGAACTTCTGAAAAAAGCCGGACGACGAATTTGATTACTTCCGCGCGTTTTCTAAAAATCGATTACCTCAAAAAGCCACCATTTATTAAAGATTCGGTAGGTTTCCATTCTGATGAGAAGCTGTATTTGGTTGGTATCGGAATTTCCTCCAGACAGTTCGTTCAGGATAAATACCTGTTCAATTATGAAGTTGTGGAAGATGTACCAACAGGAATCGTTTACGGAATTACAGCCGGATATCAGGAAAAAAACAGCCGTCAACGGTTTTACATCGGAGGAAGATTTGCGATTGGGAAATATTTTAAATTCGGTTACCTGAGTACCAATATCGAATATGGAACTTTTTACCGCGATTCGCATCAGGAACAAAGTGCGATCACTTACAATTTAATTTATTTTACAAATTTATTGGAAACCAACCGCTGGAAATTTCGCCAATTTATAAAACCCGAACTCGTCATCGGAAATTCGCGGCTCAACACCAATGCAGATCAGTTGACGATCAACGAGGATCGCGGCATTCAGGGATTTAACAGTACAACTTTATTTGGTACTAAAAAGTTGTTGGTTACACTGCAAACCCAGGCATATTCGCCCTGGAGCGTTTGGGGTTTCAGGCTGAATCCGTTTTTAAGTTACACCATGGGAATGCTGGGCGATGGCGAACACGGATTAAAATCGAGCCGCGTGTATTCTCAGTTTGGCGTGGGTGTTGTCATCAGCAACGATTACCTGGTGTTTAGTTCGTTTCAGTTTTCATTTTCCTATTTTCCATCGATTCCCGGCAACGGAGAAAATATCCTGAAAACAAATTCCTACAGAACTTCGGATTTCAATTTTCAGAACTTCGATATTTCCAAGCCTACAGTGGTTCCTTATCAATAAATCCAATAAAACAACAATACTATAAGTTTTTAGCCTAATTTTGTAATACCCAATTCGCAGTCTGAAATTATCTTTACAGTATAGAAATTGCATTGATAAAAAAAAAGAAAAGACTATGAAAAAGATTACTCAAATAGTTATTGGAATGTTGGTACTTTCCTTTAATGTTTCCCAGGCACAAGTAGCACTTGACGAAGTAAATGTTTCGGCAAAACAAGCAGCAGAAGCGTCATCCTTTGTTGAAGTCAGGTATTATTATTACCCAAATTTACAGGCTTATTTCGATACAAAAGTTGGAATGTACCTGTTTCAGGAAGATGGAGAATGGGTAGAAGCAGAGCAAATTTCGCAAGCAACGATGGGATATTCGCTCAAAAACGGACAATATGTGATGATCAAAGATTATACTGGTGATGATCCTTATGACTTCATTGAACAACACCAAGCGGAATATCCTGCGGATTACAGCAGCAGACCGCAAAAAAGAAAAGACGTAGCGGCAAAATAATTTCCCTAAATCTGAATAAAATCCGGAATAATTTACGAATTGTTTCCGGATTTTCTATTTTCTGAAATCCACGTGTCGAGATATCTTTGGGCAATTTTCCTGTAATCGTGCTCTTTTTCAATAAATAACCGCGCGCATTTCCCAATCGCCGTGATTTCTGACGGATTTTCAATCAGATAAGACAACGACTTTACAAGTGTTTCTACGTCGGGAACAGCATTTATATTTACAGTTTCGGTTAAGTTATAATGTGCTACGAATTCATTTTCAGCACCTGTAAAAACAACTTTGCCTTTTGCCATAGCTTCAAGCGCATTATAGCCTTGGTCGTAGCCAAAAACCTGATCCAGTAAAATGTGCGCTCTGTTGTACAATTCAATATATTGTCGATACGGAATGTCGCTGACGCTGATGATTTCCGTTTGCTTCGGATATTTTTCAGCAATAATTTCAAGTGCTTTTTCAAAATAAACATTGCCTTTTTTCGCCGCGCTCATGGTATTGATTCCGTGAAAAATGATTATTTTATCTTTGATTTCGTTCGGGACGAATTTTATTTTGTCAACATTAATCGGATTTGGAATAAAAGTACATGCAAGATTCTGGCGCTCCATCGGAATTTTATAATCCAAATCGGAAACAATAATTCCGTTGGAATGATCGGCAACAAATTGGTACAAATCCTGATACTTTTTCGTCACATATTTTAAAGTATACAAGTACCTGCTTTTAAGTTCCGGATTCTCAAAATAAGGCGTGAGGATTGAATATTTCATTTTATCCTGCAATAAATATTCAATAATAGGCGGTTCTTCGCCACAGATCAACAGGAATTTTTTATCGTTTTGGCTAAACAATTTCCGGTAAAGTTTGATCTGCCAATGCGGAAAAGTCTCAATCGCATTCGAATTGATCAATTGCACGACATCAAAGCCCTTAAGTTTGGGAAGCAGTTTTTTGAAAGAATAGCCTTTTTCAAAATCCTCGAGATCGGTTTTGAACAGTTTAAACGAAATTTTATTCAGAAACCGAAGGATAAAATTTGCTTTGATAATTTTAGGCGCAATCGAAAAATCAACAGGAAAATCCTTAAACTGGTCACCGGTTCCAACGATCTTTACTTCGTGCCCAAGCGCGGCCAATCCTTCTTTTAACGAATTGTGTAGCCTGCTGTATTCTCCAATTAAAAGTATTTTCATTAAGGGAATAAATATTATATTTGTGTAAATATAAAATAAATTGGCCAGCAATTATACCCGCCAGGACGTAGAAATCTTAATAGCAACGATGCACAGGAATTCACTGGATTTCCTGATTCCAATGTTTCCTTTTGCACATTTCTCGGATTTTAATATTCTGATCATCAACCAAACTTCTGAAAATCACATTTTAGTTTCCGGTTTCCCGAATGTACGCGTGATCAACTCATTTGAAAAAGGACTTTCCCGCAGTCGAAATCTGGCCATCCAAAACGCTTCAAAAGAGATCGGATTAATTTCAGATGACGATGTGGTTTATTACAAAGGCTTTGATGACGAGGTTGCAAACGCGTTCAACCAACTTACTGAAGCTTCTGTCGTGACGTTCAACCACCAGCGCATCGGACTCGAAAAACCACAAAATGACAGTCTGAATCCTTACATTCACAATTCAAAAACAATCTGGGATGTTTGCTCCATAGAAATTGCTTTAAAACCAGGTGATTCGAACAAAAACAAACTGTATTTTAATGAAGATTTCGGTCTCGGATCTCATTTTGAAACCGCCGAAGAATTGCTGTTTTTGAGAAAAGCGCTGCAATTGAACGCCAATCCGCATTATTTTCCATCGGTCATTGTTTCGCATCCGTTGCTGACATCGGGCGACGATCAGGGAAGCGACAAACTGGTTTTTGCGCGCGCGGCTTTGTCTTACGAATTGCGAAAGGTACTGACTTACATTTGGCTGCCCAAATACCTGCTGTTTTTGTACCGGTACAAATTCATTCAGAAAAACGAATTTGTAAAGAAATTCAAAGCCGGACTTTCGGGAATTCAAAAATTCAGGCAATTGCAAAAAGAAAACAAATCATGACTACTTCCATACATCACGCGCAGCTTATCAACATTCCGAAAATCCACAACAGCCAGGGAAATCTCTCGGTGATCGAAGGCGCGACGATTCCGTTTGAGATCAACAGGGTGTATTATTTGTACGATGTTCCCAGTAAAGCGGAAAGATACGGCCACGCCCAAAAATCGCAGCAAAAAGTGCTCGTCGCTTTAAGCGGAAGTTTTGAAGTGGTTTTGAAAGATGCAACTTCCGAACAATCATTTGTACTGAACAAACCCAATTCCGGATTGTTTATTCCGGACGGAATCTGGCGTGAGATCAGGAATTTTTCTTCAGGTTCGGTTTGTTTAGTTGTCGCTTCTGATGTGTTTGACGATGCGGATTACATTCGGGATTTCGAAAATTTCAGGTCATTTAAAAACCGAATTTCCTAAACCCACATTCGCTTTAAAAGTTTTGAATCGGATCAAAATCCGCAACATAAAAACCGGAAGTTCCAGCAAAATACGCTTCTTCAACTTCAGGTTTTTGCGGTTTATTTCGGAGGAATATTTTTCAAACGTAAGCTTGTCGCCAATAAGCCGGCTTTTGATCGCTGCGGAAAACCGGTTTAAATCCATGAATTTTTTGAGCGCCGGATGTTGTTTTTCTTCTTCGGCATACTTTTCAAAACTTTCGCTTTGGAACAAATATCCGGAATCGCGCGAAACGCTTTCTTCATCGTATACATAACGCGCAAGCACTTTCCAGATGAACAAAACCGGAAATTGCAATCCGATCCTGATCCACAAATCGGTATCTTCCGAAATCCTGACATTTGGATCGAACAACCCGGTTTTATTAAAAACGCTTTTTTCAATTACGACCGCCGAAGTCCAAATCACCGATTCAGCAGTGCTCGCTTCAAAATAATTGACAATCTCGAAATCTCCGGTTTTTTTAATCGAATATTTAGGATTGAATACCGTTTTGGAAGTTTCGATTTCAAATGCTGACGCAAAAACCTTTTGTTCCGGAAATTTTAAAATATACCGATGCATCACTTCCAGGAAATCCGTGTGCCAAAAATCGTCTGCGTCTAGAAAACAGATGTAGTTTGCCGATGCTTTTTCAATTCCGAAGTTCCGTGCCACCGAAACGCCATTGTTGTCCTGATAAAAATAGTTGATGCGGGAATCGTTAAAGTTTCGGACGATTTTTTCACTGCCGTCGGTCGATCCATCATTCACAACGAGAATTTCAAAGTCGGTAAAACGCTGTTTGAGAATGCTTTCTAAAGTGTTCGCGATGAAACGCTCTTTGTTGTACAGCGGAATGACAATGGAGAAAAAAGGCATTTGTAGTTTTTGAAATCCAAATATACTCAAAAGATGTTTTTACTTCTTTTATAATGTCTTATTTTTGTTTGCAATTATGCAAAATAAATCGCTCCACATCGTTAGTTTTGATAATCCTTTTCCCCCGGTTTACGGCGGTGCCATTGAAGTTTTTTATAAATTAAGGCCATTAAACGACCTCGGAATTCAAATTCATCTGCATTGTTTTGTCGATGAAATACCTACTGCAAATCCGATTTTAGAAAACATTACGGCAAAAGTGTATTATTATAAAAAAAACAAAAATCCGTTACGGGTATTATCAAAATTTCCTTTTTCAGTTATTACCAGGAACAACAAAGTTGAATTGTTGTCCAATCTTGAAGCAGTCGATGCGCCAATTTTGTTTGAAGGGCTCAAAACGACGTATCTGGTCAGAATGAAATTGCTGAAAGACAAACGCAAAATCCTGCGCCTTCACAATATCGAACACGATTATTTCAACGGAATTTCCGCCAGCGAAACCGACACTTTAAAGAAAATCATGTTCAAGTTCGAAGATTTCAAATTCAGGATTTACGAACCTGTTATCAACGAATTCCATAAAGTCATTTCACTCTCCAAATTTGAAAACCGCTACATTTCCGAAAAGTTTCAAAAAGCGGTTTATGTTCCGGTTTTTCACGGAAACAGGGAAGTGGCTCACTTAAGCGGCATCGGAAAATACGCGATTTATCACGGCGATTTGCGCATGTCGGACAATTTGCGCGTCGCCGCGTATTTGATCGAAATCTTTAAAAAAGTCAAGGATTTCAGTTTGGTGATCGCGTCAAATAACGGTGAGAAATTTGTCAAAAAATGCATCGGAGATTCTGCAAACATTACCTTTGTTCCGATCGAGAATTTTATGCATTTGCAGCAATTGCTGATGGACGCACAGATCAATATGATTTTTTCTTTTCAGAAATCGGGAACCAAACTTAAGCTGATGAATTCGCTTTACAACAGCCGTTTCTGTTTCATCAACGGAAATATTATCGACGACGAAAATGTTATGGAATTGTGTGAGTTTGCCAATTCGGAATCGGAAATTATCCGAAAGATCAACATCTTCAAAAACCGTCCGTACACCGACTACGAGAAACGAAAACAAGTTTTGGAAACCAAAATGAATGACGACCTGAATGCCGAGATTCTCGCAAAGGAAATTTTTAAAGCGTGAAATTAAACCGTAAAGTTTAATATTTTCATTTTCTTTGTTTTATGCTGAAGCCGAAAAACTTGCTGTCAAAACACAAATATCCATTTTTTCTGGTTTTAGCAGGTTTGTTGCTGCTTGCAATTTTCAACTGGCTTTTGGATTATCGGCAGCGGGACATTCTTTTTGCAGATTCCGGCAATTACCTCGAAGCAGCCCAAAATTTATATTTGGATTTTTCAGTGCATTATTTCCGACCAATCTTGATGTCGGCGATCAACGGAATTCCATTGGTGTTTGGTTTTGATGAAATCGCGGTCTTAAACTGGAGTTTTTTTGTAAATGTTTGTTGCTGGATTTTAACTTCAATCCTCGTTTTCAAAACGATTTGTTTTTTTGCATCTGAAAAAATCGCGTTCGTGTTTGCGCTTGTTACTTTATTGTTTGTCGGAAATCTCGCGCTGACTTTTCATTTGCTGACAGAAAACATTTACATCTGTTTCATTTCTTCAGGAAGTTATTTGATCTTTAAATACGCAAAAGAAAACCGGTTTATTTTTCTGGCTTCAGCATTGGCTATTTTTCTGCTTTCGATATTAATCAAACCGGGATCTAAGTTTTTAGCGATAGTTGTTTGTCTTTATTTCGCTGTAGAATTGTACCAGAACTTCAAAAAACGCAGCATGTTACTCGTTTACGGAAGTATTTTAATTATCGGATTTCAGTTGGCCGGAATGAAGAAACAATACGGCGATTATACGATCAGCTACATTGATGGCGTCACCTGTTACAATTACCTTTGCAGCCGCGCCATTTGCATTAAAAATGGAATCGCATTCAACACTTCTGCAAACGAAAGAACATTTGTGATCAAGAGTTTGGACTATTCTACCGGAAAAAAACTTGCTATGAACGATCTCAAAATTCAGGTTTTGGAAAATCCGTTAAATCTGTCGAAAGCATATTTGGCAAATATCTACGACAATACAAAAACCGGGAATTCGGCTGTAGATTTTACGAAAAATGTCAAAAAAAGCAATCACTTCGAAACCATAAAACTGTTGCTGTACAACATTTCAAAATGGCAAAACAGGTTGTTTACCGTGCTCGGAATTTTGCTCGCCGCTTTCTTTATGTGGAAAAAGTTCAGAACTGAAAAAGCAACTGCCGTTGTCGCATTTTTTATAGTATACATTATTGCCACATCGGGAATTTCGTCGAGCGAAGGCGACCGTTTTCATTTGGTCACTTTCCCTTTCACCATCGTGCTACTGGCAAAATATGTAACGGAAAGAAAACAGATTTTGAATCACTAAACGGTTCTCTGAACAACTTCAAAGATTTTATTGTCCTCGCATTTCAACGTTTTCGAAGGGAATTTCATCAGCAAAGCGTAATCGTGCGTGGCCATAATTACGGTTTTTCCGTTGTCGTTGATCTTTTTAAGAACGCCCAAAACTTCCACGCTGGTTTGCGGATCGAGGTTTCCTGTGGGTTCATCGGCAAGAATAAGTTCGGGATCGTTCAGCAAAGCGCGCGCAATGGCCACACGTTGCTGCTCGCCGCCTGAGAGTTGGTGTGGCATTTTATTGGCAAACGATTTCAGGTCGACTTTGTCAAGCACTTCGTCAATTTTCACCTGCATTTCCTGCGCATCTTTCCAGCCTGTGGCTTTGAGTACGAAAAGCATGTTCTCTTTCACGCTGCGGTCAGGCAACAATTTGAAATCCTGGAAGATAATCCCGATTTTTCGTCTGAGGTACGGAATGTTGCTTTCTTTTAAATTGGCCAAATCAAAGTCAACAATGCTTGCCTGTCCTTCTGTCAGCGGCAAATCTGCGTAAAGCGTTTTCATGAAGCTGCTTTTCCCGGATCCGGTTTTTCCAATGATGTAAATGAATTCGCCGTGGTTGACTTCGAGGTTTACATTCGATAAAATAACTTTATTTTCCTGGTAAATGGAAACGTTCCGTAAGAATAAAACAGGTTGCGACATGTTGATTTTTGTTTATTGGGTAAAAGTAATAAGTTAACGCTGGTATTCAAAATAAATTTCAGAAGTATTGTCAAATCTGTTATTGTTAAAAAAAATGTTCATAATAAAACCACAAATGAGGTCGTTATCATTAACAGAATAATACATTTGGAAATTAAACAAAAACGAAATGCACAAACTCCCACGGCTTTTATTCCTGTTGTTTTTTATCGGAATAACTTCAGTTTCAGCTCAAAAATCAGCCATTTATACTAACGATCTCCAGGATTTCAACCGCGCGGTGGCGTTGTATAAGAACAACCAATATTTGTCGGCCCAAATTATCTTTGAAAAAGTACAGGAACAAAATAAAAACATTGACGTCCAGGCCGATTGCGCGTATTACAGTGCCAATTGTGCGATTCGCCTGAATCAGGCCGACGCCGATGAAAAAATGGAAAATTTCGTCCGCGATTACCCAACAAGCCCAAAACAAAATCAGGCTTTTATCGAAGTGGCGCATTATTATTTCGAACAGGGGAAATACCCGCAGGCACTCGAATGGTTTGACCGCGTGGATGAAAGTACGCTTGGTTACGACGAACTCGACAAATTCAACTTCCAGAAAGGATACAGTTTTTTTAGCGCCGGAAAGAAAAAAGAGGCCACGCCTTATTTCAACAAAGTATTAAATTCCAAAGAATATGGTTCTCAGGCCAAATATTATCTGGGATTCATGGCTTACGAAGGCGATGATTACAAACAGGCAACCAAATATTTTGACGAAGTATCTGGCGAAGAAAAGTACAAGGAAAAACTGTCTTATTTCCAGGCCGACATGAATTTCAAACTCGGCAAATTTGACGAAGCGATCAAACTCGGACAAGCAGCTATGGCGAAGTCAAACGCCATGGAAAAATCGGAGCTCAATAAAATCATCGGCGAAAGCTATTTTAATCTAAAACAATACGACAAAGCGATTCCGTTTCTTAAAGAATACAAAGGCAAAAAAGGAAAATGGAACAACACCGATTTTTACCAATTGGGATATGCGTATTACAAACAAAATGACTTTGCAAATGCGATCGCGCAATTCAATAAAATCATTGGCGGAAATGACGCTGTTGCGCAAAACGCCTATTACCATTTGGGTGAAAGTTACCTAAAATCTGATTTGAAACAACAAGCGCTGAATGCATTCAAAAATGCTTCTGAAATGCCGTTTGATGCCAAAATTCAGGAAGATGCGGCACTGAATTATGCGAGACTGAGTTACGATATTGGAAATTCGTACCAATCGGTTCCGGACATTCTTGCGGGTTTCCTCGAAAAATATCCAACGTCGCCAAGCAAAACCGAAATCGAAACCTTGCTGATCAATTCCTACATTACTTCTAAAAACTATAAAGGCGCATTAGACTTATTGGAGAAAAATAAATCTTTCGCAAACAAAGCGGCTTACCAAAAAGTAACGTTTTACAGAGGTCTCGAATTGTACACGGATGGAAATTATGCCGAAGCGTTGGCAATGTTCAAAAAATCGATCGCGCAGCCAAGTGAAGCCAAATTTACGGCGAGGGCAACATTTTGGAAAGCGGAAACCGAATATGTTTTGGATAATTTCAATGATGCGCTAATCAGTTTCAAACAATTTATTGCATTTGCCGAAGCCAAATCGACTCCGGAATTCAAAAATGTCAATTACAACATTGCTTACACCTATTTTAAACTCAAAGAATACGATCAGGCGGCGACATATTTCCAGAATCATATCGATGCGGTGAAGGATGACAAAGTAAGGTTGAACGATGCGTATTTGCGTTTGGGCGATTCCCGATTTGTGACCACAAAATACTGGCCCGCAATGGATGCTTACAACAAAGCGATCGAACTGCGCGGCATTGATTCCGATTATGCTGCGTTCCAAAAAGGGATCAGCTACGGATTTGTGGCCCGAAACGACAAAAAAATTGAAGATTTGACCAAATTTATCTCGGCGTTCCCAAAGTCGCAATACCGCGACGACGCGCTGTTCGAACTCGGAAACACTTATGTTACCGAAAAGAAAAACGAGCAGGCGATCAAAACTTATGACCAACTCATCAGCGAATATAAAAACGGTTCCTATGCATCTAAAGCAATTTTGCGCCAGGGGCTAATTTATTACAATGCCGAAAACGACCAGTTGGCTTTGGCCAAATTTAAAAAGATCGCTGCCGAATTCCCAAAAAGTCCGGAAGCAGTGGAAGCAGTTGCCACGGCGCGTTTAATCTATGTGGACAACGGAAAAGTGGATGAATACGCGACATGGGTGCGTACACTCGATTTCGTCGAAGTTTCAGATGCGGATCTTGACAACGATACTTACGAAGCAGCCGAAAAACAATACATGCAAAACAATGTGAAACAATCGATCACGTCGCTTGGCGGTTACGTTTCCAAATTTCCAAACGGACTTCATGCGCTGAAAGCTAATTTCTACCTGGCGCAGTCTTATTTCAATGACAACCAGCAAGCCGCTGCAATTCCGAACTACGAGTTTGTGGTTTCAAAACCAAGGAATGAATTCACCGAACAATCATTGGCGCGCCTGGCGCAGATTTATCTGAAAAGGGATGATGCAGCGAAAACCATTGCAACATTGAAACGTTTGGAAACCGAAGCCGATTATCCGCAGAATGTCACTTTTGCGCAAGCGAATCTGATGAAAACCTATTACGAGCAAAAAGATTATCCCAATGCGGTAATTTCGGCAGACAAAGTGTTGGCCAATCCAAAAACGGATGATAAAGTCAAATCGGATGCACAAATTATTGTGGCGCGCTCGGCGATCAATTCGAATGACGAAACCAAAGCAAGATCGGCTTATGCCAAATTGCTTTCGATTGCCAAAGGCGAACTGGCCGCGGAAGCTTTGTATTACGATGCGTATTTCAAAAACAAAGACGGAAAGTTTGAAGCTTCAAATACTGCAGTTCAAAAATTAACCAAAGATTATTCGGGTTATAAATATTTCGGAGCTAAAGGTCTAATTGTGATGGCCAAAAACTTTTACGGTTTGAAAGACAGTTTCCAGGCGACTTACATTCTGGAAAGCGTGATCAAAAATTTCAAAACCTATCCTGATGTCATCGAAGAAGCGCAAAAACAGCTCGACACAATCAAAGCTTCAGAAGCACAAACCAACTCATCGATCCAAAACTAAATTTTATTGTCACACGGAGAAACTCGAAGTGCTTCATTAAAAAACAACAAATATGAAATTCAAAATCCAATATAAAATCGCTTTCATTTTCGCAGTCGCAGGTTTGCAATCGGCGTTTGCTCAGAAGAAGGACGAGAACATCGGAACCGAAGTGGTAAACGTCGTAAAACCGTATACGCCGACAATTTCCGACGCTTTCAAAGTCAAAGAAACACCAAGCCTCGACGATGAAGACAACACCAAAAAAGAACCGGTGAAATACAACATTTTCTCATTTCCCGTAGCTTCAACTTTTACACCGTCAAAAGGCCGCGCAGCCGGAGTCGACAAACAAAAACAAGAGCGTTTGTTTAAAAATTTCGTTACCGGAGGTTTTGGGAATTACGGAACTGTTTTCGGGGAATTGTATGTGACCGAGGAACTGGGCGACAATGATTACGTGGCCGGAATGGTGAAACATTTGTCATCGAATGGCGGAATCAAAGAAGCGCTTCTGGACGATAAATATTTAAATTCGTCCATCGATCTCACTTACGGAAGCAAACAAAATAATTTGTCATGGAACGCCGATTTGGGTTACCAGATCCAGAAATATTTTTGGTATGGTTTGCCAACCGATTACGGACAGGAATTTTTAACACCTGAAGAAAAACGGATTGTTGGCAGCAGGGCAGAAGAGACGCAAACCTACAACAACTTTTATGCGGCCGGAAAAGTCAAATTCAATGAAAGTGTTTTTAACGAGATCAGCATCAAATACAACCGTTTTTGGGATGCGTTCGATTCGTCGGAAAACCGTTTGTATATCAAACCTTCATTCGAATTTGCGATCAATGAAAATACCGTGAAAACGGAAATCATCGCCGATTACAACGGTGGCCAACTCGGGAAAGATTTTTCGGGAACCGCGGCTTTGAAATATGCGATTGCCAATTTTGGGATCCATCCAAGTTTTGCCATGCAGAAAGACGATTGGTCGTTCGATATCGGGGCTTCAGTATTTTACAGCGCCGATATGGAACACAATGACAGTAAAGTTTTCGTATATCCAAATGCGACCGCATCGCTAAAAGTCGTTGGCGATCTGATGGTTTTTTACGCTGGAGCAGATGGAACTTTGCAGCAGAATTCGTTCCGAGACCTGACCAATGAAAACCCATTTATGTCACCAGATTTGCGTTACACGGCTTCAGGAACGACTGTTTCCGGGATTCGTCCAACCGACAAACAACTCGACGCCTTTGCAGGTTTAAAAGGGAAACTGTCGAATTACATCAGTTATAATGTGCGCGGTTCGTTATTGACCGAAAGAAATAAAATCTTGTTCAGGCACAACCAATACGACGAATCGGCGTTGGACCAACCGGGATATTTGTATGGAAATTCATTTGGGATTGTATACGATAATGTGAAAACGCTGCGTTTTTTCGGGGAACTCAAAGCCGATTTTTCCAAAGACGTTTCGATCGGGATCAACGGAACTTTTAATAAATACGATACCAAATTCGAGCAGGAAGCCTGGAATTTGCCAGAGCTGCAATTTGGTGCCAACATTGATGTGAACATTACCAAAAAATGGTACGCCGGAGCGAATTTGTTTTTTGTCGGTGAACGAAAAGACCTTGAAGTGCGCCAGTTCGCATCGGCCACCGAGCCCGGAGATGTAATTCCTGCTATTGGAACCGCTTCGGTAAAAACACTCAACAGTTATTTCGATGCCAATGCGCATGTCGGATTTAAATACAGCGAAAGGTTAACCGCCTGGCTGAGGTTGAACAACATTGCAAACCAGGCTTATGAAAAATGGCTGAATTATCCGGTACAGTCGTTTCAGGTGATGTTGGGCGCGAGTTACAAATTTGATTTTTAGAAATTCTAAAATCGGTCAATAGAGAATGAGACAGTTGGTTTACAGTAAGTTTATCAATCGTCTCATTTTCTGATTAATTAATTGACACAATCAAAGAAAATGACCTTCAAACAGAAAATCCATCAGTATTATTTACAGCTTGTCCAGGACCGCATTGATGTGTTTCGCGACATGATTTCGGCATTGACCGAAGATTCGAAAAACGATGCCAAAGGTTCAGCAGGCGACAAACACGAAACGGCGTTATCGATGATGCACATCGAGCAGGAAAAACTCAATCGGAAATTACAGGAATGTCTGGATCAAAAGGCGGTTTTGGATAAAATCGATCCGCTCGCGGTAAGTCTGAAAATCAGTTTAGGAAGTTTGGTCGTTGCCAATGGAATCCATTTGTACGTGAGCGTTGCTTTGCCAAAAATCAAAATTGATGAAATTAACGTCATTGCGTTATCGCCCCAATCGCCTTTGGGCAACAAATTGATGGGAACTGAAACCGGATTTGAATTTGAAATTAATGGAACACGCTATAAAATAGAAAGTGTTTTGTAAGATTATTTTACAAACTGTAAGTTCATATTTGAATTCGGTTATCATTTATTTCATTTTTGCTGTAATAACCCGTTTTTTTGTTTTAATTCGTAACCTAAATCCGGAATTAAGTTTTATAATCATAACCAACCTTGCATCTTTGTCTTGTCAAAATAAATAAATTAAGTCGAAGATAAAAGTTTTAAGTTATGTGCGGAATTTTAGCCATTATTGGAAAAGGAAAAGATGAAGAATTGGTAAAAACACTTTCTAAAAGAATGTCGCATCGCGGCCCGGATGAAAGTGATTTGCACGTTACCGAAAATGGACACATTTTAAGCCACGAGCGTTTGTCGATCATTGATTTACATTCAGGGAAACAACCCATCAAAGGAACCAAAACCGCATACATGGTGCACAATGGTGAAATCTACAACCACCAGGAATTGCGCGACGGCATTTTAAAAGGCCACACTTTTCGGACCAAATCAGATTCAGAAGTTATTGTGCATTTGTATGAAGAATTCGGTTACGATTTCTGCCATTTGCTCGATGGAGATTTTGCTTTTGTCGTCGTTGATGGAGACGATTTTATTGCAGGTCGCGACCCGATGGGCGTAAAACCTTTGTATTACGGATTGGACGAAAGAGGCCGGATTTACTTCTCCTCTGAAATGAAACCGATCGCCGACCAATGCAAAACCTTCTCAACATTTCCTCCGGGACACATTTACACCCAAAAGACAGGTTTCGTAAAATACTACAAACCGGTTTATGAAGATTATACGAAAGCGACAAAAGAACTGGATTTATCAGAAATTCGCGATGCACTGACAGAAGCAACGCGCAAAAGATTGATGAGCGATGTGCCGATCGGAGTGTTGCTTTCAGGCGGATTGGACTCTTCTTTGACTTCTTCAATCGCTGCAAGATTGTTGGCCGAAAAAGGCAAAAAACTGCATTCGTTTTCCATCGGGCTTGATAAAGATGCACCAGACGCAGCAGCAGCAAGAAAAGTGGCAGCGTTTTTAGGAACCGATCACCACGAAATTCATTTTACAATCGAACAGGGAATCAAAATCCTTGACAAATTAATATGGCATCTTGAAACATACGACGTGACTTCCGTTAGGGCAAGCACACCGATGTATTTCCTGTCAAAAGCGATCACCGATTTGGGGATTAAAGTAGTTCTATCAGGAGAAGGTGCAGACGAAATCTTTGGCGGGTATTTGTATTTTAGAAACGCGCCTTCAACTGAAGAATTCCAGAAAGAAACTATTGAAAGGGTTCAGAAATTATTTACGGCCGATTTATTGCGTGCCGATAAGTCAACGATGGCACACGGACTCGAAGCGCGTGTTCCGTTCCTTGATAAAAATTTCCTAGACGTATCAATGCTGATCAAAGCCGAGGAAAAACAGCCAAAAACGTACGATGGCGTAGAAAAATATATTTTGAGAAAAGCGTTCGATACGCCGGATCAGCCCTATTTGCCACAGGAAGTATTGTGGAGACAGAAAGAGCAGTTCTCTGATGGTGTTGGTTACAACTGGATCGATACGTTAATTGAATATTGTTCGTCTCAGGTTACCGATGAACAATTGGAAGCTGCTTCAGAAAGATTTCCGTACAATACGCCAACGACAAAAGAGGCGTATTTCTACCGCGACATTTTCCACAAGCATTACCCGCAACTCAGCGCAGCCCAAACCGTTCGCAAATGGATTCCGAAATGGCAGGAAAACCAGGATCCAAGTGGACGCGCAAATGCAGCCCACGTCAAAGCGGATGTTGAAATCGCAAAAAGCAATGCGGTTGTTTAAAAAAGAATAGTTATTAGGTTTGTTGAATATTGTTTGTAATTTTAAGCGCCGGAGTTGTTACCGGCGCTTTTTTTTATGGCTTTAAAACTCAGTTTCCAATTTTACGATTTGCCGCTCGCGCATCCATTTACGATTTCGCGTTATACGGTGAATACTCAGAAAACAGTTGTCGTTTGTATTTCCGACGGCGAAATCTCGGGATATGGCGAAGCGACCGTAAATCCGTATTATCACAGTACGGTGGAGCGTTTAACTGCAAGTATTTCCAAAGTTAAACCAATTGTTGAAAATTCAGAAATCATTACTCCTCCAGATTTGTGGCAATTAATTGCGCCGCATTTGTATGAGGATTATTTTGCATTGTGCGCCATCGACCAGGCATATTGGGATTTCTATTCACGAAAGCAAAAGCGGACACTCCGAAGTTTTTGGGCTGCAGCCAATGAAACGCTGCCACTGACTTCGTATACGATTGCCATCGACTCAATCGAAATGATGCAGCAAAAGATCATCGAAAAACCGTGGCCTGTTTATAAAATAAAACTCGGAACGCAAAATGACCTGCAAATTGTGGAATCGCTGCGCAAAACGACCGATTCGGTATTCAGAATCGATGCCAATTGCGCGTGGACCGCAGATGAAACCATTGAATACTCAAAAATCTTCAAAAGCATGAATGTTGAATTCATCGAACAGCCGCTCAAAGCGAATGATTTGAAAGGTATGAAAAAAGTCCGCGAACATTCCGTTTTACCAATCATCGCCGATGAAAGCTGCCAGCGAGAAGAAGATGTCAATTCCTGTTTCGGATTATTCCACGGAATCAACATCAAACTCACCAAATGCGGTGGCATTACTCCGGCTTTGCGGATGATCGAAAACGGCAGGAGCAAAGGCCTCAAAATCATGGCCGGTTGTATGACCGAATCGACTGTCGGGATTTCAGCATTGGCACAAATTGCACCGCTTCTGGATTATCTCGATGCCGACGGCGCGCTGCTCTTGAAACATGACATTGCCAAAGGCGTTTCGTTTGATTTTGGACAAATCTGCTATAGCGAAAACTTCGGAACCGGAGTGGAATTGTACACAGAAAAATCGATATAATGTTAATAACTTAAAGGTCAAAAGGACTATTTTGACTGGGAAATCATTCGCGTTTTTATATATTTGCGTGTTATACAAAAAATATATTTTTTACAGTAAATTTTTATGAGCGAAGAAATCAAGAAGAACAATTATTCAGCAGATAGTATTCAGGCATTAGAAGGAATGGAGCACGTAAGAATGCGGCCTTCCATGTATATAGGCGATGTAGGTGTGAGAGGACTGCATCACTTGGTTTACGAGGTAGTAGACAACTCCATCGATGAAGCGATGGGCGGATGGTGCGACACGATTGGTGTAGCCATCAATGAAGACGGATCGGTGACTGTTGAAGACAACGGTCGTGGAATTCCGGTTGACATGCATAAAAAAGAAGGCATTTCCGCACTTGAGGTCGTGATGACAAAAATTGGTGCCGGAGGTAAATTTGACAAAGATTCCTATAAAGTTTCCGGAGGTTTGCACGGGGTTGGTGTTTCTGTAGTAAATGCACTTTCAGAACACATGAAATCGACGGTTTTCCGCGACGGGAAGATCTACGAACAGGAATACGAACGCGGAAAAGCGATGTATCCGGTGAAGCAGGTTGGCGAAACGACCAAACGCGGAACCATGCAGACGTTTTATCCTGACAATACCATTTTTACACAAACGACCGAATTTTCATACGACACACTTTCTGCACGTATGCGCGAGTTGTCTTTCCTGAACAAAGGAATCACGATTACGTTTACCGACAAAAGAGAAAAGGATGAAAAAGGCGAATATAAAGTGGAAGTTTTCCATTCAGATGAAGGTCTGAAAGAATACATCCGTTACTTAGACGGAAACCGCGAACCGATCATTTCGCACGTCATTTCGATGGACAACGAAAAAGGAGAAATCCCGGTTGAGGTGGCGTTGATTTACAATACAAGTTATACTGAGAATATTTTCTCTTACGTCAACAACATCAATACGCACGAAGGTGGAACACACTTACAGGGTTTCCGCAGCGGATTGACAAGAACACTGAAGAAGTACGCCGATGCTTCAGGTTTGTTAGACAAACTGAAATTCGAAATTACCGGCGATGACTTCCGTGAAGGACTGACTGCGATCATTTCTGTGAAAGTAGCCGAGCCGCAATTTGAAGGACAAACCAAAACCAAACTTGGGAACAGGGAAGTCGTTTCTCCGGTTTCTCAGGCTGTTGGCGAAATGCTCGAAAATTACCTTGAAGAAAATCCGAACGATGCCAGAATCATCGTTCAGAAAGTGATATTGGCAGCACAGGCACGTCACGCAGCGAAAAAAGCGCGTGAAATGGTGCAGCGTAAAACCGTGATGGGCGGCGGCGGACTTCCGGGTAAATTATCCGATTGTTCTGAGCAGGATCCTGCAAAATGTGAGGTATACCTTGTCGAGGGAGATTCGGCAGGCGGAACGGCAAAACAAGGCCGCGACCGTAATTTTCAAGCGATCATGCCTTTGCGTGGTAAGATCCTGAACGTCGAAAAAGCGATGCACCACAAAGTTTTTGAAAACGAAGAGATCCGGAATATTTTTACAGCTTTGGGTGTTACCATTGGAACTCCCGAAGACAGCAAAGCGTTGAACATTGAAAAACTGCGTTACCACAAAGTGATTATCATGTGTGATGCCGACGTCGATGGAAGCCACATTTCTACGTTGATCCTGACTTTCTTTTTCAGATTCATGAAAGAATTAATTGAGCAAGGCCACGTATACATTGCTGCGCCACCTTTATATTTAGTGAAAAAAGGAAACAAAAAAGAATATGCCTGGAACGACGACCAACGCGATGCGGCGAATGCCAGAATGGGCGGAAGCGCAGGAATCCAGCGTTATAAAGGTCTTGGAGAAATGAACGCCGAGCAATTGTGGGAAACGACAATGGATCCGGCTTTCAGAACTTTACGTCAGGTAAATATCGATAGTTTGGCAGAAGCCGATCAGGTATTCTCGATGCTGATGGGCGATGAGGTTCCGCCGAGAAGAGAATTCATCGAGAAGAATGCGGTCTATGCGAAGATTGACGCGTAAGGCAAACGAGATGCCCTAGCCCCGATTGCAGCGTAAATCCTTTTTGAGCTTTTTCAGTGAAAAAAGATTGAAGTGAAAAGCGGGAACAGCTTCAAAAAATAAACAACAACAAAAATATATAAACATGAAAGTTACCATAGTAGGAGCAGGAAACGTTGGAGCCACTTGTGCAGACGTGATCGCTTACAGAGGCATTGCGAGCGAGGTCGTTTTGCTGGACATCAAAGAAGGTTTTGCTGAAGGAAAAGCGATGGATATTTCGCAATGTACATCAAATACGGGTTTTAATACACGTGTTTCTGGTGTGACGAACGATTATTCGAAAACGGCCAACAGCGATGTGGTCGTGATCACTTCGGGAATTCCGAGAAAACCGGGAATGACGCGTGAAGAGCTGATTGGGATCAATGCCGGAATTGTAAAAACCGTTGCTGAAAACGTGCTCAAACATTCTCCTGATACTATTATTGTAGTGGTTTCGAATCCGATGGATACGATGACTTATTTGACTTTGAAAGCAACCGGATTGCCTAAAAACCGCATCATCGGAATGGGTGGTGCATTGGACAGTTCGCGTTTTAAATATTATTTGTCGAAAGCTTTAGACAAACCGATCAACGACGTTTCGGCGATGGTGATTGGCGGACACGGCGACACAACGATGATCCCGTTGACGAGACTGGCTTCGTATAACGGAATTCCGGTTTCTCAATTTTTATCTGAAGAAGAACTGGCAAAAGTAGCTGCGGATACGATGGTTGGTGGTGCGACTTTGACAGGTTTGCTTGGAACTTCTGCGTGGTATGCGCCGGGTGCTTCCGTTGCTTATTTGGTAGACAGTATTTTGAACGACCAGAAGAAAATGATCGCCTGTTCAGTATTGCTGGAAGGTGAATACGGACAAAGCGATGTTTGCGTGGGAGTGCCTTGTATTATTGGTAAAAACGGGATCGAGGAAATCGTTGATATCAGCTTAAATGACAACGAAAAAGCACTTTTTGCAAAGAGTTCAGATGCAGTAAGAAACATGAATGCCGACCTGAAATCGGTTTTAGCATAAGCTTTTGTATAATATATAAGGAAGACTGCAAATTATGCAGTCTTTTTTTTGAGATTAATCAATAAATAAATTGGTTAATGTTTTCAGTAATTATATATTTGCACGTTTCAAAAAAAATAGGATAATTTTAACAGCTTTCAACCGTTGGCCGATTCTCCTGAAAATGTAAACACAAAAACAGAATTAATTAATTTTTAGTAATAATGCAGAATAGAGGACTAGTTAAATTTTTCGCAATTTTATTTGCATTGGTAAGCATTTACCAACTTTCTTTCACATTCGTTGCCGATGGCATTGAATCAGATGCAAAAACATTTGCAAAAGGAAACTCTGAAAAAGAATTAAAATATTTAGATTCTATCGGAAAAGAAAAAGTGTTCAATCTTGGGTTCACCGATTTTACCTACAACGAGGTAAAAGACAAAAAGATTAACAAAGGTCTTGACCTTGAAGGAGGAATCAATGTTCAGCTTCAGATTTCAGTTAGAGACATCATCAAAGGATTGGCAAACGATTCTAAGAATCCTGTTTTCAACCAGGCGCTTGCAGAAGCGACCAAAAACAGAAAAGGTAATGAAGATTACTTAGATGTGTTTTTCCGTGAATTTGACAAAGCTTCAAACGGTTCTGTAAAATTGGCTTCCCCGGATATCTTCGCAAACAGAAGTTTGCAGGGTGAAGGCGGAGTAGACATCAAAATGTCTGATTCTGAAGTTCAGAAAGTCATCCGTAAAAAAGTAGACGAATCAGTAGACTCGGCTTTTGAGGTACTCAGAAAACGTATCGATAAATTTGGTGTTACACAACCAAACATCCAGAAATTGGGTGAATCAGGAAGAATCCTTGTGGAACTTCCGGGTGCGAAAGATGTAGACCGTATTAAAAAATTATTGTCTGGTACTGCCCAATTGGAATTTTGGGAAACGTATAAAATCGAAGAAGTAGGTAACTTTTTGATGGCTGCAAACAATGCGTTGAAGCTGACAGAAAAAACAGCGGTTCCTGCAAAAGAAACTGCTAAAACCGGAATCGATACATTATTGACAGACAACACGGCAAAAGATACTGTTGCGCCTGCAAAAGGACAAAATCCGTTAGTAGACAAATTTGTGGCTCAAGGTGGCGGTGCTGTCCTTGCTGTAGTCAATTCAAAAGATACTGCCGTAATCAACGGTTGGTTGAAAAGACAAGACATCAGAAACCTTTTGGGTGCTGACCAGCGTTACGCCAAATTTGTTTGGGGAATTCCTTCAACAATCGTTGATGAGAAAACCAAAAAACAAGTAGAAACGGTAGAATTGTATGCTTTGAAAGGCAACAAAGACAACAAAGCGGCGATGAGCGGTGGTGTTGTTACAGACGCTAAAGATTCATTCGACCAATTGGGTAAACCATCCGTAACCATGCAAATGAACGCAAAAGGTGCTAAAGAATGGGAAGAATTGACCGGTTTGGCTTACACGCAAAAAAGCAACATTGCGATCGTTCTTGACGACGTGGTGTATTCTGCGCCAGGCGTTTCTACAGGACCAATTGCCGGAGGAAGATCTGAAATTTCAGGGGTATTCGACGTGACACAAACAAAAGATTTAGCGAACGTTTTGAGAGCTGGTAAATTGCCTGCTGCTGCGGAAATCGTACAATCAGAAGTGGTAGGACCATCTTTGGGTCAGGAAGCAATCGAAAACGGAACAACCTCTGCACTTGTGGGTCTTTTGATCGTAGCATTGTGGATGGTGGTTTATTATGGCAAATCAGGTTGGTTTGCAAACGTAGCTTTGTTGGTGAACTTGTTGTTCCTTTTCGGAATCCTTGCAAGTTTGGGGGCTGTATTGACTTTGCCAGGTATCGCCGGTATCGTACTTACAATGGGTACTGCGGTAGATGCAAATATTATTATTTATGAAAGGGCAAAAGAAGAATTGCGCGCCGGAAGATCTTTAGATGAAGCTGTAAAAGTGTCATTCGGATGGAAAGGTGCGATGCGTTCGATCATTGATGCTAACGTAACCCACGTATTGACTGGTGCCGTATTATTGATTTTCGGAACAGGTCCAATCCAGGGATTTGCTACAACTTTATTAATTGGTATCGCAACTTCATTGTTTACTTCAATCTTCATTACAAGAATGTTGTTAGACTGGAGCGTGGCTAAAGGCGACAAATTAACGTTCACTACAGGTTTCTCTAAAAACTTCTTTACAAACTTCCACTACGATTTCTTGGGAGCTAAAAAATACACTTACATTTTCTCAAGTTTGGTGGTTATCGTGAGCATTGTTTCGCTCGCTACACACGGTTTGGATTATGGTGTGGATTTCAAAGGAGGAAGAACTTTCCAGATCCGTTTTGAAAAACCGGTGGTTGCTGAAGAGATCAGAAGCGAATTGCTGGCGTCTTTCGAAAATTCTGCGGAAGCGAAAGTTTTCGGTAAAGACAACCAATTGAAAATCACGACAAAATATAAAGTTGAAGAGCACGGAACGGAAGCAGACGAGCAGGTAAACAAAATTTTGTTCGAGAAATTGAAAAAACACTACAGCGCCGATATGACCTACGAGAAATTCGTAAACTCATACGACGGAAAACAATACGGAATCCTTCAGGCTTCTAAAGTTGGGCCAACGGTTGCCGATGACATCCAAACCAACTCATATTGGGCTGTTCTTGGAGCGATGGCGATTGTATTCCTTTACCTGATGGTATCGTTCAGAAAATGGCAATACAGCCTTGGTGCGATCGCGGCGATTGCGCATGACGTGATCTTCGTATTGGGCGTTTACTCATTGTTGTGGAAATACATGCCATTCGGAATGGAAATCGACCAGCACTTCATCGCGGCGATCCTGACTGTAATTGGTTACTCAATGAACGACACCGTAATTGTATTTGACAGGGTTCGTGAATACCTTGGCGGAAAAGCAAAAGGAAACTTCAACCAGATCGTAAACCAGTCGGTAAACTCTACGATGTCAAGAACGATCAATACGTCATTGACGATGATCCTTGTATTGTTGATCATGTTCATCTTTGGTGGTGACTCGATCCGCGGATTCATCTTTGCGATGTTGATCGGTATCGTGATCGGAACGTATTCTTCATTGTTTATCGCGACACCGGTATTGGTCGATACGATCTCTGATGCAGAACACAAAAGAATCGAAGAAGAGCACAACAGGGAAGTTTAATTTTCTCCATATAATTTAAAAGCCCGATAGTGATATCGGGCTTTTTTTTTTGGATTTTTTTCAGGAGCTGTTCCCGCTGTTGCTTCAATCTTTTTACTTGTTCGTTCCTCACTGCATAAAAAGGATTTCCGCTCCCATCGGGGCTAGGGCAGTCCGTTTTAAATGGCCTTTATATGAAACCTGTTTCATTGCATATTTTTTATTACGTTTGTAATCCACCAACAAAAAAAACATGGCGACCAACAAACCCACCAAACTCGTCCAATTGCTCGACGACCTGATCTCGGAAACCGAAAAAATCAACGTCGGCCAAATCTACATTGCTGTTGTCGAAGAAACAAACCGGATCACTTTCGCCACGACGCCAGCCAATCCGTTTACGGAAACGGTTTACAAAAATCTTATCCGGCTGTCGATCAAAGATTTCATCCATTCCGGTCGCGCCATTGACAGCATCGAAGTAATTCGCGAAGTGGTGGAAGTGATTTCGCATGCGGAGCTTGTTAATTGAAGTTATGTTGTAAATAGGGATAAACGTTAAAGCATTAATCCAAATGAATAAAAGAAAAGTCACGTTTTCAGATCTCATTACCTTAATTAAAAACAGAAGGCCGTTTTCGATTCTCGGAATCGTCTTTGTCCTGAGTTCCGTTTTGATTTTACTTCCGGGCGTTTCGTTAATGTCCCATTCATTTGTCGAACCCTACCAGAAATACGATTTCGAAAAAATAGCGCAAAACGGCACCGAACGCATCGCCAAAATCACCGATGTCAGACCAGTGAACAATATGACGATTAATGGCGAACATCCTTTAAAAATCAGCTATGAATTTACAGAAAGCGGTTTGGCCAAATCCGATCAGTTCCAGACTATGAATCTCGAAAAAACAAATGGTTTAACGATCGGAAGCGAGATAAAAATCAAAACCTTTGAAAATCAGTCCACAATAGCAAACCTCGAACCTTTTGTTTTTCCATTTTATGTCTTTTATTTTTTGCCTTTGCTGTTCTTTATGTTGGGAATGATATTTTCGATTATTGGATTGGTTCCTGCTTTCAGGGATTACAATTTGTATAAAAATGGAGTTGTGAAAGAAGGAACGATCGTGTCCTTTACACCGAATTCGGGCTTGCCGTTTTCAAATGCCGGCCAAAGCATTTTGGTCAATTACTACTATTCGGGTTCCAACAGTGAAAGGATATTTGGAAAATCGAAAACCACAGACTTTTCACTCATGGCAGAAAAAAAGTCAGAAGACAAAATCAAACTTTTTGTTTCAGAAAGCGATGAAACGAAATCCTGTGTCATTCCTAAACTGGAAGCTTTGAAAAATAACTGGAAGGTGTAAACAGTAGTTCGGTAACTGCAGACCGCCACCCAGGACACAACAAGAACTCGAACAGGAAAAGTTATGGCTTGAGTTAAAGTGCAAGCTGTCGCAGCTGCCGTAAAAAAGACTGAAAATTAAAATTGGAGGGCAAATCTGGAAGTAAATACCAAAAAAAAAGCCATAAACAAAGTCCTGGCTTTTTAAATATTTTATAATGTTTTCTTCATAAATGTGTAGCTTAGTCAACCACGATCGGTTTCTCAGCGGCCCACATAAAATACAAGCCAACAAGGACAAACGGAATGCTGAGCCATTGGCCTGTCGAAAACAATCCGAGCGCACTTTCAAATCCGCCCTGGCTTTCTTTGACATACTCCACTACGAATCGAACCGTCCATAACAAGACCAAAAACAATCCGAACAGGTAACCTTGTTTTTCCCTGACGTTGGTTTTCCAGTACAAAAAGAACAGGATTGCAAAAACAAAAATATAACAAACCGCTTCATACAATTGTGCCGGATGTTTTACCGGAACCTGTTGCAGCAATTCGGAAAATTTAGGATCATTGGCAATCGCTGAGTACGCTGCTTTGGAATTTTCGATTCCAGTTGCTTTTACGACATCACGCGAACTAAAATGGTCTTTGATGAATTGGATTCCGAAAGTACTCTCGGTTTGTTTTCCAACGATCTCCGAGTTGAAAAAATTCCCCAGCCTCACAAAGATGGCACCGCTCGCTACGGGAATGACCACACGGTCTAAAACCCATAACAAGGGTCTTTTCATTACTTTTTTGCTGAAGAAATACATCGAAATGATGATGGCGATCGCAGCGCCGTGGCTGGCCAATCCCTGAAATCCGGTAAATTCAAAAGTAGGGGAGAATCGGAATGGCAATAAAATTTCCGATAAATGATTGCTGTAATATTCCCAGTCGTAAAAAAATACATGTCCCAGCCTTGCGCCAAGTAAAGTCGAAACCACCGTCCATATGAATAAGGAATCCAGCTTGTCGATCGGTTCGTTCTCGCGGTCAAATATTTTTTTCATGATGTACCAGCCCAATCCGAAGGCGATCACAAACATGAGGCTGTAGTAGCGGATGACAAAAAAACCGAGATCAATTCCTTCTGTGGGGTTCCAGACAAAACTTAATGGGTGTATCATATTTTTGGGCTTAGGTGTGTAAAAATAGAGATTTATATATAGGTAAAATATTAAATAAAGTTAATGTTTGTGGTCGCAGCTTTTCTGCGGAACCGGGTCGTAGCCGCTTTTTCCCCAGGGATGACAACTCAGGATTCTTTTGGCCGCAAGGAAACTTCCGTAGAACAGTCCGTGGATTTTGAGTGCCTGTAAAGCATAAGAAGAACACGTAGGTTCAAACCTGCACGTCGCCGGAGTTAATGGGGAAATGACCGTTTGGTAAACCCGGATGATAAAAACAAAGGGCGATATGAGGATGTCTTTGACGCGCAACTTACAGTGTAAATGTGGTTCCTTCTTTTCCGTCTTTGAGTTGGATGCCGAGTGCCGCAAGCTGGTTCCTGATTTGGTCCGACATCGCGAAATCTTTGTTGGCACGCGCTTCATTTCGCATCATGATCAGCATGTTGACGATGCCTTCAAGTTTGTCAGAATTGTTTTCGGCCGATTTCTGGTTGTTGAGTCCCAGCACATCTACTACAAAACCCTGCATCGTCTTAACGAAAGTTTCCAGATCAGCAGCGGTCAGAGTTGCAGAACCTTCTTTTATCAGGTTGACAAAACGGACACCTTCAAACAATTGCGCGATTAAAATGGGACTGTTGAAATCATCGTTCATCGCATCATAACACAATTGTTTCCAAGCGGAAATGTCAAGGGTTGACGCATTTCCGGGAGCGAGTTCGTTTAAATTGTCCATCGCTTCCATCAATCGGTTGTACCCTTTTTCGGCTGCGACAATGGCATCATCAGAAAAATCCAGGATGCTTCTATAATGTGCTTGCAGCATAAAAAAACGGGCGACATTCGCAGAAAATGCTTTGCTCAAAAACGGACTTTCGCCAGTTAAAATTTCGCGTGGCAAGATGTTGTTTCCGGTAGATTTCGCCATTTTTTTGCCGTTCAGCGTCAGCATATTGGCATGCATCCAGTAATTAACGGGCGTTTGTCCGGTGCAGGCTTCGTTTTGCGCGATCTCACATTCGTGGTGCGGGAATTTTAAATCCATTCCACCGCCGTGGATGTCAAAATGATTGCCTAAATATTTGGTACTCATCGCTGTACATTCCAAATGCCAGCCCGGAAAACCGTCGCTCCAGGGCGAAGGCCATCTCATGATGTGTTGTGGTTCGGCTTTTTTCCAAAGCGCAAAATCCTGTGGGTTGCGTTTGTCCGACTGGCCGTCAAGTTCGCGGGTGTTGGCGAGCATGTCTTCGATATTCCGGCCGCTCAATTTTCCGTAATGGTTGGTTTCGTTGAATTTTACGACATCAAAATAAACAGAACCATTGACTTCGTAGCCAATGCCGCTTTCGATAATTTTCTTGACAATTTCGATTTGTTCGATAATATGTCCGGTGGCTGTTGGCTCAATGCTCGGAGGCAGAAAATTGAAATCGTTCAGGATCTCGTGAAAATCGACGGTATACCGTTGTACGACTTCCATCGGTTCGAGTTGTTCGAGCCTGGCTTTTTTGGCAATTTTGTCTTCGCCTTCATCAATATCATCTACAATGTGTCCGACATCGGTAATGTTTCGCACGTAACGCACTTTAAAACCAAGGTGCAAAAGATACCTGAAAATCACGTCAAACGACATGAAGGTGCGCACATTTCCCAAATGCACATTGCTGTAAACCGTTGGCCCGCAAACATACATTCCAACATTTCCTTCATGGATTGGTTTGAAAATTTCTTTTTCCCCGGAAAGGGAATTGTATATTTTAACGGTCTGGTCTTTATGTGATGGCATTGGTATTTATTTTATGCTTTGGAGAGGAAGATACTAAAATTTTGTTTCCAATTTAATGTAGTCCAAAAATTCCCTGCGTGTTTGTTCGTCTTTGAACTTTCCGCCGAATTCAGAGGTAACAGTGCTGCTTTCGATGTCCCGGATGCCGCGCGAGTTTACGCAAAGGTGTTTGGCATCGATCACGCAGGCCACGTCTTTAGTTCCGAGCGCGCGCTGCAATTCCTGTACGATCTGCATGGTCAAACGTTCCTGTACCTGAGGTCTTTTGGCAAAATAATCGACGATGCGGTTCATTTTAGACAAACCGATCACTTTTCCATTGGAAATGTAACCCACATGGGCACGGCCAATAATAGGAAGCAAATGGTGCTCGCAGGTAGAGTATACGGTGATGTTTTTTTCCACCAGCATTTCACCATATTTATAGTTGTTTTCAAATGTTGAAGGACTTGGTTTTTTTGAAGGATTGAGTCCGCCGAAAATCTCCTTTACAAACATTTTTGCCACACGGTTGGGAGTACCTTTCAGGCTGTCATCGGTCAGGTCCATTCCGAGGGTTTTCAGGATGCTTTCAACATCCTTTTTGATCAGTTCTATTTTTTGGTCATCGGTGATATTGAAAGCGTCGTCCCTAAGAGGATTGGTTGCGCTTGAAGCGATGTGGTCATCGCCAAATTCGTCGTGAAACTCTTCGTTGGTTATCATTAAAAAGTAATATTATTATAGCTAATTTTTAAGGCACAAAGATAATTAATAAAATCAAACAATTCCGGCCAATGTTAAATATTCAATTTAAATAAAATTAATGCTAAATCTTTGCTAATTTTTTGTAAATTTCGCTGCCAAAAATTTTGTAATATGAAAAATAAGTACCTGCTCCTTTTCTTTATTTCCCTCTTTAAATTTGCTGCCACAGCCCAAAGCAATACTGCCACAATTGAGATTCAGGTGCCAACGACATTTTGTGATTATGGCGTAGCGGTATCACTACAGGCAATATTTCCGAGGATTTTACCAGCGGCGAGTCAAAGTTATTCTGCGGTTACAGCCCCAACATATCAAAATTATCCTTACAGCGGAGGAACGCAACTTCAAGTGCCACCAGGCGGAACTAATATGGATGATTTTTGGAGCGCGCCCATTACACTGCCTTTTCAATTTGACTTTTATGGGAACACTTACCGTTCTTGCCAGCTTAGCTCTAACGGCGTATTAAGTTTTGATCCCGGTAATACTACCGGCGCTTTTTCAGATTGGCTTCAAACCGGTGATCCGCAAATTCCAAGTCCGGCCTTTCAATATCCAAATGCAATCTACTGCATTTATTCGGATCTGGATTTTACCGGCCGTCCTGCGACAAGCGATATCAATTATATTATTTTAGATCAGGGTCCATACGCAGCGCCAAACCGGGCATTTGTTTTTAATATCAATGGCATCCCGAATTACCGTGCGGGAGATCCGAACAATGTTAGCGGTTTGCAAACGGCACAGGTTATTTTACATGAAACCACCAACGCCATTGAAATCAATGTTCAGAGAAGGGTAGGAAATCCGCTTTGGGAAAACGGAGTGGTTCTCGCCGGACTTCAAAATGCTTCTGGTACTGCGGCGACAACTTTACCTGGGATGAATGTCCAGGCGATTGCCCCTATAATCAATCAATCTTTTGTTCTCACGCCAAACGGCGCGGATACCAATCCTTCATCAACGCAGTTTCACTGGGAGCATCAGGATACTAGCGGAAACGTTATTATCGATTCAACCAGCCCGACTTTTTCGCCGGTTGTTACAGGTCCCATAACTTATACAGCAGTAGTTACTTATGTTTTAGGTACTGGTGCCAACGTTAGGTCAGTACGCCTGGAAGACAGCATCACGCTTTCGACCACCCCAACCCCAATACCAGGTTTTAGAAATCCTGTGAATTATTGCTATAGCGGATTGCCTGGATTCACTGCTGATCCTGCAAAACTGGATCAAACCACTTACATGTTGCAGAACAATCCAACACCTGCAAATTATGTAGTGACCTATTTTAAAACTGAGCAGGGAGCGATCAACCAAACACCATCGCAAAGAATCAATCCCAATAATTTTGTGGTTACGAACCAAATCACAGATGTATGGGTTAGGGTCGTTAACAGAAATGGAGCGGATTGTCCAACATACAGCCACTTTCAGATTACACCTGGTCCAAGAGGCCAGTTTGATTACAGCCAAAATTCTTATTTAAACAATATTTCTACACCGCAACCCATTGTTGAAACTTCACCATTAACACCGGGAGGAACTTATACAGCCACACCACCGGGTTTAACCATCGATGCGACGACAGGAGCTGTTACTCCGTCTACCAGTACCGTTGGGAATTACAATGTACTTTATCATATCGATGGCACCACTTATCCTGACGGATCAGCCAATTGTCCATCTTATGATGCTACTCTTGTAGCGGTAGAGATTCTCGAGGCCGGTTGTACGGCTGTTGCGCCGTTAGCAGATCAAACTGTATGCCCGGGTCTTGTGATGCCAAGTATGACCTATACGGCTACAGGTGCAACAAATATTACTTATACAGGAACACTTCCTCCGGGAGTAACTGGTAGTTTCTTAGCTCCGGTATTTACAGTATCGGGCACACCGACAGCACCAACGGGAACTACTGCAGCAACTTATAATTTTACCGTAAATATTGTAACGCCGGCAGGAAATTGCAGCGTGGTTTCAAGTATTGTTGTCAATCCGAAACCTACAGTTCTTGTGGCATTTAACGATCTGGAAATTTGCGAGGATGGTTCTACTACGGTTAAAGCCGATATCGGAACTTCGACAGTTGCTTACAATTATGCGTGGACCGTTCCTACAGGAGTTACACCTCCAGGAAACGTGGCCAATTTTACGACAGACAAACCAGGGATTTATAAAGTAACTATCACCGATCCGTTGACGGGTTGTGTAAGCGATGAAGCGACAGGAACATTAATTGTTAATTTAAAACCAGTTGTCAATTCAGTTGATTTGACCCTTGCTGCGATTTGCAACGACGGCACAACAACAACTTCGGTTTCAGCAAATATGATTGGAAGTCCGGCCGGAACTTATACTTATGCGTGGACAGTACCTGCAGGATTTACAAATCCTGGAAACGTTGCCTCATTTACGACGAATGTTGCCGGTGCTTACAGCGTAATTGTAACCAGCAATAAAGGATGTACGAGCATTGCCAAATCGGCTACGCTTACGGTCAATACTTTGCCAACAGGAGTAATCAACGGAAACGACATTTGTGCCGGAGCCAGTACTTCATTAAGCGCCGTAGTCAATTCACCTGATCCTGCTGCTACTTATTCTTACACATGGACGGTTCCAGGACCGGTTCCTCCCGGAAATGTGGATAGTTTTACGACATCAACACCTGGACTTTATACGGTTCAAATTACAAATGACCTCACGTCATGTGTCAGTGTGGTCATCTCGAAAACCATTACGGCGAGTCCGATACCGGTATTTGAAGTGGCTTTAAGTGCGGCTGCAATTTGTACGAATGATCCTGTTACCGTGAGTGCGGTTCAAACAGGAACACTTGTTGGACCTTTTACATACGTATGGACGGTTCCGACGGGAGTTACCGATCCGGGAGATGTCGCTTCATTCACGCTTCCTTCAGGAGTTGCAGGTACTTACAGCGTAGTGGCAACCAATACTGCTTCAGGCTGTGCAAGTTTGATCAAATCAAAAACACTTACAGTAAATCCGTTGCCTGATTTGACCGCGGTAAATATTGCCAATGCAGAAATTTGTGCCGGAGGTTCTACAGTTGTTTCTGCTCAGGTAACAACACCTGGAAGTTACAGTTATGCATGGACGCTTCCGACCGGAGCAACAGCTGTTGGAAACGTGGCTTCATTTAATGCGACAGTTGCAGGTACTTATTCGGTTGTAGTTACGAATACGTTGACAACTTGTGTCAGCGCTCCTCAATCGGCAAGCCTGATTGTCAATCCGATTCCGGCAGCGATACTTACACCTGGCGTTTTGGCAATTTGTGAGAACGCAACGCCAAAACCAACAGTAACTTTAACCGGTTCAAACGGGACAATTCCTTATACTTTTTCTTATACCATAAACGGAACGGCTTACACCAAACCTTCTGATCCTGGTCTAAGCACAACGACCGTTGAAATTGACACCAATGTACCGGGAAGTTTTGTAGTGGTACTGACAGGTGTTTCTGACAATACAACAACTGCCTGCGCAAGCGGCCCGATCACGGGACAAACAGCAACGATTAAAGTAAATCCTTCTTTAACAGGATCAGTCACTTCGAGCATTGCCGAAGTTTGTCAAAATGCTACACTACTGCCACAAATTGTTTTTACAGGCGATGGCGGAACTGGTCCTTACAACTTTACTTATACTATCAACGGAGGTACACAAATTATTGTTCCAAGCACGACCGTTTTGCCTTCTGGTGAAGCGCAAGCTTTTGTGAACGTATCGTCAACAACGCCAGGTACTTTTACTTATGAACTCATCAAAGTGGAAGATGCGCTTGGTAACATCTGTTTCCAATTGACTACAAATACAGCAGCTGTAAAAATCAATCCGATTCCGGTGGCCACACTAACATCGGGTGTTTTGGCAGTTTGTGAAAATGCAACTCCGAAACCAACAGTAACTTTAACCGGTTCAAACGGAACGCTTCCTTACACGTTTTCTTACACTATAAACGGAACGGCTTTTACCAAACCTTCTGATGCGGGAGTAAGCACAACAACAGTTGAAATTGACACTAACGTACCGGGAAGTTTTGTAGTCGTATTAACAGGTGTGTCTGACAACTCGACTACGGTCTGCGCAAGCGGTCCAATCACAGGACAAACAGCAACAATTCAGGTAAATCCTTCATTAACGGGATCGATCGCTTCAAGCATTGCAGAAGTTTGCCAGGGAACAACGCTATTGCCGCAAATTGTATTTACAGGTGACGGCGGAACTGGTCCGTATAACTTCACTTATACTGTCAATGGAGGCACGCAAATTACTGTTCCAAGTACGACAGTTTTGCCTTCCGGAGAAGCACAGGCATTCGGGAACGTATTGACAACAACGGCCGGAACGTTCACTTACGAACTCATTAAAATAGAAGATGCGCTTGGAAATATCTGTTTCCAATTGACAACAAATACAGCAGCGGTTAAGATCAATCCGATTCCTGTAGCTACAATTATTCCGGGTGTTTTAGATGTTTGCCAGAATGCACCTGCAAAACCAATCGTAACCCTGAGCGGATCAAGCGGAACAATCCCTTATACATTTTCATACACACTGAACGGAACGGCTTTCACCAAACCGTCAGACCCTGGAACAAACACAACTACGGTAGAAATTTCGACTGCAGTGGCCGGAAACTTTACTTTAGTGCTTACCGGAGTTTCTGATGCTACGGCTACAGCTTGTGCAAGCGGTCCAATTGCCGGACAGTCGGTAACTGTAAAAGTAAATCCATCACTGACAGGTTCAATTGCTGCAAGTATTGCTGAAGTGTGTCAGAATTCAACACCGTTGCCACAAATTAGGTTCACTGGAACTGGAGGAACGGCGCCATATACATTTACCTACACGGTGAACGGCGGACCTCAGATTACTACGAGTAATACTGTTGTAAATGTGGCGACGGCAAATCCGGATACCTTTAATTATGTATTGATCAAAGTGGAAGACGTTACCGGTAATTTGTGTTTCAACTTAACAAATACGACAGCAACCGTTAAAGTAAACCCACTTCCGACGGCTGTATTGGTTCCGGGAGTTTTGGAAGTTTGCCAGGATGAAACCAACAAACCTATTGTCATTTTCAGAGGAGCAGACGGAACGGCGCCATATACTTTCTCATATACTGTAAACGGAACTCCTTACACACAAATTTCTGACATTGGCTTAAATACATACAGCCTCCCAATCAATACAAATGTTCCGGGCGACTTCATTGTGACCTTAACTGGTGTTCAGGACAGCAGTTCGACAACTTGTGCCAGTGGAACAATAACCGGGCAAAGTGTAACAATCCGTGTCAATGCACCACCAACAATTGCGAGTGTTTCATTCAACAATGCGGAAGTTTGTCAGGGCGATGCTGCGACAGTAACCGCTGTGCCAACGGACAGTAGCAAAATTTACACTTACACCTGGACAACTCCTGCCGGAGTTCCTGCACCAGGAAATGTAGCCTCATTCAGCACGACAGTTGCGGGACGATATAGTGTGAAGATTACCGATCCAATCGGATGTGTATCTTTGGTATCATTCGCTGATCTGAAAGTAAATCCACTTCCCGATGTTACCTTAACTGATGGATTCATTTGTGTGAATTCTGACGGAAGTCCAAAACCAGGAGCAGTATTTCCATTGGAAACAGGGTTGACTTCACCTGATTACTCATTCATCTGGTACGCTCCGGACGGTACGGCAATCCCGGCTTCTCAAGGCGGAACTGCTGCAACCTACAACGCTACGGCACCAGGAAATTACAGTGTTGAAATTACCGACGAACGTTTTGCTACAAATTGTTCGCAAACATTCCAGGCGACGATTGTAACGTCATTGCCACCGGATACTGCGACTTACACCGTTTCAAATTATTTCTCTGAAGTGCAGCGTGTAACGATTAATGTGCTTCCTGTTGGAGATTATTTGTACCAACTGGACAATGGCGCTTTCCAAAACAGCAATGAGTTTGTAAACCTTCCTTCCGGTTTCCATACGGTATTGGTAAAAGACAAATACGGTTGTAGCGAAGGCATTTTGATTGAAAACATCAGAATCCTGAACTTCCCTAAATTCTTTACGCCAAACGGAGATGGTTACAATGATTTGTGGAATGTGTTTGAACTTGAAGATCAGCCAAACGCAAGAATCATGATCTATGACAGATATGGCAAACTGCTTAAACAGATCTCAACCAAAGGAGCTGGATGGGATGGAACCTTCAACGGGCAAGCGCTTCCCGGAGACGATTACTGGTTTATCATCACATTTGAAGAGCAGGGCGTAACCAAAGAATTCAAAGCACACTTCGCGTTAAAAAGATAATCACATTAGACTTAAAACAAAAAAGGCTTCTCAGTAGAGAAGCCTTTTTTAATACAAAAAAATAAATTTATTTCGAGTTGTAAACAGCAATCGCTTCTTTCAATATGGCTACCGATTTAACCAAATCTTCTTTTTTCAATACATACGCAATCCGAACTTCATTCAGTCCGACACCTGGTGTAGAATAAAACCCAGCCGCAGGAGCAACCATCACAGTTTCGCCATTCAGGTCGAATGATTCCAGCAGCCATTGCGCAAAAGTATCGGCGTTGTCAATTGGCAATTGAGCGATGCAATAAAATGCACCCTTAGGATTCGCTACTTTTACACCGTCGATTTTATTCAGTTCCGATACTAAAATGTCACGTCTTTCTTTGTATTCGGTAATGACTTCGTCAAAATAACTTTGCGGCGTATCAAGTGCAGCTTCGCTGGCAATCTGTGCAAACGTCGGCGGACTCAGTCTGGCCTGCGCAAATTTCATCGCGGCGGCCATAACCGATTTGTTTTTAGAAACAATACAACCAATTCTTGCGCCGCACATGCTGTATCTTTTAGAAACCGAATCGATCATGATCGCATGTTCTTCCAGTCCCGGAACATTCATTACTGAAAAATGCACGTCTCCGTCATAGGTGAATTCGCGGTACACTTCGTCTGCAATTAAAAACAAATCGTGTTTTTTTACAATTTCGGCAAGCTGCAGGATTTCATCTTTTGAATACAAATAACCGGTTGGATTTCCCGGATTGCAAATCAGGATCGCTTTGGTTTTTGAGGTGATTAATTTTTCAAAGTCAGCAATCGGAGGCAACGCAAATCCGGTATCGATACTCGAAATCACCGGAACAACATTAACGCCCGAAGCTGTTGAAAATCCGTTGTAGTTTGCATAAAAAGGTTCAGGAATGATCACTTCGTCACCGTGGTCCATCGTCGTTCCCATTGCAAAAAGCAAGGCTTCAGATCCGCCGGTTGTAATGATGATGTCGGCCAGGTCGACCGGAATGCCATGGTTGGTATAATATTGGGAAAGTTTCGTCCTGTAGCTTTCAAAACCTGCGGAATGGCTGTATTCCAAAACTTTAATGTCAAGGTTTTTAATCGAATTCATGGCCACTTCCGGCGTTTTGATATCGGGTTGGCCAATATTTAAGTGGTAAACTTTATGGCCTTTCTTTTTTGCGATTTCTGAATACGGAACCAGTTTTCTGATCGGAGATTCAGGCATTTGCATTCCTTTGTTTGAAACTTTTGGCATGATTGTGTATTTTTTGAAATGCAAATTTGCGAATTTTTTAATTGGATGCCAATTCTTTTACTTTATATTATTGAATTCTGAGTATCCGATTTTTCTTTATATTTATGGAAACAATCTGGTATGGTCTTGAAATTTTTCATCTTCATTTTTTGCCTCACGGTTTCCGGACTTTTAGCCCAGAATGGATTTGAATTTGAAAACGAAAAAAACAAAATCACCATTCCTTTCCAGCTCATCAACAATCTTATTTTTATTCCGGTTACAGTCAACGGCGCGCCGCTGAATTTTCTGCTCGATACTGGTGTTGAGGAAACCATTTTGATCAGTCTCGATGATAAAAATGAAGTCAACCTCAAAAATATTCAAAAAGTCAAGTTCAAAGGGCTGGGCAGCGAAGAGGCGATTGAAGGACTCAAATCTTCAAACAATACGATAAATATTAACGGATTCAATGACAAAAACCACAATCTTTATATTGTTCTCGATCAAAGCTTCAATTTTTCGTCACACGTGGGCATTCCGGTAAACGGCATCATTGGATACCATTTTTTTAAAAATCACACCATCAAAATCAATTATGACCGCAGGAAAATTACGGTTTACAAAGACGGTGAAAAAATTAAAAAGCAAGTCGGAAAAAGATTTAAAGCAATGCCAATTTCAATAGAGCGAAACAAACCTTACACAACAGCAACAATCGGTTTCAACAATGAAAATGTGCAGGCCAAATTGCTGATTGACATCGGAAACAGCGACGCAGTCTGGCTTTTTCCAAATGCAGAAAAACAAATCCAAATTCCACAAACAAACTTCAAAGACTATCTGGGAAAAGGTTTCAGCGGCGAAATCCATGGCAATCGCGCAAAAATCGAAAATGTGAATATGGGTGACTTCACTTTTGAAAAACCCATCATTTCGTTTCCCGATTCTGAATCAATAAAAAGTGTCAACATGGTCAAAGACCGAAATGGTTCGATAGGTGGGGAAATCCTGAAAAGGTTCACGGTTATTTTCAACTATCCCGAAAAACAGATTTATCTCAAAAAAGGAGCCCATTTCAGCAATCCGTTTCATTACAATATGAGCGGTATCGAAATGCAGAACGAAGGCGTACAATGGGTTCAGGAGACGGTTTTATTGCAAACGGTAAAAGCAAATAATACTTTTGACGGAGACGGAAATAAAACCGATTTCAAATATAAATTCTCACTAAAACCGGTGTACACGATTTCAAATATCCGTGAAAATTCTCCTGCGCAACTGGCCGGACTCCTTAAAGATGATACTGTTCTGAAGATTAACGGAACGGCTGCCTACAAATATTCATTATCCGCGATCAACGACATCCTCAAATCCGAAGAAGGAAAATGGATCACACTCGAAATCGAACGCAGCAACAAAATCCTGGTTTTTAAGTTCCAGCTCAAAAGCATCCTATAAAAAAAGCTTCCGGTTAGGGAAGCTTTTAAATTTATCTATTGGTCACTAAACACCTTTTTCTTTTCAAGGATATTCGGTTCTTCTTTCGCAATCACGTCGCCTTTGATTTTCAATGCCACACGTCCGCCTTCAACATTTACGGCATTGGTTTCCACGGTGATCGTTTTTCTGATCGGGCCCGGACTCATATTGTATTTTACATCGATCTTTCCGGTTTTCCCAGGCTGGATCGGCTCTTTAGGTTTTGACGGAACCGTACATCCGCAAGTCGATTGCACATTGGTAATAATCAGCGGCTCATTCCCCGTATTTTTAAACTCAAAAGAACGGATTCCGTTGTCCGTATCCTTAGAAACCTTACCATAATCAACCGTGTTGTCCTTCGCAAGGAACTCAATTTTCGGCTGCGCAAATGACGCGGTGCCAAAACCAACTACGGCAGTCAATAATAGTATTTTTTTCATTTTGGTTAAATTTTAAATTTTAGGTTAGCGTAAAAGTACTTTCTTTTGATTAATGTGCAAATATTTAGTTCTTAATTTTTTATACTGCACGAATTATTTACTTTTGTACCCGGGCTTACCAAAAAACATACCAAAGCATTTTTTCGGGTGTTTTAAGGAGCTGTTTGCTTCGCCCGTTCGCTGCTTATTTTTTTATAAGGAGCTTATTTCCCGCTTTCTGTTGCAATCTTTTTGCAGAAAATCTGTTGCTCGATACAACAAATCTTTACGCAAAAAGGATTTTCACGACAATCGGGGCTAGGGTTTCCGGTAACATTAAATTCCGTTTCAATCACGTCAAGAACAAAATAAAATATGACAATTCCTGCACAATTCGACGCAAAAACCATAGAACAAAAATGGTACGACTACTGGATGAAAAACAATTATTTCCATTCAGAACCCGACCATCGCACGCCTTACACCATTGTAATTCCACCGCCAAACGTAACCGGCGTTTTGCACATGGGCCACATGCTCAACAACACCATTCAGGATGTTTTGATCCGTCGTGCGCGCCTTAAAGGTTTCAACGCCTGCTGGGTTCCCGGAACCGATCATGCATCGATTGCAACAGAAGCAAAGGTTGTCGCCAAACTTAAATCCGAAGGCATCAACAAAAATGATTTGTCGCGGGAGGAATTTCTTAAACATGCATGGGAATGGACCGACAAATACGGTGGTGTCATCTTAGACCAATTGAAAAAACTCGGCGCTTCCTGCGATTGGGAACGCACCAAATTCACTATGGATCCCGACATGTCGGCTTCCGTAATCCGTTCGTTTGTCGATCTATATAATAAAGGATTAATTTACCGCGGTTACCGTATGGTCAACTGGGATCCGGAAGCCAAAACGACCCTGTCTGACGAAGAAGTCATTTACGAAGAACAACAGGGAAAATTATACTTTCTGAAATACCAAATCGAAGACAGCAATGATTTCCTGACTGTTGCAACAACGCGTCCCGAAACCATTTTGGGCGATACTGCAATTTGTATCAATCCAAACGACGAACGGTACACGCATCTGAAAGGTAAAAAGGCGATCGTCCCGATTTCCGGCCGCGTGATTCCCATTATCGAAGACGAATATGTCGATATCGAATTTGGAACCGGTTGCTTAAAAGTTACTCCGGCGCACGACATGAACGACAAAACGTTAGGGGAGAAGCACAACCTCGAAATCATTGATATCTTCAACGACGACGCGACCTTAAATTCGTTTGGTTTACATTACGAAGGCAAGGACCGTTTTGTGGTTCGAGACGAAATCGCTAAAGAACTTGAATCGCTGGGAAATCTGGCGAAAACAGAAATTCATCCAAATAAAGTAGGAACTTCTGAAAGAACAAAAGCTGCGATCGAACCGCGTTTGTCTGACCAATGGTTCCTGAAAATGGAAGATTTGGTGAAACCGGCCATTACTGCGGTTCTCGAAAGTGACGAAATCAAATTGTATCCTAAAAAATTCGATAATACCTACAGGCATTGGCTTGAAAACATCCGCGACTGGAACATTTCGCGCCAGCTTTGGTGGGGCCAACAAATTCCGGCCTACTATTATGGCGATGGAAAAGAAGATTTTGTCGTAGCGGAAAATATTGACGATGCGTTAACATTGGCAAAATCAAAAACAAACAATCCAAACCTGACTAAAGAAAATCTGACTCAGGATGTCGATGCGCTCGATACCTGGTTTTCATCCTGGCTTTGGCCAATGGCGGTTTTCGGCGGCATCATGGATCCGGAAAGTGAAGATTTTAAATATTATTACCCAACAAATGATTTGGTAACCGGTCCGGATATTTTGTTTTTCTGGGTGGCGCGAATGATTATCGCAGGTTATGAATATACTGGCAAAAAACCGTTTACCAATGTGTATTTGACTGGACTTGTTCGTGACAAGCAACGTCGTAAGATGTCAAAATCGCTCGGGAATTCGCCAGATCCACTAGACTTGATCGACAAATTCGGTGCGGACGGTGTTCGTGTCGGATTGCTTTTAAGCGCGTCTGCAGGAAACGACATCATGTTTGACGAAGAGTTGTGCAACCAGGGAAAAGCGTTTTCCAACAAAATCTGGAATGCGTTTCGATTGATCAAAGGCTGGGAAGTGTCAGACGCCATTCCGCAACCGGAATCTTCGAAAGTAGCCATCGAATGGTTTGAAGCCAAATTGCAACAAACCCTTGTAGAGATCGAAGACCATTTCGAAAAATACAGGATTTCTGACGCTTTAATGGCAATTTATAAATTGGTTTGGGACGATTTCTGTTCTTGGTTTCTCGAAATGATCAAACCGGCTTACCAACAGCCAATAGACAAAGCCACGTTTGACAAAGCGATCGAAATGCTGGAAAACAACCTCAAATTGTTGCATCCGTTCATGCCTTTCCTAACAGAGGAAATTTGGCAACATATTGCAGAAAGATCCGAGTCGGAAGCGTTGATCGTATCAACCTGGCCGGAGCAAAAAGCGTTCAACAGCCAATTGATTGCTGATTTTGAAAATGCTGCCGAAGTTATTTCCGGAATACGGACGATCCGAAAAGAAAAGAATATTGCATTTAAGGATGCGATCGATTTGAAAGTAGTCAACAACGACAAAACTGCGGTTTATTTTGATGCCGTCATTAGCAAATTGGGCAACATTACGGTTTTGGAATACGTGTCTGAAAAAGTGGATGGCGCTTTGTCTTTCCGCGTCAAATCGAATGAATATTTTATTCCTGTGACCGGCGCGATCAACGTAGAAGAAGAAATAGCCAAACTCAGCGAAGAATTGAAATACACCCAAGGATTCCTCAAATCGGTACAGGCCAAACTGTCAAACGAACGTTTCGTAGCCGGTGCGCCTGAAAAAGTACTTGAGATCGAGCGCAAAAAAGAAGCCGACGCGCTTTCCAAGATTGCAACAATCGAACAAAGTCTTGCCGGTCTAAAATAAATTAATCAAATATAGAACATAAAAAAATCCGGTTTTGCGACCGGATTTTTTGTTTTACATAGTGTTTTAATATTTTCGCCTCATGGCATCTTCATATTTTTCACCCACTTTTTTCCAATTAATAATTTTAAAAAAAGCATCGATATAATTTTTGCGTTTGTATTGGTAACCCAGGTAATAAGCATGTTCCCAAAGATCAAGCGCTAAAATTGGCGTTCCTTTAATGACGGCTTGCGGCATCAGCGGATTGTCCTGGTTTTGCGTATTTGTGATTTGGAGTTTTCCGGCTTTATCGGTTACGAGCCAAACCCAGCCAGAGCCGAATTGTTTGGAAGCTGCATCTTTGAAACTTGTCTGAAAATTTTCGTAGGATCCAAAATCCCTGTTGATTGCGGTTGCCAAAGTATCGGCAGGCGTGCCACCTTTTGGCGAAAGAATTTCCCAGAAAACATTGTGGTTGTAGTAGCCGCCGGCATTATTTCTGAGATCGGCATTGCTCATATCCAGTTTAGCCAGGATTTCTTCAATTGGCAACTTCTCGAATTCTGTTTCAACTAATACTTTGTTCAGATTGTTCGTATACGTAAGGTAATGTTTCGAATAGTGGATTTCCATAGTTCCAGCATCGATGCTTGGTGCCAGCGCATCGTATTCGTACGGAAGAGGAAGCATTTTGAAAGCGCCTTCTTCAGCTTTTACGTCTTCCGGATGGCCAATGGTCATTTTTTCTTCGGCTGCAGGCAAGGGCACTTCCACCACTTCGGTAAGTTTTTTATCATTGCAGGAACTCTGGATCGCGGCAAATAAAAAACACAGCAATATGAATTTACTCTTTTTCATCTAATTTCTTTTTGGCCGCATGGATTGCTTCGATATACAATTCTTTTGCTTCATCAACAGACAAATGGCTGATTTGCATCCACGCGTTGGTTTTAAACGCATTTCGCAGGTCAAAATTGGAATTGAAATTGGCCGCCGGAGTTCCAAAAGTGGCCTGTTTGTAAAATGCATACAAACGCAACTGCACATCCTGAGGCAAGTCGGATTGGCTCATTTCGATTGCAATATCGACTGCTTCCTGAAAACGTGTATCTAAATCTTTGGTTGCCATTAAGATTTTATTGCAATGATTGTTTTACCGCCAATGGCTTTCTGGTTCAGTTTTACTTCCACTTTGGTTCCGACAGGAAGGAAAATGTCAACCCTGGATCCAAATTTTATAAATCCGGCATCAGTTCCCTGAACGACCTGCATGCCTTCTTTGGCATAGTTAACGATTCGTTTGGCCAAAGCACCGGCGATTTGCCTGTAAAGGACTTCTCCAAAAATGCGGTTTTCAACCACGACCGTAGTGCGTTCATTTTCAGTACTTGCTTTCGGATGCCATGCCACAAGATATTTCCCGGGATGGTATTTGCTGTAATTGATTTTTCCGTTTACAGGATATCTGGTCACATGCACATTTATTGGCGACATAAAAATCGAAACCTGAAGGCGCGTATCTTTAAAATATTCACTTTCAAACACTTCTTCGATTACCACAACTTTTCCGTCAACAGGTGCAATGATGTTTTGATCTGTGATTTCAACAACCCTTTTCGGATTTCTGAAAAATTGCAGGATCATGATCAGGAAAAACAAAATGGCCAGCATGACTGACATTCGGAGCCATTCCAGTGTGATGAATTTGTCGGCCAACAATAAAAAAATGACCGTCAGTGTAGTTGAAATAAGGATAATTTTTCCGCCTTCTTTATGAAACATAATATAAAATTTGATAAAACAAAAATACAAAAGGTGCAGCAAATATCACACTATCGAGGCGGTCTAAAATGCCTCCGTGGCCGGGCATAATTTTTCCGCTGTCCTTGACTTGTGCGACACGTTTAAATTTGGATTCAACCAGGTCGCCAATCGTACCAAATATGCCCACGATCAAAGCGATAAAAATCCAGATATAAACGGCTTGTTCGATGAAATACAATGCGATAAGAATACTGAAAATAATGGCGAATAGCAATCCGCCGATAAATCCCTCGATGGTTTTTTTGGGTGAAATCCGTTCGAAAAGTTTTCTTTTTCCAAAATTTTTCCCAACCAGAAAGGCAAAAGTATCATTCGCCCAAATCAATATAAAAATGCTGATGATGATTTTCGGATTGTAATCGCCGCTGAAAAAAGGAATTTTGGTCAGTAAGATCATCGGTAAAATGACATAACCAATTAGGAAGACGTATTTGGAAGTGCTGTCTGTATAGCGGTGTTTTTTGTCAAAAAGGAACGACATGCATTTGGCAGACACGAAAAGGGCTGCGGCCAATAACAGCAAATTCATATTGGAAGACAATGGAAAATAAGAGAAAATTCCGAATCCGAAAACCGCAATGCAAATTGGAAGTGTTTTTTTGAGGTTGACCAGGTCAGAGAATTCGACAACAGCGATCAGCAGAAAAATGCCAAAAAGAAGTAAAAAACTTTGTGCGTATAAAGTCGCGGAAACCAGCAAAACAATATATACAATTCCCGAAAGCGTCCTGGTGACCGTTTCATTCATGCTAAAGGTCTTCTAAAAGCAACAGGTACAGATTTTTTGCGGAACTTCCGTATTGCAAAAAGTCTTCCTCTTTCGCCTTTTCAAAATATTTGATCGTCGTGATATTGGTAGGATAATCTCGGTCGTATTTCTTTTTAATTACCCGAAGTCCGTCGCTTTTGCTTTCCAGAATCTGGCTTGTGGTTGCAAGAATCACGATGTTTACCGGAAGATCATTCGGTTTGTTTTGTTTGATCTGATTTGATGAAAACAGGATAGATCCTTCATCAGCGATCAGGTTTTCACAACTCGCAAGCAGGAATTTTGGCTCGCTTGGATTTTTGTAATTGAGTTTATTTTCCTCAAGCATCGAAAACAATTTCGGCTCGAAGCAAATCGCATCCGATTCAAACCAGTCGTTTTCTTCAAGGATATTTTCAAACTGGTCTTTTACTTCGCCAAGGTTTTCACAATACAGAAATTTTCCACCGTTTTTCTTGAAGTTGAAAGTAAATTTTTCATCTGCCGGAGCAGAAAGGCTGGCTTGCATGCTGTTGAACTCACTTTCTTTTTCCTCATCTGAAGAATCATTGCCCGCGCCAAAAAATTTCTTAAAAAGACTCATATAAAATGTTCAAATGATTAGTTTGTCGTTTGAAAACATCCAAAGATAAAAAAATCTTAATTCAAATACATTTCGAATTAAGATTTTTTTGATGTGATGAATTAATAATTATAGCCTATAGCGAGATTTCTTCCTGCAGATTGCTGTCGAAAGTACGCTTTCCAAAAATAGCTTCCAAGTCATCCTTGAAAATAACTTCCTTATCTATTAGGATATCAGCAAGTTGGTTTAATTTATCTTTGTTTTCTTCCAAAATCTGGATGGCTCTCTGATACTGACTTTCGATCAAAGCTGAAATCTCTTTGTCGATGACAATCGCAGTATCTTCAGAATATGGCTTAGAGAAATTGTATTCACTTTGGCCTGACGAATCGTAATAAGTAACATTTCCGATTTTATCGTTGAGTCCGTAAATCGTTACCATCGCACGCGCCTGTTTGGTCACTTTTTCAAGATCGCTCAAAGCTCCGGTAGAAATTCTGTCAAACGTTACTTTTTCAGCAGCACGTCCGCCCATAGTAGCGCACATTTCGTCAAGCATCTGATCTGGACGAACGATAAGCCTTTCTTCAGGCAAATACCACGCTGCACCAAGGCTTTGTCCTCTTGGAACAATCGTAACTTTAACCAATGGCGCTGCGTGTTCAAGCATCCAGCTTACGGTTGCGTGGCCGGCTTCGTGAATCGCAATGGCTTTCTTTTCTTCGGGAGTAACAATTTTATTTTTCTTTTCCAATCCGCCAACGATACGATCGACCGCGTCAAGGAAATCCTGTTTGTCAACTGCTTTTTTATCGTAACGTGCAGCGATCAGAGCCGCTTCGTTACAAACATTGGCGATATCAGCACCTGAAAATCCGGGCGTTTGTTTTGCAAGGAAATCGGTGTCAAGTCCTTCGACTTTTTTAAGCGGAGCCAAATGTACTTCGAAAATTTCTTTTCTCTCACGGATGTCCGGAAGGTCAACAAAAATCTGTCTGTCAAAACGGCCGGCTCTCATTAATGCTTTATCCAACACATCTGCACGGTTTGTAGCTGCAAGAACGATCACGTTGGAATTGGTTCCAAAACCGTCCATTTCCGTAAGAAGTTGGTTTAAAGTATTTTCGCGTTCGTCGTTTCCACCTGAAATGTTGTTTTTTCCACGTGCTCTTCCGACCGCGTCGATTTCGTCAATGAAAATAATGGCAGGAGATTTTTCTTTGGCTTGTTTGAACAAATCGCGTACTCTGGAAGCACCAACACCGACAAACATTTCAACAAAGTCTGATCCTGATAAAGAGAAAAACGGCACTTTCGCTTCGCCGGCGACCGCTTTTGCCAATAAAGTTTTTCCTGTTCCCGGAGGTCCGACAAGCAAAGCGCCTTTCGGAATCTTACCACCGAGATTGGTATATTTTTCAGGATTTTTAAGAAACTCTACAATTTCCTGGATTTCTTCTTTTGCGCCTTCGAGTCCGGCAACGTCTTTAAAAGTCGTTTTGATATCGGTTTTTTCGTCAAAAAGTTTGGCTTTTGATTTTCCGATGTTGAAAATTTGTCCGCCACCGCCGCCAGCACCGCCACCGCTCATTCTTCTCATGATGAAAATCCATAACGCGACGATTACGATAATTGGCAACAAGCCCATAATAATTTCAGACCAGTTGCTTTTTGGAAGAAAGTTGAAACTTTTTAGTTTTCCTTCTGTAACCGCGGTTTCGAGTTTCTTTTGAAAAAGTTCGTCGTTACCAATGTCAAAGACAAAGTGTGGGCCTTTGTTTGGACGGTTCAACATGTCTTTGGCTACCGCTTTAAATTGTGGATCTTTTAAAGCTTCGGCATTCAGGTAAACTTCTGCTTCAGTCTTGTTGTAGATGATCACTTTATCAATTTTTCCCTGGTCGAGATAGCTGTTAAAGTTGGATGTTGTGCCTTTTGCCGGTTCAGAAAAACTCTGTCCGCCTGTCGCAACACTAATAAAAATAAGGATGAATATAATAGCGCCGTAAATAATCCACGGACTGATTTTAATTCTGTTTGGGTTTGGTTTATTATCGTTGGCCATTGCTTGTTATTGCTTTAGTATTTGTTTTGGATGGTCGTGATTTTAGCATCACCCCAAAGGCTTTCAATGTTGTAATATTCGCGGATTTGTTTTTGGAAAACGTGCACGACAATATTGACATAATCCATCAGCACCCATTCGGCGTTGTCTGCGCCTTCCACGTGCCATGGTTTGTCTTTAAGCTCTTTTGAAACTGTTTTTTGAACCGAGTTAACAATTGCGTTAACCTGAGTATTTGAATTTCCGTTGCAGATGATAAAATAGTCGCAGGCTGCGTTGTCTATTTCACGTAAATCCAGGATGTCTATGTCGTTGCCTTTCACTTCTTCTATTCCTTTGATGATGTTAGCCAGTAAAACATCATTATTTATCGCTTTTTTCGCCATTTATTATTTTTGTATAAGTTTGCAAAGTTACCACTTTTTGTGATTAATTTTGAACCTTAACATAAGATTAAATTCTGTCTCACAAATTATTTCGCATGCAGCTAATCAAACTCGGTGCCATAGATTCGACCAACGATTTCCTTAAAAATCTTGCACAGGAAAAGGATACACTGAACTTCACGGTTGTCACTGCCGAAAGCCAGACAAAAGGCAAAGGCCAAATGGGTTCGGTTTGGAATTCAGAAATAGGCAAAAACCTTATAATGAGTGTTTTAATAAAAGATTTACTGTCTGAAATCAATGAAATATTCAATCTCAATATAGTGGTGGCTTTGTCAGTGATTTTAGTTCTTAAACAAAGGCAGATTCCCGATTTATCGATTAAATGGCCAAACGACATTCTGTCAGCTAATAAAAAGATTGGCGGGATTTTGATCGAAAACAGCATCAAAAGCGATGGCAGTATTTATTCGGTTGCGGGATTGGGACTGAATATCAACCAAACCAATTTCGAAAATCTGCCAAAAGCTTCATCGTTGGCCAACGTGATGCAGCAAAATTTTGATAAAGAAGAATTGCTCGAAGACATCGTCGCAAAAATGAAAAGTTATACAGAAAACTTGGAAGAAAATGTTCCCATGCTCTGGAAAGAATATGAAGATTTACTCTTCAAAAAAGAAATTCCGACCGCGTTCAAAGACGTTCACGGCCGAAATTTTATGGGAATGATCAAAGGCGTAGATCCTTCGGGGAGATTAAAAATACTTTTGGAAGACGATACTATTGCCACTTTCCAAATTAAGGAAGTTGAAATGTTGTATTAATTATTTCTTCACAATCTTTTTGGTGTAGGTTTTTGATTGATAAGCTGTTTTTACGAAGTAAATACCTGTTGGGAGTTTCGACAGGTCAATGTCTGTTTTTTCATTTTTCAACTCTTGGCGAAATACTTCTTTTCCTTTGGAATCGTAGATCGCGCAGTTTGATTTCTTTGCAAATTCTTTCGGAACTGTCAGCGTTATTTTTTGGCTTGCCGGATTTGGAGAAACACCAATTTGTGAGTTATAGTCGAAAATTGAAGTACTTAAACTTCCATCAACCGTAAATCCGTTAACCATGTAATCATCGGTGTTAAACACTGTAATTCTGACATCGTAAGGTCCGGTATGAACATTTGGCGGAATCGTAACCAATGCTTTGCTGTATTCTCCAAGTTCATCGCTCCATCCAGTGGTAACCGAATTCACAGTCAATTGGTCGAGAAACGAATTGTAAAATCCCAATTGCGAAGTGGAAGACAAATTCCATAAATTGCCATTACTCGAGGTGATAGTGACTTCAAGTTGGCTACCAAGATTGCCACGATTCGGACTTAACGTATAAGTTTCTTGGGCATTTGCTGAAAATGCGGCAAACGCGAGAAAAGGAACAAGTAGAAATTTTTTCATATCGTTGTTTTTAGAAGCTTTACAGATTCTGTGAAAGTAATATTATTTTCCTTTGCATTTAGATATAGTGCGATTAATTCTTCGATATTTTTGACTTTTTCGTGCATATTTTTAAAATATTCTGGTGGTAAGGTTTTCAGAATCTGATTTACTTTTTTCTCCAATATCGCTCCTAAAAACGGCCTGTAATTGACATTGGCAGAAGTAACCTGAACTTTATTTATGGTTTCAAATGCCAGTTCATATTTTTCCTGGTTGTAATAAACTGCTGCGAGATTGATCCGGGCATCTTCAAAATCAGGTGAAATTCCGAGCGCTCTTTTATAATTTAATTCCGCCTCTTTGTGTTTTTTGTTCTTTTCGAAAGCGGTTCCTAAATCGTTTAATATCTTGACATTATAAGGTACCAACTTCCGGGATTCTTCAAATCGCAACTCACTGTCGCTAAAATTTCCTGACATAAAATCTGCCGTTCCCTCGTACCAGACGAAAGGCATTGTAAAAGAGTCGATTCTGTAAAAATAATTTTCGGCAGCGTTTGCTTCTTTCTTAACAAGCGGCCAGTTTTTTGTGGCTTTTGCAGCGTGCATTTTTTTCGAATGCCATTCGCCATTAAGTCTGAAAGCAGAAAATGTAAATCCGTACACAGCTGCAATTAAAATTCCGTAAATCAGCATCTTTGATTTAAATAAACTGGTTTTTTCATTATTGTTTTTAGCTGAATACGAATAAAAAATTACCGCAAATAGGAGCATTAAAAGAATCTGGTGTTCTATTCTCTCCATTGGAAAGTCAAAAAATGCGATGATTACATATCCTGACAACGCACCAAAAGAATAAATAAACCGCCATTTTTCTGTAACGGTTTCCAATTTTCTAACCAAAGCTAAAGTTTGGTAAAAAGCAATTCCCAAAATACCAATATATGCAATCAGACTAACCACGCCATTTTCGCAAAGCAACCATAAAAAATCATTGTGCGGCCTTTGAACGGTAAGCAATCCGGAAATCATCTCGGGAGATTTAAATTGCTCCAGTCCATATTTTGGAAAGTATATTTGCCAGTTTCCCGCGCCGCATCCTAAAAACCAATGTTCTTTAAACATTTCCCAGGAGTTCTTCCAAAGCAAAATTCTCGAATCGAATGTAGAAGTGCTGAAAATTCTGTAAAAATATTGTCGCGCAGGCATTGACGACGATTGTAAATTCAAAATGTGCGGTTCAACTCCCATTTTGAAAACAATGATTACCAATATAAAAAATGATAAAATTGCTAAGATGAACTTTCTTTTCTGAATCCGAAATTTCAAATGCAAATAGGCTAAAATGACCGCAGTCAAAAAGACCGTACTGGCAATTAATACAGCTCTGGTTCTTAAAACGACTACAATCAGAAAAACAAATAAAATCCCGAAAATTGCCCAAATCCTAATCCTTTTTCCCAAATGCAATCCGGAAAAGAAAAACGGCAGGCATAAAAAAAGAATAGAAGAAAGCAAGTTTTTATTTGCAAAAGCACCAGCAGTTTCAAATACAGCATGAAAAAGATTTTTGCCATCCAATATTTTCGTCACCAACTGAAACAATCCTGAAAATATCGCTACAGTACCAAAAGCCATTACTGCCAGGATGAGATCATCGGTGCGAAGCCACTTCTTTTGCAAAAGAAATAACGTAGCGAATAAAAAAGCAAAACACAACAACTGTTTTGAAAATGAAGCATGGCTTTCAGAGATGACCAAAGCTTGCGCAAATGAAATCAGGATTGTTAAAAGATAAATTGCAATGCAGATCAAAAGTGCCTTCGAAATACGAAACGAACCCAAAGTCTTGTCTTTGATTAAGATGACTGCCAGAAATGCAACGAATAGACTTAGATAAATTTGCCTCGGAAGTAAAACAACATCTGTAATTCCAGTATAGAATACCAGCGGAAGCAGCAGCAGGAAAGCAAAGTATATTTTTCCGATGGATTTGGCGGGCATTTTTAAAATGTTGGTTCGTCCAAATATATCGAAAATAAAAAAACCTTCCGATTCACACCGAAAGGTTTTCTATAATTTTAAACTGAAATTTTAAAGCTTGTGCATGTTTCCTGCCAATGTTTCAATGAACTTTGAAATCGGACCTTTAACCATCATCGCCATCATCGCGTTGAATTCGCCTTCAAAAAACAATTGTACATCCGATTTGTCAGTTGCAGTTTCATCAATTTTAGCGGTTAGCGTAAATGGAAGTTTGTCACTAGCCGCGCCCAAAACCAGTTTGTTCGGAGCCGATTTTTCCTTCATTTTCAACTTGATTTCCGGCATGCCTTTTAATCCGAAAATGAAAGCATCGTCGCCTGTCACTTCAAATTTGGCAATGTTTTCAGGCATCAGTTTTTCAAAATTCTTAACGTCTGACAACGAATCAAACAATTGCTGTGCAGATTGGTCGACGCTGACTTTCGGGCTTTCTAAATTCATATGTTTTGTTTTAATCCGGAACCCGGTTGTGTTTCTAAATCGTAAATCTGAAATCGTAAATCTGAAATCGTAAATCGTAATTCTTAAACCGCCTCAACGCCCCAGCCAGCAGGATTTGCGCTCCATTCTTTCAGTATTTCCTGCTCGCTTTCGGTAATGTATTTTTTGGCAAGCGCCAGATTCAGCAAATTGTCATAATTCGACAAAGTATACAAATCCAGTTTTGCGTTTTTAAAGTTTTCTTCGGCCACGCCAAAACCGTAAGTGAAAATCGCTGCCATTCCTTTGACATTTGCGCCGGCTTCGCGAAGTGCTTCGACCGCCAATAAACTGCTGTTTCCGGTGCTGATCAGGTCTTCCACAACAACGACATTTTGTCCTTTTTGTAAAAATCCTTCGACCTGATTTTGCCTGCCGTGTTTTTTTGGCTCCGGCCGAACATACACAAATGGCAATCCTAAGCTTTCTGCTACGAGAATTCCAATTCCGATCGCGCCAGTGGCCACTCCGGCGATAACATCTGGTTTTCCAAATTGTTTTTCAATGTTTTTGGCAAACTCGTCACGCACATAATTTCTTATTGCTGGAAACGAGAGTGTTAAGCGGTTGTCGCAGTAAATAGGCGATTTCCAACCCGAAGCCCACGTAAAAGGATTTTTCGGATTCAATTTAATTGCATTTATTTGCAAAAGCAATTCGGCTGTTTTTTCGGCTGTATCTTTATTAAAAATCATACTACAAATGTATAAAGTTTTTGTAAACGACAAACCACTTTTTTTGACAAATGAAATCCTGAAAGAAACAGATTTTCAAATGTTCCTGCTTGAAAGTATTGATATCGAACAGCTTATTATCAAAATGTTCCAGAATAAAATTGTCAAAGCGTATTTGTACTATCCCGACGAAAAGGAAATGCTCAAAAAGCTGAAGGAAAAAATTCCTGTTCAGAAAGCCGGCGGCGGATTGGTATATAACAAAAATGGCGAGGTGTTGTTTATTTTTCGCAACGGAAAATGGGATTTGCCAAAAGGCGGAATCGAAAAAGGCGAAGAAATTGAGTACACGGCTTTGCGTGAAGTAGAAGAAGAAACCGGCGTGAACAAGTTGCTGATTAACAACAAACTGCAAAAAACATATCACATTTTCCGACGCAACGGAAAATACAAACTCAAAATCACGCATTGGTTCGAAATGACCACAGATTTTGAAGGAACGCCTCAACCGCAGGAAGACGAAGGAATTGAAAAAGTCGCGTGGCTCAATCCGGCGCAAATCCAGCAGGCGCTGAAAAATTCGTATGAAAATATCAAACTGTTATTTGAAACAGAACAAGATTAAGGGATGAAAAATTATAAGATTGGGTAGAAGTTTTCCCGTTTTGTAAAATCACAAAACGCAATTAATAAAAGGCATAAGTTTACCGCAACGGTTTAAACTTATGCCTTTTCCCTTTCGCTTTTTGCCTGTTCACTATAAAAACCTACTTTTGCCGAATGAAAAATTTCCACCATTCCAATAATATCCTTTTGAATTTAGGAATCGAAAGCCTGAACGACATGCAGGAAACTGCGCAGCAAACGATCTTAAATGACAGCAATGTTTTATTGCTTTCGCCAACAGGTTCCGGAAAAACGCTGGCTTTTTTGTTGCCAATATTTGAAATGCTCGAGCCGGAAATTAAAACGGTACAGTGTTTAATTTTGGTCCCGTCACGCGAATTGGGTTTACAGATCGAGCAGGTTTGGAAAAAAATGGGAACGGAATTTAAAGTAAACGTTTGCTATGGCGGACATTCCATCGACACCGAAATCAAAAATCTCAGCAATCCGCCGGCAGTTTTAATCGGAACTCCGGGACGAATCGCCGATCATATTGACCGCGGAACTTTTACAGCTGATACGATTACAACACTGATTTTAGATGAATTTGACAAATCGCTTCAATTGGGTTTTCACGAACAAATGTCATTTATTATTGCACGTTTGCCAAAACTCAACAAACGGATTCTGGTTTCGGCGACTTCAGATATTGAAATTCCGAAATACACACGCGTCGTTCATCCGACGGTTCTGGATTTTATTCCCGAACAGGAAGACAAAACCAATCTTTCGATGAAGTTGATCTTGTCGCCAAATAAAGACAAAATCGATACGCTTTTTAATCTGATTTGCTCGTTGAAATCTGAATCGGCGATCATATTTTGCAACCACCGCGATGCGGCCGAACGCATTAGCGACACTTTAAACGAAAAAGGCATTTATTCGACATACTATCATGGCGGAATGGATCAGGACGAACGCGAACGTGCATTGATTCAGTTCAGGAACGGCAGCGTGAGTTATTTGGTTACAACCGATTTGGCCGCGCGCGGACTCGACATTCCTGAAATGAAACATGTTATTCATTACCATTTGCCTTCCAAAGAAGATGAATTGACGCACAGAAACGGACGTACGGCGCGTATGCTGGCGTCGGGAACGGCATACATTATCATCCACGAAAGTGAAAAAAAACTGGATTATATCGATTACGGAATGAAAGTATTGGGTGTGGAAAACTCTGTAAAACTTCCAAAAGCACCGGAATTCCAAACGATCTACATCAGCGGCGGAAAGAAAACCAAACTTAATAAAATTGACATTGTCGGATTTTTTTCTCAAAAAGGCCAACTCGAGAAAGGCGATTTGGGTTTGATTGAAGTTAAAGATTTTATTTCGTTTGCCGCTGTCAAATCGGCTAAAGTCAAAGATTTGCTTAAAAATATTCGTGACGAAAAAATGAAAGGCAAGAAATTCATAATCGAAGTTGCCCGAAAAGTCATCAAAAAGGAAGAGGAAAAGTAAATTGGGATTTAGGATATAAGACTTACGAAAGCTACAATTTCACCCTGACCGAATCCGGAACCAAAACCGTGTAATCGCCACCGTTTCGCAATACATCACGCACAATGCTCGAACTGATGTAAGAAGTATTTGCCGCTGTCAACAGAAAAACCGTTTCAATTTTCGACAGTTTCCGGTTGGTATGCGCGATCGCTTTCTCAAATTCGAAATCGGCCGGATTCCTGAGTCCGCGCAAAATGAATTTCGCACCTAATTTTTTGCACAAATCAATCGTCAATCCTTTATAAGTTACCACCGAAACTGAAGGTTCGTCTTTAAAAGCTTCTTCAATAAAGCGCTGGCGTTCTTCAAGCGTAAACATGTATTTCTTTTCGGCATTAACGCCGATGGCAATTACGATCTCGTCAAATAATGGAATGCTGCGTTTGATGATGTCATAATGTCCTAGAGTAATTGGGTCAAAAGAGCCGGGAAATATGGCTTTTCTCATGCGTGTTCAGATTGGATTGAAATTCAAAAGTAAGCATAAATTTCAGTTTTTAAGTGATGCGTAAGGTTTTAATCGCTTCAACCCATTCGTGCTGGCCACAGATTTTACAGGTTGCGATCCCGGCTTGCTGCACTTCAGTATTGCCACAAAAGGTACATGAATACATGCCGTTTGCCGGAATAATTTTGCTTTTGTTCAAAAACAGTTGCGGTACGATCGGAAGTCCGGGTAACACGTCATCATCCTCATAGTAAAAGACGCTGACCTCGCCGCTGGTTTCAAGATAAGCGAATTTGACCTGGCCGAGATGTTCGACCGAACGCAGACGCAGTTCAGAAAAAAATTCGTCCTGGGCCAGACTTTCCTTTTGAAATGTGGTGATCGAAAATTTCCCGTCGCTGATCAAACACTCGGTTTTTCCTTCGATAAATTCCTCGAATTTTTTGCTTTTTCCAGTCAGCCAGGTCACCAATCGGTACATCGCAATAATCACAGAAAAAACCGTGATGGCCGGAATGATACCAACATCTTCGTAAAACATTGGATCACCAGCAGCAGAACCAAGTGCAATGATAATTACCGTTTCAAAAATTGATAGCTGTTTGACGCCGCGTTTTCCGGTGAGTTTTAAAGTAAGGAGCAACACGGTAAACATGATCGCCGACCGGAAAATGACCTCAAAGAGAAATTCGCCCGGCAATTCATTAAATAAAACCCTGTTCCATTCGAAAGTTTTGTGCATGTGTTTGTTGGATATTAGTCTCTGTCTATTTGGTAAATTTCACTATCAGCATACATTTTTCGCAGGTGTTCTTTTGAGATGCTTACCTGACTTTTATAATTGACATCTATATCAATTTCGCTTATGCCGTTGTATCCCGAAGTTTCATATTCATTGACAAATAGCGTGACAGAATCTTTCGTGACACGGTTCACTTTGAGTGTGGTGTAATTTGGGGAATCTTTCAGATTGATGCGGTATACATCTCCGGATTTAGGATTTTTGACGTAAATTTTTTCCTTTCCTTTTGCTTCAATTCCGGTATATATTGCAAATGACAAGATGCCTAATAGGATGACGCCGCCGCTAAAGTACCAAATTGGTGTCTTTACAGGATTTGTGTCGGTTTGCTGTTTGTATTTTTTTTTGAAACTTTCAGGAAGTTCCTTAAATTCAAATGTTTTATAGCAATGTTGGCATTCGACAAAAACTTTTTGTTTTATAGCAACTACCGGAATCCAAAATACATGTATGTATCTGCCGTAAACTGAATATTTCATTTCCGAGTCAGTTGCGCATTGTGGACAAGCGATATTTTTAACGCTATTGGTCTTTAAATGTTTGGATGTCGTTCCGTAAGTAAAAAACATATTAACTATATTTTGGTTACTTTGCCAATTCAATCGCGTTGGTAAACAGATCTTCAAGTGAAATTCCCGCGGCTTTTGCCTGTTGCGGAATTAAACTTTCGGTTGTTAGTCCCGGAATCGTGTTCATTTCGAGCATATAAGGCTCGCCTTTAACAAAGATGAATTCGCTGCGTGAAAACCCGCTCATTTTTAAAATTTCGTATGCGCGTTTGGCTACGTCGCTGACTTTTTGCGTCATGTCGTCTGAAATTCTCGCCGGTGTGATTTCCTGTGATTTCCCAAGATATTTGGCTTCGTAATCGAAAAAGTCGTTTTCTGAAACAATTTCGGTAATTGGAAGCACGGTGACTTTGCCTTTGTAATTTATCACGCCTACAGACACTTCGATGCCGTCAAGGAAACTTTCAATGATGATTTCGTTGTCTTCTTTATAAGCGACTTCGATTGCAATTGGCAATTCGGCGGCCGATTTGACTTTTGAAATCCCGAAACTTGATCCCGATTTATTGGGTTTTACAAAACACGGCAAGCCCACTTTTGCGATGATTTCGTCTGCATCGATGGTTTCGCCTTTGTTCAGGTAATAGGAAGTGGCCGATTTGATTCCGTATGGTTTTAAAACCGACAGCAGATCGCGTTTGTTAAACGTTAGCGCGGCCTGGTAATAATCGCAGGACGACTGCGGCAATCCGATAAGTTCGAAATAAGCCTGGAGTAAGCCGTCTTCGCCAGGCGTTCCGTGGATCGCGTTAAAAACCGCATCAAAAGTGATTTTTTTGCCGTCGACGAAAACAGAAAAATCATTTTTATCGATTGGGAATTCGGCGTTGTTGTCGTCAACGTACACCCATTTCTCTTTGAAAATATGAATGCGAAATCCGTTGTATTTGGTTTTGTCAAGGAATTGGTACACGACATTTCCGCTTTTTAACGAGATTTCAAATTCGCTCGAATATCCGCCCATGACGATGGCAATGTTTTTCATTTGGTTGAGGTTTTTATTTTGGATGAAGGCGTTTTAGCCCCGATGGAAGCGGCATCCTTTTATTGTTTTGCACAAAATGGAAACGGTAAAAAAGACGTTCCAAACAATAAAAGATACAGCGCACAGCGGGACCCGAGCTCCCAATAAAAAAAATGGGTGCGAATCGGTGAAGCAATGGCTTCTCATAAACACCAAACAAAAATATCATTTTTTGTTGAAAGGAAAAACCTTTAGTATTTATATCTTTGCAACCCGAGGCAAAAGGCCAAACGGGACGAAGTTAAATAAATTTGTTTATGGGTTTACGTAATTTTCTTACGAGTAAAATATTTTTAATACAGGTGTTGATCGCGGCTGCCATTGTAGGCGTACTCGGTTATTTGTTTATGCACTGGCTGACTTTTACGACCGATCACGGGAATGAAATCACAGTGCCAAACCTGAGCAAACTAAGCGAATTGCAGGTAGAGGAGAAGCTCGACGAACTCAACTTAGAGTATGTGTTGCTTGACAGCGTTGATTTTAAGAAGGATTATCCGAAACACACTGTCGTGGAACAGGATCCGATCGCCGGCGCCAAAGTAAAAGAAGGACGAAAAATTTACATCAAGATCAATTCTTCAGGATTTACGACTGTCAGAATTCCGAATCTGGTCGAAAAAACATACAGGCAAGCGGTTCCTACATTGAAATCATTGGGCCTGGAAGAAGGTACGATTACTTACAAACCGTATCTTGGAAAAGACATGGTGCTCGAAATGCGCCTGAACGGAAAGAAACTGAACCCTGGCGACAAAGTGTTTAAATCGTCTAAAATTGACTTGATTTTAGGAGACGGAAAAGTTGGTTTTGATGAAGCCGAACTCGATAGCGTACCAAAAACTGAAACTTCTCAAGATGAACAATAGTCCGGAAAACCAGGAATTGCCGGAAGATGAATTGTTCGAACATTTCAGGTTTGATGTTACCAACGGCCAGTCGCTGTTGCGTATCGACAAATTTCTGATGGGACTGATCCCGAATGCTTCCCGCAATAAAATACAGAACGCCGCAACAAATGGCGATATTTATGTGAACGATGTTCCTGTAAAATCCAATTATAAAGTCAAACCTTTAGACGTTGTGCGGATTTTGTTGTCGCATCCGCCGTATGAAAATCGTGTCGATCCGGAGAATATTCCGCTTGATATTGTATATGAAGACGACGCTTTACTGCTAATCAACAAACCGCCGGGACTGGTTGTACATCCGGGACACGGAAATTATACCGGAACTTTGGTGAATGCTTTGGCGTATCATTTTGAAAACCTTCCGCTGAACAGCAGCGACCGACCAGGATTGGTGCACCGAATTGATAAAGATACTTCCGGATTGCTTGTAATTGCGAAAACCGAAGCCGCGTTGACGCATTTGGCCAAACAATTCGAAAACAAAACCTCCGAGCGCGAATACGTTGCGCTGGTTTGGGGAAATGTCAAAGAAGATGAAGGTACGATTGAAGGAAACATTGCCCGACACGTTAAAGACCGCATGCAAATGGCTGTATTTGCAGATCCCGAAATTGGAAAACCTGCCGTCACACATTATAAAGTTTTGGAACGTTTTGGTTATGTGACTCTGGTTTCGTGCATTCTGGAAACCGGACGAACACACCAGATTCGCGTGCACATGAAACACATTGGGCATACGTTGTTTAACGATTCACGTTACGGCGGCGACCTGATTTTAAAAGGTACCACGTTTACGAAATACAAACAGTTTATTGACAATTGCTTCAAAATTCTTCCAAGACAGGCACTTCACGCAAAAACATTAGGATTTGTGCATCCAACAACTGGAGAAATGATGCGCTTTAACACCGAATTGCCTCAGGATATGCAGGATGTTATTGAGAAATGGCGCGGCTATTCTAAGTCGAATGCAGCTGAAGAAGAGGAAGAAGATTAGGTTTAAAATAAGTAGGTAAAATGTATAAGGCAAAAGGTAGAAGTTTTCTGGTTGAGTAGGTATAAATCAGGAAACTTTACAATTTTGCCTTTTGCCTTTTCACTTCTTTTCAATTCAATTGACTTCCGCAAACGTATCGCCTTGTTTGATATCACCCGATTTATATCCGCGGTTAAACCAATACATGCGTTGTTCCGATGAACCGTGCGTAAATGAATCGGGAACAACATGTCCCTGCATTTTTTTCTGGATGGCGTCGTCACCAACGGCATTTGCCGCACTTAATGCTTCTTCGATATCGCCGGCTTCCAGAACCTGATTTTTTTGTTCGTTGTAATGCGTCCACAATCCTGCGTAAAAGTCGGCTTGCAATTCGAGTGCGACCGATAATTTATTGGCTTTGGCTTCACTTAAATTTTCTTGCAGCTGGCGCACTTTTGCAGAAGTTCCGAGTAAAGTTTGCACATGATGGCCAATTTCGTGCGCAATCACATACGCAATAGCGAAATCGCCGCCTTTTGCACCAAAACGTGTTTTGAGTTCTTCAAAAAACGCAAGATCCATATATACTTTTTTATCAGCCGGACAATAAAATGGGCCAGAAGCTGAACTCGCGCCACCACAAGCGGTTTCAACCGAATTTCGAAATAAAACCAGTTTTGGCTCTTCATATTGCATGCCGTTCTCTTCAAATATTTTGTGCCAAACGTCTTCGGTATCGGCAAGGACTACGCTGACAAATTTGCCCATTTCTTCATCTTCTTTGCTTAATGGAGCTGCTTCGGTTTGGTTTCCGGATTGCTGCATTTGTTGCTGGACTTCATTGAGCAATTGCGAGGAATCGCCGCCCATGAACGCATTGATCAATAAAATAATGAGTCCGATTGCGCCGCCGCCAATGACAACCTTACCGCCAGAAATGGATCTGCGGTCTTCCATATTGCCACTTTCTCGTCTGCCTAACCATTTCATAATTTTTCGTTTTAGATTATATATTTATCCAGGATGCTATTATTTTTTCAAATGTTTCTTTGATAATCGGTTTGGACGCATAATCATCCATGCCGGCTTCGAGGCACTTTTCCCTTTCACCCATTACTGTTCCTGCGGTCAATGCAATGATCGGAACACGCCAGGTTTGGATTTTCCGGATTTCAACCGACGCGTCATACCCGTTCATCACTGGCATCTGTACGTCCATGAAAATAATATCGGGATTGGTTTCGATAAACTTTTCGATGCCGTCTTTTCCGTCAAATGCTTCGGTGATCACACAATTCGGGATGATCTGGCGAATGAGCGTTTTCGCCAAAAGCATGTTTATCTTATTGTCTTCCACCAACAACGCTTTCACTGGTTTGCCCAATTGGTCCAATGAATGGTCACTGAAAGTTACGATTTGATTTTTGTTTTCAGGCGTATTTTCAAAAAATGTATTTTCGATTCCAATTTTAAGCGTGATATCGAAGAAGAATTCACTGCCATGGCCAAATTCACTTTCGAGCTGAAGCCTGCTGTTCATGAGGCTTAACAACTGGTTTGAAATAGAAAGTCCGAGTCCGGTGCCACCGAATTTTTTCGTGGTGTACGTATCTTCCTGGGAAAACGCATCAAATATTTTTTCCTGGTTTGCTTTACGGATTCCGATTCCGGTGTCTTTTACCGAAAAACGCAGGGTTGCATAATCTGCCGTTTTGCTCACGACGCCAATGCCGAGCTGGATTTTTCCAACTTCGGTAAATTTTAGTGCGTTACTCAGCAAGTTGATCAAAATCTGCTTCAGCCTGATATAATCGGCAAAAATCAGAGCCGGGACATCTTCGTGAACGTCAAGTACAAGCTGTAATTTTTTGACATTCGATTCGTGTTTTACCAGTTCGATAACCTGGTTGGCCAATTCCCGAATGTTGTGTTTTTCGATGACCAATTCCAATTTTCCGGACTCGATTTTGGAGAAATCCAGAATGTTGCTGATGACTTCCATGAGCAGTTTCGCCGACTGGTTTACGGTATCCATATATTGCCGCTGAAAATCCTCGAGTTTGGTATTGGTCAACAAATCGGTAAAACCAATAATTCCGTTTAGCGGCGTACGGATTTCGTGACTCATATTCGCTAAAAATTCTGATTTTGCTTTGTTTGCAGCTTCGGCAATTTCCTTTTCCTTGATCGCAGTTTCATTTCCTTTTCTTTCGGTAATGTCGATGAAAATTCCTTCGATAAACGCAATTTCACCATCGCTGTAAATCGGTTCGCCAAATTCCTCAACCCAAACGATGCTGCCGTCTTTTTTAATAATTCGGTAAACAGAATGGATTTGCCTTCCGTTTGCGATCGCATCTTTGTCTTCCAACAAGGCGCGGTCTTTGTCTTCCGGATGGATCAAATCGATGAAATAACGCTTGTTTTCCAGGAAATCAGATTTTGGATATCCGGTCAGTTTTTCGATTTCGTCGTTCAGATATACTTTTGTGGAGCGTTCGTCGTGTTTGGATAAATAAACCGTTCCCGGAATGTTGTTGGCCAAAAGCCTGAACTTTTCCTCGCTCTCGTAAATGCTCTTTTCGCTATTAATTTTTTCGATCGTCAGCGATACATTTGTGGCGAGATTCTGAAGGATGTTGATTTCATCTTCCGACCATTTCCGTTCGTTTACAGTATCGTCAAACCCAATGAAACCGCGGAATTTATTCTTTACGAAAATAGGGTAGAGCAAAATCGAAACCACGTCGAGACCCGCCAATTTATTGCGTAGCGATTCATTTTTGATCTGTCGGACGACAGCGGTAAAAATTTTATTGTGCAACAGCGGATCAAGCAATTCTTCGAAAAATTCGTGCGGCAGGTTTTGCAAAAGGTCGTTGTTTTCTGTCAGTTTGGTATTGTTTTCGAGCCAACGGTGTTTCTGGCTGATCAGATTCGTTTCAGGATCATTTTCATAGTAATAGGCGCGGCTCGATTTTGTTACGTTTCCGATAATAATCAACACGTCAGCAAATACGTCATCGATGCTTTTGCTGTTGATGAATTTTTCGGTACACATCGACATCGCCGACAACAATTCGCTTTTGTATGCCAGTTTTTTCTCGGCTTCAAGCCTCATCTGCGACTCGAGCGCAATGACAATCAAATCGGAAACCGAACGGGCAAAAGTAATGTCTTCGTTGTCCCAGTATTTGATGTTTTCGGTTTCTTCAAAACAGATGATGCCACGCAATTCGCCATTGATAAAAACCGGCGTATCGAGCAGCGAACTGATGTTGTTTTTCGGAATGTAATCTTTGCAAAGTTCGACCGTTTGCGGATTTGAATACACATCAGACGCAACAATTTGCACCTCGCTTTCAATCGTGAAAAAGTATGTTGGATATTTGGCTTTGCTTAAAACAAAGTTCTTTTCAAATTTGTCTTTCCGGAGTTCGTACAGATTCTGGCAAACAATTCGATCTGGGTAATAATTCCAGTAACTGGCACGGTTGACACCGATTGTCCTTGTTGTAATTTCGAGAATATTTTTGAGAATGCTGTCAAAATTTTCAATTCCGGAATGGCTTTTCGCCGCGAATTTCTTTAGCGTATCATTGTATTTCTGAATTTTTTCCTGTCGCTGCAAACCTTCTTTTTCCACGTTTTTGAGCACGGTAATGTCTCTTGCTATCGACGAATAACCGATGATTTCCCCGGATTCATTGCGGCGCACACTCGCTTTTTGTGAAACCCATATTTCTTTTCCGTCTTTCTTGAAAACGGGAACTTCGATAGTTTCATATTTGATCGCGCTGTAGTTCAGGCTGTCAAAAAAGTCAAGCGCTTTTTGTTTGTAATCTTCACGGACAAATTCGGTGTAATGTTTCCCGATAACCGATTGCAGTTTGTATCCCAATGACCTTTCAGCATATTCGTTTATGAATGTCAGGTTTCCGTCGATGTCGGTTTCGAACATCACATCAGTAGCCGATTGCACCAGGTTTTTGTATTGGTTTTGCATCAAAATCTGTTCGGTAACATCCTGTCCGATTCCGATGGTAAGTTGGTCAGAATATTTTTTGTCTTTCCATTGAATGAATTTGTAAGCGCCGTTTTTGCATTTCAGTTTCCTGATGTGAAGCCGTTCATCTATAAAGTTTTCATGGTATGCTTCGCCAATAAAATCGGCATCTTCGGTAAGTTTCCAGAATCCCATTCCCAGAACTTCTTCGGGAGTATAACCCAAAATAGACGTAATGGTTTCGCTGCAAAAAGAAACTTCCCCTTTATTATTGGTCGCGATGGTCAGCGAATTTCCCTTGTTCACGATTTCGTTGGCAAACATGAATCTATCCTGAGTATTCAAAATCCCGATGTGTTTGGTATAATGAAAGACTGAAATAATCATCAGCGCGTTGTATAACACGCCAACGATATCCGATTTTAACCTGTGATCAATCAGTAAAAACGTAATAACGAGAAACATCGATCCAATGAAAACAAGGTAATGTTTAATGTTCTTAAAGACGTTGTATGAAAAGAAAAATACAAGCAGCAGTTCGGTCAGCGTAATGATTTCAAAAGGCAAATAGGCTATTTTGTAAAACGTGAAACCAAGGTAAGCGAAGAAAAGAAACTGAAAAATGAGCCTGATGTTTTTTAGCAGGATTTCCAATTTATCGCATAAAAAATACAATGCCAGCAGCAACATGCTGAACACGATATTTTCGGCCAGTTCGCTTTTAAGCCGCACATGGAAGAGTTCGAGGAACACTTCAGTTACAGAAAATACGATACCGAAGAAAAGGAAATACAATTTGTATTGTTCGGTAGTCGTTTTAATTTCAGAATAATTTTTAACAAACTCTTTATTAAACCGGGATTTCCGACTGAAGATGGCTAAAAAAATCAGACCAGAAACCACGAGCATGGTTACTAAAAACCAAAGCTGGAGATAAAACGGATTTGTTTCCAATCCGAAATTCAACCCTTTTTCCGGAAATAGCTGAAACCCATATATCTTCGAAGAAAATATCAGGCAAAGAAGTATAGGTAAGAATATTCTGTCGCGTGAAAGCATTGCGTTTTGGGGCTTAATTCCACGTTAAAAATATAAAAAATACTACTACGATATAATTATATTATTAAAAAAATGTTAAAAAAAGTTTAAGTGAAAGTTTTATTTCAATTTTGTTACGAATTGTGTAAAATTTGACGTTTTTCGATTGAAAATTCAGCTTTTTAGTAATGAAATGGTATTTCTTCTTCCGAATCTGTTTCCGTTTCAATTCCGATTGAATTCACATAAATGCTGTAATACATAGCATTAACCAGAGGAAGTGTAAAAAACAACCCGATGCAAAATCCAAAAATGCCGACAATAGCAAATAATACAGCGACGATAACCAGTGCAAGGATGATCATAACATTTTTTGAAACCACAATCATACTTCCCCGAATCGCTTCGGCAGCATTCAGATTTCCGAATATGATCAAAGGTGCGGTCAAAAAAGTCAAAAACGAAATGACAAGCGTAAGAATTGTTCCCAACGCATTTAAATCGGCCATTTCAAAACCAACCGAAATGACCAGTCCCAGAAATGAAAGAAATGCTCCCGTGAGAAACAACGGTTTGAAATGGGTGGCATTGTAACAGTCGAACGCATTTGACATTGAGAAATCTTCATTTTTATCGGCGAGGAACGCCATTTTAAAAATCCCTGCATTTAACGGAGCGATAAGGCCGCTAAAAATCATCATCCCAATGACGTAAACGGCAATTAAAACAGGCGATAGATCTGAAATCCGATAGCCTGTAAGTTCGCCAGCCAGCGCACTAAATCCAAATATGGCGCCCAACAGTACTATAAAAAAGGTACAAATAAAAAACGATAATGACAGGTAAAGCAAGCCAACCTGAAACACGGTTTTCTTATAAACATCAAAAGCATGCGTGAATGTATTTGTGAAATCCAGCTCATATCCGTAATTTTTTATGGCTTCAATTTTTTCCTGTGTCTGTTTCATGTTCAAATTATTTTGCGACTAAAACCACTTTAAAATGTTCTTAATTGTTTTGAGTTTGTCCTTGTATGGCGCGTACCGCATCGGAAGATCGAGCCAGTTTGCTTTTTTGACGATCGCTTTATAGTGTGAAAAAGTATCAAAACTTCGTTTACCGTGATAAGCGCCCATTCCCGAATGTCCAACACCGCCAAACGGCATTCGGTCATTTGTGAAATGGATGACCGTATCATTGATGCAGCCGCCACCAAACGAAAAATCGCGCATCACTCTGGCTGTAAAATCTTTGTTTTCAGAAAAGACATACAGCGAAAGTGGTTTTTCATATCTGGAAATGATCGTTTCAATTTCTTTTTCGTTTTCGTATGAAATGATCGGCAGGATTGGACCAAAAATTTCTTCTTTCATCACAGCGCTGTCAAGTTCGGGTTCGTCGATCAAAGTGGGCGAAATGTAGCAGGTTTCGGGATTGGTTTTACCGCCATGGATAATTTTGGTTTCGTCGATCATATCAGCCAGGCGGCTCCAGTTTTTCCGGTTGATGATACGCGCAAAATCGGGTGAAAGCTCAGGATTTTCGCCGTAAGCGTTTATAATTTCTTCCACCAATAATCCGGCGAATTTACTTTTGACTTTGTTTTTGACCAAAATATAATCGGGCGCAATGCAGGTTTGCCCGGCATTGATGAATTTTCCCCAGACAATGCGTTTGGCGGCCAAAGCCATATTGGCGCTTTCATCTACAATACACGGATTTTTCCCGCCAAGTTCCAAAGTTACAGGTGTCAGGTTTTCGGCAGCGGCCTTTGCGACGATTTTTCCAACAGCAACACTTCCGGTGAAAAAAATATAATCCCAGCGGCGTTCGAGTAATTTTTCAGCGACTTCTGTTCCGCCAAGATAAACTTCCACATGGTTTGGATCGAAAGTTTTCGAGATGATTTCGGCGATGAGATCGGATGTTTTTGGCGTCAGTTCCGAAGGTTTCAAAACAACCGAATTTCCGGCTGCAACGGCTGCAACCAACGGACAAATTGCCAACTGGAATGGATAATTCCACGGCGCAATCACCAAAACGCTGCCGTAAGGTTCGCTGTAAATGTAGTCGGTAGAGGGAAAATTTAAAAGTGAGGGAAAAACCGATTTTGGCTTTGCCCATTTTTTCAAATTTTTGATGGTGTTTTTAAGGTCAGAAATGACATAATTGGTTTCTGTCAGAACTGCTTCAAACGCAGGTTTCCGGAAATCGTCATACAATGCCTGAATGATATCGCTTTCGTGCAATAATATGTTGTCAAGCAATTTGGTCAGTTGCCGCTTTCGGTAAGGGATGTCGGTTTTGTAATCCATCAAATAAAATTCTGATGAAGATATGAATTTTTATTGCAATCCGAAACGAAAGCCAAAATAAACGTCGGCCTGGTTGCTGTCTCCCAAAGCTGTGAGGATTCCGTTGGAACCGATAAAAAATCCGCCAAGCCTGAATCCCAAACCTAGATTTGTACCTGAAATCTCGTTGAACGACAATGGCATATACGCCTCAAATATCTGCATGGTAAATCTTGGAATGATCGAAAACGAATTCTGTGACGCAATTTGGCCATTCTTATTGTCTTCGTTAATCTTTTGCTGCAGGAACAACGATGCGTTGAATCTTGGAACAATATTCACGTCGGTGTATAAATTCAGCATCGTTGGAAGTTTGACTTTAAAATCTTTCATTTCAGGTCTTTGGATTCCAAGATAACCGCTGTTGATCAACACGTTTTCAATGTCTTTGATGCTTTCTGTTCCATCGAATTGGTTCAGGTTTAAACCATTGGTTAACGGATTTGGATCGTTGATTTTTAGTTCATAATTCGTAGAGTGGTTGTCATCCGATTTAAAAGTCATCGACCCAATATTCTTAACCGAAGCTCCAGCTTTGAGTCGGTACGAGCCATCATCATTTTTCATTTGGTAGTCAACTCCAAAATCCACTGCGACACCATTCAGGTTTCCAAACAGCGATTTGGTGTAATCGCTCGTATTTGAAAAATCATTGGCAAGGCTGCCCGAATATGCAATGTTCAAATTGGCGTAGGCATTGTTCAAAGTGAGTTGTCCGGCCGTGTCGTAAATTGTTCCGCGAAAGGAATCCGCACCAAAATTCACGTAAGATCCCGGAAATAATAATTTGAATGTCAGTCCGCCGTTGATCTGATGGCGGTCGGTTTTGTAAATCGTTCGCGCTGCCGAAAATCCGATCTCGCCCCAGGTTGTCGCATTCACGCGCTGGTTTTTTGAACTGCTGATCGCAGTCGAAGCGAAAAGATTGCTGGTTGTTACGGCAAGTCCGAGGTTTGGATCAACATCAACCACATCTGCCTGTATGTTTGCTGCAGACGTGATTCCGAATGCCCATTTTTCCAACCTTAATCCGGCGCTCGGTCCAACGAATTGCGCATTTATTTTAAAATTGGCTGGTTTGTCGCCTGAAAAAAGCAAACTTTCAAAATCGTCGCTATTTAAAAGATCGTCGAATCCGATTTTGTTGCTCGACGCATTAATGCTCATCGCAAAAATATTGATCTCCAGTTTGCTTGTCTGGTTTGCCAGTTCTGACGGATTGTTGAGCGCATTGATGATGCCGACCCTTTTAGACGTTGAAATTCCTGAAAAATGTTCTTGGGCAATCGCGGGAAGCACCGAAATACAGCAAATGGCAATGAGCAACTTTTTCATAATATCAATTTTTGGGTGAAACCATTTATAAATGAGCAAAGAAATATACAAAAAAATAGCAATACAATACCGCAAAGGAAGTATTTTTAAATCAAACTGCTTTCCAGATGGTTTCGTCCGGAACTGGCGCAATGATTGTTAAGTTTTCTTTACTTACCGGATGGATAAATGTGAGTTTTCGCGCATGCAGGTGAATTCCGCCGTCGGGATTGCTGCGATCAAATCCATATTTGAGGTCGCCTTTAATGGGTGAGCCGATTGCCGACAATTGCGCCCTGATCTGATGGTGTCTTCCGGTATGCAGATTGATTTCCAGCGCGAAATAATTATTCAGTTCCTTTATGATTTTGTAATCGAGGCTTGCAATTTTACTGTCGGGGACTTCTTTTAAATGCGCCTTCGAAGTGTTGTTTTTTTCGTTTCTTTTGAGGTAATGAACAAGTTTGTCTTCTGATTGCGGCGGCTTGTTTTTGACTACCGCCCAATATGTTTTTTGGGTTTCCCGGTTTTTAAACAATTCGTTCAATCGCGTTAAAGCTTTCGAAGTGCGTGCAAATACTACGATACCGGTTGTCGGACGGTCCAAACGGTGCACAGTGCCAAGGAAAACTTCTCCGGGTTTGTTGTATTTGTCTTTGATGTATTCTTTGACGACTTCTGAAAGTGGCTTGTCGCCGGTTTTATCGCCCTGCACAATATCGCCTACACGTTTGTTGACCACGATAATATGGTTGTCTTCATAAAGTACCTGAAGGTTCTCCTTATTAGAAATTTCTTTCATTTAATGCTTGTATGCGTTAGGGGATTGCAATGGAAAGCCCACAGCGAGGAACGAGCGAGGACTTGTAATGAAAAGCCCGGCCGAAGGCAACGCCCAAATAATGGATAATGACAATGAGTGCTTCATTATCCATTGTTCATTATCAATTATCCATTAATTAATACTGTTCTTTCTCACTTGGAAAATCTTTCGATTTCACATCAGTCACATATTGCCCGATCGCCGAGGTCATGGTGTCGTATAAATTGGCGTATCTTCTGAGAAAACGCGGACTGAATTCGTTGTTCATTCCAAGCATGTCGTGAATGACCAAAACCTGTCCGTCAACGCCGCCGCCAGCTCCAATACCGATAACGGGAATCGAAATGCTTTCAGCTACTTTTTGTGCGAGATGTGCAGGGATTTTTTCGAGAACGATTGCAAAACAGCCGATTCTTTCGAGTAGTTTCGCATCTTCGATTAATTTTTCCGCTTCGGCATCTTCTTTGGCGCGAACCGTATAGGTTCCGAATTTATAAATGGATTGCGGCGTCAAGCCCAAATGGCCCATTACCGGAATTCCCGCGTTTAATATCTTTTTGATCGAATCTTTGATTTCGCTTCCGCCTTCAAGTTTTACCGCATGTCCGCCACTTTCTTTCATGATGCGGATTGAAGAACGAAGTGCTTCTTTTGGATCCGACTGGTAACTTCCAAAAGGCAAATCGACCACAACCAATGCGCGTTCAACCGCTCTAACCACCGAAGCCGCATGGTAAATCATTTGATCTAAAGTAATTGGCAAAGTCGTTTCGTGGCCAGCCATCACGTTTGAAGCAGAATCGCCTACAAGTATGACGTCAATTCCAGCGGTGTCGACAATTTTGGCCATTGTAAAATCGTATGCCGTAAGCATCGAGATCTTTTCGCCATTGGCTTTCATCTCGATCAGTGATTTCACAGTAATCCTTTTGTAATCTTTTTTAGCAACAGACATAGCATGTTTTTTATGGAACGTAAAAGTAATAAATTGTTTGCTTTTAAAGCGTTTGAAACCGATTTATTGCATCAGTTATAAAACTGCGCAGATGCAAAATAAGCTAACAATCGGCCATATTTACCGCAACTGCAAGTCCGCCCTCGGAAGTTTCTTTGTATTTGGAATTCATGTCCTTCGCTGTTTGCCACATCGTATTGATGACTTTATCCAGTGGAACTTTAGCGTTTTTCGCATCGGTTTCCATGGCAAGTTCGGCTGCATTGATGGCTTTGATCGCACCCATAGTATTGCGTTCGATACACGGAATTTGTACAAGTCCGCCAATCGGGTCGCAAGTCAAACCAAGGTGATGTTCCATCGCGATTTCGGCGGCCATTAAAACCTGTTCCGGCGTGCCGCCCATGACTTCAACAAGCGCAGCCGCCGCCATCGCAGAAGAAACGCCAATTTCAGCCTGACATCCGCCCATGGCAGCAGAAATCGTGGAGCCTTTTTTGAAAATACTGCCAATTTCCCCGGCCACCATCAAAAATTGTTTGATTTCTTTTGGTCCTGCGTCGTGGTTTTCGATGACCAGATAATACATCAAAACGGCCGGAATCACACCTGCACTTCCATTAGTTGGAGCCGTAACGACACGACCCAAAGCCGCATTGACTTCATTCACGGCAAGTGCAAAACACGAAACCCATTTCAAGATTTGGCGGAATTTGACTTCCGTTTTTCGGATTTGTTCAAGCCACTGCTGCGGATTCGAATAGTTGGCCAATCCGATTAAATTTTGATGCATATCGAAAGCACGTCGGCGAACATTTAATCCGCCAGGCAAAATGCCTTCAGAATGACAGCCGATGTACATGCATTCGAGCATTGTATTCCAGATGCGTATCAGTTCTGAATCAATGAATTCTTCGGAACGCATCGATTTCTCATTGTCGTAAACGATCTCTGAGATTTTTTTATTTTCAGAAATCGTGTAATTTAAAAGTTCTTCGGCGTTTTGGATCGGAAACGGAAAAGCACATTTGATCTCGATTTTTTTCTTGGCGTTGATGCGCTCTTCTTTGACAACAAATCCGCCGCCGATAGAGTAGAAGGTCGATTCGAATTGTTGGTCATCCGAAGTATAAGCCGTGAAAGTCATTCCGTTAGCGTGAAAAGGCAGGAAATTTTTATTGAAAACAATGTCCTGCAAAAATGAAAATGGGATTCTTATTTCGTTTCCGAGATTGATTTCCTGATCGTCTTCAATGGATTTTATAATACCTGAAATGCTTGCAATCGGAATATATTCAGGATCTTGTCCGCTTAAGCCAAGCATGACTGCAAGATCTGTAGCATGGCCTTTTCCGGTTAAGGAAAGCGAGCCATACAAGTCAACTTTGACGCGTTCTGTTTGATGCAAAATATTCTCAGACCGCAGTTCGCCAAGAAATCTTTCAGCGGCGCGCCAGGGACCAAGCGTGTGCGAACTCGAAGGCCCGACACCAATTTTTAGCATATCAAAAACAGAAATACATTCTTCCATAGCAAAATATTATTGGACAAATATAAAATGAAAGTCGTTAGAAAAGATTTTATGGCCGTTAAAAATTTGAGTAATCGTCAAATGAATCGGCTTTTTTTGTCAATCTTTCAAAAACAATTATTTTGATATCGATTGTAACGAAGGTTCGTTTTTCATCCGGTGGGCGAGTTTGGATGAAAAAAATTCTGCACCCTTGAGATTCAAATGCATGCTGTTGTAAAAATAATCTCTTTGGTAAGAAATGGGATCATCAGAATAATCATAGTATGGAATGTCATATTTTTTACTGAATCTTTCAAAAACGGCCATAATTTCAGCTCTGTTGCTTATCATTTGCTGTCCTTCTATATATTCCGGTGTGTAAACGAAAACCATTTTAATATGTTGTTTTTTACAATCGGCGAGATATTTGTCGAACAATTTTACCGATGGCTCGTCGAGTACGGTTGTAAAACTTTTAAATTTTGCTTTCGCTTTTTCGAGATCGCCATTCCATTTTAAGTCTTTAGCCTGATAACCTTTGATGCGCACCGGCGGATTTGGTATGGTTTTCATCTTGTTGCGCAACACGTTTTTTAAAGCCTCAAGTTTGCCGTAATACCGAATCAGTGGCAACTCAAAATCAAAATATTTATAGCCTTCGTATTTGAGTACGGCATCGCGCATCTGATGATTCCACAACATATATGGTAGAAACTGATCCGGATTGTGCAAGTCTTTTCTTCGGGTTAGTGTAGAAATATCGAGGGTTTGGATGATCATTTTTGGTTTCGGATTTTTTTCAAGCAGCAACCGGTGTCTTAGGTGTTGCAGCCAAAAGTTATGTCCGTTGATTCCGAGATTGTATGTTGACAAACCAAGGCTGTCGCCAATGGTCATTGGATTGACATGCAGCCAGGAACGGGAACTTCCGTATATGACGACATCAGAATCGACTTTTCCGTCTAATACAACATTCCAGCTTGAATATTCTGAAATGGCAAACGAATTGGATTTCCGCAATTCATCTGAAATGAAAATATCAAAAAAGTAAGCCACTATAAAAATGGGAAAGGCAAACAGCAGGAACTGGGTTAAGAATTTTTTCATGTTTAAAATTGGAAATAAATAAACTGCTGATTCAAACCAGCAAAAATAAAAATCACAACCAGCAACAGATAATAAAATCCCAATCGAAAAATACGTGGCTGATTTTTAAACACTGCTGCCAGTGCATATTGCTGTTCGCGTCCGATCCATTCGATGATGACAAAAATAACGACAAGCAGTACTATTGGCTTTACCATAGAATCATCTTTAAAATCCTGTAGTACAAAAAGATTTTTATTAAACATCCGTGTTATATAATGCCATGCACTGCTGAGATTTTCAGCCCTGAAAAAGATCCAGGCAAAAACCGTCAGTCCAAACGTGATGATCATGGCGCGCAATTCGCGCAGCGTTGGAAAGTATTTTCCGCGGGCAACGATATCCAGATTTACCCTGTTTTTATTAAAAATAATCGAAGGCATGATGTAAATCGCATTGAGCAAGCCCCAAATGATGAAGGTCCAATTGGCGCCATGCCAAAACCCGCTAACCAAAAAGATTATAAAAGTATTTCTGATTTTCATCCACATGCCGCCCTGGCTTCCGCCCAATGGAATGTAAAGATAGTCTTTGAACCACGATGATAAAGAAATGTGCCAGCGGCGCCAGAATTCTGCTATATCGCGTGAAAAATACGGATTTGCAAAATTGCGAAGCAGGTCGATGCCAAAAAGCCGCGCCGTTCCAATGGCAATATCCGAGTAACCCGAGAAGTCGCCATATATTTGAAAGGTGAAAAAGATGGCTCCAAAAACCAATGAACTCCCTGAATAATCATTGCTGCTGTCGAAGAAAATATTGGCATAATGCGCACAATTGTCGGCAATGACCACTTTTTTGAAAAGTCCCCAAAGAATTTGCTTCAATCCATCGGCGGCGCTAATATGATTGAAAATTCGTTTTTTCTTAATTTGTGGCAGCAAATGTGTCGCACGTTCGATTGGACCTGCAACGAGTAACGGAAAAAAACTAACAAAGACAGAATAATCAACAAAATCCCACTCTGCTTTGATGCGGTCTTTATAAATGTCGATCACATAAGACAATCCGTGGAATGTATAGAATGAAATTCCCACCGGTAAAATAACTTTTAGCGTCCAGGGATGGGCTTCAAAGCCAAAGTTGGCAACTGCAGCTGCAAAGGATTCTGCAAAAAAGTTGTAATATTTAAAGACGCCAAGAAAACCCAAATTGATCGAAATGCTGAGCCAAAACCAAAACTTTTTTACTGCCGGATTTTTGGCTTCCGACATTTTAATTCCGGTGTAATAGTCAAGAACCGTTGAAAAGATCAGCAAAAATAAAAACCGCCAGTCCCAACAGGCATAAAAAAAATAGCTCGAAACGAGCAGCAAAAGATTCTGAAGTTTTAAATTTTTGTTTGTAACAAACCAATAGAATATGAAAACGACTGGCAGGAACAGGGCAAAATTTATCGAGTTAAAAAGCATCAGGCGCTAAGTTGTTTGGTTTACGTGGTTTAAGCTAAACGCTTATCGAACAGCGCAAAAGTAACAAAAATACAATCATATCAAATTTGTTTTTCATTTTTGAATGTATGGTGAAAGCGCCAATGTTTCTAGCTACCTTTGCGGCAAAATTCCCAAACATGCCAACCAATAAATACTACTTGTCTGCGATAACCGCCTTTGTAATTTGGGGATTTTTCAGCCTGGTTTTAAAGCCGTTGCATTTGTATCCGTCGCTGGATATTTTGTTTTATCGTGTATTTTTTGCGGTGACTTTGCTGTTGCTGATCAATACTTTATTCCGAAGAACAGCGCTTAAAAATGACCTGTCTATTTTTAAAAGTTTTGACCGGGCAAAGAAAAACCAAACAATTTCGCTGACGATTTTCAGCGGATTTTTATTGGTAACAAACTGGTTCCTGTTTATTTATGCCGTAAACCATGTTAGCCTGAAATCGGCGTCGTTTGCGTATTTGCTGTGTCCGATTTTGACAACGATCCTGGCATTTTTTATTTTGAAAGAATCACTCAGCAAATGGCAGTGGGTAGCTGTTGGAATCAGTTTGGTCAGTTGTGCGATTTTGTCGATTGGCAGCCAGCGCGATTTGATTTACAGTTTTTTTATCGCGCTCAGTTTTGCCTTATACCTGATCATTCAGCGCAAGAACAACCAGTTTGACAAGTTCCTGATGCTGACGGTTCAGATGGTCATTGTGGCGATAGTGATTTTGCCGTTTTATCCTAAATACGGTGGAAAAATTCCGCAGGAATCTTTGTTTTATATCATGCTCGGATTTATCGTGGTGTTGTTTACGATCATTCCGATGTTTTTGCAGTTGTATGCATTGAAAGGCATGAAGTCTTCGGCTGTTGGGATTTTGATGTACATCAATCCGCTGATCAATTTTTTGCTCGCGGTGTTTTATTTCAGGGAAGATATTGACCACATCCAGATTTTGTCTTATGGATTGATTTTGTTGTCGGTGGTTATTTTTAACGAGAAATATCTTTTTAAGAGAAATGCCGTTGTAGTCGAAAAGCCCTAGCCTAGTCCCGAAGCTCCGGGACGGAAGAAACGATTACCTCACAAAATAATGAATTTTAATTTTGTGTTCGGTCGATTCGCTTCGCTCGGGTGCAGCGCATAGCGGGAATTACTCCTGAAAAACAATAAAAATCACAAATTCCGTTTTTGTTTAAAAACTTCAGCCATGAAAAAATACCTTCTGTTAATACTGCCGTTTTTGTTTTGGAATTGTAGCGAAAACAGCGATGACGGAAATTCCAATGCGACAAATCAAACGGCCCGACAGGACATGCGCGATTTTGTTATCGGAATCAGCCGGAAAGGGAAAAGTGTAAATCCCGGATTTGCGATTATTCCGCAAAATGGCATCGAATTGATTGCTTCGGACGGCGAACCCGACGGAAATCTGGCAAACGATTATTTAAATGCGATTGACGGCCACGGCCAGGAAGATTTGTTTTTTGGATATGACACCGATAATGTGGCGACGCCGGCGGACGACAACTTGTACCTGACTTCGTTTTTAGACCGTTCGAAAAGTGTTGGAAAGACGATTTTAGCGACCGATTATTGTTCATCTGCCGATAAAATGGCGCAGTCTTACAGTAAAAATTCAGCAAAAGGTTATGTGTCATTTGCGGCTCCGCAGCGCGCGTTGAACGTCATTCCAACTGGAAACCCAATAAATGTGAATTCGGATGTCGTAACCAATTTGGCTCAGGCGAAGAATTTTTTATACCTGATCAATCCGGAAAGTTACCCTACGAAATCGGCTTTTATCAACGCGGTGAAAGCGACCAATTACGATGCGGTCATCATGGATTTGTTCCTGAATGATGAGCAGTTTACGATGGCTGAAATTTCCGATCTGAAAAATAAAGACAATGGCGGCAAACGTCTGGTGATTTGTTATATGTCGATTGGCGAAGCGGAAGATTACCGTTATTACTGGAATTCGGCGTGGAATGCAAACAAACCAAACTGGATCGCTGCCGAAAATCCCGATTGGCCCGGAAATTTTAAAGTGCAATATTGGAATTCCGATTGGCAAAACATCATTTATAAAAACAGCGATTCGTATTTGAACCGGATTCTGAATTCAGGTTTTGACGGCGTGTATCTAGATATCATTGACGCGTTCGAATATTTTGAACAGTAAAAAATGTCAACTTGTCAGATTTTTAAATGACACTTTTAACAAAAACTGACAATTTAATTGTTTTCCTGCCTTGGCACAAAGATTGTCTAATGCTCGCCGAGTTTGAAAAATACACACACAAATAAAAATTAAATATATTAAAAATGGGTAAAATAATTGGAATTGACTTAGGTACGACGAACTCTTGCGTTTCTGTAATGGAAGGAAGCGAAGCGGTAGTAATCCCTAATTCAGAAGGAAAAAGAACAACGCCGTCTGTCATCGCTTTTGTGGAAGGTGGCGAAATTAAAGTAGGTGATGCTGCGAAAAGACAAGCGGTAACCAATCCTACAAAAACGATTGCTTCGATCAAACGTTTCGTTGGTCACACTTACGCAGAATCTAAAGATGAAGCAACAAGAGTACCTTATAAAGTAGTACAAGGTGACAACAATACACCACGTGTGGACATTGATGGTCGTTTGTATACTTCACAAGAATTGTCTGCGATGACTTTGCAGAAAATGAAAAAAACAGCTGAAGATTATTTGGGACAATCGGTAACTGAAGCGGTTATTACGGTTCCGGCATACTTTAACGATGCGCAACGTCAGGCTACGAAAGAAGCTGGTGAGATCGCTGGTTTAAAAGTAATGCGTATCATCAACGAGCCAACTGCTGCGGCTTTGGCTTACGGATTGGACAAAAAAGGAATCGACCAAAAAATTGCAGTATACGATTTAGGTGGTGGTACTTTTGATATCTCGATCCTTGAATTAGGTGACGGAGTTTTTGAAGTATTGTCTACAAACGGAGATACGCATTTAGGTGGAGACGATTTTGACCAAGTGATCATCGATTGGTTGGCTGACGAATTCAAAAATGACGAAGGCATCGACTTGCGTTTGGATCCAATGTCATTGCAACGTTTGAAAGAAGCTGCTGAAAAAGCGAAAATCGAATTGTCTGCAGGTACAGAAACTGAAATCAACTTGCCATATGTTACGGCAACGGCTTCAGGACCAAAACACTTGGTGAAAAAATTATCGAAAGCAAAGTTCGAGCAGTTGGCAGATTCATTGATCAAAAGATCTATGGAACCAGTTGCAAAAGCTTTGAAAGATGCAGGTTTGTCAAAATCTGATATCGACGAAGTAATCTTGGTTGGAGGTTCTACAAGAATCCCAAGAATCCAGGAAGAAGTTGAGAAATTCTTCGGGAAAAAACCATCTAAAGGAGTTAATCCTGATGAAGTTGTAGCGATTGGAGCTGCAATTCAAGGTGGAGTTTTATCTGGTGATGTAAAAGATGTATTACTATTAGATGTTACGCCTTTATCATTAGGAATCGAAACTATGGGTGGTGTTTTAACGAAATTGATCGAATCAAACACAACAATCCCAACTAAAAAATCTCAGGTGTTCTCAACTGCAGCAGATTCTCAGCCAAGTGTTGAAATCCACGTGTTGCAAGGAGAAAGAGCTTTGGCAGTTGACAACAAAACGATTGGTCGTTTCCACTTAGACGGAATCCCGCCAGCACCAAGAGGTGTTCCACAAATTGAAGTGACTTTTGACATCGATGCCAATGGTATCATCAAAGTTTCAGCAACAGATAAAGGAACCGGAAAATCTCATGACATCCGTATCGAAGCTTCTTCAGGACTTACTGCAGAAGAAATCGAAAGAATGAAAAAAGATGCTGAAGCAAATGCTGGAGCAGATAAAATCGCAAAAGAAAGAATTGACAAATTGAACGAAGCCGACAGCTTGATTTTCCAAACGGAAAGCCAGTTGAAAGAATTGGGAGATAAATTATCTGCTGATCACAAAACGGCTATCGAATATGCATTAACTGAATTGAAAATGGCACACCAAAACCAAGATTTGGAAGCCATCCAAAAAGGGCTGGACAATGTAAATGCAGCTTGGAAAACCGCTACAGAAGCCATGTACGCACAAGGTGAGCAAGGTGGACAGCCGCAAGGTGACGCACAGCCATCAGGTGAAGCGCAAGGCGACAATGTTCAGGATGTTGATTACGAAGAAGTGAAATAATCAATTGATAATGGATAATGAAAACCGGACAGTAATGTCCGGTTTTTTTATGTTTATCACTCAAGTCTGTTCATTTGAAATCATATAGGCTTTTCAATGAATTTTTTTGTGACAATTTTTTCATTCAGAAAATTTTGTCACACGTTTTGTGACATTTTTTTTGTTTCTAAAAAATTGTCACACTTTTTGTGACATATTTTTCATTTTAAAATTTTTGTCACAGATTTTAATCTTTAATGTTTCGATTGAGTAATTGGTCTGTTTACTATGCAATAGTCCAAAACACAAATTTTAACTTTCTGTAAAATGATTTCTGTTTTTTTGCGTTTGTATTTTTTGTAAATTCGGTTTCCTCAAATAAATACTATGAAAAAAATCACATTATTACTTGCTGCTGTTTTAATTTCCGGAGTTTCATTCGGACAAAAATCAAAAAAACCGGTAAAAGCCGCAGCTTCGAATAAAAGTGTGCTCGCCAAATCAGGCAACCTGACCGCCGAATTGCTCAAAAAGAAAAACGATTATTCTTTTTACGTGATTGTCGACAACAAAACAAGCAAAGATACTTTGTCACTCAAAAGCATTCCGGGTGCGACTACAAAAGAAAATCTTCCGGTAAATTGTACGATCACGCCTTTTACTTCTAAAGGTACTGCTTTGTATAGCATTGCATGGACAGAAAAAAATTACACAGAAATCCCTGATAAAAAAGAAGACAAAACCACAACAGTAACCGAAATCTGGAACGCTGCAACCAAAACCCAATTGCATTCCAATGTCCAGGCTTCTACAAAAATCACTGAAATCCTGTGGCTTGACAAAGGAAAAAATGCCTCACAAACGAGCGAGAAAATGCGAAATGAAGGTTTTGTATTGACACTGAGTCCGGAAGGCGACATCATCCTGAAAAATAAAACCCAGGAAAACAAACTGGTTTATGATGCGGCAGAAAACAAATACAATCCTGTCAAGTCGGCGCAAGCTTCAACTCCCACAACAAAACCTGCTGCTAAAAAAAGAAGATAAAAAAAAGTCCCGGATGAAATTCGGGACTTTTTTGTTTTAAAAATGTGCTTTGAAAAACACGCCCAGTTTCGCATAAATTTCCTGCGTATCAGTAACACTGAAATTTCCGTGGCCGGCGTTGTAGATATGGAGTTCGTTGGGAACATTAAAACTGTCTAGTTTTGCTTTTAACCTTTGTCCTTGCGTTGTTGGAACCAATTGGTCTACATTTCCCATAAACTGGATCGTCGGCGCAGATTGTGCGCTGACGTGTGAAATTGGGCTGACTTCAGTCAAAAACTGCGGCGTAAAATCTGGTGTCAAATAGGGGAGCACTGCAACGGCCAGCGGACTGTTTGCATAAGCAGGATCGTTAAAATCGGTCGGCCCAACGATACTGCAAATGGCTTTTACATGTCGGTCTGGGTCAAATCCGTACGCATACAACATCGACAAATGCGCGCCGGCGCTCACGCCAAGGAAAGCATATTGTTCGGAAACGGCATAATTTCCATTTTTGATAAATGCGACAACCGATTTCAAATCGTCAATTTGTTTGGGATAAGCCGGACTGGTTTGAGTTGCCAATCTATAACCAATATTCACAAAAGCGCAATCGGGAAACAGCTGTTTGGCAATGGCCACCGACGCGGTCATATCTTCTTTGGATCCGCTGCTCCATCCGCCGCCGTGAACTAAAAACAAAACTTTTGTCGTATTGTCATTTTTCCTTTCGGGCAGATAAATATCGATCAGCTGCTGCGGATCGGAACCGTAAGAAACATTCATGATTGTTTGCGCTTCAAACACTTTGGTCTCGCCGTCATTATTCTTGTCATCGTCAGAACAACCCGTGAAAGCCGACATTAAAAATAAAATCAAAATCTTTTTCATAGTCCCGTTCATTAATTGATTAGCAATCGTAATTTCGGGAATTTCGCACTGAAATTCAACGTTTTTAACTTTTCAGAAACAAGCGTAAATAAAAAAACCGGAATTAAATCCGGTTCTTGTTTTTAAAATTATTTATTCGCTGACTTTGATTTCAAACATTTTGTCCCAGTATTTTCCGGTTATGAATATGGTTTTGGTTTTCGGATTGTAAGCGATTCCGTTCAGAACTTCGGCATTTGGCGCTTTAAGTTCTTTTCGGAGATTCGCCAGGTTTAAAATCGCTTCAACAGATCCGGTTGCAGGATTGATCACCGCGATGGCGTCTTTCTGCCAAATATTCCCATAGATCTTTCCGTTGATCCATTCTAGTTCGTTGACACTTTTAATTTTGTTGCTTCCCGAATACACATTGACATAATCGGTCATTTTTTGCGTTTCGGGATCCATCGTCCAGATTTTCTCGGTTCCATCCGACTGGTAAATGACTTTTCCGTCATTGGTCATTCCCCAACCTTCAATATTTTTTTCGTAAGTGAATATTTTCTCCAATTTCCAGGTTTTGGCATTGTAAATAAAACCGGTTTTTTCTTTGTAAGTCAACTGGTAAATTTTATCGTTCAGGATCGTAATTCCTTCGCCAAAATATTTGTTTTCAAGCTTCAGGTCTTTGATGATTTTCCCGGTTTTGTAATCGGTTTTGAGCAAACGCGACAAGCCGTATTGCCCGGTTCCTTCATATAAAGTGTCTTTGTAAAATTCCAATCCTTCGAGAAACGAACTGCTGTCATGCGGAAATGTCCTCACCACGGTATAATCGAGCAATTTTGGCTGGATGTCTGAAACCACTTCAATCCTTCCGGTCACTTCTTCGCCGGCAGTGTCGCCATCAAAGTACACCAAAGCTTTTAAATTTTGGTAACCCAGTTTGCTGCCTTTTAAATCAAATGAAACGCTTTCAGTTGCTTTTTTCGAAGCGATATTTTTATCGTTTACATAATAAACAATGCTGTCAATTTTTTTGTTTTGGGCGTTTAAAATCCCAAAATTAGCAGTTTCTGTAGGCTCATATTGCGCCTTCATTTTCGATTCGTCAAAGCTAAAATAAGTTTCTGCATTTTTTTTTGCCGGATCGCAACTAAATATCGTTGCGCTTAATAGAATGACTGATAACCCTTTATAATTTTTCATGCGTATTTTTTTGTTCCTTTTAAGGTTTAAAGCCAACGAATATCCCGTTTTGCTCTTGCGAAAATACAAAAAGATTGTATATTTGCAACGGCAAGTCCTACACGACCAGCTCCCGTAGACTCCTCCAGGATGGGAACATAGCAAAGGTATATGGTCGTAGCGGTGCGATGTAGGTCGCTTGCCTTTTTTAAAACTAACAGAAAATCTTCCTTTTTGGAGGATTTTTTTGTTTTTAGGAGCAGTGCCATTTGGTTTCCAATTGACGTTTCGTCCCGCTTTTCGCCTTTTTCTTTTTTTAACTCGTACCTCGTCCAAAAAAGGATACCGGCTACTCCCGACGCTTTGGGACGCGGCCAGGCCGGACGAATATCATTTAAGAATTACGATTTAAGATTTGCACTCAAATCAAAAATCTGAAATCAAAAATCGTAAATCAAAAATCACTTATATTTACATCGTAAACCTAACATCGTAAATCCAACATCCATGGATAAAGTAGTTTTAATCACCGGCGGCTCGTCGGGAATCGGGAAATCGATAGGTGAATTCCTGCACCACAAAGGTTTTGTCGTTTATGGCACCAGCCGAAATCCAGAAAAAATCACCAATTCCATTTTTCCTTTGATCGCGCTTGATGTTCGAAACACAGAGAGCATCGCGCACGCGGCTGCAAAAGTCATTTCCATTTCAGGACGCATTGATGTGGTGATCAACAACGCCGGCGTTGGCATTATTGGCCCGGTGGAAGAAATTCCAACTGCAGAGATCCGCAACAATTTTGAAACCAACTTATTTGGGCCAATCGAAGTCATGAAAGCGGTTTTGCCGCAAATGCGCGAACAAAAATCTGGATTGATCATCAACATCACCTCGATTGCCGGATACATGGGATTGCCATACCGCGGGATTTATTCTGCCGCAAAAGGTGCGCTTGAAATCCTGACAGAAGCCATCCGGATTGAAGTGAAACCTTTCGGGATCGAAGTGACCAACGTCGCACCTGGGGAATTTGCCACCAATATCGCCGACAGTCGTTATCATGCGCCTGTTTTGGAAACTTCGGCATACAAAGACGTTTACGGAAAAACGGTACAACTGATCAACGAACAAGTGAGCGGCGGACACGATCCAAAGGAAATGGCCGAAGCGGTTTATAAGATCATCAACACCCAAAAACCGAATGTACATTATAAAGTAGGCCCGTTCTTATCGAAATTTTCGATTGTTTTAAAACGAATCCTTCCGGATAAGCGGTATGAAAAAATGCTGATGAACCATTATAAACTTTAGTGAGGCATAAAGGAAAAAGGGATGAGGCAATAGCACATGCGCTGCTTGGATTAAAAAAGTTAAAACCATTGCCAAAAGGTAGAAATTGAAAGATTTAAGTCGGCAGAAAGTTGTAATTTTGCACCAGATTTATCGATTACGCCCGCGTTAGGGGTTGAAGCAAGTACCGCGTACTGCGAAAGACCCGCCGCGACGAAGGAAGCGGAACGCCCAAAATATAAAAACACAATTTAATCAAACACATATATGAAATTTTTTATTGACACCGCAAATTTAAAAGATATTAAGGAAGCGCAGGAACTTGGGGTTCTTGACGGCGTAACTACAAATCCGTCATTGATGGCCAAAGAAGGCATTGGCGGGAAAAACAACATTTTGAAGCATTATGTTGACATCTGCAACCTGGTTACAGGAGATGTGAGCGCGGAAGTGATCGCGACCGAATATGACGCGATGATCAAAGAAGGAGAAGAATTGGCTGAGTTGCACGAACAAATCGTTGTAAAATTGCCAACGACCAAAGACGGAATCCGTGCTTGTAAATATTTTTCGGATAAAGGAATCCGTGTCAACATGACTTTGGTGTTTTCAGCCGGACAGGCGTTGTTGTGTGCGAAAGCCGGAGCAGCTTATTGTTCGCCGTTCATCGGAAGGTTGGACGATATTTCGACTGATGGTTTGAACCTGATTGAAGAAATCCGTTTGATTTATGACAATTACGGTTATGAAACTGAAATTTTAGCGGCTTCTGTGCGACATACGATGCACATTGTAAACTGTGCCAAAATTGGTGCTGATGTCATGACCGGACCGTTGTCTGCGATTGTTGGATTATTGAAACACCCGTTGACTGACCTTGGATTGGCGCAATTCCTTGCCGATTATGAAAAAGCAAATAAAGCTTAAAAATATTTTATCAAATGAAAAAGGCTTCCGTTTTGGAAGCCTTTTTTTATATTGTGGATTTGGATTAATGCTTATTACAGGTTTAAAGGTATAGTTTTTATAGGCAGGTCTGTTTTCAAATTGTCTTCAAAATTCAGGTCAAAGATATTGGTAAATGCATTTTTGATGGTTTCGTCGGCATTTAAAACAATTGTCCGGTGCACTTTCGTAATCGCCCATTTGGCTTTTAAATCCTGGAAATTATTGGTGCGCACTTCCACAATTCCCGGGAAATTGTATTTGGATAACGTTTTTTGCCATTTTTGCTGATCGTTGTCGAGACTTACAGCGATAAATTGGTAATCAGGATATTTCTTTTTAAGATCCAATACTTTTTTGTGTACCGCGATAAAATGTGAATCGAGATTGTCAGTCCAGAAAAACAGGATAGTTTTTCTCTTTTCGAAATTGTCTGATCTGACTATTTTCCCATCCGCATTTACAAATTCCACTTCCGGCAAATGATTGCCCACTTTCAGCAATTGGATTGCATTTCCGATTTTCAGGATTTCATTTTTGCTGCTTCGGTCGGTAGAATATTTATGGTAAGTCGCCAGGAATTTCTGGTTGTTGACCATATTCTGGTCTTCGAGCAAATAGGTAAAAGCGATGTTGTTCAGGATCGTGTTTTTGACTTTTTCGTTTTTAATCAGCGTATCTGCGATGTTGAGTTTGTTGGTATTGGTTTTCAAAGCCAGATCCACTTCAGTAAAATGATTGTGGTAATTGATCGCCGCAACGTTGTTCAGCATGTGCGTCAGGTAATTGATAAATGGCGAATAACCCGAAAGTTTGCTGTTGTTGTAATCGATATCTTTTCTGTAATCGTAAAAATTTGCCGGAAGTTTTTCGGTCAGATCTTCGCCAGTACGCATTTTATGAATTTGCGGATAAATTTCTTTTTTCGAATAGTGGTTAAAATCCAAAGATGCTTTGGCATAGACGTCGAAATTGTCATCCCACTTGATCTCCTCTTTTTTGGCCAGATAAAATTTCTCACGCGATTGGTAAGAAGAATCGATGTTTTTTAGAAATCCGGTCACATCGTAATCGAAAATATCGAAAATCTTGCTTCGGTCGGCTTCATTTTTCAGATACAACTCCATCAGGAAATTGTTCTTCTGGTCGCCGCGTCCGCAAAAAACTACAGAATTGTCAAAGTCTTTCGCGTTGATGTGCACCATGATGCTGTCATTCTTATCGAAATACACATACTGATATTCAGGCTCATTCTTAAATGTGTACATTCCAGGTGTGAGCGAATCGAATTTAATGAAAAACCTGTTGTCTTTGTCGAGTTTTACGCTATCGATAACCCCTGAATTGTTGGAAAAAATAACGTAAGGATTGGTAGGATTTGTGACTTCTCCACCAAAGTAAGCAGTATAATTATCCCCTTTGAATACTTTACCGCAAGAGCCGCAGAGCGCAATAACCGACGATGAAAACAATAAAAGATTAAGTACTTTAGATATAGACATGTATATGAGGCTAGTGTACAAAAATATCCAGATGGATTTAAAATTACTGTTAACGCATAGTTAAATAAAATCTGCTTATTTTATTGGGTTTCAGGGCTTAAAATTTCCCGGATTTTTTCATACTTTTGCAAAAAAATAATAAACTAAATAAGAATGTTAACAGTAAATAATTTATCGGTTCAGTTTGGTAAAAGAATTTTGTTTGACGAAGTAAATACCACATTTACAGATGGTAACATTTACGGCGTGATCGGAGCCAACGGAGCCGGAAAATCTACTTTTCTAAAAATACTCGCTGGTGATATGGATCCGACTGCGGGCCACATCCATCTGGAACCGGGAAAAAGAATGTCGGTCCTGAACCAAAACCACAACATGTTTGACGAACACACGGTTCTCGAAACGGTTTTGATGGGAAATAAAGTGTTGTATGCCGTAAAAAAAGAGATGGACGAACTCTATCTCGATTACAATGATAAAAATGCCGACCGGATTGGGGAACTTCAGGTTCAGTTTGAAGAAATGAACGGTTGGAATGCCGATTCTGATGCGGCTTCAATGCTTTCAAACCTCGGAATTTCCGAAGACAATCATTATACATTAATGGGCGATTTGGACGGAAAACTGAAAGTCCGCGTCCTTTTGGCGCAAGCGCTTTTTGGAAGTCCGGACGTATTGATCATGGATGAGCCAACAAACGACCTGGATTTTGAAACCATCGCCTGGCTCGAAAATTTCCTTGCCAATTATGAAAATACGGTAATTGTGGTATCGCACGACCGTCACTTTTTGGATGCCGTTTGTACGCATATTTCCGATATTGATTTTAGTAAAATCAACCATTATTCAGGAAACTACACATTTTGGTACGAATCAAGCCAATTGGCAGCCAAGCAACGTGCGCAGCAAAATAAAAAGGCTGAAGAGAAGAAACAGGAACTTGAGGAATTTATCCGTCGTTTCAGTGCGAACGTAGCCAAATCGAAACAGGCGACATCGCGTAAAAAAATGATCAGCAAACTGAATATTTCCGAGATCAAACCTTCAAGCCGCCGTTATCCTGCGATTATTTTCGACCAGGAACGTGAAGCTGGAGACCAGATTTTGAATGTTCAGAATTTAAGCGCTTCCATTGAAGGCGAGACATTATTTTCAGGTGTCGATTTGAATATGGCCAAAGGCGATAAGATTGTACTTTTCTCAAAAGATTCCCGTGCCACGACAGCATTTTATGAAATCCTGAATGGCAATCAAAAAGCCGACAGCGGAAATTTTGATTGGGGAATTACAACAAATCAGGCGTATCTTCCGGTAGACAACCATTCGTTTTTTGAAAATGATTTGTCTCTTGTCGATTGGTTGCGCCAATGGGCAAAAACTGAAGAAGAACGCGATGAAGTCTACATCCGTGGATTTTTAGGAAAGATGATTTTCTCAGGAGAAGAAGCGTTGAAAACGAGCCGTGTGTTGTCCGGAGGCGAAAAAGTGCGTTGCATGCTTTCGCGGATGATGATGGAAAGAGCCAACATTTTGATGCTGGACGAACCAACGAACCACCTCGATCTGGAATCGATTACCGCTTTCAACAATTCGCTGAAGAACTTTAAAGGTTCTGTGATTTTTACAACACATGACCACGAATTTGCGCAAACTGTCGGGAATCGTGTGGTTGAACTTACACCGCAGGGCGTTATCGACCGTTACATGACCTTCGATGAGTATCTCGATGATGAAAAAGTTCAGGAATTGAGAAAGAAAATGTATTCGTAAATAAATAGTTTTAAAGAAAGTCCCGTAAGAATTTAGTTTTTACGGGACTTTTTATTAGGAGCGATCACAACGAGGCTTTAAATTGCAAAAGTTGCTTTTTCTTTAAGTAATAATTTTGCTGCAGAAGATAAAGGTAATGTGAAACCGCAGCATTTTTACTGTTGATTTCAGTTTCTATATAAGCGTTTTCTGAAAAATAGATAAAATCATTATTGATATAATGGGAACAGTCTTTTTGCAATGTTTCGGTTATGGCATCTTTAAAAAAAGAATCGTTAAGCATGTTTGAAAGTTCTTTTTTGAATTCTTTCTCGGTTGCATAAAAAGTCTTCAGTTTTAAACTGATTTGTTCAAACGGCGTAGTTTCATAAGCAAATGAGAACTTCTCAATGATATCTGTATATAATCCAATTTGTTTTTCCCAAATCTTGTCAGCTTTGAAATAATCTCGGTACAATATTTTGTACTGTTCTTCCGATTTTTGTATTTCTGATTTTTTCAAGAAACTATGGTAAATGTTCAGGTCATTTTTGGAAAGTATTTTTTTGTTTTTTTCCACTTCGTCAGCTACTTTTTTTGACACTAATGCGGCTTCTGAAACTTTATACTTTTGTCCATCATAATCAAAAGTTTTTAGATCGTAGGGATTTTCAGCAATTGATTTCAAAGTAGTTGAATCAGCCAATTGTGCGTTCATGCTGTAGATAAGTTCCGTTGTTTCAGCAGAAAATAAAACAGCTTCGGGTAATATTTTGTAATCGCTGAAAGTTTCAAAATCAAATGGCGTAACATTATAATTGTCGTAGTACGAATTGAACAGCTCTGGATATTTCGATTCTGCATATTTTTTTTGCAAGTCATCCGAGAAAGGCTGCAAATCCTGAACTACCGTCTTTTTTGTGTAAGGAATGTTTGTAAAGATTTTTGCAGAAACTTTTTGTTGTACGGCTTCAATATCCCTGAACAGCATGTTTGCCGGACGGTTATCCAGTTTCTTTTCGACTACATTTAACCTTTTAAATTCAGAAATCCGGTCTTCCATCGAAGGATGTGAATCCCATTGGTTTTTAATTACCAGTTTTGATTTATTAAATCTTTCGGAATATTCTTCAGTAATGTTGGGAAGGTTGTTGATCAACGAAATTTTATTGGTTTCCGCTATGAATTTCATTGCGAATAACTGTTGCGGAAAAAGATTATCAGTAGTAACCGCATTGTCAAAATTTTCGTTGTAATAGTTTATCACGGTATCGTAAGACTGAGAACACAAATCCAGACGAAGCATAGCGGAAATCATGGGCTGGGAACCAACAATACTAGCAGCAATCGCATCGGCATGGAATTCCATTTCCCTTGAGAGTCCCAGATAGTTAATGTTGACAATTTTATATACAAATTTTAAGATAAACTGAACGACCTTATTATAATAGGTTGCCAGCCATATCATAATCACAAAATAACCACTTTTACTGGCCCAATTATGCATGGCCTGGTCGTAGTCATCATTGTCGTATAAAATATTGTGAATGATTTTATTTACGTTGTACACAAAACTTCCAACCTTCATAGACTTTTGCGAAAAATGTCCAAATTCATGCGCGACAATTCCCTTAAGTTCATTGACAGTGGTCGTATTTACCAAACCCAGTCCGATATGAAGGTTCTTACGAATTGGCAACAGCATGCTCCAGAAACTGGAATCATAGAAAACAGAGGCATTGACTTCTGGTGAAACATAAATTCTTTTCGGGAATTTTGTTCCCACTTCGCTTACAAGTTCTTGTATCAATTGAAGCAATTCGGGTTCGTCTTCGATAGATATTTCCGTCAGATGTGAGTAATCAGATTTATTTCCGGTAAACATAAACTTCATCATAAAATAAAGCACAAAAACACCCACAGCTACCAATCCTATTCCTAAGGCAAGTGTGGCAAACGAAGCTTTTGTTGTTACAAGCAAAAACGCGATATAGCCGCATGCGATAAAAATACCTATCGCTACTGCGAAAAGCATCAGATATATAATTACAAATAATAGGATTGATAAAATTGCACGTAATGCTTGATTTTTGAAGTTTCTCGAGACTTTTATAGATACCATCGCGTTGTTGTTAAAATTCAAAAATAGCATTTTTAACAATCCGGATTATAAAATTTCATGAATATCTAATCTTCATAAAAAAACCTGTCTCGTTTGGGCGAGACAGGCAAGATAAATTAACCCAATTAATTTATTTCTTTATTTTCTTCCGCTCAGTTTACTGATGATAAAAATGATCACAGCGATTACCGCAATCACAATAAATATTCCTACGCCCATTCCTGCTTTAAAAATTCCGCCTATTACTTCACAACTTGTAAGTGAAAATAGGACCATTAGCATCAGGGACAATTTTAGTACTTTGTTTTGCATGACTTTGAGTTTTAAGTTTGTTTTGGCTTACGTTGGTTTCAAATTTCCAACAATGTAAAGTTCAGCAAACCGTCATTATAAAATTTACAGTATTAAGCAAATTTTTTACAGAATTAGCAAGTTATGCCGGAAGATAAATAGTAAAAGTCGCGCCATTTCCGGGCGTTCCGTCGGCGGTAATGAAACCTTCGTGGTTTTCTGTGATTTTTTTGACAATCGCAAGGCCGATTCCCGTTCCTTTAAAATGCGTGTCGTTGTGAAGACGCTGGAAGACTTCAAAGATTCGGTTTTTGTATTCGGGGTCGAAACCAATTCCGTTGTCTGAAACTGTGATTTTAGAATAATTGACATTCGACAATGCAAGCGGGTTTTCAACATCATTTCCGCTGACAAGTTTATTGTCGATTGCGATAACCAACGGTTTTTTGGTGTCGGCAAATTTGATCGAATTTGAAATTAAATTCGTCAGCAACTGGCGAAATTGCGAAGTGATAATTTTAATTTCCTTATCGCCAGTCACTTCAATAGTCACATTTTCCTCGATGATTTCTTCTTCAAGATTGATTCTGATGTCATTTACAACACTGTCCAGATTGACGCTTTCCAGCGGAAATATCTCAGTTTTTAATCTCGAGTAGGCGAGTAGGTCTCGAACCAAAGCCTGCATCCTGTTGGCCGACTGATTGGTTTTGTCAAGATAATTTTTGCTGGTATCCGACAATTGATCAGAATCATTGTCAATAATTCTTGAAACAAACATTTGTATTTTTCGCAGCGGTTCCTGCAAATCGTGGCTCGAAATATAGGTAAAGGATTCCAGCTCTTTGTTCATTTTCTCAAGCGACTCGTTGTTCTTTTCAAGGTCAGATTTAAGCGCATTGGAAATTTTCAGTTCTTTATTGATGCCGTAATACGAAACAATCAAAACGAAAATCGAACAGCAAATCAGGAAAATCGTAAAAAACGGCGTTAAAGCAGTTTCCTTTATTAAAGATTTCGTTCTGAGTTTTAACAAAAACTGCTCTTCATTCATCATTTTATCGGTCTGGGTTCGTAAATCTGACATGATTTTGCGTGCGTCGAGCCAACGTGAAGTCGTAATTTTAAACGACGGCGCATCTTTAATAACAGCACGCATGTGAACGATCCGTTTTTCGATCAATTCGTTTAAAACCTCCAGATTTTTCTGCTGCGAATAATTGTCACGCGTCATCAGGTCAAGGTTTTCAAGCCGTTTATGAATGTCCTTTAAAGTATTGTCAAACTGATGGATATACAAACTGTCTTTGGTTAAAACATAACCGCGTTGTTCGGCGTCGGCATCTTTAACACGCGAAAAAATACTCTCGAGCTGCAGTTTTACAAGGTTGGTGTGGTTTAAAGCAGCCGAAGATTTTAAAAGGCTGTTGATCCTGAAATACGAAAAAACCGACAGCGAAACCAGCAGCACTGAAGCTACAATAAATATGATTTTGATCTGTTTGGTCTTTTCCATGCAAAAATTGATAGACCTAAATTAAGAATTAAAACAATACAATTTGAGAATTTTTTACAATTTTAGAAGAAAATTTTTACAGTTTGCCAAAGCATTTATATTGAAATAAATTTTTAGAATAAGTCTTTTTCTGTACTTTTACAAACCAAACACAACACCTTCACATGAGTCAAAAAGTATTGCTCACTTCAAAAGAAGTCAATATCATATTGCACCGTTTGGCTTGTCAGTTAATCGAAAAACATCTTGATTTTTCAGATACCGTTTTGGTTGGAATTCAACCGCGCGGTACATTTTTGGCAGAACGCATCAAAGCATTGCTCGAAGGAGAATATCAGGTAAAAAACATCGCACTCGGTTATCTCGACATTACTTTTTTCAGGGATGATTTCCGACGTACGGAGAAGCCGCTCGAGGCAAATAAGACTCAGATCGACTTTCTCGTAGAAAACAAAAAAGTGATTTTCATTGATGACGTTTTGTATACCGGACGCAGCATCAGGTCGGCATTGACAGCGATCCAGTCTTTTGGAAGGCCGTCAGAAATTGAACTTTTGGTATTGATCGACAGAAGATTCAGCCGTCATTTACCGATCCAACCCGATTACAGAGGACGACAGGTCGATGCAATCAACAATGAAAAAGTCCGTGTCAACTGGGAAGCGCAGGATGGGGAAGACGGTGTATATTTAATAACAAATTAGCAGCATATCCAGAAAATGAAAGAGTTAAGCGTAAATCATTTATTAGGAATAAAATACATCAACAAAAGTGATATTGACCTTATTTTTGAAACCGCCGACCATTTTAAGGAAGTGATTAACCGCCCGATCAAAAAAGTGCCTTCGCTTCGCGACATTACCATTGCCAATATTTTTTTCGAAAACAGTACCCGAACCAAACTGTCATTTGAACTCGCGCAAAAACGACTTTCTGCCGATGTTATCAGTTTTTCGGCGGCCCAATCGTCCGTTAAAAAAGGAGAAACGCTCATCGATACGGTCAACAACATACTTTCAATGAAAGTAGACATGGTTGTAATGCGCCATTCAAGTCCGGGCGCGGCACATTTCCTGTCGCAAAATGTCAAGGCAAGTATTGTGAATGCAGGCGACGGCGCACACGAACATCCAACGCAGGGATTGCTTGATTCCTATACGATCCGTGAGAAACTGGGTGAAGTCGGAGGAAAAAAGATCGTCATTGTTGGCGATGTGTTGCATTCGCGTGTGGCGCTTTCCAATATTTTCGCACTGCAATTGCAAGGTGCTGAAGTCAAAGTTTGCGGCCCAAAAACACTCATTCCAAAACACATTGAATCTCTTGGCGTAACAGTAGAACCAAATCTGCGTAAAGCATTGGAATGGTGTGATGTAGCCAATATGCTTCGGGTACAAAATGAGCGCATGGATGTGAATTATTTTCCATCTACACGCGAATATGCACAACAATATGGTGTCGATAAGGCGCTATTGGATTCACTGAACAAAGAGGTCGTAATCATGCATCCGGGACCAATCAACCGCGGTGTCGAAATTACTTCTGATGTCGCCGATTCTCAGCAATCTGTCGTCCTGAACCAGGTCGAAAATGGTGTAGCGATCCGAATGGCTGTCATTTATTTGTTGGCCTCAAAAATCCATTAAAATCCCGCATTTATAGGAACTGTCCGCCAAAATGTTTGTAACTTTGAGTTTTCCAAAATTATTACAGTGAAGATATGAAAGTAGAACACAAAGGACATTCGGTAATCATTAAAGACACTCAGGGCGAAATCGTTGCGTTTTTAATGAAAGTAACGCACGAGTACAAAACTTTTGAAAAGCACAACATCATTCTCGATGTGAGCCATTACGAAAACCTTTCTGATAAGGAAATCAAGACGTTTTTGCCACTTTCCAAAATCCATAAAAAAGCCAAAAAATCATTTGTAGTCGTTGCAAACGGAATCGATTTTAACGCGGTTCCTGAAAAACTAACCGTAGTTCCAACACTTCTTGAAGCCCACGACATTATCGATATGGAAGAAATCGAGCGCGATCTCGGCTTTTAATTACTAACTATTTGTAAAACGAAATTGCCCAAAAGCATTGTTTTACGAATGATTCCTTTGAAATGAAACTCACAATATTAGGTTGTTATGCCGCAACGCCGCGAACGTTTACGAATCCGACTTCGCAGGTTCTCGAGATTAAAAACCGCATCTTTCTGATTGATTGTGGTGAAGCGACACAAGTGCAACTGCGCAAAAACAAGATCAAATTTTCTAAAATCAACCACATTTTTATTTCGCATTTGCACGGTGATCACGTATACGGATTGATCGGATTGGTGTCGACATTCATGCTTTTAAACCGAACCAACGACCTTCACATTTACGGCCCGAAAGGCATAAAGGAAATGATTACGCTGCAATTACGCCTTTCAAATTCGTGGACGAGTTATGGTTTGTACTTTCACGAACTCGAATCGGATGTAAGCGAAACGGTATACGAAGATGAGAAAGTGATCGTGAAAACCATTCCGCTTAAGCACCGCATTTACACAAATGGTTATTTATTTCAGGAAAAAATCGGTGACAGAAAACTCAATGCCGAAGCGATGAAACAGTATCAAATTGAAACCTGTTATTTCCAGAACATCAAAAACGGCAAAGACATTACGCTGGAAGACGGAACCGTTATTGAAAACAGCCGACTCACATTCGAACCCATTCCGCCAAAAGGTTATGCGTTTTGTTCCGATACGGTTTATAATGAAGACATTCTGGAGATCATTCGCGATGCTGATATTTTATACCATGAATCGACTTTTTTGGAATCGGAAGCCGTTTTGGCTGAAAAAACCATGCATTCCACGGCAAAAGAAGCTGCAACCATTGCGCTTAAAGCGAACGTAAAACAATTAATTTTAGGACACTATTCGACGCGATATGAAAATATTGGATTGTTTAAAGAGCAGGCAGAAACCATTTTTCCGAATGTTCTCCTGGCCGATGACGGTGTTAGTTTTGAGTTTAACGAATAAAATTTTGACATGAGCGATTTGAGCAATTACCGAAAATCTTACGAAAAAAGTGAACTGTTGGAAAATACGATTCCCGAAGATCCGATTTCACTTTTTAAAAAATGGTTCCATGAAGTTGAAGATTTTGGCGGAGTGGAAGAAGTTAACGCGATGACGGTTTCCACATTTGGATTGGACGGTTTTCCAAAATCGCGTGTTGTGCTTTTGAAAAATTACAGTTACGAAGGTTTTATTTTTTATACGAATTACGATTCTGAAAAAGGTCGGGCAATTGCTGAAAATCCACATATTTGTTTGTCATTTTTCTGGCATTCGATGGAGAGACAGGTCATTATTAAAGGAATTGCCGGGAAAACGCCGGAGAATATTTCCGATGGCTATTTTGAGTCAAGACCAGACGGAAGCAAGTTGGGCGCGATTGTTTCAAACCAAAGCGAAGTGATTGCCTCGCGCGAAGTTTTGGAAACAAAATTAAAACAACTTGAACGTCAGTTCGAAGGAAAGGAAATTCCGCGTCCTGAAAATTGGGGCGGATTTTTAGTTAAGCCGGTCGAAGTAGAATTCTGGCAGGGAAGGGCAAACCGTTTACATGACAGGATTAGATACAAATTACAGCAGGATTATTCCTGGAAAATTGAGCGTTTGTCACCATAAAAATATTTCGACGACAAAGATTAAAGATGAGCCACAAGAGATTGTGGCTTTTTTATTTATCAAATTTACATTTTGTAAGAAAATTATATTATTAAAATCACAATTAGTGTATTTCATCGATTTTATTTGTTGTTTAATCGGATATTGATGTATCATTGTCTCAACAAATCAAAACAACGTTCTTAAAAAATAAACATTAAAGAAGTTTGCCCCACAATCTACTTTAAACTTAATCCTACTTATTATGAAAACGAAATTACGTAACGCAATCTTGCCGGTTGCATTTGTTTTAGCTGTATTGTTATCATTGGTTTCCTGCTCATCAGATTCAGTTGAAGAACTCGACGCAAAACCTACTGCGGAACTGGTTCAGAATTATACCTACACTGATAAAGAACTGGAATTGGTTGACCTGATCAATGCACACAGAGTAAGTTTGGGATTAAACGCATTACAAACTATCAATCATATTTCTTACAAATCTGAAGAGCACAACGAGTATATGATCCAGAAAAACGTAGTGAACCATGATTTGTTTCAGGAACGTTCTCAAAATATTATTGAAGTTTTGGGCGCTTTAAAAGTGAATGAAAATGTGGCCTACAATTATTCAACGCCGGCATCGGTTTTGAACGCCTGGTTAAACAGTCCTGGCCATAAAGCCAATATTGAAGGCAATTTCACGCATTTCGGAATTTCCATCCGTGTAAACGAAGCAACAGGGAAACCTTATTACACGAATATCTTTATCAAAAAATAAATTGGAGTTAATTTAATATGTTTTGTTTGACAACAGCGCCACTTCTCACGAGGTGGTTTTTTTATTTCAGGGCATTTAAAAAAAAATCGATTAACGGTAAATTTGTAGGAAATTTATTTTATATAATATTAAATATATGCATTTCATCGATTTTATTTGTCGTTTAACCGATAAGTGTTTAATATTGTCTCAACAAAATAAAGAACTGTTTTGTTGCCCTTAAAGAAGTTTGCCCCACAATCTACTTTAAACTTAAATCCTACTGTTATGAAAAAAATATTACTTCAAGGCGTTTTGTCTTTTGTATTGACCATGTCTTTAGTTTCCTGTTCATCTGACGCTTCAGAAGAATTAGCACCAGTGCAAAACGTTGAATTGGTTCAGAATTATGATTATTCGAGCGACGAACTTGAACTTGCCGACTTAATCAACGCACACAGGGTTAGCCTCGGATTGAATCCGTTGTCAACGATCAACCACATTTCCTACAAATCAGAAGAGCATAACGAATACATGATCCAGAAAAATGTGGTGAACCACGACCTTTTTCAGGAACGTTCCCAAAATATCATCCAGGTTCTTGGCGCTGTTAAAGTGAATGAAAATGTTGCTTACAACTACTCAACGCCGGCATCCGTTTTAAACGCCTGGTTGAACAGTCCCGGACACAAAGCAAATATTGAAGGCGATTTTACCAATTTTGGTATTTCAATTCGCACCAATCCCGATAATGGTAAACCTTATTATACCAATATCTTTATAAAGAAGTAAGTTGAGTTTAATCTTAATTACGTTTTGTTTTGACAATAACCACCTCTCGCAGGTGGTTTTTTCTTTTATAGCTAATGTTATAAGCTTTCTTCCAAATCCTGAAACAAGTTTTCGTATTAAACCCTTAACTTTATCTATATAAATTAAAACGTTCTTGTTCAAACATATAAGCAATATCCGCAGGTTGAAGAAACAACTGCTGCACGAAAGCGGATAATTATAAATAGCAATGTTGCATTGGGCTTTCAAAGCCACTAAAAATCCCTTCCTGATTCATTCGGAAGGGATTTTTTAGTTGTGCATCGCCTTCGGCCCGCGCTATCCGCTCTTTCTTTTATGGCTTGCTGCGCTTCTCCATAAAAGGATGCCGCTGCTATCGCTGATGCGGGTATCCAAAACAACAAATCCGTTTCGGGTAACGCATATCATCCAAAAGTCTGCAAACAAAAAAAAGCATCCGTTAAGGATGCTTTTTTCATATAAAATATTGGTCTTCTAATTTACAAAGCCGTGATGATAAATTCACTTCTTCTGTTGGCCTGGTGTTCGTCCTCGGTACATTGTACGCCATCGGCGCATTTGTT